>Ga0182735_1000002_pt1 | contig 1116754 bp, 1090 predicted proteins | sample eDN5th30CKraftMG_FD_128524 | JGI IMG/M metagenome (GOLD analysis project Ga0182735, IMG submission 128524) | Enriched Miracle-Growth compost microbial communities from Emeryville, California, USA - eDNA 5th pass 30_C Kraft MG (version 2) (version 2) ... | reverse complement strand
GGACCGGCGGCTCGCGCTCGATCCCGCTCGGCGCGGTCTCCGTCGACCGCGCCTCCGTGACATTGGTCAAGCAGCTGAAGGAAATCGCCTCGGAAGAGCTCGAGGCCGGAGTCGAGGATCTCGAACTGGCGGACGGAACCGTCCGCGTCGCCGGTACCGACCAGTCGATCACGCTGTCCGAGCTCGCGGAGCGTGCGAAAAGCCCGGCCCTGCTGACGGCTGTCGGCGAGTTCGTGCAGGATGAATGCACCTATCCGAACGGCACCCACATCGCCGAAGTGGAGATCGACCCGGATACCGGCGTCACGCAGGTCGTCGATTTCTCGATCTGCGACGATTTCGGCGTCACCGTGAATCCGATCCTGCTCGCGGGACAGGTGCATGGCGGCGTCGTGCAGGGCATCGGCCAGGCGCTCTACGAGCGGACGGTGTTCGACGAGGACGGTCAGCTCCTGACCGCGAGCCTGCTCGATTATTGCCTGCCCAAGGCGGATCATCTGCCGAGCCTGCGCTTCGCCACGCACAACGTGCCGTCCACGACCAACGCCATGGGCATCAAGGGCGCGGGCGAGGCGGGCACGATCGGCGCCACCCCGGCGGTGATGAACGCCGTGGTCGACGCGCTGGCGCGGGCCAAGGGCATCACCCACATCGACATGCCGGCGACTCCGGAACGGGTCTGGGCCGCGCTACACGCGGGCTAGCGCAGTTCGTCCGGCGTCCGAGGCCGACTGAAACTGAAACGAAGCCGGGCCGCATCCCCTGCGGCCCCTGAAGAAACGGACCGCCCCCCGGTCCGGTGGGATCATGGAAACGCCAGAAAAGGGGCAGCCGCTGCTCGGCGTGCTGCTCAAGGTCATCTCGACCATCGCCTTCACGGCCATGGCGACGCTGATCAAGTACATTTCGGACTTCTACCCGCCCGGCGAGGTCGCCTTCTTCCGGTCGGCCTTCGCCCTCATTCCGGTCCTGATCTGGGTGGGGTGGTACGGCGGACTTCCGACCGTCTTCATCACGCCGCGTCTGGGCGGCCACGTGCTGCGTTCGATCGCCGGCGCGACCTCGATGTTCTTTGGCTTCTCGGCTCTGGCGCGCCTGCCGCTCTCCGACGCGACCGCGATCGGCTATGCCTCGCCCCTGCTGACTGTGGTGCTGGCGGCGGTCCTGCTCAAGGAGGCGATCCGCGTCTATCGCTGGACGGCGGTGGTGATCGGCCTGATCGGCGTTCTGGTCATCCTCTCCGACTATGTCGGTCCCGAGCGGGGGCCCGACCGCAGCGCGCTCGGCGCCATGTTCTCGATCCTCGCCGCCTTCTTCGGCGCGCTCGCGGCGACCCAGACGCGCCGGCTCACCTGGTTCGAGACACCCGGTACGATCGTCGTCTATTTCTCGCTTTTCACCGCAGTGTTCATGCTGCTGACGGCGCCCTTCGGCTGGGTGATGCCGCGCTGGGAGCATCTGCCCTATCTGATCGGCTGCGGCATCTTCGGTGGCATCGGCCAGGTGCTGCTGACGCAGAGCTATCGCTATGGCGAGGCGTCGCTGATCGCGCCGTTCGAGTACATCTCGATGCTGTGGGCGATCATCGTCGGCTATCTGCTGTTCAACTCCACCCCGAGCACGACCATGCTGGTCGGTTCCGCGATCGTCGTTGCATCCGGCATGTTCGTGATCTATCGCGAGCATCGACTGGGCCTGAAGCGAAGCCGCGAACGCGCGGCGAAGACGCCGGCCGGGCCGGGGACGTGACCGAGAAGGACCAAGGGCATGACAGCGATCGCAGTAACCATCGCCGGTTCGGATTCGGGCGGCGGCGCCGGGATCCAGGCGGATCTGAAGACCTTCTCGGCGCTCGGCGTCTACGGCGCTTCGGTGATCGCCGCGCTGACGGCGCAGAACACGCTGGGCGTGACGGGGATCCATGACGTCCCGGCCGATTTCGTCACCGCGCAGATCGACGCCGTCTTCTCGGATCTTGCCGTCAACGCGGTCAAGATCGGCATGCTCTCGCAGCCCGACGTCATCCGCGCCGTGGCGGCTGGCCTCGACCGCTACGCGCAGAGGAACGTCGTGCTCGATCCGGTGATGGTGGCGACCAGCGGCGACATGTTGCTGCGCGACGAGGCGGTGGCCGTGCTGATCGAGGACCTGCTGCCGCGCGCCGCCCTGATCACGCCCAACCTGCGCGAGGCGGCGCGCCTGCTCGGAACCGAGGTGGCGACGGGGCGGGCGGAGATGGAAGAACAGGCCGCCGCGCTGCTCCGCCTCGGGGCCCGCGCGGTGCTGCTCAAGGGCGGCCATGGAGACGGGCCCGAGAGCGACGACCTGCTGCTCTCGTCCTCGGAACAGCACTGGCTCACCGCGCCGCGCATCGCGACAGGGAACACCCATGGTACGGGCTGCACGCTGTCCTCGGCCATCGCCGCGGGGCTTGCGAAGGGGCTCGAACTGGAGGCGGCGATCGGCGCGGCCAAGCGCTACATCACCGAGGCCATCGCCCATGCCGACGCGCTTTCGATCGGCCGCGGCCACGGGCCGGTGCACCACTTCTTCGCCTGGTGGTGAGCCCGCCCTTTCGCCGCGTTCTCCGTCTCGCCAGAAGACGCGCTAGTTGCTGAGGAAGATCGAGCGGACGAAGTCCCGGTAGAGCAGGATCTGCCGGGGCAGGATGGTCGCGTCGCGCAGCGCTCGGCCGAGGATCAACCCGCCCTCGACCAGCGTCGAGATCATGTCGGCGAGCGCCTCGATGTCGACGTCGTGGCGAGGCGGGTAGCGCTCGGCGATCAGCCGCAGCCGCTCGCCGAACCGGCTGCGCCAGGCGAGCATGCCGGCGGCGTTCAACTCGCGGATCTCCTGATCGAACAGCTGGTCCTGGTAGCAGTAGGACGCGGCGATGCAGCCGGGATGGTGCTCGGGCAGGTTGGCCAGCATCTCGGCGAAAAGTTTCAGCCCGACGAGGAAGCCGTGCAGCGGATCGTCATGCAGGTCGTCGCCGCGCCGGAAGATTTCCTCCAGCACGGCGCGGTCCTGTTCGAGGTAGCGCATGAGCAGGGCGCGGGCCAACTCGTTCTTGTCTCGGAAATGGTAGAAGAAGCCGCTCTTGGTGATGCCGACCTCGGCGATCAGTTCGTCGATCGAGGTGGCCGAGAAGCCCTTGGCGAGGACGCGCTGTTCGGCGAGGCTCAGAAGCCTTTCGCGCGTGTCGGTTCGAGGCTGGGCGGCGGCGCCGGGCATGCCGCCACTTTACCATAGGTCAAGTTACGGCGCTTCCCTTGCGGCAATGCTTGTCTCATTGTCGGAAGTCATTCCGGCATCCGATTGATATCTATAACGATCCGGAAATCTCGACTTGCTGGACCATGGGCTTTCTAGCCGCCGCTGCGGCTGACGATAGAGTCCGTCGCCATCGAAACCTGAGGAGGGATGGACGACATGGCCCGCTACAGAAACGCACTGCCGCAACTGACCGACCGGATGTTCACCACCGATGGCGGTTTGGAGACGACGCTGATCTTTCACCAGGGGATCGAACTGCCGGCCTTCGCCGCCTTCGATCTGTTCTCGCGCCCGGACGGGCTCGCGCGGTTGCGCGCCTATTATGACAGCTACGCCGCGCTGGCCCATTCGCTCGGCCTCGGCTTCATCCTGGAGAGCCCGACATGGCGGGCCAACCGGGACTGGGGCGCGCGGCTGGGTTACGACGCGCAGGCGCTCGCGACCAGCAACCGTGCCGCGATCGAGCTGATGCGGGAATTGCGCGACGCCTATGACAGCACCGACACCCCGATGGTGATCAGCGGCAATATCGGCCCGCGTGGCGATGGCTACGTCATTGATCGTGCGATGAGCGCCGCCGAGGCGGCGGAGTATCATGGCGAGCAGATCCGGACGTTTGCCGCCACAGAGGCCGACATCGTCAGCGCGATGACGATCAACTATGTCGAGGAGGCCATCGGCGTCGTCCGCGCCGCGTCGGACGCGGGCATGCCGGTTGTCATCTCGTTCACGCTCGAGACGGACGGCCGCCTGCCGAGCGGGCAGGACCTCGGCGACGCGATCGAGGCGGTGGACCGGACCGCCGATGCGGCTCCGGCCTACTACATGATCAACTGCGCGCACCCGACCCATTTCGAGCGCCTGTTCGCGAAGCAGGAAGGCTGGACGCGGCGGATCAAGGGACTGCGGGCGAACGCGTCGCAACGCAGCCATGCCGAGCTCGACAACGCCTCCGATCTCGACGATGGCGATCCGGCGGAACTGGGCCGCCAGTTCGCGGCGCTCCGGCGCGCCTGTCCGGGCCTGAACGTGATGGGAGGTTGCTGCGGCACCGACTTCCGGCATGTGCAGGCGATCTGCTTCGCCTGCCAGGCGGTCGACCAGGCGGCGTGACCGCGATTGCGGCGAGCGGCCGATCCACGCTGGATCGGCCGCTCGGCGTGTCAGGCGTCCGCCGTCACCGGCGCGCGGGGGCTTCGCCGCAAGGCGGGCGAGAGCGATTTCAGGTCCTGTCCGCTCGGGTTCTGGAACACGCGCAGGTCGAACTCGGGCAGGATGGCGTAGAGATGGTCGAAGATGTCCGACTGGATGCCTTCGTAGCGCGCCCACAGGATCGTATTGGTGAAGGCGTAGATCTCGATCGGCAGGCCGTCGGGGCCGGGCGGCATCTGGCGCACGAGGATCGTCATGTCCTGGCGCAAATCGGGGTGGTTCCGGAGATAGCTTTCCACATAGGCGCGGAAGGTGCCGATATTGGTGGAGCGGCGCCGGTTGGCGGCGAATTTCGCCCGCTCGCCGAGCCTGCCGTTCCATTCCTCCAACTCGGCCCGTTTCTTCTCCAGATAGGTCTCCAGATGGCCGAATTGCGCCAGCCGGCCGAAATCCTCCTCGGTCAGGAAGCGGATGCTCGTCTGGTCGAGATAGAGCGAGCGCTTGATCCGGCGTCCGCCCGATTCCTGCATGCCGCGCCAGTTCTTGAATGGTTCGGTCACCAGCTTGCGGATCGGCAAGGTAGTGATGGTCTTGTCCCAGTTCTGCACCTTGACCGTATGCAGCGCGATCTCGATCACGTCGCCATCGGCGTTCTGGTCGGGCATCTCGATCCAGTCGCCGACGCGGACCATGTCGGTCGACGAGATCTGGATGCCGGCGACGAGCGAGAGCAGGGTGTCCTGGAAGACCAGGATCAGGACGGCGGCCATGGCGCCGAGACCGGAGAGGAGGATGACGGGCGATCGATCGATCAGCGTCGCGATGATCAGCAGCGCCGCGATCACGTAGACGGCGATCTTGACGACCTGCACATAGCCCTTGATCGGCTTGAGGCGCGCCGTCGGCCGGCGATGATAGATGGTATCCAGAATGTTGAGCGCGGCGCTCACCGACATCGCCAGCGACAGGATGATGAAGGCGTTGGCGACGTTCTTGATCACCGTGACCAGCACCGGCGGCAGTTCCGGCACGAGACCGATACCCGCGGAGACGACCAGCGCCGGCATGATGTTGGCCAGGCGCTCGATGGCGGCATGGCGCCTGAGCTCCGCGTCGCGGCCGTAGCTTGTCCAGCCGAGCGCACGGTTGAGCAGTTTCAGCAGCAGCGCCTTCACCACGTAGTTGGCGAAGAGGGCGGCGACGGCGAGAGCGGCCAGCGACAGCAGGACGTTTAGCCAGTGATGCTCCGTCAGGAACTGTTCGATGCTGTTCAACGGATCTCCTCGAAGGGTGGGGAGGCGCGAAGGCCGCCACGGCGTTGCACGGGCGGGCGAAAACCCCGCGTGATCCAGCGCCTCGGATGGCGGCAGGCGGGGCAGGGCGAAGCCGACGGGTCTCTCGCGAGGCGTGAAAGGATCGGCGCGACTGCGCGTTCGATCGGGCGCAGCGCGCCGAAGGTGGCCAATGAGGCGGGCTACGTCAACACCGGCAGGCAAAGGCCATAAGAAAAACGGCCGGCGCTGGGCGCCGGCCGCTTCATCAACGATGGTGGATTCGATCAGCCCTTGTAGGCGACGAATTCCTGCTCCTGGTCGCCCAGGCCCTGGATGCCGAGGCGGACTTTGTCGCCGGCCTTCAGGAAGCGCGGCGGCTTCATGCCCATGCCGACGCCCGGCGGGGTGCCCGTCGTGATGACGTCGCCCGGATCGAGCTGCAGGAACTGGCTGATGTAGCTGACCACATGCGCAACACCGAAGATCATCGTCTTGGTGTTGCCGGTCTGCACGCGCTCGCCGTTGAGGTCGAGATACATGTCGAGATTCTGGACATCGGCGATCTCGTCGGGCGTGACGAGCCACGGGCCGAGCGGACCGAAGGTCGGCGAACCCTTGCCCTTCATCCACTGGCCGCCGCGCTCCGTCTGGTACGCGCGCTCCGAGACGTCGTTGCAGACGGCATAGCCGGCGACGTAGTCGATCGCGTCGGCTTCCGAAACGTAGCTCGCGGTCTTGCCGATGACGATCGCCAGCTCGACTTCCCAGTCGGTCTTTTCCGAGCCCTTGGGGATCGTGACGTTGTCGTTCGGACCGACGATGCAGTTCGGGGCCTTGTTGAACAGGATCGGCTCGGCCGGGATCGGCATGTTGGTTTCATGCGCGTGGTCGACATAGTTCAGGCCGACGGCGATGAAATTGCGCGTTCCGTTGACAACCGGGCCGAGGCGCGTGCCGGCCGGCACGACCGGCAGCGAGGCCGGGTCGACCTTGGCGACCTGCGCGAGCGCGCCGTTCTTCAGCGTCTCCGGGGTGATGTCGGAGATGACGCCCGAGAGGTCGCGAATCGTGCCGTCCTGAGCAAGGAGGCCGGGCTTCTCCGCGCCAGCGGCGCCGAAGCGAAGGAGTTTCATTGGTTATTTCTCCGTGTTGGCGGGGCGGATCATGGTCGAGGGGGCGCTGGCTTGCAAGCCCAGATGTCTGATGACTGGAGCAATGCAGTTTGGCCCACAGGGAACAGCTGGCTCGCGGTTTCGCCTGATGAAAAATGTCAGTCATGTTGACCTATTTGGGCCTCCATGGCAGAAGGCATTTGGCATTCGGGGAAACCATCGTGGACCACGTTCTGGCGATTCTGGGCTTTGCCTTGGTGACGGCGTTCACGCCGGGTCCGAACAACACGATGCTGATGATCTCCGGCGCCAATTGGGGCATGGGGCCGAGCGTGCCGCACATGCTCGGCATCACGGTCGGCTTTCCCGTCATGGTGTTCGCGGTCGGGATGGGGCTGGGCGGCGTATTCGAGGCCTATCCGCTGCTGCATGACGTGCTGAAATACGGCTCCTTCGTCTATCTGCTCTATCTGGCCTGGAAGCTGGCGCGGGCCGGCCGGCATGATGCGAGCGGCGCGCGCCAGGGCCACCCGATGGGCTTCCTCGCCGCGGCGCTGTTCCAATGGATCAATCCCAAGGCCTGGATGATGGCGATCAGCGCGATGGCGCTGTTCGTGCCCGCCGGCAGCGCGATGCTGCCGGCCGTGCTGCTGCTGGCCGCGATCTTCGCGCTGACATCGCTGCCTTCGGCTGCGACCTGGTGCCTGTTCGGCACCGCGATCGCGCGCTTTCTCGACAATGATCGCCGTGTCGCGGTCTTCAACGGCGTGATGGCCGCGCTCCTTGTCCCCTCGATGGTGCCGACGCTTTTCTGACCGCCGTCACAAATCTGTATTTCGTGTCGGCTAAGCAATCGGCAACGGTCTCTTGGACGAGGACGAATCAAGATCATGTCGAGCCGTGTCGCTCCCCGCCACATGCGCGCGCTTTTCCTGTCGGATATCCATCTCGGAACCCGGGGAAGCCAGGCAGATCTGTTGCTCGACTTCCTGAAATGGCATGACGCCGAGACGATCTATCTCGTCGGCGACATCGTCGACGGATGGAGACTGAAGAAAGGCTGGTATTGGCCGCAGGCTCACAACGACGTCGTGCAGAAGCTGCTGCGCAAGGCCCGCAAGGGCGCCCGGCTCGTCTATATCCCCGGCAATCACGACGAGTTCCTGCGGGACTATCTCGGTACCCATCTCGGCGGCGTCGAACTGGTCGATCGCGCCATTCACGAGACGGCGGACGGCAAGAGGCTGCTGGTGATCCATGGCGACCAGTTCGACGTCGTCGTGCGCCATGCCAAGTGGCTCGCCTATCTGGGTGACCAGGCCTATGACTTCGCGCTCGCGCTCAACACCGTGGTCAGCAAGGTTCGCCGCAAGCTCGGTTTCGAGTACTGGTCGCTCTCCGCCTGGGCCAAGCTCAAGGTCAAGAACGCCGTAAGCTTCATCGGCGCGTTCGAGCAGGCGCTGCTGACCGAGGCGCGCCGGGTCGGCGCCGACGGCGTCGTCTGCGGCCACATCCATCACGCGACCATCCGCGACGACCGCGAGATCCGCTACATCAACACCGGCGACTGGGTCGAGAGCTGTACCGCGATCGTGGAGCACCATGACGGCCGGATCGAAATGGTCCGCTGGGCCGACCTTGCGCCGCTCTATGCGGGCGCGCGGCACGATGAACCGGAGATCGACAAGGTCGCCGCATGAGCCGGATCCTGATCGCGAGCGACGCGTGGCATCCTCAGATCAACGGTGTCGTGCGGACGCTGGAGCGATTGGCGCGGCAGCTTCCCGAGTTCGGTGCGACGCCGATCCTGCTGACGCCGGAAGGCTACCGGACGGTGCCGTGCCCGACCTATCCGGAGATCCGCCTGACCATCGCCCCGCCCGGCGCGATCGGCCGGCGTCTCGACGAGACGGCGCCCGATCATGTTCATATCGCGACGGAGGGACCGATCGGCCATGCCGTGCGCCGCTGGTGCCTGAGGCGCCGGCGCATCTTCACCACCAGCTACCACACGCGCTTTCCGGAGTATCTCGCCGCGCGGCTGCCGGTGCCGGTCGACTGGACCTACGCCGTCCTGCGGCGCTTCCACAATGCCGGGGCGGGCTGCATGGTCGCCACCGCCTCGCTGGAGGCTGAACTCGCGAGCCGCGGTTTTCAGAACCTGATGCGCTGGTCGCGCGGCGTCGACTCCGATCTCTTCCGGCCGGACCGGCACTCCGCCGAGATCGCGGATCTGCCGCGGCCGATCCATCTCTATGTCGGCCGGGTCGCGGTGGAGAAGAACATCGGCGCCTTCCTCGACCTCACGCTGCCGGGCAGCAAGGTCGTCGTCGGCGACGGGCCGGCGCTCGACGCGCTCCGGCGCGCCCATCCCGAGGTCACGTTTCTCGGCTCCCGGGTCGGCGAGGCGCTGGCCGACATCTATGCGACGTCGGATTGCTTCGTGTTTCCGAGCCGCACCGACACGTTCGGGGTCGTCATGCTGGAAGCGATGGCCTCCGGCCTGCCTGTCGCCGCCTATCCGGTCGCCGGACCGCGCGATGTCGTCGGCGATACCGGCGCCGGGGTTCTGGACGAGGATCTCGGCCTGGCGGTCAAGGGCGCGCTGGCGATCCCGCGCGAGCACTGCCGCGCCGTCGCGCTGCGCCATTCCTGGCAGGCCGCGACACGGCAGTTTCTCGACAATGTCGTCGCCACGCAAAGGGGCTGCGCGGGGCGCGCATTGGTGTAAGCTCCAGTTCTTCGCAGTCTTGCCCCGGACAGAGAGATGATCCCCAGCATCGAAGACATTCGCATCGCGGCGCAACGCATTGCCGCGGAGGCGGTACGCACGCCGCTGCTTACAAGCGCCGTGCTCGACCAGATGACCGGCGGACGGATCTATCTGAAGTGCGAGAACCTGCAGCGCACCGGCTCGTTCAAGTTTCGCGGCGCCTATAATGCGATCGCGTCGCTGAGTGCCGATGAGCGTGCCCGGGGCATCGTCGCCTCCTCGTCCGGCAACCACGCGCAGGGCATCGCCGAAGCGGCGCAGTTGTTCGGCACGTCGGCCACCATCGTCATGCCGGCCGATGCGCCGACGGCGAAGCGCGAGGGGACCCTGCGGCGCGGCGCGGCGATTGTCGATTACGATCGCGCCCGCGACGATCGCGACGCCGTCACGGCTGCGATCGTCTCCGAGAAAGGGGCCGAACTGATCCATGCCTACAATGATCGGCGCGTGATCGCGGGGCAGGGCACGATCGGCCTGGAGATCGCGGACGAGCTCGCCGCCCGGTACGAGCGGGCCGACAGCGTCATCGTCCCTTGTGGCGGCGGCGGCCTTTCGGCCGGCGTCGGCGCTGCCATAGCGGCGACGAGCCCCGGCACGCAGGTCTATCTCGCCGAGCCGGAGGGCTTCGACGATTATGGCCGTTCACTTGTTTCGGGCGTCATCGAGCGCAATCCGCGCACGGGTGGCTCGGTCTGCGATGCGCTCCTCGCGCCCCAGCCGGGCGCGCTCGGCTTCGCCGTCAATCGCGAGACCGGCGCTCGTGGCGTGACCGTTTCCGATGCCGAGGCGCTGGCGGCCGTCGCCTTCGCTTTCCGTACGCTAAAGCTCGTCCTCGAGCCGGGCGGCGCGGTGGCGCTGGCCAGCCTGCTGGCCGGACGCGTCGATGCCCGGGACAAGACGACGGTCGTCGTTCTCTCCGGCGGCAATATTGATCCGGATATCCTGGGACGCGCGCTCGCGGCCTGATTTCGCCCCTCCCGCTTCCCCGCGCGGCCGGCTATCCTGCCGACCGCGCCGCACGGTCTCGGGCCGTGGTGATTCGCGCTCACCCCCCGCCGCGAATTCGCGCCGGCAATCTCATCGGCAGAGTTCCATGGTCGCCGCGCCGCGCCATTTCGGCCTTCGCATATCGTTTTTCTACATCGGCTTCTTCGTCGTTGGCGGCCTCGTGACGCCCTTCTTCCCGGCCTGGTTGAAACTGCGCGGGCTGACGCCCGAGCAGATCGGCGTCTGCCTCGCCTTCCCGCTGGCGGCGCGCCTGCTGATCATGCCGGTCGCCAGCGCCTTCGTGGACCGGGCGCCGAACCGCCGCTTCGCCATCATCCTGTTCACGTTGCTGGCGCTGGCATCGTTCATTCCGGCGACGCTCGTGGATGGCTACTGGCCCATCCTGCTGCTGACCGGGGCGGCGACCGCCGTTCTCGGCCTGTCCATGCCGGCGATCGACGCGCTGGCCCTGACGGGCGTGCGCCGCTTCGCGCTCGACTACGGCAAGATGCGAGTCTGGGGCTCGATCAGCTTCATTGCCGTCAGCCTGGTCGGCGGCCTTGCCTTCGGCCGCTTCGGTGCCCCGGCGCTATCCTTGATGCTGATCGGCGGCTACGCGGTCGCGGCGGCGACCGCCTTCCTGCTGCCGGTGACGCCGCCGGAAATCCGTGCCGCCGACGACGCCGCGAAGCCGCCGGCGGTGTCGGCGCGCGCGATCCTGACGAGCCGATCCTTCCTCGTCGTCATCGGCGCCTGCTCGCTGATCAATGGCAGCCATGCCGTGCTCTATTCCTTCGGCACGATCTACTGGGAGGAGTTGGGCTTCAGCGGCAGCCAGATCGGCATTCTTTGGGCGATCGGCGTCGTCGCCGAGATCGGCATGTTCGCGCTTTCAGGCCGGGCGCTGCGGCGGATGCCGGCGGAGCGGCTGATCCTGATCGGCGCGGTGGCCGCGATTGTGCGCTGGCTTCTGTTCCCGCTGGCGACCGGTTTCGCGGCGTCGCTGGCGCTGCAATTGCTGCATGCCCTGACCTTTGCCGCCGTCTATGCCGGCATGCAGCTCGCGATCGCGCGCGACGTGCCCGAGCGCATGATGGCATCGGCGCAGGGCATCTCGCAGACCGCGGCCGGCGCCGTTCTCGCCTTCGCGACCGTCATATCGGGGCCGCTCTACGGCCATCTCGGCGCTATGGCCTTCGCGACCATGGCGGTCGGCGGCGTGCTGGCGGTGATCGTTCTGCTGCTGCCGAACCGCCGCGTCAGCCCCACAGCGCCGGAGAGGGCGGGCTGACGAGGCTGCCCGCATAGTCGAGGCCGGGAACCCGGTCGCGCGCCAGCAGCAGCGGTCCGTCGAGGTCGACGAAATCGGCCCCCTGCGCCAGCAGCACCGCCGGCGCCATTGCCAGCGACGTCCCCACCATGCAGCCAACCATGATCGCGAAGCCGTGCGCCCGCGCCGCCTCGGCGAGGCGCAGCGCCTCGGTGAGACCGCCCGTCTTGTCGAGCTTGATATTCACCGCGTCGTAGCGCCCGGCGAGGTGGCCGAGGTCGCCGGCGACATGCAGGCTCTCGTCGGCGCAGACCGGAACCAGGCGCTCGACACCCTCCAGCAGGTCGTCATTGCCGGCGGGGAGGGGCTGTTCGATCAGTTCGACGCCAGCCGCCAGGCAGGCGCGCATGTTGGCGTCGAAGTCGGCGGCGGACCAGGCTTCGTTGGCGTCGACGATGATCCGGCTGGCGGGGGCGCCGCGCCGAACGGCGGCGATGCGCTCAACGTCTCCCGCGCCGCCGAGCTTGACCTTGAGCAGCGGCCTGTGCGCGGCGGCGCGGGCGGCTTCCTCCATGCTCTCCGCCGTGCCGAGGCTCAGCGTATAGGCGGTGAGCAGGGCTTGCGGCGCGGCGAGGCCGAGCCGCGCCGCGACGGTGGTGCCGCTTGCCTTGGCTTCGAGATCCCAGAGCGCGCAGTCGATGGCGTTGCGCGCCGCGCCGGGTGGCATGGCGGCCTGCAGCGCGGCGCGATCCGGAATCCCTTCGTGTCGATTGGCGATGGCTTCGATCGCCGACACCACGCCCTCCACCGTCTCGCCATAGCGGGCATAGGGCACGCATTCGCCGCGCCCGACGAACAGGCCGTCCCGGATCGTCACGGTGACGACGGTCGCTTCGGTTCGCGAGCCGCGCGAGATGACGAAGGTGCCGGCGATCGGCCAGCGCTCGACGGCGACGGTTGGGGAGAGCGTCATGGATCGGGAAAGTCCTGAAGGATGCGGTCGACGATCGGCCCGACCCCGGTGCGGATCGGATCGACGGCCGGAATATCATGCGCGGCCGCGGTTTCGTCCAGTAGCCTCAGCGCGTCGTCCTCCTCCAGTGCCTGGGTGTTGACGGCGATGCCGACGCAGCGGATCGCCGGATTGGTGAGGCTGCCGCAGATGCGCGTCAGGTCGATCACCTGGCGGATCGTCGGCAGCGCGTGCCGGACGCCGCGCATGGTCGTGCGGGTCGGCTCGTGGCAGACGACGAAGGCATCGGGCTGGGCGCCATGCAGCAGGCCGAGCGACACGCCGGCGAAGGAAGGGTGGTAGAGCGAGCCTTGCCCCTCGATCAGGTCCCAATGGTCGCGCGGCGCATCGGGCGAGATCCATTCGACCGCGCCCGAGATGAAATCGGCGACCACCGCGTCGATGGCGACGCCTCGGCCCGAGATCAGGACGCCGGTCTGTCCGGTCGCGCGGAAATCCGCATCGAGTCCGGCCGAACGCATGCCGCGCTCGAGCGCCAGCGCCGTGTATTTCTTGCCGACCGAGCAATCCGTTCCGACCGTCAGCAGCCGCAGGCCGGAGCGCTTGGTCCCCTTGCCGGTGTCGAAGCGCTGCGTGGCGTGGCGCACGTCGTGCAGGCGACGACCCCAGCGCGCGGCAGCGGCGCGGATGGCGGGATCGTCGCCGAGTCGCGAATGCAGGCCCGAGGCGACGTCGAAACCGGCGTCGAGCGCCGCCACGATGGTATCCACCCAATGGCCGGGCAGGACGCCACCGGCGTTCACCGCGCCGACGATCATCGTCTTGGCTCCGGCTGCCTTGGCTTGCTGGAGGGTCATGTCGGGAATTCCGGCATCCGCGCCGCAGCCGGGCAGTCGCAATTGGCCCACGCACCATTCCGGGCGCCAGTCGACGATTCCGAGCGCTGTCTTGGCCGCCAGGGCGTCCGGAACGTCACCCAAAAACAACAGGTAGGGTGTTGCGATCTCCATCCCGACTTCCTTTCCCGTCAAGGGCTTGCCCGGACTTCCGTGCTCGTGCGATCACCTAAGGCAGGTGGGAGCTTAGGAGGCGCTCCGCGGCGTCACAAGTGCCGCGCGCCCCTGGTCGTCCCGGATGAGGCGTCGAACGCGGAGCAGTCGTGGCGACGGCGGTAGCAACAGCAGCGCAGCTTGAATACTCGGACGATGCCGGGCAGGCCCACCTGCGTGCCGTCGGTGCTTGGACCGTGCGCAGCGCGGGCGAGCTCGAGTCGGAAGTCGACGCCGCCGTTGCGAAGATCTCGGGCGCGACGATGCTCGATCTGGCGGGCATCGAGCAGATCGACACGGCCGGCGCCTGGCTGCTCACGCGGCTGGAGCGCGGCCTGCGTGCCAAGCAGGTGGATCTCGCCGTCGAGGGCGCCTCGACCAACACCCAGCGCCTGCTTGACGCGCTCGACCCGGCCGAGCGGGAGATCCCGCCGCCGCCGCCGCAGATCGGCGTGGCGCACGAGCTGGTCGAGGGCGTCGGCAAGGCGATGTACCTCTCCTGGAAGGACTTTCTTTCAGGCCTCAATATCCTTGGCGGCGTGACGCGCGGCTTCGTCAAGGCGCTGCGCCATCCCTCCCGTTTCCGCTTCACCTCGATCGTCGCGCATGTCGACCGCATGGGGCTGCGCGCCGTGCCGATCATCGCGCTGATGTCGCTGCTGATCGGCGCGATCATCGCGCAGCAGGGCGCATTCCAGTTGCGCGCCTTCGGCGCTTCGATCTTCGTCGTCGATCTGGTCGGCATTCTCGTCCTGCGCGAGATCGGCGTGCTCCTGACCGCGATCATGATCGCCGGCCGCTCGGGCAGCGCCATCACGGCCGAGATCGGCTCGATGAAGATGCGGGAGGAGGTCGACGCGCTCAGCGTCATCGGCGTCGATCCCGTCGAAGTGCTGATCATGCCGCGCATCCTGGGCCTGATCATCGCGCTGCCGATGCTCGCTTTCATCGCCGACATCATGGCGCTGGTCGGCGCCGGTCTGGTCAGCTGGATCTATATCGGCGTGTCGCCGGAGGCGTTCATCGACCGGCTGCGCGACGCGGTCGCCCTCAACACCCTGTTCGTCGGCCTGATCAAGGCGCCCTTCATGGCGCTGATCATCGGCATCGTCGCCGCCTCCGAGGGCCTGAACACGCGCGGCAGCGCCGCCTCGCTCGGCCAGCAGACGACCGCGGCCGTCGTCAAGGCGATCTTCATGGTGATCGTCGTCGACGGCCTCTTCGCCATGTACTTCGCCGCGGTGAACTACTGATGGCGCGGGCTCCCGAGCAGCATGACGGCGAAATGGAAGTCGTGATCCGCGGCCAGGGGATCACGGTCGGCTTCGGCGATCGCCTGATTCTCGAAAACCTCGATATCGACGTCTATCGTGGCGAGATCCTCGGTGTCGTCGGCGCCTCCGGCACGGGCAAGTCCGTGCTGCTGCGGACGATCCTTGGCCTGCAGTCGAAGCGCGCCGGCTCGGTCGAGATCCTGGGAACGCCCTATGACGACGCCGATCCCGATACGCGCGCCGCGATCGACCGTCGCCTGGGCGTGCTGTTCCAGCAGGGCGCGCTGTTCTCGTCGCTGACCGTGCTGCAGAACGTCGAGTTTCCGATGCGCGAGCATCTGAAGCTCTCGCCGCGGCTGATGGAGGAACTGGCGCGCCTCAAGATCGAGCTGGTCGGCCTGGCGCCGGAGGCGGCGGACCGGATGCCGTCGGAGCTTTCGGGCGGCATGATCAAGCGCGCGAGCCTGGCGCGGGCGCTGGCCCTCGATCCGGACATCGTCTTTCTCGACGAGCCGACCTCCGGCCTCGACCCGATCGGCGCTGCCGAGTTCGACGAACTGATCGCGACGCTGCGCGATACTTTGGGGCTGACTGTGTTCATGGTAACGCATGATCTGGACAGCCTGTACACCGTCTGCGACCGAATCGCGGTATTGGGCGACCGTCATGTGCTGATCGAGGGGACGATCGATGATCTGCTCGCCTTCGATCATCCCTGGGTTCAGAAGTATTTCCGCGGCACGCGCGCCCGTCGCCTGGAGAGTTCGGTTTAATGGAAACACGTGCCAATTACGCGACCATCGGCTTGTTCACGATTGGCGTGATCGTGGCGTGTTTCGTCTTCGTCTACTGGCTCGCCCGCTATGACGAGAGCGGCATCCGTAAGCCGATGCGGATCTTGATTCCCGGCTCCGTCACGGGCCTGGCGCCCGGCAGCCAGGTGCTGTTCAACGGCATCCGGGTCGGCGAGGTGCGGACGCTGCGGATCAATCCGGAGGATCCGAGCGAGGTCGAGGCCATGGTCGGCGTCGACCCGACGCAGCCGATCAAGGCCGACACCAAGGCGACGCTCGGCATCCAGGGCCTGACCGGCATCGCCTTCATCGAGCTGAAGGGCGGCTCGGCCAAGCTGCCGAACCTGCTCGATCAGCCCGGCATTCCGACGCTGCAGGCGCAGGGGTCCGGCCTGCAGGACCTGATCGCGAGCGCGCAGGAGCTCGTCACCAAGGTCAATACGGCGGTCGACCGGGTGAACGGCTTCATCGATACGGCGGAGCCGTCGCTGACGACCTCGATCAAGAACGTGCAGACCTTCACCGACGCCCTGGCCGAGAATTCGGCCGGCGTGAAGGAGTTCATGAACAATTTCGGCGACCTTTCGACGAAGCTCGGTTCCCTGTCCGAAAGCCTGAGCGGCGCCGTCGCCAAGGCCGACAAGATCATTTCGGCCGTCGATCCGTCCAAGGTCGCGGACACGATCGAGAACATCGGCCAGGTCACCAAGCGTCTGTCGGAATCGTCCGATGCCTTCCCCGAGATCATCGCCAATGTGAGGCAGGTCTCCGAGCAGCTGGAGAAGGCGCTGGACGGCGCGCAGCAGATCATCTCGGCGATCCAGGTCGAAGCGGTCAAGAGCACGATCAACGACATCGCGACGGTCGCCCGCCGCGTGCAGACCGCGACGGTCGACGTCAACAAGATCGTCGCCGACGCCGGCAAGACCGTGGCCGATGCGAAGGATTTCGTCGCCAACGTGAAGAACAAGCAGGCCGACATCGACCTGATCGTCGACAACACCCGCGACATGGTGCAGAAGCTCAACGCCGCCTCGACCCGGATCGACGGCATCCTCGGCAAGGTCCAGGACCTCGTCACCGATCCGAACGGCAAGAACTTCTTCGCCGAGGCCACCGCCGCCGCCGCATCGATCCGCAAGGTGGCCGAGGCGTTCCAGGGCCGGGCCGGGCAGATCGCCGACAACCTCGCCAATTTCACGGGGCAGGGCCTGCGCAATGTCGATGGTCTCGTCGATCAGTTGCGGCGCACGACCTCGCAGTTCGACAGGACGCTGAACTCGATCCAGAGCAATCCGCAGCGCTTCATCTTCGGCAACCCGTCAGTACAGGACTACAACCGGAAATGACGCAGACCGGGGCACGGCCAATCATGCATCTCCAGAAGCGATCCTCGTCGGTCGGGCTCCTCTCGGTTGCGCTCTGCGCCGTGCTGCTCTCCGGCTGCGTCAGCAAGCTGCTGACCAGCCCGCCGCCCGCCACCTACGACCTGACCGGCGTGCAGTCGGCGCCAGCGGTGAAGGGCCGTGCTTCGGCGCAGGTTCTGGTGCCGGAGCCCTTTGCCCTGCAGACGCTTGCAAGCCAGCGCATCGTCGTCACCCGCGGCGCGCTCGTCGCCTACTATCCGAATGCGCAATATCCCGACACCCTGCCGAAGGTGGTGCAGAGCCGGATCATCCAGGCCTTCGAGAAGTCGCGCGGCGTGCGCGCGATCGGCAGGCCCGGCGAGGGGCTCTCGATCGACTACCAGCTCCTGACCAATATTCGCACCTTCGCCTTCAACGTGACGCCCTCGGGCCGCTACGCGGAGATCGAGATCTTCGCCCAGATCATGAACGACAGGAACGGCAAGGTGGTGGAGGCAAAGGTCTTCCAGGCGTCCGTGCCCGTCGCCGAGGACACGGCGCCGGCGGCCGTGAACGGCCTCAACGTGGCGCTGGACGAGGTGCTGCAGCAGCTGGTGGCCTGGGCCGTACCGCGGCTTTGATCGCCTTCACCGACCGCTTGCGCCGGCCTGAGCCGATCGCCGGGGCCGTGAACGATTTCCATTCGAAATGGCGTTGCGCCGCCTGAGGCGTGGGCGATGCTTCCTGCGTGCGGCTTCGAGGTCCGGGCGCGGACATGCCGATGCGCTTCGGCAGGCCATGCCACCGAAGTCGTGTCTTCCAGGAGAGAGGATGCCGCCAGCGCGGCATCCTGGCGGCTCAGGAGGAGGAGGGCGGACGGACCGGACGCAGCAGGAACTGCGGCACGTGATCTCCGAGCCCGATGATCTTCTCGTCATTGTCGCCATTGCGGTCGCGACGATCGGAGCGGGCAGGGCGCTCGCGCTGGTCGCGCTCGCGACGCGGCGCTTCCTGCTGACGAGGGGCGGGTTCCGCCCTGCGCTGCGGCGGGGCGACGTCGACGATCGGAGTCTCGACCTCGGCTTCGACCTTGGCCACAGCCTCGGCCGGCGCTTCGGCTTGGGTCCTGTCGGCGCCGCGCGACGACGAACGGCCCGAGCGCGGCTTGCGCTCGCCGCGCGATTCGTCGCTCTTGCGTCCCCGGCCGCGGCTCGACTGGATGCCTTCGTCGGACGAGCTCGCCGCCGGCGCCTCGTTCATCCAGGTGACGCCGTCGCCGGTCAGCTTCTCGATCGCGGCCAGATATTTCTGGTCGGACGGGGCGACGAGGGTGATGGCGGTGCCGGAGCGCCCGGCGCGGCCCGTGCGGCCGATGCGGTGGACATAGTCGTCCGCATGGGTCGGAATGTCGAAATTGAAGACGTGGCTGACATCGGGAATGTCGAGGCCGCGCGCGGCCACGTCGCTGGCGACCAGCAGGGTCAGCCGGTTGTTCTTGAACGCGTCCAGCGTCGCCATGCGGGCGCGCTGATCCATGTCGCCATGCAGCGCGCCGACCGAGAAGCCGTGCTTCTCCAGCGAGCGAGCGAGAACGGCGACGTCGCGCTTGCGATTGCAGAAGATGATTGCGTTCTTGAGGTCGGTCGCGCCACGGATCAGCTCGCGCAGCGTTTCGCGCTTGTCGAACGCCTCGCGGCCGGTATGCACGAAGATCTGCTTCACCGTCTTGGCGGTGGTCGCCGGCTTGGCGACTTCGATCCGGACCGGGTTCGACAGGAACGTGTCGGCGAGGCGCTGGATCTCCGCCGGCATGGTGGCCGAGAAGAACAGCGTCTGACGCGTGAAGGGAATCAGCTTGGCGATGCGCTCGATATCGGGAATGAAGCCCATGTCGAGCATGCGGTCGGCCTCGTCGATGACAAGGATCTCGACGCCCGTCATCAGCAGCTTGCCGCGCTCGCAATGGTCGAGCAGGCGGCCGGGGGTCGCGATCAGGACGTCGACGCCGCGGTCGAGCTTCTTTTCCTGATCGTTGAACGAGACGCCGCCGATCAGAAGGGCGACGTTGAGCTTGTGGTTCTGGCCGTACTTGTTGAAGTTTTCCTCGACCTGCGCCGCGAGCTCGCGTGTCGGCTCCAGAATCAGCGTACGCGGCATGCGCGCGCGGGCGCGGCCCTGCTCGAGCAGCGTGATCATCGGCAAGGTGAACGAGGCGGTCTTGCCCGTGCCGGTCTGGGCGATGCCAAGGACATCGCGACGCGAGAGCACATGCGGGATGGCTTCGGCCTGAATCGGCGTCGGCGTCGTGTACCCGCTTGCCTCAACGGCAGACAACACTTTGGGGCTCAGTCCGAGCGTGGAGAAGGTCATGTTTTGAAATAGGGCCCAAAGCCCGACGGGACGGCAAAGCTGCACGTCATCCATCGATGAAAGATGCTCGCAAATACGAGGTTTTGCGTCGCCTTGTCAAATGTTTCGGTCGATCGCGACGATTTGCGTAGCTGTGGCGGCCTCGCGGCTAGTTGCTGGCCGGCCCGAAACGGTAGCCGTCCTCCTCGCCGATGAAGAGCTCGTAGCTTTCCTTTGCGCCATTGGCGGCCGGATCGATCACTTCGAGGAAGAGGCTCAGGCCGTCTTCGTCGGTCTCGATGACGAAGTCGCCGATATTGCGCTTGAGCTCGACCATTTCCTGGATGTCGACGGTGCGGTCGATCGAGAGCGTGCCGTCCTCGGTCGTCGCCAGCCACTGGATGAACAGCCGCGCGGTCGGCTCCGGGCCGCCGCGCACAACCACGACGCGATAAAGGCCCTTCTTGCCATCCTTTTCCCACGCACCGAGCGTGCGGACATCCTGGACCGTGCCAGAGAGGGCCTGGACGCCGTCCGAGATGGCGTCGGCGCGCAGCGGCGCAGCCGTGGCGACGGTCAGCAGGCAGGCGGCCAGAATTGCGCGAAAGGTCATCTCAGATTCTCCCTGGGCCGGGCCGCGAGGAACTCGCTCGGCTTTTGGCTGCCGCCGGGCTCGGACGGCATGGCCAAAGCGCGCGACAATCAGATGTCGAGATCCCCGACGAACTCGGCGCGATCCTGGATAAAGCGGAATCGCTCCTCGGGCTTGTTGCCCATCAGTTGTTCGACGACATCCTGGGTGAGCGATATCTCGCCGTCAACGATGCCGACCCTGAGCAATGTGCGCTTTTCGGGATCCATGGTCGTTTCCTTGAGCTGTCCGGGCAGCATCTCGCCCAGGCCCTTGAAGCGGCCGATCTCGACCTTCGCCTTGCCCTTGAACTCCGTCCCGAGCAGCTCTTCCTTGTGCGCGTCATCGCGTGCGTAGAGCGTCTTGCCGCCCTGGCTCAGGCGATAGAGCGGCGGCACGGCCAGGTAGAGGTGGCCCTTGTCGATGAGCTGCGGCATCTCGCGATAGAAGAAGGTGATGAGCAGCGAGGCGATGTGGGCGCCGTCGACGTCGGCGTCGGTCATGATGATGACCTTGTCGTAACGCAGATCGTCATCGCGGTAGTGGTTGCGCGCGCCCACGCCGAGCGCCTGCATCAGGTCGGCGAGCTGCTGGTTCTGCGCCATCTTCTCGCGGCCGGCATTGGCGACATTGAGGATCTTGCCGCGCAGCGGCAGCACGGCCTGGCTGGCGCGGTTGCGCGCCTGCTTGGCCGAACCGCCGGCCGAGTCGCCCTCGACGATGAAGATCTCGCTGCCCTGCGCCGCGCTCTGGCTGCAATCCGCCAGCTTGCCCGGCAGCCGCAGCTTGCGCACGGCGGTCTTGCGGCTGACTTCCTTCTCCTGCCGGCGCCGCAGTCGCTCCTCGGCGCGCTCGATGACCCAGTCGAGCAGGCGCGTGGCCTCCTGCGGCGCGGCGGCCAGCCAATGGTCGAACGGATCGCCGATCGCCTTCTCGACGATGCGCGTCGCTTCCGGCGTGGAGAGCTTGTCCTTGGTCTGGCCGACGAATTCCGGCTCGCGCACGAAAACCGACAGCATCGCCGCGCAGGAGGTCATCACGTCTTCGGCGGTGATCGCGCTCGCGCGCTTGTTGCCGGAGAGCTCCGCGTAGGATTTGAGGCCGCGCAGCAGCGCCATGCGCAGGCCCTGTTCATGCGTGCCGCCCTCGGCGGTCGGGATCGTGTTGCAGTAGGAGCGGACGAAGCCGTCGCCCGGATACCAGGCGATCGCCCATTCGGCCGCGCCATGGCCGCTCGCCTTCTCGGTCCGGCCGGCGAAGATCTGCGACGTGACGGTCTTCTCGTTGCCGAGCTCGATCGCCAGGAAGTCCTTCAGGCCGGACGGAAAATGGAAGACGGCCGAGGGTGGCGTCGCGCCATCCGGGCCGATCAGCTCCGGGGCGCAGGTCCAGCGGATCTCGACGCCGCCGAACAGATAGGCCTTCGACCGGGTCATGGCGAAGAGACGCTCGGGCTTGAAATGCGCGCCGGCGCCGAAGATCTGCGGGTCGGGCTTGAAGCGTGTCTTGGTGCCGCGCCGGTTGTGGACCTCGCCGACCGCCTCGAGCTTCGAGGTCGGATGGCCGCGCGAGAAGGTCTGGCGATAGAGGCGCTTGCCGCGCGCCACCTCGACCTCCAGCAGCTCCGACAGCGCGTTCACCACCGAGACGCCGACGCCATGCAGGCCGCCCGAGGTCTCGTAGACCTTGGAATCGAACTTTCCGCCCGAATGCAGCGTCGTCATGATGACTTCGAGCGCCGACTTGTCCTTGAACTTCGGGTGCGGATCGACCGGAATGCCGCGACCATTGTCCGTGACGGTCACGCTGCCATCGGCGCCGAGTTCGACATCGATGAAGGTGGCGTGGCCGGCGACGGCCTCGTCCATCGAGTTGTCGATCACCTCGGCGAAGAGGTGATGCAGCGCCTTCTCGTCGGTGCCGCCGATATACATGCCTGGGCGGCGGCGAACCGGTTCGAGCCCCTCGAGAACCTCGATGTCGGCCGCCGAGTAGCTTCCCTCGGCCGAGGCGGTCGCGGCAGGCCGCCGTGCCGCGCTGTCCTCGCGCGGCGGTTCCGCCGGCTTGAGCGCACGCACGGTTCCACCCGCTCCGAATAGGTCGTCGATCTCTGCCATGGTCATCCGTTTTCGTGTGGCCTGTGCAATGGCGCGGTCGAGAAGGCGAATCAAGACGGAATTTTGCCACGCCTGCCGGGCCGGCGCGAGTGTGTTCCTTATTTGTTCGTCATCGGCGGCGCTGGCGTCGCGATGCCCGCCGGCGCGGCGCGGACGGGCCTGCCTGAAGTGCGAACCGGCGGCCCTACGATTCCATGTTGCGTCGGGGCAACACTGCGATTGCAACTCGCCCCAGGCTCCGGCGCGTGCCGCAATTGCCGCCTTTCAGCCATAAAGTGGAACGACCGTCGCTTTCATCCGGGGGCGGATAGGACAAGCCTTGCGTATTGTCGGCAAAAAATCTCGTTGGTCTTCAAGGGTACACGGAGCTGTGATGGCGCGCGTAGTAATTCGCGCCTGCAACCGCCTCGGATTCGCCCGAAACGGAGACTATCTTCTGAACAACCCTGATTTCCGCGATTTCGCGGACCCTTTGAAGAGATTCGCGTCTGCGACCCTGGCGGCGGTTCGGCCGTCAGCGGGCGCGAGCGGCGATAACGGTATGGCGTGCAATGCGATTCTGTAACGCGTTTGGCGGCGTCGCCCTTTTCGGCATTTCGGTTCTGGCTGGCCTCGGCGCATGGTCGGGCCCGGCCCTGGCGCTCGACGCGCGGACGCTGGACCGCAATGCCACGCCGGTCGAGGCGTTCCGCTTCGGCTTCAACGCCTACAAGCAGGGCGACAAGACCACCGCTGTCGAAGCCCTGACCTACGCGGCCGACAAGGGCCATGCCGTCGCGCAGTGGAAGCTCGGCCGCATGTATGCCGAGGGCGACGGCCTCACCAAGGACGATATGAAGGCCTTCGAGCTTTTCAGCGAGATCGCCGACGCCCACGCCGATGACAATCCGGATGCGCCTTCGGCCCGCTTCGTCTCCAATGCCTTCGTCGCGCTCGGCTCCTACTACCGCGACGGCATTCCCAACAGCAACATCCGGCCGGATTTCAGCCGGGCCCGGCAGATGTTTTCCTACGCCGCCTCCTATTTCGGTGACTCCGACGCGCAGCTGAACCTGGCGCGGATGTATTATGACGGCGAGGGTGGCGATCGCGACGCGCGCCAGGCTGCCCGCTGGGCCAAGCTCTCCGCCGACAAGGGCAATGTCGGCGCGCAGGCGCTGCTTGGCCACATGCTGTTCGAAGGCGACGGTGTTGCCCGGCAGCCGGTCGTCGGACTGATGTTCCTGACGATCGCGCGCGACCGGGCCCAGGCCGACGACGTCTGGATCCAGAAGCTGCAGGAGCAGGCCTTCTCGGTCGCCACGGAAACCGAACGCCGCACGGCACTGGCCATGGCCGACGACTGGATCGGAAAGAATCCGCAAAGCCTGCAGTAGGGCGTGCGCGCCTGACATTCGGGCAACACCCGTCGTCTCGATGGTCGTTCGGTCAAGCTTGCCGGGGATGACGGCGTAGGCGCGCTTGCGGCGCCGCGCCGAATTCGGCGAGGATCGCGCTCATCACTCGTCTGCCGAACCGCCGGTCCCATGGGCCGCCCCGTTCCGGCGATCGGGAGGGAGGCGACATGAAGAACAGCTCGATGCGACGGGCCGTAGAGGTCTGGTTGTCGACGCTGTGTCGCGAAGTCGTACGCGGTCTGCCTGGAGCTGTGCCGCGATGAACGCGTGGCGCCGTTGTCTCGTTCCAGGGCTCGCCGTCGTCACCATTCTGACGGTGATCGCGCTTTGCATGACGTCTGGCCGAATCGCGCGAGACATCGGCGATCGCGTCAACGCGCAACTCGCCGCGGATGGCCAGCCCTGGGCGACAGGCAACGTGAGCGGTAGATCCGTGACGGTCATGGGAACTTCGCCGACGCTGCTGGCGCAGCGGCTGGCGGTCGAATCGGCCGAGCGGGTCTGGGGCGTCGCCGGCGTCGTGGATGGCAGCGGCGTGATTCCCCTCCAGGTTCCCTATCGCTGGTCGGCCGCGCGCGCGGGTGACTCCCTCACGATTAGCGGCTACGCGCCATCCGAGGAGGCAAGGCTGGCAATCCTGGCCTCGGCCAAGCGACACTGGCCCGAGACCGCGATCACGGAGACGCTCGAACTGGCGCGTGGCCAGCCGATCGGATTCCTGGTGTTGACGGATTTCGCGCTTCAGCGTCTGGCCGAACTCGCCGAGGGCAATGCGACGCTCACCGACGCCAGGCTGTCGGTCAATGGCACCGCGCTCGACGAGGCGCGCTTCGCGGCGGCCGCCCGGGCCTTTTCGACGGGGCTTCCGGGTGGTGGGCAACTGCGGGATGTCCGGGTGTTGCCGCCCCGCAGCGAGCAGTTCACCTGGCGCCTTGCCTATGATGGAAAGACGGCTGCCATGTCGGGTTTCGTTCCGTCGGTCGCGATCCGGCGCGACATCATCGAGGCGCTCGCGACGGCGCTGCCGGGCACGCCGATCGATGACACGACCCAGCTGGCGTCGGGCGTCCCCGAGGGGTTTGCCTTCGCCGCCGTCTTTTCCGCCTATCAGATGGCCCGGCTCAGCAGCGGCGAGATCCGCATCGACGGGGCGTCCCTGTCCGTCGAGGGCAAGGCCAAGACCGTCGCCGATTATGAAATGGCGCTGGCCGAAATCGAGGCGCGCAAGAGCAAGCGCGCTGCCGGCGTCGGCGTCGGCACGATCGATCTCCTGCCGGCATCGGTCGATCCCTATGTCTGGCGTGCCGATCATTCGGGCGACACGCTGGTTCTGACTGGCTATGTGCCGTCGATCGCCGCGCATGACGAGGTCATCGCGACGGCGCGGCGGCTGTTCCCCGATCACTCGATCAGCGACCATGTCCGCGTCGCGGACGGCGATCCGAAGATGGACTGGATCGGCGCTCTCAAATATGCGCTCGACCAGCTGGCTCTTCTGGAGAAGGGCGCGGTTTCGCTGACGGGGCGCAAATACGACATCGTCGGCGAGGCCGCTTCCTCGGCCGCCTATGCGAGCCTCACCGAGGCGTTGAAGAAGACCCTGCCGGCCAGCATGGAACTGCGCCGGTCGGCGGTGTCGCCGGGCGCCGTGTCGCCCTTCGTCTTCGCGGCGGCGCGCAGCCCCGATGCTTTGACCCTGAGCGGCTATGTGCCGACCGACGAGGTGGTCAAGAAGATCGTCGCGGCGGCGCGGCCCAAATTCGGCGCGGACAGGATCGAATTGCGCCTGCTTCTCGCCGGCGGTGTTCCGGATGGCTTTGTCGATGCCGTCGACGCGGCCCTGCAGGCAGTCAGCCGGCTGGATGGCGGCCGGTTTGAGCTTGTCGACGCCAAGTTGTCGCTGTCGGGGGTCGCCGTCTCCGAAGGCGCGCGGCAGGCGATCGAAGCCGCCGTCCGGTCGAGCCTGCCGGAAGGCTACGAACTGACCGCCTCGCTCATGGTCGCGGTTGGCGGTGATCCCCTGACGGGCCCGCAATGCCAGCTGGCGCTGCGGGCCGAGACCGATCGCGAAAAGGTCCAGTTCGACGGGGCGACGGCGCGGATCCTGCCGGCCAGCTTTGGCCTGCTCGACCGGATCGCGGCCATCGTCCAGCGCTGTCCGATCGCGACGGTGGAGATCGGCAGCCATACGGATTCGCAGGGCGGCACGCGCATGAACCAGGCGCTCAGCGTCGATCGCGCCAATGCGGTCGTCGATCATCTGGTCGCCGATGGCGTGCGCCGCGAACGCCTCAAGCCCGTCGGATATGGCAGCAGCCGGCCGATCGCGTCGAATTCGAAGGCGGCCGGACGGGCTCAGAACCGGCGCATCGAATTCGGGATCGTCGGGCAGTAGGGGGCGGCATGGCCTATGTGATCGTGAACTATTGGCCGTTCCTCGCTGTCGCGACGGCGATCGGCCTTCTCGTCGGCTGGTGGGCGACCGGATCCGGCCGCGACGCCCGGACGAGCGCCGTGGCGCGGGAGGACAGGATTCCATGATCGCGCACCTGGCGGAAATCTGGGCGGCGCTCGCGGTGTGCTTCATTTTGGGAGCGCTGGTGGGATCTCTCCTGCATCGAACGATCGCGCTGACGGGGGCCAGGCGGCTGCAGGCCGAGGTCATCCACGGCATCGACGGCGCCGTACGAATGCTCGAGCGCATGCTGATGCCCTGGCGCGGCTCGGTGCCGACGACGCTGCCGCAGACCGTGCCCGTTCCGCCTCCCGATTTCCGGCACGTGGTGGAAGTCCCCCAGGTCCATCCTCCGGCCGAGCCGGACCGGCATTGGGAGGTCGCGACCGCCGCCGTCTCGCTGGCGCCGCCGGCCGAGGCCCAGCGGGACGCGACATTCGAGCCGGCCCATCCAACGCATCCGCGTCCTGACGAAACGGCAGCGGTGCCGGATCCTGGCGCAGGATTCCAGCCGTTGCCATTGCCGGCGCCGCGCAACGACATCGCGGATCCGCTGCACCTGATCACCGGGTTGACGAAACGACATGCCGGTCGGCTCGGCAAGGTCGGCATCTTCCACTTCAGCCAGATCGCGTCCTGGACGCCGCAGGAGATCGCGTGGATCGCTGCCTATCTCGGCGTGGAGCAGCAGGTGATCGTCGAGAAGGATTGGGTAGGGCAGGCCATTCATTTCGCCAGTTCCGACGAGCCGGTCCGCGAACCGGAACCCAAGCCCGCGCGCGCGAAGGCGCCGAAGAAGGCGACGGGACGACGCGCCAAGGCCAAGGCTCCGGACGCGGTCGAGGGCGAGGCCTCAGCGGAGAAAGCGAAGAAGCCGGCGAAGCGCCGCCCGGCCAGGGCGAAGAAGGAGACGGCGGGAACGGGCGTGACGGCTGACTCGGTCAAGCCGCCGGAAGCGGAAGCGCAGGATGGCGCTGCCGACGGCGAGGCTCTCGCGGATGGATCGGACCGCGCAAACGAGACCGGAGGCGCGGGGTCTTCCGGGAGTTGAGGCGGATCACCACGGCCGGATAGGGCTGCGAAGTTCTAGGCCAGCCACGACGCCGCGATGATCCGGGTCGTTCGGACGGGATGGGCCCGTCCGCCACAGGGGATGCCGATCAACTCAACTGCGGCTACCGCGGTTGAGGTCACGGTTGATGACGAGCGCCGGCTCGCCGAGACGTGCGCGGTAGACCTGCAGGTTTTCCATGCAGCGCATCACATAGTTGCGCGTCTCGCTGAACGGGATGCGCTCGATCCAGTCGATGGCGTCGACATTGGGATCGCGCGGGTCGCCATATTGCTTCACCCAGTTCAGCACGCGGCTGCGGCCCGCATTATAGGCCGCGAAGGACATGATGTACGAGCCGTCGAACCCGTCCACAAGCTTGGCGAGGTGGGCGGCGCCGAGGGTCGCATTATAGCCGGCGTCGCTGGTCAGCCGGTCGAGCGAGTAGGGCAGGCCGGACGCCTTGGCGACGACTTTCGCCGTGGCCGGCATCAGCTGAAGCAGGCCGCGTGCGCCGGCATGGCTGACGGCGCCGGGGTTGAAGGCGCTTTCCTGCCGCGCGATCGCATAAACGATCGACTTCTCGATGCTCGTCGTCTTGACCGAGCGCGGGATTGCTGCCGTCGGGAAGGCGAGCGTCTCGACCGGCAGGCCGCGCGTATAGGCTTTTTTCCCGATCTGGAGCGCGAGCTGATGCTGGCCACGCTTCTCCGCCATCTGAGCGAGCAGCGCCATTTCGGCGGGATTGGTCAGCGTCTCCGACAGGCGGATGTAGAAGGCGCGCGAGCGGTCATTGTAGCCGGCGGCGGCGAAGCGCTGCGCGGCCTGGACCATCGGGCGGCTGTTGAAGCGCTTCTGGATGGCGCTGTTGGCCGCCGGCGGCGTGGAGAGCTTCAGCTGCTTGACGCCCAGCTTGCCGGCGGCGAGCTGGCCGTAGAACGTCGTCGGATAGGCGGCGGCGAGGCGGTATTGCGCCGTCGCCTCGGCCCGGTCGCCCATGGCCTCGGCCGCGCGGCCGAGCCAGTATTCGGCGCGCGACTGGCTGAGCGGCATGCTGGAGACAGCCTGGATCGCCTGGAAGTGGCGCCGGGCCGTCGCCGGATCGTTGAGGAAGCGGAGCGCGTACCAGCCGGCATGGAACTCGGCGTCGGCCTGGTTGGAGCTGGATTCGGCGGCATGCTCCGCCACCAGCTTGTAGGCGAGCTTGGGGTTGCCGAGATCGAGCAGTTCCCGCGAGAGCACGCGGCGCTCGATCCACCAGGCGTCGGGATCGACCAGGGAGGCGCCGTCGCGCGGCGCTGTCAGCATCAGCGCCGCGGCGTCGCGGTAATTCTCACCGCGGCGGAGGTACTGAACCTTGGAATAGATATAGCCCGGATCCTTGCGCAGCCGTGCCGGCACCTTGTTGAGCAGGGCGCCGGCGTTCTTGTCGCCGCGGATGACGGCGGCGCGGGCGGCAGCCAGATGCACGTAGTCGCCGCCGAGCAGCTTGCTCATGGCGATGCCTTCGGCCGCGTCGTTGTCATAGAGGAACTTGTCCATCCGCGCCTTGTGGTCGGCGGCGGTCAGCAGCGAGCCGAACTCCTTCAGAATGGCTGCTTCGGTGCTCTGCGAGAACGAATCCTTGCGCCATTTCGGGCGGAGCAGGGCCGCCGCGTCCTTGGTCCGGCCCGCCTCGGCATAGGCGCGCAGGAGCAGCAGCGTCCCTTCGTCGGAGCCCGGTGCCGTGCCGCCGAACGCGTTGATCACCGTCTGCGGGTTGGCCTTCATGCGGGTCAGCGCCTGCTCGGCGCGCCGGCGCAGCAACGCCTGGTTCGGCCAGTCCGGCAATTCCTGCGTGACCTGGGTGATCTGGGTCACCGTGACGTCGGGGCTGCCGCTCTGGGCGACGAGCCAGTCGATGATGTCGCGGTTGGTCTTGTCGGGCATCATGCGGCCAAGCGCCTGCGCCTTGCCGATCTGGCCGCTTTCGATGAGCTTGAGCGCCGCGCCGAGCCCGAGCTGGCTCGGCGACAGGCGTTCCACCAGGTCGTTCGCCTGCGAGGCCGCATCGGCGCGCGCGGGGCGCGCCGGCTTCGCGACCGGGGTGATGCCGGAGGTGACGATGTCGCCGGACGCATCGGCGCCACGGCTCGGGTTGGCGCGGGGGCGCGGCGTGTCCAGCGCGATGGCATCGCCCACGATGGCAAGGCTGATCAGCGCGCAACCCGCCGCCTGCGTCAGCAACCATCCGCGACGCCGCCAGCTGCGATCCGCTTTCCCGATCATGTCATCCCTCTCCACATTTTCCGCGCTTCGGACGTCGCGATCACGGAGCCCCGCGTGCGGCACCTTGCGGCGCGGTACACGCCAACTCCTGCAAGCAACCCAACCTTAAGCCGCCATGGTGAACAAAGGCTTGACGGGCGCGGCCGTCCGATACGCGGGTGTTGCCCTGCCAAGGGGCAGCGATTATGTTCGCCGCCCAAGTCAGGGCACAAAACTCAGCATGTTGGACCGATCCGCCTTCGGTCAAGATCGGGGCGGATTTCGGCCAATTCACGGCAAAAGGTGGAAGCGCGCGATGTTCAAGGGTTCGATCACGGCCATGGTCACCCCGATGCGAGAGGATTCCGTCGACGAGGACGCGCTGCGCTCCTTCATCGACTGGCAGATCGCAGAGGGCTCCCATGGCCTCGTCCCTGTCGGCACGACCGGCGAAAGCCCGACCCTGTCGCATGCCGAGCACAAGCGCGTCGTCGAGATCACCATCGAGGTGGCGGGTGGCCGGGTGCCGGTGATCGCGGGCGCCGGATCGAACAACACCGCCGAGGCGATCGATCTGGCGCGCCATGCCGAGAAGGCGGGCGCCGACGCCGTGCTGGTGGTCACCCCCTACTACAACAAGCCCAATCAGGAAGGGCTCTTTCAGCACTACAAGGCCATCAACGATGCGATCGGCATTCCGATCATCATCTACAACATCCCGCCGCGCTCGATCATCGACATGTCGGTGGAGACGATGGCGCGCCTGTTCGAGCTGAAGAACATCATCGGCGTCAAGGATGCGACGGCGAAGCTCGACCGCGTCAGCCTGCAGCGCCATGCGATGGGCCCGGACTTCCTGCAGCTTTCGGGCGAGGACGGCACGGCGCTCGGCTTCATGGCGCATGGCGGTCACGGCTGCATCTCGGTCGCGTCGAATGTCGCGCCGCGGCTTTGCGCCGAGTTCCAGGAAGCCTGCATGGCGGGCGACTTCGCCAAGGCGCTCGACTATCAGGACCGCCTGATGCCGCTTCATCACGCCATCTTCATCGAGCCGAACCCGACGGGCGTGAAGTACGCCCTCTCGCTCCTCGGCCGGATGGAGGATCGCGTCCGCCTGCCGCTGGTCGGCATTACCGATACCACCAAGACGGCCATTCGCGGCGCCATGGCGCATGCGGGCCTGATCAACTGAAGGTCTTGACCCATGAACAGCGGCACCGGTGATCCGCGCTATCGGCTGGCCGCAGACAACCGTCGTGCCCGCTTCGACTATGAGATCGGCCAGACCTACGAGGCTGGCATCATGCTGACCGGCACGGAGATCAAGTCGCTCCGGGGCGGGCGCAGCACGATCGGCGATTCCTACGCCGCCGAGAAGGGCGGAGAGGTCTGGCTGTTCAACGCCTATATCCCGGAATATCTCGAGGCGAACCGCTTCAACCACGAGACGCGCCGGCCGCGCAAGCTGCTGCTGCACAAGAAGGAGATCGCCCGGCTGTCGCAGGCCGTACAGCGCGAGGGCATGACCATCGTGCCGCTGAAGATCTACTTCAACGATCGCGGCCGGGCGAAGGTCGAGATCGCGCTGGCGCGCGGCAAGAAGCAGCACGACAAGCGTCAGGCCGAGAAGGCGCGCGACTGGAACCGCGAGAAGGGCCGGTTGATGCGCGACAAGGGCTGACGCGCTTCGCGCCGGTCTGCTCCAGACGAAACAAGGCCCGGGTTCTGCAGCATCCGGGCCTTTTCCTTGTCCGCCGCCAGGCGGCGTCGAGCCTGCCATTGGCGATGGGCGGAATGCAAAACACCCCGCCGGAGACCGGCGGGGTGCTTCGTTTCGGGCATCCGGTGGATCGCTCCACCGGATGCGATATCGCCGAGGCGACCTGGATTACCAGGAGCGCTTCAGGAAGAGGTTGGCGGTCCAGGAGTCGCCCGAGTACGTGTTGTCGACGAACACGTCATCCTTGACGTCGACGTCCGTGTAGAAGACGTCGGCGACGAGCTCGAGGCCATTGACCGGAGCATAGGCGGTGTTGAAGCCAACGCGCCAGGCGTCGACCTTCCAGCCATCAAGGCTGTCCGAACCGTCGAAGCTGGCATAGCCGCCCGAGAGCGACGACCACAGCTGCGGGGTCCAGACATGCTTGTACGAAGCGAGCGCGCTCCAGCTCGAGCCGGTACCGGCTGCGAACTCATTGTCAAAGAGACCGAGCGCGCCTGCAACCGAGGTGCCGCCCGAGATGCCGGTGAACGAGTTGGCGTTGTCGCCATAGGCGCCCGACACGAAGAAGCGGTCACCAGCCGAGAAGTTGTCGAGGGCAACCTCGAGGCCGCCACCGATGGCCCAGCCGGCCTTGGCGTCGTACTCGTTCGGTCCGACGAAGTCGACGGCCGAATTCGTGTAGGCGGCCGCGACCTTCGCGCTGAAGATGCCCGACGAGTAGGTGATCGCGCCGATGATGTCCGGGATATTGTTGTCGTCGTAGTCAGCGTCGAAGTCGGACAGATCGCCGAAACCGCCGCGATCGCGCTGATCTTCGATCGAGAGGGCGAGACCGAAGCCGTTGACGGCGTAGGTCAGCTGGATGTGGTCGGTGGTCGAATCCGAACCGAACATGCCGGTGTCGTCATAGCCACGGCCGAAATCGAACAGCGAGGTGAAGTAACCGGCCTTGAGCGGGCCGAGTTCCAGGTAGGCGCTGTCGACGTAGGCGGAGTTCGTCGAAGCGTTGACGTAGTCCTGCAGCGTCTCGCCGCCGGCCTCGTTGCCGGTCTTGGCGCGCATGTCGATGAAGCCGGTCAGGTTACCGTACTCGGTGACCGACGACGCCGTCAGCTGGATCGAAACTTCGGTGTAGAAGTTGCCCCAGTTGTTGTTCGAGCTGTTCAGGCCACCGAAGTCGCCGCCGCCGAACGACGTGCCGAACTCGACATAACCGCCGACCTTGATGCAGGTGTCGGTGCCGGGGGAGTAGAAGAAGCCCGTGCCGAACGCGTCGCAAACCTTCACGTAGTCGACCGGCTCGGCGACGGTGAGATCGGCAGCCTGGGCGCCGCCTGCGAGCACGATAGCTGCGGCAGAGCCGAGCAGCAGAGTCTTGAAGTTCATAACCTGACCTCTGGTTGTCTTGGGATCCAAAAGCGGCCCCGGTGCCTGTCACGTTCCGCGGGAGTGCGCGGCTCGAAACGGCGGCCTCGGGCCTGTCCCCCAGCCAATGAGCTGTCCGGGACCCCCCATGGGAACCGGACAGGACTTTCTCCAAATCACTCGTAGAAAGTCAGGTGAACTTAGCGGGGATGCTGATTCACGTAACTCAAAAACAGCTTGGCTTCCGATATGTATGGGTGATTGTAAGCTTGAGTTGCTATTTTGCAGCACCGCCCGATTTGGAACAGATATCGGGCGAGGGCGGGGCTCCGGGAGGCGGATGAGGCCGGCCTCCATGGCGAGGGGCGCAGCCCGCGGTTTGCCCGGCGCGTGGCGGGCATGGCTCGTCCTGCCTCGCGGCTTAGGGTCAATCGATGACGGAATGGCGGAAACGGGCTGTCGTCTCGCCGCTAAAGGCTGGTACTCGATGACTCAGCGCGGGAGCGTGTCGAGATGGGCGCGGACGCTGGCAAACACGGCGTGGAACATCTCGGGCGTCAGCACGCCAGTGTTCGTGTTGTAGCGCGAGCAGTGGTAGCTGTCGAAAACCGTAAGTGTGCCGATCTTATGCTGCGCGCCATGGCCGAACTTGTGCCTGGACATCTTCTCGCCGAGCGCGACGATGACGCTGTCATGGGCGATCTTGCCGAGCGCGATGACGGCGGCGAGCCGCGGCATGGCGGCGAGCGTGGCGGTGAGGAACGGGCGGCACGTGCGGATCTCGTCCGTCGTCGGCTTGTTCTCCGGCGGCACGCATCGGACCGCGTTGGTGACCGCGGTGTCGACGGGCGTCAGGCTGTCGTCCGGGCGTGCCTCGAAGGTGCCGCGGGCGAATCCATAGGCGATCATCGTCTGATAGAGCAGGTCGCCGGCATAGTCGCCGGTGAAGGGGCGTCCCGTGCGGTTGGCACCGCGCAGGCCAGGCGCCAGGCCGACGATCAGCAGTCGCCCGTCATCCGCGCCGAACGAGGGGACCGGCGCGTTGTTCCAGCCCGGCTCCCGGGCCCGCCATGTCTCGCGGAATGCCACGAGGCGCGGGCAGAGCGGGCAATCGCGGCCCGGATTTGACGAGGACAGCGTCACGGCGGGAATTCGGGGTCTAGATCTCGTCGTCGAAATCGTCTTCGAAGCTGCTGCTGGCATGCTGGCGCTCGGCGCTGCGGTGCATGCGCTCGGAAGGATCGCGGCCGATGCGGCCCTGCAGGCTGACCAGGTCGATGAAGTGGTCGGCCTGGCGGCGCAGCTCGTCGGCGATCATCGGCGGCTGCGTGGCGAGCGTCGAGACGACGGATACCTTGCGGCCCTTGCGCTGCACGGCCTCGACCAGCGAGCGGAAATCGCCGTCGCCCGAGAACAGCACCACGTGATCGATGTACTCGGCCACCTCCATCACATGGACGGCCAGCTCGATATCCATGTTGCCCTTCACCTTGCGGCGTCCGGCGGCGTCGAAGAACTCCTTCGTCGGCTTGGTCACGACGGTGTAGCCGTTGTAGTCGAGCCAATCGATCAGCGGGCGGATCGACGAATATTCCTGGTCCTCCGACAGCGCGGTATAGTAGTACGCGCGCATCAGATATCCCTTTGACTGGAACTCGACGAGCAGTTTCTTGTAGTCGATATCGAAGGCAAGGGCCTTTGCCGCCGCATACAGGTTGGCGCCGTCAATGAAGAGGGCGATCTTCTCGCGTGAATCAAACATTTTCTGGCCCAAGAACTGGAGCAATGAGATCGGTAGTATGAATTGCTGGCGCGAGCCGGTCGACGGCCCGAGTCGTATCGTCAATACGCTATCAATATAGCGTGCGGTGCATTCCGGCAAACGGTGCATGTGCCCGTCTTGTGTGCAGGCCCCGGGCCGCGCCGTCGTCGCGCAGCGTGGCGGCGAGGGCCGATAAACTCTTGCAATTGCACGGACGCACACGTATTCATGCGCGCTTGAACCCCTATTTTCCTGAACAGGAGACCTGACATGGCGCGCGTCACCGTGGAAGATTGCGTCGACAAGGTCGAGAACCGCTTCGAGCTGGTGCTCCTTGCCGGCCACCGTGCCCGCATGATCGCGAGCGGTTCGCCGCTGACGATTGATCGCGACAACGACAAGAACCCCGTCGTCGCGCTGCGCGAGATCGCCGATGAGACCGTCCATCCGGACGATCTCAAGGAAGACCTGATCCATTCGCTGCAGAAGTATGTCGAAGTCGACGAGCCGGAGCAGGATCTGCCGCTGCTGGCCGACGACGCGGCCGAAGAGGATAATGGCGTCGCTTTCGACCGCATGTCGGAAGAGGACCTGCTGCGCGGCCTCGAGAACATGGTTCCGCCCGACAAGCAGGACGATTTCTGAGGCGTCGCGACGCTTTCCGGCCGAACGGCTTGTCGTTTGGCCGCGTTCGCTATCCTATATGAACGGATAGCCTTTTGGCCGGGTCATGCCCGGCCTATTCGTGTGCCTTCGGAAATTGCGCCATGATGCGCCAGTACGAACTCCTCGAACGGGTCCAGCGGTATAATCCGCAGGCCGACGAGGGGCTTTTGAACAAGGCCTATGTGTATGCCATGCAGAAGCATGGCACGCAGCGGCGCGCCAATGGCGATCCCTATTTCTCGCACCCCCTCGAGGTCGCGGGAATCCTCACCGACCTGAAGCTGGACGATTCGACGATCGCCGTCGCGCTGCTGCACGACACGATCGAGGATACGGACGCGACGCGCGCCGAGATCGACGGCATGTTCGGCGAGGATATCGGCCGCCTGGTCGAGGGGCTCACCAAGATCAAGCGCCTCGATCTGGTGACGAAGAAGGCCGCCCAGGCGGAGAATTTCCGCAAGCTCCTGCTGGCGATCTCGGAAGATGTGCGCGTCCTGCTGGTGAAGCTGGCCGACCGGCTTCACAACATGCGCACGCTGCATTTCATGCCGGAGGACAAGCGCGGCCGCATCGCCGAGGAAACCCTCGAGATCTATGCGCCGCTGGCCGGCCGCATGGGCATGCACGACATGCGCGAGGAACTCGAGGAACTGGCCTTCGCCGTCGTCAATCCGGAGGCCCATCTCGCCGTCACCAGCCGGTTGGCCGAGGTGCGGAGCCGCAACGAGACCCTGATCGAGGAAATCGAGAAGGATCTGCGCGAGAAGCTCGAGAAGCACGGCATGCAGGCCAAGGTCTATGGCCGGACCAAGCGCCCCTATTCGATCTTCCGCAAGATGGAGCGGAAGGCCGTCTCGTTCGAGCAGCTGTCCGACATCATCGGCTTCCGCGTCATCCTCGGTTCGACGGCCGAATGCTACGCGGCGCTCGGCATCGTCCACACCACCTGGCCGACCGTGCCCGGCCGCTTCAAGGATTATATCTCGACGCCGAAGCAGAACGACTACCGGTCGATCCATACCACCGTCGTCGGCCCCGGCCGGCAGCGCGTCGAGTTGCAGATCCGCACCCGCGAGATGAACGACGTCGCCGAATACGGCATCGCGGCGCATGCGCTCTACAAGGACAAGGGCAACGGCAATCTCTCGGACGAGAGCCGCGCCTATACCTGGCTGCGCCGGACCGTCGAGATGCTGGCCGAAGGCGACACGCCGGAGGAGTTCCTCGAGAACACCAAGCTCGAGCTGTTCCATGACCAGGTGTTCTGTTTCACGCCGAAGGGACGGCTGATCGCGCTGCCGCGCGGCGCCACCCCGATCGATTTCGCCTATGCCGTCCACACCGACATCGGCGACACCTGCGTCGGCTGCAAGATCAACGGCCGCATGATGCCGCTCACCACCGAGCTGCATAATGGCGACGAGGTCGAGATCATCTGCTCCAAGGCACAGGTGCCGCCGCCTGCATGGGAGTCGATCGCCATCACCGGCAAGGCGCGCGCCTCGATCCGTCGCGCCGCCCGAACCGCGATCCGCAAGCAATATGCCGGCCTCGGCCGCAAGATCGTCGAGCGCGCCTTCGAGCGGGCCGGCCGCGACTTCTCCGAGGACCGCCTCAAGGCGGCGCTGCCGCGCCTGGCGCAACAGAACACCGAGGACATGCTGGCCTCCGTCGGGCGCGGCGAGATCCCCTCGGTCAACGTGCTGAAAGCGGTTTATCCCGACCACAAGGAAGAGCGCGCGGCGGTGCCCAAGGGCGGCAACGGCACGGGCAACGAGCCCGGCTGGTTCGGTCTCAAGAAGGGCTCGGGCATGATGTTCCGCGTTCCGAATGGCGAGACCCAGAAGGAACTGCCGGCCATTCCGATCCGCGGCCTGCACGGCGACATGCCCGTCCGCTTCGCGCCCGAGGCGGGCGCGGTGCCGGGCGACCGCATCGTCGGTATCATGACGCCGGGCGAGGGGATCACGATCTACCCGATCCAGTCGCCCGCGCTGAAGGAGTTCGACGACGAGCCGGATCGCTGGCTCGACGTGCGCTGGGATATCGACGCGGCCAACCGCGAGCGTTTCCCGGCCCGCATCGAGGTGACCGCGATCAACGAACCCGGCACGCTGGCGCAGATCGCCCAGATCATCGCCGACAATGACGGCAACATCTCCAATTTGAGGATCGTCAAGAGCGCGCCCGATTTCTCGGAGCTGCTGATCGATCTCGAGGTCTGGGACCTGAAGCACCTCAACCGCCTTCTGAGCGACTTGCGCGAACGCCACGTCGTCAGCGCCGCCAACCGCGTCAACGCCTGAGGGCGGCGACGACAAGATCTGGACAGGACAGCGAATGAACCAAGCCGAAATCCTCGACGTTTTCCGTGCGTCCGGCGCTCTGCTCGAGGGGCATTTCATCCTGAGTTCCGGCCTGCGCAGTCCGATCTTCCTGCAGAAGGCGCGCGTCTTCATGTATCCGGACCGGACCGAGCAGCTCTGCAAGGCCCTCGCCGAGCGGATCCGCGCGGAAGGCATCGAATTCGACCTGATCGTCTCGCCGGCGCTGGGCGGCCTGATCCCCGGTTACGAGACGGCGCGTCATCTCGGCGTGCCGGCCATGTGGGTCGAGCGCGAGCAGGGCGAGTTCCGCCTGCGCCGCTTCGAGCTGCCGAAGGACGCCCGCATCATCGTCGTCGAGGACATCGTCAGCACGGGCCTGTCGATCCGCGAAACCATCAGCGCGATCCGGAACATCGGCGGCAATGTCGTGGCCGCGGCTTGCCTCATCGACCGTTCGGACGGCGAGGCCGAGGTCGGCGTGCCGCTGATCGCGCTGACGCGCTACAAGGTCCCGGCCTATCCGGCCGACCAGTTGCCGCCGGAACTCGCCGCCATTCCTCCGGTCAAGCCGGGCAGCCGCAGCCTCTGATCCGAGATCGAGGCTCCGAGCGAGGTCGCCACTGGCCATGCTGTTCCGTCGCCGCCGTCCGCTGAGGCCGCACCAGAGGCTGGCGCAACTCGTTTGGCCGAGGGGCGGATGGGCCCGGACATCGCGCTACTATCGCAAGCGGCTGATGCGGCTGTCGGATACGCCGCATTCGATCGCGGCGGGATTCGCGTCCGGCGTGGCCCTGGCGATGACGCCCTTTCTCGGCTTTCACTACCTGCTCTGCCTCGTTGTGGCCTTTCTGGTGCGCGGCAACGTCCTCGCGGCGGTGCTCGGGACGTCGCTCGGCAACCCGCTGACCTTTCCGCTCATCTGGGTGGGCACCTTCGAGACCGGAAGCCTCATCCTCGGCTGGTTCGGGCAACCTCCCGAGCCGATCGATCTCGACCACCTTGCCCACAGGCTGCTGACCGAGTCGTGGCGCGAGGTCTGGCCGATCATCGAGCCGATGCTGATCGGCGCGGTGCCGATTGCCTTGCTGCTGGGTGCGGTTTCCTATGTTCTGGTCTATATCGCCGCGCAGGGTTTCCAGGCTTCGCGGCGGCAGCGATTCGCCGTGCGTCGCGGTGCGCTGAGCGATCAGAGCCGGCATTGAGGGAAAGGGATCACGTCGTGACTGTCCGCAACGAACTCCGTCTCGGCGTCAATGTCGACCATGTCGCCACCGTCCGGAACGCGCGCGGCGGCTTTCACCCCGATCCGGTCCGGGCCGCGCATCTTGCCGCCATGGCGGGCGCGGACGGCATCACCGCGCATCTGCGCGAGGATCGCCGCCACATCATCGACAGCGACATCGAGCGCCTGCGCGCCGAGATCACGCTGCCGCTGAATTTCGAGATGGCCGCGACGCGCGAGATGGTCGACATCGCCCTGAGGCACCGGCCGCATGCCGCCTGCATCGTGCCGGAGCGGCGCGAGGAGCGCACGACGGAAGGCGGGCTCGACGCTGCCGGCCAGCTCGCGCATCTCCGCCCGATGGTGGCCGAGCTTGGGGCGGCGGGTGTCCGCGTTTCGCTGTTCATCGCCGCCGACCGCACCCAGCTCGATGCGGCCGCGGCGCTCGACGCGCCGGTGGTCGAGCTGCATACCGGCACCTATTGCGAGGCGATCGAGGCGGGCCCCGACGCGTTCGAGCGCGAGCGCGCCCGGATCGAGGACGCCGCGCGCTACGGTGCGAGTCTCGGCCTCGAGGTGCATGCCGGCCACGGCCTGACCTTCGATACGGTGAAGCCGATCGCGGCGCTGCCGCAGATCCGCGAGTTGAACATTGGCCATTTCCTGGTCGGCGAAGCCATCTTTGTCGGTCTGGAGCAGTCGATCCGGACGATGCGTCGGCTGATGGACGAGGCGCGCGCCGCAACGGAATCGCTGGCATGATCGTCGGGCTCGGGAGTGACCTGATCGACATCCGCCGCGTCGAGAAGACGCTCGAGCGCTATGGCAGCCGCTTCACCGAGCGGGTGTTCACCGAGATCGAGCAGAAGAAGTCCGACCGTCGCGCCCAGCGCGCGGCCTCCTACGCCAAGCGCTTCGCCGCCAAGGAGGCCTGTGCCAAGGCGCTCGGCACGGGCCTAAGCCATGGCGTGTTCTGGCGCGACATGGGCGTGGTCAATCTGCCGAGCGGCAAGCCGACCATGGCGCTGACCGGCGGAGCGGCCGAATGGCTTGCGAAGATGCTGCCGCCGAACCATCATGCAGCCATTCATTTGACGATCACCGACGACTATCCCTTGGCACAGGCCTTCGTGATCATCGAGGCATTGCCCGATCCGGCGTGATCGGGCTTCGCCGGCATCATGGCGCATCTGTGTCCGTGATCACTGCTGTATCCATGTGTTGGCCGGCCCGGCGTTGCGCGGGGAACGGGGACTCGATATGAACCAACCTTCGCCGCATGGCGGGGCTATGAAGGACGGATCGGAAGGACGCATGAGCGTGGCGGGCGACAAATACAAGGCCGAGCGCGGCGGCATGGGCGAGACCGTCAAGATCGTCATCAACGCGCTCATTCTGGCGCTGATCGTCCGGACCTTCCTGTTCCAGCCGTTCAACATTCCGTCGGGATCGATGAAGTCGACGCTGCTGGTGGGCGACTATCTGTTCGTGTCGAAATACGCCTACGGCTACAGCAAATATTCGATCCCCTTCGCGCCGAACCTGTTCTCCGGCCGCATCTGGGCGACACCGCCGGAGCGCGGCGACGTCGCCGTCTTCAAGCTGCCGCGCGATCCTTCCGTCGACTACATCAAGCGCGTGATCGGCCTGCCGGGCGACAAGGTCCAGATGATCGGCGGCGTGCTGCACATCAACGGCACCGCCGTGCCGAAGGAGAAGATCGACGACTACGTCACCACCGACGAGTTCGGCATGGAAACGCATGTGCCGCGCTACCGCGAGACGTTGCCGAACGGCGTCAGCTACACGGTGCTGGATCTCGATCCGCGCAGCTTTTCCGACGACACGCCGGTCTATGAAGTACCCGCCGATCACTATTTTATGATGGGCGACAACCGCGACAATTCCACCGACAGCCGCGTTCTCGGTGCAGTGGGCTACGTGCCCTTCGAGAATTTCGTCGGCCGCGCCGGCATGGTGTTCTTCTCTGTCGAGGAGGGCGCGAAGGCCTGGCAGTTCTGGACGTGGCCGTGGACCGTTCGTTTCGACCGTCTTTTCAAGGTGATCTGAGCTTGGCATCCGAGGAACCGCTGCAGCGTCTCGAGGAAAGGGTTGGGCACCGGTTTTCGAACCGCGGTCATCTCGTCCGCGCGCTCACCCATGCGAGCGCCGTGGCCGAGAGCCATTTGGCGCCGGGCGAGAGCTACCAGCGCCTCGAATTCCTGGGCGACCGCGTGCTGGCGCTCGTCATCGCCGACATGCTTCTCGAGTCCTTTCCGAAGGCCGACGAGGGTGAACTGGCGCGCCGCCTGACGGGCCTCGTCCGCAACGAGAGCTGCGCCGAGGTCGCCACTGACATCGATCTCGGCAGCTGGATCCGGCTCGGCGGCGGCGAGGTGCAGTCGGGCGGACGGCGCAAGGCCGCCATCCTCGGCGACGTGTGCGAGGCGGTGATCGGCGCTATCTTTGTCGATGGCGGACTCGACGCCGCGCGCGCCTTCATCGACCGCAACTGGCGCAAGCGGATGCTGAACTGGACAGGCCCGCTCCGGGACGCCAAGACGACCCTCCAGGAATGGGTGCAGGGCAGGGGTCTCGCGACCCCGAAATACGAGATCGCCGAGCGGAGCGGGCCCGACCACGCGCCGCATTTTACCGTTGAAGTGAAGATCGAGGGCATGCCCGCAGTCCTCGGTACGGGCCGTTCGCGGCGCGAGGCGGAGCAGAAGGCGGCGACGACCGTGCTGCGCGCCCAGGGCGTATGGAGAGAAGAACCGAATGCCGTCTGATCTGCCGCCCGAGTCGCCGACCGAGGTCGTGCCCTCCCACGAGGGACCGACGCGCTGCGGCTTCGTGGCCCTGATCGGCGCGCCGAACGCCGGCAAGTCGACGCTGCTCAATCAGCTCGTCGGCACGAAGATCTCGATCGTCACGCACAAGGTGCAGACGACGCGCGCCATCATGCGCGGCATCGCGCTCGAGGGCGCCTCGCAGATCATCTTCGTCGACACGCCCGGCATCTTCCAGCCGAAGCGTCGGCTCGACCGCGCCATGGTCGATACGGCCTGGGGCGGCGCCAAGGATGCCGATCTCGTCTGCGTCCTGATCGATGCCGAGCGCTTTCAGAAGAGCGAGACGGCGCAGATCCTCGACAAGGTCGCGGCGGTGAAGCAGCCGAAGATCCTCGTCATCAACAAAATCGACACCGTGCCGCATACCGCGCTCCTCGAGATGGCGGCCAAGGCGAACCAGACCGTGAAGTTCGAGCAGACCTTCATGATCTCGGCGCTCCGGGGGCATGGCTGCGCCGATCTGATGGCGTATCTCGCGAAGCGGGTGCCGGAAGGGCCGTGGCTCTATCCCGAGGACCAGATTTCGGACCTGCCGATGCGCAATCTCGCCGCCGAGATCACGCGCGAGAAGATGTTCCTGCGCCTGCATGACGAATTGCCCTACCAGTCGACCGTCGAGACCGAACTCTGGAAGGACATGCCGGACGGCTCGACCCGGATCGAGCAGACGATCTATGTCGAGCGCGAGGGGCAGAAGAAGATCGTCATCGGCCACAAGGGCGAGACCATCAAGGCGATCTCCATGGCGGCCAGGACCGAGATCCAGGAAATGGCCGAGCGGCCGGTCCACCTCTTCCTCTTCGTTAAGGTCCGCGAGAACTGGGGCGACGATCCGGAGCGCTACCGCGAGATGGGGATCGAGTTCCCGCGCGGCTAAGTCTCCTCAGACTGGCGGATGGCCCGACCGCTCCTCGCGGAGCCGCCTCATGTAATCCGCCAGCGTCCGGCCCTTCTCGGGCTTGAAGATGTCGTCGAGGATCGACGCCTCGACGATGCGGTCGAGGCGGAACATGCGGAAATCCTCGCGGAGCTCGCACCAGGCCGTCGCCGTCCAGGCATGGCCCCAGGCCTCGATCGCCAGCGGCCTGACCGTTCGGTCCGTCTCGGCCTCGGCGGCGCTGCGATAGTTGAGCCGCATCTTGCGGCGCTGGCGGATCGCCTTGCGGAACAGCGCGAGCTGCGCATTGGCGGCGGTGATCAGGGCCGGTGATCGGACGCTGACCGCGTCGCGCCAGATCTCGCCGCGTCGCGCCTCCGGCAGCACGGCGTCGATCTTGACCAGCGCCTCGCGCGCCGCCGCCGCCAATTCGGGATCGGCCCAGGCCTCGACGAAGCGCGCGCCGAGCGCAAGGCCCTCGAGCTCCGCCTGCGAAAAGGCGAGCGGCGGCAGCAGCAGCGTGCCGCGCAGCACATAACCGACGCCGCGCTCTCCCTCGATCGGCACGCCGGTCGCCACCAGCGCGTCGATGTCGCGATAAACCGTCCGTACCGAGACCTCCAGCCGGTCGGCGATTTCCTGGGCCGTCCTGAGGCGGGCGCCGCGCAGGATCTGGACGATGTCGAACAGGCGGTCGGCGCGCCGCATCGGCTAGCCCGAATAGGCGACGGGATAATAGTCCCGCCGCAGCGAGGGTGAGTCGATCAATGCGGAGAAGGCGGCCGCGTCGGGATTGGCGGCGAGGCGCGCGCTGGCCGTCTGCGCCGAGGCGCGGTCGAGCCAGTGGACGATCTCCGTCCAGCGGCCATCCTCGGCCCGCGCGATGCTGCGCGCGAGGAAGCCGCGCTGCCGGCGCATGACGCCCATGGCCTCGTCGGCGGCGCGCACGAAAGCGCGCTCGTCGATCCCGGGAACGAGCAGGTAGGAGCTGATTTCGAGCACGTTGCCGTTCATGACGCGACCCTCGCGGACAGATTTCATGCTGCCAATCTAATCCTACCCTCCTGACAGCGTTGTGTCAGTTGGCTACACGATCCTGACAGAAAAGTTCTTGATTTGTTCTGAAGGGCTGGTCAGCCGGCCGTCCAGTCGACGAAGCGGCCGTGAAAGTCGGCGCGGGCGATCTCGCGCTCCGTGCCGTCGGGCCAGAATGTCAGGCGGACGCTGGCGGTGCCGCGCTGGCCGTCCGCCTCCATGCGCAGCCACGCAAAGGGCGCGTCCGCCGTCGCCTGCGCCGCGGCCCGGCCTATGTTGGCGCTGATGGCGTCGCGCGTCGGCTCGGGGAGATACTGCCACATGACGGAGTGGGCGAGGACGCGGACGCGTCCAGGCTCGGGCGAAGCGGCCAGGTGTTCGGCGGTCCAGGCGGCGGCATCTGCCCGCTCCACGCGCCAGGGCGCGGCGGCGGCCATGTCGAGCGCGGCCTCGGCGCGCGCGAGGCGCTCGGTCTGGTCGGCCCAGACATAGGCGAGCAGCCGCTCGCGGTCGGCGCGCGAGCCGGGATCGAGCGGCGTGATATCGCAGCCAGCGCGGCGCATGACGTGGAGCGGCGCGTCGAGATCGGGCGCGGCACCGCGCCACTCCGAAAGGATCAGGACGCTGGAACCCGGATCGCCCCAGCCTGCCGAACCGAGCTCGTAGCGATAGCGGTCGAAGCCGAGATTGAGGCCCATGCTGGCGCCGATCTCGTGCCAGTCGAGCGGCAGGCCGAACTGCTTGCCGAGAAGGAGTGCGCCGCCGAGTAGCACCGAGGAACGGGCGACCTCGTTGGTCTGCGGTGGGCTGTCGAGCCAGTCGTGCAGGAACTCGTCCTCGGCGGCGATGGCGGCCTCGATCCCCTCGGCCAAGGCTTCTCGGTCGGGAGCATGCGGCGGGTAGTGAGCCGCCAGTGCCGGCACGCGCCCAGCGCGCTTCAGCGCGTGGAAACCGGCCGCGGCGCGAAGCGCCAGCGCGTCGGCGAAGGGATCGCCCGTCCAGCCGAGAACGCGGCGGCCGAAGCGGGTCGTCTCGTCGAGACGTTCGCCGAGGATGGCGCAGACATCGGCCGTGAAGGGGGAGCCGAGATTTCGGCACGCCGCGGCCTGGAACTGAAACGCCTGCTGAAGCGGCGCGCTCATCCGGGTCATGGCGATATCCCTAGCCTGTCGGTTCGTCCAGATGCGAGGGGAGCGTCGTGTCGAAGCCCTTGCTCGCATTGCGACGGCTGCCGACCCAGATGTTATGCTGGACGGCGAAGCGGTCCGGCTCGTCGAGCGAGGCCAGCGTTACGTCGAGCTTGGTCGGATCGTCGGTCGTGGTCATGATCAGCGGCGTGCCGCAATCGGCGCAGAAATGCCGCCGGCCCGTCGCCGAGGATTCGTGGATCGCCGGCGTGCCCGCCGTCAGCGTGAATGCGTCCGCGTCGAAGGTCGCCCATGTCAGGAACAGCGCGCCGCTCGCCAGCTGGCAGAGCCGGCAATGGCAATGGCAGACGATCCGCGGCGGCCGGTCGATCGTGTAGTGGATACGACCGCACAGGCATCCGCCCGTGATCGGCGCCGCGCTCATCACCTGGCTCAAATTGAAAGCTCCACATGGACCGGCACGTGATCCGATGGCTTGTCCCAGGCCCGGACATGCTTGTCGATGCCGGCGGAGACAAGGCGGTCGGCCGCCTGTGGCGACAGCAGCAGGTGGTCGATGCGGATGCCGTTGTTCTTCTGGAAGGCGCCGGCCTGATAGTCCCAGAACGTGTAGAGGCCGTCCTCGTCGCTGGTCGCGCGCACCGCGTCGGTGAGGCCCAGCGTCTCAATGGCGCGGAAGGCGCGGCGCGTCTCCGGCTGGAAGAGCGCGTCGTTCACCCACAGCGACGGATCCTTGGCGTCGCGCGGCTCGGCGATGACATTGTAGTCGCCGGCAAGCACGAGCGGCTCCTCATAGGTCAGCCGCTCGGACGCCCAGTTCCGGAGACGCTCCATCCAGGCGAGCTTGTAGGAGAACTTCTCCGTGCCGATCGGATTGCCGTTCGGCAGATACAGCGACACCACGCGCAGCGCGCCGCTCGGCACCGAGAACACGCCCTCGATGAAGCGGGCATGCGCGTCGTTGTCGTCGCCGGGCAGGCCGCGATTGACCTCGTCGAACGGCAGCTTGGAGAGCAGGGCGACGCCGTTGAAGCCCTTCTGCCCATGCGTGGCGACGTTGTAGCCGAGATCCTCGAAGGCGGATGTCGGGAAGCCCTCGTCGACCGACTTGATCTCCTGCAGGCAGGCGATGTCGGGCTCGGCTTCCTTGAGCCAGGCTAGGGCGGTGTCGATGCGGGCTTTGACGCCGTTGATATTCCAGGTCGCGATCTTCATGTCGGCAGACTAGCCGATCCGTATCGCGTTGCCAGTGCCAAGCCTCGGCCCGTGCGCGTCTTGCACATCTGGTGTGCGCCTTCCGTCACGGGTGCCGACCGGCCTGTTCGGCCATGTTCGACGGCCGCCCCTTGGAGATCCGCGCCGCGCGGCCTAACTCTAGGGTCTCCGGCACGGCCGGACCAAGGAAACCGTACAAGGAGGCTCGAATGCCGGTCAGGACATCGGACGCGAAGTGGCAGGGTGATCTCAAGAGCGGTAAGGGAACCGTTCATCTCGGCAGCGGCGCCTGGGAAGGGCAGTACAATTTCTCGTCGCGCTTCGAGGAAGGCAAGGGCACGAATCCGGAGGAGCTGATCGCGGCTGCACATGCCGGTTGCTTCTCGATGGCGCTGTCCGGGGGTCTCACGGCCGCCGGTTTCACGGTCGAATCCATCGCCACCTCGGCCAAGGTCAAGGTCGAGCCCGTTGGCGGCGGCTTCGAGATCACCCGGATCGATCTCGTCACCGAGGCGAAGGTGCCCGGCATCGACACGGCGACCTTCGACAAGATCGCCGCGGCGACCAAGGACGGCTGCCCCGTTTCCAAGGCCCTGAAGGCGGTTCCGATCGAGCTGGACGCCAAGCTCGTCTGATCGCCTCGACGCGATCCGCAATCGGGCCGGCGCATGGCTTGACCGCATGCGCCGGCTGGTCGACAGTCGCGCCCGAAAGTGGGGTGCCATGCCGATCGATCCCGTACCGTTCGACCTCCCGAAGCCCATCGCCAGCGAGGCGTTCACCGATCCCGACCGCGCGATTGCCCGCCTGGAGGAGATCTACGATCTCCACACGGCGCATCTTCGCGATCGCTTCGAGGCGCTGCTGAAGGGGCATCCGCCCGAGGGGCGCGTCCGCGCCACCTATCCCGAGATCCGCTTCACCACGACGAGCTACGCGAAGATCGATTCGCGACTGTCCTATGGCCATGTCTCGGGCCCGGGCACCTATGCCACGACGGTGACGCAGCCGAGCCTGTTCCGGAACTATCTGAAGGAGCAGATCAAGCTGCTGGTGCGCAATCACGGCCTGCCGGTCACGGTCGGGCCGTCGAACCTGCCGATTCCGCTTCATTTCGCCTTCCCGAACGGCGTGCATGTCGAGGGAAGGCTGGCCGAGCGGATCGAGCGGCCGCTGCGCGACATGTTCGACGTGCCGGATCTCGCCGTGACCGATGACGCCATCGTCAACGGGACCTACGAGCCGCAGCCGGACATGCCGCTGCCGCTGGCGCCGTTCACCGCGCCGCGCATCGACTATTCGCTGTTCCGCCTCGCGCATTACACGGCGACGCATGCCGAGCACTTCCAGAACTTCGTCCTGTTCACGAACTACCAGTTCTATATCGACGAGTTCTGCGTCCGCGCCCGCAAGCTGATGGCGGAGGGCGGCGGCGGCTATGAGGCCTTCGTCGAGCCCGGCAACGTCATGACGCCGGCCGGCGCGACCGAGCCGGTCTCGGGCGCCGCGCCGCCGCGCCTGCCGCAGATGCCGGCCTATCACCTGAAGTTCGCCGGCAATGCCGGCCTGACCATGGTCAATATCGGCGTCGGCCCGTCCAACGCGAAGACGATCACCGATCACATCGCGGTCCTGAGGCCGCATGCCTGGCTGATGCTCGGCCATTGCGCGGGACTGCGCAACACCCAGGCGCTGGGTGACTATGTGCTGGCGCATGGCTATGTCCGCGAGGATCACGTGCTCGACGCCGATCTGCCGAGCTGGATCCCGATCCCGCCGCTCGCCGAGGTGCAGGTGGCGCTCGAGGATGCCGTCGAGGCCGTGACCGGCCTGGAGGGCTACGACCTCAAGCGCATCATGCGCACGGGCACCGTCGCGACGATCGACAACCGCAACTGGGAACTGCGCGACCACCGCGAGCCGGTGCAGCGCTTCTCGCAGTCGCGCGCCATCGCGCTCGACATGGAATCGGCGACGATCGCCGCCAATGGCTTCCGCTTCCGCGTGCCGTACGGAACGCTGCTCTGCGTCTCCGACAAGCCGCTGCACGGCGAACTGAAGCTGCCCGGCATGGCGTCGGACTTCTATCGTCGTCAGGTCGGCCAGCATCTCGAGATCGGCATCCGCGCGATGGAGATGCTGCGCGACATGCCGCCCGAGCGCCTCCATTCCCGCAAGCTCAGGAGCTTCACGGAGACCGCGTTTCAGTAGTCCGTTGGCACGGTCGGCAACGGCGCCTATATTGGTGAATGTATGAACATCACTACAGGCGAGGCGAGCGGACATGACCGTGACGACGCTGACCAGCCGTGAATTCAACCAGGACACCGGCCGCGCCAAGAAGGCCGCGAACACCGGCCCCGTGATCATCACCGACCGGGGCCAGCCCGCGCACGTCCTGCTCTCGATCGAGGAATACCGTCGCCTGACGGGGCGGGGCATGTCGCTTCTGGAAGCGCTTACGCCGGACGAGCCGCATGATTTCGACTTCGACCCCCCCAAGCTCGGCAATATGGGCTTCAAACCGGTCGATTTTGATTGAGGATCCTGCTCGACACCAACGTCATTTCCGAATTCAGAAAGTCGGGAAATGCCGATCGGAACGTGATGGCCTGGGCAGCGGGGCTTCGAGACGAAGACGTGTTTCTATCGGTCATCAGTGTGTTCGAGATCGAGCTTGGCGCAAGGCGCATTGCCCGACGCGACGAACGGCAAGCGGCAATGCTGCGCCGTTGGATCGATCACCAGATACTGGCGCGCTTCAGCGGACGAATTCTGCCCTTTGATGTCAGTGTGGCCCTGCGCTGCGCGGAACTTCATGTCCCGGATCCGCGCCGCGAGCGCGATGCCTTGATCGCCGCGACGGCGCTGGTGCATGGAATGGTGTTGGCGACGCGCAACGTCGCCGATTTCCGCCGGACCAATGTGCCGATCATCAATCCTTGGGATGAGCCGTCGGCGCCAACCTAAAGCGCGAAGCTGGTGCCGCAGCCGCAGGAGGCGGTCGCGTGAGGGTTCCTGATCTGGAACGACTGGCCGATCAGGTCGTCGACGAAGTCGATCTCGGAGCCGTCCATATAGGGCAGTGAGATCTGGTCGATCAGCACCAGCGCGCCGTTCTTCTCGATGACGAGGTCGTCCTCTGCCCGGTTGGCGTCGAGATCGAAGCCGTATTGGAAGCCGGAGCAGCCGCCGCCGGAGACGCTGACGCGAAGCGCCGTGCCGCTCGGCTCCTTGGACAGGATGCGGGCGATGCGCTTGGCGGCGCGGTCGGACAGGGTCACTTCGAGCGTTTCGGTGGTCATGAGCAGCTTCCGGGAGAAAAGGGCGCCTTGCGGGCATCCGCCTCCGATAGTTAGGAATGCGATCGGCGGTGTCAATCGCTGCGATGCAGCAGATGGGAAGGGGAGCGGCTTATGAAGGGTCAGATCGGCTTCGGAATCGGGCCGCACGCCGCCTTCGCGGTCGATCCCGCGGCGAGCCGCGGGAGGCTCCATCCGGAACCGGATAGTCCGACGCGGACGCCCTACCAGCGCGATCGCGACCGCATCGTCCATTCCACCGCCTTCCGCCGCCTGAAGGATAAGACCCAGGTCTTCCTGTTCGATGAGGGCGACCATTATCGCACCCGCCTGACCCACACGATCGAGGTGGCGCAGATCGCCCGTGCGCTCGCCCGCGCGCTGCGCCTCGACGAGGATCTAGCCGAGGCGATCGCGCTGTCGCACGATCTCGGCCACACGCCATTCGGCCATGCGGGCGAGCGTGCGCTCGATCGCGTCATGCGGGATCATGGCGGCTTCGATCACAACGCCCAGAGCCTGCGCGTCGTCACCAAGCTGGAGCGGCGCTATCCGGAGTTCGACGGCCTCAATCTTTCGTGGGAGGCGCTCGAAGGGCTGGTGAAGCACAACGGCCCGCTGATCGATCGCGAGGGCAGGGGCGTCGGATCCTATGCCGGCAAGGCGCTGCCGGTCGCAATTCTCGACTATGTGGCCGAGCAGGACCTCGAGCTTTCGAGTTATGCCTCGGCCGAGGCGCAGGCGGCGGCCATCGCCGACGACATCGCCTATGACGCGCACGACATCGACGACGGCCTGCGGGCGGGACTTCTCCATGTGGACGGCCTGCGCGAGGTCGATTTCCTGAAGGAGATCATCGACGAGATCGACGCGCGCCATCCGGGCCTGGAGAAGCCGCGCCTCGTCAACGAGGTGGTGCGGCGCGTGATCACGCGCATGATCGAGGACGTCATCGGCGAGGCGCTGCGGCGGCTCGACGGCACGCGTCCGGCCTCGGCCGACGCGCTCCGTCTCGCCGGCCGGCCGATGATCGCCTTCTCGGATGGGGTCGCCAATGCCGACCGGGCGATCAAGACGCATCTCTGGCACGACGTCTATCGCCATCCGCGCGTCATGCAGGTGATGACGGCGGCCGAGGGCGTGGTGGAGCGCCTGTTCGAACGCTACTGGCGCGATCCCGAGGCGCTGCCGGTCGAATGGCGGCGCGGGCTCGATGCCTCCGATTCCGATCGCCGGGCGCGCCGCATCGCCGACTTTCTGGCGGGGATGACGGACCGCTATGCACTGCGCGAGCACCAGCGCCTGTTTGACGCTTCGCCCGATTTGGGTTAGGCGCGCACAAGTTTTTCCTACTTCAGCCCGAAGGGCTTCATCCGGCCATGAATATTTTCCGCGACTTCACCGCACGCGTCACGTCCGCCGTCGAGGTCATCCTGGCGGCGCGCGACAGCGCTCCGGTCGATCTCTCGCGCATCGTCGTCGAGCCCCCGCGCGACGCGGCCCATGGCGACCTCGCGACCAACGCCGCCATGGTCCTCGCCAAGCCGCTCGGCCTCAAGCCGCGCGATCTCGCCGAGGCGATCGCCGGCCGGCTGCGTGACGACGAGGACGTCGCCTCGGTCGAGGTGGCCGGTCCCGGCTTCATCAACCTGACGCTCGCCGCGCCGTACCGCGCCCACGTGCTCAAGGCGCTCATCCAGGCCGGTCAGGACTATGGCCGCAGCCGCAGCGGCGCGGACCTGAAGGTCAATGTCGAGTATGTTTCGGCCAATCCGACCGGCCCGATGCATGTCGGCCATTGCCGCGGCGCGGTGGTCGGCGACGCGCTCGCCAACCTGCTCGACTGGGCCGGCTATGCCGTCACCAAGGAATATTACATCAACGACGCCGGCGGGCAGGTCGACGTGCTTGCCCGTTCCGCCTTCCTGCGCTATCGCGAGGCGCTCGGCGAGGAGATCGGCGCCATCCCGGAAGGGCTCTATCCGGGTGACTACCTGAAGCCGGTCGGCGTGGCGCTGGCCGATTTGCATGGCCGCAGGCTGCTCGACATGCCGGAAGCCGAGCGGTTGCCGATCGTCCGCGACGCGGCGATCAGCGCCATGATGATCATGATCCGCGACGACCTGGCGTTGCTCAACGTCCATCACGACGTGTTCTTCTCCGAGCGCACGCTGAGCGGCGAAAATGGCGGCAAGATCGCCGAGACGATCGCCGACATGGAGCGGAAGGGCTTCGTCTATCGCGGCACGCTGCCGCCGCCGAAGGGCCAGCTTCCCGAGGACTGGGAAGATCGCGAGCAGCTTCTGTTCCGCGCCACCGACGTTGGCGACGACATCGATCGGCCGCTGATGAAGTCGGATGGCAGCTATACCTACTTCGCGGGTGACGTCGCCTACTTCAAGGACAAGTTCGACCGCGGCTTCAAGCAGATGATCTATGTGCTGGGCGCGGATCACGGCGGCTATGTGAAGCGCCTGCAGGCGGTCGGACGCGCGATCTCGGGCGGCACGGCCTCGGTCGACGTGCTGCTCTGCCAGCTGGTGAAACTGTTTCGCGCCGGCGAGCCGGTGCGCATGTCCAAGCGGTCCGGCGACTTCGTCACCCTGCGCGACGTGGTGGAGGAGGTCGGTCGCGACGCCGTCCGCTTCATGATGCTCTATCGCAAGAGCGACGCGCCGCTCGATTTCGACTTCCAGAAGGTGACGGAGCAGTCGAAGGACAACCCGGTCTTCTACGTCCAGTACGGCCATGCCCGCGCGGCGTCGATCCTGCGCAATGCCGCGCAGGAGATGCCGGCGCTCGATCTGTCGGCCCCGTCCCTGGCTGGCGCCGACCTGACCCTTCTCGACGATGCCGGCGAGATCAGCCTGCAGCGCCGGCTCGCCGAGTTCCCGCGAATCATCGAATCCGCCGCGGAGGCGCACGAACCGCACCGCGTCGCCTTCTACCTCTACGATCTTGCAGCAGAGTTCCACCAACAGTGGAACAGGGGTAAAGATCTGCCGCAATTACGCTTTATTAACCCTGAAGAACCACAGTTGACCGCAGCCAGGCTTGCCCTTGTTCATGCCACAAAGCTGGTGCTGTCATCCGGTTTGCTGGTTCTCGGGGTTAACGCGCCCGAAGAGATGCGGTGAGGTCTCTCTCGGAGCTTCGCGCCCGACAGACGAACAGCACCGTGTAAGACGGAAAGTGGAGCGCGATGGCAGATCGCTACGATAACTCGTTCTCGCGCCGGCCCCAGCCGGCCGACGGGAACACGGGGCGGCGCAACGAGCAGCCGTCCCCCGCCGAGGACGATCCCCTGGTCGAGTTGGCGCGGATCGTGTCCGGCAAGTCCAGTTTCGATGACATCGTCGGCAGTCGCGCGCCCGCGGCGCCGACCGTGCGGCCGAGCCAGTCCGCCAATGTCCGCGATACGTCGTTCGACCTCGAATCCGAATTGATGAACGACCTGCAGTCCTCGTTCGATCCCTCGGCGCGGTCAGCCGCTGGCCGGCCTGCCAAGGTCGAGCCGCAGCCGCCCCGCCCCGTCCAGCCGCGCGATCCGGGCTTCGACCATCTCGGCCTGCGTCCCGGCGGGCCCGCCGCGCCGCCGCAGTGGCAGCCCGTGCAGCCGCCGCGCCAGGCCGAGCCGCGCTACCAGCCCGAGCCGCGCCAGCCGGTCGAGCCGCGTCCGCGGCAGGATGGCTACGCCCAGCCCGGCTATGCCCAGCCCGGCTTCGAGGACGAGGACCCCTATGCCGGCACCGCTTATGCGGCCGCGCCGGATCTTGGGCGCGACGGCCGGTCGCCGGCCTATGCCGGCGAGTATCACTCGGGCCAGGAGAATGGCGCCGACGATCATTCGACCGGCTATGACGACTACCGCGACGATCCGAATGCCGGTTATGACGACGACGGCTATGATGACGATCAGGCCTATGGCCGCGGCGGCGACTATGAAGAGCCGCGCCGCTCCCGCAAGGGACTGGTGATCGCGGCCGCGGGCCTCGCGATCGTTCTGGCCGGCGGGCTCGGCGCGCTGGCGCTCAAGGGCGGCAGCGACGGCGCCGGCAGCGGTGCGCCGCGTGTCATCGCCGCCGACGAAGGCCCGACCAAGGTGCAGCCGGCGGCTCAGCCGGCCGAGACCGAGGTGGCGCAGAACAAGCTCATCTACGATCGCGCCAGTCCGGAACTGGCGGGCGACGAGCAACTCGTGCTTCCCGACGACGGCCCCATCGACGAGCGCCCGGCGAGCAATGAATCCGAGGCGAGCCGCGAGATTTCGCGCATCATCCTTCCCGGCGCGCCCGGCGCCGGCGGCACGCCGCAGTCGATCGACGATCTCGCCGGTCCGGCCCCCGCCGCTCCGATGGCCGATCTCGATTCCGGTCCGCGCAAGGTCCGCACGGTGGTCGTGAAGCCCGACGGCACGATCATTTCGAGCGAGGCGCAGCCGCGCGGCGGTGCCGCCGCGCCTGCCGCCGACAATGCGCCCGCGTCGTCGCAGCCGCCCGCGCCCGTCGCGGCTGCGCCTGAACAGCCGGCCCAAATTGCCGAGGCGCCCGAGCCGGAGGCCCCGGCGGCTCCGGCACCCGCGCCGCGCGCGCAGCAAACCGCGGCGGCACCCGCGCCCGCCCCGGCGGCGCCGCGCGCCTCGGCGCCGGCCTCGGGCGGCTTCGTCGTCCAGGTATCGTCGCAGCGTTCCGAGGAGCAGGCGGCGGCGGCCTATCGCGCCATGCAGCGCAAGTTCCCGGACATTCTCGGCGGACAGGAGCCGAACATCGTCCGCGCCGATCTCGGCGCGAAGGGCGTCTACTACCGCGCCCGCGTCGGCCCGATGGCGACGCGCGATCAGGCCGTCTCGCTCTGCGAGAGCCTGCGCGCCTCCGGTGGCGACTGCATCGTCCAGAAGAACTGACCGTGCGAGGGCGCGGGCGGCGGATCACCCGCCGCTTGCGGTCCCGACGGCAAGCGGCTAAGGCCGGATCATGACCGCCAAAGCATTCATCTCGGGCTGCGCCGGCCGCAGCCTTTCCGCCGACGAGATTGCGTTCTTCCGCGACGAGCGGCCCTGGGCGCTGATCCTCTTCAAGCGCAATATCGGCTCGCCCGAAGAGGTGTGCGACCTGGTCGCGACCTTCCGGGACGTTCTCGACGATCCCGACCGCCCGGTCCTGATCGACCAGGAGGGCGGTCGCGTCCAGCGTATCGCGCCGCCGCATTGGCGCAACCGTCCCGCGGCCCGGTTCGCCGGCGATCTCTATGCGGAAGACCAGGCGGCCGGCCGCCGGATGGCGTGGCTGCATGGACGCCTCATCGCCTCCGACCTGATCGACCTCGGCATCACGGTCGATTGCCTGCCCGTCCTCGACGTCGGCACGCCGCAGACCCACGCGGCCATCGGCAACCGCGCCTATGCCGAGGAGGCCGAGGTGGTCTCGATCCTCGGACGCGCGACCACCGAAGGGCTCGCGGCCGGCGGGGTGCTGCCGGTGATGAAGCACATGCCCGGCCATGGCCGCGCCACCGTCGACAGCCATCTGAGCCTGCCCGTCGTCGATGCCAGCCTGGCGACGCTGAAGGCGTCCGACTTTGCGCCGTTCCGGGCGCTCAACGACCTGCCCATGGCGATGACGGCCCATATCGTCTTCACCGCCGTCGATCCGGACCGGCCGGCGACGACGTCGCCCGTGGTGGTCGACGAGATCATCCGTGGCGCCATCGGCTTCGACGGCCTGTTGATGAGCGACGATCTGTCGATGAACGCCCTCGGGGGCGATTTCGCCAGCCGCGCCGCCGCCGTGCTCGGCGCCGGCTGCGACATGGTCCTGCACTGCAATGGCGTGATGGCCGAGATGCGAGACGTCGCCCGTGCCGTGCCGGCGCTGACCGGAAGGGCGGCGGAGCGGGCGGCAGCCGCGCGCGCTGCGCGCAGGCCGCCGCACACGCTCGACCGCGAGGCGGCGGAGGCGGAATATACGACGCTCGCCGAGCGTGCCGGCTGGCCGCCGGCGGTGGCCTGAGCGGAAAGAACGGGAATGGCCGGGACCAGCGATCAGAACGGCCAGAGCGATCTCTGGGAGATGGAAGGCCGCGCCGAACGGGCGGAGGCCGGCGCGGCGCTTGTCGTCGACGTGGACGGCTTCGAAGGCCCGCTCGACCTGCTCCTGGCGCTAGCGCGCACGCAGAAGGTTGATCTCGCCCGCGTCTCGATCCTGGCGCTGGCCGAGCAATATCTCGCCTATATCGAGCATCTGCGGCAGTTGCGGCTGGAACTCGCGGCCGACTACCTCGTCATGGCGGCATGGCTCGCCTATCTGAAATCGCGCCTGTTGCTGCCGGCGCCCGCGCCGGACGAGGAGCCGAGCGGCGAGGAGATGGCCGCCGCGCTGGCCTTCCGGCTGCGTCGCCTGGAGGCGATGCGCGACGCCTCGGCCAAGCTCGTCAATCGCGACCGGCTCGGCCGCGAGGTGTTCGCGCGCGGCATGCCGGAGCCGATCGAGGTCGTCGACCACAGCGTCTATGGCGCGACGCTCTACGATCTCCTGACCGCCTATGCGGGCCAACGTCAGCGGCAGATGGTGTCGGTGGTGCATGTGCGCCGACGCCAGGTCTGGTCGCTGGCGGAGGCGCGCGAGGTGTTGACGCGGATGATCGGCAGCATCGCCGACTGGACGCCGGTCGATGTCTTCCTGTCCTCCTACATCCCGACGCCGGAAATGCGGGCAACCGTGCTGGCGAGTTCATTCAGCGCCAGCCTAGAGCTGGTGCGCGAGGGCAAGGTCGAACTGCGCCAGACGGCGCCCTTCGCCGCGCTCTACATGCGCGACCGCGCGGGCGGGCGCGGGGAGACCGAGAATGGCTGATCCTTCGAACCTCGCCGGGGACGGCAACCTGACCCTGCTCGCGCCGGCGGAGCGGCGCATGGCGCTGCGCATGGTCGAGGCCATGCTATTCGCGAGCGCGCATCCGCTTTCCAAGGCGGAGCTGGCGGCGCGCCTGCCGGAGGGCAGCGATGTCGACGCGCTGCTGCGCGAGATCGAGCATGCCTATTCGGCGCGCGGCGTGAACCTGGTGAAGGTCGCCGGCAAGTACATGTTCCGCACCGCGAGCGATCTCGCGTTCCTGCTGCAGCGCGACGCGCACGACCAGAAGAAGCTGTCGCGCGCCGCGCTGGAGACCCTGGCGATCATCGCCTACCACCAGCCGGTCACGCGCGCCGAGATCGAGGAAGTCCGCGGTGTCTCGATCTCCAAGGGCACGATCGACGTGCTGATGGAGGCGGGATGGATTCGCATGCGCGGCCGCAGGCGGACGCCCGGCCGCCCGGTCACCTATGGCACGACGGAGGCCTTCCTCGTCCATTTCGGGCTCGAGGTGATCGGCGACCTGCCGGGGCTGGACGAACTCAAGGGGGCAGGGCTCCTCGACGGACGCATCCCGCCCGGCTTCACCGTTCCGGAGCCGCGCGATGGCGACGGGCTGACCGAAGACGAGGATCCGCTCGATCCCTCCGATCTATTGGCCGCCGGGCTGACCGAGCACGACTAGTTGGCCGGCGAAGGCCGCTCGCCGGTACTTTGATTGTCTAGTGGTGGGAAATCTGTTCCCGTTGTTCGTCTCAAGGCGTAGAGCGGCGGCGTCCGTCGCAATTCATTGACCTTGTTTATTGCCTTTCCCTTGCGTCGCGCAGGCCGGATCCTATGATCCCGGCGGGCGGCGCGTCGACGATGGCCGCGTGAGCTTTGGGGGAAGCATCGTGGTCGAACTGGTCCTGAACCGCCGACATCTGTTGACCGCGGGCCTTGGAGCCGCTGCGCTGGCGGCGATGGTCCGCCCGTCTGCGGCCGACGCGCCGATGCGCGCCGTCATCGTCTCTGGCGGGGTCGGCGGGGTGTTCTATCCCTATGGCCAGATGCTGGCGAGCCTGCTGTCCGCGGCCGTGCCGGCGCTGGAGGCGACTGGGCAACTCACGCGCGGGTCGGTCGACAACGCGCGGCTGATCCAGCGCGGCGAGGCGGATATCGGCTTCTCGACGCTCGACTCCGCCTATGACGCGGTCAACGGGCTCGGCGCCTTCGCCGGCGACGGCAAGCTCGACATCGGTGTCCTGGCGGTGCTCTACGATTCCTACCTGCACATCGTCGCGGCGGGCGACAGGGGCATCTCCCGGATCCGCGATCTCAAGGGCCGGAAGGTCTCCGTCGGGTCGACCGGTTCCTCGACGGAGACGATTGCCAATCGTGTCATGGCGGCGGCGGGGATCGATCCGCACAGGGATGTCGAGCGCTACAATTTCGGCGTCGCGGAATCGGCGGATGCGCTGAAGGCCGGCAAGATCGACGCGTTCTTCTGGATCGGCGGCGTGCCGACGGCCGCGGTATCGGATCTGGCCGCCGCCGGACAGCCGCCGCTGACCTTCCTGCCGACCGAGAATGTCGAGGCGATCGAGAAGGAGTACCCGGGACTCTATCGCCCGGCCCTGTTGCCGAAGACCGCCTATGCCGGCATGACGGAAGACGTTCCCTGCCTGGGCGTGGCGAATGTGCTGATCGTTTCGGCGGAGGCCGAGGAGCGCTTCGTGACGACGGTGCTCGACGGCATCTTCGCCAATGTCGAATTGATCCGGCGCTCCCATCCCGAGGCCAGGAAGCTCTCGATCGACACGGCCGCGCGCCGGACGGCGGTGCCGTTCCATCCGGCGGCCGCGGCCTATTACGCGGCCCAGGGCGTCCCGAAATAGACAGGCCGCGTGCGCGAACTCGACGGCGGCGCGCTCAACGGCTAAACCGCATGGCATGAGCGCAAGCACACAGTGGATTGAACGCACCGCCTGGGGACGTCGCGGCACGGCCGGCGTCGCCATCGCGGCCAGGCTCGGCTTCGACGGCGTGACGCATCATTATGGCGACGCGCCGTCGCTCCGGGGAATCAAGCTGGAGATCGAGCCGGGAGAGGTGGTCTGCCTGCTCGGTCGGTCCGGTTGTGGCAAGACGACCCTTCTTCGCGTTACGGCTGGTCTGGAGCGCCCGTCCGGCGGTCGCATCACGGTGAATGGCCGCGAGATGGCCGGCCCCTCGACCTTCGTGCCGCCGGAGAAGCGGGGCGTGGGCCTGATGTTCCAGGACTATGCGCTATTTCCGCACATGACGATCCTGAAGAACGTCACCTACGGGCTCGACGACCTGGCGCGCGCCGAGGCCGAGCGCCAGGGGCGTCTCGCCCTGCAGCGCGTCGGTCTCGACGGCTACGCGGCGGCGCATCCGCACGCGCTTTCGGGTGGCGAGCAGCAGCGCGTCGCGCTGGCCCGCGCCATCGCGCCGCGTCCCTCCATGCTCCTGATGGACGAGCCCTTTTCCGGTCTCGACAAGCGGCTGCGTGATCATGTCCGCGAGGAGACCATGGCGATCATCCGTGAAACGCGCGCCACCTGCATCATCGTTACCCACGACCCCGAGGAAGCGATGCGCATGGGGGACCGTATCGCATTGATGCGAAACGGCAGATTGCTTCAGGTCGGCACCGCCCGGCAGCTCTACGAGAAGCCCGTCGATCTCTACGCGGCGCGCTTCTTTTCGGAGTTGAACGAGTTCGAGGGGAGGGTGAGGAACGGTCGCGCGGAGACCCCGATCGGAACGTTCGGCGCGCATGGCCACGCCGAAGGCGCGGTGGTTTCCGTCGGCATCCGTCCGCAGGGCGTCGGCTTCGCCATCGCCGGCAATGGCGTTCCGGGGCGCATCGTCGGGCACCAGTTCCTGGGCGAGGTCGATCTGCTTTCCGTAGCGATCGACGGGAGCGAGCGTCCCGTTCGCATGCGGACCCGCGACAATGTCGCGCCCTTCTCGGTCGGCAGCACGGTGTGGCTAAGTGTCGATCCCCGCGACGTTCTCGTGTTTGCCAAAGAACCCGAATAACCCTACATGCGGCTCACAAGGTTGGTTGCGGCGGCAGGGTGCGTCTGCGATAGTCTCGCACCAAACGCGTAGCGCGTCCTTTTTGTGGAGATGAGTTGATGGGTTCTTTCAGCATCTGGCACTGGCTGATCGTGCTGGTGATCGTCCTCCTGCTCTTCGGCAAGGGGAAGATTTCGGATGTGATGGGTGACATGGCGAAGGGCGTCAAGAGCTTCAAGAAGGGGCTCTCCGACGACGATGACGCCGAGAAGCCGACGATTGATCACAAGCCCTCCGACGTCGTCTCGTCCAAGTCCGACGAGAAGACCCGCGCCAGCTAAGGCCTGAAGAAGGGCCGCGACGCTGTTCCGGACCCGCGCTCGACGCGGGTCGCAGGATAGGCCGGTCGGCGTGATGCGATGCTGGATATCGGCTGGAGCGAACTGCTCGTCGTCGCCGTCGTGGCGATCGTCGTGGTTGGTCCGAAGGACCTGCCACCTATGATGCGTGCCTTGGGGCGATCGCTCTCGAAGATGCGCAAGATGGCGGGCGAGTTTCAGGGGCAGTTCAATGAGGCGCTCAAGGAGGCGGAGCTCGACGACGTCAAGAAGTCGTTCGACGAGTTGCGCGGCCTGAACCCCATCAACGAAATCAAGGACAGCCTCAACCCGCTTTCGGGCCCGGTCGCCAAGCCCGCGCCGGCTCCCGTGCCGCCGACGATCGACCAGCCGGCGCAGCCCCTGACATCGGCCGACATCGAGCCGGCCGCGCCGGCGCCGGTTCCCGTCGCGACCGCGGCGGCTGACGGTTCGCCCTCCGGGACGCCGGCAGCCAAGCCGGCGCCGAAGCCCCGCGCGCCGCGCAAGACGGCGACGGCCGCCGGCGAGGCCGCGCCGGCCAAGCCGCGCGCCAAGGCCGCTGCCAATGGTGGCGATGCCGCCGCGCCGGCTCCAAAGCCGCGGAAGACGACCAAGTCCGCCGAGCCGCCCGCGCCGGGTCCCGCCGCGGCGGAGCCTGCCGTTGCGTCGGCGACTGAAGAGCCCAAGACATGAGCGACAAACCGACGGCCGAAGAAGACGAGATCGAAGCGAGCCGCATGCCGCTGATGGAGCATCTGATCGAGCTGCGGTCGCGGCTGATCAAGACGTTGGTGGCGGTGCTCGTCGCGTTCCTGGTCTGCTTCTATTTCGCCGGCACGATCTACAACATCCTGGTGCTGCCCTATGAATGGGCGGTGGGGCCGGCGCAGGACGTCAAGCTGATCTACACGGCACCGCAGGAATATTTCCTGACGCAGATGAAGCTGGCCCTGTACGGGGCGGTGTTCATCGCCTTCCCGGTTATCGCGATGCAGATCTACAAGTTCGCGGCGCCCGGCCTCTACAAGCACGAGAAGCAGGCCTTCGTGCCCTATCTCGTCGCGACGCCCGTGCTCTTCATCGTCGGCGCGGCGCTTGTCTATTTCCTCGTCCTGCCGATGGCGCTGCATTTCTTCCTGTCGTTCCAGCAGACGGGCGGCGAGGGCAAGGCGCAGATCGAGGCGCTGTTCAAGGTCAACGAGTATCTCGGTCTGATCATGACCCTGACGCTCGCCTTCGGCATCGTATTCCAGCTTCCAGTCGTGCTGACCCTGCTCGGGCGCGCCGGCGTCGTTTCGAGCCAGATGTTGAAGGACAAGCGGCGCTACGCGATCGTCATCGCCTTCGTCGTGGCCGCCGTTCTGACGCCGCCCGACATCATCAGCCAGATCTCGCTGGCGATCCCCGCCATGCTGCTCTACGAGGCGTCGATCTTTTCCGTGCGCATGGTCGAGCGGAAGCGCGCCGAGGCGACGGCGGAGGATTCCGACGAGGAAGAGGGCGCGAGCGCCTGATCCCGCCTGCAGCGGCGGTCCGATCCCAGCCGTGTCGCCCCAGGGCGGCACGGCTTTTTGCTAGGCGGGGCAATGCGACGCGCATTCTGGCCCCGGTGCCGCGCTCCCGGGTTGATCCGCCGCGCCACTCACACTATCCGTCATGCGGCGATGCTTTCGCTCCTTTGCGGCCGGGATGACGGCCGCTTTCCGTCCGAGGCTTGATCATGCTCGATATCAAATGGATCCGCGAAAACCCCGAAGCGCTGGACCGCGCGCTTGCCAGCCGTGGGGCCGAGCCGATCTCGTCGAAGCTGATCGCGCTCGACGAGGCCCGCCGCGCCCATATCGTCAAGGTGCAGGCCGCGCAGGAGCGCCGCAACGCCGCCTCCAAGGAGATCGGCAAGGCGAAGGCCGCCAAGGACGAGGAGACGGCCCAGCGCCTGATGGCCGAGGTCGCGACGCTGAAGGAGTTCCTGGCGCATGCCGAGGACGAGGAGCGCCGTCTCAATAGGGAACTCGAAGACGCGCTGGCGGTGATCCCGAACGTGCCGCTCGAGGATGTGCCGCCCGGCAAGGACGAGGCGGACAACGTCCCCTATTTCGGCCGCAACCAGACCGCCGAGCAGGCGGATGCCGCGCGCCCGAAGAAGCGCGTGCACGACTTTGACTCGAAAGAGCATTTCGATCTCGGCGAGACGCTCGGCCTGATGGATTTCGAGGCGGCCGCGAAGATCTCCGGCAGCCGGTTCGTCGTGCTCAAGGGCCAGCTTGCCCGCCTGGAGCGCGCCATCGGGCAGTTCATGCTCGACCTGCACACGAACGAGCATGGCTACACCGAGGTGCAGCCGCCGCTGCTGGTCAAGGACGACGCGCTCTACGGCACCGCGCAGTTGCCGAAGTTCGCGGAGGACCTGTTCAAGGCCGGCGAGCAGCATTGGCTGATCCCGACGGCCGAGGTGCCGCTGACCAACCTCGTGCGCGAGAGCATTCTCGACGAGAAGGAATTGCCTCTCCGCTTCACGGCGCTGACCCCGTGCTTCCGTTCGGAGGCCGGTTCCGCCGGCCGCGACACGCGCGGCATGCTGCGCCAGCATCAGTTCAACAAGGTCGAGCTCGTCTCTGTCACCACGCCCGAGACGTCGATCGACGAGCACGAGCGCATGCTGACCTGCGCCGAGGAAGTGCTGAAGCGTCTCGACCTGCACTATCGCGTCATGACGCTCTGCACCGGCGACATGGGCTTCGGTTCGCGCAAGACCTACGATATCGAGGTCTGGCTGCCGGGGCAGAACACCTATCGCGAGATCTCGTCCGTCTCGGTCTGCGACGATTTCCAGGCGCGGCGCATGAACGCGCGCTACCGCCAGGGCGGCGAGAAGGGCACGCGCTTCGTCCACACGCTCAACGGCTCCGGGACCGCCGTCGGCCGGGCCCTGATCGCGGTGATGGAGAACTACCAGAACGAGGACGGCAGCGTCACGGTCCCGTCGGCGCTGCGGCCCTATATGGGCGGGCTGGAGAAGCTCGCCTGACGGCTCCGGCCGCGATGACCACTCCGAATTGACCTGACGAAGAGAGCGAAAGCGGACCCGACATGCGCATCCTGATCACCAATGACGACGGCATCCATGCTCCCGGCCTCGCCGTGCTGGAGCGCATTGCGCGGACGCTTTCGGACGATGTCTGGGTGGTCGCGCCGGAGACCGACCAGTCGGGCCTGGCGCATTCGCTGACGCTGAACGACCCGCTCCGCCTGCGCCAGGTTTCGGAGCAGACCTATGCGGTGCGCGGCACGCCGACCGACTGCGTGATCATGGCCGTGCGCAAGGTCCTCGACCGGGCGCCCGACCTTGTCCTCTCTGGCGTCAATGCCGGCCAGAATGCCGCCGACGACGTGACCTATTCGGGTACCGTCGCCGGCGCCATCGAAGGCACGCTGCTCGGCATTCCCTCGATCGCGCTCAGCCAGGCGTATGAGTTCGCCGATGGCCGCCGCGTCATTCCCTGGGAGACGGTCGAGGCGCATGCGCCGCGCATCCTGACCAAGCTGATCGAGCATGGCTGCCCGCGCGGCGTGCTCTACAACCTGAACTTTCCCAATCGCGCGCCGGGCCTCGTCAGCGGCGTCGAGGTGACGTCGCAGGGCGTCGTGACGCACGGCCTCACGGTCGACGAGCGCAATGACGGCCGCGGCAATCCGTATTTCTGGCTGAAGCACCGCCGGATCGACGAGGAGCATGCCGCCGGCACCGATGTCGACGCCATCCGCCGCGGCGTGATTTCAGTGACGCCGCTGCGCCTCGACATGACGGCCTATGACCAGGCGCACGAGTTGAGGGCCCTGTTCGACTGAAGCCGGACGTCCGCCGGGACGCGGCCATTGCGCGTCCCGGATTGCCATAAATCGACGATCGCGCCACGTGCACTAAGACGGCGTTTACCACCTTTGCCGCAAGAGTAGCGTCAAGTAGGCGAGGGCGCGTAGCGTATGGCACTCGAAGCGGTTCAGTTCCACCCTGTGGACCACGATGCGGTCGATGACAGTTTTGTCCCGATCGCGGCGTTTCTTCTGCGTTTGCGGCAGTTCGGCATCATGGACCGCCGCATGGTCGATGCGTTCGAGTCGATTCCGCGCGATCTCTTCATGCCCTCCGACGGCCGGCGCGCCCCGCTCTTTGCCGAACGGCCGCAGCCGATCGATTGCGGCCAGCTGAACACGCCGCCCATTCTCGCCGCCCGCATGATCGAGGCGCTGGCGCCGACGACGCGCTGCCGGGTGCTCGAGATCGGCACGGGCACCGGCTACCTGACCGCCGTGCTCGCGCGCCTGTCGCGGCGCGTCTACACCATCGACCGCTTCCGCACGTTGGTGGCCGCGGCGCAGAACCGCTTCGAGATGCTTAGGATCGGCAACATCAGCTCCAGCTTCGGCGACGGGCTGATCGGCTGGCCGGACAAGGGGCCCTTCGACCGGATCGTCTGCTCGGCCTCCGCCCAGGCGGTTCCGCAGGCCTTCGTCGAGTCGCTGACGACCAGCGGCACGCTGGTGATGCCGATCGGGCCCGATGATGGCATCCAGACCATGACCCGCTTCATGCGAGTCGATCGCCAGCTCGTCGCGACGCCGATCTGCCCGGTCCGTACGGTGCCGCTGATCCGGGGCAGGGCGGCGACCCTCTGACCCTCCTCCGATTGCTGCTTCGGCGTGATTCGCGGCCCCGGAGGGTCGCGTGGCAGTGGTGGCTCGCGCGGCCGCGGCCCTTAACCGTATCGGCGGGATATGGGCGCCCGCTTTCGTGGAAAGCGGCCGAATTCCGCAAGCCGTTGGTCGGGGTTGCACCACCGGAGGGCGAAATTTCCCGCCACGCTTAAGCCTTTATAAACGTTACCGGCGTTTAGTGCCGTCATGTGTGGTGTGGCGTTGCGAGTAGGCTCGATGTGCAGAAATGTCTCCTCTTTTCGGTCTCGGACTCTCTCCCAGGTTGCGTTCGTCGCGCTGCTCGCGGGTCTGACGGCGGCCTGTAGCTCCGACGGTTCGCGCTACGGCTCGATCTTCACCGGCAGCACGGCCAATCAGAAGCAGATCATCGGCGGCAATCAGCCGATGCCGGCCCCTGTCGACTATAGCAACGACGTCGTGGCGACCCCGCCGCCGTCGAGTTCCGTCGCCCGTTCCGATCTGCCGCCCATGCTGCCGGGCGTTCAGCAGGGCGCCCAGCCCGTCGCCGCCGCGCCGTCCTATGGAGCGTCCCAGTCCTACAACGCTCCGGGCGCCTATACGCCGCCGGCCCAGTCCGCGGCGCCCACCCGGGTCGCCTCGGCCGCGCAGCCTCCCCGTAGCAGCGCTGGCTGGTCGACGGAAAATGGCACCGTCGTGACGCTCGGGCCGGGCGAGACGCTCTCGTCCGTGTCGCGCCGCTACGGCGTTCCGATCAAGGAACTCGCCCGCGTCAACAACATTGCCAACCCGTCGCTGGTTGGCGTCGGCACGCGGTTGACCATTCCGACCTATGGTGTCGCGGGCGGCAATGCCCCGGCTGCCGGGACCGCGCAGCCCGTGGCCAGCGCGACGTCGCCTGCAGAGCGGAAGCCGATGGCGTCCGCCGAGGGTGCGCCGCTCAATGGCCTGCACACGGTCTCGCCGGGTCAGACACTGTCGTCGATCGCGCGCCTCTACGGCATCTCGGCCACGGATATCGCCACCGCCAACAACCTGACCTCGGCCAATCAGCTGCAGTCGGGCCAGACGCTCCGCATTCCGGGGCGTGGCGAGAATCCGCAGGCGGTCGCGCTGCGCTCCGATCCGGCCCGTCGCGAGGAAAGGCCGCGCGGTGACGATCCGAACGCCAAGCCGACCGCGGCCAACACGCCGCAGCAGGCGTCGGGTCCCGCGACGACCGCCGCGATCGCCAAGCCCGATGCCCCGTCGCCCGGACTGGCCGAGGCGGCCTCGATCACCAAGCCGGCCGCGAACCAGCCGGCCGCCTATGTGCCGCCGTCGGAAGACAAGGCCAACGCCACCAATGCCAGCCTGGATCCGGGTTCTGCCAATGGCACGACCTTCCGCTGGCCGGTGCGCGGCCGGATCATCACCGGATTCGGCTCTTCGGCGACGGGCGAGAAGAATGACGGCATCAATCTGGCCGTGCCGGAAGGCACGTCGATCAAGGCGGCCGAGGCCGGCACCGTGATCTATGCCGGCAGCGAGCTGGAGGGCTATGGCAACCTCGTCCTCGTCCGTCATGCCGACGGCTGGGTCTCGGCCTATGCCCACAACAGCAAGATCCTGGTCAAGCGCGGCGATACCGTGCGCCGCGGCCAGATCATCTCGCAGGCCGGTTCGACGGGCTCGGTCAATGCGCCGCAGCTGCATTTCGAGCTCCGCCGGGGCTCGAAGCCGGTCAACCCGCTGGATCACCTGCAGGGTTGATCGACGGATACCGGCCAGCCGGCCTCGTCTCGTGAGGGCCGGCTGGTCATAAAGCTGGTGGGGCGGCTTCAGCCCTTGAGTGCGACCCCAAGTCGCCCCGCCAGATCCTGCACATACTGCCAGGCCACGCGGCCGGAACGCGCGCCGCGCGTCGTCGCCCACTCCAGCGCCTCGGCGCGGAGCGTTTCCGGATCCATCTTCAATCCGTAGTGCTCGGCATAGCCGTCGACCATGGCGAGATAGTCGTCCTGGCTGCACTTGTGGAAGCCGAGCCACAGGCCGAAGCGGTCCGAAAGCGACACCTTCTCCTCGACCGCCTCACCCGGATTGATCGCCGTCGAGCGCTCGTTCTCCATCATGTCGCGCGGCAGCAGATGGCGCCGGTTCGAAGTGGCATAGAACACGACATTCTCCGGGCGCCCTTCGACGCCGCCATCCAGCGCCGCCTTGAGCGACTTGTACGACGTGTCGTCATTGTCGAAGGAAAGATCGTCGCAGAACAGGATGAAGCGGCGGTCGATGCCTTTGACCAGCGTCATCAGCTCCGGCAGGCTGTCGATGTCCTCGCGGTGGATCTCGATCAGTTTCATCGGATGGCCGCCGGGCAGGCGGGCGGGATCGGTGTTGATCGTCGCATGCGCTGCCTTCACCAGCGAGCTCTTGCCCATGCCGCGCGCGCCCCAGAGCAGCACGTTGTTGGCCGGCAGGCCGCGGGCGAAGCGATCGGTGTTGTCGACCAGGATGTCGCGCACGCGGTCGACGCCCTTGAGCAGCACCATTTCGACTCGGTTGACCCTCGGCACCGGCTGCAGCGTGCCGGTCGACGCCTGCCAGACGAAGGCGTCGGCCGTGTCGGGATCGAATTTCGGCCGTGCCGGCGGCACGGCCCGCTCGATCAGGGCGATAAGCCGGTCGAGACGATCGGCAACGGACTTCAGGGGATCTTCTGTCACAGTGCATTTCCTCGGACCGCGCCTTACCTCACGCGGGTCGCGAGGCCTGCGGGCGGCGCCGGCAGCTTGGGGTGAAAGGCTGGCGAACGAGGGTGGAAGGCCCTGTTCGGACGTCCGGATAAGCGCTTCTTGCCCTTGGGCGAAGCCTCCGGGCGACATTCGCCACTATCATGCCGGCGCGGCCATTTGCAAAGGCTTGCCGCGTCGTTATATTCCGCGCCGTTTCGCGAACCGCTGTCTCTCCCTATGTGATGGTCGGCGCAAACGACGCGTCCAGACCGGACGGGCCACCAGCGGACCCGCCAATGCCCAGAGGGAGCATCCTTTTCCATGTTCATCACCCCCGCCTTCGCACAGGCCGCCGGCGCTTCTCCCGGTGGCGCCGACCTGCTCATCCAGTTCGTTCCGTTCATCTTCGTCTTCGCGATCATGTGGTTCCTGATGATTCGCCCGCAGCGGCAGAAGCAGAAGGCCCATCAGGAGATGATCAAGAACGTGCGGCGGGGTGACACGATCGTCTTGTCGGGTGGCCTGATCGGCAAGATCAACAAGGTTGTCGATGAATCGGAAGTGCTGCTCGAGGTCGCCGAGGGCGTTCGCGTCCGGGTCTCGCGCGCCGCGATCGCCGATGTGCGCGCCAAGGGCGAGCCGGCCAAGGACGGCGAATAAGCCTTCCGCGCTCCCCTGACGAAACGGCCCGCTAGCGGCCGCATTCCACTGGAACGGTTTCCATGCTGCATTTCACACGCTGGAAGATGATCTCGATCCTGACGGCTGTCATCGTCGGACTCCTGATCGCTCTTCCCAATCTGTTTTCCAAGGAAACCGTCGAATCCTGGCCGAGCTGGGTGCCCAAGCGGCAGCTGGTGCTCGGCCTCGATCTTCAGGGGGGCGCCTATCTCCTCTACCAGGTCGACAAGCAGGACTATGTGCAGAAGCGCCTGCGCACGCTTGTCGGCGATATCCGCAAGGCGATGCTCGACGAGCCGCGCATCGGCTATTCGGGCCTCGGCGTGCAGGGGCAGGGCGTGCAGTTCCGCGTCCGCGACCTGTCGCAGCTTCCGGAGGTCCGCAAGCGTCTCGAGGTGCTGCAGAACCCGCTCGGGACATCCGCGCTCGGCGGGCCGGGCGTGAATGAATTCGACCTGGACGTCGGCAGCGACGGCCTCGTGCGGATGAGCTATTCGGAGGCGGGGCTCGACCAGCGCGTCCGCCAGATCGTCGACCAGTCGATCGAGGTCATCGGTCGACGCATCGACCAGCTCGGCACCGTCGAGCCGTCGATCCAGCGCCAGGGTTCAGACCGCATCCTCGTCGAGGCTCCCGGCCTCGGGGATCCGGAGCGGCTGAAGTCGCTCGTCGGCCAGACCGCGCAGCTCACCTTCCACCTGGTCGATACCGGCGCCTCGCCGGAGGGCGCGCGCAAGCCGGGCACGATCGTGCTCGACTCGACCGACACGCCGCCGGTTCCCTATGTGCTCGAGGAGGCGCCGCTTCTGACGGGCGAGGACCTGGCCGATGCGCAGGCGACCTTCGACTCGCGCACCAACGAGCCGGTCGTCTCGTTCCGCCTGTCGAGCACGGGCGCCCGCATCTTCGGCGAAGTCACGCAGAAGAACGTCAACCGGCCCTTCGCCATCGTGCTCGACGACAAGGTGATCTCGGCGCCGGTGATCCGCGAGCCGATCCTCGGCGGCTCGGGCCAGATCAGCGGCAATTTCTCGATCCAGTCCGCCAACGACCTCGCGATCCTGCTGCGGGCCGGCTCGCTGCCGGCGAAGCTGACGATCGTCGAAGAGCGCAGCATCGGTCCGGGCCTCGGCGCGGACTCGATCGCCGCCGGCAAGATCGCCTCGATTATCGCGACCGTCGCGGTCTGCGCCTTCATGGTGCTGACCTATGGCTTCCTCGGCTGGATCGCCAACATCGCTGTGATCGTCAACGTCATCCTGATCTTCTCGATCATGACGCTGCTCGGCGCCACCCTGTCGCTGCCCGGCATCGCGGGCGTCATCATCACGGTCGGCACGGCGGTGGACGCCAACGTGCTGATCTACGAGCGAATACGCGAAGAGTACCGGGCTGGACGGTCGGCGATCGCCGCGATCGACTCGGGATTCCACAAGGCGCTCGGCACCATTCTTGACGCGAATGTGACGACCCTGATCGCCGCGCTCGTGCTGTTCTATCTCGGTTCTGGCCCGATCCGCGGATTCGCCGTCACCCACGCCATCGGCGTTGCGACGACGATGTTCACGGCGTTCACCTTCACGCGCCTGATGGTCGCGATGTGGGTGCGCTGGCGTCGTCCGACCAAGATCACGCTCTGACCCGAGGACGAGAACCCATGGCACATTTTCGTATCGTCCCGGACAATACCAACATCCACTTCATGCGGATGCGGAAGTGGACGTTCCCCATCGCCGCGCTGCTTTCGTTCCTCTCGGTGGTGCTGTTCTTCACCGTCGGCCCGAACTACGGCATCGACTTCCTCGGCGGCACGGTCATCGAGATCCAGACCAAGGACCAGCACCCCGACATGGGGGCGCTGCGCTCGAAGCTGAACGGCCTTGGCCTCGGCGACGTGCAGGTGCAGACGATTGGCACCGACGACACGATCCTGATCCGGCTTGGCCAGCAGGACGGCGGCGAGGAGGCGCAGCAGGCGGCGATCGGCAAGATCCGCACGGCGCTCGCCGATGAGGCGGAGTTCCGCCGCACCGAGATCGTCGGCCCGCGCGTCTCGGGCGAACTCGCCTTCAACGGCACGCTGGCGCTCCTGGTCACCTTCGCGGCAATCGCCATCTATGTGTGGTTCCGTTTCGAGTGGCAGTTCGCGATCGGATCGATCATCTCCGCCGCCAATGTGGTGGTGATGACGTTCGGCTTCTTCGTGGTCATGCAGTACGAGTTCAATCTCGCCTCGCTCGCGGCGGTGCTCACGACCATCGGCTATTCGCTGAACGATACGGTCGTGGTCTATGACCGCATCCGCGAGACGCTGAGGAAGTACAAGAAGATCCCGATCGGCGACCTGATCGACCGCGCCATCAACGACATGCTCGGCCGAACGGTGATCACGACGGTGACGACGCTGATCGCGCTGTTCTCGCTCTACTTCTTCGGCGGCGAGGTCATCCAGGCGTTCACGGCCGCCATGATCTTCGGCGTGCTCGCGGCGATCTTCTCCTCCGTCTGCGTCGCGGCGCCGATCCTGATCTATTTCGGCCTGCGCCAGGACCAGATGACCAAGAAGCAGGACGCGGAGGCGGCCAGCAAGGCCTGACCGGCATGGCGCTGTTCACGCGACCCTCGACGTCGCTTCGGCCGCAGCACTTTCCCGGCCAGGCTCCGATCGACGTCTATGGCGAAGGGGTATTCCGCTTCGCCGAGATGTCGCATGATGGTTCCCTGCTCTGCGTGCCGAGCGGCATCTATGGCTGGCCGGTGAACAGCGTCTCGCAGATCACGGAGGACCTCCTCGCCGAGGTGTTCGACGAGGCGGCGGATATCGACATCCTGGTGCTGGGCTGCGGCCGCGACATCGCGGCGGTGCCGAAGGGCCTGCGCGAACGGCTCCGCGAGGTCGGCATCGCGCTCGAGGTGATGGCGACCGGCCCAGCGGTCCGGACCTACAACATCCTTCTGTCCGAGGGCCGCCCCGTGGCGGCGGCGCTCGTCGTACTCTGATCGGCTTGACCATGGACGTGTTTGCCCTCTGCGCTGATGAAGTGCGCGCGCATGACCGTGATCGCTTCCTGGCCGATCTTTTCGCGCCGGAGGCCAAGCGGCGTTACCTCTTCGCGCTGCATGCCTTCAACCTCGAGATTGCGCGGGTGCGCGAACTCGTCAGCGAGCCGATGCCGGGCGAGATCCGTCTGCAGTGGTGGCGCGACGTATTGGCCGGCGAGGGGCGGGGCGAGGTCGCCGGCCACCCGGTCGCGGCGGCGCTGCTCGAGACCATCGGCCTGCACGATCTGCCGCGCGCCGCCTTCGACAATCTGGCCGCGGCACGGATCTTCGATCTCTACAACGACCCGATGCCCAGCCTGACCGATCTCGAGGGCTATGCCGGCGAGACGGCCTCGGCACTGGTTCAGCTCGCGGCGCTGATCCTGGCCGGCGGGCGCGATCCCGGCACGGCCGACGCGGCCGGTCATGCGGGCGTGGCGCAGGCGCTGGCCGGGCTGATGCGGGCGCTGCCACATCACGCGCGCCGCCAGCAGCTGTTCATGCCGGCGGACCTGATGCAGCAGCACGGTGTGCGCGCCGAGGACATCTTCGCCGGCAAGTCGACGCCGGAACTCCTGCGCATGCTGGCGGATCTCCGCGTAACGGCGCGTCGGCACCTCGACGCGGCGCGGGCCGCGCTTGCGGATGTCGACCGCGTCGCCTTGCCGGCCTTCCTGCCGGTGGCGCTCGTCGAGCCGGTGCTGCGGCTGATGGACCGGGCCGACTACAACCCGTTCACGGTGGCGATCGACCCGCCGCAATGGAAGCGGCAATGGTGGCTGTGGCGCGCGGCCCGGCGCGGGACATTCTAGGTTTGGCAAGCAGCCTGAGGGCCCGCCGCGCCGCCGTCATCCGCACGCGCAGCGTCAGCCTTTCACCTCTCCCATGGGGAGAGGTCGGAGCGCGGCTCCGGGTGAGGGGGCAGGGAGCTATCCGGTGAGGCCGTAAGCCCTCACCGGCCGGCCTGCGGCCGTCGACCTCTCCCTCAGGGAGAGGTGACACGAGAGCGTCGCCGCACTACGGGGCAGGCATTCAGCAAGGAAACCTCACCGCTCGCCCCCCTCACGCCGCGCCATGCGTCAGGACATCGATCTGGTGGGCGTGGCGGACGGCGCCGCGCGCCGCCTCGTTCTGGTTGAAGATCTCCAGCGTCTCGGTCTCGTCGCTGGCGACCGGCATCAGAGCGGCGTCCATGTAGGACTTCCGGGCAGGGTCGGCTTCGATGCGGCGGCGCTTCAGCTCGAGCTTTCCGAGCAGCCAGATCAGCTTGACGCTCTTGGCGATCGTCTCGGCGGCATGGCGCGGATAGAAGCGCCAGGCCGGCTCGATCGGCAGGCCCGGCCGGCGGTCATGCCGGCTCTTGAAGCGGAGGACGCCGCCCTGCAGCGGATGGACGTGCTCGACGTCCACCGAGGTCGAGAACCACATCAGGAGCTTCATGATGCTGGTCGTCCGCACACCCGTGGCGGCGGCGCGCCGTAGGATCGTCACCATGTGCTCGGGCGAATAGAACAGCCGCCACGCCTCGCGATAGATGCCCTCCCACTCGGCCTGCGTCATCCGGGCATGGGCGGTGACGGCGTGTTCGAGATCGTATTTGTTGAGATCGCCGTCCATCGCGATGCCCTTGCGATGCAGGGTCTGGTGATCCTCCGAGCCCGGCAGCGGCGTCAGGAAGAAGAATTCGAGGATATCGAGCGGCAGCTCGCGCTGGATGATGCCGATGTCGCGACGGATGCTCTCCGGCGTATCGTTCGGAAAGCCGAGGATGTAGCCGGCATAGGTGATGATGCCCTCGTGCTTCCAGTCGAGCAGCATGCGGCGGTATTCGGTGATCTTGTTCTGCCGCTTCTTCGCCGCCATGAGGTTGTCGGGATTGATGTTCTCCAGCCCGATGAAGACGCGGCTGACGCCGGCCCGTTTGCACTTCGAGATGAAGTTCGGGATCTTGTGGCAGAGGGTGTCGACCTGGACCATCAGGCCGATCCACATGCCTTCCTTTTCGCGGAGCGCGATGATCCGGTCGAGGATGACCTCCCAGTCCTTGTTGCGGGCGAAATTGTCGTCGGTGATGAAGTAGTTGTGGATGCCCTGGGCGAGGTTCTCGCGGATCAGCTTCTCGACATCGTCGGGCGAGCGGCGGCGCGACTTGCGGCCTTGCACGTTGATGATCGTGCAGAAGGAGCACTGGAACGGGCAACCCCTTCCGGCGTCGAAGCTCGTATTGCCGCCGAGCGTGCGCGCGACATAGCCCGCCGGCAGGAAGGGCGGTGGCGTGCCTTCGACGCTCGGCAACTCGTTCATGTAGTTGTAGAGCGGCTGCAGCGTGCCGCTCGCCGCGTCCCGCAGCACGCGGTCCAGCCGTTCCTCTGCCTCGCCGGCGAACAGGCTCAGCCCGAGATCGAGCGCCTGCTGCAGGTCGACATGCAGGTCCGGCAGCATGGCGAGGCAGCCTGAGACGTGGAAGCCCCCCATCGCGACCGGGATGCCGGCCTGCCGGAGGGGCCGGGCGAGGTCGAGCGCGCGCGGATACTGGTTCGACTGGACCCCGACCAGGCCGACCAGTCCGAAATCGCCATTCTTGTGGAAATCCTCGATGATCTGGTCGACGCGCACCCTTGTATTGGTCTCGTCGATGGCCCGGATGTCGAAGGTGACGTCGTCACCAAGCACATGCCGCGCGTCGCAATCCATCGCCAGGCCATAGAGGCTGGCGAGCGAATTGGACGGGATCATCGAGCGGTGCCAGCGGATCACATAGCCGTCATCGTCATAATGCGACGGCTTGATCAGGATCAGGAGAAAGCGCCGCGTCATCGGCGGCGCCCGAAATGCACGTCGGACTGCATGTCTGGCTTCCCCGTTGCGGCGGTTCTAGCACATGCGAATTCTCAGTCTCGGCATTGGTAGATCGAGATCATCATACGGAGTGCCGGCGCGTTCGGCAATGCCGCGCGCCGGCTTCCGATTTTCCCTATTCGGCGGCGATTGACGCCGGACCGTTCAGCCAGGCGGCCGCGTCGGCGCGGGCGCGCGCGGTGAGCGCCTTCTTCTTGGCCACCGCCTTGTCGTTGCCGCGCAGCTTGACGCCCGGCTCGCGCGGGATCTCGACCGGCGGGAACAGGCCGAAATTGACGTTCATCGGCTGGAAGGAGCGGCTGCCGGCGTCCTCGTCGACGAGGTGGCCGCCGGTGATGTGGCCGAGCAGGGCGCCGAAGGCCGTGGTCGCGGGCGGCGGGACCGGCACTTCGCCCAGCCGCTCGGCGGCGGCGAAGCGGCCGGCGAGCAGGCCGATCGAGGCCGACTCGACATAGCCCTCGCAGCCCGTGATCTGGCCGGCGAAGCGCAGTCGCGACTGCGCCTTCAGGCGGAGCAGGGGGTCGAGCAGCTTCGGCGAGTTGAGGAAGGTGTTGCGGTGCAGGCCGCCGAGCCGCGCGAACTGGGCGTTTTCGAGCCCCGGGATCATCCGCAGCACGTCGGTCTGGGCGCCGTATTTCAGTTTCGTCTGGAAGCCGACCATGTTGTAGAGCGTGCCGAGCGCATTGTCTTGGCGGAGCTGCACGATGGCGTGCGGCTTGACGGTCGGGTTGCGCGGGTTGGTGAGGCCGACGGGCTTCATCGGCCCGAAGCGCAGCGTCTCGCGGCCGCGTTCGGCCATGATCTCGATCGGCAGGCAGCCGTCGAAATAGGGCGTCGAGGCTTCCCAGTCCTTGAAGTCGGTCTTGTCGCCGGCGATCAGCGCGTCGAGGAAGGCGTTGTACTGCGCCTCGTCCATCGGGCAGTTGATGTAGTCGGCGCCGTTGCCGCCCGGCCCGACCTTGTCGTAGCGCGACTGGAACCAGGCGACATCCATGTTGATCGAGTCGAAATAGATGATCGGCGCGATGGCGTCGAAGAAGGCGAGCGAGTCGGCGCCGGTCAGGTCCCGGATCGATTCGGAGAGCCCCGGCGAGGTCAGCGGCCCCGTGGCGATGATGACATTGTCCCACTCGGCCGGCGGCAGGCCGTCGATCTCGCGGCGGTCGATGGTGACGAGCGGATGATCCTCGAGGGCCTTGGTCACGGCCTGCGAGAAGCCCTCGCGGTCGACGGCGAGCGCGCCGCCTGCGGGCACCTGGTTGCTGTCGCCCATGCGCATGATGAGCGAATTCGCCATCCGCATCTCGGCGTGCAGCAGGCCGACCGCGTTGGTCTCGGCGTCGTCCGAGCGGAAGGAGTTGGAGCAGACGAGTTCGGCCAGGCCGTCCGTCTTGTGCGCGTCGGTGCCGCGCAGGGGGCGCATCTCGTGCAGGACGACGGGAATGCCGCGCTTGACGATCTGCCAGGCGGCTTCGGAGCCGGCGAGGCCGCCGCCTATGATGTGAATGGGGTCTGTTTTCATGGCGCGGAGATTATTGCGCCGGAGCCGTTCGGACAACTGCGCAAAAGGCGCAGCCATCCGGACAAAAGAAAACGCCCGTCGGGGAGGAGGTCGACGGGCGTTCTCTTTGGGTGGCGCTTCGCGAGGGAGGAGGTTCGCTGGCGCCGTATCGCGGGGAACGAGGGAGGAGGTTCGTTCCGGGCGAATTCGATGGGATCAGTAACCGGCGGTCTGCTTGGCGATCTGCGTGATGTCGGCGCGGTTGATGCCAAGATCATTCAGCTCGCGATTGGTCAAGCGCATCAGCTCGCCATAAGTATCGCGATACTTGCGCCAGTTCTTGTAGGAAGCGAGGATGTTTACGGCCACGGTCATTTTCCTTCGGACAATCGGACAACTGGGTCATCGGAGGCGATCTGTTTTCGTCGCGCCGTCCTTGTTGATCCGAATATAGGAGAAGGCGCCGGAAAGGAGCACTGCAAGAATGCGCATGGCTGTCTTGCGTATGATGCAGAGCAGCAATCGATTCTGCATAATTGTTGCACTGCAATATTGCCCAATCGGGCAGCATGTCGTCAGGATGGGGATGCGATCGGGCCTTCGCGGGCAAAGAATCCCGCACCGATCCATACGGGGAAGTCTAGATGCTGAAGAGACGCGCGCTTGGCGGCCTCGCCGCCGCCGGGCTGATCCTGGTCTCGGCCGGGTTTGACGCTGCCCTGGCCCTGTCGCCGGTCAAGATTCGCTATTGCCATGGCTATGGCTGCCGCATGAAGTCGCCGGTGATCTTCTCGGCCGGCGACCTGATGACGCTGAAGCGGATCATGGATGGCGGCCGTGGCAGCGCGGCGGCGGAGCGCGCCGCCATCGCGCGCGCCGACCAGTGGTATGAGCGCAAGGCGGGGGCGCAGACGGGAACTTCCCGTGACGGCGCCAAGGGCGAGTTCGGGGTCTATACGCCGCTGTCGCAACTCGACTGCATCGACGAGATGACCAATACTACGACGCTGTTGAAGCTGATCGCCCGCGGGGGCTGGCTGCGCCATCACAGGGTCGGCCCCTCGGCCAGCCGCGGCATTCTCCTGGACGGCCGCTATCCGCACAACACCGCCACCATCATCGAGAAGGCAGGCGGCAAACGCTGGGTCGTCGACAGCTGGGTGCGGGCCAATGCCGAGCCACCCGACATCAAGCCGCTCGACGTCTGGAAGCGCGAGGGCGGCCGGCGCGGCTAGCGGCCCGGCCGCCTTCACGATCCGGAGGCTTTGTCGTCAAACCACGACCTTGCGATAGAGGTGCCAGGTCGCGTGGCCGAGCACCGGCAGGACGACCGCGAGGCCGAAGAACAGCGGGATCGTCCCGAGCACCAGGCAGACGGCGACGATCAGGCCCCAGAGCGCCATCGGCCCGGGATTGGCGAGCACCGCGCGGATCGACGTCAGGATGGCGGGCGCCAGCCCGACGTCGCGGTCGAGCAGCAGCGGGAACGAGACGACGCTGATCGTCAGCACCATCAGCGCGAACAGGAAGCCGACGGCGTTGCCGACCAGGATCAGCGTCCAGCCGGCCGGAGTCGTCAGCACCTTTTCCAGGAAGTCGGGGATCGAGGCCGCCGGCGCGTAGCCGAAATTGGCGACGTAGATCGCCTGTGCCACGGCGATCCAGACGAAGAAGATCACCATCAGCCCGACGCCGAGCATCAGGATCGCCCCCATCGAGGGCGAATGCCGCGCTTCGAGGATCTTGGGCAGCGACACGTCGAGCCCCTGCTCGCGCCGGCGCGACAGTTCGTAGAGCCCGAGGGCCGCGAACGGGCCAAGCAGCGCAAAGCCCGCCATCAGCGGGAACAGCAGCGGCAGGATGTCCGAGCCGAGCACCGCGCGGCCGATCAGAAGGCCGACGACGGGATAGATCACCACGAGGAAGATCGCGTGGGTCGGAAAAGCGGAGAAATCGTCCCATCCCTCCCGGAGCGCGGTCTTGATGTCGGCGACCGTGATCTTGCGGACCACCGGCATGGCCTCTGGCGTGATCGAGCCGGTGATGAGGTGGGAGTGGGAATAGTCACCCATTTGCGCGGCCATGAGCGTGCTCTCCTGATCTGCCCCCCAGTTGAGCAAAGTTCAGTCCTGGCCCGGATGCGCCGAATGGGCCGGCCGTGCCGTGTCCCGATATGCGACAGATTAGCGCAGAAACGATGGAGAGGCGATCCCGATTTTCAGCCTCGATCCGGCGCGGTTCGAGGCGCGGCGCCGCCCGCGGCGATATGGAAGCGAGCGGCGCCGGCACCCATATGGTGTGGAGGGAGTTCCGAGTGTGAAACCCGCGCTTCGTGCCCCTTTGGCGGCGCTGGCCGCCGCATTCCTGATCGCGCTTCCGGCAAACTGGTCTCCGGATGCGCGCGCGCAGGCTCGCATGGTGTTGCGCATCGATGTCGACGGCGCCATCGGACCGGCGACGGCGCGCGCGATCGAGGAGGGCCTGGCGGCGGCGGAAGCCCGGGGGGCCGAGGCCGTGATCCTTCGCCTCGACACGCCGGGCGGGCTCGCGACCAGCATGCGCGAGATCATCGCCGATCTGATCGCCTCGCCGGTTCCCGTCATCGGCTATGTGGCGCCTTCGGGCGCGCATGCCGCCAGCGCCGGCACCTATATCCTCTATGCCACCCATGTCGCGGCGATGGCGCCGGGAACCAATATCGGCGCGGCGACGCCCGTCGAACTCGGCGGCCCCGTACCCGGTCTGCCCGGCAGCGGCGAGCCGGAGGGCGGCGAACCGAAGGCGCCGGCGGCGAAGCCCGACGCCGATGCGCGCACGGCCAAGGCGACGAACGACGCGGTCGGGCTCATCCGCAGCCTCGCCGAATTGCGCGGGCGCAACGCGGACTGGGGCGAGAAAGCGGTGCGCGAGGCGGCCAGCCTCTCCGCCAACGCGGCGCTCGCCGCCGGGGCCATCGATCTCGTGGCGCGCGACGAGGCGGAGCTGCTCGCGCGGATCGATGGCCGGTCGGTGGAACTCGCCGGCGGCGCGCGGCGCGCCCTGGCGACGCGCGGCATCGCGGTCGAAGGCCATGATCCCGGCTGGCTGATCCGGCTGCTGGCCGTCATCACCGATCCGAACATCGCCGTCCTGTTGATGCTGATCGGCGTTTACGGTCTGGTCTTCGAACTGATGAGCCCCGGGCTGATCATGCCGGGCGTCGTCGGCGCGACCTGCCTGCTGCTCGGCCTCTACGGCCTCAACTTCCTGCCGATCGACTATGCCGGCCTCGGCCTGATGCTGCTCGGCCTCGTGTTTCTGGCGATCGAGATCTTCAATCCCACCGTCGTTCTGGGGCTCGGCGGGCTGGTCGCTTTCCTGCTGGGGGCGGCGATGCTGCTGCGGGTGGAGGCTCCGGGTTTCACCCTGTCGTACCCGCTCCTCGGCGTCGTCGCCGCACTGGTCTTCGGCCTGTCGATCCTCATCGCCCGCGCGCTCTGGCGCATCCGCGCGCGCCCGGCCCTCGTCGGGGGCGAGGCGATGCCCGGCATGACGGCGGAGGTGATCGACTGGCGCGGTGTGGATGGCCATGTCTTCGCCCATGGCGAGCGCTGGCGCGCGCGGAGCAACGAGGCGCTCGATCCCGGCGAACTGGTTGAGGTGGTGGCTGTCGACGGCCTGGACCTGTCGGTTCGCCGCAAGAGCGCGCCCCGGTCCGAACGCGATGGAGAACCACCATGACGCTGATCTTTGTCCCCTATCTGGTCGTCCTGGCGCTGCTGGTCATCCTCCTGCTGGCGGCCATCCGCATCCTGCGGGAATATGAGCGCGGCGTCGTCTTCACGCTCGGCCGCTTCACGGGCGTGAAGGGCCCGGGACTGATCCTGCTGATCCCGTTCGTGCAGCAGATGGTGCGGGTCGACCTCCGGGTCATCGTCCACAACGTGCCGCCGCAGGACGTGATCTCGCGCGACAACGTTCCCGTCCGGGTCAACGCGGTGCTCTATTTCCGCGTCGTCGACGCGGAGCGCTCGATCATCCGGGTCGAGGATTTCATGGCCGCGACCAGCCAGCTGGCGCAGACGACGCTCCGCTCGGTGCTGGGCAAGCATGAACTGGACGAGATGCTGGTCGAGCGCGACCGGCTCAATGCGGATATCCAGTCGATCCTCGACCGGCAGACGGACACCTGGGGCATCAAGGTCGCCAACATCGAGATCAAGGACATCGACCTGAACGACAACATGGTGCGGGCCATCGCCAAGCAGGCCGAGGCCGAGCGCCTGCGCCGCGCCAAGGTGATCAATGCCGAGGGCGAGCAGCAGGCGGCGGAAAAGCTGGTCGAGGCGGGCCGCATCCTGGCCCTGGAGCCGCAGGCCATGCAGCTTCGCTATTTCGCCGCGCTGCACGACATCGCCGGCGAGCGGACCTCCACCATCGTCTTTCCGCTGCCGACCGACCTGCTGGCCCATTTCCAGCGCGGCGGACCCGTGCCGGAAACGCGGGACTGAGCTAGGATCATCGCGGGGAGGAGCGCGGCATGATTGCCATCGACCATCTGGATCATCTGGTCCTGACCGTCGCCAGCATCGAGCGGACCTGCGACTTCTATGTGCGCGCGCTCGGCATGAGGGTCGAGACCTTCGCCGAGGGCAGGGTGGCGCTGCGCTTCGGTCGTCAGAAGATCAACCTGCACGAGGTTGGACACGAGTTCTCGCCGAGGGCGAGGTTCGCGGTCGCGGGGGCGGCCGATCTCTGCTTTCTCGCCAGCACGCCACTGGAGGATGTCGAGGCGCATCTCGCCCGCATCGGCGTCGACATCGAAGTCGGCCCCGTGCCGAGGATGGGCGCGACGGGGACACTCATCTCCCTCTATGTCCGGGATCCGGACGGCAATCTGATCGAGATCGCCAATTCCAGCCAGGTGTCCGGCGCGGTTGGCTGAATAGCCGGGCCGCCGCGGATCGCTTCATCGCCGGCGACGATGAAGCGATCCGGCGGTGTCCGGGCGCGATCAGCTGCGCGCCTGCGCGCGCGGACCCACCAGCGCGAACATGGCGCCCTGCGGATCCTGGGCCTGGATGATCCAGGCGCCGCCGGGCACCTCCATCGGCCCATTCAGCACCTTGCCGCCGCCGGCCTCGACGCGCGCGACCGCGGTATCGATGTCGTCGACGTTGAAGTAATAGAGCCAGAAAGTCGCCGGCACCTCGGCGGGGCGGTTGAACATGCCGCCGATCGGCTCTTCGCCACCGGCGGCGGAGAAGAGCTGGTAGGTGCCCATCTCGCCCATGTCGATGGCATCGGCCTTCTGCCAGCCGAACATGGCGCCGTAGAAGGCGAGGGCCTGTTCCCAGTCGTCGGCATAGAGCTCGTGCCAACCGATATAGCCGGGCGTGCCCATCGCGGGCGGCTCGGGCTGCACGCCCTGCATCGGCAGCGGCTTGAACAGCGTGAAGGCGGCCTTCTGCGGGTCGGAGACGACGGAGAAGCGGCCGACATCGGGGATATCGGTCGGCTGTACATGCACCGTTCCGCCGAGATCCGCTACCTTGGCGGTCGCGGCGTCGACGTCGGCGACGGCGATGTAGCCGATCCAGTTCGGCGGCGCGCCCATTTGCCGGGCCTGATAGGGCAGGTCCATCAGCCCCGCGACCGGCACGTCGCCCACGGTAAACAGCGTGTAGGCCATCTCCGGCTGCGAGGCGTCGCGCGTGCCCCAGCCCACCACGGTTCCATAGAACTGGCGGGCGGCCCCGGTGTTGGTCGTCATGAGCTCGTACCAGACGAAACGGCTCGCATCCTCGGTCATTCCGGCCTCCTTCCGTTTGGGAAACCTTTCATACACGAGATGGCAGGGCGGTGGTATCGCCTGGACGGGGCCGATGCCCGGCAATGTGCATCCGCCTGGGCTGTTGCATCGTCACGCTTGGTAAGGCTATGAAAGCGTATTCGACAGGACCCGGTGAAAATCCGGGTGGCTCTTCCGGCCGCCGATCCGCCGGACCACGCAGATGACAATGATGGATCTCCGCACCGCCGCCTCGGCCGTGTCGAAACACCGCGTCTGCCGCGAAGTCACAACTCAAATCCCATGAACAAGCTTGCTACCGTCCAGCGCGACTGGTTCTCGAACATCCGTCGCGATTTTCTCGCCGGTCTCGTCGTCGCCCTCGCCCTCATTCCCGAGGCGATCGGCTTTTCGGTCATTGCCGGCGTCGATCCCAAGATCGGGCTCTACGCCTCGGTGGTGATCGCCATCGTCATCGCCTTCACCGGCGGCCGCCCGGCGATGATCTCGGCCGCCACCGCCGCCACGGCCGTGCTGATGAGCGGCCTCGTCCGCGACCATGGCATCCAGTACCTCTTCGCCGCGACCATCCTGATGGGCGTGTTCCAGATCATCGCGGCGCTGCTCAGGCTCGGGCGTCTGATGCGCTTCGTCTCGCAGTCGGTCATGACCGGCTTCGTCAACGCGCTGGCGATCCTGATCTTCATGGCGCAGCTGCCGGAACTGGTGAACGTGCCGCCCGCGACCTACGGGCTGATCGCGCTCGGCCTCGCCATCATCTACGGGCTGCCCTACGTCACGCGCGCTGTGCCGTCGCCGCTGGTGGCGATCGTCGTGGTAACGGCGGTCGCCGTGGCGCTCGGCCTCGATGTCCGCACCGTCGCCCATCTCGGCGAGCTTCCCTCGGCCCTGCCGAGCTTCGCGCTGCCGGATGTGCCATTCAACCTCGAGACGCTGCGCATCATCGCCCCCGTCGCGCTGACGCTCGCCGCCGTGGGCCTGCTCGAATCGCTTCTGACGGCACAGATCCTCGACGACATGACCGACACGCCCAGCAACAAGAACCGCGAATGCGCGGGGCAGGGCACCGCCAACATCGCCTCGGCGCTGTTCGGCGGCATGGGCGGCTGCGCCATGATCGGCCAGTCGGTGATCAACGTGTCGTCCGGCGCGCGCGGGCGGCTCTCGACGCTCACCGCCGGTGTCTTCCTGCTCGTGCTCCTGGTGGCGCTTCAGGACCTGCTCGCGGTAGTGCCGGTGGCGGCGTTGACGGCCGTGATGATCATGGTGTCGATCAACACCTTCCAGTGGCGCTCGATCGCGCGTCTCCGCAGCAATCCGGTGCCGTCGTCGATCGTCATGCTCGCGACCGTGGGCACCGTGGTCGCGACGCACGACCTCGCCAAGGGCGTGCTGGTCGGCGTCCTGCTCTCCGGCGTGTTCTTCGCCGGCAAGGTGGCGCGGCTCAGCCGCGTGACCTCGCGGCTGTCGGAGGACGGGCGGACCCGCACCTATGTCGTCGAGGGCCAGGTGTTCTTCGCCTCGGCCGGCACGCTCTCGGAATCGGTCGACCTTCAGGAGCCGGTGGAGCGGGTCGTCTTCGACGTCGGCTCCGCCCATTTCTGGGATATTTCGGCGATCGCGGCTCTGGACAAGGTGGTGCTGAAGGCGCGCGCCCGCGGGCTGCAGGTGGAGGTGATCGGCCTCAATGCCGCGAGCGCCACCATGGTCGAGCGCTTCGGGACGCATGACAAGGAAGGCGCGGCGACGGCGCCAAGCCACTGAGGGAACGGGGAGAACCTGGCGGCTTGCGCCAATCGGTCGCAATTCCGACACAACTCTGCTAGGCTTACGGGGTCCATGTATCGCCGCGTCCGGTGCGTGCCCCCGAACGAAACGTCTTGAACAGAGAAATTTCCCCGATGAATCATATGTTCCCCGCAGTGGTCGCAGTGCTCGCTGCCGTCACCTTGGCCGGCTGCGTCTCGTCGCGTCCGGCCCCGGTTGCCCCGTCCAATGTGGCGCCGGTTTCCGAGGCGCTCACCTGGGTGCGCAAGGACGGCCAGAGCGGTCGCGCCAATCCGGCGCTTGCCGACCAGTTCGCGGCCGATCGCGCCGCCTGCGTCCAGGCGCCGGGCGACAACGCCGCGCTGCGCGCCGCCGAGGCCTGCATGGGTCAGCGCGGCTATGCGCTGGTGCCGGCGTCCCAGGCGGCGGCCCGCGCGGCCGAATATCGCCGCATGGCCGGCTACTGATCCGGGATCGATCGGGCTGAACGCCGACGCGCTCAGGGCGCGTCGGCGAATTCGACCTCGCGCGCCGGAGCGTCCGGCTCGTGAAAGGCGAGGAGGGCTGCCGCTTCCTCGGCCAGGGCGTCGCGGTCGCGCCGGTGAAGCGGGGTCAGCGGCTGGATCGAGAGCCGCGCGCCGGTCCTGTCGCGGTCGAGCCGCCAGCTTCCGGCGACCATGCCGTCGACGAGGAAGGCCGGCAGCAGGCCGTTCGCCTTCTTGAAGTGCAGCCGGTGACCGTGGTCGACGATCCGCCGGCGGTCGTCATGTCCCAGCAGCGCATTGTCGTAGTCCGGCAGGAAGCGGGGCGGCGCCTCGCTCCCGGCATTGGGCCGCGGCGCTTCGGGCAGGTCGTAGAGCACGCGGCCGTCCTCGTCGTGGAACTCGACCAGTTGCGGCCGCAGCCGCGCGATGGCGCCGGCGAGGCGCGTCAGCCCCGACCAGGCCTGCATGTCGGCGACCGATGCCGGCCCGAAGGCGGCGAGATAGCGCAGCAGGATCGCGTCCGGCGTGTCGTCCTCGGCGAGCCGCGTGCCGGTCCAGCTTTCCAGTGTCGTGGAGATCGCGAGGCCGCCCCGGCGCCAGAGTCCGCGCGGGGTGATCTGGACGAGCGGCAGCACGGCGCGCACCGCCTGTGACAGCGCAGAACCGTCTCGCTCCGGAAAATGAGGCGCAAGAAACTCGGACAACTCCTTGTTCGAGCGTGGTTTCTCCTCGACGATCCTCTGCCCGGTCCGCAGCAGCGCCTCCATGTCGAGGCCGGCGAGCGCCTTCCCGTAGACGCTGCCGGCCGTCATGTTGCGCGCGAATACCTTCTGCATCACGGGGCGCAGCGCCGCGGCGTCGCGGACGCTGACGAGATGCAGCGTGCCCCGCATCAGCGCGATGCGGACGAGCCTCCTCCGCTCGGTGAGGTCCGAGAGCGCATGGGGATCAAAACCCTCCAGCCGCGACCACAGCGCCACATAGGGATTGTCGGGGATCTGCGATTGCAGCCCGAGCAGTCGCTCGACGGCGTGCTCCGGATCGAGCGGAATGCGGCCGAGCAGCATCTGCCGCGCCAGCAGGGCGCGGTTGAGCGCGCGCCGGGTCAGCGTTTCCGGCGCCTTCGCCATCATCGCGCTTCGAGGATGAGGCGGATGCCGAGCGCGCCGATGACGGCGCCGGCCGTGCGATCGAGCCAGCCCTTGGCGCCGAGATAGAGCGCTCGCGGGCGCGCCGCCGAGAAGGCGAGCGCCACCATCGCGTACCAGGCCGTTTCCTGCACGAAGATCAGCGCGGGCAGCGCGAGGTCGAGCCAGAGCGGCCGGACCGAGGGCAGGAGCGCGGCGAAGACGGCGCCGAACACGGCGATGATCTTGGGGTTGCTCATCTGCGTGGCCAGCGCCATGCCGAAGGCGCGCCCGAGGCTGGACGCACCGGTCGCGCCGCCCTGGCTGACCGAAACGGGCTGCTTGGCGCCGCGCCAGATCCGGATCGCGAGATAGACCAGATAGACGCCGCCGGCGACCTTCAGGATCGTGTAGAGGCCGGCCGCCTCGGTCATCAGCGTGCGCAGCCCGAGCAGGGCCAGCAGGCCGAAGATCATCGCGCCGACACCCATGCCGAAGGCGGCCGCGATCCCCTCGGCGCGCGATTGCGCCACGGCGGTGCGGACGACGAAGACGAAGCTCGGGCCGGGGCTGATCGCGCCGATCAAAAGCGCGCCCAGGATCGCGAAAAGCGCGGCGAAGGGCGTGAGCATTGGCGTCATGACGGAACCTCGGGAGGCGGGCATCGCGCCCGTGTCCCGAGGCTAGCGGCAGCGCTCCGCCGCGACAAGCGGGCCAGCGGCGTCAGGCGCCCGCAGCCTGTTCGCCCGCATGCAGGCCGACGCCGCCGGCGGAGAGCTTCTCCCAGACCTCCTCGGCCGTCTCGGCGAAATCGAACAGCTTGAGGTCCGCGCGCGCGATCATGCCCTCCTCGATCAGGGCCTCGAAATTCACGACCCGGGTCCAATAGGCGCGGTCGAACAGCACGATCGGGATCGGCGGCGCCTTGCCCGTCTGGCGCAGGGTCAGCAGTTCGAACAATTCGTCGAAGGTGCCGAAGCCGCCGGGGAAGACGATCAGCGCGTTGGCGCGCATCGCCAGATGCATCTTGCGCATCGCGAAATAGTGGAAGCGGAAGGTGAGCTCCGGCGTCGAGAAGGCGTTCGGCTCCTGCTCGTGCGGCAGTCGGATGTTGAAGCCGATGGAGGGCGCGCCGGCCTCCGCCGCGCCCCGGTTGGCCGCCGCCATGATACCGGGCCCGCCGCCGGTCGCGATGACATTGTCGCGGAAGGTGCCGTTCGAGACCAGCGCGCCGCCGCGCTCGGAGACGATCCGGCCGACGGCCCGCGCCTCGTCGTACCAGCGCGCGTGCTGGCCCATGCCGTCCTCGCGGATGCGGGCGCTGCCGAACACGACGATCGTCGAGCGCACGCCCCAGCGGCGCAGGGCCTCCTCGGCCTTGGCATATTCGAGCAGGAAGCGCACGCCGCGCATCGAGTCGCCGAGCAGGAAGTCCGTGTCGAGGGCCGGCAGGCGGTAGGAGGGCGAATCCATCTGGGGCGTGTTGGGTTTGTTGTCAGTCATCTCGTCATCGCATCATGAATCGTCGGGGGATTATGCCGCGCCGGCAGGGCGGGAGATAGCACAGGAGCCGTCGATGCAGCCCGGTAGGCCCGAAAGAGACCGCATGCCGCATGTCGACTATCCGTCCGCTCCAGGTGAGTGGGAGGCATGGCGGGCGCCCTATGGGCCGTCAACCGGCTCCAATCCTGTCGGCGCGGCCTCGGGGTGTCCAGACACCGTCCGGTTCCGGCCTCCGCGCTTGGCCGCGTAGAGCCACGCATCGGCGCGCTCCAGGAGGGTTCCGAGATCTTCGCCCGGCTCGGATTGCGCGACGCCGAAGCTCGCCGTGACGACGATGCCGCCGGGCTTCGCCGCTTCGATCGAACGGCGCAGATGGTCGGCGAAGGCGTGTGCGGCGGGCAGGTCGCAATGCGGCTTGGCGATCGCGAACTCCTCGCCACCGAGGCGGGCAACGACATCGCCCTCGTGCACATTCTGGCGCAGCAATTCGCTGAAGCTGGTCAGGATGGCATCGCCGAATGGATGGCCGTGGGTGTCGTTGATCTGCTTGAAGCGATCAATGTCGCACAGGATCAGGCAGATGGGGCTTTGCCGCTTATCGCGTTGCATCGCCGAGGCCAGGCGGTCGAAGCCGCGGCGATTGACGGCGCCAGTCAGCGGATCGGTCTCGCTGGCCGCGTTCAGGCTGCGGATGACGTCGCCGACGATGGCCGTCAGGAAGGTCAGACCGAGGATGACGCCGAAAAGGATCAGCGAGAAGTTGAGCGCGATCCAGAAAATCGTTGCGGAGAAGCTTCTGGCGTCGAGGCCTGCGATGCTGCTGTCGGTGGTCATCAGCGTCCGCAGGAAGAACTGGACGCCGAAGACCAGGATTGCCGTGAACAGGATCACGTCCGTGGTCCGCCGTCGGCGCGGAATCCCCATCAGCATCGCCGCGCCGAGGAACAGCACGCCGTAGCCGAAGTTCAGGACGTAGACGCGGATCAGCAGGTTGCGGTCGACATAGAAGAAATAGGCGATCAGCGCGATGATTACGCAGGCGATGGGCACCGTGAATATCAGGCCGGGGCGTCGCTTCAGTCGTGCCAGGCACGCCTCTATGATGCCGAGGGCCGCCGTGGTGTAGAGGAGCGCGGATGCGACGGTGTTGAGGCCGATATCGCGTGGGATGGCCAGGATCTGGGACAGGGCGCCCGCCGCGAAGGCGGTGAAGGACAGGCTGAGGATCAGGATGTAGCGATGCTGCCGCAACTGGCGCCAGGCAATGAACAGCGCCATGGCGAAGATCAGGGCGATCGTCGGGCTGAGCAAGCTGAACAGCTGGATCTCTCGAAGCGGGCTGGTCATGGGTCTGTAGCCTGCGCCGATTGTTCAAATGCGGAAGGGGGACAGGGGCGGGTCAGTCCCTCGAGTGTCTAGGCTGGCGAGTGCCGGATTGCCAGCCGGCATTCGGGCATCGGCACGAATGAGTGTCCATGAAGGGCTGACGCAATGTTCCATCGCCCATGAAGTCGCCCTTCGTAACGGAAGAAATTGGCTCAGCTTGCCGGCGTCGGAATTCGGTTGCCTTAATTTTGCACAGCGCGTGCAAAGTTCATAAATCCGTTTGAATGATGGACCGACCTGCGGCATTCTCACCTTCAGCCCCGGACAAGAGAGGGCATGGGAGGAAGTAAAATGTCGAATATTGCAAGGTCGGTCCTTGCTGCCGGCGCGATTGCGCTCGCGGCCATGTCGACGGCGCCGGCTCCGGCCGCCGCCCAGGAGAAGATCGAGATCCTGACCTCGGTTCCCGGCCTGACCTTTCCGTTCTTCGTCCATATGATGAACGCCTTCAAGGCCGAGGCCGAGAAGCAGGGCGTCACCGCGATCGAGAGCGACGGCCAGGTCTCCTCGCCGAAGCAGACGGCCGACGTCGAGGCGGCGATTGCCCGTGGCGTCAAGGGCATCGTCATCAGCCCGAACGAGGTCGACGCCATGGCGCCGGCGCTGCAGCAGGCCGTCGAGGCCGGCATCCCGGTCGTCACCGTCGACCGTCGTGTCGCCCAGGTCGAGGGCATCCTCGCTCACATCGGCGCCGACAACGTCAAGGGCGGCGAGGCCCAGGCCGAGCTGATCATGAAGCTCTATCCCGATGGCGCCACCATCGTGAACCTGCAGGGCCAGTCGGGCGCCTCGCCGGCGATCGATCGCAACAAGGGCCTGCACAACGTCCTCGACAAGGCCGCCGACAAGTACAAGATCGTGTTCGAGCAGACGGCCGGCTTCGACCGCGCCAAGGGGCTCTCGGTCACGGAAGCGGCGCTCGCCGCCCTGCCGGAAGCGCCCAAGGTCATCGTCGCCGCCAATGACGACATGGCGCTCGGCGCGATGGAAGCCGTCAAGGGCCGCAACCTGTCGGGCATCGCCATCATCGGCTTCGACGCGCTGCCGGAGGCCCTCGGCCAGGTTCGTGACGGCGGCCTGACCGCCACGATCGAGCAGTTCCCGGGCAAGCAGAGCGCGATGGGCGTCGAAACGCTGGTCGCCTTCATCAAGGACGGCAAGAAGCCGGCCGAGGCCCTGACCCTGCTGACGCCGGTGGCGATCACCAAGGACAACCTCGACATCGCCGAGCGTCTCGGCGAGCTGAAGTAAGGCTCGAGAGCCAGGGCAGGGGCGTTTCGCGCGCGGCGCGGAACGCCCCTGCTGTCTCGCCACATAGGCGGCCGCGCCCGCCATGATTTGTCTGTCGGCGCGGACCGCTCGCCGCGTTCATGACGGCCGTCGCCGGCCCCGCCTTCTGATCTGAAATGCCGGCCGTCGACGCCCGAGCGGGCGCAGCGCGACCTTTCTCCACCCCATGGCAAGCGAAGTCCGATGACCGATCCGCAATCCCTTTTGAAGATGACCGGCATCGCCAAGAGCTTTCCCGGCGTCAAGGCGCTCGACGGCGTCGATCTCGACGTCGCGTCGGCCGAAATCCACGCGCTGCTCGGCGAGAATGGTGCCGGCAAGTCGACGCTCCTGAAGATCCTCGCGGGCGCGCAGTCGCCGGATCGCGGCACGATCACCTTCAATGGCGGCGATGTCGTGCTGTCGACGCCGCAGGACGCGCAGAGGCTCGGCATCGTCACGATCTACCAGGAATTCACGCTCGCGCCCGACATGACGATCGCCGAAAACGTCTTCATCGGCCGCGAGCCGGGGGGGCGGCTCTTCCTCAACTGGTCGAAGATGGCGGCGGAGACGCTGAAGCTGATCCGCCGCATCGGCCTGGAGCGCAGCCCGATGACGCTGGTGCGCGACCTTTCGGTCGCCGAGCAGCAGATGGTCGAGATCGCCCGCGCGCTCTCGATGCAGTCGCGCGTCATCATCATGGACGAGCCGACCTCGGCGCTCAGCCTGGCCGAGGTCGAGAAGCTCTTCCGCATCGTCCGCCAGCTCAAGGCCGAGGGAATCTCGATCATCTTCGTGACCCATCGTCTCGAGGAGGTGATGGAGATCTGCGACCGCTTCACAGTGCTGCGCGACGGCCGCAATGTCGGCGCCGGCAAGGTCAGCGAGATCACCATCGAAGGCATCATCCGCCTGATGGTCGGCCGCGAGGTGAATGCGCTCTTCGCCCATCGGGAGGATAGCGGCGCGGGCGCGGTGGCGCTCGCCGTCGAGGGACTGACACGGCGTCGTAGCGCGCATGATCCGCACGCGACCGAGCTGCAGGACGTCTCGCTCAATGTGCGCCGGGGCGAGATTCTCGGCATCGCCGGCCTCGTCGGCGCCGGGCGCACCGAGACGGCCCGGGCCATCTTCGGCGCCGATCCGTTCGATTCCGGCCGCATCCTGGTCGACGGCCAGCCGGTCGACATCCGCACGCCGCGCGACGCCATCAAGCACGGCATCGGCCTGGTGCCGGAGGATCGCAAGCAGCAGGCGCTGTTTCTGAGCCAGGCCATCCGCACCAATCTCTCCATCGCGGCGCTCGACCGGATCGACCGCCTCGGCGTCTTCATCGACGAGCGCAAGGAGCGCGATCTCGTCGAGGAATACCGCAAGCTGCTCAACATCCGCATGGCGAGCCCGGACCAGGCCGTCGGCAATCTGTCGGGCGGCAATCAGCAGAAGGTGGTGCTGGCCCGCTGGCTGGCGCTCCGCCCCAAGGTGCTGATCGTCGACGAGCCGACGCGCGGCATCGACATCGGCGCCAAGGTCGAGGTGCACAACCTGCTCTTCGAGATGGCGCGCCAGGGCATCGCCGTGATCGCCATCTCCTCCGAGCTGCCCGAGGTTCTCGCGGTTTCCGACCGGATCGTCACGATGCGTGAAGGCCACGTGACGGGCGAGGTCCTGCGTGCCGACGCGACCCAGGAAAAGCTCATGACCATGATGACGCTCAGCGCCGCCGGCCGAGCTGCTTGACCAGACAAGGAATACGGTAATGACGGACGTGAAACGAGAAACGGCGGAGAGCGCGGGCTTCGATGTCTTCGGAGCCCTGGCGCGGTTCGCGCCCCTGATCTTCCTGATCGCCCTGATGATCATCTTCGCGGTGCTCGAACCGCGCTTCATGTCGTCGATCAACCTGTTCAACGTGATGCGGCAGGTGTCGATCACCGGGCTGCTCGCGATCGGCATGACCTTTGTCATCCTGACGGCCGGCATCGACCTGTCGATCGGCTCGCTGCTGGCCTTCGCCGGCCTCGTCGCCGCCGCCGTCGCCAAGGGCGGCATGCAGGATCGCTTCACGGTGGGCGAGGGCGTCGTCGGCTGGGGCTGGGAACTGGCGGCGCTGGCCGCGATCGCCGTCGGCGTCTGCGGCGGGCTGTTGCAGGGCCTCGCCATCACCCGCCTGAAGGTGCCGCCCTTCGTGGTCACGCTGGGCGGCATGTCGGTCTTCCGCGGCGCCGCGCTGCTCTTCGCCGCCGGCGGCCCGATCTCCGGCTTCCAGCCCGATTTTACCTGGTGGGGCCAGGGCAAGATCGGCCCCGTGCCGGTCCCGGTCATCATCTTCCTGGTCGCGGCGCTGCTCGCCCATATCGCGCTGCGCTACATGCGCTACGGCCGGCAGGTCTATGCGGTCGGCGGCAATCCGGAGGCGGCGCGGCTATCCGGCCTCAACGTCAACTGGGTGATCTGCAGCGTCTACGTCATCATGGGCTTCTTCGCCGGCCTCGGTGCCTTCGTGCTGTCGGCGCGCCTGAATTCGGCCGAAGCGGTCGCCGGCACGGGCTACGAGCTGACCGTGATCGCCTCGGTCGTCATCGGCGGCACGTCGCTGTTCGGCGGCGTCGGCACGATCTTCGGCACCGTGATCGGGTCGATCCTGATCGGCGTGCTCCTGAACGGCCTCGTGCTGATGAACGTGTCGTCCTACATCCAGCAGATCATCATCGGTGTGATCATCGTGCTGGCGGTCGCCTTCGACACCTTCGCCAAGTCGCGCCGCCGCAAGGCCTGAGGGCATCAAGCCTGTCGACCTCGGAATGGCCGCGCCCCGCGCGGCCATTTTCGTTTCCGGGCTCGCACACGATGCCGTCATGATCACGCGAAGTCGAACGCGGGTCTCGTGTCCCTGTGCTAGTGTCGTAACGTCATGCTGCCAACTGGCCGCGCGGCCCGCAGCGTATTGCCAACGGTCCGGAGGAGGAAGCAATGCTCAAGCATGCACTGACGGCACCGAAGGGATCGCGAGGCGGGTGGCGGATCGCGATCGGGGCTGGGGTCGTGGCTTTCGCGGCGACAGGCCAGCCCGTCTGGGCCCAGGATGCCAAGCAGGCAGCCGCCGCCGCCGAGCAGAACCGCCAGGACGCCATCGAAATCGTCAAGGGCATGGCGAGATATGTCGGGGGCCAGAAGAACATCGACATCGAGTTTGACAGCACCCTCGAGGTCGTCTCGCCGCAGCTGGAGAAGCTCCAGTTCAACAGTTCCGGCAAGGCGAAGATCAGCCGTCCCGACCAGCTCCGGGTCAGTCGCACCGGCGGTTATGCCGATGTCGAGCTGATCTATGACGGCAAGAGCCTTACCGTGTTCGACAGGAATACCAAGACCTATGCCAGCGAGCCGATGACCGGATCGATCGACGAGGTCGTCGACCGGATGCGCAACGCCTTCCTGCTCGACCTTCCGGCGGCCGATCTCCTCATCACCGACTCCTTCAACGCGCTGATGGCCGATGTCGTCGACGCCAAGCATATCGGCCGGGGTGTCATCGACAATGTCAGCTGCGAGCATGTCGCGTTCCGCAATGCCGAGACCGACTGGCAGCTCTGGGTCGAGACCGGCGCGCAGGCGATCCCCTGCAAGATGGTGATCACCAGCAAGGCCGTTACCGGCGCGCCGCAATACACGATCCAGTTCACGGACTGGGAGACCGGCGACGCCTTCCCGCCGGGCACCTTCACCTTTACGCCCCCAGCCGGCGCGAAGAAGGTCGATTTCAACGCGCTGTCCGAGATCGACGAGATTCCGCCCGGCGCCGCGGCAGGAGACGCGAAATGACAAGACTATCCCGCAAACCCCTGCGCGCCCTCGGCATGGTCGCGGCCATCGTCGCCGGCGCCGGAGGCCTGTTCGTCGGCGAGGAACCGACGGCCTTTGTGCCGTTCTCCTTCGTCAGCCAGGCGGAGGCCCGCGTCGGCCGGCCGCTGACCCCGGTCAGCTATGCCGGCGTGGCGCGGCGGACGACGCGCCGCGCCGTCGTCGGCACCGCGGCCGTCGCCGGAACCGCCTACGCGGTGGCCCCGCGCGCCGGCTGCGTCGAGGCGATCGACGCCTATGGCCGAACCTACTGGCGCTGCCCGTAGCACCCGGCCTCGAGCCTTTCCCGGCGAGGGCGGACGCTCCCCAAAAAAAGACCCCGCCGAAATGGCGGGGTCTTTGGTTCGGGACCTGGCTGCCGCTCCCGAAATCGGGCACCGGCCGCGGGCCTATTCGGCCGCGACCGCCTTGCGCTTGCGGGCCGCCAGCTTCGCCTTGTCGAGCACCGGCTTCAGGAAGCGGCCGGTATAGCTGCGCTCCTCCTTGACGATGTCCTCGGGGCGTCCGACCGCGACGATCTCGCCGCCGCCGTCGCCACCCTCGGGGCCGAGGTCGATGATCCAGTCGGCGGTCTTGATCACCTCGAGATTGTGCTCGATGACCACGACCGTGTTGCCCTGGTCGACCAGCGAATGCAGCACTTCCATCAGCTTGGCGACATCGTGGAAATGCAGGCCCGTCGTCGGCTCGTCGAGGATGTAGAGCGTCTTGCCGGTGGCGCGGCGCGACAGCTCCTTGGCGAGCTTGACGCGCTGCGCCTCGCCGCCGGAAAGCGTCGTCGCCGGCTGGCCGACCTTGACGTAGCCGAGCCCGACCTCCTCCAGCGTCGCCATCTTGTCGCGGATGCCCGGCACCGCCTGGAAGAAGTCGCGGGCTTCCTCGACCGTCATGTCGAGCACGTCGGAAATCGACTTGCCCTTGAACTTCACGTCCAGCGTCTCGCGGCTGTAGCGCTTGCCCTTGCAGACCTCGCAGGTGACGTAGACGTCGGGCAGGAAGTGCATCTCGATCTTGATGACGCCGTCGCCCTGGCAGGCCTCGCAGCGGCCGCCCTTGACGTTGAACGAGAAGCGGCCGGGGCCGTAGCCGCGCACCTTGGCCTCCGGCAGGCCGGCGAACCATTCGCGGATCGGCGTGAAGGCGCCGGTATAGGTCGCCGGGTTGGAACGCGGCGTGCGACCGATCGGCGACTGGTCGATGTCGATGATCTTGTCGATCAGCTCCAGCCCGTCGATGCGGTCATGCGGCGCCGGGTGGATATGGGCGCCGTTCAGCCGCCTGGCCACCGCGGCGTAAAGCGTGTCGATCAGGAAGGTCGACTTGCCGCCGCCCGAGACGCCGGTCACGCAGGTGAAGGTGCCGAGCGGGATGTCGGCCGAGACGTTCTTCAGATTGTTGCCGCGCGCGCCGACGACGCTGATCTGGCGCTTCTTGTTGATCGCGCGCCGCTTCTCCGGCACCTCGACCGAGAGCTCGCCGGAGAGATACTTGCCGGTGAGCGAATTCGGGTTGGCCATCACCTCGGCTGGCGTCCCCTTGGCGATGATCTGGCCGCCATGCACGCCCGCTTCCGGGCCGACGTCGACGACATAGTCCGCCGTCATGATGGCGTCCTCGTCATGCTCGACGACGAGCACGGTGTTGCCGATGTCGCGCAGGTGCCGCAGCGTCTCGAGCAGCCGGTCATTGTCGCGCTGGTGCAGGCCGATCGAGGGCTCGTCGAGCACGTAGAGCACGCCGGTGAGGCCGGAGCCGATCTGCGAGGCGAGGCGGATGCGCTGGCTCTCGCCGCCCGACAGCGTGCCGGAATTGCGCGACAGCATCAGATAGTCGAGGCCGACATCGACCAGGAAGGAGAGGCGCTCGCGGATCTCCTTCAGGATGCGGACCGCGATCTCGTTCTGCTTCTCGTTCAGCTCGGCCGGAAGCGCCGCGAACCATTGCGCGGCGTTGCGGATCGAAAGCTCCGTCACCTGGGAGATGTTGCGGCCGGCGATCTTGACCGCCAGCGCCTCGGGCTTCAGCCGGGCGCCGCCGCAGGCCTTGCACGGCGTCGAGCCCTGGTAGCGCTCGATCTCCTCGCGCGCCCAGTTCGATTCCGTCTCGCGCCAGCGGCGTTCCAGATTGGTGACGACGCCTTCAAAGCTCTTCTGCGTCCGGTAGGCGCGGGTGCCGTCATTGTAGATGAACTCGATCTCGCCCTTGCCGGTGCCGAACAGGATGGCGTTCTGCGCCGCCTCGGGGATCTCGTCCCAGGGCTTCGTCATCGGGAAGTCATAGTGGCGGGCGATCGCCTCCAGCGTCTGCGCGTAATAGGGCGAGGACGACTTGGCCCAGGGCGCCACCGCGCCCTGCTTCAGCGACAGCGAGCCGTCCGGCACGACGAGGTCGGGGTCGATCTTCTTCTCCGAGCCGAGGCCGTCGCATTCCGGGCAGGCGCCGAACGGATTGTTGAACGAGAACAGGCGCGGCTCGATCTCGGCGATGGTGAAGCCCGACACGGGGCAGGCGAATTTCTCCGAGAAGATGACGCGGCGCTCGTTGCCCTTGTCGTCCTTCTCGTCGGCGAACTCGGCGACCGCGATGCCGTCGGCGAGTTCGAGCGCTGTCTGGAACGAATCCGCGAGGCGCGAACCGATGTCGCCGCGCACGACGATGCGGTCGATGACGACGTCGATGTCGTGCTTCAGCTTCTTGTCGAGGACGGGAGCTTCCGCGATCTCGAAGAAGACGCCGTCCAGCTTGATGCGCTGGAAGCCCTTCTTCTGCAGCTCCGCCAGCTCCTTCTTGTACTCGCCCTTGCGGCCGCGGATCATCGGCGCCAGCAGGTAGAGCCGGGTGCCCTCGGGCAGCGCCATCACGCGGTCGACCATCTGGCTGACCGTCTGGCTCTCGATCGGCAGGCCGGTCGCCGGCGAGTAGGGGATGCCGACGCGCGCGAACAAGAGGCGCATGTAGTCGTAGATCTCGGTGACGGTGCCGACCGTCGAGCGCGGGTTCTTCGAGGTCGTCTTCTGCTCGATCGAGATCGCCGGCGACAGGCCGTCGATCTGGTCGACGTCCGGCTTCTGCATCATCTCGAGGAACTGGCGCGCATAGGCCGACAGGCTCTCGACATAGCGGCGCTGGCCTTCGGCATAGATCGTGTCGAAGGCGAGCGACGACTTGCCCGAGCCGGAAAGGCCGGTCAGCACCACCAGCTTGTCGCGCGGGATGTCGATGTCGATGTTCTTCAGATTGTGCTCGCGCGCGCCCCGCACCGAAATGAACTTGCCGGAGGTCGCGCCGGATGACCGCGCGTCAGCATGCTGAGCCATGTGTCGTCTATCCAATGGAAGGGGCGGGCGCGGCAGCGCCAAGGCCCAAATTTAGGCTATTGGCCTCTCCATACAAGGAGGGGACCCAGATTGTCGCGGCGTTCGGGTGACTCACCTGACCAGATCTTGCCAGTTCCGCCAGAATTGTCTAGAACAAAAAGAGAACATGAAAGCCTGGGCGGCTCAGGCTCCGATTGTCTGGTGGACAAAGCCGGATTGTCGCGGGCGGCCCGTGTCATTTCGGGATAGTTTGACCCCAGCAAAGAGGCAAGAAGGAACGGATCATGGCCGGTAGCGTCAACAAGGTCATTCTGGTCGGCAATCTCGGCCGCGACCCCGAGGTGCGGCGGATGAATTCCGGCGAGTCGGTCGTCAATCTGAACATCGCGACGTCGGAGAGCTGGCGCGACAAGCAGAGCGGCGAGCGCAAGGAAAAGACCGAATGGCATCGCGTGGTGATCTTCAACGAGAACCTCGCCAAGATCGCCGAGCAGTACCTGAAGAAGGGCTCGAAGGTCTATGTCGAGGGTCAGTTGCAGACCCGCAAGTGGCAGGATCAGTCGGGCGCCGAGAAGTTCACCACCGAGATCGTATTGCAGCGTTTCCGCGGTGAGCTGACGCTGCTCGACGGTCGTTCGGGCGGCGGCGAGCAGTCGGACTACCAGGGCGGCGGCGGCAGCGATTTCGGCCGCTCCAGCCCGCTCGAGGCGCCGCGTGGCGGCGGCCAGTCGCGCCAGCCGGCTGCCTCCTCGTCCTACGCGGCCGACCTCGACGACGACATCCCGTTCTAGGATCCGGAAGACGCTGCCGGTATTGCCGGCGCGTCGCGGGCGCGCGTTGCTACACCTCTCCCTGTCGGAGAGGTCGACGGCGAAGCCGGCGGGTGAGGGTTTATGGCCTCACCGGATGGTTTCCTAAACCCTCTCCTGGACCTTTGGTCCGACCTCTCCCTCAGGGAGAGGCGAGGAGCCTCTGATCTCAGAGTCAAAAACCCGGGAAGCTGCCGCTTCCCGGGTTTTTCTTTGTCTGCATTTTTCGCGACAACCGCCTTCCCGGCCGTTCGTCCGGCTCCGCCATCATCCTGAGGCGCTTCGCGTCAGCGAAGCCTCGAAGGAGGGTCCAGCGGGCGCTCCGATGGGTAGACGAGGTTTGGAATTTCGGTGAAATTCGCCCCACGATCCGGAACGGGGGCTCCTGGGCCCTCCTTCGAGGCCCGGCATTGCCGGGCATCTCAGGATGGTGGCCGAGCTTGGGAACTCTGCGGAGCCGGCGCTCAGACCATCACTTCGTCGAGGATGGCGCGGAATTCCTCCGCCGTCGCGGCGCGCGGGTTGGTGGCGTAGGAGTGGTCGGCGAGCGCCCTCTCCACCACCCAGGGCAGCACGTCCTCGGTGACGCCGAGCGTCCTGAGCCCGGCCGGGATGCCGAGCCGGCGGTTGAGCGCGTCGAGCTCGTCGGCGAGGTCGGCCGTCTCGGGGAGGCCCATGGCGGCCGAGAGGCGGCGGATCTTGTCCGGCACGGTCTCCTGGTTGAAACGCAGGATCGGCGGCATCAGGATCGCGTTCAGCGTGCCGTGGTGCAGGCTCGGGCTCTTCAGGCCGCCCAGCGCGTGGCTCAGCGCATGCACGGCGCCGAGGCCCTTCTGGAAGGCGAGGCCGCCCTGCAGCGCGCCCATCATCATCTCGCTGCGCGCCTCGAGGTCGCCGCCATCGTTGAAGGCGCGCTCGAGATGGTCCCAGATCCGGCGCGCGCCGTCGAGGCCGATGGCGTCGGCGACAGGGTTGATGCGCGGCGACAGGAAGGTCTCGATGCAGTGCGACAGGCCGTCGAGGCCGGTCGCGGCGGTGAGCCCACGCGGCAGGCCGAGCGTCAGCTCGGGATCACAGATGGCGCGCTTCGGGATCAGGTACGGGCTGATGAAGCCGAGCTTGCGGCCGTCGTTCAGCGTCAGCAGAGCCGCGCGGCCGACTTCTGCGCCGGTACCGGCCGTGGTCGGGACCGCGACGATCGGGGCGACCTTGGCGCTGATGCGGGCCACACCGCCGAAGATCGCGGCATAGGGCTCCAGCGGGCCCTCATGCGTGGCGAGCAGGGCGACACCCTTGGCGAGGTCGATCGGCGAGCCGCCGCCGACCGCGACGACGCCGTCGCAGCCCTCGGCCTTGTAGATATCCAGCGCGGCGAGCACCGCCGCTTCCGTCGGGTTGGTCGGAATCTCGAGGAACACCGGCGCGCCCGCGGGAAGGAGCGCGGTGACACGGCCGAGCAGCCCGGAGGCCTGCAGGCCGCGATCGCTGACGATGAGCGGCTTGGTCACGCCGAGCGCGGCGAGGGCGTCGGGGAGCACCGCGACGACGCCGGCTCCAAATTCGATCTGCGTCAGGTAGTTTATCGTACTCATCCGTCTCTCTTCCCGTATGGTCGCGCGGGCCGTCGGCCCGGCGGGAGAGTGGCAGGTCTCGCCGCCGAACGACAGATGGTTTTTGCCGGCGTCGTGCATTAGCTATCGCCCGGGACGGACAAACAGGGACTATCGACCGATGCCGATCCTGCCTGACGTATTGGAGCCGGGACTCCGGGTGGTCTTCTGCGGCACGGGGGCCGGTGCGTTCTCGGCGCGCGCAGGCGCCTATTATGCCAATCCCGGCAACAAGTTCTGGCCGACGCTTCATGCCATCGGCCTGACCCCGCATCGCATCGCGCCGCCGGATTTCCGCGCCGTCCTCGACCATGGCATGGGCTTGACGGATGTGGCCAAGGAGCATGTCGGCCAGGACACGGCGATCGACCTCGCCCTCGTCGATGCGGCGTCGCTCGGCGCCAAGATTGTCCGCTACGGTCCGGCTATCCTGGCCTTCACCTCGAAGCGCGCGGCGAGCCTCTATCTCGACCGCCCGACGGCCGCGATTCCCTATGGCTTGCAGGATGAAACCATCGGTCCGACGCGCATCCATGTCCTGACCTCGCCCTCCGGCCAGGCGGGGCCGCACTGGTCGATCGAACCTTGGCGCGATCTCGCGCGCGCCGCGTCGGGATAGGCTGGACAAAGGGATCGGACTTTGCTCACTCAGGCAAAGGATGCACCGGACATCACGCCGGAACTGGAGACGGAATGCCCGCAATCGCCTCGCTCTATCGCTACCCCGTGAAGGGCTTTTCGCCGGAGCCGCTCGACGGGGCGGACCTGCGGCCGTTCCACCGCTTCGAGGGCGACCGCGTCTACGCCGTCGAGAACGGTCCCTCCGGCTTCGATCCGGATGCGCCGGGCTATCTTCCGAAGGCCAAGTTCCTCTGCCTGATGAAGAATGCGCGGCTCGCCGCGCTGGAGACGCATTTCGATCACGCCACCCATGTCTGGACGATCGACGGCCATGGCGAACGGTTTTCGGCCGACCTGTCGGATCCGGCCGGCCGCGCGGTGGTCGAGGCGTTCCTCAGCGACTTCATGGGCGAGGAGCGGCGCGGGCCGCTGAAGGTGCTCTCGGCGCCGGGGCATGCCTTCACCGATGTCGGCAAGCCCTATGTGTCGTTCATCAATCTGGCCTCGGTCGAAGCGATCGGCGGCATGGTCGGCAAGCCGGTCGACCCGTTGCGCTTCCGGGCCAACATCAATCTCTCCGGGCTCGCCCCCTGGCAGGAGCTCGATCTCGTCGGCCGCGAGGCGCGGATCGGCACGGCGCGCGTCCGCTTCACCAAGCGCACGCAGCGCTGCGCGGCGACCAATGTCGACCTCGCCACCGCGACGCGCGATCTCGACATTCCGAAAACGCTGCTGCGCGAGCTCGACCACATGGATTGCGGCATCTACGCCGAGGTGACCGAGGGCGGGGCGCTGCGGGTCGGCGATACGCTGAGGCTGGAAGGCTAGGGGGAGCCGGTGCGGGCCGTCCTCATCAATCTCGATCGTTCGACGGACCGTCTCGCCGCCTTCCGCGAGCAGGCCGAGCGCATCGGGCTGCCATTCGAGCGCCTGGCGGCGACCGACGCCGCGCAGATCCATTTCGGGCGCGGTGACCTAAGGCCCGGCGAAGTGGCCTGCTTCGAGAGCCACAAGCGCGCCTGGCAGATGCTGGTGGACAGCGGCGAGCCCTGGATCGCGGTGTTCGAGGACGACGTATGCCTGGGTTCCGCGATCGTCGCACTGCTCGGCCGCGACGACTGGATTCCCCCGGCCACCGATCTGGTCAAGCTGGAGACCTTCCAGGAGCGGGTCGTCCTGGCGCCGAGGGCGAGCGCCGCGCCCGGCTGCCGGCTGCACAGGCTCTATTCCACCCATCTCGGCGCCGCGGGCTATGTCATTTCGCGGCGTTGGGCGGCCGAACTGTTGCGCATGTCGGACGGCTATCGGGAGCCGGTCGACTGGCTCCTGTTCGATCTCGACACCGACGCCAGCCCGAAGGCGAACATCCTTCAGGTGGTTCCGGCTCCCTGCATCCAGCAGCAGTGGCTCGCGGCGCGGGCCAACCAGGCGCCGATGCACCAGACCCTCATCGAGGGGCGCGAGACCAAGCCGCCAAAGCCGCAGCTTGGCCGTGTCTCCAAGTGGCGTCGGGAATTCGCCCGCATCGGGCGACAAGTCCGCCGGCTGCCGGTCAAGATCCGCAAGGCGCTCACGCCATCGCGTCGCATGGTCGTCCCGTTCGGCGACATGTGATCTCAAGATCGCCGCTGCCGGGGCCGAACACCTAGCTCATCGGCACGACGCGCAGGATGCTCCAGCGCGAGGTCCCCGAGACGACGAAGGGCTCCAGCTTCCGGCCCCATTCCGCATGCGCGGGAAGGGTCGCGATCGTTTCGAAGAAGCGTTCGAGCTCGGCGAGGCTGTCGACCGTCATGTTGTTCTCGATGGTCGCCTCCCTGAGGCCGATCGAACCGGTCAGGATCGCGGAGCGCGCCGGGTCGACGCCCGCCTTTCGGCCGATCTCCTCCTCCCATTCCCGCATCAGCTCGAGGGCCTTCTGCTTGTGTCCGAAGCGGGCGTCGATCTGCCAACGTGCGATGAACATGATCTGATCTCCCTGGCGCCGGGAGCCCTCCCGTCCGGGGCGGCGCCGGATCGGAAACCTACCATGCGGGCCGCCGCCCGATCTTCACGTCTCTGTGGCGCCGACGGAGGCGCTACCAGAACGGCCTGGCCGATCGGTAGGCGCGCCACACGGAGCCGAGGGCGGCGAGGCGCTCCCGCTTCTCGCGGGCGGAGCAACCGAGGACCGCCCCGATCGCCCGGTTCAGGCCGGGCGCCATCTGCTCCGTGCCGATCTCCTCGAGCAGGACCCGCGTGGTCTCGATGTCGTTGAGCGCGCCGAGCGTCGCCTGCAGGTCCCTCACGCTGCGACGGTAGGCGCGCTGCTTGCCGGATTTGCCCCACACCCCGCCGAGCATGTCCACCGCATAGCCGTGGCGCTTGGCGCCGATGCGCAGGCGATGGCGCTCGCGGTCGGAGAGTTCGCGGAGCCCCTTGCCGCGCCGCAGCTGACGCCGCTGCCCCCGCGCCAGCGACTTGGCCGCCTTGTCCTTCACCGGGCTGCTCAGTCGTTTCGGCAGCTTGCCGCGCGGCCCGTGCCAGGGCTGCTCGGAGAGCAGCAGCGCCAGGCCGAGCAGCAGCTTCTGCGGCAGCGGCCCGTCCAGTCGCGCCAGCAATTCGCGATAATGCGTGTTGCGCGCCGCGAGCGCGGCCTCGGCGAGCGGCGCGAGGTCGATGAAGCCGGCGAGATCCGGCGTGTGGCGCGGCAGCGTCTCCGTCACGAGGACGTCCCAGTTGCGCGCCTGGCCGAGAACGATCGCCAGTTCGTGGGCGTCGGCGTCGACGGTGCCGAAGCAGTCGCTGCCGCTCCAGTCGCGGCAGAGACCGAGGCCCGTGCGCAGGCGGCGCAGCGCGACGCGCAGGGCGTGGATTTCGTCGGCGGCCGGGCGGTCGAGCGCCGCGCGCAACGCGATCACCAACTCGGCCTGGCAGGCGGCCAGGAGGGTTGCGATCGCCGCCTCGGTGGAAAGGTCGCGTGTGATCGGCGCGAGGGCGCCCGGTTTGCTCTGGTCCAGCATGTCGGTCCTGATGCGGCTCTGTTCGGCGCGCATTATACAGCGGCGGGGGCACGGAAGCGTAGGGGCGGGGAAAAATCGTATGAGTTCAGCCGATGGCGCGGACGATCTCGGTCACGCCATCGGCCACGAACTGGACCGCGAGCGCGGCCAGCAGAACGCCGAGCAGGCGGGTCAGTACGATGCGGCCGGTATTGCCGAGCAGCCGGTCGAGCGGGCCGGCGAGCAGGAAGACCGCCAGGCAGGCGCCGACCAGCGCCGCGATGATGGCCAGGAGGCCGATCGTGCCGAGCGCGCTCGGGGCCGAGGCGGCGATCAGGATGGTGGCGGAGATCGCGCCGGGGCCGGCCATCAGCGGAATGGCGAGCGGGAAGATGGCGAGATGCTGGATGTCGCCGGGGTCGTGCATCCGCTCGTCCTCGATCGCCTTGGCGGCGCTGGCGAGCTTGCGCTGGTCGCGCCGCTCGAACACCATCTCGAAGCCGATCCAGAACAACATCAGCCCGCCGGCGATGCGGAAGGCCGCGAGCGAGATGCCGAGAAAGCCCAGCAGGCCCTCGCCGACGAGCGCGAAGGCATAGAGGATGAGGGCGGCCGTGATCGTCGCCCGGATCGCGGTCTGGCGGCGCTGGTCGCGCGTCATGCCCCGCGTCAGGCCGACGAAAATGGGCGCGAGACCGAGCGGGTCGATCGTGACGAACAGGGTGACCAGTGCGTTGAGGAGATAATCGAGCACGCCGTCGGGTCCGGTGAGTGTGTTCTGCTCTTAACAGTCCCCACCCGTGCCTGTCATCCGGGCCGAGCATTCCGTCGCGGTTTACCATCCCGGCGATTGCATTCGATGAAAACCTCGCCCCGACTTGTGCTGGCCGGAGCGGAATGCCAGACTTCATAAGTTAACCGAACTTTTGGGGGAGTACGGACCGATGCGGCATCAATCGTCACCGGCAAGATCATCCTGGCGCGCGTTGCGGCGGGCAACGCTTGCGTTGCTGGTCACGACGACCCTCGTCGCGCCGCATGTGGCGGAGGCCTGCACCAGCTTCCTGCTCCCGACCATCGATGGCGGCGGCGTCTACGGGCGCACCATGGAGTTCGCCTTCGATCTCGAATCCGAGGCGATCGTCATTCCGCGCAACTTCGCGCTCGCGGCGAGCGGGCCCGACAACAAGCCCGGCATGACGTGGAACAGCAAATATGCCGCTGTCGGCATGAACGCCCTCGGCATCGGCGTGCTCATCGACGGGCTCAATGAAAAGGGCCTCGCCGGCGGCATCCTCTATTTCCCGGAAAATGCCGGCTACGCGGATCCGGCCAAGGCCGATCCGGCGAAATCCCTGGCGCCGTGGGATTTCCTGACCTGGGCGCTGACCCGCTTCGCGACGGTTGCCGAGGTCAAGGCGGCGCTGGGCGACGTCGTGGTGATCGATCTGGTCCAGGAGCAGATGAAGATCACGCCGCCCCTGCACTACACGCTGCATGACGCGACCGGCGCGTCGATCGTCATCGAGCCGATCGACGGCACGCTGAAGGTCTACGACAACCCGACGACGGTGATGACCAATTCGCCGCCCTTCGACTGGCACATGACCAACCTGCGCAACTATGTGAAGCTGTCGGACCAGGAGGCGGAGCCGCTGAAGGTGCGCGACATGACGATCGACCCGCCGGCCGGCGTGGGCTCGGGCATGCTCGGCATTCCGGGCGACCCGACGGCGCCGTCGCGCTTCATCCGCGCCTTCGCCTATCTGAAATCGGCGGCCCCCGTGGCGGACGGCATCGAGAGCGTCCGCCTGGCCGAGCACATCCTCAACAATTTCGACCTGCCGAAGGGCTATATCCGCGAGAAGCAGCCGGGCCAGCCGGACATGCTGGACTATACCCAGTGGAGCACCATCGCCGATCTCAAGAACGGTCAGTACTACGTCAAGACCTATGAGGATCCGACCTTGCGCGCGGTCAGCCTGAAGGATTTTGACCTCGATGCGAAGGCGATCGCGAAGGCGCCGATGCATCCGGCCGTCACGCCGCCGGCGCTCGAGTTCCCGAAGCCCTGAGACCGTCTTCATTCAGCCGGCGCCTAGCCATGGGCGCCGGCTGGAACCCCGTGTACCGGCTGGAACTGGGCGTTGACGCGGGCTAGTCGCGGGAGCACCCTGTATTTTGCGTGAGATCTTCGGGGGAATCGCATCATGAAGTCGCAAAAGGGCAGGGCGATGTGCCTTCGTGGGATGGCCGTCGCCACGGTGGTCGCCGTGGTCTCGGCTGCGTCCGCCGCGCAGGCGGCTGATCTCGGCGCCCCGCAGGAGCCGCCGCCGGAGCCCGTTGTCCAGGACGAGTGGTCCGTCACCGTCACGCCCTATCTCTGGGGTGCGGCGCTGAGCGGCAACGGCGCGCTGCGCGGCTTTCCGGTCAGCGTCGACGTCCCGTTCAGCGAGACCTTCGAGAATCTCGACATCGGCCTCATGGGCGTCGTCGAGATCAGCAACGGCGCCTTCGGCGCCTTCCTCAACGCCGAATATGTCGACGTCTCCGATGACCAGATCTTCCATCCCAAGCTGCCGATCATCGGCCAGCAGGAGGTGAACGTCGACGCCGGCATGAAGATGACCATCATCAGCGCCGGCGTGTCCTATCGCGTCTACGAGGCCGATCTCGGCGGCACGACCCTGTTCAACGCGCCGCGCGTCTTCGCCCTGTCTCCCCTGGCTGGCGTGCGCTGGACACGGCTGGAGGGCAATCTGACGGTTGCCGTCGATCAGTTCAGCCGCGAGGTGTCCGACAGCGAGCAGTGGCTCGATCCGTTCGTCGGCGCCCGCGCCGACATCGATCTCTCGTCGCGCTGGAACCTGACGCTCGAAGGCGACGTCGGCGGCTTCGACGTCGGCTCCAAGATCAGCCTGAACGGCCAGGCCTATCTCGGCTACCGGACCCATTTCCTGGGCCACGAGACGATCCTGCGGCTCGGCTATCGCGCCCTCTACCAGGACTACAGCAATGGCGGATTCGAGTGGGACGTGACCCAGCACGGTCCCGTCGTCGGCGCCTCGTTCAAGTTCTAGGGTAGCCGTGTCCGGCCCGCCGAGCGGGCCTGCCTCGCGGGGCCGTCGGGACACATCGCCGGAGATCGCCGAAGTGCCGGCAAATCCGGCATTTCTGCGCGATTCCTTGATGCCGCCACACGCGGCCTCTATGATGCCTGCAATCGAAACTGATTCCGGAAAATAACTTGTCCGATATCAACGAGCCGCCGCGCCCCGACGAACCGGGTGATGGGCGGTCTTCCGACTTTGAAACGATCTCCATCACCGATGAGATGAAGCGGAGCTATCTCGATTACGCGATGAGCGTGATCGTGAGCCGCGCGCTTCCCGATGCGCGTGACGGCCTCAAGCCGGTGCACCGCCGCATCCTCTATTCGATGAACGAGAACGGCTACGACTGGAACAAGTCGTACCGCAAGTCGGCTCGCGTCGTCGGTGACGTGATCGGTAAGTACCATCCGCATGGCGACCAGTCGGTCTACTTCGCGCTGGTGCGCATGGCGCAGGAATTTTCCATGCGCGTCATGCTGGCTGACGGCCAGGGCAATTTCGGCTCGGTCGACGGCGATAGCCCGGCTGCGATGCGTTACACCGAAGTCCGCCTCGCCAAGCCCGCGCATTCCCTGCTCGAGGATCTCGACAAGGATACGGTCGACTTCCAGGAGAACTACGATAGTTCGGAGCGTGAGCCGGTCGTCCTGCCAGCTCGTTTTCCGAACCTGCTCGTCAACGGCGCCGGCGGCATCGCCGTCGGCATGGCGACCAACATTCCCTCGCATAATCTGGGCGAGGTGATCGACACCTGCCTCGCCTATCTCGAGAACCCGGCCATCACCATCGAAGAGATGATGGACATCATGCCGGGTCCTGACTTCCCGACCGCCGGCCTCATCATCGGCCGCGCCGGTATCCGAGCCGCCTATCACGAGGGGCGCGGCTCGATCCTGATGCGCGGCCGCGTGACCACCGAGACGGTTCGCAAGGAGCGCGAGGCTCTCGTCATTCACGAGATCCCGTACCAGGTGAACAAGGCTACGATGATCGAGAAGATCGCCGAACTCGTGCGCGACAAGCGCATCGAGGGCATCTCCGACATCCGCGACGAGTCCGACCGCCAGGGCATGCGCGTGGTGATCGAGCTGAAGCGCGACGCCGTGGCCGATGTCGTGCTGAACCAGGTCTACCGCTATTCGCCGCTGCAGACGTCGTTCGGCGTCAACATGGTGGCGCTGACGGGCGGCAAGCCGCAGCTGATGAACCTGAAGGACCTGATCCAGGCCTTCGTCTCGTTCCGCGAGGAGGTCATCACCCGGCGCACGCGCTTCCTGCTCAACAAGGCGCGTGATCGGGCGCATATCTTGCTGGGCCTCGGCATCGCCGTCGCCAATATCGACGAGGTGATCCATCTGATCCGCACCGCGCCGGATCCGTCGACGGCGCGCGAGCAGCTGATGGAACGGCATTGGCCGGCCGGCGACATCGCGCCGCTGATCGCGCTGATCGCCGACCCGCGCTACAACCTGTCCGAGGACGGCACCTATCGGCTGTCGGAGGCGCAGGCTCGCGCCATCCTCGACCTGCGCCTGCAGCGCCTGACCGCGCTCGGCCGCGACGAGATCGCCGACGAGCTCGAGAAGCTCGGCGCCGAGATCACGGATTACCTCGAGATCCTGCGCTCCCGCGCCCGCATCATCGGCATCGTCCGCGAAGAACTCATCGCGGTCCGCGACGAGTTCGCCACGCCGCGCAAGACCGAGATTCTCGACGGCGGCGCCGATTTCGAGGACGAGGATCTCATCCAGCGCGAGGACATGGTCGTCACGGTCAGCCACGAGGGCTACATCAAGCGCGTGCCGCTGGTGACCTATCGGGCCCAGCACCGCGGCGGCAAGGGCCGCTCGGGCATGGCGACCAAGGACGAGGATTTCGTCACCCGCCTGTTCGTGACCAACACCCATACGCCGGTGGTGTTCTTCTCGTCGCGCGGTATCGCCTACAAGATGAAGGTCTGGCGCCTGCCGCTGGCCGCCCCCCAGGCCCGTGGCAAGTTCCTCAACAACCTGTTGCCGCTGCAGGAAGGCGAGCGCATCACCTCGATCCTGCTGCTGCCGGAGGACGAGGAGAGCTGGTCGACGCTGGACGTGATGTTCGCGACGACGCGCGGCACCGTCCGCCGCAACAAGCTGTCGGACTTCGTCCAGGTGAACCGCAATGGCAAGATCGCCATGAAGTTCGACGACGAGGACGATGCGATCGTCGACGTCCAGCTCTGCTCCGAGCATGACGACGTCCTGCTGACGACCGCCGACGGCCAGTGCATCCGCTTCGCCGTCACCGACGTGCGCGTCTTCAAGGGCCGCGATTCGACCGGCGTGCGCGGCATCGCGCTCGCCGAGGGCGACCGCATCATCTCGATGGCGATCCTGCACCATTTCGACGCCTCGGGCGACGAGCGCGCGGCCTATCTGAAGATGAGCCGCGCGGTGCGTGGCGAGATCGAGGACGCGACGGTCATCGAGCACGACGCCGACGAGGCGCCGGGCGGCGAGACGCTGCCGCAGGCGCGCTACGCCGAAATGAGCGCGGCCGAGCAGTTCGTGCTGACGATCTCGGAGAACGGCTACGGCAAGCGGACCTCGTCCTTCGAGTACCGCATCACGGGGCGCGGCGGTAAGGGCATCGTCGCCATGGCCGTCAACGAGCGCAACGGCAAGCTGATCGCGTCGTTCCCGGTCGAGGACAGCGACCAGATCATGCTGGTGACCGATGGCGGACAGATGATCCGCATGCCGGTGGGCGGCGACAAGCCGATTCGCATCGTCAGCCGCGGCTCGCAGGGCGTGATCGTCTTCAACACGGACGAGAGCGAGAAGGTCGTCTCGGTCGATCGCCTTTCGGATGTCGAGGAAGACGAGCCGGAGGCGGAAGCTCCGCCGGCGCCCGGCGTGCCGCCGGCACCGGAAGTGCCGCCGGCCGACTGAGGCAGGTTCTGCAAATGAAGACGCCGGCCTCGGGGTAAAGGCCGGCGTCGTCATGAGGAGGATATGGGGGAAGTCAGGTCGAGGGGAAACCCTCAGTTCGCGGCCAGCATGGGCACGCGGGTGATGACGGAGACGCCTTGCTGGCTATCCACGACGGTAATCAGGCGAGCGTCGGAGCTGGCGGGCGCGCTGGTCAGCCGGTCGGCCTTCTTCGCGGCCGGGATGTCACGGTCGGAGTAGACGGCGGCGCTGGCAAAGCCAACGGCGATGGTCGCTGCGGCGCACGTCGCGAGAATGGTGGTGTGGAACCACGTCGTCATGGATCGGCTCCCTCTGTCTTGTTGCGTGCAACTTGAACGCAACATGCTCTTCTGCCTATGAACGGCATCACAAGCCGCTGTTCATTTGCTGTTCATCTGGTGAGGCAATGCCGGTTTGGGAAGTTGGTTCCCCGAACTTGTCGACTTCCCCTTCGTCAACCTTGCGTGAGAATCCGAGACCGATCCGGGAGCAAGTTGTGATCATGGCGCGCGTAGCCTTCTATCCGGGGTCGTTCGACCCGCCGACCAACGGCCATCGCGACATGCTGAAGGCGGCGCTCGCGCTCGCCGACCGGCTGGTGGTCGCGATCGGCGTTCATCCCGGCAAGACGCCGCTGTTCTCCTTCGACGAGCGGGTCGCGCTGATCCGCGAGGTCGTGGCGGAAGGCGGCGAGGACGCGGGCCGTGTCGAGGTCGTCGCCTTCGACGGGCTGACCGTCGATGCGGCGCGCGATGCCGGCGCCTCCGTGATGATCCGCGGCCTGCGCGACGGCACCGATCTCGACTACGAGATGCAGCTTGCCGGCATGAATGGGGCGATGGCGCCGTCGATCCAGACCGTATTTCTGCCCGCGACGCCGGCAACCCGTCACATCACCGCGACGTTGGTGCGGCAGATCTCGAAGATGGGCGGCGATGTCTCGCCCTTCGTACCACCTTGCGTTGCCCGAAAGCTGACACAAAAATTCAGTTCCTGATGCCGCCGCGACCGGCGGCAGCGTTCCCAGACCGGAGAACCTCGTGACCCGTTTCCTAGGCCTGATGGCGGCCATCGCCGCCGCCTTCCTGTTCATCGCCGCGCCCGCCCAGGCCGCGACCGAGAAGCTCGATCCCGAGAACACGATCTATCTCGACCTCAAGGACGGTCGCGTCGTGATCAAGCTGCGCCCCGACCTGGCGCCCAACCATGTTGCGCAGATCAAGAAGCTGGCGCGCGAGGGCTTCTATGACGGCATCGTCTTCCACCGCGTGATCGACGGCTTCATGGCCCAGACGGGCGATCCGACCGGCACCGGTATGGGCGGCTCGAAGGAGCCCGACCTGAAGGCCGAGTTCTCCAAGGCGCATTTCGCCCGCGGCACGCTCGGCATGGCGCGCTCGCAGAGCCCCGATTCCGCCAATTCGCAGTTCTTCATCATGTTCGCCGATGGCGGCTTCCTCGACGGCCAGTACACGGTCTGGGGCGAAGTCGTCGACGGCATGGACTTCGTCGACAAGATCGCCAAGGGCGAGCCGCCGGCCAACCCCGACAAGATCGTGAAGATGCAGGTCGCCGCCGACGCCAAGTAGGCGCCGGCGCCCATCAACGCCGCCGACACCCGTTCCGTCGGCACTTCGCCGCGCCGCCCCAAGGCGCGGCTCCTCAGAAGGAGACGACCCGTGGCCGACATCAAGGACCCGGAGAACACCCTCATCCTCGAGACCACCCAGGGCACGGCGGTTATCGCGCTGCGTCCGGATCTCGCGCCGAACCACGTCGCGCGCATCAAGGAACTGGCCCGCGAGGGCTTCTATGACGGCATCGTCTTCCACCGCGTGATCGACGGCTTCATGGCCCAGACGGGCGATCCGACCGGTACCGGCATGGGCGGCTCGGGCAAGAAGCTGAAGGCCGAGTTCTCGCGCGAGCCGCATGTGCGCGGCACGGCCTCGATGGCCCGCGCCCAGAATCCGGATTCCGGCGACAGCCAGTTCTTCCTCTGCTTCGGCGACGCCCGCTTCCTCGACGGCCAGTACACCGTCTGGGGCCAGGTGATCGAGGGCATGGACAACATCGACAAGATCAAGCGCGGCGAGCCGGTCCAGAACCCGGACAAGATCGTCTCGATGAAGGTCGCCGCCGACGCGGCTTGACCCGACTTCCGGCCCGTGCGGCGCCAAGCCGTTTGCAATGCCGGGCCCGGCTGATTAGGAGAGGGGCGCCGTCCGTGACGGCGCCCCTCTTTGCTTGAGCTTCCATGCGCGTCGACCTTTTCGATTTCGATCTTCCCGAGGAAAACATCGCCCTGCGTCCGGCCCGGCCGCGCGACAGCGCGCGCCTGCTCGTCGTCCAGCAGGGCCGGCCCCCGGAGGACCGTGTCGTCCGCGACCTGCCGGACTGGCTGCGTCCCGGCGACGCGCTCGTCTTCAACGACACCAAGGTGATCCCGGCGCAGCTCTTCGGCGAGCGCGTGCGCGACGGCGTTTCGGCGCGCATCGCCGTGACGCTGCACATGCGCGAGGCGGCCGACCGCTGGCGCGCCTTCGTGCGGCCCGCCAAGAAGCTGCAGCTCGGCGACCGCGTCCAGTTCGGCGAGAGCGCCGATCGCGCCTGCCTGATTTCCGGCCTCGCCGCCACCGTCGCCGAGAAGGGCGATGCCGGCGAGGTGGTGCTCGCCTTCGACCTCTCCGGCCCGGTCCTCGACGAGGCGATCGCCTCGGTCGGCCATATCCCGCTGCCGCCCTACATCGCCTCGAAGCGAACCGAGGACGACGAGGACCGGCGCGACTACCAGACCATCTATGCCCGCGAGGAGGGCGCCGTCGCGGCGCCGACCGCCGGCCTGCACTTCACGCCGGACCTGTTCGCCCGTCTCGACGCGCTCGGCGTCGAGCGCCATTTCGTGACGCTGCATGTCGGCGCCGGCACCTTCCTGCCGGTGAAGGCCGACGACACGGAAGAGCACAAGATGCATGCCGAGCGCGGCGAGGTCTCCGCCGCCACCGCCGATGCGCTCAATGCGGTCCGGGCGCGCGGCAACCGCGTCGTCGCGGTCGGCACGACGTCGCTGCGGCTGCTGGAAAGCGCCGCCGGCGAGGACAAGATCATCCGGCCGTTCCACGGCCCGACCTCGATCTTCATCACGCCCGGCTATCGCTTCCGCGCCATCGACATGCTGATGACCAATTTCCATTTGCCGCGCTCGACGCTGTTCATGCTCGTCTCCGCCTTTGCCGGGCTGGAGACGATGCGGGCGGCGTATGAGCATGCGATTGCAACCGGCTACCGCTTCTATTCCTACGGCGACGCGTCGCTGCTTTTCCCAGCGGAAGCGGAATGACCTCGACGAAGCACGTCCCTTCACCTCTCCCTGAGGGAGAGGTCGGCCCGAAGGGCCGGGTGAGGGTTTACGCATTTTCCGGAGAGTTCCCTAAACCCTCTCCCGCCGCGCGGCGCGCGTCGACCTCCCCCTCAGGGGGAGGTGAAGCCAGAGAGATCCTATGACCGAGAAATTCCAGTTCACCCTGCTTGCCAAGGACGGCATGGCGCGCCGCGGCGAGATCTCGATGCCGCGGGGAAAGATCCGCACGCCCGCCTTCATGCCGGTCGGCACGGCGGGAACCGTCAAGGCGATGTATCCGGGCCAGGTGCGCGAGTTGGGCGCCGACATCATCCTCGGCAACACCTATCATCTGATGCTGCGGCCGGGCGCCGAGCGCGTGGCGAAACTGGGCGGCCTGCACACCTTCGCCAACTGGCCGCATCCGATCCTGACCGATTCCGGCGGCTTCCAGGTCATGTCGCTGGCCCAGCTCCGCAAGCTCAACGAGCACGGCGTCACCTTCCAGAGCCACATCGACGGCCGCCGCTACGAGCTGACGCCGGAGCGCTCGGTCGAGATCCAGGGCCTGCTCGACAGCGACATCCAGATGCAGCTCGACGAATGCGTCGGCCTGCCGACCACCGAGAAGGAGATCGAGCGCGCGATGAACCTGTCGCTGCGCTGGGCCGAGCGTTCCAAGGCCGCCTTCGGCGACCAGCCGGGCAAGGCGATCTTCGGCATCGTGCAGGGCGGCGACAACCCGCGCCTGCGGGTCGAGAGCGCCCAGGCGCTGAAGGCGATGGACTTCAAGGGCTATTCCATCGGCGGTCTCGCGGTGGGCGAGCCGCAGCATGTGATGCTCGAAATGCTGCTCGTCACCACGCCCGAACTCCCCGAGGAGAAGCCGCGCTACCTGATGGGCGTCGGCACGCCGGACGACATCATCGAATCCGTCGCGCGCGGGGTCGACATGTTCGATTGCGTGATGCCGACCCGCGCCGGCCGGCACGGCCTCGCCTTCACCCGCTTCGGCAAGGTCAATCTGAAGAACGCGCGCCACGCCGAGGACCACCGCCCGCTCGACGAGGCGTCGGACTGCCCGGCGAGCCGCGACTATTCGCGCGCCTACCTGCACCACCTGTTCAAGGCGAACGAGACGCTGGCGGCGATGCTTCTGACCTGGAACAACCTCGCCTACTACCAGACGCTGATGGCGGGCATCCGCGCTTCGATCGACGAAAAGCGCTTCGACGCCTTCCGCCTCGCCACCAAGGAAGGCTGGGCGCGCGGCGATATCCCGGCGCTGTAGGGGGCTTCGGCTTCCGTTCTTGGAAGGGGGCACCCGCCGACGCTGGCCGATCGCCGTGGAGAGGCCGGGCGTCGATTCGGCAGGCGCGCGTCGGTCAGCCCGCCCAGCCGGGGAACAGCGCGGTGAGGCTCGCGACCAGCATCTCCATGGCGATCGCCGCCAGGATCATGCCCATCATCCGCTTCGTCACGCTCATGACCGTGGGCGAGACCTTCCGGGCGATGAAGGGGCCGCTGAACAGCAGCACGCCGAGTAGGACGATGATCGCGACGATGCCGGCCGAGAAGCCGATCAGCTTGTCGCCCGCCCGTGCCTCATGCGCAAAGACGACGAGCGCCGAAATGGTACCGGGGCCGAGCAGCAGCGGAATGCTGAGCGGATAGAACGCGACGTTGCTGGCGCTCTTATAGGCCTTTTGCTCCTGATCCGATCCGGCGTGGCTCGGGCTGTCGTCGCCATTCAGCATGTTGAGCGCGATCAGGAGCACGATAAGGCCGCCGGCGAGGCGGAAATGGTTCACGTCGAGGCCGAAGAAGGCGAGGATCGTGGTGCCGGCCATGGCCGAGACGAGACTGCCGATCGCGACCGTCACGGTGACGAGGATCGCGGTGCGGCGCTGCTCGCCCAGTGTCATTCCGGTGGTGAGGGAAAGGAAGATCGGCAGCGCGGCGATCGGATTCATGATCGCGAACATGGCTGAGAAGGTCTTGATCGCGAATGTGAAATCCATTTGCCCCGGGTCTCCTGCGCGCTGGCATCGGTTGTGTTGCATCCTTTCCATCGCGTCAGGATAGGTCAAGCGGATCGCGCGCCAGCCCAGCGCGCAAATGCGCACAGCGGCTGTCTGTCGGAGGCGTGCCGGCGACGCTCGGGCTAGGGCGTTTTCGAGCGAAGTGGATACCGGTTCGCGTGAAGAAAACGCGACCAAACAAGGCTCTAGATGGTCGGCGCCGTGTCCCTGACCAGCGTGCAGCCGGCGATCTTCCAACTGCCGTCGGGCTGCCGCTCGAAGCGGTAGACGGCGATCCAGTTGCTGCCGTCCGGTCCCGTGACATAGACCTTCTGCAGCAAGCCGATCGGGGTATCGGCGATCTCGCCATAGGCGACGCTGCGCGGACGGTAGATCGGCGGATAGGCCTGCCGCACCATGCCGAGGAAGAGGTCGGGCGAGGGGAACATGCGCTGGATGCCCGGCGCGGCGTAGCCATAGGCGGCGGCGCCGTCGTCGCGCTGGAAGGCGTCGAGCTGGCCCTGCACGATCTGCTTGAGCGCGCCCCGGTCGGCGGAGCTCGGCTCGGCGGCGGGGGCCATGCCCGGGACGAGGGCAGCCAGGAGAAGAATTGTCGTGAAGGTGAAGCGGATCATGGCGCGGCTCCTACGCCGCGTCCCGGAACGCGGCTCTTCCTGTCCCAACTAGCTACGCTGCGAGCCACGACAAGGTTTCGCCCCCGCGCAGCGCAGCGGGATCGGGCCGCTGGCCGGCCGGAGGCGACGCATTGCGGGGAGGGGAGCAGACCTGTTATCCCGGTTGCAATTCACGCGCTGCCGGAGGCCCCGATGCGAGCTCTTTTCGTCCAGATCAAATGCCACCTCGGCCGTGCCTACGAGGTCGCGAACGCCATCGCCGATGCCGAGATCGCTTCCGAGATCTATTCGACGGCAGGCGAATTCGACCTGCTCGTCAAGTTCTACCTGCCGGACGATGCCGATCCCGGCCATTTCGTCACCGAATCGGTGCAGCGCTTCGATGGCATCCGCGACACCCGCACGATCATGACCTTTCGCGCCTTCTAGCGGGCGCCGGGCGGGGACAGCCAGCGCGCGCATGGGCGTGGCAGAACAGCCATGGGCCGCATCCCGGGGGCTTTGCTCTTGGTGCCCGCGTATCGGGGCGACTAGGCTGCAGACTCATAAACTCGTAGCCATAGGCGCATTGAGGCGAGTTGGACCATGGCGAGGAAGTTTTCGGCCAGCGTGACGTAGCGGGTTGCGATCCTGCGGAAGTGCTTCAGCTTGGAGAAGAAGCGCTCGATCAGGTTGCGCTCGCGATACAGCCATGTGCTGAAGTAGGGTTTTGACCGCCGGTTGGCCTTGGGCGGTATATTGGCGAACGCTCCTTTCTCGTGGAGAGATGCCCGGATACGATCGGCATCATTTGCCTTGTCCGCGAGCACTATTGTTCCGGCACCAACATGGTCCAGCAGATCGTCAGCGGCTTGACCATGATGATTTTGCCCGGCGGACAGTTTCGATCGAATCGGGAGGCCCTGCCCGTCGACGACCGCGTGGATTTTGGTTGTGAGGCCGCCTCGGGAGCGACCGAGACAATGATCTCGATCCCCCTTTTTTCCGTCGCGGCCTGTTGGTGAGCGCGAACGGAAGTGCTGTCGATCATCTGGATGTCGCCGTCGTGCGCAGCGGTGATGGTGTCCATCATCCGGTTCCAAACCCCGGCCTTTCGCCACCGCACGAAACGGTTGTAGCAGGTGGTACGCGGACCGTAGCGTTCGGGTAGGTCGCGCCACGGCGCATCGGACCGCAGCACCCAGAAAATCCCATTCAGAACGCGACGATCGTCTACGCGTGGCACGCCTCGCGGTTTGTTGGGCAGGAGCGGCTCAATCACGCGCCACTCGAAGTCGGTAAAGTCATAACGGCTCATGCCGAGCCTGAATCAGAGGTGGCAGCGAAATGTAAGTCTATTCGGTAACTCGCTTTACTCTTTTGATCAAAGCATTGTATCCGGAGACCATGATTATGATCCGACCTTCCCGCCCCGACGAGGGCACCCGCATCATTGAAATTTGGCGAGGCGCAGTTGACGCTACGCACGACTTTCTAGCGCCTGAGGATCGTCTCGCCATTGACGAAATGGTGTGCGGTTTCCTTCCGCAAGCTCCACTCTGGCTGGCGGTTGATGAAAATGACTACCCGCTGGCATTCATGCTAATCGACGAAGGACACATGGAAGCGCTATTCGTTGATCCCGCCCGGCGCGGAACCGGCATTGGTGCTGCCCTTGTGAAGCATGGCCTCGCCCTTCATCCAAAAATGACAACCGATGTCAACGAGCAGAATGATCAAGCTGTTCGCTTCTATGAACGAATGGGATTCAGGCGGACGGGCCGCTCGCCAATTGACGGACAGGGCAGGCCATATCCACTCATCCACCTAGAATATGTGAACTGACTGGCCGACCTCCGGGAATCAAACTCGGCAGCTTCATTGCGCTGAAATTAATGGGTTCACGGCCTATTCTGAGGGCATGATTCCGGCGACGTGCGCGCTGGAAGGGCAGGTGCTGGGAGCATGATGGTGGATTCGTCGGTCAAGTCTGCGGAAACTGAGGTCGAAACCCCGAAGCATCCGGCCCTGCGGCGCACCTTGTTGGTCGCCGGCCCTGTCGCCGCCATCGGCATCGGTCTCTGGATCTATTTTTCCGGCGGTCAGTATGTCTCCGAAGACGATTCCTATGTCGGCGCGCCGAACGTCACCATCACGCCGCAGCTGACGGGGCAGGTGACGAGGGTCGCCGTCATGCCGAACCAGATCGTCAATGAGGGCGATCTCCTGTTCGAGATCGATCCGCAGCCGTTCCAGATCGCGCTCGACCAGGCGAATGCCGAGCTCGAGCAGGTGAGCGAGAAGCTCAGGGGGCTGGTGCTCACCTATCACCAGCAGCAGGCCAGCGTGGCGCAGGCGACCGCCGACGTCACCTTCGCGCAGCAGGAATTCGACCGGATCAACACGCTGGTCAAGGACAGCGTCGCGACGCGCGCTGCCTTCGACCAGGCGCAGAAGGATCTGCGCGTCGCGCAGCAGGCGAAGCTGGCGGCCGAATCCGGCGCCGCGGCGACGCTGGCCCAACTCGGCGGCAGCATCGACAAGCCGCTGGAACAGCATGCCGCCTATCTGGCCGCCAAGGCGCAGGTCGAGCTGGCCGCGCGCAACATCCGCCTGACGCGGATCCTGGCGCCGTTCACCGGAACGGTCACCCAGGTCGAGAACGTGCAGCCCGGCACCTTCCTGTCCACCGGCCAGGCCGCCTTCAGCCTGATCGGCGCCGACAGCTGGGTCGACGCCAATCTCAAGGAGACGGATCTCACCCATGTGAGGATCGGCGATCCGGCGACGATCGTGCTCGATTCCTATCCCAACGTGCCCCTGCAGGCGGAGGTGCAGAGCATCGCGCCGGCGAGCGGCTCGGTCTTCGCCCTGCTGCCGGCGCAGAATGCCTCGGGCAACTGGGTCAAGGTCGTGCAGCGCATACCCGTGCGGCTCAAGATCACCAAGCCCGAGCCTGATGTCATCCTGCGCGACGGCGCCAGCGCGACGGTTTCCATCAACACCGGCTACCACCGCACGCTCGAGACGCTCTGGCGTGACCTCAAGGGCATGGTGGGGATCGACTGATGTCGGACATCGCCGCGACGCCGGTGAGCGGTTCGAGGCGCGCCGCCGTCACGGCCTGCGTCATGATCGCGACGCTGATGCAGGCGCTGGATTCGACCATCGCAAATGTGGCGCTGCCCTACATGCAGGGCAGCCTCGCGACGACGAGCACCCAGGTGAACTGGGTGCTGACCTCCTACATCGTCGCCGCGGCGATCCTCACGCCGGCGACCGGCTGGCTGGAGGCGCGCTTCGGCCGGCGCCAGCTCTTCATCGTCTGCGTCACCGGCTTCGTCGTCGCGTCGATGCTCTGCGGCACGGCGACCAGCATCGAGCAGATGGTGATCTATCGCCTGATCCAGGGCGCGTTCGGCGCGCCGGTGGTTCCGCTGTCGCAGGCGGTGCTGCTCGACAGCTATCCGCTGCGCCAGCGCGGCCAGGCGATGGCCATCTTCGGCCTCGGCGTGATGCTCGGCCCGATCCTCGGTCCCACCCTCGGCGGCTGGCTGACGCAATATTACGACTGGCGCTGGGTGTTCTACGTCAACGTGCCGCTCGGCATCCTGACGCTGGCGCTCGCCTTCGGCTTCCTCGAGGGGCGAACGGGGTCGGCAAAGGCGAGGCTAGACTGGTTCGGCTTCGCCACTCTGGGACTTGCGATCGCGGCGCTGCAGCTCTTCCTCGATCGCGGCGAGCAGCTGAACTGGTTCCAGTCGACCGAGATCAAGGTCGAGTTCGCGCTGATGCTGCTCGGCCTCTATCTCTTCGTCGTCCACACGATGACGGCCCGCCGACCCTTCCTGGACGGGCGCCTGTTCTCCGACCGCAACTTCGTCATGGGGCAGGTGCTGATCTTCGTGGTCGGCGCGGTGCTGCTGGCGACGCTCGCCCTGCTGTCGCCCTATCTGGAGCGGCTGATGGGCTATCCGGTGCTCACGGCCGGCCTGGTGCTGGCGCCGCGCGGCATCGGCACGATGGCGGCGATGCTGCTCGTCGGGCGGCTGATGTCGGTCGTCGATGCGCGCTACCTGCTCCTGACCGGGCTCGGCCTGACGGCGGTCGGGCTCTACCAGATGAGCCTGTTCACGCCGGACATCTCGCAGGAGACGATCATCAAGACCGGCCTGATCCAGGGCTTCGGGCTCGGATTCGTCTTCGTGCCGCTCAGCACCGTGACCTTCGCGACGCTGGACGCGCAGCTGCGCACCCAGGGCACCGGATTCTACAGCCTGATGCGCAATGTCGGCTCCAGCGTCGGCATCTCGGTGACGACCTTCCTGCTGACGCGCAACACCGGCATCGTGCATGCCGGCCTCGCCGCGGATGTCTCGCCCTACAGCCGCGCCGTGCAGGAACTCGGCCCGGTATTGCGGCTCGACACGCTCGCCGGCAAGGCGACCGTGAACGCGCTGATCGACGTGCAGGCCACGACCATCGCCTATGCCGACAATTTCCGGCTGATGATGTTCGTCACCATCCTGATCATGCCGCTCGTCTTCCTGCTGCGGCACACGAAGCCGGTGCGGTCTGCCTCGCCGATGCCGGCGGAATGAAGCGGGGACGAAAATCCCTCGGGATGCCACAATTTTCCGGATGCTCGCCTGATCGACGGCCCCGGATTCGCAGCGAGACGACATCATGAAGAGACTGAGCCTGATCCTCTCCGCCCTCACGCTGGCCCTGCCGGCGGTCGGCCATGCGCAGGACAAGGCCGCGCCGCCGCCGGTCATGGTGAGCGCCGGCAAGTGCAGCAAGCTGGTCGTCTCCGGCAAGGACGTCACCAAGCAGTGCAAGAACGAGGTCGCCAGCGCGCCGCTGCCGGGCGGCGTGGTGATGTTCATCTTCACCCAGGGCAAGCAGCTCGTCGGCTTCACCGGCGATGTGACCCGGCTCGCGGGCGACAAGAAGACGGGCGTCGCCGGCGTGCCGGTGACCGAGGTCAGCATTCGCGCGCCCGGCAAGGAGGCGAAGGTCATCCAAGTGAAGGACGGCCTCTGCAAGTTCAGCGATCCCTATTCGGGCAAGCCGTCCGTCGTCACCTGCAACGCCCAGACCGGGCAGGGCGCGTTCACCGGCTGGTTCAAGTCGAACGGCAAGCCGCCCAGGGCCCAGTAGGGAGCGGACCCGGTAGGTCCCGGCGGCGGAAGAAACCTCAGCCGCGCGGCGCGAACAGGATGATCGCCGCGCCGCCGAGGCAGACGACCGCGCCCGCGACGTCGAAGCGGTCGGGCCGCACCCCTTCAGCGAGCCACAGCCAGGCGAGCGACAGCAGGATGTAGATGCCGCCATAGGCGGCATAGGCGCGCCCGGCGGCGGCGGTCGGGACGAGCGTCAGCAGCGCGGCGAACAGCACCAGCGACAGCGTGCCCGGCAGCAGCCACCAGGCCGAGCGGCCGAGCCGCAGCCAGGCCCAGAAGGCGAAGCAGCCGGCGATCTCGGCGAGCGCCGCGGCGATGTAGAGGGCGATCGTGGTCATGCGGCGCGCCTCGGCCGCGCCCGGCGCGGGCGCGTCGCGCTCATCGGAGCATCAGGGGGAGTGGTGAGCCCGTCGGGATTCGAACCCGAGACCCCATGATTAAAAGTCACGTGCTCTACCAGCTGAGCTACGGGCTCGTCGGGGGAGGTGCCCCGAATTGGGGCGGAACCTAGTCGTCGCGAGGGGGCTGGTCAAGACGTCGGCGCCGCCGCCTTTGGGATTGGTCCACGGTTTTATCCGACTTGACCGCCCGGCGCGCCGAATCCTACCAACAGCGGACGGCGATTGGGTTATGACCCTGCCATAATCCTCGGCTAGTCTCTGCCGATGTCTCCAACCAAGAATAAAACGAAGGCGTCAACATGCGCATCGCGATGATCGGTTCTGGTTATGTCGGGCTGGTGTCCGGGGCCTGTCTGGCTGATTTCGGGCATGACGTCACCTGCATCGACAAGGACGCGGCGAAGATCGACGCGCTGAAGCGCAACCAGATCCCGATCTTCGAGCCCGGGCTCGAGGATCTCGTCGCTTCGAATGTCCGCGCCGGGCGCCTTTCTTTCACCACCGACCTGGCCGCGCCGGTCGCCGCCGCCGATGTCGTCTTCATCGCCGTCGGCACGCCGTCGCGGCGCGGCGACGGCCATGCCGATCTCTCCTATGTCTACGCCGCGGCGCGCGAGATCGCCGAGGCGGCGCGCGGCTTCACCGTGGTCGTCACCAAGTCGACCGTGCCGGTCGGCACCGGCGACGAGGTCGAGCGCGTCATTCGCGAGGCCAATCCAGACGCCGACGTCGCCGTCGTGTCCAATCCGGAGTTCCTGCGCGAGGGTGCCGCGATCGACGATTTCAAGCGGCCCGACCGCATCGTCGTCGGCCTCGAAGGCGAGCGCGGCAAGGCCGCGATGGCCGAGGTCTACCGGCCGCTCTACCTGAACCAGGCACCGATCCTGTTCACCTCGCGCCGCTCGTCCGAACTGATCAAATACGCCGCCAACGCCTTCCTCGCCATGAAGATCACCTTCATCAACGAGATGGCGGACCTGTGCGAGAGCGTCGGCGCCGACGTGCAGGCCGTCTCGCGCGGCATCGGCCTTGACAACCGCATCGGCTCGAAGTTCCTGCATGCGGGCCCCGGCTATGGCGGCTCGTGCTTCCCGAAGGACACGCTGGCGCTGGTCAAGACGGCGCAGGACCATGGCACGCCGCTCCGCCTGATCGAGACGACCGTCTCGATCAACGACCAGCGCAAGCGCGCCATGGCCCGCAAGGTGATCCAGGCGAGCGACGGCGATATCCGCGGCAAGAAGGTCGCGGTGCTGGGCCTCACCTTCAAGCCGAACACGGACGACATGCGCGAGGCGCCTTCGCTGTCGATCATCCAGGCGCTGCAGGACGCGGGCGCGACCATCTCGGCCTATGATCCGGAAGGCATGGAGCCGGCGCGCCAGCTCCTTTCCGATGTCGCCTATGCGCGCGACGCCTATGATGCGGCGGCCGATGCCGATGCGCTTGTCATCGTGACCGAGTGGAATACGTTCCGCGCGCTCGACCTGAAGCGCCTGAAGAGCGTGATGCGAACGCCGCTGCTGGTCGACCTGCGCAACATCTATCGGCGCGACGACGTCGTGCGCGAGGGATTCCGCTATGTGAGCGTGGGCCGCCCTGGCGATGACGGTGCGTTTCAGCTCGATGTAGCCGCCGAATAAAATCCGCGCCCTGGAAGGTTATCGCGCCCTTCTTTGACGTGCATCGTCAAGAAACGACTGGCGATTCCGCGACGGAATGTCATGATCTCGCACGGGTTCTGAGAATCGCGTGGGGATGCCGATGTCGTTTGGACGCCTTACCAAGCTCCTGGCAGCCATATTGCTGCCGGGCGCAGCGGGGTTGTTTTTGGCGGGTTGTTCGGAGGAGAAGCCTGAGCCGCTGCCGCCGCGCGCCGTCCGCACCGTCGTGGTCGATCCCAAGCCGCTGCATCTGGAAGGCCAGGGCAGCGGCACCATTCAGGCGCGCTATGTCAACAATATCGGCTTTCTCGTCAGCGGGCGGCTGCTGACCCGCAATGTCGACATCGGCGATACGGTCAAGGAGGGGCAACTCCTCGCGACCATCGATCCCGTCGACTTCGAATCGAAGCTGACCTCCGCGCAGTCGGAGGTGAACAACGCCCAGGCCGCGCTCGACCAGGCAAGCGGCGAGGAGAGCCGCTTCAAGCAGCTGCTCGCCAATGGCTTCACCTCGCAGGCGCGCTATGATCAGGCGCTGAAGGACCTGCAGACGGCGCGTGCCGGAATGATGGGCGCGCGGGCCGATCTGAAGCTCGCCCAGGACCAGCTCGCCTATACCACCCTGAAAGCCCCGACCGACGGCGTGGTCACGCAGGTCGGCGCCAATGTCGGCCAGGTCGTCCAGGCGGGCGAGATGGTGGTGCAGCTGTCGAGCTTCGACGCGCGGGACGGCGTGTTCTCCGTCTCCGTCCTCAACATCGCGCTCGCCAAGGTCGGCATGAACGTCAATGTCTGGCTGCAGGCCAAGCCGGATGTGAAGACCACGGGTCAGGTGCGCGAGATCGCGCCGAACGCCGATCCGATCACCGGCACCTACACGGTCAAGGTGACGCTGGACGCCCCACCGCCGGAGATGTTCATCGGCGCGGTCGTGGTGGGGGAGGTCAGTCTCGAGGGCGGCGTCGTTACCACCCTGCCGGCGACCGCCATCCTGCAGACCGGCGACGATCCCGCCGTCTGGGTCGTCGAGGCCGACAATACCGTCAAGAAGGTCCCGGTGACGGTGGGCCAGTACGATACAAAGTCGGTGACGCTGAAGGCCGGTCTCAAGGCCGGTGAACGCGTGGTCGTCGTCGGCGTCAATTCGCTCGCCGAGGGCCAGAAGGTCGCGATCGAGCAGGCCGGGGCGCAGTGATGGGCGGCGTCAACCTCTCGGAATGGGCGATCAATCACAAGACGCTCGTCACCTTCTTCATGGTGCTTTGCCTGCTGGCGGGCGTGAAGTCCTACCTGAGCCTCGGCCGCGAGGAGGATCCCGAATTCGCGGTCCAGACCATGCTCGTACAGGTCAACTGGCCGGGCGCCACCACCGAGGACACGATCTCGCAGATCACCGAGCGGCTCGAGAAGAAGCTGCGCGAGACGCCGAACATCGATTACATCAATTCCTACACGACGCCGGGCCAGGCGATCATCTATGTGAACCTGCTGCAGTCGACCCCGCCGGAGGAAATCCCCTTTATCTGGTACGAGGTCCGCAAGAAGGTCTACGACATCCGCCAGAACTTCCCGCAAGGCATCCTGGGGCCGTTCTTCAACGACGAGTTCGGCGACGTCTTCGGCGTGATCTACGGCCTCACCTATGACGGCTTCACGATGCGCCAGGTGCGCGACTTTGCCGAGCAGGCGAAGGTCGCCTTCCAGAATGGCCGCGACGTCGCCAAGGTGACGATGTTCGGGCAGCAGGACCAGACGTTCTACCTGTCCTTCTCGCCGCAGAAGCTGGCGGCCCTTGGGCTCAACCTGAACAGCGTCCTGGAATCGATCGCCGACCAGAACGCGCTGGTGCCGTCCGGCGTGGTGAACACCCAGGACGAAAACATCCTTGTGAATGTCACGGGCGGCTTCATCACCAAGGAAAGCCTCGAGGCGGTCAACCTCTTCATCAATGATCGCTTCTTCAAGCTGACCTCGATCGCCACCGTCGAGGAGGGCTACGTCGATCCGCCGAGCAAGATGTTCCGCGTCAATGGCAAGCCGGCGATCGGGCTCGGCATGTCGATGAAATCCGGCGGCAACAATCTCGACTTCGGCGACGGCCTGGCCAGGATCGCGGCGCAGCTGCAGCAGGAATTCCCGATCGGCATCGACGTGGTGCTTGTGTCGGATCAGCCCCAGGTGGTGAAGCACGCGATCGCCGGCTTCACGGACGCGCTGCTCGAGGCGCTGGTCATCGTGCTGGCCGTCAGCTTCCTGAGCCTCGGCCTGCGCGCCGGCCTCGTCGTCGCGCTGTCGATCCCGCTCGTTCTCTCGATCGTCTTCATCGGCATGGACCTCGCCGGGATCAGTCTGCAGCGCATTTCGCTCGGCGCGCTGATCATCGCGCTGGGCCTGCTCGTCGACGACGCGATGATCACCATCGAGATGATGATCTCGAAGATCGAGGAGGGCTACGCCAAGGCCAAGGCGGCGACCTTCGCCTATGTCACGACCGCCTTTCCGATGCTCACCGGCACGCTGGTCACGATCTTCGGCTTCTTCCCGATCGGTTTCGCGGAGAGCAATACGGGCCAGTATTGCTTCTCGCTGTTCGCCGTCATCGCCATGGCGCTGATTTCGTCCTGGTTCGTCGCGGTCGTGTTCGCGCCGGTCATCGGCGTCGCCGTGCTGCCCGACAAGATCGTGAAGAAGCACAAGGAAGGCGCGCGCGAATACGGCTTCGTCACGACGGTCTACAAGCACCTGCTGCTCGCCTGCATGCGGCTGCGCTACCTGACGATCGCGGTCGCGGTCGGCCTTCTGGTCCTGGCGCTCTATGGCCAGCAGTTCGTGCAGCGGCAGTTCTTCCCGTCCTCCGACCGTCCGGAGCTGCTCGTCACGGTGAACCTGCCGACCTCGTCGTCGATCTTCGCCACCGAGGACGTGATCACGCGGATCCAGAAGCTCCTCGACGGCAATCCCGACATCGAGCGCTACTCGAACTACATCGGCGGCGGCGCCATCCGCTTCTACCTGCCGCTCGCCGTGCTCAGCGACAATTCCTTCGTCGGCCAGTTCGTCATCGTCAACAAGGGCCTCGAGGAGCGCGAGCGGGTGAAGGAGATGCTGGTCGGGGCCCTGCCGACGACCGCCCCCGAGGCAACCACCTTCGTGCAGGACCTCGAGCTCGGACCGCCGGTCGGCTGGCCGATCCAGTATCGCGTCACTGGCCGCACGCCGGACGAGGCGCGCAAGTTCGCCGACGAGCTCGTCGCGGCGATGAACGCCTCCGGCCTGGCGCGGGACGTCAATTTCGACTGGAGCGTCAAGAACAAGACGCTCCGCATCGTCGTCGACCAGGACGCGGCGCGACGCGTCGGCCTGAGCTCCAAGACGATGTCGCAGGCGTTGCAGACCGTCCTGTCCGGCACCACGATCACGCAGCTGCGCGACTCGATCTACCTGATCGACGTGGTCGCCCGCGCCGACGACAGCACCCGCGCCTCGATCGAGGGCGTGCGCAACCTGCAGATCAGCCTGCCCAACGGCCATTCCGTGCCGCTGCGCGAGGTCGCGTCGATCGATTACGTGCTCGACGAGGGCTATGTCGGCATGCGCGACGGCGTGCCGACCATGACGGTGCAGGCCAACATGATGCCGGGCCTGCAGGCTGCGACCGTCTACCAGCGGCTGCGGCCCGAGGTCGAGAAGATCCGCACGACGCTGCCGTTCGGCACCTCGATCATCGAGGGCGGCACGGTCGAGAAGAGCGCCGAGAGCAATGCCGCGCTGATGGCGCAGGTGCCGATCATGATCGGCATGATGCTGATCGTGCTGATGGTGCAGCTGCAGAGCGTGTCGCGGCTGTTGATGGTGATCAGCGTGGCGCCGCTCGGCCTGATCGGTGTCGTGGCGTCGCTCCTGTTCACCAATACGCCGATGGGCTTCGTCGCCACGCTCGGCATCATCGCGCTGGCCGGCATGATCATCCGCAATTCGGTGATCCTGATCGACCAGATCGAGCATACGCGCAAGGCGGGCGAGGACGCCTGGGAGGCGGTGATCGAGGCGGCGCAGCATCGCTTCCGGCCGATCATGCTCACCGCCTCGGCGGCGATCCTCGGCATGATCCCCATCATGAGCGATGTGTTCTGGGGACCGATGGCCTATGCGATCGTCGGCGGGTTGGCCGGCGCAACGCTGCTGACGCTCTTGTTCCTGCCGGCGCTCTATGTCGCCTGCTTCCGCATCAAGGAGCCGACATCCAGCGATCCCGGTCCGGCCCAGGCAGCCGGTCCCGGCGGCGCGGAGGCGGTCCCGGCGGGCTGATCCGCCGCCAATGGGCTTGATGGCGGCGGGCGGGCGATGGATAAGGGGCCATCGCATCAGCTGGCAGGGATCACATGGACGTACTGGAACTCCTCGGCGCGCTGCACAACGCTTTGCAGCCCGGTGCCTCGGTCGGGGATACAGAGAGCTGGCGGGAGGCCTTCGCCGTCATTCGCCGCGAGGTCGAGGCCGACCCCGCCATGGACAAATACGACCGCGAGACGCTGGACGTCATCGCGTCGAAGCTGGACATGCTGATCGCCGAGCTGGAGGCGGGAAGCGCCGAGCCCGACTTCAAGCCGGCCCGCACCTGGGTCGCGGCGCTCGGCGCGGCGATCCATCGTCGCCGGAGCTGACCGGGCAGGAAGCCGGGAACTCGCGGAATGTCAGCACATTGGACAAAGGGTGAATTGCCTTGGCCCTCGTCCCCGCTACTCTGGATCCCATGAAAAGCGTCCGCATTCTCTCCTACAACGTTCACGCCTGCGTCGGCATCGACAAGCAGATGTCGCCGGAACGCATCGCCAACGTCATCGAAAGCTGCGAGCCCGACATCGTCGCGCTGCAGGAGATCGATGTCGGGCGGCCGCGCAGCGGTCGCATCGACCAGGCGCGGATGCTCGCCGAACTGCTCGGCATGGAGGCGCATTTCCATCCCTCGACGAAGATCGGCCCCGACGAGCATTACGGCGACGCGATCCTGACGAGGCTGCCCTATTCGATGCGCAAGATGGGCATGCTGCCGGGCTTCCACGACCGCATCAAGGTCGAGCCGCGCGGGGCCCTCTGGGCCTCGGTCGATGTCGGCGGCGGCGTCGCGGTGCAGGTCGTCAACACCCATCTCGGCGTCTGGCCGCATGAGCAGATGCTGCAGCTCTCGACTCTGCTCGGCCCCGATTGGCTCGGCCACCCGGATTGTCGCGATCCGGTCGTCTTCCTCGGCGACTTCAATGCGCCGCCCGGCCTCGCGCCGTATCGTCGGCTCGCGTCGGAATTCGTCGACGTGCAGAAGGCCTGGGGCGAGCGCAAGGCGAAGCCGACCTTCCCCGGCCGGCTGCCGGCGCTCCGCATCGACCATGTCTGGCTGCGCGGCAAGGCGGCGGTCCGCAATGTCGAGGTGGTCAGGACGCCGCTCGCCCGCGTCGCCTCCGATCATCTGCCGCTCGTGGTCGACCTCGACTTCCGCGCCCACGCCACGACGGCGCGCGCGGCGGCGCATCCGGCGGCGAACCGCGACGGCCTGCTGACAAGCAGTTAACGCCACGCTAACAGGACGGCGCGCCGTTAACCCTTGCCGCGATCCCCGTGGACGCTCCAGCGCAGCCATCGCCGATGCGGGGCGCGTTGCGGCTTGTTGGGATCGTCGCGCCGGCTGTCTGGCGGACGCAGGCAGCAGAGATCGGCGACGAGATCGTCAAAGCGCGAAATTTCGGACCGGTTCATCCGCGAGAGCATCATCGCTCCCGCCGCAAAGCTCGATCCGAAATCGAGTGTGCGCGTGCTCAGGGACGGCTTGGAAACCGACTTACCCATTGGAACACCTCCCCACGGCTCGATGCGCTCTGAAGCAACGCGTGTTACTGGGCGCAGTTCCTTAGCCGAGGATTTTGACGGCCGCATCTTAGATCAGTTTTCGATCTTGTGAAGGACGAACTCTTGATCCGGAGCGCGAATCCTCTACTTGGCGCCGTTACGGCAGGCGGAGGATCCGGCAGGGGGCGCCTTCGGGCGCCGCGTCGGCAAACGGGGGGCGGACGATCAGGCAGATCGCCTGCGCGAAGGTCGACAACATCGAGCTGTCCTGCTTCGGCAGTGGGGTCGCGATCCGGCGCCCGTCCGTCAAGTCGACCAGGCTGGCGCGGACATAGTCCTGCCGGCGGTCATTCTTGCGGATCGGTCCGCCGAGCACCGCCGCTTCCGTCTCGTCGACCAGTTCCAGCCCGAGCAGGGACTGGATCAGCGGCTTCAGGAACAATAGCGCGCAGACGAGGCTGGAGACCGGATTGCCGGGCAGGCCGAGCACCCGCGTCGCCCCGATCCGCCCGAACATCAGCGGCTTCCCGGGCCGCATGGCGATCTTCCAGAAATCGAGCGCCATGCCGCGTTCGATCAGCACTTCGCGCGCGATGTCGTGCTCGCCGACCGAGGCGCCGCCGAGCGTCACCAGAATGTCCACCTCGGCCGCGACCGCGCGGTCGATGGCGGCCGCGAGCGCGGCGCGATCATCGGGAACGATGCCGATGTCGATCGCCTTGCCGCCGATCTGCTCGACGAGCGCCGCGATGCCGAAGCTGTTCGACGCGACGATCTGGTTCGGGCCGAGCGCTGAGCCGGGCGGAACCAGCTCGTCGCCGGTCGCGATGATGCCGACGCGCGGGCGGGACCGTACCGGCACCATCGCGTGATTGAGGGCCGCGACGAGCGCGAGCTGGCGCATGCCCAGCCGCATGCCGGCGGCGAGCAGTTCCTGGCCTTCGACGAAATCGAGGCCGCGCAGCCGCACATGCTGGCCCGGTTTCACCACCTCCGTGGCGGTGACCACGCCGTCCGGCTCGACGCGGGCATCCTCCTGCAGCAGAACCGAATCGGTCCCCTCCGGCAGCGGCGCGCCGGTGAAGATGCGGACAGTCTCGCCGGCGCCGACCGAACCGGCGAAGGCATGGCCTGCGGGTGCCGAACCGATCAGCCTCAGCTGTGCCGGCAGTCGCGCCACATCGGCCGCGCGCACCGCGTAGCCGTCCATGGCCGAGACGTCGAAAGGCGGCTGGGTCCGCAGCGCGGCGAGCGATGCCGCCAGAACGCGGCTCAGCGCCGATGCCAACGGCACCATTTCGGCGCCCGTCGGCATGACATCGCCGATGATGCGCCGGATGGCATCCTCGACCGGGAGCAGGTCATCCGCCATCAGGCGGCCTGCCAGTCGCCGGAGCGGCCGCCGGTCTTCTCGAGCAACCGGATGGCGCCGATCGTCATGCCGCGATCCACCGCCTTGGCCATGTCGTAGATGGTGAGGCAGGCAACCGAGACGGCGGTCAGCGCCTCCATCTCGACGCCGGTGCGCTCCGCCACCTTGGTGGTGGCGCGGACGCGCAGACCGGGTAGATCGCTGTCGAACTCGATATCGATCGTCACCTTCGACAGCATGATCGGATGGCAGAGCGGGATCAGTTCATGCGTCTTCTTCGCCGCCATGATGCCGGCGATCCGCGCCGTGGCCACGACGTCGCCCTTGGCGGCGCTCCCCGTCCGGATCAAATCGAGCGTCGCCGCCTGCATCGTGACGGTGCCCTCGGCGACCGCCGTCCGCGTCGTGACGGCCTTGTCCGAGACGTCCACCATGTGGGCCGCGCCGGTCTCGTCGAGATGGGTGAGGCGAGGGGACATCAGGAAATCTCCTTGCGCATGAAGAGCCGCCGCTCGATCGGCAGGCCCGCGAGCCGCTCGGCCGCGTGCAGCAGGTGGAAGGCCGGTGTCCAGCCTTCCGGCGGAACCTCGACGAAGCCAAGTCGCTCGTAGAACGGTCGGTTCCACGGAACGTCGCGAAAGGTGGCGAGCGTCAGCGAGGCAATGCCAAGGCGGCGCGCCTCGTCGGCGACCTCGGCCATCAGCCGGCGACCGATGCCCTGGCCGCCCCAAACGGTCGCGACCGAAAGCTCGTAGACATGCAGAGACTGGTCGAGCCGGCCGGCAAGCAGGAATCCGATCGCCTTGTCGTCATCGTCGACGGCACAGAGCGCAACGCCATGCGCGCGGATCGCGGCGATGAAGGCATCGCTGGTCGGTTCGTTATCGGCGATTGCCGCGAGGCCGACCGTGCGGAAGCGTTCTCCCGCATCCCGTTCGACGGCCCGCAATATCGGGTCCTCGTCCGGGCGCGCGGCTCGTATCGAGATGGCCATGGTCAGGCCGCGACGCGACCCAGAAGACGCGCGGTCGCGGCCGCGACGTCTTCCTGTCGCATCAGGCTCTCTCCGACGAGATAGGTGTCGATCCGCACGCCGCGCAGGCGCGCGATGTCGGCCGGCGTGAAGATGCCGCTCTCGCCGACGAGGATCCGGTCGTCCGGCACCCTTGGCGCCAGTCGCTCGGACGTCTCCAGCGAGACCTCGAAGGTACGCAGATTGCGGTTGTTGATGCCGATCAGAGGTGATTTGAGCCGGAGCGCGCGCTCCAATTCAGGCTCGTCATGCACCTCGATCAGCACGTCCATGCCAAGATCGAACGCGGTATTCTCCAGCGACGCGGCGATATCGTCGGAGACGCCGGCCATGATAATCAGGATGCAGTCGGCACCCCAGGCCCGCGCCTCGTAAACCTGATAGTCCTCGTAGAGGAAGTCCTTGCGCAGCGCGGGCAGGTCGACGGCGTCGCGAGCGGCGACCAGATAGTCGGGCGAGCCCTGGAAATAGGGCGTGTCGGTCAGCACGGAGAGGCAGGCGGCGCCGCCCGCCTTGTAGGCGCGGGCCAGCGCAGGCGGGTTGAAATCCGGACGGATCAGGCCCTTGGAGGGGCTCGCCTTCTTGATCTCGGCGATCAGGGCCGGTTCACCGGCCGCGAGCTTGCGGCGGATCGCCTCGGCGAAGCCGCGCGCCGGAGCGGCCTCGCGGGCGCGCGCGGCGATCTCGGCCGGCGGAACCTGGATCTTGGCGGCGGCGATCTCCTCGCGCTTGGTCGCTTCGATCTTCTTCAGGATATCGGTCATCGGTCTATCCGTTCGTGATCGCGACGAGGCGATCGAGCCGTTCATGCGCGTGGCCTTCGTCGATCGAGGCGGCGGCGAGCGCCACTCCCTCGGCAAGTGACGACGCCTTGCCGGCGACGATGAGGGCCGCGCCGGCGTTCAGCAGGACGGTGTCGCGATAGGCGCCCTCGGCGCCTTCGAGCAGCGCCCGCAGGGCATTGGCGTTAAACTCGGCATCGCCGCCGCGGATCGCCTCGATCGGCGAGATCGGCAGGCCGACCGAGCCGGGATCGATGGAGAAGGTTTCGACAGCGCCGTTCCTCAGCGCCGCCACCTTGGTCGGTCCGGCCGTCGTGATCTCGTCGACGCCGCCGGCACCGTGCACGATCCAGGCGCTCTCCGAGCCGAGCGTCGCCAGCACATGGGCGAGCGGCTCCAGCCATTCCTCGGAATAGACGCCGACCAGTTGGCGTTTGACGCCGCCAGGATTCGCGAGCGGCCCGAGGATGTTGAAGATCGTGCGCGTGCCGAGCTCGACGCGGGCAGGGCCGACGTGCTTCATCGCCGAATGATGGGCCGGCGCGAACATGAAGCCGATCCCGGCCTCGCGGATCGCGCGGGCGATCGTTTCGGGCGGAATGTCGACATTGACGCCGAGCGCCATCAGCACGTCGGCGGCGCCCGACTTCGACGAAACGGCGCGATTGCCATGCTTGGCGACCGGCACGCCGGCGCCGGCCACGACGAAGGCGGACGCTGTCGAGATGTTGAAGGTGTGGGCGCCGTCGCCGCCGGTGCCGACGATATCGACGGCATCCGCCGGCGCGTCGACCGGAGTCATCTTCGCGCGCATCGTTGAAACGGCGCCGGCGATCTCGTCGACGGTCTCGCCGCGCACGCGCAGCGCCATCAGGAAGCCGCCGATCTGGGCCGGTGTCGCCGAACCCGACATAATGAGGTCGAACGCGGCTTCTGCCTCGGCGCGATCGAGCGCCTTGCCGGTGGCGACCTTGGCGATGAGAGATTTCAGTTCGCTCATGCTGCGGCCTCAGGCGACCGAACGCGGAACGCGGTTGGCCGCATTCCACTCGGCCGCGAGATCGAGGAAGTTCTTCAGCATGAGATGGCCATGCTCCGAGGCGATGCTCTCGGGATGGAACTGAACGCCGTGCATCGGATAGGACTTGTGCATGGCGCCCATGACGACGCCGTCTTCCGATTCCGCCGTGATTTCCAGCGTCGCTGGCATCGTCTCGCGCTTGACCGTGAGCGAGTGGTAGCGCGTCGCCTTGAAGGGGCCGTTGATGCCCCGGAAGACGCTCTTGCCCGTGTGGCTGATGGTCGAGATCTTGCCGTGCATCTGGCTCGGCGCGCGAATCACGTCGCCGCCCATGGCCTGGCCGATGGCCTGGTGGCCGAGACAGACGCCGAAGATCGGAATGTTCGCGCCGACGCGCTCGATCAGGTCCAGGCAGACGCCGGCTTCGTTCGGCGTGCACGGGCCGGGTGACAGCACGATGCCCTCGGGATCGAGGGAAATCACCTCTTCCACGGTGATTTTGTCATTGCGCTTGATGATCAGCTTGGCGCCAAGCTCCCCCAGATAATGGACGAGATTGTAGGTGAAGCTATCGTAGTTATCGATGACGAGAAAAGTCATGATGCTGCGTCCCCTCCGCTTCGTCTACTGCCCGCGTCCAGCCTGAGAAGCGAACTTTACCGCTTCCTCGGCTGCACGGAAGAGCGCACGGGCCTTGGCGATGCATTCCTGATGCTCGCTCTCGGGCACGGAGTCGGCGACGATGCCGGCGCCGGCCTGCGCATACATCTTGCCGTCCTTGACGATCGAGGTGCGCAACACGATGCAGGTGTCCATCGCGCCGTCGGCGGAAAAATAGCCGACGCAGCCGGCATAGATGCCGCGCTTCTCACCCTCGAGCTCGTCGATGATCTGCATCGCGCGCACCTTCGGCGCCCCGGAAACGGTGCCGGCCGGGAAGCCGGCGGCCAGCGCGTCGAGCATGTCGTAGTCGGACGAGAGGCGGCCAACCACGTTCGAGACGATGTGCATCACCTGGCTGTAGTATTCGAGAAAGAACTTGTCGGTGACCTTGACCGTGCCGATCTCGGCGACGCGGCCGACATCGTTGCGGCCGAGGTCGAGCAGCATCAGGTGCTCCGCCAGTTCCTTCGGATCGGCCAGCAGCTCCGCCGCGAGCCTTTTGTCCTCGTCCGGCGTGGCGCCGCGACGGCGCGTGCCGGCGATCGGGCGGATCGTCACCTCGCCATCCCGGACCCGGATCAGGATTTCCGGGCTCGACCCGGCGACGGCGAAATCGCCGAAATCGAGGAAATACAGGAAGGGCGAGGGGTTGGTGCGCCGGAGCGCGCGGTAGAGCGCGAAGGGCGGCAGGCTGAACGGGGCCTCGAAGCGCTGCGACAGCACGACCTGGAAGATGTCGCCGGCGGCGATGTACTCCTTCGCCTTCCCGACCATCTCCAGATAGCGTTCATGCGTCGTGTTGGAGACGACCGGAACCGAGAGGTCGATGTCGCTCGGGTAGGGGCTGCGGTGCAACGGCGCCTCCAGGCAATCGACCGCGGCGGTCAGTCGCTCGACCGCTCGGTTGTAGGCCTGGGCCGCCGTGGCGCCCGCTGCTGGGCGGATCGGCGTCACCAGCGTGATCTCGTCCTTGATGGAATCGAAGATCACCATCACGGTCGGGCGCATCATGATGGCGTCGGGCACGCCGAGCGCGTCCGGATTGGGCGCGCCCAATTCCTCCATCTGCCGGACCATGTCGTAGCCGAGATAGCCGAAGATGCCGGCCGACATCGGCGGCAGGCCCTCGGGCAGGTCGATATGCGAGGCGGCGATCACCTGGCGCAGCGCGTCGAGCGAGCGGCCTTCGAGCGGCGAGAAGGCATCGGGATCGCGGGCAGGGGCCTCGTTGATCTCCGCCTTGTCGCCAAAGGCGCGGAAGATCAGGTCCGGCTCGATGCCGATCATCGAATAGCGGCCGCGCACGGCGCCACCCTCGACCGATTCGAGCAGGAAGGTCTTGGCCCGTCCGGCCGAGAGCTTGAGCATGGCGGAGACGGGGGTCTCCAGATCCGCGACCATTCGTGTCCAGACGACCTGCGCGCGGCCTTCATCATAGGCAGGCGCAATCGTCTCCAGCGACGGCTCGATCAACATGGGTGCAGTCCATCAGGTTGGGGAGGCTTTCAAGAGCCTCGATTGGTGGCGCGACGCGGTTGTCGCGGCTATGGCGCGGTCATCGTCTTCCCGGCAGGGCCGGAGGCGATGGTCAACGCCATCGCCAGGTTTGCGTGCGCCGCCAGCATGTCGCCCGCTGTCCATCTCCCGAGGACGGCCACCAACCGGCCCCGCGGGGGGCCGGCGTTCCGTCGAAGGCGACGAGGTCGACGCGCGCCGGGCGCGACGATCCTTCTCGCAGATCGGGTGAATGGCGTGGCGACATGTCTTCCAACCAACCCTCAGATAGCGCTGATGATCTGCTGCATCACGGTCTGGTTGACCGTGGCGCCGAGCTGGCGCTGCAGCTCGGACACATATTGCTGCAGGAGATCGTTCTGCATCGAGTCGGCAAGCTGCTGCGTGAGCGGATTGCCATCGTCCTTTGCCGGAGTGTACGTCGTCTCGACGACCTCCGCCACCTGCAGCACGACCTGCTCGCCGTCCTGCGCGCCGGGCGCGACCGCAGCCGAGCCCTTCGGGCCGGCGAAGGCGGCCTTGAGCGCTTCGGCGGAGAGGCCGTCTCCCGGCTGCGACGTGCGGGTCTGCTGCGTGCGCGACTGGGCGACCAGGCCGAGCGACGTGGCGATGGCGTCGAGCGTCTCGCCCTTGCCGAGCCGGTCCTTGGTCTCGTTCGCCTTGGCGAGCAGCTTGTCGGCCGCGCTCTGCTTCTTCCAGGCTTCGATGACCTTGTCCTTGACCTCGTCGAGCGGCCGGTCATGCGCCTCGTTGATGTCGACGATCGAGTACCAGACATAACCGCCGTCCTCGGTCGGCACCGCGGCGTTGTCGATGCCGACATCGCTTTCGAAGGCATCCTTCAGAAGCTGCGCCTGGGCCGGGATGTCGGCGACGGCATTGCCGTCGGCGTCCTTGCCCTGCTGGTCGACGGTGACCTTCTTCACCGTCAGCTTGTTGTTGCTGGCGATCTCGTCGAGCGTGGCGCCGCCGGCCCGCGAATCCTCGATGGAATCGCGCAGCACGTTGATATCAGCCCGGGCATTGCCAAGCGCGACGGTCTGCTTGAGCTCGTCCTTGACTTCGGCAAACGGCTTGACGGTTTCCGGAACGACGTCGGTGACGCGGACGATGACCGGGCCGAAGCTGCCCTTGACCACGTCGCTGACGCTGTTGGGCGCGAGGCCAAAGGCCGCCTCGGCGACGGCAGCGTCGATCAGCCGGTCGCGGGTCACGACGCCGAGGTCGACGTCGGCGAGCTTCTTGCCGGTGCTTTCGAGCACGGCTTCGAAGTCCTCGCCCGCCTTCAACCGGTCCGCCGCCGCCTGGGCCGTGCTCTCGTCGGCGAAGACGATCTGGTAGACGTGCCGCGTCTCGGGTGTCGTGAAGCGGGCCTTGTCGGCGTCATAGGCCTTCTGCGCGTCCTCGTCGCTGACGTCCTCGGGACGGGCGACATCTTCGGGGCCAACCTTGATCAGCGCGAGGGTGCGCGACTCGGGCGCGCGCCACTCGGCCTTGTTGTCATTGTAGTAGGCGGTGAGCTCGTCGGCGTTCGGCGCCGCGATCTCGCCGATGAGGGAGGTCGGCAGCACGATGTAGCGGATGTCGCGCTGTTCGGTCTGGTACTGGTGCAGCGCCTTTGCGAAAGCGTCCGGCGCGGTCGCGCCGCCGGAGATCGATTCGGCGATCTGCTGGCGCTTCTCCTGCGCGCGCCGCTCGACGACATAGGCGTCCTCGGTCATGCCGTTGTTGCGCAGCAGCGAGACGAAATAGTTGCGGTCGAAGGTGCCGCCCGGCCCCTTGAAGGCCGGATCTTCCGCGATCTCGCGGATCAGCATGTCCTTCGACACGCCGATGTGGAGATTGCTGGCTTGGTCGTCGAGGGCGGCTTCGGTGACGAGGCGGCCCAGCACCTGGTTCGGAATGCCGAGCATCCGCGCCTGGTCGGGCGTGATCTGCTGTCCGACGCGCTGACTCATCGCCTGCAATTCGCGGCGATAGGCACGGTCGAAATTGACGGAGGAGATGTCGGTATTGCCGACGCGCGCGACAGAATGATTGCCCACGCCGGTAAAGACATCGGCGATGCCCCAGACGGCGAAGCTCAGCACGAGCAGTCCGAGTAAGATCTGCGCCACCCAGCCGGTGGCGTGTTTGCGCATCGTATTGAGCATCGACGTCCTCTAACGCGCGGGGGCTTCTCCGGCCCCGCTTCGGGCGCGCGATCATAGAAAGGACCCTTCGCCGGGGCAAGGCGCACGGTAGCGTGACCCTTCGGCCAGGGTCAGCGTTCGATCCAGCGCGCCCCCGTGAGCCGCCAGACTCTCCTTCCAAGGCCGCGAGGCGCTTGACTTGTGGGCGCTGTCCCTATGCAAAAGGACCAACAAGAATCCGAACATCACCAATTCAGGAAGCGTCATGCCCAGCACCCAAGCTCCGCGCCTCAAGCCGCTCATCGCCGGCAATTGGAAGATGAACGGCTTGAAAGCCTCCGCGACTGAATTCGGAAGCATTGTCGCGGGTTATGGGGCCGAGCTCCGGGGCAAGGTCGATCTCGCCATCTGCCCGCCCGCGACGCAGCTGTTCGCCTTTTCGGTCGTCGCGCTCGGAAGCCGCATCGCGATCGGCGCGCAGGACTGCCATGTGAAGGCGAGCGGCGCCCATACGGGCGACATTTCGGCCGAGATGGTCGCCGATACGGGCGCGACGCATGTGATCGTCGGCCATTCGGAGCGCCGCACCGATCACCACGAAACGGATGCGATCGTCCGCTCCAAGGCGGAGGCGGCCTGGCGCGCGGATCTGGTGGCGATCCTCTGCATCGGCGAGACCGAGGCCGAGCGGCGCGGCGGCACGACGTTGGCCGTCGTCGACACGCAGCTCGCGGGCTCCGTCCCCGCTGGCGCCACGCCTGCCAATCTGGTCATCGCCTATGAGCCGGTCTGGGCCATCGGCACCGGACTGACGCCCTCCAATGCCGATATCGCCGAGGTGCACGCCCATATCCGCCAGCGCCTCGTGGCGCGCTTCGGCGCGGCCGGGGAGGGGATGCGCATTCTCTATGGCGGCTCGGTAAAGCCCTCCAACGCCGGCGAAATACTGAAGATCGCCGATGTCGACGGGGCACTCGTCGGGGGCGCGAGCCTGAAGGCCGCGGACTTCCTCGGCATTGCCGCGGCCTATGCCTGAACGCCGCGCCCGCCTTGTCATGAGGCCGGCGCTATCCATATCAGGGGCGCGGCACTGGAAACGACGAAACCGATCGTGTACAAGGCCGCAACCTTTTTGAATTCTGATCAGAGACATCGATGCAGACAGTCATCATCGTGATCCACCTGATGGTGGTCGTCGCGCTCGTCGCCGTTGTATTGCTGCAGCGGTCCGAAGGCGGCGCACTTGGAATTGGCGGCGGCGGCGGATTCATGTCGGCGCGCGGCTCGGCCAATGTGCTGACGCGCACGACGGCGATTCTGGCGACGATCTTCTTCCTGACCTCGCTGGGCCTCACCCTGCTGACACGCTATGGCGAGCGGCCGTCCTCGATCCTCGATCAGATCCAGAGCCAGTCCCCCGCGCCGGGCGCGACTCCGGGCGGTTCGGGCCAGGGTATCCTGGACCAGCTTCCGGCCCGTCAGGCACCCGCGGCTCCGGCCGCCGGCGAGGCAGCCCCCGCGGCGCCGGCTGGCGATGCCGCACCCGCAGCGCCGGCTCCAGCCGCGCCCGCCGAACCGGCAGCTCCCGCGGTTCCCAGCTCGCAGTAGCCGCCAAGCGCCTAACTTCCTACGCGTCGCCGCGCGGTTCCGTGCGGCGACGTTTTATTTGGGGAGAGGCGAATTGCTGAATTTGGGTCGAGCCGTCAGTCTGTCGACGGCTGGATCTTGTCGTAACGAATCGGTCGATCGGAAACTGAGGTAGAGGCCCATGGCGCGGTACATTTTCATCACCGGCGGTGTGGTTTCCTCGCTTGGCAAGGGCATCGCCTCGGCGGCGCTCGGAGCGATGCTCCAGTCGCGAGGCTACAAGGTCCGTCTGAGGAAGCTCGATCCCTATCTGAACGTCGATCCGGGCACGATGAGCCCGTATCAGCACGGCGAGGTGTTCGTCACCGACGACGGCGCCGAGACGGATCTGGACCTCGGACATTATGAGCGCTTCACGGGGCGGCCCGCCTCGAAGGCCGACTCGGTGACCACGGGCAAGATCTACCAGGAGATCATCGCCAAGGAGCGCCGCGGCGATTATCTCGGCGGCACGGTGCAGGTCATCCCGCACGTGACCGACGCCATCAAGGCCTTCGTGCTGTCCGGCAATGACGATGTCGATTTCGTGCTCTGCGAGATCGGCGGCACGGTCGGCGACATCGAGGCGATGCCGTTCCTGGAGGCGATCCGCCAGCTCGGCAACGACCTGCCGCGCGGTCAGGTGGTCTATATCCACCTGACGCTGCTGCCCTACATCCCGAGCGCCGGCGAGCTGAAGACCAAGCCGACCCAGCACTCCGTCAAGGAACTGCGTTCGATCGGCATCCAGCCCGACATCCTGCTCTGCCGCAGCGATCGCCCGATCCCCAAGGAGGAGCGCCGCAAGCTGTCGCTCTTCTGCAATGTCCGCGAGACCGCCGTGATCCAGGCGCTCGACGTCGCCCATATCTACGACGTGCCGACGAGCTATCATGCCGAAGGTCTCGACGACGAAGTGTTGGCGGCGTTCGGCATCACTGACTCGGCGCCGCCCGTCCTCGACAAGTGGAAGGCGCTGACCAGCAAGCTGCGCAGCCCCGAGGGCGAGGTCACGATCGCCGTCGTCGGCAAGTACACCGGCCTCAAGGACGCGTACAAGTCGCTGATCGAGGCACTGCAGCATGGCGGAATCGCCAACACCGTGAAGGTCAATATCGACTGGATCGAGAGCGAGATCTTCGAGAAGGAGGATCCCGCGCCCTATCTGGAGCGGGTGAACGGCATCCTCGTACCGGGTGGATTCGGCGAGCGCGGCTCCGAGGGCAAGATCAAGGCCGCCGGCTTCGCCCGTCGCCACAACGTGCCCTATTTCGGCATCTGCTTCGGCATGCAGATGGCGGTGATAGAGGCGGCGCGGAATCTCGCCGGTGTCGAGAAGGCGAGCTCAACCGAGTTCGGTCCCACGGAAGAGCCCGTCGTCGGCATCATGACGGAATGGCTCAAGGGCAACATGCTCGAGAAGCGGCATTCGGCCGGTGATCTCGGCGGCACGATGCGGCTCGGCGCCTATGAAGGCCACCTGGCGCCCGGCTCGAAGATCGCCGAGATCTACGGCGCGACCACGATCTCCGAGCGCCATCGCCATCGCTACGAGGTCAACATCGACTATCGCGAGCGGCTGGAGAATTGCGGCCTGATCTTCGCCGGCATGTCGCCCGACGGCGTGCTGCCGGAGACCGTCGAGCTCAAGGATCATCCGTGGTTCATCGGCGTGCAGTATCATCCCGAGCTGAAGTCGCGCCCGCTCGACCCGCATCCGCTGTTCGCATCGTTCATCGCCGCCGCCATCGAAAAGGCGCGCCTCGTCTGAGGTGCGCCGTTGCGTCCTGCGCCGCGCGGGACGCCCTTCACCGCTTTGTCCACAATCCGCCTCAGTCATGGGCAAAGTGCACTTGGCGGTTTCCTCTCGCGAGGGTCGCGTCGCCGCCGGTGACAGTGTAAGGGTCTGGCCAGTTCGAATGGCCGCTAGCTTCGGTGAATGATGACGACTGCTCCCAATGCGCATGTGACGGCCGGCTCCGCGACCTTTGGCAGCGATCTGCCGCTGACCCTGATCGCCGGGCCCTGCCAGCTCGAAAGCCGGCAGCACGCCTTCGACATGGCCGGCCGCCTCAAGGAAATGACGGCGGCGCTGGGCATGGGCCTCGTCTACAAGTCGTCCTTCGACAAGGCCAACCGCACCAGCCTCGCGGGGCAGCGCGGCGCCGGGCTCGACGCGGCGCTGCCGATCTTCGCCGATCTCAAGAAGGAATTCGGGCTGCCGATCCTGACCGATATCCATGAGCGCGAGCAATGCGCCGTGGTGGCCGAGGTGGTCGACATCCTGCAGATCCCGGCCTTCCTGTCGCGCCAGACCGATCTTCTGATCGCCGCGGCCGAGACGGGCCGTGTGATCAACGTCAAGAAGGGCCAGTTCCTCGCCCCCTGGGACATGAAGAACGTGCTCGGCAAGATCGTCGCCAGCGGCAATCCGAACGTGCTGCTCACCGAGCGCGGCGCGTCCTTCGGCTACAACACGCTCGTGTCCGACATGCGTTCGCTGCCGATCATGGCGGCGATGGGCGCGCCGGTCATCTTCGATGCCACCCATTCGGTGCAGCAGCCGGGCGGGCAGGGCACGTCGTCTGGCGGGCAGCGGGAGTTCGTCTCCGTCCTCGCCCGCGCGGCCGTCGCCGTCGGCGTGGCCGGCGTCTTCATCGAAACGCACCAGGATCCCGACAACGCGCCGTCCGACGGCCCCAACATGATCCAGATCGATGAGCTTCCGGCGCTCCTGGAGCGTCTCGTTGCCTTCGACAAGCTCGCAAAGGCCTAGCCCGTCGCGCTCGCGACAGAAGTCACTTGTGGGATGATGTGAAACAATCGCAGGATGCCAGCCTGCGTCATGTGAGAAGAAGCTGCCGTCGCGATGGACCCGAACGAACTCGTCGTCATTCTCGAACGGGCGATTGCAAATCTTCCCGATCAGTCGGCGGACAGCCGCCGGCGCGTCTATGAGCGCGTCGAGAGAACGATTCGCAGCACCTGCACGTCGGCCGACGGCGTGCTCGACAGCGAGCGCTATCGTGAATTGCGTCGCGATCTCGGGGCCGCCATCGCGACCATCGAGAAGCAGACGCGGCTCACGGCTCGCACCAACATCCATCCCCAGGCCATCGCGGCCCCGGCGCCTCCGCCCCCCACGCCCGAGGCCGTCGTCGATCCCATCGTCCCGCCGGTTGAAATTTCGCGCGAGGAGGCATCGCGGCCCTGGATCAAGCGTGCCGGCATCGGCGTGCTCGGCCTGGCCCTCCTGATTGGCGCCGCCTATGCCGTCCTGCCGGGCGGGCCGCTCAATGGTCTTGTCAGCGGCGGCGGCACGCCATCCGATTCCGAGCAGACGCCCGATCCGTTCGCCGGCGCGACGCCGCCGCAGCAACCGGAGCCTGCCGCGCCGGCACCGGACGTCGCCGCGAATCCTGCGGCCGTCGAGCCCGCGCCGGATGTCTCGGCCTTTGCGCCGACGCCGCCCCCGGCCGAGCCTGGCGTGCCGCGCGTCACCGACGTCAAGGTCGCGATCCTGAATGGCGCCTCGGCCTGGCGTGTGGAGCCGCTGACCGGTTTCGACGCGGATCCCGATGGCGAGCCGGTCATGGCGGTCGCGCAGGACAGGGCCTCGCCGCTTCTCGTCTCGCTCTATTGCGATACGCCGGAACTCATGGTGTTCCGCGTCGCCTATGGCGCCGAGCCGGACACGCTGCGGCGCGAACTCGCGGAGCGCGGGCAGCTCGACGGCGTCCAGCGCCAGCGCATCCAGATCAAGACCGACCGCAACGAGGGATTCGCCGGCGATTTCCTGGCGCTGACGCCGCACAGCTTCGGCATCCGGCTCGCGCCGGAGAACATCGAGACGTTGCGCGCGGGCAAGGAGATCGAAATCTCGGTCAATGACGCGGTGACGGGGACGGTTTCGTTGAGCGGCGCGACGCCGGCCATCGACGAGGCATTGTCCGGCGCAACCTGTAAATAGAGGCTCCAGACGCGGCGTCCGGCGCCGCGCAGGCCATGCTCAGCATGGCTCGAGCAGGGTCTGGCTTCTTCTGTCGAAGCGCCAGGCAGAAAAGCCCTTGAGTTCCGTGCCGCCCCACCAGCGATCGATGCCGTTGGTCTTCACATGGTCCTGCGCGCCGGACAGAATGTCCTCGCCCATGTCGGTCAGGAGGAGCGGCGCGGTGACGTATTCGGCGTGGACCTCCGAGTCGGCGTGCGAATAGCGCGCATGCAGGCCGCTGATCAGCGGAAAGTCGCAGAAGGCGAGCGAGTCGATCACGGCGTAGAAGGGCCAGGTGCCCATGAACGGTGCATCCTCGGCCTCGCGCGCCTGCTGGAACAGAGCGGCCGGCGACAATTCGTCCATGCCGACGGCATCAAGCAGGCGCATCTCGGTGCGGTTGAGCCCGGAGTCGGGCTGCGGCAGTTCCTCGAGGAAGCGCGCCAGCGCCGCCTGCAGGAAGGGGAAACCCTTGATCGGCTTGGCGGCGCGGCGTGCGATCGACTCCGGTGTTGGCGCGGTCAGTTCGCCCCAGATGGTCGACGCGGTCCGCAGGTGGCTTGGACCGATGCGCACGCCGTCGATCGCGAAACGCATCACCGTGTCCGGGCGTTCCTGCGCGAAGAAGTTGTTGGCCTGCACGAGGACGATGCCGTTGGTCCGCTCTTCGCGAGCAAAGAAGTCAAGCACCTGAAGGAGTTGCAACTGATCGTAGAGATCGTGCTCGAACCAGAGCTCGATGCGATCGAACTCGGCGTGGCGGCGCATGACGGCGTCCCGTTCGGCGAAACTGCCACGGCTCGTCTCGGCATCGAGGTTGAATCGCTGGGCGAGATAGTCCGCGCGCACGGCCGATACGGCCTCGAGCGTGTCGAGCGCCGGCAAGGGGCCGTCATGCAGCACGTCGCGCCAGGGCAGGATGATCGCGCGGCTGCCGGCGGCGGCGAGCAGGTCGGCGGTCTGGTCGCCGTCGGTGATGAGAAGTGTCGTCATGTCGCCTTCATCGTCCGATGCGAGACGGAAGGCAACAGTCGTCTAGGCGACCGTCGCCGGCGGCCGTGGGGAGAGTTTCTCGCGCATCCCCTTCCGCGTCGCGGCGCGGCAGGCTAGAAGCTGCCAGAGTTAAGCCGAACCGTCCGAGAACAAGGATCTCCGCATGACCGCCATCATCGATATCACCGCCCGCCAGATTCTCGACAGCCGCGGCAATCCGACGGTCGAGGTCGATGTGCTGCTGGAGGATGGCGCGCTTGGCCGCGCCGCCGTTCCCTCGGGTGCCTCGACGGGCGCGCATGAGGCGGTCGAGCTGCGCGACGGCGACAAGTCCCGCTATCAGGGCAAAGGCGTCCTGAAGGCGGTCGAGGCCGTCAACGGCGAGATCTTCGACGCGATCGGCGGCATGGAAGCCGAAGACCAGGCGATGATCGACGGCACCATGATCGATCTCGACGGCACGCCGAACAAGGCGCGCCTCGGCGCCAATGCCATCCTCGGCGTTTCGCTGGCGCTCGCCAAGGCGGCCGCCGAGTCGGCTGGCCAGCCGCTCTACCGCTATGTCGGCGGCGTCAACGCCAAGATCCTGCCCGTGCCGATGATGAACATCATCAATGGCGGCGTGCATGCCGACAATCCGATCGATTTCCAGGAGTTCATGATCCTTCCCGTCGGCGCGCCGACGCAGGCCGAGGGCGTGCGCTGGGGCGCCGAGGTGTTCCACACGCTGAAGAAGGCCCTGAAGGACGCCGGCCACAATACCAATGTCGGCGACGAGGGCGGCTTCGCCCCGAACCTGCCGTCGGCCGTCGCCGCGCTCGATTTCGTCGCCAAGGCGATCGAGAAGGCAGGCTACCGCCTCGGCGAGGACATCTATCTCGGCCTCGATTGCGCCGCGACCGAGTTCTTCAAGGACGGCAAGTACAATTACGAGGGCGAGGGCGTCGTCCGCACGATCGAGGAGCAGGTTGCCTACCTGGCCGATCTCGCCTCGAAGTTCCCGATCATCTCGATCGAGGACGGCATGAGCGAGGACGACTGGGCCGGCTGGAAGGGGCTTACCGACGCGATCGGCAACAAGGTCCAGCTGGTGGGCGACGATCTCTTCGTCACCAACACGACGCGCCTGTCGCGCGGCATCAAGGAAGCCACGGCCAACTCGATCCTGGTCAAGGTCAACCAGATCGGCTCGCTGACCGAGACGCTCGACGCCGTTTCGATGGCGCACCGCGCCGGCTACACGGCGGTCATGTCGCATCGCTCGGGCGAGACCGAGGACTCGACCATCGCCGATCTCGCCGTCGCGACGAATTGCGGGCAGATCAAGACCGGCTCGCTCGCTCGTTCGGACCGGACCGCCAAGTACAACCAGCTGATCCGCATCGAGGAGCAGCTCGGCACGCAGGCCGTCTATGCCGGCCGCAGCATCCTGAAGGGTTGAGGACGGTTCTCTTCGACCGTTCGTCCGTCCAAGCACAAGGAGCCCGGGCATCGCCGATGCCCGGGCTCCTTGTCTTTTTGCCCCGTCTCCTGAACGTTGACGCTCAGAATCGATAGTTCAGGCCGACGCGCGCCACGCCGAAGGCATGGTCGATTTCGGCATCGGCCTGGTCCGGCGGAAAGTTCTCCGACAGATCGACCGTCGTGCTGCCGAGATCGACGTAGAGCCCCTCGACCCGCAGCCAAACATTGTTGGTGACGGCGTATTCGAGGCCGCCGCCCACGGCCCAGCCTGTCGCGGTATCGCTCCAGGATCGGTCGGTGAAATTGTCCGGCACCGTCGTCTCCCGGAAGTGGTAGGTGTCGGAAAAGCTCGATATCGCCAAGCCCGCCGTTCCATAGATCAGTGTCCGGTCCCAGGCATAGCCAAGGCGCCCGCGAACGGTGGCCAGCCAGTCATAGTCGGTTCCGAGCCCGTTCCAATACTGGGGATTGCCGGCGCCGCCGGTCGAATCGGATGCGCCCATGCCTCCGAGGTCGGCCTCGACGCCGAAGACGAACGCATCCATTTGCCAGTTGTAGCCGACCTGTGCGCCGCCTTCGAAACCGGCCGCGCTGAGGTCGAAGGGCGCGTCCGAGCCGTTGACGAAATAGGGCTCGCCATTGATGCGGATCTGCGCGTCATTGTCGCCGAACGTCGCGCCGGCATGGACACCGGCATAGAAGCCGGTCCAGCTGAAGGGCGGCTCGACGACGGGCACCGGCGCTTCGGCGAGGTCCGCGGCGTGGGCCGCGCCGACATTGGCCAGAAGGACGGTTGCTAGAAAGGTGACTTGGATAAACTTGGCCATGGTTCCCCCGAAGGAATGAAGGGTCATGAATCTGCAGGAAGCTGGAAGGTTTGTGGCTGTATTTCCACGCGGTTTGATTTCGTGCAGTTCATGAATGCGACGATCAACCAGTAGTGATCCGACTCGGAACTCCCATTTGGGGGGTACTGACGAGATCAAACCCTGCTAAGACGGCCCTGTGCCGAAAATATCACGATCGAATGGGTGGGCCGGCATCATCCGGTCGCCTGAATTCAAGCCGTCAAATCGGAATACGTGTCGGAGGAGCCGATGGCGCAAAGGTGCCGCGGCGTCGTGGGCGGGCGCGATGCGTCATGGATGACGAGTTCTCTCAAGCCATGTCTCTTTGCCAATCGGCGGTGCGCGCGCCCGAACTCTGGCCTGTCGCGCTGCATGCGCTCGCATCCGCGATCGCCGCCTCGCGGCCGATCGATCCGCCCGGGCGCGTCGACGGCGAATCGTCGGATCTGCCGGAAAGCTACGAGGCGCTGGCCGAACCCTTCGCGGAGGGGTGGCGGGCCGGGATGTCGCGGGCTGCGGTGCACCCTTGGGCCTCCGGAATGGAACGCCCGCGCTCTGGCGCCGCCGAGTGGTCCCCGGGGGCGGGAGGCCGGACGATCGCCGCCGGGGAATTCTCCCGGCCATCGGGCGCGGAGGTGCCGGTCCCCGCGACGGTGCGAGACGGAACGCAAAGTGACGCGGAGGGCGCCACGGTGGCGAGAACCGCCATCGACCCTCCGGCCGATGGCGTCCGGGGCGCCTTGGGCGCCTTGGACTATCTGTTTGTGCCGGCGCTCATGCTGGACGGGCGGGGCCTGATCCGGGATGCCAATCGCCATGTCGATGTGTCGGCGGGTTCGGGGCTGCGGATCAATCGACAGGCTCTGATCGCCGAAGATGCGGCGAGCCACGTCGATCTTCAGCGTCTCATTCACGATGTCTTTGATCGGGGAGGCCCCGCGGCAGCGGAACCCGCCGTCATCCGGCGGCCGATGCGGAGACCGCTCGTCGTTGACGCGGTGCGCGTCTCCTCCCTGCTCGAGCGCTCTCCCGGCCGCGAGGGCGCTTTGCTGGTGATCCGCGATCTGGAGCGGCGAACACTACTGACGGAGGCGCAGGTTCGGCGGGTCTTTGAACTGACCCGGTCGGAGCTGCGCCTGGTGATGCTCGTGGCGGAAGGGGAGGATCTCGGCGCCTGCGGCGAAAGGCTGGGTTGGTCACGAGAAACGACGCGATCGGTGCTGAAGACCGTGTTTTCGAAGACCGAGACCCATCGTCAGGCGGAACTCGTGGCGCTTCTGGCCAGGCTGCGCCACTAGCTCCGCTTACCCGAAGGTCGGGTTCTCATCCCGGCTGGCCCGCGGGCTGCTGCTGCGTGATGCAATGGATGTTGCCGCCGCCGAGCAGGATCTCGCGCGCCGCGATGCCGACGATCCGCCGGTCCGGATGCAGGGATGCGAGGATCTCCATCGCGTTCCGGTCGGTCTTCGGGTCGAGCAGTGGCATCACGACCAGGCCGTTGGCGATGTAGTAGTTCGCGTAGGATGCCGCGAGCCTGGCACCGCCCCGCCGTTCTGCGCTGCCTTCCACGGCATCGATGCCGGCGGCCTCTTCGTCGGTCATGAAGAGAGGACCGGGCATCGGCAGCTTCACGATCTCGAGTGACCGGCCGCGCGCGTCCCTGGCAGCCGCCAGCCTTCGATGTGCGTCGCGCGAGATGGCGTATTGCGGATCGTCCGGATCCTCGCACCAGGTCAGCGTCACGACGCCGGGGCGCGCGAAGCAGGCAAGATTGTCGATGTGGCCGTCCGTCTCGTCGTTGAAGAGCCCGGCCCCGAGCCAGATCGTCCTTTCGACGCCGAGATGCGCCGCGAGGTGGGCCTCGATCTCGGCGCGGGACAGGCCCGGATTGCGGTTCGGGTTGAGCAGGCATTCCTCGGTCGTGATCAGCGTGCCTTCGCCGTCGACATGAATGGCGCCGCCCTCGAGGATGAAGGACGCCCGGTAGCGCGGCGCCCGCTCGATCTCGAGGACCCTGGCGGCGACCCGGTCGTCCTGGTCCCACGGGGCGTAGAGTCCGCCGTCAAAGCCGCCCCAGGCATTGAATCGCCAGTCATTGCCACGGACGCGTCCCTCCTCGTCGACGACGAAGCTCGGGCCGGTGTCGCGGCACCAGGCGTCGTTGGTGGTGGCCTCGACCAGGCGGACGGCGGCGGGCAGGCGCTGGCGCGCGTTCTCCCACTGGCCGGCCGAGACCAGCATGGTCACCGGCTCCGCCTCGGCGATCGCCGAGGCGACGGCCGCGAAGGCCGCCTGCGCCGGCTTGGCCCCGAGCCGCCAGTTGTCGGGCCGTTCTGGCCAGATCATCCAGGTGCCGGCATGCGGCTCCCATTCGGCCGGCATGCGGAATCCGTCGTCGCGGGGCAGGGTCGTGAGCGTCAATGCCATGGTAGCGTTTCGTTAACCTTGGGCCGCGGCATCGGGAGGCGGGAATGCCCCGGCGGCGCGACCATGCTACACCCACGCTACCAAGGACCTCCGACGGATCAAGCCATGCCGCTGCGCGCACTCCTGTTCGACAAGGACGGGACCTTTCTCGACTTCGCCAAGACCTGGAACACCGCGACCGGCGCGGTCATCGAAACGCTCGCGGCAGGGGATGGCGGCGTCGCCGGGCGCCTGGCCGACATTGTCGGCTACGACCTCGACGCCCGCTCGCTCAATCCCTCGTCGCCCTTCATCGGCAGCTCGGTCGCCGAGCTGAGCCCGCTCTGGGCCGTGGCGCTCGGGTTCCCTGCCGAGGACGCGGCCTTCGACGCGCGGCTGCGCGTGCTGCTGCACGAGGCGACGCTGCATGCCGCGGAACCGATCGGCGTGCCGGAACTGGTCTTCGAGGCGCTGAAGGCGGAGGGCTACGAACTCGGCGTCATCACCAATGATTCGGAGACCGGCGCCCGCGCCCAATGCGAGCGCCTCGGCCTGGATCACTGGTTCGAGGCGATCATCGGCTACGATTCCGGCCATGGCCGCAAGCCGGAGGCGGGACAGATCATCGCCTTCATGGAGCGCTTCGGCTACCAGCCCGAGGAGACGGCCCTGATCGGCGACACGCTGCACGACATGCATGCGGCGCGCGCCGCGGGCGTCATGGGGATCGGCGTCGAGAGCGGCTTCCTCTCGATCGTCGAGCTCGGCCCGTATGCCAGCCATGTCATCAGCGATATCAGTCGCTTGCCGGGCCTTTTGAAAGAGATAAATTAGCGCGCGGCCCTGTGCGGATTGCGGCCGTCGAGCGTCGTGAGCGCGCCGTAGAGCTCCGGCCGGCGATCGCGGAACACGCCCCAGGAGCGGCGCTGATGCGCGATCGCGTCGAGATCGAAGGTGGCGGTCAGGACGGTCTCGCTGCCGCGATCGGCCTCGGCGACCTTGGCGCCGGTGGCGTCGGCGATGAAGGACGAGCCGTAGAAGGTGATCTCGGTGCCGTTCAGTCCGCGCTCGGTGCCGATGCGGTTCGAGGCGACCAGCGGCATCAGATTGGCGCCGGCATGGCCCTGCATGACGCGCTGCCAGTGGGCGGCCGAATCGAGCGAGGCGTCCTGCGGTTCCGAGCCGATGGCGGTCGGATAGAACAGGATCTCGGCGCCGGCGAGCGCCATGGCCCGCGCGGCCTCGGGGAACCACTGGTCCCAGCAAATGCCGACGCCGAGGGTCCCGAAGCGCGTCGGCCAGACGCGGAAGCCGGTGTCGCCCGGCGAGAAATAGAACTTCTCCGTATAGCCGGGTCCGTCGGGAATATGGCTCTTGCGGTAATTGCCGAGCACGCCGCCGTCGGCGTCGACGATGGCGATGCTGTTATAGGCGGTCTGCCCGGCGCGCTCGAAATAGCTGACCGGCAGGACCACGCCGAGCTCCGCCGCCAGCGCCGCGAAATGGGCGATCAGCGGATTGCCGTCGAAGGGCTGGGCCAGGTGGAAATGGTCGTGGAACTGGTCCTGACAGAAATAGGGTGTCTCGAACAGCTCCTGGATCAGGATGACATTGGCGCCGTCGGCCGCCGCCTGCCGGACAAGCCGCTCGGCTCGCGCGATGTTGCCGCGGCGATCCCAGTCGCATTCCATCTGCGTCGCGGCGACGGTGACCTGGCGCATGATCCATCCTTCTCCGATGCGGCAAGACGCCCGAGGATCGGTCGATAGGGCGCGAACGGCTTGTCATCGTCAAGTGTTCCATCGTCCGCGACGAACGGCCGGCTGCAAGCGCGATCGTGTGGCACAACTGGAGATTTCGTCGATTTGCGCCGGGATTGTGCGGGCGATAGTGTCCTATGGGTGCCGACTGAACGTGCGAGGCTTGGGTCGGTTCCCGTGGGATATCGGCCCTTCCGGGGCCTCAGCGTGAAGCTCCGTCAGGGGCAGGGGATCATCTCTTTGTGCACATCGCTTCTCTATCGTGACACCGCCGATCGCGCCTATCTGGGCCGGACGCTGGAACTCAGCATCGAACTGCCCTACCAGATCGCGCTGTTCCCGCGGGATCTGGTCCTCTCCTCGACGGTCGAGGGACATCCGGCGGTCAACTGGCGGATGCGCCATGCTGCCGTGGCTGTGACGATGCCGGCGGTGCCGCCGGCGCCGGGCAGCACGTTTGGTCCGGGCGATCTCAAGGTGATCGAGGGCCTCAACGATGCCGGGCTCACCTTCTCCGTGCAGTCCTATCCGAAGGCCGCCGGCCCGCAGGCCCCGGTCGACGCCAGCGAGGCCGCCCTCGCGGCCGCCGATATCGGCGCCTGGGTGCTCGGCCAGTTCGCCACCGTCGCCGAGGTGAAGGCGGCGCTCGCGACGCAGGCGGTGCTGCTCACGCCCGTGCCGATCCTCGGCGGGCTGCCGATGCCCTTCCACTACTCGGTGCACGACACGAGCGGCGCGAGCCTGGTGATCGAATTCCACGAGGGCGTCCGCACGGTCTACGACAACCCCGTCGGCGTCATGACCAACGCGCCGCAGTTCGCGTGGCACCTGACCAATCTCAACAACTACGCCTTCCTGAACAACGTCGATCACTCGACGGGTCGGTTCAACGGTTATGACGTGGCGCAGCCCGGGTCGGGCATCGCCAAGGCCGGCCTGCCGGGCACGGACACCTCGGTCGACCGCTTCATCCGTGCCGCCTATTACGCGCAGTTCGCCGAGAAGCAGGCCGATCCCGACAAGGCGGTGCAGATGGTGGCGCACATCATGAACAACTTCGATCGCCCGCGTGGCATCACGATCGATCCGCCGGATCAGGGCAGCGGCCATCTCCATGTCGAGGGACACGAGATCACCACCATCCCGACCGAGTTCACCAGTTGGACGAGCCTGACCGACCTCGATCGCCGCCGCTTCTACATTCGTGACAGCGGCGGCATGAACTACGCCTGCCTCGACCTGAAGGCGCTCGGCTCCGTCTCCGCCTTCCAGACCAAGCCGATGGCCCGGCTCGTGCCTTCGGTCACGGACGCCACCGCCAGCCTGACGGCGGCCTGAACTGGCGCTTCGCTGGATGCACCTCCGCCGCCCGTCGCCAGAAGGCGCCGGGCGGCGAGGACGGTCTCAATCCTTTTCCGATGCGGCGAGACGCGCGATGATCGACCGATAGGGCGCGATCAGCTTGTCGTCATCAAGCGGCGCTTCATGGTTCCAGCTTGCGACGATGCAGTGGACCCGGCCGTCCCGTCCGGTCACGCGCGTCGAGAGATTGAGGACGCCGAGCTCGGATCCGCCCTTGTAGGCCACCGCCTGCCAGTTGGCCCGGTCCGAGACGCCCGGGTTGATCGAGACGGCCGGCAGCGTCGCCGTCCTGTCGAGCAGGGCGCAGAGCTCGCGGGCGGTCATGAACCATTCGACCTCGTGGGTGGCGTTCGGGCTGAGCGCCGTCGGCAGCGGCGCGTCGGCGATCCGCTTCAGGATCGCGCGCCGCCCCTCGGCATCGGCTTCCCGCCATTCCGCGCGCAGCCTGGCGTTCGCCTCCGTCTTCAGCGTGAAGAATTCGCGCGTCGTCGGGAAGGGTGCGTTGGCGGGTGTCACGGCCTCGACCGCCGCGCGGCCGACAAGGGCGACGAGGGCGTCCGTGGCCGTGTTGTCGCTGATCGAGATCATCAGATTGGTGAGCGTCGCCACCGTGACGGGCGTTCCGGCGGGCCAGTCCTGAAGCTGTCCGGTGGGCAGGGATTTCCAGTTCGGATCGAGCGGCACGACCTGGTCCCAGGCCAGCCGGCCCGCTGTCACGGCGTCGTCGAGGGCCGCGAGGATGGCGAGCTTGGCAGCGGAGCCGACCGCGAGCGGCGTGCCGGCGTCCTCGGCGAGGATCGGTTCGCCATCGGAGAGGACGAGCAGGGCCGTCTTGCCCGGCAGCGCGCGGATCGTCGCGGCGTGATCGGCGATCTCGCCGGCGATCTCCGGCGGGCCGAGCCAGAGGCCGGCGATGCGGCCCTCCGCGTCGAGGGTGATGCTGGCCGGAACCGTCGCCCTTTCGAGGCGGACGAGGAAGCCGCCATCCTTCGGCTCGATGCCTCGCAGCGGTCCGTAGGCCGTTCGCAGGCCGTCGAGCAGGCGCGCGACCTCGGCTGCCGGCACGGCGGCGAGGAAACTAGCGGCGAAGCGATCCGGCGCGGGCGCCCCGGCCTTCAGCAATCGCTCCAGAGTCTCGGCCGGCGTTTCGGTGGCGGCGACCGTCATGCCCGGGCAAGCGAGGGTGCCGACGAGCAGGGTGGTTGCGAATAAGCGACTGAGCGGAACCATCGTGCTTTCCTTCCTGTTGCCCGGACAACGTTGCCTGGTGCCGATGGATCCCCGCCGTTCGGTTCGCCCGTCGTCCATGGCGGGCGCGGCCGGGGCGCGCTATCCTCGCATGCGAGGGAACGGTGTGCCGGTGTCGCCGTTGGCCGGATGTGCAGAGGAGTAGCCCCATGGACAAATCGACCGTCAAGCCCTTGCGGCTCATCGATCCGACGCTGGTCAAGAGCCAATGCTATGTCGACGGCGCCTGGGTGGGCGAGGGCAGCGTCGCCGTCACCAACCCCGCGACCGGCGAGGTCATCGGCCTCGTGCCGAAATTCGGCGCCGACGAGACGACGAAGGCCGTCGACGCGGCCGCCTCGGCTTTCAAGACATGGGCGGCGAAGACGGCGAAGGAGCGCTCCAGGCTCGTGCGCCAGTGGTTCGAGCGCATCCGCGCCCATCACGACGACCTGGCGATGATCCTGACCTCGGAGCAGGGCAAGCCGCTCGCCGAGGCGAAGGGCGAGATCGACTACGCCAATGCCTATGTCGAGTTCTATGCCGAGGAGGCGAAGCGCATCGCCGGCGAGACGCTGCCGAGCCATCGGGCCGATGCGCGCATCCTGGTGCTGCGCCAGCCGACCGGCGTCGTCGCGGCGATCACGCCGTGGAACTTCCCCGCCGCGATGATCACCCGCAAGGTGGCGCCGGCGCTGGCGGCGGGCTGCACGGTGGTGCTGAAGCCGGCCGGCGAGACGCCGCTGACCGCGCTGGCGCTGGCCGAACTCGCCGACCGGGCCGGCATTCCGCCCGGCGTGTTCAATGTCGTCACCGGCAGCGCCAGCGAGATCGGCGGCGTGCTGACCTCGCATCCGGCGATCCGGCTGGTGAACTTCACCGGCTCTACCGAGATCGGCAAGCTGCTGATGAAGCAGGCCTCGACCACCGTGAAGAAGATGGCGCTCGAACTCGGCGGCAACGCGCCATTCATTGTCTTCGACGACGCCGATCTCGACGCGGCGGTGGAGGGGGCGATGATCTCCAAGTTCCGCAACATGGGCCAGACCTGCGTCTGCGCCAACCGCATCTACGCGCAGGCGGGAATCCACGATGCCTTCGTCGCGAAGCTGACGGCGGCGGTGGAGAAGCTCAGGGTGGGCGACGGCGTGGAGCCGGGCGTCACGCAGGGGCCGCTCATCAACGACAAGGCGGTGGAGAAGGTCGAGGAGCACCTGCGCGACGCGACCTCCAAGGGCGCCACCATCGCGCTGGGCGGCCATCGTCACGCGAAGGGCGGCACCTTCTTCGAGCCGACCGTGCTGACCGGGGCGACGCACGACATGCAGCTCGCACGCGAGGAAACCTTTGGCCCGATTGCCCCGGTGTTCCGCTTCGAGACGGAGGAGGAGGTCGTGGAGGCCGCCAATGACACCGAGTTCGGCCTCGCCGCCTATTTCTATTCGCGCGACATCGGCCGGATCTTCCGCGTCGGCGAGGGGCTCGAATACGGCATTGTCGGCATCAATTCCGGCGTGATCTCGACGGAGCTGGCGCCGTTCGGCGGCGTCAAGGAATCGGGCAATGGCCGCGAGGGATCGCATCACGGCATCGATGAATTCGTCGAGAAGAAATATCTTCTCGTCGCCGGCCTCGATCGGTAGGGCGCCATGTCCAAGGCGGTCCGCTGGCAAAGCTGGGATGGCGAGGGGCTGGAGCACATGGTGTTCAGCGATCGTCCGACGGGCGCGGTTGCGGAGGGCGCGCTGCTTTCGGGCGGCGATGCGCGCTTCGCCGCCCATTACGAGCTAGCCTGCCATCCGAACGGGCAGGTGGCCGCGGCGCGTGTCGCGATCGTCGGCGGCCCGTCCATCGCCCTGCAGTCCGACGGCGACGGCCTCTGGCGCAACAGCGAGGGCAAGCGCGTTCCGGCGCTGGTCGGCGCCATCGACGTCGACCTCTCGGCGAGCCCTGTCACCAACATGCTGACGATCCGAAGGCTCCGCCTGCAAGAGGGGGAGGCGCGGGAAATCACGGCCGTCTATGTCCGCTTCCCGGACCTCGAGGTGCTGCTCGACCGACAGCGCTACACCTGCCTGGAGGCGGGCCGCCGCTACCTCTACGAGGCCGTCGACGGCACGTTCAGCGCCGAGATCGAGACGGAGGCGAGCGGCCTCGTCACGCGCTATGACGGGTTGTTCCGCCGGGTGCCCTAGTTCGCGCGCCGGACGCGGCCGAGGAGGCGGGCCATCAGCGCCCGCGAGGCGTCGCGCGGGACGAAGGCGAGGGACGCCGCGCGCGGCTCGACGGCCGCCGCCCGGTCGGGCAACGGCCCGGTCGCGCTCCGCCCGTTCGGGGCATGGAAGATCCGCTGTTGTCGCATCGCGCCTCGCATGGCGCGGAAGCTAGGCGCGTTCCGTCTCAGCGTGATGACGGGGGCGGGGACCCGTCCCCCCTCCCGCAACGTCTCACGCGTCGGCGACCTTGCCGTCCTCGCCGAGCGGGTCATAGGTCCCGAAGGTCCATTCATAGCCTTCGAGGTCGCGACAGGAATATTGCCGCGCGCCATAGTCGGTATCTTCCAGCGGACGGGTCACCTTGGCGCCGCCGGCGACCGCCTTGTCGTGATGGCCGTCGACGAAGCGGACCGAGAGATAGAGCCCGCCCGCGCCGCCGCTCGCCGTCCGCCCGCTCGCCTGGATCTCCGGGCTGAAGCCGCCCAGCATGATCATGTCGAGGCCGAAGCGGAGCTCGGCATGCACGACTTCGCCGTCCGGGCCCTCGTGCAGGGCCTTGAGTTCGAATCCGAAGCCGTTGACGAGAAAGCGGATTGCGGCGCGGGGATCGCGATAGCGGAGCACCGGAAAGATGTGGGACGAATGAACCATGCGGGAATGAGAACTCCTTGTTCAGGCGCGGGCTTCGGCGCCGGCGGCCTGGTCGAGCGCCTGCTCGAAGACGTTCTCCGGCTGGCAGCCGGAGAGGGCGAAGCGGCGGCCGAAGACGAAGAACGGCACGCCGCTGATGCCGCCCTGGGCCGCGTCGAGCGCCAGCTGCCGCGTGATCGCCAGTTCCCCGGCATCGGTCGCGAGCCGCCGTGCTTCCTCGGCCGTGAAGCCATGCCGCGCCGCGATCGACGCGAGCACGTCGGGATCGGCGATGTTCTGCGCCTGCATGAAATGTGCCTCGAACAGGGCCATGGCCAGCGCCGCCTGGGTGCCCTTCTCCAGCGCATGGCGGATCAGCGTGTGCGCCGCCGCGGTCGGCCGCTGGCGCGGCTGCTTCGACAGGTCGAGCGCGAGGCCGGTCTTGCGTGCCTCGGCCTCGACCCGCGCGAACATCGCGGCGGGATCGCCGCCCAGGCGCTTGCGCAGCTTCTCGGCCACGTCGATACCCTCCGGAGGCACGTCGGGATCGAGGAAGAACGGGTGATGGACGATCCGCGCGCTGGTGCCGGTCGCGGCGAGAACCTTCTCGAGGCGCGCGACTCCGATGAAGCACCAGGGGCAGACGATGTCGGTCACGACGTCGATCTGGATATCCGGCATGAACATTCTCCCGCTGTGCGGTAAGGCCGCGTCAACCAATCGGAAATGAACGCCAGCTATAACAAGACTGCGTGACCGAGGACACAGCCGCGGTCCCGCAACGATGCTATTGCTCCCCGGCAATCTGATTCCACTCTCAGGACAAAACCATGCGTATCGCTTTTGCGGCGTTCTTCGGTCTGATCTTCGGCGGCATTGTCGGCGTTGGCACCGGCGTGGGCATCGGCATGCTCCTGCAGCGCATCGTGGATGTCGGCTGCCGCGGCGGCGACTGCGCCTATTTCGTCATCTTCTGGGCGGGCGTCGGCCTCGTGATCTGCGCGCTGCTCGGCGCCATTCTCGCCGGCGTCATGAGCCGCGACAACATCCGCGCCAGCCTGCCGCGTCATTCCTGAGAAGCCGCTGGGCTGATCCGCCTTCAGGCGTCGTCGAAGGCCGGGTGGAACTTGACCTCGCCCGCCGGCGTCACGGCCGGCGCGGACAGGGCGCGGACCATGAAATACTCCGGCGGCACGCCCGCATAGGTGAGGCGCGGATCGGCGCGGAAGCCGAAGCGCCCGTAGAAATCCGGCTCGCCGACCAGCACGCATCCGGCGGCGCCGAGCGCCGCGAGCCGCGCCAGGCCCGTCTCGATCAGCTGTCGTCCGATGCCCTGGCCCTGCCGGTCCCGCCGCACGGCGACCGGCCCCAGCCCGTACCAGCCTGGCTCGACGCCGTCGATCGATACCGGCGAGAAGGCGATGTGGCCGACCACCTGTCCCGCTTCCTCCGCCACCAGCGATAGCGTCAGCGCGCCCGCGTCGCGCAGCGCGCCGACGAGGCGCGCCTCGCCCTGATTGCTGTGCGGATGATCCACGAACGCGGCGGCGACTAAGGCTTTGATCGCCTCGTAATCCCTTGGATTTTCGTCTCTGATCATCATTTAGGCAATATATCAAGTATTTGTCATGAACGACAAGTCTATTTCGTTTTGAATTTTGAAACAATGAATGCCAATAATGGCATCGAATATTTATGTAGAACCTTGTTGTGCGCTGCAAAATGAGGCGATACTAATTACGGCAGCTGAAGAGAAAGCGAATTCGTCTGATCGTATTGGATGCGATTGTGACAGGATTGCTGTGCATGAACGGACGCTGCGACGTGAACAAACCTATCAAGAGCCAGCTCGAGCCGGTTTTTCCCCCGCAAAACAAGGCAACGCTCCGGATGGTGCTGGCCGGCGCCAGCGACCGGGCCGCCTTCGCCGCCGGTCCGCTGGCGCATCTCGTCACCTTCACGGATGAGCTGTTTCGCAGCGACGGCACCATGCGCGATGTCTACCCGGTGATCGCCGTGGTTGCCTCGCCGGCCGGCAGCGCCGAAGTCGAGGCTGCGAAGGCCGCGCTGGCGAAATTCGCGACGATTCCCGCGCCCCCGGTGATCCGGGTCGAGCGCGACCTGGATGGCATCGCCGCGCTGATCCAGACGGTGCTCGAATCGGGCCTCGGTCGCGTCTCGAACCACGCCCGCACCATGGCCTCGGAACTCGTCATGCTGCGGCGCGAGCGCGAGACCCTGTTCGAGAATTTCCGCGTGCTGGAAGACGCCTTCCGCGCCCGCAACTGGGAGCCGGCGAGCGAGATCTTCGCGCATGACGTCTTCGTCGATCCGAAGGACGAGGGCATCGGCCGCCTGATGCGCGAGAGCTGGGTCGAGCAGCTCCTGCCGGTATCGAGCTTCGGCGTGTCCGGCTTCGCGCTGCACTTCCGCGATGCTGCCAAGGGCGCCGGCGAGGTCATCGTCACGCTCGACTATGTCGAGAGCGGCGAAGGTGTCGCCGAATGGATGGTGCCCTTCTCCGACCTTTCGGCCGGCTGGAACTTCTTCTCCCTGCCCAAGGCCTGCGACGGCAGCCCGCGCACCTTGCGGCTCCGGGTTTCGGCCAACGGCGCCGAGCCGCCGTCGCCGTCGCTCGGCCACCCGATCGCCAGCCACCGCTATGCCGCCCGGTCGCGCTCGCTGCATGGCGATCTCGACCATCGGCCGCTGGCGATGAAGGTCTATGCCGGCGTTCCGGGCGTGCGCCCGACGGCGCTGCCGAACTCGATCGCCCCGAGCGCGCTGATGAGCGGTCGCCGGATCGAGGACTATCGCCTGCCGCTCGACGCGCTCCGCGCGGTCGCCGATGTCTCGGTCAGCCCGATCGTGCCCGACTTCCAGACCATCCGCTTCCTCGAGCACGAGGATGCGATCGTCTGCCATCCGCTGCCCGCCGGCATCTCGGCCGGCGCCATCGCCAATGTCGTCGCGCCCGGCACGGTGCGCTTTGCGGCGCGCGCCACGATCGACCATCCCGACGGCAAGCCCGCCCGCGTCGGCTTCCTGCTGGCGCCGAGCGCCGCCAATCTGCGTTCCGAGATCGCCGTCCTCGAACGCGAGGGCACGGCGCGCCGCTCCGCCTTCTTCAGCGGCTGGCGCGACGTGGTGGCCGGGGAATCCGCCAGCATCAACATCATGCTCGACAGCCCGATCCAGCGGACGATGAACCTGGTCGTGCTGAGCCGCGCCAAGGGCGATTCCGTCGATTTCTCCTGGCTCAAGGTGTTCGATTTCCGCCTCGTCCGGCACTTCGATGTCGACGCGCGCGGGGAGGCCGCCCATGCGTAGCGCCGCCAACAATCTCGGCGCGGTCAAGGATCTCGACGAGGCCAGGGATCTCGTCGTCGTCGCCATGCCGCTCTACGGCCACGCGGCGCTGGCGATCGAGGCGCTCGAGACCGCCTTCGCCTCGCAAACCCGCTGCCGGATCGAGGTGGTCGTCTCGGTCGACGGCGATCCGCGACGGGAGGTGTTCGATGCGCTGACGCTCTATGCCGCGACGCGGCCGGAGCTGCACGTCATCTTCGGGCCAAACGCCGGCCCGGGCGGGGCGCGCAACCGCGCCATAGACTTCATCGTCGAGAGCCTGCCCGAGGCGAAGGCCATCTATTTCCTAGATGCCGACAACCGCGTCCTGCCGACGACCATCGAGACGCTGTATGAGCGGCTGAAGGCCGAGCAGTGCGGTTGGGTCTATACCAATATCGACACGTTCTCCGTGCGCTGGGGCGCCCATTATGGCGACCGTTACTCGCGCCTGACCCATTGCGTCTCCGACAATATTTGCGACACCGGCTCGATGATCTCGATCGAGGTGTTCCGCGCCGGCGTGCGTTTCGACGCCGACCGGCAGAACGGCTTCGAGGACTGGGAGTTCTGGCTTTCCTGCATCGAGGCCGGTTTCGTCGGCGCGCCTTGCCACGACACCGCATTCGAATATCGCCTCCGGGCCGAAAGCCGCTTCAAGGAAGCGAACCGCGACCGCGCCGCTTCGGTGAGCTTCCTGCGCCGCCGGCACAAGGCGCTGTTCCGCCGCTCGACACTGGTCGATTTCGAGCATGAGGAATGCCCGCGCTACGCGTTCCTCCGGACCGGCGATGGTGCGATCGGCTGTTTCACCGACCCGAACCAGCCGGCGTCCGAGCTCGATTTCGACGAGACGATCCGCGCCTTCTGGGGCAGCGCCGCCGAGCCGGACAACGTCCATTTCCCGCCCTTCCTGGCGGCGGCGAGCCGCGAGACGCTGAAGCTCCTGAAGCAGTCGCGTCTCTGGCCGAACCTCCTGATGCATCTGGAGCGCGCCACCGAGGCGGCGAACGTCGTCTTCGTGCAGATCGGCAACGCGGCCGCCGAGCGCGGCATCGACATCGAGATCCAGCCCTCCGGCTATGTCCGCAAGGGCCGCGCCGATCTCGTCTTCGTGTCGTCGACGATCGTGCGCGACGCGATCAAGAACGACGCGCTCGGCTGGCTGGGGTCGATCGCGACCGACCAGATCTGGCCGACCGTCGCGGTCGTGAAGGTGCGCTTCCCGTTCCCCGGCGCCGCGCCCAAGCGCTCGTCGGCGACGCCGGAGCAATCGCTGTTCAACCTCGTGCAGACGATCGCGACCAGCCCGCTGCAGTCGATGGCCGACCGGCGCTGGACCTGGCGCGGCGCGCGCCTGCCGGCGCTCTCGGAGCTCTACAAGCAGTTGCGCACCGAGGTTGGCGGCGCGCCGGTGCTGCCGATCGGGCATGCCCGCGACGGCAAGCGCACGCTGGCGCTGCTGGTCCCGAACGCCTCCTTCGGCGGCGCCGAGAAGGTCGCCTTCGCGGCGGCGCGCGAGTTGAAGGCAGAGGGCTACGAGACGCATCTCTTCGTGCTCGGCTCGGCGCGCATGGACGTGCTCGACGAGTTCGATGGCGCGTTCGACCACATTCATTTCTGGAAGGCGGGCATTCCGGCCTGGGGCGGTTCCAACCGCTTCCTCGGCCAGGACTTCATCGCCGAATACCACGACATCGACTGGGCCGCGCTCAAGGGCATGCTGTCCGGCTTCGACCTCATCGTCAACAACCACGTCATGGCGGTGCATCCGCTGATGGCGCGGCTGCGCTCCGAAGGCACGCGGACCGCGTGCTATCTGCACGTCGTCGACGAGACGCCGCTGCGCCGCCCCGCCGGCCAGCCCTTCGCGGCGATCGCGCACGAGCATTGCTATGACGCGTTCCTGACCTGCTCCGAGCAACTCAAGATCTACCTGCACAGCTACGGCGTCCCGCTGGAGAAGATCTTCGCGGTCGCCAACGCGCCGAGCATCTCGGTCAAGCCGAAGATGATGTCCGAGATCGTCGAGCACCGGCAGCAGCGCGCCGCCGACGCGCCGCTGAAGATCCTCTATATGGGCCGGTTCGAGCCGCAGAAGGGCATCGACCGCATTCATGCCGCCCTGCAGGAGCTGCGCGTCCGCGGCGTTCCTTTCGAGGCGCTGGCCGTCGGTGGCGAGATCCTCGCCGAGCAGCCGAGCTCCTGGACCGGCAAGCTGAAGGAGATCGGCGTTGCCGTCCGTCCGCCGATCTTCGGCGGCCGCGAGATCGCGAGCGTGCTCGCCTGGGGCGACATCCTGATCATGCCGTCGCGCTGGGAAGGCGCGCCGCTGATGATCGCCGAGGCGCAGCTCGTCGGCTGCGTGCCCGTCGCGACCGCGGTCGGCGCCGTCGACGAACTCGTTACCGATGGCCGCGACGGCATCCTGATCGAGGGGGAGGCGGATCTGAAGATCGTCGCCGACCTGGCCGCCGCCGTCGAGGCGGTGGCGCGCGATCGCGGCCTGCTCGCGCGGCTTCGCGACGGCGGCCTGTTCACGGCGTCCGGCCGCTCCTGGGCGGCGTCGTTCGGGCCGTTCGTCGAATGGTGCGAGCAATCCGTAATCCCGACCAAACGGATCGTCGCGCGCGAACCGCGCCCGATGACCGAGCCAAGCAACAACGAGATCGAGGTTTCGGCCGTCGCCTGACGCCGCCGAGACAAGAGGAGAGGTGCGTTTCTATGCGTTCGCGGATCCTGGTCACGGGCATTCCCGGCCATTACACGAGGCTGGTTCGGAGCGCCAAGGGCGCGACCGTCCACTATGGCGAGCAGCAGCTGCAGCCGGAGAGCAAGGAAGCGTTCCTGCGCGAGCTGACCAACATCAGCAACACCGGCAATTACCTGATCGGCGAGGGCGCGCTGCGCGCCATGCCGTCGAATGCCACTCAGGTGCCGTTCTGGCATCTGCACAATGCCTGCACCAACGGCACCGGCCTCGACGAGATCAACGCCAATTTCGACATCTGCGTCTTCACCTGCGCCAATCTGCTGCGCAAGGGGCTGTCGGCCGATGCCGAGGCCCTGGTGCTGAAGAACCTCGACATGCCGATCGTCATGCTCGGCATCGGAATCCAGAACCGCGCCGATCTCGAGGAAGGTCTGCCGGAGGGCACGCAGAAGCTGCTCGACGTGCTGAAGGGCAAGGAGCACTACTTCCTGACCCGCGGCCACGAGACGGCGGAGTTCCTGAAGTCACGCGGTTTCTCCTTCGTGCGCCCCACGGGCTGCCCGTCCGTCTACTTCCTGCCCGACAACATGCGCACGGCGCTGAAGCGGCTGCCGGAAGTCAAAGTCGGCAGCGGCCGCACGGTCTTCTCGGGCTATCTCGGCGCGACGGAAGAAGCGGTGCGCGACGTCAACATGCTGAGCAAGCCGGAGAGCGAGTCCTTCTACGTCGTGCAGGACGAGTTCCTGCATTTCGACATGAAGGTCGAGCCCAACAAGGACGGTCGCGTCTTCGACTCGACGTCGGGCCAGATGATCGGCGACCTCCAATACAAGGCGCAGGACCAGCTGCAGCGGAAGCTGAAGCTGCACACCTTCTTCGACACCAACCAGTGGCGCGCCTGGACCTCGTCGATGGACTTCTCCATCGGCCGGCGCTTCCACGGCAACATCATCGCGCTGCAATCGGGCGTGCCCGGCCTGATGGTGGCCGTCGACGACCGCATGCGCGAGATGCTGCGCTTCACCGGCCTGCCTTCGGTCGAGGCCTCGGCGCTCGAGGCGGCCAATGACAGGGCCGAGTTCGTCGCCGACCATCTCGCCGATCTGAACGTTCCGCAGGTGGTCGAGACTTACAACGAACGCGAGAGCAATTTCCGCGCGACGCTGCGCGACATCGGCCTGAACTAGTTTTCCGCGCCCGCCCGCCCTGGTTCCCGGGGCGGGTCGGCTGATCGCAGCCTACGGCACTTCCAGCATCCAGAGGACGAGCGTCATGCGCATCTTGCTGACCGGCATCCCTTCCTATCTTCAGCGCACCGTCGCCGGCGTTTCCGGCGCGACGGTTCGTCACCGTCCGTATTTCGACGACATCCTGACCAAGAAGAACGTCATCGACCAGGTCAAGAAGATCGCCAATACTGGCAATTACCTGATCGGCGAGGGCGCCGGCCATGCCATGCAGGGCCACGACGTCACTTATGTGCCGTTCTGGCATCTCGCCAACAGCCTGTCGTCGGACGACGTCTATGACGAGCTGGCGCGCAGCTTCGACATCTGCGTCTTCGCTTCGGCCAATCTTCTGCGGCCGGGCCTCTCCGCCGATCTCGAGGCGCAGGTCTTCGAGAAGCTGAAGCTGCCCGTGGTGGTGATGGGCATCGGCATCCAGAAGAAGGCGAACCTTCGCGATGACCTGCCGGCCGGCACGCAGAAGTTCCTCGACGTGCTGCGCGCCAAGGAGAGCTATTTCCTGACGCGCGGCTACTTCACCTCGGAGTTCCTGAAGGAGCAGGGGATGAAGTTCGTGCGGCCGACCGGCTGCCCGTCGCTCTATTTCAATCCGAACGGCATGCGCCAGGCGCTGACCAAGCTCGCCAATCCTGAGCTCGCGGAGGCGCAGAAGATCGCCTTTGGCGGCTATCTCGGCAGCGTCGCCGACACGATCGTCGACGCGCATGTGCTGTTGAAGCCCGACAGCACCGCGCATTACGTGATCCAGGACGAGGTGACCGTCTACAACGTCAATATCGTCGGCGACGACCAGACGCTCGCCTACGACCCGCCTTCGGGCCGCCTGATCGCGCCGATGGAGTACAAGCATCAGGAGAAGTGGCAGCGCAAGAACGAGCTGCACGTCTTCTTCGACACCAATCGCTGGCGCACCTGGGCCTCGCAGCTCGACCTCTCCTTCGGCCGCCGCTTCCATGGTTGCATCATCACCATGCAGGCCGGCATTCCCTCGCTGATGATCGCGGTCGACGACCGGATGCGCGAGATGCTGGAGTTCATCGGCTTCCCGCATCTGGAGGCCGGCGTCTGGAACCGCGAGGCGCAGAAGAAGGCGTATCTGAAGGAGTTCCTGTCGACGATCGACGCGCAGGCCTCGCTGGATCGCTACGACGCCTGCGAGCTGAACTTCCGCACGGCGCTGAACGATATCGGCATCAAGCAGGCGGCGCCCGCGCAGCCGGCGAAGGCCGTGGCTCCGGCCCCCGCAGCCGCGGCGCGGGCGCATGAGGCCGCGTAGCAGGACACGCATGGCACGCATCGCCCCGGCCCTCGCAGCCGGGGCGATGCTGCTGGCGGCCGTCTCGGGCGCCGGCGCGGCCGAGATCGGATTCAACCGGGTCAATCTCGGCTGGAAAAAGCCCGATGAGCGCCAGGCCGTGATCGGCGAGATGCAGCGGAGCGGTGTTGTCTCCGTGCGGCTGTCGCTGAGCGCGCCGGTCGACCCCAGTCTGGATGCCGTCCGGATCGCGCATGAGGCCGGCCTGCGCATTCTGCTCGAGATCTCGCTCAACAATCCCGACTTCTATCCCGAGGGCACCAAGCGCCGTCCGGCCAAGGGCCAGAGCCACGACGCCTATCGCTTGTCGGACCTCGATCCCGAGCGCTACCGCCTCGTCATTCGCGATGCATTGGCGAAGCTGGATCAGATGGGCGCGGCGATTGTGGCGGTCGAGCCCGGCAACGAGATCAACTGGGCCGGCTACAATGGCGACCTCGCGGTCAGCGCCGATGCCAAGGCCGCCCCGGCGAAGAGCGATCCGGCCAAGGTGGCCCTCGGCATCGAGCGCTATGTCGATCTCCTCCGCGTAACGCGCGAGGAGATGGCGGCGAGCCGGCTCAACAAGGACGCCAAGCTGATCTCGGCCGGTCTTTCCGACATGCCGATCCCGTTCTCGCGTCGCGTTGGGCTGGAAATCATGCCCGCCGCCGACTGGACGGCGCGCATGCGGGAGCACGGCCTCGATACGCTGGTCGATGCCTATGGCATTCACGTCTATCCCGGCAGCACCGGCACGGCGAAGCGCCGCGATGCGCTCGTGCGCGAGGCGCTCGCCTTCTGTGGAACCGACCCGTCTGGCAAGCCGTGCTGGATCACGGAGTGGGGCGTCGCCAACACCTCGCCGCGCTGCCCGGTCGACGACAAGGCGCGCGCCACGCAGGTCGAGCAGGTGCGTTCGATCATTGACGCCGACATCGCCGCCGGCCGCGTCGAGGCCGCCTATTATTTCGATTGGGACAGCGAGACGCCCTACAGCGTCTGGCGCTGCGGCGGCCTGTCGTCGGCCGGCCGCGCCGCTGTCCGGCCGGTGGCAGACTGATGCCCCGGTTCCCGGCCTAACTCAGGGAGGACAGCGCATATGGCGCTCCGCACTATCATCATCGGCGGCTCGAACACGGTCATGCAGCCGGGATACTGGCCGAGCCTCCTGGCCAACATGGCCCGGCGCGGGCATCCGCTCGATGTCGTCGCCGATCTCTCGGTCGGCGGCACGACGTCGGGCTTCGGCCTGTTCCAGCTGAAGGCGCATCCGGGGCTGGCCGATGCCGACCTGCTGATCATCGAATATGCGCTCAACGACGCCTTCGTCTATGGCGACGAGCGTCGGCCGTTCCGCCACTGGGCCCGCTTCTACGAGGGCATCATCCGCTACGCGCGGGAGCAGAACCCTTCGCTCCAGGTCGTTTCGCTGGTCTTCGGCGCGCGCGGCGGCACCTATGTCAGCGCCGTGCCGTCGATCGACGCCGGCATGCACTACATCTCCGACTGGTACGATACCTCTGTCATCAACGTCTCGCGCAGCCTGATCCGGCGCTTCGGCCGCGAGGTCGTGACCGATCCCGGCTTCTATGCGGATCAGGGGCACTATGCGCGCCCGATCGCCACGACGATCGTCGCCGATATCGTGGCGGATGGGCTGGAGCAGATCCTGAGCGCGCCGGTGCTGCCGCGCGCTCTGCCGGTCGCGATCGATCCGCATCATTTCGCTGGCGCTAGCGTCATCGATGCCAAGGCGCTGATCGAACGCTACGGCCTGCCGGCGCGCGAATACAAGAACCGCCGCTTCGCCGCCGCCACCGCCGATCTCGGCGGCCATCGGCTGAAGCTCGAATTCGAGAAGGGCAGGCCGCTGGCCTTCTCCTATGTCTGCGCTCCGGAAATCGGCGCGCTTGAGATCACGATGGCGAACGAGACCGTCGAAGCGGCGATGCTGAAGGGGGGCGTGCGCGACGGCACGTTCAAGTTTCTGCTCTCGATGCTGAGCTGCGAGTTCCTCTATCCCGGCCCGGCGCTGATGCAGGAGCCGGCGAAGCTCGCCTGCACGATCGAGGTCGCCCGCGGCGCGCCGCGGGCCAACCGGCATCTGCCGAAGGACAATGTCGCCCACGGCGAATGGGACCCGAAGGCGGAGGCCGTGATGCCGCTGCTCGGCATGCTCTATACCGGCACGCTCAAATCCTGCGTCGCCGAGGCGGTCGCGGGGGATCTCGCTCAGCCGGTGGCCGCTAGCGTCGAGCGGGTGGCCGCCGCGCCCAGCATCTGAGCCATGATGGCGCGTTGGCGCGCCAGGCACTTGTCGAGCGCGTAGCGCTCGATGACCGTCTGGCGTGCCTGCCGCCGCAGATCCATGAAGGCAGCGGGGCGCGCCAGCACGTCGAGGATGCTCTCGGCGAGCGCCTCCGGCTCGAAGAACGGCACCAGAAGTCCGTTCCGGCCATGGCTGATGACCTCCTCGACCGGCGCCGTCGCCGAGCCGATCACCAGCGCGCCGCAGGACATCGCCTCCAGCACCGACCACGAGAGCACGAACGGGTAGGTGAGGTAGACATGGGCGGCCGAGATCTGGAAGAGCCGCGTCAGGGTGGCGTGCGGCACCTGGCCGGGAAAGAAGGCCCGCTCCGGATCGAGCGGCGTTTCCGCGAGGATCGCATCCTTCCAGGACCGCCCGTCGCCGCGCGCCGCGCCATAGCTGTTTGAATCGCCGCCGACGAAGACGAAGATCGCGTCCGGGTTGCGTTCCATCACCCGGGCCGCCGCCTTCACGGCCTGCGGAAAACCGCGATAGGGCTCGAGATCGCGCGCCGCGAAAGTGACGACGGGGTCGCCGGCGCGGATGACGCGGCCGTTGGGCAGGGTGAGGCCGCGGCTGCGATCGGGACGAAAGCGCCTGACATCGATGCCGTCGTGGCAGACGGCGATCCGCCGTCGCGTGCCGTCCGGATAGCGGCTGCGCTGCCATCCGGTCGGGCTGATTCCGGCATCGATTGCGTCGAGCGTCACGAGTTGGGCCGCGTTCCGGAGGCGCAGGCGCTGGCGGACGTCGAGATTGATGACGTCGGCCGGGTCGAAGCCAACGTCGGCGCCTTCGGCGTGGTAGTAGAATTCGCAATAGCCGAGCGCGGGGACGCGGGGCACGACGTCCTTGACGAACATCATGCTGCCCCAGCCGATATGCCCGAGGACGATGTCGGGCGGTCCCTCGTTCGTGACCAGCGCATCGAGAGTCTCCGCCACGCGGAGGCCCAGCCGGACATGATGCTCGGTGGTCGCGAGCGGGCTGCTGCGTATGGCGTGCGGCTGCGCCGGGGCCTCGGCCCTGTGCCGCAGGATGCGCACGCCCGGAAGCCGGCGATCGACGCTTTCGGTGATCAGCGTCACCTCGCTGCCGGCGGCCGCGAGATTGGCGGCCAGATGCTCGAACTGACCAACGCCGCGTCTATGGATGAAGAGGACCTTCATGCGGTAGGGGCGCCCCGGTGATGGCGGGGCCGCCGTCCATCACGCGCCGTAGCGCGTTGCATTGGTCCACACCAGCTCCAGCTTCTGGAGCAGGCGGTAGGCGTTGTCGAGCTCGCGCGATTCCCCTTCGTCCCGCACCAGCAGGCGATGATAGGTGTCGTCGGCGGCGCGCAGCGCCTGGCAGAGGTCGTGTCCCTTCTGCGACAGGCTGATCCGGGCGGACCGGCGGTCGCGCTGCGAGGCGACGCGGTCGATATAGCCGAGATCGACCAACTGCTTCAGATAGTAGGAGACGTTCGAGCCGAGATAGTGGCCCTTGTCGAGCAGGTCGCGGACTGAAAGGTCGCCATTGCCGATGGTGAACAGCACCATCACCTGGGCTGGTCCGATATCGCCGACACCGAGTTTGCCCATCTCGATCCGGAGCAGGTCGGTGAAGCGCCGATTGACCCGTTCGATGGTTCTTGCCAGCTCAAAATGGGTGACATGGCCACCGTCATTCTCGGTTACTACCGTGATAACGCTCGCACTTGCGAGATTGTTGCCACCTGCAGTGTTGCTGTCCGTCTCCTCGACTTCTACCGCCGCTTGCAGAAGTTCTCGCGTCATTATAGGGCCCCGCATTGCTAAGTTTAGTTCGATTTTTGAAGCATTGTTATAAACCACGACCTCTATACGGCAATGCTTCAACCTATAGACGTCTTAGAATCAAGCATTAGTTAGGATTGTCAGAAAATTCGATTAAATGTATCTTCTGGACACCCTTGATGCTGAACGATAAAGTTCAGAAATGACAATTTCAAGGCAATCCAATATTATGCCGAAAATTGAAGTAACGTCGACGCATGTTGCAGGTGCGAAGACGCAGGGGAATGTGGACGTTCCCCAGGCCGTGGTGATCGAGGCGCGCCGTTCCTTCCTGGGCGGTCTCGGATACGCCGCCTTGTTGAGTGCGTTCATCAACGTTCTGCAACTTACGATACCGCTCTATATGCTGCAGGTGCACGACCGTGTGCTGAACAGCCGGAGCATGGACACGCTCGCCATGCTCTCGATACTGGCAGCTGGCGCGCTCATTCTCTACGGTATTCTTGAGTTTATCCGCTCCCAAGTTTTCCAGGTGATGAGCGGCCGCCTGGTGCGCAAGCTCAATGGCCCGGTTCTGACCGCGTCGATCCGGGCGTCGGCGCGGGAAGGCACCAGCCGCGCCGCCCAGGCCTTGCGAGATCTCGCCGAACTGCGAACCTTTTTGACCGGTCATGCCGTCAGTGCTCCGCTTGAGGCGGTCTGGAGTCCGATCTTCCTAGTGGTGCTGTTCCTGCTGCACCCCGGCTTCGGTATCGTCGGAATCGTTTCCGTCCTGATCCTGATCATATCAAGCATCGCGCTCGATATCTTGACCCGCGGCCTGCTGTCCGAGGCGAACAAGGCGAATATCGACGCCATTGGCGGCGTCGCCGGCCAGGTGCGCCATGCCGAGGTGATCGAAAGCATGGGCATGCTGCCGGCGCTGGCTGCCCGCTGGCGCCTCGCCCAGTTCAGCGCCCTCGAAATGCTCGAGGCCGGCAATCGGCGCGGCAAGATCATTGCGACAATCACGAGAACCATACGCTATGGCATGCAACTCTTCGTGCTGGCGCTTGGTTGCATCCTGGCGATCCGGCAGGAAATCAGCAGCGGCGCGATGATCGCCTCGACAATCGTCATGGGCCGGCTCCTGGTGCCCTTCGACAGCGTCGTCGAGAACGGCCGTCAATGGGTGGCCGCCTCCGGCGCGTGGAAGCGTGTGCGCGAACTGATCGAATCCGAGGGCTCGGACCGGCAGACCATGCCGACCGCCGTCTGCGAGGGCGATCTGGTCGTCGACAAGCTGATCTACGCCGCCGCCGGGCAGGACGTGCCGATCATCAAGGGCATCTCGTTCAGCCTGTCGCCGGGCGAGGTGCTCGGCGTCATCGGCCCCTCCGCAGCCGGCAAGTCGACGCTCGCACGGCTTCTCGTCGGCATCATCAAGCCGACCGCCGGCGGCGTCTATCTCGACGGCAACAGCGTCTACCTCTGGGAGCGCAGCTCGTTCGGCCAGTTCGTCGGCTATCTGCCGCAGTCCGTGTCGCTGCTCGACGGCACCATCCGCGACAATATCGCCCGCATGGACGATGGCGACCCGCGCGCCGTGATCGAGGCGGCGCGCATGGCCGATGTGCACGAGATGATCGGCCGGCTGCCGCTCGGCTACGATACGCCCGTCGGCGATGCGAGGCTGACGCTCTCGGGCGGCCAGCGACAGCGTGTCGCACTCGCGCGCTGCCTCTACGGCCATCCGCGCCTGATCGTGCTCGACGAGCCGAACGCCAATCTCGACGCGACCGGCGAGGCGGCGCTCATCCGCGCCATCCGCGCCGCCAAGGCCGAGGGGGCGATCGTCGTCATGATCGCTCATCGCCCGGCGATCATGGAGATCGCCGACAAGCTGCTCGTGCTCGAGAACGGCCGAGTGTCCCAGTTCGGTCCGCGCACCGACATCATCTCGCCGATGAATGGCGGACGGTCGGCGGTGAAACATTCGCCGGCGATCGCCAGTGGCGGAGACCGCCGATGAATGAACTGACCAAGCAGACCCGGGCCGAGCTCGATCGCGCCCGACGCGACGCCGTGCCGGCCATCGTCTACGCCACCGCCATCCGCGGCAGCCGCAACGACGTCATTGATCGCGAACCCAGCCTCAAGATGCCGGTCATCGCCGGCCTGGCGGCGATCGTCATCGGCTTCGGCGGCTTCATGAGCTGGGCCGTCTCCGCCAGCCTCGACAGCGCCGCTGTCGCGAGCGGTTCCGTCATCGCCGACACCAAGCGCAAGACGGTCAGCCATTTCGAGGGCGGCATCCTGAAACGGCTGCTGGTCAAGGAGGGCGACCTCGTCCAGGCGGGGCAGCCGCTGATCCTGCTCGACGACACACGGGCCCGTTCCGAGCTGCAGCAGCTGACGTCGCGCCGCTTCTCGCTGACCGCGAAGCTGGCGCGGCTGCGGAGCGAACAGGCCGACGCGGCCGAAGTCGCCTTTCCGCCCGAGCTTCTCAATTCGACCGAGCAGGCGGCGCGGGACGCGATCGCGGCGGAACAGACCTTCTTCGTGAGCCGGCTCGCCGCCAAGGGCGGCCGCCTGGACGTGCAGCGCAAGGCCGTCGAACAGCACGAGGCGGAGGCGCAGGCGCTGGCCTCGCAGGCGGACGCGACCAAGCGGCAGATCGAGCTGCTGCAGGAGCAGCGCGACGCCATCGCCGGGCTGGTCAAGAAGGGCTACGCCAAGCGCTCGCAACTGCTGGAGATCGATTCGAAGCTCAGCGAGCTGCAGGGCGATTCCGGCGAGTTCGTCGCCAACAAGGCCAAGGCCGAACAGGCCAAGGCGGGCGCCAAGCTCGAACTCCTCGCCTTTACGCAGGACTGGCAGCAGCAGGTGGCCGGCGAAATCGCCACCGCGCAGAGCGAGCTCGCCGATGTCGACGAACGCATCGTCGCGGCGCGCGACGTGATGCAGCGACTGGAGGTGCGGTCGCCGCAGGCGGGCGTCATCGTCAATGCCCAGGTTCGCACGGTGGGCGGGGCCATCTCGGCCGGCGCGCCGCTCATGGACATCGTGCCCGAGGACGAGCCTCTGATCATCGAGGCGCATGTCGCGCCTGCGGATATCGACACCATCCGGGTGGGCTCGCCCGTGCGCGTGCGGTTGACCGCCTATAACCAGCGCAGTCACGCGCCGCTGGAAGGAAAGCTCACCTATGTAGCCGCCGACCACACCCTCGACGAGCGCACGAACCAGACCTATTTCGTCGTCCGCGCCGAGGTGTTGCCGGAATCTCTGGCCGCTGCACCGGGTGTGAAGCTCTATCCGGGCATGCCCGCCGACGTGCTGATCCTCAACAAGCCGCGGCTCGCGATCGATTATTTGCTGTCGCCGATCACCGACAGCTTCAACGCCGCCTTCCACGAAGAGTAGTAGAGCGCGTCTTCCGCCATCCGCGCGTGCCGGCCGGGCCAAGTCCCGGCCGGTTTGCGTTTGGCCGGGGAAGCGCGGATTTCCGCGCTTTATGCTGCGTCGCAGCAATTTCCGCTCAAAAGTAATTCAGGTTTCAATTCAAATTATTTCTATAGATATCCGGCTAATAGCGTAAAAATATGAATTACTCTAAGAATTGTCATTGTTTTCAGGATCTCTAGATAGTCGAGTCTCAGATAAAATCATTGAAGTCATAGGTCGATAGATTATAGTGCAGTGCGTCATGCCTTGCCGGATCACCGGTTCGATCGGGCAGGGCGAAGCGGCCGCCGAGATCATCGATCTGGGTGGCCAGAAGCGACTGACATAGGAGACTTCAATGGCCACACTAGAAGGCGGGGCGTACGACGACGTCCTCTTCGGCTCGCGATTCAGCGATATCATCTTCGCCCATGGCGGCGCCGACACGGTGTTCGGCGGCAATGGCGACGATTCGATCTTCGGTGGTTCGGGCAACGACACGCTCTTCGGCGAGAACGGCAATGACCTGCTGTTCGGCGGAACTGGCGACGACGCGCTCTTCGGCGGCAACGGGTCTGATTTCCTGTTCGGCGGCGAAGGCGACGACCAGCTGTTCGGCGAGAACGGCAACGACGTTCTCGATGGCGGTGCCGGCAATGACACCCTCGACGGTGGCAATGGCAACGACATCCTGATCGGCGGCGCCGGGGACGACGTCCTCTTCGGCGGCAATGGCAGCGACATTCTGGTCGGGGGTGACGGCAACGACATCCTCAATGGCGGTGCCGGCAACGATATCCTTACCGGTGGCGCCGGCAACGATGTCTTCGTCTTCACCGGCGGCGGCGGCAACGACGTCGTGCTCGACTTCCACGCGGGCGAGGATCTTCTTCAGATCTCGAAGAACATCAACGGCACGGACATCGCTTCGGCCGATGATCTTGCCGCGCGCGCGACGCAGGTCGGCTCGAGCACTGTGATTGATCTCGGCAATGGTGACTCGATCACCCTGGCGAACGTCAACGCTGATGACGTTCACAACAACCCCAACGGCTATTTCGTCATCGGCTGATCCCCCGTCAGCTGATCGCCTGCGGCGCCCGGGCCCTCCCTCCGGGCGCCGCAGAAGTCTTCTCCGAGTAAGCGGTATCGAGGTGCCGGCATGCTGGAAGTCGTCCCGCTATCGACCGCCGATGGGCGCGCCGAGGCGATACGGAGCCTGAAGCTCGCTTCGGATGTGTCGGTGGTCGTCTGGGATATTCCGGGGACCTTGTCCGTACCGCCGCGCTGCGTGCGGCAGGACGGCGACGTCATCGCGCCGCTGGCGAGCCTGAGGCTCGGGCGCATCGATGGCGGCACGCGCATTCTCTGGATGATGCGTCCGCACAAGGCGATGCGCCTGGCCGTGTCGGCCGGAACGCTCGGCCCCTCCGAGGTCGTCGAGGTCGATCCCAGCGATCCCTTCATCGCCTCCGACCTCGCGACGCTGGTCGAGGATCTCGATGCGCGCGGCCGCATCACCTTGCTCAAGGCGCTGCTGACGTCCTGGTGCGGCGCTTTCCGCCTGTCGCGGTCTTCGACCTATGCCGAGGCGATCCAGGTCCTGGCGCGGGAACTGCAGCCGGGCGACGCCCAGGCCGCCATCGCCAGCCAGCCGACCCGCGACACCACGCTGATCGAGTTTGTCACCAGCGCCGATCTCGGCGAGATCGCCTCCGCCCATCTGGTGACGGGGCAGGGGCTTCGCCGGCTCACCCTCGATGTCCATCGTCGCAAGGCGGACCGAAACGGACGCGGCGGGCTGATCCTGCTCGTCGACGGCGACATGGCGGCGGCCGGTCCCGGCACGCTCATCCTGGTCGGCGAACATGGCACGGCGATCCGGTCGCTCGCGCGCAGCCAGAAGCCGCAACCGGGCTTCCTGCGCTGGTGGGGCGCCCGCCGCAATGACGGCGCGCTGACCGAATTCCTCGTCCGTACCCTTTCGTCCCGCTCGGAGGAGGCGCGGCTCGCCGTCGTCGACATGCAGGCGCGCGCCGCGGTTCCCGCGCGGGCGGTCGAGCTGGCGCCGTTCCAGCCCGGCGCGGAAGTCGATCTCGCCCTCTCGCTCGACGGCGGATTGCTGGCCGGCGGCTGGTTTCGCGATCCGCAGGGGCTCGTCGCCGGCATCGATCATGTCGGCGGCGACGGCGCCCGCGCGCTCGACGCGGTGTGGCACCGCTTTCCCGGCCGGGTCGCGACGGCCGATGGCGGCGCGCGCGACGACGCGACCGGCTTCATCGCCTATCTGCCGCACGATCGCCCTGCCGGGCCGATCCTGCAGCCCCGCTTCCGGATGCGCCTGAAGACCGGCGGCGAGATCGCGCTCGTTCCGAAGCCCCAGCCGATCGACGCGGCGACGATGCGGGCGGGCGCGCTGCGCTCGGTGCCGCTCCACTATGCGAGCGGCGAGCTGCTCGCGACCACGCTCGGACCGGCGCTGGCCGAGATCCAGAGCCGCCTCGTCGATCAGGTCAGGATCGCCCGGACCGAGCAGTTCGGCACGCCGCCCGTCGAGCCGCTGTTTTCGATCATCGTGCCGCTCTACCGGGTGCTCGACTTCCTGCGCTTCCAGGTGGCGGCCTTCGCGACCGATCCCGGGCTGCGCGGCGTCACCGAGATCATCTTCGTGCTCGATTCGCCCGAGCAGGCCGACGATGTCAGCCACATGCTGGGCGGGCTCCACCGCCTCTATCGCATGCCGATGACGCTGGCCGTCATGAGCGCGAATGGCGGCTATGCGAGGGCCAACAATGCCGGCGTCGAACTCGCGCGCGGCCTTGTCGTCAACCTGCTCAATTCGGACGTCATCCCGATTTCGACCGACTGGCTCTCGCGGCTGGCCGATCGGCTGGGCGGCGGCGAGCGGATCGGCGCCATCGGCCCGAAGCTCCTGTTCGAAGATGGCTCGCTGCAGCATGCGGGGCTCTATTTCCAGCGCGACGCGCGCGGAACCTGGCTCAATCATCACTTCTTCAAGGGCATGCCCGGCGGCCACCGTCCGGCCAATGCCGCGCGGCTGGTTCCGGCGGTGACGGGCGCCTGCATGGTGATGATGCGGGACACGTTCCACGACGTCGGCGGCTTCACGGAGGACTATGTGATCGGCGACTATGAAGACAGCGACATCTGCCTGAAGATCCGATCGGCCGGGCACGAGATCGCCTATGAGCCGGCCGTCGCGCTCTATCATCTCGAGCGCCGCTCGATGCGCCGCAATGGCGACTACACGCGTGGAATCGCGTCGCGCTACAATTCCTGGCTGCACACCCGGCGCTGGGACCCCATCATCGGCGCGCTGATGGGCGAGACAGTGACGCCAGCCGGCGATGTCGAGCCGCCGGTCGACGAGGCCGCCGGCCGGCGGAGGAGCGCGGCATGACGGCGGCTGTCGCCCTGAAGGCCGTGGCGGAGACGCCGGCGCGTCCCGATTTCGACGAGGCGCGGCTCGCCTGGCTGCAGGAGCATGTCCTGGCGAACCGCTTCCTGCCGGAACCCACGATCGACAGCATCTTTGTCGGCGATGGCGACTACCGCGCGATCGGGGCCGAGTTTCTCGGCCATCTGGTTCGGCTGGGCGGCATCCTGCCCGACGATCGCGTGTTGGACGTCGGCAGCGGCATCGGCCGCATCGCGGTGCCTCTGACCCAGTATCTGACGCAGGCCGGAGCCTATTGGGGCGTCGATCCGGTGACCGAGGGGGTGGCGTGGTGCCGCGAGCGGATCACGTCGGTCTACGACAATTTCCGCTTCGATACGATCGACGTCGCCCATCACATCTACAACCCGAAGGGTGCGATCAAGGGCGAGGCGCTGCGCCTGCCGTTCGAGCCGGAGAGCTTCGATTTCATCTTCATGGTCTCGGTCGCGACGCATCTGCCGCCGCGCGAGATCGCCGCCTATGTCCGCGAGGCGCGGCGTTTGCTGGCGCCGGGCGGGCGGCTGTTCATCACCGCCTTCGTGCTCGACGAGACGGCGCAGAGAGCCCTGCCGCAGCGCGATCCGCGCCTGCAGTTCAAGCGCGAGGGCGAGGGGCCGGCCTGGCTGGTCGACCGCACGGCGCCGCTCGGCGCGGTCGGTTTCGACGATGGCTTCTTCGAGCGCCTGATCAAGGGCTTCGGCCTGTCGCTCTGCCTGAAGAGCCTGGGGCACTGGCGGGGCCAGCCGGCGGCGCACTACCAGGACATCCTGGTCGCCGAGAAGAAGGGGTGAGCATGGCCGAACGCATCCTCGTTGTCGCCCACAACCATCCCGACCTCCACCCTGGCGGCACCGAGATCTTCGCGCACGACCTATTCCGCGCCTATCAGCGCCGTGGCGCCGAAGCGCTGTTCCTGGGAGCCACCAACCGGCTGCATCGCGACGAGAAGCCCGGGACCAGCTTCCAGGGCATCGGCAACGGCCAGGACGAGATCCTGCTCTGGGCCGGCCATTTCGACCGCTTCTTCATGAGCCAGGTCGATCTGTACGGTGTCATCCCGGATCTGGAGGAGCTCCTGACCGATTTCCGGCCGGACGTCGTCCACATCCACCACCTGCTGCTGATCGGCGCGGAGTTCCCGGCGCTCGTGCGCCGCGTGCTGCCAAAGGCGCGCATCGTGATGACGCTGCACGACTACTACCTCATCTGCGCCCATGACGGGCTGATGATGCGCACCAGCGGCCGCGAGCGCTGCCACGGCGCCTCGCCGGATCGCTGTCACGGCTGCTTTCCCGAGGTCGGCGCGGACCAGTTCCTGCTGCGCGAGCGCTACCTGAAGACGCTGCTCTCGACGGTCGACCGCTTCGTGTCGCCGAGCGAGTTCCTCCGGGATCGTTTCATCGCCTGGGGCCTCGACGCGGACCGGATCGACGTCATCGCCAACGGCCAGCCGGAGCCGGGCGCGATCCCGCCGTGGCCCCGCGACGCGGGCGCGCCGCGCAATGTCTTCGGCTATTTCGGCAACCTGAACCCATGGAAGGGCGGCACGGTGCTGCTCGACGCGGCGGAGCGGCTGATCGATGCCGGCGTCGAATTCGAGCTGCGCGTGCATGGCGGGACGCCGTTTCAGGCCGATGCCTTCAAGACCGAGCTCGACGAGCGCTTCCAGCGGACCGGCTCGCATGTCGTGCGTCGCGGCGCCTACCGGCGTCAGGACGTGCCGCGCCTGATGGCCGCGGTCGACTGGGTCGTCGTGCCGTCGATCTGGTGGGAGAATGCGCCCCTCGTCATCCAGGAGGCCCAGCAGCAGGGCCGCCCCGTCATCGTCTCGGGGATCGGCGGCATGGCCGAGATGGTCGAGCATGGCATCAACGGCCTGACGGTCGCGCCCGACGATCCCATCGATCTCGCGCGAGCCATGCGCCAGGCCGCGGCCGATCCCGAACTCTGGCGTCGCCTGGCGGAAGCCGCGGCGCGCCCGCCGACGATCGACGATGTCGCCGGAAAATACCTCGTCCTCTTCGAAGCGCTCGCGCGCGAACCCGTCCAAGCCTGAAGGAGGTTGCCATGTCAGCCGCCGAAGCCATTCCCCTGCCGCAGAAGCCCGATGCCGGAGAGGCGCCGCTCGGCGTCACCGGCCGTGTCGACGCGATCGACAACGGCCGACTCTATGGCTGGGCCTTCGACCGCAGCCATCCCAATGCCCGCATGCAGGTCATCGTCTCACTTGGGGCACAGAAGATCGCCGAGGTGACGGCCGACAAGCTGCGCTCCGATCTCCGTCGCAACGGCGTCGGCGATGGACAGCACGCCTTCGACATCCCGTTGCCGGAGAGCGTGGCGGCGCGCCAGCGCGATCTCTCGATCGTCGCCGTGTCGCCGACCGGCGAGGAGCGCATCCTCTATGCGCCGACGCTCGACGAGCAGGCCGCCGAGGCGCTGATCGCGGCGCCGCTGACGCGGGTGCTCGAGAAGCTCGAAATCCTGATGGCGGCGCAGCGCCAGCTGCAGCTGAACCAGCGCGGCGTTCAGCGCGCCGCGACGGAAGGCGATGGCGCGGCGCGAGGCTCCGACGCGCCGCCGGCACAGATCGAGCAGATCGAGACGACCCAGACCGAGATCGTCAACCGCCTGTCCGAACTCGAGATCTTCCTGATGCGCTTCGACGGCATCGTGGCCGGGCTGGAGGGCCGCATCGACGCGCTCGCGAAGCGCGGGCGCGGCGAGCTGAAGCCGCTGATGCTCGTCATGGCGACGCTGGTCGGCATCGTCGTCGGCGCCGGCGCGACGCTCGCCGCCTTCCTGAACTGAACTGATCGGAGCGAGACGGCATGATCCAGGACGGTGAGACGGGGCACGAGGTGAAGGCGGGACGCACGCCCAAGCCCCCGTCGCGGACGGAGGCGGGGCCTGCGCCCGTCGCCGAGAGCCTGATTGCCTGTCCGATCAACGAGAGCTTCGTGCTGGTGCTCGGCGCCGGCGCGCCGATGAGCGGCGCCCAGGCGGTGATGTTGAACGGCGATCCGGCCATGCCGGGCAAGGCTCCCGTGGTGAGCTGGCCGCTCGTCGACGGGAGGGGCCGGGGCTCGCACGGTTTCGTCGCGCTCGTCTTCGCCGGCCCGCTCAAGGGAGAGCGGCTCAACGCGCTGGCGTTCCGCGCGCAGGGCAGGGGCGCGTCCTACCGCGTCGCGCCGGAGTTCCTGCGCCCCGCCGCGCTGGCGTCGACGCTGGCGAGCCTTGCCGGCGCCCATCTGCCGGCCGTGATCGATGCCATCGTCGCGATGCTGAGCCAGGGGCCGATGAGCCGCCGCAAGCTCGAGGCCATGACGACCTTCGTCGAGGCAAGCGCCAAGCCGGACGGCTTCATCGAGATCATCGGCGCCTTCGAGGACGGCGACGTCTACCTGCAGGGCTGGTCGTCGGATGTCCGCGCGGGCGTCAGCCGCGTCCTGATCGCCGGCGCGACCGCCCAGATCGCCGAGTGCACGGGCGCGGCCTTCGACCGGCAGGACCTGAACAGCAAGGGCAAGGGCTTCGCCGCGCTGCTGGTGGCGCCGGAGCCGATCGATCCCTTCGGCATGCAGCGCGTCTATTTTCGCGGCCGCGACGGCTGGCGCTACTCCGACGTCTACGAGCAGCGCCTGCTGGTTCCGCCGCGCGACACGCCTGGATTCGCCCGCGCCATCCTGACCAAGATCCGTGGCTCCGCCGAAGTCGTCGGCCGCCTGCGCGACGCCGCCTATCGCTATGAGGGGCTCGACACGGTTTCCGGGTTGGCGCTGCCGGTCCGCATGGCAATCGACCATGCGCTTCGCGTCGAGCAGGGCGGGCTGCTCCTCTCGGGCTGGTTCCTCGATCCGGACCGGCGCGTCGAGAGCGTCAAGATCCGGCGCCGCCAGGCGGCGATCGAGTTGTCGGAAGTCTGGAGCCGCGTCGACCGGCCCGACGTGTCGGCCGCCTTCGACGGCCAGCCGCCCTTCACGGCGCGCTTCGACCATGCCCATCATGGCCATGGCTTCACCGTCTTCATTCCGGACTTCGACGCCGATGGCAGCGCGCCGATCTATGTCGAGCTCGGCATCCCGCATGCGCCGCCGGCCTACCTGCCCATCGTGCCGAAGCGCGTCACCTATCGCGAGGCGGTGTCGCGGCAGTTACGCTCGATCAGCGCGCGCGCCGCGGCGGCATCCGAGATCGTCGAGCGGCACCTGATCCCGATGGTGGCGGCCGCGGCGACGAAGGCGGCCGGCGTCGAGAAGCTGGAGCATGTCGGCGGCGCCGCTGCCCCCGGCGACACGACGCTGGTGATCGGCATCGACGAGCAGGCTTCCGATGTCGGCTCGCTGCTGGCGCTCCTGGCGCTCGACCCGGAGATCCGGGCCGCGCCGGTCATCCTGGCGGGACCCGAGGCCATCGTCGCCAGCCTGCGGGCCGAGGCGCGGCGGCTGGCGGATTTCTATGATCTCTCGCTCCATCTCGTCGCGGTCGGCGGCTGCAACGACGTGTTCGACGCGCTGACGGTTGGCGCGGGCGCGGCGCGCACCGATCGCGTGGTGCTGCTGTCCGGATCGCTGGTGCCGGCCGGCAAGGGCTGGTTCGGCCAGCTCTGCGCCGCGCATGGCGAGACGGATTCCACCGTCATCATCTCGCCGGCGCTGCTCTACGAGGACGACTCGATCCGCTGGGCCGGCTATCGGCTGGGCGGAGAGGCAGGCGGACTGTCGGAGAACTATGTCGGCTATCCCGCGGCGACGCTCGACGATGTCGCGCCCGCCGTGACGCCGATGGCCAATCTGGAGTGCTGCGTCCTGGCGAAATCCGCGATCGTGCCGCTGATGCAAGGGGGGCAGGGCTATCTGGGCAATCGCGCCAAGGGCATGGACCTGGCGCTGCGCCTCTCCAAGCTCGGCACCCGCGCCTACTGGCTGCCGGCCGTCCGGATGCTCGGTGCCGAGGGACAGGCCGACAGGGACGCCTGGGACGTCCATGCCCGCGCCATCGACCGCGCCGTCTTCGAGACGCGTTGGAACGAGACGATCGCGACCATGGTCCGGGCGGTGGCGGCATGAGCGAAGACCTGCGCGTCCTCGTCGTCAGCCACGGCCATCCGAGCCTGTCGCTCGGCGGCGCCGAGATCGCCTCGCACAACCTGCACAAGGGGCTGAACGCGCTCGCCGGCACCCGTTCGGTCTATCTGGCGCGGGTCGGCTCGCCGACGCCGCGCCATGCCGGCACGGCGTTGATGAGCCTGCGCCAGAGCGCCTCGGACATCCTGTTCCACAGCGACGACTATGATCATTTCTTCCTGTCGAACCGGAACACCGACGACATCCGTCGCGATCTCGTCCGCTTCGTGCGGGATCTCCGGCCGCATGTCGTGCACTTCCACCATGTGCTGGGCCTGGGACTGGAGGCGCTCTACGCCGTGCGCGAGGCGCTGCCGGACGCGGCGCTGGTCGTCACCTTCCACGAGTTCCTGTCGATCTGTCACCATCACGGCCAGATGGTGAAGACCAAGGGCGCGCAGCTCTGCCGCCGCGCCTCGCCGACGGACTGCCACGCCTGCTTTCCCGACATCGCGCCGTCGCGCTTCCTGAAGCGCGAGCGCTTCGTGCGCTCGATGCTGGAACTCGCCGACGCCTATGTCTCGCCGAGCGCGTTTCTCGCCCAGCGCTATGCCGCCTGGGGCCTGTCGCCGGACCGGCTGTTCGTCATCGAGAACGGCCTGGCGCTGGAGCAGCCCGTGCCACCGCGCACGCTTCCGGGCATGGAGCAGCGCCGCAGCCGCTTCGCCTATTTCGGCCAGATGACTCCGTTCAAGGGCGTCGACGTGCTGATCGACGCGGTGGCGCGCGTGCCGGAGCGCATCTGGGGCGAGGATTCGCGGCTGATGATCTTCGGCGCCAATCTCGAATTCCAGCCGCCCGAATTCCAGGCGCGGATGAAGAAGCTGATCGAGGACGCCGGTAGCCGCGTTCGCTTCTACGGCTCTTACCAGAACGCCGAGATGCCCGAGCTCATGCAGACGGTCGATTGGGTCGTCGTGCCCTCGATCTGGTGGGAGAACTCGCCCGTCGTCATCGAGGAGGCGCTATTTCACGGCCGGCCGCTGCTCTGCAGCAACATCGGCGGCATGGCCGAGAAGGTGCGCAACGGCAAGGACGGCCTGCATTTCCGCGTCGGCAGCCCCGAGGACCTCGCCGACCGCTTCGTCGACGTGTTGTCGGACGGGGCGAGCTGGGAGGGTCTGCGCCAGACGATGCGGCGGCCGATCGGCCATGTCGACAGCGCCGAGCAGCATCTCGCTCTCTATCGCGCCATCCTGGACGGCCACCAGCCGCGGGGCGAAAGCCCCGTCGCACAGCACGAGCGCGCGTGACGACAAGCGCGCAGGCAGCCCGCAATGGGGCGCATCCCTGGGGGGAGAAGGAGACCGGTATGGCACGTTTGCTGGTGATGATTCCGTCAGGCGAAATCTACGACCATGATTGCGTACGCTGGTACCAGTACCAGGATATCCAGCGTTCCATCGACAAGTACCACAATATCGGCGACGCCTTCGTCTTCGATTCATCGCTGAAGCTCTTGAACTTCGAGAAGGTCGGCGTTCTCGAGATCAACAATCCCGACTGGGCTTCGCTCGATCGTCTGCGCGAGGAGTATGACTATGTCATGCTGCGCGGCTCGAACTACGTGCATGGCGAGATGCAATGGCACGACACGGCCGCCGTGCTCCGGAAGCTCGGCCTGCCGGTGCTCGCCTTCGGCATCGGCGCGCAGGCGCCCGTGCGCGGCCGGCTCGAACTCTCGGAGCAGACCGTCGACGTGCTGCGCGCCATGGCGGAGCTCAGCACCTCGATCGGCGTGCGCGGCGCGTTCTCGGCCCAGGTGCTGTCCGATCTCGGCATCGACAATGTGCGCATCATCGGCTGCCCGACGGCGTTCCGGCGCCTCGATCCCGACCTCAGGATCACCCTGCCGCCGCTCGCCGACGTCGAGAAGGTGGGCGTGACGATCCGGCGCGAGGTCTCGCCCACCTACGCGCAGGACATCCAGCGCTATCTCACCTTCCACCGCGACCTCGTGAAGATGCTCGCCAACCGCTTCGACACCACGCTGATGGCACAGGGCGAGGTGGAGGAGAAGAAGATCGTGCTCGGCACCGAGGCCCAGAAGGAGGAGGCCATCGCCGCGCTCCGCGCCAATGGCTGGGCCGCGAACTGGTTTTTCGACGACGGCATGGAGACGCTCTATCGCGAGCGGCTGTTCTATTCCGACGTGGTGGCCGACTACGAGGCGCTGGTGCGCAAGATGGGCCTCGTGCTCGGCTACCGCCTGCACGGCAACCTCATGGCGCTCGCGAACGGCGTGCCGTCGATCTACTTCACCTATGACAGCCGCACGGCGGAATTCGCCGAGACCTATCGCATCCCGAGCTATGACGTCTTCGGCGACGAGGCCTTCGTGCTGGAGGACTACTGGGACCAGGGCCGCTTCGACGCGTTCAACGCCGCCTGGCGCGACGTCTATGACGAGACTCGCGCATTCCTGGTCGAGAACAACGTCGATACCAGCCTGGCGCCGCGCACGGGCGACGCCAGGCGCGCGGACATGCTGAAAGTGGCCTGAACCTGTCGCCTGGGGAGAAGCGCGCAATCATGGTCGATGTTCATGGAACGCCCGGCAACGACACGCTCTACGGTACAGCCGGTGCCGACAATCTCTACGGGGAAGCGGGCGACGACAGCATCCGCCCCTATCTGGGCGCGGACCGGGTCGACGGTGGCGAGGGCCTCGACATGGTCAACTACATCGACAGCGCCGCGGCGATCGATATCGACCTGACACGGGCCACGCAGTCGGGCGGCGACGCCGAGGGCGACACGCTGCTGTCGATCGAGAGCATCTGGGGCTCCCGCTTCGACGACTGGATCGCCGGCACGGCCGGCGATGAGATCGTCAAGGGCGATGCCGGCAATGACGTCATCATCGGCCGCGGCGGCCTCGACCGCATCAATGGCGGTGCGGGGGACGACCGGATCGAGGTATCGAGCGTCTCGATCCTCGACGGCGGCACCGGCAATGACACGCTGGTCGTCGACGCCAGCGATTTCCGCGCCGGCGAGACGGGCGGGCCGGGCTTCATCGTCTGGCATCAGCCGAATGGCGATCTGTCGCTGATCGATGACGGCGATTACCTGTCGGCACACGGCAAGCTCGCGACGGGCTTCGAGCGGCTCGAATTCCATGGCTCGGAGCACGATGACATCGGCTTCGGCACCGGCGGCGACGATATCCTCCATGGCGGCGCCGGCAATGACGATCTCGGCGGCTTCGGCGGGGCGGACTGGATGGACGGCGGCGACGGCGATGACCATCTCTGGCAAGAACTGACGAACAACACGTCGCCACCCGCCAATCCGGACGTGGTGATGCTGGGCGGCGCCGGCGACGACACTTTTCTGGCGCGGACCGATTTCGGACGGATCGACGGTGGCGACGGCTTCGACACCGTGTCGGTCGACGCGGTCGATTCGGATGGCGACGTGACGATCGACATCCGTCCCTGGGGCGCCATCGGCAGCAAGATCTTCAACGTCGAGAGCTTCCAGGTCGCCGGAGCGTCCGGCAACGACCTGCTGCTGGGCGGCACTGGCGATGAAACCTTCCGCGGCTATGGCGGCAACGACGTCCTCCATGGCGGCAAGGGCAATGACTGGCTGATGGGGCTCGATGGTGACGACGTGCTCGACGGCGGCGCCGGGGCCGATCGCGTCGACGGCGGCCTGGGCCGCGACCGGGCCGACTATGGCGGCTCCACCGCCGGCGTCGACGTCAACCTGACCCGCGCCACGCAGACCGGCGGCTTCGCCCAGGGCGACGCGCTGACCTCGATCGAGGACATCTGGGGCTCGAACCACAACGACGTCCTGGTCGGCGACGCGCTCGGCAACGTCATCCATGGCGGCGCCGGCGACGACCGCGTCAATGGCGGCGGCGGTTTCGACCGCATCAATGCCGGGGCCGGCAACGACACGATCTTCATGAGCAACTTCGACCCGGACTGGATCGATGGCGGCGACGGCATCGACATGCTGCAGATCCAGACGCCGTCGAGCGGATCCTACTGGATCGACATGCAGAGCGGCTTGTCATCTACCGGCGGCATGTTCCAGAACATCGAGAGGCTGACGCTGTTCGGTCCATTGATCGGGACGGGCGGCGTGTACCAGCCGGTCGATCTCGATGTCATCGGCGCCAGCGGGGACGACTACATCCAATTGCTGAACACGGGTGGCGTGGTGGACGCGCATGGCGGCGCCGGCAACGACACCATATTCGGCGGCAAGGCGAGCGACACGCTGTTCGGCGAGGATGGCGACGACCGTCTGCGCGGCTCGCGCGGCGATGACGCGCTCACCGGGGGCGCCGGCGCCGATACCTTCATCTTTGACGGCCAGCATGACGAGGGCTTCGACCGGATCACCGATTTCAACGTGGCCGAGGGCGACCACCTCTATTTCCAGCCGGTCTATGGCCGCGCCTTCGCCGATTACGAGGGCTTCCTGGCGCATGCCGTCGACACGCCGGACGGCGTCCGGGTCGATTTCGGCTTCGGCAGCGGCTTCCTGATCGAGAACGTCACCCTCGCCGAACTCGGCCCGGAGAATATGAGCTTCTACTGAGGATCGTCGCGGCGATCTCCCCGAAACCAGAAAGCAGGAACACGGAATGACCGTTCTCGTCACGGGTGGCGCAGGCTATATCGGCAGTCATATGGTGCTGGCGCTCGCCGATGCGGGGCGCGAGGTCGTCGTCCTTGACGATCTCACGACCGGCTTCGTCGGGCAGGTGGCCAGGGGCGTGCCGCTCGTCAAGGGCGATTGCGGCGACGAGGCGCTGGTGGCGCGGCTGGTTCGGGAATTCGGCATCACCGCGATCGTTCATTTCGCCGGCTCGATCGTGGTGCCGGATTCGGTCAAGGACCCGCTCGCCTACTATTTCAACAACACGGTCAAGTCGCGCGCGCTGATCGCGGCGGCCGTCGCCGGCGGCGTGCGGAACTTCATCTTCTCGTCGACCGCCGCCGTCTATGGCGAGCCGGACCAGAGCCCGATTTCCGAGGCGGCGGCCATGCAGCCGATCTCGCCCTATGGTTCGTCCAAGCTGATGACGGAGTGGATGCTGCGCGACACTGTGGCGGCGCACGACCTCAAAGCCGTGGTGCTGCGCTATTTCAATGTCGCCGGCGCCGATCCGGCCGGCCGTTCCGGCCAGTCCTTCCCGCGCGCGACGCACCTGATCAAGCTCGCCTGCCAGGCGGCGCTCGGCCAGCGCTCGCATCTCGACGTGTTCGGGCAGGACTATCCGACCCCGGACGGCACCTGCGTGCGCGACTACATCCATGTGAGCGACCTCGCGCGTGCCCATGTGCTGGCGCTCGATCATCTGGAGCGGGGCGGCGAGAGCCTGACGATGAATTGTGGCTATGGCCGCGGCTTCTCGGTGCTGGAGGTGATCGAAGCGGTGAAGCGCGTCTCGGGCGTCGACTTCGAGGTGCGCATCGCGCCGCGCCGCGCCGGCGACCCGCCATCGCTGGTGGCGGCGACGGAACTGATCCGCGATCGTCTCGGCTTCAAGCCCGAGCGGGACGATCTCGACCTGATCGTCGCCGACGCGCTGGCCTGGGAGCAGGCGCTGCGCGAGCGGGCGGAGACGGTAAAGCCGGCGCTCGAGGCCGTCTGACGTTGTGCTGAGGCGCGCGCTGCGTGGCGTTCCGGGGTTGCGTTCGGAACGCCGCGCCGTCGCCATGCATTCTAGGGTGGTGGCGCGCGGGGATACCGATCGTATTCGGCGCGCGACCGGCCGGCCCGGAATCGGCTTCAGCAGCGAAAGGACGAGGCGATGGCGATTGCCAAGAACACGATCTGCGTGTGGTACGACAAGGACGCTGAGGAGGCGGCCCGCTTCTACGCGGAGACCTTTCCCGACAGCGCCGTGAACGCGGTCCACCGTGCCCCCAGCGACTTTCCGTCCGGCAAGAAGGGCGACGTGCTGACGGTCGATTTCGTCGTCGCCGGCATCCCCTGCATCGGCCTGAATGGCGGGCCGACCTTCAAGCACACCGAAGCCTTTTCGTTCCAGATCGCGACCGATGACCAGGAGGAGACCGACCGCTACTGGAACGCGATCGTCGGCAATGGCGGGCAGGAGAGCGTCTGCGGCTGGTGCAAGGACAAGTGGGGAATCTCCTGGCAGATCACGCCGCGCGCGCTGACAGAGGCGATGGCGGCCGGCGGCGAGGAAGCCCGGCGCGCCTTCGAGGCGATGATGGAGATGGGCAAGATCGACGTCGCCGCGATCGAGGCCGCCCGGCGCGGCTGAGCGACCGTCGGCTGCCGGTCCCGTATCGGCGCTTCCGTTGCTGCGATGGCCGAACCGTCGTCGCGGCGGCGCCTCCTATCGAACGGTCGCGACGGGCTGGTCTTCGAGCGGGGGCCGGTGTCCGCGCTCAAGCGTACATCTGCGCGGCGGCGCTGTGCACGCGCTGGAACGCGGTTGTCGCGCCGGCGATGACGCGGGCTTCGTCCGCTTCCGACAGACTCGCCGTATCGAGAGCGGTCGTGAAGGTTCGCCAGTGCAGCCCGCGACCTTCCGGTGCTGCTGCCAGATGCCTGGCGCCAAAATCCTCCGACAGGCCCAGTTTCTGAGCCTCCTTCAGCAGGAAGGCCGCGCCGAGGTTCGAACCTTCTGCCACATACAGCCACCCCAGCGCCGTCGGCAGGTCGACGGGTGCACCCGCCGTGAAGACCGGGGCAGAGTCGAAGGCCGGCGTGCCGGTTCCTAGATCGAGCAGATCCTGTTCGATCTGGACGAGCCTTCGTCGTCCCTTCAGGTCCGGCAACAGCGCGTCCAGCGCCGGATCATCGTAGAGCGCGTCTATGTCGCGGTGGAACGCATGCTGCACCATCACGAACAGCGCGTACCTCTGGCGGCTTGCAAACGGATCTCCGGCCATGATCGCCTTGTCGAGGCGGTCATGGGTGGAGTGCGTAGCCGCCTTGAGGCGTCGCGAACGGGGCAGGTCGAGCGGTCTTTCCAGGGCTTGTTGCATTGTCGGCGGAGGCTTTCCGGAAGGCGAGGTCGGTGGAGCGCAGGCCGCCCGGCGGCTTGCTGCGACAGATCAGAAGCGGGCGTTCATGGATGCGAGGAAGGTGCGTCCCGGCGCGATGTAGTTGCTGGTCGCGGGCACATAGAGCTGGTCGGTCACGTTGTTGACTGCCAGGTTCAGCGTCGCCTGCTCGGTAAGCTTGAACGACGCGTGGAGGTCGAGCGTGGTGTAGGGATCGCTCGTTTCGGCCAGATTGCCGTTCACGTCGACATAGCGCCCAAGGTTCGGCGTTGCGTGGTTCACGCGCGCGCCGACCGTGACCCTCCGCTCGAACAGGCGTACGCCCGCATCGACACTCACCTTGAAGCGGGGCGGAACCGCGCCCGCGAACGCGAAGATGTCGCCGCTCGTCGTTCCGGTCTCGTTGCTGAAGACCTGGGTCTTGTCCGGCCAGCGCGTCTCGAGCCAAGTCGCCGCGCCGCCGATCCAGTAGGTGCCGGCATCATAATTGCCCTCCAACTCCAGCCCGTACATCTTCGTGTCGCCGTCCGCGTTGACGAAGCTGAGCAGGTTCTTGTTGATGTCGGGCAGGCGGATATAGCCAAGCACGATGTAGTCCTCGATCGTGCGGTGGAAGGCGGACGCCTTGAAGCGGACTGTGTCTCCGTCGGTGAACACGCCGTCCTTGATGACGTTGAAGCCGGCTTCCCACGTGCGGGCCGTTTCCGGCCGCAGGTCCTCGTTGGCGACGCCGTTGGTGTCGATGCCGACGATCGGCGAGACGCCGCCGGAGAAGAAGGCCTCGTTGATGGTCGGCGGCCGGGCGCTGTGCGCGTAGCTCGCATAGGGACGCAACCAGTCGAACGGCTTGAATTCCACGGTTGCCGCGGGCAGCCAGGCTCCGTCCGTGCGGTCGATGTCCACTTCGGTGCCGGGATAGTCTTCAGGCGTGCTCAGCGCGTCGATAGTGAAGCCTCGCTGATAGAAATTTCCGTCATAGACCTCGCCGCACTGCTTCTTGAAAATATTGGCAAGGACCGGGTTCAAGGCCGCCAGCGCCGCCGGATCATAGATCGAGAGATAGTCGTATCGGCTGATCTGGCAGGACGCCGTGTAGTTCACGGCGGGCTGATACTGGTAGAAGACCGACGTTCCCTTCAGCCGGTACCAGTCGTAGCGCAGGCCGCCCGAGACCGTGACCCAGTCGGTCGGCTCCCACTTGCCGTTGAGGAAGCCGCTGGCGACGTCGCGCTGTCCCGGGCGATTGAATTGCATGTAGCCGGAGGCATAGCGCGGGTCGGCCGCGATATCGTCGTTCATGACATAGCTGGAGCCGTCGTCGCGAAATGCTTCGACGCCGTAGTTGAAGGTCAGCGGACCGCCGGCGCTGTTGATCTCGCTCGTGTTCTGCAGCGTGCCGCCGAAGCTGAGCAACTCCCGCTGCTGGAATGTCTCCGGCGCGAAGACGATTCCACTCACGATGCGCGCCTGGCGCAGTTCGTCCTGGCGGGAATTGTTGAGCCAGAACGCGGCCTCCATGTCGACCAGCGGGTTGTCCGGGTTCCAGGCGATACTGCCGGTGACGCTGTCATTGGTTGCGTCGAAGGTGCTGCCCGCGTTCGAGCCGCCGGCTGGCGTGTAGGCGAAATCGTTCTGCTGGTGCATCCAGGAGAGCGATGTCGTGACGTCGCCGAACTCGCCCTCCAGCTTCAGCAGCGAGGACCAGCTTTCCCGCCCCGTCATGTTGTAGAGGGCGCCAGACGTGTTGATCTCGCCATTCGTGCCGATGTCGTAGTCGCCGAGCTTCGCCGTGCTCAGGCCGGCCGTCACCGCCAGATGCTCGCCGATGCGGCTGGAGGCGATCACCGAGCCGGAATAGTCGAACCCGTTCGTGCCGGCCGAGCCGTTGACTTCAACGCCCCAGTCCTTGCCGGCCTGGATGATGTCGTTGGCGTTCACCGTCCTGAAGTCGACGCCGCCGCCGAGCGAACCCGCATTGCCGGCCGAGGCGTTCGGGTTCTTGGTGATGTCGGCCTCGCGGATGAAGGCCGAGTCGACGAAGGCCGTGCCGAAGCCGCCAAGCCCGCCGCCATACCGGCCGCCGTCCTGCGCGTTCTGGCGGGCGCCGTCGATGGAGACGACGACACGGCCGGAGTCGCTGATGCCGCGGATGTTGGGCGATACCGTCGGAAAGCTCCCCTGGCCTTCGCCGGAATAGACGCCGGACGCAGTAGCGATCGCATCCCGAACATTGCGCGCGCCCGAGTTCCGGATCGCCTCGCCGGAAACGACGCTCACGGAGGAGGGGGTCTCGTAGACCCAGTCCGGCGTGCCCTGATAGCCGGGACCGGAACTCGTGCGGCCACTTGTGACGGTGATCGGGTCCAGGACGATCGAGCCATCGCCCGTCACCGGCGCTTGCGCGTCCGCGATGCGGTCGCCGATCATGACGGTGTTGGCATCGGTGAAACTGTAGGTGAGGCTGGTCCCCGCCAGAAGGCGAGACAGCGCCTGCGCTGCGGTCATGTTGCCGGATACGCCCGGCGCCGTGGTTCCCGACGCGATGGCGGTGCGATAGGCGATCTGTATGCCTGACTGATCGGCGAGCGTGCGCAGAGCACGATTGAGCGGCTGGCTGGGGATGCTGAAATGGTGCGTCTGCGCCGTCTGGGCCACCGATTCCAGCACGGGCAGGGCGCCCGGAAAGGCCCCGGCGCCGAGCGCTGTGCCCATCATCAATGTCGCCAGCAGCCGGCGGCGAGCACACCGGAAGATCTGCCGCCCTGCGTCGTTACCCGTCATGAACCCCAACCCTTTCAACAAGCACGGCCCGATGGGCCACGGAGCGAAGGGGTTGGGTAAGGTTCTGCCTGGACCCTTCACTACCTTGTCGGGCGAGGGGCGGTTTTGCCTAAAGACCGAATCGTCTTTTCTTCAAGAAAAAGCAGGGTTCAGGAAATGAGGACGACGACGCCCGGAACCCGGCGGGCCGCCAGGCCCTGAGTCCGCGCCAGAGCCTCGACGGCGCCCAGTGCCTCGCGGGTGGAAAAGATTGCGCTGACCGGAACGCGAACGTTCACGCCGGGTGCGAGCACGATGCGCTCCGGAAGATAGCGTCCCAGTTCCGCAATGGCCGCGCCGAAGGGGCGCCCCTCGAAGATGACGCGGCCGGAGCGCCATGCCAGAACGGCGGAGATGTCGGCGGCGGACGCTGGCCGCGGGGGCTCCCCGACGACATAGGTGGTCTGGCTTTCGGCGCCGATCGCGACCGATCGCGCGGAAGGCGTGCTCTGCGCGTCCGGATCCGCCGGTGCATCCACGCGCACATCGCCGTCGGAAACCGTTACCGTCGCCATGCCATCGAAGTTCTTTACGACGAAGGTCGCGGCGCTGCAGTCGCTGTTGCCACCGAGCGTGGCGACGCGAAAGGGCGAGACGTCCTGTCCCTTCACACGGAACTCCGCCTCTCCCTTGAGAAGGGTAACGAGGCGAAGGTCGGGCGTGAAATCCAGGCCGATGGCGCTGTCGGTGTTGAGCGTGGCGACCGTACCGTCGGGCAGGGTGAATTCGGCCTGCTCGCCGATGCCGGTCCAAAGGTCGGCCCCCATCCAGAGCTGCAGGCGCGGAGCGGCTATGCCGGCGACGACGGCGCATGCTGCGAGGCCCCCGCCGACGAGCAGGAGCCGTCGTCCGACCGCCGGTTGTCTCTGCGGCCGGGGCGGAAGATAGGGAGGCATGCCGCTCGACCGGCCGTCGAGAACCTCCAGTTGCTGCCAGAAAGCCCGTTCGCGCCGGAAAGCCCGCCTATGTGCGGACGACAGGTCGTGCCAGGCTCTGAAGCGCTGCAGTTCGGTGTCGCTGACATTGCCCGAGTTGAGCCGCACGATCCAATCGCGCGCCTCGAGCGCCATCCGATGATCGATTTCAGGGCTGTTGTCGGAATCGTCCATGCACACGGCGCAGAATGAGGTTGCAGGCAGGGCAGCGCCCAGATTCGAGCGCCTCTACCTTATAGTCGCGTGAAAGCGTGATTTGCCTAAACAGGCTGTGAAAAATCAGCCGACGCAATCGTCGCGCAGTTCGGCCAGTCGCTCCAGTGCGCGCCGGATGTGGTAGTAGACTGCCTCATCGGAAATGCCGAGTTGCTCTGCGATCTTCCGGTGAGGAATGTGTCCAATCCGGTTCAACAGGAATATGCGCCGGGTCTTCTCGGGCAACTCGTCGAGCGCTTCGCAAACCGCTTCGAGGTTCTCCCGCCCGATGAGGGATCGCTCCGGGGAAATCTTGTCGACGTCGTCCCAGAGAATATCGGAAACGTCCGCATCGATTTCAGAGCGCCGCCGCTCCTTGCGGACGTGGTCGGCTATCGTTCGCTTGGTGACGTGTACGATGAAGCCGGCCGGGTTCTCGATCGAAACATCGGACGGAACCTTCTCCAGGCGCAGCCATGCATCCTGAAGCAGATCCTCTGCGGTCGCTCTGCAGCCGGTGCGCGCCTGCGCGACGGTTTCCAGCCTGGGCCGAGCCTTGAGAAAGGCGGAGACCAGCTTTCTAAAATGCGATGCGCTCACGACGTCTCACGAGAAAATCATAGGCATTCCACCGAAGCGGAGACAGAAGAGGGCTATCGGATCGAAAAAAAGCTTGCAAGAGCAATGATTTAGATCGATTCTAGCTTCGCCGTTCCCAAATGGACCCGGATGATCAGGTTGAGTGGCTGATTTCATGGAGCTTGGGGAGCGCGAAAGCCCTCAGACACTTTGGCGATCCGCAGCGGGCAAGCTGTAATTCTCGCGGCTGTAGCCGTTTTGCCACGCAAGCCAGCGCCACGGCGCGATAGACGGCCTCTGTGAGGCCAACTCCGAAAGGTCCTGCAAGTTGGTCGCGCGCCCTTTCATCCGGACCCTTGCGGCGGGCTGCCTGTCAAAAATCTCCTTCCCGTGATATGCCGCGCCGTCTCGCGTGGCGCGAAATCGCATCACGTGGCCGACGATCTTAGGAGAGTATCGCGGTGGAATGCCTTGAAAACAAAGAAGAATCCAGATACTTCAAGGCTCCGGTCCTGGCCGTCGCGCCGATGCTCGATTGGGTCGACTGACGAAAAAACAAAAGCCGCATCAGGTGGTTATGATGCGGCCTCGGTTATAAGTTATAAGGCTTGATGTTATCGGCGACCCGCCATCTGGTCGGCTTCCTTCTGCGCCGCCTCGCGCCGCGCATCGATCCAGTTCGCGAGATCCTGGAGATGGACGCCGCGCGCCGCCTGTCGGTTCCCCGTCTCTATTCGCGTGATCGGTATGTCGATCTTGCCCGCGCTGGCCTTGCGCGCGAACTCGACCGGCGTCAGGTGACTGAAATAGTCGCGGCACACCAGTTCGATCGGGATGATGGCCGCTCCGTTGTATTGCGCCATGAGCAGGAACGCGGTGTTCATGCCACCCTCCGGTACGTCTCGCCGTTGATCACTAGCACGTCCGGCATGGCCGGAGGCGCGTCGTCAGGATCGACGCCGATCTCGGCCATGCAGGCGGCAAGGTGAGGCTCGCCGGCGGCTCGGGCTGGGTCGATCGTGAAGCTCGTCCACGAGGCGTGCACGCCGCCGCGCTCACCGATCTCCAGTTTGCCAGCGACCTCGCGCAGCACCAGCACCTTGACGAGCCGTTCGTCGGACGCGACCGACGAACGCCAATGACGGCTTGCAGCCTTGCGCGCCTGGGAGACGTCGGCGGGCTGCTCCTTACGGGGCGGCCGGAAGATGATCGAGTTGCCGCGGCGGATCAGCGCCACGGAGACGAAGGGCGTCATACGATCCCCCGCTGCCGCATAATGTGGCGCTTGAGGTCGCGGTGCGCGCGGCGCTCGCTCTCAGTGCCAGCGCCACACGATGCATGGTCGTGGTGCTCGCAATAGGGCCTGTCGCCCATGCGGGGCGCGCCGCAGAATAGGGATGTCTCGGGGCCGTCGAACTTCTCCCAGAGGGGCCATCGGCAGCGGTTCTGATCCGTCACCTGCATGAAGTTCATCGGTTCGGAATACAGCGGCGGCGGCTCGACAGGCGTCGGCGGCTTGGGCTGGGCAGGCGGAGAAGCCGGCACCTGCCGAGGGCGAGGGGGTGGCGTTGCGTTCTTCGCTCGGGATCTGCGGGGCCTGGTCTTCTTGCTCGGGTCAGGCTTCCTGCCGCCAGGCGACGACAGTCGAACTCCATTCCGGTTGCAGAGACCGAGTATGGCGCTCCGAGAAGGCTCATCCGTGAACCGGGTCGCGATCTGCGATGCACTGATACCTGCCTCGGCGTCGGGAATGATCACGCGAAGGCGTTCGGCAGCGGTCATATTCTTCCAGATCATTGGTTAATGCTCGTATTCGTGGGTGTCGTAGATGCGGGCCTCGATCCGATCGCGCTCAGCGTCGGTCAGGGGGAAGGGCTCGCCGTCGCGAAAGGCGTCTAGCGTCTCGACGTCGCCACCCTCTGCCGGCGAACAGTGTTCCGGCGGGCCATAGGTCTGGGCTGGATAGAAGCGGCCGACCGTGTATTCGACATCGATGTCGATCTCGTCGTCGCCACGCTCGATGGTGTAGGTGAGGAGATGCATCATCAGCCTCCAGTCGAAGGGCGCCGAGCGCCTGAGCGCCCGGCTCCGGGTCTATGCGGTCGGGCCGCGGTAAGGTTCGAATTTCCAGCTCTCTTCCCAGAAGGCGATGACCATCGTCTCGCCGGCGGGGGCGCTCACGAGCCGCGCATATCGGACGTCTATTCGAGCCCCGAAACTCGCGTCATTGGGGTCGCCTGTCATGCGGGGCTTAGCCTGGTCGGGCGCCACCACGTCGAGCACGATGTGCGGCAAGCCAGCGCCCTCGAGGTTGCTGTCGGCGCGCGGGGTGATCAGATCTCCAGGCGCGAATGCGCAGCCGGCGGCGTAGCGCTTGAACGTCGATATCAACCATTCGACCTGTGCCCGATGCGACGGCAGATCTTCGTCTGTATCGCCGCGCGTGAGGCTCATGAATTCCGTAGTCATTCGGTATCTCTTCCCCCGATGCATGATCGCATCCCGTCGCCGGCCGCGTGTGCCGGTGCCGGGCTGGGGTCAGGCAGACAGTCCGGCGTCAGTGAGGGACGTACGAGCGATCTCGGCCATGATCTTGGCCGTGGTGCTCGAATGCTCTGTTTCGTGGTCGATGATCCTTCGGAGCGCGGCCACCAACTGCGGCGTGGAGGCGATCAGGCGCGCCGTCTCGGCCGAACGGATCTTGCCGGCCACATGCTCCTTGGCCGCCTGCGGCGATGACATGTCGAACACCTGCCAACGCTGCTTTCGGTCGTTGGATATCGGCTTCGCAACCCATCTCATGAGCGTTGTTCCTGTTGTGATTATCACAACAGTATGGCGGTCAATAAACCGCTGTCAACATCTCGTTGCCAAAATCGCAACGCTTATTGCACAGGCAACGCGGCGTCGTTCTTGATGCCACGGTTCCTGCTGGTAGGGCGCAGTGCGAGCCCGGCGGCGCGGATCTCGTCGATGGTGATCGGATCGTCGCCTAGCCAATATTCGCTCGCCCAGGCGAGGCGTCGGCCGCGCACGCCCCGCCATTCGCGACGCCAGATGATGGCGCGCAGGTCGCCGAGCGGTGTCGCGACCGATGCCGACGCCTCGAACTCGATGCCCGCTCGGTTCTGATCCTGGCCGTGCCGATTGTACCATGCGGCCTGTGCCGCCTTCTGGACACGGGTCAGGTAGTCGACCCGGTTCGTTCCAGTCACTCGGGCCGGCTGGTCGGCGCGCAGGGCCTTCAAGGCGGCGAGGATCCGCAGCGCCTGGTCATCAGGCTCCTCATCGCCGATCGCCGTGTCGGCGGCTCGCAGCGCGTCTGTGATGGTGTCTTCGCGGGCGAGGCGGGCGGTGTGGGTCATTCCGCCGGCTCCTCGATCGCGGGCTGCGCGCCCGGCCGCTGGTCCTGGTACTTGCCGGCATAGGGCGTGTCGGTCGCGCGCTCCAGACGGTGAAAGACGATCTGAGCGATCGGAGACCCGGCAGGAATGTGCACGTAGCCGGCATGGTTCGTGATTTCGAGCGTCAGGTGCCCGCGCCATCCGGGTTCGATCACTGTGTTCTGTAGCGCGATGCCGCGGCGTGCCCAGGTGGATTTATCCTTCACATAGGCCAACACGTCGTCAGGGATGGCGAATTGCTCGACGGTCGAGGCGAGCATGAAATCGCCCCGGCCGACATGGATGTCTTCGGCGACACGGACGTCATATCCAGCCGGTCCGACGCCGAAGGTCATGCCGTTGATGACGGTCCGTTCATGGAACGGCTGCACCATCGGTCGGAGGCCCAGAAAGTCGGGCGGGTTGCACAGCGATCGAATGGCCTGGGCAGGCAGGATGCTCATCGGCAGTCTCGTTTCGTGCGGTTGGAAAAAACGTCATCGGCATAGCCGCAGAAGATGATCCACCAGGACATCACTCCTCCTCCCTTGCCACAGCCGGCGGGGCGGGGAGGGCATGACGGGGCTCCTTCAGCGCGCGGATGGCGGTGGCGGTCGTCTCATGGGAATTGACCCGCTCTTCATAGAAGGAGTGGTCTTCTCCGATCAGGATATCGGGCGTGGAGCCCCGAAGGCGCTTAGCCGCGTTCTCATGCCACTTCGCCGCGTCCTCGATCCCCTCGTTGCGGATATCGGCCTCGCTCCGGGTTGCGGGAGGCTCGGGCGCGGCGGCGAGCATGTCGGACCAGACCCGATCTCCGAAATAGCCGTTTTCGACAGCTTCTCCCCCACGGTCGAGCATCGCCTCTGTCGGCTCGACCGGCACGAGCTTCCACCCCTCCGGCACCGCCACGGCTGGCGCGGGCGGGGAGGCGTAGACTGGAACACGCTGATCTTCGTCCAGCATCCAGAGGCCTGCCTTCGTGTAGGCGGCGCAGTTGAGATATTCGACGCCTGGCTTGTTCAAGGCGTCGAGAAGTCCTTGGCCCATATAGGCGACCGGCTCCCCCACCACCTCGGCGCGGCGGTCCATGGCGAGGATCGCGGCGCGGGCCATGGTCCGTGTCGTGCTTCTGAGTGATTGCGCATCTTTGGCAATCGCCTCGCGCACCCGCTCGATTTCGGCGGCTGTCGGCTCACGCTTCACGTCTTCGATGGTCATGTCGATTGCTCCGGGGAGAGGGAGGGCGGGCTGTCGCAGACGAAGGTGCGCGCCGGTACCGGCCGGCAGTCGTACTCGTCGTCATCGTCGTCGAATTCGATCTCGCTCCGGCAATCCGGCTCGTCGCACCAGTCGCAGCCGCAGCGGGCAAACTGGTCGGAGCCACAGCACAGAAAGCCGCAGGCGTTACACATGGCCTTGCTCCTCCTGTTCGAGAGCGGCGCGGCCTTCTGCCGGCCCCCGTGCTGCGCGGGCGGCGCGAAGGTCGCCGACTGTGATCTCGCTCTCCATGCCGATGAACTGGTCTTCGCCGTACTCGTGGCCGTCATCCCATTCGGCTGCCTCGTCGGCGAAGGGCTTCAGCGCGGCGTCCTTCCGCGCCTTCTCAGCAACGTGGAACGCACAGTCCTGCTGGAACAGCGTGGCGTTCTTCTGTGCGGCCTCGGCTTGTCGCTTCCAGTGCTCGACCTCCGCGCGCAGGCGGGTGATCCCGGCGGCGGCTTCATTGGCGGCGTTCTGGATCCACTCGGCTGGCGATCCCCCCGTGTGGTCGCCGGAAGGCGCGACTTGGTCGTTCCAATCTTCTGTGTGGTGAAACGCCTTCCCCGCAAGCGCGACGGACGACAACACCTTGTCGAGCAGATCAACCCCAGTCGGGTCGAAGCTGTAGTAGTAGGCGTCCATCCGACGAGGCTCCACCAGCCCATCGCGCTCTTCACTCGGTGTCGGGGAGGTCATGGCGACGACGCCGGCCTCGGGCGCTGCTGTCATGGAGGTTGCTGCAAGCGCCAGCTCAGGCACCTGGTCGGGCCAGATCCAGCGGATCGGGAACGTGCCTTCGTCGCGAGCCCGCATGAAGTCGGCGCCGATGCGACAGATCCGGCCCTTGGTGTCGAAGCAGATCGCTGTGAACCGGTTGTAGTGGTTCACGGATCCATCGTTGTAGTCGCTGTGGCAGGTGAGCCATGACGACGCGCGGCTTACCCATTGGTCGAAGCTGTCGAAATATTGGGTAGTGAGGCTCATGCGTAGTCCTCAAAGCTGGTGGCTGGCTCGGCCGCGATCACGTCGATGAGGCGCAGGCCGTCCGTTCCCGGAATGGTCGCGTCGATCGATGTGGTTCGGTGGAAATCGCTCGCGCGGTAGTAGGCTGAGATGAATTTCTTGGCGTGAAGCGGGATCTCGGCGGCGGGAAATTCATCCTCGAGCACCGCCAGGACGATCATGGAAACGATGTCGTCGCGCACGTCCTGCGGGTAGCGCGTCGGAACGGCCTTACTGGCCGACAAGAAGAGGTCATTTTGCCGCAAAGCGCTTGCGAGCTGGTTGTCGCTAGCGCTGTTCCTGGCGCTCTTGACCAGCGCCGCGAAGCTCCGATCTCGCCTTGCCTTATCTTTGAAAGCAGACCGCGAAGGCATCCCGGCGCTGCGGGAGATTTCTGCGACGGATCGGCCGTCCTGGATCTGATTTATGACCTTGGCCCAGACATCTTCCGAAATGGCATTGCCAGCAGCGCGCTTTGTGCGCCCCCCGGTCAGGCGTTTAATCTCGTCTCGAAGCTCCGGGTTACGGGCAATGGCGCGGTAAAAAGTGGTTGTGGATGGCATGCCCGGCTGTCGCAGGGCCGCGTGGGGCGAAGCACCGGCGCGAACGAGATCGAGCAGCCGGGTCCAATCGGATTTCGGGCTCTCAAACGGCACGGGCCTGATTGTGTCGACGAGAAGCCGAAAATCAGGATCTCGCGCCATACGGTTTTCGATTGCCTTGCGCGGGATGCCGGCTTCGCGAGCGGAGCCAGAGATGTTCGCGGACTTGGCCAACTCTGCGAGAAAGCGAACATAGTCGTACTTGAACTGCCCCCGGAAGCTCATGGCAGCACCATCAGCAGGCCGACGAATACGGCGTCGGCGGCCAGTGCGGTGATAGCACCGGCTATGAACGGGTGTTGCGATGGGTTGAGAAATCGCAACAGTGATGACGCAATTCTGCCCTTGGCGGGCGCGGTGCCGATCGCCTTCATGGTCCCCTCGGAGCTGACTAATTCAACGATCCGAGGCTATCAGAGTGTTGTGATTATCGCAACATCAACAACGCGTTCCGCCGCAAATTAAAAACGTCAGTTAGAAACCTAGCCGTCTCTGGCCGGGTCAAACAGTTGCCTGATGCGCTGAACAATCCATGTCAATTGTTCATTCTGGTGAAACTGTCACTCTTATAAACCTCCAAGTCGCAATCGATATCTAAAATTGTCATATAAATTCAATAGCTTAACGACTAATCTAGTCAGAGACTTGGAGGTTTGTAATTCAGAGTAAAAGTTTCAACGGGAACAGTCTGATATCCGGGTTGATATATTGAAACGATATATACCCGCCCATAACCGGCCCTATAAATAATTGTTGGCCCGAATTACAAACCTCCAAGCAAACCTCCTGAAACAGAAAACAACCTTTGTTGCGTAAATCTCAACGCTCGTTCCAACGGGCAATGGGCAATGGGAAAACTCACTCAGAAACAGGCGGCATTCGTCAGGGAATACCTGATCGATCTGAACGCAACGAAGGCCGCAATCAGAGCGGGATATAGCGAAGCGAGCGCGAGCGATATTGCGGGGCAACTGCTCGGGAAAACTCATGTCCGATCCGCTATCGACAGCGCCCTTGCCGGCCGCGCCGAGAAAACGCAGATCAATGCCGAGTGGGTGCTGACGCGTCTGGCGGCAGAAGCGACGGCGGATATCGCCGATCTCTATGACCCGGAAACCCGCGCGCTGAAGCCTGTTCACGAGTGGCCGCTGATCTGGCGGCAAGGGCTCGTGCAGGGCATCGAAGTCGACGAGCTTTTCGAAGGCCATGGCGAGGACCGGATCCACGTCGGGCACGTTCGAAAGATCCGCCTCGATAACCGCATCAAGCGCCTCGAACTGATCGGCAAGCACATTGGCGTGAAGGCGTTTGAGGAGCAGGTCGCGGTCAAGGGCCTCGACAGCCTGGCCGATCGGCTTGAGCGCGCTATGAAGCGCGATGGCGGCGGCTGATCCATGAATGCCCGCGTCGACCCGAACGACCGGATCATTGCGCTCGCCGCGTCATGCCGGTTCGATCCTGACCGATGGTCGCGGCTGGCGTGGGATTGGGGCGCTGGCGAGCTTGCTGACTATGACGGGCCGCGCGACTGGCAGGCTGATATCAACCGGATCATCGGCGAGCACCTGGCCGATCCAGAGACGCGCTATCAGCCGCTTCAGATATCGGTCGCGTCCGGCCACGGCATCGGCAAATCGGCCGAGATGGGCATGCTCTCCAATTGGGCCATGTCCTGCTGGCCTGACGCCAAGATCGTAACCACGGCCAACACCGAGGGCCAGCTTCGAACGAAGACGGCGCCGGAGATCGGGAAGTGGTTCCGCATGGCCCTGACCGGCCATTGGTTCGATATCCAGACCATGAGCATCAAGAGCCGCGATCCGACGCGCTCGGATAGCTGGCGGCAGGACTTCATCCCATGGTCCGAGCACAACACCGAAGCGTTCGCCGGGCTGCACAACAAAGGCAGGATCATCCTGCTTCTGTTCGACGAGGCGTCGAAGATCCACGACAAGGTGTGGGAGGTCGCCGAGGGCGCGCTGACCGACGAGAACACCGTGATCATCTGGGTGGTGTTCGGCAACCCGACGCGCAATAGCGGCCGGTTCCGCGAATGCTTCCGCCGCTTCCGTCACCGCTGGGTCGGTCGCCAGATCGACAGCCGCACGGTGCCAGGCACCAACAAGCAATTCCTGCAACGCCTTGTCGATGATCATGGCGAGGATAGCGATATCGTGAAGGTGCGTGTCAGGGGGCAGTTCCCGGCGCAGTCAGCCATGCAGTTCATCAGTGCCGATGACGTCGATGCCGCGCAGAAGGTGCACCTGCGTCGCGAGAACTATTCATTCGCCCCGAAGATCATCGGCGTTGATCCGGCATGGACCGGCGACGACAGCCTCGAAATCGTGCTGCGGCAGGGCCTCTATTCCAAGAGCCTCGCAAGCCTCCCGCGCAATGACAACGACGTCGAGGTCGCGAACCTGATCGCGCGCCTTGAGGACGAGCACCGGGCCGACGCCGTGTTCATCGATGCGGGATATGGCACAGGCATCAAGTCTGCCGGCGATGTCATGGGCCGCACATGGCGGATCATCTGGTTCTCTGGCAAGCCGGTCGACACCGGCTATCTCAACAAGCGCGCTGAGATGTGGGGCCAGATGAAGCGTTGGATCAAGGCGGGCGGCGCGATCGATCCGCGCGATGAAGGGCTCTATCAGGATCTCGTCGGCCCCGAGACCGTCGCGCGGCTTGATGGCAAGATCCAGCTGGAGAGCAAGGAAGACATGAAGGAGCGAGGCCTCCCGTCGCCGAACAAGGGCGACGCGCTGGCGCTGACCTTCGCCGAGCCCGTCGCCAAGCGCCAGACCTACGGAATGGCGCACAACCATTCTGCCGTAGAGGTCGAGTACGACCCACTCGCCTGACGGGGCAGACATGGAACACGAAATCGCAGCCGCTATCCGCAACGCGTCGCAAGCTGAGCGCGCCAATGTGTGGAAGCTGGAGCTTCAGAAGAACTCCGCCGAGACCGGTCGGCTGATCGTTCTTATTCTCGCGGTCATCAATGTGGCCGCCGGTGCCATGCCGATCCTCGGGGTGTTCGCGATCCTGCCGCTCGCGGCGTCGTACTTCGCCGACACCTTCGCGCTTCGTGGGGACACCGAGCGCTGCGGCGCCTTTTCCATCGCCAGCATCGCGGCGACGGTCGCCCTGGTTCTCCTCACTCTTTTCAACGCGTGGTGATCCGATATGTGCATGTTCAAGCCGGACGTTCCCGAACCCAAGGATCCGGTCATCCCGCCTGAAATGGCCCCCTCGCGCCTGCCGGATGGCGAAGACGTTCGTCGCAACGTCAATGCACGCCAGGGCGACAAGATGCGCGCGGCCGGCTCGATCCTGACGTCAGGCTCGGGCGTGACGCAGCAGGCGACCACCGAGAAGAAGACGCTGCTCGGGGCCTGATGATCATGCAGCCTCATCAAACGCGCGTCGTCGCCGAGAAGGCCGACCTCGACATGAAGATCGACAAGCTTACGGTCTTCATGGCCGGCGAGGCCTTCGGTCGGATCGACCTGGACGAGCAGGCCCGGCTTCGTCGTCAGGGCGCGGCGATGGTCGACTATTCCGCCATCCTCGGCGAGCGCATCGACGCATTCCAGAAGGACGCGTGATGACCGAGAACGCGGCGCGCCACGAAAGCCAGATCGCCTACCATCGCCGCCGCGCCGAGGAGCTGAAGGCTGTTCGGTCTCCATGGGAAGGCACATGGTCGGATCTGGCCGAGTTCATCGAGCCGGCGCGCCTGCGGCTGTTCGGAAAGAACGAAGGCGCGACGTCGCGCTCGAAGATCATCGACAGCTCGGGCACGTTCGCGCTCCGCACGCTGCAATCAGGCATGCACTCCGGCATCACGTCGCCGGCCCGGCCGTGGTTTCGCCTCACTACCTACGATCCCGACCTGAAGGACTTCGCACCGGTCAAGGAATACCTCGCAACGGTCGAGGCGCGCATGCGCGAGGTGTTCCAGTCGTCGAACATCTACAACGCGTTCCACACAGGCTATGGCGATCTAGGTCAGTTCGGGCAGTCGCTCGGCATTCTGGCCGAGGATGACGAGGCCACCGTCAGGATGCAGCAGCTCTTGCATGGCCGGTTCTGGATCTCTCGCGATGAGAAGGGCCGCGTCACGACGCTCTATCGCACCTTCCGGTGGACGGTGCAGCGCATCGTCAGCCGGTTCGGCTTGAACAACGTCAGCCAGGCCGTGCGGACGCAGTACGATCAGGCCCGCTATGATCAGGTGTTTGAGGTCTGGCACGCTATCGAGCCTCGCATGAACCGCGATCACACGCGGCTCGACAAGGCCAACAAGCCGTTCCTCTCGAACTACTGGCTGGATGGCGGTTCGGACCGTGACGGCATGCTTGAGGAAAGCGGCTTCGACAGCAATCCGCTGATCGGGCCGGCCTGGGAGATCTCAGGCGACGATCACTATGCTCTCTCGCCCGGTCAGATCGCGCTCGGTGACGTGAAGATGCTCCAGAAGGAGCAGACGCGGAAGCTTGAGGCCATCGACAAGATGGTGCGCCCGCCGATGACCGGACCGTCGAGCATGCGGAACAACCCGGCATCGCTCCTGCCGGGCGCTGTCACCTATGCCGACGATCCGACCGGCAAGGGCTTCCGCCCGGCGATCGAGGTCAACCTTCGCATCGCCGAGCTGTCGGCCGATATTCGGGAGACGCAGGACCGGATCAACCGGGCGTTCTATGCCGATCTGTTCCTGATGCTGTCGCAGATGGAAGGCATCCAGCCGCGCAATCAGTTCGAGATCGCCGAGCGCAAGGAGGAGAAGCTTCTCGCGCTCGGCCCGGTCCTGGAGAACATCTATAACGGCCAGCTCGAGCCGGTCATCGATCGCACCTACCAGATCATGAACGCTCGCGAGATGCTGCCGCCGCCGCCGCCCGACCTTCAGAACCAAGAGCTGAAAATCGAATACGTTTCGATGCTCGCCCAGGCTCAGAAGGCCGTCGCCACCGGCGGCATCGAGCGGTTCAGCGCATTCGTCGGGCAGCTTGCGGCTGTGAAGCCCGAAGTGCTCGACAAGCTTGATGCGGACGAGGCGACGGACGTCTATGGCGACATGCTCGGCGTCACGCCCTCTATCATCGTTCCTGACGAGGAGGTCGCGAAGATCCGTCAGGCGCGAGCGCAGAAGCAGGCACAGATGGAAGGCGCGGCGATGGCCGCCGAGATGGCGCCAGCGGCGAAGTCTGGCGCCGAGGCTGCGGCCGTACTTGCGAACGCCCAGAGCAATCCGGGGGGCGCGGATCTGCTCCAGCGGATCGGCTTGGCATGAGCAGGATGATGTGAAAATCGCATGACGATGTTGACCGAGCACATGACGCCGCAACAGGCGATCGAGCGCGAGCGCACTGAGAAGGCATTCCGCACGCTGCTGAAGGGCGAGGACGGCCGCCGGGTCATCTTCTGGATGCTGGAGCGGTGCGGGATCTATCGCGACGCCTACAGCGGCGAGAACAACGCCACGAACTATGCCCTGGGAGGGCAGGCGCCCGGCCGGCGCCTCATCGAGCAGTTGGATCAGATCGATCCGCGTCTGTACCCGCAACTGCTGCTCGACATGGCCGAAATCCGAGAAAGCGACAAGGCCGAGGCAGAGGCCCGCGCCCGCAACATGGAGAACGACGATGACGAGACTGCTTGAGCGCCTTCTCTCGCGCACGATGTTTTCGCCGCCGGATGAAGGCGGGTCGGGCGGCGGTGGCGATGTGCCGCCGGCATCGGGCGCGAGCGTGCTGTTCCCGAACGAGGGAGACGACGAGGGCGACAAGGGCGGGGACGGCGGCAGCGGTGACGAGAAGGTCGAGGGCGGCAGTGACGGGGCCGGCGACTGGAAGGAATACGAGCCCGATCCGAACAAGACCGACGAGGAGAACGCCGCGGCGAAGGCCGAGCACGACAAGACGAAGCCGGCCGAGAAGTCCGACGATCCGCTCGACAAGGTGCCGGATGACGGCAAGTACACGCTCACCATGCCGGACGGCGTGCAGGTCGATCAGGAATTGCTCGACGAACTGTCGCCGGAATTCAAGGCGGCCGGGCTGACCAGCCGCCAGGCGCAGGCGCTCACCGACAAGTTCATCGCCAAGCAGACCGAGCGAATGAAGGCCCGCACCGAGGATTGGGGCAAGACCGTCGCCGGCTGGGTCGATACGGCCAAGAATGATCCGGAGATCGGCGGCCCGAAGTGGGACGCGACTGTTGCGGACGCGCGCCGAGCGCTCACGACGCTCGGGACGCCGGCTCTGCGCGAGTACCTGGAGGCCAGTGGTGGAGGCAACCATCCGGAGCTTATCCGTGTCTTCGCGAAGGTCGGCGCCATGACCAAAGAGGACAACCCGGCCGCAGGTGGCACGGGAGGGACGGGAAGGCCGGCCGAGACTGCACACCGTCTGTTCCCGAACGACGCACCGAAAGGGTGATCTGAAAAATGGCTACTATCGGCAGCACTTTCCCGCAGCTCATCGACGCCCATCGCGCCGGCGGGACGGGCGATATCATCGAGATCCTGAACCAGTACAATCCGGTTCTCGACGACGCGATCGCGACGCAGTGCAACATGGGCAGCGTCCATCGCCACATGATCCGTACCGGCCTGCCGGGCGTCGCCTGGGGCCGCCTCTATCAGGGCGTCCCGCAGAGCAAGAGCACCGTGCAGCAGGTCGATGACACGACCGGCTTCCTCGAAACCATGTCCAGCATCGACGCGCGCCTGCTCAAGCTGGCGAAGGACAAGGCCAAGGCGCGCCTGACGTCGGCTCAGCCGTTCCTCGAAGCCATGGCCCAGGAGATGGCGACCGGCGTTTTCTACCACAACACCGCGACGTCGCCGGAGAAGTTCAAGGGCCTCGCCCCGCGCTACGGTGCGTATGGCGCTCGCACGGCAACCGACGCGAGCCGGCAGGTCATCAATGCCGGCGGCTCGGCCAATGCCAACGCCTCGATCTGGTTCGTCAACTGGTCGGACTACGCCACGACGCTGCTCTATCCCGAGGGCACGTCCGCAGGCGTCACGCACGAGGACAAGGGCGAGCAGCGCGTCGTCGATGGGGCCGGCAATCCCTACTTCGTGAAGGAAAGCCTCTGGACCTGGCATACGGGTCTGGCTGTCGCCGATTGGCGCTACAACGCGCGCATCTGCAACATCGATGTCGAGGCCGCGCTCGCCGGTGATGTCGATCTCTACGAGCTGATGACGACGGCCTACTACCGCCTGCATTCCCGCCGCCGCGACGCCAAGGGCGCCCGCATCGCCATCTACATGAATGGCGCTCTGCTGGAAGTCCTCGACAAGCTGGCGTCGGCAACCGGCGGTTCCGGCGCCTCGGCGATCCGCTCGGCGCTGCGGCTGAACCCGACCGAGATCGAGGGCAAGGAGGTGCTGACCTGGCGCGGCCTTCCGATCCGCGAGTGTGATGCCCTCCTCAGCAACGAGGCCAACGTTCCGGCCGCGTAATCGGTCCTGCGCATACCCGCCGCCGCTGGCGGCGGGATCTCGCAACAGAAGGGTTTCCTCCAATGATCTTCGACAAGCAGACGCTCCTTTCCGATGCGCAGGCGATCACTGCCACGGCGGCGAGCACCAATGTCATCGACCTCGGCCCGATCAAGCACAAGCGGGAAACGGGCTTCGGCTCCAAGATCCCGCTGGTGGTCCAGGTCGTCGAGGCGTTCGCGACCCTGACGTCTCTGGCCGTTTCCGTCCAGCAGAGCGACGCCGAGGGCTCCGGCTGGGCCGATATCGCCACGACCGGCCCCATCCCGGTCGCTGACCTGAAGGCTGGCTATCGCGCCTCGCTCGACGTCCTGCCGCGCAACCTCAACAAGCGCTACCTGCGCCTGAACTACACGGTCGCCGGCACCGCGCCGACGGCTGGCAAGGTCACGGCCGGCGTCGTGCTGGGGGATAACTCCCGTGGCTGAGGTGCGCGCCATCGAGCGCGGATATTACGGCGACGTCGTGCGGGCGGAAGGTGATGTGTTCGTGTTCACCGGCCCAGGCCCGATGCCGAAATGGATGGAGGCGGTCAGTGACGACGGCTCCACCGATGAGCCGGCCCCTGCGCCCGTCAAGGGCAAGGGCAAGGCGAAAGCCAAGGCTGCTGCCGAGCCTGAGCCTTTCGGTGATGCTCCGGAGCCGGTGACGGTTGGCAAGGGCAACGGCATCGTTGAAGCGCTCGGCGGCCCTGAGCCCGACTGGATGCCTCCCCAGGCCGTGGCGGAGTAAAGGGCAGGGCGTTCGCGCCCTGCCATCCCATCTACCCGACATAGGTTGGCGGCATGACCAGCGTTGTGGCGATCTGCAATCTCGCCCTGTCGAACATCGGCAAGAACAACATCGCGGATCTGAACGAGGCGAGCGCCGAGGCGCGCGCCTGTCGCCAGTTCTATGAGCAGACCCGCGACGTGCTCCTGAGCGTTTACCCGTGGCGCTTCGCGGGGCGGATGCAGTCGCTCGCCCAGGTCGCCAATGACCTTGCCGGGGAATGGTCCTACGCCTACGCGCGCCCCACCGACTGCCTCAAAATCCGTTGGGTGCAGCCGGAGCGGCGCTTGATGGAAGGCGGCGCGCCGCACCATCCCTACGACGCGAGGGCGCAAGCCATCTATTGCGACCTGTCGCCCGCCTTCCTTCATTTCACGACCAAAGACGTCGACGTGACGCAGTTCACGCCGCTCTTCATCGAAGCTCTCTCCAGCCACTTGGCGGTGCGGCTGGCGATCCCGTTGACGCGAGATCCGAAGGTCAGGGCGGAGGCCTACGAGCTGGCCATGCAAATGCAGTCGCTCGCCGCGGTGGCCGATGCCAACGAGGTTCGCGAGACGTCGGACCATGAGAGCGAATTCGTGACGGGGCGCGGCTGATGGCGGAGTTGCGGACCTATCAGCCGTCGTTCACTGCCGGCGAACTGTCGCCGGCCCTCGGCGCCCGTATCGACCTGACGAAGTTCGGCAGCGGACTTAAGACGGCGATCAACCTGTTCATCCATCCGCACGGCGGCGCATCCAACCGGGCAGGAACCGAGTTCGTGCGCGAGGTGAAGGACAGCACCAAGCCGACGCTGCTCCAGCCGTTCCAGTTCAATTCCGAGCAGACCTATATGCTGGAGGTCGGCCACAACTACATGCGCGTGTTCAAGGACGGCGCTGTGATCACAGCCGGCGGCCTTCCGTATGAGGTGGTGACGCCCTATCCGAGCTCGGCGCTGGATCGGCTGGTGTTCAACCAAGAGAACGATATCGCATACGCGACGCACGAGGATTTTGCGCCCCGCAAGCTGGCGCGCTTGGCTGAAGATAGCTGGTCCATCAGCGCGCTTTCATTCGCGCCGACGATCCAGCCGCCGACGACCGTGACCGCCTCATCCTATTTCAACCGACGCAACGGCGATGGTGGCGAGGTTCATTTTCGCGTCACGGCTCTCGGCCCCGGAAATCTCGAGAGTGCTCCCTCCTCGATCGTCACCCGGTGGCTCCTATGGGAAAACGGCAAGGATGACGGACGCACATATCGGTTCACCTGGAACCCCGTTTCCGGCGCGACCTCGTATCGCATCTACCGCGTGAACGGTGAGGATACCGGCTTGCTCGTTGAAGTTGGCGAGCCTGAAGCGATCATCGACCAGTACAACATCAATGGCGTCTCGCCGCAGGCGCCTTCCGCCGCATCTCCCGGTGCGCCCGCAACGCCGACAGGGTTCGCCTTGGCCGTCGTCTGGGGAGAGACGATGCGATACGTGGTGTCAGCGATTTCGGCAGACACGGACGAGGAGAGTTTGCCCTCTGCCGCTGCGGTCACGACCAACAATCTGAGGTATGCGACCAACCGAAATACGATTGTCTGGTCTCCCGTCGCGGGCGCGTCCGAATACATCATCTACAAGGAGAGCAACGGCGTATACGGGTACATTGGCCGCTCGGAAACGACGAGCTTCACAGACCGCAACGTGGTCGCGGATATTGCGGACGGCCCTCAGTCCTCTCGCAACCCCTTCAATGCTGCCGGCAAATATCCCCGCGTCTCGGCGTTCATCGAGCAGCGCCTCGCCTTCGCGTCCACGCGCGAGGAGCCCCAAGGCGTCTGGATGTCCCAGACGGCCAACTACGAGAATTTCGGTGTCGCAAGCCCGGCGAAGGCGAGCGACGCGATCACGTTCCGCATCAAGTCGACACAGGCCAACGAAATCCGGGCTCTTGTCGCCGTCAAGGGCATGATGGCGCTGACTTCTGGTGCCGAATGGCTGATCAGCGGGGGATCTCAGTCTGACGCCATCGCCCCGAACGCGATCAAGGTGGACAATCAGGGATACCGCGGCGCGGCGCGCGTGCAGCCCATCGTCGTCGGCAACACGGTCCTGTTCGCCCAGGCGCGCGGCGGCGTCGTGCGCGACTTCTCTTTCGATTTCGCCAATGACGGCTTTGACGGCAAGGATCTCACGATCCTGGCCCGGCACCTGTTCGAGCGAAAGGAGATCAAATCCTGGGCCTATGCTCAGGCGCCGTTCTCCATCGTCTGGGCGGTGCTCGACGACGGATCGCTCGTCAGCCTGACCTACCTCAAAGAGCATGATGTGTGGGGATGGACCCGGCACCACTCCGGCCCGAACAATGACGCGAAGTTCGAGGCAGTGGCAGTCATCGCCGAGGGCTCCGAGGATGTGCCGTACTTCGTCGTTCGACGGACGATCGGCGGTATCCAGAAGCGATACATTGAGCGGCTGCACACGCGGTCGTTCTCGGCGGTCGAGGATGCGTTCTTCGTCGACTGTGGGCTGACCTATACCGGCGCTCCAGCGACGACTATTTCGGGGCTCGACCACCTGGAAGGCCAGGATGTCGTAGCCCTCGCAGATGGCAACGTTGTACGGGGCCTGAAGGTGATTGGCGGCTCTGTCACGCTGCCGAATGCCGCGAGCAAGGTTCATGTAGGCCTGCCCATGGTGGCGAGCTTGCAGTCATTGGAACTGGACCTCGGCATGGTCCAGAACCTCGGCACGGTACAGGGGCGCATGAAATCCGTCGCCGAGGTGACGCTCAGGGTGGAGCGTACGCGCGGGATCTTCATTGGACCGCGAGACGGCGAGCGAGGTGACGAGCACCTGGTCGAGTACAAGCAGCGGCAGGCTGAGGCCTGGAACGAGGCGATCCGTCTCTATACGGGCGATATCCCGATCACGCCGGCGTGGGACTGGACCACGAGCGGCAGCATGTGGGTGAAGCAATTCGATCCCCTGCCGATGACGATCCTCGCCCTCATGCCGGATGTTGTCGTTGGCCGCTGATATCGAAGTCATTCCCGCGCGCGCCGCGCATGTCCGATCTGTTGCTCGGCGGATGCGGCAGGCGGATCGCGACGAGGTATTCGCCGCCTCCGGGCGATCTCCAGCCGAGGCGCTGGTGTTCTCGCTGCGGAAATCCGCCGCGGCCTGGACCGGCATGGTCGACGGACGGCCCGAAGTGATGTTCGGCGCGGGCGATCTCAACGTGCTTGCCGGCGTCGGCGCGCCCTGGCTGCTCGGCACCGATGCCGTTGAGGAAAACCGTGTCGCGTTCCTGCGGATCTCAGTCGAGTGGCGGACGCAACTGTTGCGCCGGTATTCAACGCTGAGGAACGTCGTCGACGTGCGCAATCGAGCATCGATCCGATGGCTTCGGTGGCTCGGCTTCACGTTGTCCGAGCCAATGGAGGTGAACGGCTTTGCCTTTCACCTGTTCGAGATGAGGGCCGACTGATGTGCGAACTCTCGATGATCCTGACGCTGGGGGCGACGCTCGGCTCGACGATGCTCGGCGCCATGGGGGCGGCGCAACAGGGCGAGGCGATTGCGGCGCAATCGGAGTATTCCGCCAAGGTTCAAGAAATGAACGCCACGATCTCGGAGCGCCGCGCGCGCGACGCGATTGAGCGTGGTGAAGACGAAGAGCAGCGGAAGCGCGCCGAGGTTCAGAAGCTCCTCGGGCAGCAGAAGGTAGCCTATGCGGCGAGCGGCGTCGATCTGTCGTTCGGCTCCCCGCTCGACACCATCGTCGATACCGCCGTCATGGGGGAACTCGATGCGCTCACCATTCGGTCGAACAGCTATCGCGAGGCGTACGATCGCCGTGTCGACGCGACCAATCAGAGATCCGGCGCCGAGATGAGCCGGATGGAAGGCGACGCGGCCAAGAAGGGCGGATACCTGTCTGCGGTCGGAACGGTGCTCGGCGGGGTAGGAAAGGCCTACGGGCAATATCGGCAGCCGACCATCGGCTCGATCGCGTGAGGTAGAGGATGCGCGTTCCAGAATATCAGCAGAATGTTCAAGCTCGGCCGGCCTACCAGTCGAACCTTGAGGATCGCTCCACGCCCGGCGCATTCGGCGCTTCGATCGGCCGCGGCATGCTGGATCTGGCGCGGGGTGTCGACCAGATGGGCGATGCGTTCGCGGCGGTGCGGGAGCTTGAGGATACAGCTCGCGCGAAGGAGGCCGACAACGCCTATGCCAAATGGCAGATGGAGGCGATGTACGGCGAGGGCGGCTATATGACGCTCGAAGGACGGAACGCCGTCGACGCGCGGGCCGGGTTCTGGGATCAGGCGGAGACCAAGCGCAAGGAATTCGGCGCGGGCCTGACGCCTGGTGCCGCTCGGCACTATCAGAACGCATCGCAGGCGCGGCTTCAATCGATCCGGCAGACCTCGATCGTCCACTCTGCCGGCGCTCGCAAGCAGTGGTTCACAGACGCCACGAACGCGCGGCTGAACACGTTCGCTGAGGAGGCGCTCGCCGCCTACAGCGATCCGAAGAAGGTCGAATTTAACATCGCGGCCGGGCAGGCGGAGATCCGCGAGCAGGCCCGCATGATGGGTTGGGATGCAGACGTTCTGAAGAACCGGGAAGCGGAATACATCTCCGAGCTTCGGACTAACACGGCGCTGCGTCTGGCCGGCGATGATCCGATCAAGGCTAAGGCCTACTACGATCAGCACAAGAGCCAGATCACTGGTCCGCATCAGGCAAAGTTCGACGCGGCGATCGAGACGCCGCTGAAGACGGAGCATGTGAAGCAGCACACCGCTCGCATCCTCGGCCTTGGCCGCCAGCGGGCGAGCGAGGCCGGTGGCGGCGAGCGGACGCCGATGGCCGGCCGCACGATCGGCTCGGCCGGACCGACGCGGGCGCGGGCGTTCCTAATCGAGCGTGCACCGCGTGGGGCCTACTCGATCGACAACCTGGATGAGGCGTTCGCGACGAACCTTGCGACCATGATCCAGGATGCACCGCCGTCGATCCGCGATGGCCTGGGCATCACCAGCGGTCACCGCTCGCGCGAGCACCAGGAACGGCTTTTTGCCGCTTCGGATCGCTCCGGGCGCATGGTGGCCCGGCCGGGCCGCTCGAACCATGAGGTGCGCGCAGACGGCACGGCCAAGGCCGTCGACCTGAATTGGAACGGGCGCCGCCTCGACAAGGCGCCGAAAGAGGTCGTGGATTGGGTCCACAAGAATGCCGGCAACTACGGCATGTATTTCCCGATGTCGTGGGAGAAGTGGCACATTGAGCCAGTCGGTTCGCGCGGCGACAGTGCGGCCGGGCCCGGCGCTACGATCCGGCCGCGCGGTCCTGGCGTCGCTGGCCGCGTCGGCCTGCCATCCTATGACCAGATCGAGGAGCAGCTTTCCCAGATCTCGGACTTGGACGAGCGCGAGATGACGCGCAAGGCGATCTATGGCCAGATCGAAGCCCAGGGGAAGGCGGAGGCCGCTCGGCAGAAGCAGATCCGGACGCAGGCGTTCGAGATGCTGGAGACACAGAACGTCAACCCGTTCAACCTCGATCCGACCATCAAGGCCGAGATTGGTATCGAGGGCATGACGCAGCTCATGAGCTATTGGGAGAAGCGTTCCACCGGCGAGGCGATCCAGACCGACGAGACGCTACTCTACGACATGAAGCGCTATGCGGCATCGAACCCGCGCGAGTTCGCCGAGATCGACCTGACGCAGTACATGGACCGGATCTCACGTCAGGATGTGCGGGCGCTGGCGGACTTGCAGACCTCGGCGCTGAAGGATGGCGAGAAGGCGAAGACCGAAGGTCTGAAGCTCACCACAGCCATCAATCAGGCCGAGCCCTATCTGAAGGCGGCAGGCATTCGCACCGGCGACAGTAAGGACGCCCAGGCAGACGCCGCGCGGGTGGCTCAGTTCAACCTCGCGCTGATCGCCGAAATGGAGGCGTTCCAGCGTCAGAACGAACGCGAGCCGAGCCAAATGGACGTGCAGTCCATGATCAACAAGCTCCTGCTGCCCGTCGTCGTCAGGGTCGAGAAATCGGCGTGGAACCCGACCAAGACGCCGTGGACGGCCTTCACCGAGCAAAAGCAGTTCTGGTTCCAGACGGATGGCGCGGGTGATCTCGCTGATGGCCAGCGCGTCGAGATCGATGTCGACTACGACAAGATCCCGTTCCGCGACCGCATCGAGGTAGAGGTGAAGCTCACGGAAGCGCTCGGCCGGAAGCCGACCGAGGAAGAGGTCGAAGACTTCTACGCCGAGTATCAGTACGAGCAGGCTACGCGTTGATCAGGTGAACAGCCAGGCGATCCCCGCAATCGCTGCTACGACGACTATGGGCGCCAGGACGAGATTGAAGACGGTTCGTCCTGCCCATCGCGCCCCATATGGGTTCGCCATTTCGCCTTGCGACGGTTGCCGTCTCCGGAAACGGACGGCTATCGCCGCCACAGCGCAGGTCGCGAGCACCAAGAAGACGACATCCATCAGTTCCAAGGGCGCACCCATCGCGCAGTCTCTCCGATCATAGCCGCAACCGTTTGCCGGTAACTCTTGGCACATTTCCCCGGCGGCGCAACGCTAAACGGTAGGTGGGCAGTGACCGATACAATTTCCGATTTCATCCAGCGCCGCTTTGGGCAGGAAGAGGACAGCGGTATCACCGCTGCTCAGGTCGTTATTGGTTCGGTCGAGGAGGCGCCCGATCAGGTGGCCGGCGACATGAACCTCGCTCGCGAATTTGGGCGCACATTCGGCCAACCAACGCCGCCAACGCCGCTAGTGAGGGAATACCGGAACGTCTTCCAAAGGAGGATCGAGGAAGAGCGCGCTCGTACGATGCTGTCGGGAAAGCCTCGCCTCACGGACTGGCTGCGCGATCAGGATAATGCGGCCATCGCTCGCGACAGCCTGGCCGAATTGGGTTGGTTCGAGGGACTTGGCCGGGGCGTGGCCAACACCGCCGAGCGGGCCGGCGCGCGCGGCACGCAGATGCTCAATCAGTATATGCTTGAGCAGACGGCCGGCCGCGCTGCCGACCGCGACAAGACCTTCGGCCAAATCGTCGACGATGAGCGAACGGTGGTTCGCAATTCGGCGGGCGATGAGGCCAAGCTGTGGGCATCGCCGGGCGACTACATGTCTGCCTTCGGCCGGTGGGCCGATGCTCGGTATGCCGAGTTGATTGGCACCGATGACGAGGCCGCTGCGGCGGAATATGCGAAGCGCGTTGGCGAGAGCGTCGAGTGGCTGAAGTCCATCCCGAAATCCGAAATCGCGACGCGGTTTGAAGCCGACGCGATGGTTGACGGCGCCTCGTTCGGTGAGGCGCTGGCGAATTTCGGAAATGCGTTCGCCAAGAACCCGATCGGCGGCCTGTCGTGGGCTCTGGAAACGGCCGGCGAAAGTGCACCGCAGCTCGCGGCCGCCCTGGGAACGACAGTGGCCACCAGAAACCCAATGGCCGGCGTGGCGGTCGGATTTGCCGGCAGCTATGCGACGGAGCGCTACACGTCTCCGGCTGAGTTCCTGCAAGAAAAGGGCATCGATCTGACCCGGCCGGGTGATGTCCAAAAGCTGCTTGCGGACCCTGGCCTGATGCAGGAGGCGGCCGATCGTGGCGTCATCCGCGGTGCTGTAGTCGGTGCGTTCGACGCGCTGTCCATGGGTATCGCCGGCCGCTCCCTGGCGACCAATCCGATGATCGAGGCGTTGGCCCAAGGAGCCTCGCAGGCGCTTTTCGGCTCGTCCGGTGAACTGGCTGCGCGCGTTGCCGCCGGTCAGGAAATCGACTGGAACGAGGTCATCGCCGAGGGCATCGCTGAAGTCGCCACTGCGCCGGTCGACATGGGGATTGCGGGGAGGAAGTTCATTCAGAAGCGCGACGGCGCCGCGCGCGCCGACGCCACCACCGAGCAGCTTTCGGCCATAGCCCAGCAGGCCACGGCCTCGACCTTGCGCGCGCGCTCGCCGGAGAAGTTTCAGGAGTTCGTCGCCAAGGCCGTTGAGGGCGGCGAGGTGGAGAACGTCTATGTCCCGGCCGAGGCGTTCGTGACCTACTTCCAGAGCATCGGCGTCGATCCCTTCGTGCTCGTCGACGAGGAACTTGACGGGGTGACGCGGGAGGATCTGGAAGCCGCCTTGCTTGCGCCTGGCGCCGATCTCCGCATTCCCACCGCGACCTACGCCGCCAAGATCGCCGGCACCGAGCACGACGGGTTCATGCTGCAGAACATGCGGTTCGATCCCGCCGAGATGACGGCGGTTGATGCGGCCGAATTCAACGAGCGCGCCCAGGAGGCGATGCAGGAGGCGTATGAGCTGGCTGATCAGCTCCGCCAGCGCGAGGAAGAGCTTCGGTCCTACGAGACCCAGATCTATGAGACGATGGTTTCGCAGCTTCGCGTCGCTGGCCGCTCCGCCAACGTGGCACGCACCGAGGCCATGCTGTGGCCGGCGTTCTATCGCGTGATGGCCGAGCGGTCCGGTGTCACGATCGGCGAGTTCATGCAGTCCTACCCGCTGCCGCAGGTGCGAGGCGCGGTGCCGGAGGGCATTCAGTACAAGGATGTCGACGCGCTGAACCGGACGCTCGCCGAGGCGCGGGCCAGGCGCAAGGCCGGGATCGGGACCAAGGGTCAGTCGCTCCTCGAGTTTATTTCCGACTATGGCGGCATCCTCGACGTCGGCGGCGAGTTGAAGGCGCGCGACGCGCGGCTGATCAAGCGCGGTGCGGGCAGGAAGTCGCTGCGTCTGGCGCGCGAGGAGGGTGCAGCGACGGCGAACCTGCTCGGCGGTGGGGAGACGGCCGGCCGTCAGTACGGCGCCGACAGCGTGGCGCGCGCGGCGATCGAAGCCGGGTTCCTCGTCGGCGATCCTGCTGCGGATCAGTACCGGGCGGCGGTCGCGGCAGGCCAGCCGGTGCCGGATATCACACCGGCCCTGTGGGAGGCTATCGACCGAGAATTGCGCGGCGAGCCGCAATATGCGGCTGCTGAGGTCGACGACGACGCGGCGGCGCGCGAGGCGCAGCTCGATGAGATCGAGGAATACCTCGCCGCTCTCGGCCTGACGCTGGATGATGACGACGCGGCGATCCGGGCGGCGGTTGACGCCGATCAGGCGGCCGGGCGCGCATATGGGCAGGGCGACGACAGAAATCTTGTGGTGCAGCACAACCTTACTGCCGCCAACTTGCTGCACGCAACGAAGTTGGGCGGGTTGCCCGTTCCGTCGATCGCAATCTCGAACGTCGATCACCCGCTCGACAACTTCGGCGAGATCACGCTGATCGGCGGGCCGGACATGGTTGACGCGCGAAAGGATCGCTCGGCGAAGGTTTTCGACGCAGACGTTTATTCGCCTCGCTATCCGACTGTCGTCTACAAGCTCTCCGGCCCGGCGCTGAGGAAGGCTTGGAAGCAGCTCGGCAGTTCGTCGGATGATCTTGGTCATGTGCTGAGCAGCGAGCTTGACGACAGCGAGGTCGAGCGCAACGGCCTTGGCGCGTTCCGCGACAGTTCTGCTGTTCAGCTTCAATTCCTGCGCGAGACCGGCCGGCCAATCGACCTGCCGCAGCGCAAGGCCCGATCGAGCTATATGGAGCGCAATCCGGCACTCCGTCCGGCTATCGACCGGGCAAGAGATGCTGCCGGCCTCGGGTCAGCCTACGATGATCCGGCCGTCCTGGCTGAGATCGAGAAGGCGGTAGCGGTCGAGCTCCAGCGCGTCGCCGACGCAGCACCGGATATGAGTATCGAGGAGCGGCGAGGGATCTATTATTCGCGCCATGGACTGAAGCGGTCCGTGGTCGAGAGCGCGCTAGAAGAATACCAGCTCGCGCAAGCTGGCCCCAAAGTTGACCGTGGCGCGGCCCGCGTGGCGCTTCGAGATGCCATCCAGCCGCACGCCAAAGCGTTCGCCGAATGGGTCGATAGCAAGTTCGGGGATGTGATCGACAGCGAGCGTGTGCAGACGCAGACGGCCGGCGGAAACTGGAAGCTTCTGCCTCATACACTCGATAGCGTCGTCAAGATCCTGAAGTCCAAGCTGCGCGACGGTGAGGGTTGGAACTATGGCGTGGGTTCCATTCGCTCGACCGTTGCGAACCAGTTCAAAAGCATCTCGGCGGTTCGGGCTGCGCGCGGCCGGCTGATCCCTCATGACGCAATGCAGGCAGTCAAGGAGGAGGTCGATCGCGAGTTCTCAGCGTTGGCGGGCCGGTTCGGAGAGATCTCCCCTGACGGTCAGCGGTTCGGCTTCCTTGACACGTTCAGCGAGCAGTTGAAGGAGGTCGCCGAACGCGGACCGCGAGCGTTCGATGCCTACTACAAGGCGTTGCCCGATGATCTGCGGGCGGATGCTGTGGCATTCCTCGGCAAACTCCGAGATATGCCGACCGAGTATTTCGAGGCCAAGATCCAGCGCGCGGTAGGCCTGAATGAATTCTCCGCAGCGGTGATCCCGAAGACAGCCGCGCTCGACGTGCGGACGGCGCTCGAATCGGCCGGCGTTCCCCTCGTCGAATACGATCCCTCTGTTTCAGGTTCGCGCGCCGTGGCCATGCGGCGTGCTGGTGAGCAGGGGAACCTTCTGTTCCAAGCCGCAATCGACAAGGGCGGCCGGCACGCGCCGGTTCAGATTGACCCGAACACCCCGGTCCCGTCTGTCACGCTGACCGACCTGCCGGCCATTGCTACGCATGCCGAGGCTCGCGACGCGGTGAGGCTCGGGGATGTGACCAACGTTTCCGGCGATAGGGTGTCGATCAGCAAGAGCAGCGCCGCCAAATGGCTGTCGGTCAACGCGAATGCGATGAAACGCTCAATTGCTCCCTATGCCGATGAGATTTTCGCGCAATCCGTGACCTACCATCGCGGCGGCGAGTTTGACTATGCGGTCGGGCATCTTGTGCTTGACGGGGAGGATATCGCTGTCCGCTTCGTCATTCGCAATACGCCCGGCCGGGGGCGGACGCTCTACCAGTTTGAAGGGGAAAAGGTGGCCCCTATTTCTGCGCGTACCATTGAAGGTCAGGCAGCAGTGAGCGCGGGGGCCACGACTACGCGCGAAATGAGTGTAGCGGATCTGGTTGAGCCGTTCAACGCGATGGCATCCGGCAGCTTCACGCTTTTCCAAGATGAGAGCACGGCGCGCGGCCTCGGTCCTCGCGGATCTATCCAGTTCCCGGCCAATGGTGTCGGCAACGGCGAGACGATCATCAGCCTTTTCGAGCGCGCTGATCTTTCGACGTTCGTGCACGAGAGCGGCCACTACTTCCTTACGATCTTGCAGGATCTTGCCGCGCGCGGCGAGCAGAGCGCTGTCGCAGAGATCGGCGCCGTCCGCACCTGGTGGCGTTCGAACGCTGCCGATGTCGCGAAAGACGCTATGCGTGTCGCGCCGGATGCCTCGGTCACGGCTGACGACGTGCTCGCCGCGCTGGACAACGGCACGACTGGCGACCGCATGAAAGATCTCGCGATTGACGCCGGCATGCAGGAGCAATGGGCGCGCGGCTTCGAGGCGTATCTCATGGAGGGCAAGGCGCCGTCGGTCGAACTGCGATCGGTATTCGATCGCCTGCGCGCCTGGATGGTGTCGATCTATCGGCGGCTGACCGGCCTGAATGTCAAGGTGTCCGACGATCTGCGGGCCGTCTTCGACCGCCTGCTCGCCACCGACGAGGAGATTGCGAAGGCACTCGATGCCAGCGGCGCCGCCGGTGCGGTGTTCGCGACACCTGAGCAGATCGGGTTGACGGCCGACGAATTCGCGGCGCTGAACCGGCTGCGCGCGCAGTCGGAGGAGGAGGCCAAGGCCAAGCTGCTCGGCGACGTGATGGAACCGATCAAGCGCCAAAAGGAAAAATGGTGGAAAGAGGAGCGCGCGGCGGTGCGCGCCCAGGTCGAGCGCGAGGTGAACGCGCATCGTCACTTCCGGGCGATCGAGTGGATGGGAAACCGGCGCTGGCTCGGCGAAGGCAAGCCGGAAGGCATGCCTGACATCCGACTTTCGAAAGACGTCCTGGTGCAGCGTTACGGCGAAGGCGTTCTATCCACGCTGCCGCGCGGCAAACAGACCGTCTACGCCGTCGAGGGCGGGGTCGATCCTGATGATATCGCAGGCTGGTTCGGCTTCGACAGCGGCGATGCAATGATCCGCGCGATGGAGACCGCGCCGAAGCGCCGGGATGCGATCGAGGCCGAGACGGATCGCGTGATGAACGAGCGTCACGGCGATGCTCTGAACGATGGCGAGATCGAGTTGAATGCGCTCGACGCCGTGCACACCACCAAGCGCGGCGACTGGATCGCCGCCGAGCTGCGCGCCGTTTCCGAGGTTGCGGGTCTGGGGCCGTCGCTGACGATGAAGGAAGCGCGCTTCACGGCCGCCCAGACGATCGCGCGCATGAAGGTCAGGGATGCGACCCACGCACAGCGCTATCTCGCGGCAGAGCGCCGCGCCGCCGAGGAGGCGGCTCAGATCGGTGCCCAGCTCGCGCGCGAAAAGGTCTGGCTCGATGCTGCCGGGCGCCGGATCGCGTCTAAGGCCCGCGCCGCTGCTAAGGGATCAGGCTCGCAGGCGGCCGTAGCCAAGGCGATCGACGCGTTCAACAAGAAGCTGGAAACCACGACATCGACGTTCGAGGTCGCCCCTCAGGAGCGGGTTTCTCCGAAGGGCAACGCCTATACCATTCCCGGTGGCGAGCGCACGGCGACGTCGCTCGGCTACAACGATCTGGTCGCCAAGATGGTCGACGCCAAGCGTCGGCAGCTCCTCAATCACGCGTTCTATATGGAGGCTCGCAAGGTCGGCGAGGAGGTCGACAAGGCCGAGCGCCTGGTGCGCCGGCTGGAGAAGTCCACCCGCAAGATCCGGTCGGAGCGGCTGCGGAAGGGAGAGGCGTCGATCGCCGGTGATTATGTCGAAGCGATCGAGGCGATCATCTATGGCTACGAGTTCCGCAAGGTGCCGAACCGGCAGATCGATCGCCGGGCGGCACTCCGCGCCTATGTCGACCAGATGATCAGCGATGGCCGGGCGAACGAGCTGGCCATTCCTCAGGCCGTGCTCGATGACGCGCAGGTGGTGAACTATCGGACGCTGACGGTCGAGCACCTTCGCGGCGTCGTCGACAGCCTCAAGAATATCGAGCACGTCGCCCGCATGAAGGGGCAGATGCTCATCAATAAGCGGAAGCGCGATTTCGAGGAGGCCAAGACGAGCGTCGTCGATGCCATCGAGAAAAACATGAAGAGCCGGGCGGTCGATTGGGTGAAGGATACGGGCCTCAACGCTAAGGCGCGCGACCTGCTCAACGGCTACGTCTCGACGATCCAGTCGGCGACAACGATCCTGCGCCAGATGGACGGCCGCGAGGATCTGGGCGTCGTCTATGAGACGCTGAAATCCGACATGGACAGCGCGGCCTACGCCGAGCGCGAGATGCGCAAGGAGGCCACCGATCGCATCCTCGAGCTGTATTCCGTCTACTCGCCCGAAGAGCAGCGCGAGATGGCGGTTCGTCGCGTCATGCCGGCGCTCGGCGGCCGGTCGTTCTCGAAGTGGAACCTGATCGCGATGGCGCTCAATATGGGCAATGAGGGGAACCTTGCACGCCTGACGAACACGGCCGCGCTCATGCACCTGCCGGCCGAGCAGGTCGAGGCGCTGAAGGCGTCGCTGGATCGGCGTGATTGGGATTTCGTGCAGTCGGTCTGGGACTACATCGAGACGTTCCGGCCGAAGGTCGCCGAGCGTGATCGTCGCGTGCGTGGCATCGAACCGACATGGGTCGAGGCCAAGCCAGTCCAGACGCCCCACGGCGTCTACCGAGGCGGCTACTACCCCATCAAGTATGAGGGGCGCCTCGGTGGCGCGCGCTTCGTCTCCGGAGGCAGCGACGCCGATATCCTGAATTCGATGATGTCGGGCGGCTATGCCTCGGCTTCGACCAAGGATGGCCACCTCAAGGCGCGCGGCCAGCATGTGCGGCAGTCCCTCATGCTTGACGTCTCGGTCATCGCTCAGCACGCCAACGAGGTCATCCACGATCTGGCGTTCTCTGAGCCGGTCGTGAATACCTGGCGTATCCTGACCAGCAACGAGGTCGAGCAGGCGGCCTTGCGCGCCGGGCTGGACAAGCAGCATGCCGCGCTCAAGCTCTGGGTGCAAGACGCGGCGAGCGGGCAGGTGGGCGGCGGCGGAGATCTGGCGCGCTCTGTGGCGTTCCTGCGATCCGGCTTCACCTATTCCAAGCTGGCCTTGAACCTGAAGACGATCCTGCTTCAGCCGCTCGGCCTGATCCAGTCCGGCGTTGTCGTCGGCAAGCGTAACCTCGCCGCTCAGATCGCGAGGACAGTCCGCCATCCTGTCGAGATGACGAACGATGTCGTCGCACGCTCGCGGATGATGTGGGAGCGTCAGCAGACGTTCAACAAAGACCTGATGGACGCCGCGGCCAAGTCGAACATCGCATCGCCGGCTCGCGGCAAGCTGGCTGAATTCTGGTCGGAATACGCTGTGCCGTTCGGCATGGCGGGCATCACCTATTCGCAGTTCTACATCGTCGACGTTCCGACGTGGGCGGCGGCCTATCAGAAGGGCCTTGCGCAGTTCGGGACCGAGGCCAAGGCGGTCGAGTTTGCCGATATGACCGTGCAGAGGTCGCAGTCCTCCGGCATCTGGTCGGATCGCTCGGGCATCGAGCGCGGCACGCTTTCGTCGACGATCCGGCAGAACCCGTTCGTCATGCTTCTGACGACGCTCGGATCGTATTTCTTCGCCAAGATGAACCTGATCATCGAGCGGACGCAGGGGCTTCGGGCCGAGAAGATCACGCCCGGCCGAGCGATGTCCTATGCGCTCGACCTCTCGCTGCTGCTGGCGGGCGAGGCGGCCGTGCTCGCGTTGATCGGCGAGGCGTTCGACGATGATGACGAGGAGGATGATAGCTCGTTCCTCGGCACCGTCGCAGCTGAGGGGTTCAAGACGTTCCTCGCTGGTCTGCCGGTCGTCCGCGATATGGCCGGCCTGTCGCAGGGCTTCCAGGCGGGAACCTACGCCTCGATCCTGCAAACTGGATGGGAACCGGTGAGGCAAGCGGGGCAGGGCGAATTTGACAAGCAACTCGTGAAGTCGACCGTGAACCTGACCGGCCTGCTCACGCGTCTGCCTTCTGCTCAAGCGAACCGCCTCATTGATGGCGCATGGCGCGAGATGGAGGGCGAAGAAGTGTCGGCGATGGAATACATCTTCGGCCGGAATGGGAAATAACCATCGGCGCGTAGCGTGCCCCAAAATCGAGGGCGCGCTATATGACTGTTTCCAGCGAGACCAGCCGGTCGGGTCCGTATTCCGGCAATGGATCGGCGAAGGTGTTTCCGTATGGCTTTCGCATTCTGCGCGACAGCCATATCCGGGTCATCCGGCAAGAGGATGGGGTCGAGACGGCGCTCGTCCTGGGTGCCGACTATTCCGTCTCCGGCGTCAGCAACACGGCAGGCGGCAGCGTGACGTTGACCGTTGCGCCGTCTGCTGCCCAGACCATCACGCTCCTCCGGAACGTACCGTTCACGCAGGAAACGGATCTCGAAAATCAGGGCGCCTACTATGCCGAGACGGTAGAGCGCGCTCTCGATGAAGCGACGATGCGATCGCAGCAGGTCCATGAGACGGCCGGCCGGGCGCTTCGTGCGCAGCCGAGCGACGAGGAGATGCTCGTTCCGTTGCCGCGGCGCGCCGATCGCGCGGGCATGGTCCTTGAGTTCGACGAGAATGGCCAGCCCGTCACAAGGCGTCGGATCGGAGAGTTCCTTGCGGCCGTAGCGTCTGCGGCCGGATCGGCCGAAGCCGCGGCGGGATCTGCTGGCGCTGCCGCAGCTTCGGCCGATGAGGCGGCAACGGACGCGGCTGAAGTTCATGCCGCGATCGCCATTGGCGTCGCTGCTGCGCAGGCGTCGCAGGATGCGCGCGGCCTGGCCGAAGCCTATGCGTCGAACGCGGCCGGCTCAGCGAGCGTGGCGCATGACAGCGAAGAGGCGGCGGTTGCGGCGGCTGGGATGGCGGCGGGACATGCGAGCGCGGCGGACGGCAGCGCCGGCGCGGCGGCGGCCGCGGCCTCGGCTGCGGATGGCAGCGCCGAGGATGCGGCCGCCAGTGCGACGGCGGCCGCTGCCAGCGAGGAAGCGTCCGGAACCTCGGCCGCGGCCTCGGCCGCCTCGGCGAGCGACGCGGAAGGGTTCAAGAACGCGGCGGCGGCGGCGGCTGGCGCTGCCTCGGACAGCCAGACGGCGGCGGCCGGCTATGCGGATGCGGCGGCGGGTTCGGCCGGCGATGCGGCTGGCCTTCTCGCCGGCCTGGCCGGCGGCACGGCGGGACAGATCGCGGTCAAGAACAGCTCGACCAACTACGATTTGACCTGGGCTGATCCGTCAGCCGGCGGCGACATGTTCAGTGCCAACTACGACAGCGGTCTGAAGCGCGCGAACGTTTACCTCATGGAGAACATGGAGGAGGGCTCCGACGCCAAGATCCTGACGGCGGCCGAGCGCTCAGACATCTCTGACAACAAGGCGGCGCGCCACACGCATTCAAACAAGGAGACGCTAGACGCGGTGACGGCCGCCTTCACTAGTGAGATGATGGAAAAGCTGGCCACGATCCAGGCAGAGGCGACCAAGAACCAGGCGGATAGCTATCTGCTCGATCTCGGCAATGCGACGGGCACTCTACCGCAAGCGAGCATCGACAACCTGGTATCGGATCTCGCCGGCAAGCAAGCCGCCCTTGGGTTCACGCCTCAGGACGTTGCGGCGAAGAATGCGGCGAATGGCTATGCCGGGCTGGACGCGGATGGCAAGGTTCTGGCCTCGGCCCTGCCGGCCGTCCCTTCCGTCCCGCCCATGGCGCTTCGCCAGATCGCAACGCACGGCCTAGTGCCGAATGGAAGGCACGGCAGCGCCAAGCAGATCATGTCGCGCACGCAGCATTTCGCTCGCGACAACATCTCCGCCCTGTCGTTGGTTTACTCGAACTGGTTCATCAATAACGCCTCGGGGGAGACGGCTTCCGGCGGTGTAGCCACCGTCTCTGCCTCCATCGAATACCCCGCCGGGAACTTCACCCAAGTGAAGTTCGGCGGGAATGCTTCGGCGTCGATTGCCTCGGGCAGCACCGGCACGTCCGACAGTGTCGCTGTCCAGATCCCAGACGGCGCGGCATTCTGGGTTCGCACCTTCGCCACGCAGGCCGGCTCAGGTTTCAGCCTGTACCAGAGCCCGATCAACACGGCCGGTGGCTCGGCGGCGGAGGTGGCGGCTTCTGGCCTGACCGACAAGACGATGTCAGGCACGATTGCGGACGGCGGGGGCAACCTGGCCTACGGCCCTACCGCCTTGATCGGCATGACCAACCGCTCATCGGTTCTGATCCTCGGCGCCAGCAATACGCAGGGCGTCGGGGACACCTTTGATGCGTCCGGCTTCATCGGCCTTGCCGAGCGCTCGATCGGCCCTCGGATGGCCTTCGTCAAGTCCGCTCGCGGTGGCGACAAGGCCCTAGATCTTGTCAACGCGCATGCCAGCCGAGCTGCACTTGCCGCCTACTGCACGGATGTCGTGCTGCAACTCGGCACCAACGATCTTAGCGGCGGCGCCTCGGCGGCCACCCTAGCCGGGCTTATCGACACAATCGTCGGATATTTCCCCGGCATTCCGACCTACATTTGCACCGTTCCCCCAATGTCCAGTTCCACCGATGGCTGGGCCACCACGGCTAACCAGACAGCCACCAACAACGTTGAGCGGTCTGCCTTCAACAATGCAGTTAGGGCTGAGACGGTGTCGGCGGCCAGTGCAGGCTTCTTCGACATCTCGATGCCACTGGAGCCGTCGCTGAACGCCGGCATATGGAAGGCGCCCGGCTTCACTGCGGACGGGTCGCACGCCTCGCAACTCGCCAATCTTGCCGTGCAGTTTTCGCGGGTCTTGGATCCAGCCCAAATGGTCGGGCCGCTTGAAGCTCCGTTGCGACTGGCCAGCGTGGAGGATGTTGGGGCCCGGCAGGCTCACGATCTTGTTGTGACGCCGCGTAGCCTGTCCGGCAATGTCCCCGTGCTGGATGGGCTCAACTTCTTCCGTGCGAACGACATCGGCGCGACGTTCTCCGCGTACACAGACAATCCCGGTGTGGCGGGTGTTGTCACGCGGCGTGCGCGGGGATCGATCTCGGCCCCCTCCGCGGTACAGTCGGGTGACGCGATCGGCGGTGTTTGGGCGCGTGGCTATGGTACGACAGGGTTCGCGGGCACCGGCCGCGGGTCCGTCATGTTCTATGCCACTCAGAACTGGACCGACACTGCTCACGGAACTGCCTCTGAGTTTGCCACGACGGCAAATGGTTCGACCAGCCGCTCGCGCACGCTCTATCTCGACCAAGATGGGTCTGTAACGTTCAACCGCATTGGCACCACGGCCTCGGCGGCAAACGCATACCTCGACAGCGCATCGTCGAACAAGCTTCTCCGGTCAACTTCGTCGGCCCTCTATAAGGCGAGCGTAGAGGACCTAAGCCATGATCGAGCTGATGCGATCCTCAACCTGCGGCCTGTGTGGTACCGCTCGACCGCCCCTGCCGACCGCGCGGATTGGTCGTGGTATGGCCTGATTGCGGAAGAAGTTGCCGACATCGAGCCGCGCCTCGTCCACTGGGCCTATCGGGATGACGACTACGAGGCCGTAGTTACCGGTGAGGACGAGGAAGGTGGACCAGTCTATGGCCTGCGGCTGAAGATCGGCGCCGAGCTCTCGCCTGATGGCGTCCAGTATGAACGCCTCACCGTGATGCTACTCGACGTGATCAAGCGGCAGGCAGCAAAGTTGGACGACTTCGCGGCGCGCATATCGGCATTGGAGCAAGGGTAAGTTTGCTGGCTCTTGATGCGGATTTGGTGCATGCTCCATCCAGACTATTCAGCGAGATTGACAGCGCGAGAAATCAATGCAGCAGGTTTGTAGTCCCAACGCATCTATTCCGCCTGGAGAAAGCGGGCGCCGCTTAACTTACTCAAACGCTGGAGAAGATCTGATTGTCGCAACGATCTTCTCTCTGCTGGGAGCAAAGCACGCCACGTATCTGGATGTGGGGGCACGAGATCCTTGGTCGGGATCCAATACCGCATTGCTATATTCCGGCGGCAGTCGTGGTATCGCAGTCGTTCCAACTCCGCTGGCCCTGTTGTGGCAACAAAATCGACCTGGAGACAGCGTGTGCACGCTAACGACGGGGTGGTTCGAAGGACTGGGTGATGACCGCAGAAACTTGGGGTTGGGAAGGTGGCTACTGGCGATTGAGGCCCAAGCTGACCAGCATAAGCTTATTGAAGAGATCAATTTTCGTTCGGATCGGCCAACCGCAATTTGTCTAGGACAAAGTGGTGGCTTCAGATCTGCTGCATCCGAAACCCAAGAGGCGCTGCTCGCGTCGCTGGGCTACAAGACTGTTTTCCGAACCGCCGCCAGCATCGTTGCTGTGGATGTCAGTGTGGCGGCAGCGCTCAACGTCTAGGCCCTGTTCTCTAGTTTTCCCGTAGCACTTCCTGCACCAGCCTCCTGCTGTGGCTGGCGCCGGTCTTCCCCGCAACCGTCTGCCGCTATTGGTCACAATTGCGAGCAGCCGGGGGCGTCGGAATGGATCAGGAAATCAGAGCCGAGCTCGATCGGCTCCATGGGAGACTGACGACCATGAGCGAACGCCTTGCCCGCGTTGAGGCCCAAGAGCCCCACACCAACAAGGCGTTGCTCAGGATTGAGACCAGTGTCGAGCGGCTGAACGGCCATCTCTCCAAAGGGGTCTGGATCATCCTCGGGCTGTTCATAACGGCCGTCTTCGGGCTGATCCGGAGCGGCAGCATCCCGATCTAGGAGTTTCACATGTGGGACACGCTGCGCCGCTGGCGCACATGGATTTTCAACGTAGTGGCGGGCGTCCTTCTGATCCTGCCGGACCTGCTGACGGCGTTCGCCGGCTACGACTGGTCGTCGATCCTCCCGGCACACTGGACGCCGTGGGTCACGCTGGGGATCATCGTCGTGAACATTCTCATGCGGCCCCGCCCGGCGGTGCTGCCGAGTGATCCGGAGGCCCGCGCGACGCGGGACCGGGGTTGGTGATGGCCTGGCTGACGTCGCTGATTGCCGGCGGCGTCATCGAGAAGTTCACCGGGCCGCTCGAACGGGCGTGGACGGCGAAGCTCAACGCCGACAACAACGACAAGCGTATCGCTGCGGATCAGGCTATCCGAAGCATCGAGGCGGCACGTGATATCGCCTTGGTGGAGGCCGCTGATCGGTGGAGCGCGACGCGGGTCGGCCGTTGGCTGATCGTCGTTCCGTGGGGCGCCTGGTGGGCGATGATCTTCGTCGTGTCGATCATCAATCCGCTGCTCGGCACGTCGCTGTCGGTCCATGCTGTGCCGCCTGCGATCTCCGATATGGCAACGATCCTGATCCCGGCGATCGTCATCGCCGATGCGGGCGCTTTGATCGCGCGCCGCGTGAAATAGAAACGGCCAGCGAGGGGGTGTCGCTGGCCGTTCCGACAAGCCGTCTGGATCAGGTTCAGGCGGCTTTTTTCTTGCCCTTCAGGAAGTTCGGCACGGCCTCCGGGATGTCCTCCGGTTCGGCCACCTGCTCGGCACTGCCGGTGTTGGTCTCGGCGAACTCGCCGCCGTCGAGATCCTGCTCGGCCTGAGGCTCCGGATCGGGCGAGGCCGGCGCCGGCTCCTCGACGCGCCGCGTCTTCTGCTCCGTCTTCACGTCGTCGATTGTGGCGATCTTCAAGAGCGCCGCATAGTCGCCCGTCTCGTGCGCGGCTTTCACAGCGCTGAGCGCGGCGAACTGCTCGTCGAGCGTCTTGCCGGTGGGAAGGAATGCCCTGACGACGATGGCGATGCCGGTCTGATTGACCATGGTGGATGTCTCCGTTGGTGCTGGTGGGTCAGGCGATCGATGCGCGGACGGCCGCGTCTTTCGCCTCTAGGAGCTTGCGGAGCGCGACCGTGCGCTCGGGGTTGCGGGGAGTCGTGTCGATGATCTGCCGCGCGAGGTGGCAGAACGGGGCGCTGCGACCGGCGAGGCCGGGCGGAAGGTGCGCGTAGTGGAAGAAGCGCAGGATGTGATCATACTGGATCTCCTGTTGGGAGAATTCGACGGGGGCCGGATGGATCTCGCTGGTCACCGATGGTCCTTTCACTGCTCGCGGATGTGCAGCACGGCGGCTGCGGCGTAGTTGATGGCGCCGAGCAATTCGCGCACGGCGGCATCGTGTTGTCCGTTCCGGACCATGCGCGCGGCTTCCTGCGCTTTCTTCATGATCTGGAACGTCTGCCCGTCGATGCCGTGCAGCATCCGGGCGATCTCGAAAATCGGCTGGTCGACGAACGCCTTGCCGTCCGCATGACGTTCGTGGCCCTTGCCCTTGGCGGCCTGGTCGTATGCCTCGTGCAGCACATAGGCGAGCGGGGCATATTTCGGGTCGGTGCCGATCCTGACCGCGCTGCTCAGCGCTTCCTCGTCGAGGGGCTTGATCACTTCGTTCCGCTCCTGAGCTTCTGGGAGACGCCCTTGATGCGGTGATGCGCCAGCACAAGGGCGTCGTTCGGCGTGCTGGCGGTTCCGGCGATGTCGTCGAGCTGGCCGGCGAGGGCTCGGAGGTCGGTCGCCGCGACGGTGAGATCGCGGGGCGACTGGAGCGCGATCTCGATGCGAGCGAAGGAGGGAAGGACGTCCCGCATCACAGATCGTCCTCCGGCTGCATGGCGTCGCTGTCGATGAACTCGCCGGTCGTCTGATCGAATTCGTCGAAGCGGCCAGCCTCGGGGCCGTCGAATTCCGGTTCGATGTCGGCGGGCTCGGCCTGCTTCGGCGTGATGTCCTTCAGCGCCGCCGCCGCGCCGCCGCGCTTTTTGCGCTGCATGGGCGTGACGTTGGTCGGGGTGTCCTGGTTCTCGTTGGCGTAGTCGAAATCTTCGTCGATCTGCTCGGCAGCATCGTGGAACGGGCTGCGTTCGTTCGACCGCGGCAGGTACTTGCAGATCCGCCGGATCAGCGTCTTGCGCCACCACTCGGCGAAGTTCTTCCCCTTGCCCGGATCGTACTGGTAGGCGTTCTGACCCTGACTGCCGATGTTCAAGATCTCGGAGGCGCGCAACACCTCACGGATGATCGGGCCGCCGGCGACGCTCTTGGCGATGGCATAGGCCGCAATCGGCTTGCCGCGCTCCTGATCAAGCGGCGCGGGCGAATGATGAATGCTCTCGTCATCGCCGAGGGAATAGTCGAATCTGTCGTTGTCGTAGACGACGTGCGCGATGATATTCCAACCGGCCTGTTCGGCGAGCTTCTTCAACCCCTGAACCATGGGCTGGTAGGTCGCCTGCTTCTCCCATCTGTCGGACTCGTTCTTCTTCGACACCTTGACGTTGCGCACGACGAGCGCGGCCTCGCGGCCATCGAGGATCAGGCCATCGGTCGCTGCCTTCAGGCAGGCGCCGAAGATCGAGTGCCGCGTCGCCGTCGCGATATCCGGGTTGAGTTGGAGCGCGGTGTGCACAACGCGAACAAACCGGTCCTCTGTCATGCCGGGCGGGAGGACAATCCTCAGCTCCGGTTTCAGGCTTTCGATCTGCTGGCGAAGGCTTGCGGCCTTCCCTTCAGCCGGCGCGGGGAGGTTCTGGGTCTGGGGCTGGGCCATGGTCGAGTTCTCTCAGGGTTCGAGCGGCGCGCTCGGCGATGGGGGAAGGGGCGTGACGCGTCAGTATCCGGAGGACGCCGATCGCCCTTGTGGGGTCTCGGTTGGGAGCGCGGCGACAGAAGGTGGCTGCGCTCCAGAACTGCCGTGCCATCTCGGCGAACGGCGGCATCAGGCAGCTGGCTGATAGGTGATCGCGTTCTCGGAAATCCGCCTCATCATGTCGGTGAGCGGATTGATCATCTCGGCATCGAAGCCGCGAGCCCGGCCGAAATCGACGGCCGCCGCGACCATGGTCAGGAACTCGTCGCGCTCCGCTTCCTCCCTGGAGGGAAGTGAAGCGATCCACTCGTCGGCCGCGTCCAGCGCCGTCTCCAGGTCCGCGGGGCCGGCAAAGTCGACAAATTCGTAGCCGCCACGCGGCGCGTCGCCATGACTGACCCAAGTGAGGTGGACATAGCCGGATGAATTGCTGCGGAAAGATAGCGTCGAATTCGGCCTTGTAAGCCCCTTCGCCGCCATGCGCTCCGGCATCGCATCAATTCGCTTCTGGATCTGCTCGATCGTGATCATGCTGCGATCTCCTCGTCGAGGGCGTTCGGGGCTTCGGTCAGGCGGTATGCCCAGCGCTTGAAGGAAAGTTCCTGCACGCCGTCGCCATAGCCGGGCCATTCGTTGGCGCGCCGGCAATGGGCGTAGGTTGCCAGCGCGCTCCGGGCGGCGGCTCGGCCCTCCTCGACGATCGAGGGCGGCAGCTCGTACACGGCTTTGGCGTAGGGCGCCTTCTTCTCCCAGGCGAGGAACACGAAGCCCTCGACCGGCTTGCCGAGCGCGCGCCAGCCGTCAGAATAGAACGCTTCCTGCGCGTGGTAGCCGTAGTTGGTGACGCTGCGGGCGAACGCGTCGGGGTGCGCGCTGGCTGTCGACTTCAGGTCGACGATGATGCCCAGATCCTCCCGGTAGAGGTCCGGCCGACAGCGGCACAGCTCGCCGGTCTCCTCGTCGATCCAGTAGCCGGAAGCCTCGACCATGCGGTCGCCGCCGGTGATGATGGAGTTGATCCATGCGTCGGCGTGCACCGCGTCACGGATGGCAAGCACGTCGTCATAGGCGGCGGCAACGAGAAGGGTCTTGCCCTCGGCCGAGCAGTATTCAGCCGCATCGGTCCACTTATTGCCGCGCCGATCTGCCGGGCCGCGCATCACACGCTCCTCGAAATCGTTCGGCTCGAGGATCGCGATGTGCGCCGCGGTGCCGAAGTCCTTCGCGGCGGTGGCCTGCGTGCTCTCCTCTTTCTCGGGCGGGTATCTGAAATGCGCCGGGGTCTGGGTGTGGATCGTCCAGAGGCCAGACTTCGAGATGCCAGGGCCGCCGTGATAGGCCTCGTTGTCGAGTTTGAGATAGATGCCGGGCTTGACGGCCGGCGCCGGGCTGATCGCGTCCATGTGTGTTGCTCCGGTGTTGTTGATATCGCAACACTAGGCGCAACAAATTGCATCGGTCAAGGCTGAATTTCAGAATTCCAGGAAAAATGTTGACGCGGAATGATGGCGGTGTGATTTTCACAATAGCAGTGTGGGGAAGAGGTTATCCCGCCTGGTTCATACCCAGGAGATCGGCGGTTCAAATCCGCCCGCTGCAACCAGTTTCACCGTCTCGAAAGGCTTCCAGATGATGCGAATGCGTAGTTGGATTTTCGGCCTGATCCCGAGCCTCGCGGCTTTCGTCGTCACCATCGCCCGTTTCGTCGTGATGTCGGTCGCCGACGCTGGCCGCGCCGCCAGTCTGACGCTGCTTTTCGCGGTCGGCGGCATCGGTCGCCGGGCGTCCGCGCTGACCAGCCGGGTACGCTCGTTCGTCGAGCGCGCTCTCGATCATGCCAACTACAGCGCCGGCCGCTTCGATCCTGGGCGAAGTTACGGCTGATCACGTTGGCGTGAATGATGAAGCCCGGCGCCATTTCGCCGGGCTTTTTCTATGGGAGAATGGCGAGAACCGGCGCTGCGCTGCGAAGGTCGACCTCAACCTCGCTGCCGGTGATGTCGATGATTCGCGCCTCTCCGGTCTTTCGGGCGCGCTCGACCTTCGCCATGATCTGATCGCCGTTGCTGGTACGGCAAACCGCCACGCTGCCGATCGCGGCGTTCTCGACATTCTTGGCGGCCTTGAAGAGCACGAGCGCGTCATCGAACATCGCCAGCGGCCCGCTCGACGCGCGGATCTGTGCCGCCATGATATTTCCCGTCTCGAAGCCATTGATCGCCGCTTGGGCGCGATCGATGACGGACTGAGGCAATTGACGGTCTTCACCAAGCCGTTCGAGGTGGCCCGCATCGTTTATCGTGGCCGACAGCATGATCCGGGAAAGCGCTGCGTCTGCCGCGGTGGCTTCAACGCCGGCCTGCTTCAATACCTCAGACAGTGGAACCGAGAGAAACCGGGCAATCGAATTGGCTTCGTCTGCCTTCATTTGTCGCTCGCCCGAAAGCGTGCGGGAGACGGCGGACGGATCAACGTCGAGATGTCTGGCAAGGCTCCGAAGCGACTTCTTGTTCGCTTTCAGCGTCTTGAAGAACCATTCCTTGTTGATCGGATGCTTCTGCATATTGGGCCGCCCCCACTGAATGCCTGAACTTGTTGCACTTTTCGCAACGAGCCACAAGCGGGAAAGTGAGCCCGAAATCAAGAGGGAGAGCGCCAAAATCTGATGCATTCACCAGACTGAATATAAGTCTGGCTCTGTTGACGATGCGATTTACGCAACATATTGTTGCGATAATTGCATCGGAGACAGCAACACTTGTCACACGTCGGTTCCGTCATAACGCCCTGGCGGCGCGTCTATGCGAAGTTCGGCATGTCGCAATCGCAATTCGCGCGCGCCATCAAGCGCCACAGGTCCAAGGTCTGTCGCGCGCTCCGCGACGAGAAGGGCCTGATAAGCGGCAGGGACCAGCAGCGCCTATTCGAGGCCGCGCGCGAGCTGGATATCGACCTCACGTCCGAGGACGTGATCCCCAATGTCTAGCCGCCCTCCAGTCGTCTCGGCTCGCACGCTCGAGGATCAAGCCAACTATCTGACCATGCTGATTGCGCGCTGCTCGATGTCCGATGGCGACATTGCCGGCGAGACGCATCTCCTCCTGAAGCGGTCCGACGTTGAAGAGCTTCAGGCCCTTGCGGACCGGCTCTATCGCATCGCGCCCCACGAGCGCGAGATCCGCAGCTTGGTGCTGCGCCGATGATCACGCTCCGTGAGGATCAAGAACAGGTCCGGACCAAGCTGCGCGTGGCGCTTCGCTCGTCGTCGTCGGTTCTGGTCTTCGCGCCGACCGGGTTTGGCAAGACCGTTCTCGCGGCGGCCCTGATCAAGCTGATTTCCGATGCAGGAAAACGCGTGATCTTCTGCGTCCACCGCGTTGATCTCATCACCCAGACGGCCAAGACATTCGAGCGGTTCGGCATACCGTTCGGCCTGATCGCTGCCGGCCACCACTACAATCCCTATCACCGGGTGTTCATCGCCTCGATCGCGACGCTGCGCAATCGTCTCGGCAAAATCCCGGCGCACTATGTGCTCGTCGACGAGGCGCACCTGAGCGCGGCGAGCGGCTGGGCAGCGGTCGCGCTGCACTACAAGCAGGCCGGCGCCAAGCTGATCGGTCTGACGGGCTCGCCTGAGCGCCTGGACGGCAAGCCGCTCGGTGACGTCTGGGATACGATGGTCATGGGGCCATCTGTCCGCTGGCTGATCGAGCAGGGCCATCTTTCGCGCTATCGGGCGTTCTCGCCTAAGGGTGTCGATCTGACGGGCGTCCATACCCGGAACAACGAGTTCGTCGCCTCCGAGATTGACGAGCTGATGGCTGGCCGCGCGGTTCTCGCGGGCGCAGTCAAGCACTGGCGCACCTATGCGGCGGGGCTCCGCACGATCGCCTTCGCCCCGTCCGTGATGCGCTCTGAGCAGCTCGCGGCCGAGTTCCGCGCCAGCGGGATCATGGCGGTCGCGCTCGACGCCAATACAGATCAGGCGGATCGCCGCGCCGCGTTCATCGGCTTTGCCGACCGGCAGATCGATATCATCGTGAACTGCCAGCTCTTCTGCGAGGGGTTCGACCTGGCCGCCCAGGTTGATCGCGACGTCACGATCGAGGCCGTGCTCGACTATTCGCCGACGCAATCGCTGGCGCGCCATCTGCAGAAGCATGGTCGCGGCCTGAGGAAGAAACCGGAGCCCGCCGTTCTGCTGGATCTCGTCGGTGGTTTCGGTCGCCTCGGCCTGCCGGATGAGGAACGCGAATGGTCCCTGGAGGGCCGCAAGAAGTCGAGCGACGGCGAGGCGGTGATGAACTGCCCAGTGTGCTTCGCCTCCCACGACATCAGCAAGGCATGCCCGGAGTGCGGCCACGTCTACGAAAAGGCAGAGCGGTCCGTTGATGCGGCCGGCCGGGGCGTCGCGGAGGTCGAGGGCGACCTTGAAGAGATCGATCTCGACGCGGTTCGCCGGGCGCGCAAGCGCGAGCAGGGAACGGCGCAGTCGCTCGATGACCTGATCAGCTTGGCGACCGCTCGTGGCTACAAGTCCCCGCAGAAATGGGCCGCGCATGTGTGGACCACTCGTCAGGCGAAGAACGAGATGAGGGCATGAGCATGATGCTGAAACCGGTCGAATGTCCTTGCTGCCGGCAGGCCGTGGGCATCCCGACGATCGAGATGATCATCGATCACTACAACGTCTCGGCGCTTGAAGCGCGGATCCTGCGCGCCGTGTGGCGCGGCAAGGGGCACCCCGTCCAGACCGAACGGATATTCGACGCCATGTATGCCGACGACCCCGATGGCGGGCCGTCGCTGACGAGCATGTATGCCGCGCTCAAGGGCGCGCTGCACCGGCTCCGGCGCCGCATCGAAGGTTCCGGCATCTCGATCGAGAACGCCGGCTATCGCCGGGGATACCGGCTTGTCATCGGAGAGAACTGAAATGCGGAAGCTGTATCCGGTGCAGGTGGACGTGAATGTCCACATCACCAATGGCGAGGCTGAGGGCAAGGCCTGCTTCAAATTGGGCGTCGGGCGCCTCCCTACCGACGATGATTTGCCAACGATCCTCGAGAAGGTGATCGACCAGCTCCCCGAGGGGTTCCGGCTCATGACCCGCTCGGAGAGCGCCATGTTCTATCTTCGCGACGAGCGCGGCTATCGAGGCCCGAACATGGTCATCCCTCGCGACAAGGATGCGACGTGGTTCGATCCCGCGACCGATGATGACTATTCCGCGCTCAACGACGAGCCGGAAGCCGATGGGGGCGACGAATAATGGCCGGCTCCCTCAACAAGGTCATACTGATCGGCAATCTCGGCCGCGACCCGGAGATCCGCGCGCTCAACAGCGGTGCCAAGGTCGCGAACCTCTCGATCGCGACGTCGGAAACCTGGAAGGATAAGCAGAGCGGCGAGCGCAAGGAGCGCACCGAGTGGCACCGCATCACGATCTGGAACGAAGGTCTGGCGAGCGTGGCCGAGCGCTACCTGAAGAAGGGTAGCAAGGTCTACATCGAAGGCGAGTTGCAGACCCGGAAGTGGCAGGATCAGGACGGCAACGAACGCTATTCGACCGAGGTGGTTCTCACCGGGTTCGACTGTAAGCTGCTGATGCTCGATGGCACCGGCGGCGGCTCGCAGACGGACCCGAATGGCAATGCGGACAGGCCGGGGAACCGCTCCTCGTCCGATCTCGACGACGACATTCCGTTCTAGGCCTGCCGTGTCTGAAATCGAACTGATGCGCCGGCTCCAGAAACTCGCGTCCACCTTGGGCGCGAGGCTATTTCGTCAGAATACCGGCATGGCATGGGTGGGGAGCAAGGTTGAGCGCGGTCCGCGGAATGTGCGGCTCGGCCCCGGCGACATCGTGCTACGAAACGCGAGGCCCTTCCATGCCGGGTTCGAGGGATGGTCTGACCTTGGTGGATGGTCCCCGCTCGTCGTGACGTCCGAGATGATCGGGACAACCGTCGCCGTCTATTCCCAAGTCGAGGTCAAGCAGAACGCGAGCCCGACTGATCAGCAGATCGCCTGGATCAATGCGGTGAATAAGGCGGGCGGCCTTGCGGGCATCGCTCGCTCTGAGGATGACCTACGGGCGATCCTCAGGATCGGCTGATAGTTCACTGCCAACCTTGCAATCGGCCATGTGCTGTGTTGTGATTATCGCAACACTTGCAACACTGATTTGGAATGAGGCTTCATGTCGTCCGAGATCGATCGCCTTCGGCGGGATGTGCTTTTGTCGGACGAAGCCCGTCGCCATGGCGTGTCGCTCCAGCATGACGGCAACGAGTTCGTCGCCTGCTGCCCGTTTCACGCTGAGCATACACCCTCCTTCACGATCTTCACCGGCCGCGACGGTATCCAGCGCTTCCAGTGCTTTGGGTGCGACGCGGCCGGCGACGTCATCGACTTCATCCAGGGCATCAAGGGCGTCGGCAAGCGCGAGGCGATCAAGATCCTGGGCGGGGCCAGTGCCGGGCCGAATGTGGCACCAGTCCGCACAGAGCAGCGGAACGTCTATGCCGGGATCACGCCCATTGAGCCGCCGGATGAGATCCGCGTGGGCGAGGTGGTGCGGCTCTACAATCCGAAGCGGGCCGGCCACGATTGGGAATGGGGGAAATTCACGCCCTCGGCCGTGCACCCATACCGCCGCGCCGACGGATCGCTGATCGGCTATGTGCTGCGGCGTGAGTTCAAGGATGGCGGTAAAGAGACGCCGATGGTCATGCGGGTTCGCCTGACTGACGGATCCGAATGCTGGTCGCGCTTTCCGTTTCCGGGGCCGCGCGCACTCTATGGTCTCGATGCGCTGCGTGATGGGCAAGTCGTGGTGGTCGAGGGCGAGAAGTGCCGTGACGCCTTCGCTGCGGCCAGCACGCGGAACATCGTTTCATGGCCTGGCGGCACGCATGGCGTCCATCATACGGATTGGTCGCCGCTCGCCGGCCGTGAGGTGTTCATCTGGCCGGACGCTGACGAGCCGGGCGTCAAGACGGCAGAGACAATCGCCAAGGCACTTCATGCGCAGGGCGCGACCGTCCGGCTGTTCGCCGTCAAGCCGGGCGTCGGGGGTGGGATCTATACCGTCGTCGACTGGCGCGCAGGCAAGCCATCTCCTGAGGGGTGGGATGTCGCCGATGCGGTGCGCGACGGCTGGCTACGCGATGATCTGAACGCCTTCATGAAGGCGACAAAGGTCGACTGGATGCCGCCAGAGGGCGCGGCTGTCGATCCGGAGCCTATGCCGGAGAATGTTGTTCGGATGAAGCCGCGCGCCGAGGCCCGGCAGACGCAGCAGGAGAAGCCGGCCGAGGTCATCGACATCGAAACCGGCGAGCCGATTGAGGATGAGGGCACGCCCTGGCAAAACCGGTTCGTGCTGACCGACGCGGGGAAATGGAAGCCGAACGCCGCGAAGAATTGGGGACTGCTGCTGGAGCACCATCCGCGCATGCAGGGCGTGTTCCAGTATGACGAGTTCCGCCAGCGCGTCATGCTGATGCGGTGTCCTCCGTGGGAGCACGAAGGGGCGTCGTGGGAGCCTCGCGCCGTCACCGATCGGGATGAGATGGAAGCCGTGATGTGGCTGGAGGCCCGTCACATGGCGCCGAAGGTCTCTGGCCTGAACGGCGTCATCCTGACGATCGCGCATCGCCACCGGTTCGATCGCCTGAAGGAATACTTGAACGGGCTCGTCTGGGACGGCGAGCACAGGGTGACGCGGTTTGCGACCGACTATCTGGGTTGCGCGGGCGATAACTATGCTCCGATCGTCAGTGAGCGTTGGCTGATATCGAGCGTGGCGCGCGGACTTAAGCCAGGGTGCAAGGTCGACACCATGCCGATCCTTGAGGGGCCGCAAGGGGCTCAAAAATCGACGGCAATCCGCCGCTTGTACGGGGATGAATTCTTCACGGATGGCCTATCCGACATCGGCACGAAGGATGCCAAGATGGAGATGCAAGGCATTTGGGGGCTAGAAGTTGCCGAGATGCACAAGTTCAATCAGGCGGAAACGAATGAGGTCAAGAAGTTCCTGACGCAGCAGGTCGATCGGTTCCGGCCTCCCTATGGTCGATCCTTGATCGAGGCGCCGCGTCGCTGCGTTCTTGCTGGCACGATCAATCCTGAGGGCTCCGGATATCTGAACGACGCAACAGGCGCGCGCCGCTTTTGGCCGACTGTCATTGGCCGAATAGACATCGATGCGATCGAGCGCGATCGAGATCAGATATGGGCCGAGGCTGTGGCGATGTTCCATAGCGGCACGCCGTGGTGGGTGCAGGACGACGAGCAGGAGACGGTGAAGGCCGAGCAGGAACGCCGCAGCGATCCCGACGTGTGGGCGGCGGCGCTGGCGGCAACACTCTCCGTCCGGACGGAGATCTCGCAACTTGAAGCGCTCGCTGCCCTGGACATCCCGAAGAAGGATATCGACCGCCGGCATGTGGTCCGGCTCGGCAAAACGATGATGCGGCTCGGATGGAAAACGGTGCGTGATCGAGCCAACGGCGAGGATCGGGTCGTGTACCGGAAGAAGGGAACGCTTCCGGGTACTGAGGACGATGATGGAGCTTGGTGAGAAGCCGCCCCGCGACCGGCTCATTCCGGTGCGGGGCGATCATTCTCCGTTTTGCCCTGATTACGCCTGCGCAAGAAGCAACCCGGTTCCGGGGACAGGCGCCGCTCTCCGCGGACGATCAGGGCCATTTATCACCAATCTCTCGGCGTGACTGGTAGGAGGAACCCCCGGTCGGGTGTTCGACGCGACAACCATTGACGGCTGATGGTTGCGGCGTCTTCCAACAAGGAGCCCGATCATGGCGAGGGGAAATCTTCCGGCCTGCCTCAAGGTGACGCTCGCGCATGAGGGCGAGTGGTCGGATCACAAGGATGATCCTGGCGGCGCCACGATGAAGGGGATCACGATCGGCCGGTTCCGCCAAGATCATCCCGGCGCCACGAAAACCGATCTGCGGAATATCTCCGGCGCCGAGGTCGAGCGGATTTACCGCGTCGGCTACTGGAACAAGGGTCGGTGCGAAGATCTGCCGTTCGGCGTCGACCTGGCGACCTTCGACTACAACGTGAATTCCGGCCCCGCTCGTGGCGTCAAGGCGCTTCAGGCGGCGGTCAGCGTCAAGCAGGACGGAATTGCCGGCCCTGCGACGGTCGCAGCTGCTCGCCTGGCGGACCCGCGCTCGGTGATCAAGCGCATGTGCTCGGCGCGCCTCGGCTTCGTCATGGGCCTTCCTACCTGGAAGACGTTCGGACGCGGCTGGTCTCGGCGCATCGCCGACGTCGAGGCCAAGGCTGTCGCCATGTGGCTGGCCAGCGGCGGCGCCCTCACGCCAGCAGCACGCGACACGTTGAAAGATGAGGGGAAAGCCGCCGATGCCGCCGCGACGAAGCAGCAGGCAGGCGGGGGCGCCGTGGTGGCCGGCGGCGGTGTGACCGCGACCAATGACGTCAGTTGGATCGGCCTGGTGATCATCGCCGCTGCGGTGGTGACGGTCGGCGTCGTGCTCTTCACCCGGGCGAAGCAGAACCGAGATCGCGCAGCCGCGTATGAACAGGTTGCAGAGGCGCGGTGACGGCCTCGATCCATGACCAGGCGGCATACTTGTCGCCGGTCTGGCGCACATGGGTGTAGCGCTGGAGGCTCTTCCAGCTTCGATGTCCGGACACCGCGGCGGCATGGGGAATGTTCAAGCCCATCTCGAACAGTCGAGACACGCCGTCGTGCCGGAGATCGTGAAAATGCAGATCCTCGACGCCGAGGAGCGCGCAGGCGCGCGTGAAGGATGCGCTGATGGCGTCGGTGCCATAGGGAAAGATCCGCGCGTCGACTCGCGGCATGGCCTGAATGATCTCCAAGGCGGGCGCCGGCAGGTCGCACCACACGTCGTTGCCGATCTTCTCTCCCGGATTTTTCATGTCCCGCACCATGATCCGGCTGTGCTGCTCGTCGAGATCAGCCCAACGAATGCGGATGATCTCCTCCTGGCGGCGGGTTGAAAAAATCGCGAATGCGACGATCCGGTGCATGGGGTTGGAGCTCGGTCGGCGGTGTGCAATAGCGGCGAAGTGCGCCATGATCTTGTCGAGTTCTTCCAGCGTTGGCCGGCGATCGCGCTCCTTCGACTTCGACACCAGTCCGAGCCGCTTGGCGACAACCTGAGCGTCGATCATCGCCTGTCGGTCGAGCGGTAAGCCCCAGGCGGGCTGCGCTACGGCGAAGACAGCAGAGAGGTGGCTCATGTAGTTGCCGGCCGTCTGCGGCTGCATGGTTGCGTTCAGATCGGTCACAAAGGCGATGATCTCCTGACTGCCGATCTGATCGCAGGGCATGGTCGCGATCTTGTAGTTCTTGATCGCACGGAGCACCTGGGCCTTTGTGCGGCCGATCTCCTTTAGGCTCTCCTCGGTGTACCGGTCGATCGCGTCGCCAAGCGTCTTGGTTGGAGCCTTCGCGCGCTCGATCGCGCCAGGGCGCTTCAGTTCGGCCTCGCGCTTGGCGATCCACGCGGCTGCGGCCGGGCGCCTGTCGAACGTCTTGTTTTCGCGATGGGCGATCTCGCCGTCGCGGTTGATGCTGATCTTGGCGAGGAAGGCTGTCGTGCCATCCTTGCGCTGTCGTGTTACGATCGTGCCCAACGCTTATAACATCCTGGTTGAGGTCTATAACTTTGTGATAAGCGGGCCGCCTGAAGACGCACGGCCGTGGACGACATCACAACAGATCGCAACATGTTTCGCAACAGTCGCACCGAAATTTGACTTAACAATCAATGAAACCAAGTGATTACAAGGGCATACGGTTAGCCGTCGCGCCGATGCTCGATTGGACGGATCGTCACTGTCGCTACTTCCATCGGCTGCTGAGCCGGCAGGCGCTGCTCTATACCGAGATGGTCGTCGCCGAGGCGGTGATCCATGGCGACAAGGAGCGCCTGCTCGGCTTCGATCCGTCCGAGCAGCCGGTGGCGTTGCAGATCGGCGGCTCCGACCCGGCCAAGGTGGCGATCGCCGCGCGGGCAGGCGAGGCTTTCGGCTATGGCGAGATCAACCTGAATGTCGGCTGTCCGTCGGACCGGGTCCAGTCCGGCACGTTCGGCGCCTGCCTGATGCGCGAGCCGCAGCGCGTGGCCGATTGCGTCGTGGCGATGAAGGACGCGGTATCGATCCCCGTCACCGTGAAATGCCGTATCGGCGTCGATGAGCAGGATCCCGAAATCGCGCTCGACGAACTGGCCGACGCGGTCGTCGCGGCCGGCGTCGACGCGCTTTGGGTGCATGCTCGCAAGGCCTGGCTGCAGGGCCTGTCGCCGAAGGAGAACCGGGATATCCCGCCGCTCGACTATGATCGGGTCTATCGGTTGAAGGCGCGGCTGCCGGATCTCTTCATCGGCATCAATGGAGGCATCCGGACGCTCGACGAGGCGGAGGCGCATCTCGCCCATGTCGATGGCGTCATGATCGGCCGGGCCGCCTATCAGGAGCCGGAGATGCTCGCCGAGGTCGACCGGCGCCTCTACGGCGTCGCCGCGCCGCGGCGCGAGCCCCGCGAGATCATCGAGGCGATGCTGCCCTATATCGAGGCGCAGCTGGCTGTCGGCACGCCGCTCAGCCACATCGCCCGCCACATGCTTGGCCTCTATCATGGCCGTCCCGGCGCGCGGCGCTTCCGCCAGATCCTGACGGTGGAGGGGGCCGCGCGCGGCGCGGGCGTCGAGGTGTTCCATCGCGCGCTCGCCAGCGTCGAGGAAATCGCCGCCTCGGTTGCCGCCGCCTGAAGCGAAACTCCTTTGACGGAGGGTGGCTTTATCCGCGCCGCCCGTCCCGCTATGGATGGTATTCCATCGGTATCGGGCCGCGGCCCGCCTGCAATGAGAGTCTTCCAGACATGACGATCCGCGGTTTCACGATCGACGGCTTCCTGATTGCGCTCGTGCTCGTAGTCCTCGCCGCGATCGCGCTTCCGGGGCCCGGCGCCTCCGGAGGCGTGCTGCACATGGATGCCATCGCCACCTATGGCGTGGCGGTGATCTTCTTCCTCTACGGCCTGACGCTGGCGCCTGAGCGCATGCATGCCGGCGTGCGCCACTGGCGCGTCCACGTCGCCGTGCAGCTCTGCACCTTCGTGCTGTTCCCGATCGTCGTGCTGCTGCTGGGGACGCCGTTCAAGAGCTTCATCCCGAGCGAGGTCTGGATCGGCTTCTTCTATCTGGCCGCGCTGCCTTCGACCGTCTCGTCCTCCGTGGCGATGACGTCGCTCGCCCATGGCAACGTGCCGGTCGCGATCTTCAATGCGACGCTGTCGAGCCTGATCGGCGTCTTCGCGACGCCGCTCCTGATGGCATGGTTCCTGTCGACCTCCGGCGTCGGCATGCCGCTTCTCCCCGTGATCGGCAAGATCGTGCTGCTGGTGCTCCTGCCGATCGTTGTCGGCCAGGTCGCCCGGCACTGGCTGTCCGGGTGGGCGACGCGCCACATCAAGGCGATCCGGCTGGCCGATCGCGCCATCATTCTCGCGATCGTCTACAACTCCTTCTCGGACTCGATCATCGAAGGCGTCTGGGCCGGCAATGACGTCGGCATGATCGCGATCATCGTCGTCGGCGTGATAGCGCTGTTCTTCATCATCTACGGGCTGATGATGATCCCGTGCCGGCTGATGGGGCTCAACCGCGCCGACACGATCGCCTGCCTGTTCTGCGCCTCGAAGAAATCGCTCGCGACCGGCGTTCCGCTGGCCAAGCTGATGTTCGGCGCGTCGCCGGCCCTCGGCCTGATCATCGCTCCGATCATGCTCTACCACTTCTTCCAGCTGGTGATCGTCAGCGTCATCGCCAATCGCGAGGGCAGGCGGGCGATCGCAGCCGGCGCCTGAGGCCCGCCTCAGAACGCCGGGGCGGCGCGGCGCTCACGCCGTCCCGCGAGTTCGGCCATGACGGCGCGGCGTTCCTCCGCCGTCATGCGCGACCAGTTGCTGATCTCGTCCAGCGTCCGGCCACAGCCCTCGCAGAGCTCGGTCTCCGGATCGATCACGCAGATGCTGATGCAGGGTGTGATCATGCCGAGGCGACGATCGCCATCAGGAAGGTGACGAGCGCGATCTGCTGCGCGGCGCCGAGCGTGTCGCCGGTCTGGCCGGCGATCTGCCAGGCGCAGATGCGCTGGAAGGCATAGATCGCAAGTCCCGCGACGAGGAGCGCGACGAGCGCATCGAAGAGGCCTGTGCCGAGGCTGCCGGCGACCAGCGCCGCGACGACGGCGATCGCTACGGCGGTCCAGCGGGTCTCGCTGCTGGGGCGGCCGGTCTCGCTGGCGAGCCCCTCGAAGCGCGCCGGCGGCAGCGCGGTCCAGAGCTGGACGATGGCCGCGCGGCTTACCACCTCGGCGGCGATCAGCGCCATGGCGAGCGGCATGGCGCCGAACGGCAGCAGCGTGGCGATCAGGCTGGCCCGCATGAGCAGGGACAGGATCAGGGTCGCGGCGCCAAACGTGCCGATGCGGCTGTCGCGCATGATCTCGAGCTTGCGGGTCGCCGTCGCGCCGCCACCGAAGCCGTCGGCGGTATCGGCGAGGCCGTCCTCATGCAACGCGCCGGTGAGCTTGATCGTGGCGGCGAGCGACAGGATGGCGGCGACGAGCGGTGGCAGGTTCAGGCCCGAGGCGACCAGCGCCACGATGGCGCCGACGAACCCGACGAGCAGGCCGACGAGCGGAAAGGACCGGGCAGCGACGCTGAAATCGGGTCGGCGCTGCGGGTCGACGCCGAGCCAGGCGGCGGGCAGGCGCGTCAGGAACGCCGTCGCGGCGGCCAGTTCGGAGGCGGATGTACGGAACATGGTGCGGACCTGCTCGTCAGACATGTGAAACGCCCCGTTCGGCGGAAAGCCGCACCGACTCGCTGCCATCCGTGCTTTGCGGTGCGCCGGAGGAAGGTTATAGATCGCCCCGCCGCCGGCCGCAAAGCACGGCGCGTCCACCCACCCCGTACCAAGCCGAGATCCCCCATGGCCCGCTCCGCTACCGGACTTCCCTTCGACGATATTCGCGCCCTCTTCGAGCAGTTGCCGGCGCGGGACGAAGCGGCTGTCCAGGCGATCCGGGCGCGCGACGCGCAGCTGACCAAGCCGGCCGGCTCGCTCGGACGCCTCGAGGAACTGGCGGAATGGCTGGGCGCCTGGCAGGGCCGCGCGCGGCCCGCGATCACACGGCCGCTGGTCGCGATCTTCGCCGGCAATCACGGCGTCGCCACGCGCGGCGTCTCCGCCTATCCGACCAGCGTGACGCAGCAGATGGTCGAGAATTTCGCCGCCGGCGGCGCGGCGATCAACCAGATCTGCATCACCTATGACCTCGGCCTGAAGGTGTTCGACCTCGCGCTCGACATCCCGACCGGCGACATCACGGTCGAGGCGGCGCTCGACGAGGCCGGCTGCGCCGCCACCATGGCCTTCGGCATGGAGGCGACGGCCGGCGGCATCGACCTGCTGGCGATCGGCGAGATGGGCATCGGCAACACGACCATCGCCGGCGCGGTGGCGGCCGGCCTGTTCGGCGGCACCGGGCGCGACTGGGTCGGGCCGGGTACCGGTGTCGATGCGGCAGGACTGGCGCGCAAGGCCGAGGCGATCGACGCCGCGCTGGCGCTGCATGCCGCGCATCTCCAGGATCCGCTGGAGGTGCTGCGCCGCCTTGGCGGTCGTGAACTCGCCGCCATGGCCGGCGCGATCCTTGCCGCCCGCATGAGCCGTATCCCGGTGATCGTCGACGGCTATGTCGCGACCGCCGCCGCGGCGGTCCTCTACAAGATCGATCCCGGCGTGCTCGACCACTGCCAGTTCGGTCATGTCTCGGCCGAGCCGCCGCATGCGCGACTGCTCGAAGCGATGGGCAAGAAGCCGCTGCTCGATCTCGGCATGCGCCTCGGCGAAGGCACGGGCGCCGCGATGGCGGCGGGGCTGATCAAGGCGGCGGCCGAGATCCACACCGGGATGGCGACCTTCGCCCAGGCCGGTGTCTCGGCGAAGGACGCGTAGAGCGTCTTCGAGCGGGGTGGATTCCGGCTTGCGTGCAGAAACCGCGACGAACCGATCAGCCGGCCGAGCGCAGCGGCACGACCTCGCCGCCTGAGGCGGCCGGCTCGGCGATGACCGGGCTCACCATCCGGATATCCGCGCGCGCGGTCTCCACGGCGCGCGGTTCCATGACGCGGTCGCGCGGGAAGCACAATGTCGCCTCGGTTCCGCGCCCGAGCGTCGAGCGCAGTTCGAACAGCGCGCCGTGCAGCCCGGCGATGGCGCTGACGATGGCGAGGCCCATGCCGCTGCCCTGTTCCGCCCGGCGTATGGTGCTGTCGCCCTGCTCGAAGGCGGAGATCATGCCACGCAGTTGATCGGCCGGAATTCCGCGGCCGGTATCGCGCACCGAGACATACTGGCCGCCGCCCGCCGTCCAGCCGACAAGGATCTCGATCTCGCCGCCCGGTTGCGTGAACTTGATGGCGTTCGACAGCAGGTTGATGACGGCCTGTCGCGCCGCGCGCGCATCGGCAAGCAGCGGCGGCAGGTCGGGCTCGACCGCGAGGCTCAGCTTCAGCGCCCGGCTCTCGGCGCGCGACCGGACGAAGGCCTCGCAATCCTGAGCCAGCCGCGCCAGCTGCACCGGTTCCTCGCGCAGCTCGTAGCGGCCGGCTTCGAAGCCCGACAGTTCGAGAATCTCGCTGACGAGCGACAGCAGATGGCCGCCGCTGGCATGGATGTCGCTGGCATAGTCGCGATAGGTCCGGTTCTCCATCGGACCCAGCACTTCGTCCTTCATCACCTCGGAGAAGCCGAGGATGGCGTTGAGCGGCGTGCGCAGTTCGTGGTTCATCGTCGCCAGGAAGCGGGATTTGGCGAGATTGGCCTCTTCCGCCGCGCGCAGGGCCTTCGCCGTCCTGGCACGCGCGGCGTCGAGATCGGTCGCCAGTCTGTGATTGGCGCGATCGGTGTCCAGCAGCGCCCGCTTCGTCCGGTGGAGACGAGTCGCATGGGCGAGGCAGCCGATGCCGCTCGCCAGGCAAAGCCCCGCCAGGGCGAGGTCGAGTGGTGCGCCGCGCATGGCGAACAGCGTCACGGCTGCGAGCGTGATCGGCGCGCCGGCGGCGAAGGACGCGGCGGGCAGGCTCGCGGCGCGCGACGTTGCGAAAGCCGTGGCCACGAGCGATGTGGCGAGCAGGAAGAGCGCGGGGTCGGCGGTGGCGCGCATGGCGACGAGAGCGAGCAGCGCCGCCCATGCGAGGCCGCAGGCCGCTTCCAATGCGACGAGCGCCGTCCGCGCCCGCGCTGTCGGCGCCGAAACGGCTGAGGCCGTCGACATCGCGCAGAGGGCAGCGAGGCCGACATGCAGGGCGATGGCGGGGGCGATCCAGAGCCCGGCCAGCAGCGGCGGGATCCAGACCATGGCGGCGAGGCCGGCGGCAAGCAACATCGCGGCGGCGAGGGCCATGCCGCGCGCGCGCATGCGGGCATAATCGTCCAGCAGCGCGCGTTCGAGGGCGCAGCCTCCCTCCACGGCTGTCAGGGCCTTCAGATCGCGATATCCGACCGCTGCCGCAATGCGCTCTTCGGCGCCGGCATCGGATATCGCTCTCGTCTGGTCGTCGCCCGCGGGGACGTCTAGGCTCTGCATGTCGCCACTTCCGTGAGGAAGTTCAGGAGGTCCCGCGAAACTTGCGGTTGGAATGCTTAATGCCGACTTGAGCGATATGGTTAAGCCGCAGCTAAATCCGTCGGAGAGCGACCTCGATGCTCTGTTCCTTGAAATCCGGAGCTGCCGGATCTGCGTCGATCATCCGATTGGCAAGCCGCTGCCGCATGCGCCACGGCCGGTGATCCGAGGCTCGGCCACGGTGCGGATCCTGATCGCGGGGCAGGCGCCGGGCACCCGCGTGCACGCGTCCGGCAAGCCGTTCACCGATCCCTCCGGGGACCGGCTCCGGGCCTGGATGGGGGTCGACGAGGCCACCTTCTACGACGAGGCGCGGATCGCCATCGTACCGATGGGCTTCTGCTTTCCCGGTCTCGACGCCCGGGGCGGCGACCTGCCGCCGCGCCGCGAATGCGCCCCGGCCTGGCGCGTTCCGGTGATGGCCGAACTGCCGGCGGTGAAGCTGGTGCTGGCGGTCGGCCTTCATGCGCAGCGCTGGCATCTTGGCCGGCTGGCCCGGAAGGGATTGACCGAGACCGTCGCGGACTGGCGTCGGCTTCTGGATGCCGAAGGCGGCCCCGCGGTCATTCCGCTGCCGCATCCGTCGTGGCGCAACTCGGGCTGGCTCAGGCGGAATCCATGGTTCGAGACGGAGCTTCTGCCTGTCCTCAGGGCGCGCATCCTCGCGGAACTGCGGCGGTCGGATTGACAAGATGGCTGGAGTTGAGCATTGATCCAAGAATAATTTTCTCAACTGGATGCTGTCATAAGTCATCGTTGAAAAATGATGCTAATTTATGACGGATCCGGAGTAGAGGTTTTCCGAATGATTGACAGGCTCGACCGAAAAATCCTGCAAATCCTGCAGGAGGACGCCACCATCCCCGTCGCCGAGATCGGACGGCGAGTCGGGCTGTCGACGACGCCGTGCTGGCGCCGCATCCAGAAGCTCGAGGAAGACGGCGTCATCACCAAGCGCGTCGCGGTGCTCGACCCGAAGAAGGTCAATGCCAAGGTGACCGTCTTCGTCTCGATCACCACCAGCCAGCACAATGAGGAATGGCTGAAGCGTTTCGCCGAGGTGATCCGCGATGTTCCCGAGGTGGTGGAGTTCTATCGCATGAGCGGTCAGGTCGATTACCTGCTGCGCGTCGTGGTGCCGGATATCGAGGCGTATGACCTGTTCTACAAGCGCCTGATCTCACGCATCGACATCGCTGACGTGTCGTCCGCCTTCGCGATGGAGCAGATCAAGTATGCGACCGCGCTGCCGCTGAACTATATTCCGCTCGAGAAGGACAAGGGCACGGCCTGAGCCCCGGCATCCCGCCATTCCGCGTTGGACACCCGGCCAAGTGCCGGGTGTTTTGCGTCAGGCGTGCCGCATGTGGCGGGTCAGGCGGTGCTCCAGCCTGTCCCAGACCCGCCGGATGGTCTCTACCACGATCAGATAGAGCACGGCGGCCCAGAGATAGACCTGGAAGTCGAAGGTGCGCGAATAGGCGAGCCGGGTGACGCCCATCAGGTCGAACACCGTCACGATCGCGGCGACCGACGAGCCCTTGATCATCAGGATGACCTCGTTGCCGAGCGGGCGCAGCGCGATCAGCAGCGCCTGCGGCACGATGATCTTGCGGAAGATCAGCCGCGAGTTCAGGCCGAGCGACATGGCGGCCTCGCTCTGCCCGACCGGCACGGCGCGGATCGCTCCCCTCAGGATTTCAGCCTGATAGGCGGCGGTGTTCAAGGTGAAGGTGAGCACGCAGCAGAAGAAGGCGTCGCGGAACAGCCACCAGAGCCCGATCGATTCCAGCTGCGGCCGGAACTGGCCGGCGCCGTAATAGACGAGGAAGGTCTGCGCCAGCAGCGGCGTGCCGCGGAAGAAGTACATGTAGCTGAACGAGATGCCGCGCAGGATGCGGCTGCGGCTCATTCGTGCCAGCGCCACCGGCCAGGCCAGCAGGGCGCCGAGCGTGATCGAGATCACGACCAGCTGCAGCGTGACGACGAGGCCCTGCAGCATGCGCGGCCCGTAGGTGGCGAGCGCGTCCCAGTTCATGACGCCCTCCGGATGCCGCGATTGGCCCAGCGCTCGATCGCCACGATGCCGATCGACGACACCATCGAGAGCGCGAGATAGATCAGGCAGGCGACGCCGAAGAACAGGAACGGCTCCTTGGTGACGCGCACGGCGATCTGCGTCTTGCGCAGGAGGTCCTCGAGCGCGATCACGGAGACGAGCGCCGTGTCCTTCAAGAGGATCAGCCAGAGATTGGCGAGGCCGGGAAGCGCGAGGCGAACCAGCTGCGGCACGATGACGAGGCGCAGCGTCGCTCCGGGCCGCAGGCCCAGCGCATAGGCTGCCTCGTACTGGCCCCGCGTGATGTTGTTGAAGGCGCCGAGGAAGACCTCCGACGCGTAGGCCGAGAACACCACGCCAAGCGCCACCATGCCGGCCACGAAGCCGTTGATCTCGGCCGGCGCGTCGCTGAACAGGCCGACGAACTTCTGCAGGGCGACCTGGCCGCCGAAATAGACGATGAAGATGGTGAGCAACTCGGGCAGGCCGCGGAAGATCGTCGTGTAGGCGTTGCCGAAGGCGCGCCACCAGCGATTCCGGCTGCGCTTGGCTAGCGCCATCAGCAGGCCGAGCAGCAAGCCGAAGGGCAGCGTTGCGAGCGCGAGGCGAATGGTGAGCCACGTGCCGGCGAGCAGCTGGTTGCCCCAGCCATTGGGCCCGAAACTAAGCAACTCTAGCAGGTGCACGCGGCCCGTCCCCCAAGGGTGCAGCGAAGGACACGCCGCCGCCCGGCCTCAGCCGAGGCCCGGCGGCGGCGCGTGGCTCAATCCTTCCAGATCGAGAAGGGGAAGTATTTGGCGTTGATCTTGTCGTAGGTGCCGTCGGCCTTGATCGCGACGATCGCTTCCGAGATCTGGTCGCGCAGGTCGGTATCGGCCTGGCGCACGCCGGCCCCGACGCCATCGGTCGGCAGGTCCGTGCCGACGAATTCATAATTGCCGCCGTCCGCCGTCTTCAGCCATTCAAGGCCGGGCAGCTTGTCGACGAAGAGCATGTCGATGCGGCCGGCGACCAGGTCGAGATTGACCTCGTCCTGGGTCGGATAGAGCTTGATGTCGGAATCCTTGTACTTTTCCTCGAGCTCGGCCGCCTGGACGGTCGAGGATTGCGCGCCGATCGTCTTGCCCTTCAGGCCTTCCGGCGAGGTGTCCTTGATGCCGGCCGTCTTCGGCGCGATGAAGGAGGAGGGCGACTGGTAGTACGGACGCGAGAAGTCTATGACCTTCTTGCGCTCGTCCGTGATCGACATGGACGAGATGATGGTGTCGAACTTGCCGGCCTGCAGCGCCGGGATCAGTCCGTCCCAATCCTGCACGGCGAAGGTGCATTCCGCCTGCATCTTCTCGCAGATCGCCTTGGCGATCTCGACATCGAAGCCGCCGATCTGGTTGTCGGCGCCGACATAGTTGAACGGCGGGAAGGCGCCTTCCACGGCGACACGGATGTTCTTCCATTCCTTGGCCTGAACGGCGCCGGTGACGGCCATCAGGGCCAGGGCCGCGATCGCGGCCTGCTTGACGATACGCATCTGCATTCCCTCTGAGGTACGCTTTTCGACTGCGTCCGGTTTGCCCGCCGGGGCGAGCGTCCGTCCTCGGCGTATATCCCACCTTTTCGGGCCGGGCTGCAACTCCCGGAGGTTTTGCAGTGCGTCATGTCCCTGCGGGCGACAGCCAGCGCGCGGCCGCGTCGAGTTCTTCCGGCGTATTGGCGTTTAGAAACGGGTCGGGGCCGCCCGGCGGCACGTCGAAGCCGACCACGGTGTAGCCGCTCGCCGCCAGGAAAGCGCGCACGCCCTGGCTCTTCGCCGTCCGGCGCCAGTCGGCCAGCGGGTTGGCGAGGGCGACAGGCCAGAGCCCGAACACGGGATGATCCCGGTCGCCCGAGGCCGCGATGGCGATCAGCGGTCGGCCGGCACGTCCCGCTTCCAGCCTCGCGACAAGGTCGCCCGGCAGGAAGGGCGAGTCGATCGGCGCGGTTGCGACGTAGGCCGGCATGCCGGGGAGGCTCGCCGCCCAGCGCAGGCCGGCCAGGATGCCGCCGAGCGGTCCGGTGTCCGGTTCGTCATCGGTCAGCACCGGCAGGGCATAGGCTCCAAAACGGCGGGCGTCGCCATTGGCGTTGATCGCAAGCGGCGCGACCTGAGGCGCGAACCGGTCGATCACGTGCTCGATCAGCGGCCTGCCGCCGAGGTGGACGAAGGCCTTTTCGCGTCCCATGCGGAGCGAATTGCCTCCCGCGAGAATGACACCTGCGACGCTCATCGGCTCCATTTCCGGTTGAGGAGCATGAAGGCCCCGCCCGCGATCAGCCCCCAGAATGCAGCGCCGATGCCAAAAAAGGAAAGCCCCGATGCGGCCGTCACGAAGGTCACCATTGCCGCATCCCTGTGCGCGGGAACGCTGATCGCGCCGGCGAGCGCGCCGGCGAAAGCGCCAAACAGGGCGAGGCCCGTGGCGGCCTGGATCAGCACCGGCGGCGCGACGGTGATGAGGGCGGCGGCGAGCGTCGCGCCAAGGCCGAGCAGGAGATAGAAAGCGCCCGCCGAGACGGAGGCGATCCAGCGCCGGGACGGATCCGGATGGGCATCGGGGCCGGCGCACATCGCCGCCGTGATCGCGGCGAAGTTGAGCGTATGGCCTCCGAAAGGGGCGGCGAGGATGCTGGCGATGCCGGTCGAGACGAAGGTCGTCTGGACTGGTGGCTCGTAGCCGTTCGCCTTCATGACGGCGATTCCCGGCAGGTTCTGCGAGGCCATGGTGACGATGAAGAGAGGGATCGCCAGCGAGACGAGGCCCTGCAGCGTGAATATCGGCCAGACGAAGGTGATGTCGGGCGTGATGTGATCGATCGACCAGCCATCGGCGGGCGCCGTCCAGACGATCAGCGCGACGGCGGTGACGACCGCGGCCGGCACGGCCCAGATCTTGCGGATCCGCCCGACGAACGCCCAGGCGAGCACGACGGGGATTGCCAGTTCCGGCTCGAGCCCGACCGCCTTGGCCGGCGCCAGGCAGAGACCGAGCAGGATGCCGGCGAGCATCGCGCTCGCGAGCACCGTCGGGATGGACGAGACGAGGCGGCCGAACGGCTTGATCAGGCCGGCGGCGACGATCAGCACGCCCGCCAGCACGAAGGCGCCGATCGCGGCCGGGAAGCCGCCCTGGATGAGTCCGGTCGCGGCGAACAGGACAGAGCCCGGCGTTGACCAGGCGATACTGACGGGGATGCGGTAGCGCCAGCTGAGCCCGATCGAAAGCAAGCCTTGCGCGAAACAGATGGCGAGCAGGCCGGAGGCCGCCTGCGCCGGGGTCGCGCCGACGGCGACGAAGCCCTGCAGCACCACGGTGAAGACGCCGGCGAAGCCGACGAACGAGGCGATGATGCCGGCAACGATCGGCTGCGCCAGGCCGACCGAGCGCCCCGGCTGTCCGTCCGTGTCGAAATCGGGTGCGCGCGGCACCGTTCGCATGTCCATCGCAGGAGGCCCCTGATTGCAATCTCGTTCAAGATTGTTAGATTGGATCCAATCGACAGGCAAGGGTGGAGCGAGCTTGCCTGACCAAAGGGTGGAGGAGGCAGGGAATGTCGGCGGGCTTGTCGGAAGTCATCCAGTCAGCCGGGCCGCGTTACCGGACGGCGACCGAATATGTCGAGGCGACGCTGCGCGAGGCGATCCTATCGGGCGCCATCGCGCCGGGGACGCCATTGCGACAGGAGGAACTGGCGGCGAGCTTCAAGGTCAGCCGCATGCCGATCCGCGAGGCCCTGCGCCAGCTCGAGGCACAGGCGCTCGTCGATTTCGAGCCGCATCGCGGCGCGGTGGTCGTACAGATCACGCTGCTCGACGCGATGGACAATTATGCCATCCGCGCGGCGCTCGAACCGCAGGCGCTGCGCCTGTCGATCCCGAACCTGACGGCCGAGGATTTCGAGATCGCCGAGGACCTTCTGGCCGAGATCGACCATGAGCAGGACCCCGGCCGGATGGGCGAGCTCAATCGCCGCTTCCACATGACGCTCTATGCGCAGGCGGGCCTGCCTCGGCTGATCGCGCTGACCGAGCAGCACCTCGCCTCTGCCGATCGCTACCTGCGTTTCCACCTCGCCGCCGTCGGCGGCGACATGGGCCAGGACGAGCACCGCGAGATGCTGGCGGCCTGCCGGGTCGGCGACGTCGAGCGCGCCGTCGCGACGCTCGCCCGCCACCATGGCCGCGCCAGCGAGGCGATGCAGGCCTTCTTCCGGACGCGCCCGCCCAAGCCCTAGAGATCGAGCGCGGCGAGGTTGCGGTGGGACGCGCGCTCGACATCCGGAAGCCGCATCCCGACCTGCGATGCGAGTTCGTCCAGCGCGTCGGTGAAGCGGAGCAGTCGCAGCCGCAGTTCGTCGGGATCCGACGCCGCCTCGGGCGTCATAAGCAGCCAGTCGGGGAGCGCGAAATGGTCGAGCAGTCCTTCGAACTTGTCCTGATAGGTGAGGGCGGCGACCGGCTTCCCCATTCCCAGGGCCGCAATCGCCAGATGCATGCGTCCCGTGACGACGCCGTCCAGGTGCGAGGCGAGACTCTTGATCTCATCCGGGCCGATGGGGTCGCCAACGAACAGTACCCGCTCCCGCAGCGCCGGAGCGAGGCCTGCGTGAAAGGCCTTCAGGGCGACGCTGTCGCTGTTGGAGCGTCGATCGTGCGGGATGACGACGAACGAGATGGGCTTCGCCGCCGATAGCTCGTCGATCCCCTGCCTGAAGGCATTGCTGAGCTGGCCGAAAGCCTTGTCATCGTCGTCCTTGAACAACTGCGGATGGAAGTTGACGCCGAGCACGATCCGTCCCTGTTGCCGCTGGCCGGTGGCCCAGGCGGCGACCGCCTCGGACGTCGGCCCAGGCCTCGGCTTCAGCATGAAGGCGCAGTCGGCAACCAGCGTGGCGGTCCGGCCCGAATGGGCCTCGAATCGCTCCAGCGAGATCCTGTCGCGGACATGGATCGCCACATCCGGGCGCAGGCCGGCCCAGAGTTCGCGCAGGGTCTCGGACGGACGGCGATTGAAACTGAAGCCGAGAATGATGGAGCGAATGCCGCGCGACGCGGCGAGGTCGGCGACTTGGACCATTTGCCTCGCGGTCTCCGGATTGTATCCGCCATCCATCACGTCGGCGCCGAGGACGAGCACGGCGCGCACGCGACCTGCCGTGAGAATGCGCCTCATTTGGTCCCAGAAGGCTTCGGAATGCCATTTGACGCGGATCGGTGTCACCCGCAGGTGCGCGGCTGCGGCGTCGGCCGCATCGGTCGCGGTCAGGATCCGGATGGGAACGTCGCGCTGGCGCGATCGCAATTCGGCGATGACTGCCGTGAGCATCGCCGCATCGCCGATCGAACCCGTCAGGGTCCAGGGGTCCGAGGGCACCACCAGCACGGATTTCGCCGTCGATAGGCCGCGCAGCGCATCGGCGATCGAGCCGGCAAAACTTGCAATTGTTCTAAGGATGGGCATTTCTCAAACCTTGTGGCAGCACCGATCCCGCTGATCGACGCTGTCTTTGAAACGCATCGCTGGATGATTGGCCCCCCGGCCTTGGCAAAACCGTTCTATCTCATCATCTGCCCGCCCTGGTCGAGGTCGGGCAGCTCCAGCATATTCGCGGCGCAGGCTGAAGCCTATGCCGGCGAAGGCCATGCGCTGGCCGTGCTGGTGGTTCCGCACAACCAGGCGCATCGCGTGAAGCACCGTCGCGTCTGGGACGCGGTTGTTTCCGATTTTACTTTTGTCGCGCGTCAGGACCTCTATTTCGGTCAAACCGCCCGCCGCTTGCGACGCGGGCTATGCTGGGCCCATTTCGACTGGCTGCGCGCCGGTCGCGATTCGATCCTGGCCGTGGAAGAGCGCTACGCCAGAAAATCCCGGATCGACGCGGCGCTGTTGGCGCGGGTCCGGGCCGATGGGGTTGCCCTGATCCATGTGAACCACGCATTCAACATGGGCGTGGCCCTGCGGATCGCGCGGGTCGCGGAGGAGGCGGGACATGGCCGGCCGAAGATCATGCTCGAGACCCATGATGTTCAGGCCCAGCGCTACACGCAGGGCCGACAGACCAATCATCTCAGCAAGCGTGTCGACGAGCTGTCCCTGCTGGAGCGGGACGAGAGCCGGATCAGCGGCCAGGCCGATGCGCTGATCCATATCAGTGAGGCGGATGTCGATCATTTCAAGCGCGCGTTGCCTGGCCGGCGCCATTTCCTGAACCGACCCACGTCGCGCAACCAGCGGGTCGACTCCCCGCCGAATACCGCGCCCTCCATCGACTTCCTTTTCGTCGGCAATGCCCATGCCGGCAATGTCGACAGCATTCGCTGGTTTCTCGGCGAGGTCATGCCGCTGTTGAGCGGACACGGCCTGGCCGTGCGCATCGTCGGCAATGTCGCGGAATGGTTCCGTCGGTCCTCTCCCGCCCTCTACGGGGCGCATCGCGCGCTGTGGCTGGAAGAAGTGATCGATCTCGCGGAGATCTATGCCGCCAGCCGATTCGCCATCGTGCCGACCACGACCGGCAGCGGAGCCTCGATCAAGCTGATCGAGGCTCTGGCGATGGGGAAGCATGTGGTGGCGACACCGCTGGCGGTCGCCGCCTTTGCCCGTGTTCCCGGCATCGAGGAGGCGGTTCGCATCGGCGCCGATGCACCGCAATTCGCGGAAGAAATGGTGCAGCTCGCGCGTGACACGGATGTCGTCAATCGGGCCGGTCTGGCGCTCTATGCGGCGCATTTCTCGCATGAATGCTATCGGCGCAGGACGCTCGATATCGTCCGTGGCGTTCTCGCAGCGCCGTAGCGCCGTCGCCGCCAGTGCAGAGAAGCCGCCGGACGGCCGGCGGCTTCGATGCGGGGGGCGATCGCATCCGCGCGAAGCGGCGCGCGCCTCAGGCGAGGTACTTCTTGAACCAGTCGATCGTTCGCTGCCAGGCGAGCTCCGCCGCCGCCTTGTCGTAGCGGGGCGTCGTGTCGTTGTGGAAGCCGTGGTTGGCGCCCGGATAGATGTAGGCCTCGTAGGTCTTGCCGTTCGCTTTCAGCGCGGCCTCGTAGGCCGGCCAGCCCTCGTTGATGCGGGTATCCAGCTCGCCATAGTGCAGCAGGATCGGCGCCTTGATCCTCGGCACGTCCTCCGCCTTGGCCTGCCGGCCGTAGAAGGGGACCGCGGCGCCGAGTTCCGGGAAGGCGACCGCCGCCGCGTTGGCGACGCCGCCGCCATAGCAGAAGCCGGTGATGCCGACCTTGCCGGTCGTCGCGTCGTGCGCCATCAGGAATTCGACCGCGGCGAAGAAGTCGTTCATCAGCTTCTCGGGGTCGACCTGCTGCTGCAGTTCGCGGCCCTTCTCGTCATCGCCGGGATAGCCGCCCTTGGAGGTGAGGCCGTCCGGCGCGAGCGCCACGAAACCGGCCTTGGCGACGCGGCGCGTGACGTCCTCGATATAGGGATTGAGGCCGCGGTTCTCGTGCACCACGACGACGCCAGGCGCCTTGCCCGCCACCTTGGCGGGGCGGACGAAATAGGCGCGCACCTCGCCATGGCCGTCGGGCGAGGGATAGGTGATGTATTCGGCGACGATGTCGGGGTCGTCCGTCGCGATCTGGTTGGCCAGCGCATAGTCGGGGCTCATGGTCGACAGGATCGCCGCGGCGGTCACGCCGCCGATGGCGAACTTGGCCGCGCGGTCGAGAAACTCGCGCTTCGTGATCTTGCCATGCGCGTAATAGTCGTAGAGTTCGAGCAGTTCTTGCGGAAAGTCCTTGGCGGTCAGGCGGGTCATCGGAGGCCTCTCTGCTTGATGTGGCAGGGTATGTCGGTCGCCATAGGTCACGATGATAGCAACTGACCCTGTCGTGTCGACCTTTCGCGCCGGTTGCGGATCATGTTTCGCGGAGCGGCACGCGGAGGCGGACGCCGAGCCCGCCGAGATCGGACCGCGCGAAGCCGAGCCTGCCGCCATAGGCGCTCAGGATATCGTCGACGATCGCGAGTCCCAGCCCCGCGCTGCCGGCCTGGTCGCTGCGCCGGCCCCGCACGGCGAGTTGCCCCATCGCGTCGGGATCGACGCCATCGCCGTCGTCCTCGACGGTGACCGTCACGCCATCGGCCGTCCGCTCCGAGGCGATCCGCACCTTGCCATGCGCGAAGCGGCTGGCGTTCTCGAGCAGGTTTCCGAGGATCTCGGCAAGATCGTCCGATTGAAGGGGGAGCGTGGCGTCGGCCGCAATGTCGTTCTCGAACTCGATCGCCTCGCCGTTCGGCGTGCGCTTCAGCGTACGGATGATCCCGTCGGCAAGCGCCCTGAGCGGCACAGGTTTCACCGGGCCCTGGTGGCGTAGGCGCGCCCGCGTCAGCTCGCGCTCGATTGTTCGCCGCATCTGCGCGGCGAGGGTCTCGATGTCATGGGCGAGGGCGTCCTCGCCCCTGGCGCGCAGCCTGGCGGCGTCGCCGGAAAGCGCCGTCAGCGGCGTGCGCAGTCCGTGCGCGAGATCGGCCGCCCGGTCGCGCGCCCGCGTCATGGCCTCTTCCTGCGCCGCGAGCAGCGAGTTGACCTCGGTGATGAGGGGGCTGATCTCGCGCGGCATGTCGGTATCGAGGCGGCTGGCCCGGCCCGAGCGCACTGCCTCTATGCCGGACTGGATGGTCGAAAGCGGCCGCAGACCTGCGCCAATCTGCCACCATGTCGCGATCAGGATCAGCGCCGCCAGCAGGGCCAGGCCGGGTACGAGATCCTGCGCGAAGCCGGCCCTCAGCGCCTTCAGCTCCGTGCGGTCGAGGGCGACGGCGATCCGGGCGGGACGTTCGGTGCCGCCCTCGACGAGGACGACGGCCTTCTCGTGCAGGAGCGCCTCGTGCCCGTCCGGCGTTTTGATCCGGTCGATCACTGTCTCGCCGGCCGGGATGCTGCCCTCTGGCGTCGCCAGATCGGCATCCCACAGCGATCGCGAACGCAGCAGCGCGCCCTCCACCTCGTCGCGCACCTGCCAGTAGAGGCCGGAGAGAGGACGCTGGAAGCGTGGATTGGACGGCTCGCGCGCGAGCGTCAGCGCGCCGTCGGCGCGGATCCGCAACTGCCCGGCGATCTGGGCGATATGACTGTCGAGCTCCTGACCGACCCGGCGCTCGACATGCCGGTCGAACAGGGCGGCCAATCCCAGGGCGGCCAGCGCCAGCGCGACGAGCGTGCCCGCGAGCGCGAAGAGGGTGAGCCGGGCACGAATCGAGCGTGTCGCGCCCTTCATGTCGTGCCGACGATGTAGCCGTAGCCGCGGCGGGTCTCGATGCTGTCGTTGCCGAGCTTGCGGCGGACGCGCCCGACCAGCACCTCGATTGCGTTCGATTCCCGTTCGAAATGCTCGGCCTGCAGGTGTTCCGCGAGTTCCTGCTGCGGCACGACCCGGCCGGCATTGTGCATCAGATAGGCGATCAGACGGTATTCCTGCGGCGACAGCCGCACGGCGGCGCCGGCGCGTGTCACGCGCATCTGGCGCGGGTCGAGGAGGATCTCGCCGGCCGTGATGACGGGCGCCGCGTGGCCGCCCGTGCGGCGGAGCACCGCGCGGAGCCGCGCCAGCAGTTCCTCCATGGCGAAGGGCTTCGGTAGGTAATCGTCGGCGCCGGCGTCGATCCCCTCGACGCGCTCTGACCAGCTGCCTCGCGCGGTGAGAACGAGGACGGGAAAGCGTCGGTCCGCGCCGCGCCACCGTTTCAGGATCGACATGCCGTCCATCGAGGGCAGGCCGAGGTCGAGGATCGCCGCGGCATAGTCCTCGGTGTCGCCGCGGAACCAGGCATTCTCGCCATCGGCCTCGGAATCGACCACATAGCCGGCGGCACCAAGTGCCTCGGCCACGTCGCGCCGGATGCGCGCATCGTCTTCGGCCAGCAGGATCCGCATGGCTCAGTCGTCCTCGTCGACGTCGAGAAAACGGCCCGAACCCGCGTCGATCTCGATTTCCAGGATGCGCCCGTCGCGCTGCAGTACGCGGATCTCGTAGTCCGGGCTGTCGTCGTCATCGTCGAGTTCCACGGCGAGCACGTCGCCGGGATAGCGCACCGCGACGATTTCGAGGATTCGCGTCAGCGGCAGCAGGCGGCCTGACTGCGCGCCGCTGCGGGCGCGGTCGGCGTCGTCGTCGGCGTGGGCCAGCCCGCCGCCAGCGAGGGCTAGGGCGAGAAGGGCCAGGGACAGGGACAGGGTCTTGCGCGAGATCATCGGGGACCTATCGCATCTCTCGGATGACAGAATGCTGACAGGCGCCCTCAGCGAAACGTCACGGCCGATCCGTCAGAACAGCGTCGTCGCCACCGAGGCGACACCGATCGAGGCACGGAACCGCCGGCCTCATAACCGAAGGATACCGCCATGCTCCGTTTCACCCAAACCCTCCTTGCCGTTGCCGTCGTGGCCGGGGCTTCCGGCTTCGGCGCGTCCGCCGCCATGGCCGACGATCGTGACGATCGTCGCTGCGCCCATGTCCCGCGTGCCGATTGGATGAGCGTCGCCGACATCACGGCCAAGGCGACGTTGCTCGGCTACGAAGTCCGTGGCGTCGAGGAGGACGACGGCTGCTGGGAGATCAAGGCGCGCGACAAGGACCAGCGCAAGGTCGACCTGCACTTCGATCCCGTCACGGCCAAGCTCGTGCATACCGACTACGACGATTGATCACGGCGCGGACGGGCTCGGGCGCTGGTCCGGGCTCGTCGTGCTGACTTTACAAAAAGGCTATGAAATGTGAAGTTCGGCGCTCCAATTTCCAACAAGGTCGGCTGCCGTGACCCGCATGCGCTTCGCCACTCGCCTGAACTCCTTCGCTTCCCGCGCCGAGGCCGAATGGCCCGGGCAGACGGGCAAGCCCGGCGTGCTGCAGATGGCGGCGCGCGCCGCCAGGGTCGACGGGTTGACCGATCTGGACCTCAACTATCCGGACCATGTCGGCGAGGACTCGCGCGAGCTGGCACGGAAGCTTGGCGATCTCGGACTGTCGATCAACGGCTTCGCCATGCGCTACTACACCAATCCGGCCTTCAAGCTGGGCGCGTTCACGCATCCCGACGCGGCCGTGCGCAGGGAGGCGATCGAACTGACCAAGCGCGGCATCGACGCGGCGCGGGCGGCGGGCTCGAACCTGATGACGATCTGGCTCGGCCAGGACGGCTTCGACTACGCGTTCCAGGCGGACTATGACCGCCTGTGGGATCATGAAGTATCCGGAATTCGTGAAGTCTGCGCCCATGATCCCGATTGCTTGATCAGCATCGAGTACAAGCCCAACGAGCCGCGCGCCTACAGCCTGATGCCGGATTGCGCGACGACTTTGCTCGCCATCAGGGAGGCCGGCGCGCCCAATCTCGGCGTCACGCTGGACTTCGCTCACGTCCTCTATGCCGACGAGCAGCCCGCCTTCGCGGCGGCGCTGATCGCCCGCCACAGCCGGCTGCTCGGCGTGCACCTGAACGATGGCTACGCCAAGCGCGACGACGGGCTGATGGTGGGCGCGGTGCATTCGGTGCAGACGATCGAGTTGCTGCGCCAGATCCGGCGCGACGGCTATGACGGCGCCATCTATTTCGACACCTTCCCGGACATGACCGGGCTCGATCCCGTGCGGGAATGCGAGGTCAACATCCGCACGGTGAAGCGCATGCTCGAGGTCGTCGACCGGCTCGACCGCGACAACCGCCTTGGCGACGCGATCGACCGCCAGGACGCCGTCACCTCGCAGGCGATCCTGCAGGAGGCCATGCTGGCACCGGGCGGCTGAGCGGCGGGAGCGGACGCGATGGACCAGGGGGATCTCAATCCGAACGCGGTCGGGCCGCGCATCCGCATGATGATGCCGCTCCTGACGGCGCGCGAGGCGCATGTCGTCGAGACCGTCCTCGCCATGCGGGAATTCGATGCGTCGACGCCGCTCAGGACCATAGCCGACGCGGCGGATGTCTCCGAGGCCATGGTGGTCAAGATCACCAAGAAGCTCGGGTTCGACGGCTATCGGGGGTTTCGGGCGGCGCTGGCCGAATATATCCGCCTGCCCGCGACCGGCATGCACCAGGACCTTTCCCCCGACGACACGTCGCGGGAAATCGTCCAGAAGGTCTTCCGGACGTCGATCCACGCGCTGGAGGAGACGCTGGCGATCCTCGATCTCGACGCCTTCGACCGGGCGGTCGACGCAATCCATGGTGCCCGGCAGCGCGACCTCTACGGCGTCGGCGGCTCGGCCCAGATCGCGCGCGACGTCGGGCACAAATTCCTGCGCATCGGCCTCAGGGCGAGCGTCCATGACGATGCGCACATGATGCTGATGTCCGCGTCGCTGCTCGGCCCCGGGGACGTGGCGATCGCGTTCTCGCATTCCGGCAACACGACGGCGGTGATCGACGCGATCCGGATCGCGCGTGGCAATGGCGCGCGCACGCTGGCGATCACCAATTACGACCGGTCGCCTCTGGCGGGTCAGGCCGAGATCGTCCTTTGCTCGACGGCGCAGGGATCGCCGCTTTTGGGCGAGAACGCCGCCGCGCGGATCGCCCAGCTCAATATCCTCGACGCCGTCTTCGTTGCCGTGGCGCAGCGCGATTATGGCCGTGCCGAGCGGAACCTCGAGAAGACGATGCGCGCCGTCGCGGCGAACCGGAAGGACAGGTCCCCATGAGCGAGAACATCCCTGCCGTCATCGTCCTCGGCAGCCTGCATTACGACATCGTCGTCGAGGACGCGGCGCGGCCGCGCAAGGGCGAGACGGTGACGGGCAAGGCCTGGTGGCCGAAATGCGGCGGCAAGGGCGGCAATCAGGCCGTCGCGGTGGCGGATGCGGGCGTTCCCTGCGCGATGATCGGCGCCGTCGCGGATGACGATTTCGGCCGGACGCTGCTCGCCAACCTGGACGCGAAGGGTGTCGACCGGCGCCATGTCCGTGTTGCCGCTGGTGGCGGCACGGGCATGAGCGTCGCGCTCTTTGACAGCGAGGGCGACTATGGCGCGGTGATCGTCTCCGGCGCCAACCTGACGCTTGGTGCCGGCGACATCGCCGCCGCCGCGGATCTCTTCGCAGCCGCCCGCGTGCTGGTGCTGCAGAACGAGGTGCCCGACGCGGCGAATGCCGCGGCGGCATCCGCAATGAAGGAGGCGGGGGGCCTCGTCGTCCTGAACGCGGCGCCGGGCCGCCTGCCGTCGCCCGAACTGGCGGCCAGGGTGGATGTGCTGGTGGTGAACGCCATCGAGGCCGAACTCCTGGCCGGGGTCGCCGTGGTGGAGGGGCTGGAGGGCGCGCGCACGGCCGCGCAAATCCTGGCCCGAACCTATCCAATCGCGGTGGTCACCGCCGGCGGCGCCGGGGTCGCCTTCGCCACGGCGGAGGATCAGTCGTTCGCGATCGAGGCGATCCGGGTCAAGCTCGTTAGCACGCATGGCGCCGGCGACGCGTTCATCGGCGCGCTGGCCGCGAGCCTCGCACGCGGCGTGGCATTGCGGGAGGCGCTCGAGCGGGCCAATCGCGCGGCGGCCGAACTGGTGAGCCGTCCCCGCGACTGACGCGCGGCGACGCGTCGCTTGTCGTCGGCCGCCGGGCATTCTGTTTCGGTGCCGGCAAGCCAGAAGCCGGGAGGCCGTTCATGATGCCGGATCAACGCGACGGAGCGCGCTATCGCTCCGTCCTCCACGTTGGCCGGCGGGCGGGCTTCATCGCGCTCGGCTTCGTGTTTCTCGCGCTCGGCATCGTCGGTGCATTCCTGCCGGTCATGCCGACGACGATCTTCCTGATCCTGGCGGCATGGAGCTTCGGGCGGTCTTCGCCCCGGCTCGAGGCCTGGATGCTCGACCATCCACGTTTCGGCGGCGTGCTGCGCGCCTGGCGCGCTGATGGCGCGATCCCGCGCCGGGCCAAATGGATGGCCTGTGCCGGCATTGCGCTCGGCTATGTCGTGTTTTGGATCTCGGTGGCGCCGTCGCTGTGGCTCGCCGCGATCGCGGCGCTGACGATGCTCGCCTGCGCGCTCTGGATCGTGACGCGGCCCGACGGCCCGGCGGCGCAATCGCCCGCCTCCGAATAGCGGTGCGCGGGCCGGCGTCGGCCGGCCCGCGCACTTTGTTGCTCTCAGGCGGCGAGGCCCTTGGCGAGGTCCAGCGCCTGCCGTTCGAACAGCCTGCGGTATATGCCGTTGTCGAGCCGCACGAGCTGTTCGTGCGTGCCTTCCTCGGCGATGCGGCCCCGGTCGAAGACGAGCAGGCGGTCGAGCGCCCGCACCGTCGAGAGGCGATGGGCGATGATAATCGCAGTGCGCCCCTCCATCAGCCGCTCCATGGCCTCCTGGATCAGCGCCTCCGATTCCGAATCGAGGCTCGACGTCGCCTCGTCGAGAATCAGGATCGGCGCATCGGCCAGGAAGGCGCGGGCCAGCGCCACGCGCTGGCGCTCGCCACCGGAGAGCTTCACGCCGCGCTCGCCCACCAGCGTCGCATAGCCCTGCGGCAGCCGCTCGATGAAATCATGCGCGTTGGCGAGCTTAGCCGCCGCGATGATCTCGGCCATCGACGCGCCCGGCCGGGCATAGGCGATGTTTTCCGCCAGCGAGCGGTGGAACAGGATCGGCTCCTGCTGCACGATCGCGATCTCGCCCCGGAGCGAGGACTGCGTGACATGGGCGATGTCCTGCCCGTCGATCACGATGCGGCCGCCGGTGACATCGTAGAGGCGCTGGATCAGCTTGACGAAGGTCGTCTTGCCGGAGCCCGAATGCCCCACCAGCCCCACCTTTTCACCCGCCCCGATGGTGACGTCGAAGTCCTTGTAGAGCGGCGTCTCGTGACCCGCATAGTGGAAGGTGACGTCGTCGAAGCGGATCTCGCCGGCGCCGATACGCATCGGCACCGCGTCGGGCCTGTCCTCGATGCCGAGCGGCTGCGCGTGCAGGGCGACCAGTTCCTCCATGTCGTTGACCGAGCGCTGCAGGTTGCGGATATGCACGCCGACGTCACGCAGATAGCCCTGCAGCAGGAAGTAGGAGGTGAGCACGAAGGTGACGTCGCCAGCGGTCGCCTGGCCGTGCCACCACAGGATCAGCACCGTGCCGATGATGGCGCCGCGCAGCAGCACGAGCAGGATGCCCTGCGCGGTGCCGTTGTTGGTGCCGCGGACCCAGGTGCGCGAGGTGCGCGAGCGCCATTTGGCGACGACGCGGGAGAGCCGCGCATCCTCGCGGTCCTCGGCGCCGAACGCCTTGACGACGGCGTTGCACGAGACCGCGTCGGCCAGCGCGCCGCCGAGCTTGGTGTCCCACTGGTTGGCGAGGCTAGCCGCCGGCGCGACATAGGCGAGCGACAGCGCCACCGTCATGGCGATGTAGAGCAGCGAGCCGGCCGCCACGATCAGGCCCATCACCGGCCAGTACGAGCCGAGCAGGATCGTCGTGCCGACCAGCATGACGAGCGACGGCAGCAGGGCGAGCAGCAGCGTGTCGTTCAAGAGATCGAGCGCCCACATGCCGCGCGTGATCTTGCGCACGGTCGAGCCGGCAAAGGCATTGGCATGCCAGTTGGTCGAGAAGCGCTGCACGCGGTGGAAGGCGTCGGCCGCGATCGCCGTCATCATGTTCAGCGTCAACCGGATGATGGCGAGGAAGGCAATGTGGCGCAGCGCCATCATGCCGACGCCGAGCGCCATCAATGCCGCAAACGCCGAAAGCGCGGCCGAAAGCGCCGCCTCGCGGTCGACATTGCCGCTCGCGATCGCGTCGACCAGCCGGCCGGCATAGAGCGGCAGCAGCACGTCGGCCATGGTCGAGACCAGGATCGTGACGGTCATGCCGGCGATCAGCAGGGGTTGTCGCCGCCAGTGCGCGAAGGTGAAACCCAGAACGTCGGCAAATGCGCCGGTGCGCCATCGGATGCGGAAGCGCGGAAATCTGAATCGAGTCATGATGGCTATCCGGACGCGCCGAAGACGCCATCCGGTCCTGAAAAAATGAGATGAAGCGGCGGCGGATGGCGTGCGATCGATGCACGGAGATCCGCGGTTAGGTCTTGGAGTCTTGGGGCGGAGGGCTTCGGTGGCCCCCGGATTCGAACCGGAGAGGAAGCCGCTGAACGTCCGAACTAGGCGCGAGGTGATCCCGCGACAAGAACCACCGGGGCGACGATCATATGCAGCGATGCCATGCAAATCCCCCCGTGCTCGGAGTTGAACAGAGGTCGCTTATAGCCGCGTTGCGTGCGGGTGCCAAGAGTGCGCAGGCTCGCACCGCACACGCGTCCGCCGGTTGTGGCGATGGGGCAACAGAGGGCCGCGCGGAAACGGGGCAGGGCGCGCGCAGGCAGATGGTCGGTGCCGTCCCTTCGGCTCTCCCATGGGCGGAGGCCGGAGCCAGGCTCCGGGCGAGGGGCAGGGAGCCATCGGGGGAGCTCAACGGGGATGCCCGTTTCGCACCATCATCCAGCGCCTATGGCCCGCTCTTCAGGGAGCGCATGCCGATGCCCCTGTTGGCCATTTGACGGGGAGGGCGATGGCCACCCCGCGAAAGCCAGGACGCCAGAACGCACTCGGCCCGGACAATGCCGGGCCGAGGTTTTATCTCGATAAGGGCGTCGGGGTCTCAGCCGATCTTCTTGCCGCGGGCGACGTCCTGGTCGAAGCAGAGGTCGAGGATCCGCTGGATCTCGGCGGCGCGGCGGAAGCTCGGATCGCCGTTGACGCCCGAGTTGCACGCCTTGACGAAGCGCTCATAGGTCGTGGGTACCGGCGGGCACTCGACCGTCTTCCAGGTCTGCGTGTCGATGTCGGCGCCGGCGCAGATCTTGAGCGACGAGGCCTTGCCGTCGGTCTTGACCTCGAGCGCGCCCTCCGTGCCGTAGAGCGTCAGCGACAGGTCGTTGGCGTGGCCGGTGGCGAAACGGGTCGCCGTGATCACGCCGAGCGCGCCATTGGCGAATTCGGTCATCATCACGACGGAGTCGTTGGCGTCGAGCTTGTACTCGCCGATCTGGTCGTCCTTGGCCTTGTGGAAGGTCTTCAGCCGGCTGTCGACGGACTGGATGTCGCTGTCGGCGCCGTAGCTCGCGAAATCGACGATATGGACGCCGACGTCGCCGAGCACGCCCTTCGAGCCGTGCTCTTCCGACAGGCGCCAGAGCCAGCGCGACTCGGTGCGCCAGTCGCCCCACTGCTTGCCGACCAGCCAGCTCTGCAGATAGGAGGCCTCGACATGGCGGATGGCGCCGATCTTGCCAGCGCTCACCAGCTCGCGCGCCTTCTGCAGGGCAGGGGAGTTGCGATAGGTCAGATTGACCATGTTGATGACGCCCTTCGCCTCGGCCGTCTCGGCCATTTCGAGCGCGAGGGGGTAGTTGGTGGCGAGCGGCTTCTCGCAGAAGACGTGCTTGCCGGCGTTGAGCAGCTTCATCGTCGTCGCGTAGTGGACGGCGTCCGGCGTCACATTGGCGACGGCGTCGAACTCGCCCCACGCGATCGCCTCGTCGAGATCGGCGAAGAGATGGGTGATGCCGTGCTCCTTGCCGAAGGCGGCGCGGCGCGTCGCGTCGGTCTCGACGGCGGCGACGACGGTGGAACCGGGGGCGGCCTTGAAGGCGATCGCATGGTTGGTCGCCATGCTGCCGGTGCCGAGGATGAGAATCTTGACCATGATGATCGCTCTCGGGTGCCGGGACGATGTCCCGGAAGCGGTTGCGGGGGAAGCGGGAGGCGAGGGCGCGGTGATGCGCGCCCGCTCCGGGGGCTTGATCCGCGCGGGAGCCGGGCGCCCGCGCGGATGGGATCAGGACGACGGCGCCGTCAGGCGATCAATGGAAACCTTCCTCGCCGCGCTTGTGCAGGGTCTCGCCCTTGATCGTCAGCGGGCCGTTCGGCGCCTTGTCGGCGGGGGTGTTCGGCGCCTTTTCGATGCCGGCCCAGGCCGGAGCGGGGTTGTAGGCCCACTTGGCGGCGTTCTTCAGCACCTGCTTGACGTCGGTGTTGTAATAGATCGGGTAGGTCTCGTGGCCGGGCGAGAAATAGAACACCTTGCCGCCACCACGCTGCCAGGTCAGGCCCGAGCGGAACACCTCGCCGCCCTCGTACCAGGTGACGAAAACCGTTTCCAGCGGCTCCGGCACGGTGAAGGGCTCGCCATACATCTCGGTCTGCTCGATCTCGAAATAGTCGGACAGGCCTTGGGCGATCTGGTGGTTGCGGTTGATCACCCAGACGCGCTCGAGCTCGCCCGCCTCACGCCACTTCAGCGAGCAGGGGGTGCCCATCAGGCGCTTGAAGATCTTCGAGAAGTGGCCGGAGTGCAGGACGATCAGGCCCATGCCCTCCCAGACGCGCTTGGCGACGCGCTCGACGACGGCGTCGGAGACCTCGCCATGCGCCTTGTGGCCCCACCAGAACAGGACGTCGGTCTCGGCCAGGCGCTCCTCGGTCAGGCCATGCTCGGGATCCTGGAGCGTGGCGGTCGAAACCTTGATGACCGGGTCTTCGGCAAGGCCCTTGGCGATCGTGGTGTGCATGCCTTCCGGATAGATCTTCCGGACGACTTCGTTTTCCTGCTCGTGGACGTTTTCGCCCCAGACAACAACGCGGATCGTCATGACCATGGTCTCCCTAGACGTTTCCTGATCGCAAATGGCACTTCCGCGCGCGGCGGAAATTCGACGGGTTCAGTGCTTGATGAATGCGACGGGCGCGTGACCAGCATCCATCCAAAGCGCTTTGGATCGTAGACCGGCACACTCTATCGCGCATCTCCGATCACGCAATATCCCCTGATTGACGCGCTTGTCGCAGCCGCCGCGTTGGCGTCGCCGCGGGCGCTAGCGGGTTGGCTCCCGGCGGCTGGCGCGGCCCGCGAGATCGTCGCCGGCGTCGCGCGGCAGGCGGGCGCAGACGAAGGCGGCGAGGAGGGCAATACTGGTCACCGTCAGGAAGGCAGCCGAGAAATCGGACATTTCCGGCGTCGCGCGACCGGAAAAGGCGACGGACAGATGCAGCACGCTCGCCGAGACGCAGATGCCGAGCGACAGCATCATCTGCTGCATGGTCGTGTAGAAGCTGGTCGCGGCGCTCATCCGTTCCCGTTCGACGTCGGCATAGGCGATCGTGTTGTAGGCGGTGAACTGAAGCGATTGCGAGAAGCCGCCGATCAGGAGCAGCGCGTAGATGGCGAGCAGCGGCCAGTCCGGCCGGAAGGCGGCATAGATGGCGAGGAAGCAACTGGTCAGGACGCTGTTCCAGATCAGCGTGTTGCGGAAGCCGAAGCGGCGCAGGATCGGGCCGGCAGAGGCCTTCATCGCCATCGCGCCCGCGGCGGAAATGAAGGTGACGAGGCCGCTGTGGACGGCCGACATGCCGAAGCCGAGCTGCATCATCAGCGGCAGCAGGAACGGCATGGCGCCGGCGCTGATCCGGGCGAGGCTGCCGGCCACGACGGAAAGGCGGAAGGTCTGCAGCCGCATCAGCGTCAGGTCGAGGATCGGCGCGGCATGGCGCCGGGCATGGCGGATGTAGAGCGCGCCCGAGACGATGCCGATCGCGAGCAGCGTCAGGGCGGTCGCGGGCGACGCCTCGCCGCGCCCGCCGGTCTCGAAGGCGAAGAGCAGCGATCCCAGCGAGACGCCGGAGAAGAGCAGGCCGAGCCCGTCGAACGGCCGGCGCGTTTCCTCGCGGACATTCTCGATATGGCGGCTCGCCATCAGGATGCCGATCACGCCAAGGGGAAGGTTGATGTAGAAGATCCAGCGCCAGTCGAGATAGGTGACAATGGCGCCGCCGACCATCGGCCCGAGCACCGGACCGATCAGCGCCGGCACCATCACCCAGGCCATGGCGGAGACGAAGTCGGAACGCGACACGGTCTTCAGGATGACGAGGCGCCCGACGGGCACCATCATGGCGCCGCCGAGGCCCTGCAGGATGCGCGACACGACGAGGAAGGCGAGGTTGGGCGCCTGGGCGCAGAGAAGCGAGCCGGCCATGAAGATCGCGATCGCGGCGCAGAACACGTTGCGCGCGCCGAAGCGATCGGCGATCCAGCCGCTCATCGGGATGAACACCGCGAGGCTGAGCAGATAGCCGGTCAGCGCCACGCTCATGTCCAGCGGCGAGACGCCGAAACTCCGCGCCATCGTCGGCAGGGCCGTGGCGAGAATGGTCGAGTCGAGCTGTTCCATGAACAGCGCGCTGGCCACGATCAGGGCGGTGATGCGATAGGAGGGATTGGCCGGGACAGACGGATGGGAGCCTGCGCCGAGAGCGGTGTCGCTTGGCATCGAGGGGGCATTTCGTAAGGTGGGCGTCCTAAATGACCGATAGGCCCGATCGGCGCAATTCACAATCCCGTGGCATAACCCTTCGCCTCCGCTTGACTTGATCGGCCGTGGCACTCTATATCCCGGCCACCTTCTCCGGAGCGTTCGCTTCGGCCGGACGGGCGGTTAGCTCAGCGGGAGAGCATTCGCTTCACACGCGAAGGGTCACTGGTTCAATCCCAGTACCGCCCACCATTTCCAACGATCATCCTTGTTTCGCGCCCCCGTGAGGGAGCGTTGCGCGCCACCCTGGTCTTGGGGCCGCGCCGACGTGCCGTCGGTCGTCGCCTGTCGTGAATCGGGGGCGCGACGGCAGCGTCCCTAGCGGCGGGTTGCATGCAGTTGCAAGTTGTGCGGAGCGTTTCAGCTCTGTCCAGAAAATCTCAGATCGTTTGCGCCGGCATATCATTGGCTGCTCGCGAGACGCCGATTTATCCAATGTCGAGCCGCATTGGATCAACACTCATTCGCTCATTAAGGCCAATGATTACAGTGACTTAATTTCTAAATAGGTTCATGCTTAACAATCGATTGCCTAGTTTCTGTCCACCGCTTCAGCGGGTGTTGCCCAATTGCAATGGTTGAGATGGTTTGGTTGTGCTACGAATTTAGCAACACGCAATTCGGTTGACGGAGATATCCATGAAGTTCCGCCTCGCAGCCCTCGCCCTCATTATGAGTGGTTCGACCGCCCTTGCCGCCGACCTGACCTACGAACCCGCGCCGGTCGTCGTCCCCGTGGTCGAGACCTTTAACTGGACTGGCTTCTACGCTGGTGTCCATGGTGGCTACGGCTGGGGTGAAACGCGCGACGTGAATAATTCGGATGCCGTCGGGCAGGATATCGACGGTTGGTTCGGCGGCGCGCAGGTTGGCTATAATTGGCAACTTCAGAACAACGTCGTGCTCGGCCTTGAAGCCGATGTTTCGTTTGGCAATATCGGCGAAAGCTGGGACAGCTCGAAGCAGTACGATCCCTACTACGGTGAAGACAAGATCGAGGCCTTTGGCACCGTTCGCGCTCGCGTCGGCTACGCGGCAGACCGGTTCCTTCCTTATCTGACCGGCGGTCTCGCCTGGGCTAAGCAGGATCACTCGCTTGGGTGCAGTCCGGCCAGCGCGATCGGTGGTACCAACGGTTGCGGTGTGGCGAACGGCGGTGCGCAGTTCGACACCTCCGATTCGTCGACTTCGATTGGCTGGGTTGTCGGCGCAGGTGTTGAATACGCGCTCACCAACAACTGGACGGTGAAGGGCGAGTATCTCTACACCGATCTGGGCAAGGAGACCGTCTCGCTCTATGATCCGAACTGGCCCGGTAGCACCGAGCGCAACTTCGACACGTCGTTCAGCACGGTCAAACTTGGCCTGAACTACAAGTTCTGAGCCGCTGATTTTTGACGTGAATACGAAAGCCCCGCCGTTTCGGCGGGGCTTTTTGCTGGGCAATTGCTGCCGGCGGCATGGTCTGGGGCGCCTCGCGGGCTGAGGGACGTTGGCCGTATCGCCGCTCAAGCGCGGGGCTGCGGCGCGACCCGTTCGGAGCCCGTCGCGGGGGTCTGGCGACCGCCCGGGCTACAAGCCGCTTTGGGAGGGCGCGCCGCCGGTCCGAGGCGCAATTTGGGAGGGCTCGCGGCGGAGTTGAAGTCGGCTCGCGTGTCAGGCGGCGCAATCCGCCATCCAGCGGCGAGGCCAATGTCCGATGACACGATGATCGGCCGTGACGGGCTCAGGCCTGCTCGAGCATCAGGTGCAGCTGGCTCTGCTCGGCGACGCGCTCGTGCTTCTCGAGTTCGCTCTTGATGCGGTACTGCAGCCGGCCGCCGGATTCCGGAAGCGCTGCAATGATGACATAGGTGCCAGGTGCGGAGCTGATAAGCTTGCTCCGGTCCATGGTGACCTGCTGTCCAATCTTATATGCGTGTGCCATACCACTTTTGTATCAGAAAAACTTCGTCAAGAGTCGGTTTTGTCCGAACATATTTTTTCCGAAAACGTGTCAGTCTCGGCGATTTTCATCCCGGCGGCGTGGCGTTCTCCGAAATACTCACGCTAGAGAGCTTGTTATTCCGATCTCATCGGTCTATATGAGTGTCATCCCAGCCGAACAGAGCGGGAGTTCGATAGGCGCATTTGTCGATGCAGCCGTCGTCCATGAACGAAGCGGACGGATGTACTCCGTTTCATTTTTTCCCTGATCCCGTGACAAACGATCAGATGCTCTGGTTGGGTTTGCGAACCTGATCGGCGATTGTTGCCGCGCCTCTTCTTTGGCTGCGGCGATGCTCCCGATCACGTTCGCATCGAAGGCGCGCTGGCATGGTGCTGGCGTGAATGACTAAGGTAGTTTTCTACATGGCCGATATTGGCACCGTTAAGTTCTTCGATTCCACGCGCGGCTTCGGCTTCATCGCGCCTGACGCCGGTGGTCCGGACGTCTTCGTGCATGTGACCGCTCTTGAAGCAGCCGGCATGCGTTCGCTCAATGAAGGTCAGAAGGTTTCCTTCGACGTCATCAGCGATCGCGGCAAGACCAAGGCTTCGAACCTCGCGGAAGCCTGAGCTTTTAGCGCAGGCTAGAAATCGAAGGGCCCGGCTTCACGCCGGGCTTTTTTGCGTCCGGATTCCCCTTCCGGATCGGCAGTCGGCCTCGCGGTATGGGCCCTCTTCGCCATTTCCCGTATCCGGCTTGGAAGACGTCGCGGAACCGGCCCGGCGAGACCGAGAATCGGCCCAAATCGTGCTACAGACGGGGCAGGGCCTCGCCAGGGGGGCGCTGATACGGACGTCGCGCCTTGATCGCATTCCAGAACGCCTTGTCGATCTCGCCCAATCTGGCGGCGGCCCTTGTCTACGGCTTGCTGATCGGGTTGGAGCGCCAGTGGCGCCAGCGTCATACCGGCCTCAGCACGCATGCGCTCGTGGCGCTCGGCGCGGCGGCCTTCACCTCGCTGGCCATTCTTCTCGAAGGCTCCACCGACATCCGCATGGGCGGGCAGGTCGTCACCGGCATCGGCTTTCTCGGTGCCGGGCTGATCATGCGCGACGGGCTCAGCGTCCGCGGCCTGAGTGGCGCCGCGACGATTTGGGCGACGGGTGCCGTCGGTACGCTTGCCGGCTACGGATTTCTGATCGAGGCGGCGGAGACCACCGCTTTCGTGCTCTTCATCAACATGGTGCTGCCGCGTCTCGGCCAAGTGATCGAGCGCTATGCGCCCGAGCAGGAAATGGTCGAACGCTTCTATGTGATCGAATTGAAATGCGCCGCCAGTGACGAGGCGGCGATCCGTGCCAAGCTCCTGGAAGCGATGACGGTGCAGAATCTGCGCCTGCATGGCCTCGAAAGCCATTCGATTGCCGATACAGGCAATGTCGAGGTCGAGGCCGTCGTGTATAGCACGCGGCAGGAGGACCGGCTGGTCGAAGGCCTGGTCGGCGAGCTCAGCCTGTCGCCGCTGATCTACTCGACGAGCTGGACGTCGACCTCGCCGCCGGAGTGACGCGAAGTCGCAGCGGGACCGGCGTCGGCTCAGGTCGGAACCGCGATCTGGGTTCCGTTCTGCGTGCCCGGCACGATGGAGACGTCCATCGCCTTGATCTCCTCATAGCGCTTCATCTCGCGCGAATAGGGGCGCCAGTCGTAGAGCAGGAGCTCCGCCGGACGCCACAGGCCGACCCAGCCGGCGATGATGAAGCCCTCGCCGAAGAGCCGTCCGACCGCATGGCGGGTGAAGATCACTTCCTCGAACAGCAGCGAGAGCGCCAGGCAGATCGCCCAGAACAGCAGGCCGATCCGCAGGGCCTTGCGCCCCTCCAGCCAGATCTCGCGCTTCTTCTGCGCCGCCAGCCGGATCTGGGCGTTGCAGTAGTTGGTGATCGCCGTGCGAACAACCGGCGTCTGGTCGGCGACGATCTGCGCCTTGGGCAGATGGATCGAGATCTTCCGGATGGCCTGGCCGCTCGGTCGGGCGTTCATCGTGTCGATCAGCTGGTCGATGCCCGACGCCTCGATGTTCTCACCGAGGAACGGATCGACTTCCGGCGTCTGGAAGAAATTATGGATGTCGCTCAGATACAGGTCGACGGTGTCGTCCGCTTGGCTGGTCATGCGCGACGCATCTCGTGCTCGAATGAAATGGCCGGCGCCTTGGGCGCCGGCCATCGGGACGATCATGTTGCTGCGTTCGCCGGACGACCGCAAGGTGGTCTGGTCGCCTGGATCAGGCGTTCTGGGCTTCGACGGCGGCGAGCGCCGTCATGTTGACGATGCCGCGGGAGGTCACCGAGGGTGTCAGGATGTGGGCCGGCTTGGCGGCGCCGAGCAGAATCGGACCGACATGCAGCGCGTCGGTCATGACCTTCACGACGTTCATCGTGATGTTGGCGGCGTCGAGGTTCGGGAACACCAGCAGGTTGGCTTCGCCGGTCAGCTTCGACTTCGGCATGACGCGGGCACGCAGTGTCTCGGAAAGCGCCGAGTCGCCATGCATTTCGCCGTCGACCTCCAGATCCGGCGCGGTTTCCCACAGGATCTCGGTCGCGCGCCGCATCTTGCTGCTCGACGCATTGTCGCGCGAGCCGAAATTGGAGTGCGACAGCAGCGCGGCCTTCGGCGTGATGCCGAAGCGGCGGATATGGTCGGCGGCGAGCCGGGTCACTTCCGCGATTTCCTCCGCGGTCGGGTTCTCGTTGACATAGGTATCGGTCAGGAACGTCGTCGCGCCGGAGCTGATCAGAAGGCTCATCGCCGAATAGGCGTGGCTCTCGGGGCGCAGCCCGATGACGTCGCGGATGACGCGGAAATTGGTGCGGAACTGACCTTCCAGGCCGCAGAGCAGGGCGTCGGCGTCATTGCGGAGCAGCGCCAGCGCGCCGATCACGGTGGTGTTGGTGCGGACGATGGTGCGCGCCGCTTCCGGGGTAATGCCGCGGCGGCCCATCGTGTCCAGATAGAGTTCGACATAGTCGCGGTAGCGCTTGTCGTCCTCGGGATTGATGATCTCGCAGTCCGTGCCCGGCTTGAAGCGCAGGCCGAAGCGCTTGACGCGCGTCTCGATCACCGAGGGGCGGCCGATCAGGATCGGCTGCGCCAGCCCGTCCTCGAGCGCCACCTGGGCGGCCCGCAGCACGCGCTCGTCCTCGCCGTCCGCGTAGATCACGCGCTTCACGTCGGTCTTCGCCGCCGCGACCATCGGCTTCATGAGCAGGCCGGACTTGAAGACGAAGCGCGTCAGCCGGTCCATATAGGCGTCGAAATCGGTGATCGGCCGCGTGGCGACGCCTGAATCCATCGCCGCCCTGGCAACCGCGGGCGCGATCCGCAGGATCAGGCGTTGATCGAAGGGCGACGGGATCAGGTAGTCCGGCCCGAAGGTCAGTTGCACGCCGCCATAGGCCTGCGCCGCGATGTCGGATGGTTCTTCCTGGGCGAGCGCCGCGATCGCATGCACCGCCGCCTGCTTCATCTCCTCGTTGATCGTCGTGGCGCCGACGTCGAGCGCGCCGCGGAAGATATGAGGAAAGCAGAGGACGTTATTGACCTGATTGGGGAAATCAGAACGACCGGTGCAGATCATCACGTCGTCGCGCACGGCGCGCGCCGCGTCCGGCATGATCTCCGGCTTCGGGTTGGCGAGCGCCAGGATCAGCGGGCGCTTCGCCATGCGGGCGACCATGTCGGGCTTCAGCACGCCGGCGGCAGAAAGACCCAGGAAGACGTCGGCGCCGTCGATGATCTCGGCGAGCGTGCGCTTCTCCGTCTTCTGGGCGAAGGCGGCCTTCCAGGGATCCATGAGCGCCTCGCGGCCCTCATAGACGACGCCCTCGATGTCGGCGACCCAGATGTTCTCGCGCTTGGCGCCGAGCGCGACCATCTGGTTGAGGCAGGCGAGCGCCGCGGCGCCGGCGCCCGAACACACGATCTTCGCTTCCGTGATCGGCTTCGACTTCAGCTTGAGGCCGTTGATGACCGCGGCGCCGACGATGATCGCCGTGCCGTGCTGGTCGTCATGGAACACCGGGATCTGCATGCGCGCGCGCAGCTTGCGCTCGATCTCGAAGCACTCCGGCGCCTTGATGTCCTCAAGGTTGATGCCGCCGAAGGTCGGCTCCAGCGCGGCGACCACGTCGACAAAGCGGTCGATGTCGCGCTCGTCGACCTCGATGTCGAAGACGTCGATGCCGGCGAATTTCTTGAAGAGGACTGCCTTGCCTTCCATCACCGGCTTGGAGGCCAGCGCGCCGATGGCGCCGAGGCCGAGCACGGCGGTGCCGTTCGAGATCACGGCAACAAGATTGCCGCGCGCGGTGTAGTCGAAGGCCTTGGCGGGGTCCGCCTCGATGGCGAGGCAGGGCGCGGCGACGCCGGGCGAATAAGCCAGCGCCAGGTCGCGCTGGTTGCCAAGCGGCTTCGTCGCCCGGATCTCGAGCTTACCCGGCTGCGGGAAGCGGTGATAGAAGAGCGCGCTCTCGTCGAGATCGGCGCCCACCGGGCTATTTTCAGTCATGATCCTGCCTGCGAACGATACGGGTGAACGGAGGCCTCGGCCACCGTGAACCGTCCTAACCGATCAGAGCAGGCGAGGCGAGGAAAAGGCGTCAGAAAGAGGCGAAGCCCGAGCGTGTCGCGCCGCAGGCAATGCCCTTGGTCATGCACAGGCCGATGGGCGAGGAGCGAACGTCGCTGATTTGCGAGTGCGAGGGGCGCTGCACGAGTTCGGCGAGACCGATGCCGACGAGGGTCGCGACGAAGGTGACGGCGAAAAACGAACGAGTGGCCATGACGCGATACTCCAAAAGGCCTAAATCGATGGCGGGATCCTGCGCCCCCACAGCTGAACCCGACCTGAAACCCGCGTTCAGATATCGTTCGGAATTCTTGCGAATTGATTAAAATCGTCCCGATCTTAGCGGTTTGGTCACCCTATGGCCGCGCTGGCGCCTTCTTCCCGCCTTGACGCTACGGCGGAATTCCGTCATCACGCTCGCATGACGGCCTTTCCGCGTTTCAACGGCATTACCTGCTGCGGGATTATTACCGGCTAGCACACGCTGGCTGAGGCCGTTCCTCTGTTCCATTCCGATAGAGACGAACGCCCCGGCCGGCGGGCTTTTGTTCATCGGGATCGATCAATGACGCTGCGCCTCTACAATACGCTGACGAAGGAAAAGGACGAGCTCAGTCCGCTCTTCCGCGATCCCGCGACGGGCAAGCCGCATGTCCGCATGTATGTGTGCGGCCCGACGGTCTACGACTTTGCCCATATCGGCAATGCGCGGCCGGTCATCGTTTTCGACGTGCTGTATCGCCTCCTGCGCCATGCCTATGGGGCGGATCACGTCACTTATGTCCGCAACATCACGGACGTCGACGACAAGATCAACGCGCGCGCCGCGGTCGAGCATCCAGACCTGCCGCTGAACGAGGCGATCCGTCTGGTGACGGAGAAGACCGACGCGCAGTTCCAGGCCGACGTCGCCGCGCTCGGCTGCCTGCCGCCGACGGAACAGCCGCGCGCCACCGAGCATATCGACGGCATGAAGGCGATGATCGAGCGCCTAGTCCAGCGCGGCGTCGCCTATGTCGCCGAAGGCCATGTGCTCTTCTCGCCCTCGGCCATGGATCGGCTCAACGGCACGCTGCCGCGCTATGGTGCGCTCGCCCGACGCTCGCTCGACGAGATGCTGGCGGGTGCCCGCGTCGACGTCGCGCCCTACAAGAAGGAGCCGATGGATTTCGTGCTCTGGAAGCCCTCGGCCGACAACGAGCCGGGCTGGCCGTCGCCTTCCGGCATCGAGGGCCGCGGCCGTCCGGGCTGGCACATCGAATGCTCGGCCATGTCGATGGCGAAGCTGCTGGAGCCGTTCGGCGGTGGCCTGAACTGCGACGATCCGCAGAAGAACACCTTCGACATCCATGGCGGCGGCATCGACCTCGTCTTCCCGCACCACGAGAACGAGATCGCGCAGTCCTGCTGCGCCTTCGGCGCGCCGCGCATGGCCAATATCTGGATGCACAACGGTTTCCTCCAGGTCGAAGGCGAGAAGATGTCGAAGAGCCTCGGCAACTTCGTCACGATCCGCGAACTGCTGGAAACCGGAAGTTTCGGTTCGAACGTCTGGCATGGCCGCGTACTGCGCTTCGCCATGTTGACGACGCACTATCGTCAGCCGATCGACTTTACCGCCGAGCGCCTCGTCGAGGCGCGCAAGCAGCTCGCCGACTGGATCGACTTTGTCACCGGCGCCGATCCGGTCGATAGTGACGAGCCGCCGGCGGAACTGGTCGAGAAACTGGCCGACGATTTGAATTTCTCCGAGGCCAAGGCGTTGATGGCGTCCTGGGCGAGGCAGAGGGGCGATGTCGAGGCCGCGACGAAGCTGTCGCGATCGATGCGGTTTCTCGGTCTGTGGAATGACGAGGCTTCGGCAGAGATCTATTCCTATGGCGTCGAAGTTCAGGATGGCCCCGGCGAGGCCGAGATCGAAGCCTTCATCGCCGCCCGTCTGGAGGCGCGCCGCGCCAAGAACTTCGCCGAGGCCGACCGCATCCGCGCCGAGCTCGACGGCCTCGGCATCCTGCTGAAGGACGCCAAGGATCCGGCGACCGGCGAGATCGTCACGACCTGGGAGGTGAAGCGGTGATCGTATCGCGCTCTTCCTTCGCCACCCGCTCCGCCGTCATTCCCGTAATTGCCGGGATGAAAACGAGCCTCGACCTGCGATTCGGCGCGCGATAACCGCCGCGCCGCCCAACCGAAAGCACACCACATGACCAACATTCCGCTCGACGAAGCCCTGATCGACCAGTTGATCGCCGACCGCATCGCGGCTCGCGAGGCGAAGGACTTCGCCAAGGCCGACACGATCCGCAAGCAGCTCGACGCGATGGGCCTCGTCATCATCGACGGCAAGGACGAGATCACCGGCGAGTTCTGGACGACCTGGGACCGCAAGGCCGCACCGGAAGAAGATTCAGAATGACGAAAGAGCGGCTCTATCTCTTCGATACGACGCTGCGCGACGGAGCGCAGACGAACGGCGTCGATTTCTCGGTCGACGACAAGGTCCTGATCGCGGGGCTGCTGGACGAACTCGGCGTCGACTATGTCGAGGGCGGCTATCCGGGCGCCAATCCGACCGACAGCCGCTTCTTCACCGAGAAGCGGACGAGCCGCGCGAAGTTCACCGCCTTCGGCATGACCAAGCGGGCAGGGGCGAGCATCTCCAACGACCCCGGCGTCAAGGCGTTGCTCGACGCGGCCTCGGACGCCATCTGCTTCGTCGCGAAGACATGGGACTACCAGGTCAAGATCGCGCTGGGAGCCACCGAGGCAGAGAATCTCGAGGGCATCCGCCAGTCCGTCGAGGCCGCCGTGAAGGCGGGCAAGGAGGCGCTTGTCGATTGCGAGCACTTCTTCGACGGCTACAAGGCGAACCCGGCCTATGCGCTCGCCTGCGCCAAGGCGGCCTATGACGCGGGCGCGCGATGGGTCGTGCTTTGCGAGACCAATGGCGGCACGCTGCCGGAGGAAGTCGAGGCGATCGTGCGCGAGGTCGCCAAGGCGATCCCCGGCGACCATCTCGGCGTCCATGCGCATAACGACACCGAGCAGGCGGTCGCCAATTCGCTGGCCGCCGTGCGCGGCGGCGCGCGCCAGATCCAGGGTACGCTGAACGGCATCGGCGAGCGTTGCGGCAATGCCAACCTGACCTCGATCATCCCGACCTGATGCTGAAGCCCGCTTACGCCGACCGCTTCGAGATCGGCGTCACCCCGGAGGCGCTGAAGGGGCTTACCGCGCTCTCGCACCGCTTCGACGAGATCGTCAATCGCGCGCCGAACCGGCAGGCGCCCTATGTCGGCGTCTCGGCCTTCGCCACCAAGGCCGGCATCCACGCCTCGGCGATCGTCAAGGACCCGAGCACCTACGAGCACGTCAAGCCGGAGCTGGTCGGCAATCATCGCCGCGTTCTCGTCTCCGACCAGGCTGGCCGCTCCAACCTGCTGTCCGAGCTCGCGCGCCTCGGAATCACCGTCGACAAGGGCGACCGCCGGCTCGACGCGCTGCTGGCCGAGGTCAAGGAACGGGAGGCCGTCGGCTATTCCTACGAGGGCGCCGACGCCTCGTTCGAGCTGCTGGCCCGCCGCACGCTCGGTCATGTGCCCGATTATTTCACCGTCGAGAGTTTCCACGTCACGGTGGAGCGCCGCTTCAACGCGGTCGGCAAGCAGATCTCGGTCTCGGAAGCCGTGGTCAAACTGCTCGTCGGCGGCGAGCGGTTGCTGACGGTCGAGGAGGGCAATGGCCCCGTCAACGCGCTCGATCGCGCGCTGCGCAAGGATCTCGGCGTCTACCAGGAAATCATCAGGGATCTCGAGTTGATCGACTACAAGGTCCGCATCCTGAACGGCGGCACCGAGGCGGTCACCCGCGTCCTGATCGAGACGCGCGACGGGACGGGGGAAAGCTGGATGACGATCGGTGTGTCGGAGAACGTGGTCGACGCCTCGTTCGAGGCCCTGCACGATTCGATCGTCTACAAGCTGATCAAGTCGGGCGCCAAGCCGGCGCGCGGCTGAGCTCGGATCCGCCGACGCGCTTCTTCACCTCTCCCTCGGGGAGAGGTGAAGGGCCAGCGCCCCGCTACGGAGAACCGTATCCGTTCTCTCAGAGATCCTCGATCGGCATCGGCTCGACGGCCAGCTCCGGCGCCGCCATTTCGGCAGAGGCCTTCAGGAGCTTTGGCAGGATGTCGGCGGCGTTGTCGGCGACGAGATAGTTGACCTCGAAGCCGCTGCGGATGAAGCCGGCGGACGACATGTGGCGGAGCAGCGCGACCAGCGGATCCCAGAATCCGTTGATGTTGGCGAGGAGGACGGGCTTGCGGTGCCGCCCGAGCTGCGCCCAGGTCATCATCTCGACCAGTTCTTCCAGCGTGCCGATGCCGCCCGGCAGTGCCACGAAGGCGTCGGCGCGCTCGAACATCAGGCGCTTGCGCTCGTGCATGTCGCTGGTGACGACGAGCTCATGCGCCGTCTCGAGCATCACCTCGCGCTCTTTCAGGAACTGCGGGATGATGCCGGTGACGTGGCCGCCGGCCTGCATCACGGAGCGGGCGGTGATTCCCATCAGGCCGATGGCGCCGCCGCCATAGACGAGGCCGATGCCGGCTTCGCCCATCGCCTGTCCGAGATGCTCGGCCGAGGCGGCATAGATCGGATCGTCGCCCGCGGATGAGCCGCAATAGACACAAATCGATGAAAGGTCGGTCATAACGCCTTCCTCGCATCCGGGTGGGCGAGCGTCAAGCCGCGGCCAATCCGCCGCGGCGCCTTGGAAACTGCGGATTCCCAACCTTGTGGAGCCTTTGAAAGAGGGTATAACAGGACCGAGAAGAAGCTGGAAAATACCGAGGAATCGGGATCCGGCAGGGGAAATCGCCCGGCGGGCGCGGGACGGGAATCATCGTTCCGTATTTGAGCGACAGGTTTGAGCATCCATGGCTGAGCAGACACCTCCCGGACCCAAGACATCTGGTCGCGTCGCCGGCGTGGTCGCCATCGCCGCGATCCTGGTCGGGGGCTATTACGGGCTGATCGCCAAACCGGCCTCCGAGAAGGCTGCTGCGCCGGGACAGGAGGCCAGCACGTCGCCGGCCGACGACAAGACGGCCGCCGACCACGGCAAACCCTCCGAGCCCGAAAAGACCGCCGAGAACGCCAACGCGTCCGAACCGGCCGCGACTGCGGAGAACGCGGCTCCGGCAGCGGGCGCCGCGACCGGAGCCGAGCCGCAAGCCCAGATTCCCGCCGAGGGGAGCGTTCCGAGCTTCGACATCGTCCGGGTCGAGCCGACCGGCGAGACGGTCGTCGCCGGATTGGCGGCGCCGAAGTCCAAGGTCGAGTTGCTCGATGGCCCGTCGACGATCGCGACGGCCGAGGCGAACGAGCGTGGCGAATGGGCCGTTGCCATCGAGAAGCCGCTCGCGCCGGGCACGCATGACCTGTCGATCCGCACGACCTCGCCCGACAAGAAGGTCGAGACGCTGTCCGAGCAGAGCGTCGCCGTCCAGGTGCAGGAGCCCGGCAAGGGCGAGGCGCTCGTCGTCCTGAACACGCCGGACACCGCCAGCAAGGTTCTGCAGAAGCCCGAGGAGCCGGCCGGCCAGCGGGTCGCAGCCGCGACGCCGGATTCCGGCGCGTCCGAGGCAGGAACGCCGACCGGCGATGCGGCGGCTGGCGCTGCCGGCAGCGCGCCGGCTGGTGAGAAGCCGGCTACGGCAGGGACCGGGGAGGCCGCTGCGCCAAGCACGAGTGACGGGACACCGCAGCAGCAGGTTGCGGCCGGCGCCGGGCAAGCGGCGGATGGCTCGTCGCCGGCCCCGGACGGGGCCGACAAGCCGGCTGCTTCCGCGCAGGGCCAGGAGGGGGCGACCGTGACCGCCGACGGCGCCAAGCCGTCCGCTGAGCCGAAGGTCACGGTCGACGCGGTCGAGGTCGAGGACGGCAAGCTGTTCGTCGCCGGCTCGGCCAAGAGCAAGGCGCCGGTGCGCGTCTACATGGACGACAAGCTGGTGGGCGAGGCCAAGCCGGAGGAGAATGGCCGCTGGCTGCTCGAGACGAAGCGCACAGTCGAACCGGGCCGTCGCGTCGTTCGCGCCGACCAGGTCGAGGGTGACGGTTCGGGCAAGGTGGTCGAGCGCGCCGAAGTGCCGTTCGAGCGGACCGAGGACGTGGCGATGCTGGCGCCCGTCGTGGCCGCGGGCGGCGGAGCAGGCGGCGCGACGGCCGACGGCAACGTCCCGGCGCCGCAGAACGTCATCATCCGTCGCGGCGACAATCTCTGGACGATCTCGCGTCGGCTCTACGGCCAGGGCATCCGCTATTCGACGATCTACGAGGCGAACAACGATCAGATCCGCGATCCTGACCTGATCTATCCCGGCCAGACTTTCGTTCTGCCGACGGGCGACTCCAACTGGACTAACTGAACCATCGCCACCACATGTGCCGGGATGCGCCAAGGCGCATCTCGAGAAATCCGCGTCCGGAGAACCCGTCCGGCGCGGATTTGCCGTTGCGCGGATGCGCGACCGGCGGCGTCGAAATCTGGAGAAACGTCAAATGAGCGCGACCAACAGCGCCGAGCCGCAAGCGGCCAAGAAGCTGCCGGCCGAAGAACGGGACGCCACTGCGTTCTCCACCATCGCCGCCCTCTGGCCCTATATCTGGCCGAAGGACCGTTCCGACCTGAAGGCGCGCGTCGCCGGCGCCCTGGTGATCCTGGTTTTCGCCAAGGTCCTGACCGTCTGCATCCCCTTCCTCTACAAATGGGCGACGGACGCGCTTGTATCGCCGGCCAATGCGGCCGGGGATAAGTCGGGCCTGGCCCTGGTCGTCGCCGTGCCGATCATGCTGGTCGTCGCCTATGGCGTCGGCCGCATCATGCTGAATGCTTTCAACCAGCTTCGGGATGCGCTCTTCGCCCGCGTCAGCGAGCACGCGATCCGCAAACTCGGCCACCGCGCCTTCGTGCACATGCATCGCCTGTCGCTGCGCTTCCATCTGCAGCGCCGTACCGGCGGCCTGTCGCGGACGATGGACCACGGGATGAAGGGCATCGACTCGATCGTCGACCACATCATCCTGAACACCTTCCCGACCCTGCTCGAGTTCCTGCTGGCGGCGGTCGTGATCGCCTGGCAGTTCAATGTCTCCTACGTCGTCGTCATCTTCGCGACCATCATCGCCTATGTCTGGTTCACGGTGGTCGCCTCCAACTGGCGCATCGCCATCCGCCGCGAGATGAACGCTTCCGACACGGAGGCGAACTCGAAGGCCGTCGACTCCCTGCTGAACTACGAGACGGTGAAGTATTTCGGCAACGAGGAAATGGAAGCGGAGCGCTACGATCGCTCGCTGGCGCGATACGAGGCCGCCTCGATCAAGACCTGGACGTCGCTGGCCTGGCTCAACCTCGGCCAGACGATCATCTTCACCACCGGCATGACGATCTGCATGGCGCTGTCGGGCATGGCGATCATGCGCGGCGAGCAGTCGATCGGCGATTTCGTCATGATCAACGCGCTGCTCATCCAGCTGTCCTTCCCGCTGAACTTCATCGGCACGGTCTATCGCGAGCTGAAGCAGGGCCTGGCCGACGTCGAGGCGATGTTCCGCCTGCTCGACATGCCGGAGGAGGTGCAGGACAAGCCTGGCGCGCCGGCGCTTGCCGTGAGCGAGGGGACCGTCCGCTTCGAGAACGTCTCGTTCCACTATGACCCCGCGCGCGAGATCCTGAAGGGCGTCAGCTTCGAGGTGCCAGCCGGCAAGACGGTTGCCATCGTTGGTCCTTCGGGCGCCGGCAAGTCGACGATTTCGCGTCTGCTGTTCCGCTTCTACGATGTGACCGCAGGCCGCATCACCATCGACGGCGTCGACATCCGCGACGTCAAGCAGGCGAGCGTGCGCGCCGTGATCGGCATGGTCCCGCAGGATACCGTCCTGTTCAATGACACGATCGCCTACAACATCCGCTACGGCCGGCCGAGCGCCTCCATGGAGGACGTGTACGAGGCGGCGCGGATGGCGCAGATCGCCAACTTTATCGAGGCGCTTCCGGAGGGCTATGATTCGGAAGTGGGCGAGCGCGGGTTGAAGCTCTCGGGCGGCGAGAAGCAGCGTGTGGCGATCGCCCGCACGATCCTGAAGGCGCCGCCGATCCTGGTGCTCGACGAGGCCACCTCGGCGCTCGACACCCATACCGAGCGCGAGATCCAGGGCGCGCTCGATCGCGTCTCGTCGGGGCGGACCACGCTCGTCATCGCGCACCGTCTGTCCACAGTTGTGACGGCGGACGAGATCATCGTGCTCGAGGCCGGCCAGATCATCGAGCGCGGCAACCACGATACGCTGATGCGGCGTGGCGGGCTCTATGCCTCCATGTGGGATCGCCAGCGTGAGGCGGACGAAGCGGCCGAGCGGCTGCGGCAGGTCCAGGAGACGGATACGATGGGGGTCGTGCTGCGCGGACCGAAGGCGGAACTGGAGACGGTTGGCTAGTCCGACTTCACACTTCGGCCTATCCGTGATTTACCCAAGCGCTGCTTATTGAAGGAGACAGGGCAAGGCATGGATTCTGTGCTGAAATCGATCCGGGCGAATTTCGTGCCGATCCACCGCGAGGGCTATCCGTTCATCGCGATCCTCGCCTTCGTTACATTGTTCCTGGGCTGGCTCTGGGGACCGCTGTTCTGGCTCGGCCTGATCGTCACGGCGTGGTGCGTCTATTTCTTCCGCGATCCGCCGCGGGTGACGCCGATCGATCCGGACCTGGTGATCAGCCCGGCCGATGGACGCGTTTCGGCGGTCGGCCCCGTCGTGCCGCCGCCGGAGCTGGAATTGGGAACCGCGCCGCGCGTGCGGATTTCCGTCTTCATGAACGTCTTCAACTGCCACGTGAACCGCGCGCCGATTGCCGGCGCCGTCCAGCGCATCGCCTACAAGCCCGGCAAGTTCCTGAACGCCGAGCTGGACAAGGCGAGCGAGGACAATGAGCGCAACGGCCTCGTCATCGACGGTGCCCACGGCAAGCTCGGCGTCGTCCAGATCGCCGGCCTCGTCGCGCGCCGAATCGTCTGCTTCACCCGCGAGGGCCAGCAGCTCGCCGCAGGCGAGCGCTTTGGCCTGATCCGCTTCGGCTCGCGACTCGACGTGTATCTTCCCGAGGGCGCGATACCGCTTGTGGCAGAGGGGCAGACCGCCATTGCCGGCGAGACCGTGCTGGCACGCTTCGGCAACGGCAACGCCGTCACCGGCGTCCGGGTCGACTGAGATGGAAACGATCTTTCCGCCCTTCGATCCGGATGACGAGGGCGGTCACCGGCCGCGCCTGCGCCAGGTTCGGCAGATCCCCATCCGCCTGATCCTGCCCAATCTGGTCACGCTGCTGGCGCTCTGCGCCGGCCTGACGGCGATCCGCATGGCGATCGAGGCGCGCTATGGCGAGGCGATCTCCATGATCGTCATCGCGGCCGTGCTCGACGGCATCGACGGGCGCGTGGCGCGGCTGCTGCGCTCGACCTCGCGCTTCGGAGCGGAGCTCGATTCGCTGACGGACTTCGTCAATTTCGGCGTGGCGCCGGCGATCCTGCTCTATGTCTGGACGCTGGACGAGGTCCGTTCGCTCGGCTGGATCGCCGCGCTCGTCTTCGCCATCTGCGCGGCGTTGCGCCTGGCGCGGTTCAACGTCTCGATCGACAACCCGAACAAGCCCGACTGGCAGGCCAATTTCTTCGTCGGCGTGCCGGCGCCGGCGGGTGCGCTGATCGTCCTGCTGCCGGTCTATCTCGAATATCTGGACTTGCCGCACAACCGTTTCACGGCGCCGGTCGTGCTCGTCTACACCATCGCCGTCGGACTGCTGATGGTCAGCCGCCTGCCGACCTGGTCCGGCAAGAAGTTCGGCGCCCGCGTTCCGCGCGAGGCCGTGCTGCCGCTCTTCGTCCTGGTCGTGGTGTTGGCCGCCTCGCTGCTCAGCTATCCGTGGCATGTGCTGGCGGCCGGTGCGCTCATCTATCTGGCGGCGCTGCCGATCGGATGGCGGGCCTGGCAAAGGCACAAGCGCGAGGACCGGGCTGCTTCCGCAGCGGTCCAAACCGAAATCGGCGATAACATCTAGCGTGCAGCCGGAGGGCCTGGCCCTCCGGCTTCGTATTCATCGGCCGGATTGGCGATCAGCCGTGGCTGGCGACGGCCTGCATGCGCTCGTCATAGGGCACATGGGCAAAGGCGCCGTCGATGGCGTCGGCAGCGTTCGGCGCCATCAACTCCAGCACACGGCGCATCTGCGCGATCTGCAGGTCGAGAGCCGCCATGAAACGCGGGTCGTCGGCGGGGAGGCTGGTTGCCTGAAATTGCGGGTGCGCGATCTGCATTCGGGTCCTCCTAAGGAAGGGCGGCAGCAGGCGTCGCTACCAATTGTTTAGATTTTGAGCCATGTAGGTTAACGCCTTGTGAATCGGCGGGGTCCGTTAACGCTGCGAATCCAGTTTTCCAGCCGCAACGCGCCGCCGGTGCGTCGCAGGCGATAACCATTCGCCAAGAGCGGGACCCATATGACGACTTCCTATCCGCGCGACCTGATCGGCTACGGCCGCAATACGCCCGATCCCGAATGGCCGGGGGGCGCCAATGTCGCGGTGCAGTTCGTCGTCAACTACGAGGAGGGCGGCGAGAGCAGCATCCTCGATGGTGACAAGGCGTCGGAATCGCTGCTTTCGGAGATCGTCGGGGCGCAGCCTTGGGTCGGCCAGCGCAACCTCAACATGGAATCGATCTACGAATACGGGTCCCGCGCCGGCTTCTGGAGGCTCTGGCGGATGTTCACCAGCCGCCGCGTGCCGGTCACCTGCTATGGCGTCACGCTTGCCATGGCCCGCAATCCGGAAGCCGTCGCGGCGATGAAGGAGGCGGACTGGGAACTCGCCAGCCATGGCCTGCGCTGGCTCGAGTACAAGGACTTTTCGGAAGAGGAAGAGCGGCGCCACATCCATGAGGCGATCCGCCTGCATACCGAGGTTGCCGGGTCGCGGCCGCTCGGCTTCTACCAGGGCAAGCCGTCCGACAATACGCTCAAGATCCTGATGGAGGAGGGCGGTTTTCTCTATACGTCAGATAGTTATGCTGACGACCTGCCCTACTGGATCAAGGGGCCGAACGGTCCGCATCTGATCATTCCCTATACGCTCGAGACGAACGACATGCGCTTCGCGACGCCGCAGGGCTTCAATGCGGGCGACCAGTTCTTCACCTATCTGAAGGACGCGTTCGACGTGCTCTACGAGGAGGGCGAGCAGGGTTCGCCGAAGATGATGAGCGTCGGCCTGCATTGCCGCCTCGTCGGCCGGCCGGGTCGCGCCGCGGCTCTCGCGCGCTTCATCGATTACGTGCTTGCCAAGGAGAAGGTCTGGATCCCGCGCCGGATCGACATCGCCTGGCACTGGCACGCGCACCACAGGCCTGCGTGAAATGGCGGCAGTCCGCCGCTTTTCCTTGAATCGGGGATGCGCAGCGGATACTCCCATCAAGCATGGGAAAAGCGCTGATTCCGCCGACGGGCGGCCATGTCGAAACCATCAATCTCCGCGAGGCGCTTGAAGAGCGCTATCTCGCCTATGCTCTCTCGACGATCATGGGTCGAGCGCTGCCGGATGCGCGCGACGGGCTGAAGCCCGTCCATCGCCGCATCCTGTACGGCATGCACCTGCTGCGGCTCAGCCCCGACTCGGCTTTCAAGAAGTCCGCCAAGATCGTCGGCGACGTAATGGGCTCGTTCCATCCGCATGGCGACCAGTCGATCTACGACGCGCTCGTGCGGCTCGCGCAGGATTTCTCGTCGCGCTATCCGCTGGTCGATGGCCAGGGCAATTTCGGCAATATCGACGGCGACGGCGCGGCGGCCTACCGCTACACCGAAGCGCGCATGACCGATGTGGCGCAGATGCTTCTCGAGGGCATCGACGAAGACGCCATCGATTTCCGCGAGAATTATTCGGGCGACCAAAAGGAGCCGGTGGTTCTGCCGGCGAGCTTCCCGAACCTGCTCGCCAATGGTTCGTCGGGCATCGCGGTCGGCATGGCGACCTCGATCCCGCCCCACAATGTCGCCGAGCTCTGCGACGCCTCGCTGGCGCTGATCAAGAATCCCGACACGCCGGTCGAGGACCTCGTCCAGTTCGTGCAGGGCCCCGACCTGCCGACGGGCGGCATCATCGTCGACAATCGCGCCCAGATCACCGAGGCCTACCGGACCGGCAAGGGCGGCTTCCGCGTGCGCGCGCGCTGGCATGTCGAGGACCAGGGCCGCGGAACCTACCTGATCGTCGTCACCGAGATCCCCTATCAGGTGCAGAAGTCGCGCCTGATCGAAAAGATCGCCGAGCTGATCCAGTCCCGCAAGGTGCCGCTGCTGGCGGATGTGCGCGACGAGTCGGCCGAGGATATCCGCGTGGTGCTCGAGCCGCGCGCCCGCACCGTCGACGCGGCGTTGCTGATGGAATCGCTCTTCAAGCTGACCGAGCTCGAGAGCCGCATCTCCCTCAACATGAACGTTCTCTCCAAGGGCGTCGTGCCGAAGGTGATGAACCTCGCCGAGGTGCTGAGGGAATGGCTGGACCATCGCCGCGAGGTGCTGGTGCGCCGCTCGGCGTTCCGGCTGGCGCAGATCAAGCATCGGCTCGAGGTTCTGGACGGCTATCTGGTCGCCTATCTCAACCTCGACGAGGTGATCCGGATCATCCGCTACGAGGATGAGCCGAAGCAGGAGCTGATGCGGACCTTCTCGCTCACCGAGTTGCAGGCCGACTCGATCCTGAACATGCGGCTGCGCTCCCTGCGCAAGCTCGAGGAATTCGAGATCCGCAAGGAGCATGACTCGCTGTCCGCCGAGATGGCGCAGATCGAAGCCTTGCTGGGCTCGGAGAGCAAGCAGTGGCAGACGGTCGCCTGGCAGGTGAAGGAATGCCGCAAGACCTTTGGGCCGGAGACGCCGCTCGGCAAGCGCCGCACCGGCTTCGCCGACGCGCCGGAGCATGATGTCGAGGACATCCAGCAGTCGATGATCGAGCGCGAGCCGATCACCGTCGTCGTATCGGAGAAGGGCTGGATCCGCGCGCTCAAGGGCCATGTCACCGACACCTCGACGCTGACCTTCAAGACCGACGATTCGCTGAAGCTCGCGCTGCATGCGGAGACGACGGACAAGCTGCTGGTGTTCTCCACCGGCGGCAAGTTCTACACGCTCGGCGCCGACAAGCTGCCGGGCGGGCGCGGCCACGGCGAGCCGATCCGCCTGATGGTCGACATGGACAACGCGCAGGACATCGTGACGGTGTTCGTGCACAAGCCCGGCCGCAAGCTGCTGCTGGCGTCGACCGATGGGCGCGGCTTCATCGTGCCCGAGACCGAGGTCATCGCCAACACCCGCAAGGGCAAGCAGGTGCTGAACGTCGACGGCACGGAGGAGGCGCGGATCTGCGTCGAGGCCGGCGGAGATTTCGTCGCCATCATCGGCCAGAATCGCAAGTTCCTGATCTTCCCGGCCGAACAGCTGCCAGAGATGACGCGCGGCAAGGGCGTCCGCCTGCAGCGCTACAAGGATGGCGGGCCGTCCGACGTGCGGACCTTCTCCGCGGCCGACGGGCTGACCTGGATGGATTCGTCCGGACGAAGCTATACGCGGACTGCCGAGGAGCTGAAGCCCTGGGTCGCCGAGCGCGGTCAGGCGGGCCGGCTCCCGCCCGACAAGTTCCCGAAGACCAACTCCTTCGGCACGCCGCAGTTGAGATAGGAGGGCTGGAGCTCTTCCGGCGCAGGACGAGCTCGGAGAATTCCCTCCCCCTGGTGGGGGGAGGGTTAGGGAGGGGGACCGGCTCCGCCCATCCGAGTGAGACGCCCCGTCCGAAATTCCCGCCACTGAGGCAGTAGCCCCACGCCGGCCCTCTCCGCAGGGGGAGGGAGAAGCATAGGCGTTCAGACCGCCGGCTCCCAGCCGCGCGGCCCAAGATGCTCCTGTGGCTTGAAGCGGGCCTTGTAGGCCATCTTCCTGGAGCCATCGACCCAGTAGCCGAGATAGACATAGGGCAAGCCCATCCGGCGGGCGCGGCGGATGTGGTCGAGGATCATCAGCGTGCCGAGCGAGCGGTCGGTGTAGTCCGGCTCGTAGAACGAATAGACCATCGACAGGCCGTCGGAGAGCAGGTCTGTCAGCGCGGTCGCGATGAGCGGGCCATCGCCCTGTCCGGTGATCGCCGTATCGGGCCCGCGAAAGCGATACTCCACCAGCATCGTGTCGACATGGGTGTCCTCGACCATCATGGCGTAGTCGAGCACCGTCATGTCGGCCATGCCGCCCTGCGCGTGACGGGCATCCAGATAGGCGCGGAACAGCGAATATTGCTCGGCCGTGGGGGCCGCGTCGACGCGTGCGCCGATCAGGTCCTGGTTCTTGTCGAGGACACGCCGGAAGCTCTTCGTCATGTTGAAGCCGTCGACCGGCACGCGCACCGATACGCAGGCCTTGCAGGCCTCGCAGGCGGGGCGATAGGCGATGTTCTGGCTGCGTCGGAACCCGCCCTGGGTCAGGATCTCGTTGAGGGCGGACGCCTTGTCGCCGACGAGGTGCGTGAACACCTTCCGCTCCATCTGCCCGGGAAGATAGGGACAGGGCGAAGGCGCCGTCAGGAAGAACTGCGGCGTTTCGGTGGAGTGCTGGGTCATGGCGCGTCGGGCCCGGACGAAGTGCTTCGACAGACGATAATACGATGTCCGTCGAAGCCAAGTGCGAAATGCGGAGAGATCAGCGTCGAGTCCGCGCCAGCGGGCCGACATTCATGATCACGGTGCCGAGCAGCATGTCGTGCAGCAGCCGCTTGCGGTTCGAGAACAGCCCGACCAGCAGCACCAGCGGCGTCAGGATCGAGACCGAGAACCAGAAGAGCAGGGCATGCGCGGCGGCGATGATCGCCCCGATGCGCTCGCCGTCCGTCGAGCGGATGGTGACGCCGGCGAGCCGCATGCCGGGCGTCGCCGCCTTGGGCCCGCCCAAGGTCAGCGCGACATAGAGCAGGGCAACGATGGCGAAGAGCGGCAGCGCGAACAGGAACCAGGCGACGCCGAGCGTGATGACGCCCATCGCCAGGATGACGATCGAAACTAGGAGCAGGAAGAAGCCGATCAGGATCGCGTCCACGATAAACGCGAAAAAGCGCTTCGAGAGCACGCCCTCGAAAAGCTCGGGCTCCCGCACGGGGGCGAAGACCTGACCTGCGGTGCGATAGGCGTCGTCATAGTGCGTCATGAAAGTCCCTGTTGGGTTACCTGATAGATCAGATGGGAAAGTCTGGCCCGACCTGCAAGAACGGGACGCAGATACTCGCGGGATCGATCAGGGCGGCGCCATCCGCTCGACGGTATAGCGGCGCGCCTCGAGCGCCCTGACGATCTCGCCGGCATGCTCGGCGCCGTGCGTCTCGATCGTCACGTCCACGCTGGCGCCCTTGGCCGGCACGGTGAGCAGGTTGCGATGGTGGAACACCTCGAGGATGTTGCCGCCGCAATTGCCGATCGTCGCCGCGATGTCGGCCAGCACGCCCGGCTGATCGGGAATGATGATACGGACGGCGACGATCCGCTCCGACCGGGCCAGCTCGCGCACCATGATGGAAGCGGCGAGACGCGGGTCGATGTTGCCGCCGCAGAGCACGAGGCCGACGCGCTGGCCGCGGAAGCGGTCGGGGTCGGCGAGCATCGCGGCGAGGCCGGCGGCGCCGGCGCCCTCGGCCATCGTCTTCTGGAGCGTCAGATAGGCATTGACGGCGCGTTCAATCATCGCCTCGGGGACCAGCACGACGTCGTCGACGAGGCGGCGCGCGATCTCCAGCGTCAAGGCGCCGACATTCTTGACCGCGATGCCTTCGGCCAGCGAATTGCCGCCGCAGGTACTCTCCATGCCGTCCAGCGCCGCGCGCATCGATGGATAGAGCTCCGTCTCGACGCCGATGATCTTGGTCCGCGGGGCCAGCGCCTTGGTGGCGATGGCGATGCCGCCGATGAGGCCGCCGCCGCCGACCGGCACCAGCATGCAGTCCAACTGCGGGCCATCCTCGAACATCTCCAGCGCGATCGTGCCCTGGCCCCGGATCACATGCGGGTCGTCATAGGGATGGACCCAGACGGCGCCGGTCTCGTCGGCGATCGAGCCGGCCAGCGCCTGGCAGATGGCGAGCGTCTCGCCCTCGACGACGACGTTCGCGCCGAAGGCCTGCGTTGCCTCGATCTTCACGAAGGGCGTGGTCTTCGGCATGACGATGGTGGCGGGAATGCCGAGCCGCTGGGCGTGGTAGGCGACGGCCTGGGCGTGGTTTCCGGCCGACATCGCCACCACGCCCCGCCGCCGCTCGTCCTCGGAAAGCGACAGCAGCTTCACCAGCGCGCCGCGTTCCTTGAACGACGACGTCACCTGCAGGTTCTCGTATTTGACGTGCACCTCGGCGCCCGTCAGGCGCGAGAGGCGCGGCGCCGGCAAGAATGGCGTCCGGATCAAGACTCCTTCGATCTGGCGCGCCGCGTCCCGGACGTCGTCCAACGTCGGGATCGGGTACTGCGAGGAATCGGACATGGAGGCTCCGCTTTTCAGATGGGGCGCACGGCGCGCCCTTCCTCGATGGCACCGCCACGGCCGAGCAGGCCATTGGGGCGCAGGAGGAAGAGGAGCGTGAGCAGGGCGAGCACGACGATGTCGCGCGAGGTCGAGTCGAAATAGGCCGCCCAGAGCGTTTCGAGCGCCGCGATGAGCAGCCCGCCGAGCACGGCGCCCAGCAGCGAGCCGGCGCCGCCGACCAGGCTGGCGAGGAGCGCCTTGAGGCCGACCATCAGGCCCATCGCATAGCTGATGGTGCCATAGCTCAGCGCCAGTACCACGCCGCCGCCTGCGGCGAGCGCCGAAGCGAGCAGCACTGTCAGGCCCGTGACCTGCGCCGGATCGATGCCGTTCAGGCGCGCCATGACGCGATCGTCGGAGACAGCCCGCCAGGCGCGGCCGAAGGCGGAGTAGCGCATCAGGGCGAGGATACCGGGAAGGATGACGAGCGCCGCGACGATGATCAGCAATCGCATCTGGGTGACGACGACCGGAAAGCTGCCCTGTGTCAGGACGATCGGCGTCTCCAGGATCGGCTGCACCCAGATCTCGCGCGCGCCCTGCGTCAGCCGTAGCATTTCCGAAAGCGCGATGCCGAGCCCGATCGTGGCGATGATGAAGGCCCGATCCGGGCTGTTGGCGAGCGGCAGCACGACGGCACGGCCGACGAGCCACCCCCACAGCCCGGCCAGCGCGCCGGCCATGACGAGCACGATGCCGATCGAGGCCGCGAGGCCGAGGGCGGGAAGGCTGGCGGCGATGACGAGGCCGATGATCGCGCCATAGCCCCCGATGATGGCGATCTGGCCGAAGGCCATGTGGATTCGCCGGATCAGGCCGTAGACGAGCGAGAAGGCGAGGGCGAGCGGCGCGTAGAGCGCGGCGAGATTGAGGATGTTGATGAACTGCTGCAGCGCGAAGCCGACCGGTTTGGGCATCGCGATCGAGGAGACCTCGATGCTGGGCGACTTCCAGTCGGTCTCAGCGATCGCGCGCGAGATGGCGCCGCTCCGGCCGAGGAACCATCGGTGCAGCGTCAGCAGTTCGCGTTCCGAAAGGGCGCCTGAATAGCCCCGCACGCCGATCACGTCGCGGCGGCCTATCTCGAGGGGGCCGCCAGCGAAGGCGCAGTCGACATAGAGTGGCAGATGCATGTTCGGAACGGTGTAGTTCACGCGGACGGCGTGACTGACGCCCTCCAGCGGGATCACCGACTGGATCGAGACCTTCTGGCCGGCTGGCGCGACGGCCGTCGCGACCGCCACGCAGATCCTGGCCTGCTGCCGGTCGACCGGCGCGCACGCGGCGAGCAGGGCTGCCGCGCAGAAGAGCAGCGCCATGATGGCGGCCGGTCTGGCGGCCCCGATCATCGGCGCTCTCCGCTCAGCGAGGGAGGAGCGGCGCGACGAGCGGCGCGAAATAGGTCAGGATGCCGTCGGCCCCGGCCCGCTTGAAGGCCCACAGGCTCTCCAGGAAGGCGCGGTCTCCGTCGATCCAGCCATTGCGCGCGGCGGCCTGCAGCATCGCGTATTCCCCAGACACCTGGTAGGCGAAGGTCGGCATGGCGAAGGTCTCCTTCACCCGCTGCACGACATCGAGATACGGCAGGCCGGGCTTGACCATGATCATGTCGGCGCCCTCCTGTATGTCGAGTTCTACCTCGCGCAGGGCCTCGTCGGTGTTGGCGAAATCCATCTGGTAGGTCCGCTTGTCGCCAACCAGCGTCTTGGAGGTGCCGATGGCGTCGCGGAACGGTCCGTAGAAGGCCGAGGCGTATTTGGCCGAATAGGCCATGATCTGCACGTCGAGGAACCCGGCATCGTCAAGAACCTCGCGAATGGCGGCGACACGGCCGTCCATCATGTCGGAGGGCGCGATCACATCGGCGCCGGCCTCGGCCTGGGCCAGCGCCTGCTTGACGAGCAGCGCGACGCTCTCGTCGTTGAGGATCCGCTCGCCCTCCATGACGCCGTCATGGCCATGGCTGGTATAGGGGTCGAGCGCCACGTCGGCGATGAGGCCGATCTCGGGAACCGCGGCCTTGATGGCGCGGCAGGCGCGACAGACGAGATTTTCCGGATTGAGCGATTCGCTGCCGGTCGGATCGCGCAGCGCCGGATCGGTGAACGGGAAGAGCGCGATCGCCGGAATGCCGAGCGCCGCCGCCTTCTCCGCCTCGACCACTGCCTGATCCACGGAAAGACGCTGCACGCCCGGCATCGAGGCGACATCCTGGCGGACGTTGACGCCCTCGATGAGGAAGATCGGCCAGATCAGGTCATTGACGGTCAGCACCGTCTCGCGCACCAGGCGGCGCGACCACTCCGCCTTGCGGTTGCGACGCAGGCGTCGGCCGCCCAGAATCGCGTTCATGTCGGGCGGGGTGGGGGTCTGGCGTGTCATCGTGGGTTCCTTGAGCGGCGCGACGGGCGGACGTTAGCACCGGATATTCCGGCGGCAAACGCCATGCTGTCGCGCCATCGGAGGCTAGGGAGCTAGCTGTCGCTCTTGCGGGCGAGAACCTTGTCGATCCGGCGACCGTCGAGGTCAACCACCTCGAAGATCCAGCCATCATGGGTGAAGAATTCACCCGGCACCGGAATATGGCCGAGGTGATGCAGCATGAAGCCGGCGAGGGTGGCGAAGTCGCCATCGGCGCCCAGGTCCTTCAGCTCCAGCGTGCGCTCGACGCCGTCGATCGCGGCGCTGCCGTCGATCAGCCAGGAGCCATCAGCGCGCTGGACCGCGTCCGGCAACTCGTCGCCTTCGTGCTCCGGCATGTCGCCGGCGATGGCGATCAGGATATCCATCGGCGTGACCACGCCCTGGAAGCTGCCATACTCGTCGAGCACGATCGCCATGTGAACGTTCGAGGCCTTGAAGCGGTCGAGCACCTTGAGGATCGGCATGCGTTCGTCGACATAAAGCGGCGCCCGGATGACCGGCGCGAGGTCGACGCTCTGCCCCGAATAGATCTGCTCCAGCAGGTCCTTGGCGTGGACGATGCCGATCACCGCGTCGATCTCGCCCCGGCTGACCGGGAAGCGGGAATGGCCCGAATGGATGACTTCGTCGCGGATGTCGGCGGGCGGATCGTCGATGTCGAGCCAGACGACGTCCGGGCGCGCCACCATGATGGAGCGCACGGAACGGTCGGCGACACGGATCACCGCCTCGATCATGTCGCGTTCGGCCTGATGGAAGACGCCGGCCTCCGTGCCTTCCGCGATCATCGTCTTGACCTCCTCTTCCGTGACGGCGCGCTCGTCATTGTTCCTTTTGCCAAGCAGGCGGAGGACGGTTTCGGTCGACAGCCTCAGAAACCAGACGATCGGCAGCGCGATGCGGGCCAGGAGTCCGACCGGCCGGGCGACGAAACAGGCCAGACGCTCGGGATTGGTCAGCGCCAGGCGCTTCGGCACGAGCTCGCCCATGATCAGCGAGAAGTAGGCGAGGCCGACCACGACGATCACGGTGGAGATCGTCGACGCCCGGCTGCCGAGGCCTGGGTAGTGCGCAACAAGGAAATCGTTCAGGGGTGTGGCGAGCGCCGCCTCGCCGTAGGCGCCCGACAGGATCGCGACCAGCGTGATGCCGATCTGCACCGCGGAGAGGAAGCCGGTCGGATCCTCCGAGAGGCGCAGCGCCGCCGCCGCGCCGCTCACTCCCTCGCTTGCCAGCATCTGGAGCCGAGCTGGGCGCGACGAGACGACCGCGATCTCCGACAGCGCGAAGAAGCCGTTGAACGCGATCAACACAGCGATGATCAGGATGTCTTGCCAGGGCATGTGTCGTTCAGCGGAGGACCATCGTTGAGACGGGCGTTGAGGCGGGTGCCATCGCGTCGGTCCGGCCATCATCACAGGCTCGGCGAGCAAGACCAAGCGAGCCTGCCCCGGAATCGTGCTTCGCTGCGGCTGTCGACATGTCGGTGATCATATCGAAGCTGGCTACGCCTCGCCAGTGGAGAGATGGATGCGGCGCGCATGACGTCAATGAGGTGGGGATGGAGGTGCTTCGGCCTTGCCGCATCGACGTCTCCGCTTACTGTCGGCGGCATCATTGCGGAGAAAGCCATGGCCGAGCCGGAGATCCGTTTCGAGCAGCAGGGGCACGCGGGCATCGCGACGCTCTGTCGCCCGGGCGCGCTGAATGCCCTGTCGCACGGCATGATCCAGGCGCTCGCCGCCAAGCTGGCGAATTGGCGGGACGATCCGGCGATCCGCGTCGTCATCGTCAGGGCGGAGGGGCGCGCCTTCTGCGCCGGTGGCGATATCCGGGCCGTCTGCGAGGCCGGTCGTGGCGCGCCGGAGGTGCAGCGCGGCTTCTTCCGCGACGAGTATCGGCTGAACGCCGCGATCAAGGCTTTCCCGAAACCCTATGTCGCGCTCGTCGATGGCTACATCATGGGAGGCGGGGCCGGCATCGCGGTTCATGGCTCGCACCGCCTGTTCGGCGAGAACGCGGTGTTCTCCATGCCGGAGACCGGGATCGGGTTCTTTCCCGATATCGGCTCCAGCTTCTGCCTCGCCCGGATGCCGGGCGAGGTGGGCCTGTTCTGCGCGCTCGCCGCGGCGCGGCTGCGGCGCGGCGATGCCCTGCACGCGGGAATCGCCACCCATGCCGTGCCGGCGGCGGCATTCGGTGTGATCGTCGACCGCCTTGCGCAAGATCCCGATGTCGACGCCGTCGTGGCCGAGCATGCGGTGGCCGTTCCGCCCGAGACGCTCGGTCCGCTTCAGGTCGAGATCGACGCCCTCTTCGCGACCGGCCCGGTCGAATCGATCCTCAGCCGGCTCGACGCGCTCGATGGTGGGAACGCCGACTGGGCGCGGCAGACTGCGGCAGCCATTCGCGCAAAGTCGCCGACGAGCCTGCGTGTCGCCCTGCGTCAGATCCGCGCCGCGCGTGAGCTCGTTTTCGAGGATTGCATCCGCCTGGATTGGCGGATCGCTTGTGCGATCCTGGAAGGTCACGATTTCTACGAAGGCGTCCGTGCCGTCCTGATCGACAAGGATCAGGCGCCGGCCTGGCAACCGGCAACCCTCGCGGATGTTGACCTGGAGGCTGTCGAGAGGCACTTCGTGGTGCCGCCCGAAGGAGATCTGCCGCTACCATGATCGACAACGAAGTCACCCAACTCCCGAGCGAGCCCGACAATCCCTACGATTTGGCGCTGACCATCTATCTCCGCGGCGTGGCGGCGATGCTGCTGCTGCTGGGGCTGCGGCACTGGCTCTACATCGCCGGCGTCTTCCAGGATCCGGGCTGGAGCTTCGAGACGATGTCGACGCCGTGGCAGGCGGTGACGATCCAACTCGCCGTCGTCGATCTGGTCGCCGCCGTCGGGCTCTGGATGCGTGTCGCCTGGGGCAACGTGATCTGGATCTATGTGGCGCTCTTCGAAATCGCCATGCACACGGTTTTCGCCGACACCTTCGGTCTGGATCTGATCATCGTCGCCTTCCACGTCGTCACGCTTTTGGTCTTCGTCGCGCTTTTGGTGATGAGCAAGCGGCACGAGGCAGCCGCGGCCTGATGTGATCAGGGCGCGCGCCCGGCGCGGGCGTCTATAGCAGTTTTTAACGATAAGCTCCGTTTTGTGCTCCCCCTGTCCAGGTAAGCCTACGTTAAGCGTGATATTTAAGATCATATTCAAATGGTCGCTCTAAGGTCCGTTCTCATCAGGCAAGAGGAATACTTGCAACGCAACAGAGAGGCCGGAAAGATGATCAGCGCGAAGCGGGCATTTGAAGTAGTCGACCAGCAGAACAATACGCCGGATCTGAAGCCGCTTTACATGGAAGCTCTGACGCTGGTGGAGCGGCTGCACCGCCGCCTGCTGGATGTCATCAAGGACGAGTTCGATCGTTCCGGGCGGTCCGACGTCAACAGCGTCCAGGCGCTGCTGCTGTTCAACATCGGCGATGCCGAACTGACCGCCGGCGAGCTCCGGAGCCGCGGCTACTATCTCGGCTCGAACGTCTCCTACAATCTGAAGAAGCTGGTCGAGATGGGCTTCATCCATCACCAGCGCTCGCGGATGGACCGGCGCTCGGTGCGTGTCAGTCTGACGGACAAGGGCCAGGCCGTCGCCGCGATCGTCGCCGGCGTCTATGAGCGGCACATGAAGTCGATCGAGCAGATCGGCGGCATCGCGGCCGACGACTTCCAGATGCTCAATCGCGCCATGCAGCGTCTGGATCGCTTCTGGACCGACCAGATCCTCTACCGTCTCTGATCCCGCATGGCGGAGACGTCAAAAGCCCCGGCAGCGCTGCCGGGGCTTTTGTTTGTTGTTGTCCGCGTGAGCAATCCGGTAACCATCCTGGCCGCAGTTTGGCAGGGACCGTTTGTACCGGGCCGGGCGGCATGGTGCTGTGCGACATGAAAGCGCCATACTGGCGTGGAAACGAGGGATCCTGGCGCGGGTGTGTTGCCTGACGCGATCGTTTGTGTTTTCACCGCCGGCACCGCGCATCCGCGTTGGCGTCGGGCGACGGCATCGCGAGGCGGGTCTGCCAGCAGTGGGTTACGGGTTCGCGGCGCGTGCCAGCCGCAGATGACAATCGGGGAGGCGAAGGTTCGCATCCCTATCTACAGGCGAGCTTCCAGAAGTAGTGTCATGAGCGGATCAAAGAAGACCTTCCTCCTCCCGGCACCGGCCATGACCCGTCGCGGCGCCCTGCGCTCGATAGCGGGCGCCATGGCCGCCTCGGTCGCCATGCCGCTGGCGGCGCTCGCTCAGGAGATCGATCCGATCAATCAGGTGCTGCAGAACCGGAGCAATGACTGGTCCGACGGCTTCGACGCCGCCTCGAGCGGTGCGGCGTCGGTTCGGACGTCGGCGCCGATTCTTTCGCCCGACACGGCGACCGGCACCGAATTTGCGATCCAGGCCTATACCGACATCGTCGCGCGCGGCGGCTGGCCGGTCGTTCCGGCCGACAAGAAGCTCAGCCTCGGCCTCAAGGATCCGAACGTCGTGATCCTGCGCCAGCGCCTGACCGTGACGGGCGACCTCGCCGAGGGCGCCGGTAATTCGCAGACCTTCGATTCCTATGTCGACGCGGCGCTGCGCCGCTTCCAGGCCCGCCATGGCCTGCCTGCCGACGGCGTCGCCGGTCCGTCGACCATCAATATGATGAACGTTCCGGCCGCGGTTCGCCTCGCGCAGCTCCAGACCAATCTGGTGCGCCTGCGCTCGATGTCGGGCTTCCTCGGCGACCGCTACGTGATGATCAACATTCCCGCCGCCTCGATCGAGGTGGTGGAGGGCGATCGTGTCGTTTCGCGCCACACCGCCGTCGTCGGCAAGATCGATCGCCCGACGCCGATCCTGGCCACCAAGATCTATCGCGTCAGTTTCAATCCCTACTGGACGGTCCCCGCGTCGATCATCCGCAAGGACCTGATCCCGCTGATGCAGAAGTCGCCGGATTACCTGACTAAGAAGCACATCCGGATCTATGATTCGGCTGGCACCGAGGTGCCGCCGGAAATGATCGACTGGAACACCGACCAGGCCACGAAGGGCTATTTGTTCCGGCAGGATCCGGGCGATTTCAACTCGCTCGGCAGCGTGCGCATCTCGTTCCACAATGATGAGCAGGTCTACATGCATGACACGCCGCAGAAGGACATCTTCGGCCGTGTCGAGCGTTTCGATTCCTCTGGCTGCATCCGTGTCCAGAACATCCGCCAGGTGATCGGCTGGCTGCTGCGTGACAATCCGGAGTTTCCGCGCGAGCGGATCGACCAGATCTTCAAGTCCGGCGAGCAGATCCACGTCAATCCGAAGCCGGAAGTGCCGCTCTATCTGCAGTACATCAGCGCCTGGGGAATGGGCGATGGCGTTACCCATTTCCGCGACGACATCTACAATAACGACGGCATCGGCCAGCTCGCACTGCAATAGGCCGTCGCCAGCCGATCGCGCGTTCCGGGTCGACGGCCCGGAACGGCAAGCGTGAATTGAAGGGCCGATGAGGCCCTTCTTCTTGGCGTCTACCCCCACATATGGTACGTCGCCCGGGTTCCGGACGAGCCGACTCTCGCTCCGTCCGGCACCGACAACAGGATGGACCGCCCCATGTCTCTGACGGATCGCGCCGACAGCCTTTCCTCGACCTCCGCCTTCTTCAACCGGACCCTCGCCGAGGCCGATCCGGAAATCGCCGATGCCATCGGCAAGGAGCTCGGTCGCCAGCAGCATGAAATCGAACTGATCGCTTCCGAGAACATCGTTTCGCGCGCTGTTCTCGAGGCCCAGGGTTCGGTGCTGACGAACAAGTATGCGGAAGGCTATCCAGGCAAGCGCTACTATGGCGGTTGCGAGTTCGTCGACATCGTCGAGACGCTTGCGATCGAGCGGGCCAAGAAGCTGTTCAACTGCGAATTCGTCAATGTGCAGCCGAACTCCGGCAGCCAGATGAACCAGGCCGTGTTCCTGGCTCTGCTGCAGCCCGGCGACACCTTCATGGGCCTCGACCTCGCCGCGGGTGGTCACCTGACTCACGGCTCGCAGGTCAACATGTCCGGCAAGTGGTTCAACGTGGCGCCCTATGGCGTGCGCCGCGAGGACCAGCTGCTCGACTATGAAGAGATCCAGCGCATCGCCGAAGAGAAGAAGCCGAAGCTGATCATCGCTGGCGGCACCGCCTATTCCCGCATCTGGGATTTCAAGCGCTTCCGCGAGATCGCCGACTCGGTCGGCGCCTATCTGATGGTCGACATGGCGCATTTCGCCGGCCTCGTGGCCGGTGGCGCGCATCCGTCGCCGCTGCCGCATGCGCATGTCGTCACCACGACGACGCACAAGTCGCTGCGCGGCCCGCGCGGCGGCATGGTGCTGACCAATGACGAGGCCATCGCCAAGAAGATCAACACGGCGGTGTTCCCGGGCCTGCAGGGCGGGCCGCTGATGCACGTCATCGCCGCCAAGGCCGTGGCGTTTGCCGAAGCGCTGCGTCCGGACTTCAAGCTCTACGCGAGCAATGTCGTCGAAAACGCTCGTGCGCTTGCGGAAACGCTCAAGGGAGAGGGCTTCAACATCGTCTCGGGCGGCACAGACAACCATCTGATGCTCGTCGACCTGCGTCCCAAGCAGGTGAAGGGCAACGTGTCGGAGAAGGCGCTCGTCCGCGCCGGCCTGACCTGCAACAAGAACGGCATTCCGTATGATCCGGAGAAGCCCTTCGTCACGTCCGGCATCCGGCTCGGCACGCCGGCCGCCACGACGCGCGGCTTCGGCGTCGCGGAGTTCCAGGAGGTTGGCCGTCTGATCGCCGAGGTGCTGAGCGCCGTGTCGCAGTCGGAAGACGGCTCCGCCCCGCTCGTCGAGGCCTCGGTCAAGGAGCGCGTCCACGCGCTCACCGCGCGCTTCCCGATTTACTCCTGATCGGAAAACGCCATGCGTTGTCCCTATTGCGGCAGCGACGATACGCAGGTGAAGGACTCCCGCCCGTCGGAGGACAACACGTCCATCCGGCGGCGCCGGGTCTGCGCGGACTGCGGAGGTCGGTTCACCACCTTCGAGCGCATCCAGCTGCGCGAGCTGACCGTGGTCAAGAAGAGCGGGCGGCGAGTCCCCTTCGATCGGGACAAGCTGATGCGGTCGGTTCAGGTCGCGCTGCGCAAGCGGCCGGTCGATCCCGACCGCGTCGAGCGGATGATCAATGGGGTCGTCCGCCAGCTCGAAAGCAGCGGCGAGAGTGAGATCAACGCCGAGCAGATCGGCGTCTATGTGATGGAGGCCCTGAAGGGGCTCGATGACGTCGCCTATGTGCGCTTCGCATCGGTCTATCGCAATTTTCGCGAAGCCAAGGACTTCTCGACCGTGCTCGACGAGCTCTCCGCTCAGGACGTGGCCGAGGTCGACACGCAAGATTGAGTTTGTGACGCGGCGCCTCGGTGTCGCGTCACCGGATCTGCGGGGGTACGGATGGCGACAGAGCCGACTGCGAGCGTCGATTCGGAAATGGACCGCCGGCTGATGGCCGTCGCCCTGCGGCATGGCCGCCGCCATCTTGGCTCGACCGCGCCCGCCCCCTCCGTCGGGACCCTTATTGTCCGCGACGAGGGCGAGGGTCCGGTTATTCTCGGCAGGGGCGTCACCGGCGTTGGCGGCGCGCCGCACGCGGAAATCGACGCTCTCCGGTCGCTGCGTGACGAAGCGCATGGCGCCACCGTCTTCACCACCATGGAGCCGTCGCCGGAATCGGCCCAGGCGCTGATCGCGGCCGGCGTCGCCCGCGTGGTGAGCGCTATGGATAATCCGGATCCGCGCCTGCAGGGACGCGGGCACACCCAACTGCGCGATGCCGGCATCGCCGTCACGAGCGGAGTGCTCGGCGACGAGGCCAGGCGCCAGCATGCCGGCATTGTCACGGTTCTGAGCGCCGGACGGCCGCATGTGACCCTCAAGCTGGCGGTCTCGGCGGACGGCATGATCGGCCGCCTGGCCGGCGAGCGCATGCTGGTCTCCGGCCGGGAGGCCTTCCAGCGGCTCCAGACCATGCGCATCGAGGCCGACGCCACGTTGATCGGCATCGGCACCGCGCTCGTCGACGATCCCAGCCTGACGGTTCGCGTGCCTGGCCTGCGGGCGCATTCGCCGATCCGCATCGTGCTGGACACGCAAGCCCGGCTCTCGCCCGCCTCGTCTCTGGTCAGGGGAGCCGGCGATACGGCACTCTGGGTCGTCGCGTCCTCGGAATCCCCGGCCGCCAATCGCGAAAAGTTGCTCGCCAGCGGCGTCGAGATCCTGACGGTCGGTACGGGTTCGGGGGGCGTCGACCTCGAGGCGGCGATGCGCCTTCTCGCCGAGCGCGGCGTGACCCGCCTGCTCGTCGAAGGTGGCGCCAAGGTCGCCGCGTCCCTGCTGCATCGCGGTCTGCTCGACGAGGTGGTTCTGTTTCACGCGCCGGTCGTGGTCGGGCCGGACGGTGTGCGGGCACTCGCCGGCGGGGCCCTTTCCGCGATCGAGCGCAGTCCGCGGTTCCGCAGGGTCGAGGAAGCGCGCCTCGGCGAGGACCGCATGGTTCGTTATGAAAGGTCAGTCTGAGCATGTTCACGGGCATCATCACCGACGTCGGCAGGGTCACGGCGGTGGAGCGTCGCAACGACGTCAACAGGATCTCGATCGACAGCCGCTACGATGCCGCGACGATCGCCATCGGCGCGTCGATCGCTTGCGCCGGCGTCTGCCTCACCGTCATTTCAATCGATCCGCAGCCCGGCGGCACGCGCTTCGACGTCGAGGCGGCGCCCGAGACGCTGGCCTTGACCGAGGTGGGCAACTGGGAAGCCGGCACGGCCATCAATCTCGAACGCGCGCTCAAGATCGGCGATGAACTCGGTGGCCACATGGTGTCGGGGCATGTCGACGGTCTTGCGACGATCGTGAGCCGCGAGGATCTCGGCGAGACGACCCGCTTCGTCTTCGAAGCGCCGGCCAGCCTGTCGCGCTTCATCGCAACCAAGGGCTCGGTCGCGCTCGATGGCACGTCGCTGACCGTGAACTGGGTCGAGGGCAACCGGTTCTCGGTCCTGCTCATTCCGCACACGCTCGCGCAGGGCGTCACCACATGGGGCAGCCGGGCGCCCGGCGACCGCATTCACCTCGAAGTCGACCAGATGGCGCGCTATGTGGCACGGCTGACCGAAGCCGCGTAAGCTGCGGCGTTCTTTTCCCTTTACACCACATGGGCCGCATGGTTCACCTGCCGCCCAATCTGATCCGGGTGACCGGTCAAAGAAAGAGCTTCACCATGTCCGACACGGCGCCCCATCTCCTCGTCATCGATGCCCGCTTCTACGAGGACATCTCGGACGAGCTCTTCAACGGTGCGAAGGCCGCCATCGAGGCAGCCGGCGCGACTTTCGAGCGCATCTCGGTGCCGGGCGTTCTCGAGATTCCCGCCGCCTTGTCGATGGCACTGGCGGCCATGGACGAGGACGAGGTCAATTATGACGGCTTCGTCGTGCTCGGCTGCGTGATCCGCGGCGAGACCTCGCATTACGACATCGTCGCGAACGAGTCGGCGCGCGCCATCATGGACATGGCCGTCATCGAGTCGCTGGCGATCGGCAATGGCATCCTGACGGTTGAGAACGATGCGCAGGCCTATGCCCGCGCGCGCGTCAGCGAGAAGAACAAGGGCGGATCGGCCGCCGAAGCCGCGCTCGCCATGATCGCGCTCCGCAGCAAGTTTGGCCTCTGAAATGGCTGCAACCGACAAAGCGCCGCAGACCGCACGGACCTTCCGGCCCGCCAACCAGCGAGGCGCGGCGCGCCTCGCTGCCGTGCAGGCGCTTTATCAGCTCGATGTCGGCGGCGCCTCGCTGACGGAGGTCGTTGCCGAATTCGAGAATTTCCGTCTCGGCAAGGAACTCGACGGCGAACAGTATCGCGACGCCGACGCGGCCTTCTTCCGCGATATCATCGCCGGCGTGGTGCGCGAGCAGCGCAATCTCGATCCGGCGATCCACGTCTCGCTGGCGTCCGACTGGCCGTTGAAGCGCATCGACGTGACCCTGCGCGCGATCCTGCGGTGCGGTGTCTATGAATTGATGGGGCGGCGCGACGTGCCGGCGCGTGTCGTCATCACCGAGTATGTCGATATCGCCACGGCCTTCTTCGCCGGCGGCGATGAACCCCGCGTGGTCAACGGCGTTCTCGATACGATCGCGCGCAAGCTGCGCAGCGAGGAATTCGGCGCCGAGCCGACCGGCGACAAGGGCTGACCATGCCGGAGCGGCGTGAACGGCCCGGCGAGTTCGGGATGATCGCCCGCTATCTGCGACCGCTGGCGGATGATCCCGGCGCCTTCGGCCTGACCGACGACGCGGCGTCGCTCCGCCCGGTTCCGGGTTTCGATCTCGTTCTCACCAAGGACATGGTGGCCGCCGGCGTCCACTTCTTCGCCGACGACCCCGCAGAGTCGATCGCCAGGAAGGCGCTTCGCGTCAATCTCTCCGATCTGGCCGCGAAGGGTGCCGCGCCGATCGGCTATCTGCTCGGGCTCGCGCTGCCGGCGGACTGGACCGAGGACTGGATGGCCGCGTTTTCGGCTGGTCTGGCGGAGGACCAGGCGCGCTACGGACTGCCGCTTCTCGGCGGAGACACGGTCAAGTCGCCCGACGGGCTGATGCTGTCGGTGACGGCCATCGGCCAGGTGCCGACGGGTAGCATCATGCGCCGCGCCGGCGCGCGGGCAGGGGATCTGATCGTGGTCTCGGGCACGATCGGCGATGCGGCGCTCGGCCTGCGCCTTCGGCTCGGCACGCTGTCCGCCGTAGCGGCAGGCGAGGGGGCCGCGCATCTGCTCGACCGCTACCTGCATCCCCAGCCGCGGCTCGGGCTCGCGGATGCGGTGCGCCGGTTCGCGCATGCATCGCTCGATATCTCGGATGGATTGGTCGGCGATCTCGGCCATGTCACCCGCACCTCGGGTGTTTCCGCCGTGATCGAGGCGGATCGCATCCCGCTCTCGGATGCCGCGCGCGCCGTCGTGGCGACCGATCCCGCCGCGTTGGCGACGGTCCTGACCGGCGGCGACGACTACGAGATTCTCGTGACGCTGCCCGAGGAGCATCTTGCCGGCTATGATGCTGCCGCGCGCGCGGCTGGTGTGCCCGTCTCCGTGATCGGTCGGATCGTCGCGGGCGAAGGCGCCCCGGTGGTGCTCGGCACCGGCGGGAAGCCGATCCCGCTAGAACGAGCGTCGCACGATCACTTCTGATCGGAGCAAAATTTTCTGCTAGACGATGCCCTGCGGCACCGGCCGCCGATTCCGGCTGCCGCGGGAGGTGGGATTTGGATAGCGCGCATTCATTCGAGCTCGATCGTCAGGTGCGCCGCAATGCCGTCGTGCTGATGTCCGCGAACGCGATCAATGGCTCGATCCTGCCGATCGCCGTGACGCTCGGAGGGCTCGCGGGGGCCTATCTGCTCGGGCCGGACAAGTCCCTGGCGACCCTGCCGGTGACGGCTTCGACTGTCGGCTCGGCCCTGACGACGATACCCGCCGCCATTCTGATGAGCCGCATCGGGCGGCGGAAGGGATTTATCCTGGGCGCCGCCCCGGCCATCGCCGGCGGCATGCTCGCGACCTTCGCGCTTCTGCAGGGCCAGTTCTGGCTGTTCGCCGCCGCGCTCTTCCTGATCGGCATGTCCGGCGCCTTCAATCAGCAATATCGCTTCGCTGCGATCGACGCCGGCAGTCCGGCGATCCGCACCAAGGCGATGTCGCTCGTCATGGCGGGCGGCATCTTCTCGGCCATCATTGGTCCGCAGACGGTGATCTGGACGAATGGCTGGTTGAGCCCGATCGCCTTTGCCGGCAGTTTCCTGGCGGCGGCCGGGCTCGGCTGTCTCGGCTTGCTGATCGCAAGCCTCGTGCGCGACGTTGCGCCGCCCCGGCCGGTCGAGGCCGAGCTTCGCGCGCAGAAGGGGCGCCCGCTCAGCGTCATCGCGCGCCAGCCGCGCTTCATCGCCGCCGTGGTCTGCGGTATCGCCGCCTACTCCATGATGACGCTCGTCATGACGGCGGCGCCCCTGGCCATGGTAGGCTGCGGCCTCAGCCAGAGCGACGCCGCGCTCGGCATCCAGTGGCATGTCCTGGCGATGTTCGGGCCCAGCTTCTTCACCGGCCGGCTGATCGTTCGATTCGGCAAGGATCGAATCGTCATCGCGGGGCTGGCCCTTTTGGCCGGCTGCGCGCTCGTCGGGCTTTCCGGTCTTTCGCTGGCGCATTTCTGGATCACGCTCATCCTGCTTGGCCTCGGCTGGAATCTGGCCTTCATCGGGGCGACCGCGATGCTCTCGGACACCTACCGTCCGGAAGAGAAGGGCAGGGTGCAGGGCCTCAATGATTTCCTCGTCTTAGGCTCTGCCGCCTTGGGGTCGCTGCTGTCCGGAAAGCTGATCGGCGGTCCCGGCTGGGCGTTCATCAACATGATCGTTTTTCCCGTGGTCGCGATCAGTCTCCTGGCGCTTGCATGGGCGTTCCTGATGCGCCGCAGCCCGCGCGGGGAGAAAGCTTGACCCGCGCGTAAAGCCGTTCTCAACTCCCCATGACGGGGGGGAATTGCTGGGAGGAACGTTGCTCTTTCCCGCCGCACGGTGTAGCCGGCGCGGCGTCCTCGGGCGGCCGTGACAACAGGCCGGCCAGAGGAGGAATGTGGACGTGATCTATCTCATAATTCTATGTGCGTTGCTTGCGCTCGCCTATGGCGTATGGGCGACGCGGTCGGTCCTCGCGGCCGATGCCGGGACGGCCCGCATGCAGGAGATCGCAGCGGCGGTCCGCGAGGGCGCAAGCGCCTACCTGAAGCGGCAGTACACCACCATCGCCATCGTCGGCGTGGTGATCTTCGTCATCGTCGCCTGGCTGCTGTCGCTGACAGTGGCGATCGGTTTCGCCATCGGCGCGGTGCTCTCCGGTCTTGCCGGCTTCATCGGCATGAACGTCTCCGTGCGCGCCAATGTCCGTACGGCCCAGGCGGCGACCAAGAGCCTCGGGGAAGGCCTCGAAATCGCGTTCAAGTCGGGCGCCATCACGGGCATGCTCGTGGCCGGTCTCGCTCTGCTCGGGGTTGCCGGCTACTACTTGATCCTGAACAGCTTCGCCGGCTATTCGCCCGCGGACAGGGTAGTCGTCAATGCGCTCGTCGCACTCGGCTTCGGCGCGTCGCTGATCTCGATCTTCGCCCGTCTCGGCGGCGGCATCTTCACCAAGGGGGCGGATGTGGGCGGCGACCTGGTCGGCAAGGTCGAAGCTGGCATTCCCGAGGACGATCCGCGCAATCCGGCCACGATCGCCGACAATGTCGGCGACAATGTCGGCGACTGCGCGGGCATGGCCGCGGACCTGTTCGAGACCTATGTCGTGACCGTGGTGGCGACGATGGTGCTGGCGGCGATCTTCTTCGCGGCCTCGCCGGATTTCGGCAGCATCATGCTCTATCCGCTCGGGATCGGCGCCGCCTGCATCATCACCTCGATCATCGGCACGTTCTTCGTCAAGCTGGGCGCCAATCAGTCGATCATGGGGGCCCTCTACAAGGGCTTCATCGCCTCGGCGGTGCTGTCGGTCATCGGTCTTGCTGCGGCGACGCAATTGCTGATCGGCTGGGGTGATATCGGCATGGCGGCCGGCTTCAACATTACCGGCACGAACCTGTTCCTCTGCGGCGTCATCGGTCTGATCGTGACCGGCCTCATCGTCTGGATCACCGAATACTATACCGGCATCGGCTACCGGCCGGTCCGTTCGATCTCGCAGGCCTCGGTGACCGGCCATGGCACCAATGTGATCCAGGGGCTTGCGGTCTCGCTAGAATCGACCGCGCTGCCGACTCTCGTCATCGTCGCCGGCATCATCTCGACCTATGCGCTGGCGGGCCTGTTCGGCACGGCTGTGGCGGTCTCGACCATGCTCGGCCTCGCGGGCATGGTGGTGGCCCTCGATGCCTTCGGGCCGGTCACGGACAACGCCGGCGGCATCGCCGAGATGGCGGGTCTGCCCAAGGAGGTCCGCAAGTCGACCGACGCGCTCGACGCCGTCGGCAACACGACCAAGGCCGTCACAAAGGGCTATGCGATCGGTTCGGCGGGCCTCGGCGCGCTCGTCCTGTTCGCCGCCTATAACTACGACCTGACCCACTTCATCGCCGAGGCGAACAAGGAAGGCTCGACGACGTTCCAGTACTTCAAGGGGGTCGTCCCGGACTTCACTCTCTCCAATCCTTATGTCGTGGTCGGCCTGCTGCTCGGCGGCCTGATCCCCTATCTCTTCGGCGGCATCACCATGACCGCCGTGGGCAGGGCCGCCGGATCGATCGTCGAGGAGGTGCGGCGCCAGTTCCGCGAGAAGCCGGGCATCATGGCCGGCACGGAGAAGCCGGACTATGGCCGCGCGGTGGACATCCTGACCAAGGCGGCGATCAAGGAAATGATCGTTCCGTCGCTTCTGCCGGTGCTCGCCCCGATCGTGGTCTATTTCCTGATCTACTGGATCGCCGGCAAGAGCGAGGCGTTCTCGACGGTCGGCGCCATGCTCCTCGGTGTCATCGTCACCGGTCTCTTCGTCGCCATCTCGATGACGTCGGGCGGCGGCGCCTGGGACAACGCCAAGAAGTCGTTCGAGGATGGCTTCACCGATTCGAGCGGCCAGACCCACTACAAGGGGTCGGATGCGCATAAGGCATCCGTGACCGGCGACACGGTTGGCGATCCCTACAAGGATACGTCCGGCCCGGCCGTCAATCCGGCCATCAAGATCACCAACATCGTCGCCCTGCTGCTGCTCGCCGTTCTGGCGCAGTAGGCACGCCCAAAAAAAAGGCCCTCCCGGCATCGTGCCGGGAGGGCCTTCGCATTCTTTTGGATGAGCGGGCTCAGGTTCCGAACGGATTGGTGCCCATGCCGACCGTGCCGGTGAGGACCTGCTCGAGGAAGCCCTGGTCCTTGCCGCCCGTCGGGGTCGTCTGCGAGACATAGTCGAAGATCTTGCCGTCCTGGATGCCGTAATTGGCGACCCGTTCGACTTCGTTCTTCTTGTTGAAATAGATGGCCAGGATCTTCTGATCGACCACCTTGCGGTTCATGAAGGCGACCGGACGTTTCCGGGTCTGGCTGATGTAGTAGTAGACCTCGCCGTCATATTCGGCGGTCGTCGAAGGCGAGCCGAGGACGATCTGCACCTGTTCGCGGCTGGCGCCGACGGGAACCTGCTCGATCGCGTTCGGGGGAGGGACATAGCCTGAGTTATAGGTCTCGTTGAGACCGCCGAGGCCGCCAACACCGCCGGTGACCTTGCTGCAACCCGCCATCGAAACGATGGCGAGCGCGGCCAGCATGCCGACACTGGTGCGCCGAACGATTGGGCTGCAGGCCAAGCGCCGATCTCTCATGCTGAACTCCATTCCATTCTCCTCGCCCAGTCACTGGGTTGGCAATCTCCCTAGCCTGCGCTAGGGCTCGTGGCAATCGTCCTTGCACGGACAGCAAGCGGCACCATTTCAGGCAGGAGAACGCTGCCTCCGTGCCCGCGCTGACCAACCCTATCTGGAGACCGGTCGAATGTTCCGCCGCCTGTTCACTCGAAATCGCAGGAACGAGGCCATAGCATATTCGCTTTACGGCGCCATCGTGGCGCAGGCGAGGCAGCCGGCGCTCTACACCGAGTTCGGCGTTCCCGACACGCTGGACGGCCGCTTCGATATGGTGGTGCTGCACGGATTTCTGTTGTTTCATCGCCTGAAGACCGAGACGGAGCAGAATCGGGCCGTCGGCCAGGAGGTGTTCGACATCTTCTTGAAGGACATGGACGGCACGCTGCGCGAGATGGGAGTCGGTGACATTTCGGTTCCCAAGAAGCTCAAGAAGATGGCGGAGGCCTTCTTCGGCCGGATCCGCGCCTATGACGAGGCGCTGACAGAAGGCGACCATGGCGCGCTCGTCGCGGCGATCGAGCGCAACGTGTTTCCGGACGGCGCGCCGTCCGGGGCGGCGGAACGTCTCGCCCTCTATGCCGAATCATCGGTTTCGTCCCTGGCGGCTCAGTCGCTCGAGAGCGTCCTCTCCGCCGATCTCGCCTATTCCCCACTCCCATCCTCGCCCGCGGCAGCATGATGACCTCCAAGCCCTTCACCCGCAGCTTTGACGTTTCCCATCTCGGCAGCACCGCCCAGACCCGGCATGTGACGGCTGATGCCGCCGAACTGCAGGCGCTCAAGAAGGAATTCGACCTTCTCGACCTCGCTGGCCTCGAAGCGGATCTGACCCTCTCGCCATGGGGGCGGCATGGCGTGAAAATCGATGGCCGCCTGCAGGCGGATGTCGTGCAGGCCTGTGTCATCACCCTGCAGCCGGTCCCGTCGCATATGGATCAGCGATTCTCGCTCAGCTTCCTGCCCGCCGACGTGATCGCGGCGGATCCGAAGACGGTTGCAGAGGCCGAAGTCATCGTCGTGTATGACGAAGAGGATCCGCCGGAGCCGCTGGAAGGCGCGGTGATCGATCTCGGCGTTATTCTCACGGAGCAGTTCGCGCTGGCTCTCGATCCCTACCCGCGCGCGCCGGGCGCAGCGCTGGACGACGTCGCGGACGAGGGCGTTGATAAACCGGCGTCGCCATTTGCCGCGCTTTCTAAACTGCGCGACAAATGATAGCCAAGGGCCATGAATCGGCCACACGGTCGTTGAAAAGGGTGTTGCCTCACCGGCCGAGATAGTTATTTTCCAGCGCCGTCGTCGCCGGGCCTACGCTCAGAGCGGCCGCGTCGAACAGGGGCGGAATGGTTCAAGCGATAAAGATAGCCATCGACGCGATGGGCGGCGACAATGGCCCCGCGACAGTGCTCGCGGGCGCCGATATTGCGCTCGTCCGTCGTCCCGAACTGCGCTACCAGCTCTTCGGCGAGGAGAAAGCGGTCCTGCCGCTCCTCGAATCCTATCCTCGTGTCAAAGCCGTCTCCACATTCACGCATTGCGACGTGACGGTTCAGATGGACGACAAGCCCAGCCAGGCGCTGCGCAAGGGCCGCTGGAAGTCGTCGATGTGGCGCGCGCTCGAGGCCGTCAAGAAGGGCGAGGCCGATGCCGCGCTTTCCGCTGGCAATACCGGCGCGCTCATGGCCATGTCCAAGTTCTGCCTGCGCACCATGGCCGGCATCGAGCGGCCGGCGCTCGCGGCGATCTGGCCGACGCTGCGTGGCGAGAGCATCGTGCTCGACGTTGGCGCGACCATCAATGCCGACGCGCAGCAGCTGATCGACTTCGCCATGTTGGGCGGCGCCATGGCGCGCGCGATCCTCGATATCGATAAGCCGACCGTCGGCCTGCTCAATATCGGTGTCGAGGAGATGAAGGGGCTCGAGGAGGTGCGCGTCGCAGGACAGCTCCTGCGCGAGGCCGATCTCCGCCATCTGCGCTATTTCGGTTTCGTCGAAGGCGATGACATCGGCAAGGGCACGGTCGATGTCGTGGTTACCGAAGCCTTCGCTGGCAACATCGCCCTGAAGACGGCGGAGGGTACGGCGCGCCAGATCTCCACCCATCTTCGCGACGCGATGAGCCGCACGCTGATGGGCAAGATCGGCTATCTGTTCGCCAAGGGCGCCTTCCAGCAACTGCGGCAGAAGCTCGATCCGCGCGCCTCGAACGGCGCCGTCCTGCTCGGCCTGAACGGCATCGTGATCAAGAGCCATGGCGGAACCGACGGCGTTGGCTTCGCCAATGCCATCGAAGTCGGCTACAGCATGTCCAGGAACGACTTCCTGTCGAAGATCAATCAGGATCTCGCCGACTATCACCGCGCCGGATTCGCGCGGGGCGTTGCCGAGATCGTCGATGAAGGTGTGATGTGAGTTTCATCCGTTCGGTCGTGCTGGGCTGCGGGAGCTACCTGCCCGAAAAGACCCTGACCAATGCCCAGCTCTCGGAAATGGTCGAGACATCGGACGACTGGATCGTCCAGCGGACCGGAATTCGCGAGCGCCACATTGCCGCCGAGGGCGAGTTGACGTCGGACTTGGCGACGGCCGCCGCGAAGCTGGCGCTCGCCGATGCGGGACTGACCGTCGGCGAGATCGACATGATCATCGTGGCGACGGCGACACCGGACGACACGTTCCCGGCCACTGCGGTCACGGTGCAGCGCAAGCTCGGCATGGAGCATGGCGCCGCCTTCGACATGCAGGCAGTGTGCTCGGGCTTCGTGTTCGCGCTGTCGACCGCCGATGCCTTCATTCGCGCAAGCCAGGCAAAGCGCATCCTCGTCATCGGCGCCGAGACCTTCTCCCGCATCCTCGACTGGAGCGATCGCACCACCTGCGTGCTCTTTGGCGACGGCGCCGGCGCGGTCGTTCTCGGCGCGTCGGTGCAGGACGGCACCCGTGAGGATCGCGGCGTGCTCACCACGCATCTGCGCTCCGACGGCCGGCACCGCGACAAGCTCTATGTCGATGGCGGCCCGTCTTCGACCGGCACGGTCGGCCATCTGCGCATGGAGGGCCGCGAGGTCTTCAAGCATGCGGTCGGCATGATTACCGATGTGATCGAGGACGCTTTCCGCGCCACGGGCTATGAGGCGGCGGATGTCGACTGGTTCGTGCCGCACCAGGCCAATCTGCGCATCATCGACGGCAGCGCCAAGAAGCTCGGCATCGAGAGCGACAAGGTCGTCCGCACGGTCGCCGCGCATGGCAACACTTCCGCCGCGTCGATTCCGCTGGCGCTTTCGGTGGCGCGCGACGACGGCCGCATCAAGCGCGGTGATCTGGTGCTCCTCGAGGCGATGGGCGGCGGCTTCACCTGGGGCTCGGTTCTGCTGCGCTGGTAGGAATACGCCAGAGATACCCGCATCTTAGGATCAAGGACGTTGACCGGTCCCCGGTCTGGCAATAGGCTTGCCGACGGGGAAATGACGTTGGGTCGCCAAGCAGAACATCGGGAAACGAGACCATGTCAGGCAAGACGGTGACGCGCGCCGACCTTTGTGAGGCGGTGTATCAGAAAGTCGGCCTTTCGCGGACGGAGTCCGCCGATCTGGTCGAGCTGGTTCTCGACGAGATCAGTGCGTGCATTGTCCGGGGCGAATCTGTCAAACTATCGTCGTTCGGATCGTTCCTCGTCCGCTCCAAGGGGGAGCGGGTCGGACGCAACCCCAAGACGGGCGAAGAAGTTCCCATTGCTCCGCGCCGTGTGATGGTCTTCAAGCCCAGCAATGTCCTCAAGCAGAGGATCAACGGTTCGCTTGTTCCCAACGGCCACGACACATCCGAGGACGAGTGACAGCTGCAGCCGATAGAGGCGGGCGCCAAAGCGTGAGAGTTGATGTCCAAGGGTCCTGATGCCTTCCGGACGATCAGTGAGGTGGCCGAGGAACTCGACCTGCCACAGCACGTTCTGCGGTTCTGGGAAACACGGTTTACGCAAATCAAACCGATGAAGCGCGGCGGCGGCCGGCGCTACTATCGGCCTGATGACGTCGAGCTTTTGCGCGGCATCCGTCGTCTCCTCTACGGCGAAGGCTATACCATCAAGGGCGTTCAGCGCATCCTGAAGGAACAGGGCGCCCGTCATGTCATTGGCGCGGGCCAGGGCATGGGGCTGGATCCGGCACCGGTTGTCGGCGAGGCCGAGGACTACGGCGACGACATCCTTCAGGATCAGGACTTCGACCAGCCGGATCTCGGCGAGGATCTCGATGATCCGCGTCACGGCGAGGTTGGGATCGGCGGCCGGCGCGAACCAAGCTTCGGCGCGCCGCCGGACCCGTCCGCCGACCACCTTGAGGCATCGGTTCGGGCCGCTGTCGAACGCCAGTCCCGCCACTATGGGGACGATCGCGTCGATCCGCCCAATGGGCCGTCGCGCATTCCGGTGGCGCCGCCTGACCTCGAGACCTCGGCGGAGGACTATCGTCCAAGGCCGGAGGCGGTTCCCACCCCGACATGGGAAGCGCCAGCCGCCACGCCGCATCCAAGCTTTGTCGAAGAGGGCGCTACGGACGAGCTGCCCGAGCCGGCCCCGCGACCGGCGCAGCGGCCTGAGGCGGCGCGCCCGCCGCATCCGGCGGGCGTAGGTCAGGCCTTGTCCGGTTCCGATCGCGAGCAGCTGCGGGCAACGCTCATGGAGTTGCTCGAATGCAAGCGCATTCTCGACAATGTGCGATAGGCCTGCCCGTCCCGCCGGGCAATCCACCGATATTGCCTGCCAGCTCGTCGTTCGAGGCAGATTGGCGGTGACAAGCCTGATCGAACCATGCTAACAGCGGCGCAACGATAGCCAACCCCAAGGCGTCGCGCGGGCACATCCCGCACCGGAGGCAAGCCTCTGGAAAGATAAGCGGTTTTTCCGCTGGTGACGGAGCGTAGCGCAGCCTGGTAGCGCACTTGTCTGGGGGACAAGGGGTCGCAGGTTCAAATCCTGCCGTTCCGACCACTCTTTCTGTATCCCCGAAGGTATTGCCGGAAGCTCCCAGGGCATCTGCCGAAGGCTTCCGCCGCTATGCCCGGATTCTTCGATTCGAAAGTCGCGGGGCGAGGCCTGTTGCTCGCAGCGGGTGCGGGCGGCCGGGATCATACGGCTGGCTGGCATGGCTCCATCGATTGCGGCCGTCGACGCGGGAGTCGACAGCGAAGTGGCGGCGAGGGGCGGAACCTTCAATGCTTCCGCACTTCTACGGCACGTCTTGGCGGATCACGTTTCGTTTCATGACGGAAACGATTCCGAGATCGCGATACCTTGTGACCGACTTCACATCGACCTAAGATTGATCTTAATTCAGTCAGAATCACACGCTATAAAGGCGTCCATGTTCAGTTTCACGTATTTGTCGAGTTCGAGGCGCTCCGGGAAAACGCGAGTTTTATCCGGCAGTGGATTCAAGGCGAGCTGAAGCCGCACAGTTCTTTCCACTCCGGTCCCTCAGATCCTTGATTTGCGGTTCTTAGCGCCTGTCGCCGTGCCGACGCGCTCGCCGGAGCTTTCGATGTTCGACGTTTCTACTTCATTCTTGTCCAGGTCCCGCAAGTCAGCATTGCTGGACTATGTCTCTCTTCATCGTGAAGGTCACGGCTTCCTGCCGTCGAGCGGCATGTTCCGGGTCCCTTGTCCGGGCGCGGAGGGGCTTGTCGATGGCTGAGCTCATTCTGGAGCGTCCGGCGCGTGACGGCTTCATTGAGCCGAGCGATACCTACCAGCAGTTCGGCGCCCTCCCATGGCGGCGCAATCGCAGCGGCGAGGTTCGTGTCCTCCTGGTGACGTCGCGCGAGCGGGGCCGCTGGCTCTGTCCCAAGGGGTGGATCGTCGATGGCCGCTCGGCCGCCGAGAGTGCCGCCCAAGAGGCCTTTGAGGAAGCCGGCGTCTTCGGCGATGTGGATACGCAGGCGCTCGGGTCCTACCGCTACGACAAGATCCTGAGGGACCAGTCCACCATTGCTTGCCGGGTCACGGTGTTCGGCCTGCGCGTTCGGGGGACGCTGTTGCAGTGGCGGGAGCGCGAGGAACGCAAGCGTCGCTGGTGTGGGCTGTCGGAGGCCATCGATCTCGTTTCCGACGCGGGCCTTGGCGATCTGCTGCGCAAGGTCCAGGCCGAGGCGCGACTGCCCGGCTGACAGGCTGCGGGCGCCTTTGCTTCGATGCCTGCCGGGCCTCCATCGTGGGGCTCGCCTGCCTCGGTTGCTATTCGTGCGGCTTGCGCGTCCTGGTCAACGGTCCCGGATCCGTCGATGGCGTCGGGATCGCGATCCCGATGCTGGCGACCGTATAGCGCACCCGACGCAGCGCCTCGCGGCCCTTGCTGCCGAGCTTGACCGCGACGCCGGCCGCGATCGTGTCGATCACCGCCATATGTGCGTAGCGCGACGGTGTCGGCAGCAGGACATTCTCGTCTTCGGCGATGGCGCTCGGGATCAGGACGGCGCCGGCGTCGGCGAGCGGTGTTTCGGGGCGGGTGAGGACCACGGTGGTGGCGCCGAAGGAGCCTGCGATCTCGACGGCCTCGATGACGGCGCGCGAGCGGCCGCTGTTGGAAATTGCGAAGACGGCATCGCCCGGCTGCAGGGTCGCGGCCGACATGCGCATCTGGTGGCTGTCGGCATAGGCCGAGACCGGGATTCCGAGCCGGAACAGGCGCAGCTTGGCGTCTTCGGCGAGTGCGGCCGAGCCACCGCCCTGCCCGTAGATGTCGATCCGGCGCGCCCTGGAAAAGGATTCGATCGCCGCTCCGACGGAGGCGGTGTCCAACTGGTCGAGCGTCTCGCGCACGGTCGCCGCCGCGCGCATCATGATGGTCTGCGCGAGTTGCCCGACATCATCGCTGAAGACGCGGTCGGAGCGCAGATACACGGCGGCAACCGTCAGCGTCGTGGCCAGCCCGATCTTGAATTCGTTGAACGAGCCGCAGCCGACCGAGCGGCAGAACCTTGTCACCGTCGGCTGGCTGACGCCGGCCTTGGCGGCGAGGTCGGAAATCGTGAACCGGGTTGCTGCCTCGAAGTCCTGCCGAACTACTTCCGCCACCCTGCGCTCGGCCGGGGACAGTTCGCTCTCCACCCGCTCGATCCGCGAGACGATGTCGATGGCGGCTGTCGTTGGGGAGGTGGTGCGTTTGGTCATGTCGAACGTGATTCCGGCATTGCTTGAGCCTCGCAGATCTTCCGCCGTCGGATCGTCGTCGCAAGGCTCGTGCTGTAGCGACTTGGCGCTGCGCCGCGTAATTCAATTACATGTTTTCATGTGGCCGGCAAGCGATGGGCGGGAGGCTCGCGCCGCTCTTTCGCTCCTCTCTGGTCGTTAAAATATCGGATGAAATAGCCAATCTGATGTAAATTCAATTAGTTATTGTCCTGTTTTGAATTCGGCGCTGGGTAGCGATTTGCCCTTGCGTCAGTTTGGTTTGTGTAACATGATTTCAGCAATGAGCCGTGCTTGAGTGCGGCCGGGGACAGTGCCGTCGGATGAGCCCCAAGGGCCGACGCGGTGCGAGGGAAGATGGGAGCGCTAGCGTGAACGCTATCGGAGCTCTGGATGCGTCGCGTGAGGGCGCATCGGCGGCGACCAAGATGGCCGTCGAGGGGGCGAGCAAGTTCTATCAGGCGCGCAGCGGTGTCGTGCACGCGCTGGACAATGTCTCGCTCGATGTGCGGGAGGGCGAGTTTCTCTGCATTCTCGGCCCCTCCGGTTGTGGCAAGTCGACCTTGCTGTGGTCGATGGCCGGGCTGCATGGCCTGAGTGGCGGGCGGGTCCGCCTGGGCCAGGAGCCGATCCTCAAGCCGCACCCGGAGATCGCGATGATCTTCCAGGAAGCGAACCTGCTGCCCTGGCGCAATCTCGAGCGCAACATCGAGCTTCCTTTCGAATTGAAGAGGGTTCCGCCGGACAAGGCGCGGATCCAGTCGCTGCTGGAGCGGGTCGGCCTCAAGGGGTTCGAGTCCAAGATGCCGCGCGAGCTTTCCGGCGGCATGCAGCAGCGCGCCTCGATCGTCCGCAGCCTGGCGGTCAATCCCTCGGTCCTCCTGATGGACGAGCCGTTCGGCGCGCTCGACGCGTTCACGCGCGATGAGATGAACCTGCTCATCCAGGAAATCTGGATGGAGACGAAGAAGACGATCATCTTCATCACTCATTCGATCGTCGAGGCGCTGTTCCTCGCGGACCGGATCGTCGTGATGTCGGCCCGTCCCGGGCGCATCCAGGAGATCGTCGAGGTCGACCTGCCGCGGCCGCGCGGAATCGACGTGCAATCGACGCCGGAGTTCATCGAGCGCGTGAATGCCATCAAGGCGATGATCGACCACCGCAGGCCCTGACGGTCGCGACCCAGTTCAAGGATAGCTCACGTGGACAGTCAACTTCGCGACCAGATTCCGACGTTCGGCGCCAAGCAGGAAGGCGGCGGAGCGTCCGGCCTGACAGGCGGCTTTTCGGCGCTTGCCTCCGGTGGCGGCCGCAGCGCCTTCGAGACCCTCGTCATCATCCTCGTCGCCGTCGTCATCATCGGCGGCACGGAGATTCTGCTCGGCATCTTCAACGTGCCGCAATACATCATGCCGAAGCCGAGCCAGATCGGCTTGGCGCTGATCACCGAATGGCCATTCATCTGGCCGCATCTCATCGTGACGATCTGCGAATTGCTGATCGGCTTCTCGATCGGTGCCTCGATCGGCTTCGTGCTCGCCGCCGTCATCACGCAGTTCCCCTTCGTCGAGAAGATCGTCACGCCGTACATACTGCTGCTGGTGACGACGCCGATGCTGGCGCTCGTGCCGCTCCTGGTGCTGCGCTTCGGTTTCGGCTGGGAGCCGCGCATCATCGCCGTCGCGCTGGCGTCCGGACCGATGGTGATGATCAACTCGGCGACCGGCTTCCGGCGCGTGGATCTCGCCAAGATCGCGCTCGCCCGGTCCTTCGGGGCGTCGACCTTCCAGATCTTCACCAAGATCCGTATTCCGATGGCCATGCCGATGATCATCGTCGGCCTCATGGTCGGCTCGATCTTTGGCCTGCTGACGACGGTCGGCGCCGAGATGGTGGGCGGTGCCGAAGGTCTTGGTAACCGCCTCAACTACTACTCGTCGATGATCCGCATGCCGCAATTCTTCGCGGTCATCACGCTGCTCGCGATCATTGGTATCTCGATCTACGTCTTCTTCTTCTGGGTCGGAAAGAAATGGGCCAATTGGGAAGCCTGACCCCGACCGTAGCCTGACAGAAACGAGGGAACTGCAATGACGAAACTTTCGAACATGATGATCAATCGTCGCCGTCTGCTTCAGGTGACGGCGGCCGGCATCTCGGTCTCGGCGCTCGGTCTCGGCGTCAACGGCGCGGCGCTTGCCGAGGAGGAGATCACCGTGCGCTGGGTGTCGCCGCGCGGCACGCTCGAGGTGGTGGACGATTTCGCCTACTGGGTCGCCAAGAAATACGGCTATTTCGGCGATCTCGAGACGACGATCGAGGCCGGCCCGCAGGACGGCACCGCGACCGTCAAGCTCGTCGACCAGAACCAGTCCGACTTCGGCTATCCGTCGCCGGGCATCCTGTCGCTTGGCCTGGAGCAGGGGATGGACCTCGTCTCCATCTACCACGTGATGGCCGGCGACGTGTTCGACTTCGCCTTCCCGAAGGGCAAGGCGCCTGCCGACCTGAAGGGCCTTGAGGGCAAGACCATCGCGCTCGGCTCGGCCGGCTGGCAGGCGATCACCAATCCGATGCTGGCGGCCGCCGGCGTCGATACTAGCAAGATCAAGTATGTCGAGGTGAGCGCCTGGGGCCAGGCGCTGGCGCAGGGGCAGGCCGACGCGGCGCTCTCCTGGGAGGGCCTGCGCGCCCAGTGGCGCGGGCAGGGGCTCGATTTCGACTATCTGCTCGGCAAGAACGTCTCCAAGTTCCCGGCCAACTCCTTCGTCATCCGAAAGGCGGATCTCGCAGATCCGGCCAAGGTCGCGGCCTATGAGAAATATCTGCGCGGCTGGGCCATGGGCCTCGAATTCGCCTGGCAGAACCCGCGCGCCGCGACGCAGATCACCATGGAGCAGTTCCCCGGTCTCGCCAGCCAGATGAACCCGACGGTGGCGACGGAATCGCTGATGCAGCAGACCGCGCTGATGCGGGCGAACTGGGACAATCGCAAGGCCTGGGGCTTCCATGACCCGGAAAGCTGGCAGAACTACTTCGACGCCATCGCCGAGATCGGCCAGGTGTCGAAGGTGTTCAAGGCGGAGGACGTCACCTCGAACCAGCTCATCCCCGCGGCGAATGATTTCGACCACGCCAAGGTCAAGGCCGATGCGGACGCGTTCCAGCTGTCGGATGACTACAAGGCCGTCGACGTCGCGGCGATCGAGGCCGTTCTCTGAGGATCAGCCGGGAGCGGTGCTTCGTGGCGCCGCTCCCGCGCATGCCTCTGGCAGGAGCATCCAATGTTCGTCTTCGATCACGTCGGGATCACCACGACGGAGAGACAGCCCGACGAGAACTGGGTCGAGCAGAGCCGGCTCTGGGTCACCAATCCGCGCCATCATCCCGAACATATCGAGTTCCTGCGCTACGAGCCGGACAGCACCGTGCCGGAGATCATCAAGGCGAACCCGCATGTCGCCTATCGCGTCAAGGAACTGGAGCCGCACCTGAAGGACGTCGAGATCCTGATTCCGCCTTTCATCGTGGGCGATTTCCTCGAGGTCGTCTTCGTTCTCAAGCACGGCATGGTGTTCGAATACATGCGCTACCTGAAGGATGGCTGGTTCGAGGCTTGAACGCGGCTGACCCGCGGGCGGGCATCGGCAGTTTTCGTGACGGCGCACCGCCGCACGTCCCATTGGAGGCGCCTTGAGAGGCGGCCGGACAGATCAGAAGCTTTGGAGCATGGGATTCAGATGACTGGGGAATTCTCCGGCAAGAAGGTCGCGATTACCGGCGCCGCGGGCGGCATTGGGCGGACGCTCGGCCGCCTGTTCGGGGAGCAGGGAGCGACCATCCTGGCGCTCGACAAGAGCGACAAGGTGCACGGCTTCGTCGACGAACTGACGGCTTCGGGGATCCAGGCGGAAGCGGCGCGGGTCGACATCAGCCAGGCGGAGGCGGTCGCCAAGGCGTTCGACCTGCTCGGCGAGGTCGACATCCTCGTCAACAATGCCGGCTATTCGCTGCATCCGACGCTCGCCGCGACGGATCCGGTCGGCTGGCAGTCGGACATGCATGGCAATCTCGGCGGCGCCTATGCCTGCGCTCACGCCGTCCTGCCCGGCATGGTCGCCCGGCGCTCGGGCGCCATCGTCAATGTCGGTTCGGTGAATGCGCTCTATGCGCTCGGCGATCCCGCCTACAGCGCTGCCAAGGCCGGCATGATTGCCATGACCAAGGCGATCGCCATGGAGTATGGCCGCTACGGCATCCGCGCCAATATCGTGCTGCCGGGAACGGTCAGGACGCCGCTCTGGGAGCAGCGCGCGGCGAAGGATCCCAAGGTGCTGGAGACGCTGCAGCGCTGGTATCCGCTTGGCCGCATCGTCGAGCCGGCAGAGGTGGCGCGGGTCATCGTCTTCCTGGCGTCGGACGCCGCCAGCGCGGTCACCGGCGTGGCGCTGCCGGTCGATTGCGGGCTGACCGCCGGCAACATCGTGATGTCGCGCGAGTTGACGCTCGAACAGTTCTGAGGGGGAGAGAATGGACAGACTGCGCATCGGGGTGATCGGCCTTGGCTGGTTCGGCGAGATCCATTGCGAGACGATCGTCGGTGTTCCCAATCTGGAGCTGGCGGCGCTCTGCACGCGGCAGCCGGAACGCCTCGCCGCCATGGGTGCCAAGTTCGGGGTCGCCAAGACCTACACCGACTACAACGACATGCTCGCCGATCCCGACATCGATGCCGTCTCTGTCTGCACGATGTGGGATCAGCATGTCGGTCCGGCGGTCGCCGCGCTCAAGGCGGGCAAGCACGTCTTCCTAGAGAAGCCGATCGCCTCGACGGTCGAGGACGCGCGGACCATCATCGAGGCGTCGAAGGGGGCGAGGGGCATCCTGTTCGTCGGCCACATCGTTCGTTTCAATCCGCGCTATCGCATGGCGAAGCAGGCGATCGACGCCGGCCGGATCGGCAAGATCGTCGCGCTCTCGTCGCGCCGCAACATCCCCGCCGCCTGGACGCCGACCATCCTCAACAAGATCGGTCCGATCGTCGGCGACGCCATCCACGATACCGACGTCATGCTGTGGTTCACCGGCGAGAAGATCGTCTCGGCCTATGCGCAGACCATCTCGGTCCGCAACCTGAAGCATCCCGATATCGGCCAGACCATGTATCGCTTCGCAAGCGGCGCCACCGCGACGCTGGAGACGGTCTGGTGCATGCCGGAGAAGACGCCCTTCGACATTGACGAGCGGATGTCGATCATTGGCACGGAGGGGATCATCCACGTCCAGGACACGTTCCCCAACCTCGGCATCGTTTCCAGCGACAAGCTGCACAGCCCGGACACCACCTACTGGCCGGAGTTCAACGGCGTGCGGGGCGGTGCGTTGAGGGACGAGTTCTCCTATTTCGCGAACTGCGCGCTCGCCGGCGAAACGCCCAAGATGGGCGTGCCGGAGGATGCCGCGGCGGCGCTCGAGGCAACGCTCGCGGCCGAGGAATCCGCCCGTTCGGGCAATGTCATCAGGATTGGATAGGGAGCAGGGATATGGCCAAGCAAAGGGTTCTCGTCGTCGGCCTCGGCAATATGGGCATGAGCCATGCGCTCGCCTATGCGAAGATCGATGGCTATGAGTTGGTCGGGCTCTGCACGCGCAATATCGACAAGGTGACGCTGCCGCCGGAGCTGGAAGGCGTCAAGAGGTTCAACAATTTCGAGACCGCGCTCGCCGAGCTGAAACCCGATGTGGTCTCGATCAACACGATGCCGGACACCCATGCCGATTTCGCCATCAAGGCGATGGAAGCTGGCGCGCATGTCTTCGTCGAGAAGCCGATGGCGCTGACGGTCGAGGACGCCGAGCGTGTCGTCGAGACCGCCAAGCGGACCAAGCGCAAGCTCGTCATCGGCTACATCCTGCGCCAGCATCCGAGCTGGGTGAAGTTCATCGAGATCGCGCGCGAACTCGGCACGCCGCTCGTCTTCCGCATGAACTTGAACCAGCAGTCGAACGGCGAGACCTGGGAATGGCACAAGCGGCTGATGCAGAGCTTCCCGCCGATCGTCGATTGCGGCGTGCACTATGTCGACGTCATGTGCCAGATGACCTCGGCCAAGCCGGTGCGCGTCCACGCCATCGGCGCGCGTCTGACGGATGAGGTGCCGATCAACAACTATGGCCAGCTGCAGGTGATGTTCGAGGACGGCTCGGTCGGTTGGTACGAGGCCGGCTGGGGCCCCATGGTCTCCGAGCAGGCCTTCTTCGTGAAGGACGTTTTCGGCCCCAAGGGATCCGCCTCGATCGTGATGGCGGAGAATAATTCGGGCGTGAAGTCGGACGACATCAACGCCCATACCAAGACCAGCCAGATCCTTCGTCACTATGCCGACATGAGCAGGCCGGACGAGCGTATCGACGTCTCGGACGAGCCCGATCACAATGCCTTGTGCGAGCGGGAGCAGCTCTACCTCCTGAAGGCGATCGAGGAGGATCTCGACCTCACCGATCACATGAACGATGGCGTCAAGAGCCTTCAGATCGTGCTGGCGGCCGACAAGTCGATCCACACGCATCAGGTGGTCACGCTCTAGCGAGACAATCGGAGCGGCCGCCCTTGTCGGCGGCCGCGCCTTGGGCCGCAGCCACGGTTCGGACGTGATAGGCTGCCCGCTGCTGTCGGCCTGCTGCAGCGACCCGAATCCGGCCGTGATCAACGCGCCGCGCCCGGTCGCCGGCAGCGGCCCCGGAGGCGATCATGGAGCCGCTTGCCCGATCGGCGGCGCGGCCAGCCCGCGCCAGCCTGCCGACCCAGCAGATCTTCCAGCGCGACTGGCAGATCTACCGGAAGATGATCGACAATAACTATCTCTTCCATCGCGAGGCCTATGCGTGCCTGCATCACGTCCTCGCGTCGGAAATCGATCATCCGTTCTCCTTCCTCGACATTGCCTGCGGTGATGCCAGCGCCAGCGTCGCGGCGCTCCGGGGAACGGCCGTGTCGCGCTATGAGGGGATCGATCTCTCGCGCGCGGCGCTCGACATGGCGGATCAGCTGCTTCCCGCGCTCGGGCGACCCTATGTCCTCAACGAAGGAGACTTTGCCGAATTGCTGCCGGCGCGGCGCGATCCGGTGGACGTGGTCTGGATCGGCCTCTCGCTCCATCATTTCCAACTGCACGAGAAGCTTGGCCTGATGCGCGCGGCGCGCGCCGTGGCCGGGGAGGGCGGCCGCTTCCTGGTCTATGAGAATGCGAGTCCGGATGGTGAGGATCGCGACGGCTGGCTGCGGCGCTGGGCAGCGCAGCGCCCGTTCTGGACCGCCTATGACGCCGAGGAGTGGGACGTGATCTGGCATCACGTCTCCACAGCAGATTTTCCCGAGACCGCATCCGACTGGGCGATGCTCGGCCGCGAGGCGGGTTTCGATCGCACGCGGGAACTCTACGTCGCACCGAGCGACCTTTTCCGCCTCTACGCCTTCGAGTGAAGCGATCCGTGCGAGCGCGGAAGCGCGACGGGGCCGAAGACGAGAGGCGCCGGCCTGCTCTCCCGGCGTAAAATCCGGCCCGCCTTCCACTCCAGCGCATGCGCGCCCCAGAGCACCCCGTAGATCAGGAACAGATGTCGCCAGTGGTCGTTGTCGATCACGTTGTGAACGATCAGATGGCCGATATAGACGGCGAAGACGCACTGGATGAAGGGCGTCCAGGGCCGCGCCCTGAACAATAGCGGCGTGGCGATGACAAGCGTCCACACGACGAGCGCGATGTAGGAGAAGCCGCCGATCCAGCCATAGGCGGTGAACCCCTTGAGCCACATGTTGTGCTCGTCCTCGCCCATCATCTTGCCGAACTCGAACGGACCGAGCCCGAGCGGATGCTCCTGGATCATGAAGAAGCCGATGATGTGCCGCTCGAAGCGGCCAAGGCGGCCGCCGTCATATTCCTGGACCAGCTTGAAGCGCTGCGCGAAGAGATCCTGCACCATCGGGATCGAGAGCAGGATGGCGAGCAGCAAAGCGATCGCCAGGAGCCCGCCTGCCACATAGGCGATCATGCGAAGACGCCCGCTCTGCCTCCCCTCGGAAACGAAGGCGAGTAGCGTGACGATGAGCAGCGCGACGATCGCCATGCCCCAGGCGGCGCGCGAGAACGACAGGAACACGCCCGCGAGCAGAATGCCGATGCCCATCAGCCGCCAGCCGGAACTGCGCAGGCGGTCGGTGAGGACGGCGCGGGTCAGGACGACCAGGGGCAGGACGAGGAAGGGACCAAAGACATTCGGATCCTTGAAGGCGCCCTTGGCCCGGTCATAGAGGGTGAAGATCTCGCCATAGGGGATGGCGCCGAAATAGCCGAGGATGCCGAGCAGGGCGCAGACGATCGCCGACGCGATATAGCTCCGCTCGATGACCTTGAGCCGGCGTTCCGTATCCGTCTGGATCACGGCGGCGAAGAAGATCGAGGAGATGATCAGGAACGCCGTCGTCGCCATGTAGATGGCCGGCCGCGAGAAGGCGTCGAGTTGAGAGAAGGACAGCAGGCCGCCGACCATGTAGAGCAGCATCAGCACGATCATCGGCAGCATCGGCCGGCTCAGGGGGAGGCCGGCGAATGCCCAGAAAGCGGCAATGGCGCAGAGCAGCAGGTCCGATGGCGCCGGCTCGAACAGCACGAAGCCGCTGAGAAAGACGAGGATGGCGATGGCGGCGTTGCCGACCATCCGGGCCGGGATGGCCCGAGGTCTGGTGACGACCCGGATCAATAGGCGTTCTCGCTGTTGATCAGGCAGAACGGCGTCATCACCAGGATGTACAGGTCGAACAGGACCGACCAGCGCTCGATATAGTCGAGGTCGTACTCGACCCGGCGGTGGATCTTCTCCGGCGTATCGACCTCGCCGCGCCAGCCATTGATCTGCGCCCAGCCTGTGACGCCGGGCTTCACCTTGTGGCGCGCGAAATAGCCATCGACCACTTCGTCCCACAGCCGGTTTTCGGTATGGGCGTTGACGGCGTGCGGGCGCGGACCGACGAGCGAGAGTTCGCCGCGCAGGACGTTCACCAACTGGGGCAGCTCGTCGATCGAGCTTTTCCGGATGAAACGGCCCACGCGCGTCACGCGCGGGTCGCCCTTGGTGACGACGACCTTGGCGTTCGGATCGCTCAGGTGATGGTACATGGAGCGGAACTTGAAGACGTCGATGACCTCGTTGTTGAAGCCATAGCGCTTCTGCCGGAAGAAGATCGGGCCGGGGCTGTCGAGGCGGATGGCGATCGCCGTCACCAGGAAGACGGGCGACAGCAGGACCAGCGCGATGCTCGCGATGACGATGTCGAAAGCGCGCTTCAGGATGGAGTCCCAGCCGGCGATCGGCCTGTCGAACAGGTCGAGCAGCGGGACGGGGCCGATATAGGAATAGGAGCGCGGCGTGAAGCGCAGCTTGCTGTTCAGCGCGGAGATGCGGATGTCGACCGGCAGCACCCAGAGCTTCTTCAGCAGCTGAAGCACGCGATTTTCTGCCGTTAGCGGCAGGGCGACGATCAGCAGGTCGATATGGGCAAGGCGGGCGAACTCGACCAGTTCGGCGACGGTGCCGAGCTTGGGCACGCCGGCGACCTCGTCGGGTGACCGGTCGCGATTGCGGTCGTCGAAGATGCCGTGCACGCGGACATCGGTCTTGGTCGGATCGCCGAAGGCTTCGAGCAGTTGCGCCGCATATTCGCCGCCCCCGACGATGACGGCGCGCCGCTCGAGCCGGCCAGCGCGCGTCCAGCGCCGGATCAGCGACGTCAGGATCGCCCGCTCTATGACGAAGAAGACCGCGCCGACGATGAACATGGCGATGAGCCAGCCGCGCTTGCTGCCGGTCTCGAACCCAAGGAAGAAGCTGCCCGCGGCCACGATCGCGATCGTCAGGATCCAGCAGATCAGGATGCGGGGCAGCGTCGAGAGGTAGTCGCGCAGCGCCGTCAGCCGGTAGCCACCGAGGGAGCGGATCGCGAGAATGGCGATCAGTGGCGAGGCGATGATGAGCGCCAACTGGCTCCAGCCATGTCCTTCGTCCCAAGGGCGCGTGACGGTGAAGGAAACGATAATTCCGATCAGGCCCAGCGAGACGGCTTCCACCGCCTGCACCACCGTCGCCAGGAAACGGGGGGACATCGCCTCGTTCGACAACCCCGCGGCGACGCGCCGGGCGTGATCGTTGAGGGTAGGGAGGCTCGATGCACTATCAATGCTTGCGGAGGGATCGCTCGTCATGGCCTGCCGGAACGCTGCTCTGATCGCGCCATACTAGCCAAGGCAGGCTAACAAACCTTTGCTGCTCCGAGGTTTTCCAGTGATGCGGCGGTTTCGACGTCTCGCCCGCGCTAAAGCAGCGGTCGGCCGGCTTTCCGGGGGCGGTCTTTCTCGGCGAGGCAGTCGCCATAGATCGCGTTGACGACATCGGTCATGTGTTTGACCGAGAAATGCGGCTGGACCACCATGCGCAGACGCGCCGCAGCGTCGGCGGCGCCCTGCGCATGGTCGAGCTGGGTCGCCATGGCCTCGGCGAGCGCATCGACGTTGCCGGGCGGCACCAGGCGGTTGCTTTCGGGGCCGAAGATCTCCGGAATGCCGCCTACCCGAGTGCAGACAAGCGGCCGTTCGGCGGCAGCGGCCTCGAGGACGACATAGGGCATGGACTCGGCGCGTGACGGCACCACGACGGTTCCGGCCATGGCGAAGGCCACACGCGTCGCCATGGCGGGGTGGAACCGCACCGCATCCTGCAGGCCGAGCGCACGGACCTGCGCCTCGTAGTGCGGCTTGCCGGGCCCGTCGCCCACGATATGGGCGGTGGGCGCGATCCCGCGCAGTTCCCGCAGCCTGGCCAGCGCGTTGATGAACATGTCCGTTCCCTTCAGGTCGCGCAGCATGCCGATATAGAGAAAGTCGGCGGCGTCGTTCAGGGCCGTGACGGGAACAAACTCGTCGTCTCGCAGGCCGTTGGGCACGACCCGCCAGGGCCGGCGCGGCGGCCCGACCTTGCGGGCGTAGGTTTCCGCCTCGTAGCGGCTGACGAACACCAGCGCGTCCGTCAGGCGCTCCATGAAGCGCTCGATCCGGAAGAACATCCGCCCCGAGCGTGTCGCGGGGTCGTAGTGCAGGCTGCCGCCATGCGGACAGTAGATGCGGGCCACGCTCGAACCAAAGACCCGCAAGATCGTGCCGATGATCCGTCCATACACGCCGCCCTTGGCGCCATGCGTATGGAGGACATCGGGATTGAGTGCCCTGATGCGGCCGAGGAGCCGCAGAAAGGCGATGATGTCGGTCGGCGAGACATGGCGCTGCATCGGCACGCGATGCAGCCCAAGCGCCAGATGGGGCCGCAGCGCCTCGAAAAGCTCTTCCTCGCGCGCGCCGCCAGTCGATGAATCGCAGACGATTCCGACGCTGCACCCGGCCCTGGCCTGCGCCTCGGCCAGATCGCGGACATGACGGAATATTCCGCCGACCGGAGAACGAAAGCAGTGAACGATCCTGAGCTTGCCGTCTTCCGGCGCATAAGGGTCATTCCGCCTGGTCATCGTGTCAGAAGAAGCGCTCGCGTACGTTGACGGTGTCGCCCGGGAAGATCGGCTGCGTCGGCAATAGCCGCACAGTGGTGACTTTTCCGTTCACCTGGCGCGTGACGTCGACATCGGCGCGCTGGGCGCGGGGTGTGAAGCCGCCCGCGATGGCGACCGCTGTCTGCGCGGTCATGCCGTTCACATAGGGATACTGCCCGGCGCTCGTGACTTCGCCCATGATGAAGAAGGGCCGGTAGCGGTCGACCTCGACCGAGACATCGGGATTGCGGACGAAGCCCTTGCGGAGCTTGGCGGCGATCTCGCCCTCCATCTCCTGCGTGCTGCGGCCCCGCGCCGGGATCGCACCCACCAGCGGCATCGAGATGTAGCCGGCCTGATCGATCGTATAGGTATTGCTGAGGTCGGACTGGCCGAAGACGACGACGCGCAGGCGATCGCCGCTGTCGAGGCGATACGGGGCGATCAGTGCCTTGTAGGTCGCCGGATCCTGCGGTGGGTAGGACGAGGCGCAGCCTGCCAGCAGGCCGACGCCGATCAGGGCCGCGAGGAGGGTGGGGAATCGCATGAGTCTGGCGTCCGGATCGCTTGGGAATCTCTAAGCCGGACTGTCGCTCGTCATGGTTAATGTGGCGTAAATCACCCGCCCGATGCGCCTCGGGGTTGTGTCGTCGAAGCGGTCACGTGCGTGGGAGTTAACGCCATAGTTACCCTGATTTCACATGATCCGGCATCGGCTGAAGGAATCATGCGTCACCATGGCGGACGGGCGTTTCGGGCAAATCGATGATGTCGAACTCGACATGCGCGCGCTGTTCGGTGCGCTGCTGCGGGCCTTGCCCTGGCTTGTCCTGTGCGGCCTCCTGTTCGCGAGCGCGCTCTATATCGGATTGAATTTCGTCACGCCGCGCTATCAGGCCGAGACGAAGATCCTCATTGAAAGTGGTGAATCGGAGATCACGCGCGCCGGCGGCGGTACGGAAGAGGTCCGGGCTCTGCTCGATTCCGAAGGCATCGCCAGCCAGGTGCAACTGATCACCTCGCGCGATCTGGCGACCACCGTCGTCAACGATCTCGGACTTTCGTCGCTGCGTGAATTCAACAAGCCCCGCCTGCTGCCGACACTCGACCAGATGCTGGTCGGCATCGGTCTCGGCCGGCCTGCACCGCAGCCGACCGCCGAGGATCGCGTTCTGCAGCGCTTCGCGGACCGGCTTGACGTCTACTCGATCGACAAGACGCGCGTCATAACGGTTGGCTTCACGGCGACCAATCCGGAAATCGCGGCGCAGGTCGCCAATGCTGTGGCCGACGAATACCTGGCGCTGGAGCGCGCGGCACGGCGTTCGAGCAACGCCGACGCGACTCGCTGGCTCGAATCGCAGATTGCCGATCTCCGGACCCGGGTGACGGATGCGGAGGCCAAGGTCGAAGCGTTCCGGACGGAGCATGGCCTGTTCTCCGGCGGGCAGAACAACACGTCGCTTGCCCAGCAGAAGCTGAACGACCTGAACACGGAGCTGGCGCGCCTCGTCGCGGCGCGTTCGGCCGCCGAAGCGAGGGCCGAGTTCGTCCGCAAGAGCCTGGCCAGCGGTGGAACGCCGGATGTCGCGGACGTTCGGGATTCGCAGCTGATCCAGCGTCTGCGTGAGCAGCAGGTGGCCCTGCGGGCGCAGATCGCCCAGCTTTCGGCCTCGCTTCTGTCCGGCCATCCGCGCATCAAGGAACTGAACGCGCAACTCGCGGATCTGGACGCGCAGGTCCGGGCTGAGATAACGCGCATCCTGCGGAGCATCGAGGACGAGGCGGCGACGGCGCGGGCTCAGGAAGCCGATATCGGCCGGGACATCACACGGGCGAGGGCGGCCACGGGCGAGACCAATGACGCCGAGGTCCAGCTCCGGGCGCTTGAGCGCGAGGCGACCGCGCAGCGCGATCTGCTCGAGAGCTATCTGCGCCGCTACCGCGAGGCTACATCGCGTCAGGACGGCAACTATCTGCCGGCCGACGCCCGAATCATTTCGCGCGCTTCCGTACCTCTGGAGCCGGTCTTTCCGAAGAAGCTCCCATTGACGGCGGCGGCTACGGTGGCGCTGCTTCTGCTGGCGATCGCCATCATCACGATACGCGAACTGACCTCCGGCCGGGCCCTGCGCCGCGTCTCGTTCGAGGCGCCGCCCCCGGCGGTGGCTCCCGTCGCGCCGGTTGAGGGACGCCTGCGCTGGGAGGAGGAGCCCGCGTCCCTGGCACCGCTCCAGTCAGCGCTGCCGCCGCTTTCGAGAGGACTCACGGCCGAAGGCCAGGATTCGCTCAATGCGATCGTCGAAAAGATCGGCCAGACCGGCGCGCGCCGGATCCTGGTCGCGATGGCCGAACTCGGCGAGACGGCCGGCCGGCCGCTTGCCGCGGTCGCGCTGGCCCGGGCGCTGTCCCGGCGAGGCAATCGCGTGCTGCTGCTCGACCTCTATGCCGATGGCGCTGACGGAAAGGCCATGGCGGTGGAGGGCGAGGTCCCCGGCCTCTCCGACCTCTTCGCCGGCAATGCGTCGTTCACGGAAGTGATCTTCCGGGATCGCCGGTCGCGCGCCCATCTCATCCCGCATGGCCTGCTCGAGTTCGATAGCGCGGTGGCCGGGGGCGAGCGCTTCGTCACGATCCTCGATGCGCTCGACCAGACCTACGATCAGATCCTGCTCGATGCCGACCAGGACCTGGCGCTGCAATTGGCCCCCGGTGCTGGCGCGGTCGTCCTTGTCTCCGATGGAGGGGACAGCGACCCCCGCACCCTGCGCGCCTTCGGGGCGATGAAGACGGCGACCGAGGCCGATGTCATGCTGTTGATCGCCGAGGCGCCGCTCTCGGTCGCCGAGCATCATCAGGCGGCCGAGCTCGCCTGATCAGTCGCTGTCGGCGGGCGTTGCTGTCTCCGCGCGACCGCGCCAGCGGCGCAGTCGTTTCACGGCCTGCCAGAGCTTTGGATTGTCGCGGACCGTTCGCTCCAGCCGGTCCTTCGAGCGAAGGAGCGCGGCGGCGACATGCCCGATAGCTGTCACGGGGACGATGGCGCGGACATGTGTCTCGACCTCGTCGAGCCAGGAGGCCTTGTAGCGCTCGTCTCCACGGCCGAGATCGAGCGACGTCAGCCCCCGCGCGCAACTCGCGGAAATTACGTCGTAAAGCAGCAGCTCGCCGGGGCTCGCGCGCCGCCATTCGTCATGCGAGACCGACATGAAGTAGCCGCTGAGCCGTCCGGCATGCGTGCCGCTGCCGAGGATGGCGCGGATCTTCCCGTCGATCTCGACGGCGTCGAGTTCGATCACGGACGCTTCCGAACGCCAGCGGCGGGCGACCAGGGCGCGGAAGAAGTCGGCGACACCCGGTTCGGAGAAGCTGTCGGCGATGCCGTTGTCACGGAACCATTCCGCCTTCTGGGCCAGATAGGTTTCGAGGATGGCGAACGCCTCGGGCTCCGACCCGGCCCGCAATAGCTTCGAGCCTCCGACCGGGGCGAGCGTGTTGGTCTGCCAGCGCCGCTTCTTGCTTTTCTTGGCACCGCGATGGGCCGCGAGCACGGCGGTAAAATCGGGACCGAGCCGCATCACCCCGACATCGCAGCGCGCCCTGGACGCTGATGGGAGCGAGGCGAGCGGGTTCGATGCCCCGTCGAAGCGCACGGGCTGGGCATCGAGGTCGAAGAGGTCGACGCCGCCGATCTCGCTGCCGATCCGGGCGAGCAGAGCCTTCGTTCTGTCCGGGGTCAGCCCCTCCGCGAAAGCGGGCTCGAACAGGCCCATGCGGATGTTCGCGTGCTCTCCGCCGAGGAAGCGTGCCACGCGGACCGGGCCGACGCGCTCGACACCGAGCGGCAGGATGGCGGCGAGACGGTCGTCGGCGTATCGGATGGAGACTATGGCGGGGCGGATCCTCTGTGGTCCCGTCGCGGCCTCCACCCAGCAGTCGATCCAGTCGAAGCTCTGATAAACGGAAGCGGATGCGCGGGCTTCAAGTTGACGCCATTCGCGTTCAAGCGGCCTGGGCGATGTATCGACCACCGGCCGCAGCTCGGAAATCCTGGTCTCGGGTCGCGCGACGACCGGCTCTGATCCATCCATCGGGCACGCGCCTGCGGCTTTGAGTATCGTTCTGGTGACCTTATCAACCTATCGTAAATATCGGGTTCGTATGAGCGTGATCGGGTTCGCTCGCCTTGGAATGGCTGGTCGAGGATGCAAGGTCTCAAGATTGCCGGCTTCAAGGCAGGTCTGAACGCCCTCTACTGGAGCGGCGCCCATCGCTATTTCGCGCCGCTGACGCAGGGGATTGGCGCGATCCTGATGTTTCATCAGGTGCGGGCCCGACCGGCAGGCCGCTTCCAGCCCAATGCTCATCTGGAAGTCACCCCCGATTTCCTGAAGCTGGTGGTCCAGCGCGTGCGCGCGGCCGGGCTGGAGATCGTCGACCTCGACGAGGCGGCGCGGCGCCTGGCCGATCCCGGCGATGACCGGCGCTTCGTCGCGCTGACCTTCGATGACGGCTACCGGAACAATTTCACCGAGGCCTATCCCGTGCTGAAGGCGCTCGAGGCGCCGTTTGCGGTCTATGTCACGACCGGCTTCGTCGATCAGCGTGCCGTGCCCTGGTGGGAGGTCATCGTCGCGCTGATCGCGCAGGAGTCCCGGCTCCGGCTGCGGATCGGTGATCGCGAGATCGACCTGCGCGCGGAGACGCTCGGACAGAAACGGGCCGCCTGTCGCATTGCCGCGACTGAGCTCTGCCATGTCGACGAGGATGAGCAGCGCCGCGCCATTGCCGCCGCGGCCCGGCTCCATGGCATTGATATCGAGCAAATGGTCGCTCGCGAGATGATGAACTGGGACGAGGTTCGGGCGCTCGCGGCGGATCCGCTGGTCACCGTCGGCGCCCATACCGTCGGCCACTATGCACTGGCCCGGATCGATGCGGACCAGGCGCGTCGGGAGATGGCGGAGAGCCGGGACCGCCTGGCCGCGATGACGGGCCACCAGCCCCGCCACTTCGCCTATCCCTACGGATCGCCACGCTCCGCGTCCGAACGCGAATTCGATCTCGCGGCCGATCTCGGCTTTGCCACGGCCGTGACGACGCGGCGCGGCGTCCTCACGCGGGAATGCCGGATGACGGCCTTGCCGCGGATCTCGATGAACGGGCACTTTCAGCAGGCCCGCTACGTTGACCTGCTGGTATCCGGCGTTCCGTTGGCACTGGAGCGGCCGATGCGCCGACTCCTGGGCAAGACTAGCCCTGCGGTGTCTCAGGCTTCTGCATCCACTTGATGATGAAACCGGCCGGCACGACCCAAGCCAGTCCGACCACCACATAGTAGATCATCTGGATGAGGCGCGACGCCTCGGGCAGCTTCAGCTGCGCGATCACCATGGCCACGAAGGCATAGACGATCACCAGTGCGACGAGCGCGATCATGCCGATGAACTTGCGGATCCGGATGGGCATGGGCTGCCTTTCGTGATTGTCTCCGCGTCGGCATAGCGCGTTCGGCTCGCGACTTCAAAGCCCGGAACGCGAAGAAGTTCTGCTTCCGGCCGATCGGGCCTGACGTTGCGCGACCGGATGTCGCGCGGCCGATTGGCGTGGCGACATCCGGCTCCATTGTCCGGGCCCCTGCGAGCCGCTAATCGGTCCGCTGGACGATCTTGAGGTGCATGACGATGACGGATGGCTTGGTGACGAATGGTCAGCTGCGCGGAACGCCCGTGCGCGACAGGGCGCGCGACCGTTCGCTGATCCGGATCTGGCTCGGTGCTGTGATCCTGATGGTCATTGCCATGATCGTCGTCGGCGGCGCCACGCGGCTGACGGGATCCGGCCTGTCGATCACCGAATGGAAGCCGATCCACGGCGTCATCCCGCCCATCGGCGAAGTCGAATGGCAGGAAGAATTCGACAAGTACAAGCAGATTCCCCAGTACGAGATCGTCAACAAGCGCATGACGGTCGACGAGTTCAAGCAGATTTTCTGGTGGGAATGGGGCCATCGCCTGCTCGGCCGCATGATCGGTGTCGTCTTCTTCGTGCCGTTCGTCCTGCTCTGGATGACGGGGCGCATCGAGCGGCCGCTGATCCCGCGCCTGTTCGGCCTGTTCCTGCTCGGCGGGCTGCAGGGCGGCATCGGCTGGTGGATGGTGACCAGCGGTCTCGCCGATCGCATCAGCGTCAGCCAGTACCGACTGGCGATCCATCTCACCATCGCCTGCTTCATCCTCGCCGCCGCCGTGTGGATCAGCCGCGGGCTCGTGCCGGACAAGGGCGAGGACCGCGCCGCCTCGGTGCCGCTGAAGGGGATGGCGAGCTTCCTGATCGCGCTCGTGCTGTTCCAGATCTTCCTGGGCGGCCTCGTCGCCGGCCTCAAGGCCGGCATGACCTACAACACCTGGCCGCTGATGGACGGCAGCATCATCCCGACTGGCGTCTATGACTATGAACCCGCCTGGCGCAGCGTGTTTGAGGATGTGATGACCGTGCAGTTCGACCACCGCATGGTCGCGTATCTGCTGGTGATCGCGGCCCTGGTCCACGCCTTCCAGGCCTGGAAGCTCGTGCCGCGTTCGCATGCCGCCCGCCGCGCGCGTCATCTGGCGGTCCTGGTCCTGGCCCAGGCCGGTATCGGCGTCGCCACGCTGATCGCCGTGGTGCCGCTCGATCTCGCGCTGCTGCACCAGTTCGGCGCGGCGGTCGTGCTCTGGGCCGCGGTCTCGCATCGGCGGGCGCTTAACCCGCCGATGCCGGTGACCGCCTGATCACCTAGGCGGCCACCAGAGGTCAGGATCAGCTCTCCAACGGCGCGACGTAGACGTCGCGGGGCAGGCGGCTGACGATGCGCGGGCCATCCGCCTCGAGGATGACGATCTCCTCCAGCCGGACGCCGAACTTGCCCGGCAGGTAGATGCCGGGCTCGATCGAGAACACCATGCCCTCTTCGAGGATCGTGTCGCTGGTCGAGGTCAGGTAGGGCGGCTCGTGTCCCTCCAGCCCGAGGCCGTGGCCCGTCCTATGGGTGAAGAAAGGGCCATAGCCCGCGGCGGTGATGACGCCACGTGCGGCTGCGTCGACATCCTTGGCGGCGACACCGGGCTTCGCGGCGGCACAGGCCGCCTGCACGGCGGCCTCGACCACGCCATGGACCTTCCGGTATTCTTCGCTCGGCGTTCCGACGAATGCCATGCGCGTCAGGTCGCTCGAGAACGCGCCGGAACGCGCGCCGATATCGATGACTATGGCGTCGCCTTCCGCCACCGGCTGGTCGCCGGTCGCATAGTGCGGAAACGCACCGTTGCCGCCGGCGCCGACGATGGTGAAGAGCGGCGTCGCGCCCGCCGCCTCGAACACCGCCCGGGCCGCGTCGGCGATCTCGCGCTCGGTGACGCCGGGTCGAATGGCGGTGAAGGCGGCTTCCATCGCCTGGTCGTCGATCTCGGCGTTGCGCAGGATCTCCGCCTTCTCCGCCGCGTCCTTCGAGAGGCGCATGCGGCCGACGCTCTCGGCCGCGAAGGCGGCTTTCGGCGAGCCCATGGCTTCAATCACGAGCAGTGCGAAATCGGCCCGCATCGTCTCGTCGACCTGGATGAGGCTGGTGTCCTTCTCGATTCCGAGCGAGCGCAGCAGTTCTGCGAGAGCGGCCTGGGGGCCGGTGGCGTCCGACCAGGTGAAGAAGGGAAGATCCGTCTGGCGCCTCATCTCCTCGGCGTTCAGTTCCGGCATCAGGATGGCCGCTCCCGAGGGCGTGGCGACCAACAGGCAGGGGCGCTCGTCGGCATGCGGATGCATGTCGGCGATGTAGGCCATGTGCGGGCCGGGCCCGAGCGCGACGGCGTCGACGCCGTTCTGCCGGAGCATGGATTGAAGGGTCGCGAGCCGCGTCATGAATGCCTCCTGCGGGATTTTCACTATTGGTAAAAACAAGCGGCTGGGCGGTCAACCACGAAGCCGGCGGAGATGGCTTGCGGGCGCGGATTAATTGCTGCATTCCCAAGGGATTGCGAACACGCCATAGGCCCGTCATGCGCGTCCTTCTGATCAAACTCTCGTCGCTGGGCGATCTGGTTCATACCTATCCCGCGCTGACCGACGCGGCGCGGGCGGTGCCGGGCATCGAAATCGATTGGGTGGCGGACGAGGCTTTCGCGCCGCTGGCTCGCCTGCATCCGGCCGTGCGCAACGTCATCGCGCTGCCGATCCGGCGCATGAAGAAGAAGCCGCGAGAGACCCTTGCCGAGATGCGGGAGGCCGTCGGCGCGTTGCGCGGCGGTGGCTACGACCTTCTGGTCGATGCGCAGGGCCTGATGAAGAGCACGCTCGTCGGCGTGTTTTCCGGCGTCAAGCCGCGACATGGCTTTGCCCGCGGCAGCGCGCGGGAGAGCATGGCGACATGGTTCTACCAGGTTGGTCACGAGATTCCCGAGACCGAGCACATGGTGACGCGCATCCGCAAGCTGTTCGCGGCCGCGCTCGGCTATCCGATGCCCGCGACGCCGCCGGACGCCGGCCTCGTTCCGGATCTTGCCAATCAGGGCATCCGTACCCGCTCGAGCGACGGCGTCGTGCTGATCCATGGCACCAGCTGGCCGACCAAGACCTGGACGGTCGAGGGCTGGCGCGGCGTGGCGGAGCGCTGCGGTGCGGCCGGCCTCCAGGCCAAGCTCTTCGCCCATGGCGCGACGGAGACCGAGCGCGCGGGCAAGATCGCCGTCGGACTTTCCAACGTGGAGCGCGTGCCGGCGGGCGGCCTCGACAGCATCATTCCGGTGATCGCCAACGCCGCGGGCGTCGTCACCGTCGACACCGGGCTTGGCCATCTCGCGGCGGCCTTCGGCATTCCGACCATCGGCCTCTATGGCCCGACCAATCCGGGCCTGACCGGCCTGGTCGGGCCCGATGTCGAGGAGTTCGTCTCGACGCGGGACTGTGCGCCGTGCGAGAAGGCGAGCTGCCGCATCCGACCGGATTTCGGTGAAGGGCCGCCCTGCCTGGCCGATCAGTCGCCGGATCGCGTCTGGCGCGCGCTCGCCGCCCGCATGCGCCTTCCGTCAGGCTCCGGTCTCTGATCGGTCCAGCTTCTCGGCTTCGAACAATGCACCCATGACGTGGTAGAGCGTCGAGGCCGGCATGTGGTCGACGAGCGGCGTTCCGTCGACGTCGAAACGGTCGAGCCAGCCGCCTTCGTAGGATTCCGGCGCGAAGGCGATCAGACTGGCGAGCAGATGGTCGGCCATCTTGGCGGCGTCGGGCTGTCCCGCCAACGCAGCCGTCACGAGCGCCTTGACGCCCTCTGCGTGAGGCCATGCCCGGAAGCTCGGTATCAAAACCGTTCCGTCCTCGGTCACGGCGTCGACGATCAGGCCGGTCGCCTGGTCCAGCCCGTGCTCGATACCGAAGAACAGCAGCTTGTCCGTGATCGCCTCGGAAACCGAGCCGCCGAGGCGGCGATATTCGCCAAGGAGCCACACCCATTCGAACAGGTGTCCCGGCTCGACGCGGTTTTTGCCGCGCGGATTGAGCGGCTGCCAGTCCGGGGTGAAATCCTCCAGTAGCGTGCCGTTCTCCCCGTCGATGAAACGGTCGAGGGCCAGCTTGATCAGGGCTGTCGCACGGGCCAGGTCGCGCTCCCGGCCGGTGGCCTCGTAGAGGGCCAGCACCGCTTCGACCAGATGCATGTGCGGGTTCTGCCGCCGTGTCGGATCGTCGGTCGGCGCGGCGTCGTAGTGGCCGCCATGGGGTGCGGCGAGCACGACGTCGATCTCGGCCAGCGTCTCGTCGGCGAGCCGGATCGCATGCGGATCACCAGTCAGCCGGTGGCTCCAGGCGAGCGCGTAGATGATGAACGCATGCGCATAGAGATCGCGGGTCCGGTTCGCGGCCTTGCCCTCTGGATCAATCGAAAAGATCCAGCCGGGCTCGCCGTCGGCGCGGTGATAGAGGCGCTCGACATGGACGAGGCAGGTTGCGACCTTGGCGTCGGCACCGGAATGCCACCCTGCGAGGCTGGCGCGGGAATAGGTGGCGATCTGGCGGGCCTGCACCATCAGCCGCGAGGCCGGGAGCGCGATCGGCCGGCGCTCGAAATCGAGCCGCTCGTGAAACAGGCCGCGACGCTCATCGAAGCCGAGCGTGCTCCACAGGGGCAGGGCGAAGTCCTGCGCCCAGGCCTTTGCGAATGCGAAGCTTTTCATGACTTGGCGGCCGCGACGAGGGCGCTCGTCGAGCGGCCCGGAACGATATTGGCGAGCACCAGGCGGCCGCCATGGGCCTTGACGAAATCGGCTCCCACGACCTGGTCCTCGCGATAGTCGGCACCCTTGACGAGCACGTCGGGCTTCAGCGCCTGGATGGCCTCGAGCGGTGTGTCCTCGTCGAACAGGATCACGAGGTCGACGGCGCGCAGCGCACCCATCACCCGGGCGCGCGCCTGCTCGTCCTGCAGCGGACGGCTGGGGCCCTTCAGCCGCTGCACGGACGCGTCGGTGTTGAGCGCCACCACGAGACGGTCGCCCTCGCGCGCCGCGGCTTCGATCAGGGCAATATGGCCGGGATGCAGCAGGTCGAAGCAACCGTTGGTGAAGACGACGCGCGAGCCACGCGCCTGCCAGCGCGCGACGATCCTGGCGGCCTCCTCCAGCGACACGAGCACGCCGGCGCGGTCCTCCGCGTGGCTGGCCTGGTCGAGCGCCGCGACCAGCTCGGCGTGCGTCACCACCGCCGTGCCAAGCTTGCTGACGGCGATGGCGGCGGCCGTGTTGGCGATGACGATGCTGGTTTCCAACGACTGGCCGTTGGCGAGCGCCACGGCCAGCGCCGCGACGACGGTGTCGCCGGCGCCGGAGACATCGAAGACCTCGCGCGCCTCGGCCGCGACATGGGTGACGTCGCCGTTCTGCCGCCAGAGCGTCATGCCCTTCTCGGCCCGCGTCACCAACACGTCGCCGCCGAACTGGCGGCCGGCCACCGCTGCGGCGCGCACCGTCTCGTCGTCGCTGTTCTCGGCGAGGCCGGTGGCCTCGAACAGTTCCTTGCGGTTCGGTGTCACCAGGGTCGCGCCGCGATAGGTTTCGAAGGTGCGGCGTTTCGGATCGACAATCACCGGAATAGCGTGGGCGTTCGCCTCGGCGATCAGCGCAGCGACGACCGCGTCGGAGAGCACGCCCTTGGCGTAGTCGGAGAGGACGACCACGTTGGCTTCCGCGATCGCCCGCCGACCGGCTGCGATCAGCGCCGCCTCCGCTTCGGGGCCGGGCGCGGCGGAGTTCTCGGTGTCGATGCGGACGATCTGCTGGCGACCGCTCATGACGCGCGTCTTGGTGACGGTCGGACGCGTCGCGTCCACGACGATCTTGGCCAGATCGATGCGTGGAAAGGCTGCGAGCGCGCTCCGCAGCTCGCCGGCCTCGACATCGGCGCCGACATAGCCGACCAGCGTGACGTCGGCGCCGAGCCCGGCAACGTTGGCCGCCACATTGGCGGCCCCGCCCGCGACGATGCGGACATTGCCGTGCAGCAGGACGGGCACGGGCGCTTCCGGCGAGATCCGGCTGACCGAGCCGGTGATGTAGCGGTCGACCATCAGGTCGCCGATCACCGCGACGCGTCCGGAATGCAGTTCGTCCAGCATGAAGAAGTCCTATGTCGGCCTGTTGGCGGCGCTCGCCTGTAGGAGCACCCCCGAGACGAAATCGTCAAGATCATCGCCGGTGAAGCGATGGCCGGCGATGCCCGCGGCGGCGGCGGCGGCCATGTCGCTCGGCAGGTCGCCGATCATGAAGGATCGCCAAGGATCGATCGGCAGTTGCCTTAGCGCGCGCCGGATCATGCCCGGCCCCGGCTTCCGGTCGGGGTGATCGACGCGATACGCGGCGACCGCGCCATCGGCATGATAGGGACAGCTATAGAAGGCATCGATCCGCGCGCCGGATATCCTCAGTTGGCGCTGCATATGGGCATGGAAACGCGCGACGTCATCCTCGCCATAGTAGCCGCGTGCGACCCCCGATTGGTTGGTCACTACGACAACCATGTATCCGGCGTTGTTGAGGCGGCCAATGGCGGCTGGCGCGCCGGGGACGAATTCGAGATCCTCGGGCCTGTGGGTGTAGCCATGGTCGACATTGATGACGCCGTCGCGATCGAGGAACGCGGCGGGTCGCAGGATGACGCTCAAAGCGCGACGCCCCTGGCGAGGTAGTCGCCGACATAGCTGCCGATGCCGTCCTCCAGCGAGCGGAAATCGGCGTTGTAGCCGGCCCGCCGCAGTTTCGAGACGTCGGCCTCGGTGAAGTACTGGTAGGCGTTGCGGATCCGCTCCGGCATGTCGACATAGTCGATCCGCGCCTCCCGGCCGGCGGCCGAGAAGACGGCGCGGGCGAGATCGGCGAAACTGCGCGCCTTGCCGGTCCCGACATTGAAGAGGCCGCTGACACCAGGACTGGCGATCAGCCAGCGCATCACGTCGACGCAATCGGCGACATGGACGAAGTCGCGCAACTGGCCACCATCCTCGTAGTTCGGGTCATGCGAGCGGAAGAGCGTCACCGGCTCGCCGGAGGCGGCGGTCGGGTAGATCTTGTGGATCACCGAGCGCATGTCGTCCTTGTGCGCCTCGAACGGCCCGTAGACATTGAAGAACTTGAGGCCGGCCCATTGCGTCGGGGCCGCACGCCCGGCGCGCACGTCGTCGATGATCTTGCGGTCGACGGCGAGCTTGCTCCAGCCATAGGCGTTCAGCGGGCGCAGGCTCGCGAGATGATCCGGATCCTCGCTGTCGACGAAGCCGTCCTTGCCGTCGCCATAGGTCGCGGCCGATGAGGCGTAGATCAGGCGGATGTCGCTTGCGGCCGAGAGTGCCCAGAGATCGAGGGTGGCGCGGATGTTGCGCTCGACGATCAGATCGACGTCCTGCTCGGTCGTGGCGGAGATCGCGCCCATGTGGACGATCGCCTCGACGCGGCGATGATTCTGGCGAAGCCAATCCAGCGTCGCCTCGGGTCGGATGACGTCGTCGAGCAGGACATCGGCGAGGTTGAGCCATTTCCGGCCGGTGCCGAACCAGTCGGCAACGACCACGCGCCAGCCGTCGCCGGCGAGCGCCCGTGCCATGTTGGAGCCGATGAAGCCGGCGCCGCCGGTCACCAGGATCGTGTCGCGGCCGTCTCTGCCCTGTACGCTCATCCGTGCTTCCTCGACGCCGCGATGAAGCGGCCCTGAACAGCCTTGCGCCCTGTTGCGCGATGGAGGGTTGGATAGCCCAAGTCTGGGAACGATGAAACCGTCCCGCGAGGAGAGGCGGTCAGTCGGCCCAGGTTCGCGCCACCGCCATGACGCGCTCGACGGCGCCGAAGACGCGTTGCGCATCGATGCCTTCCAGACAGGCGAGGGTGCCGAGAGGGCATTCGCGCTTGAAGCAGGGCCGGCAGGAGAGCTCGATCGAGACGATCTCGGCATTCGGCGCGGTCGGCGGCGTCATCGTCTCGGAACTCGATCCGTAGACGACGACGAGCGGCCGGTCGAGCGCGCCGGCGACATGCATCAGGCCCGAATCGTTGGAGACGACGGCGGCGCAGGCGGCGAGCAGCGCGGCTGCCTCGATCAGGCTCGTCCTGCCGGAGATGTCCTCGACCGGAACGCCGGAAAGACGCGCGATTTCGGCGGAGATCGTCTTGTCCTTCGGGCCGCCGAACAGGCGGACGACATATCCGGCCTCATGCGCCAGCCGGGCGAGGGCCGCGAACTTGGCGGCCGGCCATTGTTTCGCGGGGCCATACTCGGCGCCCGGGCAGAGGCCAAGGACCGGCCGGTCGGTGGCGAGCCCGAACTTCCCGGCAAGGGCGCTGAGATCGAGGTCCGGCTTCCGCAGCAGCGGGCGCGGCGACGCGGACGGCGATCCGGCCGGTCCGGCGAGCGCCACAAAGCGGTCGATGGTGCGGGCGGTTTTGCGATCGGAATCGGGGCGCGCGTCGGTGAGCAGGATGCTCCTTCCCTCGGCGGCATAGCCGATGCGCTCGGGAATGCGGGCGGCGAAGGGGGGGATCGCGGCCTTTAAGGCACGCGGTAGGATGACGGCCGAGCCGTAGCCGGAGGACCTCAGCGACCGCCCGATTTTCCAGCGGCCCGCGAGGCCGAACTCGCCATGGCCGAAGCCGAGCGGGATGGTGTTCCGCACGCCTTCGATCAGGCTGGCGATCGGCAGCGAGGCCGGGGGCGCCAGCACGTCGACGGGCCGTTCCGGATGACACTCGCGCAGCGCAGCGACCAGGCTCGCGGCCATGACCATGTCGCCGACCCAGGATGGGCCGACGAGAAGGATGGGCGAGGTTGGGTCGGTGGCGCGCATGTGGTGGCTCGGGGCCTTCATGGCCCCGGGCCAGCCGGCCGTCAAGCGGCCATCACGCCCGCGGTTCGGTGATCGGGAGCTCTTGTGGCGAATTGCCGGGAAGCTCCTGCGGCACGGGCTGGATATCGGGCGGAGTAGGCGGCTGTTCCGGCCTCGGTTGCGGATCGTGCACCGGCGGCGCCGGGCGTGGCGGGGCCGGGTTCGGAACGTCGGGGTTGCCGGGCAATTCCTGAGGCGGCACGGGCGAGATGTCCGGCGGCGTCGGCGGTTCGTCGGGACGGGGCTGCGGGTCGTGGATGGGCGGCGCCGGCTCGGGCGGCTTGGGATTCGGCGGCTGGCCGGGATCGGGCACGTCGGGTCCCGGCGTATCCGAGGTCACTGGTTTCTGGGGCATGCGTGTCTCCTTTCACCGACCCAACGAAGGGCCGGCGAAAGGAGTTCCCGCGTCAGAGGCTCGCCGGCGCTTCCGGCTCCGACGATGGGCCCGACGAATCGCTGCGATTGCGCCCGGCGTCGAAGAGCAGCCGCTGATAAACCAGGCCGATGCCGATCAGGACGACGCCGAGGCCCATGAACGACAGCGCCCTCCAGACGCCCTCGAGGTTCGACATGTCGAGCAGGAAGACCTTGAGCACCGTCACGACGATCAGCAGCGCCGAGGCGAGCCGCGCGGCGCGTTGCCGGAAGAGGAGGCCGAAGGCGAGCAGCAGGATGCCGAGCACCAGCCACGCCGCCGAATAGGCGTAGGATTCGGCCGAGCCGACCGGATCCCAGGAGAGGTCCGGCGAGGTCGCGAACAGGAAGCGGATTTCCAGCGTCACGGCGGCGAAGGCGAGCGCCAGCGCGACGGCGCCGGTCGCGCGTTGCAGCCAGCGCGGCCGCGCCACCGGCATGGTCCACGCCACCAACCCGCCAAGCACGGCCGGGAGCCCATAGGCGAGCAGGATCTCGTTGAGGACCGGACCGCCGGAGACCGCGTCGCCGGTGAAGAGCGGGTTGGCGACGACGCCCAGGCCAATCACGGCGTTGGCGAGGCCGATGAGCCGCGCCAGCACGCCGCCGATGCTGAAGACGGGACTCGGCCTGCTGCGCGCCAAACGGGAAAGACCGAGCGCGAAGGCGAAGGCGGCCGCCGTGGTCAGGCCCTGTTCGCTGAGGGCGGTCGCCGGCGTCAGCAGGTCGCCGCCGAAGACGATCGCGCGGATCTCGAAGACGACGAGCAGCGCCGACAGGATGACTGCCAGCGCCTCGGCCGCATAGACCGCGCGGTCGACCCGCACGCGGCGGAGCAGAACCGAGGCGAGCGCGAAGGCCGCGGCCGGGATGCCGTAGCCGAGCAGGATGGAGAGATAGACGCCGGATCCGCTCCGCACGCCGAAGATGTATGGGTCCCAGGCGACGCGGCCGAGCACGAGCAGCGCCAGCACCGTGACCGCGTAGCGCAGCACGGCGATGGGACGATGGATCTGAACCCAGGCCGCGCCGAGACCGGCGAGCGCCAGCGCGGTGGTCAGCATGCCGCCATTGAGCGCCATGGTGAGTGCGCAGGCCACGGATGCGACCGCTGCGGCGGCGAACACGCCGGTCGGGATCGCGTCGAGCCGCGAGCCGGGCCGCTCGCGCCGGGCATAGCGCTTCGTGAGGAAGGCGTAGAGGGCGGCGAGCGCCACCGCGATGGCCGCGAAGCCGAGGTTCGAGACGAAGCCTGCAATCCTGAGATAGGCGACCACCAACGCCGCCACCGGACCGGCCGATGCGGCAGCGGCGTGCGCCGCGATGGTGAAGGGACCGGGCTCCGTCCGCGCCTCCAGCCGGCCGAGCGCCGTGGCGATCAGCGCCACCGCGCCGAGCAGCGCCGCGATGCCGAACGTCCGCACGGCCTCTGGCGTCGGGAAATAGGTGGCGAACGCCGTGGTGACATAGGTGGTCGGCTCGAGCGCCGCCTGCTGCACTGCCGGCCAGAAGAACAGCAGCGCCACCAGCTCGATCGCGGCAATGGGAGCGGCGAGGGCCACGGCGTCGTAACGCCGGGCGAGGAGCAGCAGGACGGCGCCACCCGCGAGCGCCGCGGCGATGCTGGTCGCGGCATAGTCGCCTGCAAGCGTTCCGAGCACGAACAGGGCGGCGAGGCCGGCCAGCACGGCCGTGGCAAATCCGTCCGGGCGATCGTTCTGTTCCCCGCGCTGGACGTCGACCACCAGGAACAGCGCCGCGAGGATCAGGATGATTATGGCATAGACGCCGTTCTCGATCGGCCCGGCGCCGGTGGGGAGTAGGGCCACGCCCCAGAGAATGGCCGCGACGCTGGCGGCGATGGCGAGCCAGCGCCAGAGGCGTAGCCGGGTCAGCGCGTAGGAGAAGCCGGTTACGACGACCAGATAGAGCATCAGCGCCGGGATGTTGGGCGCGTTCGATTCGATCAGCAGCGGCGTCGCATAGGCGCCGACCATGCCGAGGCCGGCGAGCCAGGCGCCGTGCAGACCCGCGGCGACCATGGTCGCCATGCCGATAAGCGCCAGCAGGACGAAGGCGGCCGTGGCGCCGATCATGCCGTAAAGCGCATACGCCGCGTAGACGGTGGCGAACAGTCCGACGGTGCCGGCAGCGGTCAGGATGCCGGGGATATTGGCGGCCGGAATGCGAGAAAATGCAGTGACGCGCTCCGAACGGCGCAGCCATTCCCCGACGCCAAGCATGGCGAGTGAGAACAGCGCGCCGAGCGCGATGCGGACGCCGGGACCGAGCAAGCCGGCCTCGATCGAGAAGCGGACGAGAAAGATGGCGCCGAGCGCCAACGCCAGTCCGCCGACCCAGACGGCCCAGCGCGCGCCGAGTTTCTGCTCGAGCGATTCGCGCGGACGCTCGGGCTTCGGTGTCGTGACGATGACGGGCCCGGGTTCGATCGGCGCCGCGACATCGTCCGGCTGCTCGGGCATGGCCGCATCGGGCGGCGCCGTGGCTTCGACGTCTTCCGGCTCAATGGTCTCGGGCTGTTCCGGGAAAACACTGGCCGAATCGGCCTGTGGCGACGCGACCGCGCCAAGGGAACGCATCTCCAGCAGGTTCAGGCGCGCCTCAAGCCCGCGAATGCGGCGGCGTGCGCCGATCACCATGAAAAAGGCCGAAATCGCCATGATGGGCAAGGCGATGAGGGCGAGAATCCCGAATGCGATCAATCCGTCCATGCGACTCTGTTAACACGAGCCTGGGGTGCAGGCTGTGATGGAATGCGCACAGGACCCGCCGCCGCCCTGCGGCCATCCCGCGCTGGGACGACTCACGGAGTTGCCGCAGCGCCGACTTCGCTATATCCCGCAGCGCTTGAGCAGCACATCAACCGAACGGTGAGCGCGTGAATAAAGCCGAAGCGACGGCGGGCGGGGCTGGGACCATCTGGAGCCGCCTCGCGGCGACGATCGAGACTGTCGTCGACAGGATTGCGCGGTCATCGGCTGCAAGCCTCGCGCTGATCGCCGTCGTCGCGCTGCTTTCCTTCGCACCGGGCCTGACGACGCTGCCGCCGGTCGACCGCGACGAGCCCCGTTTCGCGCAGGCGACCCACCAGATGGTCGAGACCGGCAATTATCTCGACATTCGCCTGCAGGAAGAGACGCGCTACAAGAAGCCGATCGGCATCTACTGGCTGCAATCGCTCGGCGTCTGGCTCACCGGCACGGGGCCGGATGCGCCGATCGGCATCTATCGCCTGCCGTCGATCATCGGCGCCATTCTGGCGGCCTGCCTGACCTGGTGGGTGGCGATCGCATTCGGCCGGCCCCGCGTCGCGCTGCTGTCGGGACTGCTGATGGCGGCAGCGCTGCTGCTTGGCATCGAGGCCCGCCTCGCCAAGACGGACGCGATGCTGCTCGCCACGATCCTCGCCGCGCATGGCGCTCTGGCGCGGGCGTGGCTGTCGTCCTCGACAGGGCGCGAGATCCGGCTCGCCGCCATCTTCTGGACGGCGCTCGGCGCTTCCATCCTGATCAAGGGACCGCTGGGCCTCGCGGTCATCGCTTGTCCAATGATCCTGCTCTCCGTGATCGGGGGATCGTTCGGCTGGCTGCGTCGGTTGGCGCCGCTTCCCGGCGTGGTCTGGATGCTGCTGATCGTGGCGCCCTGGTTCGTCGCGATCGGCATCGCCAGCAAGGGCGCCTTCTTCGAGGAGGCCGTCGGCAGGGACCTGATCGGCAAGGTGGTGAGCGTGCAGGAATCGCACGGCGCGCCGCCCGGCGCCTATTTCCTGCTGCTGTTCTTCACCTTCTGGCCGGCCGCCGCCTATCTCAGCACCGGCATTTCCTGGATCATGGACCGGCTGAGGCAGCCGGTCATCCTCTACGCCTTCGTTTCGGTCGTTCCGTTCTGGCTGATCGTCGAGGCGACGCCGACCAAGCTGCCGCACTATGTGCTGCCGCTCTATCCGCTGCTCGCCATCGCGACGGCGGCCGCCCTTGATGGCGGCGGCATTCGCCGCGAGGGCTGGTTCGCGCGCTTCGCGGCCTCCGGCGCCGCGCTGATGCCCGCCGGGCTGGCCGTCGCGGCCGTCGTCATCGCGATCGTCCTGGGCGAAAGCCTGTCCGTCGTCGGCGTACTCATCCTGATCGCGGCCGCCGTCGTCGGCGTCGTCTCGGGGCGGCTTTTCATCCATTCGCCGATCGCGAGCGCCATGGTGGCGGTGCTGGCGGCGATGATCACCTATCTCGGCATATTCGGCTTCGTGCTGCCCAATCTCCAGCATGTCCGGATCAGCGAGAACCTCGCGACGGCGGGGCGGGCGGCGCTCGACTGTCCCGATCCGCGCTTCGCCAGCGCCGGCTATGGCGAGCCGAGCCTGGTCCTGCTCGCCGGGACCGACACCGTGCTGACGGACGGGGCGGGCGCCGCGAACTTCCTGGCCGCCGGAGCCTGCCGCGCAGCCTTCGTCGAAAAGCGGCAGTGGCCGCAGTTCCAGGCGCGAGCCGAGGATCTCGGCATCGCGCTGCGCACCACGGCGACGGTGCGCGGCTATGCCATCAATGGCGGTCGTCTCGTCGAATTCCAAGTGCTGGTGCCGCGGAGAGCGGCTCCATGAGCATCTGGAAATTTCGCCTGAAGCGTCGCCTGTCCTGGCCGCGCGAGAATTGCGCGACGATCGCCGAGCGCGCGCGGCGCTTTCAGCAGCGTCCGACAACGCATGTGCCGGTGTTCCAGCTTTCCGACCTGGTCGCGCTTCTCGCCATCAGCGTCGTGCTGATTCTGATCGTCGGCTTCGCCTTCGATGCGGTCTCTGTCGAAAGAGCCCGTGAGTTGCCGCGCTTTGTGCATGGGATCGCCGACTGGCTTTCCTATTTTGGCAAGTCGCAATGGGAACTGGTGCCGGCGGGCATCGTCGTTTTGGTGCTGATCTGTGGTCGATGGTCGATCGTGCCGGCGCCGGTGCGGACCGCGTGGGCCGAGATCGGCGCGCTCGCCTTCTACATCTTCTGGGCGATCGCCGGATCCGGCATCATCGTCAACATCCTGAAGCAGATCATCGGGCGCGGGCGGCCACCGACCTTCGACGAGTTCGGCGCCTTTGCGCTGCATCCGTTCGAATTCGTCCATCGCTTCCAGAGCTTTCCGTCCGGCCACTCCACGACCGCCGGCGCGCTGATCGCAATCGGCTTTCTGGTCTTTCCGCGCTGGCGGCTCGCCTTTCTGCTCTTCGGGCTGTTCATGGCGGGCAGCCGCGTCGTCGTGGCCGCGCACTATCCAAGCGATGTTCTGGCGGGGTTGATCTTCGGCTATGCCTTCAGCCTGTGGCTGGCCGGACGATTTGCCGCCTCCGGCTGGGCCTTTGCACGCGGCTCTACCGGCTCTATAAGGGCACGCACTGCGGCGATCGAGGCGGCCACCGAGACGCCCGCCCGCATCGCGATCCTCTTCGCCGGACTGCTGGATGCACTGGCGGGGCGGCGCATCTGGATCGCAGCGCTTAAATCCATCGGAGATGGTTCAGATGACGATGCCCGCTTCCAGCGAGACCGTCGTGGCAGTTCCTGACGCTGACCTTCGTTCGCCCGCGCGGCGCGACGTGTCGGTCGTCATTCCGTGCAAGAACGAAGCCGAGAACCTGCCGGAGCTGATCGCCGAAATCGCGGCGGCGCTCGACGGCCGAGATTTCGAGATCATCGTGGTCGACGACGGCTCGACCGATGCTACGCCGTCCGTGGTGCAGGACCTGATGCGCCAGCGTCCGTGGTTGCGGCTGATGCGGGATACGCGGTCGAGCGGCCAGAGCGCGGCCGTGCGAACCGGCCTGCTGGCGGCGCGCGGCGACGTCGTGCTGACGATCGACGGCGACGGCCAGAACAATCCCGAATTCATGCCGGCCATGCTCGACGCGCTGGAGCGGGGCGGGCCGCAGACGGCGCTCGTCGCCGGGCAGCGCCTGAAGCGAACGGATTCGGGCGCCAAGCGCCTGGCCTCGCGCTTCGCCAACCGCCTGCGCGGCGGCATCCTGAAGGATGGCACGCGGGATTCCGGCTGCGGCCTCAAGGCGGTGCGCCGGCATGTTTTCCTGCTCTTCCCCTATTTCGACGGTTGGCACCGCTACCTTCCGGCGCTCGCGATCCGCGAGGGCTACAAGGTCGCGCATGTCGACGTGGTCGACCGCAACCGCCGTCATGGAACTTCGAAATACGGCATCATGGATCGCGCGCTCGTCGGCGCGCTCGATCTGTTCGGTGTCTGGTGGCTTATCAGGCGGCGGAAGAACATTCCCGCGCCGACGGAGGTAACGATCGATGGCCGGTAGTCTCTTCAGCGCCGTCGGCGACTGGCTGCATCACGTCTTCGTGGAGCAGTTCGACGTTTGGATTCTGCTCGGCTTCGTGGCGCAGGCCATGTTCACCATGCGCTTCGTCGTGCAGTGGATCGCCAGCGAACGCGCCAAGCGCAGCGTCGTGCCCGCCGCCTTCTGGACCTTTTCGATCCTCGGCGGGGGACTGCTGTTGATCTACGCCATCTACCGCAAGGACCCGGTCTTCATCGCCGGGCAGGCGGCTGGCCTCTTCATCTACTTCCGCAATGCGTGGTTCATCCTGCGCGAGAAGAAAGAGGCCCAGGAGAGCGGCGCCGTCAGCTGAGATTGCTGACGCGCGCGAAGCTCGCCTCGAGATCGGCGACCAGATCGGCGGTGTCTTCGAGGCCGATCTGCAGGCGGATGATGTGATCCTCCGCCGGCCAGGGTGCGGCCGTGCGGCGTGGCCGTCCGATGATGGCGAGGCTCTCGTAGCCGCCCCATGAGAAGCCGAGCCCGAACAGCCGGAGACCGTCCAGGAACGCCTTCACCTTGTCGAGGCTCCAACCGTCCGGGATGACGCCGAACAGGCCGCTCGCCCCTGTCATGTCGCGCTTCCAGATCGCATGGCCCTCATCCGAGGCCAGGCCGGGATGCATGACGCGCTTCACTTCGGGACGCCCCTCCAGCCAGCGCGCGATCGTCAGGGCGGACTGCATCTGCCGGTCGAGGCGGACGCCCATGGTGCGGATGCCGCGCAAGGTCAGGTAGATGTCATCCGGTCCGACGCAGAGGCCGAGATTGCTGTGCGTGTCGCGCAGCAGCGGATAGGCGCGCTTGCTGGCGGCGACGGTACCGATCATGACGTCGGAATGGCCGCAGAGATATTTCGTGCCGGCGATGATCGCGAGGTCGACGCCATGCTCAATCGGTTTGAAGAAATAGGGCGTCGCCCAGGTGTTGTCGGCCAGCACGAAGGCGTCGCGCGCATGGGCGGCGGCGGCGATCGCGGGAATGTCCGAGACCTCGAAGGTCAGCGAACCGGGGCTTTCGAGATAGACCGCGCGGGTGTTCGGCTTGAACAGCGTGGCGATTCCCGCACCGATTTCCGGCGCGAAGAAGGTCGTCTCGACCCCCATGCGCTGCAGGATGCCGGTCGCGACGTTGCGGGCGGGATCGTAGACATTGTCGGCCATCAGCAGGTGGTCGCCGGCACGCAGCACCGAGAGCAGGGCGGTCGATACGGCCGAGAGGCCCGAGGGACACAGCACGCTGCCTTCGGCGCCCTCCATCTCCGACATGGTCGCTTCGAGCGCCTCGATCGTCGGCGTCCCGCGCCGGCCATAGGTATAGCGTTGCTGTCCGCTCAGGAGGTCGTCGGATGTTTCGAAGAGCACGGTCGAGGCGTGCACGACGGGCGGATTGACGAACGGACCGGTGAGCGCCTGGCCGCGGCCGCTGCGCACCAGACGCGTCAGGGGCTTCTCACCAGCGTGGTCATGGTCATTCCGAGACATGGGAACTCCGAAGCGGGCAAACGGTTGGCGGGGGCCCGGAACACGTGTCCCGTGCAGGCGCACCAAGCCAAAACCTTTGCAGGAACAAGGGTCTGTCAGTGGAACAGCGCCCCCTTGACCCGCTTGGCATAATGCCATGTGATGGACGGGTCAATTCAAGTTGCCGCCGGCGGAGCATCAGCTCGACGCAAGTGCCGGTCGTCGACCAAGGTCGTGGAGGGCCGTGATCGCGCGATCCAGTCAGATCAAGCGACAGCTGAGAAGATCTCGAAAACGAGACGATGCTGCTTCGGACTGAAACGACAGACACTCCAGGGGAAAAGAAGGCTGCACGATGTACAGGACAATCGCATCTATTCTGGTTGGCGCCGCAATGGCGGTGGCGGGCGCGGCGACAGCGGGCGCTGGAACGCTCGAAGACGTCAAGGCCAAGGGCTTTGTTCAATGCGGTGCCAATGGCGGAAATCTGATTGGATTTGGCGCCACGGACGAGAACGGCGAGTGGACGGGTATCGATGTCGACTTCTGCCGTGCCGTGGCCGCGGCCATCTTCAATGATCCGACCAAGGTCAAGTTCACGCCGCTGAACGCCAAGGAGCGCTTCACGGCGCTTCAGTCCGGCGAGGTGGACGTGCTTTCGCGCAATACCACCTGGACGATGTCGCGCGACAGCTCGCTGGGCCTGCAGTTCGTCGGCGTCACCTACTACGACGGCCAGGGCTTCATGGTGCGCAAGGCGCTCGGCGTGTCCTCTGCCCTCGAGCTTTCCGGCGCCAAGGTCTGCACCCAGACGGGCACCACCACCGAGCTGAATCTTGCCGATTTCTTCCGCTCGAACAACATGCCCTACGAGGTCGTGGCCTACGAGAAGAACGAGGAAGTGCTGCAGGCCTATGAGGCGGGTCGCTGCGACGCCTACACGACCGACGCCTCCGGCCTCTATGCCGAGCGCCTGAAGCTGACCGCGCCCGACGATCACATGATCCTGCCGGAGATCATCTCGAAGGAGCCGCTCGGTCCGGCCGTCCGCCAGGGCGACGACAAGTGGTTCACGGTGGTCAAGTGGACGCTGTTCGCGCTCCTGAATGCCGAGGAGCTCGGTCTGACCAAGGCGAACATCGACCAGAAGAAGACGTCGGACAATCCTGAGATCAAGCGTTTCCTCGGCATCGAGGGCGACTTCGGCACGGCGGTCGGCCTGTCGAACGACTGGGCCTACAATGTCATCAAGCAGGTGGGCAATTACGGCGAGATCTTCGACGCGAACATCGGTCCGTCGACCCAGCTCGGCATCGCCCGCGGCCTGAACAATCTCTGGTCGAAGGGCGGCATCCAGTACGCGCCCCCGATCCGCTGATTTCAGAGCATCCGACCACGGGCGGCCTTGCCGCCCGTGGCATCGCCCCGTTCGACGGACGCCAAGATCCGGGCCGGAGGCGATGAAGGGAAGCATGCCGGCAACGCCAATGCCGGGCCGACCAGGGGGACATTCGTTTGACCGACAGAGGCGCGGCGTCCGCAGGGGGACGCATGGCATCCCTCCTCAACAATCCAACGGTCCGGGGCATCGCCTTTCAGCTTGTCTTTGTTCTCGTTCTCGGATGGCTGATCTGGGACATCATCGACAACACCGCCCGCAATCTCCAGAAGGCGAACATCGCCGCGGGCTACGGCTTCATCGATCGCACCGCCGGCTTCGGCATCATCCAGCGACTCGTCGAGTACACCGAGGCTTCCTCCTATGGCCGGGCGCTTTTCGTAGGCCTGCTGAACACGCTGGTCATCGCGGGCCTCGGTATCGTGATCGCCACGATTCTAGGCTTCATCGTCGGTGTTGCGCGGCTGTCTTCGAATTGGCTCGTCTCGCGCACGGCCGCCACCATCGTCGAGATCCTGCGCAACATCCCGCTGCTGCTGCAATTGTTCTTCTGGTACTTCGTCGTCCTCCGCAGTCTGCCTGGGATGCGGGATAAGCTGACGATCATCAGCGGCGTGCATCTGAACATCGGCGGCCTGCATGTTCCGCGCCTGGTCGCCGGAGAGGGCATATGGCTGGTGGCGGCTGCCATCCCGGCTGCCATCGCGGCGATGATCTTCGCGACCAGGTGGGCCCATGAGCGGCAGGACCGGACCGGAGTCCGGCCGCCGATCGGCATGATCAATCTGGCGCTGCTGATCGGTCTGCCCGTTGCGGCGTTTTTCATCGCCGGCCGGCCGCTCATCATCGACTTCCCCGTCTTCAGCGAAACGGGACCACTGCTGCAGCGCGGCTTCCAGGCCGGCACCGGCATGACGATCATTCCGGAGTTCATCGGACTGCTGCTGGCGCTCTCGATCTATACCGCCACCTACATCGCAGAGGTGGTGCGGGCCGGCATCCAGGCCGTGAGCCGCGGCCAGACGGAGGCCGCTCATTCGCTCGGGCTCCGTGCCGGGCCGACGCTGCGGCTCGTGGTGCTGCCGCAGGCGATGCGGGTCATCATCCCGCCGCTGACGAACCAGTACCTGAACCTGACCAAGAACTCCTCGCTCGCTGTCGCCATCGCCTATCCGGACCTCGTCGCGGTCGGCGGCACGGTGCTCAACCAGACGGGGCAGGCGGTCGAGATCGTCAGCATCTGGATGCTGTTCTATCTCGGACTGAGCGTGCTGACGTCGATCATCATGGGCTACTTCAACAAGCGCGCCGCGCTGGTCGAGCGGTGAGGAGAGCGCCATGAACGCACCGACCGAGAGCTTTGTGCGCGCCACGCTGATCGAACCCAAGGCGGCGCCGCGCAGCACCGTGGGAATCACCGGCTGGCTGCGGCAGAACCTGTTCTCTTCGCCGCTCAACAGCGTCATGACCGTCCTCATCCTGGCGTTCATCGTCTGGATGGTGACACCCTTCATCCGCTTCACGCTGGTGAACGCCGTCTGGGAGGGCGAGGACCGCAGCGCCTGCGCCACGGCGACGGGCGCGTGCTGGGCCTATGTGAAGGCCTATCTGCCGCAGTTCATCTATGGCCGCTATCCCATAGCCGAGCGCTGGCGGGTGGACCTCGTGCTCCTGTTGCTCGTCATAGGCCTCGTGCCGATGCTGATCCCGCGCGTTCCCTTCAAGCGGTTGAACGCGCTGTTCCTGATCGGCGTGTTCCCGGTCGTCGCCTTCATCCTGCTGACGGGTGGCCATGTCCGGTATGTCGGGGGCCTGATTCCGTCCAGCCTGATGGCGCCGTCTCCGCTGCGTTTCGCCGTCCAGTACGCGATCGTCGCGGTGGTGATCGTCGGGGGGCTGGCGCTGTTCGCCGGGCTGGCGGGGCGACCGGCCGCGGGCCCGGCCACGGCGGCCGCGATCATTCTCGGCTACATCGCGGTCGTCCTCCTGCTGGCCGGCCTCGATTTCGGGCTGGTGCCGGTGGAGACGGCCAACTGGGGCGGCCTGCTCGTCACCCTCGTCGTCGCGATTTCCGGCATGGTGGCGTCGCTGCCGCTCGGTATCCTGCTTGCGCTCGGGCGACGCTCCAAGATGCCGGTCGTCAGCCTCGCCTCGACCATCTTCATCGAGGTCTGGCGCGGCGTACCGCTGATCACCGTGCTGTTCATGGCGTCGGTGATGCTGCCGCTGTTCCTGCCGGACGGCGTCACCTTCGACAAGCTCTTGCGGGCGCTGATCGGCGTCGCGCTCTTCCAGGCCGCCTACATGGCCGAAACCATTCGCGGCGGCCTGCAGGCGATCCCGCGCGGCCAGTACGAGGGCGCCATGGCACTCGGGCTCGGCTACTGGCAGATGATGCGCATAATCGTCCTGCCACAGGCGCTGCGTGTCGTCATCCCCGGCATCGTCGGTGCCTTCATCTCCTTGTTCAAGGACACCACGCTGGTCATCATCATCGGCCTCTATGACTTCCTCGGCCAGATCCAGGCCTCGGCCAATGACGTCAAATGGGCCTCGCCGGTGACGGGCCTGACTGGCTATATCTTCGCAGCCATGGTGTTCTGGGCGTTCTGTTTCGCGATGTCGCGCTATGCCGCCTTCACCGAACGTCGGCTCGATAGGGGCCGCAGATAGTATTCAAAGGGAAACCACATGTCGGACCCGTCCGTTGCCGCCCTTGAAACAACGCTCGTGACGCCGCCGCCCCTGACGGTGTCTTCGACCGACGTCGCTGTCGAGATGGTCGACGTTAACAAGTGGTATGGCGAATTCCACGTGCTGCGCGACATCAATCTGACCGTGATGCGCGGCGAGCGCATCGTGATCTGCGGACCGTCCGGGTCCGGCAAGTCGACCCTGATTCGATGCATCAACCGGCTCGAGGAACACCAGAAGGGCAAGATCGTCGTCGACGGCAAGGAACTCACCAACGACCTGCGCAAGATCGATGAGGTCCGGCGCGAGGTCGGCATGGTGTTCCAGCACTTCAACCTGTTCCCGCACCTGACCATCCTCGAGAACTGCACGCTGGCGCCGATCAATGTCCGCAAGATGCCGAAGCGCGAGGCCGAGGAGATCGCGATGCAATATCTGACCCGGGTAAAGATCCCGGAGCAGGCGAACAAATATCCGGGCCAGCTTTCGGGCGGGCAGCAGCAGCGCGTGGCGATCGCGCGCTCTCTCTGCATGAATCCGCGCGTCATGCTGTTCGACGAACCCACATCCGCCCTCGATCCCGAGATGATCAAGGAAGTGCTCGACGTCATGGTCGGTCTGGCCATGGAGGGCATGACCATGATCTGCGTGACGCACGAGATGGGCTTCGCGCGCCAGGTCGCCAATCGCGTGATCTTCATGGACGGTGGCCAGATCATCGAGCAGAACGACCCGGTGAGCTTCTTCACCAACCCGCAGCATGAGCGGACCAAGCTCTTCCTGAGCCAGATCCTGCACTGAGGTCAGGTTCAGCGCCGAGGCAGGTATCTCCCGAGATAAAAATGCCCGGCAGGTCACTGCCGGGCTTTTGCTTTTCTGGTTCAGCGCCCCATCAGCAGGGGCGTGATGTTGCGGATGGTGACGCGGCGGTTTTGGCGTTCCGGCGCCTCCGTCGGGACCTTCAGATAGCGCTCGCCATAGCCCTGGCTGACGAGCGCATCGCGCGGGATGTCGAAATAATCCGACAGGATGCCCGCGACGGCGGCGGCGCGGCGGTCGGAAAGCTCCAGATTGGCCAGGTCCGTGCCGACCGCGTCGGTGTGCCCCTCGATCAGGAAGACCGCGTTCGGGTCGCGATCGATGACGCGCCCGATCGCCCGTCCGATGGCCCGAAGCTTGCGGACCTGGTCGTCCGGCACCCGTGCCGAGCCGAAGTCGAAGGTGATTGAATCGATGTCGACGCGGCGCACCATGTCACGGACGCGGGGATCCCGGCGGATCTCGTTGACCGAGTAGCCCCGATCGATCCGCTGCACCGGCGCGGCGCGGAACGTCTCCTCGATCTGCCGCTCGGAGGCGCGGCCGCCGTCGATGAAGCGGTCGTTCGGCCGGTAGGGGCGGCGATCATCGCGATATCCGGGGGGCGGCGGGACCTCGCGATCCCCAAATCCCGGACCATCGATGTAGATGTCGCGCTGCGGGGGAGCGTCGCGATAGTCACGATAGCGGCCGTCAGGATTGTCCGGGCGAGGCGGCCGCGCGTCGGGACGCGGCCGCGATCCATCCGGACGGGCCTGCTCGCCACGCGGTGGCCGTGCGCCCGTCTCGGCCGGGCGGCGCTCGGGCGTCGGCTGTGCCTTGGGCGGCTGCGGCTTCGCGGGTTCAGCTTTTGGTGGCTCGGGCTTCGCCGGCGGCAGCTTCTGCGCCCCGTCGGGCGCGGGCTTTGCATCCGGTGCATCCGGCTTCTTGGCGCCGGCGGGCGGCTGATAGGGCTTGGGCTGCTCGCCACCGGCTGCCGGCGGACGGGCCGGGCGGCCGTCGCCTTCCCCGCTTCGAGGCGGCTGGGCGGGCGCAGGCTTGGCGGGTTCGGCAGGCGCAGGCGTCCCGGCGCTGCCCTCGGCCGCGCGCAGGTCCTTCATCGCGTCCGCGACTCCACGGCGAGCCGCGCGGACGTCGCCGCCCGTCTCCTCGGCCTGCTGCAGGGACCGCTGCGCCTGCTCCAGCAGTTCGCGGGCTCGCTGGACGCGATCCTCGGCGGCCTGGGCAACGACGATCGGCGCCCCGGGGGCGCGTTGCTCGGCGAGGGTCGTGAGCGCGCTACCGAACAGGGCGGGGATGGCAACCGATGAAAGCAGAAGGAATTGAGTGAGTTTCATGGTCTTCCTGCAACTGGGCCTCAGCAGGCCGTGGTCCGCGACGCCTCCGGCGAGGTGTCCGAAGGCGCCTGTGCATGCCGGTCAAATGCGGCAGTCATGAGGGACATAAGCGCCGAGGGCCGCTGAACGGGGCCTGAATGCGCCGTTCAGGCTCGGATGGGTTAAACCCGTTCGAGCGGCTGGTGCGGGGCGGCGGGCAGGACGATCCGGATCGGATCGTCTGCGCGGACCGGGCCGCCGGCCCTGACGATTCCCATCACGCCGGCCTTGCGGATGAGGTTGCCTTCACTGTCGCGATCGAGCGTCGCGGCCATCAGGCCCTTCTGGTAGCGGTCGAGCTGGATGCAGGGATTTCGGAGTCCCGTGATCTCGACGATCGCCTCGGCGCCGATGCGGAGCAGGGCGCCGCGCGGCAGGCCGAGCAGATCGATTTCCCGCGTGGTAATGTTCTCGCCGATGGTCCCCGGTCCGACATCGAAGCCGCTTGCCCGCAATTCGTCGAGCAGTTCGGCGTGAACGAGATGCACCTGGCGCAGATTGGGTTGCGTCGGATCCTTCGCGACGCGCGAGCGGTGCTTGACCGTCGCGCCCATATGCGCGTCGCCAGCCACGCCCAACCCGGCGACAAGCCGGATTTCGGACTGGCCCATCTTGCTGAAGCTGTGGGTCGCGCTGAGCGCGACGGACAGGACGCGGGGCGCCATCGGCCTGCTCCGGGCGGCTATTGGTCGGCTGGGCCGGTGACGACGGGGGCATTCTCCGCGCCGCCCCATTCGGCCCAGGATCCGTCATAGAGCGCGACGTCGCGTGCCCCGATCGTCTCCAGCCCCAGCGACAGGATGGCGGCGGTCACGCCGGAACCGCAGCTGGTGACGATGGGCTTTTCCGGATCGACGCCGGCGGCCGCGAAAGCGGCCTCGATGTCGGCGTCGCCCTTGAGGCGGCCGTTGGCCACGAGCGCGCCGGAGGGCAGGTTGCGACTGCCGGGCATGTGGCCGGAGCGGAGTCCTGGCCGAGGTTCCGGCGCCTCGCCGCGGAAGCGCTCGCCCGAACGCGCGTCGACGACGGTCGCGCTGCCGGTCGCGACGATGTCCCGGACCTCGGCGATCGAGCGGACGGCGGCGGAATTGAGCCTCGCCTCGAAGCGCCTCGGCACCGGCTGCGCCTCGCCGGATTCGACTGGCCGGCCGTCTGCGATCCATTGCGGGAATCCGCCCTCTAGGATACGGACATCGGTGGCGCCCATGGTGCGGAACGTCCAGCGGACGCGGGGGGCGGAGAACAGGCCGGCGCCGTCATAGACGACAAGGGTCTGCTTGTCGGAAATGCCGAGGGCGCCGACGGTTCGTGCGAATTCCTCCGGCGACGGCAGCATGTGCGGCAGGCCGGAGCGGGTATCGGCGACCTTGTCGAGATCGAAGAAGACCGCGCCGGGGATGTGAGCCTTGCGGAACTCGGCCGCAGCGTCGCGGGCCTCCGTCGGCAGGTACCACGATCCGTCGATGATCGCGACGTCCGGATCGCCCAGATGCGCAGCGAGCCAGTCGGTCGAAACGAATGTGGTGGAACGGTCGGTCATGTCCGTCTCCGGTATGCGAATGCTGAACGTGGGACTCAGGCGAAGCGGATGCGCACGCGGCGATTCTGCTTGCCCTTATTCTCGATCTTGGCGACGACGAGCCCGCCGATCTCCGCCGTCGACTGGACATGCGTGCCGCCGCAGGGTTGCAGGTCGATGTTGCCGATGCGGACGAGGCGGACTCGGCCGCTGCCCATGGGCGGCATCACGCTCATCGTCTTGACGAGGCCGGGATTCGCCAGCAGTTCCTCGTCCGTGATCCACTCCGTCGTGACGGCGTGGTCCGCGCTGGCGAGCGCGTTGAGCTTCTCCTCGATCGCCTCCTTGGCGGGCACGGTGCCGTCGATGTCGAAATCGAGGTGACCTTCCTCGGCGCCGATGCGGCCGCCGGAGACAGGGAACGGCAAGGCCACCGTGAGCAGATGCAGCCCGGTATGGATGCGCATGTGGCGGTGGCGCGTCGCCCAGTCGAGATGCTGGACGACCGTCTCGCCAGGCGCGGGGAGCGAAGAACCCTCGGCCGGCACATGCACGATCTCGCTCTTGCTGTCGCCATAGACTGTTGTCGCGATCCTGACCATCGAGCCGTCGTCGCGCTCGATCGCGCCGATGTCGCCGGGCTGACCGCCGCCGGTCGCGTAGAACACGGTTCGGTCGAGGATGATGCCACCCCGGTCGTTAATGCCGACGACCTTTGCTTCAGCGGTCGAGAGATAGGGATCGTCGCGGAAGAGCAGGGTCGTCTCGGCCATCGTCACGCCTTCTCGTAGGGAATCTCGATCTCGGTCCGGCGTTCGAGCCAGCCGGGTACGGGCAGCCCTTTGTCGCGCAGGAAGGTCGGATTGAACAGCTTCGATTGATAGCGCGTGCCGTAATCGCAGAGGATCGTCACGATCGTATGGCCGGGGCCCAGATCCCTTGCGAGACGGATCGCGCCGGCGATGTTGATGCCCGACGAGCCGCCAAGGCAAAGGCCCTCGTGCTCGGCGAGCTCGAAGACGACCTCGAGCGCCTCGGTGTCGGTGATCTGATAGGCCCTGTTGACCGGGGCGTGTTCGAGATTGGCGGTGATCCGGCCCTGGCCGATGCCCTCGGTGATGGAGGAGCCTTCCGCCTTGAGCACGCCGGTCGTGTAGTAGCTGAAGAGGGCGGCGCCGAGCGGATCGGCGAGCGCGATCTGGATGTCGGGATTGCTGGCCTTCAGCGCGATGCCGACGCCGGCAAGCGTGCCGCCCGAGCCGACGGCCGAGACGAAGCCGTCGACCTTGCCGTCGGTCTGCGCCCAGATCTCCGGGCCGGTCGTTTCGATATGCGCCTGCCGGTTGGCGACATTGTCGAACTGGTTGGCCCAGATCGCGCCATTCGGCTCCGTCTGCGCCAGCTGGGCGGCGAGGCGACCCGATAGCTTCACGTAGTTGTTCGGATCGCGGTAGGGAACGGCCGGCACTTCGATGAGCGTGGCGCCGGCGAGCCGCAGGGCGTCCTTCTTCTCCTGCGACTGGGTCTCGGGAATGACGATGACGGTCTTGAAGCCCAGCGCGCTGGCGACGAGGGCGAGGCCGATGCCGGTGTTGCCCGCCGTGCCCTCGACAATCGTGCCGCCCGGGCGGAGCTGCCCCTTGGCGATCGCGTCCCGGATGATGAAGAGCGCGGCGCGATCCTTGACTGACTGCCCCGGATTCATGAACTCGGCCTTGCCCAGGATCTCGCATCCGGTCTCTTCGGAGGCACGGCGCAGGCGGATCAACGGGGTATTGCCAATGGCTTCGACGACGGACGGTAAGACGGCCATGATTGCTTTCTGGACTGTGGGACGAGGAGGCTAGCTGGCCCAAAGACTGGCTTCAAGCCGGCCTCTCCCGCAAAGCACCGTTCCGCGCCACGAGGACACGGACCGGAATAGAATTTCCGAACTCAGCGCAGATTTGAAATCTCAATCCGAATCTTCGCCGCGCATGTGCCCGAAGGCTGCGAGCGCGCGTTCGCGCGTCGCGCCGAGGTCGACGATGGGATCCGGGTATGCCGCCGCGACGCCCGACTTCCACGGCGCGTGGATCTGTCGATCCGGAAGGGTCGCCAGTTCGGGGACGAAGCGCCTGACATAGGCGCCGTCCGGATCGAACTTCTCGCCCTGCAGCACGGGATTGAAGATGCGGAAATAGGGCGCCGCGTCCGCTCCGGAGCCTGCAACCCACTGCCAGCTGGCCGGATTGTTCGCCGCATCCGCATCGACCAGCGTGTCCCAGAACCATGCCTCCCCGATCCGCCAGTCCACGAGCAGGTTCTTGACCAGGAACGACGCGACGATCATGCGGACGCGATTGTGCATCCATCCGGTCTGCCAGAGTTCGCGCATGCCGGCGTCGACGATGGGGATGCCGGTTCGGCCTTCTTCCCAGGCTGCGAGCGCATCATCGTCGATCGGCGGCCAGGGAAAGGCGTCGAAACGCGGCTGGAAGTTGCGGGTCGCGAGGTCGGGCTGGTGGAACAGCAGGTGCCACGAGAACTCGCGCCAGCCGATCTCGGAGCGGAACTTGTCGATATCAGCGACGTCGGTTCCCGGCATATCGGGCGCCACGCGCTGCCAGAGCTGGAACGGGCTGATCTCGCCGAAGCGCAGATGCGGCGACAGCCGCGACGACGCTTCCGCCGCCGGCTGGTCGCGCTCGGCCGCATAGCGCCGGAGCCGGTTCGGGACGAAATCGTCCAGTCTGGCCCCGGCGCCCGATTCGCCCGGTCGCCAGGTGTCGCGCAGTCCCGCCGCCCAGTCCGGCTTGGTCGGCAGCAGCGACCAGTTCACGAGATCGTCGGTGACGATTCCCTTGGCCGCTGGCGGGAGACGCGAGGGAGCATCGAGCGGCGCGCGGGGCGTGCCGCTCTCGCGGCAGGCTTTCCAGAAGGGCGTATAGACGCGGAAGGGGTCGCCTGCCTTCGTCCGCACCGTCCACGGCTCGAATAGAAGATTGGCCTGGAAGCTCTCGACGCGCAGGCCGGCATCCTTGAGGCGGGCCTTGAGCGCGCTGTCGACGGCGCGTTCGCCGCCGCCATAGCGCCTGTTCCAGAAGACGCTCGCCGCGTCCGTCTCGCTCACCAGCGCAAGCAAGACCTCCTCGGCCGGGCCATGGCGAAGAACCAGTGCCTGTCCCGCCTGGGCAAGCGACTGCGACAGGGCGGCCAGCGACTGGTGCAGCCACCATCGCGCGGCGCCGCCGAGCGGCCGGATGTCCTCGCTCATCTGGTCGAGCACATAGACAATGACGAGCGCGGCATCGCGTTCCGTTGCGTCGCGACAGCCGGCCAGCAAGGCCGGATTGTCGGCGAGCCGGAGGTCGTCGCGCAGCCAGACGATGGCGGGTCTCGGCGACATCGGCGTCTATTCGGCCGGCGCCAGGCGCGCGCGCGCCGGGACGATCCGCGCCCAGGCCGGGCGTTCGAACAGGAAGCGGAACCGGGTGCCCCGCACCAGCCATTCGAGCACCAGCGGCGCTGTGACGCCGGCGGCGGTGACGACTAGCGCGACCGTGCCGAGATCGGGGATGAAGCCCGTCTTGAGCAAGACGGCGCGCGTCGCCGCCATGGGCAGGAAGAAGGCGAGGTAGATCGCGATCGAATGCTCGCCGCAATAGCGCAGCGGTGCCATCCGATCGGCCATGGAGAGCAGGGCCGAGAAGGCAACCACGGCGCAGGCGCCGAGAATGCCGAGACCGAGTCCGATGAGGGGCAGCTCCGAATAGCCGCCGAAGACGGCAAGCCCGTTGACGACGGCCCAGGCAACCAGGCCGAGCGCTGCTGGAACGGGCCGCGCGATCACGGCGGCGGCCAGGCCGAAGACCTGCGGCGCGAGCACATAGCCGGCATAGAAATAGACGAAGCGCGCCGCGAATTCGTCGGGGATCACCCAGCCGGTATGGATCGGCGCGATTTCGAGCGCGGCGGCCACGACCAGAACCAGCCAGGCCGGCACGCCGCGCAACAGCTTGGTTGCGGCGAAGAAGATCGGCAGGAGGTAGATGAACCAGAGCGTGCCGAACGGCTCGACGAAGGCGAGCAGGAACTGGCCGATGGCGCCGCCGACGCCCATCTCCGCCGCCATGCCGGGCGCCTTGAAGACGAACTGGATGACGAGCCACAGCCCGTAGAAATAGGCGAAGTGGACGATCTTCTTGTCGGCATAGCTGCGCCAGTCGCGATCGATGACGCGCGACAGGAACAGGCCGGAGATCAGGAAGAAGTCCGGCATGCGGAATGGCTTGGCGAAGGCGACGAGATGGCCGAGCCAGCTCTCCGCGCCCGCCGCCTTTTCGACGCCGAGCGTCGAATGCATCATCACCACCATGACGATGCAGAAGCCCTTGGCGTAGTCGACCCAGTCGATGCGCGCACGCTCTGCCATTCTCACCCGTTCCGTTCCAGCATGGCGGATCTTGCGCTGGCCGATGCAGCGATCTGGTGAAGGGTTGCGCGGGCGGGGGGCCGGCGCATCACGTCAGGAGGAGTTTCAGTTGATGCCGCGCTGGGCCGCGCAATTCTTGGCGACGGCGACTTCGATCAGGGCGATGCGCTCGCCGCGGACATGCGCCATGAAGTCTTCATAGGTCGGGTTGGGCGTGCGGATGCCGAGCAGGATGAACTGCAGGGTCGGGTTCCGGCGCAGTTCGTCCCAACTGTTGCTGTTGCTGGAGATCGGCACGTTCAGCGCCTGGATGCGGGAGGCGATCTCGTCGCAGGAGAGATTGCGGAACTGGCTCGAATCGACAGGTTCGATGCGCTCCGACTGGGCCGCCGCGGGGACGATGTAGGCGATGATGGACGCGACGATCAAAAACAGGCCGGCCAGCAAGATCAAGATATTCCGAATCATAGTCCTCTCCCAAACGCCAATGCCGCGCTGCGGTTGCGTCGACTATAGACCGTCGAAGTAAGCATTGCATCGCGGCATTGGCGCGATGGTTACTCAACCTCCCAGCATGGCGGCCTCCGCTTCCGCAAGCGCTGCCGGCCGCACACTGCGTTCCGGGAGATTGACCGCCGCGCCCGAGACGGAGGCCTCGATCATGCCCTCCAACACCTCCAGCACATGCAGAGCGAGCGCGCCGGGCGGCCGTTTGCGAGGGCGCTGGCGAGATCGGCCACGCCCAGCATGCGGTAGTTGGCGCGGTCCGGCGCGTCGTAGGGCCAATTGAGCCGTCCATGCCGCAGTTCGGAGGTCTCGTGCGCTTCCCAGTCCGCTCCCCGACGGCTGATCGCGACCGCGCCGCCGAACGTGTCGGGATCGGGCAGGCGCAAGGATCCTTCCGTGCCGTGCAGTTCGATCGGATGGTTGCCGTGCCGGAAGACGTCCCAGCTCATGCCGGCGACAACCGTCGCCCCGGAGGCGAATTCGACGAGCGCCGTGATCGTCGTCGGGGTGCCGACGCTGAACCGCGTGCCATTCGCCGGTCCCGGTGCGGTGATCAGGCGTTCCGGCTCGCCGGTGACATTCATCGCCAGGACCCGCCGGGCCGGGCCAAGCAGGTTGACCAGCATGGTGACGTAGTAGGGGCCCATGTCGAGTACCGGACCACCGCCGGGCTGGTAGTAGAATTGCGGGCTTGGATGCCAGTGCTCCATGCCGCGCGTCATCATGAAGGCTGTGCCGGTGACGACTTTGCCGATCGCGCCCTCATCCATCAGCCGGCGGGCGAGGCGGCCCGCCGCGCCGAGGAAGGTGTCGGGTGCCGAGCCGATCGACAGGCCGCGCCGGTCCGCCTCCTCGACCAACTGGCGGCCGAGCGCCGCCGTCGCCGCCAATGGCTTCTCGGTGAAGACGTGCTTGCCGGCGCTTAGCGCGGCCATCGAGACGTCGAAATGCGCGTTGGGGACGGTGAGGTTCAGCACGAGATCGATGTCTTCGGCGGCGAGAAGGGCATCGATGGAGGCGGAGCGGATCCCGAACTCCTCGCCGCGCCGAGCGGCAGCCTCGGCCGAGATGTCGGCGCAGGCGCGGATTTCGACGCCCTGAAACAGCGTGGCGTTGCGCAGATAGGTGGCGGCGATGTTGCCGCAGCCGATGACCCCGATTCCGAGCTTCGCCATTCCATCCCCCGTTGTGCGCATTTGTGCGCATTTATGCATCAATATGCTTGACGATCAGCGGTAATGCAGCAAGGTTGGCGGCGCAAGAATGCAAGTCCCGCTCCCGGAGCCCGCAGAATGCTGCAGATCGGCTGTCAGACCTACACCTGGGAAATGTTGGGCGACGGCTGGTCGGGGGACGCGGACGATCTCGTCGCGGCGATCGCCAGGGCCGGTTATGCCGGGATCGAGATCACAGATCGGATGATTGGTGCCTATGCGGGGCGACCGGAGGCGTTCGGGAAGCTGCTCGCGGCGCACGGCCTGGACCTCGTGGCCTTCGCCTGCGCCAGCGACAGCGGCTACACAGAACCGGCGCTGAAGGCCGCCGATCTCGTCATGATCGACCGGGCGCTCGACTTCGTCGCGGCCTTTCCCGGCGCGACGCTGTCGCTCGGCAGCGCGACCATCATGTCGCCTGGCGCGCGCGAATCGAAATTCGACGCCGCGGCCGACCTCTACAATGCCGCCGGCGAACTGGGCCGACGCGCCGGGGTGCCCGTGGCCGTGCATCCGAGCTCGCACCACGACACGCTTCTGTTCAGCGGCGCCGACTACGACGCCCTGTTCGCCCGGCTCGACCCGGACCTCGTGCGCTGGGTGCCCGACACGGGGCACATCCTGCGCGGCGGCATGGACATCCTCGACACGCTCGCGACCTATCGGGACCGCATCCGCTATCTTCATCTGAAGGATGTCGACGCCGCGGGCTGCTGGCGCATGCTCGGTGCGGGCCTTTGCGACGTGCGCGCCGTGGTGGACGCGGTCGCGGCGGCCCCCAATTTCAACGGCTGGCTGGTGCTTGAGGAGGAATCCGACGACGCCGCGGCCGATCCGGCCGCTGCGGTCCTGACCAACCGCGAAACCCTGCGGGCGCTCGCCGCCTGAGACCACAAGAGGACATGCGATGATCAAGAAGGACGCGCGCCGGCTGCGGGTCGGAGTGCTCGGTGCCGGCCCGATCGCCCAGTTCGCGCATCTGGAATCCTGCGTGAAGGCCCGCAACGCCGATCTCTATGCGATCTGCGACGCGGCGCCGGATCTGCTGGCCCGGATGGCCGCGACCTATGAGCCGCAGAAAGCCTATGCCGATTACGAGGCGATGCTGGCCGATCCGGAGGTCGAGGCGGTGATCGTCGCGATTTCCGACAGCTTCCATGTCTCGATGGCGATCCGCGCCCTGGAGGCGGGCAAGCATGTGTTGTGCGAGAAGCCGCTCGGCACGTCGGTCGAGGAGGTCGAGGCGTTGAAGGAGGTCGTCGAACTGACGGGCCTGACGCTCCAGGTCGGCCACATGAAACGCTTCGATCCGGGCATCGAGGCCGCGCGCGACTTCGTCCGGGACGAGATTGGCGAGCTGCTGGCGCTGAAGGCCTGGTACTGCGACAGCACGCATCGCTACACCATGACCGACGCGGTGCAGCCGCTGCCGATCACGAGCCGGTTCGCCAAAAAGCCGAGCGAGGATCCGAAGGCGGATCTGCGCCGCTACTTCATGCTCGCGCATGGCAGCCATCTCGTCGATACCGCACGCTTCCTGTGCGGGGAGATCACGGAAGTGCGGGCGCGCCTGTCCGAACGCTTCGGCGCCTATAGCTGGTTCGTCGAGACCAGCTTCGCCAATGGCACGCTCGGCCATCTCGACCTGACGGTCGCGGTCCGCATGGACTGGTTCGAGGGTTTCCAGCTCTATGGCGAGAACGGCAGCGTGATCGCCAAGACCTACAATCCCTGGTATTTCAGATCGAGCGATGTCGAGATCTTCTCCGAGAAGGACGCCAGCTATCGCCGGCCGATCGGCGCGGATGGCCATTTCTTCCGTCGCCAGCTCGAGGGCTTCGCCGACACGATCCTGAGCGGCGCGCCGCAGCGGGGCGCCGACATCCATGACGGCCTTGCCTCGGTGCGCGCCATGGCGGCCATCGCCGAGTCGGTCCGGACCGGCAAGGCGGTCAGCGTCCCCGGCATGGTGGGGGCGGTCTGATGCGCCTCGGCATCTTCGCCAAGACCTTTTCTGGTAGCGTTCCGTTAACCGTGCTGCAGGCGGTGAAGGCAGCGGGCTACGGCGCGACGCAGTTCAACATGGCCTGCGCCGGATTGCCGGCCATGCCGGACGAGATTCCGGACGATACCATCGAGACGATCCGCATGGCGTCGATGGCGACCGGCGTCCGGATCGCCGCGCTCTCCGGCACCTACAACATGATCCATCCGGACAAGGCGGTGCGCGAGACGGGCCTGCGGCGGCTCGGCGTCATGTTGGAGGCGGCGAAGGCGTTGGCGGTTCCGCTCGTCACGCTCTGCACCGGCACGCGCGCCCCCGTCGATCAATGGGCCCACCATCCGGACAATGCGACGCCGGAGGCCTGGGCGGATCTGCTCGCCGAGATGGAGAAGGCGGTCGCGCTGGCGGACAAGGCTGGCATCGATCTTGGCATCGAGCCGGAGCAGGCGAATGTCGTGACCTCGGCCGAGGACGGCAGGCGGCTCCTCGCGGCGGTCGCTTCGGAGCGAATCCGCTTCGTCCTCGATCCCGCCAACCTGTTCGAGATCGCCGACCGTGACACGGCGCGCGCCATCGTCGCCGATGCGGTCGACACGCTCGCCGGCCGCATCGCCATGGCGCATGCCAAGGACCGCAAGGCGGATGGCAGCTTTGCGACCGCCGGCACCGGAATCGTCGATTTCCCGGATTTCTTCGCCCGCCTGCGCAAGGCCGGTTTCGACGGCCCGGTGGTGACGCACGGGCTCTCGGCCGGGGAGGCGCCCGGCGTCGCCCGCTATCTCTCGGGGCTGCTCGGGCCATGACCGAATTGACCCTCCGTCGAGACGATGCCGAACTCCATGTCCTCGACAGCGACCTCGGCTTTCCGGTCGTGTTCCAGCACGGCCTCGGCGGCGACGGCGCCCAGGTCGAGGAGAATTTCCCCGATGACCCGGCGTTTCGCCGCCTGACGGTCGAATGCCGGGCGCAGGGGCGCTCGACGCCGGGCAGCGTCCGGCCGTTCTCGATCGCGATGTTCGCCGACGACGTTCTCGCCGCCTGCGACGCGCGGGGGATCGAGCGCTTCGTCGTCGGCGGCATCTCGATGGGGGCGGCCATCGCGCTCCGCATCGCCGCGCGCCACCCCGACCGCGTCGCCGGGCTCGTCCTGGCGCGGCCGGCCTGGCTGTTCGAGGCCGGCCCGGACAACATGCGCCCCTATGGCGAGGTCGCCGCGCGGATGCGCCAATACCCGCGCGAGACGGCCCGCGACGCCTTCGCCCGGACCGAGACGGCCGAGAAGCTCGGTCGCGACGCGCCCGACAATCTTGCCTCGCTGCTGAAGTTCTTCGATCGGCAGGACCTCGCCGTCACCGCCGACCTGCTCGGCGCCATCGCCCTAGACGGACCGGGCGTCGCGGAGGCCGAGGCGGCCGCGCTGAAGGTGCCGACGCTCGTCATCGGGCATGGCGTCGATGACGCCCATCCGCTCGCCTATGCGCGGCGTCTCGCCGCGACCGTTCCCGGCGCCCGCCTGGTCGAGATCGCGCCGAAGGCGACCGACAAGCCGCGCCACGTCACCGAATTCCGTTCCGCGCTCGATGCGTTCCTGCGCGCCACCCTTCCAGTCCGGGAGTTCCACACATGACCACCGCCAACCGGCCCGCCGCGAACTGGCTGCAATCCCTGCCGCGCGACCGGCTGATGGGCGAATTCTCGCTCTGGTCGGCCGATCTCTGCAACATGGAGCGCGACATCGCGCGCACGGCCCCGCATGTCGACCTCTACCATATCGACGTCGCCGATGGCCGATTCGCGCCGAGCTTCCTGTTCTTCCCGGATCAGGTCGCCCGCATCCGGGCGATCACGGACCGTCCGCTGCATGTGCACCTGATGGTGGAGGGCGACATCGTTCTGTCGCAGATCCGCCAGTTCGCGGAAGCCGGCGCCGACCTGATCTCGATCCATCCTGAGAACGGCCCCGTCGTCAGCGAGGCGCTGGCGCTGATCCGCGAGCTCGGCGTCGCCGCCGGCCTGGTCCTGCGGCTCGAAACGCCGGTCGAGATCCTGCGCCAATGGCTGGGCGAGATCGATTTCGTGACCCTGCTCGGCACCGCCATCGGCGTGAAGGGGCAGGGGCTTTCCGACGCGGCCTGCCCGCGCCTGCAGGCCGTCCGCGCCTTGCTTCGGGAAGCAGGCCGCGAGGACGCGGTGCGGCTCGCGGCCGATGGCGGCATTCGCGACAACACGGTGCCGCGCCTGCGCGCCGCCGGCGCGGAGACGGTCGTGCTCGGCTCGCTCGCCTTCGGCGATCCGGACCTCGCTGCCCGCATGGACTGGCTGCACAAGCTTCCGGCGCCGGACAGCGCGGCATGACGAAGACGGCGCTCGCGATCGATCTCGGCGGCACGGAGCTGCGCGCGGCGCTCGTGACCACCGAGGGGGATGTCGCCGGCTTCGCCGCGACCCCGACGGATGCTCGCGGCGGTCCCGATGCCGTCATCGCGCAGATGATCGGGCTGGTCGAAGAGGTGCGCGCCGAAGCGCCAGGCGCCCGGCCGGTTGGGCTCGGAATAGGCGCGCCGGGTCCGCTCGATCCGGAGGCGGGAATCGTCGTCGATGCGCCGACGCTTTCCGGCTGGCAGGACGTGCCGCTGGTCGCGATCCTCACCGAACGCCTCGGCCTCGCGGTGAAGCTGGAGAATGACGCCAACGCGGCCGCGCTCGGCGAATGGCGTTTCGGCGCTGGGCAGGGCACGCAGTCGATGGTGTTCATCACCGTGTCGACCGGAATCGGCGGTGGCGTCATCGTCGACGGCCGTCTGCTGCACGGTCGTCGGGGCCTTGCGGGCGAGATCGGCCACATGGCCGTCTCGGATCGACCGGAGCGCTGCGCCTGCGGCGCGACAGGCTGTTGGGAAGCGCTTGCCTCCGGCACGGCGCTGTCGCGCGAAGCGGCGCAGCGCGTGCGGTCGGGCCAGGCGCCGGCTCTGGCGGCGCTTGCCGGCGACGCTCCCGTCACCGCGCGCCATGTCGGCGAGGCGGCGCGCGCTGGCGATGCCGAAGCGCTTGGCCTGCTCGACGCCGAGGCGCGCTGGCTCGGCATCGGGCTGACCAATCTGCTTCACCTCTATTCGCCGGAGCGGCTGATCCTCGGTGGCGGCGTCGGCAACCTGCTACCGCTGATGCAGGCGACGATCGGCCAGACGATCCGCGAGCGCGCCATGCCGGCCTTTCGCGATGTCCCGGTCGTCGGCGCCGCGCTCGGCAGCCATGCCGGGCTTGTCGGCGCGGCGAGCCTCGTGCTCTAGGGGGCGCCATGAGCCTTGAAGACCTCTCGCCCGATCCCGAATCCGGCAACGCCCTTCCGGCATTGCGGCACAGCCGCCTGTTGCAGTTCCTGCAGGAGCGCGGCCAGGCGACGGTCGCCGAACTGGTCGCGCTGCTCGACGTCTCGCGCGACACGGTCCGTCGCGATCTGGTCCTGCTCGAGGGGCGCGGCCTGCTGGTCCGCACCCATGGTGGCGCCGTCACGAACGACCGTCTGGTCCGTGTCGACACCACCATGGGCCTGCGCATGGACGAGCATGTCGATGCGAAGCACCGGATCGGCCAGGCGGCCGCGACGCTGATCCGCGACGACGAGACGCTGATCCTGAATGGCGGCTCGACCATCGCCTTCTTCGCGGCGGCGCTGGGCGCGCGACGCAATCTGACCATCGTCACCAACAATCTCCGCGTTCCCGCCGTGCTGCCGGAAGCGAGCGTACAGTCGATCCACATCCTCGGTGGCGCCTATTGGCCGAACTATCAGGTGACGGTCGGTCCCGTCGGCTTCGCGGCGGTTTCCGGCATCCACGCCGATACGGCGGTGATCGGCTGCACCGGCGTCTCGGCATCCGGCATCTCGATGACGAAGATTGACGAGGCCGCGCACACGGCCGGCATGATCCGGGTCGCCGCCCGCACCATCGTGGTGGCGGATCGGAGCAAGTTCGGCGTCGCCGCCTTCGCCGGCATCGCGGCGCTCGACGAAATTCAGTGTCTCGTCACCGATGCCGCACCGCCTGCCGATCTGGCCGAGGCGCTGGAAAAGGCCGGCGTGCAGGTGATCGTCTGCACGGGGTAGGGGGCGTTTGGCGGGCGGTGCTCGCTGTGTGCCCGGTCGTCTCGACAGGGGCCTTCCGCCGTTATCCCACACTCGCCGTCATCCCGGACGCAGCGCATCGGAGATCCGGGATTCATCCATCCGCGCTCAGTGCGTGAGATGTTCGCGCCGATACGCGAGCGAATTCTCCAGACCAGCCAACCTCCTTCCAACCCTGCGGAAATGGATCCCGGGTCAAGCCCGGGATGACGGGGAGGGAGCGGTGAGGTGGCGCGAGGTCCTGCCGCTCTGCAAGGCCCACCGAACGGTCCACTTCGGCCCCCAGGCGCGGCCCAATCGCTGCCAATCCACTTGTGACTCTCGCAAAACACCCACGCGGCCATCCATCGGTTGATTGCGGGCTCGATAAGCGGCACCTTGCGACGATTCTAATTTTCGAGTGATCGCAGCAGTGACGTCCTATGAGCCATGGAGCGCGGCGCGCGCTTCCGAAATCATCGCCGCCCATGCCGGCTGCGAAGGCCCTACCTTGCCGATCCTGCATGCGATCCAGGACGCTTTCGGCTTCGTGCCGGAAACGGTCGAGCCGATGATCGCCGAGGCGCTCAACCTGTCGCGCGCCGAGGTGCATGGCGTCGTCACTTTCTATCATGATTTCCGGCGCGTACCGGCGGGTACGCATGTGCTGAAGCTCTGTCGCGCCGAGGCCTGCCAGTCGATGGGCGGCGATGCGCTCGCGGCCCGCGTGGAAGCCGCGCTCGGTATTGCCATGGGCGAGACCACCGCCGACGGGCGCGTCACGCTGGAGCCGACCTATTGCCTCGGCCTCTGCGCCACGGCGCCGTCGGCGATGCTGGACGGCCGGCTCGTCGGGCGCCTCGATGCGGCCCGGCTCGACAAGCTCGTGGCGGAGGCGCGGCGATGAGCGCGCGCCTCTTCATCCCCGGCGACGCCGCCGCTGTCGCGGTCGGCGCCGACGACGTGGCGGGCGCCTTCGAGACCGAGGCGCGGGCACGCGGGCTCTCGCTCGACATCGTCCGCAACGGCTCGCGCGGCCTGTTCTGGCTGGAGCCGATGGTCGAGGTCGAGACGGCGGCGGGCCGCGTCGCCTATGGGCCTGTCGCGGCGGAAGACGTTCCGGCCTTGCTCGATGCCATGCTGGCGGGCGTGCCGCATGCCCTCAGTCTCGGCCCAACCGAAGACATTCCCTGGCTGAAACGGCAGACGCGACTTACCTTCGCGCGTTGCGGCATCGTCGATCCGCGCTCGCTCGCCGACTACCGCGCCCATGGCGGCTACAAGGGGTTGGAACGGGCGCTGGCACTTGGGTCCGAAGCGACGATCGAGGCCGTCGTGCAGTCCGGGCTTCGCGGTCGCGGCGGCGCCGGCTTCCCGACCGGCATCAAGTGGCGCACGGTCGCCGCCACCGAGGCGACGCAGAAATACATCGTCTGCAACGCCGACGAGGGCGACAGCGGCACTTTCGCCGACCGCATGATCATGGAGGGCGACCCCTTTGTCCTGATCGAGGGCATGACGATCGCGGCGCTCGCGGTCGGGGCGACGCGTGGTTACCTCTACATCCGTTCCGAATATCCGCACGCCGTCACGATGATGGATGTGGCCATCCGGACGGCGCGGGCGGCCGGATATCTCGGCCGCGCCATCGCCGGTTCGGATCGCGCCTTCGACATGGAAGTGCGGGTCGGGGCGGGCGCCTATGTCTGCGGCGAGGAAACCGCGTTGCTCGAAAGCCTCGAGGGACGGCGCGGCGTCGTGCGGGCGAAACCGCCGCTGCCGGCGCATAAGGGCCTGTTCGGCAAGCCGACCGTCATCAACAACGTCATCTCGCTGGCGACCGTCCCCTACGTGCTGGCCGAGGGCGCGGGGGCCTATCGCGATTTCGGCATGGGCCGTTCGCGCGGCACGATGCCGATCCAGATCGCCGGCAATGTCCGGCATGGCGGGCTGTTCGAAGTCGCCTTCGGCGTCACGCTCGGCGAACTGGTCGACGAGATCGGCGGTGGCACAGCCTCGGGCCGGCCGGTGCGCGCCGTGCAGGTTGGCGGCCCGCTCGGTGCCTATTTTCCGCGCGCGCTGTTCGATACGCCGTTCGACTACGAGGCCTTCGCGGCGAGGGATGGCCTGATCGGCCATGGCGGCATCGTCGTCTTCGACGACACCGTCGACATGGCGAAACAGGCGCGCTTCGCCATGGAATTCTGCACCATTGAATCCTGCGGCAAGTGCACGCCCTGCCGCATCGGCTCCACGCGCGGCGTCGAGACCGTCGACAGGATCATCCGGGGCGACGATCGCGCGAAGAACCTCGTCGTGCTCGAAGATCTCTGCCACACGATGAAGTTCGGGTCTCTCTGTGCACTTGGCGGCTTTACGCCCTATCCTGTCATCAGTGCGCTTCAACATTTCCCCGAGGATTTCGGCGCTCCCTCGCCAATCCTCGAAGACGCCCGCTAGGAGACCGCCATGTCGCTCATCCACGAGATCGACTACGGTACGCCGCGTTCGAAGTCGGAAGCGATGGTGACGCTCACCATCGACGGCGAAACGATGACGGTGCCCGAGGGCACGTCGATCATGCGCGCCGCGATGGAGATGGGGACGGAAATCCCGAAGCTCTGCGCCACCGACATGGTCGAGGCATTCGGTTCGTGCCGGCTCTGCCTGGTCGAGATCGAGGGCAGGGCGGGGACGCCCGCCTCCTGCACTACGCCTGTGATGCCGGGCATGGTGGTGAAGACGCAGACCGAGCGGTTGAAGCGCCTGCGCAAGGGCGTGATGGAGCTCTACATCTCCGACCATCCGCTCGACTGCCTGACCTGCGCGGCGAATGGCGATTGCGAGCTGCAGGACATGGCCGGCGCGGTTGGCCTGCGCGATGTCCGATACGGCCATGAGGGGCACAACCATCCGAACCCGGGCCTCGACGAGTCCAACCCCTATTTCACCTACGATCCGTCCAAGTGCATCGTCTGCTCGCGCTGCGTGCGGGCCTGCGAGGAAGTGCAGGGCACCTTCGCGCTGACGATCGCCGGACGTGGCTTCGACAGCGTCGTCTCTCCCGGCATGGAGGAGAGCTTCCTCGGCTCTGAATGCGTTTCCTGCGGCGCCTGCGTGCAGGCCTGCCCGACCGCGACGCTGACCGAGAAGTCGGTGATCGAGATCGGCCAGCCCGAGCATTCTGTCATCACCACCTGCGCCTATTGCGGCGTCGGCTGCACCTTCAAGGCCGAGATGCGCGGCAATGAGGTCGTACGCATGGTGCCGTGGAAGGATGGCAAGGCGAACCGGGGCCATTCCTGCGTCAAGGGCCGCTTCGCCTGGGGCTATGCCAGCCACAAGGAACGCATCCTCAACCCGATGATCCGCGAAAGCATCTCCGATCCCTGGCGCGAAGTGTCGTGGGAAGAGGCGATCGCGTACACGGCGTCCGAGTTCAAGCGGATCCAGGCGAAATACGGCCGCCTTTCGATCGGCGGCATCACCTCGTCGCGCTGCACCAACGAGGAGACGTTCCTCGTCCAGAAGCTGATCCGCGGCGGCTTCGGCAACAACAATGTCGATACCTGCGCCCGTGTCTGTCATTCGCCGACCGGCTATGGCCTCAGCCAGACCTACGGCACCTCGGCCGGCACGCAGGATTTCGACTCGGTCGAGCAGTCCGACGTCATCCTGCTGATCGGCGCCAACCCGACCGACGCGCACCCCGTCTTCGGCTCGCGTATGAAGAAACGGCTGCGCGAGGGCGCTAAGCTGATCGTGCTGGATCCGCGCCGCATCGACCTCGTGCGCACGCCGCATGTCGAGGCATCGCATCACCTGCCGCTCAAGCCCGGCACCAACGTCGCCGTCTTGACCGCGATGGCGCATGTCATCGTCACGGAGGGGCTCGCCGACGAAGCCTTCGTGCGCGAGCGCTGCGACTGGGACGAGTTCCAGGACTGGGCGACCTTTGTCGCCGATCCGCGCCACAGCCCGGAAGCGATCGAGGTCGTCTCCGGCGTCCCGGCGGCCGATCTCCGCGCCGCCGCCCGGCTCTACGCGACCGGCGGCAACGGCGCGATCTATTACGGCCTCGGCGTCACCGAGCACAGCCAGGGCTCGACCACGGTGATGGCGATCGCCAACCTCGCCATGGCAACGGGCAATATCGGCCGTCCCGGCGTCGGCGTGAACCCGCTGCGCGGCCAGAACAACGTGCAGGGCTCCTGCGACATGGGCTCGTTCCCGCACGAGTTCTCCGGCTATCGCCATGTCTCGGGCGACGAGACGCGGGCGCTGTTCGAGGCGCTCTGGGGCGTGCCGCTCGACAGCGAGCCGGGCCTGCGCATTCCCAACATGCTCGACGCCGCCGTCGACGACCAGTTCAAGGGCCTCTACGTGCAGGGCGAGGACATCCTGCAGTCCGATCCCGACACCCGCCATGTCGCGGCCGGCCTCGCCGCGATGGAATGCGTCGTCGTGCAGGATCTGTTCCTAAACGAGACGGCCAATTACGCGCATGTCTTCCTGCCGGGCTCGACCTTCCTGGAGAAGGACGGCACCTTCACCAATGCCGAGCGGCGCATCCAGCGCGTGCGCAAGGTGATGCCGTCGCGCTCCGGCAAGGCGGACTGGGAGATCACGATCGACCTCGCCAATGCCATGGGCTTCCCGATGGCCTATGCGCACCCGTCCGAGATCATGGACGAGATCGCGCAGCTGACCCCGACCTTCGCCGGCGTCTCCTACGCCAAGCTCGACGCCGAGGGCTCCGTGCAATGGCCCTGCAACGAGAAAGCGCCGCATGGCACCCCGGTGATGCATGTCGACGGCTTCGTGCGCGGCAAGGGCCGCTTCATGGTGACGGAATATGTCGCGACCGATGAGCGCACCGGGCCGCGCTTCCCGCTGCTTCTCACCACCGGCCGCATCCTGTCGCAGTACAATGTCGGCGCGCAGACGCGGCGCACGGAGAACGTCGTCTGGCACGAGGAAGACCGGCTCGAGATGCATCCGCACGATGCCGAGCAGCGCGGCATTCATGACGGCCAGTGGGTGAAGCTCGCCAGCCGTTCCGGCGAAACCAGCCTGCGCGCGCTGATCACCGAGCGCGTGGCGCCGGGCGTCGTCTACACGACGTTCCATCATCCCGGCACCCAGGCCAACGTCGTAACCACCGACTTCTCCGACTGGGCCACCAACTGCCCGGAATACAAGGTGACGGCGGTGCAGGTGTCATCCTCGAACGGGCCGACCCAATGGCAGGAACGCTACGAGGACCAGGCGCGTCACAGCCGCCGGATCGCGCCCCACGTCGAGGCGGCGGAGTAGGGCATGCAACCGCCCTTCCTCCGCGTGCCGAGGGCGCTCTGGCGCGCAGGCGGCGTGTCCGAGGGCGAGCGCGCCATTCCCGAGGAGGTCGCCGTCGCGCTGACCTATGACGGCGGCACGCAAGCCGTGATGATGGCGACGCCGGCCGATCTCGAGGATTTCGCCATCGGCTTCAGCCTGTCCGAGGGCATCGTCGCCGATCCCGCCGAGATCGAGCGGCTGGAGATCGTCGAGGCCGAGGCGGGGATCGAACTGCGGATGTGGCTGGCCACGCGCCGCGCCGACGCGCTGGCCCAGCGGCGGCGTCATCTCGCCGGCCCGACCGGTTGTGGCCTCTGCGGCATCGAGAGCCTGGCGGAGGCCGTGCGCGCCGCGCCGGTGGTCTCCGATGGCGGCCGCTTCAAGGAGACCGACATCCGCGCCGCGCTCGACGTGCTGCCGCCGCTCCAGGTCCTGAATGCCGAGACGCGGGCCATGCATGCGGCCGCCTTTGCCCGTCCCGGCGACGGGGTGCTGGCGCTGCGTGAGGATGTCGGCCGCCACAATGCGCTCGACAAGCTGGCCGGTGCGCTGGCGCGCGGCGGCCTCGATCCGTCGTCCGGCATGGTGCTCCTGACCAGCCGTGTCTCGGTCGAGATGGTACAGAAGACGGCACGCCTCGGCGCGCCGCTGATCGTCGCCGTCTCGGCGCCCACGGCGCTCGCCGTCCGCACCGCCGAGGCGGCGGGCATCACGCTCGTCGCGATCGCGCGCCGCGATGGCTTCGAGATCTTCACCCACTGTCATCGCATCGCCGAGGAACCTGTCCTCCATGTCCTCTGAGGGATCCCCCGTTTCCGGCCGCTCGGCCGAGAAGCTCGTCTATATGGCAAACCAGATCGGCAAGTTCTTCGCCAGCCAGGATGCCGAGCGGGCTCCGGCGGCGATCAGCGAGCACCTCCAGAAATTCTGGGACCCGAGGATGCGAGCCGGAATTATCGCGCATTTCGAAGCCGGCGGGGCGGGGCTTGATCCGCTCGTCCGCCAGGCCGTCGAACGCCTGCGCGAGGCGACGCCGGCGCGCTAGGCCGTATTTTTCCGGCTGAGCATCCGGCGCTTCCCACGCGAGTTATCCCCACGCCAAACCCGCGGGAACGCTGCATTTTGGCGCCCTTGGGCGTGTCGGGGCGGAAAACACGCGTTTTAGGACTTTGCAAGCCGACACAGGCTTTGCTATAGCCTCGCTCACAGCAGCGGCGACGCTGTTCCGCGATAGCTCAGTTGGTAGAGCAGGTGACTGTTAATCACCGGGTCGTTGGTTCGAGTCCAACTCGCGGAGCCAAATTCGATCAAGGGGTTAGGTGGATAGCCATCTGACCCCTTGATTGTTTCCGAGCCCCTGCCGGGCGCCGGGAGGGAACCGCGCATGCTGTTCCGCGATAGCTCAGTTGGTAGAGCAGGTGACTGTTAATCACCGGGTCGTTGGTTCGAGTCCAACTCGCGGAGCCAGATTTGATCGAGGGGTCGGATGCACAGCCATCCGACCCCTCGATTGCATTTAGGCGTCGCTGAAATTCGGCGGGGCTGCCGGCGCCAAGGCCGAAACGACCCCAGAGCTGCTTGCATCGCAACCGGCCGTACGCACCCATCTTTCGCGCACCTCATCGGCAGCAAAACACTCCTTCCGTGTAGGTCGTATGAATTGCCTGGAATTTGCGACCTGCCGAGCAACTGTGCAGGAAAACGGCGGCGAGTTCCGTTAAGTCATATGATGTTTGCGTTGACAGACAATTCCATGGCCGAAATAGTCTGAGCCATGTCCCTCATCAGGGTCAGGAATGCCGGCGATCGCAGCGGGGAGGCTCGGTCGCAGAGGTGGAATATTGTCAGCATTCTGGGAGGATCTCATGCTGAGACGCACGCTTCTTTGCTCCGCGCTGTCGCTGGCCGCCGTCGCGGTGGCCACGCCTGCCATGGCGCAGTCCGACTATCCCAATCGCCCGATCCAGATGATCGTTCCCTGGGGCGCCGGCGGTGGCACGGACGCGGTCGCCCGCATCCTCGGCACGCTGCTGCAGCAGGAACTCGGCGTTCCGGTCAGTGTCGTCAACCGCACCGGCGGCTCCGGCGTCGTCGGCCACAGCGCCATCGCGACGGCCAAGCCGGATGGCTACACGATCGGCGTCGTGACGATTGAGATCGACATGATGCACTGGCAGGGCCTGACGGACCTGACCTACAAGGACTTCGATTTCCTGGCAATGGTGAACGCCGATCCGGGCGGTGTGATGGTCTCGGTGGATTCGCCGTTCAAGACGCTTCCCGACCTGCTCACCGCGATCAAGGAAAAGCCGGCCGGCACCTTCAAGGCGTCGGGCACCGGGCAGGGCGGCATCTGGCACGTCGGTCTCGCCGGCTGGATGATGTCGCACGGCCTGAAGCCGGACCAGGTCACCTGGGTGCCGAGCCAGGGCGCCGCGCCCGGCATCACCGACATGGTCGCCGGCGGCGTGGACATCGTCCCGACCTCGCTCGCCGAGGGTCGTTCGATGATCGAAGCCGGCCGCGTTCTGCCGCTGGGCTCGATGTCGCCGGCGCGTCAGGACCTGTTCCCGGATGTCCCGACGCTGAAGGAAGCGGTCGAGTCCGACTGGACGCTCGCGGTCTGGCGCACGATCGGCGCCCCGAAGGGCCTGCCGGATGACGTCAAGGCCAAGCTCGAGGCAGCGCTCGAGAAGGCCTACAACAGCGAGGAATACAAGAAGTTCATGACCGAGCGCGGCTTTGGCATGCGCTGGGCCAATGGCACCGATGCGACCGCCATCGTCGCTGCGGATGACGAGACCTTCGGCAAGATCATGAAGGAAGCCGGCCTGGCCAAGTAGCCGGCGGCCGGATTTCCGATCCCCATGATAGCGGCGCGGTGGCGGACCCAATTCGCTGCCGCGCTGGCGTCCCGATCTTGCTCGGAGCGGCCATGATCAAACTCAGCGAACTCCATCTTGGCCTTTTGACCGCTCTCGGCGGCATCGGCCTCCTCTTCGCCTCGGCGCATTTCATGCCGATGCCCGGTCAGGCCTACGGGGCCGGCACCATGCCCCGGCTGATCGGCTGGAGCGCCATCCTTCTCGGCATCTTCATGGTCGGCACCAGCCTCAGGCATCTGCCTGAAATGCTGAAGCCGCATTTGTCCGACTGGGTGCGATCGCCGCGCTTGGCGCTGGCTGCGCTTGCCGTCCTCGCGATCATCGTCTTCTACATCGTCTTCGCCGAGACGCTCGGCTTCATCCCGGTCAGCTTCCTCAGCCTGTTCGTGCTGATGCTCGTTCTGCGCACGGGCCCGATTACGGCGCTGCTCGCCAGTGCCGCGACCACACTCGTCGTCTATTACGGCTTCTCGCACCTGCTCATGGTGCCGCTGCCGCGCTCCGAATTCTTCTCTTTCCTGGGGTGACGCATGCTGATTCTTGAACAAGCCGCCGCCCTCGTCTTCCAGCCCTATGTCCTCGGCGTCATCCTGGCCTCGGCCGTTTTCGGCATGCTGGTCGGCGCCATTCCTGGTCTGACGGCGACCATGGCCACGGCCCTGCTGGTGCCGATGACCTTCTTCATGGAGCCGGTGCCGGCGATCGCGGCGATCGTCAGCGCGACGGCGATGGCGATCTTCGCCGGCGACATTCCTGCGGCGCTTCTGCGCATGCCGGGCACGCCGGCCAACGCCGCCTATGTCGAGGACGCCTACCGGATGACGCAGTCCGGCCGTAGCGACGAGGCCCTCGGCGCGGCGCTCGTCTTCTCCGCGATCGGCGGCCTCTTCGGTTCGCTCGTGCTGATGACGCTGGCGCCGGCGCTCGCCGAAGTCGCGCTGAAATTCAGTTCGGAGGAGTACTTCTGGCTGGTCGTCCTCGGGCTTTCCTGCGCGGTCTTCGTCACGCCGGGCTCCCCGACGCGCGGCCTCATCTCGCTGCTCATCGGCCTGTTCGTGGCGACGATCGGCATCGAGAATCCGGCCGGCGAGGCGCGCTTCTCCTTCGGCAATATCGAACTGATGGCCGGCATCCAGTTCATCCCGGCGATGATCGGCATGTTCGCGGTCTCCGAAGTGCTGCGCACGGTCACCGCGACGATCCCGCGCCAGAAGATCCCGCGCTCCGACGGCCACGGCATCTTCGCGACGCAGTGGCGCAACCTGAAGAAATATCCGGTGCAGACGGCGCGCGGCAGCGTCACCGGCACCGCGCTCGGCATCCTGCCGGGAGCGGGCGCGGACATCGCCGCCTGGATCTCCTACGCGATCTCCAAGCGCTTCTCGAAGCAGAAGGACAAGTTCGGGACGGGCCATGTCGAGGGGCTGGTCGAAGCCGGCGCCTCGAACAACTCCGCCGTCAGCGGCGCCTGGATACCGGCGCTCGTCTTCGGCATTCCGGGCGATTCGATCACCGCGATCGTCATCGGCGTGCTCTACATCAAGGGCATCAACCCGGGACCGACGATCTTCATCAACGACCCGGCCTCGGTCTACGCCATCTTCATGGTCTTCATCCTGGCCAATCTGATCATGCTGCCGCTCGGCTGGCTGGTCATCAAGGGGGCCCGGCCGATCCTGGCGATCCCGCCCGCGACGCTGATGCCGATCATCCTGATGCTCTGCATCGTCGGAGCGTTCGCGATCAACAATTCGACGGCCGGCATCATCATGATGCTGATCTTCGGCATTGTCGGCTTCTTCATGGAGGAGAACGACATCCCGATCGCGCCGGCCATTCTCGGCATGGTGCTGGGGCCGATGCTGGAGCAGAACTTCATCACCTCGATGATCAAGGGCGACGGCAACTTCCTGCACTTCTTCGAGCGGCCGATCGCGGGTGGGCTGGGTGTCTTCACCATCCTGATCTGGCTGCTGCCCCTGGTGCTCTACCTGCGGAACCGGCGCAGGGACGGCCGGGCGACCGCCTGACACCCCGGCGCATGAAAGCTTCCAATCCCCGGTGGGTCGACCTCCGGGGATTTTGCTTTTCCCGCATCCGGCGGCATCGCCGCGATCGTGCCGTCGCCGTTGCAATCGACGGGCCTGCGTCCACATAAGGAAGGCAGGATCCCATCGGCCCCGACGGAGACGACCCACCGCATGCCATCCATCCGCTTCGGCAAGAGATCGCTCTCACTGCCCAGGAACCGCGCCGCGCGAGTCGCGGTCGGCAGCGGTTTCGTGCTCGGCGGCACGCTCGGTTTTCTGCCCGTGCTCGGCTTCTGGATGGTGCCGATCGGACTTATCGTGCTCTCCCACGATTTTCCGCGTGTCCGGCGGCTGCGCCGGCAGTCGGAAGTGGCGATGCTGCGCCGCTGGGCGAAGCTGCGCGGCAAGACCGCGCCGGCGACGAAATGAGCGTCAGCTTGCGCTGGAGCCCCATTCCCTCTAGCGTGATCCCGCGTCGGTTCCCCCGCTTTGGGCCCAAGGTCCAGGGGGATGAAATGGGAATTCGGTACGGAATGACCCTTCACGGGATTCCAAGTCCGGAGCTGCCCCCGCAACTGTAAGCGGCGAGCGACCTCGCGAAGGCCACTGGGAAACCGGGAAGGCGTCGAGGAAGCAGCGACCCGCGAGCCAGGAGACCAGCCAGCGCCTCATACCAGCCAGCCGTCGGTGGGACGGCCAAGGAGACGCTATGATTCGCTCAGCCACAAGCTCACATTCCGCCGGAGCCGCAAAGGCCGGTGCCGCCGGGCGCATCGCGCCGGCACTGGTCGCCGTTGCCTTCGGTCTCGTCCTGTTCGTCGGCACCGGCTTCGCCGCGCCGAGCCTGATCCATAACGCGACGCACGACACGCGCCACGCTCTCGGCCTGCCCTGTCACTGACCCAGGGGCCCAAGATGTTCAGGACCATCATTCTCAGCGCCTTCGGCGCTGGTCTCGTCGTTGGCGTCGCGCTCTCCGTCGTCCAGGCCGTGACGACCGAACCGCTGCTCTTCCACGCCGAAACCTTCGAAAACGCCGAGCCGGCGGCCACAGGCGACGCGGCGACGCCGTATGCGCACGGCGACGGCCAGGCGCACAGCCATGACGCCGCTCCGTCCGCGCCGGCCGAAACGGCGGCCGCCGCCGCGCATGAGCATGACGAAGACGAGTGGGGTCCCGCCGACGGCTTCGAGCGTTCCGCCTACACCTTCCTCGCCAACCTGCTGGTCGGCGTCGGCGCCTCGGCCATCCTGCTCGGGCTGATGACGCTTCGTGGCGGTACGATCAATGCGCGCACCGGCGTCCTCTGGGGCGTCGCCGGCTTCTTCGCCGCCGGTCTGCTGCCGTCGCTCGGCCTGACGCCGGAACTGCCGGGCACGCCGGCCGCGGCACTCGAGGCGCGCCAGATCTGGTGGCTCGCAACGGTCGCCGCCTCGGCCGTCGGCATCGCGCTCATCGTCTTCAGCGAGTCCTGGCTGCTGAGGATCGCCGGGCTGGTCATCGGCCTGATGCCGCATCTCGTCGGCGCGCCCGTGCCGCCGTCGCTGGAGGCGGCCTATCCGGCCGTGATGGCGGCCGAATTCACCTCGGCATCCCTGGTCGTGAGCGCGCTGCTCTGGGCGTTGTCCGGCATCGTCGGCGGCTGGCTCTATCAGCGCCTGTCGCGGACCGCATGACGCCGTGACCAACTCCGCGCCCCGTACGGCGCTCATCCTCGGTGGGGCCCGTTCGGGCAAGAGCCGCTTCGCCGAGGATATCGTGATCCGCACCGGCCTGCCCGCCGCCTATGTCGCCACGGCCGAAATCCGCGACGACGAGATGGCGGCGCGCATCGCCCGCCACCGTGACCGCCGCGACGCCGGCTGGACGACGGTCGAGGAGCCGCTCGAACTGTCCGACCGGCTCTCCCGGCTGGCCGATCCCGGCCGCGTCATCCTGGTCGACTGCCTGACGCTCTGGCTTTCCAACCTAATGGAGGCCGGCCGCGACGTGGCGGCCGAGGGCGTGCGTCTGGCCGACGGGCTGCGGACCGCGCGCGGTCCGATCGTCCTGGTCTCCAACGAGGTCGGCTCCGGCATCGTGCCGATGAACGCGCTCGCGCGCCGTTTCGCCGACGAGCAGGGCCGCCTCAACCAGACGGTCGCCGCCGCCGTCGAAACCGTCTTTCTCGTCGCCGCCAGCCTGCCGCTGCGGCTGAAACCCAATCCCGATACGGAGTTCGTCCTGTGACCGCCCGCATTCCCGCCACCATCGTCACCGGCTTCCTCGGCGCCGGCAAGACGACGCTGATCCGCAACCTGATCGCCGACGCCAAGGGCCGCCGCATCGCGCTCATCGTCAACGAATTCGGCGACATGGGCTTCGACGGCTCGCTGCTCTCCGATTGCGGCGTCGACGACTGCAAGCCCGACAGCATCGTCGAACTCACCAATGGCTGCATCTGCTGCACCGTCGCCGACGACTTCCTGCCGACCATCGAGGCGCTGCTGGCGCGCGAGAACGCGCCCGACCACATCGTCATCGAGACCTCGGGCCTGGCGCTGCCGCAGCCGCTCGTGCGCGCCTTCACCTGGCCGTCCGTGCGCCACCGCGTCACCATCGACGGCGTCGTCACGGTGGTCGACGCCGAGGCCGTCGCGGCGGGCCGCTTCGCGCATGACGAGGACGCCGTGGCCGCGCAGCGCGCCGCCGACGAGTCGCTCGACCACGAGGACCCGATCGAGGAACTGTTCGAGGATCAGCTCTCCTGCGCCGACCTAGTCGTCTTCTCGAAGACCGATCTCGTCGACGCCAAGCAGCTTGAGGAAGTGGCCGAGATCGTCGCCCGCGACGCCCGCAAGGAGGCCCGCGTCGTCCATGCGACGGCGAGCGGCCTGCCGGCCGAGATCCTGCTCGGCGTCGGCGCGGCGGCCGAGGACGACGCCTTCGAGCGCAAGAGCCATCACGACCTCGAGGGCGAGGAGCACGACCACGACGATTTCGACACGTTCATCGTCGATGTCGCCGAGCAGGCCTCGATCGAGGCGCTCGCGGCGCGCGTTCGCGCCGCCATGGCCGAGGCGAACGTGCTGCGCATCAAGGGCAGGGCCGCCGTCGTCGGCAAGGCCGCTCCCGCCGTCGTGCAGGCCGTCGGCCCGCGCGTCGACACCTATTTTGCTCCGGGCGGCCATGCCGGCCGCCTTGTCGTGATCGGCGAGCGCGGGCTCGACCGCGCCGCCATCGCCGCGCATTTCGCGGGCTGACGCCATGCATCTCGTCGCCGGCGAAATGGAGCGGATCGACGACGGCGGCAGCGCCGTCGATCTCGACCAGTCGCCGGGCGACATCGTCGTCCTCTCGGCCGCCGACACGGAGCTCGCCGCCTTCGCGGCGGCGTTCGCATCGGCACCGGAAGGACAGTCGCTGCGCCTCGCCAATCTGATGCAACTGACGCATCCCTATTCGGTCGATCTCTATCTCGAAAAGACCATCGCCAAGGCCAAGCTGGTCTTCATCCGCATGATGGGCGGCGTCGGCTACTGGCCCTACGGGCTGGAAGCGATCCGGGCGCTGGCAAGAGCCGGCGGCCCCCAGGTCGCCGTCGTGCCGGGCGAGGACCGCTGGGATCCGGCGCTCGAAGCCTATTCGACGGTGGCGCCCGAGATCGCGCACAGGCTCTGGCGCTATTGCGCCGAGGGCGGCGCGGTCAATGTCGGTCGCGCGCTCGCCTATGCGCGCCATGTCGTCGGCGAGGGCGAAGCCCCGCCCGAACCGCAGGTTCTGCCCGAGGTCGGCTTCTATCGGCCGCGCGAGGGTGTCGTCACGGAGGCGTTGCTGCCCGGGGATGCCGGTCGCCCGGTCGCCTTCCTCGTCTTCTATCGATCGGTCATTCCGGGCGGCTCGACCGAGCCGGTCGACGCACTCATCGAGGCGCTGGATCGCGAAGGCATCGCCACGGTGGCGATCTTCGCCTCCAGCCTGAAGAACGAGGCGGCGGCGGCCTTCGTCGAGCAGGCAGTCGCGGACCTCAAGCCCGCCATCATCCTGAACGCCACGGCCTTCGCCATTTCCCGACCCGGCCGTCCGCATGAGCCGACCGTGCTCGACCGCGCCGGCCGGCCGGTGCTGCAAATCGTCTTCGCCGGCACCAGCCGCGAGGCATGGCTGCAATCGAGTCGCGGCCTCGGCCCGCGCGACCTGATCATGAATGTCGTGCTGCCGGAGGTGGACGGCCGGATTCTCACCCGCGCCGTCTCGTTCAAGGAAGAGATCGAGAGCGACGGCCGCACGGATAGCCGCATCGTCGTCTACCGCGCCGACCGCGAACGGATCGCCTTCGTGGCGGCGCAGGCGGCCAACTGGGTGCGTCTCGCGGCGAAGACACCCGCCGACCGCCGGATCGCGCTCGTCCTCTCCAACTATCCCGACCGCGACGGACGGCTTGCCAATGGCGTCGGCCTCGACACGCCGGAGAGCGCCGCGCGGATTGCTTCCGCCATGAAGGGTGCCGGCTATGCGCTCGACGGCTTTCCGGAGTCGGGCAGGGCGCTGATGGACCTGCTGCTCGCAGGCCCGACCAACGCGCTGGCGAAGCGGACAACGCCGATGAGCGAGGGTTCCGCTCCTTCACCTCTCCCTGAGGGAGAGGTCGGCCCGCAGGGCCGGGTGAGGGTTTACGGACTATCCGAAGAGGACACGTATGCGATATCGGGTGTGGCGACCGCTGAGTGTATACAGCCCTCTCCGGCGCGTTCCCTGAACCCTCACCCGCCGGCTTCGCCGTCGACCTCTCCCTCAAGGAGAGGTGAAGGAACGCCTGACTCGCCAAGGGCGAGCGACAACGCCGAGGGCATTTTGCTGTCCCTCGCCGACTACCAAGCCTTCCACGATGCGCTGCCCGAAGCCGTCCGCGACGGGCTCGCCGAACGCTGGGGCGCACCGGAGGCCGATCCGTTCTTCGCCGACGGGGCGTTCCGGCTGGCTATCCATCGATTCGGCAATGTCGTCGTCGGCATCCAGCCGGCGCGCGGCTACGGCATCGATCCGAAGGCGACCTATCACGATCCCGACCTCGTGCCGCCGCACCACTATCTCGCCTTTCATGCATGGCTGAGGACGCAATTCGGCGTCGATGCGATCGTGCATGTCGGCAAGCACGGCAATCTCGAATGGCTGCCCGGCAAGGCGCTCGGTCTGTCGAATGCCTGCTGGCCGGAAGTCGTGCTCGGGCCGACGCCGCTGATCTATCCCTTCATCGTCAATGATCCCGGCGAGGGCGCGCAAGCGAAGCGCCGCGCCTCGGCCGTCGTCGTCGACCATCTGATGCCGGCGCTGACGCGGGCCGAGGCGCATGGCGCGTTTGCCGAGATCGAGACGCTGATCGACGAGTATCAGCTGGCGCTCGGCGCCGATCCGCGCCGTCGCGACCATCTGGAGCGCGAGATCTTCGACCAGGCGGTCCGGCACGGCATCGACCGCGATCTCGGCATCGGCGGCGCCGCCGATCCAAGCAGCGCGCTCCGCGCCATCGACGCGCATCTCTGCGAGATCAAGGAACTGCAGATCCGCGACGGGTTGCACATCTTCGGCAGCAGTCCGGCTGACGAACACCGCCTCGACACGCTGATCGCTATCGCCCGCGTGCCGCGTTCTGGCGGTCGTCCCGAGGATGGCTCGCTGCACCGCGCGCTCGCCGCCGATCTCGGCCTCAACGGTTTCGATCCGCTCGCCTGCGACCTCGCGGCAGACTGGACGGGAGCCCGGGCAGAAGCGCTGGCCGGCGCGACGGATGCGCCATGGCGCACCAACGGCGATACCGTCGAGCGCATCGAGATCCTGGCCAAGGCGATGGTCGCCACCGCCCTTCTCCTTCTCCCTCCCCCTTGCGGGGAGGGTCGGGGAGGGGAAATGCCGGGGCAGGAGCCGGTTTCTGAGGGATCCCCCTCTCTCCAACTCTCCCCCGCAAGGGGGGAGAGAGCCCTTCCGGCGCCCGGTCCGAACACCACGCCGGTTCTCGACTGGATGATCGGAGAGCTCGCGCCTTCGGTGGATCGCTGCGGGCCGGAGGAGATCGCCGCCGTGCTGACGGCGCTCGACGGCCGATTCGTGCCGCCGGGTCCTTCCGGCGCACCGTCGCGCGGGCGGCCGGACGTGCTGCCGACGGGCAGGAACTTCTATTCGGTCGACACCCGCGCCGTGCCGACCGCCGCCGCCTGGCGCATCGGCAAGGCCGCCGCCGAGGCGCTCGTGCTGCGCTACATGCAGGACGAGGGCGAATGGCCGCGTTCCGTGGCGATCTCGGCCTGGGGTACCGCCAACATGCGCACCGGCGGCGACGACATCGCGCAAGTGCTGGCGCTGATCGGCGCGGAACCGGTATGGGAAAGCGGCACCGGCCGCGTCACCGGGTTTCGCATACTGACGCTTTCCGAGCTGAAGCGGCCGCGCGTCGACGTCACGCTGAGGATATCCGGCATGTTCCGCGATGCCTTCCCGGAGCAGATCGACCTGATCGATTCCGCCATCCGCGCCGTCGCCGCGCGCGACGAACCGGCCGACGCCAATCCGATCGCCGCGTCCCATGGCGCGGGCCAGGACCTCGCCCGCATCTTCGGCTCCAAGCCCGGCTCCTATGGCGCCGGCCTGCAGGCGATGATCGACGAGAAGATCTGGGACGATCGCGCCGACCTGGCGGACGCCTTCCTCGCCTGGTCGAGCTTCGCCTATGGCGGCGGCGCCGAGGGCGAGGCGGCGGGCGACCGCCTGAAGGCGCGTCTCGCCGCGACCGATGCCGTTCTGCACAACCAGGATAATAGCGAACACGACATCCTCGACAGCGACGATTATTACCAGTTCCAGGGCGGTCTATCGGCGACGATCGAGACGCTGAAGGGCGCGGCGCCCCGGCTCTATCACGGCGACCATTCACGCCCCGAGAACCCTGTCGTCCGGCCGCTTGCCGAAGAGATCGGCCGCGTCGTGCGCGGACGGGCGATCAATCCGAAATGGATCGCCGGCTGCATGCGCCATGGCTACAAGGGCGCCTTCGAGATGGCGGCGACGCTCGATTATCTGTTCGCCTTCGCCGCGACGACGCACGCCGTCGGCGACCACCATTTCGATGCGCTCTACGACGCCTATATTGCCGATGACGACGTGCGCGCCTTCATCGCCGACGCCAATGAACCCGCGCTCGCCGAAATGGCGGACCGCTTTCTCGAAGCCATGGAGCGCGGCCTCTGGTCGCCGCGCGCAAACAGCGCCTATCAACGGCTGGCAGCGCTCGCTTCCCGCCGCGACGCCCGAAAGGAATTCGCATGACGATCGAAATGACCGAAGAGGAACTGAACGCCCGTCACACGGAGAAGATGCGCAAGAAGAAGGCCGTGCGCGACAAGATCCTCGCCTCGAAGAACGTCGAGAAGGGGCTCGTCATCGTCCACACCGGCAAGGGCAAGGGCAAGTCGACCGCCGCCTTCGGCATGGCGTTCCGCTCGCTCGGCCACGGCCTGCCGGTCGCCGTCGTCCAGTTCGTCAAGGGCGCGATGGATACGGGCGAACGCATGGCGCTGGAGCGCTTCGGCGACCTCGTCTCGATCAACCGGCTCGGCGAGGGTTTCACCTGGGAGACGCAGGACCGCCAGCGCGACATCGCCGCCGCCCGCCATGCCTGGGAGACGGCGAAGGACCTGATCAAGAGCGGCGCGTACCATCTCGTCGTGCTCGACGAGCTCAACATCGTGCTGCGCTACGATTACCTGCCGGTCGACGAGATCGTTCAGTTCCTGACGAGCGACAAGCCGGCCGACGTGCATGTCGTCATCACCGGCCGCAACGCGCCGGAGGCGCTGATCGAGATCGCCGATCTCGTCACCGAGATGGAACTCGTCAAGCACCCGTTCCGCTCCGGCGTGAAGGCGCAGCAGGGCATCGAGTTTTGAGGCTGTTCGACAGGGCGGCGGGACGGTCGCCATGACCGCCGCCATCATGTTCCAGGGCACCGGCTCGAATGTCGGCAAGTCGGTGCTCGTCGCGGGGCTCGCCCGGCTCTATGCGCGAAGGGGCATCCGCGTCGCGCCGTTCAAGCCGCAGAACATGTCGAACAATGCCGCCGTCACGGCGGATGGCGGCGAGATCGGCCGGGCGCAGGCGCTGCAGGCGCGCGCCGCCGGGCTGAAGCCAACCGTCCACATGAACCCGGTGCTGCTGAAGCCGGAGAGCGACACCGGCGCGCAGATCATCCTGCAGGGGCGTCGCTTCGGCACGATGCGGGCGCGCGAATACGGCCAGCGCAAGGGCGAGTTGATGCCGAGCATCCTCGAGAGCTTCGAGCGGCTGAAACGCGACGCCGACCTCGTTCTGGTCGAGGGCGCCGGCAGCCCGGCCGAAATCAACCTGCGCGCCGGCGATATCGCCAATATGGGCTTTGCCGAGGCCGCCGATCTGCCGGTGGTCCTGATCGGCGACATCGACCGGGGCGGCGTGATCGCCAGCCTCGTCGGCACGCGGGCCGTGCTGCCGCAGGCCGACCGCGAGCGGATCAAGGCCTTCCTCGTCAACAAGATGCGCGGGGACGCTAGCCTGTTCGACGCCGGGGTCGCCGCCATCCGCGCCGCGACCGGCTGGCCGTCGCTCGGCGTCGTGCCTTGGTTCGCCGAGGCGCATCGCCTGCCGGCCGAGGACATCCTCGATCTCTCCGGCGGCGCGGCGAGGGCTGGCACGCTCACCCTCGCCGTGCCGGTCCTGCCAAGGATGGCCAATTTCGACGATCTTGATCCGCTGGCACAGGAGCCCGGCGTCTCCGTCGTGCTGGTGCAGGCGGGCGATCCGGTCCCCGTCTGCGACGTCATTCTGATTCCCGGCTCGAAATCGACCATCGCCGATCTCGCCTTCTTGCGCGAGCAGGGGTGGGACATCGACATCCTCGCCCATCGGCGGCGCGGCGGCCGTGTCATCGGCCTTTGCGGCGGCTATCAGATGCTCGGGCGCATCATCGCGGATCCCGAAGGGCTGGAAGGCCCTCCTGGCAGCGTGCCGGGGCTCGGCCTGCTCGACGTCGTGACGTTGCTGGCGCCCGACAAGACGACGGCGCCCTTTTCGGGCCGCGACATGGAGACGGGACTCGCCGTCACGGGCTACGAGATCCATCTCGGCCGCACCGATGGACCGGACCGGGCCCGTCCGTGGCTGGAGCGCGACGGCGTCGGTGAGGGCGCGATCTCCGCCGACGGGCGCGTGGGCGGCAGCTATGTGCATGGGCTGTTCGCCGACGACGAATTCCGTCGGTCATTCCTCGCGAAGATCGGCGCGCAGACCTCTGACCTGGAATATGAATCGGTCGTGGATCAGACCCTCGACCGGCTCGCCGACCACCTGGACGAGCACGTCGATACCGACGCCATCCTCAAGTATGCAGGTACAGCCAGACGATAAGGGTCAGGACCGCGCCGGCAGCGGTCGCGACGCGAAGAACCTTCAGCGCCCGGCCGATATCGCCGGGCCCGGCTTCGTGTCGGCCGCCATCATGGAGGAACGGATCCTCGACGATGCGCGCGCCATAGCGGCGGGGACCGGCCAGCGCGATGCCGAGCGCGCCGGCCATCGCAGCCTCCGGCCAGCCGGCATTGGGCGAGCGGTGCTTGCGCGCATCGTCGAGCATCACCATGAAGGATTGCTTGATCGTGCCGCCGGCGAATGGCGCCGCCATGGCGATGAGAAAGCCGGCGAGGCGGCTTGCCGGCAGGTTGACGAGATCATCGAGCCGCGCCGCCGCCCAGCCGAACGCCTCGTGCCGGGGCGAACGATGCCCGATCATCGAATCGGCCGTGTTGATCATCTTGTAGGCGAAGAGGCCGGGCAGGCCGAAAACGGCGAACCAGAACGCCGGCGCGACGACGCCATCCGAAAAATTCTCGGCCGTCGATTCGATCGCTGCCCGCGTCACGCCCGCGCTGTCGAGGCTGTCGGGATCGCGGCCGACGATCATCGAGACCGCCTGCCGCGCCGCATCCAGCCCGCCCGAGTAGAACGCCTCGAGGACGCGGGCGACGTGGTCGTGGAGGCTGCGGCTGGCAAGGAACACCGAGGCGACGAGCGCGACCAGCACGTAGCCATGGGGAATGAGGGCGGCAAGGCGCTCGACCACCATGCCGGCGGTCCAGGCAACCGCGACGAGGGCGATGATGACGAGGACACCGGCCAGCCGGCGCAGCGCCGCGCTCGCCTTGTCCCGGTTGAAGGTCCGGTCGCAGAAGCCGATCAGCGCGCCGAACCAGGTCACCGGGTGGGGCAGGCGGCGCCAGAGCCAGTCGGGATCGCCGATGAGCGCGTCGAGGCCGATGGCGGCTATCAGCAGGAGCAGGCGAAAATCGAAGCTGTATTCGGTCATGCGGGGCGGGCCGTCATGATGGACCGAGCCGGGCGCGTTCGGCCGAAAGCGCGTCGATCGCTTCCGGGAGCGACGGCCCGGCGCAGACCGTCAGGCGGCCGGGCAACGCGATCCGCCGCTCGGCCGGATAGAGCGCGCGCAGCGCCGGATGGGCGAGCAGCGCGCTGCCCTGATCGGCCGCCACGACATGCGGATCGGCGACGATGAGGAAGTCCGGGCGCCCGGTGACGAGGCGCTCCAGCGGCACGAACCCGCCCGTCCTGCCGGCGAGCTCACCGCCCATGTCATCGAAACCGGCGAGGCGCATCAGTTCGGCGGTCAGCGTGTTCTGGCCGGTGACGTAGCCGCGTCGCTGGTAGACGGCGGCGGTCGGCCGGTCCGCCGGGGCCGCGGATGACGCCCGGGCGCGCGATGCCTCGATCCGGGCGATCAACGCATCGCCTCGATCCGGATGGCCCAAGAGCGCCGCGACCTCGCGAATCTGGGCGATCGATTCGTCGATCGTCTTCGCCGTGTCGAGCTCCACGACCTGGTAGCCGAGGCGTTTCAGCAACGAACGAGTTTCGCGCTTGGTGAAGCGTCCGGCGAAGACGAGGTCCGGCTGGCGGCGGATCACCGTCTCGGCCGGCCCCGCGTCATGCGGATAGGCCTTTGCCTGCTCGGCGAGATAGGAATAGGCGGGATCGGTCGCATAGACCGAGAGCCCTGCGATCTGGGCGGGATCGGCCAGCGACAGCAGCAGCTGGTCGGCGCAGGCATTGATCGAGACCACGCGCTGCGGCGCGGCCAGACTGGGGCCCGCCAGCAACGCCGCCGCCAGAAATACGCCCAACCTGTTGACCCATGCGCGCATACCGGCGCTCCCGCTTGCGGAGACAAGAGGTCTCGTCTACCGCTTCTGAAGCGAACGGCAAAGCCGCCTCGCAGGACCCGGTACACAAAGGTGACGGGTGCGATGACCAGATCGATCCAAACGAGGTCTGCCTGATGAAGTTCTTCGAACGGCGCCGGGGGCGCGCCGCTCTCTCCGTCCTCGCGTCTTTTCCCGTCATTCTGATCGCGACCGCTTCGGGCGCGCAGGAACAGCTCGACGAGATCGTCGTCACGGCCTATCGCGGCCCGACCGACATCGCGAAATCCGGCAGCGCGATCACGGTCATTCCCGGCGACAGGATCAACAACGCCTCGCCCGGTTCGCTCGTCGACGTTCTGCGCGAGGTTCCCGGCCTGACGGTGACCCAGTCCGGCGGGCCCGGCGGCACCACGGAGGTCAGCATTCGCGGCGCCGAGGCGGGCCACACGCTGGTGCTCATCGACGGCGTGCGCGTCAACGATCCGGCCAGCGCGCGCAACATCTTCGATTTCGCGGTGTTCTCGCCGACGGATATCGAGCGCATCGAGATCCTGCGCGGCCCGCAGAGCGCGCTCTACGGTTCCGATGCGCTGGGCGGCGTCATCAACATCATCACCCGCAAGCGCACGGGCAAGCTCACGGCGAGTGTCGGCGTCGAGGGCGGCAGCTACGGCACCGTCGCGGGCAACGCCGTCGCCGGTGGCAGCGTCGGCCCGGTCAGTCTCTCGGTCAGCGGCACCGCCTTCCATTCCGACGGCTTCTCGCGCGTCGGCGACCGCGACAATGGCGAGGCCGACTCGACCCGTAAGTTCGCCGGCACGGCGCGCGGCAGCTACGAATCCGGCGAGGGGCAGGGCTTCAGCTTCGGCGTCACCGCCTATCGCCAGGAATCGGAGGTAGAGAAGGGCTCCAAGGCAACCGACGACCTGCCGGGCTACGAGCGGGACCGCGACGTCGTCTCGGGCTTCGGCCGCTTCGATTTCGAGGCCTTCGAGGGCAAGCTCAACAACCAGATCACCTTCTTCGGCGCCGAGACGACGAGCGCCTATCTGGAGCCGCTGCCGCGCACGACGGATTCGCGCGGCACCAATTACGGCGTCGAGTATCAGAGCACGCTCGACATGGGACAGGCCGGAACCCTGATCTGGGGCGCGCGCGCCGAGCAGGAAGGCGGCAAGCAGAGTGTGCTGTCGACGAGCGGAGACAAGACGAGCTTCGATGATGATCGCACGCTGCTCGCCGTGTTCGCGCTGCAGCAGTTCACCCTGTTCGACAGGCTGAACCTGTCGCTCGGCGGACGCTACGACGAGGACGTCGACGGGCAGGGATTCCTGACCGGGCGCGCCACGGCCGCCTATCTGGTCGACGAGACGGGAACCAAGCTGCGCGGCAGCTTCGGCAACGCGGCCAAGCGCCCGACCATGTTCCAGTTCTTCGACGCGCAGTACGGCAATCCCGATCTCGTCGACGAGGAGAGCTGGGGTGGCGATATCGGCGTCGACCAGGAGCTGTTCGATGGCCGGCTGACCGTCTCGGCGACAGGTTTCTACAACAAGTTCAAGAACCTGATCGAATTCCAGTCGGCGTCGCTGCCGGATTATCCGCACTCGAGCTACTACAACATCAAGAGCGCCGAGACGTCGGGCCTGGAGCTTTCGGCCGAGGCGGTGCTCTGGCCGTCCGTGCTCAAGGCGACCGGCTCCTACACCTATCTTCAGGCGACTAATCTCGACACCGACCTGCCGCTTTCGCGGCGGCCGGAGAACAGCGGCTCGCTCGGCTTCACCTTCACCGGCATCGAAAATTTCGAGTTCGGCGTGACGGCGATCTTCGTCGGCGAGCGCTTCAACAACGACGCCAAGACCGCCGCGGCGCTCGTGCCGCTGGAGGGCTACACCAAGATCGACCTGAACGCGTCCTACCGGCTCAATCCGCAGACGACGCTCTATGGCCGGATCGAGAATCTGACCGACGTCGTCTATGAGGATGCCTTCGGCTACAACAATGCGGGCCTTTCCGCCTATGCCGGATTGAGATGGACGCATTGACCGCAGCACGGCCGGATCTGATCAAGCGGGGGGCGGCGCGCCGCCTCCTGGTGCCTGGTCTCGCCGTGCTCGTCCTTGCCCTGTTTCTCCTGTCGCTCGGCGTCGGGCCGGTCATCCTGCCGTTTCGCGCCGTGATCGACGGCCTGTTCGGCACCGGCGACGAGGCCGCGCGGCTGATCGTTCGCGAGATCCGTCTGCCGCGCGCCATCCTGGCCGTCGCGATCGGCTTCTCGCTGGGCCTCGCGGGGGCGGCGCTGCAGGGGCTGCTGCGCAACCCGCTGGCCTCGCCCTCGCTGTTCGGCGCGCCGTCGGCCGCGGCCTTCGGCGCCGTCCTCGTCATCGCCTTCGGCGTCTTCGACGCGCTGTCCTATTTCCTGCCGCTCGCCGCGATGCTCGGGGCGCTGCTGTCGGTCGGGCTGCTGCTTTTGATCGCCGGCCCGCGCGCCAGCCTGCTCGTCATCATCCTCGCCGGTCTCGCCATTTCGAGTCTTGCCGGCGCGGCGACCTCGCTGGCGCTCAACCTCGCGCCTAACCCGTTCGCGGCGCTGGAGATCGCCTTCTGGCTGCTCGGTTCGCTGGAGGACCGCAGCATGCAGCATGTCTGGATCGCGCTGCCCTTCATCGTCGCCGGCACTATCCTGCTCTTCGTCGACGGCGCCGCGTTTCGCGCGCTGACGCTCGGCGAGGACGCGGCGGCCAGCCTCGGCATCCGTCTCAACCACGTTCGCCTGCGTGTCGTGCTGGGGGTGGCGCTGGCGGTGGGTGGCGGTGTCGCCGTTGCCGGTACGATCGGCTTCGTTGGCCTCGTCGCGCCGCATCTGGTGCGCCCCTTCGTGCGCCACGATCCCGCCCGGCTCATGCTGCCGGCGGCGCTCGCTGGCGCGGCACTGCTCACGGCCGCGGATATCCTCGTCCGCATCATCCCGGCACAGAACGAGATCAAGGTCGGCGTCGTCACGGCGCTGATCGGTGCGCCGCTGTTCATCATCCTGGTGTTCCGCCATCGCCGTGGCCTGACCGGGGAGGTCGGCTGATGGCGCCGCTCCTGCGCGCGGAACGGATCGGCGCGACGCTCGGTCGCCGCACCGTCCTGAATGGCGTCAACCTCTCCGTCGAGTCCGGCGAACTGGTGGTGGTGATCGGCCCGAACGGCGCCGGCAAGACGACGCTAGTGCGCCGGCTCGCGGGGCTCCTCGACGGCGACGGGACAATTTATCTCGACGACCGCCGGATCGAGACGATCGCGCCGCGATCGCGGGCGCGACGGGTCGGCTACCTGCCTCAGGGCCATGTCTTCCACTGGCCGCTCGCCGTCGCCGACGTGGTGGCACTCGGTCGGATCCCGCATGCGAGCGGGGCCCAGGAACTCGGCGAGGCGGATCGTGCCGCCGTCCTGCGCGCGCTCGAAGCGACCGGGACGCTGCCGCTTGCCGGGCGCACCGTCACGACGCTGTCAGGTGGAGAAAGGGCCCGCGTGGCGCTCGCCCGCGTGCTCGCCGGCGGGCCGGACCTGATTCTCGCCGACGAGCCGGTGGCGGCGCTCGACGTCCGCTACCAGTTCGTCGTGCTCGATCTGCTGCGCGAACGGGCGAGGGCGGGCGCCGCCATCGTCGCCGTGCTGCACGACCTCTCGCTCGCTGCGCGCTATGCCGACCGGATCCTGCTGATGGACGAGGGGAAGATCGTCGCCGAAGGCGCCCCCGATGCCGTCATCACGCTGGAGAACCTCGCCGCGACGTTCGGTATCCACGCGCGGATCGAGACGCGGGACGGTCAGCTCGTGGTCACGCCGCAGGGCGCCAACTGAATTTTCTTGCCGGCGCCATCGCAAGAGTGGATCCGAACGGGCCCGGCCGCGTTGGGCTCCGAGCGCTTCGGCGCCCCCTCGCAGCAGGTACCTCATCCAGCATGAATAGAAATACCCTCTATCTCGTCGTCGGCGCCCTGATCGTCGTCGTCATCGGCCTTGGCGCCTACGTCTACAACGAGGAAACGAAGCCGAAGGGCGTCGAGATCCAGCTCGACCAGTCCGGCGTCTCCATCCAGGAAAACTGATCCGGCCTCGGCCTGCTAGCACCGGGCGAGGGCTGCCGCGAGGCGATCGAATTGATCCTCCGCCGGCAGCCCGAACCGGATGCGGCCGGGCTGGTCGTCGAAGATCCGCGTCCAGACGCCCTGGCGCGCCAGGGCCTCGTGCAGGCGGATGGAATCGGCGGCGTAAGCGAACTGGAAAAGATCGGTGCCGCCGGCGATATCGATCCCCGCCGCCGCGAGCGTCCCGGCCAGGCGCGCTCGACCGTGCCGGAGCCGCGCGCGGGCGGCCGCCTGCCAGTCCGTATCGGCCAGGGCCCGGCGTCCGAGGTCGATCGCGGTTCCCGAGACCGGCCAGTCTCCGAGCAGTCGCCCGAGCCGTCCGACCCGTTCCGTGTCACCGATGGCAAAGCCGAGGCGAAGACCCGCCAGCCCGTAGAACTTTCCGAACGAGCGCAGGACGATCACCGGCTCGCCGGAGAGACGCGGGATGACGCTGGCCGAGGGATCGACATCGGCGAAGGCCTCGTCGACGACGAGAAGGCCGCCCAAGGCGGCGAGCCGTTGCGCGACAGCCAGCAGCGCCTCCGGCGCGATAAGCCGCCCGTCCGGATTGTTGGGATTGACGACGATGACGATGCGACAGCCGGGCGCCAATTCCACCAGCGACGGCGCGAGGCGCACGTCTCGGCCGGCGTCGTGCCATGCCTCGGCATGACCGGCATAGGTCGGCCCCAGGATCGCCACGGGCCCGGCTGGCGCCAGCAGCGGCAGCAGGCGCAGCGCCAGGTCGGTGCCCGGCACCGCCGCCACCGCGGCGTCTCGCGGCGTCCCGTAGGCGGCGCCGGCCGCGTCGATCAGGGCCGCCAGCGATGCGGGGTCCGGCAGGCGATGCAGGGCAACATCAGCAATTTCGCCGACGGGATAGGGATGGGGGGTGATGCCGGTGGACAGGTCAAGCCACGCCTTCGGCGGCACGCCATAGCGCGCCGAGGCGGCCAAGAGGGCGCCGCCGTGACGGGGCGCGATGATCGGCTGATCCAGCATGCTGGTCTTATCGAACGACACGGCCCGCCATGCAATCGTGAGGGATCAAGATGCCATTGCTGGCGGAGCCGGGCATGCCTCGTCGGGAGGAGGGGCGGATGTTGAGGAACACCGGCCAAGTCCTTGATACCAAGGGATCAATCCTGATCCGCGATCAGGAGGCGCAAAGCGCCGGACTGTGAGAGTTGGAGGCCTCGCCCGGAATCGAACCGGGATGCAAGGATTTGCAGTCCTCTGCGTAACCATTCCGCCACGAGGCCCTCGGGTTGGGGATGTAGAGGTTCGCCCCGGGGTTAGGCAAGTGCTAATTCGCCCGGATCCACGACTTAAACGCGGAGGCCGCGAAAATGCCGCGCTGGCCCGTGGCGCCGCAGGTCGCCGGAACGGCTTGTCACCTCGCCGAACCCCCGGTATTGGAAGGCCTATTGCCACATGACGATAAAGGGTCCCGGATCATGGTCGATTTCGCCAAGGCGCGAACCACGATGGTGGACTGTCAGATTCGCACCATCGACGTGACTGAGTACGACGTGCTCGACGCGTTCAGCTCGGTGCCGCGCGAGCAGTTCGTGCCCGATCATCTGAAGCCGCTTGCCTATATCGATGAAGACATCCTGGTCTCCGCCCAGGGCGCGGCGCCGCGCTACGTGATGGAGGCCGGCCCGCTGGCGCGGTTGATCCAGCTGGCAGAGATCGCCGCGACCGACCGCGTGCTCGATATCGGGTCGGCGACCGGCTACTCCGCCGCGCTGCTCTCCCGCCTCGCGGCCTCCGTCGTCGCGCTCGAGTCGGACGAGGCGCTCGCCAATGCCGCGAAGGCCAATCTGGCCGCGCTCGGAATCGACAATGTCGAGGTGGTCGTCGGTCCGCTGACCGCCGGCTGCCCGGACAAGGCGCCGTTCGACGTCATTCTCATCGAGGGCGCGGTCGAGGTGATTCCCGAAGCGCTTCTCGAGCAGATCGGCGAGGGCGGTCGAATCATCGCCGTCGTCGGCGCACATGGCCTTTCCGCCCGCGCGACGGTCTATACGCGCTCCGGCGGCTCGGTGAGCGGCCGTCCCGTGTTCAACACCCATGTCCGTCCGCTGCCGGAATTCGCCCAGCCGAAGGCCTTCGTCTTCTAGTAATCTATTGGTTTCAATGGGTTACCGTATTGCAGCCCTGCGCTATCTGCAGCGCGGGCTGTGGCTTTCCAGTCGCACGGCACGGTTTATTAGGCCTGATTGGCGGGTGTGCCATTTGACGGTCCACCCGCCTGTCGTACATTGGCGATGAATTGTCCGACGGTGGGCGTCCGGTAGGGGGGCGTCGCCTCGCAACGCCGAGGTCTTGAACGTGGTGTTTTCCCGGGTCTATCTGGCAACCGTAGCCCTGGCTGTGGTTATCGTAGCTGCCCCCTCAGTACAGGCTGATACCCTGACGTCTGCGCTGTCGCAGACCTACAACAACAATCCGACGCTGAATGCGATGCGCGCCCAGCTGCGCGCCACCGACGAAAACGTGCCGCAGGCGCTGTCCGGCTACAGGCCGGTGCTGACGGCCAATGCGTTCATCGGTCCGTCCTATACGCGTGGACGCAGTTCGCCCCTCGGGCCGGTCACGTCCTCGACCACCTGGGGGCGTGGCGTCGGCCTGACCATCGAGCAGCCGCTGTTTCGCGGCTTTCGCACGCAGAACTCGGTGAAGCAGGCCGAATCGTCGGTCCTCGCCGGTCGTGAGCTCCTGCGCTCGACCGAGCAGGACGTCCTGCTCGACGCCGTCGCGGCCTACACCAATGTCATCGAGCAGATGGGCATCGTCAGCCTGCGCCAGCAGAACATCGCCTTCCTGCAGGAGCAGCAGCGCGCCGCCGCCGACCGCCTGAAGGTCGGCGAGGGCACCCGCACCGACCTCGCGCAGACCGAGGCCGCGCTGAGCCAGGGCCAGACGGCCTATGACGTGGCCGTGGCCGACCTCAATTCCGCCAAGGCGACCTATCTGCAGATCATCGGCGTCGCGCCGAAGAACCTGACGCTGCCGGCGGTCAACATGCGCCTGTTGCCGAAGTCGCCGCAGGCCGCGGTTTCCGCCGGCCAGTCGCGCCATCCGGCGATCCGCGCCGCGAGCTTCAACGTCGACACCGCCGCGTTCAACGTGAAGGTGATCGAGGGTCAGCTGCTGCCGACGGTATCGCTGCAGGGCCAGCTCGCGCATCAGGACGACTCCTCGACGACGGGTTCGTGGGGCAACTCCGCCTCGATCACGGCCAATCTGAGCGTTCCGATCTATGAAGGCGGCGTGGTCTATTCGCAGACCCGCCAGGCCAAGGAGACGCTCGGCCAGCGCCGCATCCAGCTCGATTCGGCGCGCGACCAGGTTCGGGCCGCGGCCGTTTCGGCCTATGGGCAGCTTGAGGCCGCCCGCGCGTCGATCACCTCGGCGCAGGAGCAGATCCGCGCTTCCCAGCTGGCGCTCGAAGGCGTCATCGAGGAGCAGAAGGTCGGCCAGCGCACCACGCTCGACGTGCTGAACCAGCAGCAGTCGCTGCTGCAGGCCCGCGAGACCCTGTTGCTGGCCCAGCGCGCCCAGGTTTTCGCGTCCTTCACGCTGCTGGCGACCGCCGGCGGACTGTCGGCCGAAAATCTCGGCCTCGCGGTTCAGCGCTACGAACCGAAGCAGCATTACCAGGCGGTCCGCGACAAGTGGATCGGGCTGCGCACGCCGGACGGCCGCTAAGCAGCACCTGTCGGGGGAAAAGCGACCGACCATGTTCCGGCCGGTCGCCGATTTCGCTAGCCTGACAACCGAGATCGCATGCGTATCAAGGGCGATTCGGCAATGTCCGAAGGGTGTGGGGTAGCGATGGCCAAAGTCAGTACGGCGCAAGAGCCTTCGATGGAAGAGATCCTCGCGTCGATCCGCCGGATCATATCCGAGGACGAGGCCGGGATCGCCCCGATCAAGCCTGCGGATGTCGAGACGCCGGCGGCCAAGCTGCCGAGCGTCGCCGTTTCCGCCGCCGATATCGACGCGCTGTTCAGCGCCCGCGTCCAGGAAATCACCGCGCTCGAGCCCAAGGTCGAGCCGCCGGCAGCGCCCGCGCGACCCGATCCGGTCCGGAGCGAGGCTCCGCGCATCGACCCGGCGCGCCAGCCGCAGGCCGCTGCCCCGGCGCTCGCCGAGCCGCGGATGCTGCGGCCGTCTCTGCCGCCGATTCCCGAGGTCCGGAAGGTCGTGCCACAGGCGGAGAGGCCTGCGCCACGGCCCAGTGCCGACGACGTGCCGGCTGAATCCCCGCTGGTGTCGGCGGCGACCGACGCGGCCGTCAGCTCGGCTTTCGGCGACCTCGCCAATACCGTGCTGTCCGGCAACACCCGCACGCTCGATGATCTGGTCAAGGACATGCTGCGGCCGATGCTGAAGAGCTGGCTCGATACCAACCTGCCGCCTCTCGTCGAGCGACTGGTGCGCGAAGAGATCGAGCGCCTTTCGCGCCGGCGCTGATCCCCGGGCTGGTGGTTCCGGGCTGGCGGCCCCATATCTCGGCCGACGATCTCGACAATCGAGCCTCCGCGTGCCCCTGTGGCGGCAGGCGCGGTTGACTCATTCCCGGCCATCCGATTTACACCACTTCAAATCCCTCATCCGGAAACGGTCATGCTCGACAAGAATTACGACGCGGCCGCGGTCGAGCCGCGCATCTATGAAGCTTGGGAAAGCAACGGCGCCTTCAAGGCGGGCGCCGGGGCGAAGCCCGGTGCCGCGCCGTTCTCGATCGTCATTCCGCCGCCCAACGTGACCGGCTCGCTGCATATGGGCCACGCGCTCAACAACACGCTGCAGGATGTCCTTGTCCGCTTCGAGCGCATGCGCGGCAAGGACGTGCTCTGGCAGGTCGGCCTCGACCATGCCGGTATCGCGACCCAGATGGTCGTCGAGCGCCAGATGGCCGAGCGTCAGGAGCCGAACCGCCGCGCCATCGGCCGCGACGCCTTCGTCGAGAAGGTCTGGACGTGGAAGGGGGAATCCGGCGGTACGATCATCGGACAGCTGAAGCGCCTCGGCGCCTCGGCCGACTGGTCGCGCGAGCGCTTCACCATGGACGAAGGCCTGTCCAAGGCCGTGCTCAAGGTGTTCGTCGAGCTCTATCGCGGCGGCCTGATCTACAAGGACAAGCGCCTGGTCAACTGGGATCCGAAGCTCGAGACGGCGATCTCGGACCTCGAGGTCATCCAGGTCGAGACCAAGGGCAAGCTGTATCATTTCCGCTATCCGATCGAGGGCAAGGCCTTCGATCCAGACGACGCGACCACCTACATCACCGTCGCGACGACGCGGCCGGAGACGATGCTGGGCGACACCGCCGTCGCCGTGCATCCGGACGACGAGCGCTATCAGGCCTTCGTCGCCGCCGGCGCGCACGCGATCTTGCCGCTGGTCGGCCGCCGCATTCCCATCGTCGCCGACGAGTATTCCGACCCGGAAAAGGGCTCGGGCGCGGTCAAGATCACGCCGGCGCACGACTTCAACGATTTCGAGGTCGGCAAGCGCCACAAGCTGCCGATGATCTCCGTCCTAGACCGGCAGGCGAACGTCGCCATCGCCGGCAATGCCGAGTTCCTCGAGGGGCTCGACAAGACGGCGGCGCTGTCCGAGACCATCTCGGCGCTCGATGGGCTTGATCGGTTCACGGTGCGCAACGCCGTCGTCGCGATGATGGAGGAGCAGGGCTATCTGGCCGAGATCGAGGATCATGGCCACACCGTTCCGCATGGGGATCGCGGCGGCGTGCCGATCGAGCCCTTCCTGACCGAGCAGTGGTATGTCGACGCGCACACGCTGGCGCAGCCGGCGATCGCCTCGGTGCGCGAGGGGCGGACCAACTTCGTTCCGAAGACCTGGGAAAAGACCTATTACGAGTGGATGGACAACATCCAGCCCTGGTGCATCTCGCGCCAGCTCTGGTGGGGCCACCAGATTCCGGCCTGGTACGGCCCGGATGGCAAGTTCTTCGTCGCCTATGACGAGACCGAGGCGGCGACGCTCGCCGCTGCGCATTACGGCGCGCCCGTCGCGCTGACGCGCGACGAGGACGTGCTCGACACCTGGTTCTCGTCAGCGTTGTGGCCGTTCTCGACGCTCGGCTGGCCGGATGAGACCAACGAACTCGCGCGCTATTATCCGACCAGCGTGCTGATCACCGGCTTCGACATCATCTTCTTCTGGGTTGCCCGGATGATGATGATGGGCCTGCACTTCATGAAGGACGAGAACGGCACGCCGGTCGAGCCCTTCAAGGACATCTACATGCACGCCCTCGTCCGTGACGAGAAGGGCGCCAAGATGTCGAAGTCGAAGGGCAACGTCATCGATCCGCTCAACCTGATCGACGAATATGGCGCCGATGCGCTGCGCTTCACGCTGACCGCCATGGCGGCACAGGGCCGCGACATCAAGCTGGCGACCTCGCGCGTCGAGGGCTATCGCAATTTTGCGACAAAGCTCTGGAACGCCTCGCGATTCGCCGAGATGAACGGCGCCACCCGTGACGCGGACTTCGATCCCTCGCGGGCGAAGGAGCGGCTTAACCGCTGGATCGCGACCGAGACGACGCGCACGTCCCGCGCCGTGACCGAGGCGCTCGAAGCCTATCGGTTCAATGACGCGGCCAACGCGCTCTACCGCTTTGTCTGGAATTCGTTCTGCGACTGGTACCTGGAACTGGTGAAGCCTGTCCTGAACGGCGAGGACGAGGCCGCCAAGGACGAGACGCGCGCCACCATCGGCTGGACGCTGGACCGCATCGTCACGCTGCTGCATCCCTTCATGCCCTTCATCACCGAGGAGCTCTGGGACCGCACGGCCGATGCGGGCAGTACGCGTGGCCAGCAACTGGTCCTGACCGAATGGCCTGTGCTCGACTTCGAGGACGAGGCGGCGGCGGCCGAGATCAACTGGCTCGTCGACCTGATCTCGTCGGTCCGCTCGGTCCGTTCCGAGATCAATGTGCCGCCAGGCGCCATGGTGCCGCTGATCATCGTCGGCGCCTCGGCCGAGACGTCGGCGCGGCTCGCGACGCATGACGCGCTGATCCGGCGTCTTGCGCGTGCCTCGGACATCACGAGCGCCGACGCGCCCCCCAAGGGCGCTGTGCAGACGGTGCTCGGCGAGGCGACGATCGCGCTGCCGCTCGCCGGTGTCATCGATCTCGACGCCGAGCGCGCCCGCCTCGGCAAGGAACTCGACAAGGCGGCGAAGGAGATCGCCAAGATCGAGGCTAAGCTCGGCAACGAGAATTTCGTCTCGCGCGCGCCGGAAGAGGTCATCGAGGAGCAGCGCGAGCGTCTCAGCGAAGCGCAGGAGCTTACGGTCAAGATCAAGGCCGCACTCGATCGCCTGAAGGACTGACCGGATCCGGCCGGAATGAAGAAGCCCCGCACGTTGGACGAGCGGGGCTTTTTCTTGGGGCGAGCCCTCGCAGCAATCATTGGACGGTGCCGAGCACCGGTGACGAACAAAAAGGCCCGCGACGATGTCGCGGGCCCTCTGATTCTCTGTCGATGGCGCGGAGGCTCAGCCTTCGTTGCGGTCGCGCTTCTTGCCGCCGGACTTGAAGCCGCCCTTGAAACCGGGCTTGCCGCCCGGCTTGAAGCCGGCGCGATGCGGCTTGCCCTTGCCGGGACCGTCGCCGCGCGGGCCGCGCTTGCCGCCGCCACCCGCCGGCGCGCCATCGGCCGGCTCGATGCGGATCTCTTCCTCGCCGCCACGGCGCAGCGCCACCAAGAAGCGCTCGGCCGCGTCGGCGGCGATCTCGAAGCGCGTGTCGCGCTCGAAGATCTTGATCGCGCCGATCTCGTTCTTCGTCACATGGCCGCGCCGGCAGATCAGCGGCAGCAGCCACTTCGGATCGGCGTTCTTCTGATGGCCGATGCTCATGCGGAACCAGACCATGTCCTGCTGCGGACGCTCGACCCGACTGTTCTCGCTGCCGGGACCGCTCGTCGGCCACTGGCCGTCGTCGTCGCGCGGCGCGCGCGGCGGGCGTTCGCCGCGCGGGGCATCGCGGTCGCCACGCTCGTGGCGCGGGCCATCCTGGCGGCGGGCCTTCGTCTCGCGCGGGCCGCGATCCTGCTGCTGGCCGGGATCGAACAGATCCTCGGGCGAGGGCAGGCGCGAACGGTGCAGCCGGATCAGGGCGGTGGCGATCTCTTCCGGGGTACGCTTGGCCAACAGGGCGGTCGCCAGCGCCGTGTCTTCCTCGGTCGCCGGCTCCGCGATCATTGCCTTCTCGAGCAGCCTCTCCTGGTCCTTGGCTCGGACTTCATCGGCCGAGGGGGCCGCCGTCCAGTAGGCCTCGACGCCAGCGGCGCTGATCAGGCGGATCGCCTTCGAGCGATTGGTGTAGGGAACGAGCAGGGCGGAGATGCCCTTGCGGCCGGCGCGACCGGTGCGGCCCGAGCGATGCAGCAGCACGGCGGGGCCGGTCGGCAGCTCGGCGTGGATGACGAGACCGAGCGCCGGCAGGTCGAGGCCACGGGCGGCGACGTCGGTGGCGACGCAGACGCGGGCGCGGCCGTCGCGCAGCGCCTGCAGCGCGTGCATGCGTTCGCCCTGGCTCAACTCACCCGACAGCGCCACGACCTCGAAGCCGCGCTCCTGCAGGCTGGCATGCAGGCGACGGACGGATTCGCGCGTCGAGCAGAAGACGAGCGCGGCGGGCTGGTCGTAGAAGCGCAGCACATTGACGACGGCGAGGTCGATCTCGTTCGGCGCGACGCGAAGCGCGCGATATTCGATGTCGCCATGCGGCTGGCTCTGGTCGATCGTGTCGATCCGGATCGCATCGCGCTGATATTGCTTCGCCAGCCGGACGATTTCGCGCGGCAGCGTCGCCGAGAACAGCATGGTACGGCGCTCTTTCGGCGACGCGTCGAGGATCAGCTCCAGGTCCTCCTTGAAACCGAGATCGAGCATCTCGTCGGCCTCGTCGAGCACGACGACCTTGAGTTTGGAGATGTCGAGGCGGCCGCGCTCCAGATGGTCGCGCAGGCGGCCGGGCGTGCCGACGACGATATGCGCGCCCATGTCGAGCGCCCGCGCCTCGCGGCGAACATCCATGCCGCCGACACAGGAGGCGATTCGGGCGCCGGCCGGGCCGTACAGCCAGATGAGCTCGCGCTGCACCTGCAGCGCCAGTTCGCGCGTCGGCGCAATGATCAGAGCCAGCGGCTCGGAAGCGTTGCCGAACCGCTCCTCGTCGCCGAGCAGCGTCGAGGCGAAGGCGAGGCCATAGGCCACGGTCTTGCCGGATCCGGTCTGTGCCGAAACCAGCAGATCGTTTTCGCCGACATTGTCCTGCAGGACGGCGGTCTGGACGGGGGTCAGTGTCTCATAGCCCTTTTCCGCGAGGGCGCGGGCGAGGGCGGGGTTCTGGACGAGTGTTGCCATGAAGGGCGAAGCCTGAAACTGGAGAAGCATTCCGGGTCGCGAACGGATGGTTCGCGAGCGGTGAAAGGTTCATGCGGAATGCGAGTTGCGCCTCCCATACCCCGACCGCTTCAATTAGCCAAGGATTCTCTACCGTCCATGCCGTCGCACGAGCGCGATGCAGCCATGCATCACGGGCGTGGCGTGCTCCGCCCGCGGCGGTCGATCCGCGCTCATAAAGCTGTGATCAACCCCATGGGGCCTCTTGGCGAGGGGAGTGGAAACCCCGCGTTAATCGTCTTGGGCGATGATTTGTTCATCATGTTGCACCGCGTTCATAGCCCGTCATGACCACACGTCAGCGCAAGCACTCCAAACTTCGGCTGCTTATCCTTCCGCTCGGCTCGCTCGCCGTGATGGGCTATTTCGCCTACCATTCGTTCAATGGCGACTACGGCATCTGGTCGCGCGAGCGCATGGAGCGCGAAGCGGTCGTGCTGGAGAAGGAATTGGCCAGACTCAAGGGCGAACGGCAGTCGCTCGCGGCGCGGGCCCAGCTGCTGCGTCCCGAGAGCCTCGATCCCGACATGATCGACGAGCGGGCTCGCGACAAGCTGAACCTCGCCCAGGCCGATGAATTGGTCATCAACGTTGCTGCAGTGCAGCAGACCCTGCAGCATTGACGGTCGAAGAAAATAGCGATCAACCAAAATCCGGTTCATCGCTGTTTTTGGTAGTCAAGTCATGTAGTTGGCGCATGGCTCCGATGCTTGCCGCGCATCTTGGAATGCCTCTCGGCTTCGGATAACGTCCCGCGCATCAGTTTGGGAAACGCCCCGGAGAACAAGGCATGGCTGTAGCCAAAGCGAAAGTCGGCAGCAAATCCGCGCCGGCCGCCGGACGAAAGACCGCAGCGGTAAAATCGGCCAAGCCGACCGCAGTGGACAATTTCTCCAAGGAACAGGAACTCTACGCCTATCGCGAGATGCTCCTGATCCGCCGCTTCGAGGAAAAGGCCGGCCAGATGTATGGCATGGGCCTGATCGGCGGCTTCTGCCACCTCTACATCGGACAGGAAGCGGTCGTCGTCGGTATGCAGATGGCGATCCGCACCGGTGAGGACCAGACCATCACCGGTTATCGCGATCACGGCCACATGCTCGTCGCGGGCATGGATGCGAACGGCGTGATGGCGGAGCTGACGGGCCGGCGCGGCGGTTATTCGCGCGGCAAGGGCGGCTCGATGCACATGTTCTCCATCGAGAAGCAGTTCTTCGGCGGCCACGGCATCGTCGGCGGCCAGGTCTCGCTCGGCACCGGCCTCGCCTTCGCCAACCGCTACCGCAAGAACGACAATGTCAGCCTGACCTATTTCGGCGACGGCGCCGCCAACCAGGGCCAGGTCTACGAGAGCTTCAACATGGCGCAGCTCTGGAAGCTGCCCGTGGTCTACATCATCGAGAACAACCGCTACGCCATGGGCACGTCGGTGTCGCGCTCCACCGCGCAGACCGACTTCTCGCGGCGTGGTCTCTCGTTCGGCATCCCCGGCGAGAAGGTCGACGGCATGGACGTCCGCGCCGTCAAGGCAGCCGGCGACAAGGCCGTCGCCTGGTGCCGGGCCGGCAAGGGCCCCTATATCCTGGAGATGGAAACCTACCGCTATCGCGGCCACTCCATGTCCGACCCGGCCAAGTACCGGTCGAAGGACGAAGTCCAGAAGATGCGTACCGAGCACGACCCGATCGAGCAGGTCCGCGCCCGCCTGCTCGAGAAGGGCTGGGCCACCGAGGACGATCTCAAGAAGTTCGATGCCGAGGTGCGTGAAATCGTGAACAATGCGGCGGAATTCGCCCAGAACGATCCGGAGCCGGACGCGTCCGAGCTCTGGACGGACATTCTGAAGTAAGGCCGGGAGAAGACGATGCCGATCGATATTCTGATGCCGGCCCTCTCGCCGACCATGGAGGAGGGCACGCTCTCCAAATGGCTCAAGAAGGAAGGCGACCCGGTCAAGTCCGGTGACGTGATCGCCGAGATCGAAACCGACAAGGCGACGATGGAAGTCGAAGCCGTCGACGAGGGCACGATCGCCAAGCTTCTCGTGCCGGAAGGCACCGAGAATGTGAAGGTCAACACCAAGATCGCGATACTCGCCGCCGATGGCGAGGACGTGTCGGCGGTGTCGAGCGCGCCGGCTGAGGCGCCGAAGGCCGAGGCTCCGCAGGCTGCCGAAGCGCCGGCTGCGGCCGAGAAACCCGCTGAGGCGGCGCCCGCGCCGGTTCCGGCCGCTCCCGTCGCCGTTCAGGTCGCCGCCGATCCGGATATTCCGGCCGGCACCACCTTCGTCTCGACCACGGTCCGCGAAGCGCTGCGCGACGCAATGGCCGAGGAGATGCGTCGCGACGGCAACGTCTTCGTCATGGGCGAGGAAGTGGCCGAGTACCAGGGCGCCTATAAGGTCACCCAGGGCCTGCTGCAGGAGTTCGGTGCCGACCGGGTCGTCGATACCCCGATCACCGAGCACGGCTTCGCCGGACTGGCGACGGGCGCGGCGCTGGCCGGCCTGAGGCCGGTCGTCGAGTTCATGACCTTCAACTTCGCCATGCAGGCGATCGACCACCTCATCAACTCGGCCGCCAAGACGCTCTACATGTCGGGCGGCCAACTCGGCGCGCCGATGGTCTTCCGCGGCCCGAACGGCGCGGCGGCCCGCGTCGGCGCGCAGCACAGCCAGGACTACTCGTCCTGGTACAGCCACATCCCCGGCCTCAAGGTCGTCGTGCCCTACACGGCGGCTGACGCGAAGGGCCTGCTCAAGGCCGCGATCCGCGATCCGAATCCGGTCATCTTCCTGGAGAACGAGATCCTCTACGGTCACTCGTTCGACGTGCCGCAGCTTGACGATTTCGTGCTCCCGATCGGCAAGGCGCGCATCCACAAGCCCGGCAAGGACGTGACGATCGTCTCGTTCGGCATCGGCATGACCTATGCCACCAAGGCGGTCGCCGAGCTCGCCGAGCAGGGCATCGACGCCGAGCTGATCGACCTGCGCACCCTGCGCCCGCTCGACATCGACACGGTCATCGAGTCGGTCAAGAAGACCGGCCGCTGCGTTACCGTCGAAGAGGGCTGGCCGCAGAACTCCATCGGCTCGCACATCGCGTCCGAGCTGATGGAGAAGGCGTTCGACTATCTCGACGCGCCGGTCCTGAAGGTCACGGGCAAGGACGTGCCGATGCCCTACGCCGCGAACCTCGAAAAGCTTGCCCTGCCGAATGTCGGCGAAGTGGTCGCGGCCGTCAAAGCCGTGACGTATCGGTGACGCCATGGCCGGACACAAACGCGAGCTTGAAATTCCGCCCGGCGCTCTTGCCTCGGATGATGCCGCGGAAGTGTTCCGCGCCTGGATCGTAGACCGGGGGCTGGACGTCAGCTTCCGGACGGCGTTCGATGATCCTGCGACCTGGGGTATCCTTCTCGCGGACATCGCACGTCAGGTTGCGCGTGGATTCGAGACCGACGGCGTCTGCTCGGAAGAGCAGGCGCTGGAGGCGATCAAGTCCATGTTCGACGCCGAATGGGACCGTCCGAACGATCCGGGCACGCCAGAATCACGCCAATAGGTGCTTTATGCCGATCAACATCCTGATGCCCGCGCTTTCGCCGACCATGGAAGAGGGAAACCTCGCCAAGTGGAACGTGAAGGAGGGCGACAAGGTCAAGTCCGGTGACGTGATCGCCGAGATCGAGACCGACAAGGCGACGATGGAAGTGGAATCCATCGATGAGGGCACGGTCGGCAAGATCGTGGTTCCCGAGGGTGCGCAGGGCGTGAAGGTCAACGCGCTGATCGCGGTGCTGCTCGCCGAGGGCGAGGACAAAAGCGCGATCGGCTCGACCGAGGCCGCGGCGCCCGCGCCTGCGGCAGCGCCCGAGGCGAAGCCGGCTCCGGCCGCTGCGGCTCCCGCGCCGGCAGCGCCCGCCCAGGCGCCCGCATCGGCCGCTCCTGCGGCCGCACCGGCAGCCGCCGCGTCGGGGGATCGTGTATTCGCGTCGCCGCTGGCCCGTCGCCTGGCCAAGGAAGCCGGCATCGACATCGCCAAGGTGACGGGCTCCGGCCCGCATGGCCGCGTCGTCCAGGCTGATATCGAGGCCGCCAGGCAGGGCGGAGCCGCGAAGGCCGCTCCCGCCGCCCAGGCGCCTGCCGCCGCGACCGCGGCTCCGGTCCATGCCGGCCCGACCGACGCGCAGACGCTCAAGCTGTTCGCCGAAGGCTCCTACGATCTCGTGCCGCATGACAACATGCGCAAGACGATCGCCCGCCGCCTGACGGAATCGAAGCAGAACGTTCCGCATTTCTACGTCACCGTCGATTGCGAGCTCGACGCGCTGCTGGCGCTGCGCGAGCAGATCAACGGCGCGGCGCCGAAGGATGCCGACGGCAAGCCGGGCTACAAGGTCTCGGTCAACGACATGGTCATCAAGGCGATGGCGCTGGCGCTCAAGAAGGTGCCGGGCGCCAACGCGTCGTGGACCGATGGCGGCATGCTCGTGCACAAGGTGGTCGATGTCGGCGTCGCCGTCTCGATCCCGGGCGGCCTGATCACCCCGGTCGTCCGCAATGCCGAGACCAAGTCGCTCTCGACCATCTCGAACGAGATGAAGGACCTGGCCAAGCGGGCGCGCGAGCGCAAGCTGAAGCCGGAGGAGTACCAGGGCGGCACGACCTCGGTCTCGAACCTCGGCATGTTCGGCGTCAAGGACTTCGCGGCGATCATCAACCCGCCGCACGCGACGATCCTGGCCGTCGGCGCCGGCATCCAGCAGCCGGTCGTCCGCAACGGCGAGATCAAGATCGCGACCATCATGTCGGTCACGCTCTCGACTGACCACCGCGTCGTCGATGGCGCGCTCGGAGCCGAGCTTCTGCAGGCCTTCAAGGGCTATATCGAAAAGCCCATGGCGATGCTGGTCTAGCCAACACCGTCGTTTCGGCTCCCGTCTCTCCGCGAGGCGGGGGCCGCAAGACCATCAAAGCGCAGCGAGACGAACATGGCCGCACCCTACGACGTCATCATCATCGGCTCCGGCCCGGGCGGCTATGTCGCCGCGATCCGCGCCGCCCAGCTCGGCCTCAAGACCGCCGTGGTCGAGAAGAGCCATCTCGGCGGCATCTGCCTGAACTGGGGCTGCATCCCGACCAAGGCGCTGCTGCGCTCGGCCGAGGTCTACCACTATTTCGAGCACGCCAAGGATTACGGCCTGTCCGCCGAGAAGATCGGCTTCGACATGGCGGCGATCACCAAGCGTTCGCGCGGCGTTTCCGCCCAGCTGAACCAGGGCGTCGGCGGCCTGCTCAAGAAGAACAAGGTCGACGTGATTTGGGGTTCGGCCGAGATCACGGCGCCCGGCAAGCTCACCGTCAAGGCTTCGGAGAACCCGCCGAAGGGCGCGCTCGGCGGCGGTGACTACGAGGCGAAGAACATCATCGTCGCGACCGGCGCCCGTCCGCGCGCGCTGCCCGGCATCGAGCCGGACAAGAAGCAGATCTGGACCTATTTCGAGGCCATGGTGCCCGACAGCCTGCCGAAGTCGTTGCTCGTCATGGGTTCCGGCGCCATCGGCATCGAGTTCGCCTCGTTCTACCGGACGATGGGTTCCGAGGTGACGGTCGTCGAGGTGCTGCCGCAGATACTCCCCGTCGAGGACGAGGAGATTGCCGCGCATGCCCGCAAGCGCTTCGAGAAGCAGGGCATCAAGATTTTGACCGGCGCCAAGGTGACCAAGGTCGTCAAGGCCGCCAATTCGGTCACGGCGACGATCGAGACGGCGGATGGCAAGACGCAGGAGATCACCACCGAGAAGTTGATCTCGGCGGTCGGCGTCGTCGGCAACATCGAGGGACTCGGCCTCGAGAAGCTCGGCGTGAAGACGGATCGCGGCTGCGTCGTCATCGACGGCATCGGCAAGACCAATGTCCCCGGCATCTGGGCGATCGGCGACGTCGCTGGCCCGCCGATGCTGGCGCACAAGGCCGAGCATGAGGGCGTCATCGCCGTCGAGGCGATCGCCGGCCAGCACCCGCATCTGATGGACAAGGCGAAGATCCCGGGCTGCACCTACTGCAACCCGCAGATCGCCTCGGTCGGTCTCACCGAGAAGAAGGCGAAGGAAGCCGGCTACGACGTGCGCGTCGGCAAGTTTCCCTTCATCGGCAACGGCAAGGCGATCGCCCTCGGCGAGCCCGAGGGCCTGGTCAAGACGGTGTTCGACAAGAAGACCGGCCAGTTGCTCGGCGCCCATCTCGTCGGCGCGGAAGTGACCGAGCTGATCCAGGGCTTCGTCATCGCCATGAACCTCGAGACCACCGAGGAAGAGCTGATCAACGCCGTGTTCCCGCATCCGACGCTGTCGGAGACGATGCATGAGAGCGTTCTGTCGGCCTATGGCCGAGCGATTCATATCTAGGGTATCCGTTGGCCGCGAGGAATGATTTGCTCCGAGTTCAGACAAGTTTCCAAGACACTCCGGGAGATGGCTACTATTTTGTCCTTCTCTATGAGGAGCGGGATCTCGGAGACCAGCTGAATGAGCTAGGACTTGCGGACGGCGACTCCGTGTTGCTCTGGGAGCCGGACTGCGGGGACTATGAGTTGGAAGCGACGTTGCTATTCGATTTTCGGCACCCTATGGCCTTTGAGCCTATGCTCTGGGCACGCGCGAAGACATCGGGTTGACGGATACTCCGTCGTCACCCCGGCGAAGGCCGGGGTCCATAAACACCGGTGGCGCGTTTGACGGATGGATCCCGGCCTTCGCCGGGATGACGGGTGAGCGGGGCGGTGGACAGAGCGTTGCACTGGGCGGTCGACTGACGATGTACTGAAGGCTGCTTGCCTTCGCCGGCATGACGAAAGAGCTTGTTGACGGAATGGACGGACAAACGATCCTGATCTGGGTCGCCATCGGCCTGATCGCCGGCTGGTTGGCCAGCATCGTCGTCGGCGGTGGCGGCTTCTTCCGCAACATCATCACCGGCCTGATCGGCGCGGTGGTCGGCGGATTTCTGGTCAGCTACTTCAACGTACCCGTCAATCTCGGCTATGAGTTCGTCAATCAGGTAGTTATCGCCGCGGTCGGCGCGGTGATCGTCGTCTGCCTGGCGAAGGTGATTGCATGACGGCCATGCACGACACAAAGCTGGCGTTGCGCGCGGTGTTCGCCCATATGTTGCTTCACAATGTCTGATCGGGGCTCCTCATGAACGGTGTCGGTATCTTCGCGACGATCATCATCGGTATCCTGGCCGGCTGGATCGCCTCGCGCGCCATGGAGCGCCGGCACGGCTTGATCATCAACCTGATCGTCGGTCTCGTTGGCGCCTGGATCGGCGCCGCGCTGGCCGCCGCCTTCAACATTCATTTCGCAGGCTTCGTCGGCAGCCTGGTCGTCTCGACCATCGGCGCGATCGTCCTGCTGTTCCTGCTCAGCCTCCTGCGCCGCGCGTAAGGGGAGTTCGGAGTTACCATGGTCGTCGTTCTCGATACGCGTACCGCCGGCAAGGATCTCCGCCCGCGCCACCCCGAGAAGGTGAACCGTCCCGAGAGCCCGCTGCTGCGCAAGCCGGATTGGATCCGCGTCCGCGCGCCGGGATCGCCGGTCTATCGCGAGACGCAGGAGATCGTGAAGAAGAACGGCCTCGTCACGGTATGCGAGGAGGCCGGCTGCCCGAATATCGGCGAGTGCTGGTCGAAGAAGCACGCGACCTTCATGATCATGGGCGACACCTGCACCCGTGCCTGCGCCTTCTGCAACGTGCGCACCGGCATGCCGGAAGCGCTCGACCGCGCCGAGCCCGAGAAGGTCGCGGAAGCCGTCGCCAAGCTCGGCCTCGAGCATGTCGTCATCACCTCGGTCGACCGCGACGATCTCGCCGATGGCGGCGCGCAGCATTTCGCCGACGTGATCCACGCCATCCGCCGCGCCGCGCCCGGCACGACCATCGAGATCCTGACGCCGGACTTCCTGCGCAAGCCGGGCGCGCTGGAAGTCGTCGTCGAGGCGCGCCCCGATGTCTTCAACCACAATCTCGAGACCGTGCCGTCGAAATACCTGAAGGTGCGGCCCGGCGCCCGCTACTTCCATTCGCTGCGCCTGCTGCAGCGGGTGAAGGAGCTCGATCCCAACATGTTCACCAAGTCCGGCATCATGGTCGGCCTCGGCGAGGAGCGGAACGAGATCCTGCAGCTGATGGACGATCTGCGCGTCGCCGAAGTCGATTTCATGACCATCGGCCAGTACCTGCAGCCGAGCCGCAAGCACCACCCGGTCATCCGCTTCGTCACGCCGGACGAGTTCAAGTCGTTCGAGACGATCGCCTATGCCAAGGGCTTCCTGATGGTCTCGTCCAGCCCACTGACGCGCTCGTCGCACCACGCCGGCGAGGATTTCGCCCGCCTGCGTTCGGCGCGCCAGGCCCAGCACCAGGGCTGAGGTTGCAATGCCAAGCTTTGCGACCGAGCGGCGTGTTGGCCATTCGGCAGACGAGATGTTCGCCCTCGTAGCGGATGTCGAGAAGTACCCGCTCTTCGTGCCGCTCTGCGAGCGGCTGGTGATCCGCGGCCGCAAGCCGGACGGCGCGCGCGAGCTGCTGATCGCCGACATGACGGTCGCCTACAAGATCATCCGCGAGACCTTCACTACCAAGGTCGTTCTGGACCGCCAGGCCGGCACCATTCGGGCCGAATATCTCGACGGACCGTTCAAGCATCTCGACAACATCTGGACGTTCACGCCGGTCGACGACGGGCATTCCACCGTCAGCTTTTCGATCGACTACGAGTTCCGCTCGCGCACGCTCTCGGCCCTGATGGGCACGGTGTTCGACAAGGCGTTCCGGAAGTTCGCCGACGCCTTCGAGAAGCGTGCCGACGCCATCTACGGGGTCGTGCCTCAGGTCAGCACGTAGCGGACCCCAGAGCGTTTTCGAGCGAAGTGGATACCGGTTCGCGTGAAGAAAACGCGACCAAACAAGGCGCTGGAGCCATTCGACGTTTCCATGAAACGCGGAACGGCTTTAGCCTTCCGCCGCCCCGGTGAGCAGGCGAAGCGCCTCGGCCACCGTCGCGGAACGGACGCCGGCACGGTCGCGATCGGCGAAGACATGCACGGCATGTCGCGCCGGCGCGCCGCGGCGCATGACGGCGAAATGCACCAGCCCGACCGGTTTGTCGACAGATCCGCCGCCGGGACCCGCAATGCCCGTCACCGCGACGGTCAGGTCGGCGCCGGACTTCGCCAGCGCGCCGGCCGCCATGGCGAGCGCCACCTCCTGGCTGACGGCGCCGACCCGCTCGATGAGCGCCGCCGGCACGCCGATCATCTCGGTCTTGGCGGCGTTGGAATAGGTGACGAAGCCGCGGTCGACCACGGCCGACGAGCCCGCGATTTCCGTCAGCACCCCGGCGATCAGGCCGCCGGTGCAGGATTCGGCGGTGGCGATCGTCAGCTCCTTCTCGATGCAGAGCGCGATCAGCGCCCGCGCCTGGTCTTCCAGCGGTGCGAGATCGATCATGCTTCCCCCTCGAATGGCAGGCGGACGGTGGCGGTGGCGATGGCGGCGATGCCTTCGCCCCGGCCGACAAAACCCATCTTCTCGTTCGTGGTCGCCTTGACCCCGACGCGGTCGGCGCCGATGCCGGCGATTGCGGCGATTCGCGCCCGCATGGCGTCACGATGCGGTCCGATCTTCGGCGCCTCGGCGATGATGGCGAGGTCGAGATTGGCGATCACGCCGCCCCGCGCCGCTACCCGCTCCACCGCGAAGGCGAGGAAGCGGTCGGACGAGGCGCCGCGCCATTGCGGATCGGACGGCGGGAAGTGGTCGCCGATGTCGCCGTCCGCGATGGCGCCGAGCACGGCGTCGGTCAGCGCGTGCAGCGCCACGTCGGCGTCGGAGTGACCGGAAAGCTTGCGGTCATGCGGGATCTCCACGCCGCCGAGCCAGACGCGGTCGCCCTCCGTGAAGGAGTGAACGTCGTAGCCGGTGCCGACCCGTGTCTCGCCCGCGCGCAGCAGGGCTTCCTGGCGCAGCCTTCGATCGGCCATCTCGATATCCTCCGGCGTGGTCAGCTTGATATTGGCGCGCTCGCCGAGCACGATCCGGACGGGTATGCCGGCCCATTCGGCAATGCCCGCGTCGTCGGTGAACGGTTCGGCGACGCCCGCGGTCCGACGGTGGGCCTCAAGGATCGTCGACAGGCGGAACGCCTGCGGCGTCTCGGCCGCGAAAAGGCTTTCGCGCGACACCGTGGCGTCGACCCGGCCAGCCGCATCGGCGCGCTTCAGCGTGTCGGTGACGGGCGAGGCAGCGAGCACCGCGTCGTCGCCTTCGAGCGCATCGATCACCCGGTCGAGCAGCGCCGCCGACGCGAACGGGCGCACGGCGTCGTGGATCAGCACGTGCGTCGCGCCGCGCGCGGCCAGCGTCTCCAGGCCGTTGCGGACCGATTCCTGCCGTGTCGCCCCGCCATGGACGCAGACGAGCCTGTCGGCCAGATCGCCGACGGCCGCGCGATAGAGTTCGGCATCATCCGGATGGATGATGATGGTCACATCGTCGACACGGTCATGGTCGAGAAAGCGCGTGGCCGTGCGCCGCAGGATGGCCTCACCGCCCAGTTCCCGATACTGCTTCGGCACCACGCCACCGGCGCGCACGCCGCGCCCTGCGGCGACGATGAGGGCTGCGACACGGTTTGAACTCATGCTGGCATTCATAAGGCGAGGAGATCCGGCTGGAACGACCCGAAGGCATCGTCAACATACGGTCGCATGGATCGGAGATTTCACACTGCAACGCAACAAGTCTCTTGCCGTCCGCCCATTCGTGACTAATATGTGGGCATCTCACTTGGTGCCTATTCGGTAGTCATATTGTCTGAAACCACTCATCCCGTTGCCCGCCTCGCTGCCCCTCTCGACATCGGCGGCGTGACGATTGCCAACCGGGTTCTGCTCGCGCCGATGTCCGGCGTCTCCGATCGGCCGTTCCGGCGGGTCGCCGCGTCGTTCGGCGCCGGACTGGTCATTTCAGAGATGGTCGCGAGCGAGGAACTCGCCGCCGGCAATGCGGAGACGGCGATGCGGGCGGAGGCGACCGGCAACGGCCTGCACGTGGTCCAGCTCGCCGGTCGCGAGGCGCACTGGATGTCGGAAGGCGCCAAGGCGGCGGCCGATTCCGGCGCCGACATCATCGACATCAACATGGGCTGCCCGGCCAAGCGCGTGACGACCGGCTATTCCGGCTCGGCGCTGATGCGCGACCTCGACCACGCGCTTACCCTTGTCGATGCGACGGTCGCGGCGAGCCCCGTGCCCGTGACGCTGAAGATGCGGCTCGGCTGGGACGACAAGACCATCAATGCGCCGGAACTGGCGCGGCGGGCGGAAGACGCCGGGGTCGCGATGATCACCGTGCATGGTCGCACCCGCTGCCAGTTCTACAAAGGCACGGCCGACTGGGCCGCCATCGCCGCCGTGAAGCAGGCGATCTCGATCCCGCTCATCGCCAATGGTGATTGCGTCAGCATCGAAAGCCTCGCGCCGATGCTGGAGGCGTCCGGCGCCGACGGTGTCATGGTTGGGCGCGGCGCCTATGGCAGGCCGTGGCTGCCGGGGCACCTGGCTCGATACGCGGCGACGGGCACGATGCCCGACCGCCCGCAGGGCGCGGCGCTGATCGATCTCGTCGTCGGCCATTTCGAGGAGATGATCGCGCTCTATGGGCCGATCCTTGGCGTGCGCAACGCCCGCAAGCATTTGAGCTGGACCATCGAGGCGCTGGGACCGGACGCCGTGAGCGCCGAGGCGCGCCTCGCCATCATGACCGAGCAGCATCCCGATCGCGTGATCATGCTTCTGCGGCAACACCTTGGAGATGCCGAAATGAGGAGAGCCGCGTGAACAGGACGCTCGCTCAGAACGACGTGGCGGCGGAACACGGCGGGTCGGCCTCGATCCTGCTCGACGCGCTGCCACACCCGATCATCATGATCGACGGGGCAGGGCACGTCACCGATGCCAACAGTGCCGCACAGGATTTCTTCCAGGCTTCGATCGCCGTGCTGCGGCGCCAACCCATCGCCCATTTCGTGCCGTTCGGCAGCCCGCTTCTGGCGCTGATCGAGCAGGTGCGCAGTCGCGGGTCGGCCGTCAACGAGTATCGCGTCGACATCGGCACGCCGCGCAACGGCAGCGACCGCATCGTCGACATCTATGCCTCGCCCGTGCCCGAGCGGCCCGATTCCGTCGTTGTCCTGCTTCAGGAAAAGACGATGGCCGAGAAGATCGACCGCCAGCTGACGCATCGCGGCGCGGCGCGCTCGGTGACAGGACTCGCCGCCATGCTGGCGCACGAGATCAAGAACCCGCTTTCCGGCATTCGCGGCGCGGCGCAGTTGCTCGAATCCTCGGTCGACGACGACGATCGCGCCCTGACCCGGCTGATCTGCGACGAGACCGATCGGATCGTGAAGCTGGTCGACCGCATGGAGGTGTTCTCGGACGAGCGTCCGGTCGAGCGCGCGCCGGTCAACATCCACGTCGTGCTGGAGCATGTGAAGCGGCTGGCCCACTCGGGTTTCGCCCGAAACATCCGCATCATCGAGGAATACGACCCGTCCTTGCCGCCCGTCTATGCCAACCGGGATCAGCTGGTGCAGGTGTTCCTGAACCTGGTGAAGAACGCCGCGGAGGCGATCGGCAATGACGACAATGGCGAGATCCTGCTGTCCACGGCCTTCAAGCCCGGTATCCGCCTTTCGGTGCCCGGCTCGAACAATCGCGTGACGCTGCCGCTCGAATTCACCGTTCGCGACAATGGCCCCGGCGTTCCGGCGGACATGCTGCCGCATCTGTTCGATCCCTTCGTCACCACCAAAACCAATGGCTCGGGTCTCGGTCTGGCGCTCGTCGCCAAGATCATCGGCGACCACGGCGGTGTCATCGAGTGCGATTCCCAGCAGAATCGCACGACTTTCCGCGTGTTGATGCCGGCATTCCCGGGCGATGCACCTGCAGACAAGGACAATTGAAATGGCGACCGGCACCATTCTCGTAGCGGACGACGACGCGGCCATCCGCACCGTCCTGAACCAGGCCCTGTCGCGCGCCGGCTATGAGGTTCGGTTGACCTCGAACGCGGCGACGCTCTGGCGCTGGGTCAGCCAGGGCGAGGGCGATCTCGTCATCACCGACGTCGTCATGCCCGACGAGAACGCCTTCGACCTGCTGCCGCGCATGAAGCGCCTGCGGCCGGAGCTTCCCGTCATCGTCATGAGCGCGCAGAACACGTTCATGACGGCGATCCGCGCCTCGGAGCGCGGCGCCTACGAATATCTGCCGAAGCCCTTCGACCTGAAGGAGCTGATCTCGATCGTCGGCCGCGCGCTGGCCGAGCCGAAGCAGCGCGCCAAGGACGATCGTCTCGATGACGGCAGCGAGAACATTCCGCTCGTCGGCCGCTCGCCAGCCATGCAGGACATCTATCGCGTGCTGGCGCGGCTGATGCAGACCGACCTGACCGTGATGATCGCCGGCGAGTCGGGCACCGGCAAGGAGCTGGTCGCGCGCGCACTGCACGATTACGGCAAACGCCGGACGGGCCCCTTCGTCGCCATCAACATGGCGGCCATTCCGCGCGACCTGATCGAGAGCGAGCTGTTCGGCCACGAGAAGGGCGCCTTCACCGGCGCGCAGGCCCGCTCGGCCGGCCGCTTCGAGCAGGCGGAGGGCGGCACGCTCTTCCTCGACGAGATCGGCGACATGCCGATGGAGGCGCAGACCCGGCTGCTCCGCGTGCTGCAGCAGGGCGAATACACGACCGTCGGCGGCCGCACGCCGATCAAGACGGATGTCCGCATCGTCGCGGCCACCAACAAGGATCTGCGCATCCTGATCAATCAGGGCCTCTTCCGCGAGGATCTGTTCTTCCGCCTGAACGTCGTGCCGATCCGCCTGCCGGCGCTGCGCGAGCGCTCCGAGGACATCCCGGATCTGGTTCGCCACTTCTTCGCGCTTGGCGAGAAGGATGGCCTGCCGGTCAAGCAGATCGAGGTGGCGGCGGTCGAGCGGCTGAAGCGCTATCGCTGGCCGGGCAATGTCCGTGAACTCGAAAACCTGATCCGGCGCCTGGCCGCGCTCTACCCGCAGGACACGATCACCGAAAATATCATCGAGTCGGAACTCGAGCAGCCGGCGGCGCCGCTCGTCGCCGAGGGCGCCGAGATGGAGGACACGCTGATGAGCTCGGTCGAGCGCCATCTCTCGACCTATTTCCATGGTTTCGGCGACGGTCTGCCGCCGCCCGGCCTGTATCACCGCATCCTGCGCGACGTCGAATACCCGCTGATCAGCACCGCGCTGGCGGCCACCCGCGGCAACCAGATCAAGGCAGCGGAGCTTCTTGGCGTGAACCGCAACACGCTCCGGAAGAAGATCCGCGACCTTGACGTTCAGGTCATGCGCAACCCGCGCTGACCTTCGCGCCGCGAGCCGGCCCTGTTGCCGGTTCGCCACAATGCTGTTGCAATTCGGTCCCAGGGTCCGCGCATGAGGGCTCCTGACGACTACAAGCGATTCTGGCACCGGCTCCGATCCGCAGGTCTGGCGACATGATCGCGGTTGCGGAAACGGTTGCGAATACGGCGCGTTCGGACGGTGACGGCCGCCGGCTGCGCCTCACCGTGCGCACGGCCGGTTACGTCACCGTCATCCTCGCGCTGACATGCGCCTGCCTCAGCTTCTTCCTGCTGATGGGGCTGACGCCGATCCAGCCGACCGAGTCGGTCGTCTTCTGGGCCTTGGCGGTGAACGGGCTGCTGACCAGCCTGCTCGTGCTGGAGCTGGCGCTCGAAGTCGCCATGCTGATCCGGGCCCGCCGGCGCGGGCGCGCCGCGGCGCGGCTGCATATCCGCATCGTCGGCCTGTTCAGCATCGTCGCCGTGGTTCCGGCGATCCTGATCGCGGTCGTCGCCAGCATCACGCTGAACCGCGGCCTCGACCATTGGTTCTCCGAGCGCACCCGCGCCATCGTCGACACCTCGCTGTCGATCGCGCAGGCCTATGCCGAGGAGCACGCCAAGACGCTGAAGGTCGACATTCTCGGCCTCAAGTCGGATTTCGAGCGCGCCCAGACGCTGCTGGAGCAGAACCCGGATCGCTTCCAGGCCTTCATGAACTCGATCGCCGCGCTGCGCGGCATCCCGGGCGTGTTCCTGGTCAAGCCGGACGGCGCGCTGATCGCCCAGGCGAATTTCCAGTTCTCGACCAACTATCTGCCGCCGCCGCCCGATGCCCTGTCGCGCGCCGCCAAGGCCGGCAGCGAGCCGATCCTGATCGCCCCTGGTGCAACCAATGTCGTCGGCGCCGTGGCGCGCCTGGAGAACTATTCCGACGTTTTCCTCTACATCACGAGGGAGATCGACCCCAAGGTTATCCGCTACATCGCCGAGACCACGGCCAGCGTGAACGAATACAAGAGCCTCGAAGCCACCCGGCTCGGCGTGCAGATCGCCTTCGGGCTGCTCTATCTCGGCCTCGCGCTCGTCGTTCTGCTCTCGGCCATCTGGCTCGGCATCGGCTTCGCCAATCGCCTTGTCTCGCCGATCCGCCGCCTGATCGACGCGGCCGACGAGATCGGCCGCGGCAATCTCGAGGTCAGGGTGCCGTTCAAGAGCGCCGACGGCGACCTCGGCGCGCTGGGCGCCACCTTCAACACCATGGCCTCCGAGCTGCGCAGCCAGCGCCATGAACTGGTCGCCGCGAGCGAGCAGATCGACAGTCGCCGGCGCTTCACCGAGGCGGTGCTCGCCGGCGTCAGCGCCGGCGTGGTCGGCACGGATGCCAACGGCGTCGTCACCATCGCCAATCGGGGCGCGTTGCGCCTGCTGGGGCTCGACCAGGCGGATACGCTCGGCCGACCGGTGACCGAGATCGTGCCCGAACTCGACAGTGTCGTGTCGGCCGCGCTCGCGGAAACGAGTCGGACCGAGCACCGCGACCAGGTGTCGGTCGTCCGCGCGGGCCGCGAACGGACCATCAATGTCCGCGTCACGACCGAGGAATCGGGTACGGCGGCCCATGGCTACGTCATCACGCTGGACGACATCACCGATCTCGTGACCGCGCAGCGCAGCGCCGCCTGGGCCGATATCGCCCGCCGCATCGCGCATGAGATCAAGAACCCGCTGACCCCGATCCAGTTGTCGGCCGAGCGCCTCAAGCGCCGCTTCGGCAAGGGCATCGTCGAAGGGCGCGAGGTCTTCGACCAGTGCACCGACACGATCATCCGCCAAGTCGGCGACATCGGCCGCATGGTGGACGAGTTCTCGTCCTTCGCGCGAATGCCGAAGCCAACCTTCGAGGAGCGGGATCTCGGTGAGGCCGCGCGCGAGGCCGTCTTCCTGATGGAAGTGGCCAATCCGGAAATCGCCTTCGAGGTCGACCTACCGGAGACGCCGCTGATGGGCCGCTACGATCCGCGCCTTATCTCGCAGGCCTTCACCAATCTGGTGAAGAACGCCACCGAGGCGATCGCGGCCGTGCCAGCGGAGGATCTGATCGCACCGAAGATCACGGTGCGCGGACGGGTCGAGGGGGACCGCAACATCGTCGAGATCATCGACACAGGCATCGGGCTGCCGCAGGAGAACCGGCACCGACTGCTCGAACCCTACATGACGACGCGGGAGAAGGGCACCGGCCTCGGCCTCGCCATCGTCAGCAAGATCATTGAAGAACACGGCGGCCAGCTCGACCTGCTCGACTCGCCCGCCGTCGCCGCTGGGGGGCGGGGCGCCATGGTCCGGATCACACTGCCGCGCCCGACGCATGAGGGTGGGGCGCAATCCGGCACCAACCATCTCACCAATCCCGTAGACGCCTGACGAAGATAGAGATCATGCCGTCCGATATCCTGATCATCGATGATGAAGCTGACATCCGCGGGCTCGTAGCCGGAATTCTCGAGGACGAGGGCCACGGTACCCGCACCGCCGGCGATACCGACACCGCGCTCGCCGAGATCGAGAAGCGGCGCCCGACGCTCGTGTTCCTCGACATCTGGCTGACCGGAAGCCGCATCGACGGCCTGGCCCTGCTCGATATCATCAAGGCGCAGCATCCCGACCTGCCGGTCGTGATGATCTCCGGCCATGGCAACATCGAGACCGCCGTATCGGCCATCCGGCGCGGCGCCTATGACTATATCGAGAAGCCGTTCAAGGCCGATCGCCTGCTGCTGATCGCCGAGCGCGCGCTGGAGGCCTCCAAGCTTCGCCGCGAGGTGCGCGACTTGCGCGAGCGGGCCGGCGATGTCGGCCGGCTCGTCGGCTCATCGATCGCGATCAGCCACCTGAAGCAGACGATCGAGCGCGTCGCGCCGACCAACAGCCGGATCATGATTTCCGGGCCCTCCGGCTCGGGCAAGGAACTGGTCGCGCGCGCCATCCACGAATCGTCGCAGCGCATGGACGGTCCCTTCGTCGTCCTCAACGCGGCCGCGATCACGCCCGACCGCATGGAGCAGGAGTTGTTCGGCACCGAAAACGGCACCGGATCGGCGCGCATCGTCGGCGCGCTGGAGGAAGCGCATGGCGGCACGCTCTATCTCGACGAGGTAGCCGACATGCCGAAGGAGACGCAGGGCAAGATCCTGCGCGTCCTGATCGACCAGAGCTTCCAGCGGGTGAACGGCACCACCAAGGTCAAGGTCGACGTGCGAATCATCTCCTCGACCGCCCGCGATCTGGAGCACGAGATCCAGGAAGGCGGCTTCCGCGAGGATCTCTTCCATCGCCTCTCGGTCGTGCCGCTGCGCGTGCCGGCGCTCGCCGAGCGTCGCGACGACGTGCCGGAGCTCGTCACCCACTTCATCGAGCAGATTTCGCGCACGACCGGCCTGCCGGTCCGCACGGTCGGTTCGGACGCCATGGCCGTTCTTCAGGCGCATGACTGGCCCGGCAACATCCGTCAGCTTCGCAACAACATCGAGCGGCTGTTGATCCTGGCGCGCGGCGACGAAAGCCAGGCCATCTCGGCCGACATGCTGCCGCCCGAGATCGGCGAGATGCTGCCGACGACGCCCAACCGAGGCGGCGAGCATCTGATGTCGCTGCCGCTGCGCGATGCGCGCGAGATCTTCGAGCGCGAATATCTCACGGCGCAGGTCAACCGCTTTGGCGGCAACATCTCGCGCACGGCCGAGTTCGTCGGCATGGAGCGTTCGGCCCTGCATCGGAAGTTGAAATCGCTCGGCGTCGGTTGACGTCCGGCCCCGTCGCATTGTCCCATCCGGCCGCGCCGCCGCGCGCGGCGGCCGCCTGATTCCCATCGTCCCGCAGGAACACCATGTCGCGCTTTGCCTATGTGAACGGCCTCTACCTCCGCCATGCCGAGGCCGTCGTCCATGTCGAGGACCGGGGCTATCAGTTCGCGGATGGCGTCTACGAGGTCTGCGAGATCCGCAACGGCCGGCTGATCGACGAAACACTCCACATGGCGCGCCTCGAGCGTTCGCTGAAGGAGCTCCGGATCACGCAGCCGATGAGCCTGCCGGCACTCGGCATCGTGATGCGCGAGGTCGTGCGCCGCAACCGCGTGCGCGAGGGGCTGGTCTATGTCCAGGTCACCCGTGGCGTCGCGCCCCGCAATCATCTGTTCCCCGCCGAGGGCACGCCGCCCTCGATCGTCGTCACCGCCAAGTCGTCGCCGAGCCTCGCCGGCAACACGAAGGCCGAGAAGGGCGTTTCAGTCATCAGCGTGCCCGACAATCGCTGGGAGCGGGTCGACATCAAGACCATCTCGTTGCTGCCAAACGTCCTCGCCAAGCAGGCGGCGAAGGAGGCCGGCGCCTATGAGGCCTGGTTCGTCGACGCGAATGGCATGGTGACGGAGGGATCCTCGACCAATGCCTGGATCGTCACCGCCGATGGCGTGCTCGTCACCCGGCCGGCCGAGCGCGGCATCCTGCGCGGCATCACCCGCACCGTGCTGTTCGAGGTCGCCAAGGCGGCGGGCTACACGATCGAGGAGCGCGCCTTCAGTCTCGCCGAGGCAATGGCTGCGCGCGAGGCTTTCTTCACAGCCGCCACCGCGGTGGTCATGCCGGTCATCGAGATCGACGGCACGCCGATCGCCAATGGCGCGCCGGGAACGATTGCCACCGAACTCCGCCGGCGCTTCCACGAATTCGCCACCGAAGCTCCGGTCCGCATGCGTGGATGACGCGCCACACCATCACCGGCGCGTCGCCTTGTCATGCATTTCTTGATGACGCGCAGCGATTCTGCGGGCAATGTATGGGCGAGGTCGGCATGCAAGCTGGCCCTCGGGACCAGCGTCCCCAACAACGTCAAGCGTGAGAGACAAGAATGGCAGAACGCGCCCAAAACCTCCAAGACACGTTTCTCAACCACGTCCGCAAGAGCAAGATCCCGCTGACGATTTTCCTGGTCAACGGCGTCAAGCTGCAGGGCATCGTCACCTGGTTCGACAATTTCTGCGTGCTGCTGCGGCGCGACGGCCATTCACAGCTCGTCTACAAGCACGCCATCTCCACCATCATGCCGGGCGCTCCCGTTCAGCTCTTCGAGCCGGGCGAAGAGGGCGATCGGCCGGGAGCCTGATTGTCCGAATTTCCTGATCCGCCGGAAGGGCCCGAGGGGCCTGAGGCAGCCGATAGCTATATCGAAACCAAGCATGCGCCCGTCCGGGCGCTCGTGCTCGTTCCCGTTCGCCCGGCGCGGACCCGCCGCGCCGAGGGCGATCCGCGCAGCGCCGACCGAAGCTCGGCGGCGCGGGTGGACGAGGCCATCGGCCTGGCGCGCGCCATCGATCTCGACGTGGTCGAGGGCATCGCCGTCCCGTTGCCGATGTACAAGCCGGCGACGCTGTTCGGGAGCGGCAAGGTCCAGGAGCTGGCCGCCCGCATCAAGGCCGACGAGATCGGCCTCGCCATCGTCGACCATGCGCTGACGCCGGTGCAGCAGCAGAATCTCGAGAAGGAATGGGGCACCAAGGTCATCGACCGGACCGGCCTCATCCTCGAGATCTTCGGCGAACGGGCCCAGACGCGCGAAGGCACGCTGCAGGTCGAACTCGCGCATCTCAACTACCAGAAGAGCCGGCTGGTCCGCAGCTGGACCCACCTCGAGCGCCAGCGCGGCGGTTTCGGCTTCCTCGGCGGCCCCGGCGAGACGCAGATCGAGGCCGACCGGCGCGCCTTGCAGGAACGCATCACCCGCATCGAGCACGAGCTCGAAACCGTGGTGCGAACCCGCAGGCTGCAGCGCGAGAGCCGCCGCAAGGTGCCGCATCCGATCGTCGCGCTCGTCGGCTATACCAATGCCGGCAAGTCGACGCTGTTCAATACGCTGACCAAGTCCGACATCTTCGCCAAGGACCTGCTGTTCGCGACACTCGATCCGACGCTCCGCCGGCTCAAGCTGCCGCACGGCACCGACGTCATCCTGTCGGACACGGTCGGCTTCATTTCGGACCTGCCGACGCATCTCGTCGCCGCCTTCCGTGCCACGCTGGAGGAGGTGATCGAGGCGACGCTCATCCTGCATGTCCGCGACATCGCGCACGAAGATACCGAGGCGCAGGCGCGCGACGTCATGAGCGTGCTGGAACAGCTCGGCGTCGAGACGGGAAAGACCGACCGGCTGATCGAGGTCTGGAACAAGATCGACCTCATGCCGGAGGACGCCCGGCCCGCGGCCCGTGCCAGCTCGGACAAGGGCAAGCCGGCGATCGTCCCGATCTCGGCCTTGACGGGCGAGGGGATCGATACGCTCCTCGACCTCGTCGAGCAGCGCCTGAACGAGGGACGCCCCGTCTATTCCGTGTCGCTCGCCGGCGATGCGCTCGCGCGGCTGCACCGGCTCTACGAACTCGGCGAGGTGCTCTCGCGGGTCGATGCTGAGGACGGGACGACGATCGCGTCCATCCGCGTGCCCGAAAAGCACGAGAGCGCCTTCCACCGCGAGTTCCCGCGCGCGAAGCTTCTGCCCTCGGCGCAGAAGGCGGCGGCGACGGAGAGTCCGAAGAACTGGGACCCGATGGACAAGGACTGAGGGCGGAGCCGCGAGACCGAATGATGTCGACCGGTCAGTCGTTTGCGGTCGTTTTCTCGAGCTTCGTCTTGGCCTCGGTCCAAAGGGCTTCCATCTCGTCGAGGCTCGCGGCCGCCGGCGAGCGTCCCGCCTCGGCGAGGCGCGCCTCGATATGGCGGAAGCGCCGGCTGAATTTGTCGTTGGTGCCGCGCAGCGCGGCATCCGGATCGACATCGACGTGGCGGGCCAGATTGGCGACGGCGAACAGCAGGTCGCCAATCTCGTCCCGAACCCGGGCGGGCGAGACCGCATCGGCATCAAGCTCCTGCTCGATCTCGCCGATCTCCTCCTTGATCTTGGCGAGAACGGCGCGCGGGTCGTTCCAGTCGAATCCGACGGTTCCCGCCTTCTGCTGCAGTTTGACGGCGCGCGCCAGGGCCGTCATGCCGGCCGGCACGTCGTCGAGCAGTCCGGCCGGGCGATCCCCCCCATGACCGGCGGCGCGGCGCTTTTCGGCGCGGAGCCGCTTCTCCTCGGCCTTGATCTTCTCCCAGAATCCCTTGGCGGCGCCGGCGCTGCGGGCCTCCTCGCTACCGAAGACATGTGGATGGCGGCGGATCATCTTGGCCGTGATCGCCATCACCACGTCGCCAAAGTCGAAGGCGCCGATCTCTTCCGCCATGCGGGCGTGATAGACCACCTGCAGCAGCAGATCGCCCAACTCCTCCTCGAGATCGACGAGATCGGCACGTTCGATGGCATCCGCGACCTCGAAGGCCTCCTCGATCGTGTAGGGGGCGATCGACTGGAAATCCTGCACCTTGTCCCAGGAACACCCCGTCTCCGGATCTCGCAGGGCCACCATGATCTCGATCAGGCGCTCAATGTCTCGGGACGGATGCATGAAACAATCCTCGTATTGGACGTCTTGGTACTGGGGCGGGACCAGATCGGGCGACGCGTCATCGCCGGCGGCTGCATCAAAAGTCATCCGGCAATGTCCGGCAGGCTGAATTGTCGTTTATCCGGATTCGAGCTATATAGGGTATGTTCGATATTTGGCTCTGCCTTGATATTTGCCCTCTGTGGCTCGTCCCAAGACATCGCTGGAACTCGGATCGGCCGATGCGACTCGCGCGCGGCCACGCCTCGGGATGCCTAAAGGAGACGAACCATGGCAACGGGTACCGTTAAGTTTTTCAATGATCAGAAGGGTTTCGGCTTCATCCAGCAGGATGGTGGCGGCCCGGACGTTTTCGTTCACGTCAGCGCGGTAGAGCGTGCCGGCATGCGCGGCCTGACCGAGGGTCAGAAGGTTAGCTTCGACATCGAGGCCGACCGCCGCAGCGGAAAGTCGGCTGCTGCCAATCTGCAGAGCGCCTGAGGCTCTTCCGAGACGTTGCAAGGGTCCGGCGTTTCGGCGCCGGACCCTTTTTCTTTTCCGAAATGACCATGCGGTTCGACACGTCCGTCATTTCCGCTTGGAGACAACCATGGCAAAGAAGCCCAATACGCGCGCCGAATTCGTGCTGTTCGACGTCGTCTACGAGGACGGCTCCCAGCGCTCCAATCGTCGCGTGCCCAGCGACGTTGTCGACGGTCTCGACGGCGACGAACCGGCGCGCGCCGCGATCGAAGAACAGGACCGCGCGATCGCCGCGCGATCGGGCGTGCCGCCAACCCCGATCCAGTCGCTCCGGCGCGCAAAGAAATAGCGCGATCGCGACGTCCGCCCCCCCTTTTCGGAAGGCGAAGACTGATATGATGGCGCGCGCGGCGCCTTTGCCCCCGTTGCAACATGCGCTGCGCGCCTCATCCCCGGATAGATGATCCAACCGCCGCCAGTTCCTACGGCGCGAAAGGAAGGCAATGTCTCCCAGCGATACCAAGGAAGCGGCCAAGTTGCGGGCCGAAGAGCGGTTCAAGAAGGTCGAGAAGCAGCGTAGCGGCGAAGCGGCGGTCATGGCGGGCGAACGAAACCGCATCGTTGCCCAATCCGCCAAGATCGCCAGGCTCCGCGAGATGCGCCTTGCCAAGGAGGCGGCCGAAGCCGCGGAACCCAAGCCGGACACCCGGAAGAAGGCCCCGGCGAAGCCCAAGGGCCGCAGTTGAGCAAGGGCCGCGGCTGAACAAGGCTGCCATTGAGCAAGGGCCGTCGCGGTGCCGGACCCCGGCGCCGATGATTGCGCTCGGCTAGACTGCGGGCCATGATTCGTCCCCGCGCCCGGCGCCGCAAGCCGTCTTCGCTGATCTTCCTCCTGCTGCTCGTCGGAGGCCTGCTCCTGATCGGCTACCTGGACCAGCAGCTCCGCGAGGTCAGAACGACCGAAGCGTCGCGCATCGTCGTCCGGGATGGCGATTCACTGGCCATCGACGGCGTCGACTTCCGTCTCGCGGGCATCGACGCGCCTGAACTGCGCCAGGATTGCGAGGGGGCCGACGGTGCCAAATGGCGCTGTGGCGAGGCGGCGCGGCGCGCGCTGCAGTCGCTGGTGGCGCGGGGGGAACTCCGATGCTCCCCCCGCACGCATGATCGCTTCGGAAGGGTCGTGGCGACCTGTCGGATCCCCGATGTCGGCGATCTGGGCGCGGTCATGGTCCGGAAAGGCCTCGCGGTCAACTATGGCGGTCGCGGCGATGGCGACTACGCAGTCGAGGAAGACGCGGCGCGGCGCAACGAGGAGGGGATCTGGCGGGGAGCCTTCATGCCGCCATCCGAATGGCGCGCAGCGCACCCGAGATAAGCCGCGCGCCTCCCCCAGCGATCGGTTCGGGCCGGCGATGGCATGGGTCGCATGAATCAAAACGGCCTGAAAACGGCAGCGCCAGCGTGAAGACGGATGCGTTGCCTGACCGGCAGGATAGGCGCATTCAACAAAAGGCGTAGAAGGCAAAAATACAACCTAGGGTTGTAGACAGCAAGCGCTTCGGTTGTATAGTTCCACTATACACGCATGAGCATGCCAATCCAATCATCATCTGGTCACCTGAGGGGGAGCCGGACATGTGGAATGCCGATGCAAAGAGTTTCGACCCTCAGCCAACGCCGTCCGGACGGGGCGGGCGGATCTCGGTGGCGCTCATCGATCGACGCGTGTTGGACAGGGAGTGTCTGGCGCGAGGCCTCCAGGCCTGCCGCACGGATCTGGACATCCTGCCGTTCGGCAGCGTGGAGGACTGGCGCGGCGCCAGCGCCTTTCACGACGAAGTGTCGACCATCCTTCTCAGCATCGGGGGACTGCGTCCCGACGAGGCCCAGGTCGAGAGCGCGCTGCGCAGCCTGGCGCGCGAGTTTCCGTCGATCCCAACGGTGATCCTCGCCGACAGCGACGACGCCCTGAACGTGGTGCTTGCGCTCGATCGAGGCGCGCGGGGCTATATCCCGACGAGCGTCGGCCTCCAGGTGGCCGTTGAGGCGATCAATCTGGCGCGGGCAGGGGGTCTGTTCATTCCGGCCAACAGCCTGATGGCTTCGCGCGAAGACATCCTGGCGCTCGACGCGACAGAGCCGCCGGCGGATCCCTTGGCCGAGCTGCTGTCGCCGCGCCAGGCGGCGGTCGCGCAGGCGATCCTGAAAGGCAAGGCCAACAAGATCATCGCCTATGAACTCGATCTGCGCGAAAGCACGATCAAGGTCCATATCCGCTGCATCATGCAGAAGCTCGGCGCCCATAATCGCACCGAAGTCGCCTACAGGCTGAACCAGATCATCCAGGCGGCGGCGAGACCGGTTCGATTGCGCGATCCAGCGAACTGGCCCGGCGTCTCACCCGAGCCGAGCGATGGCGTTGCATCCACGCCGATCGCGCAGGGGCATGGCGGCTCCCTGCCGATGATCGCCTGCAGCTGATCCGTCCAGCCTCCGGAGCATGCTCGTGATTCAGTCTCCGCCACCCACGGGGCGGCAGGACGCCGGCCTGCATGGGTTCGCAGCCCTGCGGCAGCGCGCCCGCCTGATCGCCTTCACCTCGGCCGCCGGGCTGGGCCTCGGCGTTTTGTCCTATGCCACGCAGCCGCCGCGCTTCGTCGCCGAGGCGGTGATCGCCCTCGATGTCCGGCGCATCCAGTCGATGCCGATCGATCAGGTGGTAGCGCCGCTGCCGCAGGAGAACCCGGTCGTGCGCACGGAACTCGACATGATCGCCTCGCGCGACATGGCGCAGCGGGTGATCCGGATGCTCGCCGACACGGGCGAGGGCGGCGCGGATCCCATCGACCTCGCGCTGCTGATCCCGCGCGCCAGCGCGTTCCAGCGGGCGCGGGCGTCGGTCGCGGCGTGGCTCGCGGCTCGCCTCGGGCGCGAGCCGGGGGCGCCGGCCGACGCTGGTTCGATGATCGAGGAGGCGCTGCGCGGCAATCTAGCCGTCGTCAATGATGGCCGCTCCTACACGATCTATATCGCCTATGGCGCCGGCGATGCGAAGGTCGCCGCGCGGGTCGCCAATGCGTATGCGCGGGCCTATCTCGACTATCAGAACGACCTCCAGATCGAAGCGACGCGCCGCATCAGCGACTGGCTGGAGGAGCGCCTCGCTACCCTCGGCGCCAAGCTCCAGCAGGCCGAGCAGAGCGCCGAGCGCTTTCGCGCAGCGTCGGGGCTATTCGAGATCGACGGCGTCACCATCGCGGCGCAGCGCGTCAGCGCGCTCAGCGCCGAGCTGATCACGGCGCGGGCCGCCTTCGCCATGGCCGAGGCCCGCGAGAGAACCGCGACGCAGCTGGCGACCAAGCCGGACGGCCTCGAAAGTTTCAGCGACGTGCTCGGCTCGCCCATCATCCAGCAGCTGCGCGTCAGCCAGTCCGAGCTCGAACGCAAGCTGCAGGTGCTGAACGACACCGGAGCCTCACAGAGCGTCGAGGTTCCGGTCCTGACCTCCGAGCTGGAGACCGTGCAGCAGCAGATCGGTCGCGAGGTCGAGAAGATCCTCGTCAGCCTTCGCAACGAGATCGACACCGCGCGCCGCCGCGTCGCTTCGCTCGAGGCTCAGCTGCGCGCCGCGGAGGCCGACTATGGCGGCTCCGACACCGCCCGCGTGAAACTGGAGGGATTGGTCCGCGAGGCGAATGCCGATCGCGCCGTCTTCGAGAGCCTGCTCGGACGTGCCAAGCAGATCGGCGACCGCAAGGAACTGACCGATCCCGGTGTCCGGCTGATCTCGGAAGCGGCGGTGCCGTTGCACGCCGCCGGGCCGCGCCTTCTGTCGTCGCTGCTCCTCGGCCTGATGGGCGGGGCAGCCGGCGGCGTCGCCCTCGCGCTGGGCCTCGGCCGCTTCGATCACCGCGTCCGCTCCCGGCGTGATCTCGAGGTGGCGACGGGGCTGCCCGTCCTGGCGACGATTCCGTCGCAGCACGGGGCGTTTCGGCGTCGCCCGGCCGACCTGATCCCGCGCGTGCCGAACGCTCCCTTCAGCGAGGCCCTGACGACGCTGCAATGGACGCTGCGGCTCTCGCCCTCGCTCCGCCGCGCCTCGGTGATCATGATGACGTCGGCGCTGCCGGGCGAGGGCAAGACAACGTTGACGCTGGGACTGGCGCGCGCGATCGCGGCGGCCGGGCGCTCCGTGCTTGTCGTCAGCCTCGAGCCGCATGACGGTTTCATTCCGCTGCGCAGGAACAATGCCCGCGCGGATGAACCCGCCGATGCCGATGCCGAGGAGCTCCGGCACGATCTGCCGGATGGCATGATTCTGGCGAAGGACAGGGGTACGCCGGTCCGGATCATCGTGCCAACGGGTGCCGGACCGGCCCCGACGTCCCTGAGCAACCCGCAGCATTTCCGACGCCTGATGGCGGCGTTGCGGGCGCGCTTCGACGTGATCCTGCTCGATGTTCCGGCGCTCGCCAGATCGTCCAAGGCCCTGCAGGCGGGGACGGAAGCGGACGCGATCCTGTTCGTCGCGCGCTGGGGGTGGACCCCGCGCCATGCGGTGTCAGCCTCCATCCAAAGGCTGGCCTTTTGCGGCCTGCCGGTCCGCGCCCTCCTCCTCAACCAGGTGCCGCTGCGCGTGCATCGCCGGTTCGAGCGGCCTTCGGAGCTGCCGATGCTCGTGGCGCCAGCCGGGCGCGCCGTCGGCAAGGCGCCCGAACGGCAAGACGCTTCGCCCTCGCTGATGTGGGAGGGGGCGATATGAAGGCGCCGATCGTCGGCCGTGGCGGCGTGGGCCGTTTCCTGCCGTGGCTTGGCAGGCTGGCGGCGCTGCTCGCGGCGATGCATCTCCTGGCCATGCCGCCGGCGTGGGCCGCAACACCCATGGCCTACCGGCTTGGCGCCGGGGACACATTGCAGGTGTCCGTGTTCGGAGAACCCGATCTCGGCGGTAAGTTCACCATCGGGGCGGATGGCGCGATCAGCTATCCGCGGCTCGGCCGGGTGACCGTCCAGGGCATGTCGGCGGAGGAAGCCGCGGGGCGCCTGATGGCCGGGTTGGCCGGACGCATCCCGGCCGGCCACACCGTCAGTGTCGACGTGATCGGCCATGCCCCCGTCTTCGTGACGGGCGACGTCCAGGCGCCCGGTCGCTATGAATATCGGCCCGAGATGATCGTGCTGGAGCTGGTCACGCTGGGCGGCGGGCTGCGCCGGCCGCAGACCCCCTTTGGCGGCGCGGCGCTGCAGGTCCTCACCCTGCAGCAGGAACTCGCCGACCAGAAGCTGTTCCGCTGGTCGCAGCGTGTCGAACTGGCGCGCCTGCAGGCCGAGATCGGCGAGGTCGCCTTCGATGCGGACGGCCTCGTTCGATCCGGCGCGCCGGTCTCGCTCGTCTCGGCCGAGGCGGCGCTGTTCGAGCGGCGCCGGGAAGCCCTGACAGGCGAGGTGACAGGCCTCGACGCCCAGCGGCGAACGCTTGACGACGAGATCGCCAGCCTGGAGGCAAGCCTCGATCTGCACGACCAGGAGCTCGCTCTGATCGAACTGGACGTGGCGGCGACCCGGCAGCTCGCGGATCAGGGCCTGATGGCCCAGTCGCGCCTGCGCGAAAGCCAGCGACAGCTGTCGGCCCTGAAACGCGACAAGCTCGAAGTGCAGAGCTTCCTGGCGCGCGCCCGTCACAACCGGATCGAGGTGGGGCAGAAAGCGTCGGCCTTGCGCGCGGCGCGGGCTGCCGAAAATGCGATCGCCCTCCGCTTGCTCGAACTCGCCATCATCCGGACGGACCAGAAGATCGTATCGGTCTCGGCCGGCATCGATGCGGCGAGTGACGAGCTCGAGGCCAGCGGCCTCCGGCAATTGCCCGCTGCCAGCTTCACGGTGGTGCGGCGCACCGACGCCGGCACGAAGCAGATCAAGGTGGCGGAGCACGATCGTGTCCAGCCCGGCGACATCCTCGAGGTCGACCGTCATATCGACGCGATGCTGCTGCCGATGAGGCGCTGACCTCATTCCCGCTTGGAGAGACCGTCGCGATGAAGCAGGTTTCAATCGAAGACGCGGGCGGTGCCCCGCACGACAATACGGGGCCGAAGCGCCCGCTCGATGTGGCCATGGTCATGGGGCGCGTATCCCGACGATCCGGTGGAATCTTCGAGGCGGTGTCCGGCCTCGCTCCGGCCATTGGCGCCCGAGCGGGCCTGCAGGTCGGTGTCTTTGGTCTCGACCATCCGGCCCCTGCCACCGACATCCTGCGTCATCGCGGCGTGCCCACGCAGGCGTTCGCCAGCCACGGTCCCCGATCCTTCGGATACGCGCCGGCGCTCGACCGCGCGCTCCATGCCTGCCGGGCGGACCTGCTGCATGTGCATGGCCTCTGGATGTACCCGTCGATCGCCGCGCCCAGATGGGCCGCGATCCGGCGCGCGCCCTATGTCATCAGCCCGCATGGCCAGCTGGATCCGTGGGCGCTGGCACATCGGGGGTGGAAGAAGAGGCTGGCCGCGCTGGCCTATGAGACGCGCCACCTGCGCGGCGCGGCCTGCCTGCAGGCGCTTTGCGAGGCGGAGTTGACGTCGATCCGGGCCGCCGGCCTGGTCAATCCGGTCTGCGTCATCCCGAACGGGGTGGACCTGCCCGAAGCCGACCTCGGCGTGCCGCCGCTTTGGCGCCAGCGCGTCCCGGAGCGGGCCTCGATCCTGCTGTTTCTCGGCCGCCTCGCGCCCCAGAAGGGTTTGCCGAATCTTCTGCGTGGATTGGCACGGGCGCGTGAAGCGGTGCCCGCCGGCGCGTGGCAGCTGGTCATCGCCGGCTGGGGCGAGGCTTCCTATCGCACCCAGCTGGAGCGCTTGAGCGGCGCGCTCGGCTTGCACGAGATCGTTCATTTCGTCGGGCCGCAGTTCGGCGAAGAGAAGGCGCGGACCCTGGCGGCCGCGGATGCCTTTGTGCTGCCATCGCTGAGCGAGGGGCTGCCCATCGCGGTGCTCGAGGCCTGGGCCGCGCGCCTGCCGGTGCTGATGACGCCCCAATGCAACCTGCCGGAGGGCTATGTCGAGGCCGGCGCGATCGCAATCGACCCGGAAGCCGGGAGCATAGAGCAGGGATTGAGGCGGCTGTTCGCCATGCCGCCCTTGCGCCGCAGGCAGGTGGGCGCCCTCGGGCGGCGGCTCGTGGCCGAACGCTACGCCTGGCCCCGCGTCGCCGAGCAGATGGAGGCAGTCTATCGCTGGGTCCTGGGGATCGGGGATCGGCCTGACACGGTACGGCTGCCATGACGACGGACGCCATCCCTGCCTCCGGCAGGGCGCCTCGCCAGACGGTCGCGGCTGGCACGGCGCGGCCCCGGGTGATCCTGGTCCAGGATGGTGCGCGCCTTCGCTATGCGCTGGCGCTCGCGCTCCAGTCGGCCGGCCTGCTGGGCACGATGCACACGGACTGGTACGCGCAGCGCGGCACTCTTGCGGCCCGCTTCGCTAACGTCATGGCCCGCCTTCCGCATCCGGCCGGGCAACGCCTGGCCGGACGCTGCGCCGCTGGCCTCGATGGCAGCCGGATCGTCGCCTCCAACTGGACAACCCTGGTAGGGCGGCTTTGCGAGACCCGAACCGCGCAGGAAGAGGAACTCTACATCCGGCGATCCCGCGCCGTGGCGCGGCAGGTGCTACGGGATGGCTGGCGCGATGCCACGGCCCTCGCGGGGTTCGTTCGCAACATCGATCCGCTGCTCTGCGAAGGCGCGCGGGCCCACGGAATCACGGTCATTCTCGACCAGATGATCGCCCCGGTCGCCGTCGAGGCGCGCACCGCCCAACGCCAGGCGGCGCTCTGGCCGGGATGGCAGAAGCCCGTTGATCCGTTCGGGCCGGCTCTGATGCGCTCTGTCGAAAGGCGAAGCTGGGCCGCGGCCGACCGCATCACCTGCGCTTCCGACTATGTCCGCCAAGGTCTGATCGGCGAGGGTGTCGAGGAGGATCGCATCTCGGTCATGCCCTATCCCATCGACACCGACACGTTCCAGTATCGCGACCGAAGCGCGCGGCAGGGGCCGGTCCGGATCGGCTTCGTCGGCACCGTCTCCCTCCGCAAGGGCGCCCCCGCATTCCTCCGGATCGCCCGCGAACTTGACCCGAAACTCGCGGAGTTCGTCATGGTCGGTCCCAGCCTGCTGGAGGAGGCGAGGCTCGCTCGCGAACGCGGCGCCGTGCGGCTCGCCGGGGCTGTCCCGGCGATGGCGATACCGGACTGGCTGGCCAGCTTCGATGTCTTCCTCTTCCCCTCGACCTGCGAAGGATCGGCCGGGGCCGTCATGGAGGCGATGGCAACGGGCCTGCCGGTCGTCACGACGCCGGAGAGCGGCACCGTCGTGCGCGACGGACTGGAAGGGTTCGTGCATGGCTGCGAAGACATCGACGGCATGGCCGTCTCGATCGCACGGCTGATCGCGGACCCGACGCTGAGGCTATGGATGGGACGGGCGGCGCGGCGGCGCGTCGAATCCATGACGATCGCACGCTATGGCACGCTCTGGCGCGCGCTGCTGCAACCTGACGCCCATCCCCGTGAGACCGGCGCGATCAGTCGTCGGGCCTCTCCCGCCTGAACAGGGACAGCCCGGTCACCCCCAATGCCACCAGTCCGGCGCGACGCCGGGTCGCCTGCGCGCGTTCGACAGCCGACAGCAGATGATCGGCGAAGCGCGCGGGCGACCAGGCCGCGATCAGGTCCTGGCCGGCAGCGGCCATGGAGGCAGCGATCTCGGGATCCGAGGCCACGATCCGCATGAATTGCGCCAGCTGCTTCGGATCCGCCGCCTCGAAGGTGAAGCCGTTGATCCCCGGTCGAACGAGATCCGTGCTGCAGCCGCACCGTGTCGAGACCAGCACGGGAAGTCCCGCGGCCATCGCCTCGTTGACGACCAGGCCCCATTGCTCGGTGGTGCTTGCCAGGACAAATGCACCCGCCAGGCCGTAATAGATCGGCAGTTCGTCATACTGCCGAAATCCCGGCAGGTGCACATGTTGTGTCAGGCCGGCGCACGCGATGGCATCCCGGATCGATGGCATCAGCCGGCCGTCGCCGAGCATCACCAGATCCCAGGCCTGCGCGCCCGCATCCGCGCGATAGATCCGATAGGCGTCGAGGATCGCGAAGAGGTTCTTCTTGCCGATCATCCGGCTCGACGTCAGGAAGTAGCGCGCGGGCAGGGCGTGACGGGCACGGTGGGCGTCGGCATCCGCGCGCACGCGCGCCGCGCCTTTCTCAAAGTGATCATTGTCGACGACGTCAAGGCCATCGAATATCGCGTCCGACGGCATGCCAAGCCCTACCAGATAGGGACGATGCGGCGCGCCCCCGACGACCGCCGACGCGAACAGTGAAACGATGCGGCGCTTGACGCCTTCGCGCCAGGAGCGCCGGACGGCGTCATCCGCCGCGCTGTCCGACATGAGCACCGTCGGGATGCCCTTCCAGGAGCACCAGAGCAGCGCCGCGAGCGCCGCGGGATGCGACCAGCCCGCGATGGCGACGGCGTCCGGACGAGCATCGGAGAGCGTGCGCGCCACCTTGGCGGCCATACGTGCGATCGGCTCGGCATCGATGTCGGGCGAAACCACAATGCGCCGGAAACCTCCAGAATCCTTCGTCGACGCCCAGGCATAGGTCCGATCCGTGGCGCTCAATTCGATCCCGATGACCGCCAGATGCCTTGCCGCGGCCTCCAGCCGGCTGATGTGATACGGCCCGAACCGCTGAAAGACGATCGCGACGCGCGGCCGGGAACCCGTGGGAGAAGGGCCGCCGACCCGAGGTATCGGCTCGCTCATGGCGTCGGCCTGAGAGACGGTGGCGCCGTGATCCTGACCGACCCTTCCTTGATCCGCGCCAGAGCGAGTGCCGGAACCAGGAACATGGCCATGTGGATCCAGGCGGAGACGGGCCATTGCGTGTGATGCGTGATGGCATGCATCGCCGGCGCCAGCGACAGGGCATAGACCAGCTGGCAAACTGTGCTGCCCGCCATGGCCGCGTCGTAGAGCCGGCGCATCAGATAGGCGAGCAGGAAGAATTTCAGCGCGCCGAGATAGGCGAAGGACGCGAAGGCGTCGCTGAGCCCGGTCTCCGTGGTGCCTGGGTGGGGGGCGTAGTCCCGGGCGATCTGCCCCTCGAGCGGGATGGTCAATCCCGCCTTGAAATCCGAGCCGAGGAGCTGAGCCGGCACATAGTTGAACACCGTCGCGTTCCAATGGCTGAGGCCGAAGTCGAACGCCTCGGAACGGCGGACCGTCTCCATGCGGCTGATGGCGTTGCGAACCTCGTTGCCGCCATGCGCCATCAGATCCTCGAAATTGGCGGCGACGTCGATCTTGAGCAGGGCCGACCAAGGCGATGCGTCGCGCGCGGTGGTGACCGACCGATAGTCACCCGTGCTGGTGAGCGCGAGCGCCGCCCCGAGGATGAAGACGAGGGAGAGGAGGCGCGGCGCGGCCCGCCGGCGCTGGAACCAGATCGCCAGCGCGATCAGCAGCACGAAATCCGCGGCCTCCGCCCGGCGCCCATGCACCAGAATGCGGTCGGCGTAGAAGTAGACGTCGAAGGCGAGAATGGCGATAGCCGGCAGGCTGGCGCGGCGCGCGCAGCACAGAAGCGCGATGGCGAAACCATAGGGCAGGAGGCGCGAAAAGAAGATGTAGACGACCGGAAGCCCGGTATAGACCGAGAACTTGATCTCGTAGGGCAAAGCATTGATCTTCATGAAGAAGTAGGCGCCGATCAAGGAGAGCGCGGCCGCGACCGCGAGCAGCCTCGCTTCGTCGAAGTGCCACGGTTCCCGCGCGGAGACGCGCCGGCGCGGCAGATACCAGCCCAGCGCGCAGCCCGCGACGCAGAGAACCGCGAACGCCGCCGTCCGCGCCACGGCCCCGGCCGGGAAGAACGGATCCTCGGCGAAGGCCGGCATCTGCGGCACGATGAAGCCCAGGAAGGTGGCAGCCGCCAGGAACGGATAGTGGTAGGCGCCCTCGGGACGGCGGAGGCTGACCAGCACGAGCGCGGCGGATGCCAGGGCGAGCATCCAGATCAGCGCGGCGGCCATGATCGTGTCCTCGGGGCGACCGTCCCAGCCATCATGCCGCTCGCTCTCGCATCATCCGGATGAAGTTCTTGACCGGCGTCGGCAGATAGGTGCGAAGCCCGGGTCTCAATCCACGGGGCAGGCTCCAGCCGGCGAGATCGAGCGGGGCTGCGATCGGCGGCGGCGCACGGCCAAGGCGATCGACGAGGCGGGCATAGTCCGCGCCGAGCCGATCGATGCCGAACTGCCGGCGCACCCGTTCCTGGCCGTTGCGGGACAGCCGGAGCCAGAAGGCACGATCCGCATCGAGACGCCGGATCGCGCCGGCGGCGGTGTCGAGCGACCCGACCGGGAAGAGCAGCCCGGTTTCGCCGTCGTCGATGACGGTATCCGTCACCCCGCGGATGCGCGAAACCACCGGGACGCAACCGGCCGCCATGGCCTCGACCGCCGTGATCATGAAGCCTTCGAAGCGCGAGGGCGCGAGCAGAACGTCATGTTCCACCAGCAGGGACGCGACACCGGCCGGTGACACGGCTCCGACCAGCCGTATGCGGCTTCCCAATTCCGTCGATCGCTGCCGGAGACGCGCGAGATCGGGCCCGTCGCCGGCGACCGTCAGTCGGAATTCCGCCGGGAGGCGCTTTAGGATATCGGGAAGCCACAGAATTCCCTTCGCCTGGTCCTCGATCCGCCCGAGCGACAGGAGCCGCAAGGCGTCCTCCTTCGGTGGCCGGTCCCGAGGAACCGCCGCCGGAAAATCGGTGGCATTGGCGATCGTGCAGATCGAGGCCGGGTCGAAGCCATGCCGGAGGACAAGATCTTCCTCGATCCGGCGCGATACGCAGACGACGCCGTGAACATGATCGCGCACGGCGGTGGCGGCGGCGTAGGTGCCCGGCGTGACGTTGTGCACGATCAGGATGCGCAGCAGGGAGCGTGGCAAGTAGCGCGCGAGGTTGGTCTGGATCGGATCGGCATGCACATTGACGAACACGCCGTCGAAGCCGCCCGCCTCGATGGCCGCGCGCAGCGACAGGGCCTCGCTCCGCTCGTCCTCTCCAGGATGGCCGCAGACCGTCCCGCAGGCCCGCTCCGCGCGCCAGGCCGGATCCTGAAACGCGGCATGGGCGAGGGCCCCGACACCGAGCCAGCGGACATCGATGCGGTGATCGCCAAGCCCGGCGCGCAGGTGGCGGAAGACCGTGAAGGTGCCGCCGCGGTGCGGATAGGCGAAATAGGCGAACTTCATCGGCTGGCACCCCGCATGATCCGAATTCTTGAAAGGCTAGAACGACATGGACAGCCCCTGACAGCTCGCCATTCGGACGAGCTCCTCAGCCGGCGGTGATTCTGACAGGCCGCCCAACGGGCAGCCCCTATGCGGTCATCGCCTTGCGCATGAGGAAGCCCTCGGCATAAAGCCCCGGCGAGCGGCACTCGACGCCCCGAAGCCGTGCCAATCCCCGGAAGGTCTCGGCGTCGAACCAGTCCTTCGACCTCTGGGTGGCGAAAAGCTCGAGCAGCAGCTCGATCTTCCGGTTCATCGCCACCTCGTCGAAAGGCACATAGAGATTGGGCTGGCCGAGATCGCCGTCCCATTTCGGGATCTCATATTCGAGGATCAGGTGGTCGCGGAACGTGTTCCAGGTCATCATCGAGACCGTGCGATGGTCCTGATGCGCGTCCTCGCGACGATGCGTGAAGATGACGTCCGGCGACCGCGTGCGCTTCAAGGCCTCCATCCAGTCCTTGATCGCCCCGCCCTGTTCGGGAAACGCGCCGTCCCGGAAATTCTCCGTCCCGACCTCGGCGGCGACAGCGCCGGCGAGGTAGCGCCCGGCGGAACGGCGCGCCTCAACCGCGCGTTCGCCCGGCGCGCTCAGAACCTGCCAGCAAATATCGAGTTCCACGCCGCGCGCCAGCCAGCTGAGAAGCGTTCCCCCCGCGCCGATCTCGATATCATCCGAATGGGCCCCGAGACAGAGAAGCGACAGCTTCTCTCCCGGGCGCGCGATCGACAGGGATCTCACGGCATGGCAACCGCGAGCGACGGCGCCACGCGGACATCGCGCAGGCGCCAGGGCATCTGGCCCTGTTCGACCATCTCCTCCAGCACCTGCCGATCCTTCAGCGTGTCCATGGCGCGCCAGAAGCCCTCATATTTGTAGGCCATCAACTCACCCGCCTCGATCAGGCGCGCAAAGGGCTCGAGCACGAGTTCCTCGCCGGGCTTGATGAAATCGAAGATCGACGTCCTGAACAGGAAGAAGCCGCCATTGATCCAGAGGTCGGATCGATCCGAGGTGCGGAAGCCGCGGACCGCGCCGTCACCGGCGATGTCCGCGAAATGAAAGCTCAGCGGCGGCCGAACCGCCAGGAAGCATCCGAGCTTACCGCTCGCGCGGAAACGCGCGACCATGTCGCCGAGATCGACGTCGCTCAGCCCGTCGCTGTAATTGGCGAGAAAGATCTCCTCATCGCGAACGTGATCGCGGACCGCGAGAAGCCGCTCGCCGATGTTGCGCCAGATGCCCGTGTCGATCAGCGCGACGCGCCAGTCCTGTTCCGGCGCCCCCAGAATCTCCACCTTCGTGCCGAAGCCGGAGACAACGCAATCGGCATAGGCCTGCGGACGGTAGTTCAGGAAGAAGTCCTTGATGACGTTGGCCTTGTAGCCCGTGCACAGCACAAAATCCGTGTGGCCATACTGGCTGTAATAGTTCATCAGATGCCAGAGGATCGGCTGATGCCCGATCGGGATCATCGGCTTGGGCACGCTTTCAGGATACTCGCGGATTCGGGTGCCGAGGCCACCGCAGAACAAGACGACCTTCATGATGCGGCCTCCGACGAGCGCGCCATGTCGCGCAGGTCGACGATGCGCGGCTCGGGAACTGGAACGATGAAGCGGCCGCCCCAGCTCGCGATGTCCCGCATCTGGTCCATGATCTCGTGTTTCAAATTCCAGGGCAGGATCAGCACGTAGTCCGGCCTGGCCAGCGCAATCGCTTCAGGAGGAAGGATCGGAACGTGCATGCCGGGCGTGAAGCGTCCGTGCTTGTGCGGATTGCGGTCGACCGTGAAGTCGAGAAAGTCCGTGCCGATGCCGCAATAATTGAGCAGCGTGTTGCCCTTGCCCGGCGCTCCGTATCCGCAGATCGACCGCCCTTTGTCCTTGAGCGCGATCAGCAAGGAAAGAAGGGATCGCTTGGTCGACCGCACCTGCTCGGCAAAGCCGGCATAGGTCTCCACCCGATCGAGCCCGAAGGCGCGCTCGCGCGCCAGAAGGTCCGCCACGACCTGGGTTTGTGGCCGGCGCGACGCCGCATGCACCAGATGCACCCGCAGCGATCCGCCATGGGTCGGGAGTTCCTTGACGTCGACGAGCCGTAGCTGATGCCGCGCCGCGATCTGCTCGATCACGAGCAACGAGAAGTAGGAGAAGTGCTCGTGGTAGATCGTATCGAACTGAGCCTCCGCGATCAGCCTCAATAGATGCGGAAACTCCAGCGTGATCAGCCCCTCCGGCTTGAGAAGCAGCACGAGGCCCTCGACGAAGTCGTTTAGGTCGGGCACCTGGGCCAGCACATTGTTGCCGACGATCAGATCGGCCCGGCGCCCTTCCGCCACGAGTTCGCGTGCCAGCGCGGCGCCAAAGAAGGCGACCCGCGTCTCGATGCCCTTCTCGATCGCCGCCTGAGCGACATTCATGGCCGGTTCCACGCCAAGCGCGGGGACGCCGAGCGCAGCAAAATGCTGCAGCAGATAGCCGTCATTGCTTGCGATCTCGACGACCTGGCTATGCCGCCCCAGCCCAAGCTGGGCGACGATTGCCCCGCAATAGGATTTCGCATGCGCGACCCAGCTCGCCGAATAGGACGAGAAATAGGCGTAGTCGCTGAAGATCTCCTCCGGCTTCACATAGGCCTTGAGCTGAACCAGCAGGCAGAATTCACAGGCCATGACGCGAAGCGGGAACGTCAGCTCTCCCCAATCGAGCGCTTCCTCTGCGACGAAACTCTCGCACAGCGGGGACATGCCCAGATCGACGAAAACCCGGTGAAGATCCGCCCCGCATAACCGGCACCGTTCGGGGCGAAGCGCGGGCCCACCGCCGCCGAACCTCTCGTGATAGGCCATTTCCGAAGCCTCCCCACAGCCATTGCGCGAACCGCATTGGCTTTTGCCGAGGAGAGGGTCGAGCCGATCCCAATCAGAATAAAGACAACTTATGGTTTAGTTGATGTAGGATAAGCAACTATAAATTGTTGAATCGCTACTCCGTTTGACGGAACTATGGAAGGTCCCGTGCGGGTGCCTCCAGCCTTCGGATGAATTGAGCGCCGTCTGGAAACGGCGCTCACTGCCGGGGCGAAACCAGCGGAGAACGTCGCGCAGGAACACCATGGCCAGCATCGACGTCGCGATCCCGAACTACAATTACGGCCGCTACCTGCGACCCTGCGTCGAAAGCGTGCTCCTCCAGGACATCCCGGAGCTCCGGATTCTCATCATCGACAACGCCTCGAGCGACGAGAGTATCGATGTCGCCGAACAGCTTGCCTCCGAGGATCCCCGCGTCAGCGTGATCCGTCATCGCTCCAATCTCGGTCATCAGGCCTCGTTCAACGAGGCGATCGACTGGGCCGAAGCGGATCATTTCATGATTCTATGCGCCGACGACATGCTCACCGACGGATCGCTATCTCGCGCCCTTTCGGTGATGCAGCGGCATCCCGAGGTCACGCTGGCGTTCGGGGAGCTCGCCGCCAGCCCACCGCGACAAGGCAGTGTCCTGTCCCCGACCGACCAGGCCGACTGGCAACTCGTCCCGGCGCGTGAGTTGCTGCGCGGGTTCTGCCGGACCGGTCTCTATCTCGTCAGAAGCTGTTCAGCCGTCGTTCGCACCGCGGCGCAGAAGCGGGCAGGGCACTATTGCGGATCGCTCGATCAATCCGATGATTTCGAGTTGATGATGCGGCTGACCCTGCAGGGCGGGCTCATCGCCCGGACACGGACGCCCCAACTTTTCATGCGGGCGCATGGCGGCGAACGCTCCACCGTCGTGCGCCGGAACCGGCGCCTCCAGATCCTCGCCTACGAGGCCGCGTTCGAATGGTTCTTCAGCCATGAAGGCGCCGCGCATCCCGAGGCCGGCGAACTCGCCAGGCTGGCCGCGCGCGGGCTGGTCGGCCGAGCCTATTGGTCTGGCGTGAGCCATCTGTGCCGCGGGGACCTTCGCAATGCGGCGGGCCTGTTCCACTACGTCATCGCACGATCATGGTCGACGGCGTTCGTGCCGCCGCTCGACTATCTGCTGCGAAAGAGGATGTCCTCGGATGGCGGCGGCGCCGCGCTCGCCGACACGATGCGACGCGTCCTGCCCGCACGCTGGGTCTGAAGGGAGGTGGGGCCGATGAGGCTCAGGCGCTCGTCGCTTCGCCGGGGGCGAGCAGGCCATGCGCTTGCAGGGCGCGGGCCGCCGAGGCGATGTCCGCAAAGGGCAGATCCGCGCGTTCCGCGATGTCCAGCAGCGACTGGCTTCCATCGGCGAGGCTGAGCGTCCAGAGCAGAGCCGCGTTGCTCGGAGCGCCAGGCCCTCCGCGCGAGACGCGGGCGAAGAGACCATGCCGGCTCAGCATCGGCTCCCCGAACATCTTGAGGCTGCGCGGGCAATGGTCCTGCTCGAGCACGTCGATGATCGCGCAGATCGTTCGGAAGGATTCGGCGAGATGCTCCGCACGCACGAAATCGAGATTGTCTGCGGACGTGTGATACTCGGGAAAGGAGCCGTACAGGCTTCTCTGGAAAAGACCGACAGGCAAGTTGAAGCCGGGAGAGCAGAATTGCCGCTCGTCATAGCCGAGCGGCGAATAGTCGAGGATGCGCGGCTTGCCGCCGCTACGGGCTAGGACGTGGGCCGACGCCCGGTCGATCAACGCATCGCCGCGCCGGCTTCGCTTGTAGGTCGGTCCGCCCCCGTCGCCGACACAGGCGACCACCAGGCCGTGCTCGATGCGGTCGAGATGGGCCTGGTTGCGTGCCAGCCAGCCGATCGCGCCAAGCGTGCCGGGCCCCAGCAGGAACCGATAGCTATATCGCGTCCGCCGGTTCGACAGATGGCTGGCCAGGAGCGCCAGAAGCGCAGGGCCCGAGCAATTGTCATTGGCCAAGGAGGGGTGGCAGATGTGGCTCGAGAGAAGAACCTCCGACTCCGACGCGCCGCAATGGAGGTATTCGCCATAGCTCAGGCTGCCGTCGACATGGCTCGCATCGATCATGACCTCGTAGCGCCCGTCCGGCAGGGCGGCCAGCGCGCGATGGGCCATGCAGAATCCCCATCCCTCCTCGAAATAGGATTTGCGATAGGGAATGAGGTCCGGCTGCTCGGGAAGCGTGAAAATGTGCTCGCGCAGTTCGGCGAGATCCATGACGGCATGGACCGGAACGCTGTAGTTCATCACATGCAGATTGTTCGCGCGGAAGTCGACGACCCGCACGCCGGAGGCGTTACGAACATAGGCGTCCCGGATCGTCCACTCCTTCGGGATCGTCCAGTCGAGGACATGCGTGCCGCTTGGCACCTCGTGGATCGTCAGGTCGACATGCCGCCGGAGCAGGCGCAAGGTCTCCCGCAAGCCCTCGCCCGCAATGCTGCGGCAGATCGGAAACAGGTCTCGCACGAGGCGATAGATGTCCTCGCCGATGGTCGGCGGGCAGGTTTCGGCAAGCGCCGCGCCGCCGACGCGGCCGCTCTCCGCGCGCGGCGCCGCCGTCATGGCGTGGCCGCGACGGCGGCCGAGGCAGCGGGGTGGCGACGACGAAGATCCAAGCCCAGTTCGCCGGAGGCCAGCAACAGCCGGATCTGGCCGATCCGTTGGAAGCGCGTGCCGTCCAGCGCGGCCATGTCGCGGGGCGAGGACCGATAGGCGGCGACGAGTTGCCCGACGCCGCGCCGCGCGTCCCATAGTGGCAGGAACTCCGGCATCAGTCGGCGGATCTTCTCGAACGAAACCCGATAGGAGCGCTTGTCCGGGCCGGCCCCTGCCGCGACTTCGGAGCGGCAGCCGGGCACGGCGGAAGCGACGATTTCCGCCAGATCCGAGACTCGAAAATTCTCCTCGGTTCGCCCGACATTGAAAGCCTGGCCACGAATGCGGTCTTCATCGGCCTGGAGCCCGGCCAGGAACGCGCGCGCGATGTCCTCGACATGAACGACCGGTCGCCAGGGCGATCCGTCCGACTGCAACCGGCACACGCCGCGGGCCACCGCGCCGGCGACAAGATTGTTGACGACGACATCGGAGCGCAGCCGGGGCGACACGCCATAGGCCGTCGCAGGCCGGAAGTGGACAGGACAGAAGCGGGAATCGGCGAGGCGCGCAATATCGCGCTCGGCCCGCGACTTGGACAGTCCGTAGGCCGTGACGGGATGGAGCACCGCATCCTCGTCGACCAGGGCCTCCCCGGCGCGCCCGTAATTGCTGCATGAGGAGGCGAAGAGAAAGCGCCGGACGCCCGCCGCCTTGGCGAGGGTCGCGAGCCTGACGGTCGCGAAATGATTGATTTCATGAGTCAGATCGGCGCTCAGGTCACCCAGGGGATCATTCGAGAGCGCGGCAAGATGGATGACGGCGTCGAAGCCTCGAAGATCGTCCATCACGACGTCCCGGATGTCCGACCGCATCTCAGGCACGCGGGCCATGGTGCCGCCGGGCGCGAACGTGCAATCGGCATAGAGATCCGAATCGCAACCCGTCACGACGTGGCCCGCCTCCAGCAGGATCGGGACCATGACCGCGCCGATATAGCCGCGATGGCCGGTGACGAGGACCTTCATGTGCAACCCCTCCGCGCCCGCCCGCATGTCCGGCAGAGGGGCGGACTTCCTGCGGACAGGCGAACCAAACGCAGGGTAGGGGCCGGCCGGATCGAAGCGCCGCCTGGCCATTGGGGGGCGCGCTCCATGCTTTTGGACGTGCACGTCAAATCCACCCCCGTCGGCCAATGGCCGGCCCCCTCAACAAGGCTTAGCTGCGTCGACGGACGGCCGATCGAACCGGTCGCCGTCGCGCCCATAGACTTCGGGTTGTGGAATGCAACCTGTGGCTCAGGGAAGGAACGCGCCCATGGACGACCTGCGGCGCAGGACGCTTCGCGGCGGCCTCGCCAAGCTGCTCGGCCAGGGACTGGGCGTGATCGTCCGGCTCGCCTTCATGGTGATCCTCGCGCGATTGCTCGATCCAGGCGAGTTCGGCCTCGTCGCCATGGCCACGGCCGTGACCGGCATGATGGCGATGTTCGCCTCGGCCGGGCTGTCGACGGCGGTTGTCCAGGCGCGCGCGATCTCGGACGTGCAACTGTCGACACTGTTCTGGATCAACCTCTTGATCGGAACCCTGTTCGCCGCCGCCTGCTGCGCCATGGCTCCCATGCTCGCCGCCTTCTACGGAGAGCCGCGTCTGCTCTGGCTGACCGTCCTGCTCGCTCCCGGATTTCTCGTGAGCGCGGCCTGCGTCCAGCATCTGGCGATCCTGCAGCGATCCATGCGCTATGGAGCGCTGACGTTGATCGAAGTGTCCGGACAGGTCGTCGGCCTGGTCGCGGGCGTGGTCCTGGCCTTGGCCGAATATCGGTACTGGGCCCTCGTCGGGGCCAGTTTCACCCTGCAGGTCACGACCTGCGTCGGCCTCTGGATAATGGTGCGCTGGCGGCCGAGACGGTGCTTCGCCATACGGGAAGTGAGCGCGCTCCTGCGGGCGGGCGGCATGATCACGCTGAACACGATCGTCGCCTATATCGGGTTCAACCTCGAGAAGGTGCTGGTCGGCCGATTCTGGGGCGCCGAGGCGCTGGGCCATTACGGCCGCGCCTATCAACTCGTGGCGGTCCCGATCGACAATCTGAGCAATGCCGTCGGCAGCGTGGCCTTCTCGGCCCTGGCTCGCCTGCAGGACGAGCCGGATCGCCTCCGGATCTACTTCCTGAAGGGCTATGCATTGCTCGCCTCGCTGTCGCTCCCGCTCACGCTCTTCCTTGGCCTGTTCGCCAAGCCGATCTTCCTCATCCTGTTCGGCCCGCGATGGCTGGAGGCGGCGGCGATCTTCCAGATCCTGACGCCGACGGTGCTGGTCTTCAGCCTGACCAATCCGTTCGGCTGGCTGTTGCTCGCCACGGGCAGGCAGGCGAGATGCCTCAGGATCGGCCTTGTCATGGCCGGCCTGGTCATCGCCGCCTGCGTCGCCGGCCTGCCCTATGGCCCGCGCGGCGTCGCCACCGCCTATTCGATCGCCATGGCGCTCTGGTTGCTGCCGCACATCGCCTGGAGCGCCCGCGGCGGGCCGGTCGCGCCCCGGGACATCCTGCCGGCGCTGGCCAGGCCGCTGATCGCCACGCTGGTCGCGCTAGCGGCGACGCAGTTTGTCGACCGGATCGAGGGAGGAAGCCTCGGACCTGTCCTGGAGATCCTGCTCGGCGGAGGGACCATGCTTTCGGTATACACCATGATGATCTTGCTGGTGCTGGGGCAGGGGCGGTTCTACTTGGAACTGATACGCGGATTGCGCCGGACCGCCCCGACGTCCTAGCAAGACGTCCTGCCCGCGACGCGCGACAACCGACTACGGCATGCGCCTGGGCCAAGCTGTCGCGACGGCGGCGATTGCTTCGCGCAATCAGATATGTGGCAGCCATCCCATGGCGGAGATCCGGCAAACATCCATTGACCTTGCGCGGAATCTCGTCGGCGAAGTCGCCCATCCGGCGGCCCTGGCGGCGACGCCGCCGACACGCGCGCCGAACCGACCATGCCACGATGAACGGCCAGCCGGACGCGCTTGCCGGCAAGCGGAAGGGGAATCCTCACGCGCTCCGGTCATTTCGGCCGACCTCCCTGAGCACGGTCCTGAGGTCCGACTGCACCATCTCGGCGACGAGATCCGGGAAGCTCACTCGGTGACGCCAGCCGAGCCGGGCCCGCGCCTTGGTAGCATCGCCATGAAGCCGATCCACTTCGGTGGGACGGAAATAGCGCGGGTCGATCGCGATCAGCCTGGCGCCCGACCGCGCATCCCGCCCCACTTCCTGTGCCCCGTGGCCGGACCATTCGATCGACCGCCCGACCTCGCCGAAGGCCCGCTCGACAAACTCGCGCACCGTATGGGTCTCGCCGGTCGCCAGCACGAAGTCGTCCGCTTCCAGATGCTGCACGATCCGCCACATCCCCTCGACATAGTCACGCGCATGGCCCCAATCGCGCTGCGCCTCGAGATTGCCGAGATGGAGCGTCTGCTGCAGACCGTGCTCGATCGCCGCGACACCACGCGTGATCTTGCGCGTGACGAAGGTCTCGCCGCGCAACGGGCTCTCGTGATTGAACAGAATGCCGTTGGAGGCATGCATCCCGTAGGCCTGTCGATAGTTCACGGTGATCCAGTAGGCGTAGAGCTTGGCCGCCGCATAGGGGCTACGCGGCGCAAAGGGCGTCCGCTCGCTCTGCGGCGCCATCAGGCTGCCGCCGAAAAGCTCCGAGGTCGACGCCTGATAGAAGCGGCATTGTTCGGCAAGGCCCGCGATGCGGATCGCCTCCAGCAGGCGAAGGGCGCCGAGCGCGTCGGCATTGGCCGTGTATTCCGGCGTCTCGAAGCTGACCTGCACATGGCTCTGCGCCCCGAGATTGTAGATCTCGTCGGGCCGAATCTCCTGAACGAGGCGGCAGAGGTTGGTGGCGTCGGTCAGTTCCCCGAAATGCAGATGGAAACGCGGGACCGTGCCGTGCGGATCCTCATAGAGATGGTCGACGCGCTGGGTATTGAAGGACGAGGAGCGCCGCTTGACGCCATGGACCTCATAGCCCTTCTCGATCAGCATCTCCGCCAGATAGGCGCCGTCCTGACCGGTCACACCGACGATCAACGCCCGCTTGCTTGTCATCCGCCACCGTCCCGGACTGTTGAAAGATAGAGTCTGTTGTAGCGCGGGCTCCTTGGTTCTCCGCCCTCGCTTTCAGAGGGAAAGCGTCCCAGGAATCTCGGCAATAGAGACGAGGCAATCCCGCCAAAGAGGCGAGGACCCCAGAGCGCGCGCGTAGCGCTTCACCACCCTTCGCTCGTCCAGCCGGCCGATTGCGGGAGGTGTCGCAGCGCTTGCGGGGCTAGGCGCGCTGACGATGGACCGGAAGACTCCCAGGCAAGATCCGGGGGCTACGCCATGCGCTTGATCTTTGTGAACCGCCATTTCGCGCCAGACGAATCCGCCACGAGCCGGATGGTCTCGAGCCTGGCCTTCGGCCTCGCGGAGCAGGGCTTCCAGGTGGTCGTGCTCGCCAGCCGACCGCGGCATCAGGACGATGCGACCGCGCTGCCACGGACGGAATGCCTTCGCGGGGTGCGCGCCCATCGCGTGTCGACGACGCGGCTCGGACAGGCGGGATTGGCGGGCAGGGCAGTCGACTATGCCGGCTTTCACGCCGCCGTCGCGCTCTGGTGCCTCGCCTATCTGCGCCCGGGCGACATTGTGGTCGCCTGCACGGATCCGCCACTGCTGTCCGTCACCATGGCGCTCGCCATCGCGACGCGGGGCGGACGGCTCGTCAACTGGCTGCACGACATCTACCCGGAAGTTGCCATCGAACTCGGCGTCCTCGGGCGCGGCGGCATCAGCGCCCGCCTCGCGCTCGCCCTTCGTGACTGGTCGCTGCGGCGCGCCAGCGTCAACATCGTCCCGACCGTCCGCATGGCGGACGGCCTCCGGCGACGCGGCGTCCCGGAACGCCGACTGGCGACGATCCCCTACTGGTCCGACGACGACATCGATCCCGTGTCGCCTTCGCAGAACGGGCTCCGTGCCGAATGGGCGCTGCGCGATGCCTTCGTGGTCGGCTACTCGGGCAATTTCGGACGGGCGCACGAGTTCGAGACCCTGATCGAGGCGGCGACGCTGCTTCGAAGCGATTCGGGCATCCGCTTCCTGCTGATCGGCGGCGGCCATGGCCGCGATCGCGTCGAGACGGAGATTCGGCGCCGCGAACTGGCCAATGTTGCCCTGCGACCGCGGCAGCCGCGCGCGCGGCTGGCGGAAAGCCTGTCGGCGGCCGACCTCCATCTGATCTCGCTGCGGCCGGAGCTCGAGCCTTACGTCGTGCCGAGCAAGCTCTACGGGATCCTCGCGGCCGGACGGCCGGCGATCTTCATCGGCGCGGCGGAGGGGGAGGTCGCGGCGGCGCTGGGCCGGTACGGCTGCGGCGAGACCGTCCCGATCGGCGCGGGCGCGGACCTGGCCGGCCGCATCGTCGCCTTGCGCGACGATCGCGAGCGCCGCGCCGCGATGGGCGCCAGGGCCCGCCAAGGTTTTGAAGCGCAGCACCGTCGCGGCGATGCGATAGACGCATGGGCCGGGCTACTGTCTTCTTTCGGGCAGGGGGAACATCGGCCAGAGCCAATGGATGACGAGGAGCCCTATTCCGCCGCTTCCGGCGAGGCGACCAAGGGCTGATCGTCACGCTGCGTCCGCCGCACGAAACAATGGCGGACAAAGGCGCAATGCAGCAACGCCGGCCCGGCCAGCCCGATGGCCATGAGGCCCGGCGGCAGCCGCAGCACCACGCCGGCAAGGCCGATCCCCCCCAGCGCGGCGGCGATCCCGACCAACAGCAGGGCCGCCGCGGCCGGCGCCAGGCCGCGATCGACAAGGAGGTGGTGGAGATGGCTTCGATCCGCCGCCATCGGACTGCGTCCCGCCCATGGCCGCCGCACCATCAGGCTGAGCGTGTCGATGACCGGAATCGCGACCAGCCACAGCAGGGCGGGGAACAGATCCGGCGGCGGGGGCTGGATCGGCGGCGCGGCGCCGGTCGAAGCCAGGCTGATGATGAAGCCGGCCACGGCGCAGCCGAGCATCATGCTGCCGGCGTCTCCCATGAACACGGAAGCCCTCCGCCGCCACGGGTTCCTCATGTTGAAGACGAGAAAACCGAGCACGACCGCCAGCAGCAACAGGCTCATCTGCAGGACCAGTTCGCGACCGAGCAGCATCGCAGCGATGGCGACGCAGGCGAGCGCCGCCGCGGCCAGGCCTCCGGCGAGCCCATCCATGCCGTCCGCCATGTTGAAGGCATTGATGCAGCCGACGACGAAGAGGATCGATACCAGGAGCGCGAGCCAGGTGGGCGCGCCGACGAAATCGAGCGAGAGCAACATCGGGTCGCCGGAGCCCCCGAGTCCCCAGTGACAGAGCGCGATGCCCGCCAATGCCTGGCACGCCAGGCGTGTCGTCGGGCGCAGCTGGTGGAGATCGTCGATCACCCCGACCGCGACCAGCCCGGCAAGCGCCAGCGCGAGCCCGAAGGCCTCGGTCGCCGGGATGGCGGCATGCGCGACCCAGCCCGCGACCATGGCCGCGAAGACACCGAACATCGCGACGCCGCCACTAAGCGGCACGAGGCCGTCATGCGCCTTGCGCGCGCTCGGCCGGTCGAGCAGGCCAAGCACGGGCGCGAGCCGGCGCAGCGCCTCGACCATGACAACGGACAGCAGGAACGCGACGGCAAGGGCCGGCATGTCGATCGGCATGGGACGTTCTCCGCTTCACGCTGGGGCGGACCGCGAGCGGCATGGCGGGACGGCGGCGGCTGCGCGGTTGCCGAACGATAGGGCGCCGAAGGGGAGGGGGCCGATTCAGCAAAACTGACGGACGGTCGGCCAAACGCCACCCGATCACGTCACGTCCCTATCCATTCGGTTGAGCCGGCGCGCCGGCCGGCTCCTCGCGGGCTGGCGTAGGCGGGCGATCGGTTGCAGAGTTGACGCAGGGTCGCATCCGGAGCGCGAAGAAGGCGCCGGGTCTGCCCGCATCAGGCACAGGGAGGAGAACGAAGCATGCCTTTCGTCAATATCCGCATCGTCAAGGAAGTGATCGCGAGCGATCCGGAAGGAAAGAAGGCCGGGATCGCCGCCAAGGTGACGGACGCGATCCGCGAGGCGACGGGATTGAGCGACGAAGACGTCTGGGTCGTGTTCGAGGAGGTCAACGCGCGCGACTGGTATCTCGGGCCGACCAATGTCGAGACGCGACGGAGGGGCTGAGCGGCGACTTGGGATGGACCGCGACTTGGGTTGGACGGCGACTTGGGATGGACGGCGCCAGGTAGACGCGCCGTCCATCCGGAGCGGAGCTAGACGCGCGTCGTCCGCGCCGCGTCGATCACGCGTTCAAAGGCCGGTACGTCCTCGGCCGCGAGCGCTCCGAACACCAGTTGGCAGCGGAACGTCTCGCCGGTGTCGAGCCGCACCAGATGGCCCTTCGCCTTCTCGGCAAGATAGCCGTCGGCCTCCGCCGTCGCGGGCAAGATGAGGCCCAGGGCCTCCTGGTCCGAATTGCGCGTCATCCAGCGGATCGCGTGGCCGAGTTCGTCGGGGCGATAGCTGATGAAGTCCGCCGTGCCATCCTCGAGCACCTGCAGCGCGTGCGTCCAGCCGTCCGGATCAGCAGCGACGTCCATCGCCATGACGATTTCCGGCTCGACCCGCTGCGTCCCCTCCAGCCGCTTGTGCAGGCCGGGATCGGCGAGGGCCGCCTTGCGCAGCACCTTGTACTCCTCCGTAAGCGTTTCCTCCGGCGGCAGCAGCGAGCGGATCCGGTAGCCCGACCGCTCATCCGCCACGGTGTCGACGATCCGGCCACCTGGCACGTAGCGGAAATTCACATGCGCGAGATACATGAGATCCATCGGCGAGCCCTTGAGATTCCGGATCTCGATCTCGGCATGGATCTTCGAGCTGCCGGCATGCAGGCGCAGGGTCGGCGTCGCCACATAATTATGCGTGAAGGCCACGGCGTGCCGGTAGCGACCGGAGAGCCCCATATAGGGGCCATGCTCGTCCTCGCCGATCAGCAGTTCGGCGCTGTGATAGGGCGCATTGGGCAGCTCGCCATGAACCGGATGCGTGTCGGCCGGGCTCGGATTGCCCATCGCCGTCGCGCCGCAATGCAGGAAAAAACCACCATAGGTGCCGAGATAGCACTGCGTCGGCTCGGGCTCGTCGAACATCGACCCCATCGTCAGGCGGCGCCCGTCGAAGGTGGCGTCCCAGATCTGCTGGCCCTGGAAGGGGAGCAACTCGACCGTGCCGACCCCATTGTCGATGCGTAGGCCCGCGACGCCGGTGCCATAGCGAAATGTCGACGCGGTCAATCCAGCATAGGAGGCGAGCACGGTCTCCGCCCGCGTGAAATGCTCCGGCAGGAGCGTGATTTTCGCGACTTCTGTCTTCATGTCGAATCCCCCCGGGCGCCAGGATCGCGCCGCTTCACCCGGCAGATTAGCGGCCATGGCGGCGCTGTGAACCGTCTTCGAACGCGAGGCGCGGAAATCGGCACCCGCGCGCACGCACCGCATTCTTTCGCCGCGCTCGATCGTCTACCTGTTGCCCACAAGCAGAGGGGACCGACCGAACGTGGCCGAAATCGTCAAACGCACTTTCGTGGAATCGAAAGATCAGGTCGCCGAACAGGGCGATTGGGAGGCGCGCGGCAATTCGCCGGATGTCCGCGGCTGGACCTCCTACTGCTTCTTCCTCGACGGAAGGGACCGCGAGGACGTCGAGCGCGCCATTCGCGCCAAGATCCAGCGTACCTTCGTCCAGGTCGTACAATCGAGCCAACCCCGGGGCGTCTGGGTGCGCGGCGCGCGCTACGAGCTGGAGGCGGCGATGGCGGTGATCGAGGCCGCGCCCCCGGCGCAGACGGCGTGAGCCTTCGGGCCGGCGCCGCGCGCGTTCACGCAGAATTCGGCGTTTCCCTATACAGATTTGACGCGACTTGATCGATACTCGGCCAAAGCGGAGGAGCGGATTTGCCAGAATCGAATATCCCAACTGAAGGGCCGGTGCCTGCGAGGGAGCCACGCCTGCTCGGCATTGCGGGATCGTCGCGCTCGGGGCTGATCGCCCCGCTTTCGGCGGCGCGCTGGCTGTTGATCCTCATCGCCGTCGCGGGCGTCTACTTCTTCCACAGCTTCCTCGTGCCGGTTCTCGCCGCGCTGGTCATCGCCTTTGCCGGCTGGCCGCTCTATCGACGGATCGTCGATTTCGTCGGCGGCAACCGCACCGCAGCCGCGACGCTGGCGCTCGTCCTGTTCACGCTCTTCCTGATCGCGCCGATTGCCATCGCCGCGACCTATGCGTTCGACGAGATCCGTCAGTTGCTGGGCTGGGCGATCCAGACCAACCGCTTCGGCGCCGAGGTGCCGGCGTGGATGGCGGCCTTGCCCGGCGTCGGCGATTGGGTCTCGACCCGCTGGGGCGAATATGTCGGCCGGCCTGGCGCCATCGGCGAGATGATCTATGCGATCTCCGGCGCCAATATCGGCAACATCTACCGCGCCGTGCTGGCGGCGGGCGGCGGCCTGTTCGGCCTCCTGCTGACACTCATCTTCATGCTGATCACGCTGTTCTTCGTCTTCCGGGACGGCGAGAACTTCGTCGCCAAGATCGATCTGATCGGCGAGCGGATCGTGCCGATGCGCTGGGAGCGGATCTCGCGCGTCGTTCCGGCGACGATCAGCTCCACCGTCACGGGCATGACGCTGATCGCGATCGGCGAGGGCATCGTGCTCGGCCTCGCCTACTGGATCGCCGGCGCGCCGTCCCCGGTCACGCTCGGCGTGCTCACCGGCATGATGGCGCTCATCCCCGGCGGCGCGCCGCTTTCGATGACGCTGGTCTCGCTCTACCTCGTCGCCAGCGGTTCGATCTTTGCCGGCGTCGCGCTCTTCATCTGGGGCACGGTCGAGCTGTTCATCGTCGACAAGACGCTGCGACCGAAGCTCGTCGGCGGGCCGATCAAGCTGCCGTTCCTGCCGACTATCTTCGGCCTGGTGGGCGGCGTGAAGACGCTCGGCTTCCTCGGCCTTTTCATCGGCCCGGTGCTGATGGCGCTGATCGTCGCGATCTGGCGCGAATGGATCCGCGACATCGAGGCCGCGGACCAGCCGAGGGGTCAGGCTTCCCCCGTGCTCACGGCCCCGCCCGGTTCGGCGCCACGCATCGCCGAACCGGCGCCCGGTCCGACGCCCTATCCGGGCAGCGAAGAGACTTTGCGCCGCGACCAGCCGAAGCGGGCGGTCTAGCGTCGGAGGGCGGGCCCCTAGAGTTTGACCATACGCAGCCGCAGTGCGTTGACGATGACGCTGAACGACGACAGCGCCATGGCCGCGGCCGCGATGACCGGCGAGAGCAACAGCCCCGTTGCCGGATAGAGCAGGCCAGCCGCGACCGGTATGCCGGCGGCGTTGTAGACGAAGGCGAAGAACAGGTTCTGGCGGATGTTGCCCATGGTGGCGCGGCTGAGCGCGCGGGCCTGGGCGATGCCCGTGAGGTCGCCACGGAGCAGCGTCACGCCGGCGCTTTCCATGGCAACGTCGGTTCCGGTCCCCATCGCGATCCCGACGTCGGCCGCCGCCAGCGCCGGCGCATCGTTGACGCCGTCGCCGGCCATGCCGACGATCTTCCCCTCGGCGCGGAAGGCGGCGACGATGTTGCCCTTGTCCTCGGGGAGCACGTCGGCCTTGACCTCGTCGATGCCGAGCCTGCGCGCCACGGCTTCGGCCGTCGTGCGGTTGTCGCCGGTCAGCATGACGATGCGGATGCCGGCTTCATGCAAGGCGCGGATGGCCTGCGGCGTCGTCTCCTTGATCGGGTCGGCGATCGCGAGAATGCCGGCTGCCCGGCGATCGATCGCCACGAGGATCGCCGTCGCGCCGTCGCCGCGCAGACAGTCCGCCTCCGCCTCGATCGCGGTCACGTCAATGCCGAGTTCGGCGAGGAAGCGCACGTTCCCGAGTGCGACGTCGCGCCCTTCGACGCGGCCGATGACGCCCTTGCCGGAGGGCGAGTCGAAGTCCTCGACCGTCGCGAGCTTCAGTCCGCGCTCCGCCGCTGCGGCGACGATGGCGTCGGCGAGCGGATGCTCGCTGGCCTGCTCCAGGCTCGCCGAGAGGCGCAGCAAGTCGTCCTCGTCCGTTCCTTCCACGGTCCGGATGGCGGTGACGCGCGGCTTGCCCTCGGTCAGCGTGCCGGTCTTGTCGACCACGAGAAGGTCGATCTTCTCCATGCGCTCGAGCGCCTCGGCGTTCTTGATCAGGATGCCGGCGCGCGCGGCGCGGCCGACGCCAACCATGATCGACATCGGCGTGGCCAGCCCAAGAGCGCAGGGGCAGGCGATGATCAGCACGCTCACCGCCGCGATCAGCCCGTAGGCCATGGCGGGTTGAGGACCCCAGACCGCCCAGGCGGCGAAGGCCGCGACCGCGACGAGGACGACCAGCGGCACGAACCATGCCGACACCTGGTCGACGAGGCGCTGGATCGGCGCGCGCGAGCGCTGCGCCGCAGCCACCATGGCGACGATCTGGGCCAGCATGGAGTCCGCGCCGATCTTCTCGGCCCGCATGATGAAGGAGCCCTGTCCGTTCAGCGTGCCGCCGATCACCTTGGCGCCGGCCGATTTGGCGACGGCGAGCGGCTCACCCGTCACCATCGATTCATCGACGTTGGACCGGCCCTCCAGCACCTCGCCATCGAGCGGAACCTTGTCGCCGGGGCGCACCCGCAGGCGGTCCCCGACCTGCACGGCGTCGAGCTCGCCGTCCACCTCGCGGCCGTCTTCCTCGATCCGCCGCGCCGTTCCGGGCGCGAGCTCGAGCAGCGCCCTGATCGCGCCGGAGGTCTGCTCGCGTGCCCTGAGTTCGAGCACCTGGCCCAGCAGGACCAGGACGGTGATCACGGCGGATGCCTCGAAATAGACGGCGACCGCGCCGTCATGCCCCTGAAAGGCGTGGGGGAATATTCCGGGCGCGAGGGTCGCGACGATGCTGTAGAGCCAGGCGATGCCGGTTCCCATGGCGATCAGCGTGAACATGTTCAGCGATCGATTGAGAAGGGATTGCCAGCCGCGCACGAAGAACGGCCAGCCGGCCCACAGCACCACGGGCGTCGCGAGCACCAGCTGAATCCAGTTCGACGTGCGGCTGCCGACCAGATGGCCGATGTCGAAGAGGTGGCCGCCCATCTCGAGCAGGAAGACCGGAACCGCCAGCGCCAGACCCATCCAGAAGCGGCGCGTCATGTCGCGCAGTTCCTCGCTTGGTCCCTGATCCGCCGTCGCAACCACGGGTTCCAGTGCCATGCCGCAGATCGGGCAGCTCCCCGGTCCGGCCTGGCGGATCTGCGGATGCATCGGGCACGTATAGATCGTGCCCTCCTTGTCACTGCCGGCAGGCGGCTTTGCCGCGTCGGCGGCATAACGTTCCGGATCGGCCTGGAATTTGGACCGGCAGTCCTCCGAGCAGAAGACATAGTCCGCCGCGTGGTAATGCACTTTCTGGTCGGCCTGGCGCGGATCGACCGTCATGCCGCAGACGGGATCCTTCGCCATCCCCGGCGGCAGATCGTCATTCCGGTGAACGTGCCCGCCGTCGTCGTGCCGGTGGCCGCCATGGGCGGAAGCCGCGCCGTTCGCGTGTTGGTCGGTCCTGGTATCCGCAGCCATGTTGGCGCCTCCGTTGTCCTTCGAGCGACGACGGTAGGGGTTGCCATGATGGGAAGGTCAAGCGGTGGCCGGACAGCGAGGCGAAGGGCCCCGGCGGATCATGTCGTCACTCGCTTTTGGAGGTTCCTTCCAGCATGCGGGCGGGCCGCAGCCCCCGCAGGCTGTTGCCGACATACCAGCGCTCGGCCGCGAGCAGGTCCTCGATACGCACGGGATGCTCGACGGCGGCCCCATTGGCGATGAGGCTTTGCCGCAGGATGCCGGGCAAGAGACCGTCGCTCACGGGTGGCGTGAGCAGGATGCCGTCGCGCTCGACGAAGACGTTGCTGCGCGTCGCCTCGGTGACGCCACCGCTGCGGTTGAGCAGGATCGCCTCGTCGGCGCCGCGCTCCGTCGCCTCGGCGAAAGCGTTCTCGTAGAGCGCCCGCCGCGTCGTCTTGTGGCGAAGGAACGGGTCGGCGGCATCCGCCCGAAGGCTCGCCACGGCGATGCGCACGGGCCGATCCGGCTCGGCGGCGAGGCGCGGCCCGACAAGGTCCAGCGCGCCGTCGCCACGCAGCTCAAGCCGGACCCGATGGGACGCTCCGTCCGCGAAATCCGCGGCGAGGGCATCCAGCCTCGACTGCGCAGCGGCGCGATCGAAGGCAAAGCCGAGCGCCTCGGCGGACCGGGCGAGACGATCGAGATGCAGGTCTAGCCGCGCGAATCCGGCTTCCGGCGACCAGAGCAGGGTCTCGATGAGGCCGAAATCCTCCGAGAGATCAGTCAGGACACGGGCTTTCAGCAGGCATTCCTCATATTCGGCGGCGGGCGTCGAATCGGCGACGATTCCGCCGCCGACGCCATAGCGCCCGGAACCGTCGGGAAACAGCGTCGCCGTCCGGATGGCGACGTTGAGGTTGAGATCGCCGTTCGGGCCGATCGCGCCGATGGCGCCGGTATAGACGTCGCGCGGCGTCGCCTCCAGCTCGCGGATGATCTCCATCGCGCGCAGCTTCGGCGCGCCGGTGATGGATCCGCACGGAAATACGGCGCGCAGCAGCTGGTCGAGCGTGGTGCCGGGAGCGAGGCGGGACGTCACCGTCGAGGTCAGCGTGTGCAGGGTCGGATAGGTCTCGACCTTGAAGAGCTCGGGGACCTTGACGGACCCGACCTCGCTGATCCGCGCGAGATCGTTGCGCAGCAGGTCGACGATCATCAGGTTCTCGGCGCGCTGCTTCGGATCCGCCGCCAGATCCGCGATGGCCTCCTGGTCGGCCTCCGGCGTGTCGCCGCGCATCACCGTGCCCTTCATCGGCCGGGTGGTGACGACGCCGTCGACGATCTCCAGGAAAAGCTCGGGCGAGACGGAGAGGATGGTGGCGTCGCCGAAGCTGACGATACCGCCATGCGCCACGGGTTGCCCGGCGCGCAGCGCCGCGTAGAGCGAGAACGGATCGTCGCGATAGGTGAAATCGACCGGGAAGGTGAGGTTGATCTGGTAGGCGTCGCCATCGCGCAGATAGTCGAGGATGCGCCCGACCTGCCGGCCATGGGCCGCGGCGTCGAGGCGCGGCCGAACGTCGGCGAGCGGCGCTGGCGGCGCCAGCCCGCCAAACACCTGGTCGAGCACGGCGGCGGGAAGCCGTTCGGGAGCTTCGAACAAGCCGAACCACAAGAGCGGCAAGGCGCGCCCGGAGGGCAGGGCGGCCGCCAACCTGTCGATCAGCGCATAGCCGAGCTCGTAGCTGGCGAAACCCGCGGCGTGCAGGCCGCGCGCCAGGCCGGCCTCGATCCGTCCCAGCGCAGCCGCGACATCCCCGGAACGATCGCAACGAACGATCTCGACCGGATCGGCATAGAGCGTTGCCGCAGCCGACGCCGAGAGGCGGTCCTCGAGGAGCACGAAGGGACGGGCGGCAGAAATGGCAAGCGTGGGCGGCATCGAGGCGACAGTCCGTGGTCTCCGATCGCCACCCCTCCGGCACCCGTCCCTGCGCCCGGACACGGGCCTCGACGTGCGCCCGCGGCGAACTCTGGGCCGCTGATCTCTCCGATGTTCCCGATGCTTTTTCAAGCCATTGGCATGGCCGCCGGCGCAGGATGGAACGTCCGGGTCCCGCCTCGTGCCGGACCGCCGGCTCGCATGCAGCCGCTTTTCGGGCGAGGGGCACTGGGGATACGGCTGCAGGCACCGCGATTGCCCGGCCGGAATTCGAGGCGGCGACCTGCGTCGCCCGCCGTCATCCTGGCCGTTTGGCGACGGTCCCGGATGCCCTCGTGCTTTGGCGGATCATCAGCTGGTGCGGGACGATCTGTTGTGTCGGAACGGCGTCGCCGCGGATGAGCCGCGCCAGCTGCTCGATGGACGTGTCGGCCATCTCGCGCCGGGGCAACCGAATCGTGGTGAGCGGCGGCGAGAACAGGGCCGAGAATGTCAGGTCGTCGAAGCCCGCGACCGCGATGTCGCCCGGCACCTGCAATCCATGCTGCTGCAATTCAACGATCAGTCCATAGGCTGCCTCGTCATTGGCGCAGAACACCGCGTCGGGACGATCATCCGACTGCAGGATGCTTCGCGCCGCCGCCTCGCCGTCCTTCATCCTGAAGCCCGTGCCGACCACGCGCCGGTAGTCCAGACCCTTGCTCGCCAGAGCTTCTTCCCAGCCCTGCCGGCGCAACTGGGACACGAGGATATCGGTTGGCCCCGACATGTGCGCGATGCGCCGATAGCCCTGGTCGGCGAGATGCTCCACGACGTCGCGCGCCGCGCGGACCTCGTCGATCTGGACGCCGACGATGCCCTCGTCCGGCCCGGTGGGGCTCAGCGTGCGGATGACGGGAAGGGATTCGCCATCGGCAATGTGTTCGCGCAACCGGCTCGGGCAGTATTCAGACGTGAGAATGATGCCGTCGATGCCGCCGGTGAAGAGATCATCGGCGAGCGCGTCCGAGCGCGCCGCGTTCACGCCGGTATGGCCGATCATCAGGCTGTAGCCGGTCTCGAACGCGGCCTTGTCCAGGTTGACCAGCAGGTCGGCGTAGTTCTGGTTTCCAAGATCGGGGATCAGTACCAGGATGATGCCGCTTCGCTGCAGGCGGAGCGAGCGGGCATGGCGATTAGCCTGATAGCCGAGATCCTTGGCAGCCTTCGCCACCTTCTCGCGCGTCTCGTCGCTGATGCGGCCGAGGCCCGACAGGGATCGGCTGACGGTGGAAGCAGAGACGCCGGCGAGGCTGGCGATGTCGTCAATGGTCGGGGAGCGGCGACGCCCCGACTGGGTCACGACCGTGTTCGGCACTCGTCTCGTCAAGGCCCGGCACTCCTCATGACAGGCGTTCTGTATCACGCCAAGCGTCAACACAAGTGAATTTGGCCCTTGCGTGCAATCGATTGCGCATATAAACATGGCGCAATCGATTGCGCATGCCGGAAGAGCGGCCGGTCGAGGTGGGAGGAGCGTGCGGATGCGATTTCGCGCGGCCGTTGCGCTTGCCCCGACGAGACATGAATCCGGGACGGCGACATGACAGATAGCGACAATTTCAATTCGATCCTTTCCATCCAACTCTGGTCCCTGCGGAACCTGGGCGAAATCGAGGCCCAGCTCGCCGTCGCCGCCGAGGCAGGCTTCTCGATCGTCGAGACGATCGGCGGCCATCTTCAGGATCCCGATCGGCTCGGCCGGGCTCTGGCCGCCAACGGCCTCGCCGCGCCGAGCAGCCATGTCGGAATCGGCGACCTCCGGTCGGATAGCGATCGCGTCATCGCGGCGGCGCAGGCCGTCGGGATCCGCGAGCTGTTCATGCCCGCCTATCCCGATGACGAGCGCGGCACCGTTGCCGCCGACTGGCATGCCCGCGGCGCGGAGCTCGGGACACTGGCCGACAAGTTCGCCGAGGCGGGCCTGCTGCTCGGCTATCACAACCATTTCTGGGAATTCGAAGTCGCCGACGACGGCCGCCTCGCGATCGAGAGCTTCTTCGACGGCGCCAGAGGCAGCGCGCTGCGTTGGCAGGCCGACATCGCCTGGATTGCGCGCGGCCAGCAGAACCCGCTCTTCTGGCTCGAGCACTATCGCGACCTGCTGGTCTCCGCGCATGTCAAGGATCAGGCGCCCGAGGGACAGAACCTCGACCAGGACGGCTGGTGCGACGTTGGGGCGGGCATCCTCGACTGGCCCCAGCTTTGGCAGCAAGCCCGCGCATTGGGCGCCGGCCTGATGGTTCTGGAGCACGACAATCCGGCCGATCCGGCGGCCTTTGCCCGGAACAGTCGGGACTATCTGGCCAAGATGGTCGCCAGGTCCTGACGGGGAGAATTCCGAAATGACAAAGTTGCGTGTTGGCTTCATCGGCCTGGGAATGGTGGCGCAGGTGGTTCACCTGCCGGTCCTGAGGGCGATGGCCGATCAATTCGAGATCGTCGCGCTGTGCGACATTTCAGAGGAACTCGGCGAGCGCGTCGGCGCCGGCATGCCGGGCGCCAAGGTCTACCAGGATCATCGCGACATGCTCGCCGCCGGCGGCCTGGACGTCGTCGCGGTCGTCAACAGCGACGAGTATCACGCCGATTGCGCCATCGATGCGCTCGCTGCGGGTTGTCATGTCCTGATCGAGAAGCCCGTCTGCCTGACGCTCGCCGACCTCGACCGCATCCGGGCGGCGCGCGACGAATCCGGCAAGCTCGCCATGGTGGGCTATATGCGCCGCTTCGCCGGCGCCTACCGAACCATGGCCGAGCGTCTTGGACCGTCGCCGCAGCTCCGGCATGTGTCCGTGCGCGACATTATCGGGCCCAACGATTATTTCCTGCGCCAGACCGAGCGCGTGATCGTGCCGGGCGACGTCAGCGACGCGCAGCGCTTGGACCGCGGGGAGCGGGCACGCCGGCAGGTGAGGGAGGCGCTCGGCGACGTGTCGGCCGATCGGGTCACGGCCTATCGGATGCTCTGCGGCCTCGGCAGCCATGACCTCTCGGCCCTGCGCGGCCTTATCGGCGCGCCGCGCGGCGTCATCGGGGCGGGCCTGCGCCAGAATGGCCTGTTCGTCGCCGCGATCCTCGACCAGGGCGACTTCATGGCCACCTTCGAGATGGGCGTCGACAAGGTCGGCCGCTTCGATGCCTACATCGAGGCATTCACGGGCGAGGAGCGGGTACGCGTCGACTACGACACGCCCTTCATCCGCCACCTGCCGACGCTGATGAGCGTGGCGCGGTCCGACGGCGACCGGCTGAGCGTCGAGATCGAGCGCCCGAGCTATCGCGATCCCTACACCAATCAGTGGCAGGCGCTCTACGACGGCGTGGTCAATGCAGGCCCCGTCGCCACCCCGCTGGAGGATTCGGCCCACGACCTGCTGCTGTTCCAACAGATGATTGGGGCCATGACGAGCTGAGCAAGAAAATCGTTCAAGGAGGAGGAAACTATGAACGACCGTTTCACGTCACCACGCATGAACCGACGCCATTTCATGGCAAGCGCAGGAGCGGCCGCGGCAACGCTGCCGTTCATGAACCTGCCCGCATTCGCGCAGGACAAGGCGCTGACCTTCTGGGACATGGTGTGGGGCGGCAGTGCCTACACCAAGGTAGCCTCCCAGGTCGCCGGGTCCTATCAGCCCGCCGGCGGCAATTTGGGCGTGCGCTACCAGTCCATTCCCTGGGCCAACTGGTACCAGACCTTCACCTCCGCCGCCGCGTCGCGCACCACGCCGGCCGTCAGTTCCGGCGCCGCCTTCCTGCCGTTCTATTTCATGGAACAGGGCGTGATGGTGCCCGCCGACAACCTCGTCGCGTCGCTCGACGCCGCCGGCAAGAACGACTTCCTGCCCGGTGTGCTCGATGCCATGCGCACGGACAAGGGCATCGCGGCCATGCCGTGGTCGATGGACCTGCGCGTGCTCTGGTACCGCAAGTCCAAGCTCGAGCAGGCAGGCGCCGACGTGCCGACCGACTGGAGCAGCTTCGTCGCCGCTGGCGAAAAGCTCAAGGCGATCGGCTGCGTCGGCCTCGGTATGGCGGCGAGTTCCACCACCACCGATGCCCAGCACACGGTATCGGCGCTGATGATTAACAATGGCGGCGGCTACTTCGCCCATGACGGATCGCTGGACTGCGTCAACGACCGCAATCTGGAAACGGTGGAGTTCCTGAAGGAACTGGTCAGCAAGGGCATCATCGATCCCTATGCGGCCAGCTACAACAGCGACAACGTCAATTCGGACTGGGCCTCGGGCCAGATCGCCATGGGCTTCGGCCAGACTGGGCTGCCGCAATTGATGCCGGAAGACCAGCGCGCCGACTTCGTCATGGCCTCGCCGATCAAGTCGCCGCGCGGCGATGTCGGCACGGTGTACTACATCAATCCGCTGATGATGTTCGACACCACCCCGTCGCAGGAAAGCTCGGAAGCTTTCCTCACCTTCTATCTCGACAATCTGAAGACCTTCTGGGAGGAGGGCGTCGTGCTCGACCTGCCGGTCAAGCGCAGCATCGCCGACCTGCCGGTCATCCAGAACAATCCGAACCTGGTCAAGGCGGTGAACGAGTGGCAGCCGATCGGCAAGACCATCGCCGCCCAGTCCGACCGCGCCTTCGCGGCCTTGAATGCGGTCGATGGCGGCAGCGCCAGCGCCACCTTCGTCCAGCAGATCGTTGAGGGCCGGCTGGACGCGCGCACCATGCTCGAGAACCTCCAATCCTCCCTGGAGCGCGTGGTCAACCGCGGCTGACCGCTGTTCTCGAACTCTGACACCGGCCATTCGCTGGCCGGTGTCAGTTTCCTAGCGAAGGGGATGATCGGCTGGATGACGGCTCTTGCAGTACAACGCTCTCCGTCGCGAGGGCGCAACTTCACCATGGCGGGGCTGGCGCTGCCGTCCATTCTGCTCATGGCGGTGGTCAACGGCTACCCGGTAGCCTTCGCGGCGCTCCAGTCGGTGCATGATGGCGGGCTGCTCAATCTGGGCAATTTCATCGGGCTCAGGAACTATGCCAGCGTCCTCACGGACCCGGTCTTCTGGGCGAGCGCGCGGTTCACGCTGATCTTCACGCTCTGCGGCGTATTCGGCAGCTGGCTGCTCGGCTTCTCGCTGGCGCTGTTGCTGCGGCCCCGCTTTCCCGGGCGCAATCTGTTCCGCGTGCTGTTGCTGATGCCGTGGATCGTGCCGATCGTCGTGTCAGCCATGGGCTGGAACTGGCTCCTCGCGACGCGCAACAGCCTGCTGCCGCAGATGATCGAGGCGATGGGCCTCGGCCGCGTCATGTTCCTCGCCGACCCGACGATGGCGGTCATCACCGTCTGCGTCTTCAAGGTCTGGATCAGCTATCCGTTCATGATGATGCTGATGGCGGGGGCGCTGGAGGCGGTGGACCGCAGCGTCGTCGAGGCCGCGCGCGTCGACGGCGCCAGGGGCTTCAGCCTGCTGCGCTACATCTTCGTGCCGATCACGGCGCGCACGACCTATATCAGCTGGATCCTGATGGCGATGTTTTCGGTCAACGACTTCACCACCATCTACCTGCTGACGGGAGGCGGCCCGGTCAACGCCACCAACTCCCTCATCGTCATGTCCTACCGCTCGGTCTTCCAGGACTTCCTGCCCGGCTATGGCGTTGCCATCGCCTTCATCATCACCCTGGCGCTGACCAGCATGTCGCTGCTGCTGCTGCGCCAGATCAAGAAGGCGAGCGCGATATGACCGGCCTGTCCGCAACCCGGAACCGCGGTCGTGCCCCGGTTCCCTACTGGCGCATCCTGGTCGCGGCGATCGCGACCGCGATCCTGCTGGTCCCGATCGGCGCCGTCGCATGGCTGTCGCTGCGTCCGCGCATCGGCTCCACGCTGACGGGCCCGACCTTCGACAATTTCGTCCATGTCTTCACGACGACCGACGTGCTGCGCTGGACCGCGAACAGCCTGATGGTGTCGCTTTTCTCGGCCGTCGCCTCGGTTCTGGTCGCGGCACCGGCGGGCTATGTGCTGTCGCGGGCCAAGGGGCGGGCCGTCTCGGCCTATTCGCTGCTGATCTTCGTCATCCAGAGCCTGCCGGGCGTCGTCTTCGTCATCCCGCTCTTCGTGATGTTCGCCGCCGTCCAGCTGGTCGACACCATCACCGGCGTCGCCTTCGTCTATGTCGCGACATCGGTCTCGGTCGCCTGCTGGATGATGACGGCCTATTTCGACTCGATCCCCGTCGATCTCGAGGAGGCCGCCTGGCTCGACGGCTGCTCGGTGTTCGGGGCGTTCGTCCGCATCGTGCTGCGCAATTCGTTCCCGGGCATCCTGTCGACGGCGATCTACAGCTTCCTGCTGGCATGGAACGACTATCTGGTCGCGCTGGTGTTCCTGCGCTCCGCCTCGCAGTTCACGCTGCCGATCGGCATCCAGACCTTCTTCCAGCAGAACCAGACGGACTGGGGACCGGTCATGGCCTGCGCCGTGATCATGCTCGTGCCGCCGCTGCTGATCTTCGCGCTGCTCAACCGCTATTTCAGCGTCGGCGGCGTCGGCGGCGCCCTGGCCGGGCGCTAGGACCCGGGGCTCAACCATCCGGCTGGCGCGCGCCGCGCCGCCAGCCGGCACGCCGCACCGGCACGGCGATAGCGGGAGAAGAGCCGGCCGCGCGAAATCGGGCGGGGCGGGAAGGGGGAAGCGAAGACATCCGTCCACGCCATAGTCGTCCAGCCCCCTTCTATGTGGCGTCGCCATCAAGTGGTACCGATGGCGGGGCGGCCGATCTCCGTCTATCGTCGGCGACCGCAACGTCGTCCACGGCCGGGTTCGCTACGGCGCCCAGGCAAGCCGGGCGGCCGCAGGACATGGGTCGGAGAAATGGCGGCATGGCAAAGATCGTCTTCGGAATGAACATGTCCCTGGACGGCTATGTCGACCACGAGAGGTTTGCGCCCGATGCCGCACTCTTCCGTCACTGGACGGAGCATGTGCGCGGCCTGGCGGGCAGCGTGTACGGCCGCCGCATGTATGAGGTCATGCGCTACTGGGACGAAGACCATCCTGAGTGGACGTCCGAGCTTCGCGACTTCGCGGCGGCCTGGCGGCGCCAGCCGAAATGGGTCGTCTCGCGCTCGTTGAAGGCGGTCGGCCCCAACGCCACGCTGGTCGAGGATGACATCGAGGCGGTGATCCGGGGGCTGAAGTCTCGCCTCGCGGGGGAGATCGCAGTCTCCGGACCCGAGTTGGCGCGCGGCCTAACCGACCTTGGTATTGTCGATGAGTATCGCCTCTACTTCCACCCTGTCGTGCTCGGCCACGGCAAGCCCTTCTTCGCCGGCCCCCGGCCGCCGCTGCGACTCGTGGCCAGCGATCGGATCGGCGAAAACGCGATCCGGCTGACCTATGTTCCGGCCTGATCGCGCCCCCCGCCAGAGGGAACATGCCGGCCGGCGGATCCGCTCCGGCTTGGGACGAGCCTGCCAGCGCCGCGGCCCGAAATGCCGGACCGATGCGTGGAATTGAGCCCATTGCGAGTTCGGATCGACCGCTCTCCCAGGCACTGGATCCGAGCCTATCGGTCTGCGGTCGCCTGATAGACGTTTAGCCTGATGCGGGGGACGAAGCCGAGCTTGCCGTACAGGCGCACCGTCGATAGGGCGTCGCTCCGCACATGCAAGAACGGGACGCCGCCCTGTTCGTGGATGTGGCGGCGGAGGCTGTTCATCAGCCGAGCGGCGATGCCCTGGCCGCGATGCTCCGCGTCGACGCATACCGCGCTGATTTCGACGAAGCGACCAACCTGAAATCGTTCCCCGGCCATGGCGATCAGGCGCCCCTCGCGGCGAAGGCCGATATAGCGGCCCATCTCGAGCGTGCGCAATGCAAAGGGGCCTGGCTCCGTGCGGCTGGCGAGGGCGACCATTTCGTCGGCATCGTCTCGTGTCAGACAAACCGCATCGCCTTCGACATCGCCGCCGGCCAAATCGGTGTCAATCATCTGCAGAACGTCGAAGAGATAGTCCGTGCGCAACCCCGCGACGGTCGGGATCTGCCCCTGCGTGACCAGCATTGCGCTCTCCCCGTTCGCGAGCAGCGCGTGCAGGGCATGAAGGGACGCCTCCGTCGTGGATTTCAGCCCGGCGAACGGGGACACCGCCGGAACGAAGCGTCGCGCCAGCGGGCCGCCTTCACCAAGCGGCGCCTGGCGCCCGTTCAGGGCGAACCACGCCGGATTGTCGAGCCTTTCACGATCGCCGTTCAACGTGACCATCCCCGTTGCCGGCTGGTTCACCCAGCCCTGCGAGTTGGTATATTCCGCTCGCAGCCAATTTTACGAGTAAAATGCGCCTGCGGATTCGCTGGAACGGCGTTCACAGACCCTGTCTGTCGCGGAGGTCCCGGCAGGAACCCCGGTTCTGAACCGAACTCCGCGACCGAGCTGATCCGTGCCGGTGGCCATTGTCGGGCATTCAGCGCCGGCCCGCTGAACGGGCGTGTCCACCTTCCCTGGCAGAGGCAAGCCTGAACCACGCCCCGTCGCCGCATCGCGACTGCGATCTCGCGCCGATTGAGAGGATGAACCGTCATTTCGCGCGGAATCGCGGGCCGATGGCGGGCCGAAGCCACCGAAACGGAGAACGACGTCCACGCTTTAGCCCTGCAAAGCTGAGGCAACGCGAATGGCCGAATTGGGGGGAAGGGGACTGGCTGGTTTCAGGCGAGTGGGCCAAGAAAGCAGTCGTCCAGCGACAACAACCGCGTTCATTTCGAACGCCGAGACGCCCGGACAAATCGATTATTTCACCGGATACACCAGACATGGATCGAGCATGACCTTGCGTTCGCCGATACGGCTGTAGCCGCCGGCGAACAGAACAATCTGGGCCGATGCCTCTCTCTCGGCATAGGTCACGCACATAACCTGAATGCCTTCCGACTTGCACATGACGAGATAGGCCAGGGCACCGTCCCAATGGCTTTCCTCGATGGCGCCCTTCATGACCATGGTGATACGGCCATCGTAATCCGGCATGCGGTCGATCCAGTCATCGATTGTCTCGCAGGTTGCCGGCGTGCCAAAGCCCTCTGCTTCGCGAAAGGGGCCGTCTTCCTCGAAGACTGACTGGGCAATCGCCAAAGCGCAGCCTGCGTATAGGGCAATCGCGATCAGGATCGCCTTCAAACCGCCGCTCATCGCCGTATTCCAAGTTTCCGCTATCTTCCCGCCTGGATCGGCATCGCCCTCTCGAAGAGGTCGATGCGCCGATTGCAAGGCATGTATACGCTTGCCCGACAATTCTACTTCTGCTGGCTTTCGAGTTCGTTCTCGAAGGCGAGGCGCGACCGCTCCACGATCTCCTTCAGCAAGCCGGGTTCGACGAAGGCATTCTTGTCGCCGGCATCCCGTCTGGCCTTGCGTTCGAACAGGCTGGTTACTTCTGGATGCGAGGGCAGCACGATGTCAGCCCTCATGGCGCGGAGTCGTTCAAAGCTGGCACGGAAGTCCTTCACTATATCCGGGTAGCCTTTGTTGCCGACAAGCGCGTTGCCCGCAACGCTGATGCTGCAGGGGAAAATGACCTGCCGCTCCGCGCCCGCGTCGGTGTCCGTCAGCGACCATGTCGTGCAGCCCTTTGTGTGGCCAGGCATGAGCGTGGCGGTCATGCGAAGATCACCGAGCGCAACGATGTCGCCGTCATGCAGCACCTTGTCCACCTTGACTGCCGGGAAGCGGACGACGCCATAGCTGGTATCGCCCTCCGGTGTGCCGCTCTCGAGCGCGGGCGCATCCTGCTCCATGGCCATGAATGTCGCGCCCGTGTCGTGCTTCAATTGTGCGATGCCAGCGGCATGGTCGTAATGAGCATGGCTGTTCAGGATGATCTCGACGTCATCGAGGCTGAATCCCAAAGCCTCGATATTGTCTTCGATCCGTTCGCCATTCTCGGCCAGTGTTCCATCAAGCAGGACTGCCTGCCCATCCGAGACCAGCAGATAGGCAGCCAGTCCGCGCGTGCCGACATAATAGATATTGTCGGTGATCCTGAACGGCTTCGTCGCCTGGCTCCAGATGGCTGGTGTGGTGGCCAGGGCGAATGAGCCGCCGCCCAGACTGACAGCCAGTGCCAGCATCGATACCGATATTTCCTTCATGCCGAAAATTTCCTCTTGGATCATTGCACCGTGAACTCGTGATGGTGAGGCGTATTCGCGATGTGCGTGCCCGGCAAACGACGATATTTCGATGCAGCCAATAGAAATATTGGGGTATCGATGAATCGACCGCATCTTCCGCTCAATGCCTTGCGCTCTTTCGAAGCGTCTGCCCTGCATCTCAGCTTTACCCGCGCGGCGATCGAGCTTTGCGTCACGCAGGCGGCCGTCAGCCATCAGGTGAAGAACGATGGGTTACAACTGGGTGTGCCGCTTTTCCGCCGGCCACCACGCGACCTGATGGTCACTGAAGAAGGCTGGGCCCCTCTGCCGATGGCGCCAGATTCCTTCGATCGGCTCGGCGAAACGCTCCGCGTTGCGAGGAGGGGCATCTGCGCGCATTGCTCTCGGTTGGCGCATTCGGCGCCTTTGCAGTCGGATGGCTATTGCCGCGGCTGCCAGCCTTGCGTCGCCCGAAGATATGTTTGGGCAGACATTGCTGGGGTCGTGCAGCAACGACGAATGGCCGAAATGTTTACCGCCGCCATGCCGAAAGGGCCCGACGCCTTGCGCGGCATGGCGTTGGATTCTTCGCTTGCCATGACGGAGGCGGCCTTGCGGGGGGCGGGCGTCGCACTTGCCTGCAGCTGATGCTTGCCAAATTGCTGGCCAGCGGCGAAATCGTCCAACCTCGCGCTATACCGGGTAGACGGTGGCCGATGGCGGATGGGGTGGGATTCGAACCCACGGTGGGCTTGCACCCACGGCGGTTTTCAAGACCGCTGCCTTAAACCACTCGGCCACCCATCCTGCGACGGGCGATCAATGCTGAAGCGGGCGGGCGAATGCAAGCGGAACGTTCGAGTCGCATGTGGATGATCTCGGCCCCGGTCGGCGCGCCGATGTCGCCGCCGGTAACCATGCCGCCGATGTTCCGTGTATTTGACGCATTTCAGCCACGTTTCATTAACGGCCCGGAAAGGCGGGAGGGGCTGAATGCAGGCTCATGTCGGATGGTGTTCACACGCAGGTTTCGGTGTCTGTCCGTTCGGATTGGATGTCACGCGATGCGGCGAGATCGACAATCCGCGACGTTGCTGCTATGGAATTAGGCGAGATGGGGATGTCCAAACAACAGATTCTGGGCGCCAAGCGCTTGGAAGCGCCGCAGGGCAGGATCTTGCTCAAGGCAGCGACCGTTGTCGCCGCCGCCGCTCTCCTTGCCTCCTGCGCCAGCGCGCCCTCCAAGCCGAGCAAGCGCAGCAAGGAATATTTTTCCGAGAAGGAATATGGCGTCAAAGCCAGCCCGCGCGTCGTCCGGCATGGCGAGCCGGTGCCGCAGGGCGGTGGCCGCTACATGGTCGGCAAGCCCTACAAGGTGAAGGGGCGGGTCTACACACCGCGCGAGAACCCGCGCTACACGGCCGTCGGCCTCGCTTCCTGGTACGGCTCCGCCTTTCACGGCCGCTACACCGCCAATGGCGAAGTCTACGACATGGACGGTCTTTCCGCCGCGCATCCGACCATGCCACTGCCGAGCTACGCCCGCGTCACCAACACCAAGAACGGCCGCTCCGTGGTCGTGCGGGTCAATGATCGCGGCCCCTACGCGCATAACCGCGTGATCGACCTGTCGTCCAAGACGGCCGAAGTGCTGGACATGAAGCATCACGGCACCGCCAAGGTGAAGGTGGAGTATGTCGGCCCGGCCCGCATGGAAGGGCACGACCAGAAGATGCTGATGGCGACCTACAAGGGGCCGGGCAGCAGCGTTTCCGGCAGCACGATGCTGGCGCTCAGGGCGCCGAGCTTCCGAGCGCCGACGGCGAGCCCGACCGTGATGATGGCGTCGCTTGCGCCGCTGCCGCGCGCGCGACCCGAGATCTATTATGGCGGCAATGCCTATGATCCCGCGCTGGCCGCCTATGCGGCGGAGCCGCAGCGCCGCGTCGTCGCGCAGGCATCGCCTGTCCAGGCGGCCGAGCCGATCCCCGCCGGCAGCAATTACGGCGAGCGCTCGCTCGGCGCCATCACCTATGCGGAGCCGATCGGCTATTCGGACCAGGGCATGATCCCGGCCGTGGCCCCGGCCGACGACTACTATGCGCCGCCGCCGCGCTCCAACCGCTCGTCCTATGCCGCCGAGGCGCCCGTGTCGCCTGCGCATCGGGCAGCCGCCGAACTGGCTGACGGTCGCTCCAGACTGCAGACGGCGCTCGACGCGGCAGTGGTGCGGGCCGCGGCCGATCGCGGCGCCGACACGGCCATCATCCAGCTCGGCGTATTTTCGAACGGCGCCAATGCCGACGCGCTCGCAGCGCGGTTCGCCGGTCTCGGCCGCGTCACGACGACGCCGATCACCATTGGCGGCAAGCTTATGCAGTCGGTGCGCCTCGTCGTCGCCGACCGGTCGACCGCCGGCAGCGACGCTGTGGCGACCGTCCGGGCGGCCGGGCTTTCGGGCGCCTATCTCGTCACCCGCTGAGCGCCGGCATTGATCGCCGGGCGTCCGGCCTGTTAACCAGAGCAGGGTGGCCGTCGGCCATCCCGGACTTGGTTTAGGCGCCCGGCATGATGTCATGATCCCTCGCTCGCTTTCCCTGCGCCTGCTGGTCGTGCCGGCCGTCGCCATGACGCTGGCGGCGCCGACGGGACTGCGGGCCGCGCCCTATGAGAGCAAGGCGACAAACGCCATTCTCGTCGACGTCGATTCCGGCACCATCCTCTACCGCAAGGCGGAGGAAGCCCCGTTCCCACCGGCCGCCATGGCCAAGATGATGACCATGGCGGTGGTGTTCGAGGCGATCGAGACCGGCAAGATCAAGCTCGACGACAGCTTCCCGGTCAGCGAGCACGCCTGGCGAACCGGCGGGGCTCCATCGGGCAGCGCAACGATGTTCGCGGCGCTGAAATCGTCCATTCCGGTCTCCGATCTCCTGCGCGGCGCCATCGTCCAGGCTGGCAATGACGCCTGCATCATCCTGGCGGAAGGGATCGCCGGGTCGGAAGGCGGCTTCGTCGACATGATGAACCGCAAGGCCAGGGAGCTCGGCCTCAAGGACTCGCGCTTCACCAACGTGTCGGGCCTGCCGGATCCGAACCAGAAGGTCTCGGCAGCCGACTTGCACACGCTCGCCGACCACCTGATCCGCACCTATCCGGACCTCTACAAGATCTACGCCGAACCGGATTTCACCTGGAACAAGATCTACCAGCGCAACCGCAACCCGCTGCTCGCGGCCGGCATCGGCGCCGACGGCCTCTCGACGGGCTTCACCGAGGAATCGGGCTATGGGCTGACGGCCTCCGCTGTTCGCGACGGCCGTCGGATGATCCTTGTCGTCAGCGGGCTGGCGACCGACAAGGAGCGCGCCGACGAGGCGCGCAGGCTGTTCGAATGGGGCAACACCGCCTTCGAACGGCTGCGCTTCTTCGACAAGGGCGAGGCCGTGGCCCAGGCTCGCGTCTATGGCGGCGCGGCGCGCGCGGTGGGGCTCGCGACCGAAGAGCCGCTGGATATCCTGCTGCTGCGCGGAAATCGCGAACGCATCCGCGCCCGGGTGAGCTATGAGGGGCCGCTGCTGGCGCCGGTCAAGGCCGGTCGCGAGGTCGGGACGGTCCGGGTCTGGGTCGGCGACACGCAGGTTCTGGAGAAGCCGGTCTTCACCATGGCGAATGTCGGCGAGGGTTCGATGAACCAGCGCGCCCTCGACGCCGTGCAGCAATTGTTGATCGGCTGGCTGCCGCAATGGAACTGACGATCGAATTGGCCGGGCATTTCATCACATTCGAGGGCGGGGAGGGGGCGGGCAAGTCCACCCAGATCCGACGCCTCGCCGAAAAGCTCGCCGCCGCCGGGCAATCCGTCGTGGTCACGCGCGAGCCGGGCGGGACGGACCTCGCCGAGGCGATCCGCGCGTTCATCCTTTCCGGTTCCGCCGAGGCGCTCGGGCCGGAGGCAGAGACGATGCTGTTTGCCGCCGCGCGCGCCGACCACGTCGACCGGGTCATCCGGCCGGCGCTGGCCAAGGGCGACTGGGTGCTCTGCGACCGCTTCATCGATTCCACCCGCGCCTATCAGGGTTCGGATGGTGTTGGCGCGCATCTGCTCGACACCCTCGAGAAGATCGCGATCGGCCCCGTGCGGCCCGAACTGACGCTCATTCTCGACCTGCCGGTCGAGATCGGCCTGGAGCGGGCCAATCGTCGGCGGAGCCCGACCGAGGAGGGCGCCGACCGCTTCGAGCGCGAAACCGTCGAGCGGCATCGACGCCGGCGCGAACTGTTCCTCGCGATCGCCGCGCGGGAACCGGAGCGCTGCGTCGTCATCGACGCCAACCAGGACCCGGACATGGTCGCGGATGCGATCTGGCAGAGCGTCCGTCAACGACTGACCGAGAATGTGAACTGATCATGGCAGGCCCCGACGTCACGCGACCCGATGCGATCGAAGGCTGGCCGCTGCCGGAAGAGCAGGTGGAGTGGTATGGCGACCCCGCGGTCGAGCGACTGCTGGTCGAGGCCTATCGCGGCGGGCGGATGCATCATGGCTGGCTGATCGGCGGCCCGCGCGGCATCGGCAAGGCGACGTTGGCCTATCGCTTCGCCCGCTTCGCGCTAACCTATCCCGATCCGGCCCGGGCGCCGGATGCCTGGACGCTCGACGTGCCGCCCGGATCGCCGGCTGCCGCCAAGATCGCGGCGCGCTCGCATCCGAACATCCTGACGCTTTCGCGCCCCTGGGACGAGCAGGGCAAGCGATTCAAGGCGAGCCTCACCATCGACGAGATCCGCCGCACGATCCCGTTCTTCGGTTCGACCGCGGGCGAGGCGGGCTGGCGCATCGCCATCGTCGACTCCGCCGATGACATGAACGCCAATGCCGCCAACGCGCTGCTGAAGGTCCTCGAGGAGCCGCCGCGCCGCTCGATGTTCTTCGTCATCTCGCATGCGCCGGGCCGGCTGCTGCCGACGATCCGCTCGCGCTGCCGCCGTCTCGATCTCGCGCCGCTCAGCGCGTCGGCGATCGACAGAGCGCTCGCCGCCCACACCGACAGTCCCGAGGAAATCCGACGCTTCGCGGCCGAGGCCGGGCAGGGGAGCCTGCGCCGCGCCATCGGCTTCCTCGACGAGGACGCCGCCGCGATCGGCCGTGCGTTCGGCCGCGTGGTCGCGCGCTTTCCCGAGTTCGACGGACAGGCGGCGCACGCGCTCGGCGATCTCGTCGCCCAGCGCGGCGCCGACGAGGCCTTCGCGAATTTCGTCGATCTCGTCTTCGCCTGGCTGAGCCGGCGCGCCCGTGGCGAGGCGGAGCCGGACGGTGCGCCGATACCCCCAAGCGTGGCCGCCACGCCCCTTGCGACCTGGGCGGATGTATGGGAAAAGCTCCGTCAGTCTTCGACCGAGGTCGAAGCGCTTAATCTCGACCGCAAACAGTTTGTGCTCACGACCATGAACATCCTCGCTCGCGCGACCCGAATGTGAAGTTCTCCAGGGACCGGCGTTTGCTGGTTGTGGGACGGTTTGTACGGGTTCAACGAATAGCGAGGCAGCGGTGACAGCGCCCAAATTCTATATCACGACGGCGATTTCCTATCCCAACGGAGCGCCGCATATCGGTCATGCCTACGAGATCCTGGCGACGGATGCGCTGGCCCGCTTCAAGCGCCTCGACGGCTACGATGTCTTCTTCCTGACAGGCACGGACGAGCACGGCATCAAGATGGTGCAGACCGCCGCGCGCGAGGGCATCACGCCGCGCGAGCTGGCCGATCGCAACGTGCCGCTGTTCCAGAAGGTCGCGGCGGCGCTCAACTGCTCGCATGACGACTTCATCCGCACGACCGAGCCGCGCCACTACGAATCCTCGCAGGAAATCTGGCGCCGGATGGAGGCCAATGGCGACATCTACAAGGATGTCTATGCCGGCTGGTATTCCGTGCGCGACGAGGCCTATTACGCCGAATCCGAGACCGAGGTCCGCCCCGACGGCGTCCGCTATGGCCCGCAGGGCACGCCCGTCGACTGGGTCGAGGAGGAGAGCTATTTCTTCCGCCTTTCGGCCTATGGCGACCGCCTGCTCGCTCTCTACGAGGCCAATCGCGACTTCATCGGCCCGGACGAGCGCCGCAACGAGGTGGTGAGCTTCGTCAAGGGCGGCCTCAAGGACCTGTCGATCTCGCGCACGACCTTCGACTGGGGCATCCCGGTGCCGGGCGACCCGAAGCATGTCATGTATGTCTGGGTCGACGCGCTGACCAACTACCTCACCGGCGTCGGATTCCCCGACACCGAGAGCGACAGCTACAAGCGCTACTGGCCGGCCGACGTGCATGTCATCGGCAAGGACATCGTCCGCTTCCATTCGGTCTACTGGCCGGCGTTCCTGCTTTCGGCGGGTCTGCCGCTGCCGAAGCGCGTCTTCGCGCACGGCTTCCTGTTCAACCGCGGCGAGAAGATGTCGAAGTCGGTCGGCAACGTCATCGATCCGATCTCGCTGATCGAGCAGTACGGCGTCGATCCCGTCCGTTTCTTCTTCCTGCGCGAGGTACCGTTCGGCCAGGACGGCAATTACAGCCATGAGGCGATCGTCACCCGGATCAACGCCGATCTCGCCAATGATTTCGGCAATCTGGCGCAGCGCTCGCTGTCCATGATCGGCAAGAACCTCGGCGGCATCGTGCCGGAACCGGGCGCCTTCACCGTGGCCGACGAAGCGATCCTCAGGGCTGCCGACGGCCTGCTGCCAGTCTGCCGCGCGGCGATGGAAACGCAGCAGATCCACCAGGCGCTGAACGCGATCTGGGCCGTCGTGGCCGAGGCCAACCGCTATATCGCGGGCCAGGCGCCGTGGGAGCTGAAGAAGACCGATCCGGCCCGCATGGCGACGGTGCTCTACGTCACGGCCGAAGTCGTGCGCCAGATCGCGATCCTCGCGCAGCCGGTGATGCCCGCTTCGGCCGGCAAGCTGCTCGATCTGCTCGCCATTCCGGCGGACAGCCGCGGCTTCGCGGCGCTCGGCGCCGCCGGCCGCCTCGCGCCCGGCTCGACATTGCCGGCCCCGGCCGGCGTGTTCCCGCGCTATGTCGAGGCGGAAGCGGGCGCCACGAGCGCCTGATCCGGCGCGATCACGGCCGATCGCGCATCGGCCGTGATTCCCGAGGCTGCCGCATTTCCGGCTTCAATCAGCCGCGAGGCCCCTCGCAGAACCAGACGATGGCGATGATCGTGCCAACCGGGCTGAACCAGGAGGCGACCTGAAGCCAGCCACTCCGGTTGGTGTCGTGCAGGCGTCGTGCCGAGACGGCCAGCAACGGCACGAGGGTGCCGAAAGACCAAATCGAGAATAGAATATCCGGAGCATCGGCCAGGCCGATCAAGAAACTGACGGCCGCAAACAGGGCCACGGCGTACCAGAATTCGGAACGGCTCGATCGGCCGGAAAAGTCGAAATATCTTGAAAAGAACAACCTGACGGCATCGATAAAGGTGACCGGAGAAGCCGCGTCACCAAATCGGTTTGGTCCTTCTGGAACCTTGTATAAAAGGAAAAGAAAGGGAACAAGCAGCAGGACGCCAACTAATAGCATGATTGTTGTATGCATCGTTCTTCCAGTCGCGGGCGGAGCGGGAGTTAATCTGTCGAGGGGTGGTTGAGAACGCGACGGGAGGCCAATCGACTAGCCCGGTCCCAGCATCTCGTTGATGCGCTGAACGACAGCGACGGTTTCCGATTCCCGCGTCCGACGCAGCGCGAATTCCTGGCCGGCGGCCGCGATCTCGCGGCAGGCCTGGTCATGGTCGCGGCACCACTCGACCTTCTCGAGGATGTCCGAGAGATCGGCGGCGACCGGGACGAAGTGTGTCCACGGCACGAACTCGTCGTAGAACCACTGGCGGAATCCGCCGGGAGAGGCGACCTTGAGCACGCAGCAGCCGAGCAGCAGGCGCGTATAGAGATTGCCCCAGCTGGTGCTGGAGCCGTCGATGTCGAGGGCGAACTTGACGTCGATCCAGCGCACCGGCGGCAGGTGCTGGCCGAGAATGCCGTGCGCCTCCATCGCCTCGCGGGTCGCATGGTGCTGGCGATCGCGGTCCGGGACGAGAAGCTTCACGTCGACATCGTCGAGCCCCCGCAGGGCCAGGCACATCCGAACCCGCTGCTTCAGGTTGGGGTCGTCGATGTCCATCTGGTCGGTGGTGGTGTCGCCGTGACCCGATATGTCGCCGCGCCACAGCACGGTGTCCCGGCGCGCCGCCCATTGGCCCGGGCGGTTCTCGGCGAGCGTCCGATAGGGCGCGTAATATTCCGGGATCATGAAGCCGGGGTCGGGGACCAGAATCGACTGGATCTCGTTGCTCGCATAGGCGAGCTCGTTCGGAATGTTGTCGCCGCCGTCGGACACGTTGGCGACCGCGGTGGTCACGCCCGCCGCCGTGCGGCTCATGATCCGCACGAAGGAGGGCAGGCGGCGCCACATGATCTCGAAATGATGCGGGTCCCGGCCCATCAGCTCGCGGTCGAGATTCACATGCAACTGATTGCCGATACGCTGGAAATCGATCTGGAAGCGATGCCGGCCCGGCTCGCTGGCCTGATTGAGGACGATCGCCGCGGGCGCGCCCGAGATGGCGGGCAGCTGGGCCGCCAGCTTCCGCACCAGGGCCTCTTCCTTGAAGCGCCGCGGGAGCATTCGATAGAGGGTACGCTGGCTGAAATGCACCTACGAATCCCCGGCAGCGTGCTGTCACAGCCGGCAGTTTAGTGGTGCGATCTCGCACCTGTCCACAACGGTCGACAGCGTGGCGCTTAGCCGCTACTGACTGCTTCCGAAGCACCCCATATTGGCACCATACGCCATCCTCCGAACGGTCGAAGAGAATGCTGGTCGACAGCCACTGCCATCTGGATTTCGCGGATTTCGATGCCGACCGCGCGGCGCTGATCGAACGCGCGCGCGAGGTGGGGGTCGGCCTGATGGTGACGATCTCGACCCGCGTCCGCCAGTTCGACCGCATCCGCGCCATCGCCGAGGCCTATCCGCAGGTCTACTGCTCGATCGGCACCCATCCGAACAGCGCGCATGAGGAGCCGGACATCACCACCAACGAGATCGTGGCGCTGTCGCAGCACCCGAAGGTCGTGGCGATCGGCGAGGCGGGCCTCGACTATTTCTATGGCGCCGAGCACAAGGTGGTGCAGGCGCAGGGGCTGCGCCGCCACATCGCGGCGGCGCGGATCACGCAGCTGCCGCTGGTGATCCATGCGCGCGACGCCGACGCCGACATGATCGAGATCCTGCGCGACGAGATGGGGAAGGGGACCTTCCCGGCGATCCTGCATTGCTTCTCGTCCGGTGCCGAGCTGGCGAGGGTCGGGCTGGAGCTCGGCCTCTACGTCTCCTTCTCCGGCATCCTGACGTTCAAGAGCGCGGAAGCGTTGCGCGCGGTCGCGCGCGACGTGCCGATGGACCGGCTGCTGGTCGAGACGGATGCGCCCTATCTGGCGCCGGTGCCGCATCGCGGCCAGCGCAACGAGCCGGCCTATGTGCGCGATACCGCGGCCGTCCTCGCCGAGGTCAAGGGCGTGACGCTCGAGGCCATGGCGGAAGCGACGACGGCCAATTTCATGCGCCTCTTCACCAAGGTGCCGCGCGACGCGATCGCCGCCGCCGGAGCGCTGGCGCACCATGGCTGACGGCGCTCCGGAGATCCTGCGCGCCGACCGCCTGCGCATCACCGTGCTCGGCTGCGGCGCGTCGCCCGGCGTGCCGCGCATCGGCAATGACTGGGGCGCCTGCGACCCTTCGGAATCGAAGAACCGCCGCACGCGCTCCTCGATCCTGATCGACGGCTTCCGCGGCGATCACCCGTATCCGACGCGAATTCTCGTCGACGCGGGTCCCGACATCCGCAACCAGTTGCTCGACGCCCGCGTCGACAGGCTCGACGCCGTCCTCTTCACCCACCCGCATGCCGATCACACGCACGGCATCGACGATCTGCGCTCCTTCTGGCTCGACACGCACCGCCTCGTGCCGGTCTATTCCGACGACTTCACCCAGGAGCGTCTCGAGGAGGCCTTCGGCTACTGCTTCCGGACGCCCACCGGCGGCAGCTATCCGCCGATCCTCGGCCGGACGCGGATCGAAGCGGGGCAGGGCTTCGCCATCGACGGTCCGGGCGGATTGCTCGAAATCCTGCCGCTGCGTCAGATCCACGGCGACATCGACAGCCTCGGCTTTCGCATCGGCGATTTCGTCTATTCGAGCGATATCAGCGCCATACCCGACGAGACGTTGCCGCATCTCGCCAATCTCTCGCTCTGGATGGTTGACGCGCTGCGCTGGCGGCCGCATCCGAGCCATTTCAGCGTCGACGACACCCTTGCCTGGCATGAGCGGCTGCGGCCGCGCCGGACGATCCTGACCCACATGCACGGCGACCTCGACTACGCCACGCTGGTCGCGCGCGTCCCCGGCGACGTCGAGCCGGCCTATGACGGCATGATCGTCACGATCGGGCTCTGATCCCGTTAAATCACACCAGATTCCGAACTTCGTCTGGTGGGTGGGGCAGGGACTGTGCCAATCTCGGATTCGGGATGCAGCGGTATCTCGTTCAGCCGATTTGAAAGGGAGATGCTGCCTGATGAAGCTCCGAAACGCTGCCTGGTCCATCTTCGGGATCGGCGCGGTCGCTGTCTCCGTCTTCATCCTCTATCGCGAGTTTCGCCGGATATCCTTCGCCGAGGTCGCCGATAGCCTGGCAGCGATCACCTTCGGCAACTGGGCCCTCGCCATCGTCGCCACGCTCGGCGCCTATGCCGCGCTTGCCTGGTACGACCGGATCGCCATCCAGCACCTCGGCAAGAAGGTCTCCTGGCTCTTCATCGCGCTGTGCTCCTTCACCACCTATGCGCTGTCGCATAACATCGGCGCCTCGGTGATTTCCGGCGCGGTGGTGCGCTACAGGGCCTATTCGACGCGGGGCCTCTCGCCGCACGAGATCGGCCTGCTGATCGTCTTCTGCTCCTTTACCTTCGCGCTCGGCACGATCCTGATGGGCGGCTTCGTGCTGACGATCGAACCCTGGATCGTGCAGCGGATCGCCGACATCCCGACCTGGATCGCGTTCTGCATCGGGTTGGCGCTGCTGGGCCTGGTCGGCCTGTACGTCCTCGGCTCCTGGCTGCAATTCCCGCCATGGCAGTTGAAGCGCTTCAGCCTGCACTATCCGCGCCTGCCGATCGTCATGCGCCAGGTGGTGGCCGGCCCGCTGGAACTCGCCGCCGCTGCCGCCATCATCTATTTCGCGCTGCCCGCCGCCAACAATCCGGGCTACCTCGTCATCCTCGGCATCTTCCTGGCCTCCTTCACGCTGGCGCTGCTGTCGCACGCGCCGGGCGGCCTTGGCGTCTTGGAAGTGACGTTCCTGGCGGCGCTGCACGAGATGGACCCGAACGACGTGCTGGCGGCGCTGATCGTCTTCCGGCTGCTCTACCTGCTGATTCCGTTCGGCATCGCGCTCGTCGTCGTGCTGCTGTTCGAGAAGACCCAGCTCGCGCGCAAGGATCACGAATAGAGATCATTCGGATCAATAGCTTGGCCTGACTTCCTCATGAAATAAAGAAGCCGCGGCCCAGGCCGCGGCTTCTTGAATCGAGCGGCGGAGCAGGGGTGCCCTACCCCTTCCGGCTGGCCAGCCAGCGAGCGTTGTAGCCAAGCGGATGCTCCGGCAGGCGCTCGACCGGCACGCCGAGATTGGCGGCGCGGATGCGGGCGAGATCGGCCTTCGGCATGCGCTCCATGGTCAGAACGCCGTTCTGCTCCTGATAGGTGTCCGTAAGCTGGGTGTAGCAATAGCCCGCCAGGATCACCGAGTTCGCGGCGCCGCGCAGCACGTCGGCGTAGCGCGCCAGGAAGTCCTCGGCATCCTTGGCCTGGCTGTAGCCCCAGCCCTTCTCCTGGCCCATGAAGAAGGCGATGCCGCCGAACTCGGTCAGCATCACCGGCTGGCCCTTCCAGGCATGGCCATCGAGCGCCAGCGCCCGGCCGGAGGAACGGAAGGTCGCCGTGGTATCGCGGAAGTCCGCCTCGGTGCGGTAGCGCCCGTCCAGCACGTCGCCGCTGAAGTGATAGTCGTGCACGGCGAAGATGTCGGTCTCGAGCTGCTCCCAGCCGTCATTGCCGCTGACCGGACGGGTGGGATCGAGCGCCTTGGTGAGATGGTAGAGCGCCTGGACATAGCTGCGCTGGCGCGCGTCATGCGGCAGCTCGGGCACGCCCCAGGATTCGTTGAACGGCACCCAGGCGACGATCGAGGGATGCGAATAGTCGCGCTCGATGGCCTCCTGCCACTCCGCGGTGACGCGGGTCATGGCCTCTGCCGAATAGGCATAGGCGCTCGGCATTTCCTCCCAGACCAGCAGGCCGAGCACATCCGCCCAATAGAGGAAGCGCGGGTTCTCGATCTTCTGGTGCTTGCGCACGCCGTTGAAGCCGAGCTGCTTGGTCAGCTCGACGTCGCGGCGCAGTTCCTCGTCGCTCGCCGTCATGACGCCGTCGCGCCAATAACCCTGGTCGAGCACGAGACGGAGGAAATAGGAGCGGCCGTTCATGACGAAGCGGCCGTTCGCCGTCGAAACACCGCGCAGCGCCGTGTAGCTCTTGAGCTCATCGACCACGTTGCCGGCGGCGTCGAGCAGCGTCACCTCGGCGTCGATCAACTGGGGATGCTCGGGCGACCAGGTGAAGGCCGCGCGCGCGTCGTCGATGCCGGGGTCGGGGAGGGCGATCACCCTGCCCGTGTCCTTGCCGGTCACGGCGTATTCGTCCTCGACCAGCGTACGCCCCTCGAGCGAGAGCTTCACCCGCAGGCGGCAGCCCGCCGGCCGCGCGACGCGTGCGTCGAGACGGATCTCGAAGCGGGCGTAATCCGGGGTCCAATGCAGGCGGTCGACATGGCTGCGGCCGACGCGCTCGATCCAGACGCCTTGCCAGATCCCGGTGGTGCGCGGATACCAGATGCCGTGCGGAGCGGCGAGCCAGTCCTGCTTGCCGCGCGGCTTGTGCATGTCGGCCGGATCGTCCTCGGCGCGCACGACGACCTCGAAGGAACGGCCGCTGACCAGGCCGGCAAGGGCGACGCGGACGGGGGTGTGGCCGCCCGTATGCGAGGCGGCATGCTGGCCGTCGATCCAGATATCGCTGCGATAGTCGATCGCGCCGAAATGCAGGATCAGGTCATGTCCGTCGTCGAGCGCCAGTTCGGCCGGAATCTCCACCGTTCGCCGGTACCAGACGACCGGATGGAACCCCTCGTCGTGAAGGCCGCTGCGCGGCGCTTCCGGCACATAGGGCACGTTGATGGTCAGCGCGAAATCCGGCTCCTCCGGACGCTGCCAACGGGTCGCGTCGTCATAGGCGAACTGCCAGGCGCCATCGAGCGACTGCCAAAGGCTCCGCTCCATCTGCGGCCGCGGATGGGAACTGTAGACCAAGGGATTTCCTCCAAATCCAGCGACGATCCCGGCCGCATTGGGCCATGCCGCGGCGCCGGAGCGCCGCGTGCTGCAAGCCCAAGGGCAGGGGACCCGCCCTCCTCCAACCTGCTGCGAACCGGGATCAATGGTATTATGATAAGATTGCGATTTTGGGGTGTCAATCGAGCCCGTGGCCGATGCGCCACGTCTTCCGAAGAACGCGCTTCGGTCGCGCCTTTGCCCGAAAGCGGCCCCATTGACGTCGGGAATCGCTGCCAATCTCGTTCGCATCAGATCGACCAAGCAGAGGATTCGCGATGGACCTGATCCAGGACGGCGCGTCTCGGCAGCGCCTCAAGATCCTGCCGAAGCTGGCTTTTCACGCCTCGGCAGGGCTCGCCGCCATTCTCTGCGCGGGCCTCGTCGGCCATTTCATGATGGATTCGGGTGAGTCGCCGCTGAAGACGGCGCCTCCGGCGACCGCGCAGATCTACGAGCTGCCGGACGCCGACCACATGGACCTGGCGCCCGCGGCCGAAACGGCCGCCACGGCGGAAGCGAGCAGCGCTTCCGAAGCCGCGCCGCAACCCGTCGCCCAAGCCCCGATCCCGCCCAAGCCCGTGGCCAAGCCCGTCGTCAAGGCGGCGGCGCGCAGCTGCGACGGCGGGAACTGCGAATCCTGGGAGACGATCGTCAACAAGGCGCTGTCCGCCGGACCAACCGCCCAGTACCGGCCCGAGCCGATCCGTGCTTCGACGCCGGCAGGAACGCCGGCCTTCGATCCGTACCAGACAGGCGCGATCACGCCCGCCGGCGACGGTCTGGCGCCGCCGGTCATGAGCCGGAATATTCCGCCGCAGGACGTCCTGCCTCGGGATGTCGCGTCGCAGGACGTCATGGCCGGAAACGAGCCGCGCGTCATCGAGCGCGAAGGTCCGACGTCGATTGGCGGCATGGCGAAGTCGGCGACCACGTCGGCCGCCGCGACCGTCGTCACGCAGAGCAGCAAGCTGGTCGACAATCTGATGCGCTGGAGCGAGACGGCGGTTTCCAGCGTCGGCATCGGTCGGGACTAGCCGCGAGGCTGGCCCCGATCCTCTCATACAGAATAGTTCCATAATATATCTTATGCGAATTGAGGATGTGGGAACGCCGGGATCGGCTTGTCTCCGCCTGGCGCCTTCAGCCAAGGGATTGTCACGGTCACCCTCGCCGTGCCGTGGCGGATAGCTTTAGACCGGCTCGGCATCCTGTCGCGAGCCTGCGCGGAAACGGCAAGCGGACGGCGCCTCGTGCGCCGCCTCCGCATGAAACCGGCCAGCCCAGGATCCGGCAAAGCCCGGAGACCCGATGACCGCTGCGCGGGTTCGCGAGTAGCGCCTCCCGTGCTGTCCGTCACGTTCTGTTCTTGTCACAGGCCTTGCCGGCATGGGTCAAGCTGCCGACCTGTCTGGCGCTGCCGATCGATCGGGGCGCCGCGCGGTCAGAATCGCCGGCGGGCCATCGACGACGCTCGCGCGGCGGGTCGGGCAGGTGGGTGCGCCCTGCCCGACTTTATGCAGGCAACGGCAACTCGGCCGTTCGTCACCAGGCCGGTTCGGCTCCGGTTTCCGACACCGTCACCATCGGTTCACAAGGCGCGGCTATGGAGCGTCGCCGGATGCGGATCATCGGTCCGCGACGGAACGGCCTGCGCTGCGAGGAACGCCATTACGACGGAGACTTCACGACTTGCCCGCTTCGCGGCGCGCGACCAGATGGCGCCGCCGCGGCATCTGGGCCGCCGCTATGACCGCAACGGTACCTTCCTGAATGAGCCCGGCAACACCGTCGTCTGCCATCTCGTCGAGGGATCGCCGTCGCGGTCGACGATCCTTGATGTCCGCCATCGGATGGGCGCGATGCCGGATGCCGGCCGGTTGGCCTTCACGCCGATCGACAGTCTGCACATGACCCTGTTTCAGGGCATTCTCGAGGACCGCCGCGATCCGCCCTTCTGGCCCGCCGACATTGCGCGGGACACGCCGATCGCCGGCATGACCGATCTGTATCTGGAGCGGCTCACGGGGTTCCAGGCGCCGGGACCGTTCCAGGTCGATGTCGTCGACGTCCTGCCGACAGGCTTGACCGTCGCGGGGGCGACGGAGGCGGATCGCCGCGTCATGAAGGCGTGGCGGGACCGCCTGGCGGACACCTTCGGCTACCGGCATCCGGATCATGACGGCTACGTCTTTCATGTGACGCTCGCCTATGTGATCGATTGGCTACCCGACGACCGGCTCGCGGCATGGCAGAACCTGCTCGATGAATCCCTTGCCCTGCTCCGCCGGTCGCCGCGCCTCGAGCTTCGCCCCCCTGCCTTCTGCAGTTTTGAAGATATGAAGCATTTCAAAGAGCTACGCGTATTGTCTCAATAGAGCTCCCTGCCATGACCCGGCGGATCCGCAGAACCGGGCGGCGGCGCCCTGCCCGGTTTGATGGCGCCGAAGTGCTGGACCGGCCCGGTCGCGACGGCGGTGCGCGCCAACGCCTTCTGCCGTTGCGATAGCGTCTCGCGATAGTCCCGCGCCTCGAGATCCCGAAAGAGCACGGCGGCCGGCTCCAGCCGCCGGACGACCTGCTCCACGTCGTCCGGGCGGGCTCGGAAGAACTCCTTGCGCTCGTTGCGTGTGTTGACGCGGACGCGTTCGAACGCCGCGTGCAGGGCCCGCTCCAGGGCCGGCGCGTCGTCGCTGTAGATGAGGGCGTGGACCTCAAAGGCGAAGGGGACGCTCGCATCGCCCAGTTCCCGCACGCGTTCAACGGGATCGAGGCGACGGCTCACCCCGATCTTCACGACATCGCTGCCGAACGAGCCGATATTGGAAATGACATAGACGAAGCCCGAGCGGGTATATTCCGCCATCGCCCGGGTCCTCGCCGGCCTCCGAAGCGTGGCGCTCCGCGACAGGCCGTCCTGCCGTTCGCCCCGGATCTCCGACAGGATGTCTTCCATGCCCGACAGCACGGCCCTGAGGCGGGCCTCGAAGTCCCGCTTCTCCGCATGGCTGCGCTTCAGGCGGATGGACACGACCAGCAACGGCACCGGCGCCACGACCAGGATGATCAGCGCGTCCAGCCAAATTGCCGAGACGGTGTCCATGCGCCCTCCCCGTCAACACGCGACCACCGCGCGTCAGCCCGGGGGGAAAGCCGAGGCGCATCGCAACGTCAGCACGACGGTTGTATCACATGGGGAATTGCACGCAAAGCGTGACGGAGGCACCGCGACGCGCATGGTCCTCGCGGTGCCCGGCGAGACAGCGGTCAGCCGACGGTCTCGAGCGTCGGGTAATCCGTGTAGCCCACGGCGCCCGGCGTATAGAAGGTTTCCGGGTTCGGCGTGTTGAGCGGCGCGCCGACGGCGAAGCGGTGCGGCAGGTCCGGCGTCGCCAGGAAGCTGCGCCCGAAGGCGACCGCGTCTGCCGTGCCCTCGCTGATGAGCCGCTCGGCCGACGCCTTGGTCATCAGCTCATTGGCGATGACGACGCCACCGAAGGCCCGCTTGATGTCGGCGAGCAGGCTGTCGGGTTCCTCCCGCTCGATCACATAGAGGAAGGCAAGCTTGCGCCGCTTCAGCTCCGACGCGAGATAGGTGAAGAGCGCCTTCGGATTGCTGTCGCCCATGTCGTGGTCGTCGCCGCGCGGCCGGATATGCGCGCCGACCCGGTCGGCGCCCCAGACGTCGATCGCGGCGTCGACGATCTCCAGCATGAAGCGCGCGCGGTTCTCGATCGAGCCGCCATAGCGGTCGGTGCGCTGGTTGGTGCTGTCTTGAAGGAACTGGTCGATCAGGTAGCCATTGGCGCCATGCACATCCACGGCGTCGAAACCGGCCCGCTTGGCGTTCTCCGCGCCGCGCCGAAAATCGGCGACGATGCCAGGGATCTCGTCCGTCTCCAGCGCGCGCGGGACGACATAGGGCCGCTTCGGACGCAGATGGCTGACGGTGCCGGCCGGCTGCACGGCGCTCGGAGCGACGGGCAGCGCGCCGTCGAGCAGCGAAGGATCGGAGATGCGGCCGACATGCCAGAGCTGCGAGACCATGCGTCCGCCGGCGGCATGAACCGCGTCGGTCACGAGCTTCCAGCCCGCGACATGCGCATCCGACCAGATCCCCGGCGTGCCGTTGTAGCCGACGCCCTGCGCGCTGACGCTGGTCGCCTCGCTGATGATCAGGCCGGCCCCGGCGCGCTGGGCATAGTACTCCGCCATCAGCGCGTTGGGCACGCGCTCCGCGCCGGCGCGGCAGCGGGTCAGCGGCGACAGCACGATACGATTGGGCAGGCTGAGGGCGCCCATCTGCAGGGGCTCGAAGAGCAGGGACATGCGTGGAGGATTCCTTGGCGTCACAAGTTGTCAGTTTTCTTGACCACTATAGGGCGTGTGGCGGCGGCTGCAATCGTCGATCTGGCGCGTCTTCGAGCCAAGCGGACACCGATCCGCGTGAAGAAAGCGCGATCCTTCCGGGAGCTAGCCTTGCCGCGGCGTCCTGAAGGCATGACGCGGTGCCCTGATCTCGCCGCGCACCGAGCCGATGCCGAGCTCGAAGCTGTCGGCGATGCGGTTGGCGCGATCGGTGAAGATCGCCGCGCCCTCGGGCGGCATGACCTCGGCGGCCGTCGCGCGGAAGAGCGCCAGCCAGCGGTCGAAATGCGCCGCCTCGATCGGCAGGCGCAGATGCTTCTGCATCGGCCGGCCCTGGTAGCGGCCGGTCCGCAGCACGGCGTTCGACCAGAAGGCGCAAAGCTTGTCGAGATGCTCCGGCCAGTCGTCGACCTGCGCCTCGAACACCGGACCAATCAGTTCATCGCGGCGCACCCGGTCGTAGAAGGTGTGCACCAGCCGCTCGATCGATTCTTCGTCCACGCCGGGAATGGCCACTCCAAATCCGCTGGTCTCGCCGGCCATGACAGTCTCCGCTAGGTGCCCGATCGCCCACAGCTAGGTGCGCGGCGACGGCCGAACAAGCCCGCGTGACAAGCAGCCGCAAGCGCTGCCAAGGATTCCATTGACAGAAACGGGTCTCTCCGACAGATAAGCGGCCAGAAATAGAACAATGAAAAGGTAGCCCGTCCCGTCGACCTGTCCGCGCCCCTCGGCGCGGCGCGCCTGACGCCCGTCGTGCCGGACCAGCCACCGACCAACCACTGCCGAGACATGCCCGCATGAACAGCGAAGCGCCGCGCATTTCCTTTGTCAGCCTCGGCTGTCCCAAGGCCCTGGTCGATTCCGAGCGGATCCTCACCCATCTGCGCGCCGAGGGCTACGAGCTCTCGCGCCACCATGACGGCGCCGACGTCGTCATCGTCAATACCTGCGGTTTCCTCGACAGCGCCAAGGCGGAATCGCTGGAAGCCATCGGCACGGCGATGAAGGAGAATGGCAAGGTCATCGTCACAGGCTGCATGGGCACCGAGCCGGAGCAGATCCGTGACGTCTTCCCGAACGTGCTGGCGATCACCGGCCCGCAGCAATATGAGAGCGTGCTCGGCGCGGTCCACACCGCCGTGCCGCCAGCGCACGACCCGTTCGTCGACCTGGTGCCGCCGCAGGGCATCAAGCTGACCCCGCGCCACTACGCCTATCTGAAGATCTCGGAAGGCTGCAACAACCGCTGCTCGTTCTGCATCATCCCGAAGCTGCGCGGCGACCTAGTCAGCCGCCCCGCCGGCGACGTGCTGCGCGAGGCGGAGCGTCTGGTGAAGGCGGGCGTCAAGGAACTGCTCGTCATCTCGCAGGACACGAGCGCCTATGGCGTCGACATCAAGTACGAGGCCAGCAAGTGGCGCGACCGCGAGGTCCGCGCCAAGTTCCTCGACCTCTCGCAGGCGCTCGGCGAGCTCGGCGCCTGGGTTCGCATGCACTATGTCTACCCCTACCCGCATGTCGACCAGGTCGTCGAGCTGATGGCCGAGGGCAAGATCCTTCCCTATATCGACATCCCCTTCCAGCATGCGAGCCCCAACGTGCTGAAGGCGATGCGCCGCCCGGGCAACCAGGTGAAGACCGCCGACCGCATCCACAAATGGCGCGAGATCTGCCCGGACCTCGCCGTGCGCTCGACCTTCATCGTCGGATTCCCCGGCGAGACGGACGAGGATTTCGAATTCCTGCTCGAATGGCTGGACGACGTGAAGCTCGACCGCGTCGGCTGCTTCAAGTTCGAGCCAGTCGAGGGCGCGCCGGCGAACGAGCTGGCCAATCCGGTGCCGGAAGAGGTCAAGGAAATCCGCTGGCACCGCTTCATGAAGCGCCAGCAGGAAATCAGCGCCAAGCGCCTCGCCAAGAAGGTCGGCCGCCGCATCCCGGTGATCATCGACGAGACCACCGGCCTCACCGCCAAGGGGCGCACGGTCTGGGACGCGCCGGAGATCGACGGCTCGATCCACCTGACCTCGCGCCGCCCGATGCGCGTCGGCGAGATCTACACGGCGAAGGTCGAGAGCGCCGACGCCTACGACCTGCACGGCACGGTGGTCTGAGGATCGGTCGGTCTGAAGGGCCGCCCTGCCCCCTACCCTCAGCCCCTAACCTCCGCTGCCAGGGCCTCCAGGCGATCGGCGGGGGCGCGGCCGATCAGGAGGCGCGCCTGGCCGCCGGATGCCCAGTGCACGACGGTGAAGTCACCCAGCGTCTCCGTCGTCCGCGGAATCGTCGCCTTCTGCGGATTGTCGATGACGCAATAGGCGATCGGCCCATGCTCGGGATCGAGAAACGCCATCTGCACCAGCGGCTTGCCACGGAAGTCGAAGAGCTGGGCGCCCCGGAAGGACAAGCCCGGCAACTGCGCGGGAACCCCCTCCAGATCGACTCCGAGCTTGCTGGAGGCCAGTTGCAGCTCCGCCGCGGCCCGTTCGGGCGTCGGCGCCAGCGCCAGCGTCTCCTGCGTCGTCAGCGACCAGTATTCCGCGACCGCCTGGCGCCAGGTCTCGGGCTGCGCCGTTTCCGGCCTCTCCGCCCTCTGCGGCTCGCGCCAGGGCGCAAGGTGGCCACGCAGCAGCTCGTTGGCGACGCCGCCGAGCAGGAACAAGGCGACCGACGCCGCGATCAGCTGGCGCGTACTGAGATTGGCCAACGGCGTCCGCGTAGGCGGCACGACCTCTTCCCCGGCCTCGGCATGCTGCGCGACCGCCTGGGCGAGGATGTCGTCCAGCCGCGGCTTGGGCGCGCGCGCCTTCAGTTCGGCCATGGCGTCGGCGATGCCGGCCCCGCCGCGGTCTAGCCGCTCCAGCCGCGCGAGAAGTTCCGGCTCGGCCTCCAGCCGCGCGACGAACGCGGCGCGCGCATCCGGATCCAGTTCGCCATCGAGATAGGCGACGATCACAGCATCATCGGGTTGAGGCCGGTCAGGCATCGTCGCCCCGCCTTGCGCGCGGCGTCGGCTGTCTGGCTTCATCCGCCAGGGGGCTCAGTCTTTCTCGCATGGCGGCCAGTCGGCTCATGATCGTTCCAATGGGTACTTCGAGGAATTCGGCAGCCTCCCGATACGAGAAACCTTCGGCATAGACCAGCAGGATGGTTTCCCGCTGGGCCTCGGACGACCGTCCGATCTCGCTTAACACCTGGGCCGCGAGAATATTCGTCTCGATCGCCTCGCCACCCTCGAAGACGAGCGCGATCTCCGCGTCGACGACGCCGCGACCCTGTCGAAGGCGGCGGGCGCGCAGCTCGTTGATCCAGATCGAGCGCAGAATCGTGAACAGCCAGCGGTCGAGCCGCGTGCCGGGCGCGAACTGGTGCGCGCGCTCGAGCGCCCTGACACAGGTCGCCTGGACGAGGTCCTCGGCCGTATCGCGGTTGCGCGACAGCACGAGGCCATAGCGCCACAGGGCCTCCAGATGGAGTGCCAGGCCCTCCTTGACCGGATCGTGACCGCTGCTCGACATGGCGAACGAATAGGGCTCCCGCTCCCGCTGTTCCTGCCGCCTCTCTCGACGCGCGGCGAGAGAAGACCAGCCGGTCGCGCCGCTGGCAACCATGTTCTAAAATGCGTCCCGGTCGACGATCGCCCTCGCCCGCGCCGATATGGCTGCGCGACGGGCGGAGCCTTCGTTCAGGCGGCCGCCGTCTCGGCAGCGGCCGTCTCGCCGCCCCTTGGCCACCTCCTCCGCTTCACCGCTTCGTGATCGGGCCCCGCCCTGCCGAGCGCGAATAGGGCTCCACCTAAGAGTGTTCATGCGTCTGCAACCGGAGAAGGGTGACGACGATGACAAAACCGATTCTCGATCGCATGACGCGCGCCACGCTCACCGTGGTCTTCGTCGGCATGATGGGCCTCGGCGGCGCCGTGCCCGCCTATGCCGCCAGCGGTGGTGGAGGCGGCGGCGGTGGTGGCTCTTCCGGCTCGGGCAGCGCACCGCCGCAGTGCCGCCAGGGCCTGGTATGGGACAAGAAGGTGCAACGCTGCGTGCGCACCCAGGCCAGCAACCTGCCGGACGAGGAGCTTCTCGAGCAGGGACGCGCGCTGGCGCTGGCGGGCTATTATGACGACGCGCTGATCGTTCTCGACGCCGTGCGGAACAAGCGGGACGCGGTGGTCCTGACCTATATCGGCTACAGCCACCGCAAGAAGGGCGATACCGAAATCGGCATCGGCTACTACAAGCAGGCTTTGGCGATCGATCCGGACAATCTGAACACGCGCGAATATCTCGGCGAAGGCTATGCCAGCTCCGGAAAGATGGAGCTCGCCAAGGCCGAACTCGGCATCATCGAGAAACTGTGCGGCAACAAGGAGTGCGAGCAGTACGAGGATCTCGCCGCGGCGATCGCGGGAAATCCTGTCGACTGATGCCGGGCGTATCGGGCCCGGCGGCCTGCCGCGGCCGCGCGGGTCCGATATGCCGTCGGGAGGTGGCCGCAACCGACACGTCCGCAAGGCCTTCCGCCACAGGGCGGATCGCATCGGCCAAGGGGGAACCCGTCGATGAATGTCCTTCATCTGCCAGAGATTTCCGCCTTCGCCGCCGACCCGACGCGTCAGGCCATGCTCCGCGCGCTTGTCACGGCGGTGCCGGCGCACCGGATTTCCCAGACGGTCGCCAAGGAGCGGGCGCGCGAGGTCTTCGGCAGCCGGATGCCCTTCTTCGACCAGCTCGAGCAGGTGTTCGACAACGCCGCCATCGAGGCGCGCTACAGCTGCCTGCCGGTCGAGTGGTTCCTCGGGCCCGCCGATTTCGAGGAGAAGACGCGGCTCTACCAGCAACACGCGACCGCCCTCGCCTTCGAGGCCGCCACCCAGGCGCTGGCTCGCGCCGCGCTCCGCCCGCAGGACATCGACGTCATCGTCTTCGTCTCGTCGACCGGCATCGCGACGCCGAGCATCGACGCGCGGCTGATGAACCTCATCCCGTTCCGCAGCGACGTCATGCGCCTGCCGGTGTTCGGGCTCGGCTGCGCCGGCGGCGTCCTCGGCCTGACGCGCACGGCGCAGATGGCCAGCTCGCAGCCGGGCCTGCGCTGCCTGATGATCGTCGTCGAACTCTCCAGCCTCGCCTTTCGCTACGATCGGCTGACCAAGAGCAACCTGGTCGCCAGCGCGCTGTTCGGAGACGGCGCGGCGGCGGCCGTGGTCACGAGCGGCGCCGAAGATGAGGCCGTCGCCGCGCTCGGGGTCGGTGGCGAGCATTTGTGGCCGGACACGCTCGACGTGATGGGCTGGAACATCGACGCGCAGGGCTTCGACGTCATCTTCCAGCAGAGCATTCCCCAGATCATCGCCGACGATTACCCGGCGGCGCTGGCGGGTTTTTTGGACCGAAGCGGCCTCATCCGCGACGACATCGACCGCCCCTGCTGCCATCCGGGCGGCGCCAAGGTGATGGACGAGTTGGAGACCGTGTTCGGCTATCCGAAATTCGGCCTCGACGCCGAGCGGCGCGTGCTCGCCGGCTACGGCAACATGTCGGCCCCGACGGTTCTCTTCGTCCTCGACGAGTTGCTCCGTTCCGGCGTCAAGGGCAACCTGCTGGCATCATCGCTCGGCCCCGGCTTCACGGCGGCCTTCCAGATGATCCGGGTGACATGAGATGACGATGGGCTGGGCCTACTGGCTGCTCCTCGCGGTGGCGCTGCAACGCCTCGCCGAGCTTGCCTATGCCCGGCGCAATACGGAGGCGCTGCTGGCGCGGGGCGGCCGCGAGGTCGGCGCCGAGCACTATCCCGTCCTGGTGCTGCTGCACGCCGCCTGGCTGGTGACGCTCGCCGCCTGGACCGCCCCGAACCCGCCGGTGAACTGGATGCTGATCGGGGCCTTCGCACTGCTGCAGGGCGCGCGCGTCTGGGTGCTCGCGAGCCTCGGGCCCTACTGGACGACCCGCATCATCACACTGGACGAGGCGCCGCTCTCGGCGAGGGGGCCGTACCGCTTTCTGCGGCATCCCAACTACATGGTGGTCGCGCTGGAGATCCCGCTGCTGGCGCTGGTGCTCGACCTGCCCGTTCCGGCCGCGATCTTCGGCATTCTCAACCTGATCCTGCTCGCGGTCAGGATCCGGGTCGAGAACGCCGCGCTCGCCGGCCGCCGCACTCAGGCGGACAGCAGATCCTCCAGCGCCAAGGCCACGATCTCCGTCGCGGCGCGCAGGTCCGACAACTGAACATGCTCATCGGCCGAATGAGCATTCGCCTCGATAATCGAGCGCGGTCCCGCGCCATAGAGGATGGTGGGAATGCCGGCCGCCGAATAGTGCCGCGCATCCGTGTAGAGCGGGGCGCCGGTGGCCTCGATCGGGAAGCCGAGCACGGCCTTGGCCGGGCCCTGCACCGCCTCCACCAGCCGTTCGACGCCCGGCAGCGGCCGAAGCGGCTCGGCCAGCATGATGCGCCGGCATTCCACCTCGACGCCGTCCGTCTGCGGCGCCGCCGCCTCGATCAGGGCGATCAGCTCCGCCTCGACGGCCTCGCCCTGCTCTTCCGGGATCAGGCGGCGATCGATCCGGAAGGCGATCCGGTCCGGCACGACATTGGTGTTGATGCCGCCCGAGATCAGCCCGACCGTGATCTGCGGCGAGCCGATGCCCCGCTCCGTCGAGACGCGCTCCGCGAGGCGGCGACGCTCCGCATAGATGGCGGTCAGGATCGGCGTGGCGGCCTCCAGCGCATCGACGCCAGAGGACGGCATGGCGGCATGCGCCTGGCGGCCGCGCACGACCACCTCAAGATGCAGCGCGCCATTGTGCGCGGTCGTGATCGCGTAGGAGAACCCGGCCGAGATGGCGCAGGTCGCGCGCGAGAGATGATGCGCGAGCAGCCATTGCGGCCCGACGAAGCCGCCCGTCTCCTCGTCATAGGTGAGGTGCAGCTCGACCCCGCCCGAAAGCCGCTTCGGCGACTGGCTGAGCGCCAGAAGCGCGAAGGCGTAGGTGGCGAAATCCGACTTCGAGACGGCCGCTCCGCGCCCGTAGAGCGCGCCTTTGCGCTCCTCGGCGCCATAGGGGTCGGTGGTCCAGCCGAGCCCGGGCGGCACCACGTCGCCATGCGCGTTGAGCGCCACCACCGGCCCGTCTCCGTCGCCGAAGGTCTGGCGCACGATGAGGTTGGTGACGCTCTTCATGCCGTGCTGGCGCACATAGGGCTCGGGCACAGGATGCTGCTCGACCGTGAAGCCGAACGTCTCCAGCGCCGCCGCGGCGGCCTCGGCGTGCGGCGCGCAGTGACCGGGAGGATTGTCGCTCGGAATCTGGATCATCGCCTTCAGGAAGGCGACCTCGCGCTCCCAGTTCGCTGCGACGGCGTCGCGGATCATGTCGCCTCTTCCTGACGGGCCAGTTCGAGGATGGTCTCGACCAGGGCCTCGACGGCGGCGCCCATGTCGGCCTCGGTGACGAATTCGGCCGGGTTGTGGCTGACGCCGCCCCGGCAACGCACGAAGATCATGCCATATTCGCAGAGATGCGCCATCGACAGGCCGTCATGCCCGGCGCCGGACAGCAGCCGTTGCGCCGGCTTGCCCATGACCTGCGACGTCGCCGCCTCGATCGCCGCGGTCAGGCGCGGCCCGCACGGGGCGAACGGCTTCTCCAGATAGGTATCGAAGCTCAGCGAAACCTGGCGGACGGCCTCGATCTTGCGCGCCTGCGAGAGGATCGCGGCCACGGCCTCGCGGCGCGCGTCGTCGGTGGCGGCCCGCACATCGAGCGTCAGGCGCACTTCGGAGGGGATCACGTTCGAGGCGCCGGGCAGGACATCGAGCTGGCCGACGGTGGCGACGAGCGCGTTCTTGCGGTCCTTCCGGCCGATGGCCTCGATGCCGACCAGCAGTTCCGCCGCCGCCGCCAGCGCATCGCGCCGCATCGGCATCGGCACCGTTCCGGCATGCCCGGCCTCGCCGCGAATGCGGATGTGGTGTCGGCTCTGGCTGGCGATCGCGGTCACGACGCCGAGCGGCGCGTTGGTCCGCTCCAGCACCGGCCCCTGCTCGATATGGACCTCGAGATAGCCGAGGACGGAGTCGGCCGCATAGGCTTCCTTGGCCACGGCGGACGGGTCGCCCCCGAAGGCGGTGAGCGCGTCGCGCATCGTGACGCCGGCGCGGTCCGTCTGGTCCAGCGTCGCCGGCGCGAAGATGCCGGCGGCGATCGCCGACGAGGTCAGCGTGACCGGGAAACGGACGCCTTCCTCGTCGCCGAAAGCGAGAAGCTCGATACCGAACGGCAGGGCGACGCCGCGCGACTTCAAAGCCTCGATCGCGAGCAGGCCGGCGACGACGCCGAAATTGCCGTCATAGCGGCCGGCATCGATCACCGTGTCGATATGCGAGCCGATCAGCAGCGATTTGTTGCCGCTGCGCCCGGCCCTGCCGGCCGGAAGCGAACCGCGCATGCTGCCGGATGCGTCCATGCGGACCGAAAGGCCGGCCGCGCGCATCCAGTCGCCCACCAGTTCGGCGGCGCGCTTGTGCTCGGGCGTCAGATAGAGCCGGGTCAGATTGTCCGGGCTGGCGGAGATCGCGGCCAGCGCGTCGATCATCCGCTGCGCGCGGGCGCCGGTCGCGCGGAGGGTGGCAGGGTCGGTCATGGTGAAACACGGTCCTCGAGGCGGAAACGGATGATCCGCTGGACCTGCGTCAGCGCGGTCGCGAATTCGATATCGACGGGATTGTCCAGGCGGGCCTCGAAGGCGGCGAGCACCTGGTCCTTCGTCGCGCCCTTGACGGCGAGAATGAACGGGATGCCATGGCGCTGGCGATAGGCGGCGTTGAGGCGGGAGAAGCGCTCATACTCGTCCGCCGTCATCCGGTCGAGGCCGGCGCCAGTCTGCTCGTTGCGGGATTCCGGCGCCAGTTCGCCCGCGATCGCGGCGCGGCCGGCGAGATCGGGATGCTCCAGCAGCAGCGCGCGCTGCGCGTCGACATCGGCGGATTGGACGGCCCCGGTGAAGGCCGCCACCATCGCATCCCGGTCGGGATAGGGCCGCGCCCTCTCCGCCGCTTGGGCCACCCATGGCGAATGTTCGGCGATATCGCCGAACCCCGTCACGAAGGCTTCCTCATCCATGCGGTTGACCGCGGCGAGCGTCAGCGGCTGCGTCGACATTTCATCCCGGTTGCAGACCCTACTGCGGTCTGTCTAATGGCTTTGCAGCCACGCGCCAAGCCTCTTGCGATCCTCCTCGGTCATGCCGTGCTCGTTGCCGAGCGGCATGGCGGTCCCGTTCACGGCCTGCGCCATGATCTGCTGCTTGTGCGCCGCGAGCTGGTCGGTCGAGGTCAGGACGACGCCCTTGGGCGCCGCGTCGAAGCCGTCATGCGTCGGCTTGGTGGCGTGGCAGGCGGCGCAATGCTTCGCCGTCAGCGTCAGCACGTCGGCGTCCGACACGGCCATGCTCGGGTCGATCTCGACCGGGCGCGGCGCGGTCATGAAGAGCAGCACACCGAAGGCGGCGGCCGCGGCGGGGATCGTCCAGGCGAACTTGCGGAACGGGTCGTGCGCGTCGTGGCGGTTCAGGAAATGGCGGATCGAGCCGCCGAGCAGCAGGATGAAGGCGACGAGGATCCAGCTCTGCGGGTGGCTGGTCAGCATCGGATAATGGTTCGAGACCATCATCAGCAGGACCGGCAGCGTCAGGTAGTTGTTGTGCACCGAGCGCTGCTTGCCGATGGCGCCGAGGCGCGGATCCGGCTTCTCGTGCTTCAGGAGCGAGGCGACGATCTTCTTCTGGTTGGGGATGATCACGCCGAAGACGTTCACCGCCATGATCGTGCCGATAAAGGCGCCGACATGGATCAGCGCGCCGCGGCCCGAATAGACATGGGTGAACATGTAGGCGGCGCCGACGATCAGCACGAACAGGCAGACCGCCAGAAGCGGCGTGCTGCGGCCGATGATCGACTTGCAGAGCTGGTCGTAGATCACCCAGCCGCCGACGAGCGACAGCATCGAGATGACGATGGCCTGCGACGGCAGCATCGGCAGGATCGACTTGTCGATCAGGTAGGTGTTGGCGTTCCAGTAGTACTGGACGATCAGCAGCAGGAAGCCGGTGACCCAGGTGAGATAGGCTTCCCACTTGTACCAGATCAGGTCGGACGGCAGCGCCGGCGGCGCGACCAGGTATTTCTCGACGTGATAGAAGCCGCCGCCATGCACCTCCCAGGCGGTGCCGTAGACGCCCTCCTTCATCTGCTCGCGCTTCTTCAGCGAGAGGTCGAGCGCGATGAAATAAAACGACGTCCCGATCCAGCCGATGCCCACGATCATGTGGGCCCAGCGGATCAGCAGGTTCAACCAGTCGACATAGAATGCGGACATCTGGCGGGCTTCGGTCTCGTTGTGGTGCCGGTTCCGAACGGATCCTTCGGGTCCCTGCGCCCTCGCCCGGATCGGGCGCGGCGCAAGGCCCTGTCGCAGAAGGCGGGCCCACCCGGGAGTGCCGGGCGGGCTGCCGTCCGATTACTTCGGCAGCTGGTCGTCAATGCCCTTGACGTACCAGTTCATGCTGAGGAGCGTCGCGTCGTCGAGGTTCTTGCCCTCGCCGATCGCCTCGGTGCCATCCTGCTTGAAGATCGGGCCCTTGAACGGGTGCAGCGTGCCGGCCTCGATCTCGGCCTGGGTCTTCTTCGCCGCGGCGACGACATCGTCCGGCAGGTTGGTGTAGTCGGCCATCTCCATGATGCCGTCCTTCAGGCCGTCCCAGATCTGCTCGGACTTCCACGTTCCGTCCAGCACGGCGTTGACGCGCTTGACGTAGTACGGACCCCAAGTGTCGACGATGGCGGTGTACTGCGCCTTGGGGGCGAACTTGTACATGTCGTGCGCCTGGCCGAAGCCGTGCAGGCCGCGCTCCTGTGCGATCTGGAGCGGCGCGGGCGAGTCCGTGTGCTGGGTGATGATGTCCGCACCCTGGTCGAACAGCGCCTTGGCGGCGTCGGCCTCCTTGGCGGGATCGAACCAGGAGTTGACCCAGACGACCTTGATCTTGAAGTCCGGGTTGATCGACTGCGCGCCGAGCATGAACGCGTTGATGCCCATCACCACTTCCGGGATCGGGAAGGAGACGATGTAGCCGGCGACGCCGGACTTCGACTGCTTCGCGGCGATCTGGCCGGCGATGTAGCGGCCCTCGTAGAAACGGGCATTGTAGGTGCCGACATTCGGCGCCGACTTGAAGCCGGTGGCGTGCTCGAACTTCACATCCGGAAACTTCGCCGCGACCTTGATGGTCGGGTCCATGAAGCCGAACGAGGTCGAGAAGATGATCTGGCAGCCGGAGCGGGCGAGACGCTCGAGCGCGCGCTCGGCGTCCGGACCCTCGGCGATGCTCTCGACATAGGAGGTCTCGACCTTGTCGCCGAGCTCCTTCTCCACCATCAGGCGACCGGTATTGTGGCCTTCGCTGTAGCCGCCGTCATTGTGCGGGCCGACATACATCCAGCATGCCTTCAGCTTGTCGGCCGCATTGGCCGAACCGACACCGATGGCCAGTGCAATCACCGCGGTTGCGGCGGTCAGAATATGTTTCAAGGCCTGTTCCCCTCTGTACGTCTTGCTGTGCGATCCACTCGTTCAGGAGATCGCCGCGGATCGCTGCGGCACGTCCCGTCAAGTTGTTCCCTAGCGATCGGGAACGAAGGACTGGCCGAGCGCCGCCGGCGTATTGGCGCGGACGAGCGCGCGGTTGCGCGAAATGATCACCAGCACGACGATCGTCGTCAGGTAGGGCAGCGCCGACAGGAACTGCGATGGCACGCCGACGCCGAGCGCCTGGGCGTGCAGCTGCAGGATGCTGACGCCGCCGAAGAGCAGCGCGCCGACCAGGACCCGGCGCGGCAGCCAGGTGGCGAAGACCACGAGAGCCAGCGCGATCCAGCCGCGCCCGGCCGTCATCGCCTGCGTCCATTGCGGCGTGTAGACGAGCGAGAGATACGCGCCGGCAAGCCCCGAGCAGGCGCCGCCGAACAGAACCGCCATGAAGCGCACCCGAACGACGCTGTAGCCGAGCGCATGCGCGGAGGCATGGCTGTCGCCGACCGCGCGCAGGATCAGCCCGCCGCGCATGCGGAACAGGAACCACGATACGGCGATGGTGATCGCGATGGCGAGATAGCTGAGCGGATCGAGGCGGAACAGCAGGCCAAGGACCGGGATGTCGCTCAGGACCGGGATCGAGACACGGGCGAGACCCGCCCCCGGCACGCCGACGAAGGCGTCGCCGATCAGGCCGGAGAGCCCGAGGCCGAACAGCGTCAGCGCCAGGCCGGACGCCACTTGGTTGGCGACGAAGACAAGTGTCACGACGCCGAACAAAGCCGCCATCGCCATGCCGGCGAGAACGGCGCCGAGGATGCCGAGGCCGAAGCTCCCGGTGGTATGCGCCACCGCGAAGCCGGCCACGGCGCCCATCGCCATCATGCCCTCGACGCCAAGATTGAGGACGCCGGAGCGCTCGGTCACGAGCTCCCCGATCGCCGCGAAGAGCAGCGGCGTCGCCGCCGTGATGATGGTGAGCAGGATGCCTTCGAGCATGAGCGCGGTCATGACGCCACCGCCTGGGTCTGGGTGACGGGCCGGCGCACGATCTGCAGCCGGTAGAAGATGAGGCTGTCGCAGGCGAGCACGAAGAACAGCAGCATGCCCTGGAACACGCGTGTCGTCTGGTCGGACATGCCGAGCGCGATCTGCGCGCCCTCGCCGCCGAGATAGGAGAGCGCCAGCAGGAAACCCGCGAAGATCGCGCCGATCGGGTTCAGCCTGCCGAGGAAGGCGACGATGATGGCGGTGAAGCCGTAGCCGGGCGAAACGGTCGTGCGCAGCTGGCCGACCGGGCCCGCCACCTCGCAGATGCCGGCGAGCCCCGCCAGCGCGCCCGAGATCAGGAAGGTCAGGAGCACCATCCGGTTCTGGCTGAAGCCGGCGAAGGCCCCTGCCCGCGGCGCCTGGCCGAGCACGCGGATCTGGAATCCGGTACGCGTCCAGCGCATCAGGAACCAGGCCGCGAAGGCGGCGATCAGCACGAACAGGATGCTGATGCGGATGTTGGTGCCGAACAGCGTCGGCAGCAGCTGGTCGCCGTCGAAGGGACGGCTGTCCGGAAAGTTCATGCCGGCCGGATTGCGCCAGGGGCCGCGCGCCAGCCAGTCGAGGAAGAGTTGCGCCACATAGACCAGCATCAGGCTGGTGAGGATCTCGTTGGTGCCGAAGCGGATTTTCAGCAGCGCCGGGATCGCCGCATAGGCCATGCCGCCCAGCATGCCGAGGATCAGCATCGCCGGCAGGATGAACGGCCCCTGCGCCTCGGGAAAGAAGATCGGCAGGAAAGAGCCCGCGATCGCGCCGACCGCGATCTGGCCTTCGGCGCCGATGTTCCAGGTATTGGACAGGTAGCAGAGCGACAGGCCGATCGCGACGAGGATGATCGGCGTCGCCTTGGCGACCAGATCCTCCAGCGACCACATCGCCGTCAGCGGCTCGATGAAGAAGACGTACAGGAACTTGCCGTAGTCGGAAAAGCCCTGGCCGAGCGCGCCCGTCAGGCCGCCGGAGTCGGGCGCCGACAGGTCGGCGGCCATCACGCGCCAGACGACGACGATCAGCGCGCCGCCGATCAGCGTCAGCAGCAGCGCCAGAAGCGGCGACAGATAGGCCATGGCGGCGGAGCGCTCGCCACGGCGGACCAGTTCAATGCGCATGCACAGCCCCCCGGCCGCCCAACGTCGGTTCGCCGACACCGCCCATCAACAGGCCGATCTCCTCGCGCGTCAACCCGGCCGTGGGCCGAGACGGCGAGAGATGGCCCTTCGAGATCACCGCGACGTGGTCGGCGATCTCCAGGACCTCGTCGAGATCCTGGCTGATCACGAGGATCGCCGAGCCGGAGCGGGCGAGGTCGATCAGCGCCTGGCGGATGATCGCTGCCGCGCCCGCGTCGACGCCCCAGGTCGGCTGGCTGACGACGAGCACGCCCGGCTGGCGGTCGATCTCGCGGCCGACGACGAATTTCTGCAGGTTGCCGCCGGAGAGCGAGCCGGCCTCCGGATCGGCCGTTCCCTTGCGCACATCGAAGGAGCGGCCGATACGCTCGGCCAGCTGCCGCGCCGCTTCCGGATTGATCACGCCGCCATGCAGCAGCCCGTCGCCCGTCGCGTGCCGCGTCAACAGCACATTGTCCGAAAGCTTCATGCGCGGCACGGCGCCATGGCCGAGGCGCTCCTCCGGCACGAAGGCCGCGCCGAGCCGGCGACGGGCCGTGACGCCGAGCGCGCCGCAGGCCTTGCCGTCGATGGCGACGGCGCCGGCATCGGTCGTCGGCCGCTCGCCAGAGAGCGCGTCGAACAATTCGCCCTGGCCGTTGCCGGCAATGCCGGCGATCGCCATCACCTCGCCCGCCTTGACCTCCAGAGAAATGGCGCTGAGCGCGACCGCGAAGGGATGCGGCTGCGGCATCGAGAGATCGCGCACCGCGAGACGGGTCTTGCTGTTCTGGGGCGGCGGAATGTCGGCGGAAAGGCTCCGCACCTCGGCGCCGACCATCATGGTGGCGAGCTTGGCGGCGGTCTCCTTCTGCGGGTCGCACTCGGACACCACCTTGCCGTGGCGCAGGATCGTCGCGTGATGGCAGATCCGCTTCACCTCCTCCAGCCGGTGGCTGATGTAGAGCACGGCGCAGCCGCGCTCCGTCAGCTTGTCGAGCGTCAGGAACAGGTCGTCCGCTTCCTGCGGCGTCAGCACCGACGTCGGCTCGTCCATGATGATGAGTTCGGGATTCTGCAGCAGGCAGCGCACGATCTCGACGCGCTGCCGCTCGCCGACGGAGAGATCGGCGATGACCGAATTCGGATTGAGCGGCAGGCCGTATTCGGCGGAGATCTGCTCGATCTCGCGGGCGAGCGCCGCGCGGCTCTTCCGGTCCGACAGCGCCAGCGCGATGTTCTCGACGACGGTCAGCGCCTCGAACAGCGAAAAATGCTGGAACACCATGCCGATGCCGAGCCGGCGCGCCGCCGAAGGGCTGGGGATGGTGGCCGCCTGGCCCTTCCAGGCGATCGTGCCCTCGGTCGGCTGCAGCGAACCGTAGAGGATCTTCACCAGCGTCGACTTGCCGGCGCCGTTCTCGCCGAGCAGGGCGTGGATCTCGCCGGGACGGATCGAGAGGTCGATGCCGTCATTCGCCTTGAACGTGCCGAACAGCTTGGTGATGCCGGTCGCCTGCAGCAGCGGCGCGCTGTCGGGACGCCGCCGCCCCTGCCCGCCTTGCCCTGCCCCACCCCTGATGAACTCCACCCTCAACGTCCTCTCAAAGCCCGTGTCGCCTGGGCGCCCCGCGTCCCGTCCGCGAGCGCCCCGCGCAACCCCTCATCCCGCACCAGTAGATCGGCAGCGACCGACGCCGCAATAGCGGCCGGAAGCTTCGACCGGATTCCGGCGACACCGATCGGCGAGACGAGACGCTCGATCTCGGTCCTCGCAAGACCCGCGCCAGTGAGCTGGCTGGAAAACCGCGCCCGCTTGGTCTCGCTGCCGATCAGCCCGACATAGGCGAAATCCTGCCCTTTCAGCGCCCGCGCGACGATGGCGAGATCGAGCGCGTGGCTGTGCGACATCACCAGGACGAAGCTGCCGGAAGGCGCCCCGTCGAGCGTCGCGGGCGTATCGTCCGGCTGCACGCAGCGGACATTGGCGGGAACATGCTGTGGAAAGGCATCCGGCCTCGGATCGATCCAGACGACGCGGAACGGCAGCGGCGCCAGCGCCAGGACGAGCGCCCGCCCGACATGACCGGCGCCGAACAGGTAGAGCACGCGGCTGTCGTCGCCGAAGCCTTCGGAGACGACGCCATGGTCGATCCGGGCCGACCCGATGCCGATGAGGCTGGATCCGTCGATGACCCGATGCAGCTTGCCGTCCGTCCCTTGCTCGCCGCGCGTGCGGAACGGGCCGGCACGCTCGGCTTCGGCCAGTTCCACGACCTCCTGCCGGCGCGAATGGTCGAACACCTCAAGCGCGAGATCGACGCGCCCGCCGCAGCACTGGCCAAGCTCCGGGCCAAGCGCGATGCGCCGATTCTCATAAAAATGCGGCAGCGGCCGCGCCAGCGCGGCCTGCAGGTCGGCGATTGCCCGCCATTCGAGCGTCCCTCCCCCGATGGTGCCAAAAAAGGAGGCATCGGGAAGGACCACGATCCGGGCACCGGCCTCGCGCGGCGCGGAACCGCGTGTCTCCACCACCGTCGCCATGGCGGCCTTGCCGTGGCTATCGATCGCTTCGAGGAGGCGCTGCCAGACCAGCATGATCCTATCCCGTCGTCGACATCCCTCGCACCGCCCGCATGATCGCCTCCGGCGTCGCCGGCGCGTCGAGGGCGGGCATCACACCCGGTTTCAGGCTGGCGATCGCGTTGGCGATCGCGCAGAAGACCGAGATGCCCAGCATCAGGGGCGGCTCGCCCACGGCCTTCGACTTAAAGATAGTGTCTTCGCGCGGCCCTTCCGACTGGAAAAGCTCGGTGCGGAAGTCGTCCGGAATGTCGGAGGCGGCGGGGATCTTGTAGGTCGAGGGCGCGTGCGTGCGCAGCCGGCCCTTGTCGTCCCAGACCAGTTCCTCCGTCGTCAGCCAGCCCATGCCCTGGACGAAGCCGCCCTCGATCTGGCCAATGTCGATGGCCGGGTTCAGCGACTTGCCGACATCATGCAGGATGTCGACCCGGTCGACCTTCATCTCGCCGGTCATGGTGTCGATCGTGACCTCGGAACAGGCCGCGCCATAGGCGAAATAGAAGAACGGACGGCCCTCGGCCTTGTCGCGATTCCAGGCGATCTTCGGTGTCTTGTAGAAGCCGGCGGCGGAAAGCTGCACGCGCTCGACATAGGCGGCGTTGGCAAGCTCCGCGAGGCTCATCACGTGATTGCCGAAGATCACCTGACCGTCGCGGAACGACACCTGCGTGCGGCGGACATGCCACTTCTCCTCGATGAAGGCGTAGAGCCGGTCCTTGATGATGTTGCAGGCGTTCTGCGCCGCCATGGCGTTCAGGTCGGTACCGGACGAGGCGGCGGTCGGCGAGGTGTTCGGCACCTTGTCGGTGCGCGTCGCGGTGATCGCCACCTTGCCCGGATCGACGCCGAACGCCTCGGCCACCACCTGCGCCACCTTCTGGAACAGACCCTGCCCCATCTCGGTGCCGCCATGGTTCAGGTGCAGCGAGCCGTCGCGGTAGAGATGCACGAGCGCGCCGGCCTGGTTCAGCATCATCAGCGTGAACGAAATGCCGAACTTGACCGGCGTCAGCGCCAGGCCGCGCTTCAAAATGCGGCTCCCGGCGTTCCAGGCGGTGATCGCCTCGCGCCTCGCGCGGTAGTCGCTCGTGCGCTCCAGCTGACCGACGAGCTCGTGCAGAAGGTTGTCGGAGACCTGCATGCCGTAGGGCGTGTGGTCACGGCCGCTCTTGTAGAAATTGTCCTTGCGGACGTCGAGCGGGTCCTTTTGCAGCGTGTAGGCGAGATGATCCATCATCCGCTCGGCGAACAGCATGCCCTGCGGGCCGCCGAAGCCTCGAAACGCCGTGTTCGACACCGTGTTGGTGCGGTAGCGCCGCGTCAGGATGCGGCAGGTCGGATAGAAATAGGAATTGTCGGAATGGAACATCGTCCGGTCGACGACGCCCATGGACAGGTCCTCGGAATGGCCGCAGCGCGCATTGAGCGCAACGTCGACGCTCCTCAGGATGCCGTCGGCCGTCGCGCCGACCCGGTAGGCGACCTCGAAATCATGCCGCTTGCCGGTCATGATCATGTCGTCGTCGCGGTCGAGCCGGAACTTGCACGGCCGGCTGGTCTTCGCCGCCGCCAGCGCCGCCAGCACCGCCCATTGCGACGCCTGGCTCTCCTTGCCGCCGAAACCGCCGCCCATGCGACGGATCTCGACCGTCACCGCGCTCGACGGCACGTGGAGGGCGTGGGCGACGAGGTGCTGCACCTCGCTCGGATGCTGGGTCGACGAATAGACATGCATCTCGCCCGCTTCGCCCGGCACGGCAAGCGCGATCTGGCCCTCGAGGTAGAAATGCTCCTGCCCGCCGATGGTGAACTGGCCGTCGAGCTTCAGCGGCGCCGCGGCGAGCCCCATCTCGACATCGCCGCGTCCGAAGGAATATTCGGGCAGCACCGTGTCGGTCGCATCGCCGACCGTGATGACGGGCGTCTCGGCCTCGGTGGTGAACTTGGCCTTCTTGGCGGCGCGGCGCGCCTGGTCGCGCGTCTGCGCCACGACGATGAACACCACCTGGCCGTGGAATCGGACCCGGTCGACGGCGAGCGCCGGATCGTCGCCGATCAGCTTCGGGCTGACGTCGTTGGCGCCGGGAATATCGGCCGCCGTCAGCACCGCCACCACGCCGGGCGCCGCGCGCACCGCGTCGAGATCGAGGTTCGAGATCGTCCCGGCGGCGATCGGCGCATAGCCGGGCGCGACATGCAGCGTTCCCGCCGGCTCGCGGATATCGTCGATATAGGCAGCCGTTCCCGTCACATGGCGTTGCGCGCTGTCATGCGGCAGCGGCTTGCGGACGACGGCGAGATCGGCATCGGCGATCACAGGCGGCCTATTCAGCAGCATCGACGAAGCCCTCCCGTCGGCCGACCAGCCGGGTCCGCCCGGTCGGCGTTCCCGCCGCCTCGAGCAGCGCCTTGCCGAGCAGCGCATGCGCCGTCTCGGCCCGGTAGCCGGCGCTGGCCCGATGGTCGTCCATCGGGGTGAAATCCTCGCGCAGCGCGACGAAGGCCTTCGACCAGGCAGAGGCGTCGCGGATGCCGGCGCCCTGCAGCGCCGCCTCGGCCCCCTTGGCGCGCTTCGGAATGCCGGCCATGCCGCCATAGGCGATGCGTGCCTCACGGATCAGGCCCTGCGGGTCGAGCGTAAAGCGGAAGGCGCCCATCACCGAGGAGATGTCCTGGTCGAAGCGCTTCGTCACCTTGTAGCAGCGGAAGATCTGGTCCTCGCGCAGCTTGGGGATGAGAAGCCCGGTGACGAACTCGCCGGCAGCCCGGTTCTGCTTGCCGTAGTCGATATAGAAATCCTCGACCGCCATGACGCGGGCCCGGTCGCCGCGCCTGAGTTCCATCGTCGCGCCCAGCACGATCAGCGCCGGCGGGGTGTCGCCGATCGGCGAGCCGTTGGCGACATTACCGACGACCGTGCCGCGGGCGCGCACCTGCTTCGAACCGATGCGGCGGAACAGTTCGCCGAGGTCGGGATCGATCGACTGCGCATAGGGCTCGACGGCGGCATAGGTCGCCGCCGCGCCGATCAGGATCTCGCGCCCGGTATCCTCGATGCCGTCCAGGCCCCGGACGCGGCCGAGATGGATGATCTTCGGGATATCGCGCAGCTGCTTCGTGACCCAGAGGCCGACATCCGTGGCGCCGGCGACGAGCACGGCGGTCGGGTGGCTTTCATAGAGGGCGGCCAGCCCGTCGATCGACGCAGGCGCGGCGAAGAAATGCTCGTCGTCACCGATGAAGATGTCGCGGTGATCGGCGATGAAGTCTAGCACGCCGGCCGTGTCCTCGACCGCCTTCCGGAACCGGTCGTCGCGCGGGCCGGCGCAGGCCGAGAGCCCCGCCTCGACGATCGGCCGGTAGCCGGTGCAGCGGCAGAGATTGCCGGCGATGGCGTCGTTGATCGTGTCGCGGCCGACCGCGCCATCCGTGCCCTGGTAGAGCGTGAAAAGGCTCATGACGAAGCCCGGCGTGCAGAAGCCGCATTGCGAGGCGTGCTTCTCGACCATCGCCTGCTGGATCGGGTGCAGCGTCGCGCCCTCCGCCAGGTCCTCGACGGTCACGATCTCGCTGCCGTCGACCATGCCGAGCAGCTGGATGCAGGCATTGACGGGCTCATAGACGACCTGGCCGCCGCGCGAGCGGCCGATCGCCACGGTGCAGGCGCCGCAGTCGCCCTCGCCGCAGCCTTCCTTGGTGCCGGTCGCGCCCTCGGTCAGGCGGAGATAGTCGAGCAGCGTCGTCATCGGGTCGAACACGCCCGTCTCGACGATCTGTCCCCGGCGCACGAAGCGGATGGTCTCGCGCATGTCAGCTGCCCCGATAGGTCGAATAGCCATAGGGCGAGATCAGCAGCGGCACGTGATAGTGCTCGGATGGCGCGGCGATGCCGAAGCGGATCGGGATGACGTCGAGGAAGAGCGTTTCCGGCAGGCTGGCGCCCGATCGGCGCAGATAGTCGCCGGCATGGAAGACCAGTTCGTAGCGCCCCGCCCGCAGGGCGTCTCCTTCGAGCAGCGGCCCGTCGACCCGGCCGTCGGCATTGGTCGTCACCGTCTTCACGAGTTCGGGACGGTCCGCGACGCGATAGAGATCGATTGTCAGGCCCGCCGCCGGTCGGCCAGCGGCGGTGTCGAGAACATGCGTGGTGAGGCGGCCCATTTCCGTTCCATTCCAGTGCGTACCGGCGTCCGACCTTGGACGAATCATAGGGAAATGCCCAAGGCGCGATCAAATGGAATCTTTGATCATCCGCTGCACCTTATCCCGGCACGTTCACGCCGCAACGCAAACCTGACGCCATCCCCCGCCATCATGCTAGGCCGCTCGCGGTGTTCGTGATAGTGCCGGATACAGCACGGCGTGCTGCCGAAAAGGCAGCAACTCCAGCATGGCCGGAAAGGCGAGCAAAGCACATGCAGATGAAGCCTGCCCTGTCGTCCGCCAGCCTGGCGCGGCTCTTCCAGACCCCGTCGCTGATCTATTTCGTCATGGTCGCCGAAACGCTGTCGATGCGCGAGACGGCGCGCCGGCTCAACATCGCGTCGTCGGCCGTCGCGCGGCAGATCGGCCATCTCGAGCAGACGCTGGGCATGCCGCTGTTCACCCGCGAGGCGCGCCGGCTGCGGCTGACGCCGGCCGGCGAGATCCTGCTCCGCCATGCCAGGCAGATGACCGGCCCGCTCGAGGCGGCCGTTTCCGATCTCGGCCTGCTCGCCGGCATGAAGACCGGCACCGTGCGGATCGCCACGGTCGAGAGCGTCGGCCTGACCATCCTGCCCGGGCTGGTCGCCGATTTCGGCGCGCAATATCCGAGCCTTCATGTCGACATCCGCATGGCATCGGCATCGGAGGTCATCGACATGGTGGTCGGCGCGGAGGTCGACATCGGCTTCGGCTTCATCGCCCGGCCCCGCCGGGAGATCGAGATCGCCATCCGCCGCGACCTGCCGATCGGCGCCGTCATGCGCCCCGACCATCCACTCGCCGGCGAGACAAGGCCCAGCTTCGCCGCCTGCTTCGCCCATCCCTTCGCCGTGCCCCGGCGCGGCCTGTCGATCCGCGAGGTGATCGATCCGTTCCTCGATCAGGGCGGCCCGGGCCAGCGCTCCTTCGTCGAGGTCAACTCGATCCGCATGCTGTTCGAACTGGCGCGGACGGGCCGCTATCTCGCCTTCATGACGCCACTCGGCATCGAGGAGGCGCTCGCCGCGGGCGAGGTGGTGTTCCGGCCGATCGCGGACAGGGGCCTCGCGCTCAACCGCTTCGGCATGATCATCCGCGCCGGCGGCGACCTGCGCTACGCGCCTGCGGCCTTCTTCAACCTCGCGAGCCGCCACTTCGACCGCTCGGACGATCTTCGCTGAAGCGGCGAGGCGGCTACGGGATCAGGACCACGGAGCCGGAGGTCCTGCGTCCCTCCAACGCCCGGTGCGCCTCGGCCGCGTCGTTGAGACGGAAGGTCTGGGGTTCCGCGACCACCACCTTGCCCGACGAAAGGACATCAAAGAGATCCTTCGCGGTTTCAGCCAGTTCGGACGGCGCGCTGATGTATCCCGCGAGCGAGGGGCGCGTCGCGAACAGCGAGCCCTTCTGGTTGAGGATGCCGATGTTGAAGGGCGGCACCGGGCCGGAGGACTGGCCGAACGACACCCAGAGACCGCGCCGCTTCAGGCAGTCGAGCGAGGCCGGGAACGTGTCCTTGCCGACGGAATCATAGACGACGTCCAGCTTGGCGCCCGCCGTGATCTCCAGCACGCGATCGACAAAGTTCTCGCTGCGATAGTCGATGACGTGGTCGCAGCCGAGCTTGCGCGCGATCGCGGCCTTCTCGGGCGAGCCGACCGTGCCGATCACGGTCGCGCCCAGCGCCTTCGCCCATTGCGTCGCGATCTGGCCGACGCCGCCGGCGGCGGCGTGAAAAAGGATGGTATGGCCGGGGCCGACCCTGAAGGTCTCGCGCAGCAGGTAGCGCGCGGTCATGCCCTTCAGGAGAACGGAGGCGGCGATCGCGTCGCTGATCCCCTCTGGGATCGGGATCATCCGCGCCGCCGGGGCCAGGCGGATATCGGCATAGGAGCCCATGGCATCGCCATAGCCGACCCGGTCGCCGACCCGAACGTTGGCGACCCCCTCGCCCACCGCCTCGACGATGCCGACACCCTCGCTGCCCGGGACGAACGGGAACGGGCCAGGCGCCGGATAGAGGCCGGTGCGGAAGTAGGTGTCGACGAAGTTGAGGCCGATCGCGGTCTGGCGCAGCCGGACCTGCCCGGCGGCCGGCGGGCCGACCTCGACCGTGTCGAAGGAGAGCACCTCCGGACCGCCATGCGCCTGGACGCGGACCACATGCGCGCTGACTGCCTCTGCCATAGCAACCTCCCTCGCCCGCCACCGGGCCGTGTCAGATCGAACGGGACGGACGCGATCGCGTTCCGCCCCAGCCGGAATATCGTACCCGGATCACGCCGCCTCGCGCGGCGCATCCTGAGGGGGAACCGCCGTGCTCGCCGGCTTGCGCGGCCGCACCTCGCCGGAAAGCACCAGGCTCATCACCGCCGCCAGGAGCAGCGTCGCCATGCCGAGGCGCAAGCCGCCGACTTCCGCCACGAAGCCGACCATCGGCGGGCCGATCAGGAAGCCCGAGAAGGACAGGAGCGACAGCGCCGCGACATTGACCGCCGCCGATCCGTCGCGCGAGGCCGCCGCCGTAACGGCGAGCGGGAAGACGATCGAGACGCCGAAGCCGGTCAGGCCGGCGCCGATGATCACCACGACCGGCTCGACGGCGAGCACCATGGCCAGCAGCCCGACCAGGCCGACGGCGCAGCATATCCGCGCCATCATCACCGCGCCGTAGCGCATGGAGAGCCAGTCGCCGACCAGGCGACCAAGCGCCATCACGAAGCCGAAGGCGGTGAAGGCGAAGCCCGTCACCGGCGGCTCGGTGCCGAACACGTCGCGCAGGTAGATCGCGCTCCAGTCGGCGATGCCGCCCTCGACCAGCAGCATGCCAAAGGCGAACAGGCAGAGCAGCACGATCTTCGGCGACGGCACGACGAAGGCCGGCGTCTTGCTCTTGGGTTCGCCCGTGTCGATCACCTGCGCTCGCGGCAGGCGCGTCGCGAGCAGCTCGCCGATGACGAACACCGTCGCGACGACGATCGCCATGTGGATTCCGGTCGGCAGCTCGTAGGTTGCGGCAATCGAGCCTGTCAGGCCGCCGGCCATGAAGCCGAAGCTCCAGAAGGCGTGGCAGCGCGACATCACGGTCCGGCCGATGGAGCGGCCGATCCGGTCCGCCATGACGTTCAGCGCCACCTCGAGCGGGCCCATGCCGAGGCCGACGAGGACCAGCGAGATGAAGAGCAGCGTCGGTGTCGTCGCAAAGCCCGGCAGCAGCAGCGGCACCAGCAGCAGCACGATGCCGACCTGGATCGCGAGGCGCGGCCCCATCCGCTCGACCAGAGGACCGGAGAACGCCATCGAGGTGACGAGCCCGACCGGAACGCCGAGCAGGCAGACCGACAGCGCGGCCGGCGACAGGCCCAGTTTCAGCTGTACGTCCGGGATGCGGATCAGCCAGTTCGACATCGAGCCGGAATAGACGAAGAACAGCGCCATGATCAGGCGCGCAGACGCAAAGGAAAGTCCCATGTCGACTCGGACGTAAGGGGTTGTGGTGTGAGCTCTGCCGCGAAAAAGCGCCACCCCGGAGGATGGCGCTCATTTTTTGATCAGATCCATATCTGTAGAGGCGCTTCGGTGACCTTGCAACCGGTTCTAGAACCGATTCAATCCACCGCCTCCACCCGAAGCGCCGCGCGCTCCGTCAATGCGCCCTGGCGTTGCGCTTGGCCGCGACGTTGAGCATCTCGACCAGCGCCGAGAACGCCATCGCCGCATAGAGATAGCTGCGCGGAATGTGGAAGCCGACGCCGTCGGCGATGAGCGCCGCGCCGATCATCAGCAGGAAGGCCAGCGCCAGCATCTTGGTCGTCGGATGCTTCTCGATGAAGGCCGAGATCGGACCCGAGGCGATGTACATCACGATCATCGCGACGATTACGGCGGCGATCATGATCTCGATATGCTCGGCCATGCCGATCGCGGTCACGATCGAATCGACCGAGAAGACGATGTCGATGACGATGATCTGCGCGACGATCGCCGAGAAGCCGGCCATCACCGCGCCCTTGGCGCCCTCGTCATGCCCTTCGACGCCCTTATGGATCTCGTGCGTCGCCTTGAAGACGAGGAACAGGCCGCCGGCGAGCAGGATCAGGTCGCGCCAGGAGAAGGCGTGCTCGAACAGGGTGAAGACCGGCGCCGTCAGGCCGATCAGGAACGACAGCACCATCAGCAGCAGGATGCGGAAGATCAGCGCCAGCGACAGGCCGATCTGGCGGGCGCGCTTCGCCTGCTCCGCCGGCAGGCGGGCGACGAGCACGGAGATGAACACGACATTGTCGATGCCGAGCACGATCTCCATGGCGGAGAGGGTGAGGAAGCTGACCCAGGCGGCCGGCTCGAGGAAAAGTTCGAAGTTCATGAGCCCGCTATGCCTCGCCTCTGAGCTAGTCCTTCACACGAAACCGCGTGGCCTGCAGCGCCGCGCCGACGAATGTCAGGTAGATGGTGGTCAGTCCGAGGCCCGCCAGGATGAAATGATTCGGGCGAAGCTGCTCGATCACCGACAGCAGCGAGAAGATCGACCAGCCGAGCGTCACAAGTAAAGTCACCGGCCGCAGCCGCTTGACCCGGACCGGATGCACGAACTCGACGGGCGCGAAGGTCAGGATGGCCAGCGCCACGATGATGAAGGCGGACAGGGCCGGCGGCGGCGCGAACACCATCAGCACGAAGACGACCATGTTCCAGACCGCCGGGAAGCCGCGAAAGCCGTATTCGCGCGTCTTCATCCGCGTATCGGCGAAATAGAGCGCCCCGATGACCGCGACGAGAATGGCCGCCGGCGTAGCGAGAGCCTGCGGCATCAGCCCGCCCTGGGCCACGATCATCGCCGGGATGAACACATAGGTCGTGTAGTCGATCACCATGTCGAGGATGCTGCCGTCGAACCAGGGCAACCGCTCCCCGACGCGAACGTTGCGCGCCAGCGGGCCGTCGATCGCATCGACGAACAGCGCCGCGCCGAGCCAGACGAACACCTCGACCCAGGCGCCATGCATGACGGCGAGGGCTGCCAGAAGCGCAAAGCCGGCGCCGCTCGCCGTAAGGAGATGAACGGCCCAGGTCTTCGTCTTCGGCATGAGGCTCCCCTGCTGCATCGACCCCCTCGAAGGTTCCGGGCCGCATCCAGCGCCTTTGGCTGCGTAAGCTACAGTCGATACGTGCTCGCAGGCGGGCTTGCAATAGGCTCTGCGGCGTCCTGTCCTGCGACATCTGAAAGGATTGCCCGCCCTGCGCGGTGCCCCCACCATGGATGGGTTGCAGGAGTGACCCATGCTTGGCTTTTCACCCATATCCGCCACGATCGGCGGCGCCCTCATCGGCGCGGCCGCCGGCCTGCTCTGGATCGTGAACGGCCGCGTCGCGGGGGTGTCGTCGATCTTCGGCATGGCGCTGTTCGGGCGTCTGCGGAGCGAGCCCTGGCGGATTCTGTTCCTCGTCGGCCTGCCGCTCGGCGCGGCGATCGGCTTCCTGCTCGCGCCGGCCTGGCTGCAGGATTCGCCGCGCCGCCTGCCCGATCTCGACATGGGGCCGCTCGGCCTCGGCGCGGCCGGGCTGCTCGTCGGCGTCGGCACGGGGCTCGCCCGCGGCTGCACGTCCGGCCACGGCGTCTGCGGCCTGGCGCGTGTTTCGGGGCGCTCGATCGTCGCGGTGCTCGCCTTCATGGCAGCGGCGATCCTCACCGTCTACATCGTGAGGCATGGGCCATGACGGAACGCCCCGCCTTGTCGCAATTCGCCGCCCTCGCCTCGGGCCTGCTCTTCGGCATGGGCCTGGCGATCTCCGGCATGATCGACCCCGCCAAGGTCAAGGGCTTCCTCGACATCGGCGCGATCCCGAGCGGAGGCTGGGATCCGAGCCTCGCCTTCGTCTTCGCCGCCGCCGTGCTGGTCAGCATGGCGGCGCTCCGGATCGGCCATCGGCACCGCCATCCCCTCGCCGCCCCCACCTTCCTCAATCCCGAGGAGGGGCGGATCGATTCGGAGCTGATCGTCGGATCGCTGCTGTTCGGCATCGGCTGGGGCCTCTCGGGCCTCTGCCCCGGCCCGGCCATCGCCAATATCGCTTTCACCCTGCCCGAAATTCTGATCTTTCTCGCCGCCATGGCGATAGGCTGGGGTGGCGTGCGGACGGTGCGTCGCGCCGGAGCCCGCAATGACGACCAGACGCAGGCCCGATCATGACCGATGAGATTCGCGATGTTGCCGTCGTAGGCGCCGGGCCGGCCGGCCTCGTGGCCGCGCTGCTGGCACGCCAGCACGGCGCCTCCGTCGTGCTCGTCGCACCGAAGACGCCGCCGCGCGACGAGCGCACGGTGGCGATGCTCGGCCAGTCCGTCGAGATCCTGGAGGAAGCCGGCGTCTGGCCGGCGCTGGCCGCCAAGTCGGCGCCGCTCCGCACCATGCGCATCGTCGACGGCACGCGCCGCCTGATCCGCGCGCCACTGGTCGAATTCCACGCGCACGAGATCGGCCGCGAGGCCTTCGGCTACAACATCCCGAACGTTCACCTCGTCGCGGCGCTCGAAGCCGCGGTCGACGCGGCCGGCATCGAGCGGGTCACGGGCTTCGCCGAAGCCATCGAACCCGCCGACGATGACGTCACCGTCGTCACCGCCGATGCCGGCTCGATCCGTGCGCGCCTGCTTGGCGCCGCCGACGGCCGCCGTTCGCGCGCGCGCGACGCCGCCGGCCTCGCCGTGCGGAGCTGGTCCTATCCGCAGGCGGCGCTGGTCGCCAACATCAGCCACAGCCTGCCGCATGACGACGTCTCGACCGAATTCCACACCGAGACCGGCCCCTTCACCATCGTGCCGATGCCGGGACTGAACGCCGCGATCGTCTGCGTCGAAAGCCCGGCCGAGGCCGAGCGGCTCTCAAAGCTCGACGACGACGCTCTGGCCGCCGAATTCGAGCGCCGCAGCCATTCCATCGTCGGCAAGATCAGCCTGCGCGGACCGCGCCAGGTGTTCCCCCTCTCGGGGCAGACGGCGCGCCAGTTCGCGGCGCGCCGCATCGCGCTGATCGGCGAGGCGGCGCATGTCTTCCCGCCCATCGGCGCGCAGGGGCTCAATCTCGGCCTGCGCGACGCCGCCGCCTTCGGCGCGGTCGTGCGCGATCACCGCGCCGATCCCGGCAGCACGGCGGCGCTCGCCGCCTTCGACAGGGCGCGCGCGGGCGACATCCTCTCGCGCACCACGGCGGTCGATGCCCTCAACCGCACCCTGCTGACGGACTTCCTGCCGATCCAGGCGCTGCGCGGCATCGGGCTCTACGCCATCGACCGCCTGCCGGTCCTGAAGCGCGCGGTCATGCGGCAGGGTCTCGCGCCACGGCTTTGACAGAAAGCTGGCGCATGATTCCCCGGCGCATAGGGTTGACGCGGACAGGTCAGCGTGGCTTCTGACCGTCCCGTATAGAGGGCATAGAAAATGGTTCAGCCGCGCATTGCCAAATTCCAGATCGGGCAGATCGTCCGCCACCGGACGCATCCGTTCCGCGGCGTGATCTTCGACGTCGATCCGGTCTTCGACAACACCGAGGAATGGTGGGATGCGATCCCCGCCGATGCCCGGCCGTCCAAGGATCAGCCGTTCTACCACCTGCTCGCCGAGAATGCCGAAACCGAATATGTCGCCTATGTCTCCGAGCAGAACCTGCTCGCCGACGATTCCGACGAGCCGCTGCGCCACCCGAAGCTGCACGAGCATTTCAAGGAACGGCGCGGACAGCTCTATGTCGCGAAGGTGGGAAACCTGAACTAGAGCCGTTGCTTAACTGCGCTTTCTTCACGCGAACCGGTATCCACTTCGCTCGATAACGCTCGGGGATCGCGCTTCACCGGAACAGGCACGGGAGGTCCTAAGCGACCGGCCTGTTACCCGGCCGCGGCCACCGCACGCCGCGCGATCGGTCCCGGGCTCAGCTCGTCCGCCCGCAAGGTCAGCACCGACACGCCGGAGGCTGTCACGGCGACCGTGTGCTCGAACTGCGCGGAGAGCGATCCGTCCCGCGTGACGACCGTCCAGCCGTCGGCCTCCGTTTTCACGCTCCGCCGGCCGCGATTGAGCATCGGCTCGATCGTGAAGACCATTCCCTCGCGCAGGGTGAGGCCCGTCCCGGGCTTGCCGAAGTGCAGGATCTGCGGCTCCTCATGCATCTCCCGGCCGATGCCATGGCCGCAATATTCGCGCACCACGGAATAGCCGTGGCGCTTGGCGTGTCGTTCGATGGCCCAGCCTATGTCGCCGAGCCGAGCGCCCGGACGAACCGCGCGGATGCCCATCCACATGGCGTCGTAGGTTGCCTGGACCAGCCGCCTGGCACCCGGATCGACCTCGCCGACGAGATAGGTCTTGCTCGAATCCGCGATGTATCCGTTCTTCTCGAGCGTGATGTCGAGATTGACGATATCGCCGTTCCGAAGCACATCCGACCGCGACGGGACGCCATGGCAGACGACGTGGTTCACCGAGGCGTTCAGCACGAACCCGTAGCCGTACTGGCCCTTGCTGGCGGGGCGGGCCTGAAGGTCGTAGACGATGAAGCGCTCGACCATGTCGTTGACCTCGAGCGTCGAGAACCCGGCGAGCGCGGTCCGGTCCAGCATCTCGAAGACCGACGCCAGCAGGCGGCCGGATTCTGCCAGCAGCGCCAGTTCGCGAGGTTCCTTCGTCATGCGTGACCCGCGACCAGGGGCTGGGCGGAAACGCCCGCGGCGCTCAGCTCGCGCTCCATGATCTCGGTAAAGCTGAGTGTCGGATTGGTCTCGCACAGCATGCCGACCTTGATCCAGAAGGCCGCCTGCGCGTTGATCGATCGACAGGAGACCTTGCTCGCCCTGCGCAGTTGCTCGTGCAGATCGTCGTCGATATTGACGATGCCCATCGGCCTCTCCTTCATACATGAATCATATATGAAGCGTATATAGATCGCATCGTCGGATGCCAAGGGTCGATCGGGTCCGGCACCCCGCCCGGCGTCGCGTCCAGTCAAACGAAAAGGGCGCGTCCATGGACGCGCCCTCATTTTTCATCCCGGAAGCGGGTGGATCACTCCGCGCCGCGTTCCTTGTTCTGCTGCTCGATGAGCTTCTTGCGATTCTCTTCGGCGTTCTTCTGCAGCTGGTCCTGCAGGGCGTCGCGGCGCGCCTTGCCGGCGGCGCGGTCGAGGCCCTCGCCGTCGATCACCTTGGTGAAGCCGGCGAGCGAGAACGGAAACACCATCGGCTTGCCCTGCGGGTTCAGCGAGATGGCGGTGACCTTGTTGCCCTTCTTCATCGAGGTGATGAAAGCGGCGTCGACCTCAGCCTGGGCGTAGCAGACGCTCGGCTCGCAGACGACATATTTGAGCTCGGCCGGCTTGTTCTGGTCGACCTGGACGCGCAGACCCGGCTGGATCAGCTGGCCGGTGAGCACGACGGCGGTGAGCGCCATCTTCGGCTCGCCCTCGAGCTGGCGGATCTGCAGCGAGGAGATGAACTGGTTCGTCTCGGCGCGCAGTTCCTGCGAGGTGATGCAGAGCTTCTTCTTGGACTGCGGGTCCTGGCCGCATTCCTTGATCCAGGGCGAAGCCGGCGGAGCGGCTGCGGCGGGTGCCTTGGCGGCGGGATCCGCGGCCGGAGCGGCGTCCTGCGCATGCGCCAGCGGCGCCGAGAGCGCCACGACCAGCGCAGCAGCAGCCAGATGCGGCACCCGAACCAGACCAGAATTCCAACGATGCGACATCGAGCGTGTCCTTGCGTTTATCTCAAACCCTGCGCTTCGGTGACCGACATTCGCCTGCGGGTTGGCAGACTAGCCGCGCGCCGTGGCTGGATGACCAGCAATTGAGGCGACACGGTGACGGAGAAGCTCGCGCGCATCAATAGCCGGACAAGGCTGCAATTTCTAGCTGGCACAAGATTGCCCCAGTGCCCGTGCTACGGTTTTTTTGATCGATTCGTCGCCCGAGCCCAATTCGGCAGGAGTTAACATGCCAATCGGCCCCCTCCGGTCCAAGGCCGCCGTCCTCGTACTGGCCGCCTGCTCCGTCATCCCCCTCGCCGGCCCGGCCGGCGCCGAGCCGCGCCACGGCCTGGCGATGCATGGCGAGCCGGCCCTGCCGGCCGATTTCACCCACCTGCCCTATGCCGACCCGGACGCGCCGAAGGGCGGCAGAATCACCTATGCCTTCGTCGGCAGCTACGACAGCCTGAACCCCTTCATCGTGAAGGGCGCCGAGACGACCGCGCGCGGCATCTGGGATGTCTCGCTCGGCAACAACGTGTTCGAGGCCCTTCTGGCGCGCAACCGCGACGAGGCCTTCACCCTCTACAGCCTGCTGGCGGAAAGCGTCGACGTCGCCGACGACCGCAGCGCCATCACCTTCAACCTCAATCCCAAGGCGCGTTTCTCCGACGGCCAGCCGGTGACGCCCGAGGACGTGATGTTCACGCTCGAGCTCCTGCGCGAGAAGGGCCGGCCGAACTACCGCTCCTGGTATTCCAAGGTGAAGTCCATGGAGAAGGTGGGCGAGCACGGCGTGCGCATGGTGTTCGGCGATGGTGCCGACCGCGAGCTGCCGCTCCTGCTCGGCCTGATGCCGATCCTGCCGAAGCACGCCACCGACGTCGAGAATTTCGACCGCTCGACGCTGAAGCCGCTGATCGGCAGCGGCCCCTATCTGATGGGCGAGGTAAAGCCCGGCGAGCGCTTCACGCTGAAGCGCGATCCGAACTACTGGGGCAAGGACCTGCCGATCAAGCGCGGCTTCGACAATTTCGACGAGATCCGCATCGATTATTACCGCAACCGCAGCTCGATGTTCGAGGCGTTCAAGAAGGGTCTTTACGACGTCAACGCCGAGAGCGACCCGGCGACCTGGCGAAGCGGCTACGACTTCCCGGCGGTGAAGGACGGGCGCGTGGTCAAGGAAAGCGTCGTGACCGGCCTGCCAAAGGGCATGCTCGGCTTCGCCATGAACACGCGCCGGCCGGCCTTCGAGGATGTCCGCGTGCGCAAGGCGCTCGCCTCGCTGCTCGATTTCGAATGGCTCGACAAGAACCTGTTCTTCGGCGTCTACCAGCGCAACGCCAGCTATTTCGAGGGCTCGGAACTCTCCGCCATCGGCGTCCCGGCGTCCGACCGGGAAAAGGCGCTGCTGGCCGAGTTTCCCGGCGCCGTCGAGCCGGCCGTGTTGGACGGCAGCTACCGTCCCGCGATCAGCGACGGCTCGGGCAGCGACAGGAAGCTGCTGCGCGCCGCGCTCGAACTGTTCCAGGAGGCCGGCTACCGGCTCAAGGGCAACGCGCTCGTCAATGCGGAGACCGGCCAGCCGCTCACCTTCGAACTCCTGCTGAAGGATCGCGAGCAGGAACGCGTCGGCCTCGCCTTCGCCCGCACGCTCGCTCGCGTCGGCATCAAGTCGACCGTCCGGACGGTCGACTCCGCGCAATATGAGCGGCGCGTGCAGGAGTTCGACTTCGACATGATCATGACGTCGTGGGTCGCCTCGCTCTCGCCCGGCAACGAACAGAACTACCGCTGGTCGAGCGCCCAGGCCGAGGTGCCCGGCTCGTACAACTATGTCGGCGCGAAAAGCTCGGCGATCGACGCGCTTCTGAAGGACATTCTCGCCGCCGAGAAGCGCGAGGACTTCATCGAGACGGTGCGCGCGCTCGACCGCGTGCTGATCTCGCAATACTACGTCGTGCCGCTCTATTACCTGCCGGAGCAATGGGTCGCCCGCTGGACGCGCGTCGACCATCCGGAGAAGCAGTCGATCAGCGGCTACACCTACCCGACCTGGTACGCGACGCCGGAGAAGTAGGGCGGAGCGACGTTGTCTTCGCCTGAAGAGCGGGCGCCTGCGCATGTCATGTGAGGCTCCCGTCTCATCAGCCGCTCGCCGTCATCCCGGACGCCGCCAAGCGGAGATCCGGGATCCATCGAGCGGCAGCGCGAGAACCTTGGCCGCCTGACGCGGCAGAGCCGCTCGACAACGGCTTGACGCCGAGCCATGGGCACTGGCCCCCAGACTCGCCGCTCCATCGATCCCTGCTTTCGCAGGGATGACGGGCAGCGAGAGGCAGGCGACGGAGTCAAATACGGGGGTCCCTCTCGCTGAGAGAGAGGGCAGACAGCCCCCTACGCCGCCTTCTTCCCGGCCTCCTCGGCCATGCGGGCGAGCTGCGTCAGGATCACGGCCGTGCCCTTGAGGCGCTGCTCCGGTTTCTCCCAGTCGCGGATCAGCACGATCTTCTGGTCGGGACGCACCTTGGCCAGGCTGCCCTGCTCGCCGATATAGCGGATCAGGCCGGCCGGGTTGGCGAAGGTCGAGTTGCGGAAGCCGATGACGACGCCCTTCGGGCCGGCGTCGACCTTCTCGACATTCGCCTTGCGGCAGAGCGCCTTGATGTAGACGATCTTCAGGAGGTGCTCGACCTCGTCCGGCAGCGGGCCGAAGCGGTCGATCAGCTCCGCGCCGAAGCCGTCGATCTGCTCCGGCTCCTCCAGATCGCCGAGGCGGCGATAGAGCGACAGGCGAAGCTGCAGGTCCGGCACATAGGTCTCCGGCAGCATGACCGGCGTGCCGACGGTGATCTGCGGCGACCAGCGGCCATCCGCCTCGTGCTCGTCGGCGCCGCCGTCGCGCAGCTGCGCCACCGCCTCCTCCAGCATCTGCTGGTAGAGCTCGTAGCCGACTTCCTTGATGTGGCCCGACTGTTCCTCTCCGAGCAGGTTGCCGGCGCCGCGAATGTCGAGGTCGTGGCTCGCCAGCTGGAAACCGGCGCCGAGCGTGTCGAGCGATTGCAGCACCTTGAGGCGGCGATCGGCCATCGCCGTCAGCCGCTTCTCGGCCGGCACGGTGAAGAGCGCATAGGCGCGCGTCTTCGATCGGCCGACACGGCCGCGCAGCTGGTAGAGCTGCGCCAGGCCGAACATGTCGGCGCGATGCACGATCAGCGTGTTGGCGGTCGGGATGTCGAGGCCGGATTCAACGATCGTCGTCGACAGCAGCACGTCATAGGCGCCCTCGTAGAACGCCGTCATGATGTCCTCGAGCTCGGTCGGCGGCATCTGGCCATGCGCGATCGCGACTTTCACCTCCGGCACGAACTTCTCCAGGAACTCCTTGCGGTCGGCGAGATCGGAGAGGCGCGGGCAGACATAGAAGCTCTGCCCGCCGCGATAGCGCTCGCGCAAGAGCGCCTCGCGCACAACGAGCGCGTCGAAGGGCGAGATGAAGGTGCGGACCGCCATGCGGTCGACCGGCGGGGTCGTGATCAGCGACAGCTCGCGCACGCCCGTCAGCGCCAGTTGCAGCGTGCGCGGGATCGGCGTGGCGGAGAGCGTCAGCACATGCACGTCGGCGCGCAGCTCCTTGAGGCGCTCCTTGTGCTTGACGCCGAAATGCTGCTCCTCGTCGATGATCAGCAGGCCGAGATCCTTGAACTCGATCGCCTTGCCGAGCAGCGCATGGGTGCCGACGACGATGTCGACCTGGCCTTCCTTGATGCCCTTCTTGGTCTCGGCCAGGTCCTTGGCCGAGACGAGCCGCGAGGCCTGCTCGACACGGACCGGGAAGCCGGCGAAGCGGGTCGAGAAGGTCTTGAAATGCTGGCGCGACAGGAGCGTCGTCGGCACGACGACCGCCACCTGCTTGCCGCTCATCACCGCGACGAAGGCGGCGCGCAGCGCCACTTCCGTCTTGCCGAAGCCGACGTCGCCGCAGATCAGGCGGTCCATCGGCGTGCCGGCGCCGAGATCGGAAATGACGGCCTCGATCGCCGCGAGCTGGTCTTCCGTCTCCTCGTAGGGGAAGCGGGCGGCGAACTCGTCATAGAGACCGTCGGCTGTCGCCAGCGGCTCGGCATGGCGCATGGCCCGCGCCGCCGCGACCTTGATCAATTGCCCCGCCATGTCGCGGATGCGCTGCTTCAGCTTGGCCTTGCGCGCCTGCCAGGCGACGCCGCCGAGCTTGTCGAGCACGGCTTCCGCGTCCTCGGAGCCGTAGCGCGACAACAGCTCGATGTTCTCGACCGGCAGATAGAGCCGGTCGCCGCCATGATAGAAGATCTCCAGGCAGTCATGCGGGGCGCCGGCCGCCGTGATCGTCTTCAGCCCGCTGAAGCGGCCGATGCCGTGGTCGACATGGACCACGATGTCGCCTTCGGAAAGGCCCGTGACCTCGCTCAGGAAATCGGACGCGCGCTTGGAGCGCTTGCGCGGGCGGACGAGACGGTCGCCCAGAATGTCCTGCTCGCCGATGATGGCCATGTCGGGCGTCTCGAAGCCCGCCTCGAGGCCGAGCACGCCGAGGGCGACCACGCCCTTGTCGAGCTTCTCCGCGCCGGCCCAGTCCTCGATCCGCTCGACCCGCTTCAATCCGTGATCGTCGAGCACCTGCGCCAGGCGGTCGCGCGCGCCGTCGCTCCAGGAGGCGATGACGACGCGCTTCTTCTCGCGCAGGCCGGCGATATGGCCGATGACCGCGTCGAACACGTTGACGTCGCCGGCGGTGCGCTCGGCGGCGAAGGTGCGGCCGTGCCGGCCGCCGAGATCGACCACCATGGTGTCGTCGGGCTCGGCGAAAGGCGTCATGCGGAGCAGCGGCGCCAGCTTCTCGCGGGCCTTCCACTCGTCCTGCGTCAGGTAGAGCTGGTCGGGCGGCACCGGGCGATAGGGCACGCCGCCCTGCCCCTGACCCATGGCGCTCCGGCGCGCGTCATAATGATCGCCGATGTCGTCGAAGCGCTCGGCGACGGCTTCCTCGGCCAGATGGTCGAGCACGACGGGAGCGCCCGGCACGTAGTCGAACAGCGTATCGAGGCCGTCGACGAAGAACGGCAGCCAGTGCTCGACGCCATTGTAGCGGCGGCCCTCGCTGACCGACTGGTAGAGCAAGTCCTCGCGGTCGGTGGCGCCGAACATCGCCACATAGCGCGCGCGGAAGCGCGCGATCGATTCCGGCGACAGCACGAGTTCGCTCATCGGCACGAGATCGAGCCGCTTCTTCTGCGCGATGGTGCGCTGGCTCTCGACGTCGAAGGAGCGGATCGAATCGATGGTATCGCCGAAGAAGTCGACGCGGATCGGCTCCTCCTGCCCGGCGGCGAATAGATCGATGATGCCGCCGCGCACGGCATATTCGCCCGCCTCGCGCACCGTCGAGGTGCGCAGGAAGCCATTGTCCTCGAGCCAGCCGATCAGCTTGTCCATGGAGAGCTGGTTGCCGCTGGCGATCGACAGGCTCTGGCGCGCCACCTGCTCGCGGCGCGGCACGCGTTGCACCGCGGCGTTGACGGTGGTGAGGACGACGAGCGCCCGCCCCTTCACCGGCTTGTAATGCGCGAGATAGGAGAGCGCCGCCATGCGCCGCGCCACGACTGCCGTATTCGGCGACACGCGGTCATAGGGCATGCAGTCCCAGGCCGGGATCGCGACGACCTCGGTGCCGGGCGAGAAGAAACGCATCGCCTGTTCGAGATCGGCCATGCGGTTGCCGTCGCGGGCGATGACCAGGACGTGGGGCAGGCCCTCGCGCGCGGCCAGCGCGGCGATATCGGCGACGACCTTGCCGTCGAAGCCATCCGGAACGCCGGAAAGGACCGTCGACGGACGGCCGAGGATGTATTTGAACTGGACCATCGCGCCTAACGGGGAGTGGCGCCGGTAAAGGCGGCAAGCTTCTGGAAGAATTCGGTGTTGACGTCGTCCGGCGTCGGAGCCTCGCCCGTCAGCCAGATCAGCAGATCACGGTCCTGCTCCTCCATCAATGTCTCGAGCACGTCGAGCTCATCGTCGGAAAGCGTCGCGATATGGGCATCGGCGAAGCGGCCGAGGATCAGGTCCATCTCACGCATGCCGCGATGCCAGCAGCGAAAATGGGTACGCCGGCGGCGCGTGTCCAGCCCCTCGCTCGACAAGGTCGTGCCGCTCATCTCTCAACTCCGCCACGCATCACAGATGCGGCGAGGTATAGCCCTCTCGCCCGGGCTTGTCAGCCTGAGAAGGGCGGGTGCGCGCCCCTTGTCGTCATGGAGCTGTCCCGTCCCCACCAACTCGCCGCCATCCCGGACGAAGCGGAGCGGCGATCCGGGATCCATTCCGCCGAAGCTTGGGGAGGCTCGCACGACCAAGGGCGAGGCTGCATGGATCCCCGCCTGCGCGGGGATGACGGGGTCGACCTTGCCCGCGCTACACTGCAGGATCGCGCGCCGCCCTCTCCCCCAACCTCGCCGTCATCCCGGACGCAGCGCAGCGGAGATCCGGGATCCATCCAGCCGAAGTGTGGGGAATTGGTCACCGGATTGCAGCAGGACAAGCGAGGCCAGCGGCTGCATGGATCCCCGCCTTCGCGGGGAGGACGGAGAGACCGGACGAAATGAAGAAGGGCGGCCAGAAGGCCGCCCCAGCAATACTATTTGAACACTGCCTCTACCGCGCTCGCCAGCGTAGCGCTGGCGTTGCTCTTGCAATAGGCAGCGATCTTCTCGGCGTTGGCATGCGCCTTCTCACTGTCCACCATAGTATTGCCGGCCTTGCCATGGACATAGCCGCTCATCCACATGGCCACGCCAACAATCTTGCCGGGCGACATGGCGCCAACCTCCTGGCAGGTCAATTTAGAAACGTCGGTTTCCTTGGCCATGGCTGGGGCGGCGAAGACAATACACACACATACAAATGCGCTTAACAGATAACGTGTCATGATCAGGGCATCCTTGCTATAGCCCCCGCCGGTAAAATAGTGCGTTTATAAATCACGGTCCGATAACAAACGCGATCGTCACACTAAGTTTACCTGACGCATGAGTGATGCTTCACGAAGCAGTCGGCCTGACTTTACGAGATAAATACTTCTCGCTCGGCCAAACATGGCTCGCCGGCATGTGGCCGAGGGCGCCTCGCCCACTCCCCGCCTGGACAAGGAATATGCAACCCGGGCGTCCCGCAGCCAACATCACGCGGGGCGCCCGGGTCGCTGCCAGACGTCAGAGTTCGACGCCGTAGATGGCCTTGGCGCGCTCGGCGCTCAGATAGCCGTTCTTGATGTCGTCGAGCACGGCGGCGCGGGAACGCTTCTTCGGGTCGCCATAGCCGCCGCCATTGCCGGTGACGACGCGGACGATGTCGCCCTTGTTGAGCTCGACGCCCGTGGCGAAGGCGTAGCGCTTGCGGCTGCCGTCGGTCTTGATCACGTCGATATGGTTGCCGGTGCCGTCGTGGCCGCCTTCCATGCCCCAGGGCAGGATCTTCGAGCGGGTGTAGCCGCAGGTCAAGAAATTGCCGTCGGCGCGGACGCGGTAGTCCATGCGGATGCCCTTGCCGCCGCGCCACTGGCCCTCGCCGCCCTCTTCCGGGTTGAGCGCCAACTGGTCGACATGGAGGCCGTAACGCGCCTCGGCGATCTCGGCCGGGCAGTTGAAGGTCTCGCCGTGGAAGCCGGAGAAGATCGCGTTGTTGCCGTCGCGGCCCGGCATTCCGCCCCAACCGCCGAGTTCCGGCTCGACGATGGTGAAGTGACGGCCGGTGTCCGGATGCGGACCGCCAAGCACGGTGCCGCAGATCGAGGCGAAGCTGCCGGCCGAGAGCTTCTCCGGCAGGTGCTGCGCAAGGCAGCGCAGGATCAGGTCGAAGACGCGGATCTCGACCTCGTAGTAGAAGCCGTGCGCCGCAGGCTCGGTCGCGTCGAAGATCGAGCCCGGACGCGTCTTGACCACGAGCGGCCGGAACGAGCCGCCATTCGCCGGCGCGCTGACATCGGTGATCGCCTTGATCGCCATCTGGCACGAGACGACCACGCCGTCGCGGCTGGCATTGCTCGGCGTCAGCGTCTGGTCGGGATTGTCGGTCAAATCGACGATGAATTCATCGTCGGTGATCTCGACCGTCACCTTGTAGATCTGGCCGCTGTCCTGCTCCTCGGCGAAGGAGAACTTGCCCTTCGGCAGTTCCTTCAGCGCCTTCAGCGTGACCTGCTCGCCATAGTCCATGAAGTGCTTCATGGCGGCGATGAAGGTCGCCTTGCCGTACTTGTTGACGAGGTCGAGGATGCGCTTCTCGCCGATGCGGACCGCGGCGATGGCCGCCCACATGTCGCCCTTCAGGAAGGCCGGCAGCCGGGAATTGACCGTCATCAGGTCCATGACGGACTGGTTCGGCACGCCCTTCTCGATGATCTTGATCGCCGGAACGCGGAGGCCTTCCTGGAAGATCTCCTTGGCGTCGGTCGACATCGAGCCCGGCACCATGCCGCCGACATCGTTCCAGTGCGCGATGTTGGCCGTCCAGGCGACGATCTCGCCCTCGGCGAAGACCGGCATCACCAGCACCATGTCGTTGAGATGCGTCACGCCGCCATAGAACGGATCGTTGGTGGCGAAGACGTCGCCCGGATGGATCGTCGCGAGCGGATGCTTGCGCAGGATCGCCTTCGCCGCCTTGTCGAGCACGCCGATGAAGGACGGGATGCCGGCGCCGGAGGAGGCGATCTCGCCGTCGGCTGCGCAGATGCCGGTGCCCATGTCGAGCACCTCGTAGATGATGGCGCTCATCGCCGTCTTGCGCATCGCCGCGAACATCTCGTCCGAGATCGCCTGCAGCGAGTTCTGGATGATGTCGAAGGTGACGGGATCGTGCGACGGGGTGATCATTGTCTGGCTGCTCATGTCAGGCCCCCAGTTCGATATGGGTGTTGCCATAGGCGTCGATGGAAACGCGGTTGCCGGGGTGGATCACCACGGTCGTGCCGGAATCCTCCAGGATCGCCGGGCCGCTGAAGCGCATGCCGGGCTCCAGCCTGGCGAGGTCGTAGATCGTCGCCTCGTGCACGCCCTCGAGCGCGTAGTCGACGTCGCGGCGGCTCTTCACCGCCTGGTCGAGCGTCGCCCCCGTTGTCGGCAGCGCGTTCATCTCGAGCTTGCCCACCTCGGCCGAGGCGACGAGATGCAGGCCGACGATCTCGACCGGCGCATCGAGGCGATAGGTGTATTCGCGCTCATAGGCCGTGTGGAACCGGTCGATCATCGCGTCGATCGCGGCGGCGTCGACGGGCTTGCCCTCGAACTCGACCTCGACGGCGTGTTCCTGGTTCTGGTAGCGGCACTTGACGAAGGGAACGAGTTTCACCTTGTCGGCCGCGACGCCTTCCTTGGCGAACTGCTCGACCGCGCGCAGCCTGGTCTCGTGCAGCAGCGCTTCCAGCGCCGCGACGCGACCCTCGCCCGGCTCGATCAGGCGCGACACGAAGAAGTCGCGGCGGAGATCGGACATCATCATGCCCCAGGCCGAGAACACCGACGCCCCGCGCGGGATGACGACCTTCTTCATGCCGAGCTCGGTGGCCAGCGCCACCGCATGCATGGCGCCGCCGCCGCCAAAGGCGACCAGCGTGAAATCGCGCGGATCGTGGCCACGGTTGAGCGAGACCAGCTTCAGCGCGTTGATCATGTTGTTGTTGGCGATGCGGATGATGCCGCGCGCCGCCTCGATCGGCGACAGGCCGAGCTTCTGCGCGAGATCGCCGAGCGCGCCGTCGACGGCCTTCATGTCGGCCTCTATCGTGCCGCCGCAGAAATAGTCCTTGTCGATGCGGCCGAGCGCGAGGTTGGCGTCGGTGGTCGTCGCCTGCGTGCCGCCGCGCGCATAGGCCGCCGGGCCCGGCATGGCGCCGGCCGATTGCGGGCCGACATGCAGCTTGCCGAAATCATCGACCCAGGCGATCGAGCCGCCGCCATTGCCGATCTCGACGAGATCGACCACCGGCACCATGATCGGATAGCCCGACGCGGTGCGGTCGCGCTCGATCCAGTAGTCGGTCATGATCTTCACATGGCCGTTCTCGATCAGCGAGCACTTCGCCGTGGTGCCGCCAATGTCGAGCGCCAGAATGTTCTTCTCGCCGAGGATGCGGCCGAGCTCCGCCGCGCCCCAGAAGCCGGAGGCCGGGCCGCTCTCGACCATGGTGATCGGGATCTCGCGCGTCGCCGCGAGCGTGTCGACGCCGCAGTTCGACTGCATGACATAGAGCTGGCCGCCGAAATCCTTCGAGGCGAGCCCGTCTTCGAGCCGGCCGAGATAGCGGCTGGCGACCGGCTGCACATAGGCCGAGAGCACCGCCGTCGAGGCGCGCTCATATTCGCGCCATTCGCGGGTGATCTGGTGCGAGGCGACGATCGAGACCTCCGGCCACAGCCTGCGCACCTCGGCGGCGACCGCCTGCTCGTGCCGGGGGTCGGCATAGGAATGCAGCAGGCAGATCGCGATCGCCTCGACGCCCTCGGCGCGGAAATCCTCCAGGATCGCCGGCAGGCCGGAAAGGTCGAGCGGACTGCGCTCGGCGCCCGTGTAGGCGATGCGGCCCGGCACCTCGCGGCAGAGATAGCGCGGCACGAAGGGCTGCGGCTTCACATATTGCAGGTTGAAGAAATCCGGCCGGTTGCCCCGCGCGATCTCCAGCACGTCGCGGAAGCCTTCGGTCGTGATCAGCGCCGTCCTGGCGCCCTTGCGCTCAGTCAGCGCGTTGATGACGACGGTGGTGCCATGCGCGAAGAAGGCGATGTCGGCGGGGGCGACCTCGGCCTTGGCGAGCACGTTCAGCACGCCCTGCTCGAAATTCGGCGGCGTCGTGTCGGATTTCGCGGTTCGGACGGTCTGGCGGCCCGTCGCGCTGTCCGTCTCGAAATAGACCAGGTCGGTGAAGGTGCCGCCGACGTCGGTGGCGACGCGGATCGTCTTGTCGCTCATGTCAGTTCTTTCCCTCGCGGAGCTGCGATGCCTGCTCGGTCACGGTGGCGGCCAGAATGCCGATCGCCGCGAAGGGGCGCAGCGCCATGGCGCGCTCGACCTTCTCGGGCGTGTAGGCGCCGGTCTTGTCGAGGATGTTGATCGTGCCGATCACCTCGCCGCCGAACACGACGGGCACGTTGATGCAGGAGCCGCAGCCGAGCTGCTCGATCAGCTCATAGTCATGGAAGACCGTCGCGATCTCCTCGATCGTGTTGGCGACGTAGGGCTTCTTCTCGCCGATCACCAGGTCGTTCCACTTGCCGGCGGCCGACTGCTTGTAGCCGGAAGTCGGGTACTCGACCGGATGGTTGGAATAGAGCCGGCGCGACATGCCGGAGGCGATGTCGGCGTTCATCACGGTGAAGATGATGGCGCCGACTTCGCGCTGGTAGAGTTCCTCGACCTTGGCGAGCGTCGCGGTCGGCTGGTCGCCGGCGCCGAGCGCCGCGATGAGGTCGTCCCAGGCCTGGCGATCGGCCACGGGATCGGGCTGCTGTGCGAGAGTCATGGTAGTTCCTTCCTATTCGGCCCCGGCGGGAACCTTCGTTCCGGCGCGGATTTCGGCGCGCAGGGCGGCCTCGGCCTCCGTCACGACGGGAATGGCTCCGATCAGTTCGCGCGTATAGGCGCTCTTCGGATCGGAGAAGATGGCCTCGACCGGGCCCGTCTCGACGAGGCGTCCCTTCTGGAACACGCTCACCCGGTCGGCGATCGCCCGCACAACCGCGAGGTCGTGCGTGATGAAGAGGTAGGTCAATCCGCGCTCCTGGCGCAGGCGCTGCAGCAGCTGCAGCACGCGCGCCTGCACCAGCACGTCGAGCGCCGAGGTCGGCTCGTCGAGCACCAGCAGCTCCGGCTCGCAGGCGAGCGCGCGGGCGATCGCGATGCGCTGGCGCTGGCCGCCGGAAAGGCCGCGCGGCGAGCGACGGGCGTGCGCCGCTTCGAGCCCCACCTCCTCCAGCAGCGATGCGACGCGCCCGTTGCGCTCCGAGGATCGGCCGAGGCCGTGCACGTCGAGCGGCAGGCGAATCGAGGCGCCGACGCTGCGGCGCGGGTTGAGCGCCGAAAGCGGGTTCTGCTGCACCAGCTGGATCGCCCGCTTCTGCTCGCGCGTCCGCTTGCGTCCGAGCGGGCTGCCGTTGAAGCGGATCTCGCCCGACGTCGCGCCGAGCAGGCCCAGCACCAGATTGGCGAGCGTCGTCTTGCCGGAGCCGCTCTCGCCGACGATGGCATGGCATTCGCCGCGCTCGAAAGAGAGCGAGACGCCGTCCAGCGCCGCGACGCTGTGGCCGTCGGCCGAGAACACCTTGCCGAGACGGTCGAGTTCGAGGATCGGGGTGTTGGCCGTCGTCATGCGAACGCCTCCGTCGGCTCGCCGCAGCCCTCATGCACGACCAGCGGATTCTCGAAATCGGGGCTGCGCTCCGGCAGGTCCGGCAGGCCGCCGCCCGAGATCTTCGGGATCGCCGAGAGCAGCGCCCGCGTATAGGGATGGCGCGGATCGTTGAAGAGCTGCGCCGTCGTGCCATGCTCGACGATGCGACCGCGATAGATGACATAGACGCGGTCGGCGAATTCGCGCACGACGCCGAGGTTGTGCGAGATCAGCAGCACCGACGTTCCGGTCCGCTCGGTCATCTCATGCATCAGCTTCAGCGTCTGCGCCTGCACCGTCACGTCGAGCGCCGTGCCCGGCTCGTCGGCGATCAGGAGCTGCGGCCGGTTGGCGAGCGCCATCGCGATCATGACGCGCTGGTTCATGCCGCCCGAGAGCTGGAAGGCGTAGGAATCGAGCGCCCGCTTCGGATCCGGGATCGAGACCTCGGCAAGCGCCGCCTCGGCGCGACGGTCGGCCTCGGCCTTGGCGATCGAGCGATCGCCGGAGCGCAGCACGTCGCGGAACTGGCCGCGGATCTTGAAGGTCGGATTGAGCGCCGAGGTCGGGTCCTGGAAGATCATGGCGACGCGATTGCCGCGCCGCCTGGCGATCTCCTTGCCGCCCTTCGCCGCGTCGATGCCGTCGAACAGAATGGAGCCCGAGACATGGGTGCGCCTCTGGTCCTGCAGCAGGCCCATGGCAAGGCGCGCCGTCACCGACTTGCCGGAGCCGCTCTCGCCCACGAGCGCCACCTTCTCGCCGGCGCGGATATGCATCGAGATGCCGTGCAGCACCTCGGTCGCGTGGCGCCGGTCGCCGAAGGCGACGCGGAGGTCGCGTATGGCGAGGACGGGCCGGGTTGCGGAATGGTCCTGCATCTCAGCCCTCCGCCTCGAAGGCTTCGCGCAGGCCGTCGCCGACCAGGTTGAAGCCAAGCACGACGAGCAGGATGGCGATCGCCGGGAACACCGTCAGCCACCAGGCGTCGGGCATGTATTTCGCGCCGTCGGCGACCATCGAGCCGAGATCCGGCGTCGGCGGCTGCACGCCGAGGCCGAGAAAGGACAGCGACGACGCCATCAGGATGACGAAGCCGACATCGAGCGTCATCTTGGTCAGGATCGACGGCCAGCAGTTCGGCAGGATCTCGCGGAACAGGATATGCGCGGTCGAGGCGCCGACCGTCTCGGCGGCCAGCACATAGCCCTCCTGCGCCTCGGCGCGGGTGACGTTGTAGATCAGCCGCGCATACCAGGGCCACCACATGGCGGTGATCGCCAGCATGCCGTTCAAGAGCGTCGGCTCCAGGAAGCCCATGATCGCCATGGCCAGCACCAGCGGCGGCACGGCGAGGAACACGTCGGTGATCCGCATCAGGATGTAGTCGGTCCAGCCGCCCTTGTAGCCGGCCACGAGACCGACGATGACGCCGATCGGCGTCGCGATGGCTAGCACGACGATCGCCATGATCAGCGACAGGCGGTAGCCGTAGACGATGCGCGTGAAGAGGTCGCGGCCGATCATGTCGGTGCCGAACCAGAAGGCGCCGCTCGGCGCCGCCGTCATCGCCGTGAAATCGCCGGTCGGGCCGACATGGTCCGGATAGGGCGTGACGAAGGGCGCGCAGATCGCGAGCCCGACAATGGCCACGACGAGGACGAGTCCTACCAGCGAAAGCGGGTCCGAACGGTAAGCCGTCCAGGCCTTGGAGCGGCCGCGGGTGCGGGAGGCGATGACGGGGCTATCGGGTTCCGACATGTCAGGCCCTCCCCGGCGCGAGGCGAATACGCGGATTGATGATGTTGACCAGGATGTCGACGATGATGTTGACGATCAGGAAGGCGGCGGCGATGACCAGCACCGTGCCGACGATGGCGTCCAGGTCCTTGCGCAGGATCACCTCGACGCCATAGCGCGACAGGCCGGGCCAGCCGAACACCTTCTCGACCAGGAAGGCGTTGCCGAGCATGGCCGCGAATTCGAGGCCGAGAATGGTCAGCGTCGGGATCAGCGCCGGACGGAAGCCATATCGCGTGGCGATGCGGCGCGCCGGGAAGCCATAGGCGCGCGCCATCTCGACATAGGGTCGCTCATAGACCTCGTTCATGTTCGAGCGCGTCAGCCGCGCCGTCTGGCCGAGGCCCGACATGGCGAGCGCCAGCGCCGGCAGGATCAGGTGATGCAGCGCGTCGAGGAAGGCGGCGCCGTTGCCGGCCAGCGCCGTGTCGACCAGCATGAAGCCGGTGATGGCAGGCGGCGCCGTGACCGATTGGCTGAGTTGGCCCTCGATCGGGAACCAGCCCCAGAAATAGCCGAGCACCAGCTGTAGGATGACACCCCAGACGAAGGCCGGCGTGCAGACGCCGAGCAGGGAGACGAGCCGCCCGACATGATCCGGGAATCGCCCCCTGTAATGCGCCGAGAGAATGCCGATCGGTAGGCCGATCAGCACCATCAAGATGCCCGAGACGAGCACGAGCTCCAGCGTCGCCGGCAGGAACTGCGCGATATCCGTCGTCACCGGGCGGTTGGTGTAGAGCGACGTACCGAGGTCGCCCTGGGCGACCGATTTCACGAACTCCCAGTACTGCACCGGCAGCGACGAATCGAGATGACGCTCCGCCCGCAGCGCCGCGACCTGCTCGGCCGTCGCATTGGGGCCGAGCGCGATGCGGGCCGGATCGCCCGGCATGACCCGCGCGATGGCGAAGATCAGCATCGAGATGCCGATCATCACGATCAGGGCGGCGCCGAGCCGGTACAGGAAGGATCTGAGGATGTTCGACATCGTTCGCCGCTCGCTGGGGGCCTGCTCTTCACCTCTCCCGGAGGGAGAGGTCGGAGCGAAGCTCCGGGGGAGGGTTTAGGGAACCATCCGGTGGGGCCATAAACCCTCACCCGCCGCACTGCGTGCGTCGACCTCTCCCTCGGGGAGAGGTGAATGAAAAGTTCAGCCGTGGGCGCGGTCCATAAAAACGCGTCCACGGCAAACGTTGAATTGCCGGGCCGCCCTACTGCGCCATTTCCATGTCGCGGAAGGTGAAGCTGAAGCCGGACAGCGCGTAGCGATGCGCGTCGTCCGACAGAGCCGGCACGGTGACGGCCTTGCGCGCCGGGAAGACCGCGACCTGATCATAGGCGTAGATCGTCGGGGCGAGATCGCGCAGGCGCTGGCTCAGATCCTCGTAGATCTTCTGGCGCTTGGCCGGGTCCGTCTCGGCGCGCCCGGCCTCGAGCAGCTTGTCGACCTCGGCGTCCTCCAGATATTCCGGCGACTGCCAGGTGCCCTTGGCCGACGAATGGTAGGTGTTGAACAGCAGCGAATCCGGATCGGGCGTCGTCGCGCTGTTGGAGATCTGCGAAATATTCGGCGTCGTCTCCGGCTTGGTCACCATCTCGGTGAACAGCGCCCACGGCACGCGCTTCACCTCGGGCTTGAAGCCCAGCTGGGTGAAGTTCGCCTGCATCAGCAGCGCGAAGCGCTCTTCCAGCGGCACCTCGGCGATCCAGGAGATCTCCAGCGGCGTCTCGGCCGGGTTGTACTTGCACTGCGCCAGCTCGGCCTTGGCCTTCTCCATGTCTTGCGCATAGTCCGGCACGGTCGTGGAGGAGCCGAGCATCCCCTTCGGGATCGGGCCATTGGCGGGATTGCCGAGCGAGACGGTGTCGGTCACGGCGATCATCTTGTGCGCGGTCGCGTAATCGAAGGCATAGCTCAGCGCGCGGCGGCAGTGCACGTCGTCGAGCGGCGCCTTCGCCGTGTTCAGCTTGATGTAGAACACGTTGGTGCCGGTCTCGGTCAGGAGCTGCATGTTCTCGTCGGCCGCGAGCGCCTTGGCGACTTCCGGCGGCAGCCACTGCGAGGCGATATCGTGCTCGCCCTTGGAGAGAAGCGCGCGGACGGTCGAAGCCTCGAGGCCATAGCGGAACCGCACCTTGTCCGGGGCCTTCGCCGCGTCACCCTGGAAGTAGCCCGGGAACTTGACGAGCACCGTCTCCGCCTGCGGATTCTGCGTCTCGACACGATAGGCGCCCGATCCGGCGTCATTGGCCGAAAGCCACGCTTCGGAATAGTCGCCGAACGCGCCGTACTTGCCGTCGGCCTGGTGCGAACGGGCGAGCTTGGAATCGACGACCGGCAGGCGGACGAGCGACGCCAGGAAGGGCGAGAACGGCCCCTTCAGCGTGAACTTGACCGTCTTCGGATCTGTTGCCTCGACCTTGTCGACGCTCTCGGCGAAGAGGTGCGAGAAGCCCTGCCCCAGCGCGATCATGCGGTCGTAGGAATAGACGACGTCCTCGGCGGTCAGCGGATTGCCGGAATGGAACTTGACGTCGTCGCGCAGCGTGAAGGTGTAGACATTGCCGTCCACCGTCCAGCTCGCGGCCAGCATCGGCTCCATGCCGGGCTTGCCGGCGGAAGGCTGTACCAGCGTGTCGTAGACATTGAACATCAGGATCGAGTCGGCATAGTCGGTCGCCTTGGCCGGATCGATCTCGCCGACCGGCACTTCGTCGAGCCGCAGCACGGTCTCGGCAAAAGCCGGCGCCGTCGCCAGAACGGTCGTGGAGAGCGCCGCCATCAGCAGCGTCGCGCGGAAACTGTTCATCGGATTACCTCTTTCTCACCCTCTGTCATCGCGCGCGCGGCCGCGTTGTCGCCGTCCTTCGACTGGCGCTTTGCGCCAGCCTGGATTGGGCCGCCATGACGCGCGGAATCTGCGAATAATTGCTGCGTTCCAACCGAAAGAACCTCGGCGACTCGGTCGCTCGGGTTGTGCACCCGATGCGGCCGCTGCGCCGAGAAATGCAGGACATCGCCCGCCTGGAGGTCGTGGTCGATCTCGTCGATGACGTAGCGGATGGCGCCGCTGAGCACATAGACGATCTCCTCGCCCTCATGCGCCGCGGTCTCGGAGAGATAGCGCGGCGGCACGTTCATCTTGACCGCGCTCAGCGCCTGTCCGGGAAACGTCGTCGACAGCCGCTCGTAGGAAATCCAGTCCGGATTGATCGCGTAGGTACGCCTGCCCTCGCGCCGCGAAACCGTGCTCGGGATCTCGGGCTGCTCGAGGAAGGCACTGACGGGCAGATCGAGGACCTTGGCGATCGTCACCAGCGACGAAAGCGACGGCGTGGTGATGTCGCGCTCGACCTGGCTCAGGAAGCCGATCGAGAGGCCCGTGGCCTCGGCGACGCGCTGCAGAGTCAGCCGGCGCTGCTTGCGCGCCGCGCGAATCTTCTGCCCGACCTTTAACGGATCATTATCCATGCACCACTCCCGTCGCACGGCGCGACGTCCTGATTATTTCACCATAGCTAAAATTGTAAGGCAAGTTGCTTTGCCGGCGCGCCATGCTTCTGCCATGCAGGAGAGGGTCGCACCTTGTTCTGGCGCAAACGGATCGGGAGCCTGCGGGGATCGACGCCGGCGGGCGGGACGCGGTTTACGGAAGGCTAACGACCAGGCGCCGCCAGGCTAACGCGTTAACCCCGCGATCAACGGAGCGGCTGGGGCTGGGCGACATCGAGGATGCGGAAGCTCGCCTGCTTGCGGCCCTGCCAATGGTCGATGCTGAGGGAGCCCGCGACATGCAGCGGTCGCCCGCGCGAGGCGAGCAGGGTCCGGCCGAGATCGGTTTCGGCGGCGCGGAAGGCGATCGCCTTCAGGTTCTGGTCGCCGCCGGACAGCGTGACGCGGACATGGCCGTTCCCAACGGTTTCGGCATAGTTGACGATATGGGCCGGCAGCGCGAAGACCGGTTCGGCATGGCCGGCGCCGAACGGTCCGGCGCGCTCGACCCGCTCGATGAAGTCGGGCGTGGCGGCCCGCGCCGTCAGAGCACCGTCGATGAGGAGCTGATCCGCCTGCCGGGCGGAACGGGACGCCTCGGCCGCGCGCGTCTCCAGAAAGGCGCGGAATTCCGCGAATCTGGCTGGCTCAATCGTCAGGCCCGCCGCCATGGCATGGCCACCGCCCTTGACCAGAAGCCCCGCCTCGACGGCGCCGCGCACGAGCGCGCCAAGGTCGACCCCCGCCACGGAGCGCCCCGATCCGGTGCCCGTGCCATTCGGCTGCAGCGCGATGGCGAAGGCGGGGCGGCGGAACCGTTCCTTGAGCCGCGCCGCGATCAGCCCGACGATGCCGGGATGCCAGCGGTCGCTGGCAGTGACGATCACGGCAGGCCCCTCGCCCGAGCCGATCTCAGCCTCGGCCTCGGCGACAGCCTCCTCGAGCATCGACGTTTCAATGGCTTGGCGCTGCTTGTTGAGATCATCGAGTTCGACCGCGATCCGCTCGGCCTCGACCGGATCATCCAGCGAGAGCAGCCGCGCGCCGAGCGCGGCGTCGCCGATCCGCCCACCGGCATTGATGCGCGGACCGAGCAGGAAGCCGAGATGATAGGGCGCCACCGGCACGTCGATGCGCGCCGCCAGCGACAGCGCGGCCAGGCCCGGATTGGCGCGCCGGCGCACCGCGAGCAGCCCCTTGGTGACAAAGGCGCGGTTCAAGCCGATCAGCGGGACCACGTCGCAGACGGTGCCGAGCGCCACCAGGTCGAGCCATTGCAGCAGGTCCGGCTCCGGACGAGTCGGACCATACCAGCCACGCTTGCGGAGCTCCCGGTTCGTGGCCACGACGGCGAGGAATGTGACGCCGACCGCGGCGAGGTGGCCGAGGCCGGAGAGATCATCCTGGCGGTTCGGATTGACCACGGCCAGCGCCGGCGGCAGTTCGGCGCCCATCTGGTGGTGATCCAGCACCACGGCGAGACGGCCGAGATCGCGGGCGACGCCGAGCGCCTCATGGCTGGTCGATCCGCAGTCGACGGTGACGATGAGGCCCGCCCCCTCCTCCACCAGCGTGCGGATGGCGTCGGGATTGGGCCCGTAGCCTTCGAAGATACGGTCCGGAATATAGATCCGCGTCTCGACGCCCTGATGGCGCAGGAAACGCGCCAGCAGCGCCGACGAGGTCGCGCCGTCGACATCGTAGTCGCCGAAGATCGCGACATGTTCGCCGGCGACGACCGCGTCCGCGATGCGGGCGGCGGCGGCGTCCATGTCGGCGAGAACGGAGGGATCCGGCATCAGCCGGCGGAGGCTCGGATCGAGGAAATCGGCCGCGTCGTCGATCGCGACGCCACGCCCGGCCAGGACGCGGGCGACGAGCTCGGGAATTTCGTGGCGCTGGGCCATGGCCGTCGCCGCGAGGCTCGCCGCCGCGTCGACCCGTTCGGTCCAGCGGCGCCCCGTCACGGATCCCTCTACGCCGAGAAAGGCGCGCCGCGCGTCGCTGGACATCGTCATCGGGACTGGATCAGCCCTCGTTGTCGAACTTCTCGAGGTCGCGGTGCGTCGCCTTGATCCAGCGAACCGTGCCCGAGGAGGAGCGCATGACGACGGTATCCGTGGTGATCTCGCCATTGCGGGCGAAGCGCACGCCGGAAAGCAGATTGCCGTCGGTCACGCCGGTGGCGGCGAACAGCACGTCGCCCCTCGCCATCTCGTCATGGGTGAACTTCTTGTCGAAATCCTTCACGCCCATCTTGGCTGCGCGCTCGCGCTGGCTGTCGGACTGGGTCACGAGGCGACCCTGCATCTGGCCGCCGATGCAGCGCAGCGCCGCCGCCGCGAGCACGCCCTCGGGCGCGCCGCCGATGCCAAGATAGATGTCGATACCCGTCTCGTCCGGATTGGTCGTGTGGATCACCCCGGCGACGTCGCCGTCGCCGATCAGGCGCAGCGCAGCGCCCGTGGCGCGGACATCCTCGATCAGCTTGGCATGGCGCGGACGATCGAGAATGCAGGCGGTGATCTCGTTGACCGGCACGCCCTTGGCGGCGGCGAGCGCCTGGATGTTCTCCATCGGCGTCGCGTCGAGGTCGACGACGCCCTTGGCGTAGCCAGGCCCGATCGCGATCTTCTGCATGTAGACGTCAGGCGCGTAGAGCAGGCTACCGCCCTCGGCGATGGCGATCACGGCCAGCGAGTTCGGCTGGTTCTTCGCGCAGATCGTCGTGCCTTCAAGCGGATCCAGCGCGATGTCGACCAGCGGACCGGAGCCCTTGCCGACCTTCTCGCCGATATAGAGCATCGGCGCCTCGTCGCGCTCGCCCTCGCCGATCACCACCGTGCCCTCGATCGGCAAGCGGTTCAGTTCGCGGCGCATCGCGTCCACGGCGGCCTGGTCGGCGGCCATCTCGTCGCCACGCCCGCGCCAGCGCGCGGCCGCGACGGCGGCGCGCTCGGTCACGCGAACCAGCTCGAGCGTGAGGATGCGGTCCAGACCCGCCGCCTTCGCATTTCCTGTCGTCGCCATGTGGGGTGCTCCGCTTTCAGGCCAATTGTTCGATTCGTATCATCTGCGGTCGCTCCGCAATATGACCGTCCGCCGTAATCAGGTCGAGCGCTTCCTTCACCTGGGCCTCGGTCGTGTCATAGGTGATGAGCATGACGGGCTGCGGCTCCTGCGGGCGCGGATGCTCGGGCGCATCGGCCTTGGGTGCACGGCGGCGCTGGACGATCGATTCGAGCGAAATATTGTTTTCGGCCATGCGCTTGGCGATGGAAGCGAAGGCGCCGGGCCGGTCAAAGACCGCGAGGCGGATGTAGTAGCCGCCCGCATGGGCGCGCATGGCCGCGCGCTGATACGGCTTCAGCGTGTGGGCGGGCCGGCCGAATGTGCCGACCACGTCGCCGCGCGCCAGATCGGCGATGTCGCTCATGACGGCCGAGGCGGTGGCGTCGCCGCCGGCGCCGGGTCCCGCCAGCACGAGCCGACCGACGAAATCGGCCTCGACGGCGACCGCGTTGGTGACGCCGTCGACGCGGGCGATCGGCGACGACTTCGGTACCATCGTCGGATGCACGCGCTGTTCGATTCCCGTGTCGGTCCAGGTGGCGACGCCGAGCAACTTGATCCGGTAGCCGAGTTCGTCCGCGGCCTCGATATCGGCCGTCGAAATAGAGCGGATGCCCTCGACATAGATCGCGTCGGCACTGATCTCGGTGCCGAAGGCGATCGCGGTGAGAAGCGACAGCTTGTGGGCAGTATCGAAGCCGTCGACGTCAAAGGTCGGGTCGGCTTCCGCGTAGCCGAGACGTTGCGCCTCCGCGAGGCAGGCGTCGAAGGTGAGCCCCTCGCGCTCCATCCGCGTCAGGATGTAGTTGCAGGTGCCGTTCAGGATGCCATAGACGCTTCCGACCGTATTGCCGGCCAGCGACTCGCGCAGAGTCTTGATGATCGGGATGCCGCCCGCGGCGGCCGCCTCGAAGTTGAGCGAAACGCCCTTCGCCTCGGCGCGCTGCGCGAGCTCGGTTCCATGCTTCGCGAGCAGCGCCTTGTTGGCGGTGACGACATGCTTGCCGGCATCGAGCGCGGCCCGAACGGATTTGGCGGCGACGCCATCGGCGCCCCCCATCAGCTCAACGAAGACGTCGATCTCCGCCGTCTGGGCAAGCGCGACCGGATCGTCGAACCAGGTGACGCCGGAAAGGTCGACGCCACGGTCGCGGCCGCGGTCCCGCGCGGAGACCGCGGTGACGACGACGGGTCGGCCGCAACGCAGCGCCAGTTCGTTGGCATGGCGCTGCGTGAGCCGCAGCAGGGACGCGCCAACCGTACCGAGGCCGGCGACGCCCAAGCGAAGAGCATTGTTCATAAATTCGCCCCAGAGGGGCCCAGCCTATCGCCGGGCGCTGCTGATCGGGACGACGTTGTGCAATGTTTTGTCGGCCGTTTCAAGGAAGCGGCGGACATTCCGGGCTGCCTGGCGGATCCGCTGCTCGTTCTCCACGAGCGCGATGCGGACATACTCGTCCCCATGCTCGCCGAAGCCGACGCCGGGTGCGACCGCGACATCCGCCTTCTCGATCATGAGCTTCGCGAACTCGAGGCTGCCCATGGCCTTGAAGGCGTCGGGAATCGGCACCCAGGCGAACATGCTGGCGCGCGGCGCCGGGATCTGCCAGCCGGCGCGACCGAAGCTGTCGACCAGCACATCACGACGATGCTTGTAGATCTGGCGCATCTCCTCGATGCAATCCTGCGGGCCGTTCAGCGCCGCGGTGGCGGCGACCTGGATCGGCGTATAGGCGCCATAGTCGAGATAGGACTTCACGCGCGAAAGGGCCGCGATCAGGCGCTCATTGCCGACCGCGAAGCCCATGCGCCAGCCGGCCATGGAATAGGTCTTCGACATCGAGGTGAACTCGACGGCGACGTCGAAGGCGCCCGGCACCTGCAGGATCGACGGCGGCGGCACGTCGTCGAAATAGATCTCGGCATAGGCGAGATCCGACAGGACGAAGAGCTCGTGCTTGCGGGCGAAGGCGACGACATCGCGATAGAAATCGAGATCCGCGACATGCGCCGTCGGATTGGACGGATAGCAGAGCACGACCGCGAGCGGCTTCGGGATCGAGTGCATCACCGCGCGTTCCATCGCGTGGAAGAACTCGGGCCCAGGCTCGACCGGAACGGAGCGGATCACACCACCGGCCATCAGGAAGCCGAAGGCATGGATCGGATAGCTCGGGTTCGGCACCAGAATCACGTCGCCGGGCGCCGTGATCGCCTGCGCCATGTTGGCGAAGCCTTCCTTGGAGCCGATCGTCGCGACGATCTGCGTATTGGGATCGAGCTTCACGCCAAAGCGGCGGTCGTAATAGGCGGCCTGCGCCTTGCGCAGCCCATTGATGCCGCGCGAAGCGGAATAGCCGTGCACGTCGGGGCGAGCGGCCGTCTCGGCCAGCTTCTGCACGATGTGCTGCGGGGTCGGCAGATCGGGATTGCCCATGCCAAGGTCGATGATATCGGCGCCTGCGGCTCGAGCGCTCGCCTTAAGCCGGTTGACCTGCTCAAAGACGTATTGCGGCAGACGCCGCACGCTGTGGAACTCGCTCATGGCTCCGAATCCATCTTTCCTGGATACTAAATATGCGCCTCACCTGGCGCCGGGTGGTTCTACACCGAACCGCGCCCTATGGAAGCACCCTTATTGCGGGCATTTCGTGGCGTCCGCGCCCGCCTCGCCGCATCGTTCCTGAATTTTCGACAGAGTGTCCTTGGCATGCGTCGCCGCAGTCTTCTCCAGCGCCGCATTCGATGCCGTGCTGGCCTTGCGGGCGGCTTCCGCCGTGCGCGGATCGTTCTGGCCGGCCCGGGCCTTCAGGCTGCTCGTCGCGCTGTTCAGCTCGTCCGGCGTCATCAGCTTGCCAGGCGGCTGGCCGCCGGCCACGTTGATGTTCGGAAAGACGCCGGGGCGATCGAGTTCGGGATCCGGCGAGTTGTCGAACGTCTTCGACAATTGCTGCGAACAGCCGGCGAGCCCCGCCGCGAGCGCCAGCGCGAGGACGAATGACGCGGGGCGGCTCCGCTTGATTCCGGTCGGCTTCATCATGAACTCATCTGGTAAGCGCGCTGACAGCGAGCGGATCATTTCGCTCGGCGCGTGAAGTTATTACACTCTGCGCGTCCGGGAAAGCAGCGCAGCTTGCGCCGAGGACATACCGCGTTCGGAGAAGCGATGGCCAACGACAAATCCGGCAACACTCGAGATGGCGCCAAGGGCAGCCCCATCAGTCTCGTCATCAAGGATCCGGAGAAGTTCGCGCAGAACATCGCCCGCATGATCGAGGGGCTGACGCGCGCGGCCAATGCTTTCCTGAAATCGCGCGAGGATGGCCACCTGTCGGCCGATACGACCGACGACATCGCCGAGGTGGTCCGCACCCTGGCCAAGGTCGTGGAATACTGGACCGCCGAGCCGGGCCGAAGCATCCAAGCACAATCAAAGCTTTATGCGAATTACTTCGCGCTGTGGACGAGCATGATGCAGCGCATGACCGGCGTGACGGTCGCCCCGGTGATCGAGCCCGCGCCTCGCGACAAGCGGTTCCGGGATCCGCAATGGACGGAGAACCAGTTCTTCGATTTCGTGAAGCAATTCTACCTGATCACGGCGCGATGGGCCGAGGAGATGGTCGAGGGCGCGGTCGATCTCGACCCCCATATCCGTCTCAAGGCGGCCTTCTATGTTCGCCAGATCGCCAACGCGATCTCGCCGTCGAATTTCCTGTTCACCAATCCCGAGATCCTGCGCGACACGATTGATTCGAGCGCCGAGAACCTGGCGCGCGGCATGGACATGCTGGCCGAGGACATCGTGGCAGGCGACGGCGATCTTCGAATCCGCCAGACCGATACGGCGCATTTCGCGATCGGCAAGAACCTGGCCCTGACGCCGGGCAAGGTCGTGCTGCAGAACGATGTCTGCCAACTGATCCAGTACAAGGCGACGACAAAGGAGGTTCTGAAACGCCCGCTGCTGATCGTCCCGCCCTGGATCAACAAGTTCTACATCCTCGACCTCAACCCGGAAAAATCCTTCGTCAAATGGGCGGTCGAGCAGGGCCACACCGTCTTCGTGATCTCCTGGATCAACCCGAATGAGGAACAGGCGGCGAAAAGCTTCGAGCACTACATGCGCGAGGGCATCCTCGAATCGCTCGACACGATCCAGACGATCACGGGCGAGAAGGAGGTCAACGCCATCGGCTATTGCGTCGGCGGCACCCTGCTCTCCTACACGCTTGCCTACATGGCCTCGGTCGGCGACAGCCGCGTCGCCTCGGCGACACTGTTCGCCACGCAGGTGGACTTCACTCATGCGGGCGACCTCAAGGTCTTCATCGACGAGGAGCAGATCGAGGCGGTCGAGAAGAAGATGAACGTGCGCGGCTATCTGGAGGGCCGGAACATGACCGCCTCCTTCAATATGCTGCGCTCGAACGAACTGATCTGGTCCTATGTCGTGAACAATTATTTCCGCGGCAAGGAGCCGATTCCGTTCGACCTGCTCTACTGGAATGCCGACGCCACGCGCATGCCGGCGGCGAACCACTCCTTCTATCTGCGCAACTGCTATCTCGACAACAAGCTGGCCGAAGGCGAGCTGACCGTCGAGGGCCACGCGCTTTCGCTGGGCGACATCACGATCCCCGTCTACAACCTCGCCACCCGCGAGGACCACATCGCGCCGGCGCGCTCGGTCTTCTACGGATCGTCCTTCTTCGGCGGGCCGGTCACTTTCGTCCTGACCGGGTCTGGCCATATCGCCGGCGTGATCAACCCGCCGTCGCGCGGCAAATACCAGTACTGGACCGGCCCCGCCCCGCATGGCGACGGTTTCGACGCCTGGCTCGCGCGCGCCGACGAGCATCCGGGCTCATGGTGGCCGCACTGGCAGGACTGGATCACCGCCCTCGACGACCGCCAGGTCAAGGCGCGCGTCGTCGGCGGCCGCAAGATCAAGCCGGTCGAGGATGCGCCGGGCAGCTATGTGAAAGTGACGGCGTAGCGACCTGAACGCCTCAGCCATGAAAAATGTCAGCCGTGAATAGGCCGGCCCATGGGCAGCTTGGCGAAGGGCGCGCGGATCGCCCGGCAAGGCCTGAACCCTCTCCCGCTTGCGGGAGAGGGTTGGATGCGGGTCTGAAGGACAGGCTGCGGATCAGATGCCGGCCAGTGCCTGCTCGAGATCGGCGATGATGTCTTCCTTGTCCTCGATGCCGACCGACAGGCGGACGACGTCGGGCCCGGCCCCCGCCTTGGCCTTCTGCGCGTCGCTGAGCTGGCGATGCGTCGTCGAGGCGGGATGGATGATCAGCGAGCGCGTGTCGCCGATATTGGCCAGGTGCGAGAAAAGCTTCACGGTCGAGACGACCTTGACGCCGGCGTCGTAGCCGCCCTTCAAGCCGAAGGTCAACACCGCGCCCGCGCCCTTCGGAACATAGCGGCGGGCGAGGTTGTGGTAGCGGTCGCCCGGCAGGCCGGCATAGCTGACCCAGCCGACGGCCGGATGATCGGCGAGATATTCGGCCACGGCCCGGGCGTTGTCGGAATGGCGCTGCATCCGGAGCGGCAGGGTCTCGATGCCGGTCAGGATCAGGAACGAGTTCTGCGGCGAGATCGCCGGGCCGAGATCGCGCAGTCCGAGCACGCGGGTCGCGATCGCGAACGCGAAGTTGCCGAAGGTCTCCGCCAGAACGATCCCGTTATATTCGGCGAGCGGCTGCGACAGCTTCGGGTAGCGTTCCTCGCGGGTCCAGTTGAAGCGGCCGCCATCGACGATGACACCGCCCATCGAGTTGCCGTGGCCGCCCAGGAACTTGGTCAGCGAATGCACGACGATGTCGGCGCCATGCTCGAACGGCCGGCAGAGATAGGGCGTGGCCAGCGTGTTGTCGACGATCAGCGGCACGCCGGCCCGCTTGGCGACGGCCGCGATCGCGGCGATGTCGACGACGATGCCGCCCGGGTTGGCGATGGATTCGATGAAGATCGCCTTGGTCTTGGGCGTGATCGCGCGCTCGAACGAGCCGATGTCGTCCGGATCGGCCCAGACGACGTTCCAGCCGAAGCTCTTGAAGGAATGATTGAACTGGTTGATCGAGCCGCCATAGAGCTTGCTCGCGGCGATGAACTCGTCGCCCGGCTGCAGCAGCGTGTGGAATACCAGGAGCTGCGCCGCGTGCCCCGAGGCGACAGCGACCGCCGCGGTGCCGCCTTCGAGCGCGGCGACACGCTCCTCGAGCACGGCCGTGGTCGGGTTGGTAATGCGGGTATAGATGTTGCCGAAGGCCTGCAGGCCGAACAGCGACGCGGCATGATCGACATCGTCGAAGACGAAGGACGTCGTCTGGTAGATCGGCGTGATCCGCGCGCCGGTGGTCGGATCTGGTTGCGCGCCGGCGTGCACGGCGAGCGTGGCGAAACCTGGCAGCCTGTCTTCGGCCATTCTGATCTCCTCCTCAGATTGTATTGTTGTGGTGCCCGTCACCCATCGATAGCCGGAGATGCCTCCCCAGGGCAGCAACTTCTTCGCCAAAAGACACGGCTGGATAGAAACTGATTCCAGGCGCGCGGATCGCGCGCGTCAGCGAACGAGGCGCGGCCGCTCGATCGCCGGGCAGCGATCCATCACGACCCTGATTCCGCGCGCCTCCAGCCGCGTGGCTTCCGCGTCGTTGCGGACGCCCAGTTGCATCCAGACGACCTTGGGCGGCACGGGCAGCGCGAGAACCTCGTCGACCACCCCGCCAATGGCATCGGCATTACGGAAGACGTCGACCATATCGATCGCGACCGGCACGTCCGCCAGGCGGGCGTAGACGATACGGCCGAACAACTGGCTGCCGGCGATGCCCGGGTTGATCGGATAGGTCTCGTAGCCCGACGCGGTCAGATAGCCGAGCACGCCATGGCTCGGCCGGATGGCCTTCGGGCTGGCGCCGATCAGCGCGATGGTCCGCGTCTCCGTCAGGATGGCGCGGAGATAATCGTCGTCATAGCGATCGTGGTTCATGCGCTCAGAGCCCCGGAACGATGACCGCGGTCACGGCCCATTTCCCGTCGACCTTGCCGTAGCAGACACTGGTCGCCTGGAAGCCGCGCGAAATGTCGTTCAGCGCATAGCCGATCTTCGCGGATGGCAGGACGATCGAATACCAGTCGCCCTCGCCGTCCTCGCCCTCGACCGAGCCTTCCTGGAACGGCACGATCGTCCCGGCGGCGAGCTTGGCCAGGACGGGCGCGTCGGCGCTCGGATTTTCGCGGAACTCGGTCTCCTCCGAGAGAATCCAGAGATTGCTGGACGGCACGCCGGCCGCATCGGCAATGGCGAGCGCCTTGTCGCGATCGAACACCGGTTCCGCCGGCGAACAGATCGCTCCCTTCGCCGTCTTGGAGGGGCCGATCGTGCCCTCGTCCAGGGCGTTGCCAAACAGGTCCACGACCATCCCGTCGAGATCCTCGCGGCTATAGTCGACATCGCCGCTCGTCGTCAGTGCGGCGGCATCGTCAAGGCGCTGGTCGCCCGGCCGTTTTTCCGGATCCGACAGCGGATCCGGCAGCGCGGCATCGGGAAAGCCGATCATCACCGAATAGATCTTCACCTCCGGCGCGGCGCTCGCCTTCAGCGTCGCGACATCGCCGGACTGGATGGCCTTCTTCAGGCTCTCGACGAGCGCCTTCAGCTCGGCGTCATCCGTTCCCGTGCTGTCGTAGGTGACGACCAGCGGTTCATAGGGCTTCGGCTCGCCCTCGGCCGCATGGGCGAACGGGCTGGCAAGAAGAAGCGCCGCGCAGGCGGCGGAAGCTTGGAGAAGGGTCTTCATGACTGCGGTCCCGGAAGAACGGGGCGCCCCGCCTCGTCGAACGGCAGGAACGGATTGTAGGCCACCTCCCAGAGATGGCCATCGAGATCGGCGAAATAGCCGGAATAACCGCCCCAGAAGACCTTGGTCGCCTCCTTCACCAGGCGGGCGCCGCAATTAACGGCATGGGCCAGCGCGGCGTCGACTTCCGCCTCGCTCCTCACATTATGCGCCAGCGTCACGGCCCGGAAGCCGTCGCCGGCCGGCGCGACATTGGCGTCGTCGGCGAGCGCATTGCGATCGAACAATGCCAGCACGACGCCGGAGAGCTGGAAAAAGGTGATCGCGTCCTGGCTGGCGGACGACGCCTGCCAGCCGAGCGCCTCGTAGAATGCGCGGGCCTTCGGGACATTCGCGACGCCGAGCGTCACGATGCTGAGCCGCGGTGCGAGGCCTGTGTTCGTCATATCGTCTTCCCCGTCACGATTGGGCGGGCAGCATAGCCGATCGCCCCGCCGGGTACAGCGCCCCGCGGAGCCGATCCACCGAAGCCCGAGTTTGAAACGGAGACTGTGACCAAGCCGCATCGCGGCGGCAGGTCCAGACCGGGCCGATCCTATTCGGCGCCGATCAGAAAGGCGAAGGCAAGCGCCGCGCCGAGCAGCACGACGAATACAGCCAACCGAAACAACGGATGCTTCCACACCGCATACATCTGCCCTGCCCCCATTCGGAATCAGCATGTTCAACCGGAAAGCGCCGACCGGCGCGATCTCACCCATGCTTGGCAGGCCACGACGCAACGGGCAAGGCCCCGACAATGCCTAATCCGACTTGCCGACACCCTGGATCGACATGCGGCGCGCCGCCCCGAGCGTGCCAATCGCCAAGAAAAGGAGTGTGTGATACGGTAAAATAATACCACATCATCAAGCCGTTGAATTTGCTGGGCTTATTTGAGCATCGGCAATTCCGTCGCGCTTGACGGAATCCGGCGCGCACGATACACACCGCCACGAACGATAGGACCGCGTGTCCTGTTGCCGCAAATCCTGCCCTACAAGGGCACGAGAAAACGAGTTCAACAATGAGCACCATTTCCACCAAGCCGGCGGATGTCGAGAAGAAGTGGATTCTGATCGACGCTGAAGGGCTGGTCGTTGGCCGCCTCGCCGTTATCGTGGCGAACCGCCTGCGCGGCAAGCACAAGGCCAGCTTCACCCCGCATGTCGACGACGGCGACAACGTCATCGTCATCAATGCCGACAAGGTCGTCTTCACCGGCGCCAAGTACACCGACAAGCGGTACTACTGGCACACTGGCTACATCGGCGGCATCAAGGAGCGCAGCCCGCGCCAGATCATGGAGGGCAAGTTCCCGGAGCGCGTCCTGGAGAAGGCCGTTGAGCGCATGATCCCCGAGGGTCCGCTCGGCCGTCGCCAGCTCAAGAACCTGCGCGTCTATGCCGGTTCGGAGCATCCGCATGTGGCCCAGCAGCCCGAAGTGCTTGATGTCGGCGCCCTGAATGCCAAGAACAAGAGGATTGCCTGATTATGGCTGATCTCCAGTCCCTCCAGGACCTCGCCGTCATCTCGTCCGAGAACGCGGCTCCTGTCCATGTGCAGAAGCTCGACGCCCAGGGCCGCGCCTATGCGACCGGCAAGCGCAAGAACGCCATTGCCCGCGTCTGGATCAAGCCGGGCACCGGCAAGATCGTCGTGAACGGCAAGGAATTCCGCGGCTACTTCGCGCGCCCGGTCCTGCAGATGCTCGTCCAGCAGCCGATCGGCGTCGCTTCCCGCACCGACCAGTACGACATCAACGCCACCGTTTCCGGCGGCGGCCTGTCGGGCCAGGCCGGCGCGCTGCGTCACGGCATCTCGAAGGCGCTCACCTACTACGAGCCCGAGCTGCGCGGCGTTCTCAAGAAGGGCGGCTTCCTGACCCGCGACAGCCGCGTCGTCGAGCGCAAGAAGTACGGCCACGCCAAGGCCCGCCGCAGCTTCCAGTTCTCGAAGCGCTAATCGGCGTCCGAGCGACGTTCTACGAAAGGGCGCTTCGGGCAACCGCGGCGCCCTTTTTCTATGCGCCCTGCTTCATCGCGGGGTCATGCTGGCACGACATCCTTGCGGGCGGCGCCAGCGCCCCCATCTTCTGAGCCTGAACGGAGGCGATCCATGGTATCCACGGTCTTCATCGACGGCGAAGCCGGCACGACGGGTCTGCAGATCCGCCAGCGGCTCGAAGGCCGCAGCGATATCCGCCTGCTGTCGATCGCGCCCGAACGGCGCAAGGAGACCGCGGCGCGGGCCGAGCTCCTGAACAGCGCCGACGCCGTCATCCTCTGCCTGCCCGACGCGGCGGCCAAGGAAGCCGTAGGCCTGATCGAGAATGCGAAGGTCAAGGTGATCGACGCGTCGACCGCCTACCGGACGGCCGCCGACTGGACCTACGGCTTCGCCGAGCTGGACAAGGCGCAGCGGGCCGCGATCGCGGCCTCGACGCGGATCTCCAATCCCGGCTGCTACGCGACGGGCGCGATCGCCCTGCTCCGGCCGCTGGTTTCGGCCGGCCTGCTGCCGGCGGGATGGCCGGTCACGATCAACGCCGTCTCGGGCTACTCCGGCGGCGGCAAGTCGATGATCGCCGAGTTCGAGGATGCGAACGCCGCGAACTACAGCCACGAGAATTTCCGCATCTACGCCCTGCCGCTTCAGCACAAGCACGTGCCGGAGGTCCAGAAGCACGGCAAGCTCGACCTCCGCCCGATCTTCGCGCCGGCGGTCGGCCGCTATGCGCAGGGCATGATCGTCGAGATTCCGCTTCATCTGGGCCAGATCCCGGGCGCGCCGAGCCTCGCCGCCGTCAACGCGGCACTCGCGGCGCACTATGCCGGCGAGCGCTTCGTCACGGTCGCGGATCTCGCCGAGTCTGGCGCGATGACCGGGCTCGATCCCGAGGGCCTGAACGGCACCAACCGGATGAAGCTGTTCACTTTCGGCACGGAAGGCGCGGGCCAGGCCCGCCTCGTCGCCTTGCTCGACAATCTCGGCAAGGGCGCTTCCGGCGCCGCCGTGCAGAACCTCAACCTGGTTCTCGGCCTCGACGAGGCGAGCGGCCTCAACTGAGGCGGCGCCTCGTCGCTCCCGCGCATTTGTTCGACGGCCGGCCCCGCCGGCCGTTCCCTTGACGCCATGTCAGCGCTACCCTGAGTTTAGCCGTCCGTACGAGGCGGCATGAACGGAGGGAGCATGACATGCCAGGCACCGTCCTTCTTCATCCCGTCATCGACAAGGGCATTCGCCAGGGGGGCGAGGGCTTCGCCGGCGGCACGCTTCTCTGCCACTGCCTCGACAATCCGGTGAAGGTGACCATTAAGGGCCAGATCGCGCATAATCACGCCTGCGGCTGCACCCAGTGCTGGAAACCCGAGGGCGCGATCGTCTCGATCGTCGCCGTCGCGCCGACCGACAATGTCAGCGTCGTCGCCAATGGCGACAAGCTGAAGCTGGTCAATCCGGACGCCACCATCCGTCGTCACGCCTGCACGGTCTGCGGCGTGCACATGCATGGCCCGGTCGAGAAGGACCATGCCTTCAAGGGACTGAGCTTCGTCCATCCGGAATTGTCGCGCGAGGAGGGCTGGCAGGCGCCGCAGTTCGGCGCCTTCGTCTCGTCGCTGATCGAGGGTGGGGTCAAGCCGGACCGGATGGCCGGCATCCGCGCCCGCTTCCACGAACTCGGCCTCGAGCCCTATGACTGCCTGTCACCACCGCTGATGGACGCGCTGGCGATCTTCGCGGCCCGAAAATCCGGTGTGCTGAAGGACTGAGGCTCCATATCCGGATCAGGTGTGGGTGAGGACGTTCACCAGCCGGCCGAACGGATCGCGCACATAGAAGCGCCGCACGCCCCACGGCTCCGTCGCGGGGCCGTATTCGGTCGGCAGGCCGGCGCGACGGACTCGCGCCAGCACGTCGTCGAGATCGTCGACCTCGATGGAGAGATCCGGCACCGGCGTGCCGGAGCCCCCTTCGCGCGCGAAACTGACCTGCGGGGTGGTAGCGATGTCGGTCGCGAAGCTGACAATCCAGCCATGGTCCATGACGACCTCCATGCCCAGGATATCGCCGTAGAACGCCCGAGCGGCCGCAGGATCGGGAGCCTGGATGTTCGCCACGATGCGCCTGACAACCATGGATACCCCCTGTCGTGCCGGCTAGACCGCCTGCCCCGCCACCCAGCCGGATGACCAGGCCCACTGGAAATTATAGCCGCCGAGCCAGCCCGTGACGTCGACGACCTCGCCGATGAAATACAGGCCCGGCACATGCCACGCCTCCATTGTCTTCGAATCGAGATCGTCGGTGTCGACCCCGCCCAATGTCACCTCGGCCGTGCGATAGCCTTCCGAGCCGAGCGGCTTCACCCGCCAGGCGTTGATCGCCGCCTCGACGCGCCGCAGCGCCTTGTCGGAGAGGTCGGCGAGATTGCCCTTCGCGCCCTCCCCGTCGGCGATCAGCTGCGCCAGTCGCTTCGGCAGCAGCGCCGCCAGCACGGTGCCGAGCGCCTGCTTGCCACGGTCGGCCTTGGCCGCCTTCAGCGCCGCGAAAACGTCGGTGCCCGGCAGCATGGCGAGCGCGATCTCGTCGCCCTCGCGCCAGTAGGAGGAGATCTGCAGGATCGCCGGACCGGAGAGGCCACGATGCGTGAACAGCATCGCCTCGGCGAAGCTCGTCTTGCCGTGTTTCGCAACCGCGTCGACGGCGACGCCGGCAAGCGGCGCGAGACGCTCCAGCATCGCCGGGTCGAAGGTGAGCGGCACCAGGCCCGGCCGCGTCTCGACGATCTTGAGGCCGAACTGGCCGGCGATCTCGTAGCCGAGCCCGGTCGCGCCCATCTTCGGGATCGACTTGCCGCCGCTGGCGATCACCAGCGACTTGCAGACGACGTCGCCGGACGTCGCGGCAATCCGGAAGCCGCCATCGACGCGATGCTCGACGCGCTTCACGGTCGTGCCCAGCCGCAATTCGGCGCCATGCTGCCGCATCTCCGCGACCAGCATCTCGATGATCTGCTTCGACGAGCCATCGCAGAAGAGCTGGCCAAGCGTCTTCTCGTGATAGGCGATGCCGTGGCGTTCGACGAGGCCGATGAAGTCGCGCTGCGTATAGCGGGAAAGCGCCGAGATGCAGAAGCGTGGGTTCCGCGAGATGAAGTTCTTCGACGCGGCATTCAGATTGGTGAAGTTGCAGCGGCCGCCGCCGGAAATGCGGATCTTGTCGCCGGCCGACGACGAGTGGTCGATCACCAGCACCGAGCGGCCGCGCTTGCCCGCCTCGATCGCGCACATCATGCCGGCGGCGCCGGCGCCGATCACGACGACGTCGAAGAACCTGCCTGTTGGATCGCTCACGCCGACGCTCCGAACACCCGTTCGATGTCGGCGGCCGCGAGCAGCCGATAGGCGCCGGGCTCGAGATCGGCGGGCAGGTCGAGCAGGCCGATCCGGTCGCGATGCAGCGCCGTGACGTGGTTGCCGACCGCCGCGAACATGCGGCGCACCTGGTGGTAGCGCCCCTCATGCAGGGTCAGCGTCGCCTGCTTCGGCCCGACCACCTCCATCTCGGCCGGAAGCAGCGGCTTGTCCTCGCCCTCGAGCATCAGTCCGCCGGCTGCGAAGATCGCCGCCTCGTCGCCATTCAGGGGCCGGTCGAGCGTCACCTGGTAGCGCTTCGGCACATGGTGGCGCGGCGAGATGATGCGGTGGAGCAGCGCGCCGTCATCGGTCATCAGCAGCAGCCCGGACGTCTCCTTGTCGAGCCGGCCGACGGTCGAGATGACCGGATCGCGCCGGCGCCAGCGCTCGGGTAGCAGAGAATAGATCAGCGCGCCGGTTTCCTTGTGCGAGCAGGTGACGCCGAGCGGCTTGTGGATCATCAGCGCCATGCCCGGCGGCGGGTCGAGCGGCTCGCCTGATACCGTCATGCGGGTCGCGAGATCGGCCTTCACATAGACATGCTGCGCCGGATCCATCTCGGCCTCGCCGTCGAGGATGACACGACCGGACTGGATCAGGCCCTGCACCTCGCGGCGCGTGCCATAGCCGAGATTGGCGAGCAGCCGGTCGAGCCGCGCCGAGGGAATGGATTTGCTCATTTGCGCGCCTCGTAGATCTTGAAGCCGTCCGCCTCGGCAACCAGCGTCGACCGGGCGAACAGCGTCCTCAGATGCTCCTCATAGGGAAGATGGCGATTGGCCGTCACCCAGCACCGCCCACCCCTGGCGAGCGATTCCGCCGCCCGGCGAATGAAGGTCTGGCCGAGCGCCCGGTCTTCGGCGCCACCATCGTGGAAGGGCGGGTTCATGACGACGAAATCGAGATCGGTGGGCATGTCGCGCAGGGTGCGCAGATCCGCCCAGCGGATGTCGGTGCGCGGGTCGACGACATTGCGCGCCGCCGCCTCTGTCGCGCGACGATCGATGTCGAGCATCGTGAGCGCCGTGACCGCGTCGCCGGAAAGCACGGCGCGCGCGAGATAGCCGAGCCCACAGCCGAAATCGGCGCCACGGCCGGAGAGCGCCGGCAGATGTTTCAGGAGCAGCGCGCTGCCCGGATCGACACGGTTCCACGAGAACACGCCGGGCTGCGACCAGAGCCCGGTCTCCGGCACGAATTGCTGCGCGCCCGCCTCCAGAGCCTCGTCCAAATTCGTCAGGTTGTCGGGCCGCAGGGTGACGCAGACGCGGTGATGGCGAAGCGCCGTCTCGCTGATCGCGCAGCCGAAGCCGCGCAGTTCCTTGGCGAGCCGCGAGCCCCCCTTGTCCTTCGGCGCCATCACGGTCAGCGACGCGCCGGGCTTCAGCGCCCGCAGCGCCTGCGCGATCTCGAAGCGACGCTCGATCGTGCCGGGCGGCGCCAGCATCACCATGGCGTCGAGCGAGGCGTCGGCGCGTCGCTCGAGCGCCGCGCTGCCCGGAACGAGCGGCGAAAACTGGACGGCGCCGCGCGGCACCTCGGCCAGCTCGGCCGGCGGCGAGCCGTAAACGCCTGTGTTCAATTCTTGGGTCATCGAGCTCTCGTGCACATTTTGTGCTGTTCCTAGCCTGCCCGCCGCCATGGTGAAAGGCTGGCCCGCCGTTCTAATCTCGGCCCGAGGAGAATCATGCCCCCATGCGACCGGAAATCCTGAACCCGCTGTTCCGTCCCGTGACGAGCCTTTCCGGCGTCGGCCCGAAGATCGGCGAGGCGATGGGCCGGCTGCTCGGGAGCCTCGATCCCGGCGATCCGCCGCGCGTCGCGGATCTGCTGCTGCACATTCCCGTCGGGCTGATCGACCGGCGCAACCAGCCAGGCATCGCGCTTTCCCCGGAAGGCGCGATCGTCACGCTGGAGGTCCGGATCGACCGCCACATGCCACCGCCACGCGGCAACCGACGCGTTCCCTATCGCGTCATGGCGCATGACGAGACCGGCGAGATCGGCCTGGTGTTCTTCCGCGGCGATCAGAATTTCCTCGAGCGCGCCATGCCGGTCGGCGAGACGCGCTTCATCAGCGGCAAGGTCGAGTGGTTCAACGGGCGGCCGCAGATGGTCCATCCCGACCACATCGTCGACCGCGAGGCTTTCGAGAGCCTGCCGATGGTCGAGCCCGTCTATCCGATGACGGCGGGGCTGGCGCGCAAGACGCTCGGCCGCGCCATCCGTTCGGCCCTCGACAGCCTGCCCGAGCTGCCGGAATGGCACGACCCGGCGCTGATGGCGCGCCAGCGCTGGGCGGCGTTCAAGCCAACGCTCGAAACCGTTCACGCTCCGGCCACACCCGCCGACCTCGCGCCCGAGGGGCCGGCGATCAGCCGCCTCGCCTATGACGAGTTCCTCGCCAACCAGCTGGCGCTGATGCTGACGCGCGCCAATCTCCGCAAGGCGACGGGACGCGCGCGGATCGGCGACGGCCGCATGCGCCGCGCCATCCTCGCCGCCCTGCCCTTCACGCTGACGGGAAGCCAGCAGGCTGCGATCGCCGAGATCGAGACGGACCTTGCCACGAACGAGCGCATGCTGCGGTTGCTGCAGGGCGATGTCGGCTCGGGCAAGACAATGGTCGGCCTGATGGCGGCGGCGACCGTCATCGAGGCGGGCAGCCAGGCGGCGCTGATGGCGCCGACCGAACTTCTGGCCCGCCAGCACGCCAAGACCCTGCAGCCGCTGGCCGAGGCCGCCGGCATCCGCATGGCGATCCTCACGGGTCGCGAGAAGGGCCGCGAACGTGCGGACATCCTCGCTAGCCTCGACGATGGTTCGATCGACCTCGTCGTCGGCACGCATGCGGTGTTCCAGGCCGGCGTCGAGTTCCGCGATCTGGCGCTCGCCATCGTCGACGAGCAGCACCGATTCGGCGTGCACCAGCGCCTTGCCTTGTCGGCCAAGGGAGCCGCGACCGACATCCTCGTCATGACGGCGACGCCGATCCCGCGCACGCTGGTGCTGACAGCCTTCGGCGACATGGACGTCTCGAAGCTGCCCGACAAGCCGGCGGGCCGCCAGCCGATCGAGACCCGCACCGTGCCGCTCGAGCGGCTCGATCAGGTCGTCGAACGCATCCGCGCCGCGATCACCGACGGCGCCAAGGCCTATTGGGTCTGCCCGCTGGTCGAGGAATCGGAGGAGGTCGACGCGGCCGCCGCGCAGGACCGCTTCGTCGATCTGGAGCGGACGCTGGGCCCGGTCGTCGGCCTCGTCCACGGCCGGATGAAGGCGGCCGAGAAAGACGAGGCGATGCGGCGCTTCCAGCGCGGCGAGACGCGCGTGCTGGTCGCCACCACCGTGATCGAGGTCGGCGTCGACGTGCCCGATGCGACCATCATGGTGATCGAGCATGCCGAGCGCTTCGGGCTCGCCCAGTTGCACCAGCTGCGCGGCCGCGTCGGCCGCGGCTCCAAGGCGTCGACCTGCCTGCTGCTCTACAAGGGGCCGCTCGGCGAGGTCGCGCATGACCGGCTCGCCATCATGCGCGATACCGAGGACGGCTTCCGGATCGCCGAGGAGGATCTTCGCCTGCGCGGCGAGGGCGAACTGCTCGGCACGCGCCAATCCGGCACGCCCGGCTTCAAGGTCGCCCGCTTCGAGCACCATGCGGCGCTGCTCGAAATCGCCCGCGACGATGCCCGGCTGATCGTCGAGAAGGACCCCGCCCTCACCTCGCCGCGCGGCGCGGCGCTGCGCCTGTTGCTCTACCTCTTCGGCCGCGACGAGGCCATCAAGCTGCTCCGGGCCGGTTGAGGCAAGATGGCGTCGTGATTTCGAGAGCATGCAGGGCTATGGAAATGTCTCCGCCGCCAAAGCAGCAGCTCTAGCATGCGACTTGCCTCCCTCCCTGATCGTGCACTGAACCGGGTTCGTGTGCTCGTCCGCACGGGCGAACCCTCCCTGCTCGTCGTCGCCGCCCTGATCGGCTGCCTCGCCGGCGTGGCGGTTACGATCATGAGCCGCCTGGCGCAATGGCTGCACGTCGTCCTGTTCGCGATCGGCCATGACGACTTCCTGAGCGCCACCGCGACGATCTCGCCACCCTGGCGCGCGCTCGCGACCGCGGGTGGCGGGCTCGTCCTCGGCGTCGTCTATCTGCTTTTCAGGCGATCGCGCCAGATCGTCGATCCGATCGAGGCGAATGCGCTGCATGGTGGCCGCATGTCGCTGCGCGACAGTCTGCGCGTCGCGTTCGAGGCCGTCCTGTCGAACGGTTCCGGCGCCTCGGTCGGCCTCGAGGCCGGCTACACCCAGATCGGCAGCGCCGTGGCGTCGCGCCTCGGGCAGCGCCTGCATCTGCGCCGCGCGGATCTGCGCACCGTTGTCGGCTGCGGCGCCGCTGGCGCCATCGCCGCCGCCTTCAGCGCACCGCTGACCGGCGCGTTCTACGGCTTCGAGCTGATCATCGGCGTCTACAGCGTCGCCAATATCGCGCCGGTGATGGCCGCCGCCATTTCCGGTTTCCTGGTGGCGCAAGGGTTGGGCGCGGCCGCCTACAGCATCGAGGTGCCGAGCACGCTGACGCTCCACGCCGCGGACTATCCCCCCTATCTGATCCTCGGTGTCCTTGCGGGACTGGCGGCGATCGCCATCATGCGGCTGGTCACGCTGGCCGACGTGGCGTTCCAGAAGAGCCGCCTGCCCCGCGCGGTCCGGCCGGCTATCGGCGGGCTCATCATCGGAGCGATGGCCCTCTACACGCCCCAGGTCCTCGCGGCCGGGCACGGCGCCATGCACCTGAACCTCGCGCAGGCGGTGCCCGTCGGCCTGCTGCTGACGGTGCTGATCATGAAGGTCGCCAGCGTCGCGGTATCGCTCGGCTCCGGCTTTCGCGGCGGCATGTTCTTCGCGTCTCTTTTCCTCGGCGCGCTCGTCGGCAAGTTGTTCGCCATCGGAGTGGCTGCCCTCGTCCCCACGGCGAGCATAGACCCGGCCGCCGCTGCGATCGTGGCCATGAGCGCACTGGGCGTCGGCATCGTCGGCGGCCCGCTCACCATGACCTTCCTGGCGCTCGAGGCGACGGGAGATCTCGCCATCACAGGCATCGTGCTCGCGGCATCGATCCTGTCCGCGATCACGGTACGCGAACTCTTCGGCTACTCCTTCTCGACCTGGCGGCTCCACCTGCGGGGCGAGACCATCCGCAGCGCCATCGACATCGGCTGGCTGCGCGGCCTGACGGTCGGGCGCATGATGCGAACGGACGTGCGCACCGTCCTTGCCACCATGCCGGCGGGAGCCTTCCGCAGCCTCTTCCCGCTCGGTTCGACCCAGCGCGTCGTCGTCACGGATCCGGACGGGCGCTATGCGGGAATCGTGCTCGTGGCCGAGATCCATTCCGCGCAGCCCGCGTCCGAAGACGAGACCATCCAGCCTTTCTGCCGGCACGCCGACAAGATGCTCTATCCGAGCATGAGCGCGCAGGCCGCCGCCAAAATCTTCGAGAAGGCCCAGAGCGAGGAACTGGTAGTCGTCGACAACGCCACGGAGCGCCAGGTCGTCGGACTGCTGACCGAGGCGCATCTCTTCCGCCGCTACGCGGAAGAGCTCGACAAAGCCCGCCGCAACCTCGCCGGCGAGAACTGACCGACGCTGCGGTGGCGACACGGCTCACGGCCAATTAATAAGGGCTTTGAAACAGTTTTTTGATATGACAGATCGTAAGCCATACAATCTGGCGGGCATTCTTGTTGCCGCGATGCAACAGCATTTTGAATCAGTTCGGTTACGGTGGATTCAACCTGTTGAGGAATTTTCCATGACCGTTTCCCGCATCGCCCTCTTCGCCGCGACCGCCCTCGCCGCCTCGCCGGCGCTGGCTGCCGACCTGACCTACGAGCCCGCCCCGGTGGCCGCGCCTGTCTCGGTCTACAACTGGACCGGCTTCTATGTCGGCCTCAATGCCGGCTATGGCTGGGGCGACATCGACACGAGCGACAATTCGATGACCACGACCGGCCGGCTCGTCGGCATCGGCCAGGGCACGTTCAATCCGGCCCAGACCTTCGCGGGCGCCGACAGTTCGGCCAGCGTCGACGGTCTGCTCGGCGGCGCCCAGATCGGCTACAACTACCAGGTTGGCACCTGGGTGTTCGGCGCCGAGGCCGACTACCAGGCCTCGGACCTCAAGACGTCGTCGAGCTTCCTCGGCTCCGTCGCCGGTCCCTATTACGAGACCTCGGCCGAGTTGCAGTCGTTCGGCACCGTGCGCGGCCGCATCGGCTATGCGATCGACAACGTTCTGCTCTACGGCACCGGTGGTCTCGCCGTCGGCCAGGCCAAGGCGGGTCTCAGCATCCAGGGCGGCATCCCGGGCGACTTCTCCGGAACGCGCTTCAGCCAGTCGGAAAGCGAGACCATGGTCGGCTTCGCCGTCGGCGCCGGCGCGGAATGGGCGATCGCCAGCAGCAACTGGTCGGTCAAGGCCGAGTATCTCTATACCGACTTCGGCAAGAAGACCTTCGACTTCAACTTCGGCGAAGGCGACACGGCGTCCAGCCGCGGTGACGTCAGCGCCAGCATCGTGCGCGCGGGCCTGAACTACCGCTTCTGAGCACGCTGAACGACAACGAAGCAAAAGGCCCGGTCACCGACCGGGCCTTTTGCTTTGGGCCTTGTTTGATTGAAGCCTTGCTAGGTCGCGTTTTCTTGCCGCGAACCGGTATCCACTTCACTCGAAAACGCTCTAGCTGGAGCGCCGAGTCAGAACCGGCGCGGCGGGCGAAACGGCGGTCCGGCCGGCCGCCTCGCCATAGTCGGGCGACACCAGGCCAGCCGAGATGACGAGCTTCGCCGCCTCCTCGACCGTCATGTCGAGCTCGATCAGCTCGGAACGGCGGACGAACATCATGAATCCTGCCGTCGGTGCCGGCGTCGGCGGCAGGAACACGGTCACCCATTCCTCGCCGTCCGTGCCGATCTTCTGGCGGATCTCGCCCTTGGTCTCGGTGGCGATGAAAACGATCGACCAGACGCCCTTGCGCGGGAATTCGATCAGCGCAGCCTTCTGGAACGACTTGCCGCCCTTGCCGGAAAGGACCGTCTCGAACAGTTGCTTGAGCGCGCTGTAGAGATTGCGGACCAGCGGCGTATGGTTGAGCAGTTGCTCGCCGAGCCGGACCAGCGAGCGGCCGACGAAGTTCGCGGTCAGGAAGCCGAGCAGCGTCAACGCGACGACGGCGACGAAGACGCCGAAGCCGGGCACAGAGAACGGCAGATAGGCGTCGGGGCTGTATTCGAGCGGAATGACCGGCTTCACCCAGCCGTCGATCCATTTGATCAGCGACCAGGTCAGGTAGATCGTGATCGAGATCGGCGCGGCGATCACCAGGCCGGTCAGGAAATAGTTCCGCAGCCGCGTGATCAGCCGGGTGCCGCCCGTTTCGACGACAGGAGGAAGCTCCGGGTCCTGAAAACTCATGTGCCGCCCACGCGTCCGATTCAATCCATGCCAGACGCCATTATGCCGGCTGGGCGGGCGATAGCCAGATCATACTCCGCCGCACATGCCGACTGCCGGGAAATTTGCGCCGGCCGCCCCACGGCGCCTGGGCTACTCGACCGTCACCGACTTGGCGAGGTTGCGGGGCTGGTCGACGTCCGTGCCCATGAAGACGGCCGTGTGATAGGCGAGCAGCTGCACCGGGACCGCATAGACCAGCGGAGCCACGCTCGCCGGCATCTCCGGCAGCACGATCGTCGCCATCGTGTCCATCGCGGCGGCGTCGCGGCCCTTGGCATCGGTGATCAGGATGATCCGCCCGCCGCGCGCCGCGACCTCCTGCATGTTCGAGACCGTCTTCTCGAAGATGTGGTCGTAGGGGGCGATGACGACGACCGGCATCTCCTCGTCGATCAGCGCGATCGGGCCATGCTTCAGCTCGCCCGCGGCGTAGCCCTCGGCATGGATATAGGAGATTTCCTTGAGCTTCAGCGCGCCTTCCAGCGCGATCGGATAGCTGGTGCCACGGCCGAGATAGAGGCAGTGCTTGACCTTGGCGAGGTCGCGCGCCAGCGCCTCGATCTGGTCCTCGAGCTTCAGCGCCTCGTGCATCAGGCGCGGCACCTCGCTCAGCGCCCGCACGAGCGCCCGCTCCTCGTCGGCGGAGAGCACGCCGCGCGCCCGGCCGGCCGCCACAGCCGTTGCCGCCAGCACGGACAGCTGCGCCGTGAACGCCTTGGTCGAGGCGACGCCGATTTCGGGTCCGGCCAGCGTTGGCAGCACGACATCCGCCTCGCGGGCGATCGTCGATTCGCGGACATTGACCACAGCGCCGATCTTCTGGCCCTGGCTCTTCGCATAGCGCAGCGAGGCGAGCGTATCGGCCGTCTCGCCGGACTGGGAGATCACGATCGACAGCCCGTCCTTCGAGAGCGGCTGCTCGCGGTAGCGGAATTCGGAGGCGATATCGATGTCGACCGGCAGGCGCGCGAAGCGCTCGAACCAATATTTGGCGACGAATCCGGCATAGAATGCCGTGCCGCAGGCGGTGATCGACAGCCGGTCGATGGTGCTGAAATCGATGCCCTCGGGCGCCTTGGCGCTGCCGTTCACCAGGTCGAGGTAGCGCGCCAGCGTGTGGCCGACCACCTCCGGCTGCTCGTGCACTTCCTTGACCATGAAGTGACGATGGTTGCCCTTGTCGACCACGTGGGTGGTGCCCTGCAGATGCGTCAGCGGGCGGGTGACGGTGTTGCCGTCCTCGTCATAAATGGTCGCGCCCTCGCGGGTCAGAACCACCCAGTCGCCATCGTTCAGATAGGTGACTTCATCCGTGAACGGGCCGAGCGCGATCGCGTCGGAGCCGAGGAACATCTCATCCGCGCCCCAGCCGACGGCGAGCGGGCTGCCGCGTCGCGCCCCGATCAGGAGATCCTGCTCGCCCTCGAACAGGAAGGCCAGCGAGAAGGCGCCGGTAAGCCGGCCGAGCACCTGCTGGACGGCCTCCTTCGGCGTCATGCCCGCGGCGAGGTTGACCGTGACGAGATGGGCAATGACTTCGGTGTCGGTATCCGACTCGAAACGGCGCCCGGCAGCCTCCATCTCGAGCCGCAGTTCGCGGAAATTCTCGATGATGCCGTTGTGCACGACGGCGAGCCGCTCGGTCGCGTGCGGGTGGGCGTTGCGCTCGGTCGGCGCGCCATGCGTCGCCCAGCGCGTATGGCCGATGCCGGAAAGCCCGGCGCGCGGCGCGGCGTTGAGCTTGGCGTCGAGGTTGCGCAGCTTACCCTCGGCGCGCAGGCGGACCAGATGACCGTCCTCCAGCGTCGCGATGCCGGCGGAATCATAACCGCGATATTCGAGCCGCTTCAGCGCATCCACGAGCAGCGGCGCGACGGGCGTACGACCGAGAATACCGATAATTCCGCACATTCAACAGTTCCCCGGTTGCCGGGCCAGATCGGTCCGGCGCGTCAAAGACAATTCACGAGGCCTCTTAGCGTCTTCCGCCAAGTGACCGAAATCAAATCCTGTTTCGGCTCGTTACCGTTTCGATCAGACGCGTACGCGCTTGGTCTTCGCCTTCATCTCGCGGAAGCGGGCGGCCCAGCCCGGCTTCTCGACCTGCCGGCCGCGCGCGATCGCCAGCGCATCGGGCGCGACGTCCTCGGTGATCACGCTTCCCGAGGCGACATAGCCGCCGTCGCCGATCGTGACCGGCGCGACCAGAACGCTGTTCGATCCGATGAAGGCGCCTTCGCCGATCACCGTCAGCGCCTTGTCGTAGCCGTCATAATTGCCGGTAACGGTGCCCGCGCCGATATTCGCCTCGGCGCCGACCTTGGCGTCGCCGACATAGGTCAGATGGCTGATTTTGGCGCCCGCGCCGACCTCGGCATTCTTGACCTCGACAAAGTTGCCGACCTTGCTCTTCGGACCCAGCTGCGTGCCGGGACGCAGCCGCGCGAACGGGCCGATCTCGGAGCCCTGCTCCAGATGCGCGCCCGTCAGATGCGAATAGGCATGGATCGTCGCCCCTTCGTCCACCTTCACGCCGGGGCCGAAAAAGACATTGGGCTCGATCGTCACGTCGCGACCGAGGACGGTGTCATGCGACAGGAAGACGGTCTCGGGCGCGATCATCGTGACGCCGGCGAGCAGGGCCGCCTGCCGGGCGCGGTCCTGCCAGATGCGCTCGATGCCGGCGAGTTCCGCCCGCGTGTTGACGCCGCCCACCTCGGCCGCATCCGCCTCGATGGCGACGACCTTCAGGCCGCGCCGGTTCGCGACCTCGACCGCGTCGGTGAGATAGTATTCGTGCTTCGCATTGCGATTGTCGATGGCGTCGAGCAGCGTCAGCACGGCCTCGCCGCGGAAGCCCATCAACCCGGCATTGCAGAAGCCGATCCGCCGCTCGTCCTCGGTGGCGTCGCGCTCCTCGCGGATCGCGAGCAGCTGGCCATCCCGCTCGATCAGGCGGCCGTAGCCGGCGGGCGCGTCGGTGCGGAAGCCGAGCACCACGACACCCGCCCCCTTGGCGAGTTCGGCGCGCATCCGAGCCAGCGTCTCGGCCCGCACCAGCGGCGTGTCGCCATAGAGCACCAGCACGTCGTCGGCGGGCTCCTTCAGCGCCGCGCGGGCCGCCAGCACGGCATGCGCCGTGCCGAGGCGTTCGACCTGTTCGAAGACGAGGGCCGAAGGCGCCAGCTTGGCGGCAAACGTTCCGACCGCCTCGGCGCCCTTGCCGACGACGACGGCGAAGCGCCCGATTCCGGCGCCGGTCGCCGTCTTGAGCACGTGGCCGATCATCGGCAGGCCGGCGACGGCATGCATCACCTTCGGCAGCGTCGACCGCATCCGCGTGCCCTCGCCGGCGGCGAGCACGATGGCGAGCGAAGAGCGATCCGGCATGTTTCCTCCGAAAGGGCGGGCGGCTGGTCCACGACTGGCGCAAGCTTTGCGCGATCGCTGCGGCGCCGGTCAAGCGATGATGTTATCGCGAGCGCGCCCGCATCACCCGATCCGGGAGAGCGCGGGGAAGGTTTCGAGCAGCCAGAACGACATGGCGGTCATCTGCCCGGTCAGGAACAGGACGCCTGCGACGATCAGGAAGACGCCCATCACCTTCTCGACCATCGGCATGTAGCGGCGGAAACGCCGGAGCCCGCCGATGAAGCGCTCGGCAAATCCCGCCGCGATCATGAACGGGATGCCGAGGCCGAGCGAGTAGATCGCGAGCAGGCCGGCGCCGCGCCCGACCGTCTCGGTCGAGCCCGCGACGGCCAGGATCGCCGCCAGGACGGGCCCGATGCAGGGCGTCCAGCCGAAAGCGAAGGCAAGCCCGAGCACATAGGCGCCGGCGAGGCCCGCGGGCTGGTTGACGACCTGGACACGCGCCTCGCGCTGCAGGAAGCCGAGCCGGAATACACCGAGGAAATGCAGGCCCATGACGATGATGACGAGGCCGGCGACGATGGAGAGGATCTCCTGCTGCCGCGCCACCATGCGGCCGAGCACCGACGCCGTCGCGCCCAGCAGGACGAACACCGTGGTGAAGCCGAGCACGAAGGCGAGCGATGCGCGCAGCACCATGCCGCGCACGCGGCTGTCCGAGCGGCTCGCGGTCACCTCGTCGAGGCTCAGCCCGGTGACATAGCAGAGATAGGGCGGCACCAGCGGCAGCACGCAGGGCGAAACAAAGGACAGCAGCCCGGCGAACAGGGCGCCCCAGAGCGTGACGTCTGACGACATGGTCTCTCGGTCGTTCTCGCATCAATCGGTCGAGGAACGGCCTCGCGCCATTCTCGTAGCGCCCTTATAGGGCAAAGACCGCGCCGAGACACGCGCCGGCCCACAGCCCTTTCGACGCAGGCGGCTTCGATCGCCATCTCACGCCAGCTTGGCGGCGCGCCGCGCTTCCGCTAATGGGCTTAGGCGAATGCGACCTGCATGCGCCTACGGGAGGACGAGCCTGATGATCGTGAGTTGCGGCGAGGCCCTGATCGACTTTCTGCCGGTCAAGGATGGGAACGGGAATGATTCCTACCAGCCCAAGGTGGGTGGATCCCCCTACAATGTCGCCCTGACGACCGGCCGCCTCGGTATTCCGACCGGGTTTCTCGGGGGCATCTCGACCGACTTCTTCGGCGAGATGCTGGCGGAAGAGCTGGCGCGCAGCCAGGTCAGCCTGAAATATGCCGGCCGTTCGGCCCGCCCGACCACCCTCGCCTTCGTCAGCCTCGCCCATGACGAGCCGCAATACGCCTTCTTCGACGAGAATTCGGCCGGCCGCCTGCACGATCCGGCAGCGCATGAGCCGGTGGGCGACGAGGTGGAAGCGCTGCATTTCGGCTCGATCTCGCTGATCCCCGAGCCGATCGTCGACCGTCTCACGGCCGTCATGGACGCCAATCGCGGCAAGCGGGTCATCTGCTACGATCCCAATGTACGCCCGACGCTGATCCACGACCGCGACGCCTTCACAGCCCGTGTCGAGACCTTCGCCAAGGGCGCCGACATCGTGAAGATCTCCGGCGCGGACCTCGAATGGCTCTATCCCGGCGTCGAGGCGGAGACGGTGGCCGCCGGCTGGCTCGCGGCCGGAGCCGGCCTCGTCGTCGTCACTCGCGGCGGCAATGGGGTGACGGCCTATACGCCCACCGGCTCGGTGTTCAGCCCCGTGGTGCCTGTCACCATCGCCGACACCGTCGGCGCCGGCGACAGCTTCACCGGCGGCCTGCTGGCGCGCTTGTCCGAGAAGGGCCTGCTGAGCATCGACGGCGTGCGCGCCATCGACCACGCCGCCCTCAGGGAGGCGCTCGATTTCGCCAACCGGGTCGCCGCGATCACCTGCTCGCGCGCCGGCGCCAATCCGCCATGGCGCCACGAACTCGCCGCCTGAACCGGCCAGACTTCCTCCCCAACGCCTTCGATTCGGGGAGGAAGCCATGCCGGTGCGACCAGGCCAGATCGTCATCCTGAACGGCGCGCCGCGATCCGGTAAATCCAGCATCGCGGCGGCCATCCAGAGCCTGTTCGACGGCCCATGGATGAATCTCGGCGTCGACGCCTCTGTCGACGCCGTCACGCCGGAGCGCTATCGGCCCGGCATCGGCCTCCGGCCGGGCGGCGAGCGTCCTGACCTCGAAGAACTGATCCCGCGCCTCTACGCCGCCCTCTACGAATCGGTGGCCGCGCACAGCCGGCTCGGCCTCGACGTCGTCGTCGATGTCGGCCATCACGACAGCTATTCGAGGCCGCTGCACATCCTGCCGGACTGCGCCCGGCGTCTTGCCGGCCTGCCGGTTCTGTTCGTCGGCGTCCGTTGTCCCGTCGAGGTCATCATGGACCGGCGCAACCGGGGCCAGGCCGGCCGCGAAGGTTATTATGCCGTCGGCACGAAGGATGTGGTGGTCCCGGCCCCGGTGCAGCGATGGCAGGATGAGGTCCATCGCCCCGGGATCTACGATCTGGAGATCGACACATCTCGGTTCGATCCGGCCGAGTGCGCGGCGCTGATCCGGCAGAAGCTGAACGAGCATGACGAAGCGCCGTCCGCGTTCTCGCGGCTGGCGGCCATGGCGACGCAGCTCACACAAAGCTGATGCGCTTCGTGACACTTTTCCGCCTTTTCACGCGTAAGAGAGGGGCAGCCTACAGCATGAGGTCTCGATGAACCGCTCCGAAGCCGCGAACCAGCGCCCTTACCCATGGCAGGATCGCAAAGGCGACTTCTCGCCGCTCAAGGCCTTCGTCTTCGTCGGCGTGTTCCTGCCCGGCCTGTGGCTGATCGCCCGCGCGGCGATGGGCACCCTCGGCCCGCGCCAGATGATCGAAATCAACCACCAGGCCGGCCTCTGGGCGATCCGCTTCCTGCTGCTGACGCTGGCCGTGACACCACTTCGCCATGTCTGGCGCTGGCCTGAACTGGTCTTCGTGCGCCGCACCCTCGGCAACGCCGCCTTCGCCTATGTCGTGATCCACCTCGTCGCCTATGCCGGCGATCTCGCCTGGGACATCCCGAAGGTGGTCTCGGAGCTGTTCGCCCGGGTCTACCTGACGATCGGCCTGATGGTGCTGATCATGCTGCTTCCGCTGGCGGCGACCTCGACCAACGGCATGATGAAACGCCTCGGCGGTCTCAACTGGCGGCGGCTGCACCGGCTAGTCTATCCGATCATCGCGCTCGCGGCGCTGCATTTCTTCCTGCAATCGAAGCTTGGCGTCACCGAGCCCATCGTCGTCGCGGCCGTCGCGGCGTGGCTGCTGGTCTGGCGCGCGCTCGCCGCCTGGCTCGGCGAAACGCGCATGGCAACGCTCGCCGCCACGCTGGGCCTCGGCATCGCCGTCACCATCGCCACGGCCTTCAGCGAGGCGCTCTACTACTACCTGAAGATCGGGGTCTCGCTCGACCGCGTACTGCCAACGAACTTCAACCCCGCCGCCGGCATCCGCCCGGCCTGGATCGTGGGCGGGATCGTTCTCGCGGTCATGGCGGTCGCAATCGTCCGCCGCCTGCTGCCGGAGCGGAATTCCAAGCGCCCCGCCCGCCAGCGCCGGGCTGTCCCCAGCGCGCATGGGGAAGGACAGCCTTCGCCGCAGGAAACGTCCGCCTAGAGCCGCTCAGCGTTTCATGGAAACGCCGAACGGCTCCAGCGCCTTGTTTCGTCGCCTTTTCTTCACGCGAACCGGCATCCACTTCGCTCGAAAACGCTCCAGGTTCCGCCGCTCAGGCCTGCTCGTCATCGCCCGGAATACGCTCCCGGACGAGCGCCGCCATGTCGACCGCGTCGGGCCGATCGCGCATCAGTCCCTCAACCACGCCGTGGCGGTCGGGCAGCGTGCGGTTCTGGCTGACCTTCCACTTGCCTTCAACGCGCGCGATCGGGATTTCCAGCCCGACGATGCCCTTGAGCTGTCCGGCGACGAATGGCGCAGGCGCGTCGTCGACGCGCCAGGGCGCCTGCCGGTCACGCTCGCTGGTGTCCGTGAGTTCGCCGACCTGCCGGCGCAGCCAGTCCGGATCATCGATCACGCGCGGCGTGCCCCAGGCATGCACGGTCGCGTAGTTCCAGGTCGGCACGACCTTGTGGTTCTCGGCCTTCGATACGTACCAGCTCGGCGTCACATAGGCGTTCGGGCCCTGGAACAGGACCATGGCCTCGGCACCCTCGCGCAGCGCCGCCAGCTGATCATTGGCCTTCGCCAGATGGGCGCGCAGGAGCCCCTTCTCGGCGCCCTCGGGATCGATCAGGAACGGAACCAGATTGGCCATCAGCCCGCCCTTGCCGGCCGTCACCAGCATGGCGAGCGGATGGGCACGCATCAGCGCGTGCATGACCTCGATGCGGTCTTCCCGGAAGAACGGGGGCTGGTACACGGTCTGCCTCTTTCCAGAGCGATTTCAAGCGAAGCGGGTACCGGTTCCCGTGCAGAAAGCGGGGCCGGACCAAGCGCGGCCGATCCTGCCAGCCGCGCGCCGGTCCCTGCAAGCCCGCTCAGACGGCGTCGTTGAAACGATAGTCGTGCGCGCCGCCATTCGGGTCGATGACCGTCCCGTCCTCGCCCACATAGGCCGGACCGACGGGCACCTTGCCATAGCCGCCGGGGATGTCGAGCACATAGGTCGGCTGGGCGAGGCCCGACAGGCGGCCGCGCAGCGCGCGCATCAGCGCCTGCCCCTCGGTGATCGAGGTGCGGAAATGGCTGGTGCCGGGCGCCAGATCACCATGATGCAGGTAGTAGGGCTTCACGCGGCACTCGACGAACCCGCGCATCAGCGCCGCCATCGTTTCCGGGTCGTCATTGATGCCCTTGAGCAGAACCGTCTGGCTGACGAGCGCTATTCCGGCGTCGGCGAGCCGCGCCAGTGCCGCCCGGGCCTCCGCCGTCAGCTCGCGGGGATGGTTGGCATGGATCGCGACATAGACGGTCTTGCCCGTCTGGCGGAGCGCCGCTACCAGTTCCGGCGTGATGCGGACGGGATCGACGACCGGCACGCGGGTGTGAAAGCGCAGGATCCTGACGTGCTCGATGGCACGGAAGCGCTCGAGCAGCTCCGCCAGCCGACGCGGCGCGATCACCAGTGGGTCGCCGCCGGTGAAGACAACCTCCCAGATTTCCGGACGCGCCCGTACATAGGCCAGCGCCCGCTCCAGCTCATTCGCGCCGAGCATGGTCGGGCCGCCCGGTCCCACGGTCTCGCGCCGGAAGCAGAAGCGGCAATAGACGGCGCAAACATGCACGAGCTTCAGCAGCACGCGGTCGGGATAGCGATGCACCAGGCCCGGCACAGGGCTGTGTGCGTCGTCGCCGATCGGGTCGGCGCGCTCCTCGGGCAGCGTCGTCAGCTCGGCGGTCGTCGGCACGAACTGCGCGGCAATGGGATCGGTGGGATCGGCCGGATCGATCAACCCGGCGACCGCCGGCGTCACCGCCACGGCATAGCGCTCGGCGACACGCTCCAGTCCCGTCCGGGCCGACGCGGGCACGAGCCCGGCCTCGACCAGGGCTGCGGGCGAGCGCAGGGTCAGGGACTTCTCGAGCGGAACGACGGGTGAGCGCGGCATGGCCGCCCTCTTTCGATCATTCGGAAGCCGGTGTCCAGATCACGGCGTCAATCCGGGGCGCCCCGGTCGCGAGCATCACGAGCCTGTCGAAGCCGAGGGCGATGCCGGAGGCCGGCGGCATGATGGCGAGCGCGGCGAGGAAATCCTCGTCCAGCGGATAGCGCTCGCCATAGAGGCGCTCCTTCTCGTCCATGTCCACGATAAAGCGGCGACGCTGCTCAACCGGATCGGTCAGCTCGCCGAAGCCGTTGGCAAGCTCGACGCCGCAGCAATAGAGCTCGAAGCGCTCCGCCACGCGCGGATCGGACGGCTTGGGCCGTGCCAGCGCCGCCTCGGCGACGGGGTAATCGCACAGAATCGTCGGGCGGCCCTGTCCCAATCGCGGCTCGACCTTTTCCGAGATGATACGACTGAAGATATCGCTCCAGCTGTCGTCGAAGGCGATCCGGATGCCCGTCGCGCTCGCCTGCGCCGCCAGCGCATCGCGATCAGAATCGCCATTGACCGCGATCGTCGCGAGCAGGTCGATGCCGGCATGCCGCAGGAAGGCATCGGCCACGGTCACGCGCTCCGGTTCCGCGAATGCATCCGCCTCGGAGCCGCGATGAATAAAGCGCCGGACGCCCGCCGCCTCGGCGGCACGGACGAGCAGCGCGGCGCAATCCTCCATCAGCGCTTCATAGGGCGCGCGGGCGCGGTACCATTCAAGCATCGTGAACTCGCAGGCATGCCGGGGCCCGAGCTCGCGATTCCGAAACACGGGGCCGAGCGTGTAGATGCGCTCCTCGCCCGCCGCCAGCAGCTTCTTCGCCGCGAATTCCGGCGAGGTATGCAGATAGAGCGGCCTGCGCTCGCCATCGGGAAAGACCCGTTCCGTGGCGAAGGCGTGCAGATGCGCCTCGTTGCCCGGCGAGACCTGGAGAATCCCACACTCGACCTCAAGAAAGTCGCGAGCACGGAACCAGTCGTGCACGGCCGCCTTGATGTGCCCGCGCTTCAGGAGCAGGGCGCGGCGATCGGCATGCACATGGGGCGACCACCAGGGTGACGCGCGGGTCATTGTCACGGTTCTCCTGACATCAAGACGGGGCCAGCCGGGCCGCCCCGTAGAATTTCGACTGGCGCGAACGAGCGGAATCGCTATGGTGCGCGCCATTATCGCGCCCTTGTACGGGCGCCGACGCCAATCTGAGGATTAATTCGTGAAGGTTATCGCCAGCCAGGTCCGCAAGGGCAACATTCTCGAGATCGATGGCAAGCTCTACTCCGTGCTCATCGCCGAGAGCTTCCACCCCGGCAAGGGAACGCCGACCACGCAGATCGACATGCGCGGTCTGGCCGACGGCGTGAAGATCTCGAACCGCTACAAGACGACCGAGCAGGTCGAGCGCGCTTTCGTCGAGGATCGGGACTTCTCCTACCTGTTCCAGGATGGCGAAGGCTTCACCTTCATGAACACCGAGAACTACGAGCAGCTGATCGTTTCGCCTGCCGTTGTCGGCGATGCGGCTCCCTATCTTCAGGAAGGCATGGTCGTCCGCCTGTCGATCTTCGAGGAGCAGGCGGTCGGCATCGTCCTGCCGCAGCGCATGACGCTCGAGGTCGTCGAGACCGAGCCGACGACCAAGGGCCAGACCGCCTCGTCGTCCTACAAGCCCGCGATCCTGTCGAACGGCGTCCGCACCTCGGTGCCGCCGCATATCGGCCCCGGCACGCGAATCGTCGTGCTCACCGAGGACGGTTCCTACGTCGAGCGCGCCAAGGACTGATCACCGTTCCTTCCTCGGAATGAGGCGAAAGAGCGTTTTGGCACCGGACCGTGTCCGGCGCCTTTTCTTTTGGCTCTCCCGCTTGGATCCGCGGAACTCGGACGAGCCAGGCCCCGCGGCGCCCATCGACTTGGCGCAATCCGGCGAACTCACGCACCCGCCCTCAAAAACTGCCGATGGTGCTGCTTTCAATCTGGAATAGGTCAGAAAAAAGCGACTGAGATATTAGATCGCCACGGCGATAACTGAGTTGATCAAAATATAGTTCAACTCGTCTATTGACTTGATTGCCCGTTCTCCGCGAGTCTGGTTGCGGGTCGGACTGGGGGGTCCTGCGCGCATCGTCGAAACCATTCGACCTGCGCCGCGTGGACGCTTCGGGGCGCGGTGGGCAATGACATGATGATCGGCATCCTGGTTCTGGGAGTTGGCGCGCTTTTCTTCGCTGCGATCGGCATTTTATCGACCGGCATCGCGCAGGCCTTCCCGCTCTATTCCCTGTGTCTAGTCATCAGCGTGACGATGTTGCTGGCATTGGGCTTCCTGCTCTGGAGGGGGCAGTTGCGGCTCCGACGCGCACTCGGCCGCTCCTACCGAAAGCAGCGTCAGCTCAACGCCAACGCCCGGACCGATTCGCTGACCGGGCTCCCCAATCGCGCCGCGTTCATCCGTGCCCTCGAAGGCGCGCTCGCCCGGAGACGCCAGGGGGGACCGTCCGTCGTGGTCCTGCTGGTCAACCTGGACCGGTTCAAGGCGGTCAATGACACCCATGGCCATTCCGCTGGCGACGCGGTGCTGCTGGAGACGGCACGGCGGCTCGGCAGTTTCAAGGACAGACATGCGTCCATCGCGCGGCTGGGCGGCGATGAGTTCGCCGTCATGCTGCAAGACGACTGTATCGCGATCGCCGAACGCGTCGGCCGTCGCCTGCTCGACAGCCTGAGCGCGCCGATCCCCATCGCGAACGGATTTGTCCGTCTCGGCGCGACGATCGGGCTGGCCATCTCTGGCGACGGGGCCGACACGGCCCAGACGCTCCTGCGCGCCGCCGACCTTGCGCTCGACGAGGCGAAGGACCACGCCCGGGGAACCGTTCGTGCCTACCAGGCCGGCATCGATCTGCTGGTAAAGGAACGCAGCCTCCTCGAGGTCGACCTGCGCCGCGCCATGGAAGCCGGCGAGATCGTTCCCTACTACCAGCCACTCATCGCCCTCGACGGCGACCAGCTCATCGGTTTCGAGGTTCTGGCCCGCTGGCAGCATCCCAAGCGCGGCATCATCCCGCCGACGGCCTTCATCCCGCTTGCCGAGAAATCCGGACGCATCGGCGAAATGTTCGACATGCTGCTGACGCGCGCCTGCGCTGACGCGCGCAACTGGCCGGCGGATCTGCGGCTTGCCGTCAACATTTCGCCGACACAGTTCGCCGATCCCGAAATGGCCTCGCGCGTTCTCTCCATCCTCGGCAAGGCGAACTTCTCGCCGGCCCGGCTTGAGCTCGAGATCACCGAAAGCACCCTCCTGGACGAGGTGTCGTCGGCGCGCGTCATCCTGAACACGTTGCGCCAGGCCGGCGTTTCCGTGGCCCTCGACGACTTCGGCACGGGCTATTCAAGCTTGCGGCATCTGAACGATCTGCCGGTCGACCGGCTGAAGATCGACCGCGATTTCGTCGCCAGCGCCCAGCGCAACGACGAGGATTGGCGGCTGATCCGCGCGATCCTGCAACTGGCAGGCACGTTCAATCTGGCCACCACGGCCGAGGGGATCGAGGCGCCGGAGATGCTGACGACCTTGCGCGACCTCGGCTGCGATATCGGCCAGGGCTATCTGTTCGGCCGGCCCGTATCGGCTGAGCAGACAAGCCTCTGGCTGCAGCAGCGCCCGCCACTGCGCGCCCTCGCCTCCTGACGAAACCGCCGGGCCCGCCGCGGATAAGACGCAATTGGGGCCGAGCAGAAGCACCAGCAGCGGCCAGAACGGATTTCGCACCATGAGACAGCAGCCCCTCAACCAGCGCCTGCGCATCCATCTGATCCAGGCCGGGGCCACCATCGCGGCCGCGGCGCTGCTGCTCGCGCGCCCCGTATTGGACGGCCAGACTCACGAGCTGATCGAGATGGCCGGATTTGGGCTGGTCCTCATCTGCGTCGCGGGCCGCATGTGGAGCATTCTCTACATAGGCGCGCGCAAGAACCGCGATCTGACGACGCTCGGCCCCTATTCGATGACGCGCAACCCGCTCTACCTGTTCTCGACCATCGGGGCGGTCGGGGTGGGGCTGATCTATGGCTCGCTGACGGTCGCGGCGCTGCTGGGGGCGCTCAGCTATCTCGCCTTCCTGGTCACGGCCCGGAAGGAGGCCGATCACCTGCAACACCTGTTCGGCGCGCGCTATGAAGCCTATGCGGCGCGGACGCCGCTCTTCTGGCCGAATCCGGCGCTCTATCACGATACCGCCGAGATGGCGTTTTCGCCCGATGCGCTCCGGCGCACCTTCCTCGACGGGCTTCTCTTTCTCGCGATCTTTCCGGCGATGGAGTTTCTCGAATACCTGCAGTCGAGCCAGCTGCTGCCCACGCTGTTCCGCTTCTTCTAGCCGGCCGCCGATCCACACGTCCTGATGGCCGGGGCATCGCTGCACTGTGGGACCAAGACAACCCACAGGTCAGAAATATGCGACCAATCAGACGCTTAGTGTGAACTTTGTTCGGATTCCATTGCATTCCCCTGCGTCGCGCGGCACATTGCCTAGCGTCAACAGCCTAAGGGGGCATTATCATGAAGAAGTCTTACGAGAAGCCGGTGCTCGACAAATCGGCGCTGCTGCAGCGCATCGCCGCCGAGCCGATTCTGAGCGGCCGGGTTACCTAACTGGACGGGGCCCGCCGGCGTTTCGACGCCGGCGGGCCTGCCAGTCTCCGGCGGCTCTCGCGCTGCCGCCTCTCCGGGGACTCATGAGCCTCCCCCGCGCCCTCGACACACATACTGCTGAAGCCGACCTCGTCATCCCGGAAAGCGGCGCCGCATCCAGACAGGCCATGGACGGAATTCGAGGCGTGACGCTGCCGCCGGATTCGGGGCCGGCCTTCCAGAGCGAAACTGTGTATTCGATAGATTGGCGACCCCGGCTGGGCTCGAACCAGCGACCTGCCGCTTAGAAGGCAAGGGGTGGATATGGATATTCAACAGGCATTCCGAAATGTTCCCGTTTCACCCCACAACGGGAACATTGATGAATTTCAATTGTTCGGAATGATCGACTACAGCTTCAGCGCCTTGATCGCCGCCTCGAGCTCCCACCGCGCGCCACGCAACCACACCCCTTCCGGCTGACGCGACTCGATCGCCTGCAGGGTCGCCTTCGGCAGAGCCTTTCGTACCTCCGCCTGCAGCTTGTCGGCATCTTGATCCGTCAGGAAGACGCAGTAGGACGTCCATCCTCGAACATCGAGCGCCAGATCGCGCGACTTGAAGTCCTGCTCTTCGGCGACCAGGTCTTTGCCTTCGATGAAGGTGCGGCGGGTGATTTCGGGCATAGGATCTCCTGCGGTTACCCGCGTCCTATCCGATTCCCGATGGTCGAGAAGACAGACCATTCGCCCCAGGCGCTTGCGGCGCGGGCAGCGGCCCGGCGGCGATGAACAGCCGGAGGAGCATCCACCACATGAGGACGCTCAAGGCGATCAACCCCGCCCAGACAATCACCCGCAGCACAGCACTTCGCCAGGCGGCCTCATCCATGCTTCGTTCTCCCAGCCCGGCGCGAGCCTATCGGGGAGATCGAGAGGCTTCAACCAGAGGCCGATTGACTCTGGTGCGCATGAGAACAAAATAGGAACATAAACCCAAAGGAGACCGTCATGGGGCGCGCCGCCGAGATCATGGATGCCGAACAGCAGGCGCTCGACAAGCGCGTCGACAGCCTGCTCGCGGCCCACAACGGCGACGCGCGCGCCACCATCGAAACCCTGCTGCTCACCGCGGACAACCGCGCGACGCGGACCTCGTTCGGATATGTACGCGGACGGCTGCCGACGCCTCAGAGGAAAGCATGAGTGTCGAAACGCTGGGCGAAGCGCATCGTGCCGGATGGAAGGCCACAGCCCAATGCCTCGGCCGTGACGCCAGGGCCAAGAAGGGCTCGCGCCCCTGTCCCCACAAGATCGATCTCGATATGCCAACCCTGGTCTGGACGCGCGGCAAGGACTTTCCGCTTGCGATGCTGGCCGAACGGCTCAAATGCCCGGCCTGCAACTGCCGCAGGATGCTGGTCTATTTCAGCATGCCCGGATCCAACGGCTTCGCGACGATGGCTGGCTAGCACGCGCTCGTGGAATCTCGAACCAACGGAGGTGCGCCATGAGCAGGCACCGGGGCAGCATGTCGGATGCGCTCTTCGACAGGATCTGGCCGTTCTACGTGCCGATCCCGAGCGACATCGCAAGGGCGCGGCCAGAAATCGCGCGCGAAGCGGCGCAGCTGGGTGCTGCCCCTGAGCAGCGAAGCATCGCATTCAACGACAGGTGGCATACCTGCTACTGCTTCGGCACGCCTGAAGCGGCCGAAGCCTTTGCGAACAAGCATGGAGCCGAGATCCGCGACGCCAGGAGGAGGATCAACAAGGCTGTGTGGCAGGTCTGGGAGGAGGCACCGCGGCCCTCGAAAATGCAAGGCCAGCGCGGATAGAGCCAACCTGCGGCTACCAGCCAGACTAACGTGATGTTCGACCTGCCGCCCCAACGGGCGAGGCATAGCCGAAGCCGTCACGGCGACGCTTCGGTATCGGTCGCGCCTGCCCCCTTCAGCTCTTCGGCAATCCGAGTCTTGGACGCGTGCGAAATGGCAATGGCATCCACGATCCCCTTGGCCAATTGCATCTCTCCAATGTCGGTCGCACGCTTGCCAAGTTGAAACAATTCGCTGGCAATTCTCTCAAGTTCGACAATGCGATGCGGCATCTGACCCTCCCACGGCGCGCCCGAATATGCTCCAATGACGGGAGATCGCAAGCCATCACCCCAGCCGCATCACCTTCGCGACCAGCTCCTGCCACATCCAGGCGACACCGGCGCCGACGAAGCTGCCGGCGATGCCCGCGACGAACAGCGCGCCGACACCGCGCTGCTTCCAGATCCGCACCTCGGTGACGGTCGGCATGACATCGTCCCGGAGCGACTTGTCGACCCCGGCCACCCTCCCCTCGAGGTGATCGAGCCGGCGCTCGATCTCGCCGGTGGTGTCGAGCATGTCGTCGAGCCGGCGGTGCACGTTCGATCGATGATTGTCCGCCTTGAGGTCGGACGAGGCGAGCGCCCTTTCCATCCGCTCGACGGTCGCCGTCAGCCCGCCGAGCGTGCGGTTAATCTCGTGAAGACTGCCGTCCATCAGCCCCGCTCCTTCCAGCCGCAGGCCCTGGTGCCGTGGCGGTTATGCTTCAGGATCTGCTCGGTCGTCCCGTCCGTCAGCACGTCATGGACGGACGGTCGGATCGCCGCGGAGACGTCGCAGAAGTCACCGCTTCGGCTTGTCGCGCATCCAGCCATCAAGCTCACGCCGGCGAGCGCCAGCATCCATCCGGTCGACCGCTTCATCGCTGGCCCTCCTGTTCGAAATGCCCTTGAGCCGGTCGGCCGCGTCGCTCGCGCGCTGCTGCGCGCGGCCCATGGCCAACGCCTGCAGGAAGGCGGCGCCGGCGATGACGACGATGGCCAGCGCGCCGGCGGCGAACCGGCCGGCACGCGTGCCGAGGAACCACGCCCACAGCGCGCTCATGCCGCCGCCTCGGCTTCCTTGACGCCCCGCCAGTAGCGGAGGCCGACGAAGATTGCGCCTGCCACGATGACGGCGGCGACAGCCCAGGCGATGGGGCCATTGAGACCGGAGAGCGCCGACAGCACGCCGGTTCCGGCGGTCACCGTGGTGGCGATCACGGCCGGATCGGTCAGCGGCTTCGCCGGTGGCGGAACGGCCTTGGCCGACATGGCGTCCGCAACCAGGCGGTCTGCCGGCGACCTCGTCGGCTCGATCTCCGGAGCCGGGGCCGAAGGCTTCGCGGCCGCCGCGAGCGCCAGCGAATGGCCGATGACGCCCGGCTGCGCCTTCCACTGCCCTTTCGGGTCCTTGCCGGTGATCCGGATCGTCCAGCCGCGGCCGTTGGCGACGAAGCCCTGCGGCCCCTTGATGCCGCGCAGGAAGGCCATGTAGGCGTCGCAATAGGCGCGGATCAGGTTCTCGACCGGACCGTAGCGGCGCACCGCGTCGAAGGTCTGCACGCCGACGATGCCGTCGGCCGGCACGCCGACCAGCTGCTGCAGGAGCCGCACGGCCTTGGCCGGGCCGGACATGACGCCGGAAGTGAACACGGCATAGTCGAGGCCGGCCGGCAGCAGGTCGCCGCCGCTCTGCGTCCAATAGCTCTTGCGATAGATCGCCTCGGCCCGCGCGAGCGTGAGGTTCCGCACGTCGTCGATCGAGGCCGGTCGGCCGAGATCCGCGCTCAGCGTCCGCTGCGTGATGCCGTATTTCGTCGGGCCGCCCGCGTCCGTCTTGCGGTTCACATAGCCGCCCTCGTCGCCGAACATGAGGGTAAGAGCCTGGGGAAGGGTTTCACGCATGGGATCGCTCCCCGCGCATGGGCAGGCTGTGCATGGTTGCCTCCAAATGAGATCAGGATGGGGAACAGGCAGTGACAAGCGGCGTTGAGACATTGGAACGGCCGTCCCGCCGTTCCGGGTCATGCGAAGAGATCCTGCCCGCCTCACGAGGCGGGCTTTTTTTAGCGGCGGGCGCGGAACCATTCGCCCTGAAGGGCACTTGATTTCGGATCGAGGGTGTCCAGCCTTCCCCCTGGATTAGACGCGACCCTCGACGAATGGCCCGCCGGTCCGCCCTGATCGGCGGGCTTTCTGTTGACCCGGCAGGCGGAACGCAAGCGGCCAGCTCGAGTTGATTTGCGGACGGTGTTCTGGGCCAGTCGCCACGATGAAAGCGATCGGCCGCGCACGTTAGTTCGCGAAGGGATTCCCAATGGAAAAGCTGACGATTGAAATCATCGCGAAGGGTGAAGGCTGGATCGTCCAGCACGCCGAAGCCAACGAGGTGGTCTATTTGACCAAAGAGTCCGCCTTCCAGGGGGCGATTGCCGTCATCGACACAGCAATGGCGGAAGGCAGGGCCATCGAACTCCGAATTCCCGGCGGCCCGGGGCGGTTCGACTGAACGACACGGCACTCACAAACGCACCCACCTCACATCATCATGAGGTTCCACAATGGCATCCCGACGAAACAAGACCCAGAAATCCGTCGCCGAATTGGAGCGGCAGGATGCTCGAGGACAGTTCCATCGCGGCAAGAAGGGCAGCACCAACAGCGGCCTTGTCAGCGCCGAGCCCCGCGTACTGGGGGATGGCGAACAAGAGGCGTCCGACTGGAATGAAGGCGAGGAACATCAGCGCGACATCTCCTTGCCCAAGCGAGAGATGTAGACACGTTCTCCGCAACCTATGACGACCGGAACGTAGATGCGAAGCCTGACGATCTGTCAGGCTCCCATACGTCAACGTCTAGAAAAGGGGACTGAGAATGAAGAAGACCTACGAGAAGCCGGCGCTCTCCAAGGGCGCCCAGCTGCAGGCCATCGCTGCCGCCGTCTACAGCCACGATCCGATCTGATCGACAGCCGCCGGCGGTGCCCCCGCCGGCGGATCTATTCCGGCGCCATAATCACTTCAGACATCGCAACGCGAGGCCGATCGCGGTGGCGGAGCCGCTGTTCGCAATCGTCAGATTTCTGTTCGACGACGGCTGGTTCATAAACTCATAGCTTGCAACAAGCGTATTGGAGGAAACGCCAATTTGCGTGCCATTTGTGATTACGGTCCCCCCCAACGTCGGGTTGTTGACGTTACTCCCGGTACTCCCCAGAATAAGCAATGGCTGGGTAAACTCGGTCGTTAAAGTCAATGACGCAGAAGCCCCGGAACCAGAAGCCCCGCCGCTAGAATCAGACGCAGATTCAGCAAGAGCCGATAGCGGGGAACTTGGCCGGAATACTGCAAAGATCTTTCTAGCTGCGCTCCCTGCTGTGCCGGTAATAGTCGCTCCGGCGTCTGACTCTGTTAGGATTTTGTATTCGATCGAGGACCGGAGTGCGGAAATAGAAGTAGTGGTTGTAGTCGGGCCCGGAGTAAACCCGGACGGCGTAACTCTGGTTGGTGGAGTGCTGATACCCACGGACATTTGGAACAGCACGCCAATATCGCCATCCTCCAACCCGGATGGAAGCGTGATGGCCGCAGAAGTGGATGTCGAGCTGCCGACAAAGGCAATCTCGATTGGCTCCTCGACATCGACACCGACACCAAACCCGTCGAGATGATTGACCTGCAGCATCAGGCGTCACCCTCGGCCATGATGACCTCGGGATCGAGGCCGACCAGGCCGAGCACATGAAGCGTGTCCGGGTCGTCGAAATAGACCTCCGGATAGTCGTGCGAGATCCAGCGCACGAAGAGCGACCAGTCCGAAGTCAGGATCTGCATCACCTCGGCGAGCTTGCCGGGATAGCGATTGACCCTGGTCTCGACGACGGATTTCCGGACCATCCGCCGCGGCGGGGGAATGGAGGCGGGATCGACCACCCCCCGCCGGACATAGTTCGCCAGCACCGTGTCGCCCAGTGGCTCGCCGGTCTCGACGACGACTGGCAGCCAGAGCCAGCCCGGCTTGGTTCCCGTCGTCGGATCGATGGTCCGGTCCGACTGGACGCGATCGATCTGCCCCTCGGGGCTCACCAGAGCATAGTCGGTCATGCGTCGTTGCCCGCGTTGTAGGAAATCATCAGCTTGATGCCGATCAGGATGGCGTCGCCAGCCAAATTGTCGGAGGCGACGACGCGCGAGACCTCGAACACGACAAGATCGTTCTCGGCCGGCGTGTTGCCGATCGTGATGGCGGCGCTGGCCGGCCCGATATGCAGGTCGTTCTGCGCCTCAAAGGTGTCGGTCGAGGTCTGCACCGTGCCGAAGGCACCGTTGATCGCGTCGCTGTCGCCGAGCGCACGACCGGCGAGCGACCAGACGACCGTCTGTGTCGATGCCCCGCCGGCGTTCGTCCAATAGGGAATGAAGGTGACCGCCCCCTCGTCCCAGCCCTTCGGCATGGCGACGGAGAAATGCGCGTATTCCTGCGTCGTCGTGTCGAAGTCGAGCGTCGGGATGGTGATGTCGTTCGAGCCGGAGTCATAGGTGCCCCTGCCCGCCCCGCTCGTCGCGCGCGGCGTCATGGCAGCCGCCGGGATCCAGACGGTCTGTGGCCCGATCGGCAGATGTTCGGCGAGCGGAGAAATGAAGAACTGCGCCGCCGAGGTGACATTCAGCAGCGAGCCGGTCGTCGACTTGACCAACGTGCGCGCTACGGCCGTGCCGCTGGCGGCATAGGTCCCGATGCCCCATTCGGTATCCGCCCCCTGCTCGATCACATAGGGGAAGGTGTCGCCATTGATGGCGCCGGCCTGGGCGAGGGTCTGGTATCCGCCCTTGGCCGCGTCCGCGACGGCCGCGCCCAGCGTGATGTTGCCGGTGCCGCCCGCGGTGATGGTCATGCGCACGCGGTCGAACAGCTTGAAGGCCATGCTTCACCTCAGTTGTAGAATTCTTTCCAGACGCCATCGCGGCCGATCCAGCCGAGCGAGACGGGCTTCCATGCGCCTTCATGGGAGGCGAAGATCTGCGACAACTCCCACTCGCCGGAGCGCTGCACATACAGTCCGCCGACACCGCCAACCTTCGGGGCGCCAAAGACCGGCGGAGCGCCTACCAAGCCATCGGCGATGAGTTGATGCGTCTGACCGAGGGCCAGCTGCGCCACCGCCGGCGCGGCCGCGATCGGCGAAGCGGCGATGAGGGCGTGCAACTGGCCCAGCATGGGCTGGCCGACGACCGGGGTGACCCCCGAGATCCCCGCCGCGACCAGGACATGCACCTGACCCACAGCAGGCGTGCCGATGACTGGCGCCGCGCCGGCGAGCCCCGTCGCCTCGAGATGATGGGCCTGACCGACCGAAGGCATGCCGAGGTCAGGAGCGCCGCCCGCGATGCCGACCGCCTCGAGCTGATGGATCTGCCCGAAGCTGGCGGAGCCGATCTCCGGAGCGGCTCCCTGCAGCCCGTTCGCTGCAAGGACGTGCACCTGGCCGAGCGCGGGCACGCCGATGTCGGGCGCCGCTCCGATCAGGCCATCGGCCACGAGCTCGAAGAGGAGGCCGAACGTCGGCACGCCGATATCCGGCACGCCCCCAACCAACCCATCGGCCAGCAGCGCATGCACCTGGCTGAAGGCAGGTGAGCCGACGTCCGGCGGCCCGGTCGTGATCGGCTCGGCCACCAGGGCATGGATCTGACCGAGCACCGGCGTGCCGATTTCGGGCGGAAGGCCGGTGAGGCCGGCCGCGATCAGGCCATAGCCCGCCTCGCCGACGACAGGCGCCCCCAGAACCGGGGGGGCGCCTGCGACCCCAATCGCCTCGAGGATATGGATCTGGCCGACATCCGGCGACTGGACGTTCGGCGTCTGCCCGACAAGGCCGTCCGCCACCAGGTGGTGCAGCTGGCCGAGGACCGGCGCACCGAGATCGGGCGCTGCACCAGCGAGGCCGTCGGCCAGCAGCCCGTGCGACTGTGCGAGAGCCGGCGCGCCAAGATCCGGGGCTCCGCCAGAAAGTGCACTCGCGAGCAGCGCATGCGTCTGGCCAATTGCCGGGCTGCCGACCGTCGGCGCCCCGCCGGAGATTCCAGCTGCGACGAAGGCGTGGTTCTGGCCAACGGCGGGCGTGCCAACTGCCGGAGCGGCTCCGGTGAGGCCGTCCGCGACGAGGTCATGACGTTGCCCGATGGACGGGCTGCCGATGCTCGGCGCGCCTCCCACGATCCCGTTCGCGGACAGCCCGTGCCGCTGGCCGATGGTCGGCGAGCCGACGACCGGCGCCGCGCCCGACAGATTGTCGGCCACCAGCACGAAAGCGCCGCCCGGCGCCTGCCGGCCGAGCGGAACGGAACCAAGGGGAGACGAAGCGAGCATGCGTCAGCTTTCGGTCAGGCGATGCCGGGCAGACCGATGTCAAAGGCCGCCAGGGTGAACGGGTTCGGCGCCGTCACGACCTGGCTGTTATTGACGGAACTGGCGGCCAGCAGGCGGCTATTCGCCGTGTCGACAACGGCCCAGTGCGTGACCGTGCCGGTCGAGTTTACGGCGCCGTCGGTGATGGCGACCGAAGTGACCTTGCGACCAGTCGGCGAGCGGGCCGCCGGAGAGCCGAACAAGGCGCCAGCGGCAACGGCCTTGCTGCCGAGCGAGTTGGTCGAGGTCGCCTCGGTGTAGGTCGCCGGCTCGGCGGAACAGATATTGATCTGGTTGGCCTCGGTGTCGAGCACCTGCAGGCCGTTGTCGAGAATACGATCGTTCAGATAGGGCATGGGAAAGCCTCGCGCTGGAGAGAATGGTTCAGGCCGAAGCGAGGCTGGTGCCGCGCGCCACCGCCGCCGCCTCGTCTTCGTGGAAGCTGTCCTCGACCGGCGCGCCGCCACCGAGGACATAGACGTACCAGCCCTTGGCGCCGAGCCAGTCGAGATAGGCGAAGGCCTTGCCGGCCTCGATCACGTTGCCGGCGGCATCTAGCCGGCCAACCTGGTAGTGACTGGCCGTTTTGTCGTCGGCGAGCAGGGCCTCGGTCGCTTTGCCGGCCCTCCTCACCGGGCCGCGCTCGACGCGCACCTTGCCGCCGATATCGATCAGATCTTCGTTGATGCGGGTGATGTCCATGACAGGCTCCTGTTCACATGGGGACTTTCAGCCAAAGCGCGTTGTCGGGCGCCGGGCCGGTTGGATTGTCGGTGCTGACGGTGATGTGCGAGACGCCGAGCTGGGCGAGGACGTCGGCGACGCTGGCGCCGGGCGTGCCATCCTCACCGTCTTCGCCCTGCAGGCTGGTCGGCCCGGCCCAGTCGCCGGAGGTCGCGCTGGCCTTCACGTAGAGCTCGAACGGATCCACGTCGGTGCGCAGGAAGATGAAGCCCTTGGCCGCCGCATCGTTCGCGGCGCGGTCGGCGAGCGTGCCGGTGGCGTCGGGCTGGAAGCCCCTGCCCGCTTCGATCGCCGCGATGATCTCGACCAGGCGGGCGTTGATCTCGGTCGCCGACTTCCAGCCCATGCCGGTGCGCAGAATGAGATAGCCGGCCTCGTCGGTGAGCATCGGGCCGGGCCAAGGCGCCTCGAGCGTCAGCGCCGTGTTGCTCGGGATGGTCGCAACGACGGCGACGGCCGCGCCCTTCATCAGCGTGTCGCCGGGCTTCACCTGGCTGAGGAACGCCGTCAGCGCGCCGGTCACCGCCAGGCCGCCAGCCGCAAGCGAGATGGTGCCGGCGGAATAGGTGCTGTCAGCCATTCAGGATCTCCTCGATCACGGCGTCGATGGCGGCCGGGTTCGGCGCGGAGCGGATTGCGGCCTGTGCCGACTGACGGCGGATCTCGATCACCGCCATGGCCTCGGCCGCCTCCGTCGCCTTGACGAGCACGGCGTCGACCAGATCGACCACCGCGAGACCGGCCGCCTCGGCCTCGGCACGCAGCAGAGGCCCCGCCGGTCCGACGGAGAGGAACAGCTCCGCCTCGGCCGCCTTGCGGGCGCGCAGCAGGGCCACCGGCGAGGCCGTGAGGGCGTACAGCCGCTCGCCCATGATTTCATCCAGGCGCGCAAGGGCGCTCGCCCGGAGCGGCTCCAGGTTCTTCGTCAGTCGAATGCGCAAGGGGATCTCCGTCAGGTAGCCGTGATCTCGGCGAACCAGGGCAGATAGGGGAAGCTGTCGAAGACGATCGAATAGGTGGCCGGCATGTCGGCCGTCAGCTCCAGCCGGCCGCCCTTGACCGTGATCGGCTCGCCGTCGATCAGGAGCGTGCAGGGATCCGGCAGGCCGGTGATCGTCGCCCGCGCCCGCCTGTTCGCCGGGAACTCCGTCTTCGTGATGCGGATGTCGGCGGCCGGCCGCGCCACGAGCTCGCCGTCGACGACGTAGTTCGTGGCTATCGAGGCCTTATCCGGCACGACGAGGAACGGGATACCCCGCTCCCGGAAACCCTCGACATCCTTCGGCGTAAATGCGCCCGATGCCTGCCCGGTGAGCCTGCCGTCGGCATCGTGGTAGAACAGCTTCATCAGGTGATCTCGTTGTCGAAGACGTTGTAGAAGAAGGTCTCGCTCGTCAGCAGGTAGCTGAAGATCGTGAAATGGCTCTGGCCGATGAGGTACTCGACCTCAAAATCACGGCGCGAGAGATTGCTGGTCGAATAGTTCCGTCCCGGCCCCTTCACCCCATTCCCGTCGATCGTGCAGTCGACAAAGAGCAGCGGCAGGCCGAAGAATGTCTTCGGCAGTGGGACATTCGCGCTTGCCGCCGGCTGATTGTTGGCGCCGCGCCCCGGCACGACCACGCTGCCGGTAACGAGCGGCCGAAGACGAGCCTCCGCCGAGTTGAACAACAAGCCCTCAGGCGGCGCCGTATCGACGTCATAGCCGGGCTTTGAGAACTGGATGACGAACTCCGAGCCCCTTTGCCCGATATGCCCACGCTTGGTCGGCATGGCTCAATCCTTTGGCAGCGGGATGTCGAGAACGATGATCGAGTAGTAGATCCGCGCCTGGTTTCCCAGGCGGCGAAGCTGCACCTGCCCGACGCCTGGAGAGGTGAAGGTAATGTACCCGTAGAGTGGATAGGCCGTGCCGTAGGTGTTGATCTCCTTGTCGGCCGGCAAGGTGTATGTGCTGTATCCGCTTGTCCGTCTGAACGTGCAGAAGAAGAACAGGATCGGGTTGTAGCCCTTCCACGCGTAGGTGAAATTGATCGGCGTATAGCCGTTGTCGGTCGGGCTCTCGGCCGTGCCCTGGACGCTGCCGCTGATGGTCGAGTTGACGACGGTGAAGGTATCGTCGGAACTGAAGATCATCTGCTCCTTGGAACAGGTACGGACGTCGAAACCCGGCCGCGAGGCGTAGAGCCCATAATCCGATCCGCGCTTCCCCATCATCATGCGGGCGAGCGGGTGGGGATCATTGCCAACCACGCCGATATCGCGGGCCGGGATCTTGAAGACGACCACGACAAGGTAATGGGCAAAGCGCATCTGGCCGTTCCAGTATACCTTTACCTGGTCCGAGAACGCCTCATAGGAGAGCCCGCCCGGCCCGGCGACCGTACTGGTACTGATCGGCTCGAGGAACGTGATCTGGGTGCCCGTATAGTTCGACAGGAAGCACTTCACAGCCGGCACATAGGGCAACGCCGGGAAGCTGAGCGTCTGCGGGCTCAGCGTCACAGGGTTCTGGTTCGCGAGCACCTGCACGGTTCGCAAGCTCACCACCGCATGGATGTTTCCCGCGAACGGCCAGGCCGTATCGAAGTCGACCTGGTCGCGCGGTAGGTTCGGGTCGGAGGCATCCTGGCCGGGCTTGCTGATGCGAGCGCGGAAGTCGCCAGGCCCCAGTTCACCCGCGAACAGGCGAGGATTGTAGGTCATCCGGGCTCCGAGAAGATCAGCGCATCGTTGTCGAGTTCGAGCTTCACGACATCATTCGACGACTGGACGGTCAGCTCACGCATGTAGACCCTGCCGCCGGAAACCGAGAAAGGGATCACGCCGGTCGTCGCGTCGCCGATAACGAGCTGATCCACCTTGATGAAGCAGCGCGCCTGCCCGTCGACGATGTCGAGCATGAAGCCCGCATCCTTCCAGTCCGGTGTGCCGGGAACACCGGCGTTCAGGTAGATCTGGAACCGGGCATCGACACCACCCGGCGCCGCGGTCGCCTCGAACTTCACGAAGCCGCCCGCCGTCGCCTGATCTGCCTTCACCTCGATCGCCGTCACCTGTGAGGCAACAGCGGTATCCCCGGCGATATAGGCCTCGGTGACCTGCTGGATCGCGGCCGTGAGGCTCCCCCGGATCGCCGCGCGCTGCAGGACGGATCGACCGGCCGTCTCGGCGGCATCCTGCGCGACCCGCTCGATCAACGCCTCAAGCTCGTCGCGATAGGCCTGCATCGAGCCGGCCGCGTCGTTCGTCATCAGCGACAGCTCATAGGCCTGCTGCTGTGTCAGGCCCTCGGAGATGTCGGGCGTCAGGATGTTGAGCCAGCCCGACCAGGCCGTGTCGCGCGGCGAGGCGGGACGGTAGCGGCCGCGGGCCTGGTACTGGGTCAGGCCGAGGAGGTTCTGCGAGATCAGGATCGAGCCGACGTCATATCGGTCGGTCTCGCTCTGCAGCACCATCGTCCCGTCGACAGCAAGCCGCACCTCGAACTGAACGCCATCGACGTCGTCGACATTCGGATCCCAGGCGAGGCGGATACCGGCTCGCTGGCGCCCTTCATCGCCGTTGATCGTCACGGCCGTCGCTGACCAGTCAATGATCGGCTGCGCCGCCGGGGGCAGGTTGACGGTCGGCGCGATGACGATCGGCGTGAGCGCGCCTGGCGTATAGTCGCTCGGATCGACCTCGGTCAGCGTCCAGCCGCTGTTCAGGTTGGCAAGATCCTGCACGGCGTCGACGCGCCATGCCTTCATCACATAGCCGTTGCGGGTCGAGGACCAGGTCACGAAGTCGTTCGGCTCGAAGATCGAGCAGTAGGCCGGCATGGGCAGGTTGTGCCGACGGAAGCGCCTTGCCTCATTTCGCGCGGCCAGCATCAGCCGTTGTACCTGCGTGCCCGAGAAGACGAGTGCATAGTCGACGTCGACCGCCTGGCGCCGACCACCATCATCCGCTTCGAGCGTCAGCGAGTAGAGCGGGGGCGCGTCCTTCTGCACCCAGCCCTCGCCGGGCTCGATATACTTCGCCGTCACCGCATTGACGGCCTGGTCGAGCGACGGGAACGGATCGAGTGTCTGCTTGTCCGTCGACAGGATATCGGCATCGGTGAAGGCGAAGATGGCGGAACCTGCGGCACCGACATGCGGCTTGTAGACGCCGCCGACCTCCGCAAGACGCCCGTTGCAGGCCTTCATCAGCTCGGCGAGCACATCGGCCGGCAGCGCCTCGAGCGAGATCTCTCCGGCGGCCCGAAACTGCTTCTCTGTGCCTGCGCCGATCGCCGGCACCATCTGGTCGCATTCGTTGGCAGCTGCGGTCCAGGTTGAAAGCGGCAGCTGAGCCGCCGACACGGTCTGGCCGCCGAAGAACCATTTGCCCGCGAAGCGGATGCCGCGAATGATGTTGTAGGCGAGCACGACTGGATTATCGGGCGAGCCGGTCCAGGTCGCGGGATCGGTCCAGCGCTGCGGACCTTCGCCGCCGGCCGAACTGTCGGCGCGCCAGTCATACAGCGGGATGCCATCAACGACGAACTTGTATTGCGGCAGGCCGGACCAGAGCTTGTCATTGAGCCGCGCGGTCATGACGACATAGGCGATGCCAACGCCAACGCGGGTCGGCAGGTAGGGATGCGCCGAGCCCGCGAACTTCGACACCATCAGTGCGTCGGCCGTCGTCTGCCGCCCATCGTAGAATCGGACCCAGAGATGGTCCTTGTTATCGTGGCGATATTGCGGGATCGCGATACCGTTGCCCGACGGCGTGGCCGAAGGGTTCCAGGTCACCTTCTCGCCGCCAACCCAGATCTCGGCCAGGCCCTGAACCGGCAGGTCTGAGAGCTTGATCACCATCGACAAGAAGGCATTCGGCGTGTTGTCGACTTCGCCCCAGGTGCCGCCATAGCGGAGCTGGCCGCCCGTCATGGCGCGGCCGAGGATAAAGAAACGCGGGAGAGCGCCGCCGCTCTGCAGCTTCCCGGACACGCCGCCGACACCCTGCTGCGGCTTCTTCCCGAGCAGCGTCTGCGACAGGTAGGAGAAGCCAACCCCGACGGCGAGATTGATGCCCGCGGCGACGACGCTCGCGAAGGTGCCGGTCAGGCCGATGAAACCGGCAATGGCGGCGCCGATCGGCAGCGCCTCGGCAGGCTGGATCGCGCCGGCGAGGAGCGCCAGCGCGACAAGGATCACGGCGATGAACTGCATGTCAGGGAACCCGGAAGGCCTTCGTCACCATGGCGCGGTCGATGCTGCCGAGACCGTCGGGGCGGAGCACCGTCACGCGCGGCCCGCCATAGATGCCGAGCGACCAGCCCTCGGCCGTCTCGATCGCCGCGATGTCGCCGACACCGGCACGGATCGGGTGGATCTCCTCGAAGAAGTTGGCGGCGACCGCCGGCAGGCTTTCAAACCCGGCCCGGCGAACGGCCTTCACGGCGCCGGCGGCATCGTCATAGGCACCACGGAAGCCGAAGCCGAGATCGACGCCGGTCATGGCCTGGACGCAGTCGGCGACGAAGAGAGCGCAGTCGCGCTCGCCCCAGCGGAAGGGTTCGCGCCGAGTCGTCTCGATCACCTCGTGCAAGGCAACCCGCCATTCCGGGCGCCGCTGGATCGCGCTCATCGCTGCCCTGCCCTCTCCTGCTTCTTGCCCCAGAACAGCATCCACTCACCGACGACGCCGGCGTCGCGCTCGAAGTCGTCGGTCGAGCTGCGCAGGATCTGGCTCTCATGCGAGCCGACATCCGGATTGCGCCGGCGCAGTTCCTGCGTCGTGGAGGTGCATGAGAGCGTTACCGTCGATGCGCCACCCTCGGCCGCCGTCTCGATCGGCGCCGTGTCGACCTGGCCGAGGAACCGGCAGCGGGCCGGCGCGACCTGGTTCATGGTCACCGGGTCGAGATAGACCCGGTGGATCTCGACCGGTGCGTTGCGGGCGTCATAGGTCCGCACCGCGCTCTGCACAGTGTCATCGATCGCCGACAGCACCACCTCGACCTCGCGCACCGAAATATCGGAGATCAGCGGGATGTCGCCGACACTGATCAGCGCGTCGCCCGTAAAGGCGCGCATCTCGGTCGCGCCGGTGCGCGGATTGATGACGGCGAGGCTCTCCGGCCCGGCATCGCTCCAGAACCCCAGTGAGACGGGATTGCCGGTCAGCCTGTCCTTGACGATGATCGTGACCAGAGTGCGCGCGACGACGGTGCCGGCCTGGATGGCAGCGAGTTCGGCGGGATCAACGTCACGCATCAGACCACCTGCACCGCTTGCAGGGGAATGCTGCCCAGCATGCCCTCGGCGTCACCCACGAAGGAACCCGGCACGAGCTTCATCTCGGCCGCCGGCCGCTTCAGGAAAACATCGGCATTTGTCGCCGCGCCGGAGCGGATATTCGGCACAACCTCGAATGCTGGCGTCACACCGGCGCCGTCGGCCGCGACGCTGACCGAGGCGACCCGGTGCAGCGCGCGCCGGCCGCCCCCGAAATCGAAGGCGAGCGGATCGCCACGCGACAGCACGTAGCCAGCCGGCAGGCCCTTCAGCGACAGGCTGCGATTGTCGGACGGCAGGGAGTTGATCTTGACCGCGCTGACACCGAGCAAGTCGCCGGCCGGGTCGAGCTTCGGGAACGGCCGACGTGGGTCCCAGGCATGGAAGCTGCCACGCGAACCGCCGAGAACATCGATCAGCGTCTCGATCTCGAGCAACTGATCGAGCGTCAACGTCGAGCAGTCCGCATCCATGCGCCAAAGAGGCGAGCGCAGATCCGCGACCTGGATGGAGCCGCCGGCGAGGCCGGAGGTCTCCTGTCCATAGTCGAGGCGGAACTTGACGCTGCCGACGACGAGCGCGGCCATAAGGTCCGTGTTCACCATCAGCCGCGCCCCTGGAAGTGGCCGCGGACCTGGGCCTTCGTGACGAGGCTCGGGATCTGCTCCTTCAGCGCCCGATCGCGCTTGTCGAGTTCGGCCTTCAGCTTGGCGAGCGTGTCCTCACCGGCATTGCCCTGCACCGTGATCGTCGTGCGCGGTGAGAAGGTGATGACGTTGCCGCCCTGCCCGCCCCCCGCACTTTCGACGCCCAGACGCCCCCCCGGCAGCCGGCGCAGCGGCATGATAGCCTCCGGGCCGGCCTCCCCCATAACGCCCGTCCGGCCGCTCGCCATCGGAAACGTGGTGGCACGACTGACGACGCCGCCGCTGGCGAAAGGCACCACATTCCCGCCGGAGAAGGCTGCGCCGTTGGCGAACAGGCCGCCGGTGCCCATCATCCCGCCGCCGAACGCGCCGCCGATCACGCCCGACAGGTTGCCCCAGAGGCTGTTGAACAGCTGGTCTGTGGCCATATCGACAAGCTTCTGGCTGATGCGGTCGAGTGCGTTGCTCGCTGCGTCGGCGAGCGAGCCCCAGAGGCCTTTGCCGTCGGCGATGCCGAACCGAATGTCCTGGAAAAAACCTTGGAACGTGCCCTTCGCGAAGTCATAGGCGTCCCGTAGGCGGCTCGTCTCCGCCTCGAGAGAGGCCATTGCTGCCGCCTTCTCCTTCAGGATCGAGACCTGAGCCGGATCGAGCGACAGCCCGGCCTGCGTGGCCCGATTGAGAAGCTCCTGCTCGTACCGCAGAGATGCGGCGGCTTCTGCCGTCAGGCCGAGGCCCGCCTGCTCCGCGCGCAGTGACGCGATCCGTGCGTCGGCATCGCGGACGATGTCCTCGAACTTCTCGCCGTCGGTCTTTCCGCGCCGCTTCTTCGTCTTCTCGTCGACGGCCGTGAGCCCTGCAGCGAGCTCCTTGAGCTTGGCCGAAGCAGCGGAAGCTCCGGCCGCAATGCCAGCACCGAAGCTGCCCAGCGTGTCTCGCGACATGATACCTTCGATGTTGGCGCGGTGAGCAGAGTTGGACGAAGCCAGCCGATCCGCTGCCGGGTTCGCCAACCGGTCCAGTTGCATGCTGTCCCCGACCTTCGCGACGTCGACACCTGGGATCGCATTGATCTTGTCGATCAGCCAATCGATGCCGGCGCCCGCGCCCGAGATCAGGCTGTTGATCGCATCGATCGCCAGATTGACGCCCCCGATCACCGCCGAGCCCATGATGTCGCCGAAGTTGCTCCAGATGAACTTCAGGTCCTCATAGGCCGCCGTGAACGAGTTCAGGACGTAGTTGGCGGCCGTCTTGGCTATGCCAACGATGTCGACGCCGAAGATCCGTGTCAGCTCGTCGCGGAAGACGTTGGCAGCGGCGACCGCAGCGACAATGCCAAGGACGATTGCCGCGCCGGGGTTTGCAGCAGCCATCGCCGCAGCCGCCGTTACCGCCGTGACCGCCAAGCGCGCCATCAGTCCGATGAGCGACACGATCCCGCCAATGATCGATGGGGCGTACATCAGCGCCAGACCCGCCGCCGCGGCCGCCGCGTAGGGTGCGATCGGCTGGATGGCGCCGGCCAACGCGCGGAGCACGGACGAACCAAGCTGGGCCCAGTCCACCATCTGCAGCCCCGCAGCCGCGAGCGCCGTCAGGCTGATCACCAACAGGCTGACGGGCGAGAACACAGAGGCGAAAGCAGCCGCCAGGCCGTGTAGCGGCTTGTCCATCGTTGAGATGACCGCCGCGAGCTGCGTGCCCTGCTGCAGGCCGATCTGCATTGCGCCCATGCCCATCTGGGCGGACACAGCGATGTCCTGGAACTGCGCGGCGATGTTGGCCGTGTTGAACTTCCCGGCCATGGCCACATTGTCGTTCGCGGCGCGTGCGTGGAGGTTCAGAGCACTCGCGGCCTTCTGTGCTGCCGCAGCTTCCGCATCGTGCGCAGCTGCGGCCTTGAGCGCGGCTGCGGCGTCCCTGTTGGCGGCAGTTGCCGCTGCATGTGCAGCGGACGTGCGGGCATGATCGGCCTTGGCAGACTCCATCGCAGCCTTTGCGACGCGCTGCGCAGCCATTGCTGCCTGCACGTCGGCGCGGGATGCCGTCTCCGAGGCTCGCGCGGCCGCAGTCTTCGCCGCGGCTTCCTGGTAGCTCGCGCGGGCTGCAGCAACGGCGGCCGCGCTCGCGTTCTTGGCGGACGAGGAAAGGCCATCATTGGCCACCTGGGCGCGACGAGCGGCGTTGACGAGCTGATCGAGATCCTTTGCGCCCTTCTGGACGCCGGAGCTGTCCACGGCCAAGCCGAGCGTCGCGATATCGGCCATGTCACGATCCCTTTCGCGGCCGCGTTCGTTCGGCCATCTCTTCCTGCTCGCGCGCGACGGCAGCGAGATAGGCGGCGTCCATTTCACGGATGACCGCGATCTCCTCCCTCCGGACGACTGTCCCTGTGAGGGCGATCCAGTTGGAGATCTCGGTCATGGAGAGGGGCTGCGGACCATTCAGGCCCGAGGCCCGGCAGGAGTTGAGATCCCAGAACCACTCCGGCAAATGGGCAACCTCATCAGGAAGCGGTTCGATCTCCGGGACGGCCAATCCGAACCGTTCCAGACGCTGCCGCCGGGTCTCGCCGTTCTCGTCGACGAAGTTCTGCCGGACCACCTCGCCGATGTGGCCCGCCAGTTGCCGGCCTAGCTCGAGAAAAAACCGGCCTCGTCTCCGAGCGCGGTGTCGACCTGCTTGGCGACCCAGCCGACGGCAAGGAGCTTGCCGACGTTGATCTTCGAGAGCGGCGGGTTGGGGTCACCATCCAGATCGGGCTGCTCGCCGTAGACTGCCTCCTTCTTCCCCTTGGCTGGGGAGAGCAAAGGCTTTTCCCACTTCCAGCCGACGACAGCGGCAGTCAGTAGCTCGACGGTGTTGTCTTCGATCTTCTCGGCGGTGACCGTATTCCTGCCGCTGCGGAGGGCGCGGTTCTTAATGGCCCGCTCGACGGCCTTCACTCGGTCGTCCTCGAGGCTGACGCACTCGATCTGCAGGCCGATCGACGCGCCGGTCGCCGGGTGCTTGATGTCGACGGTGATCGTGGTCGGCTGGATAGCCAGAATGTCCATAGATCGTCTTCCAATTGGAGGGGATAGCGGGCCATGCGGACCCGCTTAGGTCACGGCAGCCGTGGCGGCAGAGGTCGCGGTGGCGCTCCCGGCGCTATTCGTGCCTGTGACAGCGACCTCGATCGACTCTGTGGCATCCAGAGCCGCCAGAGTGTAGGTCGCGCCGGTGGCGCCGGAGATGTTCGCGCCGTCGCGCTTCCACTGGTAGGTGAACGCCGGTTCACCCGACCACCGGCCAGGAATGGCGGTGAGCGTCGAGCCCTGGGTCAGAACGCCAGCGATCGACGGCAGGAGCGTGTTCACCGGGGCGACGAGCGATTGCGGGTTCACCACGATCTCGCGCTGGACCAGACCGAGCGTGAACACTTCGAGGATGAAGTCCTCGTTCCGGCCATTCGGCCGCGTCGGGCCCGCGACGAGGCCGCGGTTGTAGTAGACCGTGTTGGTGTGGTTCGCGTCCGGGGCGTCGAGATCCTCGAACTTGAACGCATAGAAGAACTTGGTCGCCGCCGCGGCGCGGAGCGCGACCTGGCCGACGTCGGTCGGGTTGCGGGCGCATTCGATCGTCGGATCGCCGGCGTTCGAAATGCCCTTCTGCTTCTGCGTGACCTCGGTCGCGAGCTCGTCATAGCTGACGACGTTGGTGTTCATGCCGGACTCGCCGACGGAGCCGACATTGCCGACCTCGACCCACGTCAGGGCCTCGAACTGGCTCTGGTCGAGATTGGCCGGCTGCGGCGTGGTGCAGATGTAGACCTTGCGGCCCTTGTTCGTGTTCGCCACGTCGGTTCTCCTTTCATGGCAGAGAGAAAAGCCCCGCCGTGGCGAGGGCGAATTGCCCGGTCAAGCCGGGAAGATCAGGCGAATGCCTCGTATCGAATGGTCACCGGGACCTGCCAGTGCGTGTCGTCGGCGAGGGCGGGGCCGATATCCGGTGCCTTGGCGACCCTCAACGTGAGCCCGTCAGCCCGCAGTGGCAGGTCAGCCGGGAAATGCTGCGCGACCTGCCCGGCAATCTCCGTCGCGCCGGATGCGCCCTGGTTCTTCGGCACGAACACATCGACCTGGAGCAGGCCGAGCCGCTGATGCGGGGCGTTCGAAGCGAGAAACACCCGACGGCTGGCATTCGGGATATGCGTCACCCGCAGATACCCGCCGGCCGGCTTCTGGAAGCTGACGTTCGGCCAGGCGACCTGTAGCGCGGGCGACGCCTCGAACGCCGCCATTCGCGAGAACAGCGCGCTCTCGATCGTGCTTTCCGTGGTCGGCATTCCGCGATATTCCTTGGCTGATGAAGCCGCTCAGCGACAATCAGGCCCATGATCTTCTGACGGAGGCGCGCCGAGCCCTCGGCAACGCACCCGGCGGGTCCGTCCGCGCGGACACAGCGTTGAAGGCCGCTCGGCAGGCGCTCTCAGGCTTGGCGCTGGCTCTCCTGGTAGCCTCCGAGAAGGGCGAGGATCAGATCGAGGGCGTCAGAGGCCCAGACGCCGCTTAAGCTCCGCGACCTTCTCGTCGACAATCTGGGGCCACTGCTGCGCGGCTGTCCGCACGAAGGCGTCCGGCCCCTGCCCGCGCGCGCCGTACTCCCGATAAGCCGCATAGGCGGCCGTGTAGCCGAGATAGATCGTGTCCCCGAGATCAGCCCCGGCGATGACAGCTTCGATCGCGCCGGCATCGTAAGCGTAGGCCTGACCCGGAAGCGGCTTTGCACTTGAGCGAATCGGGGGCATAGAGGTGGTTGAGGCCATCAGCGACGCTCGCAGAAACCCGGTGTCGACCCGCATCCGCCCGCCCTCGGCTCGTGTTGCCTGCGCGCGGCTGACGAGCTCCTGCGATGCCTCCTTGAAGACGCGCTCCTCCGCTCCCTCGACCTTCCGGACCCAGTCCTCGACCTGCGCCGCAAAGGAGAGGTTCGCCATCAAGCGTTCTCCCGGAAGCGCTCAACCACGGCCGCGAAATAGTCGATCTTGTACTCGACCCGACACCGACAACCGGAGATCTCAGAAATCGGCGCCTGCGGATCACCTGGATACCGCAGCACCGCGCCCGACGCTGAATGAAATGAGCCGTCGAGCGCCACGCTCTTCCCGTTCAGACTGCGGTGCGTGTGCCGGACGCGATTGTCCCCGGCCGATCGCCAGATCTTGGTGACGTCCTCCTCGCGGATCTTGCCGGCCTCGATCTGCTGCCGGATCGCATCATCACGGCTCTTGCCGAGCGCGATCATCGTCTCCGTCCGCGCCAGCATCTCGCCGCGCAGGTCGAGCAGGCGATCGGCATATCGGCCGACCATCCGCGAGACCACATCGGCGGGCATCGGCTTGCCGGTCCTTATGGCGGCGAGCACGGTCCGGTCGAAGCGCTTGTCGCGGCGCTCGCGATCAAGGTAGGCCCGAAGCTGTGTAGGATCGCCGGAAAGCAACTCCTGGCGAGCGCGCGTGACATAGCGCTCCTGGGCCGCCGTCAGACCAACGATCCCGCCCTCGCGCCGCCCCGTAGCGCGATTGACACGGCCGACGACCTCAAGGGCCGTCGTGCGTGGGTTCTGCCCTCGCTCCAAGCCCTCCGTCAGTGCCAGGCGGATCGCAACGCGCTGATCCTCGACAATCCGCGTCACCAGCTTCGAGGAGTGGTCTCGCAACCAAGCCTCAGCGGCCGGATTCCGAACAGAGAAGCGGAAGACGACGCGGTGACCTTGCGGGTCTGTGACCTTCGGCATGTTCCCGACGGTGGCTAGGCCGCCCGAATTGTAGGCATCGGCCAGCCGCAGTTCGAACTTGGAGAATGCGGCAGCGTCCAGTTGGAGGGCCTGCAATGCGCCCTCGATATCGCCGCGCTCCAGTCGCTCGACGATGATCTTGAGCACGACGGTGTTCACGATGTCCGTGATGGCCTCGATGAAGGCGGCCCGAACGGATTCTTCCTGAGTAGCAAGAAGCCCATCGACGAGATCTCGGTCTGATCGTCGGGGCATATTGCATCCGTTTCGGTGGCGAGTTGCCGCACGGGTCGCGCGATGGTAGCTGTTGCCTTGGGCACTTGGGGAGACAAGCTTGAGATACTACCCCTACGGACCGTTTGAACTGCCGCGGTCAGACGACAACCTCATCTTCCTGGAAGACGGCGAACGTTTGCTTTTCTGGGAGCATGTCGAGAAGGAGGAGTATTGGCTGTCTAATGCTTGTGGCTGTTATGTTTTCGCCTTGAGATCCGGCGGAGGCATTCTGCCTTGGTATGTTGGCAAGGCGGAGCGACAGAGCTTCAAGAACGAGGCTCTTACGCCCGACAAAATCCGAAAGTACAACCAGACACTGGCCTCCGGGATAAAGGGAACGCCAGTGATGTACCTCTACGCGCGAGCCACACCTGGAAAACTTCAGTTCTCACGACCATCAACGGCCAAGCACCGCGACATAGGCTTTCTGGAGCGGTCGCTCATCTCCTTTGCACTGGACAGAAACCCAGACCTGCTGAACAAGCAAGAAACAGCATTGCTCCGCACACTAGTGGTTCCTGGCTGGCTCAACACCCCTCAGGGGAAGCTGTCGAAGGCAGCAAACGAACTAAAATCAGTGATGGGCTATTAGCCTGCGCACCACGCCTTCCAAGCAACCGGGTCGCCTGCGGCAGGGATCGGCGTGAGGTTGGTGATGGAGCGGGCGGCGCCGTCGATCATTATCTTGTCGGTAGGCTCCGGCGTGACCGGCGGAACGGCAAACGTCACCATGTCGCCAGCTTCCACAATCAGCGTCCCGTTCTCAAATCGCTGGTGCTCCCGGGTGACGGTGGCCTTCAGATCATAGGCCGTCTGCGTCGGCGCGCCCGGCTCCCACGGGGTGGCCGGATCCGGCGCGCCTGGGGTGACGCGGACGAGTTGGACCGCGCCCTGCTTGAACTCGGCCAGGAGTTCGGCCGCTGTCGCCTGCATCTCGTCATAGAAGCCGTCGGCCATCACACCACCCACAAGCCGATATTGGCCGGCTCCGGAATGAGCAACGGCGCGAGCAGTCCGTCGATGACCGAGGAGACCGGGCCGATCGAACTTCCGTCCAGCCCCTCGCCCGGATCGAAGAACTCACGCTCGATACCCTCGACCTTCTGACGCTTCACCCGCTTGGACGGGTCGACGACAACGGCCAAGCTCCCCGGCTTTCGGGCCTCGATCATGGCGGCCTCATAGCTCGCCTGCTCGACGCGCAACGGGATCAGATCGGGGTCCAGGGCCTGCCCGAAGGCGACAGCCCCAGTCCGCGGCCACGCCCTTTCCTGCTGCACGCCACCTGTCGGGGCGCCGGAAAACCGGCTGCCATAGAGCGCGTCGACATAGGCGCTGCCTCGCTGACGGGCGGCGGCGATACCATCGGAAGGCACGGTCTGTCCGGCATCGCCGGCATAGGCCGTGAAATCTTCATTGGTGCCGTACCCCGCCATGGTCAGCCCTGCTTGCTCGCGTCGAGGTAGGCCTTCTTGTCCTCGTCGGACATGCCATTGAAGGCATCGGCGTCCGCCTTGCTGAGGCCGGACACCAGCACCGTCTCGCCATCGACGACATTGAACTTGCCGCCGCCGTGGTGGATGGCCCGCAGTCCCTCGACCTTCGGGTTCGTGACCGCCGCCTTGCCGGCGCCGCCGCCCGAGATCATCTCGTAGCGGCCGGCCCAAGCGAGAGGTTCGCTCTTCACCGTCAGCTCCGTGCCGACCTCGATTTCATGGCCCTGCGCATTGAAAATGCCGGGCTTCGTGACCTTGATGCGCATCACGCGCTCCTGTGATTTGCGATGAGCACGGAGGAGCCCGGCCGGACGGCCGAGCCCCACACGGATCAGTCGATGTCGGTTGAGTAGAAGACGCCGCCCTTGCCGTTGATGTCGGCTCGGATCTCGAGGCCCAGCGCGCCCATGACGAGGAACTGGTAATTGTCCGTCGGGTTGAGGCGCGTCATCGCCGTGGTGTTCACGGCCATGCCGACGAGCGGGCGGATGTAGTCGGCGTTCGGGACGAAGCCGAAGAACTGATTGCCGCTCAGTTCGTAGGAAACGGCGATCTTGTTGATGCGGCGGTTCGTGAGCAGGTAGCTCAGCAGCGTGCCGCCCTTGAAGCCCGACGAGCCCGAATAGGACCGGTCGAAGTTCCGGCCGATCTCGGGCGACACGTAGAGATTGACCTTTCCCGTGATCAGGTTGGCGTCGAGCACCGCGCCCAGCGTCTGGGTGAAGAACTTGTCGATGTCGTCCGAGGTCGTGGAAGCCGACGACAGGTCGATGTTGGCGCCGCCCCCGGCCGAGCCCAGGTTGATCGCCTTGGACAGCGGGTTGGTCCGGATGCCAGTGGCCGCGTAGCCCTGGAACACGATGCCGGCGTCGCCGTCGAGCACATACTGCGCCATGTTCCGACGGATCTTGGCGGTGTGCGCCTCCTGGTCATCCGCCAGAGCATCGAAGTTCTCGGACTGCAGGGTGTTCCATTCCCGCCACTCTCGGCCATAGGCCGTGGCGAAGATCGGGACCGGCGTGCCGCGGTAGTCATAGGTGACCTTGTCCATGGTCACCGGCACCTGGCCGGACATGGACCGCACGACAGAGCCAGCATCACCCGACACACGGGTCAGATGCACCAGCTTGCCGATGTGGACCGGCTTCGCCAGCGGCATCAGGTCGGCCATGTAGACCTGACCCTCGTCGTTGCGCATCACGCGGCGGGTGATGCCGTCGAGATCGAGCCAAGCATCGCGGGGCAGCACGGCAGCCGCATTGCCCACGAGGCCCATTTCGCTAGCCAGCGCGGCGTGCTGGTCTTCGGTCCGGTGGAAGTGCTCACGCACGACACCGAGTTCGCCCCACCAAGCCGCGTGCGGCCGGGAGTTGGCGACGAGCTGTTCGTCGAAATAGCGCATGTCGCTCTCTCCTTACGACGCGGCCGACAGGTAGGACTGGCTGCCCGCGGGACGGATGCGGATCAGCTGCTCGCTGCCGGTGTTGTTATTGAAGACCTCCTCGGCATAGGCGACGACGAGGTCGGACGTGGAGGCGATCGCCAGCGTGCCGTTGGCGGCCGGCGTCAGAGCAGTGCCGATCGCCGCGACGTTGACGCCGGTGGCAATGCGGGCCGCATAGAGGCAGTCGTCCTGCATCTCGATACCGATGGCGATCGAGTCCGCAGCCCAGTCATCATCCACGCCCTTCATGGCGAGGTAGTTGTCCTGGACCAGCCAGACCTTGCCGACCGTGGTCGCGCCGGCGAGCGCGAACTTGCCGGACGAGATGACGGCCAGGCGACCGGGCTTGAGCGCCGCGGACGCAAGCAGTTCGCGCACCTGCGGCTTCACCTTCTCGACCGGGCCGAGATAGATCTTGTTGTAGCGAGCCATGTGATCAGCCCTCCGCCTTCGGCAGCTTGAAGCCGTTCTTGTCGCCGGCCGCCGGCTTGAAAGCGGCATTGAGCGGCGCCGCGCGGCCGGGCTCGGCCTTCTCGGCGAGCTTGCGCAGCGTGTTGAGCGGGGTCGCCTCGGCGGTCTCCTCGTCGAGGAGGTTGGCCTTCACGACCTTGGCGACCAGATCCGCCTGCTCGGCGTCGTCCTTGGCCTTTTGGTTGGCCACCAGCTCGGCCTGCGCGTCGACCAGCGGCTTCACCGCATTGGCCACCGCGGTGCCGATCGTGTCGCCAATCTTGCCGAAGCCTTCCGAGAGGGTCTTCACCTCATCGGAAAGCGCCTTGAACTGCTCGTCGGTGACGGGCATGGCAGTCTCCTTCGTGTTGGTAGAGGGTGCCCGCTCCGAGAGGCCCACGGCCTCCATGATCGCGGCCTTCATGCGCTCCCATGTGCCGATGGCGTCTCGGCGCTTGAGTGCTTCGATGAGCCGAGTTCCGGCCCAGTCGATTTCCCGGTCAGCATCCTCCGTGAGGGTGGAGTTGATGACCTCGATCTCTTCCTGCTCGCCCTTGGCGTTCACCAGCATGCCGACGCCCTGCGCGGGGGTGGCAGCGCCTTCCTGGTCGAGCAGGATGGCGTCATGGTCGAACTCGATGTCGCGAGCGATGTGCTTGTGAGTGACGTCCCCGTTCGCCTCCTCGAGCATGCAGAGCAGGCCGGTGGACGTGTGGACTGGTTCGCCCTTCTCGATGGCAGCCAGAACGCGCCGACCGCCCTCGGACTGATTGGCGCGTTCGACATCGATCACCTTGTCGAGGAAGACGCGGCCATTCTCGCGGCGGACGTTCTCGTTCCAGGCCCCGATCCATCCGATGTTGATGCCCTCGGGGTCTCGCGCCGACACGAACTTGCCGTTGATCGTCGGGTGGCCGAGCGGCGCCGGCGTCCGGTCGAGGCTGGCGAAGCTCTTCCCGATCTCGTCGGCCGGATAGAGGATGTCGTTCATCACGACACCATCCGGCAGGGTGGCACTGGGCACGATCACGACATCGCGGCCGTTGCGCTTCTCCTTGCGCACGGCAGCAGTGTTCGCGACCGAGCGGATGTTCACTCGGACCGTCTTCAACACGGGGGCTCTCCGGATTACGCGGCGGGCTTGCGCGCCGGCGGCAGGGCCGCTTCGTCGTCCTCGTCGGACGGATCGTCGCGGTACTTCTCTTTCTCGCTTAGGGGCTCATAGTCGGCCGCGGCGCGGATCTCCTCTGGCGTGAACACCCACTCGCCGCTCGACTGCATCTTGGCGTTGACCTCGGCCATCTTGACCGTGCGGTCGATCTTGTCGGCCATCGACGTTTCGGTGAGGTCGGTCCAGTCGAGGAACCAATCCTTCTCCGGCAGGATGCTGAAACGCTCCAGCCGGTTGATCAGCATCCTGATGTTCGGGATGACGTGCCCCGTCCGGCGCGACATATTCGTCTGCGCCCATTCGGATGCATCCTCGGTACTGGCCCGCTCGCCCGTCTGATTGCCCACGAGGATCTTCAGCGGGATGCCGATGGATGCGGCGAAGGACTGGAGCGGCGCTGCCCAGAAGTGCTCCGGCGACGGCAGGGTGATACCCAGCGTCTTCGCCTGGATGCCCTGCAGCATCAAGAGCTGATCGAACCCCTTTTGCCAGTCGGCGACCTGCTCGTTCATGCGGTCGGCGATTTCCGATTCCGGCACACCCATGGCCTTCGCCATCGACCGGATGTCGGCTTCCTTGTCGATCTCGAGCACGGGGGCAGATTTGGCGTTCTTCCAGAAGCCTTCACCGCCCGCGCCCTTGATCTTCTCCATGTCGATCAGGTCGTTGTAGCCAGGCTCCAGAGATGACCGACCGTGCACCGTCCCGTCGCGAGACCAGATCAGCACCCGATCGGGATGCACGTTGAACGAACGCGGGTTGGTGGTCTCCCCGACGGCCGCCTCGTTGAACTGGAACATTTTCGGCTGGCCGTAGCCGGGAGATGTCTCCTCGTTGTCCCATTCGGAGACCGTGAGCTGCCCCTCCCACGCCGGCACGAGCTCCACCAGGCCGAGGAGGCCACCGCCGACGCGCTCGACCGGCTCAGCGAACCGCTTGCCATCAGCGAGGCGGAGGATCACGCCGGCGTAGGCGCCGACCATTCCCCGCCGATCGGCCTCGGCGAGGTGCATCCACACTCGCAGTTCGTCGAACCGGAGGCGGATCTCCTTCTCGAGGGTGGTCTCGTCCTTGAGGCTGCCTTCGCTGCCGTCCCGCTCCGCCTCGAGGAGGAACGGCGCATCCTGCCAGGTCTTGTCAATCGTCTTGGCCACCGCAGCATGGGCGAGGCCGTTGCGGAGATAGATCTTGTAGAGCTGGCTGAACGTCAGGTCGGCGGGATAGCCGAAGTCCTTGTAGTGGTCGTGCTTGGTGCTCGGGAAGAACCCCGGAAACATGCGCTCAAGGCTGCGCTCGGCCCGGTTCGCGACGAGGCGCAGAACGCTCATGATCTATGCCTCTTCATCAGGAACATGGCGACCGAGGGCGGCGTGTTGAGCGCGAGCTCGTTGAGAGCATCCGCGAACGCATCCACCTGGTCATCGAACTGGGCATTTGGGAACGAGCAGACCTCGTCGAGGAACGCATCATTCCACCGCCCGCGGACCAGCTTGACGTTGCCGGCCTCGGCCTGGGCTGACGCCGGCTTGGCGCGAGTGGCCTTGTCACCCGTCACCGGCTCCGTGGTGACGCTGTAGCCCGCCAGGAGCTTGATCTTCGTCGCAGCATCCGCCTTACCGGCGGCGCCCGGATCCTGAGGCATCCTGATGACGACCTCGGTGCCGTCTTGCGATGCCGTGTTCCTCAGGTTCCGTTCGACGTCGCCAGGGGACCAACGATCCCGCAGCACGTCCTCGACATAGAAGACGCCGTTCAGGTGCGCCATCCGCAGGCCGACGGTCCAGTCCGGCTGCTTGCCGGCCTTCTGCGTCGATGCTGCGAAATCCCAGGCCCGGCAGCGGCGCGCGCCAGCCGGTACGGCGTCGACGATCTCGAAATCGCCGCGCTGGAACATCCCGCCCGAGCGCGGCGCCGGCCGCTGCTGGAACTGGCCGGCCACGGCATAGGAGCCCATCGGCACCTTGTCGCGCTCGACCACCTCACGGGGAAAGCGCTCAGGAAACAGAAGCTCCCCCTCATAGGCGCGCGGGTCCTCGAACCCGATGGACGTCCGGCACCGGCGGTCCGGCTCGAACTCCATCGGCAGCATCATGTGCTCGTAGCCGAGCCCGAGCTTCGCGATCTGGCCGGACACGTCGTCCTCGTGCAGACGCTGCATGATGACGATGATGGCCGAGGTCTTCGGGTCATTCAGGCGGGTCGGGACCGATTCCCGGAAGATCCGGGTGGTGTTCAGCCGCTCCGCCTCGCTCTCCGCCGTTTCCGTTGAATGCGGATCGTCGATGATCACCCGATCGCCGCGGCCGCCGGTGAGGGACGCGAATGGCACGCCCTCGCGAAACCCGGTCTTGGTGTTGGCAAAGGACGCCTCGCCCGCCCTGACGAGCTCTACCTCGGGCCACAGCGACCGATACCACTCGGACTGCACCAGGTCGCGCATCCGGCGGCTGTCGCGCTTGACGTATTTCTCCGTGTAGCTGCTGGTCAGATACCGGAGCGACGGGCGCCCCATCGGCCCCCATTCCCATGCCGGCCACAGAACCGAGGTCAACAGCGATTTCATGGTGCCGGGCGGCACGTTGATCAGCAACCGGTTGATCCGGCCGTCGGTGACCGCCTGCAGGTGATCGCAGATGGCGTCCAGGTGCCAGCCATGGATGTAGTCCGAGCTGGGCTCGACGACATGCCAGGCCTCGCGAATGAACCCTGCCAAGGTCTGGCACCGGGCTCGGATCGCCTCAGCGTCTCGCTTGACCCGGTGCCGTTCCCGTTCTGCCTCCCTACGCCTCCGCTCCGCCCGTATCTCCGCCAGTGTCGGCAATCGGGCCGAGGATGGCCTCAAGGCGGTCGAGGTCGTCATCCGTCACCTTGGTTAGATCGTAGGAGCCGATGGCGCCGGAGTGCTGGACGGATTGGCTCGGCTTGCCGTAGGCGCGATCGAGCAAAGCATTGGAAGCCGCAACCCTCGCGCTTTCGCTTTCGCCCTTGGTGGCCACATGCACCAAGGCGGCCAGCGCCACCGATGTATGGTTACGCGCGAGTTCCTGAAGGGAGGCCTTCTGTTCTCGCGTGGCCTTGTTTTGGCGCCCCTGCGGACGGCCAGCCCCGGCGCGTTTACCGCCGCGCTTTGCTGCGGTCATTTGATTTCCGTTTGATTTCCCTGAATGACCCGGCAATTGGGCCGAGCGAACCGGCGTGGAGAAAAGAAATGCCACCCGTAGTCAAGTATATTTGAATGACTTGAAGCGTAGGAGCGCGCCATCATCTGGTATACGCTATCTGTCTTTTAACACTCGAGGGACAATCATGCGAGTAGCGTCGTACCTGATCGCACTGCCCTTGTTAGGCGCACCCTATGCCCACGGCATGAATCTTGAATTTTTGCCAGACGCAAGCATGGTGTGCGCCTCAAAGCAGATTAAAACCGTGAGCGGTCTCGTCACGGACTGGCTTTGCAACTCGATTGCCTACGCACAAGATCGAGATACGGGGAACATTCACAGGTGCGATTACTGGTCTCAAGACTTGGCCCTCAATGGAGGGTTCTACAAGAGCGTGGGCAGGCGCGTAACCTGTAGAATATATATCGCGGTGAGCCCGAATTCTGCTTATGATACTTTAGCTTCATTCCTCCCCATGGAAAAAGCGATACCCGGGTATCAGGCCGAACCAAATACTTTCGTCTTCCCCCGCCTTTGGAGAGCAAGCCGGGATGGGTCACTTATCACAGGCTGCGCCGCTGCCGTAATATTCGACCCCAATACTACTGGGATTGGAAATCAGAATGTACAGTGCGCGCAAGGTTCTGCCGACAAGGCGACGAAAGTAGATGAATTTGTCCCGAAACAAATTGACCCTCTAAACCCTTAGCCGGACGCTCACTGCAAAAGAAGCCGGGAACATACTGTCGAGTCGGCCCGGGGTGGGGAGAACCTCACCGGCCGGCGCCCCTAGCGGGGGCTTGAACTGTCACGTCGCAGGTTGCTCATATCGAGCGAGGATCTTGCGACGTCGCTCTGCTTGCTTCTCCGACCAAGCCATATCGCGGGCCTCGGGATCATCGACCGGCCTGGCGTCGTCTTCCATGAAGGATCGTGGCGACGCAGAAATCGACAGGCTATCGATTTGCCCCCCCTCTATGCCCTCATGTTGTGCCACCCGTCCATAGTCGGGGTATCGCAAGTTTATTGAAGCCTTACAGAGACTTAGCGCAACCCGCTCATGGATAAGGTCGGTCAGGCGGTAGGCCGACCTGCGCGGAACGCGGTTTTTGCGACACCAGCCGGCGAATGATCGCTTTCCCGCCTCGCAGGATGCACGGGCCCAGACGATCTGACGAGCCTTATCCTCGTCGACGAGCGCGTTGATCCAAGCTCGAGCCTCGTCGGCCCGCGAGATCGCCGCTGCGTCGGGGATGTAGCGCACTTGGACCTGGCCATAGCCGTAGGCGTCCTTGTGGTCCCTCGCGTAGACCGGCCAGAGGCTGCGGAGCCGGCCGGGCCCGACCCGATCGACGACGATGTGCGCCATGGTGTCGGCGGCTTCCACCAGGCGCTCGCGGACGAGCAATGCGGTCCAGGTCATAGGAGGCTCCCTTGCTGCTCTGGGGTCAGGGCATCGCGGAGAGCCATGACGAGGAGGATGTAGATCCGGCTGCGCTTGGAGAACCGGCGGCCGGTCAGGGCCTGGCGGCGGATCTCGGCGAGCTCGATTGTGTCGAAGGCGCCCATGAAGTCGCCGGCGCGCGCGTCCGCCCATTCGGGGAAGTCGAGGACGATGTCGGAGACGGCGAGGATCGTTTCAGACCAGAGCTCGGCGGTGTTGTTCCGAGACCAGAGGATGGCGCGCAGCACGAACAGGAGGTGGCCCTCGCCGTGCTTGAGGACGATCCGGCGCATGACCTGCCGGGCATGGGTCTGCCGAGGCCGCCGCCGCTTCCGATACGGGACGATCTTGATGCCGAGCTGATCGCAGAGACGATCGATCTTCGACAAGTCAGGGCGCCCCCAGCTTCTCGATCTTATGGGCGATGTCGATGGCCGCCTTCAGCTTGGCAGCGGCTACCCGGTCGACCACACCGGCTCGGTTCCGGCTGTCGGCATAGTCCCGCGCGATCCGGGCGCAGTCGGCGATCGCCTGTTTCCGGGCGGCGTCCATGGCGGCGTGGATCGTCTCGGGGCTGGTCACGACGCGGGTCACTGGTCGGCCTCACCTTTTGGACATGTGGTGAGCGCCTTTTGTAGAAGCTGTCGGACGGCCTCAGAGAGGGACGACACGCGGTTGGCAAAGCGCCAGTCATTGATGGCTGCCAACTCGTCCTCGGTGATCACCATGTGAAGTCGTTTGGTCTCGCTGGTGCCCAGCTTCGGCCGGGCCATCAGAGCATGCTCCCCTGCTCGCGCCAGTCCTCGACGAGAGAGGAGAAGCGGGTGAACCTAGCTTCACGCTTAATCACCTTCCGGATGCCGCCCTCGGCGAAGCGGGCCTTGAGCCCGACGAGCTCAGCCTTGCCGGCAACGAATTCCCGGCGGGCCTCGACGTCGGCCTTCCGCTTGTCGGTGCGCGCGTTCGAAATCATGTGGTCGATCCACTGCTCTTCGACATAGAGCGCGATCAGGCCGTCCAGGTTCTCCAGCGTGCCGGCGCCGCCATAGGCATCGCCGCGGACCGGCCGGGGGTTCTCCCTGCCCTGCCCGTCGCTGTTCCGCTGCATCAGCAGGATGCCGGCGTTGTCGGTCTCCTGCATGAGGGCCTTGAGGTCGCCGTAGACCTGGTTGACGCCCTCGGCGAGCATCGCGCGCCGGTCGGTGAAGCTGATGCGCTTCGCGTGGTCGATGATGACCAGCCCCTTGCCGAACTTCCGATTGAAGGCCCGGACCCACATGGAGATCTCGGCCGTCGTCGGCCGGCCCATCTTGCGGACCTCGAACGGCTTGTCTCGCATCTGGTTGAGCAGGGAGATTACGGATTCGAGCTCGGCGTCGCTCGCCCTGCCCTTGCGGAGATCGTTGGACTGGACCGATGCGCGCTGCGAGGCGATCTGCTTGTAGACCTCGGTCGGCTTCTGATCCCCCGACAGGAACAGGACGGGATAACCGGCCTCCATGGCGTGATAGGCCTGCTGCAGCGCGAAGCTGGTCTTGCCGCCGCCCGAGTCGGCCAGAAGGCCAACCAGCCAGCCGAACTCGAGATCGTCGCCGAGCACCTGCTGCGCCTCACCGATGAACCACGGCACGGCCTCGCTCTTCTGGCGCTGATGCGCGAGGCTGATCTCCTCGATCGCGCCAACAGCCGCATCGCCGTCGTCGGCCGCCCTGCCCTTGCCGATCGCCTCGGAGAACAGTTTCTCGCACTCGGTGATGAGATCTTCGGTCTTGGCGCCGGGCTGGAAGAGTGAGGCCCATTCGTGGATGCGCTCGGCCGCCAGGACCAGCTCTCGCCGGACCGCGGCGTCCTTCACGGCCGTCGCAAGATCGACAATGGCGTAGGGCATCGCGAATTCGGCGAAGAGCCGGACGACATAGCGCATGCCCGAGAGCTCGCCGACCCGGTGGTCGTCAGATACCGCTCCCTTCATGGTGACAGGGCTGGCAACCGAGCCGGCGCCGATCATGTCGGCCATGGTCTGGAAGAGATGGCGGTGCACCGGCTCGTGGAAGTCCCCGGCCGCCAGGATCGACGACACCCGGTCGAAGCAGGCGTTGTTCGCGAGGATCGAGCCGAGGACGTGCTGCTCGGCCTCGAGGTTCTGCGGAAGGCTCACGCCGCGACCCTCCGGCTGGCGAGCATCTTCCGCACGTCCATCGAGTTGCCCTCGACGGCTGTGTAAACGGCGATGCCTACGGAATCGGACTGGTCGCTGTTCTTGACGACGAAGTTGTAGCGAAGGCCGAGGTCGGCGGCCCATTTCCGCACCTCGCGCTTAGCCCAGCCGTTCTTCTCCTTCTCCGGCGTACCGCGCGGCGCGTAAGCGCGGCCGATGCAGAGCATTCGCCATTTCGCGACGTTCACCAGCATTGCGCGGATCTTGAACCGGTGCAGCATCACCAGGGCGCCGCCGGACATCGCCGGCAGCACGAGCATGGTGTGAGGGTTCGAGGCCAGCTCCTCGACGGTGCGGCTGGCGAACAGGTCATCATTCACCACCCGCTTGCGCTTCGGCAGCGCGCGGAGCGGCTCCTCGACGCCCGCCAGATCGATCCGCACGCCGCGCTCGCGAAACCCCATCAGCAGCGCATAGAGGTGGTCGGACAGCGCGCGAACGTTGTCGTCATAGTCCTCACCCCGGCAGGGGAAGGAGCCGCAGGTGATCCGCGGCGGCCGCCCCTCACCCATCTCCTCGATGAGCGTCCAGCCGGTATTGGCGGAGGAGAGATCGAGGCCAAGGAAGTTCATGTCGCCGCGCCTCCGACAAGCTGGAGCTGCGGCGACAGGATGCGCGCGAGCGCCGTGAGGCCCTTTGCCGTCACCCGGACCTGCGTAGCGATCTTCTCCGTGCCGTCGGCGCGGTAGATGCCGGTCTCCTTGTGGACCAGCAGCCCGGCGATGAGCTTCGGCTGGTAGGCTAGATCATGGCCGGCGCCAGGACGGCGGTACGTCCAGCCGTTGTTTCGGAGATAGGCCCAGAGCGCTTTCTCGCTGACCTGAATTGTCTTGGCCGTGTCGCGAACGCAGAGCGATCCGTCGCGGGCCGAGATCCGGTCGAGCGCGCCGCCGATCTCGCGATTGGTGGATTCGAGCTGGACGTTGTGAGCCTGGAGCTTCTCGACCCGCTCGGAATAGGAGAGCAGCAGACCGCGAAGCTGCGCCGGATCGCTGAGGACCGACATCGGATCGATCGGCCGCGCGCGCAGTTCGTCCTCCATGGCCTTGAAGGCGCGGATATAGGCGCGCTTCCACTTCAGGGCCTTCGTGCCGGTGAAGCCCATGGCCAGAAGCTCGAAACCCTCCCGGTCCATATCGAAGGACCGATAGGTCTGGCCGTTCTGCGGCTCGACGTAGGGGGTCTGCCGAAAATTCCGCAGACCCAGATCGGGCTCCTGAGAGATCAGATTGTCCACCGCATCCAACACATGGCGGTGCTGCTTGCCGAAGAACGACGCGACGTCTCGACTGTTCGCGAAAACCTCGCCCTCGCGGGCGAACACCACCGGGTTGCGCTGGGCCTCGAAGGGCAGCATGTCGAGCTTCTGCATGATCAGCCCTCCATCGCGTGTGCGGGTTCGGGCAGGTCTTCGCCAAACGGCGCGTCGTCTTCGAGGTCGGCCTGATCCTCATCGACATCCTCGGCGTCGACGACCTCCGTCTCGCTCTCCTCCTCCGCCTGCATATCGAGGACGAGTCGACGCTCTTCCGCACCCTGGTGGTGCCCCCTGATCCACTGCTGGCCGGCCGGCGTCGAAAGGTCGTGTGGATTGTCCGGCGCTTCACCCAGGCGACCGGTGCGCAGGCCGTCCTCGAACGCCTTCTCGTCGATCGGCGCGAGCGCGGTGGCCGTCTCGAACAGATCGAGCTGGGACTTCTTGATGCCGACGCCGAGGATGTTGAGGTAGCGGAGAAGCTCCTGCATCTCGGCCGTGAACTCCTCGGCCTTGCCGGACTTCAGGATCTTCAGCGCGCGCTTGGCTGCGGCGAGGTTGATCCCCTTCCCTTCGGCCTTGGAGAGCGCCGCGCGCGCCGAGCCCGACGCTGACGCCGCCTCCTCCTGCGCGCGCCGGATCTGGGAAAGCTGGACGGCGACGATCGCCTCGGGCGGGATCTGATTGTGCTCTTTCGGGGTCGAGACGGCAGACATCGGGGTCGTCCTTTCGTGGATGGATGAGAGGCGGGATTCGATGCGACGGCGGTCGCGGAGGTATGCTTCGGCGCGGTTGAGCATCACGGGTCGTCCCGGTCACGACGCAGGAACCGGATCTCGGGGCGGCCGAGGTAGCCGCGCTGCCAGACGAACCATGCGAAGTCGGTGGTGCCGTTGCCGGGCTTGATGCCTGCTTCAATTACCGGGCCCGGCGGCATGGACGGGCGCGGGCTCAGGAGGTGAACGCGAGCGAGCGGCGTCTTCTCCAGCCAGGCGCCGCGGCCGGCGGCGTTCATCCACTTCGTGGGGAGCAGCAGGGCGACCTTGCCGATCGCCAGCTGGAGCGCGTGCGCGGCGAACGCGTCGGCGATGCCGAACGGCGGATTGCTGACGATGTTGTCGCTCCGGCAGTTATTGCCCCGGAAGTCTGCGAGGTATCTCGGATCGGCGCCGCCGGCGCGCGCCACGATATCGTTGCCCTTGGCCAGATACCCGGCTTCGACGGCCGAACGGACAATGCGGCCGCATCCGCAGGCCGGATCGTAGATCGCTCCCTCGAAGTGCTCGACCTCGAACAGGCGGCGCGAGCACCATTCCGGCTCGACGTACCAGTCCTCGGGATGGCGGGCCCAGATATGGGCGTCCTTCTGGATGGGGTCGCTCACAGCAGCGCTCCCGACAGCACCGAACGCTTCCGACCGGGCCGCGCTCCGTTCGGCTTGGGCTCCCTGATCCGCACGACGGTGGCCCGGGTCGTCAGACGCTCACCGCACGCAGCGCAGAACCTGAAGCGGGAGCCGAAATTCACCGGGTTGGCGCAAACCAAGCGCTCCGGCGCCGGCTTCTCGCCCTGACCGGGGAGGATGTACTGGCACTCGAACTGGCCAGCCTCGAGGAAGGGCTTCGGCGCCCCGCCCGTCGGCACATACTCGACCACGAGTTCGGCCGGCGGCAGGAACGGCACCTCGTCCGTCACCATCGGCGGCGCGGCGACCTTCGGCTTCGCCGGCGCCTTGTGAGCCTTCACCTTGATCCGCTCGGCCCGGCACTTGGTTCGGATCGACTTGGCGGACCAGAACTTGAGCTTCCGGGCGATATCGGCCACCGTCAGGCCCTTGCCGGCCAGAATGCGCAGCCTGTTCACGCGCGCTTCCGTCCAATCGAGATCGGGCCTCTGCGCATTGGCCGAGACAATCCCCGCCCGCTGCATCTTCCCGATGATCGAGTTGCGAGTGAACACCACGTCGAACTCGCGGGTCATGATGACCGCGATATCCGAGGCGGAACCGCCGCCGGCCGCGAGACTGCGAAGCCGATCGGTCATTTCGTCAGTCCAGCCGCCCTTTTTCATGCTGCGCTCCTCTGCGGGACGATGGCGATCGACCGCGAACGGCCCGGATGGAGGGTGATGAGGCCGCGCTCCCGGAGAGCGACGATCACGCGGTTGACGCTGCCGCGCGATCGGAGGCCGGTGGCCGAGGCGATGTCGTCGTAGGAGAGCGAGAACCCGTTCTTGGCGACGTATCGCTCGATGGCGCCGAGTGCCTTGGCCTGAACCTTGGTCAGTCCAGACGGCGGCTCCGGATCGGTGAACTCGTGATTGCAGCAGGGGCAGCGGTGCATCATCGCTTCGCTCCATCAATGGCGTGGTCGAGTGCTGTTCCGAGAGAGGCCATCTGCGTCATCGCCTCGAGCACTTTGGCTCGCAGCGCCTTGGCCTCGGCGACGTCGATCCGGCCATCGGCCAGCGCGTCGGAGAGCGCGACTTCGACCTGAGATCCGCCAGTCAGCACGCTCGAGAGATGGCCGAACCAGTGCGTCGTGTTCTGGGCGACAGGCATGGGGACGAGGAGATGCCCGGAGAGCTCGGCGAGGAGCCGCGTCACGATCGGCTCGCCGGCGTCCTTCTCAAGGTCGGCGATGACGTCGATCGGCGCGAACACCTCTTCCTGCCGGGCGCCGTAGCGGGACAGGAGCGATTCCGTGCCGCGGGTGATGCCCTGGCAGCGGCGCGGTCCGCCGGCGGCGCCGATCAGGTCACGGGCTGCCCCCTTCAGGCGCTCATAGGTCTCGTTCGAGAAGATGCGAGCAATGGTCATGAAAGTCTGGCCCGGTTCTTTTCATGGACGCTCGGACTTGCCGGGCGCAGGTTCCGTGCAATGACGGATCAGGAGGCTGGGATGACCGACGCTGAAATCGACGCGCGGATCGAAGTACTGGACCGAGCGATTGCAGAACTGCTGGCGCGGGTTCCGCCAATCGAGCGCGAGACGGTGTTCGATCGGCTGCGCTGCGAGTTCGATGGCGCCCACCATGCCGAGGCCGTCGAGCGCCTAGTCGAGGATGCGTCCGAGACCTCCGGGCATCCGATCGACGTCGCGATCCGCCAGTTGCGGCGGAGGCATGCGGCCAGGCCGAGGTTGGGCGCTTGAGCGGGCGTCATGCCACGGCCTCAGCGGCATCTGCCCTAAGCGCCTCTTCGATCCGGATTAGCGTCTTCAGGTTGATGGACCCGCCGGACCGGAGGCGGGCGACAAGCTTCCCGTCATTGACGGCCAATCTTCCAAACGTGCTCTCCGCGATTTCTCGCTGGGAGCAGTGCGTTTCGATCCGTGCAAGGAGTTCGGCGGTGCTGGTCATATGATGGACAATAATGGGCAATTGCCCATCAGTCAATGGGCTATAACCCACGTGACCTCAGCCGGGCCAATGGGCATGATCCCATTCATGGATGACGCTTGGAAAGATCGGCTGCGCGCCCTGATTGCGGCCCGCAACACAAACATGAAGGCAGCCTCGATTGGGGCGGGGCTCGGGGAAACGTTCGTCCGCGACATACTCAAGCGCGACAGAAACCCGTCGATGGAGCACCTGGACAAGGTCGCCCGCTTCCTCGGCAGCTCTGTGTTCGAACTGATGCTCACTCCAGAGCAAGTCGAAGAGCAGAAACGTGTCCCACTTGGGCAGGAATTCGATCCCGACCCAGAGTTCGATGACGGTGACCGCCTGCCCGTGCAATCTGACGACCTCACCAAGCTCGGCGTTTCGACGCTCCGTCCGTTCTCGGGTGAGGTGCCGGGGTCGAGCCCGGACATAGACACATCAGCCGGCGCAGGTCCCGGCGGTTTGCCAGCGCCTTCGGTACTGCCTTCTGGAGAGGTCGTTTATTCTGCCGACGCGGTGCGCGGCGAGATCCTGATGCCCGACTATCTACTGTCCGAGTTCACCCGAGCCAAAGCCCCACGCGTCCACTGGATCAAGGTTCGCGGCGACTCGATGGAGCCAACTTTGCTCCCGGGCGAGCGGGTGATGGTCGACACGACGGATCAGAAGTTCGGACAGGGCGGCGTGTTCGTTATCCGTGATCCCGACGGCGAGATCCTCGTCAAGCGGTTGCGAAAACTGAAGGACGGAGAAATCGAGTTAGTTTCTGACAATCCGAAGCAACCGCCGATGGTCCATAGGGCGGATGAGATCGGAATCCTTGGCCGCGTTGTCGGCCGTCTAGCGAGGCTGTAGCTAGGATGCGCTACCTGCTCCACGTAGAGAAGGCTATCGCCCGCCTCGGCTATGTGAAGCCTGAATATGCGCACTCCCTTGCGATCCTTCTCGAGGAATTCGAAGGGGCGCACCCTCAGCAAGTAGCACGGCATTTCCGACAGCACGGCACCCCGCTTTCTGCCGAAGAAAAGAGAGTACTGGGCTTTCGTGCGAATGCCGACCTCACAGCGGAAGCCGCCGATGCCTTGACATTAAGAGGCCCACTGAAGCCTCAGAAGGGCCTAGACGTGACGTTGTTGGACGCGACGTTTTCCTACTACCGACAGCGCGGCGTCACGGCGGCACTGGCTGCGGGCTATGACCGTTTCAAGATCGATGGCCCATTTGATTGTGATGGATGTCGACGCCTCAACAAGACAATCGTCACGAGCGAGTATCTCGCCGAGCTGCCGCCACCAGACTGCACCCGCGACGCCTGCGGAATCGGCATGCGATTGTCGATCGATTACGTCGGAGAACTTCTCGACGGGCTGGGGGAAAGAGGCCGCGCGGAGTTGGCTGATGCGTATTGCGCTCTAGAAGCCATCAGCGCCGCCCCGTCACCGAGACTGCGCGTTTCGATCAAAGACTATCACTCCCTTGGGGAGCCGGGCCGCTACCATTTCGACTTCGAGTTCCACTGCAGCGACTGCGGTGGATACCTGATCAAGATGCCTGACAACGACGAAGATCAAGTCCTCTGCACGGCTTGCGGCGCTCCGTTCGGCACCGCGCCCGAGGTCCGGGAACAGTGCACATCGATAGCCAAGAGGTACATGGCCGACAACGGCCTTTGAACGACGAACCATCCGGGGGGATGAAAGAGATGAAATCAATTCTGATCGCGGCATCGGCCGCAATAGTCGTCGCATCCTGCGCCAAGGCGCCAGAGAGCATCAGCGCATCCTACATCAGCGACGTCGGCTATCAGCAGTACACCTGCGACCAGCTCGGCAGTGAGATGAGCCGACTGAGTTCGGCCTTAGCGCTCGCCTCGGCCCAGCAGGAGAAGGCCAGAACCAACGATGTCGTCGGCGTCATCCTGATCGGCCTGCCGGTGTCATCTATGAGCGGCGACAATATCGCGCCGGAGATCGCGCGGCTCAAGGGTGAGCAGGAAGCCGTTCGCCGAGCCGCCATGATCAAGCGCTGCCCATCAAGCGGCGCGTTGCCGGCTCAGGGCCAGACCACGATGACGCCCGCCAAAAGCTGACGAGGCGGCGGGCGAGAACAGGAGAACATCCATGTCTGCGCCCGCCACCATCCATGTTGTCGTTGCCTTCAAGCGCCTCGAGGATGACGAGGACACGATCGCCGCGGAACCGCCACTGCAGATGCCGACTGCGGCGCAGGCGACGCAGCGCGCGAAACTGCTGGCCACCAGCCACGCCGGCGCCATTGCCTGGTCGCGGACGCTGGATCCGGACACTGGCGACTATGGCGAGCCGGTCATTCTTGTGCGCTTGGGGGCGATTCCGAACTGGTTTGACGAGACAGGCGACGCGGGCGGTTGAGGAGGTTGGGATGGCCGAGATTGACGACTTGAACAGGAACGGGCAGCGCCTTCTGCGGAAGACCTCGTTCAAAGGGACCGACCACAATCAGAAGATCTGGGCGCTCCAATGCGAGCGAACGGACTGCGGGCATGTCTACGGCGCCAACGGGTCTGACTTTCATCACCGCCGGTGCCCGAGTTGCGATGGCGGCGCGCCGGGCATCTAGGGCTAACATGGCGGCGCCATGGCATCGCTACGGGTTCGGGGGGACCTCAGGAATGCTCAGATCCATCGCCGCAGCGCTCGCCGCCTGCGTCATCACTGCCGGCGCCGCACTTGCGGCCGAAGTGCATGTCATTGACGGCGACACGCTGAAGGTCGACGGCAAGACGATCCGCATATTCGGGATCGACGCACCCGAGGCCGGCCAGAGCTGCCGAAAGCCCGGCGGCGGCACCTGGCAATGCGGCCAGGCTGCGATCAGCCAAATGGAGAAGGCCGTCGCAGAGGGCGATGTCACCTGCGACGATCGCGGGCTCGACGTGTACGGCCGGACCCTGGCGGTCTGCAAGGTCGCCGGCCTCGACCTCGGCCGCCTCATGGTCAAGGAGGGAATGGCCTGGGCCTTCCGCCGCTATTCCGAGGACTACGTCGACGCCGAGGACGAAGCGCGCGCCGCGGCGGTCGGGATCTGGGAGCAGGAGAGCGAGGCCCCGTGGGAGTTCCGCCAGAACCGCTGGGACGTCGCCACTCAGAAGGCCCCGGAGGGCTGCCCAATCAAGGGCAACATCAACCGGAAGGGCGAGCACATCTACCATGCTCCCTGGTCGCCCTGGTACAGCCGGACCAAGGTCAGCGTCGAGAACGGCGAACGGTGGTTCTGCGACGAGGGCGAGGCGATCAAGGCTGGCTGGCGCGCGCCGTATTGGGGACGGTAGGCCAAGATGACCCAGCATATCGCGACTATTTCGCTTTGAGAGGAAGTAGTTGACGTTTGGACGGCAGGCTGATGAGCTGCCGATCATACTCGGGGGGATAGGCATGAGCGATACGGACACCAAGAACGATGCAGGATCTGGTCCTGCATTTACCCCCCCAGATGTGTCGGGGGCGATCGGGGCCAGAGGTGCCCCCAAATACCTAGTCGACGGGCTTCAGCTTACCGGTGTTCGGAATGGTGTTTCCCGATTTTTCGCTTTCCGCGATGACCTAGTTCCGGCGGACGGTGGCGCTCCGGCTCAGTATCTCCGTCAGTACCTTTTTCAGATCGATATGGACATCCCAACTGTCTTGTCGCTTTCAGTCTTTCTCGAGTCATTTGCAGAAGACCTCATAAGACAGGGAATGGTCGACCAAGAAGAGTATAAGAGACTTAAGTCGGCACCTAGCATCTTCAGCTCCACCAATGGCTAGATTACCGGCTTCCGAAGGCAGCAGGGATCTGCGATATAGGCTCGGCCTTGAGGGAATCGTCTCTCCTACGCCTGACACGCGGCGCACCCAAGGTCGCCCCTATTCAGGCATCGCATCAATCAACGAGGAAAGGGTCTTGAGATGGACCAACTTGATTCCTCCGTCATCAAGCGCGATTTTTGATAACAGTGGGTACGAAGCTCCAGCCTCCAGTCGGCGAGAGAAAGCAGCGATGAGCGACATCACACGCGAAGAGATCGCCGCTCGGATTGAGGCATCTGAAGCGCGCACTGATACAAAATTTGCACAGATGATGGGTGAGCTCCATGCCATGCGCGCCGAGCTGGGCGGCAAGCTGGACACAATTGGCGTGCGCGTAGACTCGGTCGAGAAGTCAACACACGGCACCAAGGCCACCATCATCGTTACGGGTGTCGCCGTTGTCGGATTGGTGGTCGCCATTATGGCCTTCGGCAGCCAAAGCATCGGGATCGGGTTCAGCGCATCGGAGATTGCGACGACCGCCGCACAGCGCGCTCTGTCAGAACAGGCAACGCGCCCGGCACCGCAGGCCACGCTACCGCCCTCAGCTCCACCACAAGCCCCCAAGACTGCCATTCCGGATACTGATCCGACAGAGAAGCCAGCACCGTAGCACCGCGCCCACCCAAAGCCCGCCCCTCCGGCGGGCTTTTTCTGGTGCCTCGAGTTCTATTGCGCGATCGGCACGGTCCACCCGTCACCACAATCTGGCGGCAACGACGGAGGACCCGATGAGCGACGACGAGATGCTCGGCAAGGTCAGCAGGACCGAGTGGCAAGCCGCCTATGCGGACAACGTCCAGGAAGTGTTTTCAGACCGGGTCGTCGTCTACTCCGGCGGCAACCACGTCCGGTTTGCATTCGGCCGCAAAGGCGCGCCGACGAGCCCGGATCTGCTGCAGCGGGAGACGGCCAAATTCCACGTTGGGGTCACAGTCGGGCTGAACGCCCTGCTCCCGCTGATCGACGACCTGGTCGAGTGGAAGCGGCGCTATCTCGAGGGGCAGCAGAAGCAGGGCAGGAAGCAGTCGACCTAGATCGACGACCTGCCATCGACGCGCGTCCACCATCCCTTTGCGAAGCTGACGAGCCCCGCCTTCCGCATCTTCTGCAGAATGCGATCCGCTGCGCGCGCCGTGGCTGCCGATGGCACGCCCTCACCTGCGAGGAGCACCGCCAAGTCGGTATAGGACTTGAACCGCGCGGGCAGCTTCGCGATGGCGACCTCGATCTGGCGCGCCTCGACCACGTAGCCCTCGGAAACCATGCCTTTGTCGAACAGTGCCATTCCTCGCCCTTTCCTGGTGCGACGGCTCGCGCTCGCGGTGCATATCCTGCTGAGACAGAGCCACTGAAGATCACTTCGAATTGTCGTTCATGACGGCTGGTGAGGGAGGGTTCGGGCCAAAGAGCCCCCTACCCCCATGAGCTGAGCCCATGGAGGTTCGGGAGATCCTTGGCCTGTCCTGACGACCGGAGCCGGGATGGGACAGTAGCCAGGGCGCCCTCTCGGAACACCCGTCCTCAGTTTCCTCAGCCGCACCGTAGGACTTTCGAGCCCCGCGCGATCCGCCCTCGCTGAGTGAGCCTCGTCGATTCCTCGACACGGCCAGGGCGGCGGATGGGCAAATGGGTAGCAGATGGCGGCCATGTTGGGCAATAGCCCATTTTTGTATTGACTGATGGGCAATCGCCCATTAAGTTCACCCTCATCGAAGCACGGTGAGGGCACCCACCATGACCAACACGCTCTACATGCTGATCTGCGAGAACGACGAGACGCCACGGCTTTGCGCTGGCCGGTCGGTTGAGGGTTCCGAGCAGGATGGAATGACGTCGGCGCGGCGGACGGCCGAGGTGATCGTTCGCGGCGCCTACAACGCCGACCGCGTCGTCCGGGTCGCCCGGCTCGATATGGCCGACCTGACCACGCTGGACGTCACCCGCGAGGTCGCTGAGCACATCCAGACGCTGATCGGCAAGTATCTGCGCGACGAGCGCGACGACCACGAGGCATCCATTGCCTTCGTCGAGACCGCGCTCGGCGTGACGCTCGATGGCGACCGCTGGGTGCCGGATGACGTCGCCGGCGACTGGACCCGCCCCTATGGCGCCGAGTGCACACAGGTGGCTGCGTGATGGCCCGCTTCACTCCCCCAAGCGTTGACGACGTCACGGAGATCTCGGCCAGCGTTTCCCGCCGCAATGGCGGCGGCATGACCCAGCCGTTTGTGACGCTGCGCCTCACCCTTTCGAGTGGCCCGGATGATTCCGTCCAGCTGCCGATCTACATGCCCGCCGAATGTGCGGCCTATGCCGATCGGATCGCCGCCGGGATCAACGCCGCCTTCACCGATCCGGTCGAAGCAGAGCCCGCGCTTGAGGCCGCGGAATGAGTATCCCCGGCACCAACACCCTGCTCTCCGCCCTCCTCCGCGACGCCGGCACTCCACATGCGGCACTGCGCACCCGGACCAAGCCGCCGGTCGGCGCCACCGGAGACGAGAGCGCCGACGCCTACCTCGCCGGCATCTTCGCGATGATAGCCGTCATGGAGGGCGAAACCGCCGATCGCGCCAAGCAGGCCCGGTTCGTCCAGCGAGCGATCGAGATCCAGGAGGACTGGATCGACAAGCTTCAGGAGCAGGGCAAGCGCGGGGTGGTCGACCTGCCCGCCCAGCGGACCAGCTCCCTCTCGCTCGGCCGATTGCAGGCTTGGCGGCACGAACTCGTCGGCGACAACGTCGAACTGCTTGGCCAGGACGTCGTCGAAGGAAGGCGCGCCACCGCATGACGTTCTCCAAGGGCGACATCGCGATCTACCTGATCGTCGGCCTCGGCCTCTTCACCATCGTGACCATGGTCGTGTTCGCCCGACTGACCAACGGCCGCCCAGACGAAGATCCATCCGAATTCACCGCGCACTGGCGCGACGACGAGCGGCGCTGACCGCTTCACGCGAGGCAATCATGCTGGAACAAGCGATCCCGGCGCCGGACGGCGTCATCACGTCTCCTGGCTGCTATGTCGACCTCGACATCGAGCGCTACCACGGCCAGTGCACCGATGGGCCGAGCATCAGCTCGAGCGGTCTGCGGACCATCTTCATCGATAGCCCGGCGCACTACTGGATCGGCTCGCACCTTAACCCGAACCGAGTCGACGAGCCGCAGAGTGACGCGCTCATTCTCGGCCGCGCCGCGCATCATCTCCTGCTCGGCGAAAAGGAATTCGGCCGGCTGTTCGTCGTCCGACCCGATCGGTTCGACTCGTGGCGCACCGCGGAAGCCAAGGCTTGGAAGGCCGAGCAGGAGAAGGCCGGCATGACGGTGCTTCTCCCCGGCCAGATCGAGACCATCCGCGGCATGCACAGCTCGCTGCAGGCGCACCCGCTGATCGCCGGCGGCATCCTCGACGGCGCGATCGAACACAGTCTGATCTGGCAGGACGAGGATACTGGGATCTGGCTCAAGGCCCGGCCCGACGCCATCCCGACGGCCTCGGGTGATTTCGCAGACCTCAAAACCGCTGCGAGCGTCGCGCCGGAGGATCTGTCGCGCGCCGTCTCGGACCGCCGGCTCGACATGCAGGCAGCCCTTGTGAAGTGGGGCGCCAGGGCCGTCCTCGGCATCGACATGAATGACTTCGCGCTCGTCTTCGTGGAAAAGGCGCCCCCGCATTGCGTCGAGGTCCGGGTCATCCGTCAGGACCACATTGAGGAGGCCGAGGGCGACCTGCGCGCAGCGCTCCGCCTGTTCGCCAAGTGCCTGAAGACGAACACCTGGCCGGGCCCCGGCGGCTCCGGTTCCGATCTCGCCCCCATCGGCCTTTCCGACTTCGCCCGTCGCCGCGCCGCAGACCGCCGCGCCTTCATCCAGCAGGAGATTGCAGCTTGAGCCAGGTCGTCACCACCGAGGCGCGCGAGGCGCCCAACTCCTACCGGACGGTACCGCTCGCAACGATCGGCGGCGGCGGCATGCTCGCGCCGACGACGTTCGGCGAGGTCGTCTCCTTCGCCGAACTCATGTCTCGGTCGCAGCACGCCATCCCGAAGCACCTGCGCGGAAACCCCGGCGCCTGCATGGCCGTGACGATGCAAGCGCTTCGCTGGGAGATGGACCCCTTCGCTGTGGCCGCCAAGGCCTACAGCGTCAACGACATGATCGCCTATGAGGCGCAGCTGATCGCTGCCGTGGTCCACACCCGAGCACCGATCAAGCGACGGCCGGAATACGAATTCACCGGCGCCGGCGCGGACCTGCGCTGCCGGATCACCTGCGAGATGCAGGACGGCTCGACCAAGGTCTATGAGAGCCCGCGCGAGGGCGACATCAAGACCAAGAACTCTCCGCTCTGGAAGACCGATCCGCAGCAGCAGCTTGGCTACTTCAGCATCCGTTCCTGGGCCCGCCGCCACACCCCGGAGGTTCTGCTCGGCGTCTATGCGCCCGACGAGCTCGACGACAACCGCGGCCCCGACAATGCCAAGGACGTGACGCCTCGCTCGTCCATGGCCGATCGGCTCGCCGGCGCGCGCCAGGCGGATTCGGGCTTCTCGTCCGCGAACGTCGAGGCCGAGATCGCCGCCGCCACCACGGCCGAGAACACGGCTCCATCCCCGACGGTTGAAGCCGAACAGCAATCCGAACCCGCCGAGCTCCCCCTGGTGCCCCTTGAGAGCTCGGCCGGCGTGGAAGAGGGGCCGGCCCAATCCCCCCGGGCCGGCCTCTCTTCCGACGACCGAGAATTGCTCCGCTTCTATGTCGAGGAGCTCGACGCCGAGCGCGCCGACTTCGCGATCGAGGAAGTCCGCGTCAGGTTCTGGAAGGGCAAGGCCGTAGGGAAGGGATCGCCGCTCGCCATCGCGGCCGGCGCTATCACCGACGCTCATCGCAAGCGGGTGAATGCCGAGATCACGATCGAGGAATGCGCGCGCCTCTGCCGGGAGGCGAGCCGATGACTGCCTTTCGCATCGCCCGGCCGGACACGGCCTTCGCCAACGCCCCGGCGCGCGGCGCCAAGCGGAAGCGGGTGACCGACGAGGCGCACCTGCGATGGCTCCGCACCCTACCCTGCGTGATCACCGGCCGACGTCCGGTCGAGGCCGCGCATATCCGGTTCGCGGACCCGTCCTACGGAAAACGCGAGACCGGCATGGCGGAGAGGCCTGATGACCGCTGGGCTCTCCCTCTCTCGCCGTCGCTCCATCGTGAGCAGCACGCGGGCAGCGAGCGCCTGTTCTGGGCCAAATACGGCATCGACCCCTGCAAGGTCGCCGCGGCGCTCTATGGCGTCTCCGGCGACGATGAGCAGGCCGAGATGATCATCCGGACAGCGCGAGAAGCGGCCCGCCAGATGGGCCTCCAGACTGGGGGAGAAGCGCATGGGTGAGCGCCCGATCTGCGAACTCTGCGGCCGCGTAATTCTGTGGGGCGAGAAATACGCGTCGAGCTGGGATGGCGACACGTGCTTCGAATGCACGCCGACCTACCAGGACATTCTCGATAGTCCCGAGAGCTTCGGCCACTTCGAGGATGATCCATTCTCGCCCGATGAGGCGCGCGAGATCGTCAACGATCACCTCACGAATGGTGGCCTGATGACCGACAGCCTAGCGGACCGGATCGCAATGGAAAGCGATTGGGTGGATGCGGGAGCCTCGTCATGACCCTCCCCTCTCTCCGTTCGTACCTTCCTGAGCTTCCTGCCGCGCTCGTGTTTCTCGCAGCCATGGCCTTGGCCGGTGCGCTCTGTGGATGGGGGTGGAAGCCATGAGCACCATGTCATACGGCACCGAGATTGCGCCGGCTCGACGGATCCACGACATGGTGGCCGAGTACGAGCGCAAGATGGCTTCACTGCCGGAAGCAATATCCGCCTTCCAGGAGGCTGGGGGCGCCCTGAAGTCTGCCGCGTGCGTTGGCGGCGAATGGGGAGATGAGCGAATCGAGACCGGGAGCGCATCGGAACACATCCTGTCCCGGAGCCTTCGCCGGTCAGCGTGGAAGAATGTCTGGAAGACCCTGCGCCTCCCGGAGATCGCCAGCGCCAAGGATAAGCAGGCGTTCGAGCGGTCACTGGCAGACCCGCCCCCCTTCGACATCGACACACTGCGGGCGACCTTCTGGCCCTATCTGGAGAACCCGCGCCTGACGATCCTGCGCGGCCTGGCGGAGGTGTTCTCAGAACTCGATCCGACCTACAAGAGCCACGAGAAGGTGAAGGTCGGCGTCAAGGGCCTGCCCAAGCGGGTCATCCTCACCAACCTCGGCATCGGCGGATGGGGCCGCGACCGGCTGCGCGACATCCTGAATGCGCTCGCCGCCTACCAGGGGAAGCCGCTTCTCGACTACACGGATCTCCAACTGCTCCTGGAAGACGGCGACGCCCTGAAGGACGGCGGCACCTTTCCGCATCCTCACAACAGCCGCTACCAGCAAGAGACGATCACGGTGATTGGTCGCGGTGTCTGGCTGCGCCGCTTCAGGAACGGCAATGGGCACCTTTTCTTTGGCCCGGTCGCCCTGCGCGACATCAACAAGGCGCTTGCCGAATTCTACGGCGACATCCTGCCCGACTGCCATGACGAGGCGGATAGGCCCGCACATCGCCCCAGCACCGCCGTGGCGAAGGATCTGCAGTACTACCCGACGCCTTCGTCTGTGGTGGAGCGGGTTCTGGCAGATATCTACCTCAAGCCAGGCAGCCGCGTTCTGGAGCCGTCATGCGGCTGCGGCCGCTTTCTGGACGGGCTGAAAGCGGCAGGCGCCGATGCCTTCGGGATAGAGGTAGATCCCGCTCGGGCTGCCGAGGCGCGCGCCAAAGGGCACGCCGTGATGACGGCGAACTTCCTGGATGTTCCGCCCGGCGGCAAGCTGTTCGACTTCGTGGTGATGAACCCGCCGTTCTATGGCCGGCACTACGAGAAGCACGTCCGGCACGCCATGAGTTTCCTGGGGCCAGGCGGCCAGCTTGTTGCCGTACTGCCCGCCACGGCCCGCTACGACCACGGCTTGCTCGATGACCTTCGGCCGAGCTGGCACGACCTTCCGATCGGGTCATTCACCGAGAGCGGCACGCGCGTTTGCACCACCGTCGCCAAGATGAGGATCGCCGCATGACCTCCCCGACACCGAGTGAAGAGCGCGATGGGCTGCACGCCAGGGCGCGAACCGCAATCGAGACCTTGGCCAATACCGCCATGGGCATGCCGCTCAACAAGTGGGGCGACATCTCGAATGACCTGCTCGCGGTGATCGACCAGTTCAAGGCCGACACGCGCGAGATCGAACGGCTACGGAGCATCGAGCGCAATCGAGACATGTGGCACGGCCAATGCCTGCGACAGGCGGAAGAACTGCGCCGCCTGCGCGAACACGCCCCATCCGAACCCGACCCCGATCAACTCCGCGAGGACCGCGACGAGCAGCAGCGGCTGGCGAAGGAGTATCCCGATGTCGAATAGCATCCCCCTCGAAGCTCGCCAGCGTGCCGGGCAGGAGGTCGAGCGGCGCATGACCGAGTTCATGCTCCAGTTCGCTCCCTGCGAGAAGCTACTGGTCGGTGATGTCATCCAAATCGCCGCACATTCTCGTCGGCTGGCCTTCGATCTCTTTTCGGGCGCCTACCACTCGGGCGGCTTCGACGGCCCGACAGGAGCGGATTGACATGGCCATCATCTCCACCACCCGCACGGCTACGGCCGACGAAATCGCACACGAGATGGACCGCCGTGGTGCGGTCATTGAGATCCTGGAGGCCGAGTTCGAACGCGAGAAACTGCGCGCGGATACATTCGAGCGGCAGTACCGGCAGGCGTGCTCCGACTTGGCGCAGGCAGTTGGCCAGCGCGACACCTATCGCGATGCATGCAAATCGACGGGCATCTGCATGACTTGCGTCCTCGGAGCCCCCGATACGTTCGGCTGCACCGATTGTCTCGATACTGGATGGGATGGTGGGGCGCCGGCCGGCTTCGCTCCTGACGCCGAGATCACCCGCCTGCGCGCGGAGGTAGCGCGGAAGGATGAGGCGCTGAAGCCGTTCGCGTTCGAGCGAAGCGCTCTCGACCTATCTCGCTACGACGACGAAAACCAGATCGAGGTTCGATATCCGCCGGTCGGGCGCCATCATCGTATTCCGGTCGGGCACTTCACAGTGGGCGACCTCCGCCGCGCCCGCGCAGAACGGATGCCAGAAGAAGGCTGCGCCGCTCTCGAACAGGAGGGCGCATAGGTGGCGGCAACTTACAAGGTACGCGCAAACGTACTGCAAGATGGCCATGTCGACCCCATCACTGGCCCGCGCTGCATGATCCAGCCGGTCGAAGGGGAGCACCGAGGCCTCTACCTGATCGCTCACACAGAAACCGTACTCAAGGAGGGGCAGCCAGTCGTCTATGACGAAATCACTCGGCGCGCCTCCCTCTCCCCGGAGCAATCGACATGAAACAGCACCCTGTCGACATCGCCGTTGATGCTCACACCACTCTTCAGACCTTTGCGACTGTTGTCGCCGTCCTGGAGGGCGGTTCGATCTACGACCCGGCTTCCCGCGCCACCGCTGAGCGCATCATCTCCATCGCCAAGGCCGAGCAGCAGAAGCTTCTGCGTCGCTACGACAAGGCCCGCGCGCAAGCCAAGGATGCCCAATCATGACGACCGCAATTGAGCTGAGCGCCGACGAGATCGAACGGGTAGAAGCCGCGATAGTTAAGGCCGTCTCGGACAACATCGCAAAGGGGAAGGGCTTCTACCTGAATGAGGTGGCCCGCGCCGCGATCCTCGCCATGGACCGCCGCGCCGAGGTGGTGGGGGCGACAGTCGAGGATGTCGAGAAGATCATCCTCGCGGCCGAGCCCTATGGGGACGAGGATGCGACGTGGACGCGTCGAATGGCGGTTGCCTTGCACGCTCGCCTGTTCGCCTCCCCGCCCGCGCCAGCCGTGGCGGTGCCGGAGTTGCTCGGCAAGGCCCTAGCCGCGCTCGACAACTACGCCGATCCGACAGGCTACACCGACGGCAACGGCGAGCAGCTTGACGCGAATGCGGAGGTTCACGAAGGCCTGCTGGCGAAGTCTGTCGCTGCTGAAATCCGGGCCGCCCTAGCCGCCGCGCCCGAGCCTCCCGCAACCCGGAGCGAGGCCGATATCCGCAATGAGGGGAGAGAGGAGGCGGCGCGGATCGTAGAGGGCCAGCCATACGGCGAGGGTGCGGATGACCCCGCCCGCTATCGTACCTGGGCGCACTGGCCGACGCTGCCCAACGGCACCAAGGGCAACCGGAGCGTAGATGACTTCCTCGTCAAGCATTGCGACGCGCTCGCCACCGCCATCCGCGCGCTGAAGGAGCCCCGTCATGAGCCGTAGGGGGCGACCGAAAGCGGCCGTGGCCGATCCGGCGGACGAGCTCGATGATCCGATGTTCGATCATGAGTACCTGGCCGCGCAGTCCAAGGAAAACTACGAGCGCGCCCGGGCCGAGATGAGGGAGGCTCGGTTCGCCCAGATTGAGATGATGAAGGAGCCCCGTCATGAGCCGTGAGGCATGGGAGAGGGCCGGCCTATCCGCGCCCGGCCTTGGGGCGCTGTCGCATGGGGCGAACCGCAAGCTCCTCCGGCACCAGAATTCCCGCCTCGCGCGCTGCCACGATGAACGCGGCGCGGGCGTATTCGGCCGGCAAGCTGTCCTCCCAGGCCTCAAGGCACGCCAGCCGAGCCGCCGCGTGCGCCGCCGTGTCCGAGAAGGCCGGCGGCCACCGCTCCAGCAGCCACTCGGCCGCGCGCTCGACATCGCTGATCGCTCGGCTTTTGCCGATCCCTTCCCAGACGTGAACGGGCTCGAAATGGTGAAGCATGGATCGGCACATAGGGCGAGGCGCCCGGTGCTGACAGGCCGCCAGCTGGGCCAACGCAGAAGAGCCCCGCAAGATGCAGAGGAGATGGCCGGATGAGCGGGCGATCCCAACCGGCGCGCTATCCACTTGGAGGCGCATGGCCAGCCGAAATGCGCGCGGACATGGCTGCGGCCTACTGCGATTATCCAACCACTTCCGCCCTGTATCAGGCGATTGTGGCTGGCGACGCGCCGCGGCCATCCGCCTTTCGCGGCTCCGGCCGACAAAAGGACCGTGTCTGGCTTCGCGCAGCGCTTGATGATTATCTGATGCGAAGACACGGCCGCAATGACGGTGAGACCGGCACGTCGGGCGCCGAGGATATCCGAGGCCTGCTATGAGACGCCCAAGATCCGCGTTGCCGCTTCCCCGCTACACCCGCCGGAAATGGCTGTCGGGAAAGAAGGAGTGGGCCTACTTTTTCGAGGTGCCTGCAGTCTGGCGGGCCGCGGGTTGCACAGTGGCATCAGAGGCCCTGGGTACAGACTATGCCGAAGCGGTCAGCCGCGTTGAGCGGGTATTGCTTCCAGGCCTGGACTCGTGGCGAACGGCCGGCGCGTCTGACGCCGTGCCTGATCGAGGTGCGCGACATGGAACTTTTGACTGGCTGGCGGAGGAATACACAGAACGGAGCCGCTTCTTCAGGACCATTTCCGCATCGCAGCAGCGCACTCACCGAGCTGGATTGCAGATGGTCGCCGACTACCGCCTGTCGGACGGGCGCAGGATCGGTGAGGTCGGCCTGACCAGCCTCACCCCGGCCGTAGTCGACACCCTCTACGAGCGACTTCTTTTCGTAACGGAAACCCTGACCATGCCTGATGGCCAGGTGGCGACCGTCGTGCGCGAGCGCCGGACGACAGTCAACCATGCCATGAAGTCATGCCGGAGAGCCTGGTTCGTAACGCGCCGCACCCACGACAAGATCGTTCCGGAAAGAAACCCCTTCTCAAAGATGGGGCTGAAATCGAATAGCCGCGAGACGCCAACCGCGACCTATGACGAAATGGCGATCGCGGTCGCAGCCTTCGACAAGGCGGGGCTATCCTCGATCGGAACCGCCATCATGGTCATGTGGGAATGGCTCCAGCGGGTCGAGCACGTCTTCTCCGCCTTCGACGTCGATCACTACCGCCCAAAGGACCGTCCGGATGCAGTCCGCGTTGTACACCCCAAGACCGGCGAGGAGAGCTGGCAGCCGCTGTACGAACCGGATGGAGAGCGGCGGCCGCTGTTCCCCGAGCTCATGGAGCGTCTCGACGAGATCAAGCGCAACCGGATCGGCGGCCTCATGCTGGTGCGCGACTGGCCGGACAAGGCGGCTGGCGTTCCCTTGCCTTGGCCCTCAGGCGGCAAGGGCGGCCTGGACTACCTACGCCATAGGGCCAAGAAGGTAATGGCTAACGCGGGCCTCCGCCCCGAGCTCACGCTGACATCCTTCCGCCACGGCGGCTTCACGGAAGGCGCCGACGCCGATCTCACGGACCGCGAGCTGCAGTCGATTGGCCGCCATAAGAGCGTGAAGACGCTGCCGCGCTATGCCAAGCGGACGATGAAACAGGTGTCCTCAGCGCAACAAAAACGACGTCGAATCCGAACAGACCGTGGACAGATTTCGGAATGAACTGCGGCCGGCGATTCGGAATGGCATCCGAAATTCGAGCTAAACCATTGAAATATTTGGCGACCCCGGCTGGGCTCGAACCAGCGACCTGCCGCTTAGAAGGCGGCTGCTCTATCCAGCTGAGCTACGGGGCCGGAGCCGGCGATGCGCTGCCGGGCGTGGAACCAAGGTTCAGTGCGTCCAGGCCTGGGCGCGACCGAACCGGAAATTGTCCGAATAGGAGATCTTCTTGCGCGTGTCGTCCTGGGCGGTGAAGAGCTGGTAGGGAATGCCATTCTTCTCGGCGTAGGCGATCGCCTCTTCCTGCGTGTCGAAGGAGAGCTTGATCTGGCGCTTCATGTCGGACGAGGAAGTGTAGCCCATCAGCGGCTCCACCGAGACCGGCACTTCCGGCTCGTAGGTCAGCATCCAACGTTCGGTCTTCGCCTTGCCAGACTGCATCGCATTGCGGCTGGGCCTGAAGATACGCGCAACCATCGTCGGATCGCCTCCAATCAAAACAACTGTCGCTGCGAGTGGTCGGGGCAGCAAGATTCGAACTTGCGACCCTCTGGTCCCAAACCAGATGCGCTACCAGGCTGCGCTATGCCCCGACATTCGCGACATGGGTGGATTACACGTTCGGCCACCGGTCTTCAAGGCATTGCGCGGCGACAAATCGGAGCCTCAACAGCGCAGCCCCGCCGTCTCAAATCGGTCACCACGGCGGTACGTCGAATCGGTCGCCGGGTCGCAGGCCGATCCGCGCCGCGCCGCCCGCGACCAGTTCCAGCACATAGCGCACGGGCTCGCCGCCCGGAACGACGTCCTCCGAGAAGGGCGTCGTGCCCCGCGCGATGCGTGAGGTCCGTCCATCCGCCTTGATGAAGATCATGTCGAGCGAGAGCGGCGTGTCCTTCATCCAGAAATAGACGGGCTGCTCGCTGCCGAAATCGAACAGCATGCCGTGCCCGTTGGCCATCTTCTCGCGGCCCATCAGGCCGCGCGCGCGCTCGGACGGCGTCCTGGCCCATTCTATCGTCAGCCTGTGGGTGCCCGACTGAGTTGCGACCGTGACGGATGACGAATCCGCCGCAATGCCGGCTGCGCCCGAAAAAAGGGCCGCGAAGACGGCCAGCGCCGCAATCCATGACGGGGAAGCAAAGAGGCGGAAAAGCCGCGTCACGATCAATGCGAAGACGGGCCGGCCGGGCCGCCGTCCGGACGGATCTCAGCGGCCATGAGGCCCTTGTCGCCATCGCCAAAACGGACCAGCACCGTCTGGCCCGGCCGGAGCTCCGTCAGGCCGTAGCGGCGCAGAGTTTCCATGTGGACGAAGATGTCCTCGGTTCCCTCGCCGCGCGTCACGAAGCCGTAGCCCTTCACGCGGTTGAACCATTTGACGATGCAACGCTCGAGGCCGCTCGTCGGCACGATCACCGTATGGGTGCGCGCCGGACCGGCCTGGGCGGGATGGATAGCCGTCGAATCATCCATGCTGATGACCCGGAAGGCCTGCAGTCCGCGCTGGCCCTTGGTGACCTCGCAAACGATACGGGAGCCTTCATAAGCGGTTTGGAAGCCGTCGCGACGCAGGCAGGTCACATGCAAAAGGATATCCGGCGAACCATCGTCCGGAAGGATGAAGCCGTAGCCCTTCGAAGCGTCGAACCACTTGATCGAACCGGCCACCTCGAACAGATCCAGGCCGCCCTCGTCCTCCTGCCGTGGGGCGGAGGATGGTTCAGCGCTGTTCTTGGAACCCATATCGTCGGCCCCCGGATAGGCCCTCATTCAGGCCGAATGCACACATGGTCGACTGCGTGGCGCCGTGGCAGGAACTCGTCGCCGTCGATTCTTAATGGAAGAATAACACCCGACGTAGCCGTGACCAGTGGCTTCCTGGCCACAACCATGGATTTCCGTCACCAGGCAGGCTGTGCGGGCCGGGTTCCCGTTTCACGGCACCGTCGCTATGGTGATGCCGCCATTCGTCGGAGCGGGCGCCGCCCGCCGCCACAGGAACCGACAGTGCCATTCCAGGGAAAGGAAGACGCTCCATGAAGTATCTGCACACCATGGTCCGCGTGACCGACGTCGACAAGTCGATCGCCTTCTACAATCTGCTCGGGCTGCAGCTCGTCCGCAAGATCGACAACGAGAAGGGCCGCTACACGCTCTATTTCCTCGCCGCCCCTGGCGATGAGGACGCCCAGGTCGAGCTGACCTTCAACTGGGACCCCGAGGTCTATGGCGAAGGCCGCAATTTCGGCCACCTCGCCTACCGCGTCGACGACATCTATGCGCTCTGCGACAAGCTGCAGAAGGGCGGCGTCACCATCAACCGTCCCCCGCGCGACGGCCACATGGCGTTCGTTCGCTCGCCCGACAACATCTCGGTCGAGCTGATCCAGGCCGGCGATCCGCTGCCGCCGCAGGAGCCCTGGGCCTCGATGCCGAACACCGGCAAGTGGTGAAATCCAGCAATTCCGTGCCGCCTCAGCCATGAGGCGGCACCTCTATCCACAGACGGAAAACTGGATGCGCGAACGGTCTTGTCACTCCGGGGCTTCGCCTCTATAAACCGCCTCGCCGCGCCCTTCGTCTATCGGTCAGGACGCCACCCTTTCACGGTGGAGAGAGGGGTTCGATTCCCCTAGGGCGCGCCATTCCCCCTGACCGAACCTCGACAGCATTCGCAAGCGACCGGATTGCCGGACGCTGCCGGCTGTCCGCCGACGCGCTGCCGCGTGTCCGCGGTGGATCTCCTGTGGAGTTCCGACGAGGCATCCCGACGCCCGGGCCGACCGTGATAGGGTCCGCCCGACCGTGCAAAGGCGATGGAGCATCATGAAGGCCGGAATCGAACTCGGGATCAATTCGACGGGCCAGCCGGCCCTGCTCGACCTCGAGGAGCTGCTTTCCACGCGCCTTCTCGTGCAGGGCAATTCCGGTTCCGGCAAGTCGCACCTGCTGCGCCGCCTGCTCGAGCAGAGCGCCGGCATGGTGCAGCAGGCGATCATCGATCCCGAGGGCGATTTCGTCTCCTTCTCCGAGCGCTTCGGCCACACGGTCGTCGACGCCGAGCGCAGCCCCAGCGAGTTGCAGCGCATCGCGCTCCGCATCCGCCAGCATCGCGCCTCGGTCGTGCTCAATCTCGAGGGCCTCGACGCGGAAGAGCAGATGCGCTGCGCCGCCGCCTTCCTGAACGGCCTGTTCGATGCCGACCGCAGCGTCTGGTATCCGATGCTGATCACCGTCGACGAGGCGCAGATCTTCGCGCCCGCCGTAGCCGGCGAAGTATCGGACGAGGCGCGGCGCCTGTCGCTCGGCGCCATGACCAACCTGATGTGCCGCGGCCGCAAGCGAGGGCTTGCCGGCATCGTCGCGACCCAGCGTCTCGCCAAGCTCGCCAAGAATGTCGCGGCCGAGGCCTCGAACTTCCTGATGGGGCGAACCTTCCTCGACATCGACATGGCGCGCGCCGCCGACCTTCTCGGCATGGACCGCCGCCAGGCGGAGGGTTTCCGCGATCTGGAGCCCGGCCAGTTCGTGGCGCTCGGGCCGGCCCTGTCGCGGCGGCCGGTTCCCGTCCGGATCGGCGCGGTCGATACGGCCGGCCGCAGCGGACGGCCCGTTCTGATGCCGCTGCCGGACCTGCCCCAGGCCGACATGCAGGACCTGATCTTCGAGGGCGGCGAGGACGACCTGCTGCCCATGCCGACGCCGAGCGTCTCGCACGCCCGAGGCACGGCCGAACTCATCCGCCAGATTGAAACCTCCGGCCCGCTCGACACCACGCCGGAGGCCGAGGCCGACACGCGGACCGAAGAGGAAAAGCAGGAACTTCTGGACGCCGTCTATGCCGAGATCATGTCGGACCCGGACACCGCCTTCCGTCCCGCGCCGCTAATCTATCAGGATTTCCTGTTTCACTGCCGCATCAAGAAGCTTGGCACGTTCGGGCAGGACATGCCGAGCTTCCGCAAGCGCCTGGCGCTGGCGCGCGCCGGCGTCGCGTCCGACAGGGGCGACGAGGCCTGGCAACAGGTGCTCGCCGTGGCCGAGAGCCTGCCGGAAGAGATGCAGGGCGTCTTCCTGCTGCTCGCCCGCGCCGCGCGCGAAGAGGCGCCCTGCCCGCCCGACGAGGCCTTGGCCAATGCCTATGGCAGCCGCTCGCCGTCGCGTGGCCGCTGGCTGCTGACCTACATGTCCGAGCATGGCCATATCCGCAATGAAGTCGACTTCCGCGGCAGCCGCATCGTGACGATCGCCGGCGTCAACTGGCGCACCCAACCCGGCGCGCCGAAGGCCGGGCCGGTCAAGAAAGTCGACCCGCTGCGCCGCGCGCCGATGCTGCCCCTGCCCTCGGCCCGCCATCCGGGCGAGTAGTTCACCGGATCGCAGCCAGACAGTTGCAATTTTCGCCCCATCCCCGCCATCATGCTGCGCAGAATCGTGTGTAGCCTGATGGCGAACACACTGCGGCAATCCTGGAGCCTCCCGCCCTGGGCCGCAGAAGGGGGAGAGCATGGAACAAGCAGCATTCTCATCGGTGAGCGCCAATACGTCCGGCAAGTCCGGCCGCCATGCCGCATCCCTGCTGGTCGGGGCGGCGGCGCTGCTTTCGATCGCGGGCTGCGCCTCTGTCACGGAAAGATCCGGCCCGTCGGTGCAACCGACACCCAGCGTCAGCGTCACGACAGAGGACCTGATCGGCAATTGGGGCCTCGGCTCGTTCCGCAACGAGGCCGACCTGCCGCGCACCATCAACGAAGCGCGACGCTACTGCAACAATCCCTATGTCATCTCGCGCGGCCCGAACAATGGCGTGATGATGTACCTCGCCGACCAGTCGCAACCGAGCGAACTCGTGCTGAAGACGGCCGGCGGCCGCGTCTATCTGGGCCCGCCCGGCCCCGCGGGCACGCCGAAGGACCGCCAGATCACCTCGTTCCAGGATGGGGTCATGATCGCGCCCTGGGTCGATCCGAGCGTGACCGCCCGCTACGGGACCATGGTGTTCGTGCGTTGCGGCCAGCCCGCCGCGCCCACCACGACATCGTCCGGCTGACATCGGGGCCCGGTCACGCCGGGCCCATTTCGTCTCAAGTTCAAATCCCGAGGTTACCCATGCGAACCACAGCGGTGAATATGATCCGGCAGATGTTGCGGCGCCCTCTCTCGATCGCGCTGGCAGGCTGCGCCTTGGCCACTATGGCGCCGCTGGCGCCCGCCGAGGCAGCGCCGCGCGAGACGCTGCAGATCAATGAACAGCCGGGCTTCGTCCCGTCCGCGCAGGATTCGATCCTGCCGCCGGAGTTCCGCCCGCAGCCCGTCTATTTCCGCTCCAACGAGAAGCCCGGCACGATCATCATCAACACCGATGAGCGCTTCCTCTATCTGGTCCAGCCGGACAACCGCGCCATTCGCTACGGCGTCGGCGTCGGCCGCGACGGCTTCCAGTGGTCGGGTCTCCTGAAGATCTCCCGCAAGGCGGAATGGCCCGACTGGCGTCCGCCGCCGGAGATGATCCAGCGCCAACCCTACCTGCCGCGCTTCATGGCCGGTGGCGAGGGCAATCCCATGGGCGCCCGCGCGCTCTATCTCGGTGATACGGTCTACCGCATCCACGGAACCAACCAGCCGCAGACGATCGGCCACGCGCTGTCGTCCGGCTGCTTCCGCATGGTGAACAACGACGTCGTCGACCTGTTCGACCGCGTCCCGGTCGGAACCAAGGTCATCGTGCGTCAGCAGGCCAAGCTCTAGCGAGACAATCTCCGGCTCTCCTCCGCGAGGGCCTCAGCGAGCAACCAACGGGATAGCGACCATGTTTCCTGCAAAGGTAATCTCCGGCCGCGCGGCGGCCCTTGCCCTGGCCGTCACGCTCGGCGGCGCCGCCGTCGCCGAGGCTGGCACACTCGATACCGTCAAGCAGCGGGGCAACCTGATCTGCGGCGTCAGCCAGGGGCTGCTTGGGTTCTCGCTCCAGGACGATGCCGGCAAGTGGAGCGGCTTCGACGTCGACTTCTGCCGCGCCGTCGCGACGGCGATCTTCAATGATCCGGAGAAGGTGACTTATGTGCCGCTCTCCGCCAGCGAGCGCTTCGACGCGCTGAAGGACGGGAAGGTCGACCTCCTGTCGCGCAATTCGACCTGGACGATGTCGCGCGAGACGGACCTTCCGCTCGCCTTCGTCGGCGTCACCTATTACGACGGCCAGGGCTTCATGGTGAAGCGCGACAGCGGCAAGGTCTCGGCCCTCGAGCTCGACGGATCGACCGTCTGCGTCCAGAGCGGCACGACCAGCGAGCAGAACTTCGTCGACTATTTCAACACCAACATGATGAAGTTCACCACCGTCGCGGCCGACAGCCCTGAGCAGTCGCTGGAGAACTACAAGACCGGCAAGTGCAACGTCATCACCACCGACGTGTCGCAGCTCTATTCCGAGCGCGCCACGCTCGCGGATGCCGGTGACCACGTCATCCTGCCGGATGTGATCTCCAAGGAGCCGCTCGGCCCGGTGGTCCGCCAGGACGACGCCAAGTGGCGCGCGCTCGTCACCTGGGTTCACAACGCCATGCTGAACGCCGAGGAACTCGGCGTCTCGTCCGAGCGCGTCGACGAGGCCAAGGCCTCGAAGAAGCCCGACGTCATGCGGCTCGTCGGCACCGATGGCGCCTTCGGCGAGAAGCTCGGCCTCTCGAACGACTGGGCGATCAACATCGTCAAGTCGGTCGGCAATTACGGCGAGAGCTATGAGCGCAATCTCGGCGTCAACTCCAAGCTCGGCATCCCGCGCGGCCTGAACCAGCTCTGGTCGCTCGGCGGCATCCAGTACGCCCCGCCGATCCGCTAGCGCCGGGCGCCCACGATCCAAATAGAAGGGCCGGCATCCCTGGGTGCCGGCCCTTTTCATTTTCGAGATCCCGGTCGGTTCTCAGCGGATGAACTGGTCGATATAGCCCTCGCCCAGGCCGACATCCGTGTAGTGCTTGCGGCAGAGGTCGATCTTGGTGAAGACGTCCTCGTAGCCCTGCACGGCGCCATCCGGATCGACATAGATCATGGCGCCATTGACCTGGAACAGCGTGATCATCTCGGTCACGTGCGGCTCGACGACCAGCGTGTGGGTCTCGCCGGGCGCCTCGTAGACATAGGACCCCTCCTCCGCCGTCCAGTCGTGCTCGAGATAGTGCCAGCTGCCCTTGAGCACCCAGCCATGCACGGGCTGCGGATGACGATGGCGAGACAGAACGCCAGACTTCCGCACGCGAAGCAGGTTCATCCAGTAGCCGCGACTCGCCGACAGGCAAAGCGGCCGGAACCAGACATTCTCCTGCTGCGGCACCCAGAGCCGCTCATCCGTCGGGATCGCGTTGGGGATGACGATCTCGGGGAAGGATTCCTTCGGCTGCGGATGCCGGTAGGGGATGCGCTTGGAATCCGGATCGGTTTCGAGGCCGGCGTGGTTGACCGTGCTGTTGTCGCTCATCGTGTCACTCTCTTTTCTCAAACCGAGGCATAGCCGCCATCGACGGGCACCAGGGTGCCGGTCATGAAGCGGGCGGCGTCCGAACACAGGAAGGCGACAACGTCGCCGATGTCGCGCGGGTCGCCCCAGCGTTTCAGAGGCGTCCTGCCGAGAATGCCGGCCGAACGAACCGGATCCTCGACAATGCCGCGCGTCACCTCGGTGGCGACCCAGCCGGGCGCCACCGCATTGACGCGGATGCCCTCCTCCGCCCACGCGGCGCCGAGCGCCTTGGTCAGCTGCGCGACGCCGCCCTTCGAGGCCGTGTAGGCCGGGACCAGCGGACCGCCGAAAATGGAGAGCATCGATGCCGTGTTGACGATCGCCCCGCCCCGTCTGGCGAGCAGCGGCCGCGCGCCGACGCACATGCGCATCGTGCCGGTCAGGTTGACGTCGATGACCTTCTGGAACACGTCGATGTCATATTCCTTGCCGCGAAAGATCACCCCGGCGCAGTTCACCAACGCATCGAGCTGCTCGAAGCGCGCCAGCACGGTATCGACGGAGGCCTGATCGGTAACGTCGAGCCCGACGGCGACGAGATGGTCGCGCGCCGGTACGGCCGCGACCTCCGCCTCGCTCAGTCCGGTGACAGTGACGGCATAGCCGGCGGCGAGCAGCGCCTCGGCGACGCCGAAGCCGATGCCGCGCGCGCCGCCGGTGACGAGTGCCTGTTTCAAGATAGATGAGCCTCCCTCATGAGCATCGGCCACCCAAGCGGCCGCCTCGGATCGCCGATCGATACGGGGTGGGATCCGACCATCGCCGCGCCCGCCAAGCGCCTGCGCCGCCGGGCACTGTCGGCCCGGCCGACACATCCGGACAGTCGGCGCCGGCTAGGCATCTTCGCGCCCCAGACCTCCGCGCCTGTCGCGCCCGCCTTGCCATTTCTCCCTGGACCAAGACAGCGAGCGCATTGATTCGTAAAATTTCACATGTTACATGTCAAGAGATGTTCCAAATTGGGATACAGGCCCCACGTGTCCAGCGATAAGACGAGCGATCCACGCGGCGCATCGGTCTCGGCCGGCTTCGAGCCGCTGAAGCATGCCGACCTCGCCGAGCAGACCTATGACGCCGTCCGCAAGCGCATCCTGCGGCGCGAACTGGAGACGGGACAGCAGATCCCGATCGATACCGTCGCGGCCGAGCTCGGCGTCAGCCGAACGCCGGTGATCGATGCGATGAAGCGCCTCGCGACCGAGGGGCTGGTGGAGATCCGCGCCCGGCGCGGCTGCTTCGTGCGCGAGCTGACGATGGCCGACATGCGCGAGATCTTCGAAATCCGCGAGGCAGCGGAACTCTACAGCGTCCGCCTCGTGATCCGAGACGGTCGCCACGGCGCGCTCGCGGACACGCTCGAGCATGCCTATGCCGAGATGGAGCGTTCGACCTCGGGCGATCTCTATACCGACTACGACGACTTCACCGAGTGGGACCGCGCCTTTCATCTGGCGATCGTCGGCGCCAGCGGCAATCAGCGACTGATGGAGCTCTACCGGAACCTGCACGTCCACCTGCACATCATGCGGGTGCATTATTTCCGCCAGTTGGAGGCGGCGTTGCAGGTCAATTCCGACCATCGCGCCATCATCGACGCCATTCGGGCAGGCGATCTCGCCGCGGCCGAGACGGCGGTGTCGGCGCATATCTTCGTCATCCGCGATCGCATCGCATCGAATCTCGCGCGCGACGGCGGGCGAATGTAGTCGCTTCCCCGACCTCCAGAACGCGGACAACTCGCCATGCGGATTGCCATCACGGGCGGCAACGGAAACCTCGCCCGCAAGCTGATCGCCGGCCTCGGCAGCGAGCCCTGGTGCGGCGCGATCGTGGCGCTCGACCGCCGCTTCGACCCGATCGAGCCGCCGGCGCGCGCCACACTCGCCTGCGTCGAGGCCGACTTGCGGCAGGCGGACGACCGGTGCTGGCGCGACGTGATCGGAACCGTCGATGCCGTCATCCACCTCGCGGCGCAGAACCCCTATCCCGAGGCCGACTGGACCGACTCGGCCGCCTCCTTCGACATGACCGCCCTCCTCTTCGAGTCAGCGGCTCGATCCGGCGTCCGGCGTTTCGTTTTCGCCAGTTCCAACCATGTCATGGGCGGCTACAAGGACACCGAGATCGCGACGAGTGCGGGCGCGCTCACCGAGGTCCTGCCGCCCCTGCCCGGCACGCGCTGGCGCAACGACGCCGGCAGCAGCGACAGCACGCCCTATGCCGTGGCCAAGCTGATGGGCGAGCGCCTCTGCTGCAGCCTCGCGACGCAGGACGGCCTCAGCGCCGTTGCCCTCCGCATCGGATGGTGCCAGCCGGGCGAAAACCATCCGTCGAGCATCTCGGCCTCGGGCACGCCGAACAGCCGCCTCGATACGATGGACGCGGCCGCGCGCCGCGACCTGGCCTGGTTCCGTGGCATGTGGCTGTCGAACCGCGACCTCATTGGCATCTTCGCGGCGGCGCTCCGCTCCGATTCGGCCGGCTGGCCGGCACCCGGCATCGTGGTCAACGCCGTCTCGCAGAACCGGGACATGGCCTGGGACATGAGCCGTGCGCGCCTCCTGCTCGGCTTCGTGCCGCGGGATGACATGGCGGCCGAACTCGGGCTGTAGCTGCCCAAGCGGCATGGATCGCACATCCTCGCGGCATATCGACCGAACATTATGCAGACCGCCGAACAAAATTGCGGCAGACGTGCCGAAAATTGCGTCAGAATTATTGCCCTATCTCGAAGGAGGCGTATAACCCCGGTTGAAACCCGTCATGGGGAAAAATCATGCAACCAAACCACCGGAGTGAAGCAAGGATGTCCGACGCCACCATGCTCGACCAGGCCCTGACACGCCTCGACGAAGCGGCAGCGCATCTGCACATGGATGGCGACGTCCTCGAGAAGCTCAAATACCCGCGCGAGACCACCAAGGTCCGCCTGATGATCCGCATGGACGACGGCTCGCGGAAATCCTTCATGGCCTGGCGCTGCCGCTATGACGACACGCGTGGCCCGACCAAGGGCGGAATTCGCTTCCATCCGGAATCGACCATCGAGGAGGTCGAGACGCTCGCCTTCTGGATGACGATGAAGTGCGCCGTGATGAACCTGCCCTATGGCGGCGGCAAGGGCGCCGTGCGCGTCGACCCGCACGCGCTGTCGAAGGCCGAGCTGGAGCGCCTGTCCCGCGCCTACATGCAGGCCTTCTCGAAGATCGTCGGGCCGGATCGCGACATCCCGGCGCCGGATGTCTACACCAACTCCATGATCATGGGATGGATGGCGGACGAATACGCCTCCATCGTCGGCGAATCGACGCCGGCCGTGATCACCGGCAAGCCGATTGCGCTCGGCGGCTCGCTCGGTCGCGACGACGCCACCGCCCGCGGCGGCTACTATCTGGTCAGGAACCTCGCCGCCGAGCTCGGCCTGAAGCCCGGCGCCCGCGTCGCCATCCAGGGCTTCGGCAATGCCGGCCAGCACATCGCCAGCCTCCTCGGCGCCGACGGCTACAAGATCGTCGCCGTCTCGGATTCGAAGGGTGCGATCCATTGCGAGGCTGGCCTCGACGTCGCCAAGCTGCTCGCCTCCAAGAAGATCGGCTCCGTCGTCGGCCTCGCCGGCCATGACGGCATCACGGCGATCGACGCTGACGCGATCACGGCCGTCGATTGCGAGATCCTGGTGCCGGCCGCGCTGGAGGACCTGATCCACAAGGACAACGCCGCCGAGGTCAAGGCCAGCGTCGTGCTCGAGCTCGCCAACGGACCGATCACGCCGGAGGCCGACGCCATCCTCGAGCAGAAGGGCGTCACCGTCCTTCCCGATATCCTCGCCAATGCCGGCGGCGTCACCGTCTCCTATTTCGAGTGGGTGCAGAACCGCCAGGGCTACTACTGGACGGCCGAGGAAGTCCGCTCGCGTCTGCAGGAGACGATGGATCGCGAGGGCCGCGCCATCTGGACGCTCGCCAAGGAGCGCGGCATCACCGTTCGCAGCGCCGCCTATGTCCACGCCCTGTCGCGCCTGGCCGGAGCGATCGAAGCGCACGGCACGCAGAAGTTCTTCGCGAACTGACGCCTCCGGCGACACCGGTCGTCGCCAGACGGTCCCCAAAAAAAGCGGCGGCGCCAAGGCGCCGCCGCTTTTCTATCCGCATGGCCCTTCCCCGTCAGGCCGCGCCGCGAGCCCCGAGCTTCAGCCCGGCGAGAACAGCGCCGTAGCCGAGCACCAGACTGACAATGACGTAGAGGATCGCGACCGCGGCGCCAGCGGCCGACGCGGTCATCAGCACCACGGCGCCATAGGCAAAGCTCGAAAACGTCGAGAGCCCGCCCATGATGCCGGTGCCGACCATCGTGTTGACGTCGTCACTGACGGCCCGCCGCTTGTGCAGGCCCGTCACGAGCCCCAGCAGGAACGCAGCAACGACGTTGGCGGCCAGGATCGGCAGCGGAAAGCCGTCCGCAAGGTCCGGCACGCCGAGCATGAGGAACTCGCGCGCCATGGCGCCGATCGCGCCGCCGACGAAGACGAGAATGACGAGATTGATCATGGTCGTTCTCTCCTCAGCGCTGCAGATAGGCAAGGCCCGCGCCCAGCCCCGCCGCCGCGAGGCCGGCCACGGTCGACACCATCAGATACCCCGCCGCGAGACCCGGGCGGTTTGCTCCGGCCAGTTTGGCGGCATCGAGCTGCATGCTGCTGAACGTGGTGTAGCCGCCGAGGACGCCGGTCAGGACGCCGGCGTTCAGCACCGTTCCGAAGCGATCCCGCCAGTCCACCGAGAAGAGGACGGAGAGATAGCCGATGACGAAGGCGCCCGAGACGTTGATCAGGAACGTCCCCAGCGGAAACGAGCCGTGGTAGCGCTCGCCGACGACGCGCCCAACCCACCAGCGCAGGAGCGAGCCCGCCCCACCGCCGAACCCCACCCACATGACATCCAATGGCTGCATCAAACCTCTCCCGTGATCTTGGCTAGGAAACAGCTTGGCGCGCCGGCACCGAATCCGCCATATCGGATATGCAATCGGCGACACGCGCGATCGAATGCCGGAGCTGCTCCAGCGCGAAGGACAAATTGTTGAGATAGGCGATCGCGCCGGCATCCAGGACGGCGCCACCGGTCTCGAGATCCTGCGCGGCGGCGGTAAAGGCCGCCCATGCCGTCTCGAGCGCCTGGGCACTCGCCGGAGCCTCGCGGGCCTTCAAGCTGCCCCCCAGGTCCAGCAGCGTCGCGCGCACCGCCTTCGTCACACCGGCGACCGGCTGCGCCAGCGCGTCGGCCAGCAGCGCGGGCCGCGGCAGCCTCGCTATGCGGAACACGAACGCAGAAGAGGTGCGCAAGCCCCGCAATTCGTGCCGAAGCTGCTCCGGGTCGACGCCCGCGCGCGAAATATGGCTCGCCCGCTCCCTGGCGACCTCCTGCGTGAGCGCCCCGATCGACTTGAAGGCCTTGTCGATGGCGGCATTCGCTTCGGCAATCTCGCCGTCGCGGGCCGCGTCCTTGCCGCTGTGGTCAATCGCAAAGAGGGTCGCGAGGCCGGAGAGAATCTCGGCCGCCTGGGTCCGCATCCATGTGTCGGAGCGCACCGGCGCGACCGTCATGGAAACGAGCACGCCGATCGCGCAGCCGATCAGGATCTCGATCATGCGATGGGCCGCGGAGATCGTGACGTCCACATGCGACGGCGCGCTGACGAGCAGGATGGCCGCCGTGACGGGCGCGATGCGCAGGTTGGGATTGCGCGCCGCCATCATGCCGAGCACGCCGACGGCGAGCACGAGGCCGAGCAGGGTTCCCAGCGTGGTGGAGGGGGTCGCCATGGCGACGGCGAAGCCGACCACGCCGCCCGCCAGCGTGCCGGCGACACGGCTCGCCGCGGCCAATAGCGAAGCGCCGATCCGGTTCTGGACAATGATGACGGCCGAGATCACGGCCCAGTAGCCCTGCGGCAGGGACAGGGCCTCGGCGATGACCATGGTCAGGCCGCCGGCGGCCGCTGTCCGCAAGCCGGCCAGCCAGATTTCACGGTCGAGATGCACCGGATTCGAGACGCCCACCTCACCCCCTGAGAATCACGGGTCGCTAGAATGTGAGGGCAACCACAACATCAAGTTGCCCGGATTGCTAGCTGGCGGCGGTTGGCCGGCACTCGCAGTCCCCTGTTCAAGCGGCGCCCTCGCCGCGCTATGCTGGCTGGCGGGCGAGGCAAAAGCGCCGCGCGCACGGAGCCGAGGAACCGGATCGATGAAAATCGTAGCGCTCTTAGCACTCGCCGTCATGATGATCCCGCCATCGGCCAACGCCGCCATGCTCGAGCGCCAGGCAGGCCGCGCCATCCGCAATGCCGGCCATTGGTGCGACCGCGTCAGTCACATGGCGGTCAACACCAGGCTCTCGACGCCGGATCGCCGCGTCGTCCGCGTCACCTGCGACGACGGCACGCGCTATGTGGAATATGACCTCGTGCTCGACGCCGATGACAGGGTCACGTCGATCGTCAAGCTTTAGGCGGGCTCGATCAGGCCGTCGCGCCCTCGATGATCTCGTAGCCGGTGTCGCGGATCGTCGGCTTCCCTGGATGGATCGGCGATTCCAGGATCATCTCGGCCGCGAGCTGGCCGATGAGGAAGCGGTGCGAGCGGATTGTCGAGAGCGGCTGCGGAAGCGCCTGGCCGATGTCGAGGCCGTTGAAGCCGAACAGCGCCAGATCCTCGCGCGGCTTGATGCCGGCCGCGAAGCAGTGGAAAAGGCCGCCGACGGCCATGTCGTCATTCGAAAACACGACAGCGTCTAGATCCGGATGTGCGCCGAGCAGTTGCGCCAGCAGGTCGCGGCCAGCCATGGTCGAGCTCGGCCCCTCCGCGAAGCGCTCGCCGACCAGCGACAGCCCGATTTCGGCCAGCCCCTGCCGGAAGCCCTCATAGCGCCGCGCCGCGCGCAAATCGCGCTCCCGGCCATGGCCGACATAGCCGAAGCGCCTGTAGCCGCGGCCATGCAGATGCCGCGCCGTGTCGACGCCGGCCTGCCGATGCGACATGCCGATGGCGATGTCGAGCGGCGGCGAGTCGATGTCCATGACCTCGGCGATGCGCACGCCGGAGCGCTTGAGCATCTCTACCGTATAATCGGTGTGGTGCAGCCCCGAGAGGATCATCGCCGCCGGCTGCCAGGACAGCAACGAGGCGACCAGCCGCTCCTCGGCGTCGAGGTCATAGTCGGTGACGCCGATGACGGGCTGATAGCCGGACGTCGCGAGCTGCTCGTGGATGCCGCGCAGCACATCCGGAAACACGACGTTCGAGAGCGACGGCAGCACGACGCCGATGAGGTTGGAGCCCGAGGAGGCCAGCGTCCCGGCCACCCGATTCGGCACGTAGCCCATCTCGCGCACGACCGCGAGCACGCGCTCGCGCGTCTTCTCGGCGACGGACGCCTTGTTCCGAAGCACGCGCGAAACGGTGATTTCGCTGACTTGGGCACGGCTGGCGACATCCGCCAGCGTGTAGGAGCTCTTCACGATCATGAATGCGACGCTTCCAGCCTTGAACCGCCCATCGATTCCGGACCCGGCTCATTAGCATGGATCACCGTTTCCGCATGTCCCGATCGGCGCAAGCCTCAGGTCCAGCCGCCATCGGCGACGTAGCTCTGATTGGTGCAGGCGCCGGATTCGTCGGAGGCGAAGAACATGATCACACGCGCGATATCGGCCGGATAGATCTTCCGCTTCAGGCACTGCCGCGCATAGATCGTCTGCTCCACTTCGGGCGTGACCCAGAGATCGAGCTGGCGCTGCGTCATGATCCAGCCCGGCATCACGCAATTGACGCGGATGCCGTGCACGCCGAGCTCGCGCGCGAGACCCCGCGTCAGGCCGATGACGCCCGATTTCGCGGCGAGATAGGGCGTCAGCCCCTCGACGCCGGCGACATAGGCGAAGGAGCCGACATTGACGATCGAGCCGCCGCCCTTCGCCACCATGTCCTTGTAGACGGCCTGGGCGCAGAAGAACTGGTGCTTGAGGTTCACGGCCTGGCGCGAATCCCAGAATTCCGGCGTGATCTCGTCGATCGTCGCGCGCTGGTCGTGCGCGGCGTTGTTGATCAGCATCTGCACCGGGCCGAGCGTTTCCCGGATCCGCTCGATCGCCGCGCGCGTCGCGTCGATGTCGGTCAGGTCCGCCTTCTCGAAATGGACCGTGTGCCCCTCGGCCTCGAGCTCGGCGACGAGCGCCCTGGACGGTTCCTCGATGATGTCGATGAAGCCGACCTTGGAGCCCTGCCGCGCGAACTGGCGGACGATTTCCTCGCCGATGCCGCTGCCGCCGCCGGTGATCAGGACCGTACTGCCGGCCAGGCTCGGATAGAGGGCGCCATGGCGCGGCTGGTAGCTTGCCTCGGAAGTCACGCTTGCAGTCCTTTCATCTGGGCAGGGTATCGGTCCGATCCGCGATCCGTCATGCACCCTCCGCCCGCTCGACCGAGCGGATGTTCTGCACGTAGACATTGACGATCAGGGCGGCGAGCAGGATCAGGCCGCGGATCAGGATCTTCAGGAAGCTGTCGATCTGGATGTGATCGAGGCCATTGTTGAGCACGCCGAGCACGCAGAGGCCGACGATGGTGTTGCCGATGCCGCCCCGGCCGCCGAACAGGCTGGTGCCGCCGACGACGACCGCCGCGATGGCGTCGAGCAGGTAGCCGTCGAACATGTTCTGCTGGGCGCTGCCGAAATGCGCGACGCCAAGCATGCCGGCAACGCCGGAGCAGACCGCGCAGATGACAAGTGCAGCGCCAAGAACCACCTTGACGTTCACGCCGGAATATTCCGCCGCCTCGCGATTGCCGCCGACCATGTAGATGTACCGGCCGAAACGCGTGTAGCTGAGCGTCACATGCCCAACGATGAGGAATGCGATCAGCACCAGGGCGATGGTCGGAAAGCCGTAGATCCGGCTCGAACCAAGCGTCGTGACGAGATCCGGCACGTTGTAGGCGATCTGGCCGCGCACCAGCAGAGCGGAGATGCCGGCGCCGATCTGCATCATGGCCAGCGTCATGATGAAGGACGGGATGCCGATGACCGTGGTGCCCACCGCGTTGACCATGCCGAGCGCGAAGCAGGCCAGCAGCGCGAAGACGATCGCCAGCCAGCCGGGCAGCGGCACGTTGGCGATGTTCACATAGGCTTCCTGCAGCGTGAAATATGCGACCACGATGCCGGTGGCGTTGGCGATCGAGGCGACCGAAAGGTCAATCTCGCCGCAGAGGATGACGAAGGTCAGGCCGACGGCCATGATTCCGGTCACCGAGATCTGCGTCAGGATGTTGGACGCATTGTCGAGCGTGGCGAAGGACGGGCTCGCGACGCTGAAGAAGACGATCAGCAGGATCAGGGTTGCGAATGGCGCGATGTTGCGCATCTGGCTGCGCAGGAAATTGCTGGATCGCGACACGCCGTGGGTCGCGCTGCCTTGCTGAACCGTCATGTCAAATCCTTCTCAGGCGGCTTCGAGCAGCCGGTCCTTGCTGATCGTCTCATTGGCGAATTCGCGAACGATCCGCCCCTTCTTCATCACGATGACGCGGTCGGCGAGCGATAGCACCGTCTCCGGCTCGGCCGAGACGACGATCACCGCGAGACCCTCGTCGCGCAGCGATCGCACGATTTTCACCACGTCGTCCTTGGCGCCGACATCCATGCCGCGGGTCGGTTCGCTGAGGATCAACACCTTGGGCCGATGGGTCAGCCACTTCGCGAGGGCCACCTTCTGCTGGTTGCCGCCCGACAGCGAGCCGAGCGCCACCTCAACGCGGGGCGGCCGGATACGCAGGCTCTCGACATGCTTGCGCGCAATCGAGCGTTCGATTTTCGGCTTAAGCCACAGGCGCGAAATGCGCCCGAGAATGCTGATCGACGCGTTCTTGTAGACGGGCTGCTCGTAGAACAGCATCGAGCGGCGGTTCTCCGGAACGAAGGCGATCCCCGCCTCGCGCGCTTGCGTCGTGTTGCGCAGCCGGCGGGTGTGCCCGCCGATGGAGAGCGAGCCCCGGTCGGCCTTCAGCTTGCCGAACAGCGTCCGCGCCAGCTCGATCTGCCCGCAGCCCATGAAGCCGTAGATGCCGAGCACCTCGCCAGCCTTCACGTCGAACGTGATATCGACATAGGCCCGCCCATAGCTCAGCCCCTCGGTCGCGAGCACGACGGGCGCGTCCGGCTTGGAGACGAGCGCGATATTGCCGGTATAGCTCTCCTCGAGGTCCTGGTGCCCGGTGCCGATCATCTTCTCGATCAGCCAGCCCTTGTCGATGCCGTCGACGCTGTGCGTCACGATCAGGCGCCCGTTGCGGAAGACGGTGACCGTGTCGGAGATCGACAGGATGTCGTCGAGGAAATGCGAAATGAAGACGATGCTGCGGCCGCTGGCGCGCACGCCCTTCAGCACTTCGAACAGCAGTTGCACCTCGGGCGGCGACAACGCCGAGGTCGGCTCGTCGAGGATGATGATCCGCGCGCCGGAGAAGATGACCCGCGCCAGCTCGATCAGCTGCTGCAGGCCGATCGGCAGGTCGCCCATGCGCGTCTTGGGGTCGACGTCGATGCCGAGGCTCTTCAACTGCTCATGCGCGCCGCTCATCATGCCGCGCCAGTCGATCGTGCCGGCGGCGGTCAGCGGCTGCTTGCCAAGAAACACGTTCTCGGCGACGGAGAGGTCGGGCATGATGCTCAGTTCCTGATGCACCATGCCGATGCCGGCGGCGAGCGCGTCGCGGGCGGAGCGGAAATGCACCTCCCGCCCGTCGATCAGCATGCGCCCTTCATAGCCCGTATGCACGCCGGCGATGATCTTCATCATCGTCGACTTGCCGGCGCCATTCTCGCCGACCAGGCCATGGATCTCACCGGCGCGCAGCGTGAAATCGACTTCGCGCAATGCGGTCACGCCACCGAAGGACTTCGAGATGCCGAGCATCTGCAGGCGGGGCGTGTCGCTCGACGGAGCAGTGGCTTCAGACATCATCGGATTCGCCGCATTCGGTGTTCTGGAACGCCGCGCACACGTCCCCACGACGGCCGGACAAAGCCGGCCGCCTGGCTTGCGAACGGGCCGCCGTCGCGGCCGCCTCACCCGACGGATCGGGTTTCGGTCGGCCGCTCAGGCACTTGGGCAGATCAGATCAGGAAGTGGTTCTGCATCCACTGCATGCCGGCCGCATTGTCCTTGGTGACGACGGGGCCGTCGGTGACGACACTCTTCGGGATGCCCTCGCCGCTCTTCTCGCCACCGACCACGGCCGCGACGCCCGCTACGATGGCGCCGCCATGAATGCGCGACGACGGATTGCGCACGGTCGCGTACATACGGCCGTCGGCGACCGCCGCGATCGCCGGCGGCATGGCGTCGACGCCGCCGATCAGGATGTCGGTCCGGCCGCGCGACTTCATGACGTTGTAGGCGGCGAGCGCCATGTCGTCATTGTGGAAGAAGGCCGCGTCGATCTGCGGATACTTCGTCAGGTAGGTGTCCCACAGGCGGGAGGCCTTGGTGACATCCCAGTCCGCCGGCTGGTCGTCGAGCACTTCCATGCCGGGATTGGCGTCGATCACCGACTTGAAACCCTTGGCACGACCCTGGGCGCCGGTATGGCCGAGCGCGCCCTGCGTCATGATGATCTTGCCCTTGCCGCCAAGCTTCTGCACCAGGGCCTGGGTCACCGCGGCACCCATGAACTCGTTGTTCGGGGCCAGGAAGCTGTGAACGTTGATCTTGTCGAGCGGGGCGATCAGCGTGTCCATGTCGATGACCGGAATACCGGCATCGATCATCTTCTGCACCGGCTGGATCAGCGTGCCGATGCCGAAGGCCTGGATCGCCACGAAGTCCCACTTCTGCGACGCCATGTTGTCGATCGCGGCGCGCTGCTTGACGGCGTCGAGCTGGCCGTCGAACCAGGTCACGTCGACATTGAACAGCTTGCCCCAGTGCTCGGCCGCCTGCTTGCCCTGCGCGCACCAGGTGGCCTGAAGGCCGGCGTTCGAGAACGCGGCCTTGAGCGGCTTCTCGGACCGCCCCACCGCCGCGGCCATCTCCTGGGCCATGGCCGGGCTGACGCCGAGCCCGCCCAGCATGGCCGCCGCGCCGCCGGCAGCCGACAGGCTCGCCACGCGCATGAAGTCACGACGGGACTGCGAATGCTTGTCTTCAGACATGTCTTCCCTCCCCTACCGGCTCGTCGGAACGCGAGCTTGGCGCCGACTATGACAGCGCTGTCTAATTAGTCAATGCGCCAAAAAACGTAATGGAATTTGATCAAAACCCGCTTGACGGCGCTATTCATCGCACCATAGCTTGAACCCGGTCGCGTAGAGGATCACCGAGGGGGAGCAAGGTGTTACGTCACTGCGGCGTTAAAGCTGAAGAATGACGCACGCCTGGGAATTGCAGGCATAGCTATACTTGCTTCTGCGAGCAATTTGGCTCGCCCACCCCTATGACATGTCAGGATCGGCGGACAGCGGTCATCGTTTTCCGTCCGGGGCCGGCGACCGCATCGCAAGATGTTGGGCGTTGCCGGAACGATCAACTGACACTCAATTCGCGTCTACACGGGCAGGAATGAGGAGCAATCCGCCCGCGTGCTGCACGGTCTTCGAGAGACGACCAACTGAACCAACAAACCGGCGAGGAACCCCAATGAACATCTTCAGCAGGCGCAGCCTGATCATCGCATCGTCCGCCATCGCCATGGCGCTGACGTCGTCCGCCCCGTCCTTCGCGCAGGACAAGAAGACGCTCGCCTTCGTGGTGAACGTCCCGGCCGACTTCTGGACGATCGCCCGCGCTGGCACGAACAAGGCCCAGGCCGAGCTGCCGAACTACAACATCGAGTTCTACATCCCCGGCGAAATGTCGGCTGCCGCCCAGAAGAAGATCCTCGAGGATCTGCTCGCTCGCGGCGTCGCCGGTGTCGCCATCAGCCCGGTCAACCCGGACGACTCCACCGCCATCCTCAACGAAGTCGCCTCGAAGGCCGTCCTGATCACCCATGACGCCGACGCGCCGAATTCGAACCGCCTGATGTATGTCGGCACGGACAACGTCGCCGCGGGCCGCCAGGCCGGCGAACTGATGAAGAAGGCGCTGCCGGACGGCGGCAAGGCGATGCTCTTCGTCGGCACGATGGACGCCGCCAACGCCCGCGAGCGCACCCAGGGCATCAAGGAAGCCATCGAAGGCTCGAAGATCGAGATCATCGACATCCGCACCGACGGCGGCGACCAGGCCAAGGCCAAGGCGAACGTCGAGGACACGCTGACCAAGTACCCTGACATCGACCTGCTGGTAGGCCTGTGGGCCTACAACACCCCGCAGATCTACAACGCCGTGAAGGCGCTGGGTAAGGCCGGCTCGGTCAAGATCGTCGGCTTCGACGAGGACCAGCAGACGCTGAAGGGCGTCGCCGAGGGCGTGATCGACGGCACCGTCGTCCAGCAGCCCTACGAGTTCGGCTACCAGTCCATGATCAACATGGCGAAGATCATCGAGGGCGACAAATCCGTCATCCCCGAGAACAAGCTGCAGATCGTCGAGACCCAGATCATCGACAAGTCCAACGTCAAGGAATTTGGCGACAACCTGAAGAAGGTTCTCGGCAAGTAACGGCCCGTTCGCTGCGCGTCCCAGGCCGTCTTCGGCTGGCCTGGGACGTGTTTGGTCTACATGCAGCCCCGGCTGAGGCCTGGGCCATCATCTCGCGGGCATGATGACGGAAAAAATTCTCGAACTACGCGCCATCACCAAAACCTATCCGGGCGTGACCGCCCTCAGCGGCGTCGACCTCACGGTCAATCGCGGCGAGGTGCTCGGACTGATCGGCGAGAACGGCGCGGGCAAATCCACCCTGATGAAGATTCTCGGCGGCGTCGTCGCCCCGAGTGCCGGCACGATCACGATCGACGGCGTGGAGCACGCGTCCCTGACGGTGAACAGTTCCACCGGCGCCGGCATCGCCTTCGTCCACCAGGAACTCAACCTCTTCGAAAACCTCGACGTCGCGGGCAATGTCCTGATCGGCCGCGAACCCCGCTTCGGCGGCTTCATGAAGCTCATCGACCAGGGCGCGCTGCGGGCCAAGGTCCAGCCGCTGCTCGACCGCCTCGGCGTCGATTTCAACGCGCGCGCGCTCGTCGAGGATCTTTCGATCGCGCAGCGCCAGATGGTCGAGATCGCCAAGGCGCTCTCCTATGACGCCCGCGTCATCATCATGGACGAGCCGACCTCCAGCCTCACTCTGACCGAGACGGAACGGCTCCTGAAGGTGATCGGCGAGCTCCGGGCGTCCGGCGTCAGCGTCATCTACATCTCGCACCGCCTGTCCGAAGTCATGGCCTGCGCCGACCGCGTTGTGGTCCTGCGCGACGGCCAGCGCGTCGGCGCGCTCGAACGCGGCGAGATCACGCATGACGCGATGATCCGGCTGATGATCGGACGTTCCCTGAAGTCGCTCTACGTGCCGCCGAAGAGCGCGCCGCGCGAGAGCGGCCTGGTCGTCGAGGACCTCGTCACCACCGCCTTCTCCAACACCAAGGTGTCGTTCAGGATCCGCCGAGGCGAAATCGTCGGCCTGGCCGGACTGGTCGGCTGCGGCCGCACCGAGGTCGCGCAGGCCGTTTTCGGCGTCGATCCGGCGCTCGGCGGGCGTGTCACGATCGACGGCAAGCCGGTGAAGCTCGGCGACGTCCAGTCGGCGATCTCGAACGGCATCTATCTCGCGCCGGAAGACCGCAAGCGGTCCGGCCTCGTGCTCGACCTGCCGATCGCCGAGAACATCACACTCGCCAGCCTGCCACGCTATTCAAGGATGACGCTGGTCGACACGGCCGAGGAACACCGGGTCGCCGAGGAGCAGGGCCGCAAGCTCAAGATCAAGGCGCCGAACGTCGACACGGTTGCCCTCACCCTCTCCGGCGGCAACCAGCAGAAGATCGTGCTCGGCAAATGGATGTCGATGCAGCCCAATGTGGTGATCTTCGACGAGCCGACGCGCGGCATCGACGTCGGCGCCAAGAGCGAAATCTACGCGCTGATGCGCGAACTCTCCGACGCCGGCGTCGCGATCCTCATGATCTCCAGCGACATGGAGGAAGTGCTGGGCGTCAGCGACCGCATGATCGTCATGCATGAGGGCCACGTCTCGGGCCATCTCGAACGCAACCAATTCTCCGAACACAATGTGCTGACGCTCGCCGTCGGTGGAAAGATCCAACAGGAAGCCATCGAAAATGCTTAGGAAAGAACTCGGTCTCTTCCTGCTGATCCTCATCATCGGCGCGATCACGGCGGTGCTCAATCCGCAGTTCATCTCGCAGATCAACCTCTCCAACCTGGCCAACCAGATCGGCCTCTTCGGATTGTTCGCCATCGGCGTCGGCGTGGTCATCATCACCGGCGGCATCGAATTGTCGGTCGGCTCGATGCTCGCGCTGCTCGGCATCATCTTCCTCGACCTGCTCGTGAACCACGAGCTCGCCTGGCCGCTCGCGCTGCTGATCACGGTCGGCGGCGGCGTCATCCTGGGCACGATCCACGGCCTGCTGGTGACGCAGCTCAAACTGCAGCCCTTCGTGGTCACGCTCTGCGGCCTGCTGATCTATCGCGGCCTGGCGCGCTACTACACGGCCGATTCGACCGCCGGCTTCGGCTATGGCAGCGGCTATGAGACGCTGGAATGGCTCGTCTCCGGCCGCGTGGGCGTCGTGCCGAACGCCTTCATCTTCTTCGTCGCCGTCTGCCTGGTCATGTCGGTGGTGCTGCACAAGTCAGTGTTCGGCCGCTATCTGTTCGCGGTCGGCAAGAACGAGGAAGCGGCGCGTTTCTCCGGCATTCCGACCAAGCTCGTCGTCACCGCCGCCTATTCGATCGCCGGCCTCCTGACCGGCATGTCGGCGATCTTCTTCGTGTTCTACACCCAGTCGGTCTCGCCCTCGGCGCATGGCAATTTCTACGAGCTCTACGCGGTCGCGGCGGCGGTGCTCGGCGGCTGCTCGCTGCGCGGCGGCGAAGGCTCTATCCTCGGCATCTTCCTCGGCACGGTGCTGCTGCAGGTGCTGCAGAACCTGGTCAACATGCTCGGCATCCCGAGCTCGCTGAACTACACCGTCATGGGCGCGGTGATCACGCTCGGCGTCATCGCCGACCGCGAGCTGCAGCGCCGCCGCATGCACAAGATCATGGTCGAGAGCGCGGCCGCCCGCGCCACCGGCAAGGCGACGGCCACGGCCGGCTGATCGCCCGCGACACGCAGTGCGTTCGGGGCCTGGGGGCAACCTCAGGCCCCGATTTCGTTTGGGGAGTGGCCGCGCGGAGGCAACAGCGGCGAGGCCGGTTGCTCACGGCTGATCGGGGGCGCCGAGGCCCCCGCCCCCAACGCAGAAGGCCGGAGCAATCGCCGGCTCCGGCCCCGTTTCAGAATAGATAGCGCCGCTCAGCGCAGCGTCGTCTTGCCCATCCAGCCGAGCCCGTCCAGCGTCGCGCCGGCGGGGCGGTATTCGCAGCCGACGAAACCGTCATAGCCGAGCGCGTCGAGCAGCGCGAAAATCCGGAAATCGTCGAGCTCGCCCGTCCCCGGCTCGTTGCGCAGCGGCACCGACGCGACCTGGACGTGGCCGGTGATCGGCAGCAGCGCCTCTAGGCTGCGCGTCACGTCGCCATGCAGGATCTGGCGGTGGTAGATGTCGTATTGCAGCTTGAGATTGGGCAGTCCGAGTTCGGCGATCAGCGCCGCCGCCATGCCGAAATCATTCATGAAATAGCCCGGCATGTCGCGCCGATTGATCGGCTCCAACACCAGGTCGACGCCATGCGGCGCGAGCGCGGCGCAGGCGAAGCGAATGGATTCACGATAGAGGGTGCCCGCCTCGGTCGAATCGCTCGGCGCGAGACCCGCCATCATGTGCAGCCGCTTGACGCCGGTGGCGAGCGCGTAGTCGAGCGCCCTTGCGACCGAGGCGCGGAACTCCTCCTGCCGGCCCGGCAGCGCCGCGATGCCGCGCTCGCCGGCCGCCCAGTCGCCCGGCGGCAGGTTGAACAGCGCCTGCGTCAGCCCGGCCGCCTTGAGACGGTCCGCGACGTCCTCCGGCGAGAACTCGTAGGGGAACAGGAATTCGACGGCCTTGAAGCCCGCATCCGCGGCGGCGGCGAAGCGGTCGAGGAACGACCACTCGTTGAACATCATCGAGAGGTTGGCGGCGAAACGCGGCATTGCGGATCAGTCCTTGGTGCTGGTTGGCGTGGCGGGCGCGCCGGGCAGGTCGATGCCGGCGATCAGCGCGTAGAGGCGGGCGACGGACGCGTCGTCATCCTTGCCCATTCCGGCCGCCGCCGTCATCAGGAACATCTGCAGCGCCGACGCGGCGATCGGCGTCGCGAATTTCTCCGAGCGCGAGATATCGGCGACGATGCCGAGGTCCTTGGTGAAGATCTCGACCGCGCTCCGGGGCGCATAGTCGCCCTCGAGCACATGCGGCATGCGGTTCTCGAACATCCAGGAATTGCCGGCCGAGGCGGTGATCACCTCGTAGACCCTCTCGATGTCGAGGCCGAGCCGCTTGGCGAAGACGATCGCCTCGGAGGCGGCGGCGATGTGAACTCCCGCCAGCAACTGATTGACGATCTTGAAGGAAGCGCCGATGCCGGCCGCGTCGCCGAGCAGGTAGAGCTTGGCGGAGAGCGCCTCGAGCACCGCGCGCGACCGCTCGATCGCGGCGGGCGGGCCGGAGACCAGCATGGTCAGCGCGCCCTCGGCCGCCCGCGTCGCGCCGCCCGAAATCGGCGCGTCGACATAGTGACGCCCGCTCGCCGTCACCGCGTCGCCGATCGCCCGGGCCCGCTCCGGGGCCATGGTGGCGCAGGAAACGATGGCCGCCTCGGGCTTCGCTGACGCCAGCAATCCGCCCTCGCCGAGCAGCACCTGATGGGTCTGGTCGGCATTGACCACGACGATGACGATCACATCGGCCGTCGACGCCGCCTCGGCGAGCGACGCCGCGCCGGCGCCGTGCTCGGCCGCGAAGCGTGCCACGACGTCGGGGCGCGTGTCGAAGCCCGTGACGGCGAACCCCGCCTTGGCGAGCGACTGCGCCATGCCATATCCCATCGAGCCGAGCCCGATGACCGAGACCCGCCTTCCGGCCTCATCCTGCGACGTCACCTTTGCCATCCTTCCACGGTTCCCGCCGGCGCCATCGCCGGCAGCGCAGGTCGCGGCGCCCCGTGGCGCCACGCCCAGATCCGGCAATCCCGCGCCGGACCCGGCACGTCGTCGCCTCGATTTCATGACAGCGCTGTCATGGAGATTGCAGAATCCCGATGACAGCGCTAACAGTAGCAAGTATCCCGACGCGGCAGGGTCGCCGTCAAGCCTTCGAAGCGGAAATAGTGCCTTGCCTCGCCGGCAGGCGCCCATTCTGCTTCCATGCATGGAGGCGACTTCCCGCGCCGCACCCGATCCCGGGAGCGCCCTGGCCGGGCGCGCCCGCCGCCTTTCGACCACACCGCAAGGACCACCCGCATGCTGCTTGGATGCATCGCCGACGACCTGACCGGAGCGACCGACCTCTCCCTCATGCTCTCGCGCGAGGGCCTGCGGACGGTCCAGAGCACCGGCCTGCCCGAGGGCGACCTCGACCTCGCCGAAGTCGACGCGCTGGTCATCGCGCTCAAGTCGCGCACCATTCCGGCCACCGACGCGGTCGCCCAGTCGCTCGCCGCCGCCGAATGGCTGCTGGCCAACGGCGCCAGTCGTCTGTTCTTCAAATATTGCTCGACCTTCGATTCCACCGACGGGGGCAATATCGGCCCGGTCGCGGAGGCGCTGCTGAAGCGGCTGGACGCGGATTTCACCATCGCCTGCCCCGCCTTCCCGGCCACCGGCCGCTCGATCTACCAGGGCCACCTCTTCGTCAACGGCGTGCCACTCGACGAGAGCAGCATGCGCGACCATCCGCTGACGCCGATGCGCGATTCCGATCTCCGCCGCGTGCTGCAGCGACAGACGGCGCTGCCGGTCGGCCTCGTCGCCTATGCCGATGTCGAGGCGGGCACTCCGGCGATCACCGCCGCCTTCGCGCGAGAAAAGGCGGCCGGAAAGCGCATCGCCATCGTCGACGCGCTCAAGGATTCGCATCTCCGCGACATCGGCAAGGCTTTGGTCGACCTCGCGCTCGTGACCGGCGGCTCGGGCATCGCCATCGGCCTGCCCGCCGCCTATCGCGACGCGGGACTGATCGACGCGCTCACCCCGCCCGCCACCTCGATCGCGGCGCCCGCGGGCCGTGGCGCGATCCTCGCCGGATCCTGCTCCACCGCCACGCGCGGCCAGGTCGAGACCGCCCGAAATGCCGGCGTGCCGACGCTGCGGGTCGATCCGCTCGCCATCGCCGCCGGTGAACTGACGCCGGATCGCGTCGTCGACTGGCTGGTGGCGCAGCCGGCGGACGCGACCCCGCTCGTCTATTCGAGCGACGACCCCGACAGCGTCCGCGCCGTGCAGGACAAGCTCGGCCGCGACAAGGCCGGCGCGCTGGTCGAGGACCTGCTCGCCGCGGTCGCCGCCGCCCTGCCCGGCAAGGGTTTCACCCGCCTGCTCGTCGCCGGCGGCGAGACATCGGGCGCCGTCGTCAACGCGCTCGGCGTCAAGGCGCTCTCGATCGGCCCCGAGATCGATCCGGGCGTGCCCTGGACCCGAAGCCGTTCCGGCCCGGATGTTGCGCTGGCGCTGAAATCCGGCAATTTCGGCTCGCCCGATTTCTTCCTCAAGGCCTGGAGTTCCCTGCAGTGAGCGCTCCCTCCACAACCGAATCCGCGCTACGCGAGCGCATCTGCCAATGCGGCGCGTCGCTGTTCCAGCGCGGCCTCACCTTCGGCTCGACCGGCAACATCTCGGTCGCGCTGCCGGATGGCGGCTGGCTGATGACGCCGACCAATGCCTCGCTCGGCGACCTCGACCCGGCCCGGCTGTCGAAGATCGACGCCAACGGCAATCATGTCGCCGGCGACAAGCCGACCAAGGAAGCCTTCCTGCATCAGGTCATGTACCGCCAGCGACCGACCTGCGAGGCCGTCGTGCATCTGCACTCGACCCATTCGGTCGCCGTCTCCTGCCTGCACCGCATCGACGAGCATGACTGCCTGCCGCCGCTCACCGCCTATTACGTCATGCGCGTCGGCCGGCTGCCGCTAGTGCCCTATCACCCGCCGGGCGACCAGAGCCTCGCCAAGGCGGTGGAAAAGCTCGCCGAGAAGCACCATGCCGTGCTGCTCGCCAATCACGGCCCGGTCGTCGCCGGCAAGAGCCTGGAAGACGCGATGTATGCGACGGAAGAGTTGGAGGAGACCGCCAAGCTCTTCCTGATGCTGCGCGGCGAGGCGACCCGCCCGCTGACGCCCGAACAGGCCGACGAACTCCGCAAGCGCTTCGGCTGAAGCGCCGGCCGGGCCCGCTCAGCGCCTTCAATCATAGTCAGCCGTTGCCGATGATCTTCCCGGCAATTTGAATGACGGCGTCCTTGGTTCCGACGGCATTCGCGCACTCACCCGGCTTCATGGCGGGTGCCTGACCGGGCTGCATGGTCTGCATCAAAAGGTCCGCCTCACAGGCCATCGCCTTGGCCAACTCCGCGTTTTGCGCAGACACTGGCGACAGTCTCGGCTTGGGCTTCGGTGCCGGCATTGTCGCAACAGACGCCAGCTTTGCCACGAATTCGGGCGGAGGATCCTTGTATCCATTGCCGATGATTTTGTAGGCAAGCAGCTGGATCTTGCCGACAGCTTCGATGTCGGTCGGCGCGGGCGATGCCCCAGCTGCGGCGTCCGGTAATCCGACCGCCAGCCAGAGCGCCGCGATTGCCAGATCCCGGTCTCCGATCCTGGCGTTCGATTTGACGTATTCATCGGCGATAGACTGCATATCCCCGGCGAGGCAGGGCACGGCGCTCAATCCGGTCAACAACACGGTGACGAAAGCTGCTTTCGGCATCATGATCACCCCACGGTTCGAAGCGGCATCCGCCTACGCGTCTTCGGGAACAACCAGAGCTCAGGCAGACCCTCCGCCCAGTATGAGGGCGAATGGAACAGCACTGTGGTCACGCATCTTCACGAGCGCGCTAGCGTCGGTTGCAGGCAAAAGCACCCATCCACCTTGACTTTACGTCATCCGAGGGATGACCTTCGTCACCGGAAGTTGCAGGTGGGAGGAAATCATGAAGCTTGTTCTGGCGCTTTTCGTTTGCGCGGGTTTTCTGGCCGGTTGCCAGACCAATCAGGGCTCAGGCTCGCTGTCTTCGGGCTGCCAGTCGACCGGCGCCGGCGGCACCGCGGACGTCATCTGCCCGGATTGAGACGAGGCCACCGGCCGCGATCGACGGGCACGGTTCATCCTGGCGAAGCCTGAGTCCTCCCCCCTTGGCAAGAGAGGTGAGGCTGGGCGTCGCCATGTCTGATACGTCCCGCCAGGGCTTTCAGGTCAGCGCGGCTCGCAGGCACGCCCATAGAGCGCCAAGACGCGCTCGACGCCGCGTTCGAGCAGCGCTTCGGCGGTAGCCGGGCAGTCGCCTGCGAACACCGCCTCCAGTTCCTCGGGCAGGAACTGCGCGATCAGCGGCAATGGAACGGTTCGCCCGGCCAGCGTCCCCATCAGGCGGGCGACGGCCTGCTCGGCCTGTTCATGCGGCCAGTAATAGCGGATGCGGTCGCTGTAGCTGTAGTGGCGCAGAACGTGCTGCTCGTCCGGCGTGCCGGGATAGTAGCGCTGCCAGTTGCCGGGCTCCGCCAGCATCAGCCGCTCCATCTCCGCGGCGAGAGCCCGCCCGCCATAGGACGCATCCAGCTCCGACGCGATCAGGTCGAGGCCGTAGAGGGTCTGCCGCAGCGCGAAGGTCAGCCCAGGCCCGACCTTCAGGATCGGGAAGCCGTCCTGCACGAGCGCGGTCAGCGCCGCTTCGGGCTGATAGTCGGTCGAATGCGCCTCGAAGACGAATTGCGGCTCGTCCCTGAGCACGGCGACGAGTTCGCGGGCGCGCTCGGGGCGATAGACGACGACGCTCTCATGGCCGAACTCGACGCCCGGCTGCACGACGAGGCCGATCACCCGGTCGAAGGCGTCCGAAAGCCCCTGCTCGCCGAAGATCCGCCGATGCGTGGCGATGGTCTTCTTCGCGTCGTCGGCGGCGGTCGGCGGCACGTCGTCGAGCTCGTGCAGCGCGCCGCCCGGCGTCGGCACCTCGGTGCCGATGATGTAGAGCGGCATGGCAACGCCCGCCTCGCGCGCGGCGGCCTCGGCCACCTTCGCCAGCCGCGCCGCGCGATGCGCCGTCGTCTCGTCGTCGAGCCCCTCCGGCTCGCCGGCGCAGCCCATCGACGCGTCGAGATGGATCTTGTTGAAGCCGGCGGCGACATAGGCCGCGACCATGATCTCCGCCTTGGCGAGCGCCTCCTCGGCCGGGCGCGCGCGCCAGGGATTGGGGCCGAGATGATCGCCGCCGAGGATCAGCTTCGCGGTATCGAAGCCCACTTCCGCCGCGATGCCCTCGACGAAGCGCCGGAAATCGGCGGGCTTCATGCCCGTATAGCCGCCCTCGTGATTGACCTGGTTGCAGGTCGCCTCGATGAGGACGGTCGCGCCCGTCTTCACGCCTTCGCGCAGGGTCGCGCGGATGACGGCGGGGTGCGCCGAGCAGACGGAGGTGATGCCGCGCACGCGGCCGGCCTGGTAGTCGCGGGCGAGCTGGGCGAGAAGGCTCATCGGGCGTCTCCCACCGGCGTCGTGGCCATGAAGGCGTCGAGCTCGGCGAAGCTGGAGGTGCCCTCCATCGGGCCCTTCACCGTGACCGTGCGCGCGCCGGCCGCGTTGGCGTAGCGGAGCGATTGCTCGATCGACTTGCCGAGGCGGCGGGCGACCAGATAGGTCGCGCCGAAGCTGTCGCCGGCGCCGGTCGGGTCGATCTCCTCGACCACGAAGCCGGGCACATGCGTCACGCCGTTGCGGTCGAAATGGCTGGCGCCGGCCTTGCCGCGCTTCAGCACGATTTCCTGGACGCCGGCGTCGAGCAGGGCGGCGACCGCCCGTCCCTCGTCGGCCTCGCCGGAGAACAGCGCCAGTTCCTCGCCCGACGGCAGGAACAGGTCCGTCGCCTTCAGCACCGCCTCGGAGGCGGCCTTGCCGGCCGGATCGCGCAGCATCTCGACGCGGATGTTGGGATCGAACGACACCGTGCCGCCGCGTGCCTTCAGGGCCGGAATGGAGGCGCTGACCATGGCGTATACCGCCGGAACCGGCAGGCCCGAACCCATGACATGCAGGTGTCCGGCCTCGGCGAGCACCGCCTCGGCCTCCGGCGTCGCGGCGATACGCCCGGCGGCGCTGTCGCGCATGTTGAAGACGAAATCCCGCCCGCCATCCGGCCGGTAGCGCACGAAGGCGCTGCCCGTCGCGGCGCCGGGATGGATCGCGACGGCCGAAATATCGACGCCGTCGCGCTTCAACCGCGCGAGATTGACCGTGCCGAAATCATCGTCGCCGACGGCGGAGACGATGGCTGCCGGATGGCCGAGCTTGCCGACCTGGTCGATGAAGATGGCCGGCGCGCCGCTCGGGAAAGGCCCGATCAACGTCTGCGCCTCGAGAAAGCCATGGCCGAGCGTGGTCGCCATGATCTCGACGAGGATCTCGCCGATGGTGACGATCTTGCCTTCAATCATCCGTAGTTCCCTCCCCGGGCGCGTCCGGGCCGTGGACGCGGACGACATGGTCGCGACGGCTGCGGCCGTCAGTTCTGAAACAGGTTGATCGGCTGCGCGCTCGCATAGATCGCGCTCTCGTCGATCGAGAACATGCGCTGGTGCATGATCAGCGCGCCGCCGAGCGCCGGCCCCTCGAGGCCGAGCGCCGACACTTCGATGCGGGGCATGGGAAAACCCTCGAGGAACTCGCGCCGCATGGCCGCCTCGACCTCGGCCGCCACGAAGCGGAAGAGCGGCGCGACGGTGCCGCCCAGGATGATCACGCCCGGATTGAGCACGCTGGAGAGCTGGATCAGGCCGATGGCCAGGCCGCCGCCCCATTCGCGCGCGGTGCGAACGGCGGCGGCATCGCCTGCCTCCAGCGCCGCGATCAGCTGGTCGAGGTCGGCGACCGGATCCGCCCCATTGGCGCGGTAGCGCGCCAGCACGGCGTCCTTGCCGATATAGCTCTCGAGATGGCCGGGCTTGTGCCGGCCGCCATAGAAGCCCTCGCTGCCGAGGACGATCTGGCCGAACTCGCCGGCAAAGCCCGTCGAGCCGCGAAAAAGACGGCCGCCAATGACGATGCCGCCACCCGCGCCGTTCTCGATCAGCAGGAAGGCGACCGTCTCGGCGCTGTGCGAGCTGTCGCGATAGGTCTCGGCGATGGCGAAGGCGTTGGCGTCGTTCTCGACCGAGATCGGCAGGTCGAGGCCCGGGAAGCGCGCCGCGAGGCGCGCGCTGATCATCGATTTCAGGTCGACGTCGCGCCAGCCGATGATCAACGCGTTGATGACCTTGCCATCCGCGTCGAGCAGTGCCGGCAGCGTCACGCAGAGGCCGCGCAGCCGCGCCACGTCGCCGAGGCTCTCGATCACCTCGCCGATCATCGCCACGATGCGGTCGATGCCGGCCTCGAGCGGCGCCTCGAAGGTGGGAAACGGGGTCGAGATGCGGCGGAATTCATGCGCCGCGAGGTCGATCGCGACCACCGTCAGCCGGTCGACGCCGATCTCCGCGCCCAGGAAGGTCGCGCCGGCGGGGTCGATCTCGATGTTGATGCCGGGCCGGCCGGTCTTGGCGGCGCCCTCGCCGCGCCCGCCATTCGGGCTCTCGACGACCAGTTGGTCGGCCATCAGATTGGCGATGATGTTGCCGGTGGTGGAACGGTTCAGTCCCAGCATGCGCGCCAGGTCCGCCCGGCTCATCCCGCCGCTTCGAAACAGCGCGTTGAGCGCTCGGATTTCGTTCAGGTAGCGGACGGACTGTGGGGTTGCCAAGGTCTGGAACTCGTTCTGAGGCGACTTAGGTGCTCGCGCCGCCCATCGCCGGCTTCCCGGCGGGAGCCGGGAGGCGGCCATGGCCGCCTCCCTTTCGTGCATGCATCCTCAGGATGCAGCCGTCTGCTTACTGCGTCTTGCGCATTTCGAGAAGGGCGTCGACGTTCTCGAGCGTAACCGGGATCCACGGCACGGAGTAGTGCTGCTGCTTGCCGCCTTCCCAGGCGAGCTTGCCGCCATTGACGTCCCAGACCGCCGCCTTCGGGGCGTAGTCGGCCTGCTTGGCGACGATGGCGAGGTCGATCGCGCCCTGGGCCTGCGCGTCGGCATCCTGCAGGGTCGACATCATCTCGCCGCGCTTGACGGCGAGCAGCGCGTCGGTGACGCCGTCGACGCCGGCGACCGGAATGGTCTTCGGGTCGAGGCCGTGCGCCTTGATCGCCTCGAGCGCGCCGATGGCGATCTCGTCATTCTCGCCGATCACGCCGTTGATCTGGCCGGCATGCGCCGTCAGCCAGTTCTCCATCAGCGACAGGGCCTCGGCGCGCGACCAGTTGGCGGTCTTCTGCTCGAGAACCTTGATCTCCGGATAGTCCTTGAGGGTCTCCTCGATACCCTGCAGGCGCTGCACCTGCGCCGACTGGCCGATCATGCCCTCGCCGATGACGACGTTGCCCTTGCCGCCCATCTTGTCGAAGACGGACTTGGCGAGCAGCTTGCCGGCCTCGACGTCGTTCGACGCGATGTAGGCGTTGTAGAGGTCGGTGTTCGAGATCAGCGTGTTCGAGCCGATCACGGTGACGCCGGCGTCCTTGGCGCGCTGGACGGGATCATTGCCGGCGTCGATGTCGACCGGCACGAAGATGATCGCGTCGTACTTCTCGCTGATCGCGGTATCGAACTGGTTCGACTGCGTCAGCGCGTCCATGCGGCCGTCGAGGACGGTCAGCTTGACCGAGCCGTCCTTGACCAGCGGATGGTTGTTGGCGGCGTTCGCCCAGAGCACGTTGAACTCGGTGTCGAGGCTCTGCACGATCGCCGCGATGCGGACCGGATCGGCGGCAGCTGCCTGCCCGATCGCGAGCGCCGCGAGGCCGACGCCCGCCAGCATGCCGAGACCGCGACGGGTCCAGGTGTTGATTGCCATTTCAGTATCCTCCCTCAGTCATGGTTCATCATTCACCGCGCGAGACGCGCGGATGCCATCAAGCATTCATGTTTCTGGAACGGTCGATCAGGACGGCGACGACGATGATCGCGCCCTTGATGATCTGCTGGTAGTAGGACGACACGCCCATCAGATCGAGGCCGTTCGAGATCACGCCGATGATCAGCGCGCCGATCAGCGTGTAGACGACGGAGCCGACGCCGCCGGTCAGCGACGTGCCGCCGATGACGACCGCCGCGATGGCGTCGAGCTCGTAGCCGAGGCCGGCCTGCGGCAAGGCCGAGGTGGTGCGGGCCGTCAGGATCATGCCGGCGAGGCCCGCCAGCGCGCCCATCAGCAGATAGGCCGAGAAAATCACCGTGCGCGTCGGGATGCCGCTCGTCTTGGCGCTCTTCACATTGCCGCCGACGGCATAGATCCAGCGGCCATAGACCGTGTAGCGAAGCGTGATCCAGGCGGCGATGAAGACGATCGCGAAGATGATGACGGGAACCGGGATGCCCGCGACGAAACCCTGGCCGAGCCAGCGGAACTCGGGCGAGAGGTTGGGGATCGGGCGACCGTTGGAATAGAGCAGCGTCGCGCCGCGCGCCATCGACAGCATGCCGAGCGTGACGACGAAGGCCGGCACCGAGAAGCGGGCGATCAGCGTGCCGTTGACGGCGCCGAACAGCGCGCCGACGCCGACGGCGGCGAGGAAGGCGATGGCCGGGTTGTACGGGTCGCCGCCTGTGACCAGGCTGCCGGCGACCACGCCGGTCAGCGCCAGCACGGAACCGATCGACAGGTCGATGCCGCCGGTCAGGATGACGAACGTCATGCCGATGGCGAGGATGCCGTTGATCGACACCTGCCGCAGCACGTTCATCAAATTGGCGGCCGACAGGAAGTTCGGATGCGCGAAGGATAGGATCACGAACAGGATGATGAAGGACAGCAGGATGCCGTAGCGCGACAGGAAGCGCCCGAGCGCCTGGCTGCGGGTTCCCGTCGGGGCGGAAGCTTGGGTGGTGAGTTCGGTCGACATGGTGGCGCCTCGGTCGCTCAGCTCGCCAGATGCACGAGCGCCTCTTGGGTCGCCTCGGCGCCCACGAGTTCGCCCGCGATCCGCCCGCGCCGGAACACCAGGATCCGGTCCGCATTGGCGAGAATTTCGGGAATTTCGGAAGAGATCATCAGCACGGCGTTGCCTGCTGCCGCGAAGGCGGAGAGGAAGGCATAGACCTCCCGCTTGGCGCCCTCGTCGATGCCGCGGGTCGGCTCGTCGCAGATCAGGATCTTCGGGTCGGTCTCGACGCAGCGCGCCAGCACGACCTTCTGCTGGTTGCCGCCCGACAGGCTCTGCACCGTGAGATCGCGCGAGGCCGTGCGGATGCGGAACCGCTTGATCTGCTCGTCGACATTGCCCGCGACCTTCCTGCCGTCGACGAAGCCGAGGCGTGAGAACCGGTCGAGCGCGGCGATGACGATGTTCTCGGAGACGGTCGAGGTCAGGACGAGGCCCGTCTGCTTGCGATCCTCGGTCACGATGGCGATGCCGTTGTCGAGCGCATCGGAGGGCGAGCGGATCGCCACCGGCTTGCCCTCGATACGGACCGACCCGCTGTCCTTCGGGTCGTTGCCGTAGAGCGCGTTGGCGAATTCGCTGCGCCCGGCGCCCATCAGGCCGTAGAGGCCGACGATCTCGCCCTTGGCGACGCTGAGCGCGATATCCTCGAAATGCCCGGCCCGGCTGAAGCCCGAGACCTCGAGCATCGGCACGCCCGTGCTGGTGCTCGTCCGCGCCTCCTGGTCGCGCAGGTCGCGGCCGACGATCAGCGAGATCAGGCGCTGGCGATCGATGTCGGCGAGATTGCCCGCCTCGATGAAGCGCCCGTCGCGGAAGACGGTGTAGCTGTCGGCGATCTGGAAGATGTCGGTCAGGCGGTGCGAGACATAGATGATGCCGACGCCCTGATCCGCCAGCGACCGGATCGCCTTGAACAAGGTCGCCGCTTCCTTCTCGCCGATGGCGGAGGTGGGCTCGTCCATGATCAGGATGTCGCTCTCGCGGCTGATCGCCTTGGCGATCTCGACGAGCTGGATCTTGGCGACCGACAGCGAGCGCATGGTGACGCGCGCGTCGATGTCGAAGCCGAGGCGCGCAAACAGCGCCGTGGCGTCGGCTTCCATCTTCGCCTTGTCGGCGATCCAGCCAAGCTTGCGCGGCTCGCGGCCGAGATAGATGTTCTCCGCCACGGTCATGTCGAGGACCGGGCTCAGTTCCTGGGTGATGATGGCGATGCCGTCGGCGAGCGCCTCGGCGGCCGAGGCGTAGTGCACGACCTTGCCCTTGACCACGATCGTGCCGGCGTCGGCGCGCTGCAGCCCCATCATGATGCCGAGGAAGGTCGACTTGCCGGCGCCGTTGCCGCCGCAGAGCGCATGCACGCTGCCGCGCTTCAGCCGGATGCGGCCGTCGATCAGCGCCGGAACGCCGGCGAACGCCTTGGAAATGCTGGTGGCGGCGAGGAGCAGGTCGGCGTCCGCGATCGTGTCCTCGCTGGACGCGGTCGACGATGCGGAGGCTGGCGGAACGTGGGCATGATGCGCCCGTTCCGGCTTGCCCTCACCAAGGGAGGCAGGCTCGGCCACGAAGTCGTTTCTCCCGGTGGATCGGAGCGCTAAGGCTCCCGTTCTTTTTGTTCGTTGCGACACCAAACATATTGGCGCCACCACGGCGAGTCAACTGACTTTAGGGAAGAAGGCCATCAAATCTGTCGGCCTTAGAGTCCAATAAGTTGCAGTCGAAACAAGCGATTAGGACGTTTTATTTGACGTCCAAATCAAGTCTTGCGTCCCGGCCCTGCCGGCCGAAAAGGATGGATGGCAGCCATTCGCGGCGCCATCCACCAAGGCGCGGCCCGCCCCTCAGGGGAATGAAGGGGGAAGCGGGCCACGGTTCAGGGACGGAGGAGGTCATCCGCCCCAGGGAGCCTAGGGCGTGCGGGCCGTGACGGCCTTGCGGGCCGACTCGCCGAGGCGGGCCTCGATATAGGCCTTGGCCAGACGCGCCACCTCGACATTGTCGGTCCAGGTGTTGCGCCAGATCGCGCAGGTGATCGACAGGTCGCGGTCCACCACTTCCGTCGAGAAGCTCTCGAAGGTGATCCAGTCCTGGTAGTCGATCTCGACCAGCGCGTCGAAGATCGCCGAGAAGTTGATCACGCCGGAGCCGAGGAAGCCGCGATTGCTCTCGCCGATGTGGAAATAGCCGAGCTTCTTGCCGGCGTTGCGCAGCGCCTGCACCGGATCCGCTTCCTCGATGTTCATGTGGAACGTGTCGAGGTGCAGGAAGATGTTGTCCGAGCCGGACTGCTCGATGAAGGCAAGGCCCTGGGCGGTGGTGTTGAGCAGGTTGCTCTCGAAGCGGTTGACGACCTCGAGATTCATCGACACGCCGGCGGCCTTGCCGATATCGGCGGCGCGCGCCAGCGCCGCGACGCTGTTGTCCCAGCCCTTACGCGTCGGGATGCTCTGATACTTGGTGTGGGCGGAGAAGATGATGCCGCCGAGCTTGGAGCCGCCGAGATCGCGGGTGATCGCGATCGCCTCGGCCAGCACCGCCTCGCCGCGCTTGACCACGGCCGGATCCTCGGACGAGACGTCGCTGTCGAGCGGCAGGCCCATGGTGACGACGACCTTGAGGCCGTAATCCTCCAGGCGCTTCGCGAGCCACGAAACGTCGAACTTCTTCGGGTCGAGGCGCGGAAACTCGATCAGGCCGTAGCCGAGATCGTGCGACTTCTTCATCGCCCCTTCCAGGTCCTCCTGCGTCGTACCACCGGTCCAGACGAAGGAGTGAATGCCAAGCTTCCTCATCAGCGCTTCCTCACGGGTTGGATAGCCTCACCGGCCCCTTCCCGGAAGCCGGCACATCCTGCGATTTCGTCATCGCTTATTTGTTGGCAGTAGCAGCAAACAAACTTGCTTTCAAGCGTGAGCCATTGCAAGTTCACGCAATGCACCGCCAACAATGAGCGGTGATCAGCCACGCGTCGCGCCCGGGGACAGCCTGCCGGGACACGACCTCGGGAGGAAACCAGGATGTCAGCCAATCTGGCGTTCAACGCCGACATGTCGCGCCCGTTCGACCTGACCGGGAAGGTCGCCCTCATCACCGGCGCCGCCGGCGGCATCGGCCGCGCGCTTGCGACCCTGTTCGCGGCGCAGGGGGTGAAGCTCGCCCTCACCGACCGCAGCGAGGCCGTCCACGCCTTCGCGGCCGAGCTCGGCGAAGGGCATCGCGCCTGGACCGGCGACGTCACCGACGCCGGCACGATCGAGCGCACGGTCGCCGAGGTGGCCGCGCATTTCGGCAAGATCGACATCCTCGTCAACAATGCCGGCATCGGCATGCTGGCGCCGGCCGAGGCGACGACGACCGAGAGCTGGGACCTGCAGCTCGCCGTCAACCTGCGCGCGCCCTACCTCTTCTCGCGCGAGGTGGCCGGCCACATGATCGCCGCCGGCTACGGCCGCATCGTCACCATCGCCTCGCAGGCCGCCGTGATCGGCATCGAGGGCCATGTCGCCTACTCCGCCTCGAAGGCCGGTCTGCTCGGCATGACCAATTGCATGGCGCTGGAATGGGGGCCGAAGGGCATCACCGCCAACTGCATCTCGCCGACCGTCGTCGAGACCGAACTCGCCAAGGTCGGCTGGGCCGGCGAGAAGGGCGAGCGCGCCCGCGCCGACATCCCCACGCGCCGCTTCGCCCAGCCCGAGGAGATCGCCCTCGCCGCGCTCTACCTCGCCAGCGACGGCGCCGCCATGGTCAATGGCGCCAACCTGCTGGTCGATGGCGGCTACACCATTCGCTGATCTCGAAAAGAACTGAAGGGGGAGACACCATGGCCGTATCCGTTGCCGGCAAGGTGATGATCGTAACGGGCGCGAGCTCGGGCATCGGGCGCGCCGCCGCGCGCCGCTTCGCCGCCGAGGGCGCCAAGCTGGTGCTGGTCGCCCGCTCGGCCGACAAGCTCGACGCGCTGGCGCGGGAACTGGGCGGCGAGACGCTCGCCATTCCGGCCGACCTGAGCCGGGCGGCCGATGTCGAGCGCGTGGTCGCCGAGACGGAGGCGCAGTTCGGCCGCGTCGACATCCTGTTCGCCAATGCCGGCAGCTATGTCACCGGCAACGTCGCCGAGGGCGATCCGGACGAATGGGACCGCGTCATCGGCGTCAACGTCAACGGCGTGTTCCGCATGGTGCGCGCCGTGTTGCCGGGCATGATCGCCCGCCGTTCGGGCGACGTCGTCGTCACCTCGTCGATCTCGGGCCATCAGGCGATCCACTGGGAGCCGGTCTATTCGGCGACCAAGCACGCCGTGCAGTCCTTCGTGCATGGCGTCCGCCGGCAGGTCGCGCCGCACAATGTCCGCGTCGGCGCGTTGGCGCCCGGGATCGTGCTGAACGAGCTCTGGGGCATCAACGACCCGGCCGAGATCGAGCGCCGGGCCGAGGCGCATGAGGGCCTGCGCTCGGAGGATATCGCCGACGCGCTGCTCTTCATGGTGACGCGTCCGCCCAACGCCACCATCCGCGACCTCGTCATCCTGCCGCAGAACCAGGATATCTGAAGCGGGTCTTCGCCCGCCCATGCCTGCACCTCTCCCCGAGAGAGAGGTGCAGGATCCCGATGCGATCCCTCTTGCATTGGCAAGCCCGTGGCCCCGGCGTTCGACGTCGGGGCTTTTTCTTGCGCCCGCGTCGATGCCATCCCTCCCCGCGCGCCCCCGGCATAAAAAACGCCGCCGCCATGTCGAAACCGCCCCTGCCCGCTCGTCGTGACGATATCGGCCGCTCCCCGGGGCGCCGCTTTCGAATTGAATTATGCGCGACAGCGAGAGGAGACCGACGATGGATACCAAGACCGACGAGAACGCCTTTGCCGACATGCCCAAGGTGCTGAGCGGCGTGACGCCCTACCTCTCGGTCGGCGGCGCGGTGAAGGCCTCGGAATTCTACCAGCGCGCGCTTGGCGCGCAGGAAGTGATGCGCGTGCCGGTCGACGAGAAGGGCCGCACCATGCACATCCACCTCTACATCAACGGCGGCTCGGTGATGCTGGCCGATCCCTATGAGGAATACGGCCATCCGCTGCAGGCGCCGCAGAGCTTCACGCTGCACCTGCAGCTGGGCCCCGACATCGAAAACTGGTGGAACCGCGCCGTCGAGGCGGGCATGACCGTGGAACTGCCGCTCGACCGCCAGTTCTGGGGCGACCGCTACGGCCAGCTGCGCGATCCGTTCGGCGTCCTCTGGTCGTTCGGCTCCCGCGAAAGCTGAAGCGTCTCAGAGCGAAGCGGACATCGGTTCTCGGGAAGAATACCCGCCCGAACAAAGCTTGCGGCCTCCGGAGGCCCATCAAGGGAGGGGCGATGGCGCCCCTCCCCGTTCCGTCAGCCGACGCCCGGCGTATAGCGCGCCAGCGCCTTGATCACCTGCTTGGCGGTGACCCGGCCGATCTGCCGGCCCTCGCCGTCGACGACGCCGACCCACTGGTGCTCGGCGAAGAGCGGCAGCACGTCCTCGCAGCGCGCGTCCATCGACACCGACTGCTCGCACGGCTCGGTCGCGCCACGCTCCATGATCGAGCGCACATGGATGGCGCGCGCCTTGTTCACCTCGCGCACGAATTCCTCGATGTGCTCGTTGGCGGGGCGGAGCACGATGTCCTCCGGCTTGCCCTCCTGCTGCACGGCGCCGTCCTTCAGCACCGCGATCCGGTCGCCGATCTTCAGCGCCTCGTCGAAATCATGCGTGATGAACAGGATCGTCTTGTTGAGCGACCTCTGCAGCGTGATCAGTTCGTCTTGCATGCCGGAGCGGATCAGCGGGTCGAGCGCCGAGAATGCCTCATCCATCAGGATGATGTCGGAATCCATGGCCAGCGCCCGCGCCAGGCCGACGCGCTGCTGCTGGCCGCCCGAGAGCTGGCGCGGCTGCGAATTCTCGTAGCCGGCGAGCCCGACCGTCTCGATCCACTTGGCGGCGACGTCGAGCCGGGCCTTGCGGGCGACGCCGCGGACCTCGAGGCCATAGGCGACATTGTCGATCACCGAGCGATGCGGCAGCAGCCCGAACTTCTGGAACACCATCGCCACCTTGGTGCGGCGATAGCTCCGCAGCGCATCCAGGCTCATCTTCAGCACGTCGTCGCCATGCACGAGGATCTCGCCGGCCGTCGGCTCGATCAGCCGGTTGACGTGGCGGATCAGCGTCGACTTGCCGGAGCCCGAGAGCCCCATGACGACGAAGATCTGCCCGGCCGCGATGTCGAGCGAGACATTGTCGAGGCCAACCACATGGTTGGTCTCGGCCTGAACCTCCGCCTTCGACTTGCCGGCCTGGAGCAGCGCCAACGCCGCCTGCGGGTCGGGGCCGAAGATCTTGGTGACGCCGCGCATGGCGATGGCCAGCTCGGCCGTTCCGTTGACGTCAGCCATTAGCGTGCCTCCTGCAGGCCGATACGGGCCTGCAATTGCCGGCCGAAGGCCTGGGTAATGCGATCGAAGACGATGGCCAGCGCCACGATGCCGAGGCCGGCGAACAGGCCGCGGCTCACCTCGAGGCGGCCGATGCCCTGCAGCACCTGGTAGCCGAGGCCGCCGGCGCCGATCATCGAGGCGATCACCACCATGGAAAGCGCCATCATCGTCGTCTGGTTGACGCCGGCGAGGATGGTGGGCAGCGCGAGCGGGATCTGGACGCCGAACAGGCGCTGGCGCGGATTGGTGCCGAAGGCGCGGCTCGCCTCCATCACCGCCGGATCGACGGAGCGCAGGCCGAGATCGGTCAGGCGCACCAGCGGCGGCGCGGCATAGACGATCGTCGCGATCAATGCCGGGATCTTGCCGGGGCCGAAGATCATCACCGTCGGGATCAGGTAGACGAAGCTCGGCAGCGTCTGCATCAGGTCGAGAATGGGCGTGATGATCTGGCGCAGATTGATCGAGCGCGCCATCCAGACGCCTACGGGGATCGAGATGACGATCGCCGTCAGCGTCGCCGCGATCATCAGCGCCATCGTCGTCATGGCGTCCTTCCAGAGGTCCATGATGCCGAGGAACATCAGCGCCGCGAACACGACCGCCGGCAGCTGCCAGCGCCGCGTCGCCAGCCAAGCGATGCCGGTGAGCAAGGCGATGATCAGCCACCAGGGCGTCGCGATCAGCAGGTCCTCGATCGCCTTCAGCAGCATCAGCAGCGGATAGGCGGCGGCCTCGAATGTGCCGCTCCAGTTGCGGACGACCCAATTGAGGCCGTCATCGACCGCGCGGCGCCAGGGCCGCGTATCAATCAGTTGCGGAAACAAGGTTCATCTCTTTCGTAAGCCCGCGCACGGGCGGGAGACACAGCTGGCTCGACCGGCTTCCGGCGCGCCGTGGCACGGCGCGGCGGCAGCCGGCCAAACGGAAACGGCCGGGTGTACCCGGCCGTCCGTTCACCTCTGAAAGCCCCCCTCAGTTGAGGCTGGCCTTGACCTTTTCGGCCACGGCGGCCGGGACCCAGCTGCTCCAGCGGTCTTCCTTGGTCTTCAGGAAGTTCAGCGCGGTCGCGGCGGCATCGGCCTTGTTCTCATCGCCATAGACGAGGATCTCGCTGATCTCGGCGTTGGTCAGACCGACCTTGCCGAGATAGGCGGCGACGTTGGGCGCATCGGTCTTGATCCAGCTGGCGGCGCCGACAACGGCCGGCGACGAGGGATAGGCGGTCACGCCCGGGGGATTGTCGCAGTCACGGCTGGTGTTGCACTCGTAGACCTCGGGCTTGGTTTCGCCGAGATCGAGCTGCACGGCGTCATACTTGCCGAGCACTGCCGTGGGACCCCAGTAGTAGAAGAGAATCGGCTCCTCGCGCGTGAAAGCGCGGGCGATGGAGGCGTCGAGCGCGCCGCCGGAGCCGGGCGAGAACAGGTTCCAGCCCTTGTCCTTCATGCCGAGCGCCTCGAACAGCGCGCTGGTGGAGATCTCGCATGCCCAGCCGGGCGGGCACGAATAGAGGCGGCCCTTGCTCGTGTCCTCGGGATCCTTGAACAGCTCGGGATGAGCGATCACGTCCTGGACGGTCTTGATGTCGGGATGGGCGGTCTGGACGTAGCGGGGGATGAACCATCCCTCCACCGTGCCGTCGGTGATGGCGTCGGCCAGTTCGACGACGGTGCCGTCGGCGATGCCCTTCTCCCACGGCTCCTGGATCGTGCTCGTCCAAAGTTCCGGCGCCACGGCCGGGCTGCCCCGGGTCAGCATGGACGACGATGTCGGCACGGTATCGCCGGTGACGATCTCGACGTCGCAGCCGAAGCCCTTCTCGAGGATGGTAGCGTGAATATGCGCCAAGGCGGCCGCGGACGGCCAGGTCATCTCGGCGATATCGATGGTACGATCGGTACCACAGGCGGCGGCATCGGCATCCTGAGCAAGCGCGGGAAGGCTCGTCGCCGACAAAAGGGCAACGGCGATCGCGGCAGCAATGCCACCGGATTTCAAAATCATCAGGCTCAACCTCATATTATTTCAGTGATCTAACCATAGGGGCACGGCCCTATCGTGTCAAATCACACAAAGTCTTGCCATTTATTTGTCAATTGATCGAAATCTACTTATCAAAATCCATTATCGATCTTTCGACATATGCTCGATTCAATTAATGGCAAAGCGAAAATGATCTAACGTAAGGCGAAAAATATACGGTCATAAAGAAAAAATAAATTTTAGACACGAATCGGACACAATCGGATACTTGGGGCGGCGCATCTGCGCCGATGCTCGCAAGTTGCCGTCGTCCCGCCGCCGCTTTCGCCACGCCCCTGCGCAAACGCTCTTGACTGGGCGACCGCGCGCTATACCAAGGCGAAGAAGTCAACTTTATGCGAGAGACAACCGGCCATGTCCGACACCATCGATCTGGCGCCCCCGCCCGTCGCGAGCCGCGCCAAGACCCTGAAGGCGGAAACGCGCGAGGCGCATGAGCGGCTGGACGGTTCCATCATGGCGGGACGGCCATTCGAGAGCCGGGAGCGCTACGCCCTGTTCCTCGCCGTCCAGCATGGTTTTCATCGCGACATCGACGCGCTCTACGCCAATCCGACGCTGGATGGCCTGCTGCCCGACCTCGCCGGCCGCCGCCGGTTCGGCGACATCGAGCAGGATTTCGCCGATCTCGGCATCGCCCCGCCGGAGACTGCCGAGGCGCCGGCCTTCGGCGACACCGCCGACATCCCGACGGCGCTGGGCTGGCTCTACGTCGCCGAGGGCTCCAATATGGGCGCCGCCTTCCTGATCAAGGCGGCCGGCAAGATCGGCCTTTCCGAGGATTTCGGCGCCCGCCACCTCGCCGGCGCGCCCGAGGGCCGCGGCCTGCACTGGCGGACCTTCACCGAGGCGCTCGACGCGCTCGAGCTCGACGATGCCGGCGAAGCCCGCATGATCGAGGGCGCCCGCGCCGCCTTCACGCGCGTCCAGGGCCTGGTCACGCACACCTTCGGCTGAGCGACGGCGGGCGGCGCATCGTCGCCGCCCGCCGTCCCGACCCCTGCGGGAAGTTCCACGAAACGGAGCCGGAAGCGCCGATCCGGAAGCGCTCCGGCGACCACGCCCGGCCTCGGCGACCTGGCCTCAGTAGCTCGCGCGCCCGCCCGACAGGTCGAAGGCCGAGCCGGTGGTGAATCCGCATTCCTCGGACGCGACCCAGGCGACCATGGCGGCCGCCTCCTGGAGCGTGCCGTAGCGGCCGAGCGGAATCTTGCGGCGCGAGATCTCGATCGCCTCGTCGCTCATCTCCTTCAGGAGTTCGGTGCCGATCAGCGCCGGGGTGATGCAATTGACGAGGATGCCCGTATCGGCCAGTTCCAGCGCCAGCGCCTTGGTCAGCGAGATGACGCCGCCTTTCGCGGCGGAATAGCCGGCCATGAACGGGTTGCCCTGCTTGCCGGCGACCGAGGCGATCGAGACGATCCGGCCATAGCCGTTCCGGCGCATCCCGGGGATCACCGCCTTGCTGGCCAGGAAGACGGAATCGAGATTGATCCGGATCACCCGCTGCCATTCCTCGAACGAGAACTGCTCGATCGGCTTGGTCGGCCCCGCCACGCCGGCGGCATTGACGAGGATGTCGACCTTGCCGAGCTGTTCCAGCGAGCGATCGAACGCGGCCTGCACCTGCGCGGCGTCGGTGCAGTCCAGGCGGTGGCCGAAATAGGCCTCGGGCGGCTGCGTGTAGAGCTCACCGGCCGGAACGGGTTCCAGCAGATCCCAGATCGCCACCCTCGCGCCGGAAGCGGCCAGGCGGTCGGCGATGGCCCGACCGATGCCGCGCGCGCCGCCTGTGACGATCGCCGTGCGGCCCTCGAAGTCGAATTCGATCATGTCGTTCATCCCTGAGGCCGGCGGGGCGCGCGCCCCGCCGGCAGTTGCGTCCTAGAGCTGGCAGTCGGGGTTGGCCGCCGGCATCGCGACCGACGGCTCGATCGCGACCGAGATGACAGGGCGCAACACGCCGCCATGCTCCGCGATCTGGCCGAAATAGTTGCCGCGCACCAGCTGGTGATCCTCGGGCCGAACGGACACGGACCCGACGACGGTCTCGGTGGTCAGGCCGCTGAGAGCCTCCGCCACGGCCTCGGGCTCGGCGCTGTCGGCCTTGTCGATGGCGGCGAACAGCATCTGCATGCCGATATAGGTGTCAGCCTCGAAATTGGCCGGCCAGGTTCCCGGATACTTCTGGCCCCAGGCCTCGACGAAGGCCTTGTTGGCTGGCGTGTCGAGGGTCGAGGAATAGTTGACGATGCCGTAGATCCCCTTGGACACCTCGCCCAGTGACTTCACCGTGCTGTCGGTCACGAAGCTGACGCCGGCGACCTTCACCTTGTCGAGCAGGCCGAACTGCTTGGCCTGCTGCGCGAAGTTGATCGCGTCGCGGCCGGCCAGCGCGACCCAGACGCCATCGGCGCCGGAATCCACGATCTTCTGGATGTAGGGGGCGAAGTCCGACGTGCCGAGCCCGGCATAGCCCTCGGTCACGACTTCGCGCTCGAGCCCGCTGGACGTCTCGGTGAAGCTCGCCCCCGAATTGCGGCCCCAGGCCGTGTCGGACCCCATGATCGCCCATTTCGTCTCTGGCTGATCCTTCAGCCAAGTGCCGACGGTGGCGGCATCGGCGGAATCCGGCACATTGGCGCGGAAGTAGCGCGGGCTGCATTCGGCGCCCGTCAGAGCATCCGCCTTCGGGATGGTGCCGATATAGACGGCATCCCAGCGCTCCAGCATCGGCGCGATCGCCAGCGCCTCGCCCGAGGCGATGGCGCCCGTCAGGATGGTGTAGCCGTCATTGACCAGCTTCTCGGCCTGCTGGCGCGAAATGTCGGCCTTGGCCTGGGTATCCAGGAACTGCGTCTCGACCAGCCTGCCATCGATGCCGCCCTTGGCGTTCACCTCCTCGACGGCGAACTCGACGGCGCGGCGCACCTCGTTGCCGAGATCGCCATAGGCGCCGGTCAGGGCGGTGGCGACGCCGAGCTTGATCGGATCGGCCGCCGATGCGGGGCTCGCCATGGCGATGGCCACGGCGCTGACACCCAGAAGTCCCTTGATTCTCATGTGCATCCTCCCATGCCGTGAAACGGCGTTCAGGGGTGAGGCAGCCTCCCCGCCTCACCCGATCCTTCAGACGGAAACGTGTCGCTTGAGATCCTCGGCCGAGAGATCGGCCAACCGGCCCTGCTCGACGACGGCCCCCTTCGACATCACGTAGTAGCGATCGCCAACCGAGCGGATCAGGCCGAAGTTCTGCTCGATCAGCAGGATCGCCGTGCCGCGCGCGGCCAGGCGCACCAGGCTCTCGCCCAGTTCGTCGACCACGACCGGGGCGAGCCCCTCGCTCGGTTCGTCGAGGATCAGCAGGTCCGGATTGGCCATCAGCGCACGGCCGATCGCCAGCATCTGCTGCTGGCCGCCCGACATGGCGGTGCCGAGACCGTCGGCCCGCTCGCGCAGGATCGGAAACATCCCGAACACGGCCTCCAGGTTCCAGGGGCCGGCGCGGTCCGGCGCCGAGCCGAGGATCAGGTTCTCGCGGACCGTCAGACCCGGAACGATGCGGCGACCCTGGGGCACGATGGCGATGCCGCTGCGCGCCGCGTGATAGGGACGGATCGGAGACCGGCTCTTGCCGCCGAAGGCGACCTTGCCGGCATTGAGCCGCGTCGCGCCGATCAGGGTGTTCACGACCGTGGTCTTGCCGACGCCGTTGCGCCCGACCAGCGCGACGCGCTCGCCCCTGGCCACCGTCAGCGACACATTGTGCAGCACCCGCACCGAGCCGTAGGAAGACTGGACGTTTTCGAGTTCGAGCAAGGTCATGCGAAGCTGCTCCCCAGATAGGCGCGGATGACTTCGGGGTTCGCGCGGACGGCCTCCGGTTCGCCTTCGGTCAGCACCTCGCCGAGATGCAGAACCGTCAGGCGGTCGCAGATGGCGAAGATCACCTCCATGTCGTGCTCGACCAGCATGACCGTCAGCTTCCAGCGTTCGGACAGGTCGCGCAGCATCCGCGCCATGACGAGGGATTCCTCCACGGTCAGGCCCGCAGCCGGTTCATCGAGCAGCAGCAGCTTGGGGCGGCCGACCAGCGCCAGCGCGAGGTCGACGCGGCGCTGATCGCCATAAGAGACGTCGGAGGCCATCCGGTCCGCGATATGCGACAGCGAGAGTTCCGAGATGACCTCTTCGGAATTGTCGATCTCGGCACTGCGCGCGGCGAGCCGGACCTGCTCGCGTATCGTCAGGTCCAGGAAGATCGAGGTCTTCTGGAACGAACGCGACAGGCCCTTGGCGCGGCGCTCCCGCTGGGACAGTCTGGAGATGTCCTCGCCGCCGAGCCTCACCATCCCGATCGGATTCTTGCCGCGGCCGGTCAGCACGTCCATGCAAGTCGACTTGCCGGCGCCGTTCGAGCCGATCAGGCCGCGGATCTCCCCCTCCCTGAGGGCGAAATCGACATTGTTCAGCGCGGTGAAACCGGCGTAGCGACGCGTCAGGCCGCGCGCCTCGAGCATGTAGCGCTCAGCCATTCTGGCGTCCTCCGAGACGGTTCACGAACGCGGTCAGGGCACCGCCTATGCCGTTGGGAAGCGTCAGCACGACGGCGATGAGCACGAGCCCCACGATCGATTGCCAATGGGTGGTGTAGTTGCCCGCGACGTCGCGCAGGATCACGAAGAGGAAGGCGCCGACGGCCGGGGCCCAGACGGCGCGTGTGCCGCCGATGATGGCGATGATCAGGGCCTCGCCCGACAGCGTCCAATGCAGCAGCGACGGCGTGACATAGCCATTGTAGAGCGCGAACAGCGTGCCGCCGACCGCCGCGACGAAGGCGGACAGCGCCAGGACGACCACGCGCGGCCAGAAGGTGCGATAGCCCAGGAAGCGCGCCCGCTCCTCGTTGTTCTTGATGGCGATCGTCAGCGTGCCGAAATTCGACCGGCTCACCAGCACCAGGACGATCACCACGATGACCAGCGCCGTCCATGTGACGAGGAACATCGTGTCGGCCTTCTGGAAGAAGCTCAGCTTCAGGCCGAAGATCTCGCGGGCGAAACGGATGCGCAGGCCGTCCTCGCCATTCGCCAGATCGCGCCACTTCATCACCAGCTCGTAGACGGCCTGGGCCATGGCGAGGCTCAGCATCGAGAAGGCGATGCCGTTGGTGCGCAGCAGGATCAGCGAGACGGCGCCGGCCAGCGCCGCGATCAGCAGCGGAGCGGCCAGGATGATCGCCTCGGAGGGCAGCGACGTGTATTTGACGAGCAACGCGATGGCGTAGGCGGCGCCGCCGTAGAAGGCCGCGTGACCGAAGCTGCTCAGGCCCGCCTGGCGCACCAGGAAGCCCACCGCGGTGGCGAGGATCGCCGAAATGCTGGCCGAGGTCAGCAGCGACAGCAGGTTCTTCGGCAGCCCCATGAAGGGCAGCGCGAAGCCCAGGATCGCGACGATGCATCCGATGGCGAGAAAGAGCCCCATGCCCTGCCCTGGCGCAGCCGGCGACGTCCGGGCCGAGGCGTCGATCGTGGTGGTGGAAATGTTGCTCATCAGTGCGACCTCGCGAAGCCCGACGGTTTGAGGATCAAGACCACCACCATCAGAAGCAGCGGCAACATGGAGGAGACGTTGGGGAGATAGACGATGCCGAAATTATGGACCTGGCCGATCACCAGCGCCGCGACGAACGCGCCGCTGAACGAGCCCAGCCCGCCGATCACCACCACGATGAAGCTCTCGATCAGGACCGAACTGCCCATGGACGGCGAAAGCGCCATCAGCGGCGAGGCGATCACGCCCGACAGGCCGGCGAGCGCCGTGCCGAGCCCGACCACGGCAAGGCTGAGCCGCTCGGTGTCGACGCCCTGCATGCCGGTGGTCAGGGAATCGACGCTCGAGGCACGGACATAGAGGCCGGCCCGGCTGTAGCGCAGCCACAGCGTCAGCCCGGAGACCACCATGATGGCCACCGCGATCACCATCAGGCGATAGATCGGGAACGGGCTGCCGGCGATCTCGACGGAGCCGTCGAACAGGGCCGGCATGGCGACGGAGATCGTGTCCGCGCCCCAGACCATGTGCACCACGTCTTCCATGACCAGCAGGATGCCGAAGGTCACCAGAACCGTGGTCATGTGGTCCTTGTCCTGCAACGGACGGAACACGGCGAAGTCGAGCAGCACGCCGAACAGCGCCATGATGACCAGCGCCGCGACAAGACCGCCCCAGAAGCCGAAATAGAGGCCGGCGGCGAAGCCGACATAGGCGCCCAGCATGTAGAGGCCGCCATGGGCGAAGTTCACCACGCGGCGCAGACCGAAGATCAGCACCAGGCCGACGGCGACGATGTAGAGCATGCCGCCATAGACAAGGCCGTTCAGAATCTGAATCAGCATGACGCGCCCTCAACGGCCGGTGCGGTCCTGCTATCCCGTCGCAAGGATCTCATGGGGTTCCTCCTCTGCTTTTCTTGGGGGACCGGTCGTCAGCCGGACGCGGCGAAATTCACGGCGCGATAGGCGAAGACGACCGCCGGACCGAGGGTCGTGCCCGGCCCCGGATAGGAATCGGCCATCACCGAGGCCATGTCGTTGCCGACCGCGAACAGGCCCGGAATCGGGTTCTCCGCCGTGTCGACGACCCGACCGTCCTCGTCGGTCGAGACGCCGGCGCTGCAGGCGATCTCGCAGGGCCAGACCTGCACCGCGCACAGGTCGGTCGCATCGATCGGCGCCAGACAGGGATTGGGCGTGACCGCGGCATCGCCATTGTGGCGATTGAGCGCGGAATGACCCTTGTGGAAGTCCGGATCGATACCGCGCGCCGCGTTTTCGTTGTAGCGCGCCAGCGTCTGCCCGAGCCCGCCGGCATCGACGCCGATCTTGCGGGCCAGCGTGTCCGCGCCCCCAGCCGCGACGAGGTAGCCCGAGCGTTGGAAAGGCGTGAGGTCGCGGGTGCCGGGATAGATGTGGCCGATGCCATATTTCCGGACGAAGGCCCGGTCGCAGATCAGCCAGGCGGGAATGGACTGCCCGTCGCCCGCGTCGCGATACATCGCCTGGACAAAGTCGTGGTAGCTGTCGCCTTCGTTGACGAAACGCTTGCCGCGCTGGTTGACGGCGATCAGACCCGGCTTGGCGCGATCGAGCGAGAGATGCGGGAAGAGCCCCTGCGAACCATCGGCGTGGGTGGTGATCGAAACCGGCGTCCAGAAGCCGCCGGAGCCGTTCTCGACTTCGTTGATGCGGGCGCCGAGCCGTTCGGCGACGGCGACGCCCTCGCCCTGATTGGTCTCGCAGGCCAGCGAGAATTTCGGGGTCGGGCGCGGCATGAGGCGCTCGCGATAGCCGCCATTGTGCGCCAGACCGCCCGTCGCCAGCACGACACCCTTGCGGGCCAGCACGCGGCGCGGGCCGCCCGGGCCCTCCAGAAGGGCGCCGACGACGCGGCCATCCTCGCGGATCAACTCGACCAGCCTGGTTTCGAAGGCCGGCCTGACGCCGAGCTTCAGCAGCGAATGGTACATCCGCGCCACCAGCGCGTTGCCCATCACCAGGCGCGTGCCGCGCGAATAGCGCAGGCGATCGCGCAGGTAGCGGAAGAAGAGCCCGCCCGAATAGAGGAAATTGCCGACCGACTGGAAGCGCCCCAGAAGGCGCGGGATGTCCATCTTGCCGACCATCATGCCGCCGAAGACCATGAATTCGCGGATCGGCGGCCTGACATGCTCGAAATCGCGGCCCAGCACGCGCGCATCGAAGATGGCCGGCACGATGGCGCGGCCGGAAATGGCTGCTCCATCCTTGGCGTGATAGTCCGGATGCACCCCGCACGGCACGAACTTGACCTCGGTCCGGTTGTGCAGGACGTCCACCGCCTCGACGCCGGTTGCCAGATAGGCCTCGCGCTGGCGATCGGTGCGCGGCGTCCGGGTCGAGATCAGGCTATCGAGATAGGTCTTTGCGGCCGGGATGGAATCCTTGTCGCCCGCGGCCTTGCCCTGGCTGTTCTCGGGTATCCAGAGCGTCCCCGCCGAGGTCGCGGCGGTACCGCCGACATAGGTCGATTTCTCGGCCAGCATCACGTCCAGCCCCTTCAGCCTGGCGAAGATGGCGGCCGCCATGCCCGCGGGCCCGGCGCCGATGACCAGCAGGTCGACGGTCTGATGCGGAAGCGCAGGATCGGGGGTGCTGTGCATGGGATTCTTCCTGCCGGGTTCAGGCGCCGATGCGCGCTGCGTGAACAGTGGAGGTCAGGTTGGCGCGGACGAGCGCGGCGGCGGTCTCGCCCGCGATCATCCCGAAGGTGGCGGATTTCGAGAGCCCGCCCGAATAGCCGTCGCGCCCGAAGCCCTCGAGCCCGCCGGTACAGGCGCCCGCGGCCAGCAGGCCCGGGATCGGCGCCTCGCTCGCGTCGAGCACCTGGCCGGCCGCATCGGTGAGGATGCCGCCCATGGTGTAGGTGACGCCGGCGCAGAGCGGGATCGCGTGATACGGGCCCCGCAGGACGGCATGCGGCTTGTAGGCGGCGTTGCTGCGGTCCGGAGCGAACGGCCGACGCCCGCCGACCGCATCGTTCCAGGCCTCGACCTCGGAGCCGAGCCCGACCGGATCGAGCCCGATCCTGCCCGCTAGTTCCTCGAGCGTCGACGCGCTGATCAGCCGCCCCCCGGCCTTCTCCAGATAGGGGTTGGCGGGCAGCAGCCAGTCGCGGCCCGGCCCCTGCCAGATCGCTTCGTCGAAAACGACGTGGCAGGCCAGCGGATCCTGCAGCCGCGCCATGGCATTGGCGATATGCACGCCGCCGAGCGACTCGTCGCAGAAGCGCTTCCCTTCGGCATCGACCAGAAGGCCCGACACGCAGAGTGAATCGAGCACCGGATACGGCCAGAACCGACCGTCCGTCATCGCCTCGCGATACTGGATATGGCCGTAGAAGCTGCCCATGCCACAGAGCTTGGCGCCGGCGGCCTCGGCCATGATCAGACCATGACCGCGGCCCGTCCCGGCGTTTCGCATCAACAGGCGGTCGGGTGCCGGTGAGATGAAGCGGCGCATCAGCTCCGGATTGGCCTGGTAGCCGCCATCGCAGATCGCCACCGCCGCGGCCCGCAGGACCTCCGGCCGCCCGTCGCGCTCGACCGCCACGCCGCGAACGCGGCCGCGCTCGATCTCAAGCGACAGCGCCGTCGCGCCCTGATCGAACACGCCGCCCAACGCGCGCAATCGCGCATTCAGCGTCCGCAGCATCACGTCGCCTGCCCGCCAGCGCCAATTGAGCCCGGTATTGCGCACGCCGGGCGGGGCTAGCGAGTTCTGCCGCAACCCGTCGGGACCGACGCGGATCAGGCCGACGCCCAGCGTGCCGAGCCAGTCGATGGCGCGCATGGCATTGTCGGCGAGGGTGCGGGCCAGATCGGGACGCGTCTCGCCATGGGTGACGCGCGCCAGCCGCGCCACCAGTTCGTCGGGCGAGGACCGCATGTCGTCCATGCCGATGTGAAAGAGCCCGCCCGTGTAGCGGCTATTGCAGAGATAATGGTCGCCCTCGCCCCTCTCGAGAACGCGGACCCTCAGCCCCAGTTCGGCGGCGCGAATGGCGGTCGCCATGCCGGCGAGCCCGCCGCCGATCACAATCAGGTCCATTTCGGAGCCGGAACGAGACATGCGACCGTTCCTCAGCGCGGCATCAACGTATCGCCAAGGATCCGCAGAACCTCGACATAGCTGCGCAGAACCAGCCACAGGATCAGCCCCGCGCCGACACCGGCCGCGCCGAACGGCCATGCATGGTCGAGCCATACGGCGTAGAACCCCGCCACCACGCAGGCCACCGCGACAAGGATCGCGAGCAGGTCCCCCCAGCGGGTGATGAAGCGGATCGCCGGGTAGGACGGCGGCTGATTGCGATGCGGCATGAAACGGGTCCTCAGGCATTCAGGATCGAACTCGGGAAACGAACGGAGACATCCGGCCCGCGGGCCGGATGATCCGGCTAGGCCTTCGCCGCATGCAACGCACCGAGCCGTCCGGAGGTGAAGGCCCAGGCCAGATGGTGGCCATGCCCTTCGAGCAGCAGGCCGCCCTGCCCGGCCGAGCCCACGGCATAGAGCCCGTCGACGACGGAACCGTCGCCCCGGATGACCTGATGGTTGGTGTTCACCGTCAGGCCGCCATCGGTCAGGATGATCCAGCTCTTCACCGGGCCGAGGGCATGGAACGGCCCCTTCCTGGGCGTCGGCCGGCCGTTTGCGGCCGCCTCCCTGTTATGGGCTGCGACCTCGGCCTCGAGGACGTTCGCGGGTACGCCGATCTTGGCCGCGAGCTCCGGGATCGTCGCGGCGGTCGAATAGAGGTCGGGACGCGTGCGCTTGTAGTCGGGAAGATACGCATAGGCGACGCCCGGCGCCGTCGAGATGAAATAGGGCCAGGACGAGAACTTCTTGGCGACCTCCTCATCGAAGATGATGAAGGCCTGCTTCTGCGGCTGCTGCCCGAAGGCGTAGTTCGGCTTGCCCAGCTCGTCGGCGAAGCGTTCGCCCTTGCGGTTCACCAGTACCGCGCCCTGCTGGAACATGGTCGGCTCCGGCGAGAGATAGGTGGTCACGAACGACAGGATGAACGGCCGCAACAGCCAGGACGGCATGGTGTGCAGCGACCAGCGCATCATGCGCGTGAACCACGGCCAGGGCGGCAGCTTCTGCAGGAAATTCGGCTTCGGCGGCGGCATGAACCGGAGGTTCGGTCCATAGACGACCTGCCCGTATTTCACCTCGGCGCCAAGCGCCGTGCCCATCCGCTGGCCGTCGCCCGTATTGGTGGTGTTGACGCCGTCGATGTCGCGGACCGGCGGATTGAAGCGGCCCTTCCATTCCGGCGAGGACGAATAGTCGCCGGAGGCAAGGATCACGGCCTTCCCGGCCATCAGCACCTGGCCATTGGCGAAGAGCTGGACGCCGACCACGCGGTCATCCGCGAGCACGAGATCCCTGACCTCGCTGCTGGTGCGGATGTCGACGCCGACGCGCCGGGCCTCCTTCTCCAGGAAATAGATGTAGGCGCGCGAATTCGGCAGGATGTTGTGCATGCGCGGCTGCCGGTGCGGCGGCTCCGGCATCGGCCCGTAGAACGTCACGCCCAATTCCTCGAGCCAGGCGACGCTGTCCGCGACGTTGTCGACCAGGATGCGCCGCAGCGCCTCGTTGTCGTCCCTCGCCAGTTCCGGCGCGAATTTCGGCATGTCCTCGAAATGGGCCTGGGTCGAATCGACGACGCCGGCCTTCTTTTGCAGACGCGTGCCGGTCGCGGTGATCGAGCCGATCGACAGCCCCGTGCTGCCGCGCACCTCGTGGAACTTCTCCAGCAGGATGACGCTCGCGCCTGCCTTGCGGGCGAAGATCGCGGCCGTCAGGCCCGATCCGCCGCCGCCGACGACGATGATGTCGGCGTCATGATGAACCGGCGCGCTCATGATGCGGCCTTCTGGTCGGCGGTGAGGTCGATACCGGCCTCGAGCGAGATGCGGCGCGCCGAGCCGGCCGCCAGGAAGCCGCCGTCGATCGCGATGTCCTCGCCGGTGATGTAGGCGGCGTCGTCGCTGAGCAGGAACGAGATCAGCGTCGCCACCTCGGCCGTCCTGCCGAACCGGCCGAGCGGCGTCGCGCGGCGCCAGGGCTCGAGATGGGCGCCCCCCTCGTTCAGGGCCGTCACGACGACGCCCGGGCAAATCGCGTTCACCCGGATGTTCCAGTCGACATATTCCGCCGCGCCCGTTCGCGTCAGGCCCAGAACGCCCGATTTGGTCGCCGTGTAGCCGGGATCGTTGTGGCCGACCCAGGCCGCGACCGACGCCATGTTGACGATCGCGCCGCCGCCGGCGTCGCGAATGGCGGACGCCACGGTCTTCATGCCGAGGAAGACGCCCGTCAGGTTGACCGCGAGGATGCGGTTCCAGGCCTCTAGACTGGTGCCGGTGATGCCCGAGCGGTTGACGATGCCGGCGTTGTTCACAAGGCCATGGATCGCCCCCTGCCAGCTCAGGACCTCCGCGACGAGCGCCTTCCAGCTGTCCTCGGAGGTGACGTCGTGATGCCAGAAGCGAACCGGATGCCCCTCGGCGCGCAGGCGTCCGGCCAGCGCCTCGCCATCCGCGTCCAGGACGTCGGCAATGGCGACCGAGGCACCATCCGCGACCAGGCGTTCGGCATCCGCCGCACCCACGCCCCGCGCGCCGCCCGTGATCACGACGACTCTTCCGTTTAGCTTCATCAGGTCTTTCCTCGACTTTTCCGGCCCGCCGCTTTTCGCTTGAACTGGCGCGGCGAGTAGTGCCAGAAATGCTCAGTAATCGTACAATATCGCTGGCGCTTAGCACGCCCCGGAGAAGACCATGTCCCTTGAGGCCCTTTACTCGAAACCGGCCCATCTCATCCGCCGCGCGCACCAGATATCCTGGGCGATCTTCTTGGATGAATGCGCTGAATTCGCCCTGACACCGGTCCAATACGCGGCCCTGTCAGCCATCGAGGCCCATGACGGGACCGACGCGACGCGGCTTTCGAGCATGATCGCCTATGATCGGTCGACCATCGGCAGCATCCTGGACAGGCTCGAGAAGCGCGGGGTGATCCGCCGCGAAGCCAGTCCCCACGATCGTCGGCAGAAGCTGATCTTCCTGACAAATCAAGGACGTCAGCTTCTGAGAGATTGCGAGGACGCGGTCGTCCGCGTTCAGAACCGCATTGTCGGCGTCCTCAGTCGCGAGGAGCGGGAGCAGTTCCTGAAACTCCTGACCCGCATCGTCGAACTGAACAACGACATCACCTCGGCGCCGATCAAGCAGATCGACGAGTAAGGGCGTCTCGCTTCGGAGCAGTAGCGGCCATAGGTCCTCCCAAACATATCGGCACGATGAGGCGGGGAGCCGATATCCGGCCGCCAACCTCCGATTTCTCATCAGTATTCATACAGGGTGTATGCTGTCAATATAGACTGCGGGGTATACGGACAATTTGATGAGGGCGAAAGGGTCCGTGCCCCGCGCTACCTCCCCTCACACCACGAGGCCGCACGGGGCCGATTTCGCACGAAATCAACGGATTTCTGGAATTAGCGCCGGCCGGACACGGCTTCCCAGGCGGTCCCGATTCGATGGCGCACGGCCAGGTTGAACTGTAGGTGAGCTGAGCAACGCACGAAGCGCCCTCACCAGCCGTGCGACGGGCTCCCGGTTCGATCAATCGACATCTTAATCGCTCAAAACTCTGCAAATACGCCATATTTCATCAGTGACGTCGCCGGCTGCCCTTGCGAGTACGGACGCAGTGACCGACCGCATTGACACTCCGCATATCCTCAGTATACGTTCTAATTAACCCGAGAGGACGGGCGCTTCCTGTTTCGAATGTTCAGCCCTCCAAGGACCAGCTTTTCCTTGGAACGACTTCGACGCGCCTCGTGGTGGGAAAGACTTGGAGGAGCCTAGGCGATGCAGCCCGAAGACACGCCCGAACTGCGCCAGCTATACGCGGATTTCGATCGCGCCCACATCAAGCCGCTCTGGACGCAACTCGGCGGGCTGATGCCGCGCCATCCCAAGCCCCAGGCCCAGCCCTGGCTGTGGCGCTGGGCCGAGCTCTATCCGATGGCGAAGCGCTCCGGCGACCTGGTGCCGGTCGGCCGTGGCGGCGAGCGCCGCGCGCTCGGCCTCGCCAATCCCGGCCTCGGCGGGCACACCTACATCACGCCGACGCTGTGGTGCGCGATCCAGTATCTCGGCCCGCGCGAGACCGCGCCCGAGCACCGCCATTCCCAGAACGCCTTCCGCTTCGTCGTCGAGGGCGAGGGCGTGTGGACCGTGGTCAATGGCGATCCGGTGCGCATGAGCCGCGGCGACTTCCTGCTGACGCCGGGCTGGCACTTCCACGGCCACCATAATGACACCGACCAGCCGATGGCCTGGATCGACGGGCTCGACATCCCGTTCAGCTACCAGAATGATGTCGGCTTCTTCGAATTCGGCTCGGAGCGCGTCACCGACGATGCGACGCCGCAATTCTCGCGTGGCGAGCGGCTCTGGGCCCATCCGGGCCTTCGTCCCGTGTCGGCGCTGCAGAACACCGTCTCGTCGCCGCTCTGCGCCTATCGCTGGGAATATACCGACCGCGCCCTGACAGAGCAGCTGCTGCTCGAGGAGGAAGGCGTACCGGCGACCGTGGCGCCCGGGCATGCGGCGATCCGCTATACCAATCCCACCACCGGCGGCGACGTGATGCCGACGATCCGGGCCGAGTTCCACCGCCTGCGCGAGGGCACCAAGACGCCGCTCCGCCGCGAGGTCGGCGGCTCGGTCTTCCAGGTCTTCGAGGGCCGCGGCCAGATCGTGCTCGGCGACGCGACCCACAAGGTCGAGAAGGGCGACATCTTCGTCGTTCCCTCCTGGGTCGCCTGGTCGCTCGAGGCCGAGACGGGCTTCGACCTCTTCCGCTTCTCGGATGCGCCGATCATCGAGCGCCTGAACTTCGACCGCAGCTGGGTGGAAGGCCAGGATGACTGACGAAAGCGCACTCGATTCCGCGCGTGCGGCGCTGCGCCGGCGCCAGGGGCCGGGGGCTCGCTACGACGCGCCCAACGCCCCGGCGCTGGAGCTCGACTGGGCCCGGCGCGGCACGGCCTTTTTCGCCCGCAAGCTGAACGAGTTGCGCGACTGCGAGCTTGACGGCGACAGCGCCGTCGCGGGCTGGACGCGGCGCCATGTCGTCGCCGCCACCGCCTATCACGCCCGGATGCTGGCGCGCGCGGCGGAGGCAGCCCGCACCGGAGCGGCGATCGCGCTTTACGAACACCCGGCCCAGCGCGACGAGGAGATCGAGGACGGCGCGACCTTGCCCCCCGGCGCTCTGCGCCACCTCGTCGATCATGCGGCTGTGCACCTTCATGTCGAATGGCGGGACCTGTCGCCCGAGGACTGGGACCGCCCCCTGCCCTATGCCGCGCTGACGACCGCGCGCCAGTCCCCCTGGATCCGCGCCAAGCAGCTCTGGCTGCGCGCGCTCGATCTCAGGAGCGGCGCCAGCCCGCGTGACTTCCCGAGGGATTTCCTGACGCGGCTCTTGGCCGAACGCACGGGCTCCGTCCCGCCTCCCCTGGCCGATCCGCGGGCCCTGGCGGCGTCAACCCTGGCCCATGGCCGATCCGATTACTGAGAAAAGGCACCTTCCATGAGCAACCGTCTCTTCGCCGACCCGCAATATCCTGCCGTCCCGGTCGCGGGCGAAGACAGTCTCTATCCCGTCCATCGGATCTTCTGCGTCGGCCGCAACTATGCCGAACATGCCAAGGAGATGGGCGTCGAGGTCGACCGCGAAGAGCCGTTCTACTTCCTCAAGGACGCCCAGTCGCTGGTCCATACCGGCGCCACGATCGCCTATCCGCCCGGCACCGCGAACTACCACTACGAGATGGAACTCGTGATCGCGATCGGCGCGCCGGCCTTCAAGGTCGCGGTCGACACGGCCGCGGCGGCGATCTTCGGCTATGCCTGCGGCCTCGACATGACCCGGCGCGACCTCCAGCTCAATGCCCGCGCCAAGAGCCGGCCCTGGGACTTCGGCAAGAACTTCGAGCAGTCTGCGATCCTGGCCCCGATCACCCGCGCCGCCGACTTCGCCGAGATCGGGCCGCAGGACATCGTGCTCGACGTCAATGGCGAGCGCCGGCAGGCGGCGCATCTGGACGATCTGGTCTGGAAGGTCGCCGAGATCGTCTCGCATCTGTCGCGCTTCTACCACCTGCAGCCGGGCGACCTGATCTTCACGGGCACACCGGCCGGCGTGGGCGCGGTCGCCGCCGGCGATGTGATCCGCGGCGGAATCACCGGCCTGGCCGATGTCGAGCTGACGATTTCCGAGGCCGAAGCATGATCTTCCACGGCTATTTCCGCAGTTCGGCCGCCTGGCGCTGCCGCATCGCCTTCAACCTGAAGGGCATCGCCTACACGTTCCGGCCCATTCACTTGCGTCGTCAGGAACAGCGGGCCGAGGCCTACCTCGCCCTGAACCCGCAGGGCCTGGTGCCGACGCTCGAGGTCGACGGCCAGGTGCTCACCCAGTCGCTCGCCATCCTCGAATGGCTCGACGAGACACAGGCCGGGCCGCGCCTGCTGCCCGATGAGCCGATCGCCAGGGCCGAGGTGCGCGCCTTCGCCCAGATCATCGCCGCCGACACCCACCCGCTGCAGAACCTGCGCGTCCTCGCCGCGCTGGAAAGCCGCTATGGCGCGGATCAGGCCGAGAAGAACGCCTGGTGCGCGCTCTGGCTGCGTCCGGGCCTGGAAGCCTGCGAGGCGATCGCCGCACGACAGAGGCATGGCGGCGCGTTCGCCTTCGGCGACGCGCCCGGGCTCGCCGATATCTGCCTGATCCCGCAACTGGCCTCCGCGGATCGCTTCGGCGTCGACATTTCGGACCTCGCCCGCCTGGCCGAGATCCGCGCCGCCTGCGAGGCGATGGACGCCTTTGCGAAGGCCGCGCCCGATGCCCAGCCCGACGCCGAATAGTCCCTGAACGCGCGCCGCCGAGGCGGCGCCCCCGAATTTCATGACGACGGTAGTGCCACCACTACCGACCGGAAAGGTGTGCCCATGTCTCAAGAGCCCATGTCGCAAGAGCCGACGCCTCAAGACCTGCCGATCCTCATCGCCGGCGGCGGCATTGGCGGCCTCGCCACCGCCATCGGCCTCGCCCATCGCGGCTTCGCCTCGATCGTGCTCGAAAAGGCGCCGGAGCTCGGCGAGATCGGCGCCGGCATCCAGCTCGGCCCGAACGCGTTCCACGCCTTCGATACGCTCGGTGTCGGCGAGATCGCGCGCAACATGGCCGTCTATGTCGACAGCCTGCGCCTGATGGACGCCATGACGGCGACGGAGATCGCCAACATCCCCCTCGGCGACCGCTTCCGCCAGCGCTTCGGCAATCCCTACGCGGTGATCCATCGCGGCGATCTGTTCAGCGTCTTCCTGCGCGCCTGCCGCGAACATGCGCTAGTCGATCTGCGCACCAATTCGGACGTCGTCGACTACGACCAGGATGGCAGCTCCGTCACGGCGATCCTGTCGACGGGCGAGCGCATCACCGGGCGCATGCTGATCGGCGCCGACGGCCTTTGGTCGAACATGCGCAAGAAGGTCGCCAATGATGGCCCGCCGCGCGTCTCCGGCCACACCACCTATCGCTCGGTCATCCCGACCGAGCTGATGCCGGAGGACCTGCGCTGGAACGCGGCGACGCTGTGGGCCGGCCCGAAATGCCACATCGTCCACTACCCGCTCTCGGGCTGGAAGGTGTTCAACCTCGTCGTCACCTACCACAACGACGCCCCCGAGCCGGTCGCCGGCCTGTCGGTGTCGCATGAGGAGGTCCTGCGCGGCTTCCGCCACGTCCATCCGCAGGCGCAGAAGATCATCGAGCACGGCCAGAACTGGAAGCTCTGGGTGCTTTGCGACCGCGATCCGATCCAGACATGGTCCGACGGACGCGTCGTCCTGCTCGGCGACGCCGCCCACCCGATGATGCAGTATTTCGCCCAGGGCGCCTGCATGGCGATGGAGGACGCGGTCTGCATCGGCGTCGAGCTCGAGGCCGCTTCCGGCGATATCGAGCGCGCCATTCGAAGCTATACCGGCAAGCGCCAGATGCGCACCGCACGCGTGCAGCTGCAATCGCGCTGGATCGGCGACAACATCTATCACCCGTCCGGCGCGCATGCGGAACTGCGCAACACCGTGATGCGCGCGAAGACGGCGGAGGAATGGTACGACGCCGTCGACTGGCTCTATGGCGGACAGGGCAACAACGCCGGCGAGGTGCCGATGACGCGCCGATACAGCGAGGACCGCGTCGCCTAGCGGTGGCCGGCATCATTCGCCCATCCCGCGCCGTGCCGGACCTCCGGCGCGGCGCATCGGCCATTCCCACCCGGCGAGCGCGATGACTTCTCCCCTGCCTCTCTTCGCACCCCTGCGGCTGCGCGGCGCCAGCATCCGCAACCGCATCGCCCTGTCGCCGATGTGCATGTACTGCGCGCGCGACGGCCTCGTGTCGGACTTCCACATGGCGCATTATGCCGGCTTCGCGATGGGCGGAACCGGCCTCGTCTGGCTGGAGGCCACGGCCATTCACCCCGAGGGGCGGATCTCCAATGGCTGCCTCGGCATCTGGGACGAGGCGCAACGGCCCGGCCTGCAGCGCCTCGCGGGCCAGATCGCCGCCTTCGGCGCCGTGCCGGGCATTCAACTGAACCACGCCGGCCGCAAGGCGGCGGCGAAGCCGGCCTGGGCCGGCGGCGCGCCGCTGACGCCTGACACGCTCGGCGAAGGAGAGCGGCTGTGGCGCCCGATCGGCCCCAGCGAGGTCGCCTTCGCCGAGGGCTGGCAGGCGCCGCGCGCCATGAGCCTGGACGACATCGCGGCGCTGCGAAACGATTTCGTCGTCGCGGCCGGCCGGGCCGTGCGGGCCGGCTTCCAGATGGTCGAACTGCACTTCGCCCATGGCTATCTGATCCAGAGCTTCCTCAGCCCGCTCGCGAACCACCGCACCGATCTCTATGGCGGCAGCCTCGAAAACCGCATGCGCCTCGCCATCGAGATCGCAGGCGACGTGCGCAAGGCATTGCCGGACGAGATCCCGCTCACGATCCGCATCTCCGCCACCGACTGGATCGAGGGCGGCTGGACGATGGATGACAGCCTCGTCCTCGCCAAGGCGCTGAAGGCGGCCGGCGTCGACATGCTCGACGTGTCGAGCGGCGGCAACATGGTGCAGGGTGTGGCCAACAGCGCACTGACGCAGCGCGCCGGCTATCAGACCGAATTCGCGCACCGGATCCGATCCGCGACCGGCCTGCCCGTGCAGACCGTCGGCCTGATCCGCTCCGCCGCCTTCGCCAACAGCCTCCTGGAAGACGGCACGGCCGACATGGTCGCGCTCGGCCGGCAGATGCTGTTCAATCCGCGCTGGGCGGCGCATGCCTACCAGGAACTCGCGGCGCCGGGCGACTTCTCGAATTGGCCGCCCCCCTATGGCTGGTGGCTCGAAAAATGGTCCAGGAGCCTGGCGCGCAAGGGCGAGACGCCGTTCTCCGCCGAAGGTGGGCTCGACGCGAAGAACGCCACCTAGCGCCGCCCGCCCGCTCCCTTCGCCACCCGCGAGAGCTTCATGGCGCGGACGCGCGCGAGCCTGCCGTCCGGGTGCCCCGCCGTCGGCGCGGCACGCGACGCAGGACGCCGCGAGGCTCTCCGATCCCCGGCGCAGGCTCGGAAACTCGTGTGATGAGCAACGATCATGCTCCGAAACGATGGAGGCTGCTTCCCTCCACGTCGCTGTTTCGAGCGGCTTCACAGAGCCATTCTCGAACATCTTGCGCAAATTGTGAGCATTGAACGGAAACGGCACACGATCATCTTGACTGTTTGTGTACTCATGAAAAGATCCCCCGACTGCCAGCGACTTGCGAAGACAAGGGCAGTTCCACAGGGGGACGATCATGACGCGAGACAAGAACCTCATTCCGGGTGGCCGGCTGAACCGCCGCTCCTTCATGGGTGGCGCAGCGGCGCTGACCCTGCCGCTGGCGATGCCCAGCCTGGCGCGGGCCCAGGCCGCGCCGTTCAAGCTCGGCGTGCTGCTGCCGTTCTCGGGCGGCCTCGAGCTCTTCGCCCAGCAGGGCATCCAGGGCGTCAGGATGGCTGTGGACGAGGCCAATGCCGCCGGCGGCGTGCTCGGCCGCCAGATCGAGATCGTCCAGGCCGACGACAAGACCGATCCGCGCACGGCCGTGGAGCGCGCCACGCAGCTGATCCGCCGCGACGCGGTCAACGCGATCGTCGGTCCCGTCACCAGCGCCAACCGCGACGCGATCAAGTCGACGATCGAGCGTGGCAAGACCCCGCTGCTCTACGCCACCGACTATGAGGGCGGCGTCTGCAGCCCGTGGATGGCCTGCTACAGCGCCGTGCCGGCCCATTTCGTCGAGCCGCTGATCCCCTTCCTCGCCGGCCGCGGCGCCAAGAGCTACTACCTGTTCGGCGCCGATTACACCTGGCCGCAGAAGATGAACGCCGCGATCCGTGCCAAGATCGAGGCGAGCGGCGGCAAGGTCGCGGGCGAGGAATACACGCCATTCGGCATGAAGGACTTCGCCCCGACGCTGCGCAAGATCGAGGAATCGGGCGCCGACTTCGTAATCCTGACGCTGCCCGGCGCCGACGGCGTCACCTTCGTCAAGCAGTTCGCCGCGTCGGGCCTCAAGGGCAAGGTCGGCATCTCGTTTCTGGGCTTCAACGAGAACTACCTGCCGGGCTTCAGCGGCGAGGAGGCCGAGGGCATCATCGCGCCGCTGCCGTTCATGCAGTCGCTCGACCGGCCGGAGGCCAAGGAGTTCGTCGCCAGGCAGCGCAAGATGTTCGGCGACGATGTCGTCGTCACCTACTATGCCGACTCCCATTACGGGCTGACGAAGTTCTATTTGGACGCGGTCCGCAAGGCGGACACCGACGACAAGGCCGCCATCATGGCCGCCCTGCCCAACCAGTCGATGATGTCCGGAAACGGCGAAGTCACGCTGCGCCCGTCCGACCGGCACGTCGACCTCAACATCCTGATCGCCTCCGTGAAGGGCGGCCAGCTGGCCATGGAAGACTACATCGGAAAGGTCATCGCGCCCGACCAGTGCAGCCTCTGATGGGGCCGTCCGTGACCGTCGACTTCCTGAGGATTGACGGATTGCGCAAGAGCTTCGGCGGCATCCATGCCCTGCAAGGGGTGAGCTTCACGCTCGATGCCGCCGGGATCAAGTGCATCGTCGGGCCGAATGGTTGCGGCAAGAGCACCCTGTTCAACGTGCTCACGGGCGTCCTGACACCGAGCGCCGGCACGGCGACGCTGGCAGGACGCCGGATCTCCGGCCTGAGCGCGCACAAGGTCAGCCGCATGGGCGTCGGGCGCAAGTTCCAGGTGCCCGGCGTGCTCTCCGACCTGACGGTCATGGAGCACATGGAAATCGCCCTTGCCGCCCGCGCCACGGGCGGCAAGGTCTGGCAGACCCTGCGCTGGCGCGGCAACCGCGCCGAGGCGCTCGCCATGCTCGGGGACGCCGGGCTCGCCGACTATGGCGACAAGGCCGCCTCGCAGCTGCCGCACGGCATCAAGCAGCGCCTCGAGATCCTGATGCTCGTGGCGCGCGGCATGAAGCTGCTGCTGCTCGACGAGCCGACCGCCGGCATGACCGCGACCGAGACGCAGGCGACGATCGACCTGATCCGCCGGATCAATGAGACGACCGGCGCGGCCATCCTCGTCATCGAGCACGACATGACCTTCGTCCGCAGCCTCGCCTGCCCGCTGATCGTGATGATGCGCGGCGAAGTGCTGCGCGAGGGCAGCTACGACGAGGTCCGCGCCGACCCGCATGTCCGCGCCGCCTATCTCGGAGACCGCCATGCTTGAGATCAACGCGGTCCGCTCCGGCTATGCGCGCGGCGCCGACATCCTCAAGGGCATCGACCTCAAGGTCGCGCCGGGCGAGCGCCTCGCGATCATGGGGCGCAACGGCATGGGCAAGACCCTGCTGGCCAAGACCATCATCGGGCTGATCAAGCCGTCCGCCGGCACGATCCGGCTCGAAGGCACGCCGATCGGCGGCCTGCCGGCGCACCGGATCAGCAATATGGGCGTCGCCTATGTGCCGCAGGGGCGCGAGATCTTCGGCGATTTCTCGATCCTCGAAAACCTGCGCATGGGCGTGATCGGCAAGCCCGGCCTCGGGCTGGAGCATCTCGACCAGATCTATGACTGGTTCCCGATCCTGCGCGAGCGCCATGGGCAACGCGCCGGTACGCTGTCGGGCGGCCAGATGCAGCAGCTCGCCATCGCGCGCGCGCTGATCGGGCGGCCAAAGCTCCTGCTGCTCGACGAGCCCTCCGAGGGCATCCAGCCCAACATCGTGCACGAGATCGCCGAGAAGCTGGGCGCGATCAGCGCCACCGAGGGGCTGACCGTGATCGTCATCGAGCAGAATTTCGAGATGGTCGAGATCCTCGCCGAGCGCGTGGCCTTCCTCGAGAACGGCCGGATCACGGGCGAGAGCCCCACGGCGCGGCTGGTCGCCGAGCCCGAGCTGATCACGCAGAACATGGGACTTTGAGGCGATGGTGTCCTTGTTCGGACTGGCGCTGGATGCCCTGAACTACACGTCGGTGCTGCTGCTGGTGTGCGTCGGGCTCGTGGTCATCTTCGGCCTTATGCAGGTCATCAACCTCGCCCATGGCGAGTTCTTCCTGCTCGGCGCCTATACGGTGCTGGTGGCGCAGGGCTTCGGCGTGCCGTTCTGGCTCGCCGTGCCGATGGCCTTCGTCACGGTCGGGATCGTCGGCCTGCTGTGCGACGCGGCGATCCTGCGCTTCATCTATGACAGGCCGGTCGACACGATCCTCGCAACCTGGGGCCTGTCGCTCGCGATCCGGCAGGCGATCGTCATCGTGTTCGGCCCGCAATCGCAGCAGGTCGCCGCGCCGCTGACGGAGCCGGTGCAGCTCTTCGGCATCGCCTATTCCTCCTACCGCCTGGTGGTGATCCTGATCGCCATCCTGGTGGCGCTGGCCGTGTTCCTGGTACTTTACCGCACCTCGGTCGGCCTCGCCGCGCGCGCCGCCATGGCCAACCGGCAGATGGCGCAGTGCCTCGGCATCAACATGCGCCGGCTCGACCGCGCCACCTTCAGCGTCGGCGCCGGCCTCGCCGGCCTTTCCGGCGCGGTGATGGCGCCGCTGATGAGCGTCGACCCGCAGATGGGCATGGGCTTCGTGCTGCCCGCCTTCCTGTCGATCCTGGTCGGCGGCGTCGGTAGCCCGGCCGGCGCGATCTGGGGCTCGATCGTCATCGGCAGCTCGACCACGCTGGTCTCGGCCTGGTGGACGCCGGTGATCGCGCAGATCGTGGTGTTCCTGCTCGCCATCGTCGCCATCCGCTTCCTTCCCACCGGCCTGTCGGGACTGCGCAGAAAATGACCCTTCGTCTTCTTCCGACCCTGGCGGTCTGGGTGGTGCTCGCGGCACTGCCACTGGTGCTCGGCCTATGGGAGTTGGCGATGTTCGGCCAGCTGCTGATCTACGGCATCGCCGCGATCAGCCTCGCCTTCATCTGGGGCCAGGGCGGGCTGGTCAGCTTCGGCCAGGCGCTGTTCTTCGGCGCCGGCGCCTATGCGATGTCGCTGACGGCGAAGGGCATGCTGCCGGGCATTCCCGAATCCCCCTGGCTCGGCCTGCTGTTCGCGGTCGCGGCCGGCGCCGTGTTCGGCGCGCTGACCGGCGTCGCGCTCTTCTTCGGCAAGGGGCTGCGCACGGCTTATTTCGGCATCATCACCATCGCCGCCGCCGTCATCGCCGAGCGCGTCGCCACCAACTGGCGCTATATCGGCGGCTTCAACGGCCTGCTCGACGTACCGCCGCTGCCGTTGCCGGGCGGCCTCGACAGCGCCGATCCGCTCACCGGCTACCTGCTGGTGCTCGGCTTCGCGCTCCTCGCCTTCCTGTTCCTGCTCGCCGTGGAACGCTCGCCCTATGGCACCGTGCTGCGCGGCATTCGCTGCGACGAGCGCCGCATCATGAGCCTCGGCTATTTCGTGCCGCTCTGGAAGGTGCTGGCGCTCGCCATCTCCGGCGGCGTCGCCGGCCTCGCCGGCGGCCTGTTCGCGACCCAGTTCAGCTTCGTCTCGCCCGCCGTCATCGGCCTGGCGCTCTCGACCGAGATCCTGATCTGGGCGGCGGTCGGCGGCAAGGCCGTGCTGATGGCGGCCTTCATCGGCGCCATCATCGTCAAATACATGGAAGGCTATCTCTCCGAGACGATCGGCAACTACTGGCTGCTCGTCACCGGCATCGCCTTCATTGCGGTCGTGGTTCTGTTCCCGGAAGGTCTCCTGGGGCGGATCTTCAAGCTGCCGCCGCCAACCCGGCTGCGCCGGGACTGAGGGCGGCGCCGCTGCCGGCTTGCGGAACACATGGGGAACAGTTATTCTGTTCGTGTTTTGTACCGCGGCGATTCTCTCGCCGTCCCATGGCCAAGTCCGTAGCGCGAGAACCAGATGCTCACTCGGAAGCAGTATGAACTCCTGATGTTCATCCACGAGCGACTGAAGGAAGCCGGCGTTCCTCCCTCATTCGACGAGATGAAGGACGCGCTCGACCTGAGGTCGAAATCGGGCATCCACCGCCTGATCAAGGCGTTGGAGGAGCGCGGATTCATCCGCCGCCTGCCGAACCGGGCGCGCGCGCTCGAGGTGGTCCGCCTGCCGGAGGCTATGGCCCCGACCCTGGCGCGGCCGAAGAAGCAGGCCTTCTCGCCCAGCGTGATCGAGGGCAGCCTCGGCAAGATCCGCCCGGTCGAGGAAATGCCGGATCTCGCCGCGCCCGTCATCATCCCGGTGATGGGCCGCATCGCCGCCGGCGTGCCGATCTCGGCCATCCAGACCCAGAGCCACTCGATCGCCGTGCCGCCGGAGATGCTCCGCACCGGCGAGCATTTCGCGCTCGAAGTGCGGGGTGACTCGATGATCGAGGCCGGCATCCTCGACGGCGACACCGTCTTGATCCGCAAGAGCGACAATGCCGATTCCGGCGACATCGTCGTCGCGCTGGTCGACGAGGAGGAAGCGACGCTGAAGCGGCTGCGCCGCAAGGGCGCGTCGATCGCGCTCGAAGCCGCCAATCCGGCCTATGAGACGCGCATCTTCGGGCCGGACCGCGTGCGCATCCAGGGCAAGCTGGTCGGCCTGCTGCGCACCTACTGAGCCGCGCCGCGCTCATAGCGCGGCATCCAGGGCCGCCGCACCGGCGCATAGGCGGTGCGAATCTCGAAGCGCGCCGCAAGTCGTTCGGCCGCCATGGTGCCGGGCTCGGCGGTCATGGTCGCGGGCGCGGCGAACAGGTCCTCGTCCGTCTCGGATCGCTCGATCCCTGCATGGCGCGTTGGCGCATCGGGCTCTTCCGGGGGCTCCTCGGCCTCCGGCGAGGCTGGCCCGCCCAGCGCCGCCACCGTCGACAGGGCCGCGCCTTGCGTCGTGTCGCCCTCCCCGCCCGCCTCGGGCTCGGCCGGGATGTCGCCGTCCCCGTCTTCATCGCCCGATGGTCCGGGCCGTCCTGGATCATCCGCCATGGCGTCCGACACCGTCCCGGAGGACGTGCCCTCGGCGGCGCCCCGCGCTCCGGCCGTCGTCGCAGGCCCGCTTGCCGCCTCGTCGTCGATGGCGCCGGCCGGCCCTGTTTCCGGCGCGCCGGCCCGGAACGACAGGGCCAGCGAGCCGGCGCGCGCCAGCGTCGCCCGATCGATGACGGTCGTGTGGAGCGCGCATCGCTCCGGCGCCGCGAGCGGCGTCACCACCAGCGCGGCGCGGCGGCAATCCTCGTCGAAGGCGGCGCGGTCCAGCGCCAGCGCCACCAGCCTGCCGCCCGGCAGGCGCCCGACGCAGCCCGACGCGTCGCACCCGGCGGGCTGGACGACGCCAGCCAGCGCGGCGTCGCGCGGATCGCCATCGGCACGAAGCCAGAGACTGGTGGTGAAGCGATCCTGCCTGGCCGCCATGATCTGGTAGCGGCCGTCCGTTCCCCTCAGCGCCAGCTGGCGACCATCCGCGCTGACGAGAAGGTCGGGCTGCGCCGGCATGAAGGCCAGAAGCCCGCCCGCCGCCATGGGCGCGAGGCCGGCGAGCCGCCAGCGCTCGCGCCAGAGCGCCAGCCAGACGAAGCCGCCGACGAAGAGAAGCAGCGCCGCCGCGCCGGGCATGGCGGCCGTGCCCGATTGCGCCGACCAGGCGCTGACGGTGGCGGCGACCGCCAGCATGGCGTCGACGCCCCAGCCGACCGCGACGAGCAACGGCGCCTCCAGCCCGAACGGCATCGCCAGGACCGCGACGAGCGCGGCCGGCATGACGAGAAAATCGGTGATCGGCATGGCGGCGACATTGGCGAGAATCGAGAGCGGCGCCATGCGCTGAAAATGGTAGAGCGCGAAGGGGGTCGTACCGAGCCCGCCGAGCAGCGATGTCGCCACCATGCCGCCGCCGAAGATCACCAGCCAGCGCGATGCGGCGGCAAGCCGGCCGTGCGGCAGCGCCCCTCGCCCCTCCGGCGGGCGCCGGTGCCGGGCGATCAGCTCGAAGCCGGCGACCAGCGCGATCGTTGCGGCGAAAGACATCTGGAAGCTCGCCGACAGGATGCTCTCGGGCGCGATCGCCAGGATGACGAGCGCGGCAAGCGCGACATTGCGCATCGAGATCGCCCGCCGGTCGGCGAGGATGGCGAGATAGGCGATCGCCATCATGACGAAGGAACGCTGCGCCGCGACGTCGAGCCCGGAGATCAGGAGATAGAAGGCGGTGAGGAGCAGCGCCGCGACCGCCGCCCATTTGCGGATCGGATGGCGGAGCGCCAGCGCAGGCGACAGCGCGAGCCCGGCGCGGACGGCATAGAAGATGAAGCCGGAGACGATCGCCATGTGCAGGCCGGAGACCGAAAGCACATGGGCGAGGCCCGAGTCGCGCAGCTCCTCCTCGGTCTTCTCGGAAAGCCCGCCGGCATCGCCGATGATCAGCGCCGTGGCGACATGGCGCGTATCGCCGGAAAGCGTGTCGGCGATGCGGGCCCGGATGGCCTCGCGCACGGCCTCCAGCGGCTCGCGGATCCGGATCGGGAGCGGCGGCGGACCCAGATCGACTCGCGTCGCCGCGCCATAGGCGAAGCCGGTCGCGCCGATGCCGCGATAATAGGAGTCGCGCGCGAAATCATAGCCGCCGGGCAGGACCGGTCCGGAGGCCGGGCGAAGCCGGGCGAGCAGCTTGACGCCCTCGCCGACGCGCGGCACGTCGCGGCCGCGCACGGTGACGTTGACCCGCTGCGGAATGCTGGCGACCCGCTTGGCGTCGAGGCTCGCGACCCGGATGGTGAGGCGGTATCCGCCGCGCCGCGCCTTGCGCTCCTCGACCCAGCCGGTCAGCGTGCCCGAAACCTGGCGCTCCAGGACGCGCGTGGCGAGCCAGTCCGTGCGCAGCTTCATCGCCGCCGTGCCGCTCGCCGCCATGGCGCAGATGATGAGAAGCCGCACCGAGGCGGCGCGATGGCGCCGCAGGAGCGCGAGCCCCCAGAGCCCGACCGCGAGGAGCAGCAGCGCCACCGCGGAAGGCTCGGACGGCAGGGCGAAATAGACGAGCGCGCCGCAACCGAAGGCGACGGGCAGCCAGAGAAAGCCCTGCCCCGCCTCGATCTCGCGCTCCAGCCAGGCTCCCGCGGCGGTGCGGAATCGATCGAGCCAGGCGGCGGCCCGCGTCGCCGCCGAGGCGTCGGGGGCAAGGCGTCCAACGACGCGGCCGGCCGCGGGCGGGTCGCGAACGCCCCCAATCTCATGCGGATCGCTTTCGGCCATGGCCCCCGCCTTTCGCCCAAGCACGCCCCTATGCTACATGACCGGCCACAGATCGCCGAGTGGCGAGAATCCGAGGCCGCGTCGCGGCCTCAAGCACATCTGGAACACCCCCATGTCCAAACCGGTCGTCACCCGCTTCGCTCCCTCGCCCACCGGCTTCCTGCACATCGGCGGCGGACGCACAGCCCTGTTCAACTGGCTTTATGCGAAGCATACGGGCGGCAAGATGCTGCTGCGGATCGAGGATACCGACCGCGAGCGCTCCACCGACGCGGCGATCGACGCGATCATCGACGGCTTGAAATGGCTCGGCCTCGACTGGGAGGGCGAGACCGTGTTCCAGTTCGCCCGCGCGCCGCGCCATCGCGAGGTGGTCGATCAGTTGCTGGCCGCCGGCAAGGCCTATCGCTGCTACTGCACGCCGGCCGAGCTCGACGCCATGCGCGAGAAGGCGCGCGCCGAGGGCCGCGCCCCGCGCTATGACGGCACCTGGCGCGACCGCGACCCGTCCGAGGCGCCGGCCGGCGTCAAGCCCGCCATCCGCATCAAGACGCCGCTCGACGGCGAGACCGTGATCGAGGACCGCGTGCAGGGCCGCGTCGTGATCCCGAACAAGGATCTCGACGACCTCGTGCTGCTGCGCTCCGACGGCAACCCGACCTACATGCTCTCGGTGGTGGTCGACGACCATGACATGGGCGTCACCCATGTCATCCGCGGCGACGACCACCTGACCAATGCCGCGCGCCAGATGGTGATCTACCAGGCGATGGGCTGGGACGTGCCGGTGATGTCGCACATCCCGCTGATCCACGGCTCCGACGGCGCCAAGCTCTCCAAGCGCCATGGCGCGCTCGGCGTCGACGCCTACCGCGCCATGGGCTACCTGCCGGAAGCGATGCGCAACTATCTCGTCCGCCTCGGCTGGGCCCATGGCGACGACGAGATCATGTCGCTCGAGCAGATGATCGAGTGGTTCGATATCGACGATGTCGGCCGCTCGGCCTCGCGCTTCGATTTCGCCAAGCTTGAGAACCTGAACGGCCACTACATGCGCGCGAGCGACGACGCGACGCTGCTGCGGACCTTCCTCGACACCCTGCCCTATCTGCCGGGCGGCGAGGCGATGGAGGTCCAGCTGACGCCGGAGAAGATCGAGCAGCTGCGCGTCGCCCTGCCGGGCCTGAAGGAGCGCGCCAAGACCCTGGTGGAGCTCAAGGACGGCGCCAACTTCCTCATGGTGCAGCGCCCACTCACGCTCGACGACAAGGCCGCGGCCATCCTCGACGCGCCGGCCCGCACCCTGCTCAGGGACGTCCAGGCCGTGCTCGAAGGCGTTGCCGACTGGACGGTCGAATCAACCGAAGCCGCCGTGAAGGCCTTCGCGGAGACGCGCGGGCTAAAGCTCGGCAAGATCGCCCAGCCGCTCCGCGCCGCCCTCACGGGACGCGCCACTTCGCCTGGAATTTTCGACGTGCTGATCGTGCTCGGCCGCGACGAGAGCCTCGGCCGGATCGCCGACCAGGCAGGCTGAAACGAAGCGATACGGCGGGTTCCGGCAAGGTCCCGCCGCCACCGCCATTTGCTATCGAGACCTTATAATAGCTGGGTTTCGGAACGCTTGCCGCGATGCAATAAATCGGATACCCAAAGGGCCGTTAACTTCTCCGGCAGCGCGCCCCTCGCCGCATTGGCGACCGGCGCGTCAGCACCCGCCCGATCCAACAATTCTGCAAGGGGGTAGGTTTCATGAGCGAAACCAAGGCGACACTCACGATCGGTGACGAGACCTGGGACTTCGGCGTCAAGCACGGCACCGTCGGCCCGGACGTCATCGACATCGGCTCGCTCTACGCCAAGACCGGTCGCTTCACCTATGACCCCGGCTTCACGTCCACGGGCGCGTGCGACAGCAAGATCACCTTCATCGACGGCGACGAGGGCGTGCTGCTCTATCGCGGCTATCCGATCGAGCAGCTCGCCGAGAATGGCGACTTCCTCGAGACCTGCTACCTGCTGCTCTATGGCGAGCTTCCGACCGCCGCCCAGAAGGCCGATTTCGACCACCGCGTGACCTACCACACGATGGTGCACGAGCAGATGTCGCGCTTCTTCACCGGCTTCCGCCGCGACGCGCACCCGATGTCCGTCATGGTCGGCGTGGTCGGCGCGCTCTCCGCCTTCTACCACGACTCGACCGACATCTCGGATCCGCATCAGCGCATGGTGGCGTCGCTCCGCCTGATCGCCAAGATGCCGACCATCGCGGCGATGGCCTACAAGTACCATGTCGGCCAGCCCTTCGTTTACCCGCTGAACTCGCTCGACTACGCGTCGAACTTCCTGCGCATGTGCTTCGCCGTGCCGGCGGAAGAGTACAAGGTAAACCCGATCCTCGCCCGCGCGATGGACCGGATCTTCATCCTGCACGCCGACCACGAGCAGAACGCCTCGACCTCGACCGTCCGCCTCGCCGGCTCGTCGGGCGCCAATCCCTTCGCCTGCATCGCAGCCGGCATCGCCTGCCTCTGGGGCCCGGCGCATGGCGGCGCCAACGAGGCGGCGCTCAACATGCTTCAGGAGATCGGCACCGTCGATCGCATCCCGGAATACGTCGCCCGCGCCAAGGACAAGAACGATCCGTTCCGCCTGATGGGCTTCGGCCACCGCGTCTACAAGAATTACGACCCGCGCGCCAAGATCATGCAGAAGACCTGCCATGAGGTGCTCGGCGAGCTCGGCATCACCGACGACCCGATCCTCGAGGTCGCGCTGGAGCTGGAGCGCATCGCGCTGCACGACGACTATTTCGTCGAGAAGAAGCTCTACCCGAACATCGACTTCTATTCCGGCATCACGCTGAAGGCGCTCGGCTTCCCGACGACCATGTTCACCGTGCTGTTCGCGCTCGCCCGCACCGTCGGCTGGATCGCGCAGTGGAAGGAAATGGTCGAGGATCCGAGCCAGCGCATCGGCCGTCCGCGCCAGCTCTACACCGGCGCCCCGGCCCGCGACTACGTCCCGGTCTCGAAGCGCCACTGAGCCTTCGACCGCTGACATGCAAAAGGGCGCCTGTGGCGCCCTTTTTTGTTGCTGCGGCTTGACCTGCTGCCGCGGTCGGCGACGCCGCACTTCCCCGTCACCCCCGCGAAGGCGGGGATCATGCCACCGCGAAGCAAGGCGGATCCAACCCGGCTGAATGGATGCCGGGTCAAGCCCGGGATGTCGGCGGAGGGAGGGGTTGGCAACTTCGCCTCGATGACGCTCGGCCCAACGCACGTTCGGCCGAGACCGCCCCGCCCCCGCTCAGCCGGCGGCGCGGGATCTCGCCAGCACGGCCAGCACCGTCGCCGCCGCGCGCTCGGAGGGCGGTACGCCGCCGGTGCTCATCAGCGCGTCGAGCCGAGCGAAGCCGTCGAGCTGCGCCTGCCGCGCCGGGCCGTCGGCGATCAATGGCCGCAGCGCGTCGGCGAGCTTCTCCGGCGTGCAGTCGTGCTGGATCAACTCCGGCACATAGGGCCCGTCGAGGACGATGTTCGGCAGCGTGGCGAAGCGGCCAACGATGAAGAGCCTGGCGAGCTGCGCCTCCCAGTCGGAGACACGGTAGCCCGCGACGAGCGGAACCCCGGCGAGCGCCAGTTCGAGCGTCACCGTGCCGGAGGCCGCGAGCGCCACGCGCGCCTGGCGGAAGGCCGAAAGCTTGGCCGCCTCGCCCGTCACGATCTCGGGCCGCACCGGCCAGTCGCCCGTCGCCTCGCGGACCGCATCCGCGAGGCGCGGCAAGGTCGGCAGCACGAGGTCAAATTCGACGCCGCGCGCCTTGAGCAGGCCGAGCGCCGCGCCGAACGGGCCGGACAGGCGGCGAAGCTCCATGCGCCGACTGCCGGGCAGGACGAGGATCTTCGGCAGCGCGCCGTTGCGCACGGCAAGGTCTTCCGCGCTCGGCTGCAGCTCCGGGATCTCGCTCAGGAGCGGGTGTCCGACATAGGTCGTGGCCGGGCCGCCGAGGCGACGCATGACTTCGGGCTCGAACGGCAAGAGCGCCAGCACGTGATCGATGATGCCATACATCTTGCGGCCACGGCCCGGGCGCCAGGCCCAGACCGTCGGCGCGACATATTTCACGATCGGCAGATGCGGCAGGCGCTTCCGCACCCGGCCGGCGACGCGGCGGTTGAAATCCTGGGCGTCGACCAGAACCAGGATGTCGGGCGGATTGGCGACGATGGCCTCGACCGTCTCCTTCATCCGCTTCAGGATCGTCGGCAGCTTGCCGATGACGGCGGCGAAGCCCATCGCGGTCAGATCGTCCATCGGATAGAGGCTTGCGAGCCCCGCCCCGGTCATGCGGTGGCCGCCGACACCACGGAAGGTCAGCGAACCGCGCCATTGTCCGCCGATCGCCCGCATCAGCCCGGCACCGAGGATATCGCCCGATTCCTCGCCCGCGATGACGAAGACGTCGAGCACCCGCGTGGCGGCAGCGCTCATCGATCGAGCCCGATGAAGAAGAGGCCCTTCTCGTCGGCGATACGCACGATGTCCTCGATGTTCGCCGCGATGACGCCGCCCGCCTCGACCGCCACGCCCGCGAGCCCGGCCTCGGCGGCAAGCTCGATGGTACGCGGCCCGATCGATGGCAGGTCGAGCCGCCGGTCCTGCCCGGGCTTCGGCGCCTTCACCAGCACGCCGGCCTTGTGCCTGAGCTTGATGCGGCCATTGGCGCGCAGCTCGCGGCAGCGCGCCAGCATCAGGTCCGTGCCCTCGGCCGCCTCGACCGCGAGCACGTGCCGGCCGCCGACGACGACGCCCTGGCCGATATCAAAAGGCCCGAGCGCCCGCACGACCTCCTGGCCGAAATGCGCGGCGTCGAGATCCTCGCCGCTTGGCCGGTGGCCGCCGAGCACGCCGGCCGGCACGAGGATGTCGGGCGCGATTTCATGCGCGCCGACCAGCTCGAAGCCGTTCTCCTCGAAGATGCGGCCGACGGATGTCAGGAGATGATCGTCGCCGCCACGGAACATGCCGAGCACGCGCGGCAGAAGCTTGAGCGAGCCCCAGTCGACGCGGAGCTTGGCGATGCTCGGGCGCAGCACCGTACCGACAAACACGACCTGGCGGCAGCCATTGCGGCGGAGCGCGGAAGAAAGCTTGCCGAAGGCGCCGATATGGATCCACTCGTGCGGATAGCGCTCGACGTCGGGCTCCGCGAAGCCATAGATCGGGAGCAGGAAGACCTTGCGACCGGCCTTGAGCGCCGCCTCGGCGACGACGAACGGGAACGCGCCGCCGCCGCAGATGATGCCGAGCGTGCCGGGATCGGACGTGCTCGGGGATGGGACGGCCGCTTCCGTCACGGCCGCGCGCTCACGCGTCCGCGTCGTGATGCTCGGTCGCCGCGATGCGCGGCACCGTCAGCCGGCGCTTGCCGCGCTGGTGGATGAAATCCACGACATGCATGACATTCGCGTCGTCCTTGTAGCGCTCGGCCACCGTCTCGATGCGCTCCGCCAACTGGCCGGGACCGAAGAACAGGTCGCGATAGGCCGCGCGCAGGCGCTGGATCTGAGGCCGGTCGAAACCGCGGCGCTTCAGGCCGATGATGTTGAGACCGCCGAGACCCTCCGCGCCCTCGCGCACGGCGCCGAACGGGATCACGTCGTGCCAGATCGGGCAGAGGCCGCCGATGATGGCATGGTCGCCGACGCGCACGAACTGGTGCAGCGCGCAAAGGCCGCCGAGAAACACGTTGTTGCCGATCTGGACATGGCCGCCCAGCGTCGCGCAGTTCGCCATGATCACGTCGTTGCCGAGCGCGCAGTCATGCGCGATGTGCACGCCGGTCATCAGGAAGCAGCGGTCGCCGATCTTGGTCTCGCGCCGCTCGCCGACCGAGCCGATGCTGATCGTGACGTTTTCGCGGATGACGCAGTTCTCGCCGATCGTCACCAGCCCCGGTTCGCCCTTGTAGTGGACGGACTGCGGATTGCCGCCGATCGAGGCGAAGGGATGGATCACGGTGCCCGCGCCGACGGTCGTCCGCGCGGCGATCGAGACGTGGTTGTGGACCACCACGCCGTCGCCGAGAACCACGTCGCGGCCGATCAGCGAAAAAGCGCCGACACGGACATCGGCGCCCAGACGGGCGCCGTCCTCGATGACGGCTGTGGGATGGATGTTGCTCATGAAGCTCCGTTCACTGATCGATCAGCATGGCGCTGATCTCAGCCTCTGCGACCTTGGCTCCGGCGACGATGCCCTCACACTGGAACTTCCAGACGACGCCGCGCGAGCGGGTTTTGCGCACGTGATATTCGAGCACGTCGCCAGGCACTACCGGCTTGCGGAACTTCGCCCCGTCGATCGTCATCAGATAGACGACGCGCGGCGGACCGTCCGTGCCGGCATTGGCAATGCAGATCGCACCGGCCGTCTGCGCCATTCCCTCGAGAATCAGCACGCCCGGCATCACCGGATGGCCGGGAAAATGACCCTGAAAATGCGGCTCATTGAAGGAGACGTTCTTCAGTCCCCTGGCGCTCTCGTCGCGATCGATGTCGACGATGCGGTCGACCATCAGGAACGGATAGCGATGCGGCAGCAACTCCAGGATCTTCTGGATGTCGGCCGATCCGAGCTCTTTCGTCTCTTCGGTCACGGTCATGGGCTCAATCCCCCTGCGTATCCTTGTGTCCGGTCCTGGCTTCGCGCTGGGCGAGCCGCCGCAAGGCGACCTCCTCGCGGAACCATTCCTTGATGCTGCGCGCCGGCGTGCCGCCATAGCGGCCGCCCGGCGCCAAATCGTCCTTGACGCTCGAGGTCGCCGCCACCTGCGCGCCCGCACCGATCGTCACATGCCCGTTCACGCCGACCTGGCCGCCAAGCACGACGAAATCGCCGAGCGTCACGCTGCCGGCCAGCGCGACCATCGAGACGATGACGCAGTGCCGGCCGATGACGACGTTGTGGCCGACCTGGACCTGGTTATCGATCTTGGTGCCCTCGCCGATCACCGTGTCGCGGTTGGCGCCGCGGTCGACCGTCGTGTTGGCGCCGATCTCGACATCGTCCTGGACGATGACACGACCGATCTGCGGCACCTTCGAATGCCCCTTGGCGCTCATCAGATAGCCGAAGCCATCCTGCCCGATCCGCACGCCCGGATGGAGGATAACTCTGTTTCCGATCAAGGTGTTGGTGACAGTTGCTCCAGCGGCGATGGAACAATCCCGGCCGATCCGGACCTGGGCGCCGATCACCGCCGCCGGCCCGATCACCGTGCCGCTGCCGATCTCGGCACCGGCGCCGACGACAGCGCCTGGCTCGACGGTGACGCCGGGCTCGAGCCGCGCGGTCTCATGCACATGGGCGCCGGGCGAAATACCCGCGCCGGAGACGAGCGCCGGCCTGAGCGCGCCCGGATAGAGCTTCACCTGGACCGCGACATAGGCCTCGTAGGGCTTGGCCGCCTCGAGCGCGGCGACGCCGGGCGGCACCGACGCAACCTGCTTAGGCGAACAGAAGCAGGCGGCGGCCGCCGTATCGGCGAGCAGCGGCAGATAGCGCGGATTGTCGATGAAGGTCAGGTCCGAGGCGCGGGCCTGGTCGAGCGGTGCGACGCCGGTGACGATCCGGGAGCCTTCGATGCCATTGGCGATCCGCGCCCCGGTCAGGGCGACGATGTCGTCGAGCGTGATCGGCCCGGACGGCGCGAAGAAGACGGGATCAGCCATGCCGTGAGGTCCACAAACAGAAAGGCCGCCGGCTCACCCGGCGGCCTTGCAACTCTCTATAGAGGCTATCAGAACTGCGTGCCAGCGCTGAAGCGGAACACCTGGGTCTTGTCCCAGTCCGCCTTGCTGAGCGCCTCGGCGAAGTCGGCACGGAGCAGGCCGAAGGGCGAGTTCCAGATGACCGAGGCACCGACCGACGAACGGATCGTCGAGCTGTCTTCGACCGTGTAGCCGATGTCGTCCAGACCGTCGTGGCCCCAAAGCGAGCCGGCATCGGCGAAGACCGCGCCGCGCAGACCGAACTCTTCCGGGAACAGCGGCAGCGGGAACTGTGCTTCCGCCGTGACGTTCCAGTAGTTCTTGCCGCCGATGGCGTAGTCGTCGACGTTGCCCTGGACGCGTCCGCCGTAACCGTAGGACTCGAAGCCGCGGATCGTCTCGCCGCCGCGGAAGAAGTTGTCCAGAACCTGGACGTCCTTGCCGAGGCCGGTGACGTTGCCGGCGCCGCCCTTGATAAAGCCGACGATGTTCGAATCCGGCCACAGTTCCTTGTAGTAGCGCGCATCGACGATCGAGCGCATGAACTGGCCGTCGCCGCCAACGCCCGCGAAGTCCTGGGCGAAGCGGAAGAACACGCCGTCGCGCGGATCGTTGATGTTGTCGATCGTCGAGTAGGTCAGCTGGTAGCCGACCGACGAGTTGACCCACGTTCCGAGCGGATAGAGGTCCTCGAGCAGCGGGCTCTGCGGCGGCGCATCGGCCGCGTACTGGCTGCCGTAGGACTTCACGTCACGCTGCACCAGCTTGTAGTTGAGCTGGACGTTGAAGTCGTCGGTGATGGGCAGGCCCAGGCGAACGGTGCCGCCATAGGTGTCCATGTTGTAGGCGCGGAAGTCGGATTCCTTCGCCTGGTTGTAGAAGACGTCGAAGCCGAGCGACATGCGACGGCCGAGGAAGTACGGCTCGGTGAACGAGAGGTTCGCCGTGCGGTCGTCCACGCCGCCGCCGACGGCGATCTTCAGATACTGGCCGCGGCCGAGGAAGTTCTTCTCGGTCATCGACACCTGGGCGATGAAGCCGCCGCCCTGATCGGTGGTGTAGCCGCCGCCGATCTGGAACGAGCCGGTCGACTGGTCCTCGACATTGACGTCGATCACGACCTTGTCGGGCGTGCTGCCCGGCTGGGTGGTCACCGAAACCGTCTTGAAGTAGCCGAGATTCTTCAGGCGACGCTCGGCCTTGTCGACGATCACGCGGTTGAACGCATCGCCCTCGGCCAGATCGAACTCGCGACGGATGACATAGTCACGGGTGCGGGTGTTGCCGCGCACATTGATGCGCTCGACATAGAGCCGCGGACCCTCATCGATCAGATAGGTGACGTCGATCGTGTGGTTTTCGTAGTTGCGGTCGCCGCGCGGACGGACCTGCGCGAAGGAATAGCCCTTGCGCGCCACGGCCGTGCTGAGGTCCTCGGTCGTCCGCTCGATCGCGGTCGCGTTGAACACGCGGCCCTCGCGGGTGCGGACCAGGCCCTTCAGGTTGGCGGCATCGACCTCGGGGATCGACGAGTCGACATTGACATTGCCGAAGCGGTAGCGCGGACCCTCGTCGACCGTGATGACGAGATTGTAGCGGTTCTTCGACTCGTCGAAATTGGCCTCGGCCGAGACGATGCGGAAATCGGCGAAGCCGTTGCGCATGTAGAGGCGGCGGATCAGCTCCTGGTCCGCCTCGAAGCGCGACTCGTCGAACGTGTCGCGCTTGGACAGCCAGCTCGTGATGTTCGTGCGCTTCGTCGTCATGACGTCACGCAGGCGGCCGTTCGAAAAGTGCTTGTTGCCGACGAAATCGATGCTGGCGATGCCGGTGCGCGTGCCTTCGTCGATCTTGAAGGTGACGTCGATGCGGCCGTTCTCGCGCGGCGTCGTCTGCACGGTCACGCCGGCTTCCGAGCGACCGTTGCGGCGATAGGCTTCCTTGATCCGCTCGACGTCGCCGTCAAGCTTCTCCTGGGTCAGCACGCCGCGAGACTTGGTCTCGAGCAGCGGCTGCAGCATGTCCTTCTTGAGCTTCTTGTTGCCCTCGAAGCGGACATTGCCGACGACGTTGTTTTCCTTGACGCTGACGACCAGCGAATTGCCCTGGCGCGAGATCTTCACGTCCGAGAAAAGGCCGGTCGCGTAGAGCGCCTTGACGGACTCGTTGATCTCGGCGGGACCGAAGTTCCGGCCGGGCTCGATCGACAGGTAGTTCCGCACGGTCTCGGGATCGACGCGCGTATTGCCCTGCACGACGATGTTGCGGACGACCTCAGCATGGGCCGAGCTTGCCCCAATGACGGACATCTGCGCGGCGATCACCGGCACGGCCACAGTCACTACCGCGGCACGAGCGGCACTCCGCGTGAAAGTCTTGATGGAATTCATTGGGTTCAAACGCCCTGTTCTCTTCTGACTTCCCAGTCGGAACCCCCCGTAACAGGATTCGCTAACCGGACCGATCGACTTGCAGCTTTGTGGCATGCGCCTGACCCATTCGCAAGCCAAGCACCAGTCTGCCACAAAGGAATTTAACCGTCCGTTGCCAAGCGGCCACGCTCGGTCACAAAGAACTCAAGTGGATGATATCGTTCCAGGTTGTGAACAGCATCAGCATCAGGACGGCGGCCAATCCGATGCGGAAACCGATGTCCTGGGCCCGCGGGCTGAGCGGCTTCCCGCGCAGGATCTCGAACAGATAGAAGAGCAGGTGGCCGCCGTCGAGCATCGGCACCGGGAAGAGATTGAGCAGGCCGATCGAGACGGAGAGGATCGCCGCGAGGTTGATCAGCGCGACCACACCCAGCGTTGCAACCTGCCCCGATACCTGCGCCACGCGAATCGGACCGCCGAGTTCCTCGGTCGATTCGCGGCCGGTGAAGATGCCGCCGATATAGTCGAAGGTGCGGTCGATGATGAACCAGGTTTCCTGCGCGCCGAGCACGATCGCCTGCGGCAGCGAGTAGCGCTCGCGCTTCACGTCGGCGGCCGAGGCGCTGCGCGACAGGCCGAGCTGGCCGATCTTGTGAACGTTGCCGAAGCGGTCGGTGATCTCGCGGCGCTGCGGCGTCGCCTCGAGCGTCACCTCGCCGCCATCGCGCTCGACGACGATCGCGAGCTTCTCGTCGGCGCTGGCGCTGACGATCCGCTGCAGGTCGTTGAAGGACGAGATCGGCGCGCCGTCGATCGACAGCACGAGGTCGCCGACCTTGAAGCCCGCGATCTCGGCCGCGCCGCCGGCGACGACCTGGTCGACGCGCGCCGTCGTCGTCTCGCGGCCATAGATCGTGAAGATGCCGGCGAAGATGGCGATGGCGAGGATGAAGTTGGCGATCGGACCGGCGGCGACGATCGCCGCGCGCTGCCAGACATTCTTGGCGAAGAAGGTGTCCTTGCGGTCCTCGTCCGACAAGCCGGCGATGGCATCGCGGCTGGGCGTGCTGGCGGCATCCTCGTCGCCGAGGAACTTCACATAGCCGCCGAGCGGAATGGCGGAGATCTTCCAGCGCGTGCCGCGGCGGTCGTTGAAGCCGATCAGTTCCGGGCCGAAGCCGATCGAGAACGCCTTGACGCGCACGCCGCACCAGCGGGCAACGAGGAAATGGCCGAGCTCATGGAAGAAGACGACGATCGTCAGCACGAACAGGAAAGGGATCAGATAGCCGAGCGCGCCCGTGCCGAACTGTCCCAAGGGAGCCAGAAAGTCCATTCCTCAATTACCTTTCCGCTTCCGCGCGCGGCGCCATCAGCTGGCGCGTCTTCCGCGGAATTCGATCCGTTCGCCGGCGAGCCGCCGCCCCTCCGCATCCAGCGCCAGGACGGTCTCGACCGCAGTGAATTCCGTCCCGCCGACCGTCGCGCTCGCCCGCTCCAGCACCGCCGCGACCGTGTCGGCGATCTCGAGATACTCGATCGCGCCGTCCAGAAACGCGCCGACCGCGACCTCGTTGGCCGCATTCAGAATATTGGTTGCCCAATCGCCGATTTCGAGCGCTTCGCGCGCGATCGACAATGCCGGAAAACGATCTAAATCCGGCTTTTCGAAGGTGAGCATTCCCAGCGCCGCCAGATCGAGGCGGGGCGTTGCCGTTGCGACACGGTTCGGCCATCCGAGGCAGTGCGAGATCGGGATGCGCATGTCGGCGGCGCCAAGCTGCGCGACGATCGAGCCGTCCGCGTAGGTGACGAAGCCATGCACGACCGACTGGGGATGCACCAGCACGTCGAGCCGCGACGATTCGATATCGAACAGGTGGTGCGCCTCGATCAGTTCGAGGCCCTTGTTCATCATCGTCGCCGAATCGATCGAGATCTTCGGCCCCATCGACCATCGCGGGTGCTTCAGCGCCTGCGCCGGCGTCACGCGCCGCATCTCGTCGAGCGTGAAGGTGCGGAAAGGGCCGCCCGACGCGGTGACGGTAATGCGCTCGACCGCGCCGACATTGGCGGCGTCGAGCGACTGGAAGATGGCGTTGTGCTCCGAATCGACCGGCAGGATGCGGACCTTCGCGGCCGCCGCGCGGCGGTTGAACAGCGCGCCGGCACAGACGAGGCATTCCTTGTTGGCGAGCGCGATATCGGCGCCCGCGTCGATCGCGGCGAGCGTCGGCTCCAGCCCGGCCGCGCCGACAATCGCCGCCATCACCAGATCGACCGGACGCGAGGCCGCCTCGACGATCGCGGCGGGGCCCGCCGCGACGGCGATGCCCGATCCCGCCAGCCGGTCGCGCAACGCCTCATAGGCGGCGGGATCGCCGATGACGGCCAGCCGCGCGTCAAGCTGCACCGCCATCGCGGCCAGTTCGTCGACCCGGCTCTGCGCCGTCACGACCTCGACCGCGAAGGAATCGCGATGCTGCAGGACCACGTCCGCCGTGCTGCGGCCGATCGAGCCCGTGGCGCCGAAAAGCGAAAGCGTGCGCACGGACTTGGCATCGCGGGTTCGCCCTGCGACGGCGGCGGGGCTTCTCACCATGACAGCATCCCCTGCCCCACCTGCAATTCGCCGAGATTGATCCAGCCGATCAGCGCCGCCACGGCGGCCGCGAAGATGAGGCCATCGACACGGTCCATCATGCCGCCATGGCCGGGAATGATCGTGCTCGAATCCTTCCGGTCAAAATGGCGCTTGATGGCGGATTCGAAAAGATCGCCCGCCTGCGACGCGATCGAGAGCGCGGCGAGGCAGACGATCAGCATCGGCCCGACGCGAACGCCGAAGGCTGCGGCCGTGAGCGTCGCCAGGATGACGCCGCCGGCAAGGCCGCCGAGCGAGCCCGACCAGGTCTTCTTCGGCGACACGCGCGGCCAGAGTTTCGGACCGCCGATGGCGCGGCCGGCGAAATAGGCGAAGCTGTCGGTCGCCCAGACCAGGACCAGCAGCACCGTGATCGACGCGAGCCCGGCAGCGGGATCGGCCCGCAGCGACGCGAGCGACACGCCGAGCAGCCCCGCATAGGCGACGCCGCCGGCAAGCCAGGCGGACCGCGACATCAGAACGACGCCGGCCATGCCCGCGACGAGAACCACGAGGCCGGTCAGGAGCCCCTGCGTCCCCGCGACCAGGGCGGCGAGCGCGACGAAGGCGGTTCCGATCGAGACGTCCGGCGTCGAAGGCAGCAGCCGAGGCGAGCGGCCGATGATGTTGGCCCATTCGGCGAAGACGATCGCCGACACGAGCGCCACCAGCAGGTAGGCCGGAAGACCGCCCCACCAGGCGACGAACAGCGCGACGGGAATGAGAACCGCCGCGGACAGCAGCCGCAGTCGAAGCTCGCCTCGCCCCGCCGGCCCACCCTTTGCGGACGAGCCCGCGTGATGATCGGAAGTCAACCGCTCCTCCGGGCGGCAATTCCGCCAAAGCGACGCGCCCGGCGCGCATATTCCTCGACGGCCTGCAGATAGGCCTCGCGATCGAAGTCGGGCCAGAATGCCGGCACGAAGACCAGTTCCGCATAGGCCGCCTGCCAGAGCAGGAAGTTCGACAGCCGCATCTCGCCGCTGGTGCGGATGACAAGATCCGGATCGGGCATGTCGGCGGTATCGAGACGGGACTGGATCGTACTCTCGTCGATCGCCTCGGGCGCCAGGCGTCCGGCGGCGACATCCTCGCCGATCTGGCGCACCGCGCGGGTGATCTCGTCGCGGGAGCCGTAATTGAAGGCGATGACGAGGCGCAGGCCCTTGTTGCCGCGCGTCAGCGTCTCCGCCTTGTCGAGCAGCGAACGAATGTCGGGGGCCAGGCGGACGCGATCGCCGATAACCGTGACGCGCACGCCATTGCGATGCAGCTCCGCCAGGTCCCGCTGGATGAAGAGCCTGAGCAGCCCGAACAGGAACTGCACCTCGAGCGGAGGCCGCGACCAGTTCTCCGACGAGAAGCTGAACAGGGTCAGATAGGAGACGCCGATCTCGCGCGAGGTCTCGACGGCGGTGCGGACCGCCTCCATGCCGCGGCGATGGCCCTCGGTGCGCGTCAGGCCGCGCCCGACGGCCCAGCGGCCATTGCCGTCCATGATGATGGCAACGTGGCGCGGCACGTTCGGCCGCTCCACGGCGAGTTCGGTGGGATTCGCCAGAATCTCGGCGCCCGAATCGTCGGCATTCGAGTTCATGGCTATCCCCGCCCGATCAGATCTGGGTGATCTCCGCTTCCTTCGCCGCGAGCACCGCGTCGATCTCGGCAATGGTATCATCGGTGAGCTTCTGGACCTTCTCGGAGAGCCGGCGGCTCTCGTCCTCGCTCATGCCGTCCTTCTCGCTCTTCTTCAAGCCGTCGATGCCGTCGCGACGGACGTGGCGGACGGAGACGCGTGCCGCTTCGGCGTATTTGTGCGCGACCTTGACGAATTCCTGGCGGCGCTCGGCGTTCAGCTCCGGGATCGGAATGCGGAACACCTGGCCCTCGACGACCGGGTTGAGGCCGAGGCTGGACTCGCGGATCGCCTTCTCGACGGCGCCGGCCGTGGCGCGGTCCCAGACCTGCACCATGATCAGGCGCGGTTCCGGCACGCTGATCGTGGCGAGCTGGGTGATCGGCATGTGCGAGCCATAGGCGTTGACGACGATCGGGTCCAGCATGCTGGAGGAGGCACGGCCGGTGCGAAGCCCGGCAAGCTCGGTCTTCAGGACGGAAACCGCGCCGTCCATGCGGCGTTTGAGGTCGTCGAAGTTCATGGCATCCTCATATCTTGACGCGCCGAGACACGGCGGCGGCGAAATCAGTCGGCAACGATCGTCGCGCGGCCCTCGCCGCGCAGGATGTCGACGAACGCATTCGGTTCCTGGATCGAAAATACGACGAGCGGAATGCCGTTGTCACGAGCCAGCGCGACGGCGGCCGTATCCATGACCTGCAGGCCGCGCGACAGCACCTCGCTATGGGTGATGCGCTCGAAGCGCACGGCGCTCGGGTCCTTGCGCGGGTCGGCGGAATAGATGCCGTCGACATTCGTGCCCTTGAAGAGGGCCTCGCAGCCCATTTCGGCCGCGCGCAGCGCCGCGCCTGAATCCGTCGTGAAGAACGGATTGCCCGTGCCGCCCGCGAACAGCACGACCTTGGAGCGCTTCAGCGCGCGCTCGGCGCGCTGCTGGCTGAAGGTCTCGCAGATGGTCGGCATCGGCACGGCGGAGAAGACGCGCGACGACACGCCCCGGCGCTCGAGCGCCTCATGCATGCCGATCGCGTTCATGACGGTCGCCAGCATGCCCATGTGGTCGCCAGCGACGCGGTTGCCGCCGGCCTTGGCGATGGTCATGCCACGGAAGATGTTGCCACCGCCGACGACGAGGCCGACTTCGACGCCCAGCTCGACAGCCTGCCCGACTTCGCCCGCGATCCGGTCGATGACCTTCTCATCGATGCCGAAGGGCTGATCGCCCAGGAGCGCTTCGCCGGAAACCTTGAGGAGCACACGTCGAAAACGGACCGGTTCCGCCATACCAGCTACCTCTTCTTTTTATGAAATGCGCCTTCGGATACACGAAGGGCGCCGGATTGTCATCCGGCGCCCTTTGGTTTTTCGCGAAGGAACGGGTGTTCCCCGGTTATTTCGTGCCGGCGGCGGCGGCGACTTCGGCCGCGAAATCCGACTCTTCCTTCTCGACGCCCTCACCGAGGCGGAACGAGACGAAGGTCTTCAGCGCGATCGGCGCGCCGACATCCGCCTCGGCGGCCTTGAGGGCCTTCTCGACGGTGTTGTCGGGGTCGATGACGAAGGCCTGCGACAGCAGGACGACTTCCTCGTAGAACTTGCGGATGCGGCCTTCGACCATCTTCTCGATGATCGCTTCCGGCTTGCCGGACTCGCGCGCCTGCTCCGTATAGACGGCGCGCTCGCGGGCCACGACGTCGGCGTCGAGCTCGTCGGAGCGAACCGCCAGCGGGTTGGTCGCGGCGATGTGCATGGCGACCTGGCGGCCGAGCGCGAGCAGCTTGTCCTTGTCGCCGGTCGACTCAAGGCCGACGAGCACGCCGATCTTGCCGAGGCCCGGGGCGACGGCCGAGTGGACGTAGCTGGCGACGACGCCGTCGTCGACGCTGACCGAGGCCGAGCGGCGCAGGTTCATGTGCTCGCCGATCGTGGCGACGGCGCTGGTGATCGCCTGCTCGACGTTCTTGTCCGAGCCGTCGAACGTCGCGGCCGCGACCGCGCCGACCGAACCGTCGGTGCCGAGAGCCGCCTCGGCGACCTTCAGGACCAGCTGCTGGAACTCGCCGTTGCGGGCGACGAAGTCGGTCTCGGAGTTGACCTCGACGGCCACCGCCTTCTTGCCCGACGACGCGACGCCGACAAGGCCCTCGGCCGCGACGCGGCCGGCCTTCTTGGCGGCCTTGGCCAGGCCCTTGGTGCGCAGCCAGTCGATCGCGGCCTCGATGTCGCCGCCGTTTTCCTGCAGCGCGGCCTTGCAATCCATCATGCCCGCGCCGGTCTTCTCGCGCAGGTCCTTCACCATCGAAGCGGAAATGGTCATCGTCTGCCTCGTTTCACGTTGTTCTAACGAACAGCCGGGCAAAGGCGCCCGGCTGCGTTTGTTTCAGGTCGATCCACCGCCCGAGCGGGCGACGGCGCGGACAGCTCAGGCAGCCGGGGCCTCCTCGGCCGGGGCTTCCTCGGCGGGGATGGCGTCGTCATAGACGTCGTCCTGGGCGCCGAGGTCGACACCAGCCTGGCCCGAAGCGCGCAGGATGCCGTCGAGGGCGGCGCGGGCGACCAGGTCGCCATAGAGCGTCAGCGCGCGGCCGGCGTCGTCATTGCCGGGGATCGGATAGGTGATGCCGTCGGGATCGGAATTCGAATCGATGATCGCCGCGACCGGGATGTTCAGGCGGCGGGCCTCCTGGATGGCGAGGGCTTCCTTGTTCGTGTCGATGACGAACAGGAGGTCCGGAATGCCGCCCATGTCCTTGATGCCGCCGAGGGCGTTCTCGAGCTTGTCGCGCTCGCGCGACAGCGTCAGACGCTCCTTCTTGGTCAGGCCCTGAACGTCGGAGTTCAGCATCTCGTCGAGGTGACGCAGGCGCTGGATCGAGTTCGAGATCGTCTTCCAGTTGGTCAGCATGCCGCCGAGCCAGCGGGAGTTGACGTAGTACTGGGCGCAGCGCTTGGCGGCCGTCGCGACCGGCTCGGAAGCCTGGCGCTTGGTGCCGACGAAGAGCACGCGGCCGCCGCCGGCGACGGTGTCGCTGACAGCCTGGAGCGCGCGGTGCAGCATCGGCACGGTCTGGGCCAGGTCGATGATGTGGATGTTGTTGCGGACGCCATAGAGGTACGGCGCCATCTTCGGGTTCCAGCGATGCTTCTGGTGACCGAAGTGAACGCCCGCCTCGAGCAGCTGGCGCATCGAATAATCCGGAAGAGCCATGGCCCTATCTCCTTTTACCGGTTTCTGCCTCCGTGGGGAAAGCCGCGTTTGCGACACCGGAGGGTTCCGTCGGACGATTCACAAATCGCCGCCGGAGCCCGAGCCCCACGTGTGGAATGCGCGCCTTATAGGCGGGGAAGAGCGGAAGCGCAAGCGTTTCGCCGCACCGCATCAACACAAGTCGGGGAGCGCTGCGCCGGTCGGAAAGGGCCGACGCCCCTGACCACCGCAAAACCGTCATTCCCGCGAAAGCAGGAATCCATGCGGCCTCGCCGCCCGGCTCGCGGCCGAATGGATCCCGTCACGGGATGACGCGATGACGGCGAGCGTGTCGCCGCCGAGCGGCGCCCTGTCCTCGCGGCCCCTGGGAAGACGCGAGGTCCGGCTGAACGCGGCGCCTCAGCATGACGGCCCCGGCATCGCCCCCCCCCGGCCTAAACCAGCTCGACCTGCACCACGCCGTTCACCGCCCGGAGCGCGCTGGCGATCTGCGGCGACAGTTGGTAGCGGCCGGGCAACTGCACCTCGACCTCGCGCTGGCCCTTGTCGAGCATCAGCACCAGGCTGACGTCGCCATCGCCCCTGCCCTTCGGCAATTGCCGCTCGATGCTGGGCAGCGGCTCCTCGCCGCGCAGGAAGACGCGCAGCTGCTTGATGCCGGTCGTCATCTGGTCGAGCGGCTTCACGGTGACGATGCGGACGCCGATGCCCTCGGGACGGTCCTCGGCGCCGACCTGGACGATGACCGAATTGCCGGGCTCCAGCCGGTCGCGAAACTCGTTCAGCGCCTCGGAGAAGAGAATCGCCTCGAATTGGCCGGTCGAATCGGAGAACTGGACGATGCCCATCCGGTTGCCGGTCCGGGTCTTGCGCTCCTGCCGGGAGGTGACGGTCCCGGCGAGACGGCCGGCGACGGCGCCATGGCGCACGGCCTCGGAGAATTCGGCCCACGTCTGCACGCGCAGCCGCTTCAGGATCGGCGCATATTCGTCGAGCGGATGGGCGCTCAGATAGAAGCCGACGACCGCGTGCTCGCGCTGCAGCCGCTCGGACGGCATCCAGGGGTCGACATCGGGAAGCGTCAGCGTCTCGCCCTGCCCGCCTCCACCGCCGCCGCTTCCGAAAAAATCGTCCTGGCCGATCGCGGCGCCTTCGACGACGCGGTTGCCGATCGCCATGATGCGCTCGACACCGGCCATGACGCGGGCGCGATCCGGATTCAGCCCATCCAGCGCGCCGGCGCAGATCAGGCTTTCCAGCGTCCTCTTGTTCAGGATGCGCGGATTGATGCGCGTCGCGAAATCGGAGAGGTCGCGGAAAGGCCGTCCGGCCCGGCTCTCGACCAGATGCTCGACCGCCTGGCTGCCGACGCCCTTCACCGCGGCCAGCGAATAGAGGATACGGCCACCCTCCACGTCGAACACGGCGCCGGAGCGGTTCACGGACGGCAATTCGACGGTGATGCCGAGGCGCATCGCCTCGCGGCGGAAATCGTTCAGCTTGTCGGTGTTGCCCATGTCGAGCGTCATCGACGCGGCGAGGAACTCGACCGGATAGTTCGCCTTCAGATAGGCGGTCTGATAGGCGACCAGCGCGTAGGCGGCCGCGTGGCTCTTGTTGAAGCCGTAATCCGCGAACTTGGCCAGCATGTCGAAGATCGAGTTGGCGTGGTCCTTGGTGAGCCCCTGCTTGACGGCGCCAACCACGAAACGGTCGCGCTGGGCGTCCATCTCGGCCTTGATCTTCTTGCCCATGGCGCGGCGCAGCATGTCGGCTTCGCCGAGCGAATAGCCGGACAGGATCTGCGCGATCTGCATCACCTGTTCCTGGTAGATGACGACGCCGTAGGTTTCCTTCAGCACGACCTCGATCAGCGGATGATAGTAGTCCGGCTTCTCCTCGCCATGCTTGCGGGCGTTGTAGGTCGGGATGTTGTCCATCGGGCCCGGGCGATAGAGCGCCACCAGCGCGATGATGTCCTCGAAGCGGTCCGGCCGCATGCCCATCAGGGCCTTGCGCATGCCCTGGCTTTCCAGCTGGAACACGCCGACCGTCTCGCCGCGCGTCAGCATGTCGTAGCTCGCCCGGTCGTCGAGCGGGATGGCGGCGAGGTCGACCTCGATGCCGCGCTTGGCGATCAGCTTCACCGCCGTCGACAGCGTCGTCAGCGTCTTCAGGCCGAGGAAGTCGAACTTCACCAGGCCCGCGCTCTCGACCCATTTCATGTTGAACTGGGTGACCGGCATGGTGGAGCGCGGATCGCGATAGAGCGGCACCAGCTTGTCGAGCCGCCGGTCGCCGATCACGATGCCGGCGGCGTGGGTCGAGGCGTGGCGATAGAGGCCCTCGAGCTTCTGCGCCATGCCGAGCAGCTGCGCGACCGCCGGATCCTCGTCGCGCGCCTCGCGCAGGCGGGGCTCGTCCTCGATCGCCTGCGCCAGCGTCACCGGATTGGCCGGGTTCTGCGGCACCATCTTGCAGAGACGGTCGACCTGGCCATAGGGCATCTGCAGCACGCGGCCGACGTCGCGCAGCACGGCGCGTGCCTGCAGCGTTCCGAAGGTGATGATCTGCGCGACCTGGGCGGCGCCATACTTGTCCTGGACGTAGTCGATGACCTCGCCGCGCCTGTCCTGGCAGAAGTCGATGTCGAAGTCCGGCATCGAGACGCGCTCGGGATTGAGGAAGCGCTCGAACAGCAGCGCGAAGCGCATCGGATCGAGGTCGGTGATCGTCAGCGCCCAGGCAACCAGCGAGCCCGCGCCGGAACCGCGGCCCGGACCGACGGGAATGTCCTGCGACTTCGCCCACTGGATGAAGTCCGCCACGATCAGGAAGTAGCCGGGGAACTTCATCCGCTCGATGATCGAGAGCTCGAATTCGAGCCGGTCCCAATAGTCCTTCTCGGTCAGGCCCGGCGCGGTGCCGTGGAAGGCGAGCCGCTTCTCCAGGCCGCGGGTCGCATAGTCGCGCAGCGCCGCCACCTCGGCCTTGTCGGCCGCTTCAGGCTCGGCGTCGGCGCCGGCGAATCGCGGCAGGATCGGCTTGCGCTTCATCGGCCGGTAGGAGCAGCGGAGCGCGATCTCGACCGAGTTGTCGGTCGCCTCCGGCAGGTCGGCGAACAGCTCGACCATCTCGGCGCGGGACTTGAAATAGTGCTCGGGCGTCAGGCGCCGCCGCTTGTCGTCGGCGACGACCGCTCCCTCGGCGATCGCAACCAGCGCGTCATGCGCCTCGTAGTCGTCACGCTTCGGAAAGAACGCCTCGTTGGTCGCCACCAGCGGCAGGCCATGCCGATAGGCGAGATCGACGAGCTGGGGCTCGGCGCGCTGTTCCTCGACCAGCTTGTGGCGTTGCAACTCGATATAGAGACGATCGCCGAAGAGACCGGCCATGCGCTCCAGCCGCGCCTCGGCGAAGCCGCCCTGCCCGGCCCGGATCGCCTGGTCGAGCGGACCGGCGCCACCGCCCGAGAGCACGATCAGCCCCTCATGGGTCTCGGCGAGATCGTCGAAGCGGATATGCGGCTTGTCGCCGGCATCCGTCTCCATGAAGGCGCGCGACACCAGGCGCACCAGATTCCAGTAACCCGCCTCGTTCGAGGCGATCATGACGAGGTCGGAGAGATTCTTCTGCCCCGCGGCCGGCCGGCGCGACGGCTCGAAGCCGTCGTCGAACAGAACCGAAAGCTGGCAGCCGATGATCGGCTGGATGCCTGTCTCGACCGTCTTCTCGGAAAATTCGAGCGCGCCGAACAGATTGCCCGTGTCGGTCAGCCCCAGCGCCGGCATCTTGTCGGCCGCCGCCAGCTTGATCAGCGACTTCAGGGGCAGCGCCCCCTCGAGCAGCGAATAGGCGGAGTGGACCCTCAGGTGAACGAATCCGACGTTCCGGGCGATTTGACTCATCAGGCGATCCTCTTCCGCCCGATTTAGGGCGAGACCGACCCGCCTGTCCATCGCCGGACCGCCTTTCCCCCGTGGAGATCAGACGATCGCCACGAGCAGATCCGACCACAGGCCGATCATGGCGATGAACAGCATCAGGGCCCCGAGCGCGGCAACGTCACGGATATAGGCGATCATGGCTATCTCCTTTTCGGACTGTCGATAATCGTATTTGTTCATGTTTTGTTCTTTTGGTCAAGCCCCCCCCGTTTTTCCCCAATATCCTTGCGGCGGAGCCGCGCCTTCGCGGAACGGATCGGCGACAGGCGACGTGGCGCCATCGACGCGACCGCGACACAGCCATGGCGAGCATCGCCTCTGCGACACCATCGCGTGAACAATCCCGTTTCACACGCTCGCAATCCGCGCACGTCGGGATATGGTAGCCGCGTCGGCCGGAGATCGGCGGCGCGTCCCAATGGGCCGCCGAGCGAACCGGCGCGTGTTCAAATCGTCTCGAACGATGGAGTTGACCGATGAGCGACCTCGTATTCATTGCCTTCCCCTCCGAACAGAAGGCGGAGGAGGTCCGGGAGCGCGTCCTGGAAATGCAGAAGGAATATCTGATCGAACTCGCCGACGCGGTCGTGGCGGTGCGTGACGAGAAGGGGCGCATCAAGCTGAACCAGCTGGTGAACACCACCGCCGCCGGCGCGGTTTCCGGTGCGTTCTGGGGCACGCTGATCGGCTTCATCTTCCTGATGCCGCTCGTCGGCACGGCGATCGGCGCCGCCTCGGGCGCGCTCGGCGGCAAGCTGACCGATGTCGGCATCAACGATCAGTTCATGAAGGATGCGGCCGAGGCGCTGGCGCCGGGCAATGCCGGCCTGTTCCTGCTCATCCGCAAGATGACCGCCGACAAGGTTCTGGACGATCTGCGTGGTGTCGGTGGCACCGTCATGCGCACCTCGCTGACGGACGAGCAGGAGAAGGCGCTGCGCGCCGCGCTCGCCGACCAGCCGGGCGCGCCGGCTGTCTCGCCCGCGCCCGCCGGCGACACCGCCCCGGACGCCGAGCCGGTCCCCGGCAGCACCAGCTGATCCCAGTTTCGCCCTTGCGCCGGACATGCCCATGAAACCGATAGTCGACCCCCGCAAGGGCGACATTGAAGACGATGCATCGAGCACCAAGCAGCGCTCGCTGCTGGCGATCGCCGGCTCGCTGCTGGCGGAGATCAGCCCGGTCAAGCTGATCATCGCCTGGACGCTGCTGATGGGCCTGCCGGCGCTCGCCTTCGGGCTGGCGCCGGTACTCTTGTCGATCTGGGTCCGCGTCGCATCGCGCCAGGCCGCGATCCTCTACACCGGCGTCGCGCCCGTGCTGTTCCTCGTCGTCCTGGGCCTCGTCACCTGGTTCGGCGGGCGACGCGCCTTCCGGGCGCTGGAGAGCAGCTTCTGGTCGCTGAACGCCGCCGCGGTGCAGCCGCTCTATGGCCTCTGCCGCGAGACGCTGCGCCACCTGACCGAACACCGCATGCTCGCGCGGCTCAACGCAGAACCGGAAAAGGTCGCCGCCGCACGCGCGATGACCGCGGCGATCGCCGGCGTCATCGTCTGCGCGCTGGCGCTCGGCGTGGCCGCGCTCGTCTGGCCGGCGACGCGCTGGATCGGCACGCTCGCCGACCTCGCCGCCCCGCGCCAGCTGGTCGGCGTCGCGATCGCCAACGCCGTCGTGCTGCTGGCGCTCTATCTGGCCGTCGCGGCCTTCGTCTGGGGCATCGCCGACGCGACCATGCCGCAGCCGCGCGCCTATGCGCGCTACAAGCCGGTGCCGCCCGGCCGGCCGCGCTGGCGAGTCGTGCACCTCTCGGACATCCACACGGTCGGCGAGCGCTACGGCTTCCGCATCGAGAGCGGCCGGATCGGCCCGCGCGGCAACGTCAAGTTCGCGGCGACGCTGGCCGAGATCGCCCGCATCCACGCCGCCGATCCGCTCGACGCCGTGCTCATCACCGGCGACATGACCGACGCCGGCCTCTCGACCGAATGGGCCGAGTTCCTCGACGCGCTCGCGCCCTACCCGGAGCTCCTGCCCCTCGTGACGCTGCTGCCGGGCAATCACGACGTCAACGTCGTCGACCGCACCAACCCCGCGCGCATGGACCTGCCGACCAGTCCCAACAAGCGCCTGCGCCAGTTGCGCACCCTCTCCGCCATGGCGGCGCTGCAGGGCGACCGCTACCACGTCGTCGACCGCGATCGCCGCGATCTCGGCGGCACGCTCGCCGCCGCCATGGCGGCGCGCCAAGCCGAGATCGACGCCTTCGCCGACCGCGGCACCCGCCGCGCCGGCGGCGCGGTCTCCGAGCTCTGGAGCGCCGTGTTTCCGCTCGTCCTGCCGCCCGCCAGCCCGGATGGCCTCGGCATGCTCGTGCTGAACTCGAACGCCGAGACCCATTTCTCCTTCACCAACGCGCTCGGCATGGTGTCGCTGGAGCAGGCGCGCGCCATGGACGCCGCCAAGGCCCGCTATCCGGACGCCTGCTGGATCATCGCGCTGCACCACCACGTGGTCGAATACCCGCAGCCGGCCAAGGCGCTCTCGGAGCGGATCGGCACGGCGCTGGTCAATGGCAGCTGGTTCGTGCGCCATCTGGCCCGCTTCGCCGGCCGCGCCGTCGTCATGCACGGCCATCGCCATGTCGACTGGATCGGCGAGAGCGGCGGCCTGCCCATCGTCTCGGCCCCCTCGCCCGTCATGGAGGGCACCAACGCGGCGCCGAGCTATTTCTACGTGCACACGCTGCACGCGTCGGACGGTGTCCTGACGCTGGCGACGCCGGAGCGGATCGACGTGCCCGCCACCGAGGTTCCGGGCTAACGCCACGTTTACGCGGCGCTACCGCGTTAACCCGGGAAAAGGGGACGTCCCTGTTCGACCTCGGGGCCCGCCCCGAGGACGTCGGCGATCCATCGGCTCGACGAATGATGGGCGCAGATCGTGACGATCGCGATGACGATCGGCACGCCGATGAACGCGCCGGCGATCCCCCACAGGAAGGTTCCGAAGAACACCGCGAACAGGACCATGGTCGGCGACAGCGACAAGGCGTTGCCGGCGATGCGCGGCTCGAGATAGCTGCCGACCAGGAACTGGATCAGGTTCAGGCAGACGAAGACGAGGATCGCCGCCTGCCAGGTCTCGAACTGCGCGATGGCGAACAGCGTCGGCAGGACGGTGGCGAAGAGCGGCCCGATCACCGGGATGTAGTTGAGCGCGAAAGCGATCACGCCCCACTCGGCCGACAGGCTGAGGCCGGCGGCATAGGTGAGCCCCCAGACGAGCACGCCTGTCATGATGCTCATCAGCGTGCGCACCCACATGTAACGGCGAAGCTTGGCGGCGGTCTCGCTGCTGCCCACCAGGAAGGCCTGGCCGACGCTGCCGGGCTTGAATCCGGCGAGCTTGCGGCCGATCAGGCCGATCTCGAGCAGGCCGAGCATCACATAGATCAGCACCACGAGCAGGAAGGTCAGCGTCGTGTTCAGCCGGCCACTCACATGCTGGACGATGCGGATGACCCAGCCGGCGTTGAAATGCTGCTCCCACAACCCGGAGACGACGATGCCCTTGCCCTCCAGCCAGGTCGCCAGCTCGCCATACATCGTCTGGAAACGTGCCGTGTCGCTGAGCGCATAGCGGCCGACCCGACTGAGGCTCCAGGCGAGCAGGGACGAGAACAGCACCATCACCACGATGGTCACGGTGAGGCTGAGCAGCAGCGCCACGAGCTGCGGCATGCGCGACTGCAGCGCCTTCTGGAACGGCCACAGCATGGCGATGATGAGCAGCGCGAAGGTCAGAGGCGCGAACACGTTCTGCGCCCAGTACATGCCGGCGATCACCAGGATAACCGCGCAAATGCCGATCATGGCGGGGACCGGGCTACGCGCCGGATTGTTCGTCGAATCGTTCATCGGACTTGGCTCGGCCTCTTGGCAACTCTTCCAAGCAGCCTCGTAGCACGGACAACCCGATTCGAGTGTGTCATGAGGCAGGGGGAGACAGCCGGCTAGTGAGGCTCGCCGGCCTCTTGCGCGAGCGCTTCGCGAATGCGGTCGAGCAGCGCGGTACCGAGCAACGGCTTCTCGACCAGGGCGATCCCCGCCCCGGCGGCGCGGCGCGCCAGACCCGGCGAGGGATTGGTGACGATCAGGATCGCCGGCATGGTCGAGCCATCGGCCTTGAGCCGCTCGATCAGTTCGATGCCGTTCATGCCGGGAAGGTGATAATCGACCACCAGGCAAGCGGCCGGGGCCGCGCTCCCGGACCTGGCGAGGAAGGCTTCGGCATCCGCATAGGCTTCGACACGATAGCCATCGATGCCGAGGGCGAACTGCAGCGAACGCCGCAGGGCGCCGTCGCCTTCGACGATGAAGACGGGACCGGGAACCGGGTCGTGTGCTGCAATAACGGACATCGCTCGGCAGGTTCGCAGTGGAATGCCCGCACTCTGGGCCAGCGGCATTTTGCCGGCATTGATCCAGCGCAAGGACGGCGATCAGTCCGTGGTCGCCGCCGTCCCCGTCACGCCGACCACGAGCGCCATCCGAACCAACTCCGACAGGCTGGCGGCCTCCATCTTGGTCATGACATGGGCTCGATAGATCTCCACCGTGCGCGGGCTGATGTCGAGCTCATGGGCGATGCGCTTGTTGGCATGCCCCGCCACGAGCCCCTCGAGGACCTGGTGCTCGCGGTTGGAGAGCGTCGCGAGACGCTGCCGGATCCCGACCTTCTCCTGCCCTTCCTCCACCGCCTTGCCGTGCCGAACCAGGGCTGCCCGCACCGCGCGCAGCATGGCCTCGTCGTCGAACGGCTTCTCCATGAAATCGACCGCGCCACTCTTCATGGCCTCGACGGCAAGCGCGATGTCGGCATGGCCGGTGATGACGATCACCGGCAGCGTGACGCCGATCTCGCGCAGGCGCTTCAGCAATTCGATGCCGTTCATCTCCGGCATGCGGACATCGGTGACGACGCAGCCGCCGACCAGCCTGGGCGCCTCGGCCAGGAAGGCGATGGCGGAAGCATGGGCCCTGACGGCGAGACCGGCACTTTCGAGCAGGAAAGCGAGCGAATCCCGCGCGGCGTCGTCATCGTCAATGACATGGACGGTGGCTTCAACTGACACGCTCGGTCTCCTCGATGCGGGCGGCAGGCACGGTAAAATTGAAGATCGTGCCGCCTCCCGGATTGCCCTCGGCCCAGATCCGGCCGCCATGCGCCTCGACGATCGTGCGGCAGATCGACAGGCCGACGCCCATTCCGCTCTGTTTCGTCGTCACGAAGGGCTGGAAGAGCCGCGCCATCACGTCCGGCGCGATGCCCGTGCCCCTGTCCGTGACCTTGATGCGGATCATGTCGCGCGATTCGGCCTCGCTGGAAATCGTCAAATCCTTGCCGCCGCCCTCGTCCATCGCGTCGATGGCATTGCGCATCAGATTGACCAGCACCTGCTGGATCTGGACGCGGTCGCCGAACAGCAGGTCGACCTCGGGATCGAGCTCGAAGCGGATCCGGAGCCCCTTCTCCTTGGCGCCGACGAGCGCCAGCGCGCTCGCCTCCTCCAGCAGGCGGGCGAGGCTCTCGACCCGCTTCTCGGTCTCGCCGCGCGCCAGGAAGTCGCGCAGGCGGCGGATGATCTCGCCGGCCCGCAGCGCCTGCTCGGCCGCGCTGTCGAGCGCCGCCTTGACCTTCGGAAGGCTCTCGGTGGAGCCTGTCTCGAGCAGCCGGCGCGAACCGCGCAGATAGTTCGCAACCGCGGATAGCGGCTGGTTCAACTCATGCGCCAGCGTCGAGGCGATCTCGCCCATGGCGGTCACGCGCGAGATGTGCACCAGCTCGGCCTGCAACTCCTGTAGCCGGGCTTCCGTCTCCTGGCGCTGCGACAGGTCGCGGACGAATCCCGTGAAATAGCGTTGCTCGCCGGAGCGCATCTCGCCAACGGCGAGCTCCATCGGGAAGGTCGAGCCGTCCTTGCGCTCGCCGACGACGATGCGGCCGATGCCGATGATCCGCCGCTCGCCCGTCTGGCGATAGCGTTGCAGGTAGCCGTCATGGTGCTCGCGATAGGACGACGGCATCAGCTTCTTGACGTTGCGGCCGATGATCTCCTCGGCGGCGTAGCCGAACATGCGCTGCGCCGCCGCGCTGAAAGACTGCACGAGGCCGGCCTCGTCGATCACGATCATCGCATCCGGGATCGTCTCCAGGATCGAGCGCAGATGCGCTTCGCGATAGCGGAGATCCGCGGCCGCCGTCGCGAGCTGCCGCCGGACCCGGAGCAGCCACTCACCGAGCACGGCAAGGCTCGCCCCGATCACGGCAAAAGCGGCGCCGCTCCAGAAATGCGGCGCGTCGAGGCCGCTCGCCCCGGCATAGATGACGGAGCCGAGCACGAGGCTGATCAGCGTCGCGGCGAGGCCTGGCCAGAGACCGCCGAGGCCGGTCGCGACGATCAGCGCAGGGATATAGAGCAGGAACGTCGCATGGGTCTGGAAGATCGGCTGCAGCGACAGGAAGGATGCAAGCCCGATCAGGACCGCGACGAGCGCTGCGGCGAGCAAGACCCGTTGACCGCCGCCATCCTGGCGGGACAGGAAATTCATGACCGGCCCGCCAGCCTTCGGCATCGCACTCGTTCAGCTCCGGTCTCGATCTTCTGCATCCGAACAATCATCCAAACTAGCCTTGGGCCCGGACGGGCCGCACCTCCGTGAAACCCCTTAGGTACATCATCTGAATTTCGTCGCAGCGCGCCTAGCCCTACTCGATGGACAACCGATCGAATTCAAGGGGTGACGACATGCAGACCGCCGTGGCAACCGCACGCAGCATCCCGCCGGACGCGTCGCGTCGCTCCGCCCAGGTCATTCCCGCCGCGCATCGCTTCGTCGCTCCGGACGTCGGCAGTCTTACCGGCATCACGCTGCATCTCGATCGGGGCGCCGAGATCGTCGCCGAGGAGGACCCGGCCGAATACATCTACCAGGTCGTCGAGGGAACCGTGCGCAGCTGCAAGCTGCTGAGCGACGGCCGCCGCCAGATCGGCAGCTTCGCCATGGCCGGCGACTATTTCGGCCTGGAGGCCCGCGCCACGCACGGCTATGCCGCCGAGGCGATCACCGACGTGACGCTGCGCCTGATCAACCGCGGCGCGGCCTTCACGGCGGCCGGGCGCGATCCCGAGATTGCCCGGACCCTCTGGGAGGTGACGGCGAAGGGGCTCGACGCCAGCCAGCGCCACGCACTGCTGCTCGGCCGCAAGACGGCGCTGGAAAAGATCGGCTCCTTCCTGCACGAGATGGCGGGACGGCAGGGCCATGATGACGAGATCGAGCTCCCGATGTCGCGCCAGGACATCGCCGACTATCTCGGCCTGACGATCGAGACCGTTTCGCGGACCATGACGCAGCTCGAATCGGCCGGCACGATCTGCCTCGAGACGTCCCGCCACGTACTGCTGCGCCGCCCGGCCGAACTGGCCCGGCTCAGCCGCTGCTGAAGCTCAGTGGCCGCGCCCCGCGCTGGCATGGCCAGAGACGCGCTCCAACATGGTCTTGACCAGTAGCGTCAGCAACGCGACCAGCGTCAGCACCGCCGCCGCCGCGAACGCGCCGGCGGCATTGTAGTCGTGGTAGAGCAGCTCGACATGCAGCGGCAGCGTGTTCGTCTCGCCGCGAATATTGCCCGAAACGATCGATACGGCGCCGAACTCGCCCAGCACGCGCGCATTGCAGAGCACCACGCCATAGAGCAGACCCCAGCGAATGTTCGGCAGCGTGACGCGGAAAAAGGTCTGCCAGCCATGCGCGCCAAGCGTTGCGGCAACCTCCTCGTCGCTGTTCCCCTGCAGCTGCATCAATGGAAGCAGCTCGCGCGCGACGAAGGGCGCGGTCACGAAGGTGGTCGCCAGGATGATGCCGGGCAGCGCGAACATGATCTTGAGGTCATGCGCTTCCAGGAACGGCCCGAGCAGTCCCTGCCCGCCATAGACGAACAGATAGGAGATACCGGCGACGATCGGCGAGACCGAGAATGGCAGCTCGACGATGGCGAGCAGCAGCTTGCGGCCGGGAAAGCGGAACTTGGCGATCGCCCAGGCGGCGGCAATGCCGAACAATGTGTTGATCGGCACGACGACAATGGCGACGGTCACGCTCAGAAGTATCGCCGCCCGCGTATCCGGATGGGCGAGCGAGGCGAGCGCGAAGCCGAGCCCCTGCGACAAGGCCTGCACGAAGACGGCGAGAACCGGCGCGCCGATCACGATCGCCGTCACCAGCAGCACGCTGCCGAGCAGGACATGGCGCGACCAGCCGGGCGACGCGCCGCGAGGAACGCCCGACGCGCTCATGGCGTCAGCTCGTGCCGGCGGGCATAGGCCTGCAGGGCGTTGGTGACGACGAGCAGCACGAAGGCCGTGCCGAGCATGACGGTCGCGATCGCGGCGGCGGCCGGGTAGTCGTATTCCTCGATGCGGATGAAGGCGAGCAAGGCGGTGATCTCGGTCTGGTAGGGCTGGTTGCCGGCGATGAAGATGACGGCGCCGAACTCGCCGAGGCTGCGGGCGAAGGCGAGCGAAACGCCGGCGAGCAACGCCGGCACAAGGATCGGCAGCACGACACGGAAGAACACCGTGACATTGCCGGCGCCGAGCGTCCGCGCCGCCTCCTCGATCTCGCCGTCCAGCTCCTCCAGCACCGGCTGCAGCGTGCGGACGACGAAAGGCAGGCTCGTGAAGGCCATGGCGAGCGCGATGCCGATCGGCGTGTAGGCGACCTTGATGCCGAGCACGGAGAGCGGCGCGCCGAACCAGCCATTGCCGGCGAAGATAGCCGTCAGCGCGATGCCGGCAACGGCCGTCGGCAGGGCGAAAGGCAGGTCGACGATCGCGTCGAGCAGGCGACGCCCCGGGAAGTCATAGCGCACCAGAACCCAGGCCAGGCCGAAGCCATAGATCGCGTTGAACACGGTAGCGAGCGCGGCGGCGCCCAGCGTCAGCTTGTAGCTGGCGATGGCGCGCGGCGAGCTGACCACGGCCCAGTACTCGGCAGGCCCCAGCCGCGCGCCAACCAGGATCAGCGTCGCCAGCGGCAGGCAGATGATCAGCGCCGCATAGAGCAGCGTGACGCCCAGCGAAAGGCGAAAGCCGGGTACGACCCGGCTCGGCTTGATGCTCTTGTTCGGCTTGGCGCGGGGCACGGTCTCGACCGTGCCCGCGCTGAGATCGGCGACGCTCACTGGCCTGCGAGCTGCTGATCGAGAAGGCCGTCGGAGCCGAAGAACTTCTTGTTCACGGCCGGCCAGCCGCCGAACTCCTCCTCGACCGTCACGAGACGGACCGGCTTGAACGAGTCGGCGAACTTTTCGGCGACCGCCTTGTCGCGGACCCGATTGCCGAATTCGGCGAGGATCGTCTGTCCCTCGGGCGAATAGAGGAAGTTCAGGTAGTCGGTGGCGATCTCCTTCGAGCCGCGCTTCTCCGCGACCTTGTCGACCACCGCGACCGGGAAGTCGGCCAGCAGGCTCACCGACGGCACGACGATGTCGAACTTGTCGGCGCCGAATTCCTTGCGGATGCCGAGCGTCTCGGTCTCGAAGGTGATCAGGACGTCACCGATCTCGCGCTCGACGAAGGTGGTCGTGGCGGCGCGGCCACCGGTGTCGAACACCGCGACGTTCGACAGGAACTTCTTCACGAACGCGTCGACCTTGGCCTCGTCGCCGCCGAAGGCTTCCTTGGCAAAGGCGGTCGCGGCCAGATAGGTGTAGCGCGCATTGCCCGATGTCTTCGGGTTCGGGAAGACCAGCTTGACGTCGTCTCGAACGAGGTCGTTCCAGTCCTTGATGCCCTTCGGATTGCCGGCGCGCACGAGGAAGACCGGCAGCGAGTAGAACGGCGACGCGCCATCCGGGAACTTCGCCGTCCAATCGGCGGCGACGAAGCCCTTGTCGGCCAGGACCTGGATGTCGGTCGCCTGGTTGAAGGTCACGACATCGGCCTCGAGGCCTTCGAGGATCGAGCGCGCCTGCTTCGAGGAGCCGGCATGCGACTGCTTGATCTCGAGCGTCTTGCCGGTTTCCTTGTTGTACTTCGCGCCATAGGCCTCGTTGACGGCGACGAACAGCTCGCGCGCCACGTCGTAGGAGGCATTCAGGATCGAACTCGGCGCCTCGGCATGAGCCGGGCCGGCGGCCAGCGCGAACAGGACCGCGGCCGTGACGAATGGAAGGCGTCGCATCGTGCTTCCTTGCTCAGAATGGGGCCGCCGAAGGGCGTGCCGTTTCCTTGGGATGAGCAAAGCTAGCAAGGCCGACGGGGTGCTTCGAGAAACGACCGCCTCATTTCCGGCGTCAGGCGGGATGTCCGTTCTAGGAAACACCCATTTCCGGCATGAAACGCCCGGGCGTCAGAATTCGACGATTCTGCCCGCGTCGAGGGTGATGCGGCGGTCCATGCGCCCGGCCAGTTCCATGTTGTGGGTCACGATCAGCGCGGCCAGTCCCGAAGCCCGCACCAGGGCATCGAGAGCGTCGAACACATAATGCGACGTCTTCGGATCGAGATTGCCGGTGGGCTCGTCGGCGAGCAGGAGGCGCGGCGCGTTGGCGACGGCGCGTGCGATCGCGACGCGCTGCTGCTCGCCGCCCGAAAGCTCGGACGGACGGTGCGCCTTACGCGGTTCGAGCTTCATGTAGGCGAGCAGTTCCTCGGCCCGGCGCGCCGCCTCCTTGCGGTGGAGCCCGCGAATCAGCTGCGGCATCATCACGTTCTCGAGCGCCGAGAACTCGGGCAGCAGATGGTGGAACTGGTAGACGAAGCCGATCTGCAGCCGGCGGATCGCCGTCCGCTCGGCGTCGCCGAGCTTGCCGGTCGGCTGGCCGCCGATCTCGACCTCGCCGCCATCGGGCGCCTCGAGCAGCCCGGCGATATGCAGCACGGTCGACTTGCCCGCGCCCGACGGCGCGACGAGCGCGACCGTCTCGCCCGGATAGACCGAGAGATTGGCGCCAGTGAGGATGCTGAGCCGGCCCGTGCCTTCCTTGTAGTGGCGTTCGACGCCAAGCAGCCGCAAGGCCGGAGCCGCGCCCTGCTGGGCCGGATGACGCTGTCGCTCCTGGGTCAAGGTCTCGCTCATTCGTATCGCAGGGCCTCGACCGGGTCGAGCTTGGCAGCCCGCCACGCCGGATAGATCGTCGCGAGATAGCTGAGCACGAGCGCCATGATGACGATCGAGATCGTCTCGCCGGGGTTCATGTCGGCCGGCAGGCGCGACAGGAAATAGAGCTCGGGCGAGAAGATCTCGGTCCGCGTCAGCCAGGACACGAACTGGCGGATCGATTCGATGTTCAGGCAGACGATGGTGCCGAGGAGCACGCCGACGATGGTGCCGACCGTGCCGATAGCCGCGCCGGTGATGAAGAACACCCTGAGGATCGCGCCCCGCGTCGCCCCCATGGTGCGCAGGATGGCGATGTCGTGGCTCTTGTCCTTCACCAGCATGGTGAGACCGGAGATGATGTTGAGCGCCGCGACAAGCACGATCAGCGTCAGGATCATGAACATCATGTTGCGCTCGACCTCGAGCGCCGAGAAGAAGGTCATGTTGCGCTGGCGCCAGTCGGTGAGCACGACCGGTCGCCCGGCCGCCGTCTCGATCGGCTCCCTGAGCGCACCCGTCTGGTCGGCGTCGGCGAGATAGACCTCGATGGCCGAGGCCATGTCGTCCTGGTTGAAATAGGCCTGCGCCTCGGCGAACGGCATGAAGACGAAGGACGAATCATATTCCGACATGCCGATCTCGAAGATCGCCACGACCGGATAGGCCTTGATGCGCGGCGTCATGCCCATCGGCGTGACGTTGCCGCGCGGCGACACCAGCGTGAGCTTGTCGCCGATGGAGACGCCCATGTTCGTCGCCAGACGCGTGCCGATCGCGACACCCTCGGCCTCGTCGAAATTGTCGAGCGTGCCGTGGCGGACATTGCGCGAGATGCTCGGCAGGTTGGGCAGATCCTCGGCGCGCACGCCGCGCACGAGCGCGCCGGTGGAGTTATTGGTGCCTGAGGCCAGCACCTGTCCCTCGACCAACGGAATCGCCGCCGTGACGCCCTTGACCATGGCGAGACGGGTGGCGACATCCGCGAAGTCGGTGAACGGCGTCTCGATCGGCTGCACCACGACATGGCCGTTGATGCCGAGGATCTTGTCGATCAGCTCGCCGCGAAAGCCGTTCATAACGGCCATGACGATGATCAGCGTCGCGACGCCGAGCATGATGCCGATGAAGGAGAAGATCGCGATGATCGAGATGAACGTCTCGCGCCGGCGCGCACGCAGATAGCGCAGCGCCAGCATCCACTCGAAGGTCGCAAAAGGTCTCGTGCCGGTCGGCTCAGCCATGCCTGTCCCGATCGCGGCGCGCCGCGGGTTAAGAGCTGCCCAGTAGTTTTGCCACTGCCGCGTCAAGGCTAACGGATTCGCGTTCGCCCGTCGCGCGTCGCTTGATCTCGACTTCGCCACGCTCAAGTCCCTTCGGACCGACGATCAGCTGCCACGGCAGGCCGATCAGGTCCATGGTCGCAAACTTCGCCCCCGCGCGGCCCTCGACATCATCGTAGAGGACCTCGATTCCGGCATTCGTAAGGCGCTCGTACAGCCCCTGACAGGCGAGATCGGTCGCCGCGTCGCCGGCCTTGAGGTTGATCAGGCCGACCTTGTAGGGCGCCACGCCCTCCGGCCAGATGATGCCCGCCTCGTCATGGCTGGCCTCGATGATCGCCGCGACCAGACGCGACACGCCGATGCCGTAGGACCCCATGTGGACGGCGTGCTCGACGCCGTCGGGACCGGTGACCGTGGCGCCCATCGGCTCGGAATACTTGGTGCCGAAATAGAAGACCTGGCCGACCTCGATGCCGCGCGCCTCAAGCCGGTTCGCCTCCGGCAGCGCCTCGAAGGCGGCCTTGTCGTGCATTTCCTCGGTCGCGGCGTATTTCGCCGTCCAGGCCGAGACGATCGGCGTCAGGTCCCCCTCGAAATCCGTGTCGGCGCCGGGAATCGGGGTCTCGAGCGCGGCCTTGTCGAGGAACACGGCGCTCTCGCCGGTCGAGGCGAGCACGATGAATTCATGGGTGGCGTCGCCGCCGATCGGGCCCGAATCGGCCCGCATCGGGATCGCCTTGACGCCGAGCCGGTCGAAGGTGCGCAGATAGGCCACGAACATGCGGTTGTAGGCCCGGCGGGCGGCGGCTTCGTCGATGTCGAACGAATAGGCGTCCTTCATCAGGAACTCGCGGCCGCGCATGACGCCGAAGCGCGGGCGCACCTCGTCGCGGAACTTCCACTGGATGTGATAGAGGTTCAGCGGCAGCTCCTTGTAGGAGCGCACATAGCTGCGGAAGATGTCGGTGACCATCTCCTCATTGGTCGGACCGTAGAGCATGTCGCGCTCGTGACGGTCCTGGATGCGCAGCATCTCCTTGCCGTAGTCCTCGTAGCGCCCGCTCTCGCGCCACAGATCGGCCGACTGCAGCGTCGGCATCAGGATTTCGATGGCGCCGGCGCGGTTCTGCTCCTCGCGGACGATGCGCTGGATGTTGGCGAGCACCCGCTGCCCCAGAGGAAGCCAGGAATAGATGCCGGCGCTCTGCTGGCGGATCAGGCCCGCACGCAGCATCAGCCGGTGCGAAACGATCTCGGCTTCCTTCGGCGTCTCGCGGAGGATCGGCAGGAACGAGCGGGAAAGGCGCATCAGAAAGGGCTCCAGGCGAGTCGGGTGGGTCGCCATCAAGCCATAGACGGCCAAAAACACAAGTCCCCGCCTGAAGCGGCGATGTCGCGCCCCTGCCGGTGACGCCTGATCAAGTCTTGGGCAATTCCCGACACCCCGTCCCGGCAGGACTTTGCGCAGCAATCGACGCGATGACGAGGCGGTTGCGAGGCTTAGTTACTAAGGTCAGTCATGCTGTCGCAAAAAAATTGTGCTGCCGATGCACAATATGATGACAAGCCGATGGGCTTTGGATAACGTCGGGTCATAACAAAGGACCTCGCAACAAAAGCGAGGCTCCAAACAAAGGCAACGCGGTCTAAGTCTTGGGAGGAAGTCCCCTCTGGCGCGCTGAAAAGCTGCTGCCGCCGAGCTCCAGAAAATGAGCTCGATCAAAGCCAATTGAGCGAAAAGCTCGGCTTGAGGGGTGGAACGCGAACTGAAAAAGGCAGGAACCGCAAGGTTTCCTGCCTTTTTTGTTGCCTGCTGACCGCACGGCCGAGCCGAGGCCGAATTCCGCCGCGCCGGCGCCCGTCAGAAACTGAAGCGCGCCAGGCTCTCTGCCGTCCAGCCCATCTTCACATAGCCGTACCAGATGCCGTAGACGATCACCGCGCTGATGGCGGAGGTGACGATCATCTTGCGGACCAGATTGAGATTGGCCGGCGCGCTCGGCGTGGTGCCGAGGACGACATCGCCCTCTTCCGCATGGGTCCTGACGCCGAACGGCAGGACCATGAACAGCACCAGCCACCAGATGATGAAATAGACCGCCAGGATACTGTAGATCGGCATGGTGTCTCAGGCCTCCTCGAGTTCGACCAGGGTGCCGCAGAAATCCTTCGGATGCAGGAACAGCACCGGCTTGCCATGGGCGCCCGTCCTCGGCTCGCCGTCGCCGAGCACGCGCGCGCCATCGGCCCTCAGGCGGTCGCGCGCGGCGATGATGTCATCGACCTCGTAGCAGAGGTGATGGATGCCGCCGTCCGGATTGCGCTCCAGAAACCGGGCGACCGGCGACTCCGCGCCAAGCGGCGAGAGCAATTCGATCTTCGTGTTCGGAAGCTCGACGAAGACCGTGACCACGCCATGATCGGGCAGGCTCAGCGGCGCCGACACGCGCGCGCCGAGCGTGTCGCGATAGACACGGACCGCGGCGTCGAGATCGCGCACCGCGATCGCGACATGGTTCAGTCGTCCAATCATCCGTAACGGCTCCCTTGCGGATCAAACATCCGCAAGGGGCGTCATACGATCGCGACGAAGACAGTGCAAAGTGGCTTTTTGCCCCAAGCCTGCCGGACGGCCGCCCGCACCGAGCGACGAATCGCCTCGCGCACCAGATCGGCGTCCCGGCGGCGCGCGCGGGGAATGCTCTCCAGCGTGCCGAGGACGGCGGTCATCACCGTCTCCTCGAAGGGGTGGCCGGAGACGCCCTGGAGCGGCAGGCCGGTCAGCGCGATCTCCGGATCGACGACGACGCCGCCCTTCGTATCGAGCACGACGGAGACCGCCACATGGCCGGAGAAGGCCAGCTTGCGCCGTTCGGGCACGCCGACGCTCTCCGCGTCGGCGATGATGATGCCGTCCTTGTAGAGCTGCCCGAAGGGGACGTCGTCGATCTCCTCCGCCGGGCCGGGCGCGAGGCGCACGATGTTGCCATTCTCGGTCAGCACCACCTGCTTGACGCCCATGTCGCGCGCGAACGCGGCGTGAGCCCAGAGATGCATCGCCTCGCCATGCACGGGGATCGCGATCTCGGGCCGCACCCAGCCATACATCTCCGCCAGTTCGTCGCGGCGCGGATGGCCCGAGACATGCACCAGCCGGTCGCGGTCGGTGATGACCTCAATGCCCTGGTCGCAGAGCTGGTTGATGATGTTGCCGATCGCCTTCTCGTTGCCGGGGATCGGGCGGGCCGAGAAGACCACCGTATCGCCCGGCGACAGGCCGACGAACTTGTGCTCGTCCTCGGCGATGCGCGCCAGCGCGGCGCGCGGCTCGCCCTGGCTGCCGGTCAGGATCGCCACCACCTTGGAGCGCGGCAGGTAGCCGTACGATTCCTCGTCGAGGAACGGCGGCAGCCCCTCCAAGTAGCCGAGCTCGGTCGCGACATCGATGGCGCGGCGAAGCGCGCGCCCGACGACGACGACCTGCCGGTCGGCCGCCTGGGCCGCGAGCGCGATCGACTTGATGCGGCCGACATTCGACGCGAAGGTCGTGAAGGCGACACGGCCGGTCGCTTCCTTGACGATCTGGGTGAGCGAGGCGCCGACCTCGGTCTCGCTCGGGCTGCGGCCTTCGCGCATGGCGTTGGTCGAATCGCAGACGAGCGCCAGAACGCCCTCGTCGCCGATCGCCGCCAGCCGCGCGCCGTCCGTCACCGTGCCGATGACCGGCTCGGGATCGATCTTCCAGTCGCCGGTATGAACCACGGTTCCGAGCGGCGTGCGGATCGCCAGCGCCATCGGCTCGAGGATCGAATGCGCGACCGCGATGAACTCGACCTCGAAATCGCCGATCGTCACGCGCTCGCCGGGGGAGACGATGGTGATCGGGATCTCGGGCGCGCCGGGCTGCGCCGCGCGCTTGGCCTGAAGCAAGCCCGCCGTGAACGCCGAGGCATAGACCGGCACGCGCAGCCGCGGCCAGAGATCGAGCAGAGCGCCGAAGTGATCCTCATGCGCATGCGTGATGACGATCGCCTCGATGAAGTCGCGCTCCTCCTCCAGATAGCGGATATCCGGGAGAACGATATCGACGCCCGGCAGATCCGGACCGGCAAAGCTGATGCCGAAATCGATGGCCAGCCAACGCCGGCGATTGGAAGGGCCGTAGCCATAAAGGGCGAGATTCATGCCGATCTCGCCGACACCGCCCAGGGGAAGGAAGACGAAGTCGTCCATAGCTGCTTTTTTTGCGCTCATTGCCTCGACGACGCCACTGAACCGAAATGGACCTCGCCGGCGGCGATGGTCCTGACCAAACCTTGGGGCGATCGGATGACGAGCCTGCCCTCCTCGTCAATCGTCTCGAAGACGCCCGAATAGACCTCCTCCCCCACCCGGACGGCGACCGTCTCGCCGAGACCGGCCGCCCGCTCGAGCCAGAGCCGCCGGATCGACTCAAAGCCCTGACCATCATTCCACACTCGCGCGACGCTCGCCCAGGAATCCGACAAGGCCTCGAACAATCGCGGCGCGTCGATGCCAACGCCGAGCGCGGCCAGAGAACTGGCCGGATAGGGCAATCCTTCCGGAGCTGCGACGACATTGACGCCGATGCCGATCACCACGGCCAGACGCCCTTCCGCCAGCGGCTCCGCTTCCAGCAGGATACCCGCGAGCTTGCCCCCGTCGAGGAGCACGTCGTTCGGCCATTTGAGCCGGAGGCGGTCCCGCCTTCCGGCCGCGCCGACACCCTCGAACCCGTCGAGCCCGATGCGGTGGATCAGGTCAGGGGCGACGGCGCCCAGCGCCTCGTCGAGCGCGAGCCCGGCCGCGAAGCCGAGCGTCGCCGCCACGGCGGGATTGTTGGGAACGACGACGAGAAGACTGGCCGCGAGATTGCCCACGGGCATCGCCCATGCACGGCCTCGGCGGCCCCTGCCCTCGGTCTGCTGCGCCGTCACGAACCAGCAGCGGCCGGGATCCCCGGCGCGCGCGGCTGCCAGCGCCTCGGCGTTCGTCGATCCCGCCGTCTCAAAGAACTTGAGGCGGTATCGACTGTCGCTTGAGGCCCGGCCGAGCTTGAACTCCATCAAATCAGAAGAAGGATTTTGCCGCGACGCTCGCCGCCTGGCCGAGCGGCCCGGCGAAGAACACGAAGAGGATGACGAAGACGCCGGAAAGGCCCAGCACGAACCGGAGTTCGCCCGCCATCGGCTCGAAGGCGCCCGCCGGCTCATCGAAATACATGATCTTGATGATACGGAGGTAATAGTAGGCGCCCACGACGCTCGACAGCACGCCGATCACCGCCAGCACGTAGAGCTGGGCCTCGATCGCCGCCAGGAAGACGTAGAACTTCGCGAAGAACCCGGCCAGCGGCGGGATGCCGGCGAGCGAGAACAGGATCATCGCGAAGATGAACGCGACAACCGGGTGGCTGCGCGACAGGCCGGCGAGATCGCCGATCTCCTCGACCATCTGGCCCTTGCGGCGCATGAACAGGATGACGGCGAAGGCGCCCAGCGTCATGGCGACATAGATCGCCATGTAGAGGGCAACGCCCTGCACGCCGGCCTCGTTGCCCGCCGCGAGGCCGACGAGCGCGAAGCCCATGTGGCCGATCGACGAATAGGCCATCAGGCGCTTGATGTTGCGCTGGCCGATGGCGGCGAACGCGCCGAGCAGCATCGAGGCAACGGCGATGAAGGTCACCACCTGCTGCCAGTCCGCGGCCGCGGGGCCGAGCGAGCCGATCAGAACGCGAACGAACAGCGCCATCGCGGCGGCCTTCGGCGCGGCCGCGAAGAAGGCGGTCACCGGCGTCGGCGCGCCCTCATAGACGTCCGGCGTCCACATATGGAACGGAACGGCCGAGACCTTGAAGGCGATGCCGGCGATCACGAAAACCAGGCCGAACACGACGCCGATGGCGATCGGACCGCTCGCGAGCGTGGTGGCGATGCCCTGGAACTGCGTGTGGCCGGTGAAGCCGTAGATCAGCGACATGCCGTAGAGCAGCATGCCGGAGGACAGCGCGCCGAGCACGAAGTACTTCATGCCCGCTTCCGTCGACTTGACGGAGTCGCGATGGCTGGCAGCCACGACGTAGAGCGCGAGCGACTGCAGCTCGAGGCCGAGATAGACGGCGATGAGGTCGTTCGCCGAGATCATCATCAGCATGCCGAGCGTGGCCAGCAGGATGAGCACCGGATATTCGAAGCGGGCGATCTTCTCCCGCTTCGAATAGTTGACCGACATGACGATCGCGAAACCGGAGCCGATCAGAGCCAGCACCTTCATGAAGCGCGCGAACGGATCGAGCACGAAGGCGCCGCCGAAGGTCACGCCGTCCTCGGCCTTGAACAGGAGCACCAGGCCGGCGACCGCGATGAGCAGCACGGCCAGCGTCGTGACGAGCGGCGTCGCGCGCTCGCCGCCGAAGGCGCCGATCATCAGCAGGACCAGGGCACCGACCGCGAGGATCAGCTCCGGCAGGAACGGGGTGAGCGAGGGAAGCGTAGCGAGGTCCATCATGATCTGTCCGTGTTCCTCACTGCGCTGCCAGCGCGAGCTTGCCGGCGGCCGAGAGCGCGGCCTGATAGTTGGTAATCAGATTGTCGACCGCCTGCCCCGTCACGTTGAAGACGGGGATCGGATAGACGCCGAAGAAGATCGTCAGCACGATCAGCGGCACGAGGATGGCGACCTCGCGGCGCGACAGATCGAACATCGACTTGAGCGCCGCCTTGTCGAGCACGCCGAAGATCACCTTCCGGTAGAGCCAGAGCGCGTAGCTCGCCGACAGGATGACGCCCGTGGTGGCGAAGGCCGCGACCCAGGTATTGACGCGGAAGACGCCGATCAGGGTCAGGAACTCGCCGACGAAGCCGCTGGTGCCCGGCAGGCCCACATTCGCCATGGTGAAAACCAGGAAGGCGAAGGCGTAGAACGGCATCCGGTTGACGAGGCCGCCATAGGCCGCAATTTCACGCGTGTGCATCCGGTCGTAGATGACGCCGACGCAAAGGAAGAGCGCGCCGGAGACGATGCCGTGCGACAGCATCTGGAAGATCGCGCCTTCGACGCCCTGCGGGTTCATCGCGAAGATGCCCATGGTCACGTAGCCCATGTGGGCGACCGACGAATAGGCGATCAGCTTCTTCATGTCCTGCTGCATCAGCGCCACCAACGAGGTGTAGATGATGGCAATCACCGACAGCGTGTAGATGAAGGGCGCGAAGTCGGCCGAGGCGATCGGGAACATCGGCAGCGAGAAGCGCAGGAAGCCGTAGCCGCCCATCTTCAGCAGCACGCCCGCCAGGATGACCGAGCCGGCCGTCGGCGCCTCGACGTGCGCGTCGGGAAGCCAGGTGTGGACCGGCCACATCGGCATCTTCACCGCGAAGGAGGCGAAGAAGGCGATCCAGAGCCAGGTCTGCATCGAGGCAGGGAACTGGAACTGCAGCAGGGTCGGGATATCCGTCGTGCCGGCCTGGATGTACATCGCCATGATGGCGAGCAGCATCAGCACCGAGCCGAGCAGCGTGTAGAGGAAGAACTTGAACGCCGCGTAGACGCGCCGCGCGCCGCCCCAGATACCGATGATCAGGAACATCGGGATCAGGCCGCCCTCGAAGAAGACGTAGAACAGCAGCAGGTCGGTCGCGCAGAACACGCCGATCATCAGCGTCTCGAGGATCAGGAACGCGACCATGTATTCGGCGAAGCGCTTCTTCACCGAGTACTTCGACGCGACGACGCAGATCGGCATCAGGAAGGTCGTCAGGATGACGAACAGCATCGAGATGCCATCGACGCCCATCGAATAGGCGATGCGGCCGCCGAGCCAGTCGGTGCGCTCGACGAACTGGAAGCCGGCATTGGTGTTGTCGAAATCGATCCAGATCAGGAGCGACACCAGGAAGGTGACGATCGTGGTCCAGAGCGCGATCCAGTAGACGTTGCGCCGCGCCGCGGCGTCGTCGCCACGGACGAGCAGGATCAGGAGTGCGCCGACCGTTGGCAGGAAGGTAACGGTCGAGAGGATCGGCCAGTCAGTCATCTAAAACCCCTCAACCCGCGAACATCATCCAGGTGACCAGCGCAGCGACGCCGATCAGCATGGCAAAGGCATAGTGGTACACGTAGCCGGACTGCAGCCGGACGACCCGGTTGGTGACGTCGACGACACGCGCCGAGATGCCGTCGGGACCGAAGCCGTCGATTAGCCAGCCGTCGCCCTTCTTCCAGAGGAAGCGGCCAAGCCACTTGGCGGGGCGCACAAACAGGAAGTCGTAGATCTCGTCGAAGTACCACTTGTTGAGCAGGAAGCGGTAGAGCACCGGCTGCTCGGCGGCGAGGCGCTTCGGCGTCTCGGGCGAGCGGATGTAGAACCAGTAGGCCACCAGGAAGCCGATCACCATCATGATGAAGGGCGAGTACTTCACGAGGGCCGGCACGCCGTGGATCTCGTGCAGGATATGGTTCTCCGACCCGGTGAACAGCGCACCCTTCCAGAAGTGGTCGTAGCCCTCGCCGATGAACTGGTTGGCGAACACCATGCCGGCGAACAGCGCGCCGATCGACAGCGCGTAGAGCGGAATGGTCATCACCAGCGGCGACTCGTGCACATGGCTCATCACTTCATCCGAAGCGCGCGGCTTGCCGTGGAAGGTCATGAACACCAGGCGCCAGGAGTAGAACGACGTCATCAGCGCGGCCGCGACGACCAGCACGAAGGCATAGCCGGAGAAGGCGTTGTGGGCGACGAAGGCGCTCTCGATGATCGCGTCCTTCGAATAATAGCCGGCCGTCAGCGGGAAGCCCGTCAGCGCCAGCGTGCCGATCATCATCGTCCAGTAGGTGACCGGGATCTTCTTCCACAGGCCGCCCATCTTGCGCATGTCCTGCTCGCCCGAGACGGCGTGGATCACCGAGCCGGCGCCGAGGAACAGGAGCGCCTTGAAGAAGGCGTGCGTGAACAGGTGGAACACGCCCGCGCCATAGGCGCCGACGCCGAGCGCGACGAACATGTAGCCGAGCTGCGAACAGGTCGAATACGCGATGACGCGCTTGATGTCGTTCTGCACCAGGCCGACGGTCGCGGCGAAGAACGCCGTGGTCGCGCCGAAGAAGGTGACGACGGTGAGCGCGGTCGGCGCCAGTTCGAACAGCGGCGACATGCGCGCGACCATGAAGACGCCCGCGGTCACCATGGTGGCGGCATGGATGAGCGCCGACACGGGGGTCGGGCCTTCCATCGCGTCCGGCAGCCAGGTGTGCAGCAGGAACTGCGCCGACTTACCCATCGCGCCAATGAACAGCAGAATGCAGATCACGGTCAGCGCGTCGAGGTCCCACGACAGGAAGTGGATCGTCTGGCCGGCGACGCTGCCCGTATTGGCGAAGATGGTGTCGAAATCGACCGAGCCGAACATCACGAAGATCGAGAAGATGCCGAGCGCGAAGCCGAAATCGCCGACGCGGTTGACGACGAACGCCTTGATCGCCGCGGCATTGGCCGACGGTCGCTTGAACCAGAAGCCGATGAGGAGATAGGACGCGAGACCCACGCCTTCCCAGCCGAAGAACATCTGGAACAGATTGTCCGACGTCACCAGCATCAGCATGGCGAAGGTGAAGAGCGACAGATAGGCGAAGAAGCGCGGCCGGTGCTCGTCGTGGCTCATATAGCCGATCGAGTAGAGGTGCACGAGCGACGACACGGAGGTGACGACGACCAGCATCATCGCGGTCAGCGTGTCGATCCGGAGCGCCCAGTCGAAGGAGAGCGTGCCCGAGGCGACCCAGGGAAGCACCTTGACCCGGACCGTCTCGCCTTCCGGCGAGCCGATCGTCAGGAAGGCGATCCAGGACAACACCGCCGAGACCAGCAGCAGACCGGTAGTGATCAGTTCCGCGGGGCGGGAACCGGGCGCGGCGGCATGATGATCGTGATCGCCGTGGCCGTGATCATCGTGGCCATGGCCGTGGCCATCGTCATGATGGTGGTCATGGCCGTGCGCGTCGTGGTGGCCGTGCGCGTCGACGAGCCCTTCCTTCGGCGCGCCGACCATGGCGGCCTTGTAGCTGCCGGCGAGCGCGATGACGCCGGCGAGGATGGCGCCGAGAAGGGGGAGAAAGACGATGGCTGAATACATGGCAGGCCTCAGCCCTTCATCATGTTGATGTCTTCGACCGCGATCGAACCGCGGTTGCGGAAGAAGACGACGAGAATGGCGAGGCCGATGGCAGCCTCCGCCGCCGCGACGGTGAGCACCATCAGCGCGAAGATCTGGCCGACGAGATCGCCGAGGAACGCGGAGAAGGTCACGAGGTTGAGGTTGACCGAGAGCAGGATGAGCTCGACCGACATCAGGATGACGATGACGTTCTTGCGGTTGATGAAGATGCCGAACACGCCGAGCGTGAACAGGATCGCCGCGACCGCCAGATAATGGGAGAGACCGATAGCCATGGTGTTTTCCTCGTCTCTCCTCAGACGCCCTTGCCGGGCTCGACGGAGTGCAGTTCGACCTTCTGCGACCGGCCGACCTGCTCGGCGATGTTCTGGCGCTTGACGCGCGGCTTGTGGCGCAGCGTCAGCACGATGGCGCCGATCATCGCGACCAGCAGAACGAAGCCGGCGGTCTGGAAGAAGAAGATGTAGTCGGTGTAGAGCAGCCGCCCGATCGCCTCGGTGTTGGTCATCTGGGCCATTTCGGGGATCGGCCGGACCGGATTGGCGAGCACCTCGGGTGCGAACACCCAGCCGCTCAGCACGATCAGGAGCTCCGCCAGCAGGACGACGCCGATCAGGGCGCCGACCGGCAGATACTGCAGGAAGCCCTGGCGCAGCTCGGTGAAGTCGACGTCGAGCATCATGACGACGAACAGGAACAGGACCGCCACCGCGCCGACATAGACCACCACCAGCATCATCGCCAGGAACTCGGCGCCGAGCAGCACGAAGAGGCCGGCGGCGTTGAAGAAGGCAAGGATGAGGAAGAGCACGGAGTGCACGGGGTTGCGCGACGAGATCACCATCAGCGCCGAGGCGATGACGATGGCCGAGAACAGATAAAAAAAGATGGTCTGCAGGATCATGATCCGAGCCCTTGGACAGCGCGGCGCACCGCGGCGTCCCTCCCAATTTGCGTCACAACCACACCCCGCCTAGCGGTAGGGGGCGTCCATGCTGATATTCTGCGCGATCTCGCGCTCCCACCGGTCGCCATTCGCGAGAAGCTTTTCCTTGTCGTAGTAGAGCTCCTCGCGGGTCTCCGTCGCGAATTCGAAGTTCGGCCCCTCGACGATGGCGTCGACCGGGCAGGCCTCCTGGCAGAAGCCGCAATAGATGCACTTCACCATGTCGATGTCGTAGCGCGTCGTGCGGCGGGTGCCGTCGTTGCGCCGCGGGCCGGCCTCGATGGTGATCGCCTGCGCCGGGCAGATCGCCTCGCAGAGCTTGCAGGCGATGCAGCGTTCCTCGCCGTTCGGATACCGCCGCAGCGCGTGCTCGCCACGGAAGCGCGGGCTCACCGCGCCCTTCTCGAACGGATAGTTCACCGTCGTCTTGGGCGTGAAGAAGTAGCGCATGGCGAGGAAGAAGGCGGAGAAGAACTCCGACAGGAAGATCGATTTCGCGGTCTGGTCGAGGCGCATCACGGTGCCCATCCCATAATCTGCAGAACGGCGGCCACCAGAACGACCATGAACAGCGAGATCGGCAGGAACACTTTCCAGCCCAGCCGCATCAGCTGATCATAGCGGTAGCGCGGAACGAAGGCCTTCACCATGGCGAACATGAAGAAGACCATGAGCGCCTTCAGCACGAACCAGACGATGCCCGGCACCCAGGTGAAGGGCGCGACGTCCACCGGCGGCAGCCAGCCCCCGAGGAACAGGATCGTCGTCATCGCGCACATCAGGCAGATCGAAGCGTATTCGCCGAGCATGAACATCATGTACGGCGTCGAGCCATACTCGGTCATGAAGCCGGCGACGAGCTCCGACTCCGCCTCGGCGAGGTCGAAAGGCGGGCGGTTCGTCTCGGCGAGCGCCGAGATGAAGAAGATGATGAACATCGGCAGCAGCGCGAGCCAGTGCCAGTCCAGGAAGCTGCCCGGCAGGCCGAGGCGCGTGCCGAGGCCCGTCTGCTGCGACAGCACGATCTCGGTCAGGTTCAGCGAACCGACGCAGAGCAGCACGGTCACGATCACAAAGCCGATCGAGACTTCGTAGGAGACCATCTGCGCCGCCGCGCGCAGCGACGACAGGAACGGGTACTTCGAGTTCGAAGCCCAGCCGCCCATGATGATGCCGTAGACGCCGAGCGACGAGATCGCCAGCAGGTAGAGGATGCCGACATTGATGTTGGCGATCACCCAGCCCGCGTTGAACGGGATCACGGCCCAGCCGGCGAGCGCCAGCGACACGGTGACGAGCGGCGCCAGCAGGAACAGGCCCTTGTTGGCGCCGGCCGGGATCACCGGCTCCTTCAGCACGAACTTCAGAAGGTCGGCGAAGGACTGGAGAAGACCGAAGGCTCCGACCACGTTCGGACCGCGCCGAAGCTGCACGGCAGCCCAGATCTTGCGATCGGCCAGCAGGATGAAGGCGATCGAGACGAGCAGCAGAACAAGCAGCAGCAGGCTCTGGCCGACGATGATCGCGCCGGGGATGAGGTAGTTTTCGACGAAGCCGTTCATTCCCGCCTCACTCCGCTGCCGCGGCCAGCTGGCCAGCCGCGAGAGCCGAGCACTCCGCCATGGTGGCGGAAGCGCGGGCGATCGGGTTGGTCAGGTAGAAATCGTGGATCGGATTGGCGAAGACAGCCTTTCCGAGATGGCCGCCGGCAGATGCCAGCGCCACCACCTCGGCGACGTCGCCGGCGCGGACCGTGTCGACCGCAGCGAGATGCGGGTGGGCGCCATAGAGCGCCTTGCGCAGTTCGCCGAGGGAGTCGAAGGGCAGCTTGCGGCCGACCACGTCGGACAGGGCACGCAGGATCGCCCAGTCCTCACGCGCGTCGCCGGGCGGGAACCCGGCACGGTGCGCGACCTGCACGCGACCCTCGGTGTTGACGAAAGTGCCCGACTTCTCGGTATAGGCGGCACCCGGCAGGATGACGTCGGCGCGGTGCGCGCCCGCGTCGCCATGCGTGCCGATATAGACCACGAAGGCAGAGCCGAGGCGGGCCGTGTCGATCTCGTCGGCGCCGAGCAGGAAGAGCACGTCGAGCGCGCCCTGCCCCGCGGCGTCCAGCATCCCGGCCGTGTCGAGGCCGCCCTCGCCCGGCACGAAGCCGATGTCGAGCGCGCCGACGCGCGCGGCGGCGTTGTGCAGGACGGCGAGGCCGTTCCAGCCCTCGTCGCGGCCCGGCGCCGTCGCGATCGCGGCGGCCGTCGCGAGCACGGCCTTGCCATCCTCGCGGGCGAGCGCGCCCTGGCCGACAATGACGATCGGCCGCTTGGCATTCGCCAGGATCTCGCCGAAGGCACCCTTGCCGGCCGCGATGTCGGCCAGCGACTCGGGGCCCGCGCCCAGATAATCGTGCGGATAGGTCAGGTCGACCGCCTCGCCGACGACGCCGATCTTGACGCCGCCGGCACGCCAGCGCTTGCGGATGCGGGCGTTCAGCACCGACGCTTCCTTGCGCGGATTGGCGCCGACGATGAGGATCGCGTCCGCCTGCTCGATGCCGGCGATGGTCGGATTGAAGATGTAGCTGGCGCGGCCAAGCGACGGATCGAGCGCCGCGCCGTCCTGGCGGGCGTCGAGGTTGGCCGAGCCGAGCGCGCCGATCAGCGCCTTCAGCGCATAGAGCTCTTCGACCGCGGCCAGGTCACCGGCGATGGCGCCGATCTTCGCGCCGCTGGTCGCCTTCACTTTGCCGGCGATGGCGGCGAACGCCTCGCCCCACGACACGGCCTTCAGGCGGCCGTCGACGCGCAGATAGGGGCGATCGAGGCGCTGCGTGCGCAGGCCGTCCCAGATGAAACGCGTCTTGTCGGAGATCCATTCCTCGTTGACGGCCTCGTTGAGGCGGGGCAGCACGCGCATCACCTCGCGGCCGCGAACGTCGACGCGGATGTTCGAGCCGACCGCGTCCATGACGTCGATCGATTCAGTCTTGTTCAGCTCCCACGGACGCGCCGTGAAAGCGAAGGGCTTCGAGGTCAGCGCGCCAACCGGGCAGAGGTCGATGACGTTGCCCTGCAGCTCCGACGACAGCGCCTTCTCGAGATAGGTCGTGATCTCGGCGTCCTCGCCGCGACCGATCAGGCCGAGCTCGGAGATGCCGGCGACTTCCGTCGTGAAGCGGACGCAGCGCGTGCAGTGGATGCAGCGGTTCATCACCGTCTTCACGAGCGGCCCGATATACTTGTCCTCGACGGCGCGCTTGTTCTCGGCGAAGCGGTTCTTGTCGACGCCGTAGGCCATCGCCTGGTCCTGCAGGTCGCACTCGCCGCCCTGATCGCAGATCGGGCAGTCGAGCGGATGGTTGATCAGCAGGAACTCCATCACGCCCTCGCGGGCCTTCTTCACCATGGGCGACTTGGTGAGCATGACCGGCGGCTCGCCGTTCGGGCCCGGACGCAGGTCGCGCACGTTCATGGCGCAGGAGGCAGTCGGCTTCGGCGGCCCCCCCTTCACCTCGACAAGGCACATGCGGCAATTGCCGGCGATCGACAGGCGCTCGTGGAAGCAGAAGCGAGGCACCTCGGCGCCCGCGGCCTCGGCCGCCTGCAGCAGCGTGTAGTCCGGCGGAACGTCGACTTCGATGCCGTCAACGATGATCTTGGCCATGATTTACTCCGCCGCTTCCAACATCTGCCGCTCGATCGGCCGGGGATTGCGGGAATAGAGGTCGATGCGCTCCTCGATCTCGTGCCGGAAATGCCGGATCAGGCCCTGGATGGGCCATGCAGCGGCATCGCCGAGCGCACAGATCGTGTGCCCCTCGACCTGGGTCGTCACTTGCAGGAGCATGTCGATTTCGCGCTTCTCGGCTTCGCCACGCGCCATGCGGTCGATCACGCGCCACATCCAGCCGGTGCCCTCGCGGCACGGCGTGCACTGGCCGCAGCTCTCATGCTTGAAGAAGTAGGCGATGCGGGCGATCGCGCGGATCACGTCGGTCGACTTGTCCATCACCAGAACGCCGGCCGTGCCGAAGCTCGACTTCACGGCGCGCGTGCCGTCGAAGTCCATGATCAGGTCCTCGCACTGCTCGGCCGGGATGATCGGGCAGGATGCGCCGCCGGGGATAATCGCCTTCAAATTCTCCCAGCCGCCCCGAACGCCGCCGCCGTGCTTCTCGATCAATTCCTTGAACGGGATGCCCATCGCCTCTTCGACGATGCAGGGCGTGTTCACATGGCCGGAAATGCCGAACAGCTTGGTGCCGACATTATTGGCCCGGCCGATCGACGAGAACCAGCTGGGGCCGCGACGCAGGATGGTCGGGGCGACGGCGATGCTCTCGACATTGTTGACCGTCGTCGGGCAGCCATAGAGACCGACATTGGCCGGGAACGGCGGCTTCAGGCGCGGCTGGCCCTTCTTGCCCTCAAGGCTTTCGAGCAGCGCGGTCTCCTCGCCGCAGATATAGGCGCCGGCGCCATGCGCGACGTAGATGTCCATGTCCCAGCCATGGACATTGTTCTTGCCGATGAGGCGCGCCTCATAGGCCTGGTCGATCGCCGCCTGCAGATGCTCGCGCTCGCGGATGAACTCGCCACGGACATAGATATAGGCCGTGTGCGCGCCCATCGCGAAGCCGGCGATCAGGCAGCCCTCGACGAGGTGATGCGGATCGTGCCGCAGGATCTCGCGATCCTTGCACGTGCCGGGCTCGGATTCATCGGCGTTGACGACCAGGTAGTGCGGGCGGCCATCGTTCTGCTTGGGCATGAACGACCATTTCAGCCCCGTCGGGAAGCCGGCGCCGCCGCGCCCGCGCAGACCCGACGCCTTCATCTGGTCGATGATCCAGTCGCGGCCGGCCTCGAGGATGACCTTGGTGCCATCCCACGAGCCGCGCTTCAGCGCGCCCTGGAGACCCCAGTCGTGATGGCCGTAGATATTCGTGAAGATGCGGTCTTTGTCCGATAGCATCGTCCGCCCCTCTACTCTTTCTTGCCCGCATCCGGCCGGACCGCGGGGTCCGATGCCGGTACGTTCTGCTTGACCTGATTGGGAACCTTTTCCTTGTCCGCCTCGGCCTGCGCCTTCACGGCGGGCGCGGCGGGCGTCTCGGCCGGCTTGGGATCGGCAGCGGCGCGAGCCGCTTCCTCCGCCGCGGCGGCGCGGGCGGCGATCGCCTCGCGCGCGGCAGCCAGGCCGGCGCCCTGCCCGACCATCGAGCCGTCATAGAGCTCCGGCGACGTCAGGGCGCGGAAGCCGCCGACCGGCGCCGAATGGTGGCGCTCGATCTGCGGGCCGGGCTGGATCGGCCGGCCGGCCTCGATGTCGTCGATCAGCTTGCCGAGGGTCTCGACTGTCAGGTCCTCGTAGGTATCGGGGACGATCTGCACCATCGGCGCGTTGACGCAGGCGCCGAGGCACTCAACCTCTTCCCACGACAGCATGCCATCGGCCGACGGATGGAACGGCTCGACGTGGATCCGCTCGCGGCAGAGTTCGATCAGCTTGTTGGCGCCGCGCAGCATGCACGGCGTCGTGCCGCAGACCTGGATGTGCGCCTTCCGGCCGACCGGCGCCAACAGGAACATGGTGTAGAAGGTCGCGACCTCGAGCACGCGGATATAGGGCATGTCGAGAAACTCGCCGACCCAGCGGATCGACGGCTCCGAGACCCAGCCCTCCTGCTCCTGGACGCGCCACAGGATCGAGATGACAGCGGAGGCCTGCTTGCCTTCCGGGAACTTCTTGGTCTGCCGCTCCGCCCAGGCGAGGTTCTCCGGCGTGAAGGCGAAGCTCGCGGGCTGCTCGGATGCGAGACGACGTACGGACATTAGCGGTCAACCTCTCCGAACACGATATCGATGGAACCGAGAACGGCGGAGACGTCGGCCAGCATGTGACCCCGGCACAGGAAGTCCATCGACTGGAGATGCGCGAAACCGGGAGCGCGGATCTTGCAGCGATAAGGCTTGTTCGAGCCGTCGGCGACCAGATACACGCCGAACTCGCCCTTCGGCGCCTCGACGGCGGCGTAAACCTCGCCGGCCGGCACGTGGTAGCCCTCGGTGTAGAGCTTGAAGTGATGGATGAGCGCTTCCATCGAGCGCTTCATCTCGCCGCGCTTCGGCGGCACGACCTTGTTGTCGGCATAGGAGACCGGGCCCGACTTCTCGGTGCCGAGCAGGCGCGCGACGCACTGCTTCATGATCCGGACCGACTCGCGCATCTCGGCCATGCGGACGAGATAGCGATCGTAATTGTCGCCGTGATTGCCGACCGGAATGTCGAAATCGAGTTCCGAATAGCACTCGTAGGGCTGCGCGCGGCGCAGGTCCCAGGCAGCGCCGGCGCTGCGGACCATGACGCCCGAGTAGCCCCACTTCCAGGCCTGCTCCAGCGTCACCACGCCGATGTCGACGTTGCGCTGCTTGAAGATGCGATTGCCCGTCACGAGGCGGTCGATGTCACCGAGGCGCTTCAGGAACGGATCGCAGAAATCGCCGATGTCGCGGACGAGGTTCTCGGGGATGTCCTGATGCACGCCACCGGGCCGGACATAGGCCGCATGCATGCGGGCGCCGGACGCGCGCTCATAGAAAATCATGAGCTTTTCGCGTTCCTCGAAGCCCCAGACCGGCGGCGTCATCGCGCCGACGTCCATCGCCCAGGTCGTCACGTTCATGACATGCGACAGGAGGCGGCCTATCTCGGAATAGAGGACGCGGATCAGCTGGCCGCGCTTCGGCACCTCGATCTCGAGCAGCTTCTCGACGGCGAGCGCGAAGGCGTGCTCCTGGTTCATCGGCGCGACATAGTCGAGCCGATCGAAATAGGGCACCGCCTGGAGATAGGTCTTGTGCTCGATCAGCTTCTCGGTGCCGCGATGCAGCAGGCCGACATGCGGATCGACGCGATTGATGATCTCGCCATCGAGCTCCAGCACCAAACGCAGCACGCCGTGCGCGGACGGGTGCTCCGGGCCGAAATTGATGTTGAATGGGCGAACCTGGGCTTCTGCCATTTGCTGCCTCAGCTCGACTTCTGTTCGGTCTTGGGAGCGTCTCCGGCCTTCTCGTCACCCGGCAGCACGTAGTCGGTGCCTTCCCACGGCGACAGGAAGTCGAAGTCGCGGAATTCCTGCGTCAGCTTGACGGGCTCGTAGACGACCCGCTTCTGCTGGTCGTCGTAGCGAACCTCGACATAGCCCGTCAGCGGGAAGTCCTTGCGGAGCGGATGGCCGTCAAAGCCGTAATCCGTCAGCAGGCGACGCAGGTCGGGGTGACCGACGAACAAGATGCCGTACATGTCGTAGGCCTCGCGCTCGAACCAGTCGGCGCCCGGCAGGATCGGGGTGATCGACGGCACGGGCGTGACATCGTCGGTCGCCACCTTGAGCCGGATGCGCAGGTTCCGCGACGGGCTCATCAGGTGGTAGACGACGTCGAAGCGAAGCTCGCGCTGCGGATAGTCGACGCCGCAGACATCGATCAGGTTCAGGAAACCGGTGTTCGGGTCGTGCGCCAGCCAGTTGACGAAGTCGGCGATGGCTTCGCGCTCGACGGTGACGTTGAGCTCGCCATAGGCGACTTCAAAGCCCACCACGGCTGCACCGCGATGGGCGACGATGTAATCGCCGAGCTGTTTGAGGGTCTCGTCCATGCTGTGCCTTCAGCGCTCGATGGTGCCGGTGCGGCGGATCTTCTTCTGCAGGAGCAGAACGCCGTAGAGCAGCGCCTCGGCCGTCGGCGGGCAGCCGGGAACGTAGATGTCGACCGGAACCACGCGATCGCAGCCGCGCACCACCGAATAGGAGTAGTGATAGTAGCCGCCGCCATTGGCGCAGCTGCCCATCGAGATGACGTAGCGCGGCTCCGGCATCTGGTCGTAGACCTTGCGCAGCGCCGGGGCCATCTTGTTGGTCAAGGTGCCCGCGACGATCATGACGTCGGACTGGCGCGGCGAACCGCGCGGCGCGACGCCGAAGCGTTCCAGGTCGTAGCGTGGGCCGGAGACCTGCATCAGGCCCTCGACGGCGCAGCAGGCGAGGCCGAACTGCATCCACATCAGCGAGCCGGTGCGGGCCCAGGTGATCAGGTCGGACGCGGCGGCGACGAAGAAGCCCTTGTCAGCCAGCTCGGCGTTGACGTCCATGAAAAAGGGATCGGAATGACCGATCGGACGCCCGGAGGCGTCCAGGAGCCCCTTGGGTCGCTCGGCGACCTGGGTGCCAGAGGTTCCGCTCAATCCCATTCGAGCGCTCCCTTCTTCCATTCATAAATGAAGCCGACCGTAAGGACGGCCAGGAAAGTCATCATCGACCAGAAGCCGAACCAGCCGAGATCGCCGAACACCACGGCCCAGGGGAACAGGAACGCCACTTCAAGATCGAAGATGATGAACAGGATCGCGACGAGATAGAAGCGCACGTCGAACTTCATGCGCGCATCGTCGAAGGCGTTGAAGCCGCACTCGTAGGCGGAGAGCTTCTCCGGGTCCGGATTGCGGTATGCGACGAGGAACGGCGAGATCAACAGCGCAAGACCGATGACCAGGGCGATCCCGAGAAACACCACGATCGGAAGGTATTCGCGCAACAGGTCTTCCATGGTCCGGCTCCGTTGCTCCATCACGCGCGGCCGCGCTGCCGGCTTGTGATGGTGCGGCGCAAAATCGCCGCCAAGCGTTTCACTCGAATAAGATATCGGCCGGCCGTGCAAACGGCGATCCGCCAGGGCGGCGGTCGAAACATGAGGCGAGGCTTAGCGGAGGCGGAAAGGCGTGGCAAGCCCCGAGCCGTCGTGCGGCAGCGGTGCTTCAACGCAGGAATCCCCAATCACGGCGGGAAACGGGCAAAAATTAGAACTGGAAGAATGAAAGCAATATCGTGTGCGGCGAGATGTCCCGACCAAACGGCTTCGAACCCGCGCTTCACCTGAAAAATCGCGACAGTTGCGTCACTGCCGAAATCTCGAAAAAAAGGGGGCGAGTCGCCCCCGTCGACCATCCTGGTCGGAGCCGGCTCCCGGCCGGCGGGGTCTCAGCGCGCGCCGGAGGCCTGATTCTTCAACATGCCGACGATCGCCGTCAGGATAGCGCCGCCAGCACCGCCGCCGACGAGGTCCGTGACGATCTTGCCCACGTCCATGCCGGCTGTCGCGGCGGCCACGTCCGGAGCGCCGCCACCCATCACGGCCTGAAGGATCTGGCCGAGAATGAGGCCGCCGACGCCACCGGCGATGGAATTTCCCGTCGTACCGAGGCTCTTCTCCTTGAGCGCCGCACCCGCCGCGTTTCCGCCGATCAGGCCCGCAACCACCTGAATGATCAGAGGTAGTAGAGTTTCCATGAAAACCTCCTGAGGGGGACGACCGATCGCGAATCACTCGTGACCGACGCCAGCACAGGAAGGATAAACTTATCACATGGTCTGATCTAATCTTTCCGTCGCTGCGTCGCAGCAACAGTATTCACCCCGGATTGCCCACCCGCGCCCGCGCGGCGTCCAGAATCAACATGGGCCGTTGCGCTGGGGAAGCCGGCCGTGCGCGTCATCCGCCGGCATCCGGCACCGCGCCCTCCCGGCGAGGCGTGCGCGGCGTCGCACCCTCCCCGGCAGCAGCACGACAAGCGCTGCGGCGATCAGTAGGCCGCCGCCCGTCAGCAGCACGCGGGCGATCGCTACCGGCAGCGGATCCGCCGCCGGCCCGAGGTCGAAGGCAAGCGCCACCGCCATCAGGCAGAAGGTCCAGGCCCCGTAGCGCTTGGCGCCGATCATCAGCATTGCGAAGACAAGCCCGCCGACGATGAGGGCGTGGAGCCAGGCCGCGCTCGCCCAGCCGAGCAGCAGGCCGCCGGCCGCCGCGGCGAGCAGGCTGGCGATGCCGTGCCGCTTCATGCGATGCAGCGTCTCGGCGCGCGTCGGCTTCAGGACGCGCAGCGCCGCGGCCGGGAGCCATCCGGGAGGCGAACTGGGCGTGAAGGCCGCGGCGAGCGCGCCGAGCAGACCCGCCGTCGCCGCGGTCGCGAGGAAGCGCGCTCCGGCCATGTCGGCAACCGCCTGCGACGGTGGCTTCGCGGGCGCCCGGGGCGGCACCAGGGCGGCGACCGCCAACCCCCAGAGCGTGCCGGCAAGGAAGAGCCCCGCATAGGGCAGCCGGCCGCCCTCGGGCGATTGCGCGACCGACAGGAAGAATGTCAGCGTCGCCAGCGCCACCGGCAGTCGGAACGGGCCACCCCGGAGCTCGGCGACGGCCTGTGCGAGGGCGGCGAGGATCGCGAGGAGGAAGAAGCCGGCGCCGCCCTCCGCGACGGCCGTGCCGAGGCTGGCGGCGACGCTGAGGATCAGCGCCGCGAGCGCCAGCGTAGCGAAGGGGCGCGCGGACGGCACGGTCGGGAACGAAACGATCAGCAGATAGGCGCCGAACGCCGCTATCGAACCGCGCGCGGCCTCGTCGAGCGCGATGCCGAGGCCCAAGGCGCCGCGACGGCGAGCGCCAGCAGAAGGCGCGCCGAATCCTGACGGGGTCTGGCAGGGCTCGCCTTGCAGGAGTGTCAGCCTGGCTCATCGGCGCTCTCGGCTAAATGGCGGGATAGCACCTTCAGACCCGGCACAGGCGGATTATGCAATGCCTGCATGCGAGGATCCATCCGGACGCGCCCCGCGCGCCGGTGGAGAAGATCGATGGAGATCAGGTAAAAATGGCGGGAGTGACGGGGCTCGAACCCGCGACCTCCGGCGTGACAGGCCGGCGCTCTAACCAACTGAGCTACACCCCCGCTGGGTGTCCCCTTTCGGGGCGTCGCGGCGATGGGGCCGCGCCGTGCTTGCGGAACGGCGACACCGGACATCAGCCGGCGGATACTCGTTCCGCGGTTCCAAGCAGTTTGCGTGACTGTGTCACCTGCAGGGAAGAAAGAATGGCGGGAGTGACGGGGCTCGAACCCGCGACCTCCGGCGTGACAGGCCGGCGCTCTAACCAACTGAGCTACACCCCCGCTGGGGTCCCCTTCCGGGGCCGTCGCAGCTTGTGGCCGCGCCGTGTTGAGCGCTGAAGTACGGTACCGCCCTATCCAAGTCAAGCGCGCTCTCCGGCGCCATTGTGGAAAAAGCGACAAGCCGGATAACCAGCCCGGGACGCCCGCCACATGCCCTGCCCCCGACGCCGATCCGGCGACCGAAGCGCCCGCCTCGCCCCGTGCGAACGGCATGGAGAAATCGTCCACGGGGCGACGCCGACAGCGGGAATGGGCGGAGAACGGGATGAAGGATCGCGCGGGATTGGTGGGCGGTGAGAGACTCGAACTCCCGACATCCTCGGTGTAAACGAGGCGCTCTACCAACTGAGCTAACCGCCCGGAGATTCTTCCGGCGCGCAGACGTTTAGGCGAAAGTCGCCCCTGCTTTCAAGGGCAGAAGCGCGCCGTCCACGCCGCAGGCAAAATAAAACGGCCTCGCGCTGGTGAGCGCAAGGCCGTCAAAACTCAACGAGCCTGATGATGGCTTAGTTGACGGCGTCCTTCAGGCCCTTGCCGGCCTTGAACTTCGGCGTCTTGGAAGCGGCGATCTGGATGGTCTCGCCGGTACGCGGATTGCGGCCTTCGCTCGCGGCGCGGGCCGCGACGCTGAAATTACCAAAACCGATGATCTTGACTTCGTCACCCGACTTCAGGGCAGCCGTGATCACGTCGAACGTGGCGTCGACAGCCTCCGCGGCGGCGGCCTTGGACATGCCGGTACGCTCGGCGACGGCGGCGATGAGATCGTTCTTGTTAGCCATGGATGATCCTTTCTCAGGTCTTGAGTCGGGACGATTCGCATGACCCGACCGAGCGCGAGAAATCCCTGAAAACGGGGCTCATGGCAAGAGAAACTGGCAGGATTCTGCGCTTTTGGGCGATAATTCAGCGAATTTCGATGCAAAAACGCCCGCCAGAGTGGCGGGCGTCCGTTTTTGCACCGGCCTCAGCCGGTCAATGGGCCGTCAGCGCGGCCGCCGCGTCGTCGTCGGAAACGACGGATTTGTCGGTCGAAACCTTGCTTTCATCCCAGGTGATCGGCTCCGGCTTGCGCACCAGGGCATGGGCCAGAACATCGTCCATCCGGGCGACGGGAATGATCTCGAGGCCGTTCTTGACGTTGTCCGGGATCTCGGCGAGATCCTTCGCATTGTCCTCGGGGATCATCACCGTCTTGATCCCGGCGCGCAGCGCCGCGAGCAGCTTCTCCTTCAATCCGCCGATCGGCAGCACACGACCACGGAGCGTGATCTCGCCCGTCATGGCGACGTCCTTGCGGACCGCGATGCCGGTCATGGTCGAGACGATCGCCGTCACCATCGCGATACCGGCCGACGGACCATCCTTGGGCGTCGCGCCTTCCGGCACGTGCACGTGGATGTCGCGCCGGTCGAATAGCGGCGGCTCGATGCCGAAATCAACCGCGCGCGAGCGGACATAGGACGCCGCCGCGGAAATCGATTCCTTCATCACGTCGCGCAGGTTGCCGGTGACGGTCATGCGGCCCTTGCCGGGCATCATGACGCCTTCGATCGTCAGGATCTCGCCGCCGACTTCCGTCCAGGCGAGGCCGGTGACGACGCCGACCTGGTCCTCGAGCTCCGCCTCGCCGTAGCGATAGCGGGGCGCGCCGAGATAATCCTCGACGACCTTCTCGGTGACCTCGACCGACTTCACCTTGGTCAGCAGGATGTCCTTGACCGCCTTGCGCGCCAGCGTCGCCAGATCGCGCTCGAGGCTACGGACACCGGCTTCCCGCGTGTAGCGGCGGATGATGAAGCGCAGCGCCTCCTCGCCGACCGTGAATTCCTTCTCGTTCAGGCCGTGGTTCTTCACGACCTTCGGCAGAAGGTGGTTGCGGGCGATGGCCAGCTTCTCATCCTCGGTGTATCCGGCGATGCGGATGATCTCCATGCGGTCCATCAAGGGGCCGGGGATGTTCAGCGTGTTGGCCGTCGTCACGAACATCACGTTCGACAGGTCGTAATCGACCTCGAGGTAATGATCGTTGAACGAGCTGTTCTGCTCCGGATCCAGCACCTCCAGCAGCGCCGACGACGGATCGCCGCGGAAGTCCTGGCCCATCTTGTCGATCTCGTCGAGCAGGAAGAGCGGGTTGGACTTCTTCGCCTTCTTCATCGACTGGATGACCTTGCCGGGCATCGAGCCGATATAGGTGCGCCGGTGGCCACGGATCTCGGCCTCGTCGCGCACGCCGCCGAGCGACATGCGGACATATTCGCGGCCGGTCGCCTTGGCGATCGAGCGGGCGAGCGAGGTCTTGCCGACGCCCGGAGGGCCGACGAGGCACAGGATCGGACCCTTCAGCGTGTTGGCGCGGCTCTGCACGGCCAGATACTCGATGATCCGGTCCTTGACCTTGTCCAGGCTGTAGTGATCCGCGTCGAGCACCTCCTGCGCGAAACGCAGGTCGTGCTTGACCTTGGAGCGCTTGCCCCACGGAATCCCGAGCAGCCAGTCCAGATAGTTGCGCACGACCGTCGCTTCGGCCGACATCGGCGACATCTGGCGCAGCTTCTTCAGCTCGCCCATCGCCTTCTCATTGGCTTCCTTCGACAGCTTGGTCTTGGCGATGCGCTCCTCGAGTTCGGCCAGTTCGTCCTTGCCGTCCTCCTGGTCGCCCAGTTCCTTCTGGATCGCCTTCATCTGCTCGTTGAGGTAGTACTCGCGCTGCGTCTTCTCCATCTGCCGCTTGACGCGGGAGCGGATGCGCTTCTCCACCTGCAGGACCGAGATCTCGCTCTCCATCAGGCCGAGCACGCGCTCAAGCCGGCCGGCGACCGTCGGCAAGGCCAAGATCGCCTGCTTTTCGGGGATCTTGATGGCGAGATGCGAGGCGACGGTATCGGCGAGCTTCGAATAGTCGTCGATCTGCGTCACCGCGCCGACGACCTCGGGCGAGACCTTCTTGTTGAGCTTCACGTAGTTCTCGAACTCGGTCACGACCGAGCGGGCGAGCGCCTCGACCTCGACCTTGTCGCCGAAATCGTCGTCGAGCACGTTGGCATAGGCCTCGTAATAGGCCTCGTGATCGGTGTAGCGCTGGATCTCGGCGCGCGCGATGCCCTCGACCAGCACCTTGACGGTGCCGTCCGGGAGCTTCAGCAGCTGCAACACGCTCGCGAGCGTGCCGACCGGGAAAATCGCTTCGGGAGCCGGATCATCGTCGCTGGCGTTCTGCTGCGTCGCGAGCAGGATCTGCTTGTCCGCCCGCATCACCTCTTCCAGCGCACGGATCGACTTCTCACGCCCGACGAAGAGCGGCACGATCATATGCGGGAACACGACGATGTCACGCAGCGGCAGGACCGGATAGAGTTCGTCGCCTGCTTCGAGGCCGATCGAACGCTTGGTATCAGCTGTCATGAGGCATTCCTTTCGAACCGGGCGGCCCCATCAGGCACCGCACGGCTTGGAGATGAACCAACGGCTAGGGGAAAGACGGCCGGTGGGTCGACTCGGGGTCTGAACGTCTTCCGACGCGTTGTCCATTAGGTGGCGTCGCACCATCGGGGTGTCAAGTTGCCCACCGCACTGCAATGCGGCGTTGCGGGAGGAATTTGGCGGCAGCCGGTCCGCCGCCGCGCAGGACCGGCAAGCGAGCGTCCTGGGTGCCGCTTCCGCCCGCGGCAGGCCGGCCTCCCAGCGGCAGGCGTCGACGGCCGGCGCGATGACGGGGCATAAAAAAACGGCGGGGACAGGCCCCGCCGTTCGTATGCTTTATGATCGAACCGCTCAGGCGCCGGCGTTGGCGACGACCTCGTCCTGCCGCTCGGCATAGATGTAGAGCGGGCGGGCCGAACCATCGACCACCTCGGCCGAGATGACGACTTCCTGCACGCCGTCGAGGCCCGGCAGGTCGAACATCGTCTCGAGCAGGATCGCCTCCATGATCGAACGCAGGCCACGCGCGCCGGTCTTGCGCTCGATGGCGCGCTTGGCGATCGCCGAGAGCGCGTCCGGGTGGAAGGTCAGCTCGACATTCTCCATCTCGAACAGGCGCTGGTACTGCTTGACCAGCGCATTCTTCGGCTCGGTCAGGATGGTGATCAGCGCCGCCTCGTCGAGATCCTCGAGCGTCGCCAGGACCGGCAGACGGCCGACGAATTCCGGGATCAGGCCGAACTTCAGCAGATCCTCGGGCTCGACGCTGCGGAACAGCTCGCCCGTGCGGCGGTCTTCCGGCGCCGACACATGCGCGCCGAAGCCGATCGAGGTCGAACGGCCGCGATCCGAGATGATCTTCTCGAGGCCGGCGAACGCGCCGCCGCAGATGAACAGGATGTTGGTCGTGTCGACCTGCAGGAACTCCTGCTGCGGATGCTTGCGCCCGCCCTGCGGCGGCACGGAGGCAACCGTGCCTTCCATGATCTTCAGCAGCGCCTGCTGGACGCCCTCACCCGAAACATCGCGCGTGATCGAGGGGTTGTCGGACTTGCGCGAGATCTTGTCGACCTCGTCGATATAGACGATGCCGCGCTGCGCCCGCTCGACATTGTAGTCGGCGGACTGAAGCAGCTTCAGGATGATGTTCTCGACATCCTCGCCGACATAGCCCGCCTCTGTCAGCGTGGTGGCGTCGGCCATGGTGAAGGGCACGTCGAGGATGCGGGCGAGCGTCTGCGCGAGCAGCGTCTTGCCGCAGCCGGTCGGACCGATCAGCAGGATGTTCGACTTCGCCAGCTCGACGTCGTTGTTCTTCGCCGCGTGGTTCAGCCGCTTGTAGTGGTTGTGGACCGCGACCGAGAGCACGCGCTTGGCGTGGCGCTGGCCGATCACATAATCGTCAAGGACCGCGCAGATCTCGAGCGGCGTCGGAACGCCGTCGCGCGATTTCACCAGCGAGGACTTGGACTCCTCGCGGATGATGTCCATGCACAGCTCGACGCATTCATCACAGATGAAAACCGTCGGTCCTGCGATCAGCTTGCGCACCTCGTGCTGGCTCTTGCCGCAAAACGAGCAATAGAGCGTATTCTTGGTGTCGCTGCCGCTGACTTTGCTCATCCGTCTACCTCGCTGTCGTTCAGGCTCGAGCCCTCCAAACGACTTATTCGATGTCTCATCCGCTCGTCGCCGACTGAACGGCGTTCGAGAATTCGGACCCTTTTGCCCCGCGGACGAACGCACTTCGAAGCGTGCGATCCAACCATGCTAGGCGCGACATGATCAATAGTTACTTAATGTCGCGGCCGGCCGCCGTACAGCCGGCCGAAGGGCAGTTCTGCCGGAAACGACCCGATCAGTCCTTCTTGACCGCCTCGAGCGCCTCGCGGCTGGTCAGGACCTGATCGATCAGGCCGAATTCGACGGCCCTCTCGGCGACCATGAAGTTGTCGCGCTCCAGCGCGTCCTCGACGGTCTTCATGTCCTGGCCGGTATGCTGCACGTAGATCTCGTTAAGCCGCTTGCGCAGGCTCTCGACCTCACGGGCATGGATCAGGATATCGGTCACCTGGCCCTGATAGCCACCCGACGGTTGGTGCACCATGACGCGGGCGTTCGGGAGCGCGAAGCGCATGCCCTTCTGACCGGCCGTGAGCAACAGCGAGCCCATCGACGCAGCCTGACCAACGCAGAGCGTCGACACGGCCGGTCTGATGAACTGCATGGTGTCGTAGATCGCCAGGCCCGACGAGACGACGCCGCCAGGCGAGTTGATGTACATCGCGATCTCTTTCTTCGGGTTCTCGGCCTCGAGGAAGAGAAGCTGGGCGGTGATCAGCGTCGCCATATAGTCCTCGACAGGACCCGTGACGAAGATGATCCGCTCCTTCAGCAGACGCGAATAGATGTCGTAGGCACGCTCGCCGCGGTTGGTCTGCTCGACGACCATCGGCACCAGCGTGTTCATGTAGAGGTCGATTGGATCTTTCATGATCTTCCTTCGGCGCAGTGGACTGCCACGGTTACCTTGAGATGCCCCGGCCGACCTCACTCGGCACGACCGATTCCCCGGGGCTCGAAGGCCCATACATATGGTACGCCGTCTGCGTTCGGAAGGGGTGGCGGCGAGCCCATTCGCAGTCATCATCCCTGCGGGGGCGAGATCCATCGGTTCTGAAGCGCGTCAGCCGAGCCGCCGGCGGGGCCCTGCCCCGGCCTTGGGCCGGGGCAGGAGATGTCGTGACCGGCCGGGCATGCCAGCCGGGAAAAGCGAGGCCGATCAGGCCTTCGCTTCGTCCTCGTCTTCCTTCATCAGCTCTTCGCGGGTCACCGTCTTGTCGGTGATGGCGGCGAGGCCAAGCAGGTAGTCGACGACCTTCTCCTCGAAGATCGGCGCGCGCAGGCTGGCGAGAGCGTCCGGGTTGCTACGGTAGAAGTCGTAGACCTGCTTCTCCTGGCCCGGGAACTGGCGGATGCGGTCGACGAGCGCGCGCTGCACCTCCTCGTCCGTGACCTGGATGTCGTTCTTCTCGCCGATCTCCGACAGGACGAGGCCAAGGCGCACGCGACGCTCGGCGATCTTGCGGTAGTCGGCCTTGGCGGCCTCTTCCGTCGTGTCCTCGTCGGCGAAGCTGCGGCCCGAACGCTGCAGGTCCTGCGTGACCTGGTTCCAGACGTTCTGGAACTCCTGCTCGACCATGGTCGGCGGCAGCTCGAAGGCATGCTTCTCGTCGAGCTGATCGAGCAGCTGGCGCTTGACCTTGGTGCGGGTAGCCGCGCCGAGCTGGCTCTGCAGCTGCTGGCGCATCGTCGCCTTCAGCTCGTCGAGCGACTCGATGCCGAACTTCTTGGCCCACTCGTCATCGATCGTCGCCTCGACCGGAGCCGAGACTTCCTTGACCACGACGTCGAAGGTCGCAGCCTTGCCGGCCAGCTGCGCCGCACCGTAATTCTCGGGGAAGGTCACGTTGAGGACGCGCTCCTCGCCGACCTTGGCGCCGACGAGCTGCTCCTCGAAGCCGGGGATGAAGCGGCCCGAGCCGAGGCTGACGAAGGCGTTGTCGTCCGCGCCGCCCTCGAACGCCTCGCCGTCGATCTTGCCGAGATAGGAAATGGTCAGGCGATCGCCATCGGCGGCGGCGCCGTCCTTCGGCTGGAACTCGGCCGAGTCGCGGGCAAGCCGCTTGACCTCGGCGTCGACTTCCTCGTCGCTGACTTCGGCGACCGGGCGCTCGATCTTGATGCCGTCGAGCTCGCCGAGCTCGAACTTCGGCAGCACCTCGTACGACATGGTGTAGGCGAGGTCCTTCTTGCCCTCGAGCACCTCACCGGCGTCGGCTTCGTCCTCCGGCAGGTCGAAGCTCGGCTGCAGGGCGGCGCGCTCGCCGCGCTCCTCCAGCGTCTTGCGGGCGTTCTCGTTCAGAATGTTCTGGACGATCTCGGCCATCGCCGACTTGCCGTAGATCCGGCGCAGATGTGCGACCGGCACCTTGCCCGGACGGAAGCCCTTGAGCTGGACCTGGCCCTTCATCTCCTCCAGGCGCGCCGAAAGGCGGCTGTCGAGTTCGGTCGCCGGTACCACGATCTTGAGTTCACGTTTCAGGCCCTCTGCGAGGGTCTCGGTCACCTGCATGTTCAGCGCTTTCTGTCTTGATCCGATCGGTTCTTTGGCGTCTCGCCCGGTGGCATTCACGGCTTATTCCGAGCGTTGGTGCGGGCGGAGGGACTTGAACCCCCACGGCGCAAGCCACTGGAACCTAAATCCAGCGTGTCTACCAATTCCACCACGCCCGCAATAACCGGCCGCGGCTAGGCTCCGGCCAAGGTGGGGCCTCTATAGCATCAGCAATCGCAGGGTCAAACGAAAAGCCGCGTGAACACACGGGGAAGCGCGTCGGCGAGATCCTCCGCGATCAATCCCCGCCCGAGCAGCGCCCCAGCCTCGCCATGCAGCCACACGGCAGCGGCCGCCGCGGAGAAGGCCGGCATGCCGTCCGCCAGGAGGCCGACGATCATCCCCGCCAGAACGTCGCCCGAGCCCGCCGTCGCCAGGTGCGGCGGCGCATTGTCTGCGATGGTCGCGCGCCCATCCGGCGCCGCCACCGTGGTGTCGGCACCCTTGAGCAGCACCACCGCGCCGGACCGCGCCGCCGCCCGCCTCGCCCGGTCGAGCTTGCCGGGCAGATCGGCGAGATCGGGGAAGAGGCGGGCAAATTCGCCGTCATGCGGGGTCAGCACCACCGGAGCGGAACGGCCGCGGATCAGCACGAAAAGTTGCTCCGGCCCGTCGCGAAACGCCGAGATCCCGTCCGCGTCGATGACCACGGCGGCTTCGGAGGCCAGGGCCGCCTCGACCAGCGGACGCGCCACCGCGACCGGGCCGAGGCCGGGGCCAAGGCCGACACTGTTCAGGCGCCGGTCCTCCAGCAGGGCGGAAAGCCCGTCCGCGCCATCGATCCGCCTCAGCATGATCGCCGTCAGATGCGCGGCGTTGACGGCGAGCGCGTCCGGCGGCGAGGCGAGCGTCACCAGCCCGGCGCCGACCCGGAGCGCGGCGCGCGCCGCGAGCCGCGCGGCGCCGGTCTGCGTCATGCCGCCGGAGACGATCACCGCGTGGCCGCGATCATATTTGTGGCCGTCCGCCTTCAGCGCCGGCATCGCATCGCGCCAGAGCGCCGGGCGGTTCAGGGAGGCGAGCGGCCGGATGTCGGCGAGCACGGCGGGGGGAATGCCGATGTCGGCGACGGCGAGATGCCCGACATGCCGCCGGCCCGGCACCAGGACATGGCCGGGCTTGGGCCGGAAGAACGTCACCGTCTCGGCGGCGTGCACGGCGATGCCGAGGACCTGTCCGGTCTCGCCCTGGATACCACTCGGCAGGTCGACCGCGACGATGGCGGCGCCCGAGGCATTGATGGCGGCGATCGCCTCGGCGGCGGGACCCGCGACCGCGCGATCGAGGCCCGCCCCGAACAGCGCATCGACGACGACCCGGGCGCGGGCAAAATCGAGCGCCTGCAGCGGCAAGACGTCGCCCTGCCAGCGATCGGCCACGAGCGCGGCGTCTCCCTTGAGGTGCTCACGCGGGCCGAGCAGCCCGAGTCGGACCGCGAATCCGCGCTCCTGCAGCAGGCGCGCCGCCACGAAGCCGTCGCCGCCATTGTTGCCGGGACCGCAGGCGATCACGACGGCATCCCTCACCGCGCAGCGGGCCATGACGGCATCCGCGACCGCCCGCCCCGCGACTTCCATCAGCGCGACGCCGGGCGTCCCGGCCGCGATCGTCAGCCGATCCGCCTCTCCCATCTCGGTCGGCGTCAACAGCTCAATCATAGGGCATGTTCCTGCGATCATGGGCTTCAGCCCCAATAGAGAAGCCGGAGAGCACGCTCCCTGCAAGAAGCGTCTTCAATTGGCCCCACGAACCTGCGACAAGCGTTGCACGTCGTCGGCCTTGGCCGGCTTCTGCCCCTCCAGTCGGGACCCTTCAATGACCGAATACGTCAAGATCAACGACAAGATTTCCATCGCCGGCCAGCTCGCGCTCGCGGACTTCCCGGGCGTCGCCGCGGTCGGCTTCAAGGCCGTGGTGAACAACCGGCCCGATGGCGAGGAAGCGACGCAGCCGACATCGGCTGAGGAGGCGGCGGCCGCGGCCGCGGCCGGCCTCGGCTATGCGCACATCCCCGTCACCGGCGCCTCGATCCGCGAGAAGGATGTCCGCGACCTGCAGGCCGCCCTCGCCCAGACCGACGGCCCCGTCCTCGTGCATTGCCGGAGCGGCACCCGCTCGCTCACGCTCTATACGATCGGCGAAGTGCTCGACGGTCGCATGGACCGCAACGCCGTCATCCCCTTTGGCGCCGATATCGGCATCGACCTCCGCGGCGCCGACGCATGGCTGGAGCAGCACGGCCACTAAGCGCGGATCGGCATCACATTGCACGCTTGTTGTTCATTTGCCTATTATTTGAACAGCAATCGGTGCAATAATTTCTGAGTTCCGCTCCAACGCAGCGCACCGCGCTTATTTATCCGGCGCTTTCCACAAGCGTCGGCACTTGGCACGGAGCCTGCAAGTGGGTGGCCAGGCCGGCGATTTCGGCCAGGTTGGGCAGGCGTCACAGGCAAGCATTCGGAGATGCGGAGGCAATGAAGAAGATCGAAGCCATCATCAAGCCCTTCAAGCTGGATGAAGTGAAGGAAGCGCTGCAGGAGGTTGGCCTGCAGGGCATCACCGTCACCGAAGCCAAGGGCTTCGGCCGCCAGAAGGGACACACCGAGCTCTACCGGGGCGCGGAATACGTCGTCGACTTCCTGCCGAAGGTGAAAGTCGAGATCGTGCTGGGCGACGAGCTCGTCGAACGCGCGGTCGATGCGATCCGCAAGGCCGCGCAAACCGGCCGCATTGGCGACGGCAAGATTTTCGTCTCCAACATCGAGGAAGCGGTGCGCATCCGCACCGGCGAAAGCGGCCTCGACGCCATCTAGCGCCCCATCCGCCGGCGACCTGCTCGCGGGCATCCCACCGCCGGCACCGCCGGCCGACTGCTTGCCTCAGCCATGACCGGGCACACAGTTCACCTGATAGAAGGAAGATACGAATGACGACCGCGAAAGACGTCCTGAAGCTCATCAAGGAGCAGGACGTGAAGTATGTGGATTTCCGCTTCACGGATCCGCGCGGCAAGTGGCAGCATGTGACGTTCGACGTCTCGATGGTCGACGAGGAGATCTTCGCCGAAGGCACGATGTTCGACGGCTCCTCGATCGCCGGCTGGAAGGCGATCAACGAGTCCGACATGCTGCTGATGCCCGATCCGTCGACCGCGACGATCGACCCGTTCTTCGCGCAGTCGACCCTTTCGATCGTCTGCGACGTGCTCGAGCCGGCGACCGGCGAAGCCTATGACCGCGACCCGCGCGGCATCGCCAAGAAGGCCGAGGCCTATCTGAAGCAGACCAAGATCGGCGACACCATCTTTGTCGGTCCGGAAGCCGAATTCTTCGTCTTCGACGACGTCAAGTTCTCGGCCACCCCGTACAACACGGGCTTCAAGCTCGACGACATCGAGCTGCCGACCAACTCGGACACGGACTACGAGAGCGGCAACCTCGGTCACCGCGTCCGCACCAAGGGTGGCTACTTCCCCGTCCCGCCAATCGACAGCCTGCAGGACATGCGCTCCGACATGCTGGCCGCCATGCAGTCGATGGGCGTCGTCGTCGAGAAGCACCACCACGAAGTGGCCTCGGCGCAGCATGAGCTCGGCATGAAGTTCGGCACGCTCGTGACGATGGCCGACCACCTGCAGATCTACAAGTACGCGATCCACAACGTCGCGAACTCGTACGGCAAGTCCGCCACCTTCATGCCGAAGCCGGTCTATGGCGACAACGGCTCGGGCATGCATGTCCACCAGTCGATCTGGAAGGAAGGCAAGCCGGTCTTCGCCGGCAACGAGTATGCCGATCTCTCCGAGACCTGCCTCTACTACATCGGCGGCATCATCAAGCACGCCAAGTCGCTGAACGCCTTCACCAACCCGCTTACCAACTCCTACAAGCGTCTGGTCCCGGGCTATGAGGCTCCGGTGCTGCTGGCCTATTCGGCCCGCAACCGCTCGGCGTCCTGCCGCATTCCGTTCGCGACCTCGCCGAAGGCGAAGCGCGTCGAAGTCCGCTTCCCGGATCCGGGCGCGAACCCCTACCTCGCCTTCGCGGCGATGCTGATGGCCGGCCTCGACGGCATCAAGAACAAGATCCATCCGGGCGCCGCGATGGACAAGAACCTGTACGACCTGCCGCCGAAGGAACTGAAGAAGATCCCGACGGTCTGCGGTTCGCTGCGCGAGGCGCTCGTGTCGCTCGAGAAGGATCACGCCTACCTGCTGGAAGGCGGCGTCTTCTCGAAGTCGATGATTGAGGCCTATATCGAGCTCAAGATGGAGGAAGTCATCCGCTTCGAGCACACGCCGCACCCGGTCGAGTTCGACATGTACTACTCGGTCTGATCGGACCAGTATGTCGTTTCAGCGGGGCGCCTTCGGGCGCCCCGTTTCTTTTCAGCGCCCACGCGCCAGGAGGATTCATGACCACGGCCAACGCGCCCGATTTTCCGCATCAGACGACGATCCCCGTCATCCGCACCATCGCCATGCCGCACGATACCAACCCGTCGGGCGATATCTTCGGCGGCTGGCTGATGGCGCAGATGGACCTCGGCGGCAGCACGATCGCGACGCGCCGCGCCCACGGCCGCACGGTCACGGCGGCCGTCGAGGGAATGTCGTTCCTGAGCCCGGTCTTCGTCGGCGACGAGGTAACGATCTACGGCCGCATCCTCTCAACGGGCCGCACATCGATCCGCGTCTTCGTCGAGGCGTGGCGCCGCAACCGGATCACCGACGACGTGAACAAGGTGACGGAGGCGACCTTCACCTTCGTCTCTATCGACGCCGAGCGGAAGCCGCGACCGCTGCCGCCGGAAGACGAATAGCGCGGCAGCGCTCCCCCTCGCTTCTCCCTCGGGGAGAGGCGAGTGCCTCAGCGGCCAATCGGCAGCGCCAGGGCGAAAAGCCCCTCTCCCGCCGCGGGAGAGGGTTGGGTTGAGGGTCCCCGGACCCTCCGTCCGATGAGGATTAAGCGTCGCGGAAGCGCGACACGGGCGAACCCGCGACCGGAGAGCGGCCGACGAAGACCGAACCGGTCAGCGGCCAGCGCGCCAGTTGCTCCTCGGTCCGGCCGTCCCGCAGGCTGGTCAGGAACAGCGTCTTCATGTCCGGGCCGCCGAAGGCCGGCATGGTCGGGGCGGCCGCCGGCACGTCGTAGCTCGCCAGCAACTCGCCCTCGGGCGAGAAGCGGTTCAGCTTGGCGCCCGAAACTCCGGCGCTCCAGTAGCAGCCCTCGGCATCGGTGGCGCCGCCGTCCGGCCGGCCGATCGTGTCATCGAGCACGGCGATGCGCTTGCGTTCGCTGATCGCGCCCGTTTCGGGGTTGAACGCCCAGCGGTCGATCCAGGGCCCGCGCGAATCGGAATGGAACATCGTGCGCCCGTCCGGACCGAAGGCGAGACCGTTCGAGACCATGAGGCCATCGACCTTGCGCTCGACATTGCCCCTGGCGTCGACGCGATAGAGCGCGCCGATCGGCTGGCGGTCGGGACGCTCGTCCATCGTGCCAACCCAGAAGCAGCCGTCCGGGCCGACCTTACCGTCGTTGAGGCGCGTCTCCGGGATATCCGCCTCGATGTCGGCCAGCGTCCGGCTCTCTCCCGTTTCCGGATCGAACAGCACCACGCTGTCGCGCAGCGCCACGACGAAGCCGCCGGCCTCGGTCAGGCCGAACGAGCCGACCACGGACGGGAAGCGCCAGACCTGCGTCTCGCCCGTCGACAGGCTGACGGCATGGATCGCCTTGTCGGGAATGTCGCAATAGAGCAGCCGGTTGGAACGGTCGTCATAGACCGCGCTCTCGGCGAGCTTGTGCAGCGTGGGGACAAGCGGGCGAAGTTCCAGATCCGTCATCAAGGGCTCCTGAGATTGGCAGGCCGCAACCATGGCATGGCCGCCCAGCCACGTCGACCGGCCGTGGCGCGCTCGCCGCAGGGCAACACAGGAGATCTGTGATCCCGCCCGGCAATCGATGGGCCGAGTTTCGGCCCACTTGTCATTTTTGTGGTCGCGACAGCCGATAACATGTAATATGTGATTACAAGTTGATGGAGAGCCTCGATGAAGACCGATGCCGTCACCCCCGCCGATCTCGCCCGCTCCGTCCTTTCGGTGCCGCCGCTGCCGCGCGGCGCGGACGGCACGCTGCAGGAAGGCGAGACACGCCGCCTGGTCGACTGGCTGCGCGCCGGCGGCGTCACGACCTACATGTTCGGCGGCAATGCCAATCTCTACAATATGGGCGTGGCGGAGTTCGCGGCGCTTCTCGATCTGCTGCAGCGGATCGCTCCCGCCGATGGCTGGATGATTCCCTCCGTCGGCGCCGACTACGGCAAGGCCTGCGACCAGATCGACCAGTTGCGCGAGCGTGCCTTCCCGACGGCGATGCTGCTGCCCCTCTCCTTCCCCGCCACGCCGGCCGGCGTGGCGACTGGCCTGCGCAGGCTCGCCGACCGCTACGGCAGGCCGCTGATCGCCTATGTGAAGAACGAGGGCTACATCGAGGCGCGCGATCTCGCGGCGCTGGTCGCGGACGGCGCCGTCTGCACCGTCAAATACGCCGTCGTGCGCAAGGATGCGGGCGAGGATCCCCTGCTCTCCGCCCTGCTCGACGCGACCGGCTCGGGCGAGCGCATCATCAGCGGCATCGGCGAGCGCCCGGTGATCGACCACGTCACCCGCTTCGGGCTCAATGCCTTCACGTCCGGCTCGGTCTGCATCGCCCCGCATCTGTCCATGGCGATCCTGAAGGCGCTGAAGCGCGGCGACGTGGCCGAAGCATCCGCGCTGCGCTCGCACTTCATCCCGCTAGAGGATCTGCGCGACCGGCATTCGCCGATCCGCGTCCTGCATGCGGCCGTCGGCGAGGCCGGTATCGCCGCGACCGGTCCGATGGCCGAATTCCTCAGCAACCTTGACGACCCGGCCATCCTGGCCTCGATCCGCGCCGCCGCCGCCGCGCTGCGCGCCAAGAGTCTTGAGCACGGCAAACCGATCAACGTAGGCTGAGCCAGCCAGGGCGGAGGAGCTTGCCATGTCGCATCATCGCATTCTGCTGACGGGCGCGGCCGGCCATCTCGGCCGCGAGCTGCGCCGGCGGCTCGCCGGGCGATTTCCCGTACTCCGCCTGTCCGACATGGCCGAGATGGCGCCCGCCGGCCCCGGCGAGGAGGTCGTGCGCTGCGACCTGTCCGATGCAGCCGCCGTGGCGGAGCTCTGCCGCGACGTCGACGCCGTCCTGCATTTCGGCGGACGCTCCAACGAGGACGACTGGGACACCATCCTGTCGGCCAACATCATCGGCGCCGTCAATCTCTGGGAAGCAGCGCGACAGGCCAGGGTGAAGCGGATCATCTTCGCCAGCTCCAACCACGTCATCGGGCTCTACCGACGCGAGACCCACATCGACCACCGCGTCCCGGCCGCCCCGGACAGCCGCTACGGCCTGTCCAAGGCCTTCGGCGAGGATCTGGCCGCGCTGCACGCCTACAAGCACGGCATCAAGGCGCTCTGCATCCGCATCGGCTCGTCCTTCGCCGAGCCGGCCGACGCGCGCCAACTGGCGACCTGGATGTCGTTCGCCGACCTGGTCCGGATGATCGATGTCGGGCTCGAGGCCGACTACGTCTACGAGATCGTCTATGGCGTCTCCGACAATGCGGCGAGCTGGTGGGACAATTCCAATGCCGCGCGGCTCGGTTACAGGCCCGCCGATAGCGCCGACCGCTTCGCCGCGACGCGCGCGGACACGAAGTCCAACGATCCGGTCACGGAACTGACCCAGGGCGGCGCCTTCGCCAGCAATGAGTTCAACGGCGATCCCGGGGCCCTGCCCTGACCTCGCGCTGGCGCCGCAACCGGGGGCAATGCCCCGCCGGCTGCCTAGGAATGTTCTGAAGGTCGACGTGAACTCGGTCTTCCAGAAAGTCGAGAGCCTTTCCGGTGGCCGCCAGCAATCGGTCGCCATCGCCCGCGCCATTTCCTTCAATCCCCGCGTCGTGGTGCTCGACGAACCGACGGCCAACCTCTCGGTCATGGCGACGGAACGCCTGCTGGAGACGATGGCGGAGCTAAAGCGGCAGGGCGTGGCGCAGATCATCATCTCGCACCGCCTGACCGACATCTTCGCGGTCGGCGACCGGATCATGGTGATGAAGCGCGGGCAGAATGTCGGCGACCGCTACATCAAGCACACCACCGAGCAGGAGGTGCTGGAACTGATCGTGTCCGGCACGCCGGAGACGGCGCTCACCGCCGACCAGGCGCTGGCGGCACGCGCCGCCTGAAGACGACGCAAGGGCAGCCAGGTGCCTATGCAATGATTTGCCCGTGCCTGATCGGCAGGCACGGCTTTCCGTTCGCGTCATGTCGAATTTGCGCAACATCTTCGCAAAAACCTCATCAGCTTCGATCAAAAGGAGGCATTTCCGCCAGAGCGGTTCTCTTGCAAATCACTTCGGCCGGGCGCATCTCTCGGCAGTTACCGCCCCCCGAAGACGAAAGCCTGCTCCATGACCGATCAGGGCTCCTCCCATCACGGCGCGCCGCTCGCGTCGTCCGTACCGATCTATGACGACGCCTTCGAGCTGCAATTCTCTCCCAACATGCTGGCCAAGCTGGAGACGCGCCGCTCGGTTCCGATGCGGGCCTTCGATCCGGCCCCGATCCCGCCAGAGCATCTCACCCGCATCCTGACGATCGCCGCGCGGTCGCCGGACCACGGCCGGCTGGCCCCCTGGCGCTTCATCATCATCGAGGACGAGGCCCGCCGCTTGTGCGGCGAGCGATTCGACGCGCTCTATGCCTCGCGCAACCCCGAGCGCGATCCATCCAAGGGATCGATGTGGACGCTCTATATGATGCGGTCGCCGGTCACGGTGGTCCTTGTGAGCCGGCCCGATGTCACGTCCAAGATCCCCGAATGGGATCAGGTTCTCGGCGCCGGCGCCGTCGGCATGACGCTGATCCACGCCGCCTCCGCGCATGGCTACGCCGCGCAGTGGCTGCTCAAATGGCCCGGCCGGGACGCCGAGGCGGCCGCCATTCTGGGCGTGCAGCCGGGCGAGCGCGTCGCCGGCTTCATCCATCTCGGCCGCCAGACCGAGCGCCCCGCCGACCGCGTGCGCCCCAACATCGATACGATCGTCACACGCTGGACGGGTTGACCGGCACGCCCGCTGGCGCGGCAGCCCGCTGCGCCAGCCGCATCTCGCGCCGGAAGGTGTAGACCCCGGTCGCGACGACGATGACGGTGCCGATCAGCGTCAGCGCGTCGGGCACGTCGCCCCAGACCGTATAGCCGATGATCACGGCGAAGATGATGCCGGCGTAGCGGAACGGCGCCACGACCGCCATCGCGCCGAGCCGCATGGCCAGGATCGACGTGCCGTAGCCGCAGGTGAGCAACACCGCCGCAGCGGCGAGGATGGTCCATTGCCGGGCGTCCGGCCAGGACCAGTCTTCCGTCACGGCCATGCCGCCACCGGCCGCCGTCACGGCGATCGCCGTCACCGCGATGACGAGCAATGTCGACGTGCCGGGATTGAATTCTCGCGTTACGAGATCGCGCAGCGTGATGAACGCCATCGAGGCGAGCGCCGCCAGGGAATAGATGTCGAAGCCCGACAGGCTCGGCCGCATGATCAGCATGACGCCGAAGAAGCCGATGGCGATGGCGAGCCAGCGTCGCCAGCCGACCGGCTCGGCCAGGAAGATCGCGGCCGCCGCCGTCGTCATCAGCGGCACGATCTGGCCGATCGCGGTGACGTTGGCGATCGGCATGTTGAACAGCGCATAGAGATAGAGCAGCGTCGCGCCGATCTCGCCCACGGTCCGCCAGACGACCAGCCCGTTGCAGACGGAGCGCCACTCCCTGTAGGCGCCGGTTGCCAGGACCACGACCAGAATCACCGCGAAGGCGAAGGCGCCGCGAATGAACAGGATCTGCCCGGTCGGCAGGCCCTCGCTCGCCAGCTTGATCCAGGTGTCGTTGATGATGAAGGCGAGATTCGACAGCACCATCATGATGATGCCGCGGGAATTGTTGGCCAGAGCGGGCATGGGATGTCAGGCAGTGCGCGGCAGCGCGGCGCCGCAGATGATCCGGGCCGAGACGGGGTGGCCTCGACCGGCTCAGATTGACCAATAAAGCGGCATGAAGCAACTGCCCTGCCCCGTATAGAGGCGATCTATACATGACAGCCAAGAAAAGCGCGCCGGTTTACCTGTATCCAGCCCGTGGCCTCGCAGCACAAAGCACCTGCGGTCCGGATCAGCCGCCCGTCATGCTCATATGGCGCCCGACCGCGGGGCGGCGGTGGTCTCGATCGATGACGAAGTCGTGCCCCTTCGGCTTGCGCCCGATCGCCTCGTCGATCGCCGCCGCGAGCAGCGCGTCGTGCTCGGAGGCGCGCAGCGGCGCCCGCAGGTCGGTCGCGTCCTCCTGGCCGAGGCACATGAACAGCGTGCCGGTGCAGGTGACACGGACGCGATTGCAGGTCTCGCAGAAATTATGCGTCAGCGGCGTGATGAAGCCGATGCGCCCGCCGGTCTCTGCGACCTCGACATAGCGCGCCGGTCCGCCCGTCTTGTAGGGAATATCCCGCAGCGTCCAGTTCTCTTCGAGCCGGGCGCGGACGTGCGACAGAGGCAGATACTGCTCCGTCCGGTCGACCTCCACCTCGCCGAGCGGCATGGTCTCGATCAGCGTCAGGTCCATGCCGCGGCCATGCGCGAAGCGCAGCAGATCGTCGATCTCGTGCTCGTTGACGTCCTTGAGCGCGACGGCGTTGATCTTGACCTTGAGGCCAGCCGCCTGCGCCGCGTCGAGGCCCGCCATCACCTTGTCGAGATCGCCCCAGCGCGTGATGGCCCTGAACCGCGCGGGATCAAGCGTGTCCATCGAGACATTGATGCGGCGCACGCCGGCATCCGCGAGTTCCTGTGCGAACCGGGAGAGTTGCGAGCCATTGGTGGTAAGGGTCAGTTCGTCGAGGTCGCCGCTGTCGAGATGCCGGCCGAGCGAGCGGATCAGCGACAGGATGTTGCGCCGAACCAGCGGCTCGCCGCCGGTCAGCCGCAGCCGTCGCACGCCCTTGGCGATGAACGCGCTGCAGAGCCGGTCGAGTTCCTCCAGCGACAGAACGTCCCGCTTCGGCAGGAACGTCATGTCCTCGGCCATGCAGTAGACACAGCGAAAGTCGCAGCGATCCGTGACCGACACGCGGAGATAGCTGATCGTCCGGCCGAACGGGTCGACCATCGGCTTGGTATCGGCCGAAATCGGCACGATCTCGTTCATGCGCATTCCTCCGACCGCCCGGATTGATCCGCGGGCGACCATCTCTGCTATGTAGACGAGAAGGCGGCGCCTTTCAAAGGCTCGCCCCTCCCAAAGATCGGCCGATGCGCCGCGTGACAACGCGCGCAGGAGCCGGAACCGCTCATGGCCGCAGCGCCGCCGGAGATATCCATGACCACCGCCTCGCCGCCCCCCGGTCCCGCCAACGCCGCGCCATGGCCGACCGAGATCCGCCTGTCGCCGGACAAGCGCGTGCTGACCGTGACCTTCGACGACGGCGTGAGCTATGCGCTCGCAGCCGAGTATCTCCGCGTCACCAGCCCGTCGGCAGAGGTCCAGGGCCACAGCAGGGCGCAGAAGCAGACTGTTCCCGGCAAGATCGACGTGGCGATCGCCACGATTCATCCGGTCGGCAACTACGCCGTCCGCCTCGGCTTCGACGATGGCCACGACACCGGGCTGTTCACCTGGACCTATCTCTCCGAGTTGGGACGCGACCATGACAAGCTCTGGGCGGCCTATCTCGCCGAGCTGCAGGAAAAAGGCCTTTCCCGCAACCGAAGATAGGCAATAGTCACGACGTGGCCTTGATGAACCAAGGCGCCGCGACCACGTTGAATCAGAGCCGTTGCAGGAGATGAAAGATGGCCGACCCCAAGGTGCTGATCGAACTCGACGAGCGAATCAACGCCATTCGCGAAGCGATGCGAACGGTGACGGAACAGGCCGCCGCAGCGTCCGGCGCCGCCAGCGAGGCCCGCATGGCCGACCGCATCGCGGAGCTCGAGCAGCAATTGGCCACCTTGCAGAACGAGCGCGACGCGCTCTCCTGACGCGCCTGCCCAGCTTCAGATCTCTTTCATGCGCACGGCCCGCCAGGCATCTCGTATGGCCTCGGCGGCTACCGCGACGTCCGCGTCCGAGGTCATGCCGCCGATGATCGAGATCCGCAGCATCCAAGCGCCGTGCCACTGCGCGCCGCCGGCGAAGATGCGGCCGTCGCGCTGAAGCGCGGCGATCGTCTCACGCGTCAGCAAATCGCCTTCCTCGGATGCACGGTCGGCCCCGAACCGGATGATCACCTGGTTGAGGACGACCGCGTTCACGACCGCGAGGCCGGGCTCGCCCTGGAGCGCGTCGGCGATCTGGCGCGCGAGACGGCAGTGCCTGGCCACCATCTCGGCGATCCCCGCGCGGCCGAAGTGTCGGATCATTGCCCAGGTCGCGAAGCCGCGCGCCCGCCGCGACAGTTCCGGCACATAATGCGACGGGTCGCGCTCGCCCTCGGAGACGGCGGGCAGATAGCTGGCCGCGATCGTCATCGCCCGGCGATGGGCCTCGGCATCGCGCACGATCGCGTAGCCGCAGTCATAAGGCGTCTGCAGCCATTTGTGGCCGTCCGTCGCCCAGGAATCGGCGCCTTCCACCCCGTCCGCGAGAAAGGCCCGGTCCGGACAGGCGCGGGCCCAGAGGCCGAAGGCGCCATCGACATGCACCCAGCAATTGGGATGACGCCGCGCGGCGTCGAGGATCGCGGGGTGCGGGTCGAACGCTCCGGTGTTGATCTGCCCGGCCTGGGTAATGGCGATCACCGCCGCCTCTCCCGCCGCGTCCGCCATCGCGGCGGCGAACGCCTCCGGCAACATCGCGCCCTCCCCGTCGACGGCCACCCTTGTGACCCGCGCCTGGCCGAGCCCGAGATATTGCAGAGCGGAGAACACCGTGCTGTGCGCCTCCTCGCCGATCAGGACGCGGATGGCCGGAGCGCCGAACAGCCCATCGGCCTCGACATCCCAGCCGATCCGGCGCAGCACCGCGCCGCGGGCCGCGGCCAGCGCGACGAAATTGGCGACCGTCGCGCCCGTGACGAAGCCGACCGAGGCGCTCGCCGGGAGATGCAGCAGGTCCAGCAGCCATTGCGCCGCCACGCTCTCGCAGGCGGCGGCGGCCGGCGCGGCGGTGTGATTGCCGGCGTTCTGGCCCCAGGCGGCCGTCATCCAGTCGGCCGCGACACCGACGGGATGCGAACTGCCGATCACCCAGCCGAAGAAGCGCGTGCCGGTGGTCGCGTGGAGGCCCGGCGTCGCCCGGGCGACGAGTTCGTCGAGAATGGCGCGGCCATCCGAGCCCGTCTCCGGCAACGGCGCGGCAAAGGCCGCGAGGGCATCCGCATAGCCCTGCTCGGGGCGCTGGATCCGGCTTGCCAGCCCCTCCCGGAAGGCGGCCGCGTGCGAGGCGGCGCTGGCGAAGACATCATAGTCCGAATGGGCCATCGGATCCTCCGCTGTGCCTTTGGGTCACGCTATCCCGCACTGCCACGATAGCGCGAAACACCCACACCAACGAGCCCCGCGCCGGATCGCTCGCCGGCCGGTTCAGGAGAAGCGGCCCGGCGAGAAGGCCGACAGGTCCCTGCCCGGATCGCGGCCCAAGACGAGGGCCGAGGTCATCTGTCCCATGATGGGGCCAAGCGTGTAGCCATTCGACGTGACGGTATGGAAGAGCCGCTTCCGCCTCGGGTCCTCGCCGAGAATTGGCGCGCCATCGATGTTGATGTTCATGGCGGCCCAACTGCGGATCACATGCAGCTTCCGCAGGCCGGGCACCACATGCTGCGCCACCCAGAGATTGCCCTCCAGGCTGTCGAGCCGGGGACGCGGGTGCTGGTGGACGGGATCGAGGCCCGCCGTCCAGCCGCCGCCGATGATGAAATTCCCGTTGGCCGCCTGCTTCAAGGTCAGATGGCGGTCCGCATGCGCGACAAGCGCCGAGAGCGCCGGCGCGGCCGCCTCCGTCACGACCATCTGCAGCGGCGCGCCGAAGACCGGGATCTCGCAACCCAGCAGCCCGCCGACCTGGCCGGCAAAGGCGCCCGCCGCATTGACGATGCGCCGCGCCGATATCGTGCCGCGCGACGTTGCGAGCTCGAAGCCGTCGGCCTCGGCACGGATGGACCGCACGCTGCAGCGCTCGTGCAGGACCGCGCCGGCGGCGCGCGCGGCGTCCAGAAGATGCCGCGTCGCGACCAGCGGATTGATCTTGCCCTCCTGTGGACACCACGCCGCGCCGACGAACGACGGATTGAGCGCCGGCTCGCGCCGCGCCAGTTCCGCCGCGTCGATGACGTGGCTTTCGATCCCTTGCCGGCGTTCCAGCGCCGTCTTCGCCTCGAGGAAGCGGAGATGGGCCTCCGTCTCGGCGACCATCAGGCCGCCGGTGATCTTCATCTCGAAATCGCGACCACTCTCCCGCTCCAGCTGCGCCCAGAGCGCGATCGAATCGCGCTGCAGCGGCAGGGTGCGCGCCGCCGGGCCGCCGCCGGCCTCGGCCCGCGCGCCATAGTCGAAGGAGAGAAGCTGCGCATGCAGGCTTCCGGCATTGCCTCCGGAGGCGAGCCCGTTCGAGAAGCCATGCTCGAGGAGGACGACCTCGGCGCCGGCGCGGGCCAGGAAAAGCGCCGTCGAAACCCCTGCCACGCCGGCCCCGATGACCGCGATGTCGACACGGGTCGGCGGCAGCGGCGGCGCCCCTTCGAGCGGCGCCCGGTCCGGCAGCAACGCCCGCTTATGCCCGCCCCATTCCGGCTTTTCGACACCGAGCGCGGCGAGCGGCACCGGACGGATCGGCATTTGTGGCGCGACGTAGTCCTGGGTTTCGTTCGCCGGCAGGCGTGCCCCGGCGATGGCGCCGAGCCGATGCGAGCAGTAGCGCCCCTGACACCGTCCCATGCCGGATCGCGACAGCCGCTTCAGCGTCGAGGTGTCCGGCGCCGCGCCGACGGCGTCGCGCTCGAGCGTGGCGCGCGTGACCTCCTCACAGCGGCAGATCACCGTGTCGGGCGTCACGAGGGGAAGCGCCACGGCCGGGCGGAAAAGGCTCCAGAGTGCCGATTGGAAAGCAAGGGCGCGCTCGCGCCGCCGAAGCGCCGGTCGGGCGTCGCCCGATGGCGTGGCGCGCAGCTTCGCCACGGCGGCGCGGCCGGCCAGTTCACCCTCGGCCTGCGCCACGAGCGCGCCGCCAAAACGGCCGGCCTCGCCGATGACGTGAACGTCCGGCAGGGAACTCTCGCCATCCTGCCCGCGTCGGGCGACGAGCATGCCGTCGACGACGTCATGTGCGCAGCCGATCAGCCGCGACAGGCTGTTGTCCGAGGCGAAGGCGCCGCCGAGCAGGATCGTGTCGGCCTCGATCTCCCGAGTTCCCGCACTGTCCGCGACGCGCGCGCCGACAACCTGGGTTTCGCCCCGGATCGCCGTCACGCGAGCGCCCCAGTGAACCGGCACGCCCGCCGTGGCGAGCCGGCGCAGCTGGCGGATTCCGGCCACCGCCAGGGGCGGATCGGCGGCAAGGAGCTGCAGGGCGGCGCCCGGCTGGCGATAGGGCGACGCGGCGGCTTCGACGACGCCGACCACCTTCCCGCCGGCCCGGCACAATTCCAGCGCGACCTGGAAATCCAGCGGGCCGTTGCCGGCGACCAGGATGCGGCCAGGCGGCCGCGTGCGATAGGCGCGCAGGAGGGTCTGCGCGGCGCCCGCCGTCATCACGCCGGGCAGGGTCCAGCCCGGCACCGCCGGCACCCGCTCATAGGCGCCGGTCGCGATCACGAGCAGGCGCGGCGCGAAATAGGTCGCGCCCTCGGGCCCGTGGCAGGCGATCCGCAATCCCTCGTCGCGCCGCTCCGCGCCCCAGACCATCGTCTGGCCGAGGAGGACGACACCGGCGGCGCGGGCACGCGCGATCAGGGCCGCTCCGGCGCGCATCTGCCTGTCTTCGGCGAGCCAGGCGCGGGCCGGCGGCGTCTCCGGCTGCTTGAAGAACTGTCCGCCCCCGCTCTTGCGCTCGTCGAGGACGATCACCTCGATGCCCGCCTCGGCCGCGACCGCGGCAGCGCTCAGGCCGGCCGGGCCCGCACCCACCACCAGCATTTCGACCGGCCGCAGCGGAATGGACGCCGGCGGCGCGCCAAGCGGGCTCAGGCCGGGATCCCGGATGTCAGGCCGGGCGCTCTGCCGTTCGATCACCATGCCGTCCCGCACCGGCGACATACAGGCGCGCTGGCTGGTGCGGCCGTCGATCGTCACCAGGCAGTCGTGGCAGGCGCCCATGCCGCAGAAGACGCCGCGCGGCGCGCCGGACTTCGAGCGCGCAAAGTCGTGCACGCCCGCGGCGATCAGCGCGGCGGCGACGGAAAGCCCGGATTCGACGACACACGGGGTGCCGTCGATCGTGAGGCGACAGGCCTCCACCGGAACGGGCGGCGTTGCGAGTTGGGTCGTCATCTCGGTCTCCGCTTGACCGGCCGGGGTCAGAGCGCGAAGCGCAGCCCGAACCGGTCGACCAACGCCTTCATCGCCGCGTCACGCTCCGCCGGCAATGGCAGGCGCGGCGGCAGCGGCGCGCCGGCGTCGAACCCCATATGGCGCAACAGTGCCTTGGAGCCCCCGACATAGGCCTGCCCGCCCACGGCCTGGATAACGGGCACCCATTCCAGGTAGGTCGCGCGCGCGCCGTCATAGTCGCCGGCAGCCGTTCGATCGAAGATCTCCACCATCGCGGCGGGCGCGACGTTGGAGGCCACGGCGACCCACCCCTGCGCGCCCATCACGAAGCTTTCGAACCCCATGATCCCGCCGAAGACGGTCATGCGGTCGCCGGCAAGGCGGATGATGTCGCGGACGCGCGTCACATCCATGGTCGACTCCTTGACATAGTCGCAGCCGTCGATCTCCGCGATGCGGGCGAGCGTCTCGGGTCCCAGATCGACATTGGTGGTGGCGGGGTTGTTGTAGACCATGACGGGAATCGAAATCGCCTCGGCGATGGCGCGATAGTGCGCCACGAGTTCATCGTCGGTCGGGGTGGAATAGAATGGCGGGATCACCATCACGCCATCGGCGCCGAGTTCCTCCGCCTCCAGGCTGCGACGGATCACCTCGCGCGTATCCTCAGCCCCGGCGCCGATCAGCACCGGCACCCGGCCCTTGGCCGTCTCGATCACGGTGCGGGCGACGGCGCGGCGATCCGCGTCCGAAAGCGACAGAAACTCTCCGGTGGAACCGAGCGGGATCAGGCCATGGATGCCCTGACGTATCTGCCACTCGGTGAAGTCGCGCATCCGATCGAGGGCGACACTGCCATCCGCCTGGGTCGGCGTGATCATCACCGTGAAAACGCCGCGGAAATTCTTCTTCATTCGATCCATTCCAGAGATTTCAACCGCTCGAACCGAACCGTCGGCCATCCGCGTCCGGTGCGGTCGCTTCTGGATTATTGCGGTATCCCACTTAAATGCGCAAGGGACCCCTTCGCGCCGGGACGGCAGCAGTGCCGCGGCCGATCGCCCGGAACTCAGTACCGCTTCAGCACGCCGGTGCGGACGATCTCGAGGTGAAAGCTCATCGCGGCCCGCGCGACCTCGGCCTCGGCGTCGAGCAGCGCCTCCAGCACGGCGGCATGCTCGCGCATGCCGGGCTTGATGCGGATAACCGGCATCTGGCGCTCGAAGATGGTCGTGTAGCGGCGCAGGTCGCGGACAAAGGGAAACATGAAGGAATTGCCGCTCTGCATGGCGATGTAGTCGTGCAACTCGTCGTCGAAGGACCATACGTCCTCGAGATCCGGGGCCGGATTCTCCTGCAAGGCGAGGAAGCGCTGCTGAATGGCATCCAGGCGCGGGCGATCGGGATTGCCGCTCGCCTTCGCCGCGGCGGCCGGTTCCAGCAACATCCGCATCTCAAGACTATCGAGGTAATCGCGCAGCGTTATGGTGCGAACGACCAGCCCGGCCGTGTCGTCGCGCACGAGAAGCCCCTCCCCCTCCAGTCGACTGAGCGCATGGCGCATCGGAGATCGGGACACCTCGTATTGAAGCGCAAGACGCCGCTGCTGAATCGGCGTTCCGCCGGGGAGCCGGGCCGCAAGAATGTCTTTGAGGAGCGCCGCATAGACCTCCTCTCCGAGGTTCGCGTCGACCTCGGGTCTTTCGTCTTCGACCATCTTGCAACCTTTGCTGCGTCATGCACACGATGTAGGATGAACGGGATCGGGCCTGATTGAAAGTGACCGCGATTTCAAAGTGATGCGCCGCGACCGCGATGCCCGCCGCCCCGGCTGGCCAGGCGGATCGGGCGATGACAGGCGGCAAGACGATGGACGAACTGGCAACGGCCCAACTCAGCAAGCCGGCAAGAGGCATGGGAGCCAATCTGAGCGCGCAGGCATACCGCGCCGTGTCCGACATGATTCGGCAGCGCCGCCTCAAGGGCGGACAGTCGATCCTCGAGGCGCCGCTGGCCGAGGCGCTGGGCATATCCCGCACCCCGCTGCGCGAGGCGCTTCAGCGGCTCGAAGGCGAGCGGATGGTCTGGAAGAGCGATGGCCGCAACTATGTCGTGCGCAAGGTCGATATCGGCGAATACCTGCAGAGCCTGCGGCTGCGCCTGCTGATCGAGCCGGAGGCCGCCGCCCTCGCCATGCCGATGATCCCGCGCGCCAAGCTGCATGACGTGCGTCGCGAAATTCAGGACCTCATCCTCAGTTCCGCTTCCCACACCGACTATCATTGGGATACCGACGACCGGCTGCACGGCCTGATCATGGATTTCTGCGGCAACGCCGTCATGGCCAAGGTGCTGAGCGACCTGCGCGTGACCACGCGGCTGTTTGAGATCGACCGCCTGAAGGACCGGCTGAAGCCCGATTCGAACGAGCATCTGGAGATCCTGGATGCTATCGCCGCCGAAGACGCGACGCGAACCCGGCGCACCGTCGCCGCCCATGTCGAAAGCCTGATCGCGTTCGCGCGCGGCAATCTCTGACCCCGCCGATCCAGCGATCGGAACCGACAAGGACGAACCGCAAGCGTTTGAAATATAAGAATTCTCTCGGCGCTCAACGGAAGACTCGATCGTCCTGGCCGATGGCGGGCCGCGATTTGCCACCCGCCGGCGCGAGCGCCTTGCGCCACCCCGCATCGCCCGAAACAATTGAGGCCGCGCTTCCCGCCCCATCGCCGGCGCGCGTCCTCGCCCCCCGGCCGCCGCCTGGGCGCGACCGTCGCCGAGCCCGAGCGCCGGCCCACCTCCCGTCCTGCCGCATGTCAATCTCGTCGCACGCCCGCCCAACGGCGCCGCCGCATTGCGAGATCGCCCGGAACAAGGACGCCGCGACCGGCGTTTGGGCATGGAACGACAGGACGGACCGACCGCGCCATCGGCTGGGCGGACGCGACGCGCCAGTCCTCCAGGCACCCAAACCGCCCCCGGTTTCCGACGTTTCGCCTCCTATGGCACGGCCCATGCCCGGCAATGAGGCAGGCAAAGCGACCGAAAGTGGTTTGACAAATGAGGGGGCGGTGCTAGCGTGGGATACCAGAATAATCCAAGGGGAATGTAGACATGAAATTTGCGGCTCCCGTCCTGTCTGTGAGTGCGGCAGCACTGCTGGTGCTGTCGGCGACCCATCTCTCATGGGCGGCCCCGGCCGGGGTACTGGTCATCGCGGAGAACGAGACGCCGGAAAATCTGGACCCAGCCAACGCGACCAACTCGACCGTCGACCAGCTCCTGCTCGGCGTCTACGACGCGCTCGTCCAGTTCAAGGCGGGCGAACTCGAGGCGACCCCGCGCCTGGCCGAGAGCTGGACGATTTCCGAGGACGGACGGACCTACACCTTCAAGCTGCGCGACAACGTCGTCTTCCATGATGGCAGCAAGCTGACGGCGGAAGACGTGAAGTTCACGCTCGACCGACTGAAGGCGGCCAAGGCCGGCGTGATGAACAATCTGGGCAGCTACGCCTCGGCGGAGGTCATCGACGACCGCACGGTGGCCCTCAAGCTCGACGCGCCCTTTGGGCCGTTCGTGTCGGCACTCTCCCGCGTCTACATCGTCAGCAAGGCGATGGTCGAGCCGCACATGGGCGACGACAATGCCCGCCAATGGCTGGCGGTGAACACGGCCGGTTCCGGTCCCTACACCGTCACCGAATACGCGCCGACCGAAGCCGTCACCCTCGATGCGTTCCCTGGCTACTGGGGCGGCTGGGACGGCAACCACGTCGCCACGGTCGTGTTCCGCTATGTGTCGGAACCGTCGACCCAGCTGGCGCTGCTACAACGCGGCGAGGTGCAGATCGCGCCCGACGTCACGCTGGACGACAAGATCACGCTGAAGACCACGCCGGGCTACGTCGTCGACATCGGCGCCGCCGCGACGCCGCTGTTCTTCACCATCAATACCGCCTCGGCCGGTCCGACCGGCAATCCGGAATTCCGCCGCATGCTGTCGATGAGCTTCGACCGCAAGCTGCATCTGGAGCAGGTGCTGCGCGGCTTCGGCACGCTCCCGGACGGCCCGCTGCCACCGAGCTGGATAGGATACGAGCCAAATACCGAGACGGGCTTTGACCTCGAAGGCGCCCGTGCGCTGGTCGACAAGAACGGCTGGAAGGGCACGGCGCTGACCGTTCGCTATCTGCCCGCGTTCCAGGAGGAGCAGCTCGCCGTCGAGCAGCTGCAATCGAACCTCGCCCAGATCGGCATCACGCTCAAGGCCGAGGGCATGACCTGGCCGGCGCAGGCGGCGACCACGGGTTCGATCGACACCACGGCGGATCTCAACGTCACCTACAGCTTCCCCGCCTTCCCCGATCCGCACGCCATCCTGAACACCAGCTTCAATGGGGCATTCACCGGCGTGAAGGGCGGCCTGAACTGGTCGCAATACGACAACCCGAAGGTCAATGACCTGCTCGACCGTGCGGCGCTCTCTTCCGACGCGGCGGCCCGCGGCGAACTCTACCGCGAGGCGCAGCGCCTCCTCGGTGCCGATCACGTCGCCATCACGGCGTCGCTGCCCGGATCGGTCGTGGCACTTTCCGACAAGGTCGAGGGCTACGTCTACAACCCGGCCCATCATCAGACCTTCAACTACATGGACATCGGCCTGAAATAGGCCTGCTCCGCCCGCAACCGAGCGATCGCCCCGCATGCCCGGCGCAGCGGGGCGATACAACGCCGACGGCACGACCAGGAACGCCAATGTCTTACATCCTCCAGCGGATCGGCTTCTCGATCCTCTCGCTGCTGGTGCTTGTCCTCATCACCTTCCTGCTCAGCCACGTCGTGCCCGGCGACCCCGCCTATGTGGCCGCGGGACCGAACGCCGGGATCGAGAAGATCGCCGAGGTGCGGGCCCAGATGGGGCTCGACCGGCCGATCATCGTGCAGTTCGCGCTCTATCTGGGCAGCATCCTGCGAGGCGATTTCGGCACCTCCTGGTTCACGCACCAGCCGATCCTGAACGACATCCTGCGCGAGCTGCCGCCGTCGCTCGAGCTGGTCGTCATCGCCATGGTGATCAACCTCGCCGTCTCGCTGCCGCTCGGTCTGCTGACCGCCCGCTACAACGGCTCGCGTTTCGACGACCTCGTACGCCTGATCTCGATCGCCGGCGCGGGGCTGCCAATCTTCTGGACCGCGATCCTCCTGCAGCAGAAATTCGCCGTCGACCTGCAGATGTTCCCCGTCGCCGGACGGCTCGACTTCGCCTATCGCTCGTTCCAGTCGCCGACCGGCTTCGTCCTGCTGGACAGCCTGTTGCAGGGCCGTTTCGATGTCTTCGCCAACGCGCTCTCGCATCTGCTGTTGCCGGCGCTCGCGCTGTCGCTGCTGTTCACCGCCGTGGGCGTCCGCATCACCCGCACGTCGATGATCAGCGAGTTCCGCAAGGATTACGTGACCCTGGCCCGCGCCAAAGGCGCCGGCGAGCGCCGGATCATGCTGCGCCACGTCTTCCCCAACGGCGCGACGCCCGCCCTCACCGTGTTCGGCATGCAGTTCGGCTGGATGCTGGGCGCCACCGTGCTCGTCGAGGAAATCTTCGGTCGGCCCGGCATCGGCCGCTACGCCGTCAAGGCGGTGACGCAGTCCGACATCCATGGCGTCGTCGCCGTGGTCTTCGTCATCGGCGTGATCTTCCTGCTCTCCAACCTCGTGGTGGACCTGTTGCTCTACGTCCTCAATCCGCGCAAGCACCAGGGGACCTGAGCCATGTGGTCCGAACTGCGCCGCTATCCCAAGAGCACGGTCGAGCGGGTCTCCGTCGCCCTCGCGATCCTGATCATTCTGATCGCGATCGTCGGTGTCTGGCTCGTCCCGCACGACCCGCTGCTGATCGACTTCCGCTCCAAGCTGCTCCCGCCCTCCTCCGAGCACTGGCTCGGGACCGACGGCTCCGGCAGGGACGTGCTGAGCCGCCTCCTCGCCGGCGCCCGACTCACCCTTTCCTCGACCATGGCGGTGATCGTCTCCGCCCTTCTGATCGGCTGCACGATCGGCATCGCCTCGGCCTTCCTGGGCGGCGCCATCGACAATCTGCTGATGCGCCTGACCGACATCTGGCTGGGCTTCCCGCCGCTGATCCTCGCGCTCGGCTTCGCCGCGGCGATGGGCGCCAGCCTCGAGGCGGCGATCTGGGCGCTGGTCTTTTCATGGTGGCCGAACTATGCGCGGCTCTGCCGGATGATCACGCGCGACATCCTCGCGCAGAAATACATGGCCAGCGCCAGCGCCCTGGGCGTGTCCACCATGCGCAAGGTGTTCCGCTATGTGCTTCCCAACGCCTTCGACGTCCTCATCATCCAGGTCACGCTCGACATCTCGGCCGTGATGCTGGGCATTTCCGGCCTCTCCTTCATCGGCGTCGGCGCGCAGATCCCCACTCCCGAATGGGGCGCGATGATCTCCGACGGGCGCTCCTTCGTCAGCAATGGCTGGTGGATCGTCGTCTTCCCCGGCCTCGCGATCTTCCTCACCGCGCTCAGCTTCAACGTCATCGGCGACATGCTGCGGCGGGAGCTCGATCCCACCTCGCGCCGCCGCCAGTGACCCCGATGCACGATCCAGCGAGGACTGACATGGAACGCCCGCTCCTCGAGCTCGAGAACGTCTCCGTCACATTGCGCAACATCGACATTCCGATGGTGACCGGCGTGTCATTCTCGGTCCGGCCACGCGAGGTCTTCGGAATCGTGGGTGAGTCGGGCTCCGGCAAGACGCTGCTGACGCGGACCGTCTTCGCGCTGCACGAGGACACCTATCTCTCGGCCGGCAAGGTGACCTTCGACGGCGAGGTGCTGCCGCTCAACGGCTACATGAAGGCGATGAAGCGGCGGCTCGGCCACGCCATCGGCTACATCCCTCAGGATCCGTTCGCCTCGCTCAATCCGACCATGCGCATCGGCGATCAGATCACCGAGGCGCTCTATCTGGCCAAGGGATATCCGCAGCGATCCGAGCGCGCCCGCGAGGCGGCCATCGCTCTACTGGCCGAGGTGGGGATCGCGGAACCCGCGCTGGCTTTCCGCCAGTTCCCGGACCAGTTCTCCGGCGGCATGCGGCAGCGCATCGTCATCGCGATCGCCCTGTCCCAGGATCCGCGCCTGCTGATCGCCGACGAGCCGACCACCGCGCTCGACGCCTTCACCCAGCGCCGCGTTATGGAACTGCTGCTGGAGCGCTCGCGCAACCGCGACTTGGCGGTGCTCCTCATCAGCCACAATCTGGAGCTCCTGCGACAGTCGGTCGATCGCATGGCGGTTCTCTATGGCGGCCAGCTCCTGAACGTCACGCCGTCAGCCGACATCGGGACGCGGCAGGTCCATCCCTACGCGCAGGCGCTGTTCGACTGCATGCCGACGCGCGACAAGACGCTCGCCGAAATCCGATCGATCCCCGGCGAGCCGGTCGGCGCCGGCTTCGGCCGGCGCGGCTGCGCCTTCGCCTCGCGCTGCGCGCACGCCACCGACACCTGTCGCGACCATGACCTGCCGATCAACCAGCGCCCTGGCGAGCGGTTCACCGCCTGCCTCCTGGGAATGGGAGCGTAGCCGATGCCCTCCGAGCAACCCATCGTCGAACTCCACGATCTCTCCAAGAGCTTCGGCAGCCGCGCCCTTGTCCAGAACCGCAGCTTCGCGCTCGGCCCGGTTTCCATCCGCGTGATGCCGGGCGAGGTCGTCGGCGTGCTGGGAGAGTCCGGCTCGGGAAAATCGACTGTCGCCAATGTCATGATGCGGCTGACCGGCTTCGACGCGGGCCAGTACCTGTTCAAGGGGCGCGACGTCACCGGATTCACGCGGCGCGAGAGCTTCGACTTCAAGTCCAAGGTCCAGATCATCTTCCAGGACCCCTATGGCAGCCTCAACCCGCGCGCGACCGTCGGCGCGTCGGTCCGCGAGGCATTGATCCTGCACAAGCCCGGCATGAGCCGCGCGCAGATGGACAAGCGCGTGCGCGAGCTGTTCGCCGAAGTCGGGCTCGCCAACCAGAACCCCGACAAATTTCCGCACGAGTTCTCGGGCGGGCAGCGCCAGCGCATCGCCATCGCGCGGGCCCTCGCCGTTGAACCCGAGCTGCTGGTCTGCGACGAGCCGCTGTCGTCGCTCGACGTCTCGATCCAGGCGCAGGTTCTCGAGCTCTTCGTCTCGCTGATCCGCAATCACAACCTGACGATGGTCTTCATCTCGCACGACCTGAACGTGTCGCGACTGCTCTGCGACCGCGTCTACGTCATGCACGAGGGCAAGGTCGTCGAAGAGGGCCAGGCCGCGCAGGTCCTGACGCAGCCCCAGCACGAATACACCGCGCGCCTCTTGGCCGCGGTCTACTGAAAGAGGGAAGAATGGACAGGTACAAGCTCTCGATCGACATCGGCGGGACGTTCATCGACGTCGTGCTGTTCGATTTCGAGACCCGCGAAGTCCGCGCATTCAAACTGCCGACGACGCCGCATGATCCAGCCGAAGGCGTCATCGAGGCGGTGGGGTCGCTCGGCGTCCCGACCGACCAGATCTTTGATTTTGTCCATGGCACGACGCTGGGCCTGAACGCGATCCTTGAACGCAAGGGCACGCAGGTCGGCATCATCACCAACGCCGGCTTTCGCGACCTGTTCGAGATCTCGCGCGGGGCGCTGGAATTCCAGGACATGTACCGCTTCGACTATCACCGTCCGGCGCAGATCGTCGAACGCCGCCATACCCGCGGCGTCGCCGGCCGGATCGATTACCTCGGCAATGTCGTGACCCCGCTGGATGCCGCCGCGGTGGTTGCCGCCGCGCGCGAGCTGCACGAGGTCGAGGGCTGCAAGGCCATTGCCGTCAGCTTCCTGCATTCCTACGCCAACCCAGCCCATGAGGAAGAGGCCGTGCGCCTGATCCGCGCGGCGCTGCCGGGCTGCGAAGTATCCTCTGGCGTGCAGCTCGCGAACGAATATCGCGAGTATGAGCGCACCAGCACGGCGGTGATGGACGCCTACATCAAGCCGGTCCTCAAGAACTATCTCGGCCGCGTCGCGGGCGGCATGGAAGGCAAGGGCTTCGCCGGCAACAAATATGTCATGAACTCTTCCGGCGGCGCGATGACCTTCAACCTCGCCAACGCCGAGCCGATCGCGACTGTGCTGTCCGGCCCGGCGGGCGGGGTCTCGGGCGCGCTGCATCTGTCGCGCGAAACCGGGCGGCCGAATGTGATCTCGGTCGATGTCGGGGGCACCAGTCTCGACGCCTGCCTGATCGTCGACCACAATCCGGTCGACGTCTTCGAGGCGCATATCGACGTCTTCCCGATCCTGCAGCCGATCTTCGACCTGCGCACGCTGGGCGCGGGCGGCGGTTCGATCGCCTGGATCGACGGCACGCTTCTGCGCGTCGGCCCGCAATCGGCGGGCGCGGTGCCCGGACCGGCCTCCTACGGGCGCGGCGGCACGGATGCGACGGTGACCGATGCGGCGGTGGTGCTCGGTTACATGGATACGACCAATTTCATGGGCGGCAAGATGGGCGTCGCCCAGGATGCGGCCGCGAAGGCGATCATCGCCAAAGTAGCCGAGCCGCTCGGCATCAGCCTTGAGGTGGCGGCGCAGTCGATCTTTGACGTGCTGATCTCGCGCACCTCCTCCTCGGTCAAGGAGATGATGCTGGAGAAGGGTCTGGATCCGCGCGAATTCGCCATGCTGGGCTTTGGCGGCTGCGGCCCGCTGTTCGGGCCGATGCTGTTTGAGCAGCTCGACATGGCCGAGTTGGTGATCCCTCCGCTGCCCTCGGTCTTCTCGGCCTGGGGAATGATGGCCTCGGATCTGAATTTCTCGGACCAGATGTCGGTTATGGAGATCGTCTCTCCCGAAATGATGCCGCGCCTGGCCGCATCGGCGGGCGATCTGGCCAGCCGGCGCACCGCGCGTCTGATCGAGGATATCGGCGACAGCATCACGCCCGAGCCGTATTTCTCGGCCCGGATCCGCTTTGTCGGCCAGGAACATACGCTGAGCGTGCCCTATGCCCTTGGGGATACCGCCGAAGCCCTGTTCGAGCGCTTCTCGGCCATGCACAAGGACCGCTTCGGCCATACCTTCGACAGCCAGTGCGAGATCGTCGCGATGATGGTCAAGCTGGTGATCCCGACGCTGAAGCCCGATCTTTCCGCCGGTCTCGCCGCCAAGGTCGATGGCGAGGGCAGCCGCAGCCACCGGATGTACGACCCGGCGACCGGCGCCTATGTCGATTGCCTGCGGCTGACGCGCGACAGCCTTGAGGCCGGCAAGAGCTATCCCGGCCCGATCCTGATCGTCGATGCAGGCTCGTCCCTGCCGCTGTTCAGCGGCCAGGTCGCCAGCATCGATCCCCATGGCATGATCTCAGTCAAGCGCGCCGGAGAGTAAGATGAGAACCAGCAAAGCCGCCGAAATCGAGATCATTTCGGGTCTCTTCCTCTCCGCCGCCGAGCAGATGCGCCGCACGCTGGTGCGGACCGCTTTCAATGCCGTCATCTACGAGGTGCTCGATTTCGGCATCTCGATCGCCGACGCCGATGGCCGCATGGTGGCCGAGGCCGCCGGCATCACCTCCTTCATCGGCGCCAATGACTATGGCCTGCGCAAGCTGATCGAGAGCGGGATGGCCGCCACCTGGAAGGCGGGCGACGTGGTCATGCTGAACACGCCCTATTGGAGTTCGGCGCATACGTCGGACGCGCTCCTCGTCTCGCCGATCTTCCTGGAAGGGTCGGACAAGGCCGATATGTTCATCTGCGTGCGCGCGCATTGGCTGGATATCGGAGCCAAGGATGCGGGCTATGTCCTCGATTCCATCGACGTCCACCAGGAAGGCCTGTTGATGCCCGGCGTGCGGGTCATCAAGGAAGGCGTCCTGGATCCCGATATCTGGGCGATCCTTGAAACCAACTCGCGCCTGCCCGACGCGATCCGCGGCGATTTCAACGCCCAGGTCGCCTGCCTGCGCACCGGCGACAAGGCCATCCGCGAGATCTACGCCAAATTCGGCAGGGACCGGGTGCTGGCCGCCATCGACGCCTATATCGAACATTCGGCGCAAAAGACCCGCGAGGCGCTCGCCAAGCTGCCGAAAGGCGTCTGGACCGCCGAGGAATGGCTGGATGACGATGGCGTCACCGGCGATCCGATCCGGATGTTCTGCACGGTGACGATCACCGAGGACAGGTTCCTTGTCGATTTCGCGGGCTCGAGCCCGCAGGTCGCCGGCCCGGTGAACAATCCGCTGGGCGCCACGATGACGATGGCCAAGACCTATTTCAAGTTCCTGACCTCGCCCGACACGCCCTCGAACCACGGCTGCTACGCCGCGCTGGAGGTGGTGGCGCCCGAAGGATCGTTCTTCAACGCGGTCTATCCCGCGGCGAGCTATGTCGGCTGGGGCCGCATGGTCGCCTTCGAGATGATCGCCCAGGCGCTGGCCCCGGTGATCCCCTGGATCCCGGCGCAATCGGGCGGCGACGAGCCGGGCTTCATGGCGGTGGGCAGGCATCACCAGACCGGCAAGACCTTTGTCATCTCGAACAACGAGGGCATCGGCTGGGGCGCGACCTTCGCCCATGACGGCGCGAACGCGCTGCAGCACCCATCGACCTCGACCGTCCGTAACACGCCGATCGAGGTGCTGGAACGGCAGTCGAACCTGTTCCACGAACGGCTTGAGCTGGTTGAGAATTCCGGCGGGCGCGGGCAGTTCCGAGGCGGCGTCGGGGTGCGCCGGGACGTACGCATGGTCGGCGATACCGAGATCCTCTCGATGAAGAAAAAGACCAAGACCGGCAATTGGGCGCTGAACGGCGGCGCGCCATCGCCGCTCAAGAACCACATGATCCTTTGGCCGGGCGAAGCGCGTCAGCTCAAGGTCGGCATGTATCGCAAGACCATGAGAACCGGCGAGATGTTCGCCAACTACGCCGCTGGCGGCGGCGGTTGGGGCGACCCGGCCAAGCGCGATCCCAAGGCGCATGAATATGACCTGCGCAACGGCTATGTGACCGAAGACGGCAAGATCGAAGCCCTGGCCGAGCTGGACGATTACGGCGTCCGCACCATCGGCATGGAAAACGAAGCCCGCTCGCGCGACTGAGGACGAAGAGATGACAAGTTACGCAATCACCGATGCCCGTGTCGTCGACGTCGTCGCGGGCAAGGTCCTGGAAGGCCAGGCCATCGTCGTCGAGGACGGCCTGGTCAAGGAAATCGTCGCCGAAGCGGCTCTGGGCGACGGCCTGCGCCGCGTGCCGATGGGCGGCCGGCATGTCGCGCCCGGCCTGCTGGACGCGCACACCCATGTCTTCATCAGCCAGTTCAACGATGGCGGCGACATGCTGCCGTCGGAGATGACCGCGCGGGCAGGCCGGCAATTGTCGGAGATGATCGATCGCGGCTTCACCACCGTGCGCGACGCCGGCGGCGCCGACGCGGGACACAAATCGGCCGTCGACAAGGGTCTGTTCAAGGGCCCGCGCCTCTTCGTCTCGGGCAAGATCCTGTCGCAGACCGGCGGCCATGGCGACCATCGCGCCCGCGCCGACTATTGCAGTTGCAGCAGCGCCTCGGGCACCGGCACCTCGGTGATCGCCGACGGCATCGACGCGGTTCGCAAGGCGGTGCGGGAAAATGCGCGCCAAGGCGTCGACCAGATCAAGATCATGGCCGGCGGCGGCGTGAGCTCGCCGGGCGACAAGCTCAAGCACCCGCAATACTCGCTCGACGAGATCCGCGCCATCACCGACGAGGCCGAACTCTGTGGCCGCTACGTCATGGCGCATGTCTATGCCGACCGCGGCATCCGCCGCGCCGTCGAGTGCGGCGTGCGCTCGATCGAACACGGCAATTTCCTCACCCCCGAGACCGCCGGGATCATGGCCAAGCACGACGCGGTTCTCGTGCCGACCTTGATCACCTATTGGGCGGACGGCAAGTTCGGCATGGATTTCGGCTGGGCGCCGGAGAACCAGGCCAAGAACGCCGAGGTGCTCGAATTCGGCCAGGATTCTTTGAAGATCGCGCACGCCGCCGGCGTCACCGTCGGCTATGGCACGGATCTCTGCTGGTCGCCCAAGACCTACCAGGGCGACGGCCTCATGATGCACGAGGCGGCGCTCGGCGCGGTCGAAGCGCTGCGCTGCGCCACGCTAAACAATGCCAAGGTGCTGCGCCTCGACGGCAAGGCGGGCGTCATCGCGCCGGGCGCCTGGGCCGACTTCGTGGTTCTCGACGCCAATCCCTATGACGGCCTCGCCTGCTTCGGCCATGCCGACAACAAGGTGGTCGCGGTCGTCAAGGACGGCGTCGCCCAGCGCGATGATCGCGACCTCTTCGCGGCTCGCCGCTGACATCGCAGCGCGGCCCATCCCCGCGAGGGGCCGCTCCGTCCTGGGCGCAAGGCGGCCCTCGGCCCGCCATCCGCCCACATCGGCGGAACCGACTCCCGATCCTCCCGGCCGATCCGAGTGATGCAATCGCCTGCCGCAAGAGGCCTTCTTGGCGGAGCGTCCGGCTAGGAACTCAACCGAAGCCCTCAACCGCCGCCCTGAGCGTTGGAGCTTCACCCGAGACCACCGAAGACGCCGTCATGTCACCCATCGCTCCCGCTTTCCGGTGGCGATGTGAATCGACTTGACCTCGGTATACTCCTCAACGCCGAGAACACCGGTCTCGCGGCCGAGGCCCGACTGCTTGAAACCGCCGATTGCCTGCTCGGGGCCTCCGGCAATGGTTGTATTCACCCACGTTCGCCCGGCCTGCACGCCCCGCATGGCACGAATGGCCTTGTCGATATCCTTGGTCCAGATGCTGGCCGCGAGCCCGTAGGGGCTGTCATTGGCGATCTCGAGCGCTTCGTCGAAATCACGGAAGGTGATCAGCGAGAGCACCGGTCCGAAGATCTCGTCACGGGCAACCTGCATGGAATTCTTCACGTCGGAGAGGAGCGTCGGCGCGACGTAGCGACCCTTGCCGATCGCCAGCGTATCACCGCCGCAGACCAGCCGGGCGCCCTCGTCCTGGCCGCTCCGGATGTAGCCAAGGATCTTCTCCCGGTGGGCTTCCGACACGATGGCGCCGAACTGCGTCGACGGATCGAGACAGTCGCCCGTCCGCACCCGGCTGAATTTCTCAACCAGCAGCGCCTCGAAGCGCGCCACGATCGTCTCCTCGACGATCAGGCGACTGCCGCTGACACAGCATTGGCCGGCATTGAAGCAGAGGCCGAAGACCACGCCATCCGCGGCGTCCTCGAGATCGGCATCGGCGAAGACGATCTGCGGGTTCTTGCCGCCGAGTTCCAGCGCGACTTTCTTGAAATTCTGCGCCGCCGCGACCATGACCTTCTCGCCGATCCGGCTTGAGCCCGTGAACGAGATCATGTCAATGCCGGGATGCTCTGCCATCGCCTGCCCGACGCTTTCGCCCAGCCCGGTGACGACGTTGTAGACGCCGTCCGGCAGGCCGCTTGACGCGACAATGTCGGCCAGGATCAGCGTCGTCGCGGACGTCAGCTCGCTCGGCTTGACCACGACCGAATTGCCGGCGGCGAGAATGTAGGGAAGGCGCTCGGCCAGCACGATGAAGGGGAAGTTCCACGGCGTGATGACACCGACGACGCCGACCGGCTCGCGCGTCACGACGCCGAACATCGCATCGCCGAGATTGTTGAATGACTCGCCGTGCAGGGTCCGGGCCACGCCGGCCGCATATTCATAATGCCCTGCGGCATCCGCCATCTCGGCGCGCGCCTGGGTGATCGGCTTGCCGGTCTCGAGCGTCTCCCAGTAGGCGAGCTCGTCGAGACGCGCCCGGATCCCGCGCGCGATCGCCAGCAGCACCGTCCCGCGGTCCGCGCCTGAGCCTCCGGACCAGGCGCGCGACCGGAACGCGGCCCGCGCCACCCCGACCGCGGTATCGAGGTCGGCGACATCGCAGAGCGGGATCCGCGTAACCGGCACGCCATGGCCGGGGCTGTTGCGGACGCTCTGCGGCCGGTCGCCGGCCGCATGCCACGCGCCGCCGACATAGAAGCCGAACTCGCGCAGGCCCTCGGGCAAACCCGTGAATTTGGCAACGTGGTTCATCGTGAAACTCCCGTGGATGCTTCCGTCACGCCGTGCCGGACAGGCCGGATCACGCGCAGCGTTTTCGAAATGAGCGCCTTGAGGTGGTGGCTGCTGTAGGTCGCCACGGCGATGGCGAGCACGATGCCGACGACGATGCGTTGCCAGTAGGGATTGATGCCCAGCAGGTTGAAGGCATTCGCCATCATGCCGATGATCAGCGCGCCGCAGAACGTGCCGACGACCGTGCCGACGCCGCCCATCAGCGACATTCCGCCGATCGCCGCCGCCGCGATGGCGTCGAGCTCCCAGCCGACACCGGTGCGAACCGCGTCGCCCGACTGCATGCGCGCCGCCAGGATCAGACCCGCGAATGCCGACAGCAGGCCGCTCAGCACGTAGGTCAGGATCTTGATCCGGTCGACGCTGACACCGGCGAGCCGGGCCGCCTCCTCGTTGCCGCCGACCTGATAGATCTGGCGGCCGGTAGCCGTGAAGTTGAGGAAGAAGCCCGAGATCAGGCATGCGCCCACGAAAAGGACGGTCGGGACGGGAACGCCAAACCATGAGCCGTCGGCCAGCAGGAAATAGACATCCGGCAGCGTGCCGAAGATCGGCCGTGAGTCGGAATAGGCCATAGCGAGGCCGCGGACGATCGCCATCGTGCTGATCGTGACGATGATCGGCTGATAGCGGAACTTGGTGACGAGCAGGCCATTGGCGAGACCCACGGCCATACCGGCGATCAGGGCGAGGTGAATGCCGACGATCGGCGGCAGGATCGCCGAAAACCCCGCCACGAAGACGGACGAAAGCGCCACGACGGACCCGACCGACAGGTCGATGCCGCGCGTGAGCAGCACGAATGACATGCCGAGCGCGACGAAGCCGAGCATCGAGGCCTGTCGCAGGATGTTGGTGATGTTGCGGGGCGTCAGGAACTCCGCGTTCATGAGGCTGAAAGCCACGCCAAGCAGAAGCAGCACCAAGATGATAGGATTGCGGCGGAAGAGACGGACGATCGCGGCTGCCATGGCCTCAGTCCTCCACTTTGATCGAATGGGAAATGCCGAGCTCGACGATGTCGAAGTTCATCTCGACGTCGAGGTCCAACACGTAGGTACCGGCTTTCTTCGCCAGAAGTTGCGCCTTGACCTCGACAGGCTCGGCGATGCCGGCGAACTGCCAGGCCCGGCGGCCCCAGAAATCGGCGACCGATCGCGGGTTGGGCGAAATCTGCTTGACACTAAAGCCCTGATAGAGCGGCAGGCTCGTCATCAGCGAGAAGTCAGGCGTCTTGCCGGCAGCCGGAGCGATTGGGATCGTGATCTCGATGACGTCTCCGACCCTCGCCGTCTGCGGCACGGCGATCGCACCTGGATCGATCTGGAAGGGGAAGTTCGCGGGAAGCGCCGGCGTCGACGACTGCGCTTCGGCCTTCGCGCGGTCGAGATAGGTTCGCCCCTCGCGCACCGCCTCGCTATCGGGATAGTCCGCCTCGAGCTCGGCAAACACCGCGCCGAACCCCTCATTGTCGGCATTGTCGCGATAGAGGCCCGCCATGCGCGCAAGGATCTGATAGCGCGGGGCCTTGAGGGCCGGATCGGCTGCGAATGTGGTCAGAAGCGCCTTGTATTGCTCGAGGGCGAGATCGCGCTTGCCGAGGCCGACATTGGAGTTGGCGATCCCGATGCGGGCCAGATCAGCGTAATCGGAATCGGGATATGTCTCGATGACGCGCTCATAGAGCGGGATGGCGCGGTGGTAGACCCGGGTCAATTCAAGATTGTTGGCCTCCGTATAGGGCCCCTTCGCAAGGTCGACGCGGAACAGGGCCGGCGTCAGCACAAACAATGCACCATTGATGAGAACCAGGGTGCCCAGGGTTATGCCCAATCCGCGCAACCAGGGCCTGACGCGGCTCGGCCTTGCGATGCGCGCCTGCCGCGCGCGCGGGACGGCGAATTCGATCACTGTTTCGCTCCCTCGCTGCGCGCCGACGCACGGAAGATCGTCCAGGCGACGCGCGCATGATCGTTGAAATATTGCAGTCCGACGGCGATCAGGATGATTCCGCCTTTCGCTACCTGCTGCCATTGCGGGGCGACGCCGAGCAGATTGAACAGGTTGGAGACGATGCCGATGATCAGGGCGCCCACGAACGCGCCCCACACCGAGCCCTTGCCGCCCTGCAGGGCGGTTCCGCCGATCACGACGGCCGCGATTGCGTCGAGCTCCCAGAATTGCCCGGCCTGGCCGGGCTCGCCCGATCCCATCCGAGCCGTCAGGATCAGTCCGGCGACGCCGGCGAGCAGCGCCGAATAGACATAGGTCGCGAGCTTGACGCGGTTGACCTCGACACCGGACAGGCGTGCTGCCGTCTCATTGGCACCGATCGCATAGACCTGTCGGCCGATCACCCGCCACTTCAGCGCGTACCAGGTGATGGCCGTGATCGCGAAAAAAATCACCGCCGGCGCTGGAAGCCCCAGGATCCAGCCATTCGACAGGAACCGGAACGGCTCGGGATAGCTGGTGTAGATCGGCTGCCCATTGGTGTAGACGAGGCCAGCGCCACGGACGACCGTCATCAGGATCAGCGTGGCGATGAAAGGCTGCAGGCCGATCGCCGTGACGAGAAAGCCGTTGGCGAGCCCCACCAGCACAGCGGCCAGGATCGGGATGACGACGAACGCCAGCGGCGGCGCATCCGAGAGCCACACGCTCGCCGCGATCGCCCCAGTCAGCGCCGCCACGGACCCGACCGAGAGATCGATACCGCCGGCGAGGATCACCACGTTCATGCCGATCGCGACGATGCCAATCAGCGAGGCCGCCCGGACCACGTTCAGGAGGTTCTCGCTGCTCCAGAAGTAGGGCGAGACCAATCCCGCCACCACGAAGAGCGCTACCAGAACGAGGAAGTTTCCACTGAGGAATATTCGCTTGGCAGTCGCGTTCATGCTCGCCCCCCCGCTTCAGATTGTGCAATGGCTGCCGGGGCCTGCTCCGCGGTCTTGCCCATCAAGTTGAGCATGATCGCGTTGAGGTCGAAATCGGCTCGGTCATAGACGCGCGTCACCCTGCCGAGATGCAGACAGGCAATGGTGTCGCAAAGGCGCAGCAATTCCTTGATCGCCGAGGAGATGACGATGACCGAGGCGCCCTGCTCCGTCAGTTCCCAGATCAGATTGTAGATCGCCTCCTTGGCGCCGATGTCGATGCCGCGGGTCGGCTCGTCGAGCAGGTAGATCTCCACGCCCGCGCCGACCAGCTTGGCAAGCACGACCTTCTGCTGGTTGCCGCCGCTGAGATTGCCGACGGCTTCGTCGATGCTGGCGCATTTCACCTTCAGCTTCCGGCTAAGCTCCAGCGCCGCCGCGGCTTCCTCGCCGAGGCGGAGACCGGCCACGCCGGCATGCCTGCCCAGCGACGGAAGCGTGATGTTCTGGGCGATCGGCATCGACAGCACGAGGCCTTCGCCCTTTCGGTCCTCCGGCGCGAGGCCGAGACCGGCATCCAGAGCGGCTCGGGGCGAGGCAAAGTGCCCGACCTTGCCCTTGACGGTGATCTCGCCGGTATCGAACCGATCGGCGCCGAAGATCGCGCGGACCAGCTCGGTTCGCCCCGCGCCCATCAGACCGGCGATACCAAGCACTTCGCCTCGCCGGAGGTTCAGGTCGATGCCCTGGAGATCCGGCGCGCGACGCAGCCCGCGAACGGAGAGAACGACGTCGTCGTGACGAAGCGCTGTCGCTGACCGGTCCAGGTTCTCGGTAACAGCCTGGCCCAGCATCATCGCCACCAGTTCATCCTCTGTCAGCTCCGGGATCCGTGCCTCGCCGACATAGGAGCCGTCGCGCAGCACGACGGCGCGATCACAGATCTCAAAGATTTCATGCAGGTGATGGGTGATGAAGATGATCGAGATGCCGTCGCTGCGCAGCTTGCGAACGATCCGGAACAGGTTGTCGACCTCCTCCCGCGCCAGCGACGCGGTGGGCTCGTCCATGATGATCAGGCGGGAACGCCGGGTGAGCGACTTGGCGATCTCGATCAGCTGCAATTCGGCGATGCTGAGCGTCCTGGCAATGGTATCGACCGATGCCTCGAAGCCGAGGCTGGCGAGGATCGATTGTGCTTCCCGGCGCATGGCCGACCAGTCGAGCAGCCCGAACGACCCACGCTTCAAATCGCCGAGGAAGACGTTTTCCAGAACCGTGAGCTCGGGCACGATCATCAGTTCCTGATAGATCGTGGAGATGCCGTAGGCCTGGGCATCCCGTGGGCCGGAGAAGGCGACCACCTCGCCGTCAATCTGGATCTCACCCGCGTCCTGGGACTGGGCCCCGGACAGAATCTTCATGAGCGTCGACTTGCCGGCCCCGTTCTCGCCGACCAACGCCAGAATTTCGCCCTCGCGGACATCGACGTCGACCCCTTTCAGCGCCTTGACGCCTGGAAAGGATTTCGTGATGCCACATACTTCGATGAACGTTTGCATGACTAACCACCTGCCCTTGTCAGCCAACGGCCTGCCGGATCAATCGCCACCGCGCCGCTCCGAGGCTCCGAGGCCCACGACATTGCGCGCCGACAGATCGGCGATCGCCTCGGCCGAGTAACCCAGGCTCTCGAGGACGCTCCGCGTCTGGGCGCCGAGCGGTTGCGGCGGCAGGCGGACGGCGGGCGCGATCCCGTCATAGCGAACGGGATGGGAGACCAGAGTGATCTCCGCCCCGTCCCAGCCGGGTTGCCGCATCAGGTCGCCGTTGTGGCGAACCTGCGGATCCTCCGAGACCGCCCGATAGTCGTTGACCTCGGTGAACCAGATCTTGTGTCGATTGAGCAGTTCGCTGAGCTCGGCAAAGGACCGGGTCTTCACTAGGTCCCCGATGAGGCGCGATACGTCATCGCGCCGGACATAAGCGTCCTTCGGGGGGATGCGGTCCGCCTCGGCGACGCCGAGGGCCTGATACAGGCCGTCCAGCGCACCGAGCGACAGCCCGATATAGGCGTCGGACGTAGCATAGATGCCGTAGGGAGCCTCGTGATACCACGTCCCGACCTGAGCCGGCTGGCGGATGTCCTGCGGCGTGTCGCCATTGAAATACGCGACCAGGGACTCGGCCTGAAGGTCGAGCGCCGCTGAGAGCAGGTTCACATCGACTCGCCCACCCTCGCCGGTGTGCGCCTTGCGCACCAAGGCGGCAAGTATGCCGGCGGCGAAGATGACGGCGCCATGGTGATCGATGGCCGAGGTGCCAACCGGGCGAGGCGTCTCGCCGGGCTTCGCCGTGATCCAGGCCAGGCCGGAGACGGACTGGGCGATCAGGTCCTGCCCGGGACGGGCCACATAAGGCCCGCTCGCGCCGAAGCCTGTGGCCGCGGCATAGATAATGTCCGGCTTGATGGCCTTCAGTGCCTCATAGCCGAGTTGGAGCTTGTCCATCACGCCGGGGCGATAGTTCTCCGCCACCACATCAGCCCGGGCGACCAGATCACGCGCGATGGCCAGCCCCTCCGGACTCTTCAGATTGAGGCAGATCGACTTCTTGTTCCGGTTTGCAACCAGGGCGAGCGCCGTCTCGCCGCCGCTGCGCTTGGAATCGGCCGGTCCCCAATGGCGCTGGAACGCGCCCTCGAGCGGTTCGATGGAGATCACGTCGGCGCCGAGATCCGCCAGGAACTGGATGCCCAGCGGCCCCATGAGGAAATGGTTGAAGCTGACGATCCGGATGCCGTCAAGTTGCATAGATATATCCCGTCGATTGGAGTTTCTGGCGCGTGGGCGCGGCGGCCTCAGCGGCCCGTGAACCGGGGCGGCCGCTTCTCGAAGAAGGCGGCCATGCCTTCCTTCTGGTCGTCCGTCAGGAAGGCATGCGCGATGTTGCGCCGCTCCGTCCGCAAGCCCTCGTCGAGAAAGGTCTCGAAAGAGGCCAAAACGGCATCCTTGGCCAGACGCAGCGCGACAGGGGAACGGCTCGCAATTATCTCCGCGAGATCCAGAGCGCGGTCCACGCACCCATCGGCTGAAACGATCTCCGCCACGAGCCCGGCGTGGAAGGCTTCCTGGGCCGAAATCGGCTCGCCGCTCAGGATCATCTTCATCGCAAGGTATTTGCCGACCAGGCGGGTCAGGCGCTGGGTCGCTCCATCGCCAGGAAGGATTCCCAGCTTGATCTCTGGCTGACCGAACCGCGCATCCTCCGATGCGATCACGACATCCGCCAGAAGCGCCAGTTCGTGCCCGCCTCCGAGACAGGTGCCGCGAACGGCGGCCACGATCGGCAGCCGCGTCTCTTCAATGCGACGCCAGGAGCGCGTGCGGTCCGCATTGGCGATGGCGGCAAACCCCCGCTCGAGCATCTCCGAGATGTCGGCGCCGGCCGAAAACACGCTGTCGGAGCCGGTGAGCACAACGCAGCCGATATCGGCCTCCTGCTCAGCACACGAAAGCGCCTCGGCCAGTTCAGCCAGGATGGCGGCATTGAGCGCATTGCGCTTTTCGGGGCGGTTGAGCCGGACGAGGGCGACGCCAGCACGCGGCCGGCTGGTTTCGATGAGCGTGAATTTGCCAGGTAAGTTCATCATGACCGGTCCATGAACCGCGACAGGGAGAGGATGACGGAACGCGCGGCTCGGCCCTGACCGGGACAGATGGCGGCACCGAACGGGACGCCGGGGCAAGGCTGCCCCGGCGGATCGGATCCTCAGCGGACGTAGCGGAGGTTCGCGTCGTAGAACTCGTCGACGTTCTCGGGCGTGATCACGGGGGTTTCCGTCGTGATGCGCTTCGGCACGGGCTCTCCTTTCAGCACGCGAACCGCCATGTCCACGCCGAGCGCGCCACCGGTCGCGTAGATGGACGTCGCTTGGAGCCAGCCGTCCTTGATCGCCTCGAAGGCCTCCCTCTGGCCGTCCACGCCGATGAGGAAGACTTCGCCCGGCTTGAAGCCGGCACCCTTCAGCACGTTGATCGCGCCAAGGATCATCGGATCGCTGTGGGCATAGATGGCGTTGAACTGGCCGCGATAGCGCGTGACCCAGTCCTCGACGATCGGAATGGCGGGTGCGAGATCGTAATTGGCCGGCTGTGCGTCGAGGCGCTTGATGCCGTTCTTGCCGACGAGCGCCGAGGCGAAGCCCTCATGACGCTGGATCGTCGGCGTGGCTCCCGGGACGCCCTCGATCTCGAGGAAGTTCCAGCTGTCGCCGAGCTTCTCGACGGCGTACTTGCCGAGGCCCTCGCCGATCTGCAGATTGTTGCCGCCGATGAAGACATTGTAGTCCTCGCCGACGACTTCGCGATCCAGGACGATCAGCGGTATGCCCGCCTTCTTGATCGCCTCGACGGCGGGAACGAGGGCCTGGGCCTCGCGCGGGCTCATCATGATCAGGTCGACGCCGCGCGAGATCAGATCCTCGACGTCCGCGATCTGCTTCTCATTGGTGCCCTTGGCATCCGTGAAGATGAACTCCTTGATGAGATCGGGATATTTCTTGGCCTGCTCCTGCGCGCTGGTAACCATGAACGCCCGCCAGGGCTGGTCCATCGTGTCCTGCGAGAAGCCGATGGTCCAGGGCGGCGCCCCCGCCGGACCTTCCTGCGCGTGGCCCGAAGCCGACATGCCGATCGATAGAGCCAAAGCTGCGGCAGGCATGGCCGCAAGGAATTTGCGCCTGTTGAACATCAATTTCCTCCCAATGAGCAGAAAGCGCTTTCAGCTTTCCAAAACGTGCAACATTCGACCCTGAGCCGAAGCCGCGTCCCCTCCGCCCGGGATGCATCGAGCACGCCAAGGCAGCGCAAAAATGCAAGCCGCGTCGATAAATTGTCAATAAAATAAGTTAGTAAAATTCCCTAAAATATTGATCTTTGCCACCTCCATTTTGGGTGCAATGCGGGATGATATTGAATGAATTCATAGATTTTTCGCCGTATCGCGACGAAAGTCCGTGCACCGGCAGAGCCCTACCCCATAATTTGCGGAGATAAAATTCAATAAATATTGACATCGGCTTCGACGCAGCATTTTTTGGTGGCGACGCGCCTGCCGGAGGACGTGGGCATGAGCGGGGAGTGACACCGATATGTACGACTACATCATCGTCGGAGCGGGTTCGGCCGGCTGCGTTCTGGCCAACAGACTGACGGAAGACCGGGATACCCGCGTCCTGCTACTCGAAGCAGGCGGCCGTGATAGCGATCCCATGATCCACATCCCAGGCGGGTTCGCCAAGCTGCAGAAGCCCAGCGTCAACTGGTGCTTCTCAACGGTTCCCCAGAAGCGCCTCAACAACCGCAAGCTCTGGTTTCCGCTTGGCAAGACGCTGGGTGGATCGAGCTCCATCAACGGCATGATCTACATCCGCGGCCAGAAGGAGGACTACGATTCCTGGGCCGAGGGCGGTAATTCCGGGTGGTCGTATGAAAACGTTCTCCCATATTTCAAGCGCGCCGAGAACAACGAACGCCTCGCCGGACGCTACCATGGCACTGACGGCCCCTTGCGCGTCAGCGACCAGCGCTCGCCGAGCCCCCTGGCGCGCGCCTATGTCCTCGCCGCGCAGCAGGCAGGATACCCCTTCAACCCGGATTTCAACGGCCCGACCCAGTTGGGCACGAACCTGTACCAGGTGACCCAGAAGGACGGCCGGCGCGCGAGCGCCGCCACCAGCTATCTGCGCCCGGCGATGTCCCGGCCCAACCTGACGGTGATCACGCGGGCCATGAGCCGACGGCTGATCGTCGAGCACAACCGGGTCGTCGGCGTCGAATATGAGAAGGGCGGCACGGTGCAGGTGGCGCGCTGCGAGCGGGAAGTCCTTCTGAGCGCGGGCGCCATCGGCTCGCCGAAGCTCCTGCTCCTGTCCGGAATCGGGCCCGCCGACGAGTTGCACGCGCTCGGAATCAAGCCGATCCACGATCTTCCCGTCGGGAGAAACTACCAGGACCACCTCAATTCCTACGTCGTCTGCGATCTCAAGGAGCCCCTCTCCTATGACGGGCAGAACGAGTTTCCGCGGAACATCAAACACGGCATCCAGTACCTCCTCTACCGCACGGGAGCGCCAACCTCTCCCGTTGCGGAAGGCGGCTGCTTCATCAGCAGCGACGGAAGCGGGCGAGCCGACATTCAGACGCACGTGTTGCCGGCCTATGTGATCAACGCCGCCCGCACCAAGGTTCCGGGCCACGGCATCACCATCAATTCCTGCGTGATGCGCCCAAAGAGCCGCGGTACCGTCAAGCTCGCCTCGACCGATCCCGCTGACGCTCCGCTAATCGATCCGAACTATCATGATCATGAATACGACCGGCGGATGTCGGTGGAGAGCATCCGCCACATCCGGGAAATTCTGAGCCAGCCCGCGATCGCCACATACATCAAGGCTGAGCGCTTTCCTTCGGCCGAATTGAGAACAGACGAGGAGATCCTGTCCTATGTCCGCCAGTACGGCTCCGTGGACTACCATCCGTCCGGGACATGCCGGATGGGAACGGGCGCCGACGCGGTGGTCGATCCGGACCTCAAGCTGCACGGCATGGAGGGCATCCGCGTGATCGACAATTCCATCATGCCGTATCTCAACAGTGGCAACACGAACGCGCCGGCGATCATGATCGGCGAAAAGGGCGCCGCCCTGGTTCGCGGCGAGCCCCCTTTGCGCGAGGTCGCTTGACGTGGCATTCGCATCGACATTCGGATGCAGCATTGAAAACTGGGAAGGTTGAGCCGTTGAGCGACGAGACCCTGTTGCCCTCTCCGATGCCGAGGCGCGCCACCATCCACGACGTCGCCAAGGCTGCGAACGTTTCGCCGGCCACCGTTTCCCTCGTGCTGCATCAAAAGGGCCAGCTCGCCCTCGTCACGCGCGAGCGCGTCATGGACGCGATCAAGCTGCTTGGGTACCAGCGGCGCCGATCGGAGGATCCGCAGCGTCGGCGGCGGCCGACGACCTACTGCCTGATCGTCGACGACATCGGAAATCCGTATTTCCACGAGATCTACAGGGGCATATCCGACAACCTCGATCTGAGCGAAGCCATCGTCACGCTGGTCTCGACGGGTGATTCGCTCGAGCGTCAGGCCCAGGTTCTGGACAACTTCGTCCATTCGCCCGTCGACGGCCTCGTCATCGTTCCGGCCTCCGGCACCAAGAACGAGCACCTTGACGGGTTGTGCGAGAGCAACATCCCCTTCCTGATGGCCGTCCGCAACATCGGTCCCGGCTCCTTCGATTACATCGGCGGCAATCCGATGCTTGGCATGCTGATGGCGACGGAGCACCTGATCGAGCTCGGCCATCGTCGCATCGGCTTCCTGGGCGGCTACGCCTCGAATTATGCCTTCAACGAACGCTATGCAGGCTTCGTCTCCATGATGCGCAAGCATGCCCTGCCGGTCGAGGACAAGCTCATCGTCAGCGGAGGCAGCAGCAAGGCGTTCGGCCGCAAGGCCGCCGCTGAAATCCTCCGCGCGGAGAACCCGCCGACGGCCTTCATCGGCTACAACGACCTTGTCGCGATCGGCATCATGAATGCGATCCACGATGTCGGGCTCCAGCCAGGACAGGATATCGCCGTTGTCGGCTATGACGACATTCCCGAGGCGAGCGAACAACCCATCCCCCTGACGACGATCGCCACCCCGCCGCACGAACTGGGCAAAGTCATCGCCAATGCCCTGGGCCGCATGAAGGACGATGTCGGGCACGGACCGATCAACATCACCTACCCGCCGCATCTCGTGCAGCGCCGAAGCTGCGGCGGCTATCTTCGCAAGGGTGAGAAGGGGGAGCAGCGATGACATACAGCAGCTACGAACTGGCGGAATGGTTGAACGAGCCGCCGGAATGGTCCGTCGAGCCGAACGAGCTGCGCATCACCACCGGCCGCGACACGGACTTCTGGCAATCCACCTTCTACGGCTTCCGGCGCGATGACGGCCACGTGCTGCACAAGGCGGCGCAAGGCGACTTCACGGCCGAGGTCGAATTCGAGGGCCAGTACGAGACCCTCTACGATCAGGCTGGCCTGCTGCTCCGGATCGACCAGCGGAACTGGATCAAGCTCGGCATAGAACATTCGGACGGCGTGACGAACTTCAGCCTTGTCTGCACGCGCGACGGCCTATCGGACTGGTCGGTGACGGCCCGACCGCAGCTCACCGGCTTGCAAGCCGTCCGCCTGACGCGCGTCGGCGCCTCGGCAATCGCGCACTATCGCAACGCCGATGGCAGCTGGCAGCTGATGCGGCTCTGCCCGTTCCCCGACAACCGCGACGTGCGGATCGGGCCGATGGCCTGTTCGCCCCAGCGCGCAGGGTTCCATGTCCGCTTTACACGCTTCGAGGTCGGCGGCCCCATCGCCAATCCCCTGCACGGCTGACGCGCTCGTCCAGTTCTGACCCTCCCGATGCTGAGTTCGTCCCGGCGGAAAAAATCGCGCCATCGTGACGCCACCCACCAAGGAAACGCCATGCCCCAGACGCCAAGCCCGCTCTACCGTGAGACACTCGACCTGCTCTGCGAGAAGCTGGTCGCCGACGAGGCGACGATCGGCACCGCCTTTCCTTATGTGACCCAGCCCGATGGCGGCTGGGCCCTGATGCCGGCCTCGCTCTCCGCCGGCTATCGCGGCGCCAACTGGGACCACGGCAACTGGTTCTGCGGCTTCTGGGTCGGTCTCCTGCTCGCGGCCCATCTCCACAGCAAGGATGAGAAATGGCTGGCGCTCGCCCGCGAACGCATGCTGCTGGTGAACCAGCGCGCTGAGGACGGCAATACACACGACATCGGCTTCATCTTCCTGAGCTCCGCCGTTCCCTTCTACCGCCTCACCGGCGAGGCACAGTATCGGGAGATCGCGCTCAAGGCAGCCGCGCGACTGCGCGACCGCCTCGTTGTCACGCGGCAAGGCGCCTACATCTCGTCCTGGGGTCCGATGAGCGACCCGCGCGGGCGCGCCAGCTCGGCGATCGACACCATGGCGAACATCCCCCTGCTCTACTGGGCGGCGCGCGAAAGCGGCGATGCCAGCTTCCTGCTGGCGGGAGAGGCGCACGCGCGAATGACCGACCACGCCTTCACCCGACCCGACCTGACCCTCTACCACGCCGTCGAATATGACACGAAAAGTGGCGAGCGGCTCCGCGGCTACACCTTCCAGGGCTTGAGCGACGAGTCCTCCTGGTCGCGCGGCACCGGATGGTCGGTGTATGGCCTCGCTGCCACCGCCGGCGCCACCGGCGACCGCCGCTATCTAGACCGCGCAGGCGAAATCGCCGACAAGTGGCTCGGCCAGCTCGGCGACGCGGTGGTGCCGCCCTGGGACTTCAACGATACGGCCCCGAACGCGCCCGAGGATTCCTCCGCCAGCGCCATCATGGCGGCCGCCCTCACCGACATGGCCCGCATGCATCCCGACGAAGCGGAGCAGCGCAAGTGGCAGTCCGCCGCCGATCGCCTGCTCGAGGGCCTCTGCACCGACTATCTGGCGCGAGAGGCCAGTCATCGCGGCCTGCTCAAGCACGCCTGCTATTCGAAGCCGCATAATGTCGGCAAGGATTCCGCCGTGATGTTCGGCGACTATTTCTTCGTCGAAGCCTTGATGCGCCAACTCGCGCCGGACGTCTTCAGCATCCGCCACCAGCCGATCCTCGGATAGCGGCCGACCCAGGAGGGGCGCCGTCGCGGTGCTGCGCCCCTCCCGATCCATGAAGCCGAACCAGCCGCCCGGAGACCCTCCCCGCATGCGGCTGGCATTTTGCGATTGACGTAACGCGTCAAATGATGAAAGCGTTTTCATAACGCCAGTCATACCGCTCGCAGAAGGTGGTCCGCCAAAATGCTGCTCAAAGGAATCCGCATCGTCAGCTTCTGTCATTTCCTGCAAGGCCCGGCGGGCGCGCAGTATCTGGCCGACATGGGCGCCGATGTGATCAAGGTCGAGCCGATCGACGGCGCGCATGAGCGGCGCTGGTCCGGCGCCGACGTCTTCGTCGAGGGCATCAGCGGCTTCTACCTCTGCGCCAACCGCAACAAGCGCTCGATCGGCATCGACCTGAAGAGCGAGGAGGGCCGCGAAGTGGCGCGTCGCCTGATCGCCGGTGCCGACGTGGTCATGGAGAACTTCCGTCCCGGTGTTTTCAGCAAGCTCGGGTTCAGCGAGGCGGAACTGCGCGAGATCAACCCGAACGTCATCTTCGCCTCCGCGTCCGGCTTCGGCTCAACCGGACCGATGGCGCAGATGCCCGGCCAGGACATCCTCATGCAGGCGCGCTCGGGACTGATCGGCGTCACCGGCACGCCTTCCGGCGGCCCCACCCCCGTCGGCGCGGCCATCGTCGACCAGCACGGCGGCGCACTCCTCGCGCTCGGCATCCTCGGCGCCCTCGTGCGTCGCCTCCGCGAGGGCGTCGGCACGCGTGTTGAGGCCAGCCTGCTCAATGCCGGCCTCGATCTGCAGGGCGAGGCACTGGTGAACTTCTTCGCCGGCGGCATGACCCGCGACATCCTCAAGCGCGAGACCAACCTGGCCACCTGGTTCCACGCAGCGCCCTACGGCGTCTACCCGACGGCCGACGGCCATGTGGTGATCTCGCTCTGCGACGCGGGCGTGCTGGCGGAGGCCCTGGACAGCGACGCGCTTCGCGAGGTCGCCGGCGTCGATCGCTACAGGGAGCGCGACGAATATGCCCGCCGCTTGCGCGAGGCGACCGCGCATTTCTCGCGCGACGAACTCGGCGAACGACTGGATTCCCGCGCCATCTGGTGGGCACCGGTCAACTTCTACGACGACCTGCTCGACGATCCGCAGATCCGGCATGCCGAGGTTTTCCGCGAGATCAGCGTGCGCGGCCGGACCGTGCACCTGGTCAACCATCCCAACCGGTATGACGGAGCCGTACCCGAACTGCGCGTTCTGGCGCTCGAGATCGGCGAGCACACGCACGAGATCATGGACGAACTCGGCTACCGGCCCGAAGACGTCGCGCGGCTGCTCGCGAGCCGGGCCGTCGCGGCGTCCCAGCCGGTGGACACTCTCGCCGCCGAGGCGGTCTGATGCCGTCGCCGTCCGCAACCGATCGGCCGCGCGGCACCGCGCTGGTGACAGGCGGACGCCGCGGCATCGGCCGCGCGATCTGCAAAGCCATGGCGCTGGCTGACTTCGACGTGGCGGTGACGGATGTCGTGGCGCCCGAGGAAGCCGAGGCGACGCTCTCGGACATTGCCGGCGCCGGTCGAAAAGGCCGCTACTTCCGGCGCGACATCGCTGAGACCGTGGACAACGGCGCCTTTGTCGAGGCCGTCGAGCGCGCGCTCGGGCCGATCGATTGCCTGGTCAACAATGCCGGCATCCAGGTCGCGGTCCGCGGCGACCTGCTCGCCGTCACGGAAGAGAGCTTCGATCGCCTGATCGCCACCAATCTGCGCGGCACCTTCTTCCTGACCCAGGCCGTGGCGCGCGCCATGGTGGCGCGAACGAAAGCGCCGGCGCAGCGCTCGGTGATCACCATCACCTCGGCCAACGCAGCCCTCGTATCGCCGGAAAAGGGGCCCTACGGCATCTCCAAGGCGGGGCTCTCGATGGCCTCCCAACAATTCGCGGTCCGGCTCGCCGAGGCCGGGATCCAGGTTCACGAAATCCGGCCCGGCCTGATCCGGACCGACATGACTGCAAGCGTCGACGACACCTACTCCCCGCTCGTCGAGAGCGGCGCCATCTCGCCTGTTCGTCGCTGGGGCGAACCGGAGGAGATCGCGCAGGCCGTCGTCACGCTCGCCACAGGCGCCCTGCCCTTCAGCACCGGCGACATCTTCCATGTCGGCGGCGGCATGCACATCCACAGGCTCTGACGCAGGACCGATTCCGCCAGCCCGCGCACGCTGACCACTGAAAGCGCTTACAGATCACGCCCGGCCTTAGGCTTGCCGAATTGAGGAGACCGAGATGGCGAATACGACACCCGAGACCAGGCGCGCCTTCGACCCCCGAGGCGTCATCCCGGCCTGCCTCATGCCTTTCACGTCCGATCTCGCGATCGACGAGGCGGCGTATCGCCGGCATCTCGGCGACATCGCGGCCGTCGAGGGGATCACCGCGATCACCATCAACGGCCACGCCGCCGAGGTGCACGCGCTCACCGTCGAGGAACAGAAGCGCGCCATCGTGGTGACCAAGGAGGTCCTGGGCGATCGGGTGCCGACGATCGTCGGCATCTTCACCAACTCGAGCCTCGAGGCGGCGCGCCTCGCCGCCTATGCCGAGGCCGAAGGCGCCGACGGACTGCTCGTCTTCCCGCCGGAGGCCATGGCGTCGGGCGGTCACCTGCGGCCAGAGATGATCCACGAGCATCTCCGCCGGATCACGGCGGCATCCAGCCTGCCGATCATCCTGTTCCAGTATCCGCTCGCCTCCGGCCTGACCTATCCGCTCGCCACGCTGCTCGATCTCTGCCGCGCCTTCCCGCAGATCCGCGCCATCAAGGATCAGTGCGGCGACGGCAATCTGCATGAGCGCCATATCCGCGAACTGAAGGCGCTGGAGCGGCCGGTGAATACGCTCACCACGCACAGCGCCTGGCTGCTCGGGTCGCTGGCGCTCGGTTGCGACGGCCTGCTTTCGGGCGCGGGCAGCACGATCGCTGCCCTGCAGGTCGCCCTGTTCAAGGCGGTTCAGGCCGGCGATCTCAACGCCGCCCGCGCCATCAACGACCGCATCTACCCGACGGTGCGCGCCTTCTACGACGCGCCGCTGCTCGACATGCACAATCGCATGAAGGAGGCGCAGGTGCTGCTCGGGCGCATGCAGGAAGCGCATGTGCGTCCGCCGCTCGTGAAGCCCCGGCCCGAGGAGATCGAGAAGATCCGTGGCTTGCTCGAGCAGGCAGGCCTGCTCGGCGCGTGAGAGCCGAACGCTAGCCGCCGCCGACGATCCCGCCGACGAAGGGCACCACGGTCGCCAGCACGACCTCTGGCTGCTCGCGATGGGGCGAGTGTCCGCAGCCCGGCAGAATGTGCCGGCCTACCGGCCCACTCACCCGATCGACGATCTCGTGGACCTGCCGCAGGCTGCCATGCTCGTCCGCGTCGCCCTGCAGCACGAGCATCGGACAACCGATCGTCGCCAACCTGTCCAGCATCGTCCAGGCGCCGCGCCCCGGCGCCTGCCAGAAATCCGCCCATCGGGCGAACATCCGCTCGAGATGGCGCGGATGGTGGCGCGCCAGCTTTGCCGCGAGATCGCCATTCTCGAAATCCGTGCGCAGCGCCTCAACGCCGCCGGTCTCCACCACTTCGGAAATGACATGGGCAGCCTCGCTGACGACCCCTGCCAGATGGCCGGAATGGCGGGACGCATGGAGCAGCGCAATGGTGCCGCCATCGCTATGACCATAGAGGATCGGCCGCTTGATGCCGAGCGCGTCGAGCAGCGCCGGCAGCCGCTCCCACGCCTCCCGCTCGAGGAAATCGCCGCGCTCGTCCTCGGGAAAATCCGAGTGGCCATGGCCGAGACGGTCATAGGCGATGACCCGGCAGCCGGTTGCCTCGACGAGGGCCCGGGAAAACGTCCCCCATTGCGTGATGGAGCCGAGGCCTTGGTGCAGCAGCACGAGGTCGCCGCGCGCCGCCCCCTCGCCCGGCGTCAGGCGCGCGACACGCACCGTGCCGTCTGGCTGGCCGATCGCCAGCGTCTCGACCTCGACCGGCATGAATAGAACTCAGGCCACGGCGGCGCGGGTGCGGCGCTTGCGGACGACCGGCGTTGCGACCGGCCCCGTCGACCCACGCACCACCAGCTTCGCCTCGAACGGCGCGATCGGCCCGGCCGGAGCGCCCTCGATGATGCTGATCAGCTGGTCGGCGGCAACCGTGCCGATCTCGCAGGCCGGCACATGGACGGTCGTCAGCGGCGGATCCGTCTCGGCGGCGATCTCGACATCGTCGAAACCGGTGATCGAGATGTCCTCGGGCACGCGAATGCCCTGGCGGCGCGCCTCCGCGACCGCGCCGACGGCCATCGCATCAGTGGTGCAGAGAAAGGTGGTCACGGACGGATGGGCGGCGCGAAGGCGGCGGAACGCCTCGCGACCGGCGACGATGCTGGGCAGAGGCGCCTCGAAGATGCGATCCGGTGGCAGGCGGATGCCCTCCTCCGCGATCGCATCCAGAACGCCGTCGAGCCGCGCCTGCGAACGGTCGTTCGGCAGGCCGGTATTGGCGATGACGGCGAATTCCCGATGCCCGAGGCCAAGCAGATAGCGCGCCATGCGGTAGGTCGCCTGGCGATTGTCGATGCCGATCGCCGGAATGCCCTGGCGCGACGCGCAGACATAGGTCGTGACCAGCGGGGTACGGTGATGCCGGATGAGCGGAAGCACGTCCGGCGCGAAGGAATCGCCCACCAGCACCAGGCCGTCGACGCCATATTCGAGCATGGCGCGGATCTGGCGGAATTCGCGCGCCGGATCGTATCGCGAATGCGACAGGATGAGCGTGTAGCCCCGCGCGCCGAGCCGAACTTCCAGAGCCTCGACGCCGTCGGCAAAGATGGCATTGCCCAAGGTCGGCACGACGGCGCCCACGGTATGGGTACGGCCGGAACTCAGCGCCTTCGCCATGCGATCGGGCGTGTAGTCGAGCATCTCGACGGCATGCAGCACGCGCTCGCGGATCTCCGGCCGCACGATGTCGGGCTGGTTGATCGCCCGCGACGCCGTCGCGAGCGAAACCTTGGCGAGACGCGCCACATGTTCGAGCTTGGCACGCGTCGGCGGGGAAGAGGCGTCGGCCTGTCCCCTGCGCTGCGATGGCGGTTTCTTATCCATCTTATCCATGTCCGGACTCTGGATCAGAAGCCGTGACGCCGCAAGTCGGCCGGCCTGATTTGCCGCGGGATACGGGCGACCGAACCGCCCGTTGCGAGAGGCCGGAGCGAAGGCGCCCCGGCCAGGGATACGCAGGCACCGGCCGCCGTCAGGCCGTCGCGGCCGAGCGCGTCAGACGACTCTGCAGGATGACGACCACCAGCAGGAAGGCGCCACGCAGCACGGACTGCCAGTACGCGCTGAGGCTGATCCAGCCCATGCCGTTCTCGAAATTGAGGACGGTGAAGAGGATGCCCAGCAGGAGCGTGCCGACCAGAGTCGCGCCGACCGAGCCCTTGCCGCCCGTGAGCAGCGTGCCGCCCACCACGACCGAGGCGATGGCGAACAGTTCCCAGCCGACCCCCTCGATCGGCTGACCAGCGCCGAACTGAGCCGCCAGGATCACGCCGGCCATGCCGGCCAGCAGGCCGGACATGGCATATACCAGGAAGATCGTGCGGTCGGTCGGCAGGCCCATCAGGCGCGAAGCCTCCTCGCCGCCGCCGACCGCCAGCACGTGTCGTCCGAAGGGCGTGCGGTTGAGGATCAGCGAGCCGATGAGATAGGCGATGAGCGCGATCCAGGCCGGAATAGGGAAGCCGAAGAAGATGCGGATCAGGCCGCCGACGAGCCCGGCATCGTCACCCGTGACCCATTCGGGCGCATAGGCGAGGAAATCGCCCTGGCCGAGCGCCATGAAATTGGTGTCGTAGGAGGCGGGCACGGACTGCTGGTTCGAGAGCAGCAAGGCTACGCCCGAGGCCGCCAACATCGTCGCCAACGTGGCGATGAACGGCAGGATCTTCATCTTCGAGATGATGAAGCCATTGACGACGCCCGCCGCAAGGCCGGCGGCCAAGCCGCCGGCAAGGCCGGCTGCGAGGCCATACGGACTGAGATAGGCGGCGACGACGCTGGACATCGCGGCGACCGATCCGACTGACAGATCGATGCCGCCGGTCATGATCACGAAGCACATGCCGAGGCCGACCAGCGCGAACATCGAGTTGTAGCGCAGGACGCTGAGCACGTTGTACTCGCTGATGAAGCCGTCATAGCGCCAGGCGCCAAAGGCGACGATCAGAACGAGGGCGAGAAGGGCGCCGAAACCGGCAGAAGCGTGAAGACGGGGCATTAGGCGCGATCCTGCCTTTGCAGCCAGACAGCGAGAACGATCAGACCGGCCTTGACGATCAGGGCCGCCGCATCGGGCACGCCATTGGCGAGAAGTGTGTAGCGTACAAGCTGGATGATCAGCGCGCCGAGCAGTGTGCCGATGATGGTCGCGCGGCCGCCGGTCAGCAGCGTGCCGCCGACCGCCACCGCCGCGATGACGTCGAGCTCGATGCCCATGCCGATCAGATTGGCGTCGGCGGCCGAGTTCATCGCGATGACGATGAGGCCGGCCATGCCGCTACAGACGCCTGAGATCACGTAGACGAGCAGTTTCACGCGGCGGACGGGAATACCGGCCAGCCAGGCCGCCTGCTCATTGCCTCCAACCGCGAGTACCTGTCGGCCGAACACGGTCCGCCGAAGCGCCCAGGCCGAAGCCAGCACCAGCGCCAGCATGATCCAGACCTGAAACGGCACGCCGAACACGCGGCCGATGGCGATCTGCTGGAATTCCGGCACCTTGAACACCTGAAGGTCGCCATTGGTCCAGACCTGCGCGATGCCGCGCCCCGCGATGAAAAGGATCAGCGTCGCGATGATCGGTTGCACGCGGAAATTAGCCACGAGCCAGCCGTTGAACAGACCGAAGCAGCCCGCCAGGATAACCGGCAGGATGATGCCGAGCGCAATGCCGACATAGAGGTTTGGCACGGGGAACAGCAGTCCCTGGAAGATCTGCGGGGCGAACGCGCCTGCGATCGCCATCAGCGCACCCACCGAAAGGTCAATGCCGCCGGTCGCGATAACCATCGTCATGCCGACGCCGACGATGACGATGACGCAGACCTGCGTCAGGTTAACCGACAACGTCTGCATGGTGGCAAAGTGGGGCGTGAAGATGAAATTGAAGACCAGCAGCGCGACGAGCGCCGCGAGCGTGCCGACATGGCGGCGCGACAGCACCGAAGCGAAGCCCGTCCGTGGCGTCGTGCCGACGCTTCCCGGAACCGGCGCGGGCGCGTTTTCAAGGGCGGAACTCATTCAACGTCTCCATGTCCGTGGGCCATGGCCCCCATCACTGCCGGCTCGGTGATCGCCGCGCCGTCGAGCTCGACGGTGGTACGGCCGTCCCGCAGCACGAAGACGCGATCGGCGCCCTCCACGATCTCCTCGATCTCGGACGAGATCATCAGCACCCCGAGACCGTCATCCGCGAGCTTGCGGATCAAGCGCTGGATTTCCGCCTTGGCACCGACATCGATGCCGCGCGTCGGCTCGTCGAGGATGAGCAGCTTCGGATTCATGCAAAGCCAGCGCGCCAGAAGCACCTTCTGCTGGTTGCCGCCGGAAAGCTCGCGGATCCTTTGCTCGGGGCTCGAGCACTTGATGCCGATTTCCTTGATGAAGCGCAGCACGATCTCGCGCTGGCGCGCCTCGTCGACAATGCCGGCGCGCGACAGGGCCGGCAGCAGCGCGAGAGTCAGGTTCTCGCGGACCGACATGCCGGGGATGATGCCCTCATGCTTGCGGTCCTCCGAGCAGAAGCCGATGCCCGCCCGGATGGCATCCACTGGCTCGGTGAAATCCGTCTTCTTGCCGAGCAGGCGGATCTCGCCCTTCTCGTGCGGACTTGCGCCATAGATGGCGCGCGCCGTCTCGGTGCGGCCGGCGCCGAGCAGGCCGGCGAGGCCGACGATCTCCCCACGGCGAACGGAGAGGTTGGCATCATGCACGCGACGCCCGACAGCCACGTCCTTGACCGAAAGCAGCTCCTCGCCGATGGCGCGCGTGCCCTCGGTGAAGGCGGTCGCGCCGGCGCGGCGCACCTCGGCGAGATCGCGGCCGAGCATCGTGGCGACGAGCTGCAGCTTGGACATTTCCGACATCGGCGAAACGGCGACGGTGCGTCCGTCGCGCATGACCGTGACGCGGTCGCAGACGGCGTAGAGCTCGTCCAGCTTGTGGCTGACGAAGACGACGGCCACCCGCTTCGCCTTCAGCCGGCGGATGGTCTCGAACAAGACGGCCACTTCGTGCTCGTCGAGCGAGGAAGTCGGCTCGTCCATGATGACGAGGCGGGATTCGAACGAAACCGCGCGCGCGATCGCCACCATCTGCTGGATGGCGGTCGAGAATTCGCCGAGCGGCCGGCGGACGTCGACATCGACGTCGAACTCAGCCAGCAGCGCCCGCGCGCCGTCATGCATCCGCCGCAGGTCGAGCAGGCCGAAACGGTTCTTGAGCTCGCGGCCGAGATAGATGTTCTCGGTCACCGTGCGGAACGGGATGAGGTTGATTTCCTGGAAGATCGTGGAGACGCCCCCGCGCTGCGCCATCTCGGGCGACGACGCCGACCAGGGCTGGCCATTGAACATGATGGCGCCCGCGTCCTTACGGCAGAACCCGTTCAGGACCTTGATCATGGTGGACTTGCCGGCGCCGTTCTGGCCGATCAGGGCCATCACCTCGCCTTCGCGGACTTCCAGCGAGGCACCGGTCAGGGCCGGGATGTTGCCGAATGACTTGTCGATGCCTTGCATCGACAGAAATGGTTCTGCGGTGGCCATGGAGCTTGTCTCGTAGCTGACGGCAGCCGCCGCCCGATAGGCGGCGACTGTCGCAAGGAATGATCGAGGCTGAGACGGCGGGCGCCGCTAGGGACGCCCGCCTGCAGGGCTCAGTAGGCCTCCGGCAGATACTCCGCGACATTCTCCTTGGTGAAGACGCGGTCCTTGTTGACGAGGCGCGGCGCGACCGGCTCGCCCTTGCCATACTTGACGACGGCGTCGAAGGCGGCCGGGCCGAAGTTCGGGTTGCACTCGACCACGACGACCATCTTGCCGTCCATCAGCGCCTGGGCGGCGTCCTTGGTGCCGTCGATCGAGGCGATGATCAGGTCCTTGCCCGGAACCTTGCCGGCGGCTTCCATGGCGGCGATGGCGCCCATGGACATCTCGTCATTGTGCGAATAGAGGGCCGTCGCCTCGGGATGTGCCTGATAGAGCGTCTCGAAGACCTGGCGACCCTTGTCGCGAGCGAAGTCGCCGGACTGCGAAGCGATCACCTGCATGCCAGGGTGATCCTTGATGTAGTCCGCGAAGCCCTTGGCGCGGTCGTTGGCCGGCGACGAGCCGACGGTTCCGACGAGTTCGATGATCTTGGCCTCGCCGTTGACGGCCTTGGTCAGCGCTTCGGCGGCCAAGCGGCCTTCCTCGACGAAGTCCGAGCCGATGAAGGCGACGTAGTCCTCGCCGCCCTTGGCCAGGCTCGGATCAACGCCACGGTCGATCAGGAATAGCGGAATGCCCGCCTTCTTGGCTTCCATGACGGCCGGGATCAGCGGACGCTCTTCGCGCGGCGCGAGCAGGATGACGTCGACGCGCTGCGCGATCATCGAGCGCACGTCGGCGACCTGCTTGGCGGCCGAACCGGCAGCGTCGGTGTAGACCAGTTGCCAGCCGCGCTTCTTCGCCTCGTCCTGCATGCTCTTCGTCTGCTGCAGGCGCCACGGGTTGTTGCTCTCGGTCTGGGCGAAACCGATCTTGTAGGTGTCCTTCTCCTTGAGCTTCGGCATGTCCGCATAGGCCGGACGAAGACCGAAGGCTCCGATCGCGGCACCACCGGCAGCGATCTGCAGCAACGAACGACGATTGATCATTTCACTTCCTCCCTCGGACCGGTTTGCGCGGGGTCCGATCTCCGCATCCTCTGATCGAGGCCCTTCTCCCAAAGGCCCCTCCCTGCTTCAGGCCACGCTCTCGGCGTAGCCGGCGTTCTGCCCCAGGATCATGTCAGCCCCTTTTTCAGCGATCATGATCGTCGCGGCATTGGTATTCGCACTCACCATCTTCGGCATCACCGAAGCATCGATCACCCTTAGCCCCTCCAGGCCGTGGACTTTCAATTTGGCATCAACCACGGCCATCGCATCAATACCCATCTTGCAGGTACCGACAGGATGGTACTGCGTGTGCGCCGACCGACGCACATAATCATCGATCTGAGCATCTGTCCTTACGTCACGTCCAGGGGAAACCTCAGCACCCCGGTAGGGATCAAAGGCCTTCTGCGCCAGGACGTCCCGGCAGATCTTGATGCCGTCGCGCAGAACCCGCACGTCCTCTTCGGCGGCAAGGTAATTGGGATCGATCTCGGGGTGCTTCGTCGGGTCGTTGGAACGGATCAGGACGGTTCCCACGCTCTCCGGCCGCTGCACGTTGATGAGCGGCTGGTAGCCGTGCAGCTCGTGCAGCGTCCTTCCGTGCTCGCCATACATGATCATGATGAAATGATACTGGATGTCCGGGGCGACGAGATCCGGGCGGGACTTCACGAAGCCGACGGCCTGAATGCCCGGATGCGCGACCGGACCGCTGCGGGTCAGCGCGTAGCGCACCAGCGACTTGGCGACATTGAAGGGTTTCAGCTCGCGCAGCAGCGAGATCGGCTGCGTGCACTGCTGCTGGATCTCGGTCGCCACATGGTCGGAGAGATTCTGGCCGACGCCCGGCAGCTCGTGCGCCGTCCGAATGCCGACGGAGCGCAGGTGGTCGCCGTCGCCTACGCCGGAAAGCTGGAGGAGCTGCGGCGAGTTGATGGCGCCGCCCGCGAGGATCACCTCGGCGTCGGCGCGCACCACCTCGGTACGGCCATTGCGGACATATTCGACACCGACCGCGCGACCACCTTCGATGATAACGCGCGAAGCAAGCGCTCGCGTGATCACCTTGAGGTTGGGGCGCGTCAGCGCGGGCTTGAGATAGCAATAGGCGGTGCTGGCGCGACGCCCGTTCTTGATCGTGCTGTCGAGCGGGCCGAAGCCCTCCTGGCTCGACGCGTTGACATCGGGATTGCGCGGGTAGCCGGCCTGCACGCCAGCCTCCAGCCAGGCCCGCGCGAGCGGGTGGAATTCATGCACGCGCGAGGTATGCAGCGGCCCGCTGCCGCCATGGAACTCGTCCTCGCCGAGCTCCCAGTTCTCCGCGCGTTTGAAATAGGGCAGCACGTCCGAATAGGACCAGCCGCGATTGCCCATCTGCGCCCAGCCGTCATAGTCAGAGGCGTGGCCGCGAATGTAGACCATGCCATTGACGGAGCTGGAGCCGCCGAGCACCTTGCCGCGCGGCCACTGGAACGAGCGGCCGTAGCAATGCTTCTGCGGCACCGTCTGGTAGCCCCAGTCGACCGCGCCCGAGATCATGAGCTGCCGATAGCCGGCCGGCATGTGGATGAACGGATTGAGGTCGCGCCCACCCGCCTCCAGCAATACGACGCTGATGGATGGATCCGCGCTCAGCCGGTTGGCGAGGACGCAGCCGGCCGAGCCGGCGCCCACGATCACGTAGTCAGTCATAGTCTCTTCCTCCCATCATGCCGCGGCGCTCCCGGTTGGGGATCGCCACGGCACAGACGCCGAAGCACTTACGCGGCCTCGCGCTCCGCGCCCTCGTTCTTCACCCATTTCAGAAGATGCTCGCCGACCGCGACCAGCGTGCCGTCTTGATTATGAACGTCGACCTGCGCCCGCGTCCGGCGACGCTCGGCGTCGACTTCCTTGATCGTGTAGGTGACGTTCACGGTGTCGCCGAAGAACACCGGGCTCAGGAAGCGCACGCGGTCATAGCCGAGCGACACCGGCGTCGAGTCGATGCCCTGCGACAGGCTGCGATCGATCATCAGCGTCGACGCCGTCGACATGAAGCCGATGGTCAGCGCGCCATGCGCGATGCGATGGCCGTAGACCGACTGCTTCATGAACTCCTCGTTGACATGATTGCCCGAGAAGTCACCGGTGATGCCGGCATATAGATAGACATCAGCCTCGCTCACCGTCTTGGAGAAGCGCACCGCGTCCCCGATCTCCGCATGCATCGATTTCGTCATCATTGCCTCGTCCCTGCCCGTTCCCGGGCCTTGCTTGTCGAAGTATTTGGTCCGGTACCGGATTGAGCCCGGCCCCCTGATCGCTCGTCAGGCCGAGCGGGCCGCGCGCTGCGCCACGCCGTCGAGCTCCCCGCCCACGATCCCGTCGCGCAGCAGCGCGGCGATGCCGGGCTCGTCGTAGCCAATCTCCGCCAGGATCTCGGCGGTCTGCGCACCGAGCTTCTGCGGCGGAAGCCGCACCTCGGGCGCCTGGCCGTCATAGCGGACCGGGTGAGCGACCAGCGTCACCGGCGAGCCGGTCGCGCCCGGCACCGTGACGAAATTACCGTTGTGAACGACCTGCGGATCCTCGGCGAGCCGGCTGTAGTCGTTGACCGACGAATGCCAGATGCCGCGCTCGGTGAAGATCTGGCTCCACGTCTCGGTCGTTCCCTTCTTCAGCGCCCGCGCGATGCTCGCCGCGGCCTCCTCGCGCCGGGCATAGGCCTCGGAATTGGGAACCCGCTCCGGCTCGGGAATGTCGATGGCATCGGCGATCGCCTCCATCGTGCCGAGCGAGATGGCGATGAAGCTGTCGCTGGTCGCGTAGATTCCGTAGGGCGCGCCGTAGTACCAGCCGGAAATCCGGCCGGTCTGGCGGATGTCGTCATCGCGCGGGCCGTTCATGTAGCAGACCAGCGATTCCATCTGCAGATCCAGCGCCGCGTTGAGCAGGCTGACATCGACCCGGCCGCCCTCGCCCGAGCGTTCGCGCCGGAAGAGCGCGGCGAGAATGCCGGCCGCGAACAGGGCCGCGCCATGGTGATCGACCACAGAAACGCCGACGCCGCGCGGTCCGTCCTCCTGCGTGCCGGTGATCGACGCGAGACCCGACATCGCTTGCACGATCAGGTCCTGCCCGGGCCGCGTCGCATAGGGTCCGTCGGGACCGAAGCCGGACGCGGCGGCGTAGATGATCCGTGGATTGACCTTGCGGATATCCTCGTAGCCGAGGCCGAGCTTGTTCATGACGCCAGGCCGGTAGTTCTCCGCCACCACGTCGGCGCGCTCCACCAGCTTGCGCGCAATCGCCAGACCCTCGGGGTTCTTGAGATCCAGGGCGACGCTGCGCTTGTTCCGGTTCCCCGTGAGCTGCAGCATGGTCTGCCCGTCGAGGAAACGGTTTGCCCCGCCCCATTTGCGCTGGAACGCCCCTTCGACCGGCTCGATCGCGATGACGTCCGCACCCAGGTCGGCGAGGAACTGGATGCCGACCGGACCCATCAGGAAGTGATTGAAGCTGACGATCCGAATACCCTCGAGATGGCGCACTGTTCCTCCGAACGAAACCGGTTTCTGAAAGCGATTTCATAGACGCATATCGCAACTGTCCGTGCTTGGCAATGGGCACCAGCGAGGCTGGCCGTCCACAGCATGATCCTGAGGATCGCTCGCCTAGAAAACAACCAAAACCATTGCAACCCCTGCCCTTTGATCCAGGAATCGCCAGCACGCGAATCCCGCGATCAACCGTTGCAACGCCGGCGCAAAGTCGATAGCATCCCAAAATGAAAGCGGTTTCATTTACTCTTTCGTCGGTGCATGAACGATGCGCGCCGTGCGACAGGGCGAAACCGCCGAAAGATGCCCGAAGCGACGAGGCACCACGGCCATCGCGCCAGATGAGACGGGCAGGACCAACGCAGGGGCGACCGTCAGGTCAGGGAGGAGGAGCGCGTGACGGAATTCTATCTGAAGGTCGACGACGCCGTGACGCTGGAACGCGAGGTCAGCGAGGCGGTCGTCAATGCCTTCGCCGAGGTCAGCGGCGACCATTCGCCCAACCATGTCGACGAAGGCACCATGTCCGGCTCGGCCTATGAGGGGCGCATCGCGCATGGCGCGCTGATCGTCGCCTTCATGTCGACCTGCTCGACCCAGATCGTCGAACAGGTGCCGAATGTGCGGGCAACGGAAACGCCCGTCTCGCTCGGCTACGACCGTATCCGCTTCCTGAAGCCCGTCTATATCGGCGACACGGTGCGCCTGCGCTACGCCGTCCGCGAGATCGATCCGGAGCGGCGGCGCGCGCGATCCGAGATCACCGTGACCAACCAGAATGGCGACACGGTCTGTGTCGGCGAACACATCCTGAAATGGGTGAGTTGACGACGAGGGACGCAGCCGGGCCCGGACCGGGAGGGGAACGGGCCCGAAGATCAGAAAATCGGGAGGATAGCCATGTATGATTTCATCGTCGTCGGCGGTGGATCCGCCGGGTCCGCGCTTGCAACCCGCCTATCGGAGGATCCGGACGCCAAGGTGCTCCTGCTCGAGGCAGGGCCGCGCGACTGGAACCCCTACATCCACATGCCGGTCGGCTTCTACAAGACCACCAAGGGATCGCTCACCTGGCGCTACGAACTGGCGCCGCAGCAGCACCAGGGCGGCATCACCCCGCTCTACCCTCAGGCCCGCGTGCTCGGCGGCGGCTCCTCGATCAACGCGCAGGTCTATATCCGCGGCAATGCCGAGGACTATGACACCTGGGAAGAAATGGGTTGCACCGGCTGGGCCTATCGCGACGTGCTGCCCTATTTCCGGCGCGCCGAAAGCAACGAGAAATATTCGGCCCCCTATCACGGCATCGACGGCCCGTTGAGCGTGGTCGACCAGCGCCATCCGCATAAGCTGAGCAAGGCCTTCGTGCAGGCCTGCCAGGAATACGGCATTCCCTACAACCCGGACTTCAATGGCGCGACGCAGCCGGGAACGGGCCTCTACCAGACCACCAATCGCGACGGCAGGCGCTGCAGCGCGGCGGTCGCCTATCTGCGCTCGGCGCGCAACCGGCCCAACCTGACGGTCAAGACAGGTGTGCTGGCGAAGCGCGTCGTGATCGAGAACAACCGCGCCGTCGGCGTGGAATATTTCCAGGGCAGCAGCACGGTGACCGAGCGCGCCGCGCGCGAGGTGATCGTCACCGCCGGGGCGATCGGCTCGCCCAAACTGCTGATGCTGTCCGGCATCGGCCCGTCGGCCCATCTCGCCAGCCACGGCATCCGTACCCTGGTCGAGCTGCCGGGCGTCGGGCAGAACCTGCACGATCATCTCGACGTCTTCATGATGTACAACGTCAAGAACGTCGACAGCTACGACGTCTATAAGAAGGCGAGCCGGAAGATCATGCCGGCGATCCAGTATGCCCTGTTTCGCAACGGCCCGGTCAGCGGCACGATCGTCGAAGGCGGCGCCTTCTGCTGGAGCGACCCAAAGCTGCCCGCGCCGGACCTGCAGTACCATTTCCTTCCGGGCACCGGCGTGGAGGAGGTCAACGACACCAACGCGACCGTCACCGGCAATGGCTGCACGCTGAACGGCTATTTCATGCATCCGAGAGCCCGCGGCGCCGTGACGCTGAAGAGCGCCGATCCCCGCGTCTCCCCCTCCATCGACCCCAACTTCCTCGGCGACCCCTACGATCTCGAGCGCACCATCGACTGCGTGAAGGTCGGCCAGGAGATCATGGCGCAGCCCGCCATGAGGCGCTTCGTCACCGACGAGTTCATGCCCGGCCCGAAATGCCGCAGCCGGGCTGAATACGAGGCCTATGTCCGCGAGCGGGCGCGCTCGGGCTACCACCCGGTCGGCACCTGCAAGATGGGTCGTGACGAGATGGCCGTGGTCGACACGGAGCTGCGGGTGCGGGGCGTCGACGGCCTGCGCGTGGCCGACGCCTCGATCATGCCGCGCCTCGTCTCGGGCAACACCAACGCCCCCAGCATCATGATCGGCGAGCGCGCCGCCGATTTCATCCGGGGCAACCGCGCGGGAATCGCCTCCCCGGCGCTGGAGCGGGCCGGCTGACGGCCCCGCTTCCCCTTCGCGCCTCAAATATCCAGCAAGGAAACCCACCGATGAACCAAGTTTCGACCACCCGCGACTACGGCCATCATCTCGCCGGCGGCGACCGGGCCCCGGCGAAAATGATCGATCGCGTCTCGCCCGCGACCGGGCGCCTCGTGGCGCGCTTCGCCGAGGGAACCGCGGCGGACGTCGCCGCCGCCATCGCCGATGCGCGCGAAGCCTTCGACAATGGCCCCTGGCCGCAGATGACCGGCATGGAGCGCGCCGCCGTGGTACGCCGCTGGGCCGACCTGATCGAGGAAAACCTGGAGCGTCTCGCCCGCATCGAGGTCGACGAGGTCGGCAAGCCGATCCGCCAGGCGCGCGGCGACCTGCGCAACGTCGTCTCGCTCAGCCATTTCGCGGCGGGCCTGGCCATGCAGGTCCATGGCGAGACCTACACCAATCTCGGCCCCCAGAAGGCGGGCTGGATTCACCGCGAACCGGTCGGCGTCGTCGGAATGATCATCCCGTGGAATTTCCCGGCGCTGATCTTCGCCCAGAAGGTGCCCTTCGCCCTCGCCGCGGGCTGCACCGTCGTTGTTAAGCCGTCCGAATTCACCTCCGGCACGGCGCTCGAACTCGCCCGCCTCGGCAAAATCGCCGGCCTGCCAGACGGCGCGCTCTCCGTCGTCACCGGCTATGGCGACCCGGTCGGCGAAGCGATCGTCAAAAGTCCTGACGTCGACTTCGTCTCCTTCACCGGCTCGACCGCCGTCGGTCGCCGCATCCTCGCCAACTCGGCCGAAACCCTGAAGCGTGTCTCGCTCGAGCTGGGCGGCAAATCGGCCAACATCGTCTTTGCCGATGCCGACCTGGAGGATGCCATCGACGGCTCGCTATACGGCATCTTCTACAACCAGGGCGAATGCTGCTGCTCCGCGACGCGCCTGCTCGTCGACGAGGCCATCGCCGACGATTTCGTCGAGCGCCTCGTGGCCCGCGCCCGCACGCTGAAGCTCGGCGACGTGCACGCCGACAACGCCGATGTCGGCGCGATGATCAGCGACAGGCATTTCGACAAGGTCTGCTCCTACCTCGACAAGGGCAAGGCCGAAGGCGCTACGCTGCGGCTCGGCGGCGGAGCCAGCGAAAAGGCGAAAGGGCTGTTCGTGCAGCCGACCATCTTCGACAACGTCACGAGCGACATGACGATCTTCCGGGAGGAGATCTTCGGACCGGTGCTGTCGATCGTCCGCTTCAAGGACAAAGACGAGGCCGTCCGCCTCGCCAACGATACCGTCTATGGCCTCGCCAGTTCGCTATGGACCAAGAACTTCGACACGGCGCACCAGATCACGCCGAAGCTGCGCAGCGGCTCGGTCTGGATCAACACGACGATCGACGGCGCGCCGCAGATGCCGTTCGGCGGCTACAAGGCCTCCGGCTTCGGCCGCGAAATGGGTCAGGCCGGCTTCGACGAGTTCACCAACATCAAGACGGTGTTCGCCCATCTCGGCAAGCGCGAGCCCTATTACCCCTCCAGGGGATGAGGACCCGGGGCCGGAGACCTCCCGCTCCCGCTTGAACCCCGGCCCCAAACTCAAGGGCGCTACGATATCTCGTAGCGCCCCTTTTTTTACCGTCGCCGCGACCGGGCCCCTGCGGGGCACCCGCCCGGCGAGGTGATCCTAGAGATCGCCCAGTCGGGCGCGGACAAAGCCGCCCTCGGCATGACGATCGAGCAGGATGTTGTGATCCAGGGCCGGGTCGCGCGCCTGATGGTCCTCCCGATAATGGCTGCCCCGGCTCTCGGGACGCGCCAGCGCCGCGAGCGACATCAGTTCGCCCACCGTGATGAGGTTGCCGAGTTCCAAGGCCTGGACGGTATCGGCCGGCGTTTCGATGCGCGCCGTGCCTGCAAGCTCCTGGCGCAGCGCCGCGCATTCGTCACGGAAGGCCCGCAGCCCATCCTCGTCGCGCAGGATCAGGAGATGGCGGTTGGCGGCGCTCTGCAGCCGCTGCCGCAACGCGGCGAGATCCTGCTTTGCGCCGGTCGCCGCGCCGTTGGGCAGGGCGTCATGTCCCTCGAGCGGATCGGCGATCGTCCGGTGATCGACCGTGCGCGCGCGTGCCGCCGCCGCGCGGCCGGCACGGCCGCCGAACACCTGGCATGTCACCGACATGTTGCCGCCGAGCCGGTCCGCGCCATGCGGGCCCGCCGCCACCTCGCCGGCCGCGAACAGCCCCCTGATGTTGGACTGGGCGTCCTGGTCGATCCGAAGCCCGCCATTGATCGCATGCGCCGAGCAGGTGATCTCGACCTTGTCCTTGCGCAGGTCCGTGCCGCGCTCCTTGTACCAGTCATAGGTCAGCGGCCACATGCGGGCGACGCTTCGGCTCTGGTCATCAAGGATGGAATCGAGATCATCATGGATGAAGTCGAGCAGAAGCCCTCCCTTCTCCGTGCCCCTGCCCTCGTTGATCGCCTTCTGGATCGAGATCTCGATGAAGCGGGAGATGTCGCTCGAGCTGAACGGGAAATGGCGCTGCTTCTCGCGGATCACGGCCGCAATGCTCAGTCCCTCCGGCAGATACTCGGACAGGAACGGCCGCCCCTCGCGATCCCAAAGGTTGGGACGCGCATCCCAGAGATAGTTGCCGAACAGGTTGACGAACGGATCGATGATCGAGACGCCGGCCTGCATGAACTCCATGTTGACGAGATGCGCGCCGGCGCGGTGCGCCATGGCGTATCCGTCGCCGGTGATATCCGAGGGATAGAGGTTGGTGCGGAAGAGCTGGCTGGCGCCGCCGGTGGTCAGGATCGTCGCCTTGGCGCGGATCACCACCAGCCTGCCCTCGGCATCGACCGCGACCGCCCCGAGGCACTCGCCGTCGCGAACGATCAGGTCCTTGATCATCAAGCGATCGAGCGCCTGGAGGCCACGCCGCGTCGCCTCCGAGCCGAGCGCCTTCACGATCGGCTTGAAATGGTCCTTGATGACGTGGGAGCGCGCCTTCGAGGAGAAGCAGGCCTGGAAGGTCAGATAGGGCGCGCCCTCGCGCTCGGACGCGCGCTCGAAGTGAACGCCATAGCCCTCCAGATAGCGCAGCGCCGCCTCGGCCTCTTCCGCCAGGATCGCAGAGAGCCGGGGATCCGACATGCCCTGCCCGGCCGTGAGGATGTCGTCCAGGAAGACGTCCGGACCATCGTCCGGGTCCCCGGCGCCATCGGGGACGTTGAAGGCCCCGACCTCGGCGACACTGTGGAAGGTGGCGCCGCTCCGCCGGAACTCGCCCTTGATGACGACCGTGACCTGGGCGCCGCCTTCCTGCGCCTCCAGCGCCGCGCGCAACGCCGCCCCGCCGCTCCCGATCACGAGAACGTCGGTCCTGATTTCCCTCACATCCTGGGGCATCCATGTCCTTTCCCGCCGGGCGCCTGGGGACGGCCGGTCGGTGGCCAAGAGAAAGATCCTAACGACAATCGCCGAATGAAAGCGATTTCAGAACTGATATAGCCAGTCGCGAGAAGGAGGGCAATCGGCGGGCCCGCTTGGCGATGCATGTGGTTCAGCGGCTATCGGCCATGCCCGATGCTGCACGACCGACTCTGCGCCTGAAAGCGCTGACATCCGCTCGACATGCTTTGCAGTGCGGGGGTCGTCTGTGCTTCACTCGATCCGGGAAGAGGTCCCGCCGCAGGAGGAAACAGACACGTGAACAGCATCAGCACCACACCCTATCAAGGCGCCCTCAAGGAGCTTGAAAGCGTCTTCAGTCGCTTGGACGACGCCAGGGTCGACGAAGTCGTGGACGTCATCGCGAAGGCCAGGAGCACGGTGGTGTTCGGCGGCGGGCGCGAGCGCCTGCAGATCATGGGCTTCGCCATGCGCCTCTATCACATGGGCGTGCCCGTCGCCGTCGAGGGCGACATGACGACCCCGCCCGTCGGCCCGGGCGACGTCTTCCTCGTCACCGTCGGCCCCGGCGAGATCTCCACCGCGCTGGCGCTGATCGGCGTGGCCAAGGAGGCCGGCGCGACGGTCGTCGTGATCACCGCGCAACCGAATGGCAGGGCTCCGCGCATGGCCGACCTGGTGCTCCACCTGCCGGCCCAGACCATGGCCGACGACCAGGGGGCGGCCCGCACCTCCATCCTTCCGATGGGCTCGCTCTATGAGGGCGCGCTCTTCGTTCTCTTCGAGATCATGGTCCTGAAACTGCGCGAGCGCGTCTCGATCACGCCCGAGGCGATGCGGGCCCGGCACACGAACCTGGAATAGGCGCAGAGCGGTCGTCCGGCCCCTTGGCCGCGAGCGCTGCGCCGGCCAAGGCCGGAGCGGCCCGTTGCGAGGGCCTCGGGCGGCGAAGCGCTCACTCTTGCTTCGCCGCCCGTAGACCCGCCGACCGAATTGCGCGGGATCGATGCAGGCCCCGCTAGCCTACGGACCAGGCCTCGAGCATGGCCCAGTTGAACTGAACGCCGGTCCCGGGATCGTCCGGAGCGATGGCGCGGCCATCCTCGACCACCAGCGGCCGATGCGTGCAGCGATCGATCTGGAACGCGTGCACCTCCAGCCAGCCGGCGTTCGGCACGGCCGGGACGAGACTGACGTGAAGTTCCTGCATGCCGTGACTGCAGACGGGAATTCCGAGTTCCTCGGCGAGCTTCGCCACGCGCAGGAACCCGGTCACGCCGCCGCAATTCGAGGCGTCGGGCTGGATGAAGCCCAGCGACGAATGCGCGAACGCATGCTTGAACTCCTGCAGCGTGTGCAGGTTCTCACCCATGGCCAGCGGGATGAAGGTGGCACTCGCCAGCCGTCCGTAGCCCTCGAAATCGTCGGGCTCCATCGGCTCTTCGAACCAGGTCAGGTCGAACGGCTCGAAGGCACGCGCCGCGGCCGTGGCGCGATCGAGATCATAGCCGAAATTGCCGTCGACCATGAGCTTCGCCGAAGGGCCGATCAGTTCGCGAATGGCGCCCAGGCGCGCGACGTCCTCGGCGAGATCGGGTTTGCCGACCTTGATCTTGATGGCGCGATAGCCCTGGGCGAGATAGCCGGAGACGCTCTCGACCAGCTTCTCCAGCGGATAGTTGAGGTCGACGCCGCCGCGATAGGTGAGCGGGGATTTTCCGGCCCCGCCGGCCATCTTCCAGAGCGGCAAGTTGCGCGCCTTGCCCCGCAGGTCCCAGAGCGCGATGTCGATCGCCGAGATGGCGAAGGAGGCGACGCCGCCCCGCCCGACATAGTGCAGGCGCGACTGCATCTCGTCATAGAGGGTATCGATGTCATCGGCGTCATGCCCGATCAGCATCGGCGCGAGATCATGATCGATCATCGCCTTGGTCGCATGGCCACCGGTGCCGATCGTGTAGGTGTAGCCGACGCCCGTCTGACCGCCCGAGGTTTCGATCTCGGCCGTCACCAGCTCGTAGAAGGTCTGCAGGCCGTGTCGCGCATCCTGCATCGGCTCCTCGAGCGGCACGTGGAAGACGCGCGTCCTGATCTCACGAATGGTCTGTCGGCTGGACATACTTCTCCTCCCCTGGAGAGATTGCTGCCGGGCGATCCGGGATCGAAGCCGGATCAGCCCCAGTTCACGTACATGGTCTTCTTCTGGAAGTAGCCGTCGAGGCCGTACTTGCCGTCCTCGCCACCGAGACCGGACTGACCCCAGCCGGTATGGAAGCCCTGGATCAGCTCGCCATTGGTTCGGTTGAAGTAGATCTCGCCGAAATCGAGCTCCGCCGCGACGCGCATCAGCCGCTTCAAGCTGCCGGTATAGACATAGGCCGAGAGGCCATAGTCGGAGTCATTGGACAGGCGCAGCGCCTGCTCGAAATCGTCGACGATGACAATCGGCACGACCGGGCCGAAGATCTCCTCGCGCATCGCCGGCACGTCATTGTCCTTGGCGAGCAGGATCGTCGGCGCGTACCAATGGCCGCGCGACCGGGCGCCCTCCGTCAGCCGCCCGCCTTCCAGCAGGACCTCGGCGCCGGCCTCGGTGCTGCGGCGAACGATATCGACGATCTTGTCGACTTCGGGCCCACTGATCTTGGGGCCGATGTCCGGATTGTCGAGCGGGTCGCCGATCACCAGCGCCCGGCTGCGCGCGACGAACTTCTCGATGAAGGCCTCGGCGATGGCGCGGTGCAAATACATGCGCTCGTTGCAGGTGCATATCTGGCCGCAATTGGTGTAGCGCGCCGTCACCGCGCTCTCCACGGCGCGGTCGATGTCGGCATCCTCCATGACGATGAAGGGCGCCTTGCCGCCGAGTTCGAGACGGATCGGCTTGATGCGCCGGGCGCCGGCCGCATAGATCTCGCGCCCGGCGCGGGTGCTGCCGGTCATGGTGACGAGATCCGAGGCGGGGCTCTCGACCAGCGCCTGGCCGACGCCGTGCCCGGTGCCGGTGACGACGTTGACCACGCCAGCGGGAATGCCGACCTGTTCCGCCAGCGCCGCGATCGCAAGGCCCGAAAGCGGCGTGAACTCATGCGCCTTCAGAACGAAGCTGTTGCCCGCCACCAGCGCCGGCCCGAGCTTGCGGCCAGTCAGCGCCGAGGGATAGTTCCATGCCGTCAGGCCGACCACGACACCATAGGGAACGCGCCGGATCCAGATCTCCTCGTTCGCCGCGTCTGAAGGCATGATGTCGCCCTCGATGCGGCGCCCGCTCTCGGCGGCATAGCGCAGGAAGGCCTCCGTCGCGCCGATCTCGCCATAGGCCTGGTTGAGCGGCTTGCCCTGCTCGGCGACGACGACATGCGCGAGCAGGTCGCGATGGTCGCGCACGGCATCGGCGAGCAGGCCCACCAGCCGGCCGCGCTCGGGGGCCGGCGTCGCGGCCCAGGCCGGCTGCGCCTTCCGGGCCGCGTCCAGCGCCGCATGCGCATGGTCGGCCGATCCCGCCGGCACCGTCGCGATGACTTCGCCACTGGCCGGATTCTCGACCTCGACCTGCGCCGCGGCGGGCTCGTCCAGCCAGTCACCGCCGACAAACATGCCCAGACGCGGCGGTTTCCCCGTCACCGCGGCCCTCAACTTGTCGAGCATCACCCCTCCCCATTTTGGTCCTACCAAAATATCCAATTCGTTGGACCATACATCGAAAATTCTGTCAACATCGTGCGTGAACCGCTATATGGCATCGATTTTCGGCCAAGCCCGCGACCATTCGATATTTTTTGGTCCGTCCATAATGGTCACCTATTGATCTTCGTCGAGCTTTGGTGGATTGCTGCGGGAACCGATTTCGTGCCGGACGGAGACCGATGCCGAACGACCAGCCCCTCGACGACACGCCAGCCCGCGCGACTGACCACCGCGCCGCCGACGTGGTCGTAGCCACCATCGAGCAGGACATCGTCTCGGGCATCCTCGGGAACGGCAGCCCGCTGCCACCCGAGCGCGACCTGATGGGCCGCTTCGGCATCAGCCGCACCGTGGTGCGCGAGGCGATCGCGACGCTCACGACGCGCGGCCTGCTGGAGAGCAAACCGCGCCACCGTCCGATCGTGCGCCGGCCCGGCTATGACGCCGCCTTCTCGGCGGTCGGCGGCGTGGTCAGCCATCTGCTGCGGCAGGATGGCGGCGTGAAGACGCTCTACGACGTGCGCATCTTCCTCGAGGCGTCGCTGGTCCGCCACGCCGCCCTGCACGCCTGCAAGGAGGACATCGCGGCCCTGCGCGCGGCCCTGGAGCAGAACCGCGCCGCGATCGACGACCCCGTGCTCTTCGACAACACGGATGTCGCCTTCCACGCGATCTTCTACCGCATTCTCGGCAACCCGGTGCTGCCGGCCGTGCACAGGGCCTTCGTCACCTGGCTATTCGAACACTGGCAGAGCATGAACCGCTCGCCGGAGCAGAACCTCATCTATCACGCGGGGCACAAGGCGATCTTCGACGCCATCATTGATCGCGACCCGGATGCCGCGGAACAAGCGCTGCTCGCCCATCTCGGCGAGGCCTGGGAGACGGTCCGCGGCACGTTCTAGCTCACACGATCTCAGGGAGGAAAACGGGAGTGGCTCGGGAGGAGTTCGACTATATCGTCGCCGGCGGCGGGTCGTCCGGCTGCGTCGCCGCCGCACAATTGGTGACCAGGGGGAACCATCGCGTGCTTTTGCTCGAGGCCGGGCACTCGCACCACCACCCGCTACTCGACATGCCGCCTGGCATCTTCAAGATGATCAACGGCAGCAAGTACATGAAGTACCACACCACGGTGCCGCAGCCACATCTCGACGGCCGCGCGCATGACATCCCCCAGGGCAACGTGCTTGGCGGCGGATCTTCGGTGAATGCGCAGGTCTATATCCGCGGCCGCGCCGCCGACTATGACGAGTGGGATGCCATCCTGCGCGGCAACAATGACGGCGCAGACTGGAGCTGGAACACCGTCCTGAGGCACTTCCGCGGCATGGAGGGCAACAACCGCCTCTACAACGACGCCCATGGCGCCGACGGGCCCCTCCTCGTTTCCGACCCCGGCCACATCAACGAATTGTCGCGCTGGTTCGTGCAGGCGGTGCAGGCCCTCAAGGAGCCGTTCAACCCGGACTTCAACGGGCTGGCGCAGCGTGGCGTCGGCTTCTACCAGTTCATGAACCGGGCCGGACGGCGCAGCAGCGCCGCCTATGCCTTCGTCGAGCCACTGAAGGACGACCCGCGCCTCACCGTCCGCCTGCACGCCGAGGTTTCGCGCGTGCTGATCGAGGACGGCAGGGCCGTCGGCGTCGCCTACCGCATCGGCGGGACGGAGCACATCGCCTATGCGAAGGGCGAGGTGATCGTCAGCTCCGGCGCCCTGGTCAGCCCCAAGCTGCTGATGCTCTCCGGCATCGGACCGGCCGACCATCTCGCCGAGCACGGCATCGACTGCAGGGTCGACCTCCCCGGCGTGGGCGCCAATCTGATCGACCATCCGGAAGTGCCGATCACCGCCACGACCAATGGCCGCTTCGGCTATTTCAACCAGGGCAATGGCTGGCGCATGCTGAAGAACGGCCTGCAGTTCAAGCTGTTCGGCACCGGGCCGATCACCACGGCGGGCGTCGAGGCAGGCGCCTTCGTCAATCCGTTCGATCCCGAGGCGCCGCCCACGATCCAGGCCTTCTGCGTGCCGATCGTCTATCTCGACCGCGACACCCGGAAGTCGATGAAGGACACCTTCGGGCTCACCATCACCACCGTCGTGGTCAAGCCGAAGTCGCGCGGCAGCGTCAGGCTGCGTTCCGCGGATCCGTCGGCGATGCCGCTCGTCTCGCCCAACTTGCTGAAGGACGAGGACGACATGCGGCAGATGGTGGCCGGCCAGCGCTTCTTCCTGCGCGCCTTCCACACCGAGCCGCTGGCCCGGCGGATCGAGCGCGTCGCGCTCCCCCCTGCGCCGGATCCGGACGACGAGGCGCTGCGCGCGCATTGCCGGCGCTTCGTGAAGACCAACTATCACCCGGCCGGGACCTGCAAGATGGGCGCGGACGGCGACCCGATGGCCGTGCTCGATTCCCGCATGCGGGTGCGCGGCGTCGAGGGCCTCCGGGTATGCGACATGTCGGCCGTGCCGAATATCAACGCCGGTAACACCAACGCGCCGGCGATGATGCTGGGCGACCGCTGCGCCGACTTCATCCTCAACGCGCCCGCTTGGCCTGCCCGCTGAAATGCGCCCCCCTGAAGTGGGCTCATGGCCTCTGGAGGAGGGTGCCATGGCGCGGAAGACGCACAAGCCTGAAGGGATCGTCTCGAAGCTTCGGCAGGGGAACGTCTTGGCGACGCAAGACTGCAGCATCTCGCGTGGTTGCCGGACATGGAGGAGCAAGCCGCCCGGTGCGCCCTCTTCTTGAAAGCGTTGAACGTCCCTTAGCGGTTCTCAGCGAACGGATCGCCTTGTTCAAAAGCGTCCGCGCGTCGGGGATCGATGCCACGGCAATGCCCGCGACTCCGATCCCAGCGGAGATTTGCGCTGAACAAGGCCGACAAAGCTCGGGAAGCGCTTTCGCACCCCAGCACCCAGACCAGGTTAAGGCATTGATCGTTCAGAGATTTAGGTAAGCGAGAAGGGAATGGCGGAGAGGAAGGGATTCGAACCCTCGAGACGGTTTTAAGCCGTCTACTCCCTTAGCAGGGGAGCGCCTTCGGCCACTCGGCCACCTCTCCGCCGCTGGTGTTACCGGGCTAAGCGGATGGACACAAGCAGATTTCGATCGGCCGGACGCTTTTCCACACGGCCGACCGGCCAGGGAAATCCGCCTTCGCGGCACGCGCTCGATGTCTCCGACGACACCGTGCGCCGCGACCGGCGCGCTGGCCGAAGAAGGCAATCGCGTCGACGGCCTCGCTGGCAACCGCCCGGCTCGCCCACGGCCCGCGAACGGCCGGCGCATCCGCCGGCTCGCACAGGAACGGCATCCGCGATCCGCAGCCTGTCCGGCCTCGATCCGCGGGACCCGGCGCCCCGCATCGCGCCGGCGCCCTCCAGCCTGGCCGGCAGCCAGTCCGTCAGCCCGCCGGGCCAAGCGCTCGCGGCCGCGGCGCGCGCTCGGGTTGCGCCGATTCCAGCCCCTTCCGCACGCAAAACTGATGCGTCCCCGCACCCGCCGACCGGAGCGGCAAAGCCTCCCGCCAGCATTCCTGCGGAGCGACGCGATGCGGCTTGTTTCGGCCCCAATAGGACCTATGCTCAGCCGATCGCCATCTCTATCCGCAGTCCGACCATGGCGCACCTGCGACGCGCGCCCTGGGACGCATGAAACAAGATGACTGAGAAGCACCGAAGGGGCCCGGCCGAAATTCCGTTGCATGACTCACGCCCCGGCGATCCGGATTGCCCACTCCGCTTCCTGCAGGGCGGCGGCGAGGCGGGGCGCCTTGTCCGCGCCCATGACTGGGAGCGCACGCCGCTCGGGCCGCCGACGCTCTGGCCGCAGTCTCTGCGCACCGTGGTGGCCCTCGTGCTGGCTTCGCCCTTCCCCAAATGCCTCGTCTGGGGACCGGAAATGATCACCATCTACAACGATGCCTTCGTCCCGATCCTCGGCAAGAAGCCGGTCGGCATCGGCCGCTCGTTCCGCGATATCTGGAGCGAAGCCTGGGCAGCCATCGAGCCGATCGTCGCGAAGGCCTATGCCGGGGAGGCCACCTTCATCGAGGACTTTCCGCTCGTCGTGAACCGATACGGCTATCCCGAGCAGACCTACTTCACCTTCTCCTACACGCCGCTGCTCGACGAGTTCGGCGACGTGGCCGGCTTCATGGACACCGTCATCGAGACCACGTCCAAGGTCGAGGCCGAGAACAGCCTTCGCGTCCTGAACGCCGAACTCGGCCACCGCATGAAGAACACGCAGGCGATCGTGCAGGCGATCGCCCGGCAGACATTGCGCGGCCAGGTCGAGGACGAGGCACTCAATGCCTTCACGCAGCGCCTGATGGCGTTGAGCTCGGCGCACGAGATCCTCCTGCGCCAGAGCTGGGAGGCCGCGCCGCTCCACAGCGTCGTCCAGGCGGCGCTGAAGCACAATGACGAGCCGCATCGCTTTCACATCGACGGCCCCGAGATCACCATCGGGCCGAAGGCGGTAATCTCCGTCTCGCTGATGCTGCACGAACTGGTCACCAATGCGGTCAAGCACGGCGCGCTTTCCGTCGACAGCGGCCATATCGACATCCTCTGGACCATCGAGGGCGATGGCGAGGCCGCGACGCTGCACATGCGCTGGATCGAGCACGGCGGCCCCCCGGCCGCGAAGCCGACGCGCCACGGTTTTGGCTCACGCCTGATCAGCGGCGGTTTGACCGGCGCCGGCCGGGCGCAGCTGCAATTTCTGCCGACCGGGCTCGAGGGCCATTTCGAAGCCCCCGTGAACTGGATCTCGGCCGGCGAGCACGCCAGGGATGGCTGAGTTCAGGACGGTTGGTAGCGACTGATCACGACGATCACGCCCCCTGCTCCGCCGCTTCCGTCCATTCGATCGCCAGCGCCTCGCGGAAGGCGAAACGCACCAGATGGCGCATGACGACGTCCTGCAGCTGCGGCATGTCCCCAGCCTCCCCTGCCACGAGATCGAGCGTGAGCGTTTCGCCGGACGCCCTGAGGCGACAGATGCCGATCGAGAATTCGATCTGCCCGGACTGGGGATCGAAGGTCACGGGCAATTTGTGGGCGAAATGCTTGCAGAGCTGCTGCAGATAGCGGCTGGCGTGTTCGGTCCGGACGGCCGCGATGCTCCGCGCGGCTCCGCCATGCTCGGTTACGGTCATCAGCTGCGCTCCACTGCCTGAGCCGCCGCATCCAGCGCGGCCGCGATCCGTTCCACGGTCTCCTCGTCCAGCGGGCCCTGCCGCATGCGCAGCCGCATGGCGAGCTTCAGGTTCTCCATCGCCCGCATGACGGGCGGCGGACCGCGATGTCGCCCGGCCGCCTCGGCGCCCGGCGCGGCGCGCGCCAGAATCTCGTCGGCGGCGACGCGGTTCGCAGCCAGGAAGGCCTCGCCCTCCGGCGTGATGCTGTAGCGCTTGCGACCGGCGATCTCTGGATCGATCGCCGCATAGCCCATGTCGTCGAGCCAGGCGAGCGTCGGATAGATGACACCGGGGCTGGGGCTGTAGCTGCCGCCGAAGCGTTCCTCGACGGCCTTGATCAACTCGTAGCCGTGGCTCGGGCGCTCCGCGATCATGGCCAGGAGCAGCATCCGCAGTTCGCCATAGTCGAACAGCCGATGTCCGGGGCGGCCGCCCCGGCCGTGGCGATGCGGCTCGCCATGGTGATGATGATGGGGATGATCGCGGAACGGGTCCGGACCGGCGGAATGGCGGTCAAAGCCGCCCATGTGCCTGTTTCTCATACAGCCGATATAGATCTCGATATATCGTGATTCAAGATATATCGAGATCTATATCTGAAATACGGGACGGGAGCCCCTTCACCGCGTGGCGCGACGCCCTCTCCGTCCGCGCCCGGTGCAGCGCCGCCTGCGCCCGCCGGGCTTCCGCCTCGCATCTGGCATGCAGCGCCTCCAACTCGCGGTCGGTGCTTCTCGATACCGATGAGTTCGTTTTCGGCCTGCGATGTCCGGATCAGCTCGTCGAGCTTGGTCTGCAGCGCCACGCTGTCGCGGTTCTGCGTGTTCTGGATCAGGAAGACCATCAGGAAGGTGACGATCGTCGTGCCGGTATTGATGACCAGCTGCCAGCTTTCGGAGAAGCGCAAGAGAGGCCCCGGATGCCGCCCAGATCGCCACGGCGGCGACACAGAGCAGGAACGCCGGCGAACTCCCCGTTGCCCGCGCCGCCGCACTCGCGAACTTCTCGAAATAGCGTTCCCCAACGCCTCCGGCCGCCTGCGACGAATGCCGATCAGCGGCGGAGGGATCCGCATCGTTCCCGCCTACGAGACGGCCGACCATCGGAAGGAGGACGGGCGGAACCGTGCCTCGTCTCGCCCGTTGGGCGATACCGTTTCCCACATGCAGACGAGGCCCAGCATGCGCACGCCTTCCGAAGCCGCGATCCGCTCCGAAGCCGCATCCATCTGGGAGGAGAGCGGCCGTCCGATCTGGTCGCACCCGCTGGACCATTGGTCCGAGGCGATCGAACGCCTCAGCCGACATGCGGGCGCTTCGGACGAACCGGCGGCGCCGACCATCGTCCATACGCCGACGCGTCGAAAGGCAGTGCGGCGGAGCCCGTGAAAATGGACACGCATCAGGCGGCCAGCGAACCTTCCGATGTCACCCGGGAGGACGCGGATCTGGCCGCGGAATCCGGCCTCGCCATCGAAGGGATCGCCGGCCTGACGATCCAGCGCCGGCGATGTGGCAAGGGCTTCATCTATCTCGACGCGGCCGGTCGCCGGATCCGCGCCGAAAAGGAGCTTGTCCGCATCGCCAGCCTCGCCATCCCGCCCGCCTATCAGGCCGTGCGGATCGCCGCCAATCCGTCGGCTCATCTCCAGGCGATCGGCCGCGACGCCGCCGGACGATGGCAGCATCGCTATCACGACGCCTGGCAGCAGGTGCGCGAGGCGCGCAAGGTCGACCGGCTCGAAACCCTCCTCCAGGCACTGCCGCGCCTGCGGGCGGCCGTGCGGCGCGACATGGCCCGCCGCTCCCTCGACCGCAGCAAGGCGCTGGCCTGCGCGGTGGCGATCCTCGACGAAACGCACATCCGCGTCGGGTCCGAGCCCTATCTCGGCACGTCGGGCGCGCGCGGCGCGGCGACGCTTCTGAAGCGTCAGTCGGTCCTCGGTCGCAGCCGCGTCCTGCTCTGCTTTCGCGGCAAGGGCGGAACGCGCTTCCGCTGCACGGTGCTCCATGCGTCCCTGGCTCGGGCCCTTTCGCGCATCGCCACCCTCCCCGGTCGACGGCTGCTGCAATATCGCGGCGGCGACGGCGCCGTGCATTCGGTGCGCGCTCCCGACATCAATGACTATCTGCGCGACATATCCGGCGCGCCGGTGACGGCCAAGGATCTGCGCATGCTGGCGGCCAACGCGCTCGCCGCCGAGGCCTTCGCCGGGATGCAGCCGGAGGACAGCAAAACGGCCCGTCGACGTCAGATCACCGCCGTCATGCGGAAAGTGTCCGAAGCGCTGGGCAACACGCCCGCGGTTACCCGCAAGAGCTATGTCCACGCCCGCGTCGTCGACGCCTTCGCGGCCGGGTCCCTGCCGCCCCTCCTGAAGGCGAGCCGGACAGGCCCGCGGCGCAAGCGAAGCGAGGCCCTACTGCGGCGGCTGCTGGCGCCACAGCCTCGCGGCCCAGCGCATTCTTGACCCAGCCGCCCCTTGGGAGGAGAACGATCCGGCAACATCGGAGACGGCAAACACGTGGCGAGACGAGCCGGCAGCGCCGACCTGCCCCTGCATGGCGGCCATGTGCCGCGCTGGCTTTCCGACCGCATGACCAGGCTCGGCGCGGTCATCTGCGAGGCGATCGTTCAGGAATATGGCCGCGACGAGTTGCTGCGCCGCCTCGCCCACCCGTTCTGGTTCCAGTCGTTCGGCGCGGTGATGGGCATGGACTGGCACTCCTCCGGCATCACCACCAGCGTGCTCGGCGCGCTGAAGCGCGGGCTCAAGCCGCTCTCGGGCGAACTCGGGCTCCATGTCTGCGGCGGCAAGGGCCGGCACTCCCGCCTCACCCCGCAGGAACTCGTCGGCATCGGCGAGCGCGTCGGCTTCGATGGCGATGCGCTCGCCAAGGCGAGCCGGCTCGTCGCCAAGGTCGACAGCGCCGCGATCCAGGACGGTTTCGATCTCTACCTGCACGGCTTCATCGTCGCCGACGACGGCAAGTGGACGGTGGTGCAGCAGGGCATGAACGACGCAAGCCGGCAGGCGCGGCGCTATCACTGGCTATCGGAGGGGCTGACCTCCTTCGTCGACGCGCCGCATGCCGCGATCGACGGCCCCCGGCAGGGTGAGATCCTCAACCTGACCGACAAGCGCGCCGATGCGTCCCGGACCGGCCAGCTCGACATCCTCGCCGGCCTCGGGCCGACGAAGATCGCGCTCGAATTCGCCGCGCTGCGGGCGGAGACGGAGCCCCCGGCGGAGACGCTGCCGGTAGACCAGCCGCTGCTGCCGCATCTCGTCATGCCCACGCATCACGACATCCGCTCCAGCGACGTCGTCACGCGGCGGCTGCACGGCGCGCTGGCGGCGGCGGCCGAGCGCGGCCCGGCCGATTTCGCCGATCTTCTGCTTGTGCCCGGGGTCGGGGCGCGCACCGTGCAGGCGCTCGCGATGGTGGCCGAAGTGGTGCATGGCGCGCCCTATCGCTTCAGCGACCCGGCGCGTTTTTCCTTCGCCCATGGCGGCAAGGACCGGCATCCCTTCCCGGTGCCGCTCCGCGTCTACGACCATACGATCCACGTCATGAACCGGGCCGTGCGCAAGGCGAAGCTCGGCGAGACCGAGGAGATGGAAGCGTTGCGGCGGCTCGACGCCGAGGCACGGCGGCTGGAACGCGTCGCCACCGGCCCGAGCGTCGAGGAAATGATCGCCGACGAGCGCGAACGCTCGGCGAGCTATGCAGGCCGCAGCGTCTTCGGCTGGGAATAGGCGCGATGCGGCCGCACGAAGCCGACGCCCGGCTTCACCTCCCCCCGAGGGAGAGGTGAAGAGCCGGCCTCGTCCCGTTCAGCCCCGAACCGAGAAGTCCGCGACGATCAGGTCATGGTCCGAGATCGCACTCCCCGCACCGTCCAGCGCCGGCACGGTGCGCGGGTCCGAAGCCTCGAGGCCGCGCGAAAGCAGCCAGTCGAGCCGGGTATAGGGCGGCAGCGGCGTGCCGTCCGGCCGCGCGCGAAGCGTCCGGTCGCCGGTATTGGCGGCCTGCCAGGTGAAGCCGGAATCCGCCATCATGGCGAAGAGCGGTTCCCGCGCCTCCGGACGGGTCAGCCACTCGGCAGGATCGAGCTTGAGCAGATCCTTGGTGTTCAGATCGCCGCCGATCACCACGGGCATGCCGGCCGCGCGTTCTTCGACGACCGCGAGCAGCCGCGCCGTCTGGCGCGCCCGGTCGGCCGCGTCCGACTTGCTCTCGAGATGGACGGATACGGCGAGGATCGGTCCCTCGCCGGTCTCGACCGTGGCGGCGATCGCCATGCGCCAGCCGAGCCGGCGCTGATCGCCCCAGGCGTCGATCCACCAGACGGCGCCGTCGTCGAGGCGGATCAGTGCGACATCGCGGATCGGCAGCCGCGACAGCAACGCGTTGCCGTGGAAGCCGACCGCATTCGCCACGCCCTGGTGCCAGACGCGCTCGCGCTCGTCGCCGAGCCCCAGTTCCAGGAACTCGACGCCATAGGCGTAGCCCATGCCGAGCGCCTCGGCGAGATCGGCCGTTGTGTGCCGATTGCCGGAGCGCGCCATGCCGAGATCGGTTTCGGTCAGCATCAGGATATCGGGCGCCACGCCGGCGACGAGATCGACCGACGGCGCGTGATATTTGAGCCGCTCGGCGTTCCAGGCGGCGACCCGCAGCGGGCCGCCGCGCGCCGGTTCGACCGGCGCCGGCGACCGCAGCTCGACCGCGTTGAAGCCCGGCAGGTCGAGTGCGAGGCGATCATGCTCGGCCTTCGTCAGCGCAGCCTGCGCCGTCTCGTCCAGGAAGGCCGCCGAGGGCGCCGGCAATTTCGGGACGACCACCGTCACCAAGTTGGGAGATGGTTGAGAAACATCAGTCAATGGCATGATTTCACCTGATATTCAGGCCGCGACATCGGCGGCATGATGCGCGTTGAGGCGCGCGGCCAGAGCTCGCGCGCGCTCGATCGACTCGGCCTTCTCGGTGTCGAAGCGCTCGCCGAGTTCCAGGATCAGCGCCGTGCCGGGCAACACCTCGATCGTGTCGAACACCGTCTCGAAGGGCAAGTCGCCCCAGCCGAGCGGCAGATGCAGATCGCCGATGCCGAGCGCGATCGCCTCGCTCTGGTGAAAGAAGTGCGTCATCGAATAGGGCAAGCCGAAATTGTCGTGCACGTGCAGATGACCGGTCACGGGCCCCATGGCCGAGATCTCCGCGAGGAAGTCTCCGCCGGTCCGGGTCGCCTCGATATAGGCATGGCCGAAATCGATCGTCGCGACGAGGTTGGGATGGTTCAGCGCTGCGATCGTCGCCGCCACCTCGGAGGGCTGCTGGCGATACATGGCGTCGTCGGCGGCGAAGATGTTCTCCAGCGCCACGCGGACGCCGTGACGCCCGGCGGCGTCGGCGATCTCGGCCAGCGCGTCGCGCTGCATCGCCTCGTAGCCGGCGATGATGCGGGCCGGCGCCATCGGCGCATGGCCGCTGTGATGGACCAGAACATCGGCGCCGACGCGGTCGCAAAGCTCCAGCATGGCGAGCGCGGCCGCCTTCTGGAAGGCAAGGTTCGGCGCATCCATGAAGTTCGAGGCGATCAGCCCGTGCACGGTGTAGCGCAGCGGGAACTTCGCGCAGATATCGGCGAGGCGCTTCGCCCTGCCCTCGATCACGCGGCCGCCGGCGATCAGGTCTTCGCCGCAGAGCGAAAGCTCGGCGACATCGGCCCCGAGATCGACGATCCGGGCGAGCGACGTCTCGAGATGGCGCAGGTCGCCCTCGCCGGCCTGCGTGGTGAGTCCGATATGGGTGATCCGGTCGTTGGTCATGATGGCCTCGCGGGCAAGAGAGATTTCGAGCGAACCGGGGCCCGGTTCGGGTGAGGAAGAAAAGACAAGGATCCCGGTCCCGTCATCATTTCCGCGAATCGATGACGGGACCGGGAAAATCAGGCGGCGGAATCGAGCGCGGCCCGCGGCGCCTCGAGGTCGATGCGCCGGCCTCCCTCGCTGGCGAAAAGATGCACGTCGTCCGGCTCGATCCGGATGCCGACCGCCTCGCCCGTGCCGAGCGCGACCGGATCGCTGACCGCGACCGCGAAGGCGACGCCGCCGAGATCGGTATGGACGACGCGGCCGGCGCCGAGCTCCTCGATGAAATCGACGGTGGCCGGAAGCGAGCCGGGGGTTCCGGGCGCGACGAGCCGCGCCGCCTCGGCGCGCACGCCGAGCGTCACCTTGTGACCGACAAGGCGGGATTCGATCGCGTTCGGGATGGCGATGCGGCGCGCCGCGTCGAGCACGAACACGCCGTGCCGGTCGATCTCGCCATCCATCAGGTTCATCGCCGGGGAACCGACGAAGTTGGCGACGAAGCGCGTCGCCGGACGGTTGTAGACCTCGGCCGGCGTGCCGATCTGCTCGATGCGGCCGCCATTCATGACGATCAGGCGGTCGCCGAGCGTCATCGCCTCGGTCTGATCATGGGTGACGAAGACGGACGTGGCGCCGAGGCGGCGATGCAGGCGACGGATCTCGGCCCGCATGGCGACGCGCAGCTTGGCGTCGAGATTGGAGAGCGGTTCGTCGAACAGGAACACTTTCGGCTCGCGCACGATGGCGCGCCCCATGGCGACGCGCTGGCGCTGGCCGCCGGAAAGCGCTGCCGGGCGACGGTCGAGGAAGGCTTCGAGGCCGACGATCTTCGCCGTGGCGGCAACGCGCTGCGCCCGCTCGGCCTTCGGCACGCCCGCCACCTTCAGCGCGTAGCCGATGTTTTCGGCGACCGTCATGTGCGGATAGAGCGCATAGTTCTGGAACACCATGGCGCAGCCGCGCTCGCGCGGCTCCATCCTGTTGACCAGCTTGCCGTCGATCCAGATCTCGCCACCGGTGATCTCCTCGAGCCCGGCGATCATGCGCAGCAGCGTGGACTTGCCGCAGCCGGACGGTCCCAGGATGACGATGAACTCGCCCGACGCGATGTCGAGGTCGACGCCGTGCACGACCGCGTTCTTGGAATAGGCCTTCCTGACGCCCTTGATGGAAATCGAAGACATGGGACGATCCTTTCAGCTCATTTCTCGGTCGAGATCAGGCCGCGCACGAACCAGCGCTGCAGCAGGATGACGACGATCAGGGGAGGCGACATGATGAGCAGCGTGCCCGCCATGGCGACGTTCCAGTCGGGCAGGCCGAACTCGGACGGGATCAGCGTCTTCAGCTGCGTCGCGGCGATGCCGAAATTGGGATCCGTCGTAATGAGGAGCGGCCACAGATACTGGTTCCAGGCCCAGACGAACATGATGGTGAAGAGCGCGATCATGTTGGGTTTGGAGAGCGGCAGCAGCACGTCGACGAAGAAGCGTACCGGGCCGGAGCCGTCCATCTTGGCGGCCTCCGCCAGCTCGTCCGGCACGGTCAGGTAGAACTGGCGGTAGAGAAAGGTGCCGGTCGCGGTGGCGACGAGCGGCAGGACCAGGCCGGTATAGGAATTGAGCAGGCCCCATTCGAGCTTCACCTGCACGCCCGACAGCGTCTGGATCAGCCAGGAGACGCCGGTAATGTCGAGGATCGCCTGGAACGGCGCCAGCGCGTTGGCCGCGACCGCGTAGGTCGGCACGATGCGGACCTCGAGTGGCAGCATCAGCGTGATGAAGATCAGCCAGAACAGCAGCATGCGGCCGGGGAAGCGGAAATAGACGATGGCGAAGGCGGCCATCGAGGAGAGCAGAACCTTGCCCGCCGCCACCGTTCCGGCGAACAGGAACGAGTTGAAGAGCTTGCGGCCGAGATCGGCGCGGATCCAGGCCTCGTGCAGATTGGCGAAGAGGTTGCCGCCGGGCGTCAGCGGCATCGGCACGGTGTTGACGGTGCGGATGTCGTGCGTCGAGGCGACGATCACGATGAGGAAGGGCAACAGCACGATCACGAGGCCGATCAGGAGGATCGCCTGGCAGATCGCGTTGAAGACGGGGGTTCGTTCGACCATGGTCCCGCTCCCTATTTGTAGTGCACGCGCCGCTCGATGAAGCGGAACTGCACGATGGTGAGCAGGATGACGAGCAGCATCAGGATGATCGACTGCGCCGCGGCGCCGGAATAGTCGAGACCTTTGAACCCGTCGAAATAGATCTTGTAGACCATGAGCTCGGTGGCGCGCGCCGGCCCGCCCTGGGTCATGATGTCGACGATGCCGAAACTGTCCTGGAAGCTCTCGGTGATGTTGATCACGAGCAGGAAGAACAGGGTCGGCGTCAGCAGCGGCAGCTGGATGTCCCACATCCGCCGCAGCGGCCCGGAACCGTCCATGGCGGCGGCCTCGATCAACGAGCGCGGGATCGACTGCAGCGCCGACAGGAAGAAGATGAAATTGTAGCCGATATATTTCCACGAGAAGGCGACGATGACGGCGATCATCGCGTCCTTGCCGTCGAGCGCCGGGTTCCAGAGCCCCGGCCAGACGTGGTTGATCAGCGACAGGAAGCCGGCCTCGGGCGCCAGGATGAAGCGGAACGCAAGGCCGAGCGCCGGCGCGGCGATCGCATAGGGCCAGATGAAGACGCTGCGATAGGCCTTGTGGCCGCGCATCTCGCGATCGGTGAAAAGCGCCAGTATCAGCGCGAGCCCCATGGCGATCGAGGTCGAGCCGAGGCCGAAGACCATGCTGCGGGAAATCGCGCCCCAGTAATAGGGATCGGCGAGCAGCTGGCGGAAATTCTGCAGCCCGACCCAGGTGTTGCCCCCGCCCCAGGGCTGCTCGAGCGTGAACGCCCAGTAGAGCGCCTGCCCGCTCGGCCAGTAGAAGAAGACGAAGATCAGCAGCAGCATCGGCAACACGAACAGAAGGCCGACGGTGGTGGACGAGAAGGTGGCGCGCTTTTCCATCGAAGAATCTCGTTTGGGCGACGGCCGGCGGCGGCGCTGGCGGCCGGTCCGGCGGTCTTGACCCGTCCCGCGCGACGAGACGGCGGCACGGATGAGGCGGAACGTGGAGCGAGCCACGTTCCGCCGGCCTCCCTGCCCTTCGGCCCCCCGGCACGAAGGGTGGGGTGGGAGTTCCCAGCCGCAGGCTACGGCAGCGTCTTGCCCTGGTAGGTCTGCTCGAAGCGGCGCAGGATCTGGTTGCCGCGTTCAGCCGACTGGTCGAGCGCCGTCTGGACGTCCTCGTTGTTGACGAAGATCGACTGCAGGCCGTTCGAGATCTCCTGGCGGATCTGCAGCAGGCCGCCGAGGCGGATACCCTGCGGCGCCGGATCGTTGGCGGCCGAGGCAGTCAGGCTCTCGATCGCCAGTTCGCGGCCCTTGTACGGGGCCTTGTCATAGAAGCCCTGCTCGTTCAGGTACTTGAAGCCGGAATTGCGGACCGGGATATAGCCGGTCACGGTCGACCAGGTCAGCGCTTCCTCGGGCTTGGCGATGAAGTCGAAGAAGGCGGCGGCCGCCTTGTATTCGGGTTCCGACTTGCCGGAGAGCACCCAGAGCGACGCACCGCCGACGAAGGAGCTCTTGCGATCCGTGCCCTCATAGGTCGGGATCATCGCGACGTCCCAGTTCATGCCTTCCTTGGCGGTGCGGCCGATATTGCCGTGATCGCCGACCGAGGTCAGGATCACCTGGCAGTCACCGTTGGCGAACGCCTCGACGAAGGTCTGGCCGGTTTCCTTCGACTTGATCACGGCTTCGCCGTTGTCGTACCAGCCCTTGAGATCCTTGACGAACTGGACCCACTTGCCCTTGTTGAATGTTAGCTCGGCGTCGAGGCCCTCGAAGCCGTTGCGCTTGGTGGCGATCGGCTCGCCATGAATGGCCATGAACTGCTCGCCGAGCTGCCAGACCTCGTCGCGCGAGATGTTGAAGCCGAGCGGGCAGGCATAGCCGGCGGCCTTCAGGGCCTTGAAATCGGCCGCGGCCTCTTCCCAGGTCTTCGGCGCATGGTCCTTGCCGATCTTGGCGAAGGCGTCCTTGTTCCAGTAGAGCAGCGCCGTCGAGGAGTTGAAGGGGAACGAGTACATCTCGCCCTTCGACGTCGCGTAGTAGTTGGCGATGCCCGGGAAATAGTCGGTCCAGTCGACCGTATAGCCCATGTCGGTCATGAGCTTGTTGGCCGGGTAGTAGGCGCCGGACAGCATGATGTCGAGCGTGCCGGCGTCCGAGACCTGGGCGATCGTCGGCTGCTGGCCGGCGCGGAAGGCGGCAATGGTGTTCTGCAGCGAGGCGTCATACGTGCCCTGGCTGGTGCAGACGACTTCATACTCGTTCTGGCTGGCGTTGAAGCGGTCGCACTGCTCCTGCACGCGCTTGCCGATATCGCCGGAATTGCCGAACCAGAAGTCGATCTTGGTCTTGTCGGCCACGGCCGGGCCGGCGAGCAGCGCGGCAACGGCGAAGGTGCCGACGGCGCCGAAAAGCTTGGCGTTCATGAGTGCCTCACGAAGGATAGGGAGCGCCAGTCCGGCGCGACGGCCTCCGCTTACCCCCGTCCCCATAACGTCCGCATGACATGCTGGCTAAGCGCGCCCGTAGAGGCGGACGGCCGGCCGCAGGGGCTCCGCCGTCGACGCCAGCGCGGCCGGCGGCGCCCGCAATTGTCATGGCGATGCCGCACGAATCTGTCTGTTTCCGGGCGCGGGAAACGCGCATAGATCAGCGACGAAGCTGAGTCGCTTCCTGCTCGTCGCATCCTGGCTAGCCCCGCCGAAGCCGTCCCAAGGCCTCTGAATGAACCCCCTGACAGCCGTCCTCGCCCTCGGGCTGACCCAGATCATCGGCTATGGCACCCTCTATTATTCCTTCAGCGTGCTGGCCCCCGGCATGGGGCAGGAATTCGGGCTGTCGACGGAATGGATGTTCGCCGCCTTCTCCGTCTCGCTGCTGGTCGGTGGCCTCAGCGCCCCCTGGATCGGGGCCTGGATCGACCGGGTCGGCGCCGGGCGCGTCATGACGGTCGGCTCGCTGGTCGCCGGTCTGGCGCTCGGCGCCTGTGCGCTGGCGGCGAACAGCGTCATGCTCGCTCTCGGCCTCGTCGCCATCCAGATCGCCTCGGGCCTGGTGCAGTATACGAGTTCGTTCACGCTGCTGGTGCAGATCAACCCGGCCCGTGCCCAGCGCACGATCACGCAACTGACCCTGATCGCCGGCTTCGCCTCGACCCTGTTCTGGCCTCTCACCACCGCGCTGCACGCCCATATGGACTGGCACCAGGTCTACGGGCTGTTCGCGGCGCTGCATCTCTTCATCTGCTTTCCCGTCCATGCCTGGCTGATGATCCGGACACGGCAAGACGTCGATCGCCGGTCCGGCCTCGTGCCCGTTGTCCCCACCTCCCCCCCAGTTGCCGGCCTGGTCGACGCGGCCGCGCGGCCGCACGCCTTCGGGCTGATGCTGGTCGGCTTCGCGATCCAGAGCTTCGTCACCTCGACCTTCCTGGTCCACATGCTGCCACTCCTGACCGGGCTCGGTCTGGCGCAGGCGAGCGTCCTGGTCGCCTCGGCATTTGGCCCGGCCCAGGTGCTGAGCCGCTTCACCAACATGATGTTCGCCGGACGCCTGTCGCAGCGCAGGCTGGCGATCATCGCCTCGTTCTTCCTGCCGCTGGCGACCGGAATCCTGCTGCTGACGGCGCCCAGCCTCGCCGGCGCCTTCGCCTTCGCCATCGTGTTCGGCCTGAGCTCCGGCCTCGCCAGCATCGTGCAGGGCACGTTGCCGCTGGAGCTGTTCGGCAGCGAAGGCTACGGCAAGCGGCTCGGCCGCCTGACCGCGGTGCGCCTCGTCGTCTCCTCCGCCGCGCCCTTCGCCTTCGCGCTGATGACCGAGCGCCTCGGCTATCCCGAGGCGCTCGCCATCATCGCCGGCATCGGCATGCTGGCCGTCATCGCCTTTCTGGCGATCGGTCCCCTGCTCGCCCCCGGCCGCGCGGGCCGCTGACGCCGCGTCCCTGCCGGGCCCAGAACAACCGCAGGTTCCGGGCCCGGCATCGACTCTGGCCGCGCTGCGCGCTGGCGTGAACGCCGCCGGAACGCTGCGGCGCCGGTCACAGCCCCGGGCTGACACATGCGCCACACTAGGAACAATTCCCGATGAATTTCCCGGCTGGACGGCATTGATCGCACACAGGCACAACCGACTCAGCTAAGCATCGGACAGGCATCGAGGAGACGTTAAGTGTTTGATTCGGCGGTCTACTATGTCGAGCCCAATGAAGACCGGGGCTATGCGATCGTGAGCCAGAACGGATCGCTGATCGGCGCGTTCACGTCGCATGACGTCGCCCTCTCGATGGCGAAGCATCTCGGAAACTCGGCAGCGGAACTTGGCATGGCTGCCCGCGTCTTCGATCGCGATGCGGAGAAGCTCGAGACACTGGTCCTCGAGCGCTGGCCCATCCGCGTCGCGGACCTGCCCTGGGACGCCGTCCCGGACTGACGCCTTGGGCGCCCTACCCCCGCGACGACGTCCGGTTTTCCGCGGTCATCCTCCCGCTCCGATGCGGCACGATGCGGCCGGGGCCCATGGCGAGGCCGGTTCCTGGCGCCTTGCGCGCATCATGGCCATGGCATCATCGCAACCATTGCATGAATGCGCTCTCCTGCACGGTCCTGTCTTGCAACCGGTTCACTGGTTGAACCGCCTCGCCTGACCGCTTCTTCGCCGTGGGTCTCGCCGTCTTCGATTCGAGCGGCTATCACGAGGATGGCAGCCCCTTCGCCCGAGTCGGGCGCGCGACCGTGAGCGTCATCCGGCAAATGGTCGACGGGCCCGGGGTGGCCAGGCACGGCCGGCATGTCGTGTGCCAACAGGCCGGCCGGGAGGCGGAGAGCGAGAGTCAGGAACCCGACGCGCATGGTCGATTTCAGCCAGCCCTATCCCTCCAACCGTTCGCCCGTCCTCGGCGGCAATGTCGTCGCCACCTCGCAGCCGCTGGCGGCGCAGGCGGGACTGGCCATGCTGGCGAAGGGCGGCAACGCCGTCGACGCAGCCATCGCCGCCGCCATGACACTGACGGTGGTCGAGCCGACCGGCTGCGGTGTCGGCAGCGACGCCTTCGCGATCCTCTGGGACGGCAAGGAATTGCACGGCCTCAACGCCTCGGGCCGCGCTCCTTCCGCCTGGACGCCGGGGCGTTTCGCCGGCCAAGACACCATGCCGGTGGCGGGCTGGGACAGCGTCACCGTCCCGGGCGCCGTCTCGGGCTGGATCGCGCTCTGGAAACGCTTCGGCAGCCTGCCGCTCGAAACCATCGCCGCGCCGGCGATCCGTTACGCGCGCGACGGCTTCGCCGTCTCCCCGATCATCGCCCGGCTGTGGCAGATGGGCGGCGACCGGCTCGGCATGCAGCCGGGCTTCGCCGAGGCCTTCCTGCCGGGCGGCCGCGCGCCACGCGCCGGCGAACGCTTCCGCAATCCGAGACTGGCCCAAACGCTCGAGGACATCGTGACGTCCGAGGGCGAGAGCTTTTATCGCGGCGCTCTGGCCGAGCGTATCGTGGCGCATGCCAGGGCACATGGCGGCGCGCTCACGCTCGACGATCTCGGCGCGCACAGGGCCGACTGGGTCGGGACGATCTCGCAGGCATTTGCCCAGGGCGTCGTGCACGAGATCCCGCCGAACGGCCAGGGCATCGTCACGCTGATCACGCTCGGCATCCTGGAGAGGTTCGGCATCGGCGCCGACCCGGTCGACGATGTCGAGACGCTGCATCTCGCCATCGAAGCGACGAAGCTGGCGCTCGCCGACGCGGGCCGGCATGTCGCCGACGCCGCGCACATGGCGTTCGATCCCACGGCGCTGCTCGATCCCGGCTATCTCGCCGAGCGCGCGACGCTGGTCGATCGCGGCAGCGCGGGCCTGCCCGCCTATGGCGCGCCGAAGCCGGGCGGCACGGTCTATCTCGCCGTCGCCGACGAAAGCGGCATGATGGTGTCGTTCATCCAGTCGAACTACATGGGCTTCGGCTCCGGCGTGGTCGTGCCGGGAACCGGCATCAGCCTGCAGAATCGCGGCGCCGGCTTCACGCTCGAAGAGAACCACGTGAACCAGGTCGGCCCCGGCAAGCGGCCCTTCCACACGATCATCCCCGGCTTCGCGATGGATGCCGACGGCAAGCCGCTCTCCGCCTTCGGCGTCATGGGTGGACCGATGCAGGCGCAGGGCCACACGCAGATGATGCTGCGCCGCCTCGTCTATCGTCAGAACCCGCAGGCCGCCGCCGATGCGCCGCGCTGGCGCGTGATCGGCGGCCGCAAGGTCGCGGTCGAAGCCTCATTCCCCGCCGCGCTCGTCGAGGCGCTCGCGGCCAGGGGCCACGAGGTCGTGGTCGAGCCACCGGATTCGGTGTTCGCCTTCGGCGGCGCCCAGATCATCGAACGTTTGCACGAGGGCTATGTCGCGGGCTCCGACCCGCGCAAGGACGGCCAGGCCGTCGCCTTTTGAGAGCGGTTCGAGCGAAGTGGGTATCGGTTCGCGTGAAAGAAACGCGACCAGGAAAGAACCTTCTAGGAGCAAGTGAATGACCGAGACCATCGAACGCGTGGTGCTGGTGACCGGGGCCGCGAGCGGCATCGGCGCCGCCACCGTGCGCGCCATCGCCGGCCCGGGCACGGCCATCCTCCTCCACACGCGCAAGAACGATCAGGGCCTCGCGGCGGTCGCGGAGGAAGCCCGCAAGGCCGGCAGCCCCGTCGAGACAATTCTGGGCGATCTCGCCGACCCGGCGATACCCGCGGCACTCGTGGCAAAGGCGCGCACGCGCTTCGGGCGCATCGATCAGATCGTCAGCAATGCCGCCAAGGCATCGATGGCGAATTTCACCACGCTGACCGAGGAGGATCTCGCCCACGCCTTCGCCTCGATGCCGGTCGCCTTCCATCGTCTCGTCGCGGCGGCCCTGCCCGATCTGCAGACCTCGTCCTGGGGCCGCGTCGTCATCGTCAGCTCCTTCGTGGCGCACACCTTCGCCAAGGCCGGCCTGACCTTCCCGGCCACCTCCGCCGCCAAGGCAGCGCTGGAGGCGCTCGGCAAGGCGCTGGCGGTCGAATTGGCGCCGACCGGCACGACCGTCAACGCCGTCGCGCCCGGCTTCACCCGCAAGGATCCGGGCGGGCACAAGGCGATGCCGCACTCCGCCGACAATCCGGCGATCGCGGCGACGCCGAACGGCCGGATGGGCACACCCGTCGACGTCGCGGCGACCATCGCCTTCCTGCTGTCGCGCCCGGCCGGCCACATCACCGGCCAGACCATCCATGTCGACGGCGGCCTGCTGCTGCGCTGACCGAGGGTTGCACCGCCATCGGCTTGACAGCCGACCGTCGATCTGGTGAAAGGCGCGCCCCGCAGCGAACAGGAGGCGCCCTTTCATGGACATTTCGACCGTCGCCGCGCATTGGGAAGCCAATGCCGAAGCCTGGACCCGCCATTCGCGCGCCGGCTACGACGTCTATCGCGACGCGCTCAACACGCCCGCCTTCCTGGCCATGCTGCCACCGGTCGATGGCCTCGCGGGGCTCGACATCGGCTGCGGCGAGGGTTCGAACACGCGCAGGCTGGCGGAACGCGGCGCGCGGATGACCGCGGTCGACATCGCGCCGACCTTCATCCGCCATGCGCGCGAGACCGAAGCCGCCGATCCCTACGGCATCGACTATCGGCTCGGCGATGGCATGGCGCTGCCCTTCGCGGACGAAGGCTTCGACTTCGCCACCGCCTTCATGTCGCTGATGGACATGCCGAACCAGTCGGCCGTGCTCGGCGAGGCGCGCCGCGTTCTGCGGCCGGGCGGCTTCCTGCAGTTCTCGATCCTGCATCCCTGCTTCGTGCCGCCGCGCCGGCGCAACATTCGCGATGCGGACGGCGAGCCGGTCGCCGTCGAGGTCGCCGATTATTTCGAGACGGCCGATGGCAAGGTCGAAAGCTGGTGGTTCTCCTCGCTTCCCGCCGCCGAGCGCGCCCAAGTCGAGCCGTTCCATGTTCCGCGCTTCCACCGGACGCTGAGCCAGTGGGTCGAGATGGTCGTCGGCGCCGGCCTCGTCATCGAGGCATTCGGCGAGCCGCGCGCGACCGTAGAGGCAGCCGCCGCGGAACCGATCATCGCCGACACGCGCGTCGCGCCGATCTTCCTGCATGTCCGGGCGCGCAAGCCGGGCCGAGCATCTGCTCCCAAAACTCGACCATCATCCTGAGGCGCCCGGCGAAGCCGGGCCTCGAAGGAGGATCCAGGGAACACACGTCGCCCGGATCGCGACAGGGTTTCGTCGGCAAGCCGAAGGGCTCCGATGGATCCTCCTTCGAGGCTTCGCTTTCGCGAAGCACCTCAGGATGATGGCGGAGCGCCTCCCGTCGGCCCGAACGCTGCCGACAGCCCCTACGCTACCGACCGCATCCAATCCGCGACCGCCTCGTAGGTGGCGATCGTCGCGGGCGGCGGATTCGGTACGCCGATGAAGCCGTGATTGACGCCCTGGACGTGCCTATGGGCCACCGCCACGCCGGCGGCGCCGAGCCGCGCGGCGAACAAGGCCCCATCCTGCGCCAGGACGTCATAGGCGGCCGTCACCACCAGCGTCGGCGGCAGCCCCGCGAGGTCGGCAAGGTCGGCGGCGAGCGGCGAGCAGCGCGGATCGTTCCATTGGTCGGGATCCGGCGCATAGAGGTCGCGGAACCACTGCATGTCGGCCGTCGAGAGACCGGCGCCGCCGTCGCCGAAGACGCGGTAGGATTCGCCGGTGCCGATCGCCGTCATGTCGGTGACGGGATAGAAGGCGATCAGGCCGGCCGGCTGGCGTCCGCGCTCGCCGATCCCCGGCAGGACGGCGGCGATCGCCAGAGTCGCGCCGGCGCTGTCACCGGCGACGAAGACGCGATCGGGATCGGCGCCGAGCCCGGCCGCGCGCGCGGTGAGGTCGGCGAGCGCCGCGTCGGCGTCATCCGGCCCGGCCGGAAAGGGATGCTCGGGCGCCAGGCGATAATTGACCGAGACGACGATCGCGCCGGTGGCAATGGCGAGGCGGCGGGCGTTGCGGTCATGCGTGTCGTAGCTGCCGAGCACGAAGCCGCCGCCGTGGAAGTAGACGATCAGCGGCGCCGAGGCCCTGACATTGGGGCGGTAGAGCCGGGCGCGCAGCGGCCCTGCCCCGCCGGCCACCTCGATCGACTCCACGTCCACGACCTCCGGCATGCCGGAGGAGTTGGCCTGCATCTCCTCGAACATCGCCTTGGCGGCTTCGGGTCCGATGTCGGGGAAGGCGGGCCGGGCTTGCCGCGCCCTGACGCCGTCGGCGAGAATCGGGTGCAACGGTTCGGTCGGGGTCAGGTCAGAATTTGCCATATCGCAGGTAGGCCTCTTGAGGGTCTGTGCCCGCGAGGATCGCGGTGCGGACGCGGTTCTCGGTCGCGATCGCGGTCTCGGCCCGCTCGACCACCTCGGCGAGATGCTCGACAGGGATCCGGACCAGCCCATCGCGGTCACCGAGGAAATAATCACCCGGACGGATCGCGATGCCGCCGATCTCGATCGGCACATCGGTCGCCACCGGCAGCCAGTGGCCGACAATATCACGCGGGGTGAAGCCGCGGCACCAGGTCTGGAAACCCATCTCCAACAGGAAATTCACGTCGCGCGCGAAGCCATCGACGATGCAGCCGCGCACGCCCTTGTTCTTCAGCGTCTCGGCGGAGAGCTCCCCCATATGCGCCACGACCCGGTCATTAGGCTGCGACACCCAGATCGAGCCGGCGGGCGCCTTAGAGAGCAGCCCCGTCCAGGCCAGCAGCGTCTCGTGGCCGTCGGCCTCGGGATCGGCGCGTCCCTCGATGGTGAAGGCGGGACCTGCCATGGCGCGCTCCGGCAGGATCGGCCGCAGTTCGGCCGGCAACGTGAAGTCGCGCAGCCCCATGGCGCGCATGACATCATGCACGACGCCGGTGTAGCACGCCTCCAGGCGCGCGGTCAGATCGGTCAAGCTGTCTTCCCCCATTCTCGATGTCAGACCGGCAGGCAGGCCGGTCCGATCGGCTCGAAGCTCTTGTAGCCGAGCACGAATTCCTGATGCGCCAGTTCCTCCGACTTGGTGCGCCCGCCCCGGCCGAGCCCGATGACGAGATCATGGATCTCGCGGCCGACCGCGTCGAGGCTGGCGCGACCCTCGATGATGCGGCCGGCATCGACGTCCATGTCGTCCTCCATCCGCCGGTAGGTCTCGGGATTGGCGCAGATCTTCACCACCGGCGAAATCGCCGACCCCACCACCGAGCCGCGCCCGGTGACGAACAGCACGGCATGACTGCCGCAGGCGATCAGCTCGGCGATCTCGGCATTGTCGTTGATGTTCGGAAAGCCGAAGCGCACCTCGCCATCCGGCACCACGTCGAGAAGATAGAGCCCGCCATGCGGCGGCACGTCGCCGGGCTTGATCAGGCCGGAGATCGGCGAGGCGCCGGATTTCGCGTAGGCGCCCATCGACTTCTCCTCGATGGTCGTGAGCCCGCCCTCGGCATTGCCGGCGGCGAACGAGCCATAGCCGAGCGTCGCGTAGTAGCGCGCCGCCTTGGCGACGGAGGCTTCCAGGATCATCCCCAGCTCCGGTGTCACCGCCCGCGCCGCCATGATGTGCTCGCAGCCGATCAGCTCGCCCGTCTCCTCGAAGATGCAGGCAGCGCCCTCGGCGACGAACATGTCGAAGGCCCGTCCGGCGGCGGGGTTGCCGGAAATCCCCGAAGTGCCGTCGGAGCCGCCGCAGACGGTGCCGATCACCAATTCGCCCGGATCCATCGGAACGGTCGGCGCGGCATCGAGCGCGGCGCGCTGCTCGGCGACGAAGGCCCGGCCCTCGTCCATCGACTTGCGCGTGCCGCCGGCCGCCTGGATGACGATCGTCTTCACCGCCCGGCCGCTCTCCCGCACCACGCGCTCCAGCGCGTATTTGTTGAAGCTCTCGCAGCCGAGCGAGATCAGCAGCACCGCGCCGACATTCGGATGCGTGCAGAGGCGCTCCATCATCCGCTCGGCATAGGCGTTCGGATAGCAGCCGGGAAAGCCGATGACATGGACATCGCGCTCGCGGAAGGGAATCGCGATCTCGCGCGCGACGTGATGGGCGCACTCGACGAGATAGGCGACGACGACGGTGTTGCGGATGCCCTTGCGCCCGTCGCTGCGCAGCCAGCCCTGCATGGTCATGTCCGTCCCTCCGCGCCGCCGGCCGCGCCCATCAGGTGATAGGTCGGCGTGTAGTCGCTCTTCACATTGTGGACATGCACCGGCGCACCGGCCGCGATCGCCTCGGTCGCGGTCCCGATCGGCGCGCCATATTTGACGATCTTCTCGCCGGCCCGGATCGGCCGCCGCGCCAGCTTGTGGCCGAGCGGCAGGTCGGCCGCCAGCGTCACCGCCGCGCCCGCGACCGCGATCGCCGAGCCAGCCCGGATGCGCGATCGCGCAACCAGCACGTTGTCGGCTTCGGACAGCAGGAGCAGCCGGGCATCGGTATGCTCGACTTCGCCTGAGGAAGCGTCGCCAAGTTGTTGCAAGGGCTCATGATCAGGAAGCGGCATGGCAATCGGGCTCTGCTCCAATATCCGTCTCTCGACAACCGGGCTATCGGATCGGACGGATAAAAGAAACAAAAAATTTTTTATTGCGGGCTGATCGATTACACGCTTATCGTTACGTCATGCCTAAGCTGAAACGCGCCACACTCGCAGAACAGGCCTATGAGGAGTTGCGGAGCCAGATCGTCTCCGGACGCCTGCCGGCCGGACAGCGCCTGCTGGCCGACCAACTGGCCGGCGAGCTGATGATCAGCCAGACGCCGGTCAAGGAAGCGATCGCCATGCTGGCGCGGGACGGCCTGGTCGAGGGGGCCTCGCGCCGCGCCTCCGTCGTGCGCCGCTTCACGCCCGAGGCGATTCGCGAGATCTTCGAGGCGCGCATGCTGGTCGAGCTCGACGCGCTCGCCCGCGGCATCGCCGAGGGCCGGGCCACGCCCGACTTTGTCGCCCGCCTGCGCGCCATCTTCGATGCGCACATGGCCGAGGTCGCCAAGCAGAACAGCGAGGCGCTGGCCGAGGCCATCCGCCTCGACCGCGAGTTTCACGAGCTGATCGTCCAGCTCGGCGCCAATGACACGATCGCCAGCTGGCACAGGGTCATCCAGCGCCAGACCCAGACGATCCGCAACTTCACGCTGAAGAGCTACACGCTGGAACGGACGCGGCGCGAACACTCCGCGATCGTCGAGGCTGTGGCGAAGGGCGAAGCCGAACAGGCCGTCGCCGCGCTCCGGGCGCATCTGCTCGCGAGCCGCGACGCCATGATGTCGCGCGAACCGGAGGATTTTCCGGTCCGCGCCTGAGGGCGGGCGCCAGACGGTCTAGCGCGATGTCGGAGGAGGACGTCGCCGCGGGACGAGCAAGCCGGATCAACCGGCCGTTCCCCGGCGCGGGACTGCGTGACTGAACCAGTGGGAGGACACCACATGAAGACCTTGAAGAAGGCCGCCCCGATCCTGGGCGCGGCACTATTGGCGACGATGATGGGGGCCGGCGGCGCCAGGGCCGAGGGCGAGAAGGTGGCGGTCGACCTGACCACCCTCACCTCGCCGTTCTGGACCTCCTACAACCGCTACATCGTCGAGGAGGCGAAGAAGCAGGGTGTCGAGCTGCTCGAGCCCTTCAATTCGGAATTCGATACCGCCAAGCAGATCACCGGCGTGCAGAACGCCCTGTCGCTCGGCGCCAAGGGCATCATCTTCTCGCCGTTCGAATCCGCCGCCGCCGGCTCCGTCCTGAAGGCGGCCGAGAAGGCCGGCGCCAAGGTCGTGGCCGTCGACGTCGCGCCCGACAACGGCCCGGTGGCGATCGTGGTGCGCGCCAACAACCTCGCCTATGGCGAGAAGGCCTGCAAATTCATCGGCGACAACGTGCCCGAGGGCCCGGTCGTGCAGATCATGGGCGACCAGGCCTCGATCAACGGCCGCGACCGCGGCAACGGCTTTCGCGACTGCATCACCAAGAACTATCCGAAGCTGAAGCTGCTCGAGATCCCGACCAAGGCGTGGTCGGGTGAGGACGCGGCCGCCGGCCTCGACGCGCTGCTGAATGCGACGCCGGACCTGAAGGCGATCTACATGCATGCGGGCGGCGTGTTCCTGGCCCCGACCTTGCAGACGCTGAAGCGCAAGAACCTGCTGAAGCCGGCCGGCGAGGAAGGCCACATCGTCATCGTCTCGAACGACGGCATCCCGCAGGAGTTCGACGCGATCCGCAAGGGCGAGATCGACGCCACCGTCTCGCAGCCGGCCGACCTCTACGCGAAATACGGCATCCAGTATTTGAAGGAAGCGATCGGCGGGAAGACCTTCGCGCCGGGCCCGACCGACCATGACAGCACCATCGTCGAGGTCCGCCCGGGCGTGCTGGAAGACCAGCTCGCCGCGCCGCTCGTCACCAAGGAAAACGTCGACGACAAGGCCTTCTGGGGCAACCAGCTCTAGCGGCATCGAAGGTTCGGGAAGCCCTGCTTCCCGAACCCTTTCAGAGACTTGCGGCCACAACCTGATGGAACAGATCAGCGCATCACGCGCCGATCCGCCTCAGCTCCGGAGAATTCGATGCCAGTTCCTTCCTCCAGCGGCGGGCGAGGCACACATGCCATCGACTGATCCCGCCGTCCCGATCGTCGAGGCGCGCGGCGTCTCCAAGCGCTACGGCCCCACCACCGCGCTGCACGAGGCGCACATCAAGGTCTTCGCCGGCGAGTCGCATGCCCTGGTCGGCCGCAACGGCGCCGGCAAGTCGACGCTGGTCGGCATCCTGACCGGCCTGCGCGCGCCCGATTCCGGCCAGGTGCTGTTCTCGGGCGAGCCGGCGCCGGCGATCGCGGACCGCGAGAGCTGGCGCCGCCACGTCGCCTGCGTCTATCAGCACTCGACCATCATCCCCGACCTGACCGTCGCGGAGAACCTGTTCATCAACCGCCATCCGACGGAGCGCGGCTTCATCAGCTGGTCGACGCTGCGCCGCCGGGCCCGCGATCTGCTCGACCAGTGGGGCGTCGCCGTCTCAGAGGATGCCCGCGCCGGCGACCTCAAGATCGAGGCGCGCCAGTTGGTCGAGATCGCCCGCGCCCTGTCCTATGGCGCCCGCTTCATCATCCTGGACGAGCCGACGGCCCAGCTCGACGGCGAGGAGATCAAGCGCCTCTTCCTGCGGATCCAGGAGTTGCAGGCGGCCGGCGTGACCTTCCTGTTCATCTCGCACCACCTGCAGGAGGTCTACGAGATCTGCCAGACCGTCACGGTGCTGCGCGACGCCCGTCACATCATCACGGCGCCGGTCGCGGACCTGCCCAAGGACAGCCTGATCGAGGCGATGACCGGCGAGCACGCCAGCCTCGCCGTCGCCGACGCGGCCGGGAGAACCCTGCCGGCCGACGCGGCCGTCGCGCTGGAGATCGACAACCTCTCCGGCGAGGATTTCTCCGAGGTGAGCTTCACGGTTCGCCGCGGCGAGGTGGTCGGCCTCTCCGGTCCGACAGGCGGTGGTCGCATCGGCCTCGCCGAGGCCGTGGCGGGGCTCGCGCCCTATTCGGGCGGCGCGATCCGCATCGACCGCAAGACGCTGCCCCCGGGGGACGTCACGGCGGCGCTGGAGCTCGGCGTCGGCTGCGTGCCGAAGAGCCGGCACGACCAGGGCCTCGTCCTGTCGCAATCCGTGGCCGACAACGCGATCATGACCGTGAACCGGCACATGGGACCGCTCGGATTCATTGCGCCGAAGCGACGCGCCGAACTGACGAACCGGACGATCCGCTCGCTCGGCATCGTCACGCAGGGACCGGACCAACTCGTCTCCGGCCTTTCGGGCGGCAACCAGCAGAAGGTGGTGATGGGCCGCGCGCTCGCCAACGAGCCATCCGTGCTCGTGCTGATGGACCCGACCGCCGGCGTCGACGTCAAATCCAAGGAAGCGCTGCTCACCGTGATCGAGCGGATGCGGCAGGAAGGCAAGGCGATCCTCGTCGTCAGCGGCGAGATTGAGGATCTGAAGACCTGCGACCGCGTGCTGGTGATGCGGCACGGATCGGTCGTCGCGGAACACAGGGCAGGCTGGAGCGACAACGCGCTCGTCGCCTCCATCGAAGGGATCGAGCTCGCATGAACACGCATCAATCCGCCACGGCGGCGACCATGGCCGGCCCCGCCAAGCCGGCCCCGCGCCGCCCGATGATCCGCCTGCACGATCTGGCGCTGCTGCCGGCGCTGGCGATCCTGCTGGTCATCGGCGCCTTCATCAGTCCCGCCTTCCTGACGCAGGGCAACATCAACACCATCCTCACCTCCTCCGCCGCCCTGGCGCTGGTGGTGCTGGCCGAGTCGCTGATCATCATCACCGGCAAGTTCGACCTGTCGCTGGAATCGACCGCCGGCTTCGCCCCGGCCATCGGCGCCCTGCTCGTGCTGCCCGTCGCCAACAATGGCTTCGGCGTCGAACTGCCGACCTTCGTGGGGATCCTGATCGTGCTCGGCGTCGGCGCGCTGATCGGCCTCGTCAACGGCATCCTCGTCGTTCGCTTCACGCTAAACGCCTTCATCGTCACGCTCGCCATGCTGATCATCCTGCGCGGCATGCTGGTCGGCGCGACGAGCGGGCGGACCCTGTTCGACCTGCCGGACGCCTTCTATGCGCTGATGATCATCACCATCCTCGGCCTGCCGCTCGCCGTCTGGCTCGCCGCGCTTGCCTTCGCGATCGCCGCGGTCATGCTGCGCTATCACCGGCTCGGCCGCGCGCTCTACGCCATCGGCGGCAATCCGGAAGCGGCGCGCGCCGCCGGCATCCGGGTCGAGCGCATCACCTGCGGCGTCTATGTGCTGGCCGGCATACTGGCCGCGATCGGCGGGCTGGTGATCACCGGCTATGTCGGCGCGATCAGCGCCAACCAGGGCAACGGCATGATCTTCACCGTCTTCGCCGCCGCCGTGATCGGCGGCATCTCGCTCGACGGCGGCCGCGGCACCATGTTCGGGGCCCTGACGGGTGTCCTCCTCCTCGGCGTCGTGCAGAACCTGCTGACGCTCGCGCAGGTGCCGTCCTTCTGGATCCAGGCGATCTATGGCGCGATCATCCTCGGCGCGCTGATGGTGGCCCGGCTCGCCTCCGGCAACGCCCAGACCTGAGCCTGCGACAGAAACGACAGAAGCCGCCGCGATGGTCGCGGCGGCTTCTCGATTCCCGGAACCGACGAAACGTCAGATCCTGCGAGCCAGCTTGCAGAGCTGAACCAGATCCGTGTCGAACGACATCGGATTGCGCAGGATGGTCGGGCACTTGCGCGCCAGCGCCTGACGCTCGCTACCGCTCAGCCTGCTGTCGGAGACCGACGTCGGCCCATCCGGGTTGCCGGGATTGCCCGGCCCTCCGGGGCCCCCAGGTCCGCCGGGGCCGCCCGGATTGGTCGCGACGCGACCACCGCACGAACCGCCGACGCTCAGGCAGAGATTGAGCAGGCTCGCCTGGTTGAGCAGCTTCAGCCTTGTGTCGATCAGCCCGAGCAGCTTGCTGCGATCGCCCGCGCCGCAGCCCGAGCCACCGCCGGCATTGACGCAAACCCTGGCCAGCTCCCGGTTGGACAGCACCGAGGCCTTGGCGTTGATGCCACCGATCAGCCTCGCCTTCACCCTGGCATTGGCGACACCGTTCTTGCCGAGCACGTTGGCAGTCACCCTGGTGCCGCCCTTGCCGCCGCAATTCGCGCCGACATTGACGCAGACATTGGCCAGTTCGTCCTTCGACAGCAGCTTCAGACGCGCGTCGACGAGCTTGATCACATCCTCGCGCTGGCCGCCGCAGCTCGCCGCGCCGCCGACACCGAGGCAGAGCCGGATCAGCTCACGCTTCGACAACCCGTCGATCCGGGCGTCGATGCCCGAGAGCAGCGTCGACTTCGGCGTGTTCTGCAGCGATCGCCCGCTCGGCGCCGTGCCGCCTCCGGACCCGGTCAGGCGGCTCGTCACCCCGCCGACCGTGTTGCCCACGGCACCGGTGACACCATTGACCGTACCGCCGACGGAGTTGCCCAGGCTGCCGACGGTGCCGCCCAGAGCGCTGCCCGTATTGCTCACCGTATTGCCGAGGCCGCCGCCGACCGTGTTGCCGACCGCGCCGGTCACGCCGCTCACCGTACTGCCCACCGCGCCTGTGACGCCACTGACGACACCGCCCAGCCCTTCGGCATGGGCAGGCATCAACATGGTGCCCAGCAAGAAAGCCGCAGTCATCGTCGTCACTCGAAATCCAGTCATGAAGCCCTCCTTCCATACGAGCACAGGACCCGATACGCCCCTGTTCATATAATGGCGCAAAATTGACTGGGTTCCAGATAAATATCCAAATAATGATGCCCGCTTATAGATAAACTGAATCAATATATACCTTATTGAAATGATTGGCTTGGCTCATATTTCGAGATCAAGATCAAAACCTACTCACGTGACCGTGATACGCCGTGAACAATAGCCTTCCACGCATGCCCTCGACAGGGACTTCCGCGGCCAAATCTTTCCAGCATCCACGACGCCGCAACGTCAACCATGGGATCACGGAATGACTTCGCCTCGATTGAACAGACCTAGTCGACGCAAGGTCCTATCGATCTACTTTCGTCGGGCACCCTCGCCCCATCTCCGATCGATGAATTCGACCTGCCATTTCAGAGTTTACATTATGAATTGCCGGCTTGTTACATTTTGACATCGAGGCATTTGAGCAACCTCACAAGTACATAAAACTGTAATACTCGATAATCGACTGATTCCACGTTGAAGTCCGACGCGGCATGGGTAGGTTGCCCCTGCCTGCCGCGAGGGGTCGCGGACGGTGTCGTCGCTGTTCACGGGGTGGTGCGACGACCATCATGAAATGGGGGCAGCGGACGCATCGTCTCTGGCCGGCACGGTCTGCGGATCGGCCGCGCGCCAGCGAACGCGCACGCCGACCTCCCGAATTGGAAGGTCAGAAATGACGTTTAAATCTCTGTTTCTCGGCTCTGCGGCCGCGATGATTCTCGTCGGATCGGCCCAGGCGGCCGATCTCACCGTCGCCGAGCCGGTCGACTACGTGAAGGTCTGCGACGCCTTCGGCAAGGGCTTCTTCTACTCGCCCGGCACCGACACCTGCATCAAGGTCGGCGGCTATGTGAAGTTCATCACGACCTTCGGCGACAGCGACTTCGGCGCCTTCAACAAGCTCTACCCCGAAAGCAACTGGGGCAATTTCGTCACCGAGGTCTCGATCCAGCTGACCGGCTCCTCGGTCACCGAATACGGCAACCTGACCGGCTTTCTCGAGATGCGCGCCAAGACCGGCAACACCGCCGGCGACGGCGAGACGCTGGCCGACTACGTCAACGCGTCGACGAACTCGGCCTATGTCGATTCGGCCTATCTGCAGTTCGGCCCGCTCAAGGCCGGCTATTTCGACTCGCTGTTCGACTTCGGCCAGGGCTTCAACGACAAGGGCATGTTCGCGTCGGACACCAAGACCGACCACATCGAGCTGTCCTACGCCGTGAACGGCTTCGGTCTCGCCATCTCGCTCGAGGACCCGCGCGACCGCGGCGGCGTCGGCTCCGACGAGGAGTTCGGCGGCAACAGCAACATGCCGGATATCATCGGCGCCGTGACCTACGAGGCGGGCTTCTTCAAGACCAAGATCGCTGGTGCGTACTTCAAGCACGCCATCGACATCGACACGGTCAACAGTCGCTGGAATCCGGAGGACGGCTACGCCGTCGGCGGTATCGTCGAGTTCGCGCTCGACAGCCTCTCGAAGGGTGACAAGCTGCAGCTCTCGGCCAGCTATGCCCAGAACGGCAATTCGTTCACCGGCATCACGGGCGGCACCTCGGTCGCCGGCTACACGACGGGTTCGGTTGCCGGCGGTTCCGGCGTCGACGCCATCCCGGGCGACAGCTGGAGCGCCTTCGCGTCCTACAAGCACGTCTGGACCGACCAGGTCTGGTCGTCGCTCAGCGCCGGCTACGCCCATTTCGAGGGCACGGGCGACTACCTGGCCTGGGCCGACCGCGAGTTCGACGCGATGCGCGTCGGCGCCACGGTCAGCTTCAAGCCGGTGTCCGGCCTCGAGTTGCTGGCCGACGCCGCCTACAACAAGGTCGATTCCGACACCACCAAGATCGACGGCGACGCCTGGGCCACGACGCTCTGGCTGAAGCGCTCCTGGTAGCACCGGACCGGGCGGCAACGCCCGGTCCCGCCCGGCGGAGCGATCCGCCGGGCCCTCAGCTCGGCATCAGCGCCATCACGATCGCCGCCCGTTCCCTGTCGAGATCGCCCTCGCCGACCGGCTGGCCGGCGCGGCCATACCAGTAGCGGGCATTCCAGTCGTCGCCCTCGATGCGGTGGATATGGGCGTGCACCCAGGCGCCGGCCCGGCTCGCGTCGTCCTGGACGAGCGCATGCGCCGCCTCCCAGTCGCCCTTCTCCAGATGCCAGAGCGCCGCGAGCGGTGCCGCCAGCGAAGCCGGCGGCCTCGCCTCGGCGAGCGACGCGCGAAAGCCCGCGACGTCGGTGGCGTGCTTCTCCGCCATGATCCCTCCCATTTCCCTACGTTGCGTGGCGGCAACGCCGTTGGCGTTTTCGCCGCCCCGCTCCCCGGCATGCTTGCCGCGGCGGCATGATACATCTATGAACGCTGCCGTCCGTAGGAGTTTGGATGTTCCGTTCGCCTGAGTCCCGGTGATTCCCTGCCCCCGTTCGGCAGGGCTCGAAGCCCGCGCATGTGATCGCTGCGCGGCCCGCTTTGCTGCGGCCATCACCATGACATCCGGACGAACTTCCCATGAATGTCTCGAAACTCGAGCAGCGCATCCTGCATGCGCTCGCCCAGGGCGCGACCATCCGTCATCACAAGAATGAAGAAGGCCGCCTCATCGCGGTCGACTGCGCGACGCGCGAAGGCTGGATCCTGAGCGACTGCACGCTGGACCTGTTCCTGCGCCTGAAGCGCCGGCGCATGATCGCCTCGAGGGGCGGCGCCCCCTATCGCATCACGCGGGCAGGGCTAGACGCGGTGCGCGCGCAATTGAACAACCGCTGAAACGAAAACCGGCGGGCCAAGGCCCGCCGGTCATTCCGAATGGATCCGCCTTCTCAGCCGGCCTAAATCGCTACCGCCCGAGCCGCGCGGCGATGGTCCGGCGCTCATAGTCGATGTTCCATTCGATCAGCCTGCGCCAGAGATCGCGCGCCAGCGCCTCGTCGAGCCCGGCTTCCACGGCCGAGGCGGCGACCTGGTCGAGCACCTCGTCGACCCGCTCCGGCACCAAGGCCTCGTCCGGCGAGGACTTGATCTCCGCCATCCGGCGCACATAGCCGAACCGCTCCGCCAGAAGCGCGACCAGCTCGGCATCCAGCCGGTCGATCTCGGTGCGGATATGGGCCTTGGTGGTGCAGTCGGCCGGCGCACGCGTCATGACGGCATCACCACCACTTGGCGGGCGAGAAGGTGCCGGCGGCGTCCTCGACCACCTGGCCGAGGCGGAACAGGGTCTCCTCCTCGAACGGGCGACCGATCAGCTGCAGGCCCAAAGGCAGCTTCGCCTTGTCGAGGCCGGCCGGGACCGCGAGGCCCGGAAGACCGGCCATGTTGACCGTCACCGTGAAGATGTCGTTCAGGTACATCTCGACGGGAGAGGCCGTCGACATTTCGGCGAGCCCGAAGGCGGCCGACGGCGTCGCCGGCGTCAGGACCGCGTCGACACCGGCCGCGAAGGCCTGGTCGAAATCGCGCTTGATCAGCGTGCGGATCTTCTGCGCGCGGACGTAATAGGCGTCGTAATAGCCGGCCGACAGCACATAGGTGCCGATCAGGATGCGGCGCTTCACCTCGCGGCCGAAGCCGGCCGAGCGGGTGTTCTCGTAAAGCGAGGCGATGTCGTCGCCCGGCACGCGCAGGCCGTAGCGGACGCCGTCATAGCGCGCCAGATTGGACGAGGCCTCGGCCGGCGCCACGATGTAATAGGCGGGAAGCGCATATTTCGTGTGCGGCAGCGAGATGTCGACGATTTCGGCGCCGGCCTCCTTGAGCCAGGCGATGCCCTGCTGCCAGAGAGCCTCGATCTCCTCCGACATGCCGTCGAGGCGATATTCGCGCGGGATGCCGATGCGGAGGCCCTTCACCGACTGGCCGACCGCGCCCTCGTAATTGCCGACCGGAAGATCGACCGAGGTCGTGTCCTTGTCGTCGACGGAGGCCATCGACTTCAAAAGAATGGCGGCGTCGCGCACGGTGCGGGCGATCGGGCCGGCCTGGTCGAGCGACGAGGCGAAGGCGACCGTGCCCCAGCGCGAGCAGCGGCCATAGGTCGGCTTGATGCCGACCGTGCCGGTGAAGGCGGCCGGCTGGCGGATCGATCCGCCGGTGTCGGTCGCGGTCGCGCCGGCGCAGAGGCGCGCGGCCACCGCCGCCGCCGAGCCGCCCGAGGAGCCACCCGGCACCAGCTGGGCGTTCGAGCCCTCGCGGCGCCAGGGATTGACCACCGGGCCGTAATAGGAGGTCTCGTTCGACGAGCCCATGGCGAACTCGTCCATGTTGAGCTTGCCGAGCATGACCGCGCCGTCGTTCCAGAGATTGGCGGTCACGGTCGATTCATAGCGCGGCTTGAAGCCGTCGAGGATGTGCGACGCGGCCTGGGTATGCACACCCTCGGTCGCGAACAGGTCCTTGATGCCGAGCGGCACGCCTTCGAGCGCCCGGCCCTCGCCCTTCGCCAGCCGCTCGTCGGAAGCCGCCGCCATGGCGAGCGCCTGATCCGGCGTCTCGTGCACATAGGCGTTGAGCGAGCGGGCCGCCTCCATCGCGGAGAGGTACGCCTTGGTCAGCTCCGTGGCGGAAAAGGCCTTGGCCGACAATCCGTCGCGGATCTCGGCAATGGTCAGGCTGGTCAGGTCTGTCGAAGACATCGGCATCTCGAAGGTCAGGAGGCGGAAGCGGTGACCGGCGTCACCCCGAGGACGTGCGCGCCCTCTTCGGAAAGTCTGCGGCTTGAGCCCTCAGGTCACTCGACGACCTTGGGCACGACGAAGAAATCGTCGTCGGAAACCGGCGCATTGGCGACGACGCGCTCGGCATAATAGCCATCCGTCACCACATCGGCGCGCTTCTTCATCGTCTGGGCGACGACCGAGGTCAGCGGCTCGACGCCGTCGACGTCGACCTCGTTCAGCTGCTCGACAAAGCCGAGAATGGCGTTGATCTCGCCCTGGAAGGATTGGGCCTCCTCCTCGGTCACGGCGATCCGGGCGAGGTGAGCGACCCGCTTGACAGTGGCGATGTCGACGGACATGGCGAGAACCCTTTGGCAAGAAGCGGTTGGACGCGCCGGCATGCGGCGGAAACATCCGCCCGCTATATCATCCGCCCTCGCTGCATCGCAACTGAACAGGCCGTCGCGCGGACGATTGAAGCGGCGCCACGGCGAATTGCGATGCTTCTGCGGGACCTGTAATTTGGGCGCCTCGCGGCATCGCGCCGCCACCCGGACCGTCATGTCGATCCCTGCCAACGCCATAGCCAGCTTCTGCCGCGATTGCCTGACGCCAGCTACGGGGCCGCGCTGCCGCGCCTGCGGCAGCCCGCGCGTCGTGTCGCATCCCGAACTCGGCGCGCTCGCCATCGCCCATGTCGATTGCGACGCCTTCTACGCGGCGATCGAGAAGCGCGACGATCCGAGCCTCGCCGACAAGCCGGTGATCATCGGCGGCGCCAGGCGTGGCGTCGTCTCCACCGCCTGCTATATCGCGCGTATCAGCGGCGTGCGCTCGGCGATGCCGATGTTCAAGGCGCTGGAGCTCTGCCCCGACGCAACAGTGATTCGACCCGACATGGAGAAATACGTCGCCGTCGGCCACCAGGTGCGCGCCCTGATGCAGGAACTAACGCCGCTGGTCGAGCCGATCTCGATCGACGAGGCCTTCCTCGATCTCTCCGGCACCGAGCGGCTGCATAGCGCGGCTCCCGCGCTGACGATCGCCCGCTTCGTCCGCCGCGTCGAACAGGAGGTCGGCATCACCATCTCGGTCGGCCTCTCCTTCAACAAGTTCCTCGCCAAGGTCGCCTCCGACCTCGACAAGCCGCGCGGCTTCTCGGTGATCGGCCGCGCCGAGGCCCTCGCCTTCCTCGCCGACAAGCCGGTCGGCATGATCTGGGGCGTCGGCCGGGCGCTGGCCGCGCGCCTCGCCGAAGACGGCATCAAGTCGATCGGCCAGCTGCAGCGGATGGAGGAGAGCGACCTCGCCCGCCGCTACGGCGTCATGGGGCTGCGCCTCGCGCGGCTTTCCCGCGCCGACGACCGCCGTGTCGTCGAGCCGCGCCAAGAGGCGAAGTCGATCGGCGCCGAGACGACCTTCGAACACGACCTCGCCGATTTCGGCAGCCTGCGCCCGATCCTGCGCCGCCTGTCGGAAAAGGTCTCCGCGCGCCTGAAGCGCGCCGATCTCGCCGCCTCGAACGTCACGCTCAAGCTGAAATCGGCCGATTTCAAGCTCCGCACCCGCTCGCGTCAGCTCGCCGACCCGACCCGGCTCGCCGACCGCATCTTCCGCATCGCCGATCAACTTCTGTCGCACGAGACGGACGGCACGACCTACCGGCTGATCGGCGTCTCGGTCTCGGACTTCTCCGATCCGCGCCTCGCCGATCCGGACGATCTCGTCGACCCCGCCGCCGCCAAGCGCGCCCGGGCGGAAGAGGCGATCGACAAGGTGCGCGGCAAGTTCGGCAAGGCCGCGGTCGAACACGGCCTCACCTTCCGGAAGACGGACTGAGGCGACGCTGAACAGGTCTTTCAGCTCGGCCGGACGATGCCCTTCTTCAGGATGAGATTGCCATATTGGCGGGTCTCGCCGGTCTGGATGATGGCATAGCCCGCATTGGCGCGCTCGTAGAAGGCGAAACGCTCCAGTGAGTGCACCCTGTGCTCCGGCTCATGCTTCCTGACGATCGCCTCGAACTCGTCGACGATCGGCTCGCGCCGGTCGGGATCGCCCACCACCTGCATCGAGATCGCCGCGACGTCGTCATACTGGTCGAGCGGCAGTAGCGACAGGACGGCCTCCAGCACCTGCGGCGCCGTGGCCGCGTCGATGCGGATCAATTCCGGGCCGGCGCTGGTCGCCGGATAGTTGGCGTCGACGATGGTGATCTCGTCGCCGTGCCCCATGGCGCGCAGCGTCCACAGCAGGTCGGGGCTGAGGATGGGCGAAAGTCCCTTCAGCATCTTTCTCTCCTTCGATGAATATCGGCTCGCGCGGTCCTGCCGCGACGGGGTCGCCCGGTCCGCTCCAGACGATGCGGCGTTCTGGAACGGACCGGGGACCCTTCGGCCCCAGGGGCCGAGGTGATGCGGGGAAACGCACCCTAGAAGGTCGCGCCGATCTGCCAGGGCACGAACTCGTTGTCGCCATAGCCGAGCAGTTCCGACTTGCTGCGCTTGCCGGAGGCGACGGCGAGGATCTCGTCGAAGATCTCCTGCCCCTTGGCTTCGAGGGAGCCGCCGTCGAGCACGTCGCCGCCATTGATGTCCATGTCGTCGATCATCTTGGCGTAGATCTCGGAATTGGTGGCGATCTTGATCGAGGGCGTCGGCTTGCAGCCATAGGCGGAGCCTCGACCGGTGGTGAAACAGAGGATGTTGGCGCCGCCGGCGACCTGCCCCGTCGCCGAGACCGGGTCGTAGCCTGGCGTGTCCATGAACACGAAGCCCTTCTCGGTCACCGGCTCGGCATAGCCATAGACGGCGGTGAGCGGCGAGGTGCCGCCCTTGGCAGCGGCGCCGAGCGACTTCTCGAGAATTGTAGTCAGCCCGCCCTGCTTGTTGCCGGGTGACGGATTGTTGTTCATTTCCATGAGATTGCGTGTCGCGTAGTCTTCCCACCAGTGGATGATGTCGACCAGCTTCTGCCCGACTTCGGGCGTCACGGCGCGGCGGGTTAGCAGATGCTCGGCGCCGTAGATCTCGGGGGTTTCGGAGAGGATGGCGGTGCCGCCATTGCGCACCAATATGTCGGCGGCGACGCCCAGCGCCGGATTGGCGGTGATGCCGGAATAGCCGTCGGAGCCGCCGCATTGCAGCGCCAGCGTCAGCTCGCTCGCCGGCACGGTCTCGCGCTTCACGGCGTTGACGATCGGCAGCATCGCCCTGACCGCCTCAACGCCGGCGTCGACGGTCTTCCGCGTGCCGCCGACCTCCTGGATCGTCATGGTGCGGAAGGTCTCGCTTTCCTCGATCTTGTACGCGTCCTTGAAACGCGGGATCTGGAAGCCTTCGCAGCCGAGGCCGACCATGACGACGCCGCCCATGTTGGGATTGGTCGCATAGCCCCAGGTAGTCCGCTTCAGCGTGTCGAAGATCACGCCGCGATAGTCGATGACGCAGCCATTGGCCTGCTTCAGCGCGACGATGCCGTCAATGTTCGGGTAGTCGTTCAGGATGCCGGAGCGCTCGATCTCGGCGGCGATGAAGCCGGCGACCGTCGTCGAGCAGTTCACCGAGGTGAGGATGCCGACATAGTTGCGCGTGCCGACCTTGCCATTGGCGCGGCGATAGCCCTGGAACGTCGCCTGCTCCGCCATCGGCACGTATTGCGTCGGCACCACGCCCTCGCCGAAGGCGTAGTCGCGCGCGAAGGCGCCATGCTCCTCGCCAATGCCGCAATTGTGCTCGTGCACCCAGTCGCCGGCAGCGATCTCGTTCTTGGCGAAGCCGATGATCTGGCCGAACTTGCGGATCGGTTCGCCGGCGGCGATCGGCCGGAGCGCGAATTTGTGGCCGCGCGGCACGCGACGGATGATCCGGACACCCTGCGCCGTGGTGACGCCGACGTCGAGATTGCCCAGCGCCACGGCGATATTGTCCTCCGCATGGAGGACAAGGGTCCGCGGCTGGGCTGGTGTGGGGACGGCGTCGTTCATGTGAATTCCCTCGCGGCGCGTCGATGGCCGCTCTTCATGGTCTGCTTCAGGCGGCGCGCCAGCCATCACGGATCAGCGTGTAGCCGTCGCTGTAGACTTCGGTCGTGGTGGGGAAGAGATCGCGCCACACCCGCGTCGCCGCGGCGAGCAGTGGCATCGAGCGGCCGAAGGCCTCGATGGTGATCCAGCCGTCATAGTCGACCGCCTTCAGCGCCTTGAAGGTGCCGGCGAAGTCGACATGGCCCTTGCCCGGGGTGCCGCGATCGTTCTCCGACACATGCACGTGCGCCAGATGCGGCGCGATCACGGCGACGGCGGCAAGCGGATCCTTCTCCTCGATATTGGCGTGGAAGGTGTCGTACATGCCGGCGACGTTCGGATGATCGACCGCGGCCAGATAGCCGGCGAGATCCAGCATCGTGTTGACGAAATAGCATTCGAAGCGATTGACCGCTTCCAGCACCAGAGTAATGCCCTTCGCGCGCGCCATGTCGCCGGCGTCGCGATGGAACTGGATGCCGCGCGCGCGTTCGTCGGCCGTCGGCGCGTCGCCGGAGAAGTGGCCGAGCGTCGAATGCAGGGGGCCGCCGACGACCTTGGCGCCGAGCGCGGCCGAGCAGTCGAGGATCCACTCCATGTGGCGGCGCCCCGCCGCCTGCTGGCTCGCCTCGGCGCCGATCGGGTTCATCTCGGTGCCGGGAAACAGCGCGATCACGGTGCGGTCGAGGCCGAGCCGGTCGAGCTCGCGGCCGAGTTCGGCATAATGCTCGGGCGTGCCCTCGAAGATCGGAATCTCGACGCCGTCATAGCCGCAGCGTTTCAGGTCCTCGAGGATCGGCCAGTGCCGCGGTTCGACATGGGCCGTCCAGAGCAGGAGGTTGAAGCCGATCTTCATGGCGGGTCTCGTCTCAGCGTCAGGGGTCGGGCATCGCGCGCCGGGCATCGATGTCCGGCGCCGCTCGTAGCAGGCCGGCGAGCCCCGAAAGATTCGCCGGCCCGAGGCATCAGTTTGCCGGCGGCACCGGCGGGGCCGAACCCTGCGGCAGCGGCTCTTCCAGCCATTTCGCGACCATCTCGGGCTTGGCGTCCCACGGAATCGCGTCGCCGAGATTGTCCTTGGTGATCAGCTGGCTGGGCGCCAGGTAGAACTGGCCGGGCTTCACCGACCCGTCGATGACGCCAAGCAGCAGTCGCAGCGCATGCACCGAGGCGATAGACGGCGGGTTGCTGCCGGTCAGGGTCATCTGGCCCTTCTCGATCAGCTCGACGCCGTAGGGGGCGCCGTTGTTGCCGCCGATCAGGATCTCGCCGGTCTTGCCGGCCCGGTCGATGGCGATCGCAACGCCGACGGCCATGTCGTCATTGGCGGCATAGATCGCCTTGACGTTCGGATGGGCGGTGAGGATCTGCGAGGCGGCGTCCATGGCCTTCTGGCGGTCCCAGTCGGCGGCGACATCCGCCACGGAGACGGCCTTGGAGCCGGACTTCGCCATGCCGTTCTTGAACGACTGGGCGAAGGCTTCCGCGTCGCCGCGGCCGAGCTTGCCGGTGATGGTGGCGTATTCGCCTTCCGGCAGCAGCTTGCCGATCGCCTCGCCCACGGGCTGGCCGAAATTGAAGAGGTCGATCTGCATGATGCCGGCCGAATCCGGCAGGATCGACTCGTCATAGCCATACTGGAAGAAGATCGGCACGCCGGCCTTCTTGGCCTGCGCGATGGCGGCCTTCTCCGAGGACAGCGACACCGCGTAGATCAGGATGCCGTCGACGCCCTTGGTGATCGCGTCCTGGACGTTGGCCAGCTCCTGGGTCGGATCATTGTTGGCGGAGTAGGTGATCAGCTTGACGCCGAGCTTGTCGGCGGCGGCCTGCGCCGCGTTCATGCCGTACTGGTAATAGGGATCCGGACCGCCGCGCATGAAGGCGATGGTCTTCTCCGCCGCCTGCGCCAGGCCGGGCGCGACAAGCGCCGTTCCCAGCGCCAGCAGCGCGAGGGCTCTCCTCGTAATCATCATAGCTCGTCTCCTCCGTTGACGTAGGCTTTGAAGCGGCGTGCCGTTTAGGTCTTCTTCTGCAGCAGGACAGCCGCCGTTATGATCAATCCCAGGACGGCGCTCTGGAAGTTCGCGCCCACCCCGAGAAGGTTCATGCTGTTGCTCACCAGGCCCAGCAGCAGCACGCCGCCGAGCGTCCCGATGACCGTGCCGCGTCCGCCGATCAGCGGCGTTCCGCCGATGACGACGGCCGCGATGGCGCGCAGCTCGTAGCCGGTGCCCATGCTGGGCAGGCCCGAGTCGAGAATACCGGTGAGGATGACGCCGGCGATGCCGACGAAGAGGCCGCTCAGAGCATAGAGCGCGATCTTGACGCGGCGGACCGGGATGCCGGAAAGCCGCGCCGCCTCCTCATTGCCGCCGATGGCGAAGGCATAGCGGCCGAGCGTCGTGAAGCGCAGGATCAGGAACATCGCCACGATCGAGGCGAGCATGGCGTAGACGGGCCATGGCACGCCGAGGAAGTCGCCGAGGCCGAAGACGTCGAACAGCTTGCCGGTGCCGTTGATCGGGCTGCCGCCGGACATCAGGATGGCGACGCCCTGCAGGAAGGTCATCGTGCCGAGCGTGATGATGAATGGCGTCGCGCGATTGGTGGCGACCAGCATGCCGTTGATGGCGCCGACGACCACGCCGGCGACCACGCCGGCCAGGATGCCGAGCGTGACCGAACCCGTCGTCATGATGGTGAGCGCGGTGGCGAGGCCGGCGACCGAGAGCGCCGCGCCGACCGAGAGGTCGAGGCCGCCGGCGATCAGCAGGATGGTCTGGCCGGACGCAACGATGCCGAGCGCCGACACCTGGAACAGGATGTTCATCAGGTTGTTGACCGACAGGAAGCGCGGATTGCCGATCGCCGTGACCACCACGATCAGAAGCAGGACGATCAGCAGCGTATAGCGGCCGATGTCGAGCGCCCGGAAGCCGCCGGGCTTGCGGCTCGCCGACGGGGCGACAGAGGCGGCGGGAGAGGACATCAGTTCAGGCTCCGGGTGCTTTGGGTCTGGATGGCCGCGAGCAGTTGCTGCGGATCGAGGCCTTCGGGCGACAGCACCTGCTCGATCCGGCCCGCGCGCAGAACGAGGATCCGGTCGGCGAGCGCGATCAGTTCCTCGAGGTCGGTCGAGACGAAGACGATGGTCGCGCCCTTGGCCGCGAGGCTGCGCAGATGGTCATGGATCTGCCGCTGCGATTCGACGTCGACGCCCTGGGTCGGCTCCTCAAGCACGAAGAGTTGGCCATTGGCGAAGATGGCCCGCCCGAGCAGCGCCTTGCGCTGGTTGCCGCCGCTCAGGAAGCGCACTTCCCGGCTCGGCGCGCGCGGATTGAGGTCGAGCCGCTCCGACATCTCGGTGGCGACGCCGGCCTCCTTCCTAAGGCTGAGCCAGCCCATCTTCGCCAGGTTCCGGAGCGCCGCGAGCGAGATGTTCTTGGCGATCGACAGGCTCATGACGAGGCCGCGGCCACGCATGTCCTCGGGAATGAAGAGCACACCGCGAGCGATCGCCTCGCGGACGGCGCGCGGCGCGTAGGCCCGGCCGCCGAGCATCATCGAACCGTCGAGATTGCGGTGGTCGAGCCCGCCGATCACGGCCGCGAGCGCGTTGGCGCCGCCGCCGATCAGGCCGGTCAGCCCGACGATCTCGCCCTTGGCGAGTTCCATCGACACCCGGTCGAGGCCGCCCTCGCTCGAGACGCCCTCCATGACGAAGAGGGCTTCGCCCCGCGGCTTTTCGCTCCGATGCGTCTCTACGGCATCCAGCGTGCGGCCGACGATCATCGAGATCAGCCCGTCCTTGTCGGCGCTCCGACCCTCGACGACGGCGACCTTGCGGCCGTTCCTCAGCACGGTGATGCGGTCGGAGATCGCCAGCACCTCGTCGAGGTGATGCGAGACATAGACGATCGCCATGCCCTGGCGGGCGAGGTCGCGGATCAGGTTGAACAGGAACTCCGCCTGCGCCTTGTTGAGCGCGGCCGTCGGCTCGTCTAGCAGCAGCACATGCGCCTTTTCGCGCACGGCCTTGGCGATCGCGACCTGCTGCCGGTCGGCGATATCGAAGTCGCCGAGGCGCTTGTCGACCGGCAGGTCGAGGCCGAGCCGGGCGAGCAGTTCGGCCGCCTGCTGCGCCATCGCCTTTTCGTCGATGATGCCGAGCGCCTTGCGGGGCTCCGCACCGAGAAAGATGTTCGCCGCGACCGTCAGGTCCAGATGCAGTTCCGGATTCTGGTAGACGATGGCGATGCCGGCCGCGCGTCCCTCGGCCGGGTTCAGCGCCTTGAAGGCCTTGCCGCCGACGATGATCTGGCCGCTGTCGGGCGGCTGGGCGCCCGACAGGATCTTCATGAAGGTGGACTTGCCGGCGCCGTTCTTGCCGACCAGCCCGTGCACCTCGCCGCGCGCGACCTCGAAGTCGATGTCGTCCAGCGCCCGCTGACCGAGAAAGCTCTTGGTCACGGACTGCACCTGGATGGCGAGGGATTTTGCGGAGTTCATGCCGTGATGCCGCTCAGCCCTGGACCGTTTCCCAGCGACCGGACTTCGCCGATGCCAGAACGGCGTCGGTGACATAGTCGGTCTTGAGCGCTTCGCGGAAGGTCGGCGCGGCCGGCTTGCCCGAGGCGAGACCCGCCAGGAAATCGGCGGCCTGATGGATGAAGGAGTGCTCGTAGCCGATCTGCAGGCCGGGCACCCACCACTGGCTCATATAGGGATGGTCGCCATCGGTGATGTGGATCGAGCGCCAGCCGCGCAGATGGCCGTCGTCGCCGTGATCGAAGAACTGCAGCCGGTGCAGATCGTGCAGGTCCCAGGCGATCGAGCCCTTCTCGCCGTTGATCTCCAGCGTGTAGAGCGCCTTGTGGCCACGGGCATAACGCGTCGCTTCGAACGTCGCCAGCGAGCCGTTGTGGAAGCGGGCGAGGAAAGCGCTGGCATCGTCGATCTTGACCTCTTCAACCTTGCCGCTGACCGCATGCGAGCGCTGCTTGACGAAGGTCTCGGTCGCCGCCGTGACGCTGTCGATGCCGCCGTTCAGCCAGAGCGCGGTGTCGATGCAATGCGCCAGCAGGTCGCCGGTGACGCCGCTGCCGGCGACGCTGGCGTCGAGGCGCCATGTTCCCATACCGCCCTGCGGCACGTCGGCCGAGATCGTCCAGTCCTGCAGGAACTTGGCGCGATAGTGGAAGATGCGGCCGAGCCGGCCCTCGTCGATCATCTGCTTGGCCAGCGTCACCGCCGGCACGCGGCGGTAGTTGTACCAGACCATGTTGGCGACGCCGGCGGCCTCGACGGCTTCGACCATCTTCTCGGCCTCGGCGGCGTTGCGGCCGAGCGGCTTCTCGCACATCACCATCTTGCCGGCCTCTGCCGCGGCAATGGCGATCTCGGCATGGGTATCGTTCGGGCTGGCGATATCGATCAGGTCGATATCCTTGCGCTCGATCAGCTTGCGCCAGTCGCTCTCGGAGCTTTCATAGCCCCAGTTCTCGGCGAAGTCGGCGGCGCCCTTGGCGTTGCGCGTGGCGATCGCCTTCAGGACGGGCTCATACTCGTTGTTGAAGAACTGGCCGACCTGGCGGAAGGCGTTGGAATGGGTGCGGCCCATGAAGCCGGCGCCGACCAGACCGATGTTCAGCTTTTTCTTGGTCATTTTCGAAGGATCCCCGAAGCCTTTATTCGCGCCAGCCATGGGCGTCGCGCACCTTGATCATCGCGCCCAGAACGTCGTTCCAGGTCTGCTGCGCCGTCATCACGGAGTTCGGGAACATGCAGCCGTCCCAGGCGATGTGGCGCATCTTCTTGGTGAGGTTGCCGCTGTCGTCGCGCAGCCAGTAGCCGGCATGCTTGGTGACATCGAGCTTGCCGTTCGGGTCGGTGACCTGGACGTGGCGGCCGGTCTTCTCGTGGTCGCCCGAACCGAAGACGGTGCCGTCGTTCTGGGCGACGTGGAAATCATAGGTCCAGGGGCGAAGCGCGTCGGCGACTTGTCTGTAGGCGGCGTCGAGGACCGAGCGGTCCTTCCAGTCATAGCCTTCCGGAAGCAGCCGATCCTTCTCGGCGTTGTAGCCGAGCGTGAACAGCATCGAATGCGCCATGTCGGCCTGGTAGCCGACCACGCCCGGCATGCCGACCTCCTCGAGCAGGCGGACATTCTCGCGCCAGGACTGCATGCCGCCCCAGCAGATCTCGCCCTCGGCGACGAGGAACTCGCCATGATCCTGCGCCGCCTTGCCGGCCTCGCGGAAGGTCTCGGCGATGATCCTGGTGTTGCCGACGGGATCCTTGTCCCAGTCGCCGACGCCGGTCGAGGAATCGATGCGGATGCCGCCGGTCGGGCGAATGCCAAGCTCGCGCATCTGCTCGCCGATCGCGGCCGCCTTGCGCACCTGCGAGACGAAGCGCTTGCGCTCGTCGGCCGAGCCCATGGCCGAACCGCCGCCGGCGCCGGCCCAGATCGGCGCCACGAACGAGCCGACCTTGAGGCCATAGCCCGCGATGTGGTCGACCATGCGCTTGACCTGGTCCTTGTCGCTGTCGATCGAGAGATGCGGATCGGCCAGCCAGAGATCGATGCCGTCGAACTTCTGTCCGTCGACTTCCGCCTTTGCGGTCAGCTCCAACAGGGTGTCGAGCGGAATGACGGGCTCGCCGCCCTCCCCGCCCTTGCCGACGACGCCCGGCCACGCGGCGTTGTGCAGCTTCGGAAAGTTGTTCTGATCCGCCATATCCCTCTTCCTCCATTCGGGCCCGCCGCGGCAGCGGCCTCTGCCCTTCCTGCATGTCGGGGGAAGCGAGCGATCGCTCAGGCGCACCTCTCCGCCGGCAGTCCAACAGGGCTCCGCTCTGATTGCGCCACGTAGCGAGGGTCTCCTCCCCTGCGCGCGCCGGCCGCCACCTCCGTTGGCCGGAACGCAGCGTCACTGTCTGTTATATTAGTGTAACGTGTCAAGCGGCCTTCAACGCCAAGTTGGGGTCACTTCCACGGGACAATTTTATGACTTTCAAAGTATGGTTTTGTCTGCCATACCCTCGATCAAGATCGGCTTCTGAGGTTTCTCAATGGAAAGGTCACGGTCCGCTGGCGCGCCCCGCCCATAGCGGACCGGCTTGCGGCGATGCACGATACTAATATAACAGTGATGCGAAATCGGGTGCGCGGCGGCGATGGGATCGCCGTCCGTCCCCATGGTCGGGAAGGAATCGCGCCAGCCGGCACCGGCGATTCCAGCGGGAGGGCCTGAACGGGTGGCCGAAGCGGCATTGCTGCAATTGCAGCTCGTCAACCTCGATCGCAAATCGCCCCTGCGCGACCAGATCTATCAGCTCGTCCGCACGCTGATCATCATCGGCCAGCTACGCCCGGGACAATCCGTCAACGAGGTCGAGATCGCCGAGCAACTCGGCGTCTCGCGCACGCCGGTCCGCGAGGCGGTGAAGCGGCTGAGCGACGAGGGCCTGATCAACGTCTATGCGCAGACGGGCACCTTCGTCGCCAAGATCTCGCGCGCCGCGCTGGAGGAGGCCTATGTCATCCGCAACGCGCTCGAGGTCGAGAGCGTGCGCCGCGCCGCCGCCAAGATCACCAACCTGCATGTCGAGGCGCTCGAGGACATCATCGCCCAGCACCAGACGGCGATCGGCCGCAAGCGCTACGCCGACGCCATCCGCCTCGACGACCACTTCCACCGCTCGATCGCCGAGATCAACGATTTCTCGATGCTGTGGCGCGCCGTCGACATCTCCAAGGCGCAGATGGACCGCGGCCGCTACCTCGCGCTGCCCCGCCCCGGTTCTGGCGAGGTGACGATCGCCCAGCACCAGGCCATCCTCGCGGCGCTTGCCGCCCGCGACGCGGAGCGCGCCATGGAGGCGATGCGCGTCCATCTTGACACCTCGCTGCGCAACACGCTGAGCCTGATCGGCGACATCCTGGATTCGCCGCAGGCCTGACGCGCGCCGCGACCGCGATTTGGCCGTCGCCGCATTCGCGCGCTAGGATCGCGACCGCGAGAAGAGGGAGCGAGCGCATGACGGGCAAGGCCAGCACGACTCCGGCCACCAAAACTCCGGCCGGCAGGCCGGCCACGGCCGGGAGCGATGCCGCGCCGCGGCTGCTTTCCGGCGGCAACCCGCAGATCGCCAAGGGCTATGGCGACGCGCCGGTCCAGGCCTATATCGCCGCCATGCCGGGCTGGAAGCGCGCCGTCGGCGAGGAACTGGACGCGATCATCGCGCGCGCCGTCCCCGGCGTCGCGAAGGCGGTCAAATGGAACTCGCCCTTCTATGGCGTCGAGACGGGCAACTGGTTCCTGAGCTTTCACTGCATGACGAGATACATCAAGGTCGCCTTCTTCCGCGGCGCCGCGCTCGATCCCCCGCCGCCCGGCCCTTCGAAGCAGGAACACGTCCGCTACCTCGACATCCACGAGGGCAAGCCCTTCGACACGGGTGCGTTCGAGGCCTGGGTCAGGCAGGCGAGCCGGCTGCCCGGCGAGACGATGTGAGCCCCCCATGGTGACAGCGAGGACCGCAATGACGACAACCGGGGACAACGCGGCCGAGGACGACATCACCTCGCCCGCCCGCCAGATCGACACGAAGATCCGCGAACTCGGCGACTGGCGTGGGCCCGTGCTCGCCCGCGTCCGCGCGCTGATCCGCGAGGCCGACCCGGAAGTGATCGAGGAGATCAAGTGGCGCGGCGTTCCCGTCTGGTCGCATCACGGCATCCTCTGCACCGGCGAGACCTACAAGAACGCCGTCAAGCTGACCTTCGCCCAGGGCGCCGCGCTCGACGACCCCACGGGCCTGTTCAATGCGAGCCTCACCGGCAACACCCGCCGCGCCATCGACATCCACCGGGACGCGGCGCTCGACGAGGCGGCGTTCAAGGCGCTCGTCCGCGCCGCCGCCGCGCACAATGCCGAGACGGTCGCGGCGCGGCAGAAGCGCAACCGCCGCTGACACCGCCTGACCGCGCCGCGGCGTCAGGCGGGAAAGCGCCAATTCGTCTTGCTCCCAACACCGCCGGCCTTCATGCTCGTCGTCCACCGCATCGGTCTGGAATCGCAGAGAAGGCGTCATGTCGGAAACCCATCTGAGCCCCCTCGCCGGCAAGCCGGTGCCCCGCGCGCTGCTCCCCAACATCCCGCGCCTGATGACCGCCTATTTCGCGCTCACGCCCGACCCGTCGATCGCGACCCAGAAGGTCTCCTTCGGCACGTCGGGCCATCGCGGCTCGGCCTTTTCCGCCGCCTTCAACGAGTGGCACATCCTGGCGATCACCCAGGCCGTCTGCCTCTATCGCCGCCAGGCCGGCATCACCGGCCCGCTCTTCCTGGGCATGGACACGCACGCGCTCTCGGAAGCGGCGCTCGCCTCGGCGATCGAGGTGCTCGCGGCCAACGGCGTCGAGACGATGATCGACCGGGATTTCGGCTACACGCCGACCCCGGTCATCTCGCACGCCATCCTCACCTATAACCGCGGCCGCGCCGAGGGCCTCGCCGACGGCATCGTCATCAGCCCCTCGCACAACCCCCCCGACGATGGCGGCTTCAAGTACAATCCCCCCAATGGCGGCCCGGCCGATGTCGACGTCACCTCCTGGATCGGCAAGGCGGCGAACGAGTTCCTGGCCGCCAGGCTCGACGGCGTGAAGCGCCTGCCCTACGCCCGCGCCAGGAAAGTGCCCTGCATCCACGCCCACGACTACATCACCCCCTATGTCGCCGATCTCGGCCAGGTCATCGACATGGCGGCGATCCATGACGCCGGCGTCAAGATCGGCATCGACCCGCTCGGCGGCGCGGCGGTGAAATACTGGGAGCCGATGATCGAGCGCTACAAGCTCGACGCGACGGTGGTGAACGACGTCGTCGACCCCACCTTCGCCTTCATGACGGCGGACTGGGACGGCAAGATCCGCATGGACTGCTCCTCGCCCTCGGCAATGGCGCCGCTGATCGCGCTCCGCGATACCTTCGACGTCGCCTTCGCCAACGATACCGACGCCGACCGCCACGGCATCGTCACGCCGTCCGGCGGGCTGATGAACCCGAACCAGTTCCTCGCCGCCTCGATCGCCTATCTCTGCCGCCACCGGCCCGACTGGAATCCGGCGAGCGCCTTCGGCAAGACCGCCGTCTCCAGCGGCATGATCGACCGCGTCGTCGCGAAGATGGGGCGCCGCCTGGTCGAGGTGCCGGTCGGCTTCAAATGGTTCAGCGCCGGGCTCATCGAGGGCACGCTCGCCTTCGGCGGCGAGGAGAGCGCCGGCGCCTCGTTCCTGCGCCGCGACGGCCAGGTCTGGACCACCGACAAGGACGGCCTGATCATGGGCCTGCTCGCCGCCGAGATCACGGCGAAGACGGGCGACGACCCGGCCGAGCTCTATGCCGAGATCACCGCAGATCTCGGCAAATCCTACTACGCCCGCATCGACGCCCCGGCGACCTCCGAGCAGAAGGCGATTTTGGGAAAACTCGACCCGTCGAAGATCGACGCCGACGAACTTGCCGGCGAGAAGGTCACCGCCCGCCTGACGCGCGCCCCCGGCAACGACGCCTCGATCGGCGGCATCAAGGTCACCACCGAAAACGGCTGGTTCGCCGCCCGCCCCTCCGGCACGGAAGACGTCTACAAGATCTACGCCGAAAGTTTTCTCAGCGCCGACCACCTAGCCGAGATCCAGTCCGACGCAAGGGCGGTGGTGGCGAAGGTATTTGGGGCGGGCTGAGAGGGATAGCGCGACAGTGGGCAGGTTCTGTCTTACGCAACCCCGTTTTTTTATTTGAGCGATAGGCGGCAGGCTGGACTGCTCCATGCCCGAGCACTTACCCATCTTTAGTATAAGCTGCGATCGAGAGAGTACGCGTGACCGTAGTACTATTCCAAGGCGAAAGTGCAGTCCTTCATACGCGACATCAAATGTCAGTTGGACAAGGCGGCTTTCATGTCGCCCAACTTTTGTCAACAGAGCATGCAGGTGCAGTTGATCTGTCTGGAGCAGCAATACGCGCCTTCGGTGCCAAACCACTTCGGTACGTATACGACTGCGGATCGAGACAACAGAATCGATGTATTCAAGTCGTAAATAATTACATTCGAGACTCTGGACGAGATCCTATAGACTTTCTTTTTCTATCGCATTTCGATGACGACCATGTAAACGGCATACCAACACTTCTAGATAGAACGACAGGACTGCAAGTTGATACAATAGTCCTACCGTTCATCGACGCCGTTGAGCGCATGATTGCGTTTGGAAGAGCGCGCGCTCGCGCCAGCCGTACGACAGGTTTCTTCCGAGGTCTGGTAGTAAACCCGACTGAGGCCCTAGCGGTTTTCAACCCCCGCCGCATCATCTTTGTGCAAGCTGGCCCGGCCGCCGACGATGCGGGGCCACTTGAGTTGGCTCCGTCCGGCCCAGATCCTGAGGCTCCATTCCGATGGAAACTGGTCTCAGCACAAGGCCAGCCCAAAGGCAAAACAACCCTAAGAAGCGGGGTTGAGGCAATCACAGTCTCTGACAGTTGTTGGTTTGACATCGTCGATAGGTCATATCGCTTCGACTGGATTTTCAAACCCTATGTCCGCCGAACTGCCCCAGCTCTCGTTCAAATCTTTGAACGAGAGGCAGAGAAGAACCTCGGGTGGCAATTTGGCTCTTTCCGCAGACACGTTAATAATCAGGCAGAGCGAGCTAGCCTCGTAATGGACCAGGGCAAGTCACAAGCGCTTGCTCGAGCCTATAAAGTTGCTTTTCTAAACCGTAACCTGACCTCATTGTGCCTCTACGCCGGCCCCAGTGGCAGCCAGCGAGCCCAATTGTTGCTAGAGCGGCGCGACGATTTTCTTCAAAAAGTCGACAAGATCGGATGGCTGGGAACAGGTGACGCCGCGCTAGCACATCCGCAAGATGCAAGCGACTTTATCAGACACTTTCACCAGCAACGTTACGCAGTAGCAACCTATACATTGCCACACCACGGCGCCAAGCCAAACCATTCCGCTATCATACTATCGGCTTTCGAACCGCTAACGTGCTCAGTATCAGCGAAACCTCCTAGAAGCTGGCTGCATCCGCATCCCGATGTTATCAGGGAAATTCAGTCCATGGGGCTAGTCTCAGTGCACGTCACGGATCGCCAGAGTTCAGAATTACATGAGGGCTTCCTGGTTTTCCCATGAATCTCGGCCATAGGGGCTGGGCACGGTTAAGGGCTGGCCCGAGGCCCTCATTCACTTCCGAGGAGGCACAATGTACGACCATCAACCATTCTACACCGATGACTTCATGGCAAACGTATTGGGGATAGAGGCGCTACCGAAGAATCTATTTCACTACACTTCGATAGACACTCTTGAGAAAATTCTGGCAAATCGCACGCTGCGATTTGGCCGCCTCGATCAAGTGAATGATGCCGAGGAGGCACAAGCGTCTGACGTGGCACTCGCATCGACGTCGGTTTTTGTATCATGCTGGTCCACCGCTGCCACAGAGCAAATCCCATTGTGGTCGATCTACGGAGGCGCGTTTCATGGCGTTCGGCTCTGCATGCCATCGAACATGTTTGCTGGGCGCCATAAGCCAGTAATTTACGAAAAGGGCGGAGCCCGGACGCATATCGATTCCGATCTACACATTGTTCGTAAGTCACCAGCAATGAGCACCACCTCGCGCTCAATAATTGGACCGAACAAAGTCTACTATACTGATGATGCAGCCTACCTTCGCCGACCGCTAATTGCACGGGGAGGAACCACCGCACGTCATAACCCCTACGATTTGGGCATGGTCAAAAATACCAAGTGGGCCTACGAGGAGGAATGGCGGTTCAAGATCGCCGCGCTCCCGTTCGAGACCGAATTTCCCAACGACGAATATTTCAACAATGTGACGTTGGACCTCACGACCTGCCCGGTCGAAACCAGCCACCTATTAGTGCCTCTAGATCCACCAGTCGTCGACGAATTGATCGTCACAACCGGACCACTAGTCAGCTTATCGGAGTATAGGCGCATAGAAGTAATTGTAGCCAATCACGCCCCTAATGCGACCGTGCTCAAGAGCACCATCATGATGCGTTAGACGGATGATTCGAAACCTTCTTGAGCGCTGCCGAACAGTCTGGGACACAAGGGTAGACCACTGGCGATATCGTTATTTACCGCGCCTAGTCGATATTCTTGTCTCTGCCTCGACACTTCAAGCGAAGAGTCGTCTTGGTAGGGTTTCAGCAGGCCTTCTCATTGACAACAGCGTTCTCGGTCACAGCATCACTCATGAAACCGCCTGGGTGTCTACGGGACAAGAGAAATGGGGAAACATTAGCTTCGACGCCGGCTACACGGCACGGATATGCGTTTTTGGCCCAGATAGCGATTCAGAAGTATACAGGAACGTCACTTTCTTACCCGGCATTGCGCATCTCGCCCGAAAGGGAAGAATCGAATTCTGCACATCTGCTGAACTCCAGTCCGAACAATTTCATCAGCCTGTTGGCCGTTTTCAGGGATACGGATATTTCGATCATGGCCTGCTCCGCGATATTCACCTGCGGAGTGTCGATGGCTACGTGCTCCCGTCGATGGGGCCTGCTTGGATGAAGCTTCCCAATTCGCGAGAACAGCAACAAGCTCGTTTGGCTCGGTCCGACGATCCACTTTATGCTGCGCTACTTGAGCAACTCGGACCAAAGAACAACTTGGATGCGTGGCATATCTGCACCGCAGAGCGCCATGGTCTGTTTTGCTTCTTAACGATGGATTTTCGATTGAAGCGACTGATTGATGCGAACGCCCACCGGGAGCCATTTTGCAGCCTGCGGACACGTGTCATGACGCCGGCAGAGTTGGGTGGCTACCTGGGCTTAATACCGATTCCACCGGTGTTTTTCAGCTATCACGGTGCGAGTTGGTTTGTGCGCCCAGATCTCCATTGGCCCAACAACACCCGCAGGCCGAAGCGCCTGTATAAACATCCGGAACGTGAGTAGGCTCGCAGTCTAATGTTGTGCTCTACAGGCCGAGAGGCGCCCGCCAAAGCGCCGCCCCTCCCCAAAGATCCCCTACTCCAAAAACACCGGCACGCCGTCCGGCTCCGCCTTCAGCTTGGCGGCGGCGGTGCAGAAGTCGGGCTTGTCGCCATGGGCTTCGGCGATGAACAGGCCGTAGCGGGCGCCGAAGGCGACGAGGATGGCGGTCTTGCGCGCCTCGGCGTCCTCTTCCGAAAGTTCCTTGTCGCCACTGGCAATCACGTCGCCGATCGCCTTGCCGAAGGTTTCCTTGGCGAGGCCGTGGCCGTCGCAGACGCGGACCGCCGCCGCCTGGAAGGCGAGGTTGTTCAGCGCCGCGAACTGGGCATCGGCGAGGATGGCGCCCTCGGTCTCGAGGAAATCGGCCCAGGCCGCGTCGGCGCGGTCATCGTCGGCGTCGGGCGCGGGCGCGGTGGCGCCGGCCGGCGGCTCCGGTGCCACGTTGCCCGACTGGGCAAAGGCGGGCCCGAGCGGGGCGGCGAGAAGGGCGGCGCAAAGGGCCACGGAGGCGGTTGCGGCGAGCGCGCCGCGGATCGAACGTGCGAGCATGGTGTTCCCCTCAGCGGCCATAGACGCGCCAGGTCCAGTTGCCGTTATAGGCGCCGCCATTGTTGTAGCAGGCGCGCTGTTCCGGATAGCAGACGATGCCGCCGGCGGGCGAGAACGGCGCCGGCGGGCGATAGGCCGGCGGCGGCGGCGCGCCATAGACGTCGTGATTGCGGTTGGCGCTGTCGGCGATGGCAGCGCCGACGGCGAGGCCGGCGAGACCGCCGAGGATGGCGGCGGCGTTCTTGCCGTCCTTCGCCTCGCCGGGGGCGCCCTGCGCCACCAGCAAGGCCGGCGCCAGCAGCGCGGCGGCCAAGCAATGTCGGATCCGGAGTTTCATCAAAATCCCCTCTCTCTTCCGCGCGCATTGAACATGCGCGCCCGCAACCGGTCAATCGGCCGCCGCACTCTGCGGTAGCGGCGCGACGGGTTCACACCCGCGCCCGCCTCGCCCCGCCCCTGGCGACACTCGCGCGTGGATTTGAAAGCAAGGGCCGGAGTGCCGATCCGGGCGGGAGGGCTTAACTCCGGGGCGGCAAGCATGCGAAGGATTGATACCATGGCGAACGCCCCGATGAAGACCATCCGCAAGAAGGACATCCCGGCCCCGGCCGGAACGGAGGCCGCGCAGCGCGTCGAGGACGATCCGCGCTGGCGGGCGGTCGTCGCGCGCGACGCGGCGGAGGACGGAAAGTTCGTCTATGCGGTGCGGACGACCGGCGTCTATTGCCGCCCCTCCTGCCCGGCTCGCCAGGCGAAGGCGGAGAATGTCGCCTTCTTCGCCGGCCCGGCCGGGGCCGAGGCGGCGGGATTCCGCGCCTGCCGGCGCTGCACGCCGAACGCCGCCTCGCTCGCCGAGCAGCACGCGGCGACGATCGCGCGGGCCTGCCGCGCCATCGAGGCGGCCGAGACGCCGCCGCCGCTGCGCCAGCTCGCCCGCGCGGCCGGCCTCAGCCCCTATCATTTCCACCGCGTCTTCAAGGCCGTGACCGGGCTGACGCCGAAGGCCTACGCCACGGCGACGCGCGGCGGAAGGGCGCGGCAGGCGCTCGTCGAGGGCGGGCGAAGCGTCACCGCGGCGCTCTATGACGCCGGCTTCAATTCGAGCGGCCGCTTCTACGAGAGCGCCGACGCCGTGCTCGGCATGACGCCGGGGGCCTATCGCGCCGGCGGCCGCGACATGGCGATCCGCTTCGCGCTGGCCGAATGCTCGCTCGGCAGCCTGCTGGTGGCGGAAAGCGCGCGCGGCATCTGCGCGATCGCGCTCGGCGACGACCCGGACCAGCTCGCGCGCGAGCTGCAGGACCGCTTTCCCAATGCCCGGCTGATCGGCGGCGACGCGGATTTCGAGGCGAAGGTGGCGACCGTGGTCGGCTTCGTCGAGGCGCCCCGGCGCGGGCTCGACCTGCCGCTCGACCTGCGCGGCACCGCCTTCCAGCAGCGCGTCTGGCAGGCGCTGCGCGCCATCCCTCCGGGAGAGACGGCGAGCTATGCCGAGATCGCCAGGCGGATCGGCGTGCCGACGGCGGCGCGCGCCGTGGCGGGGGCCTGCGCGGCCAATCCGGTCGCGGTCGCGGTGCCCTGCCACCGCGTGGTGCGCCATGACGGCGCGCTCTCCGGCTATCGCTGGGGCGTCCAGCGCAAGAAGGCGCTGCTGGAGAAGGAGGCGCAGGCATGAGCGCCATGGCGGAGGGGGCGGTCGACGCGGCGGCGCGGATCCAGGAGTGCCTCGACATCGCCGCGCTCCGCCAGGGCGTCCGCCGCGTCCGTTCCGGCAGCCGCCACACGCCCGGCCTCATCTTTCGCGACGCGGCCTGACGATGCCACGGATGCTGACGCTCGCGACCATCCCGACGCCGATCGGCGCCATGCTGCTCGCCGTCGACCCGGACGGTTTTCTTCGCGCGGCGGATTTCGCGGATCGCGAGGCGAGGCTAGTGACCCTGCTCGCCCGCTATCTCGGCGCCGATGGCGTCAGCCTGTCGCCCGGTCCGGCGCCGGCAGCGCTCGACACGGCGCTCCGCCGCTATTTCGCCGGCGCGATCGGCGCCATCGACGCGATTGCGGTAGAGAGCGGCGGCACGCCCTTCCAGCAGAGCCTCTGGCGGGCGCTGCGCACGCTCCCGCCCGGCGCGCCGCTCGCCTATGGCCGGATGGCGGAACGGCTGGGACGGCCGCAAGCCGCCCGCGCGGTCGGCCATGCCAACGGCGCCAATCCGTTCTGCGTCGTCGTCCCCTGCCACCGGCTCGTCGGCGCCGACGGCGCGCTCACCGGCTACAGCGGCGGCACCGAGCGCAAGCGCTGGCTGCTCGCGCATGAGGCGCGGCACGCTCCCCGGGACTGAGTTCAGTCGCGCGCGGCGATGCCGGCGAGGAAAGCGCGCAGCTGGACGTCGAGCAGCGCCCGCTCCTCCGCCGAGAGGACCGATACCAGCCGCCTCTGCGTCTCGACATGCGCGGACACCGCCGCGTCGATCGTCGCAAGCCCCGCCGGGGTTAACGAAATGATAACGCTGCGGCCGTCTTCCGGGTTGCTGGCGCGGGCAACGAGGTCGGCCTTCTCCAGCTGGTCGATGCGGTTGGTGAGCGTGCCGGAGGTGATCATCATGGTCGCCAGAAGGTCGCCCGGCGACAGGCTATAGGGCGCGCCGGCCCGGCGGAGCGTGGCCAGCACGTCGAAGCTCGCGCCCGTCAGCCCGAAGGTCGCGAATGTCTTGTCCATCTCGCGCGTCAGGTAATGCACGATGCGGCCCATCCGGCCGATCAGCCCCATCGGCCCGACATCGAGGTCCGGCCGCTCGCGGTTCCATTGCCGCAAAATCTCGTCGACGTGATCCATGCCGCATTCGCCCATAGAGATATCTTGACGTCAAGATGAAATCAGATATCTTGATATCAAGATAAATCGCGAGGCCTGCCATGCAGCGCAATCTGGACCTGATCCTCACAGCCGTCGCTCCCGCCATCTGGGGCAGCACCTATCTGGTCACGACGGAACTGCTGCCGCAGGGCTATCCGCTCACCGTCTCGGTCATCCGCGCCCTGCCCGCCGGCCTGCTCCTCCTCCTCGCCGTTCGCCGCCTGCCGCACGGCATCTGGTGGCTGCGCGTGCTCGTGCTCGGCGCGCTGAATTTCTCGATCTTCTGGGCGATGCTGTTCGTCTCCGCCTACCGCCTGCCGGGCGGCGTCGCGGCGACGGTCGGCGCGATCCAGCCGCTGGTCGTCATCCTGCTGGCGCATGTCCTGCTCGGTTCGTCCGCGCGCCTCGCCGCCATCGTAGCGGCCGCCGCCGGCATCGGCGGGGTGGCACTGCTGATCCTGACGCCGCACGCCGCGCTCGACCCGGTCGGCATCGCGGCCGGTCTCGCCGGGGCGGTTTCCATGGCGTTCGGCACGGTGCTGACACGGAAGTGGCAACCGCCCGTCTCGCCCCTCGCCTTCACCGCCTGGCAATTGACCGCCGGCGGCCTGCTCCTGCTGCCGATGGCGCTCTGGCTGGAGCCGGCGCTGCCGCCGCTCACCGGCGCCAACCTGCTGGGCCTTGCCTATCTCGGGCTGATCGGCGCGGCGCTGACCTATATCCTGTGGTTCCGCGGCATCGCGAAGCTCGGCCCCGCGGCGGTGTCGCCGCTCGGCTTCCTGAGCCCTCTCACCGCCGTCATTCTCGGCTGGTGGTGGCTCGGCCAGGCGCTGAGCCCGGCCCAGATCCTCGGCATGGTCGTGGTGCTCGGCAGCATCTGGCTCGGCCAGCGCGCGCAGCAGGCTCCGATCATGGTCCGGCCAGCGGCGTTGGACGGGCAGCGCGCGGCCCGCTAGATCCTGGCCTGGTCGCTTTCGCGCCGCACGAACCAGCGTCCGCATCGCCCAGAAACGCTCCCGGCGTCGCTGGACGAACGACCGGCGACAGTCGATGATCGGGCATGATCCGGCTCAAGCGCATCTATGATCCGCCCTCGCCCGACGATGGTTTCCGCGTGCTCGTCGACCGCCTCTGGCCGCGCGGCATCAAGAAGGAAGACGCCGCGCTCGATCTTTGGGCGCGGGAACTGGCGCCCTCGGAAGCCCTGCGAAAATGGTTCCACCACGAGGTTTCGAACTGGGACGAATTCGAGCGTCGCTATCGCGCGGAACTGGCGCGGCAGCCCGACGCCGTCGCCGCCTTGCGGGAACAATGCGCAGAACGCACGGCCACCCTGCTCTTCGGCGCCAAGGATGAAACGCACAACCAGGCGGTCGTCCTGAAGGATGTGCTGGAATCCGGCTGAAGCCGGATCGTCCCATCGACAAGCCTCTGGAAATGCGCTGCTGTTTCCGTGATCGACCCAGGCAAGCAGAATCGGGTCGCCGATGCGGGACATGCCCGCTCACCGACTGAGGCGGGGGCTCGAACACGCGATGCATCAGGGGCGCCGTCCGATCTGGTCCAGCAATGTCGCGCTGCTCGCCGTGGCGCTCGGCGGATTGATGGCCGGCATCCTGCTCTATCTCGTCGGCGGCAGGGGATCGGCCGAGTTCGTCTGGGGCTTCGCCACCCTTCCCGTCCTGCTCAGTCTGCTGGTCCAGATCGTCACCTCGCTGCGCCGCGGAGACGCCGGCCTGGACATCATCGCCGCGCTGTCGATGTCGGCGGCGCTCGCTTTCGGCGAGTCGCTGGCCGGCAATGTCGTGGCGTTGATGTATGCCGGCGGCCAGTATCTGGAGAATTATGCCGAGCGCCGCGCCCGCCGGGAGATGACGGCGCTGCTCGGCCGGGTTGCCCGCACGGCGATGAAGCACACGAAAGACGGCCTCAGCGAGGTCGCGATCGAGACTGTGATGCCGGGCGACAGGCTGCTGATCCGCCAGGGCGAAGTCCTGCCCGTCGACGGCGCGATCGCCAGCGAGGAGGCCGTGATCGATACCTCGGCCCTGACGGGCGAACCTCTTCCCGTCACGCTCGCTCGCGATGACGAGGCGTTGAGCGGCACGACGGCGGTCGGCGCGTCCTTCGATCTCGTCGCCCTCCGACCCGCCGCCGAGAGCGCCTATGCCGCGATCGTCCGCCTCGTCGAGGAGGCGGAGAAAACGAAGGCGCCGGCCGTACGCATGGCGGATCGCTACGCCGTCTGGTTCCTGGTGCTGACCTTGCTCCTCGCGGGCGGCGCCTGGATATGGACAGGCGACCCCATCCGCGCGCTCGCCGTGCTGGTGGTGGCGACACCCTGCCCGCTGATCCTCGCCGTTCCGGTGGCGATCATCTCGGGCATCTCCCGCGCGGCGAAGCTCGGCGTGCTGGTCAAGGGCGGCGGCGCTCTCGAGGCCCTCGGCCGCGCCAGGATCGCCGTCCTCGACAAGACCGGAACGCTCACGCACGGCCGTGCCGAGCTTTCGGACATCTGGGCCGCGCCCGGCCACCAGCCTGACGAAGTCCTTCGCCTCGCCGCCTCGCTCGACCAGGCCTCAACCCATGTCATGGCCGAGGCGCTGATCAAGGCCGCGCAGGCCCGTGCGCTCAAGCTCTCGACGCCGACGGATGTCCAGGAGACGGCTGGCGCAGGCCTCGCCGGCCGTGTCGAAGGGCATCAGGTCGTCGTGGGGAGATCCGCCTATGCACGAAGCTATCTGAAGCAGGGCGCCGGAATCTGGAAGCCGGGCTTTCCCGGCAGCGCCGCCACGATCGACGTCGTCGTGGATGGCGTGCTGGCCGGCACACTGGTCATGACCGATCCGCTGCGCGCCGACGCGTCGACCGTCATCCAGCGCCTGCGTGCTGCCGGCATCGCGCGGATCATCCTTGCCACCGGCGACCGCGCCGCGGTGGCCGAGCCGATTGTCCGCAAGCTGGCGATCGACGACTTGAAGGCGGACCTCACGGCGCAGGACAAGGTGGACGTCGTGACGGCGGCACGCTCGGCCGGTCCCGTGCTGATGGTCGGCGACGGCGTCAACGATGCGCCGGCGCTGGCCGCCGCCGATGTCGGCGTCGCCATGGGCGCGCGCGGCGCGGCGGCCTCGTCGGAAACCGCCGATGTCGTGCTGCTGGTCGACCGCATCGATCGCCTCGCCGACGCCATCGGCATCGCGCATCGATCGGCGCGGATCGCCCTGCAAAGCGTCGTCGTCGGGCTCGGGCTGTCGATCCTCGCCATGATCGCCGCGGCGCTCGGCTACCTGCCGCCGCTGCAGGGCGCGCTCTTGCAGGAGGTGATCGACGTCGCGGTCATCCTGAACGCGCTCAGAGCCTTGCGAGCCTGACCCCGCAAACCTTTGATCCAACACACGTTCCGGCCCGCAACATCGAAGAGCCGTGCCAGCGGAAGATCCCCGGCACGGCGATTTCTGGGCCGGACGTGGCTACTCGGCAGCCTCGCTAACTCGAGTCCGCAACTGCCGGGCGGCGGCCACCATGTTGACGAGCGCCGGACGCACCTCGTCCCATTTGCGGGTCTTCAGGCCGCAATCCGGGTTGACCCAGATCTGGCCCGGCGAAAGCCGCTCCATCGCCTTGTCGAGCAAGGTGGTCATTTCCTCGATCGCCGGCACGCGCGGCGAATGGATGTCGTAGACGCCCGGCCCGATATCGTTCGGATAGCGATCGCTGACGAAGGCGTCGAGCAGCTCCATCTTCGAGCGCGAGGTCTCGATCGAGATGACATCGGCGTCCATCGCCGCGATGGCGTCGATGATGTCGTTAAACTCCGAATAGCACATGTGGGTGTGGATCTGGGTTGCGTCGCCGACGCCGGAGGCGCAGAGCCGGAAGCACTCGACCGCCCAGTCGAGATAGTGCTTCCACTCGCCGCGCCGGATCGGCAGCCCCTCACGCAGCGCCGCCTCGTCGATCTGGATCATCCGGGCGCCGGCCTGTTCGAGATCCAGCACCTCGTCGCGGATGGCGAGAGCAATCTGGCGGCAGGCGACGCTGCGTGGAACGTCGTCGCGCACGAAGGACCAGTTCAGGATGGTCACCGGCCCGGTCAGCATGCCCTTCATCGGCTTCTGCGTGCAGGACTGCGCATAGCGCCACCAGTCCACCGTCATCGGCTGCGGCCGCGACACGTCGCCGAACAGGATTGGCGGCCGGACATAGCGCGAGCCATAGCTCTGCACCCAACCCGATCGGGTGAAGGCGAAGCCGGACAGCTGCTCGCCGAAATATTGCACCATGTCGTTGCGCTCGAACTCGCCATGCACCAGCACGTCGAGACCGATCTCCTCCTGCCAGCGGATCGTGGCGGCGGTCTCCTGGCGCAGGAATGCTTCATAGGCCGCGGCGGTCAGCGTGCCCTTGGCATGCGCGGCGCGCGCCTTGCGAACTTCCGGCGTCTGCGGGAACGATCCGATCGTTGTCGTCGGGAAGGCCGGCAGGTTGAGCGCCGCCTGCTGCAACGCGTGACGCTCGGCGAAGCCGCTGCCCCGCTGTGCCAGTTCGGCCGTAACCGCAGCCGTGCGGGCCGCGACCGTGGCGTCATGCACCTTCGGCGATGTCGCCCGCGTGCTGGCGGCCAGGACCGAGTCGACGATCGCTTCGGTCACGCTCTCGCGTCCACCGGCCAGCGCACGACCCAGCGTGGCCAACTCGTCCATCTTCTGGACGGCGAAGGCGAGCCAATTGCTCAACTCGGGATCGAGATCGGATTCCAGGGCGAGGTCGATCGGCACATGCAGCAGCGAGCAGGAGGCGGCGATCTGGACATGATCGGCGCCGCGCCGCGCCAGCACGGGCTCGAGCCGATCGAGCCAAGTGGCGAGATTGGCACGCCAGATGTTGCGGCCGTCGATGACGCCGAGCGACAGCACGAGGCCGCCCGGGGCCTTCGCCAGCACGGCGTCCAGCTGTTCCGGCGCCCGGACCAGATCGACATGAAGTCCGTCCACCGGCAGGTCGACGGCGGTGTCGAGATTGTCGCCAAGCGCGCCGAAATAGGTGGTGAGCATCAGCTTCAGCTTCGGCAGCGCATAGGCGAACATGCCATAGGCGACACGCAGCGCCTGCCGGGTCGGCTCGTCGAGGTCGAGAACGAGGCACGGCTCGTCGATCTGCACCCAGTCGGCGCCATTGGCGGCGAGCCGGCGCAGGATCTCGACATAGACGGGTAGAAGCCCGCCGAGCAGCGACAGCGGGTCGAGTGACTGATCCTTGCTCTTGCCGAGCTTCAGAAAGCTGACCGGGCCGAGCAGGACCGGACGGGTGTGATAGCCGAGCGCCTTCGCCTCGAGAAACTCGTCCAGCGGCTTGGTGGAGGCGAGCGCGAAGCGCTGCCCATTCGTGAATTCCGGCACCATGTAGTGATAGTTGGTATCAAACCACTTCGTCATCTCGAGCGCGGGCACTCCCTGCCCGGCATGATGATGAGAATGGGCGCAGGTGGCGTCGTGGGCGCCGCCCTGGCTCCCTCGCGCCATGGCGAAATAGGTGTCGAGCGGCACCGGCCCGCCGGTCCAGCCATAGGCGGCCGGAATGGCGCCGACCATGACGCTGGTGTCGAGGACATGATCGTAGAGCGAGAAATCGTTCGACGGGATGTTGGTGACGCCGAGCGCGTGCTGACGCGCCCAGTTGGCGGCGCGGAGCGCGGCCGCGCTGGCGGCAAGCTCTTCGGCGCCGGACAGGCCGGACCAGTAGCTTTCGAGCGCGAATTTGAGCTCGCGGCGCGGACCGATCCGCGGCGTACCGAGCGTACTGACAGGAAGCGTAGGAGAAGACATCGGCTTGAACCCCAATCGTTGGGGGCAAAGGCCGAGCGGACGCCGCGTCGAATCCCGCCGATCGGGAACCGGCGAGCGCAAGCGCACCACCGGGACACCCCGCCCAGGGACGTTGTGGTGTCGAGGCAGGTCTCCTGGCTCGCGGGTCGCCGCCCCGGTCCGGCCTTCCCGAAGCCGGATGGCTTCAGTGGCAGCATGGTTGGACCCGGGCTCGCCGCTCACAGTTGCGGGGGCAGCTCCGGCATTGCCTCCCTCTCGCGAGGACGACGCACCGGATTCCCTCTTAGCTCCGGCGCCGCCGAAACGACGCCGCAGACCACGACGCGCGACTCCTAGGCGTTCAGCCCATAGGCGTCAAGCGTGATATAAAGATATCCTTATATCAGCATGAAAGCATGCTCGGGCCAAAACTGGCCTGTCGCTACTTCAGCGCGGCCTCATAGAGTTCCGGCTTGAAGCCGGCCAGCAGCCGACCGTCACCGAGATCAAGGATCGGCCGCTTGATCATGGAGGGTTGGGCTTGCATCAGCGCCACCGCCTTGTTCGCATCGAGTTCCTGCTTGTCCGCCTCGTCGAGCTTGCGGAACGTCGTTCCGGCGCGGTTCAGCACGGTCTCCCAGCCTAGTTCGCGGACCCAGCGGTCGAGATGCGTGCGGTCGACACCCTCGGTCTTGTAGTCATGGAAAACATAGGAAATTCCGTTTATATCAAGCCATTGTTGCGCTTTCTTCATGGTATCGCAGTTCTTGATTCCGAAGATCGTGATCGTCACGCCGTGTCTCCAATGAACAATTCATCCGTCCCCGCATGCGAGATCGGACAGTCTGATTCTCCGACGAGGATGATAGCCGGAAGCCCGCGGCGCCGTTGACGCGCCGCGCTGCGCAAGCCGAGAGGCACAGCCGCCAACCGGTGCCGTCCGTGTCGAGACCGCCTGGTCTGTTCCGTGAGATCGAGAAGACAGCCTTTCACCGGCAGCCGGGAGGCGAGCGCCCACCACCGTCGAGATGACGCCAGCGGCGGATGGACGCCAACGACGCTCGTTCCGGATCCATCGCGATACGCGTCGCGATCATTGCGCCGCGATCCGCGCCGCTCCCTGGGCGCCGGCAGCCAAGGCCGCGATCTCCGGCGCCAGCGCCGGCAGGTCGTCATCAGCGTGGAAGTTCGGCAGGATGGAGCGGATCACGCCGAACAGCCGTTCGCAATCGCCATCCTCCGCATGATGCCGCAGCTCTGCGAAGGCGCCGCAGAGCACCGACAACGGAACCGGCGTCGGCACCGCGCCGAGCACGCCCGGCACCGGCGGCGTCACGCGCTGTTCGGTCTCGTCGAAAAGCTCCTCGAAGAGCTTCTCTCCCGGCCGACAGCCGACGATCTTGATCTTCACATCCTCGTCCGGCGTGTAGCCGGCAAGGCGGATCATGCGCCGCGCGATGTCGACGATCTTGATCGGCTCGCCCATGTCGAGCACGAAGATCTCGCCCTGCCCCAGGTTTTTCTCGAGCCCATAGGCGGAGGCCTGCAACGTCAGTTCCACAGCCTCGCGGATCGTCATGAAGAAGCGCTTCATGTCCGGATGCGTGACCGTGAGCGGTCCACCCCGTGCGAGCTGGCTCTTGAACAGCGGAATGAGCGACCCGCTCGAGCCCAGAACATTGCCGAAGCGCACGGTCATGAAGCGCGGCGCGCCGGCTTCCTTCATGCCATCGAGATCGAGCGCCTGGCAGAACAGTTCGGCCAGCCGCTTGGTCGCGCCCATGACACTGGTCGAGTTCACGACCTTGTCGGTTGAGACCTGAACCATGCCGAGCGCGCCCCAGCGCTTCACGGCCTGCGCCACGTTCATCGTGCCGCAGACATTGGTCAGCGCCCCCTCGCAGGGATTGAGTTCGACCATCGGCACATGCTTGAGCGCGGCCGCATGAAACACCAGTTCGGGACGATGCCGCCCGAACAACTCGTTCACCCGCGCCGGATCCCGCACGTCGCAAAGATGCGCCGCGCGGGCGAGATCCGGAAAGCGCTCGGACAGTTCAAGATCGATCGCGTAGAGATTGAACTCGCAGCTATCGACCAGCACGAGCCGGGTCGGACCGAGCGCGGCGATCTGCCGTGCGAGCTCGCTGCCGATCGAACCGCCGGCGCCCGTGACGAGAACGCTGCGACCGAAGATGAAGCGCTGCATGGCAGCGAGATCAAGGGCGATCTGCGGCCGCTCCAGCAGGTCGGTCAATTCGATCGGCCGAAGCTCGAACTCCTTCATCAGGCGTGGATTGCGCAGCTCCGTCGCCGGATTGAGGCGCGAGACGGCGAGACCATGCCGATCGGCAACTTCGATCAGGCGTTCCGCCTCGCCGGCGTCGAGTTCCGCCAGTGGCGCCGTGAAGATCAGGTGCCGCGGCCGCTGACCGCGCGATTCGAGATCGGCCATCACGGCCTGGAAATCTCCGATCTTGCCCAGGACCGGCACACCGCGAAGCATCGTGCCGTCCTCGGCGGAATTGTCCAGGAAGCCCACCGGCAGATAGCTCGCCGTCCGATCCCGCTGCAGCGCGCGCAGATAGAGATCGGCCTCGTCACCCGCCCCGATCAGCAGGACGGGAACCAGCGCCTCGGACCGCAAGGCACCGGTCCGCAAGGTCGGCAGCAGGCTCGTCAGGTCCTGTTGCCGGAAGCTGAGGCGCGTCGCGGCCAGGAAGGACACCAGCGTCATCACCTCGATCGCGATCGTCGACCGCGGCACGAAGGCAAGACGCGAATAGAAGAACAGGCAGGCCGTGAGGATCAGGGAGGCGATGAGGCTCGCCCGGAGGAGGATCAGGTAGTCGATGATCGAGCCATATTTCCAGTTGCGCTTGTAGAGGCCCGAAACCGGGAAAGTGACGGCGCAGATGAGCGTGAAGGCCACGGTGGTCACCGCCAGGGCCTTGACCTGATCGGGTGTGCCCAGAACCTCGCTCGGTCCGAGCCGCAACAGCACCGCCAGGATCAGCGACAGCGCGGCGAGGCCAAGGTCGACGGCATAGAGCCGGCGGTTGCGCAGCACCGATTTGACGATCGACACCGCCTTGGCGCGCAATGCCCGATAGGCGAGATTGCCCCTCATCCGCCCCAGCCAGGACGCGAAGACTTCCTGCGGCCGTGGATGGGCATGCAGCATGCCCACGTCTCCGTCGAGACGTGCGGCTCCGGCAATGCTCTGCCCCGGCCGCTTGCCTGCGACCCGATTGTCCTCTGCCATGACGCCCTCTCGCAAGTATCGGCTGCCGGCTGTTCAGCAAAGGACGAGTAACCCCGTCACCGCCGGTGATGACCGGAGGCGTGCTTCAGCCGGATCTTGTTTCAAAACCGCAGGCGACCGCAGAGCGCACGCGGACACTTCTTCCCGAAATCACGTCGGGATCGAATGTCCATCTTCAGAGAGAGCTCGGATTTTGTATAGGCGCGGGAAACATAAGCCTGCGTCAGGTAATCCCTGCGGCGGATTCGGTTTTTGCGAAGCCCGCATCGGCCCGGCCTGAGCCGCCGAGGCCGCGCAGTGCGTCCCCGATGACACCATCGTCCAGCCATCGGGAGAGATCGCGGCCGATCAGGCGGCCCAGCGCTTCGACATCCGCGGCGTAATAATCGATGAGACGGCGGCGCACGTCGTCGGGCAGCGGGCTGTAGCGGATCTCCGCTGCGAGCGAGGAATGGACCGCCCTGAAAATAGAGGAATGGCGGATCGGCGCGACCAGCGGCTTGGCCGGCCCGAGGACACGCCGCAGCCACGGCCGCAGCGTCGGCGTCGTCCTGTCCTTCACTTTGCTCTGGACCAGGTGCACTTCCGGTCCGGACGGAAGGCCCAGGAAGCCACGAACTGCCGCGAGTTGTCGCTCTGGCCGCGTGCGGATCGCCTCGTAGAAGGTCACGAGGATCTGTTCCGGCGAAAACAGGTCGAAATAGACCTGCAGCTGGCGTGCATAGAGGCCGGAGCTCAGCAGCCGCGTCTTTTGCGGCCGGCGGGGATCGAGATAGCGCGCAACATCTCGGCCGACCTCGCCGCGGCGGTACATCATGCAGTAGTCCGAATAGGCTCTCTCCACCGGCGACCGCAGTTGCGCGACGAGCTTGGCCCCTGGCAGTGCCCGCGCGATCCGCGATGCGACCTGCGGGTCCTCGAGGTAGGAATTCGACTTCTCCCCGAGAAGTTGCCCGGGCGCCGCGCCAGTGAAATGATCCAGGTACCACGCCTCGCCGTGTCCAAGATTGCGACTGAAATAGTGCGGCTCGGGATCCGGCATGAAGACGCCCGGATCCGCCTGCAGGGACCGCTGCAGCCAGGTCGTCGCGCTCTTCGTCGCGCCGATGACGAGAAAATCGATATCGGTCAGCTTCATGCCGTCGTCCTCCGCACGGAACGGACCCTCATGCCGCCCGGTCGCCTTCGCAGCCTCTCGTAGATGGCCATGAGGCCTGCGACATGGCCATCTACGTCATAGTCGGCATGCGCCCTGGCCCGCGCCGCCTCGACGATTTCGGCGCAATGGACAGGATCCGTCAGCAGGCGATGGATGGGCGCGATGAAGGCCTCCGGCTCGTCGGGCGGAACGAGGATGCCGTTGACGCCAGGCTCTATCGCCTCCGGATTGCCGCCATCATCCGTGGCCACGACCGGGGTCCCGAGGAACATCGCCTCGATCAGCGTTCGACCGAATGGTTCGCGTACCGCAGGGACGAGCAGCACGTCGATGGCCTGCATCCAGGGCTCGGGCGGATCCCGATAGCCCATCAGGCGGATGCGCTCGCCGACGCCGAGTTCCTGCGCCCGCCGCAGGACGGCCCTGTCGAAATCGGGCTCCGCCTTGCCCGGAACGCCGAACAGCAACCCCATAACGGGAATATCGGGATGGCGGCGACAAAAGGCGGCGATGATCTCGACAAAGGCCAGCGGCCGCTTCCGATCGATCAGAAGCCCGAACATCCCCAGAAAGCGCATCCCGGCGACACAGCCGAGCGTCTCGAGCAGCATCGCCCTGGCATCCGCACGATCCCCAACGGCGCCGGGCAACTCAAACGGGCTGTGCAGGACGGTGAGCTTGTGCGCGACGGGAAGCAGCGGACGCCGCGGCATCGCGAAACGCGAAACCGTCACGATGTGGCTGGCAAGGACGGGAGCGACGAGATTGACACCGCGCGCGTCCGGATCGCCCCGGTGGTGCCAGACCTGCCGCACCCCGGCGAGCTTGGCGGGAAGCGCCCAGAGGGCGTGAATCCTGCCGTCATTGGTATGAAGGATATCGACGCCCCGTGCCCTCAGGAAACGCGCCAGCGGAAGGGTCGCCCGCAGCATCGGGGCGATCGACTTCCCGATCCCGACACGGCGGTCGGCTCGTCCGCCACCGGCTGCGATGCCCACGGCAAGGACCTCGAAGGGGATGCCCCGCTGCCGCAGGTAGCCGGCAAGCGGCCCGTCGGCGACATGCAGCACGACGAGAGCGCGCACGCGTGCCGGATCCAGAGCTTCAATCAGCTTGCTCGCGGAAACATGGCTGCCGCCCAGTTCATCGCCGACAAACGGAAAGCAGATCACAATGGGATTGTCTCGCATGCAACTTGTCCCAGCGAAGATCTCTCGCGCCGTGGCGACACGCGCCGGCGTGACCGAGCCCTGCTCCCGGCGGGCCACGGAACACCACTTGGCCGGGCAATTGAGCCACGGATGCCGCCGCAGAGCAGGTCAGGAAAATCAGCAGTCGCCGGACGATCAGGCTCGCGTCGAATTGAGCCGGCCGCCCCGCATCAGGACTTGTCGCGGACGAGCCCCGGCAGCGGCATCTCCGCGACGGCGCGAGCCTCGCTGCCCCGGGTCTCCTCACGTTCCGCGGGGACCGGGGCGGCGGCGGAGCGGACTTCCAGGGCGAAGTCGCGGCGATAGACCAAGATCAGTCCTGTCAGCATGACGGTCGCCATGACGCAATGGGCGATATTGGCGCCCATGGCGCCGATCAGCGGAATGATCGCGAACGCGGTGATGTGGAAAGCGACCGTGGCAACGGCGACGATCTTCAGCACGGCGGGTTGCCGTCCCATGGCGAGGAGCCCCGTGCGAATGGCCGCGCCGCTCAGCATCATCGCGACCGCGATCATCTGCACGACAACGAGCGGCCCAGCCGCGACGAATTTCGGCCCCGCCGTCCAGTAAAGCAGGGGATCGATGGCAAACGCCGTGCCGAGGAAGATCGCCGCTCCGAACATCATCAGCATGATCTCCATCTGCAGCACGGTGCTTCGGAACTCCTGCAGGGCGCGCTGCGCCCACAGCCTCGCCACGTCGGGATAAAGCACGGCCTGAACCTGGACGCCCAGCTGAAGGATCAGACGACCGATGCGCTTGGCGATGTGATAGAGGCCGGCCGAGGCGGGATCCGCGAACATGCCGACGATCAGCGTGTCCAGTTCGTTGGCGCTCGAGCGCAGCGTCAGCTCGACATTGCTGCCGACGGTGAAGACGATCAGACCCTTGCAGCGCGTCGTGACGCCGCGGAGCGGGGCGCGTAGGACATGAGTGACGTCCTGCCGGCGCAGTTCCAGGAAGGCGATGAGCAGCAGTGACAGCGCGCCGATGATCTGCGTGACCGTCCAGACCACGACGAAATAGAGAAGGTCCGCACCAATCAGAAGACCCAGCGCGCAGAGCACCAGTCGCGCGAGCCCGCCGACCAGCATGCCATAGGCGACCAGCCGGAAGCGGCCCGCCAATCGGATGACCGCTGTCGGCAAGCCGTTGATCTGGAACAGGAGAACGGTCGAATAGATCATGACTAGGGAAAGCGCGTCATCGCTGATCCCGAACAACGGGCCGACCAGATAGGCAAGGCCGATCGAAACCACATAGGCCAGCATGGCCGCCGCGACATCGACGATCATGCCGAACTTCAGGAGGGCACGATAATCGTCCTTGTGCTCAGGACCCTGCAGCTCCGCGCCATACTTGATGAGGGGCTGCCAGGACTGGAAGGAAATGAGGTGCTCGATCGCCCGCACATAGCTGTAGGTCAGGGCGAGGATGCCGTAATGGGTCGGACCGAGCGCACGCGCCGTCAGTACGAAGGCGAGCATCCCGATAACCGAACCGAATAGGTTGCCCGTCAGGAGGTGGCCGATGTTGAAGAGCCGCTTGCGCAATGCTCCGCGCTCCGCCCAGAACCGGCGTCGGCGTTGCTCCAATCTGCGGATTGCGGCAGTTGGCGACACACAATGTTCCTGACCTGAGAGAGCATCTCCGTCGAACGTGGCCTTTGCTACGAAATAGGCAATTCTCGGGGCGCATCAGTCGGGAAAGTCCCGACAGAGCTCGTGCCAGCCGCCTGGAGGCCGAGGAGGCACGCGTCGAGTTGGTCCAGATTGTCGATCCGCCCATGCGCTGCGTGCGCGGCGTCTGGCGCCGCCAGATGATGCACGCGCGCAGGCCGCTCGATCTGAACCGTCAGCCAGCCGCGCGATCGGGGCGTGATGAAGTCCTTCATCGGGTTGTCTGCGACATAGACCAGCGGCAGGCCATGCCGCGGCGCCCATGCCTCGATGCGCTCGAAGGCCTCGGGATGAGGCTTGCCCCGGCCGGGACCGAGCGCGTCGGTATAGACGATGCGGCCAAGCCGTGGCTCCAGTCCGAGCGCGATGACCTTGGCCCGCTGGGTCGCCGCCGGCCCGTCCGTGACGAGCCCGTGGAAGGCCTCGCCCCGACCGGCAAGATAGCGCACCGCGTCGGCCGCCAGCGCGATGTCCGGCTGGTGTCCCCGATAGGTCTCGACCAGCCGGCTCACCAGCGCCGCATCGGCGGCGACGCCGAGCCGATCCAGCGCCGCGTCGAAGATCCGGCCACGGTGGCCTTGTTCAAACAGCTCGTTGCAGGCCTGGCCGAGGCCGGAGAGACCGCGCCGCTTCGCCATCCAGCGGTCCGCCGCCGCAAAGCCGCTGCGGACGAAATCCCGCTCCAGATAGAGCGTGTCGTCGAGGTCGAAGACAATCGGGCCCGGCCAGCGCACCATCCCCTCCTCAGCCTGCGAAGAAGGCCGCGTCGTAGCGCAGCATCAGGACGCCAGAGCGCCAGTTGTCATGCGCGGTAGACGGCAGGTCGGCGACCTCCTCCATCAGCCAGCGCGCATATTCGGCGCCGGCATGATGCGCCAGCGGGTAGCCGCCGCCGAACCGGGCATTGATCTCGAACACGCGCGGTCCAACGGCATCGTCCAGAATGACCTGGAAGCAGAGCACGCCGCGTGCCTCGGGCAGCGCGCGCGCGACACCGGCGGCGAGATCGCTGAACAGCGCGCTGCGCTCGGTCCGGCCCTTCTCGACCTCACCGGCCCGCACCCGCAATCGCCGATGCGCCACCGCGCTGCGCAGCACGCCGGCCTGGTCGATGAACAGGTTCACCGTGTATTCCGGCCCCGTCAGCAATTGCTGCAGGATCATCGGTTCATCGACGCGTTCCGGCAGATCGTCCGGGCACGCCACGACGCGGATGCCTCGGCTGGCGCTACCTCCGGCGGGCTTCAGGAAGGCGGGCCAGCCGATTGCGCCGTTGGCAGGATCTCCGGCCTCGAAGCGGACCGTTTCGGGTACCGGAACGCCAGCTTCGGCCAGGACCTTCGCGGTCCGCAGCTTGTCGCGGGCGACGTCGATGACCGAGGGCGGGCTGACATGGACGCGCGCGCCGAGCGCCGAGAACCGATCGACCGCAACCGAGAGCGGCCCGAGCTCCGGGTCGATCGTCGGAACCACCAGGCCGACGCCACGCTGCCGGACGATATCCAGCATCGCGTCGACGAAGGCCGGCGCGTCATAGGGCGGCACGGCGAAGGCCGCGTCCGACGCGCTGCACGCCGCGCTCAGCCCGGGCTCGAGGTCGCAGGCCAGTACCTCGAGATCAAGGCCGGCCGCGACGGCCGACTGCCGGAAGCAATCGATCAACCCGACACGACGTCCTGCCGACGACACCAGAAGGCTGAGCCGCTTCATCATGACGATGCTACTCCGCCGCCGCGCGCGGCGCGCCGCCACCGGGCGATGCATCGGTCGACGCCGCCCGGTCGTCCGTCGCGGCGCGCATGACCTTCGTCACCGCGGCCGCGACCTGGCGCATCGCCACCGCGTCCTGGCAGGGGTCCACCAGGAAGGCCAGGCTCGTCTTTCCGAGCGCCGCGGCGACCGGAAGCGGACGATCCGGCGCGAAGCCGTGCTCGACGAAGGCGCGCTCGCGATAGATCTCGGGACAGCTGCCGGTGAAGCAGGCGACGCCCTCGGCGATGATCGCGGCATGGACGCGGTCGCGATCCCAGCCGGGACGGAGCCGCTCGGGTCGGACGAAGGTATAGAAGCGGTACCAGGCGTGACGAAATCCGGCTGGCGGCCTGGGTGTGCGCAAGGCCGGCAGGTCCCGGAACGCCGCCGTCAGGATCGCGGCGTTTCCCGCGCGCTCGGATTGCCAAGCCGGCAGCCGCGTCAACTGCCGCAAGCCGATGGCAGCCTGGACCTCGGTCATCCGGTAGTTCGAGCCGAAGCTCTCATGCAGCCAGCGAAAGCCCGCCGGCGGGTCCTGCCGAAAGACGGCGTCGTAGCTCTTGCCGTGATCTTTCCGGCTCCAGGCCCGGCGCCACAGCAGGTCGTCGTCCATGGCGAGGAGTCCCCCCTCGCCGCCCGTGGTGATGATCTTGTCCTGGCAGAAGGAGAAGGCGGCGATGTCGCCGAAACTCCCGACCGGACGGCCGCCGATCTCGGCACCGTGCGCCTGCGCGCAGTCCTCGATCACCGCAATGCCGCGATCCCGGGCAAGCCGCATGATGGCGTCCATATCGGCCGGCCAGCCGGCCAGATGGACGACAATCACCGCACGGCTGCGCGGCGTGAGGACAGCGGCGATCGTATCGGCCGTCATCGCCTGGCTGTCCGGATCAACATCGGCGAAGACCGGCCGACCGCCGGCCATCGGCACACAGCTCGCCGAGGCGACGAAGCTGCGCGGCGTGACGACGACCTCGTCGCCCGGCTGCAGGTCGAGCGCATGGAGCGCCACGTCGAGCGCGACCGTGCCATTGGCGAGCGCGATGGCATGCCTTCGGCCGAGCAACGCCGCATAGGCCTCCTCGAAGGCGGCGACCCGGGTTCCGGTCCAGGCGTTGACCTTGCCGGACCGCAGCACCGCGACGACGTCCGCGATCTGCTCATTGTCATATTGGGGCCAGCGATTCACGACGGACCTCCTGACGGTCACCTCACGAGCGGATGACATGCCTGACCAGCACGAAGGCTTCCGCCGCGCGGCAATGGACCGAGGCGCCGCGCAGCATCGCGAGCGCGTTCAGCGCCTCGACGGAGCGTTCATGCGGAAACGGGCGCAGCTGGGAGGCGAACATCTGCATCGCCTCGATCTTCAGCGTTAGCGTTTCGTTAACATCGACGAACACGTTCGGCAGGAAGCCGGGCGTCACATAGGGCGCGTTCCAGTTCGTCTCGGACAGCGTCTCATAGGCGAGAATGGTCGCGGGAAATTCCGCCTGGTGCGGGCGCGCCGCCACCAGCGCCGACAGGAAGGTCAGCTGATGGTCGATATGAATGTCGCCGACGAAGGGAATGATCAGCGTCTGGGGATTGACCTCCAGCACGAGCTTGCGCAGGGCCGCGTTCAGCTCGGCATGCGGCATGTCGAAGAGGCCCGCGGCCGGCTGGTCGAGCCAGAGCGTCCGGCGCACGCCGAGCAGCGCATGCGCCCGCGCGGCCTCGGATTGCACCTGCTCGACCTGCACCGCGGAAAAGGCCGGTGGCCGGCCGCTCGTCACCACGGCGACGACGACCTCATGTCCTGCCTTGGCCAACCGAGCCATGGTGCCGCCGGCGCCGAGGATCTCGTCGTCGGGATGCGGCGCGATCACCAGCGTGCGGCCGAAGCTTTCGAGCGATGCGGTCATGCTGGGCAGGCTCCGAGCTTGGAATGCAGGCGAGGCCGGCCGTCGGGGCCGCCGTCGCGTCGCCAGGCAGTCACGGCGATCGCCATCCCGTCGCCGCAGCGGACCGTGAAGCCGTCCTCGGTATGGCTCTGGACCTGCCCCGGCAGGCCGATGAAGCGGCCGGAATCGGCGAAGGGAACGGCGGCATCGACGACGAGCCGCTGTCCGTCGACGGTGGTGAAAGCGCCCGGATAGGGATCCCCCACGGCGCGGATCAGGCGCAGCACCGCCTCGGCCGGCTCGCGCCAGTCGATCCGGCCGTCCTCCTGCGTCCGCCGGGCGCAATAGGTGGCGCGGGCGTGATCCTGCTCCCGTCGCGGCGGATCGCCGGCCGCGACCAGCGCCAGCGCCTCCGGCAGCATCCGCCCGAGCGCGCCGGTCTGCTTGTCATAGAGGCCGCGCGCCGTCTCGTCGGCGCCGACCGGAATCGCCTGCTGCAGCAGGATCGGCCCGGAATCCACCCCGGCATCGAGCCAGAACAGCGTCGCCGCCGTATTCCGTTCGCCGAGCAGGATCGTCCAGGGGATCACCGCCCTCCCCCGCATGCGCGGCAACGGCGCCGGGTGGAAGCCGACATTGCCGATGCGCGCGACCGACATGAATTCGGCGCGGCAGACCTGGGACCAGCCGATGACCAGCACGAGATCCGGCTCGAACGCCCGCAGCGCGGCGATCACGTCGGCGCCATTGACGTCGGTCGCGTGAACCAGCGCGCTGCCGCCCGCGCGCGCCAGCGGCCCGAGATCGACATAGTCGGAATGCCGGCGCGCCGCCACGGGCGGCAGGGTGATCACCAGTCCCGGCGCCATGCCGGCGTCGATCAGCGCCTTCAGGCCGATCGCCGATCCCTCGACGGCTCCGATGAAGGCGACCCTCATGACCCCGCTTCTCCCGCCTGGGAAAGGTCGCTGCGGGTACGGCGCATGGCCAGATGCGCCTCGGCCCGCGCCAGCGCCTCAGGCCGGACCCGTTCCCCGACAAGCAGCGTGACAACCGTCAACAGCAGGATCCGCGCATCGAGCGCCGGCGTCCGATGATCGACGTACCAGATGTCGAGCGCCAGCTTCTCGGCGTTGGAAAGGCGCGTATTGCCATTGACCTGGGCCCAGCCGGACAGGCCGGGCGGCACGGAACAGCGGACCTCGCCAAGGGCGCCGAAACCCTCGATCGTTTCCGGCTTCAGCGGACGCGGACCGATGAAGCGCATCTCCCCGGAGACGATGGCCAGCAATTGCGGGATCTCGTCGAGCCGGAGCCGGCGGATCAGCCGGGTGACCGCGGTTTCCCGCTGCGCGTCGGGCAATAGCTCGCCGGCGGCGTCGCGCAGGTCGCGCATGGTGCGAAACTTCACCAGCGCGAACGGACGCCGCGCCAGCCCGCACCGTACCTGCCGGAAAAGCAGGGGGCGGCCAAGCGCCGCCCAGACCAGGAGCGCCGTCAGCAACGCCGGCAACGCCATCACCGCCAGCGCCACCAGCGCAACGCCGCGCTCCGCGACGGCGGAGGCGCCTGCGGCCGGCAGCATGCGAACCCCGAACTCCTTCTCCGTCCCTGCAAGCATCGCGCTCCCCCTCGGGATGGGCTGTCCGGAACATCCCCTCTCGTCGTGCTCCGGGACCGACCCGATTGGGTCGCTTCCCGTTCCGCGGTGCCGGTTCCCGCCTCGCGCGACGACTTATTGCGACGGGCTCCCTCCGCCCGTCTGAACGGTGTCCGTCCGAACCGCGCTGAGCGGAGTGTCCCCCCGCGTGCTGCGGATGCTCACCACGATGACATCGCCAGGCTCGACCGGGCTGGACCGCGTCGCGACCAGATCGCCGGCGCCGTTACGGCCACTGCGGCGGATGAGGAAGTCGAGCACGATCTCCTTGCTGTCCTGGATCTGCTGGGCCGACAGCGCCGAGATCAGCATCAGCTGCTCTTCGGTCGAGCGGCGGGTCGCGATCGAGCCCGCCAGTTCGGCCGTGTGGGACTGGAGGTCCGTCAGCGCCTGGATCTTGCGGGTCTGCTCCAGGCCGGCCAGTTGCTGCTTCAGCGTGCCGAGATCCTGCCGGCCGTTCGAAAGCTCGCTCAGAACCTGCAATTGCCGCGCCTCTTCCGCGTTCAGCTGGCGCTCGAGATTGGAAACATCCGTCAAGGTCTTGATGCCGCGACGCTGCAATGCGCGCCCGCGCTCCAGATCCGCGCGGCTCATCTCGATCGACTGCGTGACCTTGCCTCCGAGTTCCTGCAGCAGTTCCTGCCCCCGCTGCGCCTCGGCTATGCCCTCGATCAGGACGGCCTTCTGGTCCGCGAAGCCGCTGCGATCGGCTTCGAGGATGCGCTGCTCGACCGCCCGCATCGTCTCGGCGACCGCTCCATCGATATAGGCGCGCGCTTCCTGGGGAATGTCGTCTTCATCGATCGCGGCGCGATCCGCGATCTGCGCCTTCAGCCGGGCGATCGCCAGCGCCTTCTGGATGATCGTCGTGTCGATCTTGTCGAGTTCGCCATGCAGCCGCGATCGCGACAGCACCGGATCCTCGCCCTGCGCCGCCGTCAGTTGCCCCCCGGCCAGGCCCATCGCCTTTTCGATGGTCAGATCGGCCTGAAAGGGATAGGCGCCCGGCTGCTTGACATCGCCGATGACGAAGATCGGTCGATAGGACGCGACCGAGAGGCCGACCCGCGGCGCGACGAAGATCTTCTGCTCGACATAGCGCGCCTTCAGCTGCTCGCGCGCCTCGCCGACACTGAGCCCGGCGACCGGCACCGAACCGAGGAAGGGCGCCTGGATCGTTCCGTCCGAAGCGACCAGGAGATCAACAGGCTCCCGCTCATCATCGAGAATGTCGAATTTGAGCATGTCGCCCGAGGCGAGCAGGAATTCGGTCCGGGCGGCGCCATCGTTGCCGGACGCGGAGGATGCCTGGGCGCCCATCGCCGCCGGCGCCCACAGCGCGCCTAGACCGATGGCGAGCAGCGCAACAGTTCTGAATATGTAATTCATACCAAACCCTTCAGATAAAAATCCGAACGGACCACTTAAACAACGGAAACATGAACAGGATATACCTATAGGCATATTGATTTCATATCATACCCATTGTTGATACATGGCGAGATCACGAAAGAGCGATGTACGCCACGCTCGGCCTGCAAATCCGAACGCAACGGTGGCTGGTCAACATGGTTCAACATGTCGGTGCAGTAACGTTTGAAAAATCGAGCCAGCATGGCTGCACGATCGCTGTCGTCTGCAGCTATACGCCCTCGTTGGTGAATTTCCGCTTTCGCCTCCTCCAGGCGATGGTGGAAAACGGACACACCGTCGTGGCATTCGGCCCCGAGGACGACGGGCCGACGATCGATCGGCTCACCACGATCGGCGTCCGCTTCATCAAGATCCCGATGGCACGTGCCGGCCTCAGCCCGATCGAGGACCTGCGCACGCTCGCGGCGCTGGTCAGCGCCTTGCGCACCCTCTCGCCCGACATGGTCCTCTGCTACACGATGAAGCCGGTCATCTACGGCCTGATCGCCGCCCGCCTGGTCGGCGTCAAGCGGCGCCACGCGCTGATGACCGGGCTCGGCTATGTCTTCAGCGACGACCGGAGCAATCCCCGCCTGCCGCAGATCCGCCGCGTCGCGACCTGGCTCTACCGCATCGCGCTTCGCGGCGACGGCAAGGTCTTCGTCTACAATTCGGCCGACGCCGAAGACATCAGGGCGGGACGCATGGTGAGTCCGGTCGAACGGATGCTGGCGGTTCCCGGCTCCGGCATCGACCTCGACCGTTTCGCGGCGGTCCCCGTCCCGGCTGGACGGCCCGTCTTCCTGATGGTCGCGCGGCTGCTGCGCGACAAGGGGGTGCGCGAATTCGTCGAAGCGGCCCGTCAGCTGCGCGAGAAAGGCTCCCCGGCCCGCTTCCAACTGCTCGGCCCGCAGGATCCGAGTCCGCTCGCCATCCAGCCCGACGAGCTCGCGCGGTGGATCCAGGACGCCACGGTCGACTATCTGGGCGAAACGACGGATGTGCGGCCCTATCTCGCCGCCGCGACCGTCTTCGTGCTGCCCTCCTACTATCGCGAGGGCTTGCCGCGCAGCATCCTCGAAGCGACGGCAACGGGTCGCGCCATCATCACCACCGACCTGCCCGGTTGCCGCGACGCCGTCATCGCCGGCGAGAACGGGTTCCTGGTTCCGCCGCGCGATCCCGCCGCGCTCGCGGACGCCATGCAGCGCTTCATCGACCGGCCGGACCTGGCAACCGCCATGGGCCGGCGCTCCCGCGAGGTCGCCCGCACCCGCTTCGACGTCGAGCGGGTCAACCGCCTGCTCCTCGCGGAGATGGGCCTCTTGCAACCGACGCTGGCCTGAAGCCTGCAGCACGTTTTCCTCCATCAACTCGCGACAGCCGCGGTCAAACTTCGAGATAGGCACGCGCCTGGCGCGAATGGTTGATCGCGCCGAGCGATTCCTGCCCCGGCTGCGCGTGGACCTCGACGCCATTCAGCACGGTGCCGATCAGCGGCGCATGGTTGAGCTGCAGACGCGACACGGCATTCATCAGTTCCTGTTCGTTCGTCCGGCCGAAGCGGACCACCAGCAGCACCGCGTCGACGAACGGCAGCAGCCAATTGGCATCCTCGAGGATCAGCACCGGAGCGCTGTGAATGACGATCAAGTCGTAGGAATTGCGCAGATCCTCGATCACCCGAAGCATATCGTCCGACCGGATCCCCAGTTCACCATGGCTCGAATGGGGCACCTGGAAGGCCGCGAGCAGATCCAGCCCCGGCACGCCCGGAACCGGTCGCACGGCGTCGACGAGCCGGCAATCGCCCGCGAGAACGTCGTGCAGCTCATAGCCTTCCGGGGCCGCCGGAATTCCGGACAGCTCGGCGCTCTGCGGATCGAAGTCGACCAGAACCGTGCTGACGCCGTCATGCGCCGCCGAATAGGCGAAGCCGAGCGACACCTCGGCCGCGCCCTCCTTCGGCAGCGTCGAGGCAATCAGCAAGGTGGGCTTCACGATCGGCAAGCGTACCCGGCAGGCCAGATAGAGCGCCCGCAGGGCCTCGGTATGAAGCGAGCGCGGACTCTCGACCAGTTGCGCCAGCGACGACGGCCGCGTCGCGAACCAGCGGCGGACGCGAGCCGGAAGATTGGCCAGATTGGGAATGCCGGCGACCTGCTGGATCCGCTGCCCCGACCGGATGCGCGTATCGATCGCCTCGGCCATGATCGCCAGCACCACGGCCAGCACGATGGCGCCGATGACACCGCCAGCGAAGATGCGGCTGCGCTGCGGGAAGGACGGCTCGGTCGGCACCGCCGCGATCGAAACGACGCGCGCGCTCGGCTTGGCTATCTCGGCATAGGGATCGATGCTGCCAAGGCGTCCGACCACGAGGTCATGCAGCTTCTGGTCGGCGAGCAGGTCGCGCTCCAGCTCACGCAGGCGGATCTCGGCAAGGCTGCGCTCGCGCAGCGTCGTCCGCAACTCGCCGATCTGCGCCTCGAGCTGCTGCACCCGGTCGGCCGTGATCGACTCCTCGCCGCCCATCTCCTCGACGATGTGGTGGATCTCCTTGTCGATCATCCCCTCGACGCTGGCCAGTTCGGCATCCGCCTTGACGACCTGGGGATGGTTGGCGCCCAGATTGGCGGCGAACTGGGCCCGCTCGCGCATCAGCGTCGCCTTGTTGTCGCGCAGGGAGGCGAGCAGCGGCGAGGTCAGCGTCGTGCCGTCCAGATCCTGCCCGCCCTCCAGCACGACACGGCCCTGATCGCGGCGGGCGCGAATGCCGGCAAGCTCGACCCGCGCCGCCGTCAGCTGCGTGTTCATGCCGTCGATGCGCTGGCGCAATATGTCGTCGCGAGCGTCGGAGGCGAGCTCGTTGGCGCGGCTGAACTCGGTGATCTTGCGCTCGTTCTGGGCGATGCGGGCGGCGACCTGCGCGGCACGCTCGCGCAGGAAGTTCACCGCGTCGGTCATCGCTTCCTTCTTCAGGCCGCTCGACCATTCGACATAGGTGTTGGCGACCGTGTTGGCGATCGTCGCGGAAAGTTCCGGATCGGGGCTTCGGACATGGACGGAGACGGCGAGGCTTTCGCCCGTGCGCGTCACCGACATCCTCGACAGCAGCATGGAGATCGCCCGGTCGCGCTGCACGGATAGCGGCGGCAGCTTGCCGCCGCCGGAACCGCCCAGGCCGAGCGCGGCGCGCAGGCGCGCGAACAGACCCGGCGGCTCGTTCACGGTCGCCAGATAGGTGTTGAACCACGGGTGCTCGACCAGGTTCATCGCGTCCACCACCCGCCCCGCGAAGATGCGCGAGGTGATGATGTCCATCTCCGTCTCCATGGCGGAGCGGTCGCGCACCTCGCCCTGCAGCTCGGTCACCGCCTCCAGGATGGGGGTGTCGTTGCGCTCCAGCACTAGCGCCGCGGTCGCCGTGTAGCTGTTGCGCATCGAGGAAATCGCCAGCCCCAGCAGCAGCGAGCAGACCAGGACGAACAGGATGATGAAGTATTTGTGGCGACGCAATAGCGAATAGGTCTCGCGCAGCCCCACAACATGGAGCGGCCGCGCCGGCATCAAGATTTCGTCTGCGATCAGAGAACGCCCGTTGCGATCAACCTTGATTGCGGAATCCATAATAAGACACCTGAATCTAAATAAATATGCGGATTGCCCCCGACAATGAAATCACCATACACCTACCACCACGCCGATCGGCGTCAGGTAAACTTATGTTTACTGTCAGCGTGGCGAATAAATTGGCTATGATCCGTTCGCGCCATGGCCCGTTGGGGGCGGTGGCCGCGGAGCCAGCATGGACCAGACCCACTACCTGTCCGGCGCGACCCCCTTCCCCACCAAGCCCAGCCGGGCGGCGGTCCCGGTCGGCCACGCGGCGCGGCGCTTCGAGTTCGCGCTGGCCTGCGCCGCCGTGTTCTTCGCGCCGATGAACGTCCTCAGGGCGCCGGGCTTCTATTTCACCGCGAGCGACTTCTTCGCCTGCCTCTGCCTGGGCACCATGGTGATGAACCGCACGCTGCCGCTGAAGCCGCTCGGCGTCGGCACCGCCTACTGGGTGTTCGGGCTCGCGCTGATGGTCGGCGCGCTTTTCGCCAGCAGCCTGCTGGCCGGCGCCGTCGATCGCGGGATGATCCTCTCCATCCAGTACCTGTTCGCCTATCTGATGCTGCCGCTGATCCTGCTGACGCGTCCCTGGCGCGAAACCACGATCCTGATAAAGACCTTCATCGCCTCGATCGTCGTGATGATCCTGCACGGAATCTACGTGGTCGACATCGTCGGCATAACCAACACGACCTTCGTCAGCGGCAGCGGCCGCCTGCTCGGCTTCGTCGAGCGCGACAATGAGTGCGGCAGCCTGATCGCGCTGACCGTGCCGATGATCCTGTCCATGACGGCCATGCGCTCGCTGCATCCGCTGATCGCGCTGGCGCTGATGCCCCTCATCACATACGGCATCATGCTGACCGGCTCCAACACCGCGCTCAGCGCCATGCTCTACGGGCTCGGCGTGTTCTTCATCGCGACGCTGACGTTCCAGCGCCTGGCCATCGGTGTCGCGGTCGTGATGCTGATGGCCACCGCCATCACCACGCCCGTCATTCGCGACAATCTGCCGGCGGTGTTCCAGAAGCGCGTGCTGACCGGCCTCGAAAGCGGCGACATCAACCAGGCAGGCACGTTCGCCGACCGCATGCAGCTGAACCGTGAGGCGCTGCACTTCGCCGGCGACGCGCTGCTGGTTGGCCGGGGCGCCGATCAGTATCGCGAGATCAGCGCCTGGGAATCGCCCGTGCACAATCTCTATCTGCTGATCTGGAACGAGGGCGGCCTGCCGGCGCTGGCCGGTTTCCTGATCATGCTCGCGGGCGGCGCGATCGCCTTCACGGCGCCGCTGCGCTATCGCGGCGGCCGCCTGCCCTTCGTCTGCGGCTTCACGACGCTCAGCCTGTTCGCGGTGCTCATCAACGCGGTGCCGCATGTCTATGGCCGCTTCTGGGCGGTGCCGGTGCTGCTGTCGCTGGCGCCCGCCATCACCTTCCTGAACCGGGGGCCGATCCACCGACACCAGGCCAGGCGCGAACACTGACCCGGCGGGCCGGGCGTCGACGCCACCGGCGCGCGTCGGCTCAGTGACTCGGGCCATAGCCGGACCTCACCGCTTGCATGCCGACGCCATCGCCGGCGAGCTGATGCAGATACTCCTCGAGATTGGTCCAGCCGTCGCCGTCGGCATCGGCCGCGCCGTCCGTGGGATCGGCGGGACTCAACCCCATGTCGACCTCCCACGCATCCGCCATGCCGTCCACGTCGCTGTCCGGCGGCGGCAGCGCGGCGGCCAGCACAGGCCAGCCTCCGACCTTCGCGGGTGAATTCTTCAGCAATCCGCCCGAACGCGTGCGCACCGCCTCGACGATCCGCAAGTCCACGGCGTCGCGCGCGGGCCGCGTCGCGCCAGAGCGCGCCAGCACGTCGTCATAGGCCGCCTTGGGCGAGCTCGCCTGCACCTTCGCCACATCGAACGGCGTCGGCACGAGATAGTGCCGCCACCCCTCGGAAATCACCTGATCCTCGGCGCTCCCCGCATCGGGCCGGTAGGTCTCGTCGATATTGTCGGCGACGAAGATCGAGAAACCGTGGTCGCCCTCCGGGAAGAGATGGACGAGATGATCGTCCTTCTCCCGCTTGCCCTCGATCTTGTAGTTGCCGACGACATTGGCCCGCACCTTGGCCCAGCGATCGCTGAAGCTGACCACATAGTCCCAGACGGGCGAATAGAGCACATTGTTGACGACGTCGGCGGCCGATCCCTTCGCGCTCAGCTGGAACTGCGGATTGCGGAACTTGCCGAAGGCGAACAGGTTGTGATGAACCGAGATGTTGCCGCCCATCGTCATCAGCATGTTGCGGGCGCGGTTATGCTTGCCCGGCCCGCCATCGAGCAGCGGCTCGGTGACGAAGCTCCACTGCAAGGTGACATTGCTGGCACCCTCGGAATCGATCGTCTCGTCCGAGCCCCAGCTCGCCGACACATGATCGAGGATGATGTCGGTCGCGTCCTTGCCGTAGAGGCCGAGCGCGCCCGAGCAGCACGCCTTGACGACATGCGGCCCGGGGCGAAGGCGGATGTGCCGCACGATCACGTCATGCGTGACGATCTCGAGCGACGGCCGCGTCTGGCCCGCCCCATTGCGGATGGCGATCCCGTCGCCCGGCGCCGTTTCGCCGGCGATGGTCAGATAGGGATTGAGCACGACGAGCGAGCGCGCATCGAGCGTGATCGTACCGCTGGTGCGAAAGACGCAGATGCGCGGCCCCTCGGCGCCGATGCAGGCGCGCAGCGAGCCCTCGCCGCGGTCGGCCGTGGTCGTCACCAAGATCACCCGCCCGCCGCGCCCCCCCTTCGCGCCGGCACCGAAGCCCTCGGCGGTCGGAAAGGCACGCTGGCGCCCGTCCGGCAGCTTAGGCGAGATGGGGATGCCCGAATCCGCGCCCGGCCCCAGCGCGGCGTTTTCCCCGACGACCCAGCTCGGAACCAGGACCGCCAGATACCCCTTTGCCGAGAACAGCGTGACCGCGACCATCGCGAGCCCGGCGACGATGGCGGTCCGTCTCGCATCCCGAAGATGGCCGGCGCGGCTCACGAGGCCCTCCTCCAGTCGTCCGGAGCCAGCGCCTCCCCGGTGACCAGCGGCTCGATCTCCGACCCCTGCCCGATCCGCGCCAGGGCAAGGAACCGGCCGGACGGCTGCATCTCGAAGAGCGTGCCGTCATGCTGCGCGCCGCCGGTCTTCACGACCAGCAGCAACGCCCCGGCGCCGCGGCAGTAGCGACGGATATTGGCGATGGCCAGGCTGATCCGGTCGGGCGCGAAATAGCCGAGATTGAGGATGTTGGCGGCGCGGATGAAGTCGAAGCGACCGTCGAAGGCGGGCTCGGGTTCGAAGATATCGCTCTGGACCAGCTGGATGGGGCGACCGCGCAGCGCGCGGCTTTCCATCCGCACCGGCTGGGTCTTTCCCGCGGCGATGCGCCGGCGCAGCTTGCCCTGGAGCAGCGCCCGCACCAGCAGGCGCGGCAGCACGGCCAGAGTCACATAGTCGAGCCGCCGCACCCAGGAGCGGATTCCGACACCTCCGACGCCATATTGCAGCGGCCAGCCCTCGGGATCGGCGAGCACATGCACGCCGGGAGCCAGATCGACCAGATGAGCATCGAGAAACAGGTCCGTGGCGACGATCTGCGGCTTGGCGCCATGGGCCGCCAGGCTCTCCGCCAGTTCGATCGTCGTCAGCCCGGTCGAGGCGCCGATGTCGAGCACGGCGCATGGGCCCCGCAGGCGCTCGCCGACCAGCGGGCCGAATTCCGCATCGACCGCCGCGAAGCGCGACGGATGGGTGAGCTTGAAGGTTCCGTTGCGCATCTTGAGAGCGGAAAAGAACGCGCTCTCGAGCGCGGGATCGGCGTCCGCGGCATGGCTGGCGAAGAAGCGCTTGGCCGCGGGCGTCATGATATCCCTCCGGCGGCGGCGCGCGGCGCTGAGGCGAGGAAGAGATCATAGCGGCGCGCGACCTGCGGCAGGGCATAGTGCTCGTCGACCCTGCGCCGGGCGGCGGCGGACAGCCCGGCAAAGGCAGGAAAATCGATGTCGAGCATGCGGCACATGCCATCCGCGAGCGCATTGGCGTCGCCAGGCGGGACGACCAGCCCCGTATCCCCGACGACCACTGCCGCCTCCCCCACATCGGTGGTGATCACGGGCCTGCCATAGCTCATCGCCTCCGCCACGACATTGGGAAACCCCTCCGTCCGCGACGACAGCACCAGCACGTCGATGCTGCGGTAGAAGCTGTCCATGTCGGAGACCTCGCCCTGCAGCGTGATGGCGGATTCCGGCAGGCCGGTTTCGGCGAGCATGCTTCGCACGGCGGCGTTGTCGGCATCGAGGCCGGCGCCAACGGCAAGGAACCGGCTCGCCGGATGGCGCTGCCGGACCAGGGCGGCGGCGCGGAAGAACGTCGCATGATCCTTCTGGCGATGCAGGCGCGCGGCGATGCCGAAGACCTGCGGCGCGCGGCAGGCGGGCTGCGCCTCAACCCGGTCGAAGCCGTTCGGGATCACCACGGCATTCGCGTTGCGGAAGCCGAATTCGCCATGAAGCGCCAGGGACCGCGACGAATTGTAGATGATCCCGTCCGGCATGCGCGAGAGCCGCCGCGCCAGGCCCAGCGCCTGCCGGGTGTTCCGTGACAGGGCCCGCGGGTCGTCGAGCGACTGCCGCACATTCCAGAACACCGGCACGCGACCGCCCGAGAGCCTGGCGGCCAGCACGCCGGCGATCATCGCGTGATACATCCAGCAGAGGATCACGCGCGGCTGCTCGCGTGCGATCAGGCGCGAAAGCCGCGCGATCGCCGGCACGAATGCCGCCATGGAGCGCGCCTGCAGCGACACGAAACGAACGGTGCCGGGCGCAGCCCGGCGATGAAAATCGGAAATGTCGACGAGCGAGACCACGATGGCCGGCTCGCTCGACGCGCGCAGGAGTCGCGAGAGCATGGCTTCGGCGCCCGCGTTGGCGGAGTAGTTGGTAATGACATGCATTATCATCCCACTGATTGCTCCCGCCGTTTCATTGTACTGACGCTTCCAAGCAAGCATCAGCGGGAAAACATCGATTGCGGCCACCAAGCGCCAAAAAATATTTCAAAAATCAAACTAGATTGACGGGGGCCGCTGCCGGCGCCGCAGAAGACGGAGAATATCCCCCCGTCACATTGGCAACCCCGAACGATTCAACTGCCGCATTACAGAAGTATATTTCAATTTCATCTTTCTGCCCGGCAGTAGCATAATCCCAGCCCAGCGTAGTATGGGAGGATTAAAAGCCTGACATGGCGTTCGGTCACGCCTGACAAAAGCAGATCGCAACGATTCAACTTGCAGTACGCATGTCTCATGCAACCGCACTTCAAGGCAGGGGAAGGCCGACCGGCGGCGGTCGCGGTCAAGTCGGGGAAGCCCTCGGATGGACGGCTGGCCCAGTCGATACAACCAACATCCCCGGCCCGCGCCATTCCGCACCACTCGCGATTGCGCCGGCGGACCTCAGATCAACCATGGATCCACAAAACAAAGATCCGGACGTGCGCGTGCATTGCGACTGAATAGATAGGTATACGAACGATAAAATCTCAAAATCCACTGACGCTTAGGCACTCAAGAGCATCATGATTGATCGACAAGAATAACAGCATTGATACGCAGTTCCGTGCGGATGAGTCGAGTTGCTCACGTAGGGTTGAAATTGATCCTACTTTGACTGAAACTCTATCCATGCTATCCCATCAGATATCGGTCCGATGCCCATCGATTTTGAGCCTGTCTCGGGGCCGGACGGGAATTTCCCGGCATCCCGGCAAGGGTCTTATTTACCCATTGCCGCTCCTGACTCCAGCATTAGCAGGGGGCCTGCGATATGACTTTATATTCAGAAATCGAAGCCGACGGCGTTCCGGAATTACTGATTAATATTTCACCATACACGGACCAATTCCTGACCGATCGCTTCCTGGCTACCGGCGGCGGCACCTCCCCGGAAGCCTGGCTCGCTCCGCCATCCAGCACCTCGGGAACACCCGCGCCGCGGGACGCGCCGCCCTCCGAAGGCCCATACGGCGATCCGGAGACAGAGGCGACCGTCGATCGGGAACGGCAACGCATTGCACGCGACATCCATGACGTCTCGGGCCGGTACATCGTGTCGATGCTGTTCCAGCTGGCCGCCATCGAGAAGGACCAGAGCGACCCCTCCCTGCTCCAGGCCCTGGCGGAGCTCCGCGTGGCGCTCACCGCCTTCAGCGAAGACCTGCAGGACATCACCAAGAGCGAACGGCACGGCGTGCCGAGGGCCGCTCAGCTGGTCACGGCCGTTTCACAGCTCGTCAGCGACTGGGAAGGACAGATCGGCATCGCCACGCGGTTCCGCCATCGCGGCCTGAACAGTGCCCGTTTCGACGACCGTACCGCCGAGGCAACCTTCCGCATCATCCAGGAGGGACTGACCAACATCGCCAAGCACGCGGCTTCGGCCAGTCTGGTCACCGTCGCGCTCCGCGCCGAGGCGGACCGGCTGATGCTCGAGATCGAGGATGACGGCACCGGCGCCGGTCCGGCGCCACGGTTCGACGGCCACCGCCTTCACCAGCAGTGCGGCATCGCCGGCATGTTGCAGCGCGCAACGGAGCTCGGCGGTACCTTTTCGATCCGTCCGCGCCAGGCCATGCCGGGCATGCGGCTGGTCGCGTCCCTGCCGCTGCAGCCAGCCGGGCCGTTCGATCCGGAAGGCGGGCCGTCATGACGGCACCGATCCGCACCGTCATCGTCGACGACCATCCCGTGGTCCTGGCTGGAGCCCGCGCTCTGATCGAGGCTTCGGAGGACATCGTCTGCGTCGGCGAGGCCAGCAACGGCGCCGACGCGCTCGAGGTGATCGGCCGCACCAAGCCCGACGTTTCCGTGCTGGACGTCTCGCTGCCCGACATCAACGGCCTCGTCCTGACGGAACAGATCCTGAAGCAGGGCCATTCCGCCCATGTCGTGATCATGACGCTCTACCACGATCGCACCTATGTCCAGCAGGCGCTGCAGGTCGGCGCCAAGGGCTTCGTGCAGAAATGCTCCGCCGGCCAGAACCTGCTGCTGGCGATCCGGTCGGTCATGCTGGGCGGCCTGTTCTTCGATCCGCCGACGGCGAGCGAGATGACCGCGACCCCAGCCGAACCGAGCACGGCCGTCACCAAGTCGGTGGGCGCGCTCGGCCTGACCGCTCGCGAGCAGGACGTGCTGCGCATGGTGGCGCTCGGCTACTCCAACAAGGAGATCGCGGCGCGCGCCAATATCAGCATCAAGTCGATCGAGACCTACAAGGCGCGGGCGACGGAAAAGCTGAAGCTGCACTCCCGCGCCCAGATCGTCCACTTCGCCGTCACCCATGGCTGGATGAACGTCACCTGAGCGAAGCCGGCCGCAGCGAGAGGGGCGAATGGCCAGGCTGCGGGAAACGGGGGTCAAGCTTGCGCATAGCGTTCGTCCTCTCCGGTCTCGGCGCGGGCGGTGCGGAGAAGGTGGTGAGCCTTCTCGCCCATCATCGCCACGACCTTGGCGACCGGATCGACGTGCTGGCCGTGAACGCCGACCGCTCCGACAGCTACTTTGCCTATGCCCCCGACATTGGCGTCTGGCCGCTCGCCGGACGACGGCAGGACGCAGCGCGGCTCTCCGCCACCGGCCGGCAGGTCGTCGCCCTGCGCCGCCGCCTGGCCGCGCTCGGACCGGACCTGGTCCTCTCGTTCCTGACCAAGATCAACGTCATCACGGCGATCGCCACGACGGGCCTCGCGACACCGCTCGTCATGTCCGAGCGCAACAATTTCACCGTGCAGGCCATGAGCCCGGCCTGGCGGCTGGCGCGGCCGCTCGCCGCCCGCCGCGCCGCGCGCCTCGTCATGCAGACCGAGGCGGCGCGGACCGCCCTGCCGCCGGCGCTGCGCGCGCGCGCCGTCGTCATCCCCAATCCCGTGACGCCGCCCCATGCCGGCGCCGCGAAGCCGGCCGACGGCGCCCATTTCGTCGCCGTCGGCCGGCTGGAGCCGCAAAAGGGGTTCGACCTGCTGCTCGCCGCCTTCGCCCGCGTCGTGCGGCAGATTCCGAACGCACGATTGACCATCTTCGGCGAGGGACCGCAGCGCGCCGCGCTTGAGCGCCAGGCGATCGAACTCGCGATCGGCGACAATGTCACGCTCCCAGGCGTCACGGAGACGCCCGGCGGCTGGGTGAACGCCGGCGACATCTTCGTGCTCAGTTCGCGCTATGAGGGTTTTCCCAACGTGCTGATCGAGGCGATGACGGCCGGCCTCGCGACGATCGCCTTCGACTGCCCATGGGGACCGTCCGAGATCCTGTCCGCCGCCGATGCCGGCCTGCTGGTGCCGGCCGGCGACATCGAGACGCTCGGCGACGCGATGCTGCGGCTCGCCATCGATCCGGCGCTGCGCCATCATATCTCGGCCGCCGGCGCGCAGGCCGCGGCCACGCATTACTCGATGGCCGCGGTGCTGGCGCAGTGGGACGCCGTCATCGCGGACGCGGTCAAGGCGCCGCGGGCCTGAGATAGAGAACCGCCGCGCCGTAGCGGTCGCGGATGCCGAGATCCTCGACCGGCTGATAGCCATTCGCCTCGGCATAGGCGCGCAGCGGCGCTTCCAGCGTGGCGTCGAAGCCGAGCAGCAGCGCCGCGGGCGGATCGGCGGCGAGCAGCGCGCCGACCGTTTTCGGCGACGTCATGCGGTACTGCGCGGCCAGCGCCGGCGGCGTGATGTCGCCGGTTCGATAGGCGAACGGGCCTGTCGCGAGTTCCGGATAGACGGCGAGCCCGCCCTCGAGCGGATAGATCGGCGCGAGCGTCGCCACCTTGCCGGTCGCGCCGGCGGCGGCCATGCGCGCGGCAATGGCGCGGCCGTCATCATGCACGCGCATCGCCGTCCAGCGCTCGGGATGGGCCGCGCGCGGAAGGAACTGGCCGAGGCGCGGCGCCATCGCGACCAGCGCGACCACGGCCGCGGCGAGCAGCACCGTCTCGAGCTGGCGCTGCCGGGTGCCGTCGAGCGCCCCGAACAGCACCGCGAGCACCAGCGGAATGCAGATCAGCGGCGGACCGAAATATTGCGGAAAGCCCGGCGTCGGAATGAAGGCGAAGACGATGCTGCTGAGCGCCGCCCCCAGGATCAGCAGCATGGGATTGCGGATGGGATCGATGGTTCCGGCAGCGCCCTCCTCCTGGCGCCGCAGGACGACGAGAACGAGCGCCACGACCGCGACGAGCGCCACCGCGACCCCGGTGGACAGCCAGATATCATAGGCCAGCATCAGTTTGGCGGCCGGCGTGACCGCGGCGCCGTCATCGGCGATGCCGGGCGTGCGCATGTACCGGACATGCGGCCCCGTGTGATAGCCGACGACATGGGCGAGGAAGCGCGCCGGGTCCGTCAGCAGATAGGCGAGAACCGGCAGCCCGCCGACCAGCCCGCCCAGCGCCGTCGGCGCGACGACGCGCAGCAGCCGGTCGCCGAAGCCGAGCGCGCGCGGCAGCAGCAGGACCGCGACGGCGACGGGCAGGATGAAGGCGACCGCGCTGATCTTGAAGACGACGGCGAGCGCCAGGAAGAACCCTGCCCCGGCGCAGAGCAGCGGGCGGGCGCGGTCATCCCGGATGGCAAAGATGAACAGCCCTAACCCGAGCAGCGAAAGCGGCAGCGGCAGCAGGTTGTTGGTCGCCGTCATGCCCGGCTGGGTCATGAAGAGCTCGTTGGCCAGCGCGAGCACGACGATGCACCAGCTCGCGCGCCGCGAGCGCGTCAGGGCGAAGCTGACGCCGCCGATCACGGCGATCAGGGCGATCCAGCCGAGCAGCACGCCGATCCGGCCGGCCAGAAGCAGATGCTCCCCGCCCGTCAGCTTGCCGATGCCGTAGAACAGCCACGCGGAGCCCGGCGTGTGGTTGTAGAAGAAGTCCCTGTAGAGCGCCGACGTGTCGAGCAGGCTGACGGGCGGAACATAGAGCTGTTCGTCCTTGCGCATCTCGTAGTTCAGGATGCGGAGCGCGAGGGCGATGAGGATCAGCGCCGACACGAGGACCACGACCGCGCCTGCCACATGGGACCGCCCATGCGCGGGCTGCCCGGCGATCCGCGAGACAGATACTCGTTCTAGAAAGGCCATCGCGACGCTCCGGGTGATGCCAATCTGGATGGACGGACGAAATGGATGACGGGCCGGCCCCTCAACATGACCCCGCCAACGCAGCCGGCACGCAATTCCCCAAGTCTCGGCAGGAAGGAAGCGGAAGCGGCGGCAAGATTCCCGACACAAGAAACGGGAATAACCTGACGCCTCATATCATTGCGAGTTTACCCAAGTCGCAGTAGCATCTTCTTCAGTTCAAATTTCATATCATGAATTCGAATTGACGAACATCCGCAACATTGTGCAAAGCAGCCTGAATACTAAAGATCGATATTACCAGACAAGCCGACTGCTTGCATGATCACGATGCAGTCATCGCGACAGTGTCATCACGACCCATCCTGAACACTGCCGATCGCGGCATCGCGCTGTGAGCGCGTCCAGCACACGCGCTCACCCCTTCGCGGATGGCAAACAAGATCCCGCGACTGGCACCGTGGAGGCCCGTCATGAAAGTCGTCCTTCTGGCCGGAGGCCTTGGCTCACGCCTGGCCGAGGAAACAACGCGCATCCCGAAACCCATGGTGGAGGTTGGCGGCCGACCGATCATCCTGCACGTCATGGATATCTACAGCCGCTGGGGCTATCGCGACTTCGTCGTCGCCGGCGGCTACAAATGCATGTTGATCAAGAACTTCTTCCATAATTTCCATTTGTCGACGTCGGACTTCACCGTCGCGCTCGGCAACGGCTCCATGGTGCTGCGCCCCACCCGTCCGCTCGACTGGAACGTCTCCGTCGTCGACACGGGCCTGTCGACCATGACCGGCGGCCGCCTGCTCCGGCTGCGCGACTGGCTCGATCGCGGCACATTCATGGTCACCTACTCGGATGGCGTCGGCAATATCGACCTCGACGCGCTGCTGGCCTTCCACCGTTCGCATGGCCGGCTCGCGACCGTCACCGCCGTGCAGCCGCCGGCGCGCTTCGGCAATCTCGAGATCGAGGGAGACCAGGTCGTCGAATTCACCGAGAAGGTCCGCAAATACGAGACATGGATCAATGGCGGTTTCTTCGTGTTCGAGCCGGGTGTGCTGGACTACATCCCGGCGCTCTCCGAGCCGCTCGAAATGTCCCCCCTGACAAACCTCGCCAGGGATGGCGAACTCTTCGCCTACAAGCATCACGGCTTCTGGCACCCGATGGACACGGTGCGCGACCGCGACTATCTCGACGGCCTTTGCGAGACCGAGGAACCACCCTGGCTGCAATCCGCCAAGCCAGCCGCGCCGGACGCCGTCGGCCCAGGCCAGCCCGAGGCGAGGATCTAGGCCATGGCCACGATCGCCGACGAGAAGGCCCTCGCCGAAATCCTGCGCGGCCGGCGCGTGCTGGTGACCGGGCACACCGGCTTCAAGGGCGGATGGCTGACGCTCTGGCTGCGGCGCCTCGGCGCCACCGTCGTCGGCGTCTCGCTGCCAGCGACGGCGCCCTCCTTCTGCAGGGCGGTCGGCCTGGATGAACTGGTCGACGGCCGCGTCGGCGACATCCGCACGGAGCTGGCCTTCGGCGCGAGCATCGCCGGCGAGGATTTCGACCTCGTCATCCATCTCGCCGCCCAGGCTTTCGTGCGCACCTCGTTCGAGACCCCCGTCGACACCTACATGACGAATGTGATCGGCACGGCGATCGTGCTCGACGCCGCCCGCCGCATGCCCTCGCTCAGCGGCATCGTCGTGGTCACCAGCGACAAGTGCTACGAGAACCGCGAATGGGTCTGGGGCTATCGCGAGAACGACCCGATGGGCGGCCGCGACCCCTACAGCTCCTCCAAGGGATGCGCCGAACTGGTCGCCGCGGCCTTCCGAGCCTCCTACTTCAACGACCCGAACGGGCCGCAGATCGCCACGGTGCGCGCCGGCAACGTCATCGGCGGCGGCGATTGGGGCACCGACAGGCTGATCCCGGATCTCGTGCGCTCGGTCGAGACGGGCCTGCCGGTGCGGCTACGCAACCCGCAGAGCGTGCGCCCCTGGCAGCATGTCCTGGAGCCCGTGCGCGGCTATCTGATGCTCGCTGCGCGGCTGCTCGACAAGGGCGCGCGCCATACCGGCGGCTGGAACTTCGGCCCCGACGGCGCCGCCACGGTCCCGGTCGGCACGCTGGCCGACATGGTCATAGGCCAGTGGAGCGGACAGCCGCCCAGCTACGTCGTGGAGCGGCGCGACAACGAGCCGCCCGAATCCGTCGTGCTCCGCCTCGACAGCACCAAGGCGGGCGTCGAACTCGGCTGGCGACCGCTGCTCAAGATCGAGGAGACGGTGGCCATGACGGTCGGCTGGTACCAGGCCTACCGGCAGGATCCCGGACGGATCCGCGCCGTCTCGCAGAAGCAGATCGGAGACTACGCCGCCGCATGGGCAGCGAGCGGCTGAGATCCAAGCGACGACCACACCAGGACGAGGATGTGCCAAATGCGCGTCAACTACGGTCAGTCCGTCTATGGCGAGGAAGAGATCGCCGCCGTCATCAAGGTCATGCGCGCCTCGACACAGATGGGCGCGGCGGTGCGGGCCATGGAGCAGCGCGTCGCAGCCCTCTTCGCCAAGCCGCATGGCGTCATGGTCAATTCCGGCTCGTCGGCCAACTATCTGGCGGTCGAGATCCTCGACCTGCCGCCGGGCTCCGAGGTCATCACCCCCGCCCTCACCTTCGCGACCACCGTGGCTCCGATCGTCAGGGCCGGCCTGGTCCCCGCCTTCGTGGACGCGGCCGAGGCGACCTACAACATCGACGTCGACGCCATCGAGGCGATGATCGGCCCGAAGACGCGGGCCGTCATGATCCCCTCCCTGATCGGCAATCTGCCCGACTGGGACAAGATCCGCTCCATCGCCGACCGCCACGGACTGATCGTCGTCGAGGACAGCGCCGACACGCTGGGCGCGACGCTCGACGGCGAAAGCACGGGCAGCCGGTCCGACATCAGCACCACCAGCTTCTACGGCTCGCACGTCATCACCGCCGCCGGCAATGGCGGCATGGTCTGCATCCGCGACGACGAGCTGGCGCGCCGCGCCAAGCTGCTGCGCTCCTGGGGACGCACCTCCTCGCTGTTCGTCGATTCCGAGACGATCGAGAACCGCTTCAACGTCGAGCTCGACGGCTTCGCCTACGATGCGAAGTTCGTCTTCGAGGAACTGGGCTTCAACGTGGAGCCATCGGAGATGGGCGCCGCCTTTGGGCTGGTCCAGCTCGAACGGCTCGCGCAGAACATCGCGGCCCGCGAGCGCAATTTCGCCGCCCAGCGCGCCTTCTTCGCCGGCTATGAGGACTGGTTCAAGCTGCCCCGGCAATTGGCGGGCGCGCGAACCGGCTGGCTGGCGTTCCCGTTGACGCTACGCGCCGACGCGCCGTTCAGCCGGCGCGACATGCAGATCTTCCTCGAACGGCGAGACATCCAGACCCGCCCGGTCTTCACCGGCAATATCCTGCGCCAGCCTGCCATGGCCGGTGTGCCGCACAAGGCGGCGCCGGGCGGCTACCCGGTCGCCGACGACGTGATGCGCGGCGGCATCCTGCTCGCCTGCCACCACGGGCTTGCCACCGCGCAGCTCGACTACATCCACGAGACATTCCGCGAATTCGCGGACAGCTATTCGGCGAAACCGTCCGCCAGGGCCGGCATCCGCGAGGATCGCTCTCCTGCGGCCATCATGGACAATTGACATGGCCCTCATGACCCGTTGCCGCGCCTGCCTGGCCCCCTCGCCCTACGTGTTCCTGCCGATGGGCGACCATCCGCCGGCCAACAGCTTCGTCCGCTCGGAAGACGTGCTGAAACAGCAGCCCGTCTATCCGCTCGACACGCAGGTGTGCCTCGAATGCGGCCTGATCGAGGTCGAGGACCAGGTGCCCGTGGGCTTCTTCGAGCACTACCTCTACGTCCCGTCCGGGGCGACGCTGATGCACACGCATTTCGGCGAACTGGCCGCCATCTTGAAGACCGAGGCCGATGACGGCCTGGTCGTCGACATCGGCTGCAATGACGGCCTGCTGCTGGCGGCCTGCAACAAGCTCGGCTGCCGGACGATCGGCGTCGATCCAGCCGCCAATCTCGCCGAGATCGCCGCCACCCGGGGCGTCGAGGTCGATGTCGGTTATTTCACCTCCGAGGCCGGCGGCAAGCTGGCGGAGAAATATGGCAAGGCCTCGGTGATCGTCACGACGAACACCTTCAATCATATCGGCGACCTGCACGACTTCATGGGCGGCGTGGTGCGCTGGCTCGCCGAGGACGGCGTGTTCGTGATCGAGGTGCCCTGGGCGAAGAACCTCCTCGCCGGCAACGAGTTCGACACCGTCTATCACGAGCACGTCTCGGAGTTCAGCCTGCTGTCGCTGGTCAAGCTCGGCGCCTTCTTCGACCTCGCGGTCGTCGACGTCCAGCGCCTCGGCGTGCATGGCGGTTCGATGCGGGTGTTCATGAGGCGGGCGAACGCCGGCGCCAAGGTGAAGCCGATCGTCGCCGAGATGCTGGCCGAGGAGCGCGACGCCGGCATGCTGGCGGTCGAAACCTACCAGGCGTTCGCCGACCGCGTCGAACAGGTGCGCGGCGAACTGATCGGCATGCTGGCCGAGCTGAAGCGGGCGGGCAAGACGATCGCCGGCTACGGCGCCCCGGCCAAGGGCAACACGCTGCTCAACTACTTCCGGATCGGCCCGGAAACGCTAGACTACCTGGTCGACAAGAACGCCCTGAAGCAGGGGCTCTATTCGCCCGGCATGAAGATCCCGATCCGCTCGCTCGACGCGCTGGAGCAGCAGCGCCCCGACGTGCTGCTGGTGCTCGCCTGGAACTTCTTCGACGAGATCCGCCAGCAGCAGAGCGAGTTCGCGGCGCGGGGTGGCCAGTTCCTCGTGCCGCTGCCCCGCCCGATGCTCGTCAACTGACGCGGCCCGCGCGCAGGAGGCGACGGACATGGCGCGGATACTCATCACCGGCGGCGCCGGCTTCGTCGGTTCCCATCTGGTCGCTGCCTGCGTCGCCGCCGGCCATGAGGTCCATGCCGTCGTCCGGCCGGCCTCGGACGATCGCCGTCTCAAGGCCGTCGCCGGCCGCATCGTCCAGCACCGCATCGACCTGCGCGAGACACTGGCCGTGCGGCACTGCGTGGCGGCGGTCTGTCCCGAGCTGATCTACCATCTCGCGGCGCGGCCGCGCCGGCCGGAGGCGCCCGATCTCGGGGATGCGCGGGCCTCCATCGAGGAGGATCTCGGCTGCCTGGTGGCGTTGATCGCGGCGGCGGCCGGCGCCAGCCCGCCACCACGGCGCTTCGTGCGCGCCGGCTCGCTGGCCGAGTATGGCACGGCACCGGCGCCGTATCGCGAGGACCGGCGCGAGGCGCCGCTCGGCGTCTACGGCGCCGGCCTGGTGGCTGCCACGCATCTTTGCGCGGCGCTGCAGCGTCGCGTACCCTTCCAACTCGTCACCGCCCGGCTGGCGCTGATCTACGGACCGGCCCAGTCGACCGACTATCTGCTGCCCCTGCTGATCCGGCGCTGCCTCGAAGGCGAGGAAACCTTCGTGCACCATCCGCTGGACCGGCGCGACCTCATCCATATCGACGATGTCGTCGAGGCGCTCCTGCGGCTCGGCGCAGCGCCGCTGCCGGGCGGCAGCCTGCTCGTCAACATCGCCAGCGGCGCCGCGCCGACGATGCGGGCACTTGCCACGCTGATCATCGCCGAGACGGGCGCCGTGCCCGACCTGATCCGCTTCGGCGACGGCCAGGCCTCGTCGGGCGCCGCCGACCTGCGTGGCTCGACCGCGCGCGCCCGCAGGATACTCGGCTGGCGCGCGCGCATCCCGCTGCCGGCCGGGATCGCCCGCACCGTCGACTGGTATCGCGACCAGAGGATCCGGATCGTGCCGCGCGCCGGCCAGCCCGAGCCGGCCCGCCCCCATGCCAGTGAGATATCGCCATGAGCGCAGCCAAGCCGCTCGTCTCCGTGCTCGTGCCGGCCTTCAACGAGGAGGCGAACGTGCGGCGCGCCTATGAGGCGATCGTCGAGACCTTCGCCGGACTGCCGGACTATGACTGCGAGATCCTCTTCACCGACAACCACTCGACCGACCGGACCTTCGCGATCCTGAAGGAGATCGCCAAGAGCGATCCGCGCGTGCGCGTCATCCGCTTCAGCCGCAATGTCGGCTACCAGCTGTCCCTGCTCACCGCCTACAAGGCGGCGAACGGCGACTGCTCGGTGCAGATCGACTGCGACCTGCAGGACCCGCCGCACCACATCCCGGCCATGCTGGCGCTGTGGCGGCAGGGGCACCAGGTGGTCTACGGCGTCCGCCGCTCGCTGCAGGACGACTGGTTCACGGCCCTGCTGCGCCGCGGCTTCTACCGCCTCATCCACGCGCTGAGCGACGACGACCTGCCGGTCAATGCCGGCGAATTCCGTCTCGTCGATCGCTGCATCCTCAACGAGTTGCGCCAGGTCGACGACACCTCGCCCTATCTGCGCGGGCTGATCAGCGCGATGGGCTTCTCCCAGGTCGGCTTCGAGTATGACCGGCAGACGCGCGTCGCGGGCGAGAGCAAGTTTCCGTTCCGCGCCATGCTGGCGCTCGCCGTCGACGGCATCCTGAACCATTCGCTCGCGCCGCTCCGGCTCGCCTCGCTGGCAAGCCTCGTCGTCGGCACGGCGACGCTGCTGCTGCTGATGGGCTATCTCGCCGGCAAGCTCCTGTTCGGACAGGACTGGCCGGCCGGTTTCGCCACCACCACCATGCTGCTGCTTCTGTCGATCACGCTCAACGCCGTCTTCCTCGGCATCGTGGGCGAATATATCGGGCGCATCTTCATGCAGGCGAAGCACCGGCCGAAACCGATCATCGAGGCGACGCTGAACAGCAGCGAGGCCCGGCGCGTCCGCAAGCTGGTGATCCCCGACCGCGTGGCCGGGTGATGCACGCGCCGGCCGCCCCGCGCCGCAGGCGAAACCTGGACACGCTGCTGCGCTTCGCGACCGTCGGCGCCATCACGACGCTGCTCGACGTCGCCTTGTTCTCGGCGCTCGTCGCGGCGGCGGCGCCGCCGGCGCCGGCCAACCTCGTCTCCTATTCCTGCGGCATCGCCGTCAGCTACCTGCTCAACCGCAGCTGGACCTTCCGCGTCCGCCACAGCAACGCCCAGGCGCTGAAGTTCTGCGCCGCGACGCTGACCGGCCTCCTGATCTCGACCGCCCTCGTCGCCGCGCTGGCGACGCTGATGCCGCCGACCCTCGCCAAGATCCTGAGCGTCCCGGCCGTCTTCGCCTGGAACTATCTCACGGCCCGGCTCTGGGTCTTCCGGGCCTGAAGGATCGGACGCGCTACTCGACCATCTCGACCCGTCCGGAGTGATCGGACTGCTGCGCCAGATCCAGCACCTTCTGGATCCTGGCGGCGCGGCGGAACGTCGGCTCCTGCGCCTTGCCGGCCCGCACCGCCGCGACGAAGCGCTGGTAGTTGGTCTCGACCGGATCGAGAGGCACGTCGCGCCAGGTCGCCGTGTCGAGATCCTCGCCGCGACAGATCCTGAGCGTCGAGACGCCGGTGTCGTAGCGGATTTCCAGTGCACCCTTCTGGCAGAAGATCCGGAGCAGCAGTTCGTCGAGGTGGCCGGCGGCCATGCGGGTCGCATGGATGACGCCGAGCGCGCCCGAGTCGAACGCGACATTCATCGTGAAGCTGTCATTGGCGTCCAGGTCATATTCGCCGATCCGGTTGCCGGGCGCCTTGTCGAACGTCTTCAGCCGGCCGAATACCTGCGCGATGTCCAGCCCGGCGCCATAGGAGGCGAAGTCGACGATGTGGATGCCGATGTCGCCGAGCGTGCCGTTCGAACCGTGCTTCTTCGACAGCCGCCACAGCCACTTGCTCTCGGTCTGCCAGTCGCCCCAGGCCTTGGCGACGAGCCAGCTCTGCAGATAGGACGCCTCGACATGCCGGACCGGGCCGAGCTCGCCGGACATCACGATCGCGCGGCCTTGCTGCAGCGCGGGCGAATTGCGGTAGGTCAGGTTGACCATGCCTACCTTGCCCGAGGCCTCGATCGCCTCGGTCATCTCCATCGCCTTCACCGCGTCGGTCGCGAGCGGCTTCTCGCAGAAGACATGCTTGCCGGCGGCGATCGCCTGAAGCGTGGTCGGGTGGTGGATACGGTCCGGCGTGACGTTGGCGACCGCGTCGAACTCGCCCCAGGCGAGCGCCGCGTCTAGCGTGTCGAACCGCCGGGCGATGCCGTGTTCCGTACAGAAGGCCGCCAGCCGATCCGGCACGACATCGACGCCGCCGACGACGCTGACGCCGTCGATGGCGGAAAAATTCCTGGCATGCTGGTTGGCCATGCCGCCCGTGCCCAGAATGAGCAGACGCATCTCGTCCCGTCCTCCCGTTGAAGCCGATCGGGCGGGCCTCTTCCCTCCGCGCCCGGTCGGTCGCGATACATGGGATCGCTTGGGACGATGATAGCGGGCGGCCGCGCCGGCGAACAAGGGCGCGCCGGCGGCGACGGACCGTCGTTCAGGCTGGCCCGTCCACGTCGAGCTGCAGGCGCTGGGACAGGTTTGCGAGCTCCACGCGGCTGGATATGTCGAGCTTGCTGTAGATGCTGTGCAGGTGAAGCTTGACGGTTCCGGGCGAGATGCCGAGCCGGGCGCCGATGTCGCGGCTGCGGTAGCCGGCCGCCGCCAGGCGCGACACCTCGATCTCGCGTGGCGTCAACGCCTGCAGGACCCAGTCCCGCTCGGCGCCGCGCTTGTGGATTCGATCGAGCGCGGCGCCCAGGTTCTGGTCGACGAAGAAGGTTTCGCCCGCCATCACCGCCCGGATGCAATCGAGCAGCACCGCCGGCGCCTGCTCCTTGAGAACGACGCCGTTGACGCCATGACGGGTCGCCTCGGCCAGATCCTCGTCGCTGATATCCGCCGTCAGCACCACGAGCCGCAGCTTCGGCCGGTCCCTGCGCAGGCGGCGAACGAGTTCGAGACCGCTCATCTCCGGCATCCTGAGATCCAGGACGACGAGATCGACCGGTTCCGCCGCGACGACCTCGATCGCATGGGCAGCGCTGCGGCAGGTCGCCACCACGCTCCAGCCCGGCTCGGTCTCGATCATGCGGCGCAGCCCGTCGAGCACGATCAGATGGTCGTCGACGATGACGAGGCGCAGGGTCACGGCCGCAGCGGCAAGGTGACGATGATCCGAGTCCATTGGGCCACCCGATCGATTGTGAGGGTTCCGCCTCGCGCGGCCGCGCGCTGGCGCAGGCTGCGCGGGCCAAGATTCCCGCCTTCAAGTTCCGCATGTTCAAGTCGCTGGCCAAAGCCAAAGCCCGATCCGTCGTCATCGATGGTCAGTCGGACCGTCTCGCCCTCGCTGTCCAGCCTGACCTGAACGGATCGGGCCGCGCCGTGCCGCACGGCGTTGGCCGTCGCCTCCGAGATCATCCGGCTCAGTTCGTAGACGATCATGGCCGGCAGTCGCATGTCCGCCGGGACGAGCGTGAGCCGAAGACTGATCAGCCACTGCTGCCGCAATCGCTCGGCCAGCGCATCGAATTGCGCCATCAGCTGGGAGTCCCCGCCATCCCCGGACGGATGGCCAGGCTCGAGCGCCCGGATGAAGGTCCTGAGCTCGCGCTGCTCGTCGGCGAGCATGGACTGGATGGCCGTCAGCCGCTCATCCAGCGTCTGCACCGCGTCCGCGTCCCGAGCGCGGATCGCCTGCAGTTGCAGCGCCGTGCCGGCGAGCGACTGGAGCACCCCGTCATGCAGGTCGCGCCCGATCCGGATCCGCTCCTCCACCGCCGCGGCATCGCTGAGCTTGCGCACCAGGATGGCCTGGTAGAACAGCGCCTTCAGCCGGTCGGCGATGATCTCGGCGATGGCGACATCGTCCAGTGTCAGCGTGGAGGGATCGAGCAGGAACAGGCGCGCCTCGATGTCCCCCACCGTGAAGGCCACGGAAACCGCCGAGACCATGGAAAACTCGGCGACCAGCGCCGGCGAAATCAGGCCCGCCTCTCCGCTGCCCGGGTCGAAGTGCCCCTCGCCGCGATGGATGAGCAGGCGGGGCTCGGTCGCATCGGCGATGAGAAGGCTCGCATGCTGGAGCGGCTCCGCCGTCCAGGGCCAATAGCGGTTCGGCGGCAGGCGGCGGATCTCCGCCTCGCCCTGATCCCAGACGGCCAGATAGGTCCAGGGCTCCTCGGCGTCGGTCCAGATCAGCAGGGCACGCGGCACCTGCATGACATGCGTGGCATAGTCCAAGGCGACCTTGGCCGGCCATTCGCGGCCCTCGGGCACGGCGGGGGTCTTCTCCACCAGCCGCAGCAGTTCGGTCCGTACCTCCTCCTGATGGGCGCCGAGCCAGACCAGCAGGATGCCGGACACGAGCATGAACAGGATCCGCGACGCGTTGGTGGTGGCGTCCACGTCGAGATCGACGCGCGCCGTGGAATCGGTCGCGCCCAGGAAGACGAGCGCCAGGACGCAGATCAGCCCGGTCCACAAAGCGCCGCGCCAGCGCCAGTGCAGCGTCGCCGACAAAAGGGCAAACGGCATGAACATGAAGAAGGGGCTCGACGCCCCGTCCGTGAGGTACATGAAGGCGACGAACGCCGTCATGTCGATGAAATGGCGGATCAGCGTGCCGCGCACGCGCGAGATCTCGGTCCGCCACACCAGCACGGCCGCGATCACGGCGTAGGAGAGGTAGGCGAGCAACAGCAGGATGACGATGTCGGATGACCGCGGCACATGCACCGTATCGAGCCGGGCGATGTAGAAGCTGCCGATCGCCAGCAGAATCCTGCCGATCGCGATCACCCTGTCCGAGCGCGCGCGGAACGTGTTGATCCAGGTGGCCCGGCCCATGGCGACGTCGCGCTGGCCGACGCGTCGCGACCGGGCGAGCCCGAGGGTCAGGCGTGCCGGCAATTGCCAATCGAACGGATTGAGCGCCGCGAAGAACGGGCTCCCGGCGCGGCGCTTCTGGCCTCTCGAATACCGCGTCAGCATCGACACAGCCACCCTCCGTGCCTCCGGAGAAGCAGCACAGCGCACAGTATTTCCTTGCCGGGCAGGCTCGATCGAGCCTCAGAATCCGTGCGCGTCGCAGTTCATCCTTCTCGGCGGTCGATGGCATTTACCCTACTCCCGGTACGCGCCGTCCACAACCATGGCACCGGCCCATAGATCCTCGGATATATAGGCGGCATCCGACGGTCAGGGTAACATCGCGACCAGTATCCAATTGAAATCGGCCGCATGAAAACATGTCGACTGAATAAGCCTGTTTTCCAGCCGAGATCATTTCACTCCAGCCTGGAGCGAAACGATGCAGAACTGGGCTGTGATCGAGATTTCATGCCATTCCGACGGTAGAACGCCGGTCCAACTACTCCGTTGTTCCTATCGGGCGAGCCAGGCAGGGCTGATCGCCCTGGTCCTGAACGGGGTCGAAGCCCACGCCGTGGATCGCGCGCTGGATCCGCTCGTGGCGCGGATGCCGCTGACGATCCCGGGCGTGGTCTACCTGCCGATCGAAGACGACGAGCGCGTCCAGGATGCGGTGGCGTCGGCCGATGCGGTCTTCGTCACCACGCCGCGCTTCCGCGACGCCGTTCTCGCTCTCGGCGTCGAGCCCGAACTGATCTGGCCCGCCCATGTCCTCCTGACCCGGCTCGGCCAGGAGGCCCTCTTCCGGTCCGCTGGCTTGCCCGCGACCGACGCCCGGCAACCGCCTCCCGCGCAGTTGCCCGTCCATCTGGCAGGCATGCTTTCGGAGGCCAAACGAGCATGACGTCGATCGGGTCAGAGTCGGAGGATCGCGACACGCCGCCGGGCGTGCCGGACGGCACGAGCCCGACGGCCAAAGTACCGCGCCGAAGGGCCTATTTCGTCGGCGATACGCTACTCGTCCTGGCGTCGATCCTGCTGACGCTGGTCATCGCGGAACTGCTGCTCCGCACGTTTCCACGCTTCCAGGTCCAGACCGGCGAAGGGGAATACCGGTACTGCAACGCAATCACGGTCCGCCATCGCCCGCATGACGTCTACGGGTACAGCGAGACGCCCGGCAGCAGCTATTTCGAGCGCTACGGCCCGGCCGACCCTTGGTACTACATCCGCATCAACGCGGAAGGGTTCCGCGACAATTACGAGACGGACGGCCGCCCGGTTATCGTGCTGGGCGACTCGTCGACACGCGGCAGCCTCGTCAACGAGGGCGAGACCTTTGCCAACCTGATGGACCAGTGGCATCCGGAATGGTCCTTCCGCAACTACGGCGTCGGCGGCTACGGACAGGCCAATACCATCCGCGTCTACGAGGACAAGGCGGCGGCCATGCCGCACGACCTCGTGATCCAGCAATTCTCGCTCGCGAACGACATTGACGACAATGTCGAGCGGGCCGTCCTGGACGGCGACACCGCCAGAATAACGGTCAAGCCGATGACGGACACGCCTGTCAGCACGTTGAGCGTGCCCGTCCGGATTCACAGATTCTTCTGGGAGCACAGCAAGCTCTATCCGTGGCTCTACAACATCGCCATCCGGCCATATTTCGACAATTGGGATGCACGGCAGAACATCGATCGATCGCTCGAAGTCACGCAACGCCTCCTCGGCAAGCTGGCCGCGGAGGCGCACGCCAACCAGGCCGACCTGCTGCTTCTCGTGCTCCCGTCATGGGCTGAGATGGATGGACGCGACGACGGCATGCTTCCCGGGCGGCAACGGACAATGCTGGAAGCCTTCGCCGCCGAGACGCCGAACGTCTATCTGCTCGACGCGACCGCCGTTCTCGCCCCCGAGGACCCGAACAAGACATTCGGCGTCGTCGACAAGCACATGACGCCCTACGGCCACTTTGTCGTGGCGCAGGCGCTCGAGCGCTGGATGGTGACGGACTGGCCGCGCGGCCCGAGGACCGCCGCCCCGGCGCGCGCATTCCAGCCATCCGCGCCCGCGATCCCGGATTGCTCGCAGGCAGAAGCCTATCTGCCGGTGTCGAAGCCGTTGCCCCTCCGCTGAGCTCTTACAGAGAGACGATCATGTCGAAGCAAGCCAGCCTCGTCGACGATACAGGTTCTCCTGCCTCCGCGCCGCGACCGGCGCAGGCAGGTTCGTCCATCCGGCGCGCCCTGCTTCCGCTTGCGGCGAGCGTGATCGTCGGCTGCCTGCTGATCGAGGGTGCGGCGCGCTGGGTGCTGGATGACGGCATGGATTTCGACGTCGAGATGTGGAAATACGCGCGCGAGATCAAGCGCATCAGCGCCAATCCGGAGATCGGCCACGAACACCGGCCCGGCACGAGCGGGGTCTTCATGGGCGTTCCCGTGCAGATCAACGCGCTTGGATTGCGCGATCGCGACTTCCCGATTGAGAAGCCGGTCGACCAGGTCCGCACGCTCATGCTGGGCGATTCCCTCACCTTCGGCTGGGGCGTCCGGCAGGAGGACACGCCCGCCAAGCTGCTCGAGACGCGGCTGAACGGCACCCAGCCGGCGCCGCGCGACGAGGTCATCAACTCGGGCGTCGGCAACTACAACACGACGATGGAAATCGCCTATTTCCTGGACCGGGGCCGTCAGCTGAAGCCGGATGTCGTCGTGCTGAACTACTTCATCAACGACGCCGAGCCGGCGCCGAAGCGCCGGACCGCGCTGTGGCGGGAATATTCCTACGCCTATGTATTCTTCGCCTCGGCGATCGACAATCTGTCCCGGCAGTATTTCGGCCGGGCGGACTGGCAGGCCTACTATCGCGGCCTCTACCGCGACGGCGAGCCGGGCTGGGCGGCGGCGCAGGACGCGATCGGACGCCTGGCGGCCTATTGCCGGGAGAACGACATCAAGCTGCTGATCGTCAACTACCCCGAACTGCACCAGCTCCAGGATTACCCGTTCGCGCAGGTGACGGCGGGTGTCGCCGCGGTGGCCGAGGCCAACAACGTTCCCTTCCTCGACCTGCTGCCGTCGATCGCGGACCTCGAGCCGGCCACCCTCTGGGTATCGCCGACCGATGCCCACCCCAACCGCACCGCCAACGAGCGCTACGCGCGGTCGATCGCCGAGAAGCTCTGGCAGGAATTTCCCGAGTTCTATCATGAGCAGCCGCCGGCGCACGGCCCGACGGCCGCCTATGTCCGCGAGGTGCCGCCGCGGCTTTGACAAGAGCGCGACGCCAGCGTTCGCATCAAGACTTTTTGATATTTCGTTGGTGGACACGAATAGATTTTCAACCAAGGATCTTCCCGGCATGGGGATGCACACGTTCAACCGGATCCAGTTTTGACCACATCACGCAAAGTTGGCATCGTAACCTGCGTTCTGCTGGCGCTCTACCTGTCCATGAGCCCGGCCTACGCGCTGCTGAACTTTGACGAATATGGTTCTGAATCGCGGCACTTCATCCGCTACATCCTCGTTCCCGGAGCGCTCGCCGCGGCCTTTCTGGCCATCGGCTTTCTGGCTAGGCCGCAATGGGCGGCGGTCGCGGGCATCACCGGTCTGAGCGCCCTGCTCGCGCTTTTCGCCTTCGAGGCGATGCTGACGGTTCAATCGATCCCGGTCAGAATGGCGATGCTGGGTCAGCTGAGCGAGGCGAAGCGCGAGGCCCTGGCCCGCAACGGCGACGTGGTCCGGGGCTTCACGCTCTACCGGCTCAACCGCATGTCGGGCACGGACAAGCTGTCGGACGCCGTCCTGTCGGGCTTCCCGGACGCCAGGGTCATCCTGTGCACGCCGCAGGACGAGACCGTGATGTACACGGCCGACCGCTACGGCTTCAACAATCCGAACGGGATCTACGACGCGCCGATGGATCTGATGCTGCTCGGGGATTCCTTCGTCGAGGGATTCTGCCTGCCGCCGGGCCAGGATCTGGCGTCGCAATTGCGGGCGCAGGGGCTCGTCGCCGCCAGCATGGGCATCCGCGGCAACGGTCCCCTGCTGGAGCTGGCGACGCTCGGCCGCTTCGGTAAGGTCTTCCGGCCCCGCGACGTCGTCATGGTCTTCTTCGAGGGCAATGACTGGGAGAACTTCGAAGCCGAGCTCAAGGAGCCCTGGCTCCGCGCGGCGCTGGCGCCGAATGCCGACTACGGCTCGCAGGCCCGGGCCAGCCAACCGCTCCGCGAGGCGCGCGCCGCCATGGAGAAGGCCGAGCGGGATCCGGTCACCATCGTCGACCTCGTGACCCGGACGGCGATGCCCAGGAACTTCTTCGCGCTCCAGCTCACCTTGACCAAGCTCGGGCTGGTCTATCCCAAGATCTCACGTGCCATTCCGGAATTCCGCGATACGTTGCGCCAGGCCAAGGCGATCTCGGCGGGTTGGGGTGGCCGGTTCGTCATCGCCTATGTGCCGCGGGTGGACCGCTTCATGAACGAGCTGTCCGCCGCCAATCCGGCCTCCGACCAGTTGCGCGCGCTGGTACTCGAAGCGGCGGCGGCCGAGGGAATTCCGGTGATCGACCTCTATGAAACCTTCCGCGACGTGCCCGAGCCTGTCCGCATGTACGCCCCCGACAGCCATTTCAGCGAGGATGGCGCCACCCTTGCCGCGGAGGCGATCGCGCAGCGGCTCGCGACGTCCGACCACCGCCTCGAGGCCGAGACGGCAACCGGCAAGCTGAAGCGATAGCCTGGCAGCGCGGATCGACGAGCCGAGCCTGACGTTGCCGGTCCGGGCGCGCGCCGGACCGCTTCACACCAGAGAGCCTCGGGATGGACCCGCCATGCGAACGTCATTGACACCGTTGCGCCAAGCGCAAGGGGCCGCGATCCTGATCGTGGCATTCGGCCTGACGACAACGCCCGCCCTCCCCCTGCGAGCGGAGTCCGGGGCTCCGCCGCCGGCTTCCGGCCAGATCGCGGCGGTCGAGCGCATGGCCGAATATTTCGCCGCGCGATTGGCGACCTCGGGCGGCTATGTCTATGCCTATTCGGCCGATCTCGGGACCCGGCGAGGCGAAGGCGGCGAGGCGGAGCCCGGCGTCATCTGGAACCAGCCGCCGGGAACACCGGGAATCGGCGCCGCCTTCCTCCGGCTCTACACGCTCACCAACGACCCGCGCTGGCTGGCGGCCGCCGGGGCGGCGGCGGACGCGGTGATCGCCGGGCAGCTTCTGTCCGGCGGCTGGTACAACTATACCGACACGCTTCCGGATCGGCGGGCGCGATGGTGCTACCGGGTCGCCGTCGCGACGCCCGGCGATTGCGACATGATCGAAGGCAACAAGGTGCGCAACAACGGCACGCTCGACGACAACATCACCCAGAGCAATCTCGGCTTCCTGATGTGGTATGACACGGTGACGAAGGGGCAGAACGCCGATGTGCGCAAGGCCGTGCAATACGGCGTCGACCGGCTCATCAAGGCCCAGTATCCCAACGGGGCCTGGCCCGTCTTCCTCGACCGCGTCTTTCCGCACAAACGATTCGCGGCCGCGTGGCGGGCCAGATTGCCCAAGACCTGGTCGCGCGAATGGGTCAAGCCGCCCAACTCCGCCATGGTGCTCAACGACCAGCTCGTCCGGGACATGATGCGCCTGCTGCTCGCGGCCGATCGCTATCTCGAACGCGAGGATCTGGTCGCCGCGGCGCGGAAGACCGGCGATTTCCTGCTCGCCGCCCAATTGCCCGGCCCGCAACGCGGCTGGGCACAGACCTACAATCTTGACCTCGAACCGATCTGGGGGCGCCAATTCGAGCCGCCGGCCGTCGCCTCGCACGAGACCGCCGGCGCCGCCGAGGCCCTGCTTCTGCTCTATCTCAGGACCGGCGAGCGCCGCTATCTCGAGGGGGCCGTCGAGGCCGCCGATTGGCTCCGCAGGAGCCGCCTCCCCTCCGGCGACTGGGCCCGCTTCTACGAACTGGGAACGAACCGGCCACTCTATGTGTCGCGCGACGACGAACTGACCTATGAGGACAAGAACCTCCGCCGCGGATACGGCCTTGTCGGCGAGTTCGGCATCGGGGCGGCGCTCGACCTCGTGGACAGGGTCGCGGCGGGAGAAAAGCCGGACGGGCTCGAAAGCTGGGACTGGGTGTTCGAGCCGACACCCTATGCGCTCGGCGAAGGCGAATTGGCGCTGGACAAGGTCGATGGCGAGGGCCGCCTCATCGAGGACGGCTGGATCAGAAGCGGCACCTTCATCCGGGCCGTCCGCTCGCTGGGGTCGCCGGCCGGCGGATCGCCCTAGATCCCCTCAGCGTTCATGGAAACGCCGAGCAGCCCCGGCGCCTTGTTGGGCGGCGTTTTCTTCGCGCGATCCGACTTCCACGTCGCACTATGAAGACCTGTCGCCGCGCGGCAGCGCTCGATCCCGATATCAGTCGAGCTCGAAGTTCTCCTTGTAGTCCTGGCGGAGCGAGGCAGGCTGGTCCTCTTTCCGCAGCACGCAATTGCCGACGACGAGACGCTCGATCCCGGTGCCCATGAAGCAGCGATAGGCATCCTCGGGCGTGCAGACGATCGGCTCGCCGCGGACGTTGAAGCTGGTGTTGACCAGGACCGGGCAGCCGGTCCGCTGCTTGAACGCGCTCAGAAGCGCCCAGTAGCGCGGATTGGTATCGCGATGGACGGTCTGCACGCGGGCCGAATAGTCGACATGGGTGACGGCCGGAATCTCGGAACGCGGCACATTCAGCCGATCGATCCCGAACAGATTCTCGTCCTCGCGGTTTGGCCGGAGTCGCCGGCCGTCGAGAACGTCGCCGACCAGGAGCATGTAGGGGCTGTCGGTATCGATGTCGAACCAGTCCGCCACGTCCTCGCGCCGCACGGAGGGCGCGAACGGACGGAAGCTCTCGCGGAATTTCACCTTCAGGTTCAAGGTCTTCTGCATGGTTGGCGAGCGCGGATCGCCGAGGATCGAGCGTCCGCCAAGGGCGCGGGGGCCGAACTCCATCCGCCCCTGCATCCAGCCGACCGCCTTTTCCTCCGCCAGGGAGTCGACGGTGCCGGAGATGAGTTCGTCGTCATCGACAACGCTGTAGACGGCGCCGGTCGCCGCGAGGCGCTGCTCGATCTCGTCCTGGCCGAAGGCGGGCCCGAGATAGGCGCCCGCCATCGCGTCGCCGCCATTCACATGGCGGTCCTGGCCGAGATAGGCGTGCCAGACGGAAAGCGCCGCCCCAAGCGCGCCGCCGGCGTCACCGGCCGCGGGCTGGATCCAGATGTCCTGGAACAGGCCCTGCTTGAGCAGCTTGCCATTGGCGACGCAGTTGAGCGCCACGCCGCCGGCGAGGCACAGGCGGGTCTCGCCGGTCTCCTGCTTCGCATAGCGCGCGAGACGCAGCACGACCTCCTCCGTCACCACCTGGATCGAGGCCGCGAGGTCCATCTCGCGCTGCGTCAACGGCGATTCCGGCTTGCGCGGCGGCCCGCCGAACAGCTTGTGGAAGGCCTCCGAGGTCATGGTGAGGCCGGTGCAATAGTCGAAGTAGCGCTGGTCCAGCCGGAACGATCCGTCCTCCTTCAGATCGATCAGATTGTCCATGATCGTCTGGACGTAGAGCGGGCGGCCATAGGGCGCGAGCCCCATCAGCTTGTATTCGCCGGAATTGACCTTGAAGCCCGTGTAGTAGGTGAAGGCCGAGTAGAGCAGCCCCAGCGAATGCGGGAAGTGGATCTCCTTCAGCATGTCGAGCTGGTTGCCATGGCCATGGCCGAGCGAGGTCGTGCACCATTCGCCGACCCCGTCCATGGTCAGCACCGCCGCGCTTTCGAACGGCGATGGAAAGAAGGCGCTGGCCGCATGGGCCAGGTGATGCTCGGTGAACAAGAGCGAGCCCGACCAGGACTTCGTGCCGCCGACCTTGCCGAGCTTCTTGCGCAGGAGGTCCTTCTGGAACAGCTTCTCCTTGATCCAGACCGGCATCGCGATCCTGAACGAGCGAAAGCCGCGCGGGCTCGTCGCCAGATAGGTCTCGAGCAGCCGCTCGAACTTCAGGAACGGCTTGTCGTAGAAAACGACGTGGTCGATATCCGCCATGCGGCAACCGGCCTCGGCCAGGCAGTAGGCCACCGCATGGGCAGGAAAGTCCGCATCATGCTTCTTTCGCGTGAACCGCTCCTCCTGCGCCGCGGCGACGATGCGCCCGTCCTCTACGAGCGCCGCCGCGCTGTCGTGATAGAAAGCGGAGATCCCGAGAATTCGCATCACGCGGCCACGCTCAGAACAGCGTGTAGATGAAGGGCGCCACCGCCGTGCCCTGCGTCAGCACGACCAGAGTGCCGAAAATCCCGACCATGACGAAGATCGGCAGCAGCCAGAACTTCTTGCGGGTGCCCATATAGGACCAGAGCTCGCGCACCATCTCCATTTCCGATCTCCTGTGTAACGAGGGCGAGACCGCCCAATCGACATCAGAACTGATTGCGCATGGCGGCAGGATCCTCGCCCGGGGGGCGATCGATCCAATAGGTCGAGGCAGTGCGGTTGAACGAGGGGGCAAGCGGATCATGGCCGCGCCACCGCATGAAAAGCCCGATGGGCACGAAGGTCGTGACGTAGATCAGGAGCATCACGATCGGATTGACGATCGCGAACAGCAGCACGCCGAGCTTCATCCAGAGCCGGTTCGGGACGGTCAGCGTCGCGGGTGCGACGAGGGCCAGCAGCACCAGCACCGCCCCCACGGCGGTCACGCCGACCGAGAACGAGGTGAACTTTCCCGATATCAGCCAGCGAAGCAGCATCAGCCCGATCAGGATGCCCCCGACCGTATAGCCGAAGCTGCGGTTCGACGGCCCCTCGGGGACGTGCTCGACCAGCGGATCGATCATGGCGTGCTGTGGCTTTGTCATCGTAAAAGACAACGATCAGCAGCGTTTTGGGTCAATATGCCGATCGATATAGGCCCGGCCGCGCTGGCGTGGCGCGCGCGAAAGTGAACGGCTTCGCGCCCGGCGAAAGCGACGGCGCGCCGATCCGCCCAGGGCGTGACGCCGACACTCGCTGTCCGCCCGCGCCTATCGTCCCATCGGCCCCGGCATGCGCTCCCCGCCCGACCCCATCAGCCGGTGTCGCCCTCAACGATTGCCAGCAGGCTTCCTGCCGGACGGTGTGCCGTCCGGGTTCATCCCGTAGCGGCGGTAGAGCTCCTGCTCGTCGCGCGCCAACTGGGCCTCCATGCGCGCGTCGGCGCTCCTCGCCAGTGCGTTTCGCGCCGCCAGGGCGACCGGCGCCTTGACGAAGCTGGAAAGGCCGGTCGGATCCGCCGAAGCCGCGAGACTGGTGGCGCCCTGAGCGGCGCCGAACGCTGTGGCCTCGGCATTCAGCTGCGTTTCCAACGCTCTTGTTTCGTTGGAGAAATTCTGGCCCTGGAAATTGGATTGGGAACTCTGACAGGCGGCTGTCCCCGATGCTGCAAGGAATACGCAAGCAACACGAACGACCTGGCCGTTCCAATTCATGCTTAACATCACGACCCCGAGGGTTGAAGAGGCGGCGCGGGCGAGCCGCGCCTAGTAACAGGCCACGCTGAACGGCGCCTGGTTCCGTGTCACCGCCGCGCCGACCGGAGCCAGCGCGCGGGCGGCCAGCGCACCGCCCGGTCCGGCGAAACTGACCGCGGCCATCGCGCCCGTCGTCGCCATGTGCGTCGCCTGCGCCGCCTTCCCATGCGCCTGGATCTGGTCGATGCAGGATTGCGCCGAGGCATAGCCCCGTGCGCGTTCCTTGTCTTCTTCGCTCGCTCCGGGACGGCTCGCCACCGCCTCGGCCGCCGCCTGGCGACCGGCCATGTCGGCCCTGAGCGCCCCCATCCGCGCGTCGCTGGTGCAGCCGGCCGCGAACAGGCACAGCGCGCTTGCCACGAGCCATCGTGTCCGGGCAATGGGGCGCTCCCGCCTCGGATCGCTGGGGTCAGGGCGATGCGGCATGGCGCACCGGCCAATAGCCTGATTGCGCAGCGCCCGCCGGGCGTCGAAGATCCTGTCCTGCAATTCCGTACTCCCGCTTTGGCCGGCGCGGGCAAAGCGCCGCCGGCGACGGGCGCTGATGCGCCCGAAGGGTGAAGAGACCGATTTTGTGTTGGGCGCCCGGCTCCAGCCGTCAGGCCGGGCGCGAATGCCGAGCGGACGGCCCTCCTGCGACAGGCGTCACGAAGGAGGACCGGCCTCGGCGAGCATTAGCGAACCCGCTTGCCAGACCGAAGGGCCAATTAGCTACAATTCTTCTGCTATTCTTCCGGCGCGGCCGCCTAGAGCGTTCTCGAGCGAAGTGGATGCCGGTTCGCGTGAAGAAAACGCGGAAAGACAAGGACCTAGACTCGTTCAGCATTTCTATCAAACGCTGAACGAGTCTAAGGCCTGGCCCGCGTCCCCCCACGCCCGCCGCCATGGCCGGGTGTGACCGCGGTCGCAGCCAGTCGCGGCGGGACGTTGCAAGACGGACATGCCCGAAACATGGAGTGGTCCCACTCCCCGACGATCGGAACTCAATCGGATGAAGAATGCCGACCATGAGATCACGCCCAGAGAAGCATTCGACGACGTCCTGCAGATCGAACGGCATGCCGAGGTCGCACTCGATCCGGAGCAACGCGCGCTGCTCGCCTCCGACGTATCCTGGCTCGAATATCGCGCCGAATTCCGCCGGCAGATGATCAAGCAGGGCTTCCTCAAGCATCCGTGGCGGAGCATCTTCGAGGCCGACATGATCTTCACCCTGATCGGTCACAAATGGCTGCAGGGCGAGATTTTGACGGTGAAGCAGGTGGCGACCTATTTCGAGGCCTTCACCAGCGACGTCACGATCACCCGACATATCGACGACATGGTGGCCTCAGGCACGCTGGTGCGCACGCCCGATCCCAAGGATCGCCGGCGCCTGCTCCTGATTCCGACCCAGCGTCTCTTCGAGATCGGCCGCATCTTCCTTCAGGCGCGCAAGGAAATCGCGCGCAGGCACGGCTATGTCTACGACCCCGTGCGGGCCGCCGCCGGAGAATAGGCGTCAAACCGCAATCGATCCGCCTTGATCGCACAGGATCCCACCATTCGGCATGACAGAGACGACCGTGTCCCACGACATCAAGAGCACGGCCCTGGGCGCCATGCTCTGCCAAGGAGCCTGTCGCTCAACGGCACGGAAACGATGAAGGCGAAGCTGATCTGTCCACGTGACGAAACCTGGCCGCCGTCAGGCCCCTCGCTTGCGGGTTCAATGCCGGTGCAGCCGAGGTGAGATCCGGCCGGGTCGACGATGCGCGGTTCCGGCAACGCCAAAGCCACACGATCGCCGCCGCCCCGTCATTCCCACTCGATCGTGCCGGGCGGCTTCGAGGTTACGTCGTAGACGACGCGGTTGACGCCCTTGACCTCGTTTATGATGCGGGTCGCGGCCTGGCCGAGGAACGCCATGTCGTAGGGGTAAAAATCCGCCGTCATGCCATCGACCGAGGTGACGGCGCGCAGCGCCAGCACGGAATCATACGTGCGGCCGTCGCCCATCACGCCGACCGTCTGCACCGGCAGTAGCACCGCGAAGGCCTGCCAGATCGTGTCGTAGAGACCGGCCTTGCGGATCTCGTCGAGATAGATCGCATCGGCCTTGCGGAGGATGTCGAGCTTTTCGCGCGTCACGCCGCCCGGCAGGCGGATGGCGAGGCCCGGGCCCGGGAACGGGTGGCGGCCGACGAAACTATCCGGCAGGCCGAGCTCGCGACCGAGCGCGCGCACCTCGTCCTTGAAGAGCTCGCGCAGCGGCTCGACCAGCTTCATGTTCATGCGCGCCGGCAGGCCGCCGACATTGTGGTGCGACTTGATCGTCACCGACGGGCCGCCCGAGAACGACACGCTCTCGATCACGTCGGGATAGAGCGTGCCCTGGGCCAGGAACTCCGGCGCGCCCTTGCCGTCGGAAGCGATCTTCTTCGCCTCGGCGTCGAACACGTCGATGAACAGCTTGCCGATGATCTTGCGCTTGGTCTCCGGGTCGGAGACGCCCTCGAGCTCGCCGATGAACAGATCGGAGGCGTCGACATGAACCAGCGGGATGTTGAAATGCTCGCGGAACAGCGACACGACCTGGTCGCCCTCATTGAGGCGCATCAGGCCGTGGTCGACGAAGACGCAGGTGAGCTGGTCGCCGATCGCCTCGTGGATCAGCACGGCCGCGACGGCGGAGTCGACCCCGCCGGAGAGCGCGCAGAGCACCCTGCCCTTGCCGACCTGGGCCCGGATCTTGGCGATCATGTCCTGGCGGTAACCGGACATGGTCCAGTCCGACTTCAGGCCGACGATGCGATGGACGAAATTCGAAAGCAGCTTGCTACCGTCGGGCGTGTGCACGACCTCGGGATGGAACTGGACGCCATAGAAGCGGCGCGCCTCGTTGGCGATCGCCGCGAAGGGCGCGCCGTCGGAGACGGCGATGACCTCGAAGCCCTCGGGGATCGCCATGACCTTGTCGCCATGGCTCATCCAGACCTGGTGACGGCTGCCCTTTTCCCAGACGCCCTCGAACAGCGGCGACGCCTGCTTGATCTCGACGAAGGCGCGGCCGAACTCGCGATGCTCGCTGGTCTCGACGCGCCCCCCAAGCTGGGCGGTCATGGTCTGCTCGCCATAGCAGATGCCGAGAACCGGGATGCCGGCCTCGAAAACCGCCTCGGGCGCGCGGGGCGAGCCGATGTCGCCGGTACTGGCGGGGCTGCCCGACAAGATCACGCCCTTCGGCTTCAGCCTGGCGAAGGCCTCCTCGGCCTTCTGGAAGGGATGGATCTCGCAATAGACGCCGGTCTCGCGCAGGCGGCGCGCGATCAGCTGCGTTACCTGCGATCCAAAATCGATGATGAGAATGCTGTCGGTCATGGAAGCGGTCCGGGCGTCTGAGGGAGTGGCCCCTCGGTTAAGCGATCGCGCCGAAAACTGCAATCGCGGAGCTGCCGATCACGGCGTGCATAGGTCTCGAGAACGGCGCATCCCCATTCGAGCGGGGGCCCGACATCGATCAGGGCGCCGCCGTCGCCGGCGTATCGACCGCAGGCGCCTCTTCGCCGGGAATGGGCACTTCGCCGGAAGCCGGCGCCACGCCCCAGAAGGCGAACTCCGCGCAGCCTTGCGGGGGCTGAATGTCGCCGAACCGCTCCTTCAGTTTCCTGCAGGCGAATTCGCGCCCGGAGGTCGGCAGATATTTGCTGATCTCGACGCCGAGCGGATCATTCGGATTAGCGCCCGCGAAGACGTAGTAGGCCCAATAGCCGGCGAACAGCACGATCACAATGGCGATCAGCCTGAGAAGCCTGCGCATCCATCTCTCCCCTTGGCCGGAACATTCCGGGAAACGTCCTTGTGGCAACCAGCCCCATCGCGCCGACGCGAAGGTCGCGTCAGGCAGTGCGCGTCATCACTGAAACGAAGAACCCGTCCGTGCCGCTTCGAAGCGGTGTCATCAGGACGCCGTTCGACAGATAGCGGACGGCGGAGCCGAGAATATTCATCGATTCCTGCTCATAGGCCGCGACCACGGCCTGGGGCGGCACGACGGCGAAGCCGGGATGCGACGCCAGGAACGCCGCGACCTGGTCCGTGTTCTCTTCTTCCAGCACCGAACAGGTGATGTAGGCGAGCCGGCCGCCGGTCTTGACGTAGCGGGCCGCGCTCTCGAGCACCAGCGCCTGATCCTTGTTGCGTTCGGCGAGGCTGCCCGGCCGGATGCGCCATTTGGCGTCCGGATTGCGGCGCCAGGTGCCGGTTCCCGTGCAGGGCGCGTCGACGAGGACGAGGTCCATGCGATGCTCGAGATCATCGAGCACGTCGCTGTTCGGCCGCGGCGTGCGGACCTGGACGTTGCGCACGCCGGCCCGCGCCAGACGGTCATGGATCGGCGCCAGGCGGCGCCGGTCGGAATCATGCGCGAAGATCTGGCCGTGGTTCTGCATCGCGGCCGCCAGCGCCAGCGTCTTGCCGCCGCCGCCTGCGCAGAGATCGAGCACCTGCTGGCCCGGCCGCGCGCCGGCGAATTCGGCGGCGAGCTGGCTGCCGAGATCCTGGATCTCGATCTGGCCCTTCAGGAATGGCTCGGTGGAGGCGATGTGCGGCTCACCGCGCTCCGGCTCCAGCGGCAGCCGCAGGCAGAGCGTCGAGAGCGCCGGACGCTCGGGCGTCCGGCCGATCGCCGCCTCGAGCTGCGCCGCAGCATGGTCGGCCTCTGCCTTCAGCGTGTTGACGCGAAGGTCGAGCGGCGCCGGCGTCGCCAGCGCCTGCATTTCCGCGACGACATCGTCACCAAAGACCCGTGCGAGGTTGGGGGCGATCCATTCCGGATAGTCGCCACGCACGAAATCCGGCGCGTCGGCGAGCCGGTCCTCGGAAAGCGCCGTGCGCTCGGCCTCCGTCAGCGGCGCGGGTGCGAAGCGCTCACCGGAGAAGAGCGTCTCGATCGCCGCGAGGTCGTATCCGCGATGCCGGCGGAACAGGCCGAGCAGGATGGCGCGGCCATCCTCGCCGCCTGCCACCGCCGCCGAAGAGTTCTTGTGCCGGAGCGCATCGAAGACGAGATCGCCGATCGCGCGCCGGTCCTTGGAGCCGGCGAAACGGTGCGCGAGGCCCCAATCCTTCAACGCGTCGGGCGCGGGACGGCGGCGGGTGGAGATATCATCGAGAACCTCGATGGCGGCGGAGATGCGTGCGGCTGGGATCATGGTCCGGCGCTTCTAGAGGATACGGACGGCAAGGTCGAGCCAAAGGAAGAATACCAGCACGAAACCGACGAGAAAGCTGACATGCCGCAGCAAGAGCTGCCCGCTCAGCGACGCCAGCGTATGCACCAGCCGCGAGAGGACGAACAGCCATGCGACGGCGAGTTCCACGATCGAGACGCCGTCGATTCCGAACAGAAAGCCGATGACGACGAAGAAGAGAAGCGGCAGCTCGAACTGGTTGGCGAGGTGGCGCCGCGCGGTGGCCGAAGCCGCCGGCTCGTCGGCGCCGGGCGGGAAATCGGTACTCGGCACGGCGCCGCTCCGGAGCGCCTGCTGCCGCGTGATACCGAGCCACAGATAGACGCAGGCGATCAGGAAGAACTGGGCGATGGCCGGCCACAGGATGACGGTCTTCAGCATGGAGCCCCCGAAAAGTCTTGAGCGGATTGATGGCGTCCGGACCTTGCCGGCAGAGCGCTAATACGCGCGAGGGGCGGAAGTTCCGCTTCCGCCCCTCGCCTTTCGTTCCCCGTGCCGAGGCACCGCCTCAGCCGACGCCGGGATAGTTCGGGCTCTCGCGGGTGATCGTCACGTCGTGGGTGTGGCTCTCGCGCAGGCCGGCGGTCGAAATCCGGACGAAGCGTGCCTTGTCGCGAAAAGCCTCCAGGTTCTCGGCGCCGACATAGCCCATGGCGGCGCGCAGGCCGCCGGCGAGCTGGTGCAGCACGCCGCTGACCGGCCCCTTGAACGGCACCTGGCCCTCGACGCCTTCCGGCACCAGCTTCAGCGTATCGCGCACCTCGGCCTGGAAGTAGCGGTCGGCCGAGCCGCGCGCCATCGCGCCGACCGAGCCCATGCCGCGATAGGCTTTGAAGGAACGGCCCTGATACAGGTACACCTCGCCGGGGCTCTCTTCCGTGCCGGCGAGCAGCGAACCGATCATGGCGCAGCGCGCACCGGCGGCAAGCGCCTTGGCGAGATCGCCCGAATATTTGATGCCGCCATCGGCGATGACGGGAATGTCGGCCTTGTCGGCGGCGGAGACCGCTTCCATGATCGCGGTCAGCTGCGGCACGCCGACACCCGCCACGACGCGCGTCGTGCAGATCGATCCGGGGCCGATGCCGATCTTGATCGCGTCGGCGCCCGCGTCGATGAGCGCCTTGGCGCCCTCGGCGGTGGCGACATTGCCGGCCATGACCTGCACGCGGTTCGACAGCTTCTTGACCCGGTCGACAGCCTCGAGCACGCGCTGCGAATGCCCGTGCGCCGTGTCGACGACGATCAGGTCGACGCCGGCATCGATCAGGCGCTCGGTCCGCTCGATGCCGTTGTCGCCGACCGTGGTGGCGGCCGCGGCGCGCAGGCGCCCCTGCTCGTCCTTGGCGGCGTTCGGGTTGAGCTGGCTCTTCTCCATGTCCTTGACGGTGATCAGGCCGATGCAGCGATAGGCCTTGTCGACGACGACCAGCTTCTCGATCCGGTGCTGGTGCAGCAGCCGGCGCGCCTCGTCCTGGCTGACGCCCTCCTTGACGGTGACGAGACCCTCGCGGGTCATCAGCTCGTACACCTTCTGGTCCGGGTTCGACGCGAAGCGGACGTCGCGGTTGGTGAGGATGCCGACCAGACGGCCGGGATTGCCGCCGCCCTCGACGACGGGAATACCGGAGATGCGGTGCGCCTTCATCAGCGCCAGCGCGTCGGCGAGCGTCGCGTCCGGCTCGATCGTGACCGGATTGACCACCATGCCCGATTCGAACTTCTTGACCTGGCGGACCTCCTCGGCCTGCTGCTCGGGCGACAGGTTGCGATGGATGACGCCGAGGCCGCCGGCCTGCGCCATGGCGATGGCGAGGCGCGCCTCGGTCACCGTGTCCATGGCCGAGGAGATGATCGGAATATTGAGCTCGATCTGGCGCGTCAGGCGGGTGCGAATGTCGACCTCGCCCGGCATCACGAGCGAGTGGCCCGGCTGCAGCAGCACGTCGTCAAACGTCAGTGCCTCGCGTCCGGTCGACAATTCTAGGATCTGGGCCATGGCCAACGCTCCGAATGCAAAAGGCCAGCCGGGGGACCGAGGGTCGCCGGTGGCCGGGGTCATCGAATAGGGTTGGCGGTGGTCTCTATCACGGCAACGCGGCCGGTGGAAAGCCTCGCTGGCCAGAATTCGGCACAGGATACCCGTGCCCAGCGCAATGCCGCTCTGTGCCTGCCGCATGGCGGCGAACGCGCCGTCAGCGCCGAGCCCGCGATCCGGTTCTTCGCGTTTGGCACCCGGACCCGAATCATCGAGAAGAAGCCGACCGAATGGCGGCCGTCATGGACGGCATGACGGCGCGTGATCGGTCTTGGCTCCCGATGCAGCCAATATGGGAATGAGCATGAGAAGCACGCCGATCTACGCCCGCTTTCGAAAGATCCGCCACCGGATCAAACGGGCCATCAGGCGGCGTCAGGCTCGCCTGCCGTGGCTCGGCGCGGCGGTGGTGCGGCGAAGGCTGACGCAGCGCTACGTCGACGCGTTCGGGATCCCGCCGCGCCTGTCCCCGCCGGTCAGCCACAACGAGCGCATCCTGCATCGCAGCCTCTTCGACCGCGACCCCATGCTCAGGATCGTGACCGACAAGATCGCGGTCCGGGAGGTCATCGCGGCCCGCGTCGGCCCGGAGGCGGTCGTGCCGACGCTCGGCATCTGGGGCCGCGTCGAGGATATCGACTGGGCGAGCCTGCCGCGCCAATTCGTCCTCAAGCCGAACCACGCGTCCGGCACCGTCGCTCTCGTCCGCAACGCGGCGGAGCACGACTTCGCCGCGCTCGCCACCAAGGCGCGGACATGGCTCAACTACGACTATTTCGACTATTCGCTCGAATGGGGCTACCGCGACCTGAAGCGCTTCGTGATCGCGGAGCCGCTGCTCACCTGCGGCGGCGCCGCGCCCGTGGAGGCGCAGGTCTTCACCTTTCAGGGCAGAGCCGCGCTGGTGCGGGTTCTTTGCGGACAAGTCGCGACGGCCGAACGCTCCAGCAACTGGTTCACGCTGGATGGCGAGCGCCTGCCTTACGTTTCCGCCGTCAAGATCGGCGAGCATGACCTTGCCCGCGAAGAGATCGAGAGGCTTGTGCCGATGGCCGAGCGCGCGGCCGCCGGCTTCAGGCAATTGCGCGTCGATTTCTACCTGACCGACGACGGCCCGAAGATCGGCGAGCTCACCCCCTATCACGGCGGCGGATTCACGCAGTGGAACGACGACCGGTTCAACCATCTGCTCGGCCGGCTATGGGCCGACCGTGACCTGCTCGATCGCGTCGCCGGCGCCACGGCCGCCGAGATCATCGCGCTCGTGGGTCAGGAGCCAGGAAACAAGGGTGCGGGCAAGGACAGGACCACCTGACGCTCCTCGTCGGCACATAGATGCTTGGCATCGACGGCAAATGGGTCCATTCAATAAGGGATCCGCACAAGATTGCCGGACAGGCGCCGCTCCGCGCCATTATCCTCCGCCCCCGAGCTGAGCTTCATGCCTGCGCATCGCCCGCCTGCCCGCATTCTCCTGCCGCTGATCGTCGCCTGCGCGCTGTTCATGGAGAACCTCGATTCGACCGTGCTCTCCACGTCGCTGCCGGCGATCGCGCGCGACTTCGGCGTCAGTCCGATCGATCTCAAGCTGGCACTGACATCCTATCTCCTGACCATCGCCATCTTCATTCCCGCCTCGGGCTGGGTGGCGGATCGGTTCGGCGCGCGCTCGGTCTTCCGTCTTGCCATCACGCTGTTCACGCTCGGCTCGATCTGCTGCGGGCTATCGAGCTCGATCCCCGAGATCGTCGCCTCGCGCGTGCTGCAGGGCATCGGCGGCGCCATGATGGTGCCGGTCGGGCGACTGGTGATCCTGAAGTCGGTCTCGAAGGCGGAGCTGGTCGGCGCGCTGGCCTGGCTGACCGTTCCCGCCCTGATCGGCCCGGTGGTCGGGCCGGTCGTCGGCGGCTTCATCACGACCTATTTCGACTGGCGCTGGATCTTCTGGATCAATGTGCCGATCGGCGTGCTCGGCATCGTGCTGGCGACATTGTTCATACCCGACATCCGCGGCGAGGAGCGCGTCCGCTTCGATGTCATCGGCTTCCTGCTCACCGCCTTCGGCATCGCCGGCTTCATCACCGGGTCGACCTCGCTCGGCCTCAACCTGATGCCGTGGTCCTATGTCTTCGCCCTGCTGTTCGGCGGCGCGGCGCTGCTGATCCTCTATTTCTTCTACAGCCGCCGGGTCGCCAACCCGATCCTCGACCTGTCGCTGTTCGCGATCCCGAGCTTCGCCGCCAGCGTCATCGGCGGCATGCTGTTCCGCATCGGCATCGGCGCGCTGCCTTTCCTGCTGCCCTTGATGCTGCAGATCGGCTACGGGCTGACGCCCTTCCAGTCCGGCACGATCACCTTCGTCTCGGCGCTCGGCGCCATCGCGATGAAGTTCGTCGCGCCGCCGCTGCTGCGCCGCTTCGGCTTCCGGCGCGTCCTGATCGCCAACTCGTTCATCGCCGCGTTCTTCGTCGCGGTGCCGGCCGCCTTCTCGATCGGCACGTCGATGCACCTGATCACGGGCCTGCTGTTCATCGGCGGCTTCTTCCGCTCGCTGCAATTCACCAGCGCCAACGCCCTCGCCTTCGCCGACGTGCCGCAGGCGAAGATGAGCCGCGCCACCAGCATGACCAGCGTCTTCCAGCAGCTCTCGCTGTCGCTCGGCATCTCGGTGGGCGCCATCTCCCTGCAGCTGACCATGACGGCCCATGGCGGCGCGCTCGGCCTGACCGATTTCCACCCGGCCTTCCTCGCCGTCGGCCTGATCTCGATGTGCTCGGTGATCGCCTTCATCCGCATGCCGCATGACGCCGGCGAGGAAATGTCGGGCCGCCGGATCGTCACGAAGGAACTCGCGCCCGACCCGGTCACGGCGATGCGCGAGCGGGCTTAGGGAGCTACGGAAAGCAGGCGGCTTACGGCCGCCAGCCCTCGTCGGCGCCCTCGTCACCGCCATCGCGCGGGTCGACGGCCGGCTTGCGTCCCTTGAAGCCCTTGGCGAGCAGGAACAGTTCGACCGAGCCCGCGCGGCTCGCCGGCGGCTTGATGTGATAGACCTGCGCGAAATGCTGCTTGAGCAGTGTCAGCACCGTGCCTTCGGCGCCGCCGCGAAACACCTTGGTGAGGAAGTGCCCGCCCGGCTTCAGCACGTCGAGCGCGAAGTCGACGGCGACCTCGCAGAGATGGATCGTCCTCAAATGATCGGTCTTCTGGTGCCCCGTCGTCGGCGCCGCCATGTCGGACATCACGACATCGGCCGGACCGCCCAGCGCCTCGCGCAGCAGTTCCGGCGCGTCATCATCGAGGAAGTCCTTCTGGAACAGGATGACGCCCGGCAACTCATCCATTTCGAGATAGTCGATCGCGACGACCAGCTTGTTGTCGTCGTTCGAGCCGACGCGCTCGACCGCGACCTGCGACCAGCCGCCGGGCGCCGCGCCAAGGTCGACGACCTTCATGCCAGGCGCCAGAATATGGTGCTTGTCGTCGATCTCGATCAGCTTGTAGGCGGCGCGCGAACGATAGCCCTCGCGCTTGGAGCGCGCCACATAGGGGTCGTTCAGCTGGCGTTGCAGCCAGCGCTGCGACGAGGCCGTCCGGCCCCTCGCCGTCTTGACCCGCACGGTCAGCTCACGCCCGCCGGGACCCTTGCCCTTGCCGCGTTCGGTGCTCATTGACCTCGTCCCCCTTGCCGATGGGGCGAGCGACGCCAAACGCCATCCTCGGCCATCATCTCCACCAAGATTCCCTCGCGCAGGCCGCGATCCGCCACCCTCAGGCGCTGGCAGGGCCAGCGGCGACGAATCGCCTCCAGGATGGCGCAACCCGCGAGCACGAGATCCGCCCGCTCCTTGCCGATGCAGGGATTGGCGATGCGCGCGGCGTAATCCATGCCGGTCAGCGTGTTCATCATCAGATTGACCTCGTCCGCGGTCATCCAGGTGCCATCGACGCGCCGGCGATCATAGCGATCGAGCCCGAGATGGACACCGGCCAGCGTCGTCACGGTGCCGGACGTTCCCAGCATATGCAGGTTGCCGGCCGCGACGGCCTGGTCGAGCGCGGCGGCTTCGGGAAAATCGCGCAGCATCTCTGCCACTTCGACGACCATGGCCTCGAACACTTCGGCCGTTACCGTCTCGCCGCCATGCCGCTCGCTCAGCGTCACCACGCCGACGGGCAGCGACGCCCAGGTGCGGATCCGGTCCGACATCCGCCGCCGCCGGCCCTCGACGGGACGCGTCAGGTCGATCCAGACCAGTTCCGACGAGCCACCGCCGATATCGAAGAGCAGAACGCCGTTCGAGTTGGGATCGATCAGCGAGGCGCAGCCCGAGACGGCCAGGCGCGCCTCCGTCTCGCGCGAGACGATCTCGAGCGCCAGGCCCGTCTCGCTCCGGACCCGCTCGAGGAAGATCGCGCCGTTCTCGGCCGACCGGCAGGCCTCGGTGGCGATCAGGCGGGCACGCGCCACGCCGCGATCGGCGAGTTTGGAGCGGCAGATCCGAAGGGCGTCGACCGCCCGGTCCATCGCCGCCTCGCCGAGCCGGCCGCTGCGCCCCACGCCCTCGCCCAGCCGGACGATGCGCGAAAAGGCGTCGACAACGCGAAATCCGCGCTCACGCGGCTGCGCGATCAGCAGGCGGCAGTTGTTGGTGCCGAGATCGAGCGCCGCGTAAAGCGTATCCGGCTGGCTCGCGGACGGGGCAGGAGCCCGCTCGACCGGACGAGCCTGCGACCGCATCGGTTGCGGCTGCGACGGCGCCTGATGATGACGTGCCAATGGACCCGCTGGCCGACCCGGCGCGCCCAAGCTGGCCTTTGCATTGGCCTGACCACGATGGGTTGGCCCGCGCTCGACAGGCCCTGTCCGGGCCTTCTCTGCGGCCTGCGCCTCGCCCGGCTTGCCGCCGGCGGCATAGACCGGCCGGCGCTTCTTGCGCCGCCGGCCCTTCTTCTTGCCGGCCGGAATCGGACCAGCGCCACGGGGGCCCTGGCCAGAACCGCCGGCGGTCCCGACATGATCCCGCGCTGTCGCTACGGAATCACTGACGGGCGCCTTGGACTCCGCGATCAGCGGATCCTCGCCCGATACTGTCACATCAAATCCTTCGGCCGCGCGAACACAGGGCAAAGAGGCCCGGCGCGCAGCTCCTCGCGTGCCTTGTTGGGGCCAAGTTTAACAGCAAGCGCCAACGGCACAAGCGCCGCCCTCGCGGATGGACGGGATCGGTGCCGAATTGATCCGGAACGTCCACCTGACGGGCAGCCTCTGGAAGGAACGGCGCGCCAAGAACGGCATCTACAGGCCGCGACTTCCGTCGCGCGATCCCCGGTTTCGGTCCCTGCGACCCGGCGGCGCGGCCAAAATGCGTGAGCCGGCTTGCCTGAATGTCCGTGCCATGAGAGTTTTACGGGACGATTAACCAGGCTTGGAGCCTCCTTGATCAGCCCCCTGCTCCCGATGCGCCGCGCTTCCGGCCGCATCCGATCCGCGCTCAAGGCAAGGATTCTCGGTGTTTTGCTGCTGGCAGCGTGCGCGCTCCCCCCGGCGGCGGCAGTCGCCGCCGCGAAGCCGTCGCAGGAAGCCATCGAGGCGCGCATCGCGCATTACGCCAAGGCCTATGGCCTTCCTTTCGCGCTGCTGCGCAAGGTGGTCAAATCCGAGAGCACGTTCAATCCGGCCGCGCGCAACGGCCCCTATTGGGGGCTGATGCAGATCCGGCACGACACAGCGCAGGGCCTCGGCTACAGAGGCCCTGCCTCGGGCCTGCTCGACGCGGAGACCAACCTGGTCTATGGCGGCGCCTATCTGGCCAATGCCTACATCATCGCCGGCGGCAACGCCCAGCAGGCCCACAATCTCTACCGCAAGGGCTACTACTACGAGGCCAAGCGGAAGCGCCTGCTTTCCAAGCTGATCAAGGTGCCGATGGGCATGACGCCCGTCATGGTCGCCGGCAAGACGGTCGCGCGCCCGGCCGGCGGCAAGCCGCAGGGCGAAAGCCTGATGGTCGCCTCCAACGACACGCCCGCGCCTGAGCCAACGGCGGTGGCGATCGCTCCCGATTCTGCGCCCACGGCGCCCATGATCAAGCCGATCGCAAAGCCAGTTCTGGCCCGCGCCGCCATTGCCGAGCCGGTAGTGGCCAAGGCGGAGATCGCGTCCCTCGACGCGTTGCCGCTACTGCCGCGCCGCCGTCCCGCCGCTCCGAGCCGCCTGACCGCGCTGGTCGAAGGGGACAAGGCCCAGCCGCACGGCCTCCTCTACGCAACCGCGCTCAAGGCTCCCGCCCGCCTCGCCCATGCGACGACGGCGGAAGAGATGCTCGCCCAGCCCGAGCTGGCACTGGCCGGAACGACCTCGGGCTTCGCCAGCCGCGCCACGGCGGCTGCGCTCGCACCGTCCTCGCAGCGCTCCGTCGCGGCCCGGCTGCCGACCGCGGTGCGCCTCGCGGCGTCGCATGACGGCACCCTGTCGGAGATTTCGGCCTGCTGCCAGCTACCCTCCGCCACCGGCGAGCTCGCCCCCCTGCCGCGCCACCGCCCGGCGGGAAGCCGCGTCGACTGATCGGGCGCGCGCCCCTGGCGGCGTCGCCTTGACCGTCCCGGACCGCCATGCATAGCTGACGCTAGGTCACCGGCTTTGCTCGGGAGGGGCGAACATGCGGACATTCACCGAAGGCGGCACCATGCAGGTCGCCTATGTCGTGCGCGATCTGGAAGCGGCGATGAAGCGGCACTGGGAGGTGTTCGGGATCGGTCCCTGGGACATCTACCAGTTCGAGCCGGGCAAGGTTCGGGACTACATCTATCGCGGCAAGCCGGCGACGCACACCTGCCTGATCGCGGTTGCCTGGAGCGGCGACACGCAGCTCGAGCTGATGCAGCCCCTGACCGGCTACAGCATCTATGACGAGCACCTCGAGAAGCACGGCGAGGGCCTGCACCACATCAAGCTCTACTACGCCGACTGCAAGAAGGCGGCGGCGGAGTTCGCGCGCAAGGGCTATCCCGTCATCCAGAGCGGCCGCATCGACGACGACGAGCACTACTATCTCGATACCGAAAAGGACTTCGGCTACGTCATCGAGCTCGGCAATGCCGGCCGCATCCGGGCGGCGGAGCGGGTGTACCCGGCCTGAGACGGCGGCTCAGCGGACGATCGTGATTCGCTTGGCGGCCCGGGTCAGCCCCGTATAGAGCCAGCGGTCGCGGTGCTCGCGGAAGGCATAGCTCTCGTCGAAGAGGACGAGATTGTCCCATTGCGAGCCCTGCGACTTATGCACCGTCAGGGCATAGCCATAATCGAACTCATCGGAATTGCGGCGCTGCGCATAGGGCAGATCCTCGCCGCCATTCTCGAAGAAGTTCGGATGGACCGACACCTTGACCGCCTTGCCCGTCGCGTCCTCTTCCGGCTTGACGGCCAGGCGCAGCAGGCTCTTGCGCGGCGCGGCCAATTCCGAGACCACCCAGGTGCCGCCGTTCAAGAGCCCCTTCTGCTTGTCGTTGCGCAGGCAGACGAGCTTGTCGCCGACCGCCGGCATCGGGCTCAGCAGCCCCTTCAGCTCGCGAATGCGCTGATTGTAGAGCCGACGCGTCTTGTTGGTGCCGACCAGGACCTGGTCGGCCTCCAGGATCTGCGCCGCATCGATCTCGCGGCGCGAGATCACCCGGCTTTCGCCGTGCTCGCCATATTCGATCGTCTCGCCGGCGCGCACCTGCATCGACAACCGGATGATCGGATTGTCCTGGGCCTGGCGGTGCACCTCGGTCAGCATCGCGTCCGGCTCGGCTTCGGTGAAAAAGCCGCCGCCCTTGACCGGCGGCAACTGCGCCGGATCGCCCAGCACCAGCACGGGTGTGCCGAAGGACAGCAGATCGCGGCCGAGTTCCTCGTCGACCATCGAGCACTCGTCGATAATGATCAGATCGGCCTTCGACGCGGCGCTCTCATGGTTGATGGCAAAGACCGGCTGCTCCTCGTCCTCGCTGGCGCGTGGCCGATAGATCAGGCTGTGGATCGTGCCTGCACCCTCGCAGCCCTTGGACCGCAGCACATGCGCCGCCTTGCCTGTGAAGGCGGCGAAGGCGACGTCGCCGTCGATGTCCTCGGCGATGTGGCGGGCCAGCGTCGTCTTGCCCGTGCCGGCATAGCCGAACAGGCGGAAGACAGGACTGTCACCGCGCCGCAGCCAATCGGACACGGCGGAGAGCGCATTTTCCTGTTGGGGCGACCAGCGCATGAGAACTCCGAACTGTGATCCGCACCCTGATAGCCGATTCACGCGCCGCATGCAGTTGGCGCGCTGGAGAATGGCCGCGTCATTTCGGCAACAGGGAGCCGCCTCACGACTCCGGACCGCGAAACATGCTTAACGCGCCTTGGTTTCGGCCCATCCCCGCCGCATAGATAAGGCGTTCGCCGCGTCACCCGGAGAACGAACATTACGTGAATGCCCCCCGGGTGTGGCCAATTTGTCATTGCGGCGAATGCCGAAAGCAACCAGTAAGAATGCCGGTCATTCTTGTTGGATCGCGCCGCCAGGCGACGGCGGCTTCGAACCGCTCGAGACGATCAACCACCGGATTCACGCTCCCCCGGCGCTCCGGTATTCATTGGGTTCGTCCCAGCTTGATGAAAAGGAACAGGCTTTGAACACGAAGCCTTCGCAATCGGCGGGCAAGCTGAGCCGTCGTTCGTTCATGATCGGCCTGCCCGTCGTGCTTGCGGCATGCCAGACCACGCAGCCGCCCGGCCAGTCCGCCAGCACCGGCCCTTCCTACGGCAACCTCCCGATCATCGACCAGGGCTTCGCGTCGATGTACGGCCCGATCACCAACGAGCCGTTCCCCATCGCCGCGATCGACCTGTCGAAGATCAATCCGCGCTACTATCGCCAGGTCGTGGACCTGCCGACCGAGATCACGGCGCAGCCCGGCACGATCGTGATCGATCCGTACAACCACTTCCTCTATCTCGTGTTCGAGAACGGCCGCGCCCTGCGCTACGGGGTCGGCGTCGGCCGCGAAGGCTTTGCCTGGTCCGGCGACGCGACGATCCAGGCCAAGCAGCAATGGCCGAAATGGCATCCGCCCAAGGAGATGATGGCGCGCGATCCGGAAGCCGCGAAATGGCCCGACGGCATGCCCGGCGGCCCCGGCAACCCGCTCGGCGCCCGCGCGCTCTATCTCTACCAGGGCAAGGTCGACACGCTCTACCGCATCCACGGCACGACGCAGCCATGGTCGATCGGCAAGTCGCTGTCGTCCGGCTGCATCCGCATGATGAACCAGGACATCATCGACCTCTACAACCGCGCGCCGATCGGCACCAAGGTCAAGGTGCTGGGCAATTCGACGCCGAAGCCGGTCGCAGCCAACAAGTCCGGCGACGACGCCCGCTCCACCCCGGCCTCGACCACGGGCTAGCCAACGCTTGCGGGGCTGGCGGCGGCCGGTCCGGCGATCGCACCGGAATCGACAGGCCCCCTTTCGGTCGCGAGACCGTCCGGGGGCCTTTTCTTTTCCGGACACGGCCGCGACGGGCCCGCGGGCGCGGGGCACCGCGCCCCTCTGCGAACGCCCAGCGAGCCTGGGCCGCGACGGATGCGCGCAAGAAGGGTGCGAAGCCGCGCCGAAAACCGCCGCGGCCTTTGACTTGCCCGCGCGGCGGCGGCATAAGCAGGGCAATGAATTGTCGAGAAGAGGGTCACAAATGGGCTGGTTCCTGACCGAGCTGTTCACCTGGTGGAACGGCCAGACCATGGGCACGCGCCTGTTCACCCGCCGCAAGGGCGAGAAGGTCGGCACGGACGAATTCGGCAACACCTATTACCGCACGCCGGACAAGGCCTGCACCGCCGGCGGTTTCCCGGAGCGGCGCTGGGTCGTCTACAAGGGCTATGCCGAGGCGTCGGCCATTCCCGCCGGCTGGCATGGCTGGATGCATCACCGCATCGAGAACCCGCCGTCGCAAACGAGCTACACCCCCCGTCCCTGGCAAAAGCCGCACGAGGCCAACCTGACCGGCTCGGCCGCCGCCTACCGCCCCAAGGGCTCGATCGTCGGCGCCGACCAGCGCCCGCGCTCGACCGGTGATTACGAGGCCTGGACGCCGCAGTAGAATCCGGCCCGGCCGCGGCCGGCGTGCTGATCACGTTTTCGAGAGCCCTTCGCCCCGCGGAGGGCTCTTTGCTTTCAGCGTCGGAAAGCGCGTCGGCGCGGCTGCCCTGCGGCCGGACGCGCGATTCGGATATATTCCGCCGCCCTGGCCCGCCTTGCTCCCTGCCCCGCCACCATGCGCTTGGCGGGTTCCTGCTGTTTCCGATTTTCAAGCGCGGGCGCGCCACAGTCGGCTCGAAATTGCCGACCTTGTGGAGATTGAGGAAAAGGATGCCGCGACCGACCGGCCGGCCTCGCCGCGCCGTGCCCGGCGCAGCAGCGCCAGCGATCGGGTAAGGCTTTGTTAATCCTGCATCTCCGGCGATGGCGCCGCCAATGGGCGGCGGCGCTAGGACCATCGGCGCCCGAATGTCCAGATCTAGCCAGCAAACTATCCACCGCCACTATTCCTTGACGCTTTCGTCGGACTCGGACTAGCTTCCGCCATAGAGTTGGAATGCGCCCTGGGCCGCTCGGCCCGGATTTCCAGAACATCGATGGCGGCTTCGGCATATGGCGGACGGATGGACTCCTTTCGCCGTGCGGGTGCCCTATTGTGTTGCGGATCGGCGTTCGCGGAGACGTGACATTCCATGTGTAAACACTATATTTAGGGCTTCAGCGTATCTTGAGCACAAGATGATGGAGAGCTAGAAGCTCCATCCGCGTGTAATTGCGTTGAACAAGGGACAGAGCCGGGCCCGAGGTCCGGCCGGTGGCGACTGGGTGCGCCGCTTGCACACGAAGGGCTTGAGACGATGCGGATCGAACGGCGCTACACGACAGCAGGCCAGTCTGCCTATGCCGGGATCGAGTTCCGAACGACCAAGAGCGAGATCCGCAATCCCGACGGATCGGTCGTATTCAGCCTCGACAACATCGCCGTGCCGGCGACCTGGAGCCAGGTCGCGAGCGACATCATCGCCCAGAAATATTTCCGCAAGGCCGGCGTGCCCGCGCGGCTGAAGCGCGTCGAGGAGAACGACGTCCCCTCCTTCATCTGGCGCTCCGTCGCCGACGAGAAGGCGCTCGCCGCGCTGCCGGAGAAGGAGCGCTATAGCGGCGAGACCGATTCGCGCCAGGTGTTCGACCGTCTTGCCGGCACCTGGACCTATTGGGGCTGGAAGGGCGGCTATTTCGACACGGAGGAGGACGCCCAGGCCTTCTTCGACGAGCACCGCTTCATGCTGGCGACCCAGAAGGTGGCGCCGAACTCGCCGCAATGGTTCAACACCGGCCTGCACTGGGCCTATGGCATCGACGGCCCGAGCCAGGGCCATTTCTACGTCGACTTCAAGACCGGCAAGCTGGTGAAGTCGAAGACCGCCTATGAGCACCCGCAGCCGCATGCCTGCTTCATCCAGTCCGTCTCCGACGACCTGGTCAACGAGGGCGGCATCATGGACCTCTGGGTCCGCGAGGCGCGCCTGTTCAAATACGGCTCCGGCACCGGCTCCAATTTCTCGCGCCTGCGCGGCGAAGGCGAGCGGCTTTCGGGCGGCGGCAAGTCGTCCGGCCTGATGAGCTTCCTGAAGATCGGCGACCGCGCCGCCGGCGCCATCAAGTCGGGCGGCACCACCCGCCGCGCTGCCAAGATGGTCGTCGTCGACGCCGACCATCCGGACATCGAGAAATACATCAACTGGAAGGTGCACGAGGAGCAGAAGGTCGCCGCCCTCGTCACCGGCTCGAAGATCAACGCGCAGCACCTGAAGGCCATCATGAAGGCCTGCGTGAACTGCGAGGGCTCGGGCGACGACTGCTACGACCCGGCCAAGAACCCGGCGCTGAAGCGCGAGATCCGCGCCGCCAAGAAGGCGCTGGTGCCGCAGAACTACATCCTGCGCGTCATCCAGTTCGCCAAGCAGGGCTACAACGACATCGAGTTCCCGACCTACAACACCGATTGGGATTCGGAGGCCTATCTCACCGTCTCCGGCCAGAACTCGAACAACTCCGTCTCGATCTCCGACGATTTTCTCCGCGCGGTCGAGAATGACGGCGACTGGAAGCTGATCCGCCGCACCGACGGCAAGATCGCCAAGACCATCAAGGCCAAGGACCTGTGGGAGCAGATCGGCCACGCCGCCTGGGCTTCCGCCGATCCGGGCCTGCATTTCAACACGACGATGAACGAGTGGCACACCAGCCCGGCATCCGGCCGCATCAACGCGTCCAATCCGTGCTCGGAATACATGTTCCTCGACGACACGGCCTGCAACCTCGCCTCGCTGAACCTTCTGCAGTTCCGCAACGAGGACAAGAGCTTCGACGTCGAGCGCTACGAGCATGCCTGCCGGCTGTGGACGATCGTGCTCGAGATCTCCGTGCTAATGGCGCAGTTCCCGTCCAAGGAAATCGCCGAACTCTCCTACGAGTTCCGCACGCTGGGCCTCGGCTACGCCAATATCGGCGGCCTGTTGATGACCGCCGGCATCCCCTATGACTCGACCGAGGGCCGCGCCATCTGCGGCGCGCTCACCGCGATCATGACCGGCACGGCCTACGCCACCTCGGCCGAGATGGCCAAGGAGCTCGGCCCCTTCCCCGGCTTCGCCAAGAACCGCGAGCCCATGCTGCGCGTCATCCGCAACCACCGCCGCGCGGCGCATGCCGAGACCAGCGGCTATGAGGGCCTGTCGGTCCTGCCGGTGCCGCTCGACCACGCCTCGCTCAAGGACGCCCGCCTCGGCGCGCATGCCAAGGCCGCCTGGGACAAGGCGCTGGCGCTCGGCGAGCAGCACGGCTACCGCAATGCCCAGGCGACCGTGATCGCGCCGACCGGCACGATCGGCCTCGTCATGGACTGCGACACGACGGGCATCGAGCCGGACTTCGCGCTGGTCAAGTTCAAGAAGCTCGCCGGCGGCGGCTACTTCAAGATCATCAACCGCGCCGTTCCCGAGGCGCTGCAGACGCTCGGCTATGCCGAGCACCAGATCGCCGAGATCGAGGCCTATGCCGTCGGCCATGCCTCGCTGCGCCAGGCGCCCGGCGTCAACCACACGACGCTGAAGGCCAAGGGCTTCACCGACGAGGTGCTGGAGAAGCTCGAAGGAACGCTCGCCTCGGCCTTCGACATCAAGTTCGTGTTCAACAAGTGGTCGCTCGGCGAGGACTTCCTCAGGGGTCTCGGCTTCACCGAGGCGCAGCTGAACGATCCGGCCTTTGAACTGCTGCCGGCGCTCGGCTTCTCCAAGAAGGACATCGAGGCGGCGAACGTGCATGTCTGCGGCGCGATGACGCTCGAGGGCGCCCCGCACCTGAAGACCGAGCACTACGCCGTGTTCGACTGCGCCAATCCGTGCGGCAAGCTCGGCAAGCGCTACCTCTCGGTCGAGAGCCACATCCGCATGATGGCGGCGGCGCAGCCCTTCATCTCGGGCGCGATCTCCAAGACCATCAACATGCCGAACGACGCCACCGTCGAGGACTGCAAGAACGCCTACATGCTGTCCTGGCGCCTGGCGCTCAAGGCCAATGCCCTCTATCGCGACGGCTCCAAGCTGTCGCAGCCCTTGAACTCGCAGCTCCTCGCCGATGACGAGGACGACGCCGAGGACGCGGTCGAGGCGCTGGTCGCCAAGCCCGCCGCCGCGCGCGCCGAGCAGATCGCCGAGCGCATCGTCGAGCGCATCATCGAGCGCGAGGTGCGCAAGCGCGAGAAGATGCCGGACCGGCGCACGGGCTACACCCAGAAGGCGAATGTCGGCGGCCACAAGGTCTACCTGCACACCGGCGAATATCGCGACGGCCGCCTCGGCGAGATCTTCATCGACATGCACAAGGAAGGCGCCGCCTTCCGCGCGATGATGAACAATTTCGCCATCGCCATCTCGCTCGGCCTGCAATATGGCGTGCCGCTCGAGGAATATGTCGAGGCCTTCGTGTTCACCCGCTTCGAGCCGGCCGGCATGGTCACCGGCAACGAGGCGATCAAGAACGCGACGTCGATCCTCGACTATGTGTTCCGCGAGCTGGCCGTCTCCTATCTCGGCCGCAACGACCTGGCGCATGTCGTTCCCGACGACAACAACGCGACAACGCTCGGCGGCGGCGACCAGCCGACGTCGAAGCCGCCGCAGGTCAGCCACGGCCTCGTCCGCGGCAAGACCGAGCGCTTCAAGCTGGTCGACCGCGCCGGGGAATCGAAGGGCTCTGCCACCGCCCAGCCGGCGACGGGCTCGACCGTTACGGCGCTGCGCACGACCGGCATCGGCGGCGCCGCCGCCACCGCCTTCAAGCGCGACGTGGCGAGCGAGGCGGAGCTTGCCGTCGGCAGCGTGGAGCCGGTCGTGGCCGCCGCCCAGCCGAAGCCGAAGGCGGCCGAGCAGGTCGCGATCGCGCGGATGAAGGGCTACGAGGGCGAAAGCTGCACCGAATGCGGCAACTTCACCATGGTGCGCAACGGCACCTGCCTGAAGTGCGACACGTGTGGAAATACGAGCGGCTGCTCGTAAGGTATCGAGACGGCCAAGCATGCCCCTTATTTTGGCGATCATTGATCTCTTCAAGGGAATTGCTTGGCCGACCGCAGCGATCTTAGTCGCGGCGATGTTTAGGTCCGAACTGAAGAATCTGTTCCCAAGAATACGCCGAGCGAGCCTCTCCGGCATAGAACTTGACCCCGCAGAGCTTTCCGCTGAGCTCCAGTCGGTCGGAGTATCTGGGGGCAAAATCACGGGGACATTTGTAACTACTACTGCTGTAGTCAGCGTTCGATCTCTTGCGAATTTCCAAGCAACAATCCGCCGCCACCTGGCTACGATGGCAGAAGACTATCGAACTGATTTTTTAGTTAGCGAACTCGCCGAGCACCAAATTGCACTGAGATTCGAACGGATATTCTACAGAATATTTGGAAGCCAAATCTCTGCTTTGCGAGCTTTGATACAGAGCGGCAGTCTGCCCGAGCAAGAATTTCGAGTGCCCTTTGAGAATGCAAAGGACGCAAATCCAGAGTTCTATGGTGACTATGGGTATGGCGGATGGAGAAATTTTCTACTCGCGACCGACCTGATCTCGTTGGGAGACGGCAAATACGAGATTACAGATTATGGTCGTGACTTTATCGAATTCGTTGAGCGCAACTACTCCAAGCATGAAAAGAGCCTCTAGAACCCGGCTGCACCCCCCGCATGCGCCGGTATGACGCCGGAGCGCGCGGTCGACAATTGGCCGCCCACGTCCATGCCACCCTCGCCGTCATCCCAGGTGAAGCGAAGCGGAAGCGCGGGATCCATTCACCCGGAACGCCTATCGCGACCAAGAACCCGGTTGCATGGATCCTCGCCTTCGCGAGGATGACATCGGAGCGTGTTGCGGAAGTGGTCCATCGCAAGACAGGGCTGACAATCCGCAGATCGGCGCGCATCATCGCTGCATGCAACCCTGCATTTACATCCTTGCGAGCGGATACAACGGGAAGCTCTACGTTGGCGTCACCAGCGTGGTGCCCCAGCGCATGTGGCAGCACCGGGAAGAGATCTTCGACGGGTTCACCAAGCGCTACGGCGTCAAGATGCTCGTCCACTATGAGCCGCATGCCAGCATCAAAGCGGCCATCCTGCGCGAGAAGCAACTGAAACGTTGGAACCGGGCCTGGAAGATCCGACTGATCGAGCGCGGGAATCCCGACTGGCGCGATCTCTATCCGGATATCGCAATCTGAACCCGCCTCACCGTCATCCCGGGTGAAGCGAAGCGGAAGCCCGGGATCCATCCAGCAGAAGCGCCGATCGCGACCAAGTTCCAGGCGACATGCCTTCGCGAGGATGACGAATAGCCAACACCTTGCCCCTCCGGCCAGATGCACCTATCATATGGGCATATCGCCCGAAGGCGCGGAGATTGCCATGCCCCATACCCATGCACTGGACATTGTCGGCGGCGCGGCCCTCGGGATCTCGATCCGCAGCGGGCGCGACCTGATCGCGGCGGTGCGCGGCGGGCTGCCGGTGAAGGCGATCGAGCACGTGATCGCGACCGGCCGGATGACGCTTTCCGAGATCGACCTCGTCGTGCTGCCGCGCAAGACGCTGTCGCACCGCAAGAAGATCGGCCGGCTCACCGCCGACCAGTCGGACCGGCTGATGCGCGCGGCGCGCGTCATCGCGGCGGCGGAGGAGACGTTCGGCGGCCAGGACAAGGCGGCGACATGGCTGCGCCGGCCGACCACGGCGCTCGACGGCGAGACGCCGCTGTCGCTGCTCGACACGTCGGAAGGCGCTCTGCAGGTCGAGACTCTCCTCGGCCGCATCAGCCACGGCATCGCCGCCTGATGGCCCGCCCCGCGGCCCCGGCATGATCGCCTGGCGGATCAGCCGCGCACCCTTCGCCGACCTTACCGGCACCGGGGCGCGGCTCTATGGCGGCCGCTGGAATTCGCCCGGCCGGGCGATGATCTACGCGGCGGAGACGGCCGCGCTCGCCGTGCTCGAGGTGCGCGTCCATCTCGACCTGACGCCGGACCTGCTGCCCGACGACTATGTGCTGACGGCGATCGAATGCGGCGATCTCGCCGTCGAGACGCTCGCCGCCCTGCCCGGCGAGCCGCAGGCATTCGGCGACGCCTGGCTCACGCAGGCGCGGACGCCAATCCTGAGGGTGCCATCGTTCATCGTGCCGGAAAGCAGCAACCTGCTGCTCAACCCGGCGCATCCGGATGCGACCGCGCTCGCCATCGCCAGCACGCGCCCTTTCCGTTTCGACGAGCGCCTCTGGCTGCCGGCGCTTTCCTGACGCACCGCCCCTCGCAGCCCAATTCCGAAACTCCGGGCAAACTCTTGCGATTCAATCCGAATCGATCGAAGCTGGCGCGTCAGCGCACGGCCCGGATCGCCTCGATCCTGTCAATGCCGCCGACCGTGTCGGCGACCTCCTGCCAGACGCCGCGCGCGCCCGCCTCCCAGGCGGGCCGGTCCCGCGGCTGCACGACATGGCCGCCATTCGAACGCGCGATCTCCATCGAGGCGGCCTCGTCGGCGACGATCAGCGCGTCGAAATAGGCGGCGCCCGCCGCCGCCGCGTCCTGGAACACGGCCTTCTCCGCGTCATCAAGCGTGTCCCAGAACGGCGCCGCGAACATCACCACGCCCGAGGCCCAGATATGACCGGTCTCGGTCAGCCACGGCACGACCTCGTAGAGCTTGAACCCGGCATAGGCCGACTTGGTCAGGTCCATGGCGTCGACCACGCCGGTCGCGAGCGCGTTGTAGGTCTCGGGGATCGGGATCGCCGTCGGATTGGCCCCGAAGGCGGCCCAGAGCTTCGTGTGCAACGGGCTCTGGATGACACGGATGCGCTTGCCGACAAGTTCGTCCGGCGTGGTGATCTCCTCCTTGGCGAGGAGATGGCGGGCGCCGTAGTTGATGTAGTCGGCGACGATGAACTGTTCGGCGGCGAACTTGCCCTTGAGCTCCGTGCCGAGGTCACCGTCCAGCACCTTGCGCAGATGCGCGCCGTCGCGGAAGACGAAGGGGAGATCCAGGATCTGCGCCTCGGGCACCCAGCCGGACAGCGCCGAAACGGTCGAGAGCGAGGCCTGGATCGAGCCGAGCCGCAGCCCCTCGGCCACCTCCTTCTCGCCGCCCAACGCCGCGTTCTGGACGATGTTGAAGCGGAACGCGCCGGGCAGCGCCTGGTCGACGCGGTCGCGGATGTTCTGCCAGATCAGCGTCTCCGGCTTGTCGGGGCCAAGCAGCGAGGCGACGGTGAGGGTCCGCGCCGCCTGGGCGCGGCCGATCAGCGCCGGCGCGGCCAGCGCCACGGCGCCGAGCGCGGTCGCGGTGCGAAGAAACTGGCGGCGGGCGGGTCGGAACATGGCGGCAATCTCCTAGCAAGGGGCGAGCATCGCGCTTCCGATCGCGCCGGCGGAGAGCACGGCGAGCGAAAGGAGGAGCGCGGCGAGATAGGGCAGGATGGCGCGGAACAGCGCCGCGGCCGGCAAGCGCGTGACGCCGCTGACGACATAGACCAGCATGCCGACGGGCGGCGTCAGTCCGCCGATCATCAGGTTGACGACGAGGATGACGCCGAAATGGATCGGGTCGATGCCGGCGGCGATCGCGATCGGCATCAGGAGCGGCCCGAACAGCAGGATCGCTGCGCCGATGTCGAGCACCAGCCCGGCGACGATCAGGAGCAGGTTGGCGAAGAGCAGGACCGCGAAAGGGCCGCCGCCGAAGCCGGCCGCGAGGTTCGCCACCAGGCCGGATATGTCGTCGACGGCGAGCAGGAAGGCGAAGGGCGCGGCGGTGCCGATCAGGAGGCCGATGGCGGCGGCTTCGGCGCCCGCCTGGCGGAAAGCCTGGTAGAGCCCGGAGGCACCGAGCCGCCCGAACAGGCCGAGCCCCAGCGTGTAGAGCGCGGCGAGCGCCGCCGCCTCGGTGGTCGTGACGATGCCGAAGCGGATGCCGGCGACGACGATGATGCCGAGGCCGAGGGCCGGGATCGCCCCTCCGGCGGCGCGCCAGCGCTCGCGCGAGGTCGCCGGCGGCGCGAGCCCTTCGGCCCGCGCCGTCAGGCGGATCGCGACGGCGAGGGCGACCGCCATGACCGCGCCGGCGACGAAGCCACCGACCAGGAGCTTGCCGACCGAAAGATTGGTCGCCGCCGCCAGGATCAGGAAGGCGATCGAGGGCGGGATGACATTGTCCAGCACCGAGGTGGCGGCGACGATCGCGCCGGCCTGAGCCGGCGGATAGCCGCGCTTGACGAGTTCGGGCTGGAAGGTGGTGGCGCCGAAGGCGGCGTTGGCGACCGAGGAGCCCGATGCACCCGAAAAGAGCACGCTGGAAAGCAGCGTCGTCTGCGCCAGCCCGCCGCGCCTGTGGCCGACCATGGCGGCAGCGAATCGAACGAACTGATCAGCGACGCCAGACGCGGTCAGAAGACCGCCGGCGAGCAGGAAGAAGGGGATGGCGAGCAGCAGATATTTCGACATGCCCGACACGACCGAGGCGACCATGGCCGGCTCCGGCATCGAGCTGCCGAAGGGAATGGCGAGATAGGCGGCGGCCAGGAAGGCGTGCGGCAGCGGCGCCGCCACGATCAGGCCGGCGAGCGCGATCAGGCCGAGGACGAGGCTCGGCGGCCATGTCGAGGCGAATTGCAGCACCGCCGCCGCGCCATAGACCATGACAGCGATGGCGAGCGCCGCGATGAGCCGCGGCCCGCGTCGCTCGGCGAGGCGTTGCAGCAGTAGCGCCACGAGCGTCAGCGCGCCGCCGCCGCCGAGCAGCGCGAAGCGGATCCATTCCGGAATGCCGAGCATCGGCGAGACGCCGCCCAGCAGCCAACCGATCTCGGCGCCGCCCATGACCAGGACCAAGCCCGCGACCAGGGCGAAGGCGTCGGCCAGGATCGCTGCGACGCCCTGCCCCCATGCCGGCATGCGCCGCGTGAAGACGTCGAGGCGCATGGCGAGCGCACTGTTGATCGCGAGCGGCGCGCCGGCCGCGACCAGCGCCACGTTGAGCCACACCGCCAGTTCGTCCGAGCCGAGGAAACCGCCGCCGAAGCCATAGCGCAGGACGACCGCCGTCAGCACGACGCCGAGCAGCGCCACGAGCAATCCCGCGCAGAGGATGCCGAGCCCGCCTTCAAGGCCGCGCAGGACACGCCCGGCGTGGATCGCGACACGGGAAGGCCTTCTCGGTATTGCAGCAAGCGGCAAGATCACGGGCTCTGGCGATAGGGCTGGGAATCCAAGGACACGGGATGCCCCGGCTTAGGCGAATTCGCCCGGCATTGCGACCGTCATCCGGCCCGGGGCAAGGATATTTCCCGACCGGGCGCGCGATCGGCCAATCGACCCGCTTGGCGACGCGGCGGGGGCAACGCTAGGTTCGCTGGAGTCGAGAAGGATCCGATTCCATGCCCAAGGCGCCGCGCCTCTTCGAGAACCTGGTCGCAACCGATGCCCGCTTCACCAAGCTGTCGGACGGAGCAACGCAGCTTGCCGGTGCGCGCTTCGTCAATTGCCGGCTGACGGACTGCGACCTGACCGGCCTCACTCTCTCGGATGCCGTTTTCGAGCACTGCGATTTCGCTGGCTGCGATTTTCGCGGCGTCGACGCCACCCATTCCCGCTGGAACGGAACGCGGGGCCTGAAGGCCAGGTTTTCCGGCGCCGACCTTGCCGAAGCCCGCTTCACCCACTGCAATTTCAGCAATACCGAGTTCCCGCGGGCGCGGCTGACCAATGCCAGCTTCGAGGACTGCAAGCTGACGGGCGGCGATTTCCAGGGCGCCGCGACGATCGGCATCGCGTTCCGGCGGTCGCGCCTCAACGGCGCGATGCTGCGCAACATCTCCTTCCGCAAGGAGACGATCGATGGGGTCGACTTCGCCGAGGCGGATCTCGCGGGGGCGGATTTCCGCCACGCGATTTTCGTCGAGTCATCGCTTCGTTCCGCCAATCTGCGGGCCACGAAGTTCGAAAGCGCCGACCTGCGCGGCTGCGATCTGGGGGCCATCACGCTGGCCGATGCCTCCCTGTTCCGCAAGGCCATCATCTCGAAGTCGCAGGCGACGGAGTTGCTGAAGGGCATCGGCCTCATCGTGATGTGACGGCCACACCCGGCCGTTCAGCTTTTGGTTGCTCATATCCCTATCCACGTGGCCGCCGAGCGCTATAGTGCCCCAACGGCACCTTCGCCGGAGGAGAGAACCCATGCGCGCCTTCTTGGCAGTCCTCGCAATCAGCACCTCGCTGGCCGGTCTAGCCGGTTGCACGAGCAACCCGAATGCTCCCGGCATCCAGGCGATGGAGCCCGTGAATGCCTGCGGCCCCGGCGGCAGCTCCGACGCCGAGGATTGCCCCAGCGGCCGCCGCTAGCCGCGCAGAACCGTCGACGCGCACCGAATCCGGCAACGCCCCGGCCCGGCTGGGCCGGGCGTTTTGGCAGGTTTGGACAGGCGACAACTGGCCATACGGCCGATCCCTCCTATCTGACTTGGGAACTTGTCCGAGCCAGATAGGTTCTCATGCGCCAGCTAGCAGCCCTTTTCGTCCTCCACAGCCTTCTCACCCTCGGTGGTTGCACCAGCGATCCGAACTCGCCGGCGATCCGCGCGATGGAGCCGGTCAACGCCTGCGGCCCCGGCGGAACGAGGGACATCAACGCCTGCTCCTCCAGCCGCCGCTGAACCGCCTCAGCTTGGCTTGAGTCGATGGCGGTCGATCGCCTGCGCAAGCCCCCGATTCGCCACAGGTGAACAGGGTCACAGGGTTGTCGGCCTGTTCTTGCTCTCGCCATGAACTCCCGCCAGAATGACGGTCGGCTACAGCCCGGTCCATCTGCCGGGCGCTCTTGATTCGTTCCTTGGAGGACATGATGAACCTGTCGGTTTCCGGCTTCGCGGTGCGCAGCCTCACGCTTGCCTCGGCGCTGATGCTGTCGACGGCGGCCTTCGCCGCCCCCGATGCCCAGAAGATCGCAGACGCCTTCGTGGCCGCGGCGCAGACCCGCGACGAAGCGAAGGTCACTTTCGAGTCCGCCAAGGCGGACGGCGACAACGTCACGTTGTCGAACGTGCAGATCAAGGCGAAGGACGGCGGCGACGTGACGATCCCGCTGGTCGTGATCGAGAGCCCGCTGGAGCGTACCGCGGGCGGCTTCACCGCCGCGAGCATCAGCTTCGATGCGGGCAAGGTCGCCGACGAGGAGACCACGATCACCTGGACCAAGGGCCTGGTGAAGGACGCGATCGTCCCGGCGCCGAAGGAGATCAACTCCCAGGCCAAGATCACGCCGTTTTCGAATCTCGAAATGTCGACCATCAGCGTCACCTCGACGGAGGCGCCGGCCCCGGTCAGCATCGACAGCTTCGCCGTTGCGCTCGGCAACGTGATCGAGGGCGCGCCCAACGACGGCCAGCTCAACATCAAGGGCATCAATGTTCCGGGTGAAGTTCTGAAGTCGGACGAGCAGACCAAGGATTGGGTCGAGCAGCTCGGCTACGACAAGCTGACCTTCGACGTCGCCGTCGACGGCAGCTATGACGGCGGCAACAAGACCTTCACCTTCCGCTCGATCAGCTTCGACGGCCAGGACGTCGGCAAGCTGGCGATCACCGGCACCTTCGGCGGCCTGCCGCGCGAGAAGCTCCAGGATCCGGACAAGCTCTCGGAGCTGGCCGCGACCGCCACGGTCGATGCGGCGACGATCCGCTTCGACAATGCCGGCATCGTCCAGCGCATCATCGACATGCAGGCCAAGGCCATGGGCGCGACGCCGGACCAGTTCGTCGAGCAGATCTCCGGCGCGCTGCCGCTGCTGCTCTCCGTCGTCGGCAACCAGGGCTTCCAGGATCGCATCGCGACTGCCGCGACGGCCTTCCTGAAGGACCCGAAGTCGCTGACGATCACAGCCGCTCCGGGCAACCCGGTTCCGGTCATGCAGATCTTCGGCGCCGCCTCGACCGCGCCGCAGACGCTGCCGGACGTGCTGGCCGTCGACATCAAGGCGAACGACTAAGCCCGACGGCTGTCCTTTCGCGCCAGCGCCCGAAGCGCAACGATATGGATCCGGGCGGTGCAGACCGCCCGGTTTTTCTTTCCCCTATGGGATGCAGGTCCCCTGTGGGATGTAAGTCCATGGGCCGATCATCAACCTCAGCGACGATCGCCCGAGTGCCATGGAGCCCGCCTATGAGCCGCCCCTCGCTACGCCTCCGTCTTCTCGCCGCCGGCACCAGCGCCGTCGCGATGACAGCCTCGCTGCCCGCCCTCGCCGAGGAGCCGATCGAGACCGCGATCCGCGGCTGGGTCGCCGCGCTCGACGCCTCGCCGAACTGGGTCGCCGGCTTTGCCGAGCTCACCTATGACGAAGGCCGGCGCGAAGCGACGCTGCGGAACCTGACCATCCGAAGCGAGACGCTGTCGACCAAGATCGAGATCAGCTTCGGTACGCTCGGCGTGACCGGCTACTCCGAGACTGTCGATGGCGGCTTCAAGGCACTCGAGATCAGCGCCGACGACAGCAAGGTCGTCATCGGCGACCTCGCCGACGTGACGATGCGCGACCTCCGCGTCGACAATCTCGCCGTCCCGAGCTTCGTCAATTTCGTCTTCGACCCGAACCGCCCCTTCACCTCGGGCGTGAAGGCGATGGCGATCGCGGCCAAGACCTCGATCGACAGCATCAAGATCGGCAACATCCAGTCGACCCAGACCGCCGAGGGCCAGACCTCGCGGGCCGATTATGGCAGCTATGAGCTGAAGGGCATGGCGGACGGCAAGATCGACCAGGTCGTGGTCGGCCCCGTGAAGCAGGAGATGCCGTCGCCCGACGGTCTCATGACCTTCGGCGTCGACCGGATCGAGGCCCGGAAATACGACCTCGACGCCGTGATCGCGGTATTCGATCCCGACCGTTATGTCGGCGGCGTCGGCGACGGCAAGTGGCGCGACGTGCTGGCGCTCGAGGTCTACAAGAACTTCACCATCAACGTGCCGGGCGCCGCGGTCCGGATCGGCTCCTTCGAGACCGAAAACCTGCGCATGCGCCAGCCGAAGCGCAATATCGGCGAGGTCATCGACACGCTCATCGCCAAGCCGGACATGCCGGAAGAGGAGATGGGCCGCCTCGTCAGCGAGAACCTCGCGGGACTGCTCGGCTTCGTGGGCGTCGGCTCGATGCGGCTCAGCGATCTCGACGTCACCGCGCCCGAGATCGAGCGCTTCCACCTTGGCGATTTCCACATCACCGACATGTCGAGCGACGGCATCGGCGAGATCGGCATCAACGATCTCGACGCGGCCGCGCAGGACAAGTCCTCGGTCGGCGCCGAGCGCCTGGCGATCGGCGACATCCGGTTCGGCGACCTCGACTATCTCGCCAACGCGCTCCGGGCCGCCGAGACCGGAGCGGACGTCGACCCGCTGCCGCTGGTGCCGACGTTCGGCTTCGCCGAGGCGATCGACCTCGACGTCGTCCAGGCCGGCACGCGGCTCGGCGCCGTTGACCGCGCGCGCCTCGACCTCGGCGCCTATATCGGCCCGGTGCCGACCAAGATCGCCACCGACATACGCGGCCTCGATCTCGACCTGTCGCAGGTGAGCGACCGGCGCGCACGCGAGATGCTCAGGGATCTCGGCTATGAGCGGCTGGTGGCCGACTATGGCTTCACGCTCGCCTGGCGCGAGGCGGACGAGAGCCTGAAGGTCGACGGCTTCCGGCTGGCGATCAAGGATCTCGCCACGCTGACCATGGACGCGACGCTGATCGGCCTGACCCGCCAGGCGATCGAGGCTCCGGAAAATCTCGAGCCGGCGCTCGCCGCCCTGCAATTCACGCAAGGAAAGCTGGCGATCGAGGACCAGTCGATCATCGAGCGCGCCGTCGGCATGCAGGCGAAGAAGATGAATGTCGAGCCGGACAAGTTCCGCCAGCAGATTGCCGGCGCGCTGCCGCTGTTCCTGATGGCGCTCCGCAATCCGGGCTTCCAGGCGAAGCTCGCCCCGGCGCTGCAGGCCTTCATCAAGACGCCGGGCACGATGACGATCACCGCCAATCCGGCGACGCCGGTCCCGGTCATGCAACTGATCGACACGGCCGAGACCGCGCCGCAGAAGCTGCCCGACCTGCTGCAGGTCGAGATCAAGACCACACCCTGAAAACAAAACGGCCGGATCTTGCGATCCGGCCGTTTTGATTCAGAGCTTCCGCGAAGGCTCAGGCGGCAACCGGCTGGGACATGACCGCGCGCACGGCCTCGGCCGCCCGCTGCTCGGCGGAGGCCAGGGCCTTCTCAGCCTGCTCCGGCCCGAAATTCACGCCCTCGACTGTCACCACCTCGACATCGGTGAGTCCGATGAAGGCCAGCATGAAGCGCAGATAGGGCAACTGGAAGTCTCTCGGCTTCATCGGGCCGTCCGAATAGATGCCGCCCTTCGACTCGACCAGGATCACCCGCTTGTCCTTGAGCAGGCCGACCGGCTTGCCTTCGATATAGGCGAAGGTGCGCCCTGCCCGCGCGACATAGTCGAGCCAGGTCTTCAGCGTCGAGGTGATGGTGAAGTTGATCATCGCCGAGGCGACCACGACGATGTCGGCGGCCTGCAACTCGTCGACCAGCGCGTCGGATACGGCAACCAGCGCCTTCTGCTCGCCGGTGCGCGCTTCTTCCGGGGTGAACAGCGCACCGAGATAGGCCTCGTCGACATGCGGCAGCGGCTCGCGGGCGAGATCACGGCGGACGACGGTGGCATCGGGGTGATTGGCGACGAGATCGGCGAGCACACGCTCGGCCACCTTGCTCGAATGCGACGCGGCGCCGCGCGGGCTGGAGGTCACGAAAAGGATGTTGGTCATCGGTCTTCCCTTCACTATGTTACGGAAACCGGCCCAAATCCGGGGGGAGCTGCGTCGATACCGTTGAGTAACATTATTAAATGTTACTACTGGGTAACATCGAGTCAAATGGCATGGATGCGAAAAGCGCTGAACAGTCTGTTCACCGGAATGCCCGCGAGCGCGGCCTGCCGCCCCGCGAGCGCATTCTGCTGGCCGCCCGTTCCCTGTTCGCGCGCCATGGCGTGCACGGCGTCGGCGTCGAGGCGATCGCCGAGGCCGCCGGCACCAACAAGATGACGCTCTACCGACATTTCGAATCGAAGGACCTGCTCGTCGCGGAGTATCTGCGCGGACTCACGGTGGAGACCTCCGCGATCTGGGGCGAGATCGCGGACGAGAATCCGGACGATCCGCTGGCACAGATCAACGCCTGGCTCTGCCGCATCGCCAACCATGTCGAGCATGGCAGCGAGAGCGGTTGCGCGCTGGCCAGAGCCTCGATCCAAATCACCGACCCGGAGCACCCGGGCCGCCGGGTGATCGAGGACCACACGCGCCAGCACCGCGAGAACCTGATCCGCCTCTGCCGCGCCTCCGGACTCTCCGAGCCCGAGCAACTCGCCGACCAGCTCTTCCTGCTGGTCGAGGGCTCGCGCGTCACCTGGCAGAATGTCGGCGACGACCGCCCGGGCGCCGCGCTCGCAACGCTCGCGGCCGGCATCATCGCGTCGCACCGGCGCTGATCAGCCGACCCGGCGCAACGCCCCGTTCTCGAGCTTGTAGACCCGGTCGACGGCCCCCTCCGGCAATGCCGCATGGGTGGCGAGGATGACCGTGCGTCCGGCGGTCACGGCCAGGAGATCGGCGAGGAAGGTGGCCTCGGTCGGACGGTCGAGACCGGCCGTCGGCTCATCGAGGAGAACGACCTTCGCGGGCGAAAGCAGCGTTCGGGCGAGGCAGAGCCGGCGCGCCTGTCCGGCCGACAGGGTCTGGCCCGACTCGCCGAGCCAGGTGCCGAGCCCGTGCGGCAGGCCGCGCACGAAATCCGCCAGCCGCGCCCTTTCGAGCGCCTGCAGGAGCAGGACATCGTCCGCCGCCGGATCGGCGATGCGGAGGTTCTCGCGGATCGTTCCGATGAAGACGGGCGCATCCTGCGACAGTAGCGCGATATGCCCGTGCAGGTCGGCCTGGCGAACATCGCGGATGTCGACGCCGCCGATCAGGATGCGCCCGGTATCGGCATCCGCGAGCCGGAGCAGCAGGCCGTGCAGGGTCGACTTGCCGCTGCCGCTCTCGCCGACGACGGCGATCCGCTCGCCCACGCCGACCGCGAGGTCGAGATCCGACAGGATCCGCCGGTCGCGGCCATAGGAGAAGCCGACGCCCTCGAAGCGGATCGCTCCGGATGCGGGCAGCGCGACGGGATCGGCGCGGTCGCGGATGACCGGTTCCATGTCGACCAGCGCCTGCACCCGCCGCGCGGCGGCGCTCGTCGCGCCGAGCCGTCCGGCACCGCGCAGGATCGGTCCCGCCACCTCGAAGATCGCCGTGACGGCGAGCAGCGCCGCCACCAGCAGCGGCCCGCTGACCTCGCCACGCTCCAGCACGCCAAGGCCGGCCCAGAGCGTGGCGATCAGCGTCGACCCCGCGCCGAGCACGACGAAGGCGGGCCCGCAGGCGATCCGCCACGACTGGCGAAGGCGGGCCTGAAGGACGGAAGCCGTCGCCTGGGCCACCACCTCCTTGGCCTCCGGGACCGCGCCGAGCGACACAAGGTCGGCATGGCCGTCGATGCCGTCCAGCACGGCGACGCGAAGATCCGCCGCGGTTCGCACCGTCTCAGCGCCGCTGCGGCGCCCCGCGATCACGATCAGCATGGGCAGCACGAGCGCGGTCAGCGCGAAGCCGACCAGCGCCGCGACCAGCGCGTCCGGCAGCACGAATCCGAGGAAAAGGCCGAGCCCGACGGCGCCGAGGACGGCGGTCGCGATCGGCGCCACCAGTTGCAGGAACATCATGTCCAGCGCCTCGACATCCGCGGTGAGGCGGGCGACGAAATCGCCGGTGCGATGCATCGCCGCCTTGAACGGCACCAGCGGGATCAGGCGCGAGAAAATACGGACGCGAATGTCGGAGAGAATCTTGAACGTCGTGGCGTGTCCCGAGAGACGCTCGCCATAGCGCGAAGCGATGCGCAGGAAGGAGAAACCGCGCACCATCGCCGAGGGCGCGAACAGGTCGAAGCTCATGGCAGAGGCGGCGAGCGCCGCGCCGGTCAGGAACCAGCCAGAGACGCCGAACAGCGCGACGCCGGCGGCAAGCGTCAGGCAGGAAAGCGCCAGCGCCAGCAGGAGGCCGGCGGCGCGTGCCCGATATAGGCTGAAGAGAAGGCGCATCAGGCCGCTCCGTCGAGTTCGAGCGCGGAGGCCCTCGCGGATGGCGGCGCTTCACCAAACGGCACGATCCGCCGGTCGCCGTCGATGACGCAGATCCGTCCCATCTGCTCGGCAACCGCCATCGAATGGGTCGCGACAAGCAGGGAACGCCCCCAGGCGAAGGACAGGATCGCCTGCATGACGCGCGCCTCCGTCTCGACATCGAGATGCGCCGTCGGCTCGTCGAGCAGGATCAGGCCGGGATCGCGCAGGAAGATCCGCGCAAGCGCGACGCGCTGGGCCTCGCCGCCCGACAATCCCCTGCCCCGCTCGCCGATCGGCGTTTCGAGCCCTTCCGGCAGGCGGTCGGCGAAGTCGAGCACGCAGGCGCGCTGCGCCGCGGCGCGCACCTCGGAATCGCTCGCGTGCGGCCGGCCGAGGCGGATATTGCTGGCGATCGTGCCGTGGAACAGGCGCGGCCGCTGGCCGAGCACGGCCACCTGGCGGCGCAGCGCGCCCTCCTCGATCGCCGTGAGATCGACACCGCCCAGTTCCACATGTCCGCCATAGGCCCTGAGGCGCGCGAGGAGCTCGATCAGGGTCGACTTGCCGATGCCGCTCGGCCCCAGCAGCGCCACGGTCTCGCCGGCGCCGATCTCGAGGGAAGCCTTGGTGAAGATGGCGCCGCGCTCCGGCGTCTCGACCGACAGGTCCCGCACCGAGACGCCGAGCGCCCGACGCCCCATGAGCACCTCGCCGGACGACATGGGCGACGCGCCGGTCTCGGGCAGCGCCCCCAAGGCGGCCTCGATGCTGGCGACCGCCGCCTTGGCGTTGGCGCGGTCGTGATAGTGCGCCGCGAGCGTGCGCAGCGGCAGATAGACCTCGGGGGCCATAAGGAGCAGGAACAGGCCCGCCTGCAGGCTGAGCGCGCTGCCGCGCAGGTCGATCATGTCGAGATAGGTGAGCCCGACATAGAGAGCCACGCCCGCCACACCGAGCGCGGCGAAGAATTCCAGCACCGCCGACGAGAGAAAGGCGATGCGCAGGACGGCCAGCGTGCGGCTCGCGAACTCGTCGCTAGCGGCGCGGACCCGCGCGACTTCATCCTCGGCCCGGCCGAAGAGCTTCAGCACGACGAGGCCGCGGATGCGATCGGCGAACATGCCGGAAAGCCGTGCCAGCGCCGTCAGATGCTGCCGGCTCGCGGCCTCCGCGCCCCAGCCGGCCAGCGCCATGAAGACGGGGATCATCGGCGCGGTCAGGAGCAGCAGCAGACCGACGACGAGGTCGACCGGCATCAGCCCGATGGCAAAAGCGATCGGCACGATGGCCGCGGCGATCATCGCCGGCACGAATCGCGCGAAATAGCCGTCGAGCGCCTCCACCTGGTCGAGGATCTGGCTGGCGAGCTCCCCGGAGGCGCGCTGGCGCATCCAGTCGGGGCCGCGACGCATGAGGTCTGCGAAAAGATCGCGCCGGATCGCCTGCTTCACGTCCTCGGCGGCGCGAATCCCCGCCGCCTCGCCGACCCACGCCAAGGCGGCGCGCGCCAGGATCATGCAGCCGAGCGCGGCGATGACGGGAATCTGCGCGGCGGCGGCGACCTGCTCGATGATCGCCCTGTGCAGGATCATGGCCAGCCAATAGGCCTGAGCGACCGTCAGGCACGCGCTGACGAGCGGCACCATCACGGCCAGGCCAAGTGCGCCGCGACCGACACGCCCCTGCTGCTTCAGCCAGTTCATTTCGCGCTTCGTGGCACCCTTGGGCACAGCGGCGGCGTTGGATTCGACGATACTCATGCGCGGCAGTTTACCGTGTCGGAAGATATTTGAGCGCCCCCTGTGCCAATCGACCGCATGTGTAACCTCGCTGCATTGATTTCGCTCAATGTTGAGAGCCTACTGCAGCCCTAGCTGTGAAAGCCTGGCGACTCAGAAGGTATAGGCCATGATTGATATCGATGTCGTTACGCTGTCGAGGCTGCAATTCGCGGCCACGGCTATGTATCATTTCCTGTTCGTGCCCCTCACCCTCGGCCTCTCCTTCCTGATGGCGATCATGGAGAGCGTCTATGTTATGACCGGCCGCGAGATTTGGCGGCGCATGACCCTCTTCTGGGGAACCTGCTTCGGCATCAATTTCGCCATGGGCGTCGCCACGGGCGTCGTGATGGAATTCCAGTTCGGCATGAACTGGTCCTATTACAGCCACTACGTCGGCGACATCTTCGGCGCGCCGCTGGCCATCGAAGGCCTGATGGCCTTCTTCCTCGAAGCATCCTTCATCGGCCTGTTCTTCTTCGGCTGGGACCGGATGTCCAAGGTCGGACATCTGTGCGTCACCTGGCTGGTGGCCTTCGGCGCCAATTTCTCCGCGCTCTGGATCCTGGTCGCCAACGGCTGGATGCAGCACCCGACGGGCGCCGTCTTCAATCCAGACACGATGCGCATGGAGATCACCGACTTCATGGCCGTGATCTTCAATCCCGTCGCGCAGGCCAAGTTCGTGCACACCGTCAGTGCCGGCTACGTCACGGGCGCCATGTTCGTCATGTCGGTCAGCGCCTGGTACCTGCTCAAGGGCCGTCACCTGGAATTCGCCAAGCGCTCGATGGCGGTCGCCGCCAGCTTCGGCCTCGCCGCGGCGCTTTCGGTCGTCGTGCTCGGTGACGAGAGCGGCTATGTGACGACCGAGAACCAGAAGATGAAGGTCGCCGCGATGGAAGCGATGTGGCACACGGAGCCCGCTCCGGCGTCCATCAACGTCATCGCCTTCCCGAACATGGAGAAGCAGGAGAACAGCTTCGCCATCAGCATTCCCTACCTGCTCGGCATCATCGGCACCCGCTCGCTGACGACGGAACTGCCGGGCATCGTCAACCTGGTCGATTCCGCCAAGGACCGCATCCGCGACGGCATCGAGGCCTACAAGGCCCTGCAGGTGGTTCGCGCCAATCCGGGCGATACGGCCGCTCGCGAACTCTTCAGCGAGAAGTGGCCCAATCTCGGCTACGGCCTGCTGGTCAAGCAGATCCGGCCGGACATCGAGAACGCGACCGAGGCCGAGATCGTCCAGGCCGCGCAATCGACCATCCCGAACGTGCCGGTGATGTTCTGGAGCTTCCGCATCATGGTCGCTCTCGGCTTCTACTTCATCGGCTTCTTTGCCGCCGCCTTCTGGGTCGCGTCCCGGCACAAGCTCGGCGAGCAGCGCTGGACGCTGTGGCTCGCCCTGTTCAGCCTGCCGCTGCCCTGGCTTGCGATCGAGTGCGGATGGCTCCTGGCCGAGTATGGCCGCCAGCCCTGGGCGATCGAAGGCGTGCTGCCGACCTTCTACGCTGCATCCGGCCTGACCTTCGTCGATCTCATCATCAGCCTGACGATCTTCCTGGTGATCTACAGCGTTCTGGCCGTCATCGAGGTGATCCTGATGGTCAAGACGATCAAGAAGGGTCCGCTCGAGCATGATCCGCTCGAGCCGGCCCACGCAGGCTCCGATGTGCTGCCGACGCCGGCGGCCGCCGGTCCGAAGCTCTGATCCGCGGGGGTTCAAATGGGTGACATTGTACCAGTCGACTACGAAACGCTCCGCCTGATCTGGTGGCTGCTCCTCGGCGTGCTGCTCATCGGCTTCGCCGTCATGGACGGCTTCGATCTCGGCATCGGCGCGCTCCTACCCTTCGTCGCCAAGACGGACGAGGAACGCCGGGTCGTGATCAACGTCGTCGGCCCGGTCTGGGAAGGAAACCAGGTCTGGCTGATCCTGGGCGGCGGCGCCATCTTCGCCGCCTTCCCGATGCTCTATGCCGTGTCCTTCTCGGGCCTCTACCTGGCGATGATGGTGATCTTGGTCGCCCTGATCCTGCGCCCGGTCGGCTTCAAGTACCGCTCGAAGATCGGCGACCCCGGCTGGCGCTCGACCTGGGACATCGTGCTCTGCGTCGCCGGCCTCGTGCCAGCCCTGATCTTCGGCGTCGCCGTCGGCAACGTGCTGCTCGGCCTGCCGTTCGAACTGGATGACACGCTCCGGACCTTCTACCGCGGCAACTTCTTCCAGCTCCTGACGCCCTATGCCCTCCTCGCAGGACTGGTCAGCCTCTCCATGCTCGTCATGCACGGCGCCTCGCTCCTGACGTGGAAGACCGAGGGCGTCATCGCCGACCGCGCCCGCAGCTACGGACGGATGGCGGCTCTCGCCACCATCGTGCTGTTCGCCGTGGCCGGCGCCTGGACCGCCTACGGCATTGGCGGCCATGTGCTGACGAGCCCGGTAGACCCGCTCGCGCCCTCCAACCCGCTGGGCAAGACGGTGATGGTCGAGACAGGCGCCTGGCTCAACAACTACAAGGCCTATCCCTGGATGATGACCGCGCCGATCCTCGGCTTCGCCGGCGCGATGCTGGCTCTCGTCGGCTTCATCATCCGCCGGCCGGCCTTCACCTTCCTCGCCTCGGCATTCGCCATTGTCGGCATCATCTCGACCGCCGGCCTGTCCCTCTTCCCGTTCCTGCTGCCGTCCTCGATCAACGCCGGAACCGGACTGACGCTCTGGGACGCTTCTTCGTCGAAGCTGACTCTGTGGGTCATGCTGCTGGCAACCTGCTTCTTCCTGCCGATCATCCTGATCTACACCGCCTTCATCTACCGGGTGATGCGCGGCAAGGTGACGACGGTCAGCATGGACAAGAACCCGAACGCCTACTGATCGGAGGATTGAGCAATGTGGTATTTTTCCTGGATCCTCGGCCTCAGCCTCGCCTGTGCCTTCGGCATCCTCAACGCCATGTGGTATGAGCTGCGCGACGACCGGCTGAAGGGCCGGACGGGGATCACGCCAGCCAGGGATCGCTGATCGAAGGCTGGCGCCCCGGCGCACGAGAGATACGACCGCCCGACGGATCGACCGATCCCGGGCGGTCGTTTCGTTTTCGGCTCCAGACTTGCTTGGTCGCGTTTTCTTCACGCGAACCGGCATCCAATTGGCTCGAAAGCACGCTAGTCGAAGAAGCCGAGCCGGCGCAGCAGCAGCAGCGTGCAGCCGGAGGCGAGGCCGCCGATCGCCGTGGCGCCGACCCAGCCATGCACGCCCTCGAGGAAGGGCAGCCCGCCGGTGTTCATGCCGAAGAAGCCGGTGACGAGCGTTGGCGGCATCAGGATCGCCGTCATGATCGACAGCACGTAGAGGTGACGATTGCTGATGTTGGCGAGCTTCGCCGCGATCTCGTCCTGCAGGAAGCGCGCGCGATCCTGCACCTCCTGCACCTCCTGATCCAGGGTCTCGATCCGCCGCAGCAGTCGCTCCGCCGCCGCGCAGGACGCGGCATGGGCACGGTCCGCCTGCTCGTCGTCATCCTCGGGGAACTCGCGCAGGATGCTGCGGAAGCCGGCCAACTGGCGATGCAGCTTGACCGCCGTGCGCCTGAGGGGACCGAGGCGGCGCGCCTCGTCGCTGAGGCGCTCGTCAAGCACGCGATCCTCGATCGAATCCGCCTCCATGCGCAGCGCCCGCAGCGTCTCGGCGATCGCCCTGAGCACCTGCTCGATCATCAGCTCGAACAGCGCGACCGGGGCATCGACGCGCTGGCCTTCCTCGATCCGGCTGCGCGCCAGAGCAGCGGCGCGCACGGGATGGCGGCGACCGGATACCAGGTAGCCCGGTCCGAAGGCGAAGCGCATCGGCACGATCCGGTCGTTGTCCTCGCCCGGATGATCCTGCAGCGTGTCGGAAAACCGGCCCCAGACCGCCGCGGCGTCGAAATCGAGCGTCGGAAAGTCGTCGGCCGAGAGCAGCAGCCGGCGCGCATCGCCGCAGAGCCACGGCAGGCCGGCGACCCAGTCTCGCGCCAGGCGGTCGACGAAATCGATATGCGCCCAGACAAAGCCGTCGCCCGGCACGCCGGGGAACAGCATCTCGTCGAGCGCGACTGGCTGCGGGCGGCCGCCGCGCTCGAAACGATAGGCCCAGATCAATCCCGAGGCGGGCCTGGTCGGCGGCCCCCAATCAGCCTGCATTGCCGGATCGATCCCCATCAACTGCCGACGTGACACCTGCGCCTGTGCCGAGGCATGGCGGGATCACTTGCGACACCGCGCATGACAGAACGATGACAGCGCGACGGATGCGGTGCCGGGAACCGAAATTCCGTTGTCGTCGAAGCCGTCCCCGGCCATGATCGCACGCGCCTCGACAGGAGCGGACGCAAGATCCGGCACGGGGCAGAGGTGGGACAGGACATGCAGAACGACCCGCGATCGCACGGACTGTGGGAGCGCACGGCGCCTCCGGGTCCCGCCACGCAGCCGCTGGCGGCCGACGTCAAGGCCGATCTGGCGGTGATCGGCGGTGGCTATACCGGCCTGTCGACCGCGCTGCATGCGGCGCGCGACGGCATGGATGTCGTGGTTCTGGAAGGCGTCGAGATCGGCTTTGGCGGTTCGGGCCGCAATGTCGGCCTCGTCAATGCCGGCATGTGGGTGATGCCGGACGTCGTGCCGGCAACGCTCGGCCCCGGGCATGGCGAGAGACTGCTCGCCCTGCTGGGCGACGCGCCGCAAGCCGTGTTCGAGATCGTCGCCGAATACGACATCGACTGCGAGCTGGAGACGAACGGAACGCTGCATTGCGCCCTCGGCGCCGCCGGCCTCGACGAGATTGGGAAGCGCGCCGCGCAATGGCGGATGCGGGGCGCCAATATCCGGCTACTCGACGCCGAGGCGACGGCCAGCATGGTAGGGAGCCGCGCCTATGCCGGCGCCCTGCTCGACCTGCGCGCCGGCACGATCCAACCATTGGCCTATGCGCGCGGCCTCGCGCACGCGGCGCTCCGCCACGGCGCGCGTATCCACACCGCCAGCCCCGTGACGCGGACCGAGCAGGCGGGCGCCGGATGGCGCGTCGTGACGGCTGGCGGCAGCGTGACGGCCGAATGGGTCGTGGTGGCGACCGATGCCTATGGCCAGGGCCCTTGGCCCGAAATCAGGGCCGAGCAGGTCCACCTGCCCTATTTCAACTTCGCCACGGTTCCGCTCGGCGCCGCTCTGCGCCGGACGATCCTGCCCGAGCGCCAGGGTGCGTGGGACACCCGCGAAATCCTGAGCTCGTTCCGTTTCGATCGAGCCGGCCGGCTGGTCTTCGGCAGCGTCGGCGCGCTGCGCGGCACGGGCGCGCCGATCCATCGCGCATGGGCCCGGCGCGCGCTGGCACGGATCTTCCCGCAGATCGGCGACGTGGCATTCGAGGCTGAGTGGTACGGCCAGATCGGCATGACCGACAACAACCTGCCGCGCTTTCACAAGCTCGCGCCGAACGTCATCGCCTTCTCGGGCTATAATGGGCGAGGCATCGCGCCGGGAACCGTCTTCGGCCGGCTCCTCGCCGCGCATGTCGCCGGCCGCGTCGACGAGGCCGAGCTGCCGCTGCCGGTGACGCAGCCGGTCGACGCGCGCTTGCGCCGGCTCAAGGAGGCCTATTACGAGTTTGGCGCGCAGGTCGCCCATTTCGCCGATGCGCGGCTTTGAAAGCCGCGACGATTGCCTGGACCATGAGGAAACAAGACGTCATGACGATCGCCATCAAGAGCAGCCTCGCCACCGAGGTCGACACCCTTCTCGCCGACATGGGGGTGGCCGCCTCGGCGCGCAGCGGAGGCACGCTCGCCGTCCATTCGCCGATCACCGGCGAGGAGCTGGCGCGGCTCGTCGAAACGGATGAAGCCGGCGCGAGCCGGGCGATCGAGGCGGCGCATGAGGCCTTTCTCGCCTGGCGCAACGTGCCGGCGCCGAAGCGCGGCGAGTTGATCCGCCTCCTCGGCGAGGAACTGCGGGCCAGCAAGCAGGCTCTCGGACGCCTGGTCTCGATCGAAGCCGGCAAGATCGTGTCGGAGGGGCTCGGCGAGGTGCAGGAGATGATCGACATCTGCGACTTCGCCGTCGGCCTGTCGCGCCAGCTCTACGGCCTGACGATCGCCACCGAGCGCAGCGACCACCGCATGATGGAGAGCTGGCACCCGCTCGGCGTCACCGGCGTGATCTCGGCGTTCAACTTCCCGGTCGCGGTCTGGTCCTGGAACGCGGCGCTGGCGCTCGTCTGCGGCAACAGCGTCGTCTGGAAGCCGTCGGAAAAGACCCCGCTCACGGCGCTGGCCACGACCGCCCTGTTCGACCGCGCCGCCGGGCGCTTCGCCGCGGCGGGCGGCACGCTGCCGGCAAATCTCTCGACCGTCCTGATCGGTGGACGCGCCATCGGCGAAGCCCTGGTCGACCATCCGCGCGTGCCTCTCGTCTCGGCGACCGGCTCGACGGCCATGGGCCGCGCCGTCGGCCCGCGTCTCGCCGGGCGTTTCGCACGCGCCATCCTCGAACTCGGCGGCAACAACGCCGCGATCGTCTGCCCTTCGGCCGATCTCGACCTGACGCTCCGTGGCGTCGCCTTCGCCGCCATGGGCACCGCCGGCCAGCGCTGCACGTCGCTGCGCCGGCTGTTCGTGCATGACAGCATCTATGACGCCTTCATTCCGCGCCTGAAGCAGGCCTATGGCTCTGTCACGATCGGCAATCCCCTCGAAAACGGCACGCTGGTCGGTCCTCTGATCGACGCCCGCGCCTTCGACGGCATGCAGAAGGCGCTCGCCGCGGCCAAGGCAGCCGGCGGCGCCGTCACGGGCGGCGAACGCGTCGAGACAGCCGTCAGCGCCGCCTACTACGTCCGCCCGGCGATCGTCGAGATGCCTGAGCAGAGCGGCCCGGTCGAGCAGGAGACCTTCGCGCCGATCCTCTATGTCATGCGCTACAAGGATTTCGACGAGGGGCTGCGCCTGCACAATGCCGTGCCGCAGGGCCTGTCGTCGTCGATCTTCACCAATGATCTGCGCGAGGCGGAGACCTTCCTTTCCGCGCGCGGTTCGGATTGCGGCATCGCCAACGTCAATATCGGCCCGTCCGGCGCCGAGATCGGCGGCGCATTTGGCGGCGAGAAGGAGACGGGCGGCGGGCGGGAATCCGGATCGGACTCCTGGAAGGCCTATATGCGGCGCGCCACCAACACCATCAACTATGGCAAGACGCTGCCCCTGGCCCAGGGGGTCAAGTTCGACGTCTCCTGACGGCGGCTCGGGGCTTTGAACCGAAATGGCGGACCCGGCCGAAGCCGGGTTCCCCACCGCGGGCGGCGCGCTGCCTCACGGCTCTCTGCGTGATCACGGTGGCGTCCGATTGGGCATTCGCCGGAGACCAAGGCGGAATCACAATCCGAGAAATCCGATCCATATCATTGATATCATATACTTTTAATGGCTTTCCAAATGCGTCTGGCAACGCCGAGCGTGTGCGTTTCGCGCCCGAGAAATCGACGCTATATTTCCCTTGCTAGAACATCCTAAAAATAGCACCATAGTATCAATGCGTCAGGCCGCGAACCGAGCGAAGACGAGGGGCGGCCTGTTCCAACGACGATGAAGAGCGCCGTGGGCGGCCCCTCCGATCGCACGGCGTCGTCGTGGGCACGCAGATACTTGCGGCCCATCCAGACCAGAGGAGAACGAATGCCTATGAGCAAGATTTCGATCCCGACGCTGGCCGCGGCGCTACTGATGGCGACCACCGGCCTTTCGACCGCCGACACCATCAAGATCGGCGTCAACCAGCCCCTGACCGGCCCGTTCGCCGCCTCGGGAACCTATATCGTCGACGGCGCGAAGATCGCCGCCGAGCAGATCAACGCGGCCGGCGGCGTGCTCGGCAACCAGATCGAATTGGTGATCGAGGACAACAAGAGCAACCCGACCGAGGCCGCCGCCGTCGCCGAGAAGCTGATCGAGCGCGACAAGGTGCCGGTCATGATGGGCGCCTGGGGCTCCAGCCTGACGCTTGCGGCCATGCCGAAGCTGATGCAGTACGAAGTGCCGATGCTGGTCGAGACCTCGTCCTCCAGCAAGATCACCAAGCAGGGCAATCCCTTCATCTTCCGCATCTCGCCGCCCTCCTTCGTCGAGGCGGAGCTGTTCAAGACGAAGCTGCCGGAACTCGGCATCAAGAAGGTCGACTTCCTGGCGATCAACAATGACTGGGGTCGTGGCACGATCACCGACTTCACCACGATGTTCCAGAAGAACGGCGTCGAGGTCGGGCTGTCGGAAATCATGGACCAGGCGGCGCAGGACATGAGCGCCCAGCTCGCCAAGATCAAGGCGTCCGACTCCGACACGATCATCGTCACCACCGCCGTCGAGCAGCTGACGCTCGTGCTGAAGCAGGCGGCTGCCCTCGGCATCAACAAGCGCATCATCACCACGGGCGGCTCGCAGAACCCGGACCAGCTGATCGAGCAGGCCGGCTCCGCCGCCAACAACACGATGCACATGGTGTTCTTCGCGCCCTGGGAGCCGGAGAAGACGCCGCACCCAGACCAGGCGAAGGCCTTCATCGACGCCTGGGCCAAGGAAGGCCATGGCAGCGCCGGCCTGACGGAGAGCTATCGCGGCTATGACGGCATCTACGTCATCAAGGCGGCGATCGAGAAGGCGGGTGCCGCCGACCCGAAGGCCATCCGCGACGCATTCTGGCAGATATCCGTGCCGACGCTGAACGGCACCGTCACCTTCGTCAAGGACGGTCCGGAAGGGCGCGAAAGCGGCCAGTACATGGCCAATGGCACGCTGGTGAAGATCGTCGACGGCAAGGTCACGCTTCCTAACTGAGGCAGCCCATGCCTGGAAAAGCCCCGGATCGGTTCCGGGGCTTTTTCTATGCCAGACGTCCCGCCCCGGTCGGAATGGCAAGGCTGGTCTTGATGCGGTCCATGACGACCAGCGTGCGGAAGCGCTTCACGTTGTGGTTCTGGAAGAACAGGCGGCGGGTCAGCGCCTCATACTCGCCCATGCTGGCGACCGTGATGATCAGGACGAAGTCCGCGTCGCCCGTCACATAGTAGCATTGCTGCACCTCGGGCGCCTCGGCGAAGGCCCGCTTGGCGTCGTCGAGCAGGCCCATGCGCTCGCTCTCGATATGGACCTCGACGACGATGGTGATCGGCCGGCCGACGCGCGCCGGCTCGACGCTGGCGATATTGGCCGCGATGACCCCTTCCGCCTCCATGCGGCGGATGCGCCGGTGCACGGCCGCGGCGGAGAGGTGCACCTGTTCGCCGATCACGCGCTGCGGCGTGGTGTTGTCGCGCTGCAGGATCTCGAGGATGGCGCGGTCGAAACGATCGAGGCCGGAATGGCCGTCGGCGGACTCTTCAGACAAGGTCCAACCCCCCGAGGATGATTCAGGCAATTATGGAAGTAGACCGCAGATGCCGCTGCAATCGCAACGATATTGCATGGCTGTCGGCGAAAGACGCGGAGCCCCGCGAGACGGAAACGTCAAGCTGGACCGTTGCATGCCGAAAGGCAGCCCCGAACCCGAGGGAGCCAAAGCGACGTCTCTTGGACGGGCTCCAGTGAAAAGCGGGTGGGTGCCAGGCGCTACCTGACGCCGCCCCGGCGCGGGCCGCTGCGCTCGAGCAGGTCGATCCGGAGCGCGAAACAGCTCTTGTGGTAGTGGATGTCGGCCACATAGATCGCCACATCCTTGTCATCGACAAGCACCAGCCGGCAATCCGCCGTCGGCTCGCCGAGCCCGATCCTGAGCAGGTCGGCCGTCTCGGGACTGGCGACGCCGATCGTCAGCGTCTGATGGGCATGATTGATCGTTACATCCGGCATCTCGACGATCTTGGGCAAGGCCGCGGCATGCATAAACTGCTTGCCGCCCTTGTCGAAGATCGACCGGGCCAGATGCAGATTGACCACCGAGAACGGCTCGCCGCCATTGTATTGGACGCTGCGCAAGAACACGTAGCCATCGGCCGGATTGCCCTCGCCTTCGGCGAGATCCGGGCTGGCGGACTCTTCCTCGATATGGACGCGCTTGAGCACGTTGTCCTTGATCGAGGAAACCATCGCGTCGAAGTCATTGGCGAGATTGAGCCAGCGATTGTGCTTCGGCTTGCCGGATACAAAGGTTCCGCGCCCCTGCTGGGCGTTGAGCAACCCCTCCTCGCGCAGGAGTTCGATCGCCTGGCGGATGGTGACCCGGGCGACCGCGAATTCCTGCTCCAGTTCCTCCAGCGTCGAGATCTTGTCGCCTTCCAGCCAATGGCCCGTATCGATGCGCTGGCGCATGACGGAGGCGACCTGGATGTAGAGCGGAACGCGGCTGCGATCGTAGATCGATGTCAGTTTATTCATAATACCAACATACGTCAGATGGGCCCAATTTACCAGTCCAGGACTGCCCCCGACGCCGACACCGCGTCGGCGCGTGCCCGGCATATGGGCTCCGGGGCCCACATTTTGACGCGAGCCTGGGCAGATCTACAACCTCGATACGTCCGGCCGTCCGATACGGCAACCCCGTTCGTGTCCTCAGCGGCGTCCGAACAGGGCGGCGAAGAAGCGCTTGATGCGCCCGAACACCACGGACGAAACGAGCGAGCCGGCATCGAGCTCGGTCACCACCGGCGGCGCCGAGGTTCCCGGTTCCCCGCCGCCGGCCTGATGCGCGAGCTTCGCCTCGAGATTCTGGACGAAGGCGGCGATCAGCCGCCCCGCGACGTCCTGCACCAGACCCGAGCGACCGAACTGCGCCAGCACCCCGGTCAGCGTGTAGCCGATGCTGACGTCGACGCGCGTCTCGCCCGGCCTGTCGCCCGGCTTCACCGCATAGCCGATCAGGCCGCGTGTGGCGGAGTTGCTGCGCTTGTCCTTGCCCGCACCATTGATCGTGCCGGTCTTCGTAGCCTCGTCGCGGCTGACGTCGGCGACGCCCTGGAATTCGGCCGAGATCGGGCCGACCTTGATGCGGATCTGGCCTTCGACATGGCCGTCGACGGGCTCGCCGGCGAGCGAGGCGCCGGGCAGGCAGGACGCGACTTCGCCGATGCGGTCGAAGAACGCCCAGACCTCATCGACGGGATGGCCGACCGTGAAGCTTTCGGTGAACGTGGTCTGCGGCTTCCAGTCGGCGTCTTGGCGGGCCGGCGCGGTCGCCCTGGTTTCGGACTTCGCGACCATCAGCGCCGGCTTTCTGGCGCTCGCCGACGCGGTGCCGGCCTGCGGCGCCGCGGCATGGCCGGAGCCGACCGGCCCGAGGGCCGTGCGGTGTTCGCCGCCCGGGATCGCGGCGATCCCGCGTGCGCGACGCGCGGCGATAACGCCCTGGATGGCGCGGACGATGCCGACATAGCCGGTGCAGCGGCAGAGATTGCCGCTCATCGCGACGCGGATCTCGTGCTCCGTGGGATCGTCCATGCGCAGCACGACATCGCGGGCCGAAACGATCATGCCGGGCGTGCAATAGCCGCATTGCAGGCCGTGCTCGCTGGTGAAGGCCGCGCGCAACTCCGTCGCGACCTCGTCGCCGTCGAGGCCCTCGACGGTCGTGACGTCGGCTTGCTCGCAAGCGACCGCGAAGGTGATGCAGGAGCGCGTCGGCACGCCGTCGACCAGGATGGTGCAGGCGCCGCAGACGCCGTGCTCGCAGCCGATATGCGTGCCGGTCAGGTTCTGGGTGTCGCGCAGGAAATCGGCGAGATGCATGCGCGGCTCGATGTCGGCGCGCGCCGGCTTGCCGTTAACCTTGAGGGTGACGGTATTCATGCTGGATAGACTCGCTCGATGGCGCGACGGAGCGCGACGACATGGGTCTGGCGGTCGATCGGATCGTCCATGCCGGCGACGGCAACCGCCTCGTCGGCGGCGGCGCTGTCGAAGACCTGGTCGAGACGGGCGGCGGTGCCGTCGCCGAGGAGATGGCGCGCATCGGCGATGACGATCGGCCGGGTCTCGGTGGCCCCGATCACGACGCGGCAGACGCCGCGATCCGGATCGGCGAGGAAGGCGCCGATGGCATGGGCGAACTCGCCGGTCTTGCGGCAGCTCTTGTAATAGCCCCAGCGCGCCGAGCGGCCGAGCTTCGGCACCGTGACCGACACCATCATCTCGCCGGATCGGAGGTCGGCCTCCAGCGCGCCGAGCATGTAGTCCTCGACGGCGATGGTCCGTTCGCCGGCCGGGCCGCGCAGCGTGACACGGGCGCCGATCGCCGACAGCATCGAGATCCAGTCGGCCGACGGGTCGGCGTGGGTCAGGCTGCCGCCGACCGTGCCGCGATTGCGCACGGCGCGGTAGGCGATGCCGCTGGCGACCAGGGGGAGCGCCCCATGCGTTACGTCGGGAACGCGCCGATCCTCGATGTCGGCATGGGTGATGCACGCGCCAAAGACGATCGTGTCGCCCTTGTCCGTCACCTGCTTCAGCTCGTCGATCGCGGCGATGTCCACGAGGAGGTCCGGCTGAACGAGCCGCATGTTGAGCATCGGGCCGAGCGACTGGCCGCCCGCCATCAGCTTCACGGTCGGGCCGTCCTCGGCCAGCAGCGCGAGCACCGCGCCGACATCGGCCGGCCGCGCATAGTCGAAATTGACCGGCTTCACGCGAATTCCCCCTGCTTGGCCTGGCTCGGCGCGCCGATCGTCTTCGCCGCGTGGATCGCCTCGAGGACGCGGCGCGGCGTCATCGGCGAGTGCAGCAGCTCGGCACCGAAGCGGCGGAGCGCATCATTGACCGCATTGCCGATCGCCGCCGGCGGCGCAATCGCCCCGCCCTCGCCGATGCCCTTGACGCCGAATTCGGTATAGGGCGCCAGCGTCTCCATGTGGTCGACCCGGGGCGCGGGCACCTCGGTCGGCCCCGGCAGCAGATAATCCGCGAAGGTCGAGGCGAGCGGCTGGCCGGATGCGTCGAAGTTCATCTCCTCGTAGAGCGCCGTGCCGATGCCCTGCGCCAGGCCGCCATAGATCTGGCCGTCGACGACCATCGGATTGATCAGCTTGCCGCCGTCCTCGACAATCACGTAGTCGAGGATCTCGATGTCGCCCATCTCGGGATCGACGGCGACGACGACGGCATGGGCGGCGTAGCTGAACGTGCCGGAATCGCGCACCGGCTTGTAGCCGATGGTCGATTCCAGCCCGCGCGGATCGACTGAGGCCGGCAGATCCTGCGGACGGCGATACCAGGTGAAGGCCACCGTCTCGAGGCTGACGCTGCCGCCAGGGCCGACGACGTGACCGTCGACCAGCTTCACGTCGGCGGGATCGGCCTGCAGCAGATGCGCGCCGATGCCCATGGCGAGGCTGGCGACCTCGCGGGCGGCGGTTGCGACCGCGCCGCCGGCCATCACCGCGCAGCGCGACCCCCAGCTTCCGGTCGAGTACGGCGTGTATTCGGTGTCGCCGTGCACGAGCTTGATCTTGGCGGTATCGATGCCGAGGATCTCGTGCGCCACCTGCGGCAGCGTCGTCTCCATGCTCTGGCCGTGCGAGTGCACGCCGACGCGGATCTCGAGGCCGCCATCGGGCGTCATGCGCGCCGTGGCCTGCTCATGGCCGGGCACCATGGGAATGCCCCAGCCGGCATAGACCGAGGTTCCGTGTGCACCCTGCTCGCAATAGATCGAGTGGCCGATGCCGATCAGGCGGCCGTCGGGCTCGCCACGCTTCTGCCGCTCGCGAACACCCTGAAGGTCGATCGCCGCCATGGCGCGATGCAGCGCCTCGGGATAATCGCCCGAGTCAAAATGCTTGCGGGTGATGTTGTCGAACGGCATCTGCTCGGGCCGGACCAGGTTCTTCAGCCGCACCTCGTGCGGCTCGATCCCGGCCTCGCGGGCGATCGCATCCAGCACGAGTTCGAGCGCGTAGCAAACGCCCGTCCGCGCCACGCCGCGATAGGGCAGGATCGGGCACTTGTTGGTCGAGACCGACCAGGTGCGGCATCGGTAGGACGGGAAATCATAGGGTCCCGGCAGGATGCTGGCGATCTGCGCCGCTTCCAGGCAGGCTGAGAACGGATAGGAGGAATAGGCGCCGGAATCGACGGTCGCCTCGCACTCGATGCCGCGCAGCTTGCCGTCGCGATCGGCATAGCCGGTGATGACATAGTGATGCTCGCGGCAGTTCGCCCCGGCTGTCAGATGCTCGCGGCGATCCTCGATCCAGCGCACGGGATGGTCGAGCTTCATGGCGAGGAAGGCGAGGCAGATGTCCTCGGGCAGCAGGATGCCCTTGTAGCCGAAACCGCCGCCGACATCCGGCGAAACGATGCGGATCTGCCCCTGGTCGAGGCCGAGGCATTCGGCGAGGCCGGTACGGACGATGTGCGGCATCTGGCTGCCGGTATGCAGCACGAGCTGCTCCAGCCGCTTGTCCCAGTACGCGACCGTGCCGCGCCCTTCCATCGGCGCCATCGACTGGCGGGCGGTCGAGATTTCGCGCGTCACCTTGATGGGCGCGTCGTAGGCCGCCTCCATGTTGACGTCGACGAAGGTCTCGAGAAAGACGTTGTCGCCCCAGTGCTCGTGCACCAGAGCGGCGCCGGGCTTCCGGGCCTCGATCATGTCGTGCAGCGCGGGCAGTTCGTCGAGGTCGAGCTCGACGGTTGCGGCGATGTCCTCGGCTTCGGCCCGGCTGGCGCCGACGCAGACGGCGATCAACTCGCCGACCTGGCGCACCTTCTCGAAGGCGAGAACGGGCTGCTCGGACACCTTGAAGCCGGCGAGACCCGAGACGGCGACGATCGGCTTCACGCCCTCGAGGTCGGCGGCGACATAGACCCGGTCACGCATCTCGTCCGGGACGCGGACACCCGCGATGCGGGCATGAGCGAGCGGCGACCGGACGAAGGCGACGTCCTTCATGCCCGGCAGCCGAAGGTCGGCGACATATTGGCCCCGCCCGCGGAGGAAGCGATCGTCCTCCTTGCGGAGCATGGATGCGCCAACACCTTGTTTCTTCATCTCGACCCTCCCGATGCAGGAATATCCGGCGCCGCGCGGTTCCCTCTTCGCGAACGCCCCCTGCAGCCTTCTGCAATCGCTAGATCATCTTATTTTTGGAATGATAGCAAGAATTTTATGCCCGCGCGGCCGGTTCGCCGGCCCGGCAAGGAAGCATCCCGGCGCGACCGCGCCGCGCCGGGATCGGCCGATCAGGCCAGCTTGACCTCTGCGCCCAGCTGCATCAGCGACTGCTTCGCGTCACCGAACAGCATCGTCGTCTTCGGCGCAACGAAGAGATCGTTCTCGACGCCGGAGAAGCCGGCGCCCTTGCCGCGCTTCAGCACGATGACGCTGGTCGCCTCGGAGACGTTCAGGATCGGCATGCCATAGATCGGCGAGCTCTTGTTGGTGCGCGCCGCCGGATTGACGACGTCGTTGGCGCCGACGACGAGGGCGACATCGGTGCCGGCGAAGCGCTCGTTGATGTCCTCCATGTCGATCAGCTTGTCGTAGGAGATGCCCGCCTCGGCAAGCAGCACGTTCATGTGCCCCGGCATGCGGCCGGCGACCGGGTGGATGGCGAAGCGGACATCGACGCCGCGCTTCTCCAGGAGATCGACCAGCTCGCGCGCCTGGTGCTGGGCCTGGGCCACGGCGAGACCGTAGCCCGGCACGATGATGACGCGATTGGCGAAGGCGAGGCGCAGCGCCGCGTCATCGACCTGGATCGCCGTCATCTCGCCGGAAGCTCCGGAAGCGGCCGCCTCGTCGGGGCCTCCCGCCGAGCCGAAGGCACCGAACAGCACGTTGGCGAAGGAGCGGTTCATCGCCTTGCTCATGGCGACCGAGAGGATGAATCCGCTGGCGCCGTCGAGCGCGCCGACGACGATCAGCACGTTGTTGTCGAGGGCGAAGCCCGTCGCCACGGCGGCAAGGCCGGCATAGGCATTGAGCAGCGAAACGACGACCGGCATGTCCGCGCCGCCGATCGGCATGACGATCAGCACGCCGACGACGAGGCCGATCGCGCAGATCACGGCGAAGACCCAGACGTCATACGGGAACAGGACCACCCAGATCAGGCAGCCGACGCCGAGCGCGAAGAGGCTCAAATTGAAGACGTTCTGGAAGCGGAAGGTGATGGGCCGGCCGGGCAGCAATTCCTGCAGCTTGCCGAAGGCCATCAGGCTTCCCGTCACGGTCAGCGCGCCGAGCAGCACCTCGAAGCCGAGCGCCGTCATGACGCCGCGGGTCAGGCTCTGCTCGTGATAGAGATGCGCGTATTCGCCGATGCCGACTAGCGTCGCGGCCAGGGCACCGAAGGCGTGGCTGAAAGCGATGCGCTGCGGCATCGCCGTCATCGGCACCCACATGCCGAGCGGGTAGCCGATCAGCGCGCCGACGGCGGCGCCGATGAGGATCCACTCATAGGTGACGATGCGGGTGTGGAGGAGCGTCGCCAGGACGGCAATCAGCATGCCGATGGCGGCGAGCTGCATGCCGCGCCGCGCCGTGTCCGGACGGCTCAGCGAGCGCAGCGCGAAGATGAAGAGGACCGAGGCCCCGAGATAGGCCAGCTGGATGAAGACGTCGATCAATGGACCTTAGCGCTCGCGCGCTCCTCCTGCTTGGCGGCCTTGGCGCGATCGAACATGGCGAGCATGCGGTCGGTGATCAGGAAGCCGCCGACCACGTTGGCCATGGCGCAACCGACCGCGATGGTGCCGAGCACCGTGCTCAACGTGCTCTGCTGGGCGCCGGCGAGCACGATCGAGGCGACGAGCGAAATGCCGGAAATGGCGTTGGTCGCCGCCATCAGCGGCGTGTGCAGCAGCGGCGGCACGCGGGTGATGGCCTGAAAGCCGACAAAGCCGGCCAGGACGAAGACAAAGAGCTGAATGACGGCCGTGGACGTCATGATGATCCTCCGGAGAGACGGCTCGCCGTCGGCGACGGCGGCGCAAGGACAGGCATTCCCGCGCGGCGCGCCGCGAGGGGGACACCAGGCGGCGAGGCCCGGTGCGGGATGAAGGAAGGTCCGCTAGGCGGCGGCGCCGGGCGCCGCGTCAGCTCGCCAGCGCGTTGGCGAAGGCCGGGTGAACGATCTGCCCTCCCCGCGTCAGGTTGGTGCTCTTGATCAGATCGTCGTCCCAGTTGACCGCGAGATCGGCGGTGCGCTGGTCGACGAGAGTCGAGACGAACGAGTAGAGGTTGCGCGCATAGAGATTGGAGGCGGTGGCCGCGACCTTCAGCACGCTGGAATTGCCGAGGATCTTGACGCCGTTCGCCGTGGTGACGACCTCGCCGGCTTTGGCGCCCTCGACATTGCCGCCGCGCTCGACGGCGAGATCGACGATCACCGAGCCGGCGCGCATCGGCTCGATCATCGACGAGGTGATCAGGATGGGCGCCGTGCGGCCCGGGATCAGCGCCGTGGTGATGACGATGTCCTGGCGGCGGAGATGCTCGCTGACGAGTTCCGCCTGCTTGGCCTGGTAGGCCTTGGACATCTCCTTGGCGTAGCCGCCGGCGGCCTCGGCCTTCTTGAACTCCTCGTCCTCGACGGCGACGAACTTGGCACCGAGCGATTCGACCTGCTCGCGCGCGGCCGGACGGACGTCTGTCGCCGTGACGACGGCGCCGAGGCGCCGCGCCGTCGCGATCGCCTGCAGGCCGGCGACGCCTGCGCCCATGATGAAGATCTGCGCGGCGGGAACCGTGCCGGCCGCCGTCATCATCATCGGCAGCGATCGCGTATAGGCGGCCGAGGCGTCGATCACCGCGCGGTAGCCGGCGAGATTAGCCTGGCTCGACAGCACGTCCATGCTCTGCGCGCGCGTGATCCGCGGCATCAGTTCCATGGCGAAGGCGGAAACGCCGGCGCTCGCCATGATGTCGAGCGAGTCGGCCGGGCGATGCGGGTCCATGGTGGCGATGACGATCGCGCCGGGCTTGCAGGCGCGGATGACGTCGGCCGAGGGCCGGTTGACCGACAGGACGATATCGGCGTGACGGACCGCCGTGGCGGCATCGGGCGCCACGCGGGCACCCGCGCGCTCGAACTCCTGGTCGGAGAAGCCGGCGCCGTGACCGGCACCGCCCTCGATCAGGACCTTTCCGCCCAGCGTCTCGTATTTCTTGACCGTCTCCGGGGTGGCCGCCACCCGCGTATCGGTCATCGTGTCGGACAGAACCGCAATATGCATGACCACGTCTCCTGAAAGGGATGGACTGCAAGGCCGAGGGCGCCCCCCTATGGTCGCCTGCCCTGACGTCGCGATCACACTGCGCTCCCTGCGCGGCTAAATCAACCTATTTATAGTAAGATAGAAACTATTGACGGCGAAATAAATCTTGCCGTCTCCGGCGAGCGAAAGAGCCGCGTGATCCCGAGAAAAGCGGCATGAAAAAAGGGAGGCATCGCATGCGATGCCTCCCCTCCCTCCGTCCGGCCGCTTGCGGCCACGGCCGGATGCCGGTGTCGTCCGTCCAGACTTAGCCCTTGGTGATCGGCTCGGCGTTGCACCAGTCATAGATGCTGAGCGCCATCACCTTGATCGAGGTCATGTAGTCGTCGATCGAGACATACTCGTCATTGGCGTGCATGACGGCGGTCGATCCCGGCCCGAAGATTACGGTCGGGGTATGGCCGTATTCGTTGAGGAAGCGCGTGTCCGCCGCGCCCTGGCGGCCGCTGATTACCGGCGTCTTGCCGGTCACCTCGGTATAGGTCCGGCACACCGTCTCGACGATGCCGTGATCGCGCGGGATTTCCGACGCCTGCGCGTCATAGCCGACGAAACGGACGACCGGCGGATGGTCCTTCATCCAGGGATCGTTCTTCGCCATTTCGGCGATCTTGTCGACGAGACTCTGCTTGACGCCCTCGTGGTCCTCGCCCGGCACGGTGCCGATGCTGCCCTTCAGCACGGCGCTCGCCGGGAAGGCGCTCGGGTAGTTGCCGGCCTGGAAGGAGCCGATGATGCAGGGGAGCGAGTCGAGCGCGTTCGGATAGAGCGGATGCTTGACGGTCGCGACACGGTGATCCTCGAGCTCCTGCACGGCCTTGACGACCTTGTTGCCGAGCTCGATGGCACTGATGCCCATATAGCGCTGCTGGATGCCGGCCGGCTTGCCCTGCACGTCGATCTGGAACCAGATGCGCCCGATACAGGCCGGCTGCACGGCGAGATCGCTGGTCTCACCAGATATGCCGGCGTCGGCGGTGTAGCCACGGATGACGGTGTCGAGCGTGCCGTGGCCCGAGACCTCCTCGTCGATGACGACGTTGATGTAAACGTCGCCCTTCAACTCGATGCCGGCTTCCTTGAGGTACTGCACCGCGAGGATATGGCTGGCGACGCCGCTCTTCATGTCGCAGGAGCCGCGGCCATAGATGCGACCGTCCTTGATCGCCGCCGACCACGGATTGTCGCTCCAGCCCTCGCCATTGCCGACGGGAATGACGTCGGTGTGGCCGTTCAGGAGCAGCGAGCGGCCGCCGCCCGAGCCCTTGCGGGTGGCGACGATGTTCGGCCGGCCTTCATAGCCGCGATCGACGGGACGGTAGCCCGGATGCTTCTTCAGCTCTTCCCAGTCGGTCTCCCACATGTCGACATCGAGGCCGATGCCGGTCATGTAGCCGGAGACGAATTCCTGGATCGCGGCCTCGTCGCCGGTGACGCTCGGAATGGCGACCATATCCTGCAGGAAGCGGATCGCCTGATCGCGGTTGGCGTCGATCGCATCGATGATTTTCTGGCGGTTGGGATCGGTCATGAGACGTTCCGGATTGCTTCTGGATGGTGTTTCGCGGCGGACGGCCGCGCCACCTCCCCCTCCGGGAGGCGGCGCGGCCTCGGGAGCAGAGGCTCAGAGCGCCTTCAGACGCGGGATGATCTCGCGCGCGATCGTCTCGATCTGGTCCGTCTGGTACTTGTAGGGGACGAAGATGATCTTCTGGACGCCGGCGTCGATATGGGCGCGCAGCTGCTCCACGCACTCGTCGACCGAGCCCATGATGGCGCTTTCGCGGGTGCAGTCGCTGTGCTCGGGGAAGTCCCATTCCTTGTTGAGCCAGTCCATCATGTCGTCGTGGACGGCTTCCTTGGACGGGCCGACCATGATCGGCAGCTGCGAGGCGTTCATGACCTTCGACGGGTCCTTGCCGGCCTCCTTGGCGAAGCCGAGAACCTTGTCCCACGACTTCTTGAAATCCTCCGCGCGGTAGAAATAGGTCAGCCAGCCATCACCGCTGGTGCCTGCGCGCTTCAGCGCGGCGTCGGCATAGCCACCGATCAGGATCGGCAGCTGCGGCTGGGCCGGCTTCGGATACATCACCGCCTTCGACAGCTTGTAGTTGAGCTGCACGCCGGTGGTCTCGTCGTCGATCTTGTAGTCGCCGGTGACGAGGTCCTCGGTCCACAGGCGGCGCATGATCTCGAGGTTCTGGTCCATGATCTTGCCGCGCTTGGTGAACGGCAGGCTCATGGCGTCGAATTCGCGCTTGTACCAGCCGGCAGCCATGCCCATGACGAGGCGGCCGTTCGACAGCTGGTCCATCGATGAGAGCTGCTTGGCGAGCGCGACCGGGTTGCGCAGCGGCAGCACCAGGATGCCGGTGCCCATGCGGATCCTGGTCGTGCGGGCGGCGATGCCGGTCAGCGCGGTCAGCGAGTCGATGATCGGGAAGTTCGGGTCGACGCCGAGCAGCATGTGATCCCAGACCCATACGGAATCGTAGCCGAGCTCCTCGACGCGAACGCCATAGTCAACCAGAGCGCGGGCATCGGGCATGTTCGGATACGCGACGAAGTTTCGCGCGGCGATGCCGAACGTCTTGGACAGCATAGTCATAGAATTCCTCCCAATGAAATCTCAGATGAACATCCGCTCGGGGTCGATCGACCGGAGCGTTTCCAGTTCATGCTCGGTTGGCGGTTCGGTGATCGCGATCTGCTCGTCGAAGACGAGGTCGAAGCCGGTATTGTCCTGGACGTTCTCGCGGCTGACGCCGGGATTGAGCGCCAGCACCTTCATCCGGCGAGTCTGATCGTCGAAGCCGAAGACCGCGAGTTCGGTGATGACGCGGAACATGCCGCCGGCCGGCAGGCCGCTCTCGGCGCGGCTGGTGCCGCCGCGGAGGAAGCCCGGGCTGGTGATGAAGTCGACCTTCTCGACGAAGCGGCGCTTCTCGTGCTTCATCGCCACGATCATGTTGGTGAGGCTCGAGATGTCGTTGCCGCCGCCGGTCCCCGGCAGGCGCGTCTTCGGCGCGGCCGGATCGCCGATGAAGGACGAGTTCAGATTGCCGTACTGGTCGATCTGGGCGCCACCCATGAAGCCGATATCAACATAGCCGCGCTGCAGCAGCAGCAGCACGTCGGCGCTGCCGAGCACCATGTTGGCGCGCTTGGTGCAGCGCTGGTCGTTGGTCGAGGGCGGCAGCTTGCCCGGCTCGACGAAGGCGCCGACGACGCCGCCCTCGAACAGGATGGTGAGGCCCGGGCAGCGCAGCCGCTGCGCCAGCGTCGCTGCGAGGAGCGGCGTGCCGACGCCGGCGAAGACCACCTGCCCGTCCTTCAACTGGCGGGCGCTTAGAATGGCGAGGATCTCGGCGGCGGTGTAGCGCGTCGTGTCAGTCATTGTAGATGCTCCGTCCCCGCTGGCTCGCTTCCAGGACTTCCTCCATGCCGATCAGGGAGAGGTACTCGTTCCAGGATTTCGGCGCGTAGAAGTAGCGCTCGAGATAGTCGCGCATGCCCTCGACCGGGTCGGAATTGACCTGGCCGACATAGGCTTCCATGTGGTTCAGCATCGGCTCGTAGATGCCGAAGCACTCATGCGGCGCGGAGCCGTAGGGAACCTCGACGACGGCGTCGACGCAGAAGAACGGGATCTTGGTCTGGTCGGGCGCGCGGCGGATCTGGTCGTTCGAGACGATCCGCTCCGTCGTCAGGATCACGCGGTTGGCGGCGAGCGCCAGGTCGATGTCCATGAATTGCAGGCCGTCGATCTGCGCATTGCCATAGGCGTCGCAGCGCTGGACGTGGATCAGCGCGACGTCCGGGTTCAAGGCCGGCACCAGCAAGAGCTTCTCGCCCGTGAACGGGCAATCGATCTGCTTCGCCTCGGGGCGCTGCTCCATGACATCCGATCCAAGCATGGAGCGGATCGGCAGGAACGGAACGCCCATGCCGCCGGCGCGGAAGCGCATGCCGACCGCCATGTGGCTCCATTCCTCGTAGCGGGCGAGGCCCTGCTCGACGTGGCGGCGCATCACCTTGGAGAGACCCCAGAGGATTCCTTGCGCGAACCAGCTGGTGATGATGTGGTCGGCGACGCCCGAGCCGAACAGGATGTCACCGTCGGTGGAAACGATCGCCCGCGAGCAGGACAGGTTCTTGCGGCGCTGGCGCACCAGCTCCCAGATCATCGCCATCGGCGTGCGCGACATGGTGGAGCCGCCGATGCCGACCTTCATGCCGTCCTGCACGAAGGAGGCGGCCTCCTCCAGCGTCATCACCTTCTCGCGCAGACTGCGGTCGCGCTGGGACAGATTTTCCCTGAGCCTCTGATAGGGCTCTACCTGGGCGTTCAGCACACGCTCCTCCTTACGCTGGCGGCCAGAGCCGCTTCTGCTAGTTCAGGCCGACTTCGGCGTTGAATTCGGTGATGAGCCGGTCCCAGGCGGGCACGGACGCGGCGATGTCCTTCCAGAAGGACTGGTTCCTGCGGCTGTCGAAATCCTCGACCGAGACGCCCTGCTGCTCGACCCAGGTGTAGTAGCCGAGGTTGAAGACGCGCCGCCGTCCCGGCTGGCCGAGCTCGAGAACGTTCTCGTCCGAGAGCTCGGCGAGGCAGGATGCGAAGATCCCGCCCGCATCCGCCGTCGAAAAACCGGCGGGATAGAACTTGCGTTCGGCGCCGACGAGTTCGGTGCCGTAGAGCCGCGCGCTGTCGGTGGCGATCGTCATGACGACGTCGTCCGGGCCGTAATCCATGTAGCGCGCCAGCTTGATCGAGGCGGCGATGTTGGCGAGGCCCGAAATGCCGATCTCGGCGAAGGCGGCGACGAGATCGCCATCGAGGCCCGGCCGCGACGCCAGATAGGCGCGACCCGCCTCGGTGTTGAACAGCAGGTTGAGCTTGTCGCTGACCCGGTCGGAGACAGCGATGACGAAATCCGAGTTCATCACATTGTGGATCAGCGGGATGTGCTTGTCGCCGATGCCCTGGATGTTGTGCTCGCCATAGCCGTTCTCGAGCATGGTCGGGCATTCGAGCGCCTCGACAGCGGCGATGCGGGTGCCGAACACTTCCTTCAAATGGTCGCCGGCCGCGATGGTGCCGGCCGAGCCGGTTGCAGACACGAAGGCCGCAAGCCGCGCGTCGCCGCGCCTCGCCTGCACCTCGGCGAAGACGCGCTCGCAGGCGATGCCGGTACAGGCATAATGCGCCATGTAGTTGGAGAAGGCCGAGAACTGGTTGAGGATGACGTTCTCATCCGTCGCCGCCAACTCGTGGCACTTGTCGTAGATCTCCTTGACGTTGCTCTCGGTGCCGGGCGTGCGGATGATGTGCGAGGGATCGGCGACCCAGCGCTCCAACCAGTCATAGCGCTCGCGGCTCATGCCCTCGGGCAGCACGGCGATGCCGTCGCAGCCGAGGATGCGCGAGACGGCGACGCCGCCACGGCAATAGTTGCCGGTCGAAGGCCAGACGGCGCGATTGCGGTCGGGATCGAACTGGCCCGTCACGAGGCGCGTCACCAGCCCGGCATAGGCCGGCAGGACCTTGTGCGCGCCGATCATCGGGAAGCGCGAGCCAAGCAGCACGACGATCGGCGCCACCACACCGGTCAGCGCCGACGGCAGAACGACATGGGCGGGCACGTCGACGCGGCCGCGCCGGTCGGCCGCGTTGTACCAGTGCACGCGCCAGAGATTCTCGGCCGCGGGCGCGTCGGGATCGATCTCGGCGAGACGCGCCTCGATAGGCGCGGGAATCGGTTCCTGGCCGGAAAGCTGGGCAAAGGTCGGCAGCACGATGCCGCGGCTGCGCGCCCGTTCGACGGCGGCGCGGCGCCCTTCCCCATCCACGATTTCTGGCCTGGCGACGAGACCCGTCACGACATCCGCCATTTCCGAAAGCTCCCGTCCCCAATCCGCCGTCACCTCCGACGGCCAAATGAGGCTATCATACTAATGTTAGTACTACTATCCCATGACGTGAATATTCCACCGCGCGGGAAGCGCGGTGGAATGGCAGCGTTTCAGCTGGCGTAGGCGGGCTGCGGCGCGTCCTGGGCCTGCTGGCAGGCGGCGAAGGACCGCTCCAGCAGGGGTGCCGGCGCATTGCCGTAGAGGGTGGTGCGCTGGCGCGGCAGACGACCCGCGCCGCGGATGATCTCCTCCATTCGCTGCGGCGTCATCTCCTGGCCGTGGCTGGCGCCGGCCGAGCGCGAGATGCTCTCGTCCATCAGCGTGCCGCCGAGATCGTTGACGCCGGCGTTCAGGCAATGGCGCGCGCCCTCCGGCCCCAGCTTCACCCAGGAGGTCTGGATGTTGGTGATGTGGGGATGCAGCGCGAGACGGGCGACGGCGTGCATCAGCACGGTCTCGCGGAAGGTCGGACCCGGCCGCGACTTGCCCTTGAGGTAGATCGGCGCCTCCATATGGACGAAGGGCAGCGGCACGAATTCGGTGAAGCCGCCCGTCTCGGCCTGCAGGTCGCGCACGCGGATCAGGTGGCGGGCCCAGTGCTCGTAGCGCTCGATATGGCCGAACATGATCGTCGCGGTGGATCGGAAGCCGATGCCGTGCGCCGTGCGCATGACGTCGAGCCACTCGTCGGTCTTGACCTTGTCCGCGCAGAGGAGCGCCCGCACCTCGTCGTCGAGGATCTCGGCCGCCGTTCCGGGCAGCGTGTTGAGACCCGCTTCCTTCAGCCGCTGCAGGAACTCGCCAACGGGGACGCCGAGCGTCTTGGCGCCCTGCGAGACCTCGAGCGGCGAGAAGGCGTGCATGTGCATGGTCGGCACCGCGGCTTTCACCGTGGCGCAGAGGTCGAGATATTTCTGGCCCGTATAGGACGGATGGATTCCGCCCTGCATGCAGACCTCGGAGGCGCCGCGATCAGCCGCCTCGCGCACCCGCTGCGCCACTTCCGCCATCTCCAGGTCATAGGGGCGGCCGCGCAAGTTCTCGCTCATCTTCCCCTTCGAGAAGGCGCAGAACTGGCACTTGTAGTAGCAGACGTTGGTGTAGTTGATGTTGCGCGTGACGACATAGCTGACGATATCGCCATTGACCCGACGGCGCAGGTCGTCCGCCGCCTGGCAGACCGCCGTGAAGGCGTCGCCGCGCGTCCGGAACAGCCGCACGATCTCGCTTTCCGAAAGCCTCTGCGCGGCCATCGCCTTGTCGAGGATGATCTCGAGCCCGACATCAATCCGCGCCGGCGCTCCACCGGTGAGCAGCGCCACAACGCGCGCCGGCAGCGGGTCGGCGCGGCCGGGACACCAGCTATCGGCGCGCGGCCAGCCGTCGCCATCGACCAGGTTGAACAGCGCGGTGCGGAGCGCGGGATCGACCCAGCGATACGGCTGGCGCGCATGGGCCGGATAGATGGCGAGGCGCTCGGTCAGCTCCTTGCCAGCCTCGGCCGTGGCGGCGGCGAGCTCGCGTACATGCGGCCAGGGCGCCTCGGGGTTGACGTGATCCGGCGTAACCGGCGACACGCCGCCCCAGTCGTTGATGCCGGCCGCGACCAGCTGCGGCAGCGCGCCCGGGCTAAGGTTCGGCGGCGCCTGGATGTTCATCTCCGGCTCGAACAGAAGCCGCGCGATCGCGATCGTCCAGAGATGGTCCGCCTCCGACGGCGCCTCGACATTCGCCATCCTGGTATCGGCCTTGGGCCGGAAGTTCTGGACGATGATCTCCTGGATATGGCCATGCGCGTCGTTCAACTCACGCAGCGCCAGGAGCGAGTCGATCCGCTCTTCCCGCGTCTCGCCAATGCCGATCAGGATGCCCGAGGTGAAGGGCACGGCGCGCTCGCCGGCGCGACGGATGGTGTCGAGCCGCGCCGCCGGCAGCTTGTCCGGCGAACCGTAATGCGCGCCGCCCTTGGCGCAGAGCCGCTCCGAGGTGCTCTCGACCATGATGCCCTGCGACACCGAAACCTCACGCAGGGCGTCGAGGTCGGCATCGGTCAAGAGGCCGGGATTGGCATGTGGCAGCAGGCCGGTCTCCTTAAGCACCATTGCCGCGACCTCGACGAGATAGGAGATCGTCGTCTCGTGGCCGAGCGCCGCCAGTTCGTCGCGGGCCGCCTTGTAGCGAAGCTCGGGCTTGTCGCCGAGGGTGAACAGAGCCTCCTTGCAGCCGGCCTTCTTGCCGGCCTCGGCGATCGCCAGAACCTCCTCGCGCGTCAGGAAGGCGCGTTCGCCCTTCCGGGGCGGATGGGCGAAGGTGCAGTAGTGGCAGACGTCGCGGCACAGCTGCGTCAGCGGGATGAAGACTTTTCGCGAATACGAGACCCGGTCGCCATGGGCGAAGTCGCGCCGGGCCGAAGCCGCGCTGAGCAGCGGCGACAGGTCATCCATATCGACGAGACCGAGGGCCTCGTCGCGCGTCAGCCGGCGGTCATGGGCAAAATCGGCGAGAAGCGACTGGATGCTCATGGCAAAACTGCCTCCTTGAAAGAACCGGCGACGGCGGGAATGGGAGCGCCGCGAAGCTGACGGATGAGGGCGCGCGTGCATGGCGCGGCGCTGTTTCCGGCGTCGATGAAGAGATCGGCGGCGACGTCGATGTCGTGGCCGGCCCCCTCGAGCCGCAGGATCTGCGGCGTGATGCCGAGCGCATGCGCGGCGGCGACGTGGCGCGCGAAGCTGTCGGGCCCGAAGGCGGGCGGCATCAGCAGCGGCGGCGCGATCGCTAGCATGTTGGTGCCGCCGTCGCGCGTCGCGGGAACCACGACGACCGGGCTGCGGCGGGTCGCGGCGAGCACCGTATCGAGTTCCGCCACGGTGACGAAGGGAATGTCGCCGGGGATCACCACAGCTCCCGCATGATAGCGGTCGTCGAGCCAGTGCATGCCGTGCCGCACGGCTTCGTTGAAACCGGTCTCCGGCGGGTCGGCGAGCACAGCGGCCTCGTATTCGGTCGCCAGCGCCGCGACCTCGACGTCGCTGGTGACGACGAGGATGCCCGCAAGCCCCTCGACCCGCGCCAGCGTCCCGAGCACGTCGGACAGCATCGCTTTGGCCAGTTGCCGGCGATCCGCCGGATCGAGGACATCGGCGAGGCGCGACTTGGCACGATCGAGCCGCTTGACGGGGACCAGCGCCCAGATGTCCGGGCCATCCAGGATCGGCGTCATTGCGCCACCGCCCGGGCCGAGGCGGCGACCGCACGCGCGAGACGGTCGGCGAAGGCAAGCACCTCGGCCGCAAGATGATCGCGGTCGGCGTCGCTCTTCATCAAGGTCGGCGTGACGTGGACCGGCAGGCCGATCTCGTCGCGCTCGCTTGCGTCGACCGTGTCGATGACGAGACCGTCGAGCAGGCCGTGATAATGCTGAGCAATGGCGCGCGAGGTCGCCGGCACGCCGAGTTCGGCCATGATCTTGGCCGTCGGCCCCTTCACGGCCGCCCCGCCGATGATCGGCGAGACAGCGACGACCGGAGCGCTCGCCTGCGCCAGCAGCGACCGGATGCCGGGCGCCGCGAGGATCGGGTCGATGCTAAGGAAGGGATTGGACGGACAGATGACGATGGCGCGCAGATCCGGATCGGAGAGCGCCGCCGCGACCGGCTCCGAGCGGCGCGCCGTGGCCGCGCCCTCGAAGGCGATGCCGAAGACCTCCGGTGCGCAGCGCCGCTCGACGAAATAGCGCTGGAACGGCAGTTGCCCCTCGGAGGTGGCGAGCGTCGTGCGGATCGGATCGTCCGACATCGGCAGGAGCGTCGCGTCGATTCCGTGTGCGCGCGCCGCCTTGGCCATGAAATCGGTCAGCGAGCGGCCGGCGCGCAGATTGTGCGTGCGCTCGACATGCAGGGCGAGGTCCCGGTCGCCGAGCTGGAACCACGCCTCGCCGCCGAGATGGCCGAGCGCCTGCATGAAGTTCCAGCTCTCGTCGGCGCGACCCCAGCCGAGTTCCTTGTTGGCGATGCCGCCAAGCGTATAGAGGACCGTATCGAGATCCGGCGAGATGGCGAGCCCGAGATGCTCGAAATCATCACCGGTGTTGACGACGAGTGTGAGGTCGGAGCCGATCTGGCGGGCGAGCCCCAGCGCCAGCTTGGCGCCGCCGACACCGCCGCAGAGCGCGACGACACGCCCCCTGCCCGATCCTGTCGAAGACTGGCCACTCATCGGAACATATCCCTCTCGCGACTGCGGATCAGCGACTTGGCCGGCGTTTCCGGCGCCGGCGAATGGACGCCGCGGATGAGCACGGCGGGGATGCCCTCGTCGCCCTGCCCCATCAGCAGCGATGCGGCCGAGGCCAGTTCATCGGCCATGGCGATCTCGGTGACCTTGAGCGTGCGGCCGAACAGATCGGAGCTGCCGATGCGATCGACCAGCGACGGCACACCGGCAGCGCCGATCGCGACGCCGACGACGCCGTTGCGCCAGGGCCGACCGAAGCTGTCATTGATCACCACCCCGACGTTCGCGTCGAAGGCCGCGTCGAGGCGATGCTTCAAGAGAGCCGCCGATCCGTCGGGATCGCGTGGCAGGAGCAGCACGCGGCTGCCCCCATCGTGGCTGATGTTCGATTCATCGATGCCGGAATTCGCCATGACGAAGCCGAGGCGATGCGCCGTGACGATGACATGCGGACCGACCTTGACGATCTCGTCCGCCTCCCGCAGCACCACCTCGACATGGCGCGGATCCTTGCCGACCTTCCCGGCCAGCGCCCGCGCCTCGTCCGACGGCTCGACGCTGTCGAGATCGACATAGAGGCCATCCGCCTTCGAGACGATCTTCTGGGCGACGACGAGGATGTCGCCGTCGACCAGTTCGAGTTCGTTGGCGCGGAGCGTCCCGATCAGGATCTCCGCCAGGTCATCGCCCGGCTCGACGAGCGGAACGCCCTGCAAGGGATGAAGGGAGACGGACGCCGCGCGCATGAAGGTCAGGCCCGGACGGCGTCTTCGAGACCGGTGATGGCGATGCCGGCGCCCGGCACCTTGTAAGTGCGGTTGATCCAGATCAGGACGGAGGTCAGCGCCTCGGCCGCCGCGGAATTGGCGAGCACGCCGCCGCCGACACCGCGATTGGCAACCGCGCCGGCGAGTTCGATGACGGCGTTGCGGGCTTCCTTGTCGTCGCTGAACACCAGCACGTCGCAATCGATCTTGCCGCCGGCATGCAGCTTGGTGGCGCCGACATTGTGGAAGGCGGAGACGACGCGGACTCCCTCGCCGAGAATCTGCTGAGCGATCTGGGCAGCCGAACCCGCTTCCGGAAGCTGAACCGTAGAGACCTTGGGCGGCACCAGCGGCACGGCGGCGTCGACGACGATCTTGCCCTGCACGACGTCGCGGATCTCGGCGAGGGTGGCGTCATGGCTGGCGAAGGGCACGGCGAGGATGACGATGTCGGCCTCGCGCGCGGCGCCGACATTGTCCTCGCCCTCGACGCCCACGCCAAGCTCGGGCGCCATTGCCACGGCCTTGTCGCGCGAGCGCGAGCCGATCAACACCCGATAGCCGGCGGCGGCCCAGCACTTGGCCAGCCCCGAACCGAGGTCGCCGGTTCCCCCGATGATGCCAATGACCGGCTTCGACGTATCGGACATGTGATCCCTGCCTGAAATGCTCGCGTTGAGGCTGCCTTTTCGAGGGCTGGCCCGGCTCGCTCGCGAGCCCCTCGCCCATCCCCCTTCGGCTTTCACCATGTCAGAGTCATACTATCAATAGAAAGATAAGACAACATCAATCGCGCGTCCCGATGACGGGGCAAAACTCCCGAAGACTGGACCTGAATCGGCGAAGCCGGCCGCGCATCGCGCGACCGGCTTCGGGACCTTGCAGGGGATGGCCGGTGCCCGCGCCTCAGGCGTGGGCAAGACCGGCGCCGAGATAGGCCTCGCGGACATGCGGATCGCTGATCAGCTTCTCGCCGGGCCCCTCCAGCGCCATGGTGCCGGCTTCGAGCAGATAGGCGTAGTTGCACATGTCGAGCGCGGCATAGGCGTTCTGCTCCACCATCAGCACGGTGGTGCCGGATTCGCGGATGCCCTGGATGATGCTGAAGGTCTGCTCGACGATGTTCGGCGCGAGGCCGAGCGACGGCTCGTCGAACATGATCAGCTTCGGCCTCGACATCATGGCGCGGCCGATGGCGAGCATCTGCTGCTCGCCGCCCGAAAGCGTTCCCGCCACCTGCCGGCGGCGCTCGGCGAGCCTCGGGAACAGGCCGAAGATGCGGTCGAGATCGTCGGCGATGCCCTTGCTGTCGGAGCGCAGATAGCAGCCCATTTCGAGGTTTTCGAGCACCGTCATCTGGCTGAAGACGCGCCGCCCCTCGGGGCAGTGCGCGATGCCGAGCGACAGGATGCGCCCGGGCGACATGCCGGTGATGTCCTGCCCGTCGAAGGTGATCTTGCCGCTCGCCGCCGGCACGAGGCCGGAGATCGCGCGCAAGGTCGTGCTCTTGCCGGCGCCATTGGCGCCGACCAGCACCACCAGTTGCTTGGCGGGAACCTTCAGCGAAATGCCCTTGAGCGCGGTCACCTTGCCGTAGCGGCAGACCAGGTTGGAGATCTCAAGCATGCTTCACTCCCTGCCCCAGATAAGCCTGGATGACGTCCGGATCGTTCTGGATCTCCTTCGGCGTACCATTGGCGATGATCCGGCCGTAGTTCAGCACGACGATGCGATCGGAGACTCCCATCACCATCGGCATGTCGTGCTCGACGAGAAGGATCGTCTTGCCGTTGGCGCGGAGCTTGTTGAGCAGCGCGACGAAGCGCCCGGTCTCCGAAGCGTTCATGCCGGAAACCGGTTCGTCCAGCAGCAGCGCCGAGGGATTGGCGGCGAGCGCCAGCGCGACGCCGAGCAGGCGCTGATCGCCATAGGGCAGACTGCCGCCGAGTTCGTCGGCCTGGTGCTCGATACCGACAAGGCGCAGGATCTCCCAAGCCTCCTCCCGCAGGGCCGCCTCCTGCCGCCGTTCGGCCGGCAGCGCGAAGATCGTGCCGAGCAGGCTCGCCTTGGTGCGCCGGTGCAGACCGATCAGCACATTGTCGAAGACGGAGATCTTCTCGAACACGCTGGTGCGCTGGAAGGTACGGACGAGGCCGAGCGATGTGACCTCATGCGGCTTCAGACCGTTCAGAGACTGGCCCTTGAACGTCACACGCCCCTTGGTGGGCTTCAGGAAGCCGGTGATCACGTTGAACGCCGTGGTCTTGCCGGCACCGTTCGGTCCGATCAGGCTGACGAGCTCGCCCTCGTTGACGACGAAGTTCATGTCGGAGATGGCAATCAGGCCGCCGAAATGCACCGCCACATGCTCGATGGCGAGGATCGGCCGCGGTGCAACCGCTGCAGCGACGCTCATGAACGCGCTCCCTTGCTCGATTCCAGGACGAGACCGGACGGCTTGCTGGCCGATGCGCCGCCGTTCTTGCGGGTGAACCAGCGCTCGATGGCCGGGACGATGCCCTCCGGCAGCACGAAGACGATGAGGATCATCAGGAGGCCATAGAGGATCCACTGCACCTCCGGGCCGACATAGGAGCGCAGAACCACGGGCGCGATGCCGAAGATCAGGCCGCCGACCAGCGGTCCGGCGAGCGTGCCCTTGCCGCCCGTGATGACCATGATCACCATGGTGACCGTGTTCAGGAACATGAAGATCATCGGGTCGATGATCTGGATGTAGTGGGCATAGAGGCCGCCCGCGACACCGGCCATGGCGCCGGAAAGGACGGCGGCAAGGACGAGATATTTCGTCACGCTGATGCCGACCGAGACGGCGAGCGTCTCGTTCTCGCGGAGCGCGATCATGGCCCGTCCATAGGGCGAGTTCACCAGCCGCTTGATCAGCACATAGGCGAGCACGATCGTGGCGAGCACGACATAGTAGTTCTGCGCCTTGCCCCAGAGCGTCGCATAGCCCGTCCATTCGAAGCCGAGCGTCAGCGGCGGGATGCCCGGCAGCGCCAGCGGACCATTGGTCAGCTCGATCCAGTTCAGCGAAACCAGGCGCACCACCTCGGCAAACGAGATCGTGACGATGACGAAATAGGCGCCGCGGACGCGGAAGGCGAGCTTGCCGATCAGGTAGCCGCAGAGCCCGGCCACGATCGTGCCGAACAGGACACCGACCACGGCCGGCCACGGCTCGTGCGTGATCTGGAGACCGAAGATCGACACGGTGAAGCCGAGCGACGTCAGCGCGCTGACATAAGCGCCGATGCCGAAGAAGGCGACATGGCCGAGGCTGAGCTGGCCGGTATAGCCGAGCAGCAGGTTGAGGCTCATGGCGGCGATCACGAAGATACCCGTCACGACCAGGGTGTGCAGGAAATACTGGTCCTGCAGCCAAAGCGGCACCGAGGCAAAGAACGCAACGGCGATGTAGGGAAGCAGTCGTTTCATCCGATGCGCTCCGAACGTGCGAACAGGCCCGTGGGCTTGAAGAGAAGAACGATGATGATGATCAGGAAGCCCATGGCGTCGCGGTAGCCGGACGAGATGTAGCCGGCACCGATCTCCTCGGCGACGGCGAGCATGAAGCCGCCAATGGCCGCGCCGGTGATGTTGCCGAGGCCACCCAGGATGACGATGGCGAAGGCCTTCAGCGAGGCGAGATCGCCCATGGTCGGCGTCACGACGAAGACGGGACCGAGCAGCGCGCCGGCCGCCGCGCCGAGGCCGGAGCCGAGCGCGAAGGTGGTGGTGTAGATGGCGTTGACGTTGACGCCCATCAGCGCCGCCGTGCCTCCGTCCTGGAAGGTCGCCCGCATCGCCTTGCCGAGCTTGGTGCGGTTGATGAGGAAGTAGGTGGCGGCGATCAGGACGACGGAAACGACCAGAACCATCACGCGCAGCCAGGAAATCGAGACCGGCCCGATGACGAGCGGCGCCTCCGGAAGCGGCGACGGGATCGACTTGGCGATACCGCCCCAGATCAGGTGCTCGGCATTCTGCATCACGATCCAGGCGCCGATCATCAGCAGCATGGTCGTATCGATGTCAGCGCCGCGCTTAGGCCTGAGCAAGGTGAACTCGATCACCGAACCCATGGCCATGCCGGCCACGATGGCGAAGGCGATCGCTACGAAGAAGTTCAGCCCCAGCACGGTCGCGAAGAAGTACATCATGTACGCGCCGAGCGCGTAGAGTTCGCCATGCGTGAAATTGACGATCCGCATGATGCCGAAAATCAGGGTCAGACCTATGCCCAGCAAGGCATAGGTTCCGCCCATGATGAGCGCATTGACGAGATGCTGAAATAGCTGGTCCAAGACTGTTCCTCACCCTCATGGCAATCAGATCATGGCTACCGATGCGCGCAGAACAGCCCCTCGCGGGAGGGTGCAACCAGGCAGCACAACGGGCTCCCGGCCCGCGCCTTCGCGCCCACCGGGTTGAAATGACGATCTAGGCGCGTCGTGCCGACGCAATCGCCCTACGTAAAGTCAGCCATTACCATCGCCCTCCACTGCTGCTCGGCAGCACACTCGGACGACGCCCTGAAGCCGTTCCCCAACGCTCCGTGGCGACATCTTCCAATCGACGAGATGACGTGGATCCCGCAGGATCGATAATTCATTCTATCATCTCATTATTAGTATGACATTGAGATGCGTTCCAGTCTAGCGGCCGTCGCGATTGCGTGAACCGGCACCTGGCATTCGTCGCCGCGAAGGGATTCAGGGAACGAAGGGACGGACGCCCCCCACCCCGGTGCCCCCCGCGACCACCCCTCGACCTTCCCCGAAGCCCGGTGGCGCTCTCCTCGAAACGCAAAGCCTTTTCAGGCCGATACGCCCCTTTGAACACCCCGCGACGCCGGCCGCCGGGCGGCGCACGCACTCGCCTCGATGGCTCCGCGCACCGAAACCGCCACCCGCAACGGACAAGGAATCGTTGCATCCTCGTGAGCATGAATGAAACAAAATTGCATTGCGATCCGCAAGTTCGCGGAATTATCTCGGGTCCAATAAGATATTCTCTATCCCGAGCTTGAGAATTCATCATGGCTTCAGCTTCGGGAGTAAACCAGCTTGCTCATTCTGAACGCGCATCCCGACCACAAGCGACCGCTCGATCCGGTCGACGCGGAAACGCTTGGCGTCGCCGCGGCCCAGGAGGTCGAACGCTATCTCTCCTATCGCGACGGCCACCGGCCGACCCCGCTGCTCAGCCTGCCAGCCCTGGCACAGGAACTCGGGGTCGGCGCCGTGCACATCAAGGACGAAGGGCAGCGTCTCGGTCTCGGCAGCTTCAAGGCGCTCGGCGGCTCCTATGCCGTTATCCGCCTGGTGCTCGAGGAGGCCTCGCGCCGCCTCGGCCGAACCGTCGACGTCGCCGAACTGCAGGCGCCCGAAGTGCGCGCGATCGCCGCGACCATGACGGTCGCCTGCGCGACCGACGGCAATCACGGCCGCTCGGTTGCCCAGGGCGCGCAGTTGGTCGGCGCCAGGGCCGCGATCTTCGTGCATGCCGGGGTCAGCGACGCGCGCATCGCCGCGATTGCGCGCTTCGGCGCCGAGATGATCCGCGTCGAGGGCAATTATGACGATTCCGTCGCCGAGGCGACGCGCACGGCGGAACGGAATGGCTGGACCGTCGTCTCGGATACGTCATGGCCGGGCTATGAGCGCATCCCCGGCCTCGTCATGCAGGGCTACACCGCCCTGTTCCGCGAGGCGCTCAGAGACCTGCCCGAACCGCCGACGCACGTCTTCGTGCAGGCCGGCGTCGGCGGCATCGCGGCGGCCGTCGCCGGCTATTTCGCGGCGGAATTCGGCGACAAGCGCCCTTTTCTCATCGTCGTCGACCCCGCCCGCGCCGCCTGCCTGTTCGAGAGCGCGCGCGCCGGCCAGATCGTCAAGGTCGCGCATGGTGAGCCGACGGTCATGGCGATGCTGGAGTGCTACGAGCCGTCCATGGTCGCCTGGCGCATCCTCAGCCGGCTCGGAGACGCCTTCATGACGGTATCGGAGGACGAAGCCATCGCCGTCATGAACCGGCTGGCGCGGCCCAGCGGCGATGATCCCGCGATCGTCGCGGGCGAAAGCGGCGGCGCCGGGCTGGCGGGTCTGATCAGCGCCGCTGCCGACCCCGAAACCCGGTCCCGGATCGGCCTCGGCCCCGATGCGCGCGTTTTCCTGATCAACACCGAGGGGGCGACCGATCCGGCGCTCTACGAAACGCTCGTCGGCCTCACGCCGCACCAGGTGGCAGAGCGCAACACCGTCTTGGCCTGAACCGGACACGAAAAAGCCCCGGCCAAGCGGCCGGGGCTTATTTGCTGGCAGGCAGGTTAGATCAGGCCTTGTCGACGACGTTCTTCACGGCGTCCTTCGCCTTGCCCACAGCCTGCTGCGCTTCACCCTTGATTTCCTGGGCTTTACCTTCGGCACGAAGACGATCGTTGTCCGTCGCCTTGCCGATGCCCTGCTTAACGTTGCCGATAGCCTCGTTGGTGGCACCCTTGATCTTGTCGGTCGTGCTGCTCATCGTGAGCTCCTTCCTGTTGAACTTGCACAACTCAACTGGCGAAGCCGCATATGGTTCCGCCCCGACGAACTCGAAAAGCGGCGACCGCTCCGCTTCATCCGACCGTCGCAGCGCCGGGACGAGGGAGCGCAAACTTGACAGCGGACACCTGCCCGCTACCTACTCGCTTCCACGAGGCTGTCCTTTTCGCATCGCCACCACGATCCAGAAAAGCTTCTCATGCCGACAGCAGATCCCTTTCGCCTCGACGGCGACGTTGCCATCGTGACGGGCGCCGCCGCCGGCATCGGTCGCGGCATCGCGGAGACTTTCGCCGGGGCTGGCGCCTCTGTCATCGTCACCGATCTCAAGCAATCCGGCACCGACGAGGTCGCCCGCAATATCGTCGCCGCCGGCGGCAAGGCGATCGGGCTCGAATGCAACGTCACGGACGAGAATCACCGCGCCGCGACGGTCGACGCCGCGCTCCAGGCGTTCGGAAAGATCACCATTCTGGTCAACAATGCCGGCGGCGGCGGACCCAAGCCATTCGACATGCCGATGCGCGATTTCGAATGGGCGTTCGACCTCAACGTCTTTTCGCTGTTCCGGCTGACGCAGCTCGTCGCGCCGCACATGCAGGAGGCCGGCGGCGGCGCCGTTCTCAACATCTCTTCGATGGCCGGCGAAAACAGGAATGTCCGCATGGCCTCCTATGGCTCGTCGAAAGCGGCCGTCAACCACCTCACCCGCAATATCGCTTTCGACCTCGGGCCGATGGGCATCCGCGTCAACGCCATCGCGCCGGGCGCGATCAAGACGGACGCCCTGATGACGGTTCTCACGCCCGGGATCGAGGCGGCGATGCTGAAACATACGCCGCTCGGCAGACTGGGCGAGACGCAGGATATCGCCAACGCGGCGCTGTTCCTTTGTTGTCCGGCTTCGGCATGGGTCAGCGGCCAGGTGCTGACCGTATCGGGCGGCGGCGTGCAGGAACTGGATTAGTCGCCGGTGGATAGCCAGGGACACCCTCGTATCGTCGACCAGCATGGCGGCATGCATCCGGCCAAAGAAAAAGCCCCGGTCACGAGGACCGGGGCTTTTCTTATGCTGGTTGCGGGGACCAGATTTGAACTGATGACCTTCAGGTTATGAGCCTGACGAGCTACCGGGCTGCTCCACCCCGCGTCACGCGCTGTGACTATCGTCGCCGCGCAGGGGTGATATAGGGGGTCTCGCCGTGGTTTGGAACCCCACCCGGCGAATTAATTGCGGGTTATGCACCGGGCGCGGCACGGCATTTCCTGCAAAACCCTCGCCACGGGCGGCGCGCCCATGGCGGATCGACGTGCTAGCATGTCCACAAGCCGGAACCAGCCACAGGGAGCCTCATGCCAAGACGTCTGATTTTCCTCGCCTGCCTCATGCTTGCGACAACTCCTCTTCTCGCGCCACCCGCCTCCGGACAGACGATGACCGACACCCGCCTGCATCAGGCCGCCGCCAGCGGCGATGCCGCCACCATCCGCACGCTTCTCACCGAAGGCGTGCCAATCGATGCCCGTGACGCCAAGGGACAAACGGCGCTGCTGGTCGCGACCCATGCCAACCAGGTCGATGCGGCGCGGGCCCTCATCGCCGCCGGCGCCGACGTCAACGCCAAGGACCGGATCGAAGACAGCCCCTATCTCTACGCCGGCGCGCGCGGCCATCTCGAGATCCTCAGGATGACGTTGGCGCACGGCGCCGATCTCAGGAGCACCAACCGCTTCGGCGGCACCGCCCTCATCCCGGCCGCCGAGCGCGGCCATGTCGAAACAGTGCAGACGCTGATCGCGGCCGGCGTCGACCTCGACCACGTCAACAATCTCGGCTGGACCGCGCTGCTCGAGGCCGTCATCCTCGGCGATGGCGGCGAGCGGCACCAGCGCATCGTCCAGCTCCTGGTCGACGCGGGCGCTGATGTCGACCTTGCCGACCGGGAGGGCGTCACGCCGCTGCGGCACGCGCAAAGCCGCGGCTACGCGGCGATCGAGCAGATACTGGCGCAAGCTGGTGCCAAATGACCGACAGGATGGAGAGAGATCAGGCATGGACGATACGGAGCGCTACCTCGATGAGGCCATCACGCTGGCCCGCGCCAACATGGAGCAAGGCGGCCGCCCGTTCGGTGCGGTGATCGTCAAGGATGGCGCGGTAATCGCCACGGGCGTCAACGAGATGCTGGCCACCAACGACCCGACGGCCCACGCCGAGCTGACGGCGCTGCGCGTCGCGAGCCAGGTGCTTGCCTCGCCCAATCTCGCAGGTTGCACCGTCTATGCGAGCGGCCACCCCTGCCCCATGTGTCTCGCCGCCATGCGCCTCGCCGGCGTGAGCCGGGTCTTCTACGCCCACTCCAATGAGGAAGCGGCACCTTTCGGCCTTTCCACGGCGGCGCTCTACGCGGACCTGGCAAAGCCCCTCTCCGAGCAGGCGATGCCGGTCCGCCATGTGTCCGTTCCCGCCTCGACCGGCGCAGACCTCTACGCGGATTGGAAGAGCCGGCAGAAGCTGCCACAGGATTGAGGCCGCCGGCGGGCGCCGGCCATCGCCCGAACTCCGACACGGGCTGCGCCTCCGGCATCGGCGACAGCCGACAAGGGGAAGATTGCGGGCCTGACGCCAGCGCCGAATTGTGATGGGCATGGGAGACGCGGAGCAGGTCACCAGAGTCGGGCCGGTTGCTGAAGGGGGGGGCAAGCGATGAAGCCGCGATCCGGACCAGATCTGATCCTCTGGTCATCCTGCCTGGCGATGCTGGCCATCGGCGCCAACAGCACGGCGATCATGGCCGCGATGCCGCTCATGCAAGGCGCGCTATCCCTCACGCCGTCCGGCGTCCAATGGGCTGTAAATGCCTATCTCGTCGCCTCCGCGGCATGCATCGTGCTCGGCGGGCGGGCCGCGGACCAGTTCACCGCCAAACTCAGCTCGGGAGCCGGACTCGCCCTGTTCGCGACAGCTTCCTGCGTCATCGCCTTGGCCGAATCGCAAACCGCGCTCCTCGTCGGGCGCGCCTTGCAGGGCCTGGCGGCCGCGTTCGCCGTGCCGGGCACCCTCGCGGCGATCAACGGCAGCGCCGCGCCGGAGCGCAAGCAAGCGGCAATCGGGGCCTGGACGGGATTTCTGATGCTGGGCTTCAGCATCGGACCGTTGCTCGGTGGCGGGCTGGCGCACTTCACCGGCTGGCGCACCATCTTCTGGCTCAATGTTCCGCTGAGCGCGGCCGCGCTCGCCGGCCTCCTCTGCGCGCGCGCAACCGGCGCGCCGCCGAAGCACACGGCGAGTGGACCGCCCGACATCGCAGGGTTCATCCTTCTCGCCACGTTCATGGTGTCGACGGTCTTCGGGCTTCATGCGCTGCCGCAGGCCGGGGTGGCGCCGCTCCCGGCGATCGGATCGCTGGGTCTCGCAATCGTCGCCCTCATCCTGCTCCTGATCGTCGAGAGGCGCGATGGCACGCCAATGGTAAATCTCGGCTTCTTCGCACAGGCCGGGTTCCGGCTCGGAACGGTCGTCGGAGCGCTGGCGATGCTCAGCATCATGAGCCTGCTGCTCTACTTCAACCTCTATGCGCAAGGCCAGCATGGCCTGGGTCTCACCGCGCTCGAAGCGGGCGCGCTGCTGCTGCCGCTCGGCGGCTCCCTGCTCGTCCTCGCGCTATCGGCCTCCGCGCTTTCGAAACGGGCGGGGCTGCGCCATGCAATGACAGCCGGAATGCTGCTGGTCGTGCTCGCCTGCGCCATACTCGGTGTGGCTGTGGCGGAGACCACGATCCCCCTCCTCGCGATCGGCCTCTTCGTGATGGGCGCCGGTCTGGCAATTCCCTATGCGCTGGCGCCACGCCTGGCGCTCACGGCGCTTCGTCCCGAACAGGCGGGACAGGGCGCGGGCATCATCAACGCCGGCACGTTCCTCGGAGGCAGCATCGGTGTAGCGGCGGGCGCCATTGCCTTCATGATCGCCGAATTCACCGGCGTTCTGACGATGATCGCCGTCGCCGGCACGATCGGCGCGGCGCTGACCCTTCGGATTCCATCGGCCGACTGATCCGGCCTTCCCAAGCAAAAACCCCGGCCACAAGGGCCGGGGTTTCATGCAATGCTGGTTGCGGGGACCAGATTTGAACTGATGACCTTCAGGTTATGAGCCTGACGAGCTACCGGGCTGCTCCACCCCGCGTCAAGCGCGGCGCCTGTCGACGCCGCGCAGTGGTGATATAGACGGTACCCCTCGCGATGAGAAGCCCGGCTAAGCATTATCCGTCCGTCGTCCACAGCCATCGGCCGGAACAGGGCACTCGCCTCAGTTCGGCAGGTTGAGGCGGATGTGCAGTTCGCGGAGCGCCTTCGGCGACGGATCGCTCGGCGCGCCCATCAGCAGGTCTTCCGCCTGCTGGTTCATCGGGAACAGCGTGATCTCGCGCAGGTTCTGCGCTCCGCACAGCAGCATGACGATACGGTCGATGCCGGCCGCCATGCCGCCATGCGGCGGGGCGCCATACTGGAACGCGCGGTAGAGGCCGCCGAAATCGCGCTCGACGTCTTCCTTGGAGCGGCCGACCAGCTCGAACGCCTTCACCATGGTCTCCGGCAGCTGGTTTCGGATCGATCCCGAGGCGATCTCGAAGCCGTTGCAGACGGCGTCGTACTGATACGCCTTGATCGTCAGCGGATCCTGATGGTTGAGCGCGTGGATGCCGCCTTGCGGCATGGAGAACGGATTGTGCGCGAAATCGAGCGTCTTGTTCTCCTCGTCCCATTCGTAGAACGGGAAGTCGATGATCCAGCAGAGCTCGAACCGATCCTTGTCGACCAGGTTCAGATCCGTGCCGACGCGCGTGCGCGCATCGCCCGCGAACTTGTAGAACTTCTTCGGATCGCCGGCGACGAAGAAGACCGCGTCGCCATCCTCCAGGCCAAGCTGCTGGCGGATGGCTTCGGTGCGCTCCGGGCCGATGTTCTTGGCGACGGGGCCGGCGCCCTCGAGCACCTCGTTTTCGCTACGCCAGAAGATGTAGCCGAGGCCCGGCTGGCCCTGCTGCTGGGCCCAGGAGTTCATGCGGTCGCAGAAGGCTCTGGAGCCGCCGGTCCGGGCCGGGATCGCCCAGACCTCGGCCTTCGGATCCGCCTCGATCATGCGCGCGAACACCTTGAAGCCCGATCCGGCGAAATGCTCGGTCACGGCCTGCATCTCGATCGGATTGCGCAGGTCCGGCTTGTCGGAGCCATAGGTGCGGATCGCCGTGTCATAGGGGATGCGGCGGAACTTCTGCGTCACCGGCTTGCCGTCGGCGAACTGCTCGAAGATGCCGCGCAGCACCGGTTCCATCGTGTCCCAGACTTCCTCCTGGGTGACGAAGCTCATCTCGAGGTCGAGCTGGTAGAACTCGCCCGGCAGGCGGTCGGCGCGCGGATCCTCGTCGCGGAAACAGGGCGCGATCTGGAAGTAGCGGTCGAAGCCCGCCATCATCAAGAGCTGCTTGAACTGCTGCGGCGCCTGCGGCAGCGCGTAGAACTTGCCGGGGTGGATGCGCGACGGCACGAGGAAGTCGCGCGCGCCCTCGGGCGACGAGGCCGTCAGGATCGGCGTCGTATATTCGTTGAAGCCGATCTCGGTCATGCGCTCGCGCATCGCGGCGATGATCTTGGTGCGCTTCACGATGTTGGCGTGCAGCGTCTCGCGGCGCAGGTCGAGGAATCGGTATTTGAGCCGGGTATCCTCCGGATAGTCAGGCTCGCCGAACACCGGCAGCGGCAACTCCTTGGCCGCGCCCAGCACCTCGATGCCTTCCGCGAACACCTCGACCGCGCCGGTCGGCAGGTTCGGGTTGACCGTCTCGGGCGTGCGCTTCTTCACGAAGCCGTCGATCTTGATGCACCACTCCGAGCGCACGGTCTCCGCCGCCTTGAAGGCGGGCGAGTCGGGATCGGCCACGACCTGGGTCAGGCCGTAATGATCACGCAGGTCGATGAACAGCACACCGCCATGATCCCGCACGCGATGGACCCAGCCCGAGAGACGGACGGTCTCGCCCGCATGGGTATCGCGGAGCTGTCCGCAGGTATGGGTGCGATAGCGATGCATGGTGCTGGATCCGGATTTGGTCTGGCGTCAACAGGACGAACGAACAGGTCCCCGTACAGTCGAGGACATGATCTACGCGCGCGGAAAAGCGCATGGGGGTCGGGCTTTGTCAAGGAGAAGGCCGGGACACCAACCCTTGCAATCGCGCGGACACCTCCTATCTAGGGTTCATCCCAGCCATTCCAAACGGACGGCGCGCCGAAGGGCGCAGCGGTTCGAACGATCGGGTCAGGACGGATGTACTCCGGCCCGGTCGGGTGGTGAGCGACTGACTAGTCGTCGCGCACCCTGGCGGGATTTCGGATTGCCCAGGCCCGCAGCCGATGCATGAGCGCTGATCTCCTGGCGCCGGGCGTCGCCGGAGCCTGGGCTTCCTTCGTTTGACGTAGTCCGTGCGACCGCACTCCCCCGCGACAAGCCGCGCGGCCTGCGCTATTAGAAGCTTCATGACCGATATCATTACGACAACTGAAGACCTCGCCGCCGCCTGCGATCGCCTCTCCCGGTTCGAATTCGTCACCGTCGATACCGAGTTCATGCGCGAGACCACCTACTGGCCGAAGCTCTGCATCATCCAGATCGCGAGCACGGACGAGGCTGTGATCATCGACGCCGAGGCCCCCGGACTCGACCTCGCGCCCTTCTTCGCGCTGATGGCAAACGAGAAGGTGGTGAAGGTCTTCCACGCCGCCCGCCAGGACATCGAGATCGTGTGGCATCTCGGCGGCATCCTTCCGCATCCAATCTTCGATACCCAGGTCGCGGCGATGGTCTGCGGCTTCGGCGAATCGATCAGCTACGATCAGCTCGTCGGACGCATCACCGGACATTCCATCGACAAGTCGTCGCGCTTCACCGACTGGAGCCGCCGCCCGCTGACGCCGCAGCAGGTCGACTATGCGATCGCCGACGTCACGCATCTGCGCGACGTCTACAAGGCCCTGAAGCAGAAGCTCGACAAGCAGAACCGCAATGACTGGGTTGCCGAGGAGATGAACGTCCTCACCTCGGTCGACACCTACCAGATCGATCCGGCCAATGTCTGGAAGCGACTCAAGATGCGGATCAAGAAGCCGCTCCAACTGGCCGTACTGATGGAGATCGCGGCCTGGCGCGAGCGCGAGGCGCAGGCCCGCGACGTGCCGCGCGGCCGCATCCTGAAGGACGACGCGATCTACGAGATCGCCGAACAGCACCCGACCACGGCCGAGGCCCTGGGCCGGCTGCGCACCATCCCGCGCGGCTTCGAGCGCTCGCGCACGGCCGAGGACATTCTCGCAGCCGTCAAGCGGGCCGTCGACCTGCCGAAGGACAAGCTCCCCAAGGTGCCGAAGGTCAAGCCGGCCTCCGACGGAAATGGCGCCGCGGTCGACCTGCTCAAGGTCCTGCTAAAGATGACCAGCGAGGAGCACGGCGTCGCCGCCCGGGTCATCGCGACCGTGGATGACCTCGAGGCGATCGCCGGCGACAGCAATGCCGATGTGCCGCCGCTGCACGGCTGGCGGCGTGAGCTCTTCGGCGAACAGGCGCTGAAGCTGAAGCGCGGCGACATCGCGCTCAGGCTCGACGGGCGCCGGGTGACCATCGTCGGCGATACGCCGAAGCCGGCCATCGAAGCCGCCTGATAAGACGAAAACGCCGGCCGCGGGCCGGCGTTTTCGTATCCAGGCGTCAGTCGCCCTCTTCCACGACGATCGCGGGCTTCATCGCCCCGAGCTTGGCCAGTTGCGCGACGCGCCGCTGCAGGCGGCTGCCGGCAAGCATGCCGCGATCGGGAGGCAGCACCAGCGTCAGCTGGTCGCCGCGCGCCTCGATGCGCGTGCGCGAGATGACGCCAGCCATCGAGCCGGAGACGAGATAGGCGACGCGCAATGCCGCGCCCAGGGCACGGGCCCGTTCGATCAGGCGCGTCGTCACCAGTTCGCGGATGCGCGACGAGAGATGCTCGTCGACCAGGCCCTCGTGGCGATAATAGTTCGCCAGAGCGAGATAGGCGCGACCCGGATGGTCGATGCCGACAAACGACCCATGGGCGATCAGGTTGAGGCTCTGCTCGCCGCGATAGTCGGGATGGGCGCGCCAGCCGATGTCGGCGAGAAGGCAGGCGGCGGTCCGAAGGCGGGCCTCATCCGGCGTTTCGTCGATGCCGATCGCGGCCAGCGCCTGCCCCGTCCAGGGACCGAGCTCCCGCACATGCCCCGGCGATCGCGAACGCAGCAGCGCCAGCTCATCGGCGGCCGAGATCAGCGGGTCGAGCGCCCGGGTTTCGGGGTCGAGCAGGTCATACAGCAGGCCTTCGCGCACGCCGAGGGCAGAAAGGATGATCACCGACGGCTTCATGGCGCGGATGACCTGCTCCAGCACGATGGCGCCATAGGGAAGCAGCAAGCGGCGACTCTTCGAGACCGCCTCGATCGAATCCAGCGATTCCGCGTCGCGGCGCGCCACCATGCGGCAGAAATCGAGCGTCTCGTCCGCCGGCATCGCATATTCATGCATGATGTGGAGCGGATAGCCCTTCTGGCGCATGTGCAGACGGGCAAGCGAGCGCCACGTGCCGCCGATGGCGTAGAACGGCCTGCCCTGCCCCTTCGACAGGACCGCGGATTTGGCCAGCGCGTCGGCCGCGATCTTCTCGGCCTTCTTGAACGTCTTGTCCGACATCTCCTCGAGACGCAGGCCGCCCAACGGGAAGGTCTCCCCGAGACCGATTTCCCGTCCCCTGATGTCGACCACCTCAAGGCTGCCGCCGCCCAGATCGCCGGCAATGCCATCCGGCTCGTGAATGCCCGAAAGCACCCCCATGGCAGAAAGCCGTGCTTCCTCCGGCCCGCTCAAGAGCGAAACCTTGGCGCCCGTGATCTCCTCGACCTCGGCCAGGAAGTCGGCACCGTTCGATGCCTCGCGCGCTGCTGCCGTCGCCAGGACGTGCACGGACTGGACCTGCATCTGCTGGCAGAGACCCATGAAGCGGCGGATCGCGGCGAGCGCAGCTTCCACGGCCTGGTCGTTCAGGCGCCCGGTTCCGGCGATTCCGCGGCCGAGACCGGCCAGTTCCTTCTCGTTGAAGAGAGCCATCGGCGACCGGCTCAGCCGCTCGTAGACGACCAGACGAACCGAATTGGAACCGATGTCGATGATCGCGACGGGACCGCTGCCACTCAGCCGGCCCGGCGCATATTCAAGTGCTTCTCCATCCTCCGCGACGAAGACCTCGGTCTCAATGCTTTGCAGGTCGACTTCCGATCGACCGCGGCGAGCTGGTTTTGAGCGATTTTCCACGGCCTGAGAGACTCGGGTTTGTCATGAAATAGGACTGGGCGTTGAAGACTTCCTCGCCCTTCCGCGGCACGATCCTCTGCGACGTCCCGTCAGGCTGGATCTCCCAGCTCTGTTGGTTGTCCTTGAGGTTGGCGACCATGATCTGATCGAGCACCTGCTCGTGCACGGTCGGGTTCAGCATCGGGATCATCGCCTCCACGCGACGATCCAGGTTCCGCGGCATCATGTCGGCCGATCCGATATAAACGATCGCTTCCGGCGAGGGCAACCCGTGCCCATTGCCGAAGCAGAGAATCCGGGCGTGCTCCAGGAAGCGGCCGACGATCGAACGGACCCGGATACGGTCCGAAAGCCCCGGCACGCCCGGACGCAGGCAACAGATGCCGCGGATGACCAGCTCGACATCCACCCCGGCCCGGCTGGCGTCGTAGAGCGCGTCGATGATCTGGGGGTCGACCAGCGAATTCATCTTCATCCAGATCGCACCGGGCTTGCCGGCCTTCACATGGTCGATCTCGGCGTAGATCAGGTCGAGAATGCGCTTGCGCAGAAAATGCGGCGACGTCGAAAGACGCTCGATCTCAACGGGTTCCGTATAACCGGTGATGTAGTTGAAGATGCGGGCGACATCGCGGGCGATCGCCGGATCGTCCGAGAAATAGGACAGGTCCGTATAAACACGCGCCGTAATCGGATGGTAGTTGCCCGTGCCGATATGGACGTAGCTGACGAGCTGACCGTTCTCGCGGCGCACGACGAGCGACAGCTTGGCGTGGGTCTTCAGCTCGATGAAACCGTAAACGACCTGTACGCCGGCGCGCTCCAGGTCGCGCGCCCACTTGATGTTCGCTTCTTCGTCGAAGCGCGCCTTCAGCTCCACCAGCGCGGTCACCGACTTGCCGGCCTCGGCCGCCTCGGTCAGCGCCTTGACGATCGGGCTGTCCTTCGAGGTGCGGTAGAGCGTCTGCTTGATCGCAACGACGTCCGGATCGAGCGCCGCCTGGCGAAGATACTGCACCACGACGTCGAATGACTCGTAGGGATGGTGGACGATCAGGTCCTTGGCCCGGATCGCAGCGAAGCAGTCACCGCCATTCTCGCGGATCCGTTCGGGGAAACGCGCCTGATAGGGCGGAAACTTGAGGTTCGGGCGATCAATGCCAACGAGTTGCGAGAGGTCGTTCAGCGCCAGCATGCCGTCGACCAGGAAGATCTCGTCCGGCAGCACGGCCAGCGCCCCGGCGACGAAATTGCGTAGCGCATCCGGCGTCGCCGACTCGATCTCCAGGCGGATCACCGAACCGCGCCGCCGTCGCTTCAGGGCCGACTCGAAGAAGCGCACGAGATCCTCGGCCTCCTCCTCGACCTCGATGTCGGAGTCGCGGATGATGCGGAACGCGCCGACGCCCTCGATCGCATAGCTCGGGAACAGGCGCTGCGTGAACAGCGATACGGCGTTCTCGAGGCTGATATAGCGCTCGATACCGGGCTCCGACGAAGGCAGTTTGATGAAGCGGTCCAGCGTCATCGGCACGCGCAGGAGCGCCGTCATCCGGCTGCCCGTCGCGGGGCGCACCAGCTGCATGACCAGCGAGAAGCCCAGATTGGGGATGAAGGGGAACGGATGGGCCGGATCGATGGCGAGCGGCGTCAGGACCGGGAACACCGAATCCATGAAATAGCCCTCGAGCCAGGTCCTTTCGCCCTCCTTGAGTTCGACCGGATCGACCAGGATGATGCCGGCCATGGCCAGTTCGCCGAGCAACTCCGCCCAGCGGTTCTGCTGGTCGGAGGCGAGGACCGAAACCGCCTCGGCAATCCTGTTCAGCTGCTCGCTCGGCGTCAGACCGTCATCGCTCGTCATGCTGACGCCTTCGCGCTGCTGGCCCCTCAGGCCGGCGACGCGCACCATGAAGAACTCGTCGAGATTGTTGGCCGAGATCGACAGGAAACGCAGGCGTTCGAGCAGCGGATGGCGCGAGTTGCCCGCCTCTTCGAGCACCCGCCGATTGAACTCAAGCCAGGAGAGCTCGCGGTTGATGAAGCGCTCGGGGCTATGGCGCAGACGATCGGCTTCCTCGGCATCGATCTTGATTGCGGCAAGCGCCGCCTTGGCGTCGGGGTTCTTCTGATCCATGGCCCTGCATCCGTTCGCGTTTGTGCATGAGAATACACGCGAATTGTGACAATTGCGCCATGGATGGCGGCCATCCCGATCTTTAGTCGTCGAAGGGCAGTTCCGGTTCGTCGCCCGCTTCCCGTGCCAACACCGACGCCGCGAGATGGCGGGTGATGGGGCGTCCGGCCGCCAGCGCCTCGCGATCGAGCACCTCGACCAGCCGGTTCGCCGCGCCAAGCGAGCGCTCCATGCGCTGGCTGATGAAATCGACGACGGCCGACTCGACCGCGAGTTGCCGATCTGCGAACAGCTTGAAGATGACGCGCGCGAGCAGTTCGTCCTCGGGCTCGCTCAGTTCGGCCGGCACGCTGGCGCGCAGGCGGGATGCGAGGTCCGGAAGGTCGAAGCCGAGCGCAGCCACCGGGACACGACTGGTGAGCAGCGCCGAGACTCGGCGCTCGCGCACCAGATTGAGCAGGTGGAACAGGGCCGGCTGCGAGACCCCGTCCTCGTGCAGGTCCTCCACCAGCACGGGGCCGGTTCCGACGAACGCGTCAAGCGACGCGGTCGCAAGGTCGCGCGCGGCGATTTCCCGGGCACCCGCGGCCGCCTTCCAGATCTGCCCGAGATGCGTCTTGCCCGAGCCGATCGGCCCCACGAGCACAGCCACTGGATTGGGCCAATCCGGATGGCGATCGACCAGCGCGACCGCCGACTGGTTGGCGCGGCCGACGATGAAATCGGCCCGCGTCAGCGCGGCGTTGTGCGGCAGGGTAAGCGGCAGCTGCCGCAGGGAATCACTCATGGTACAAACGCTCGAACGGTAGCCGCTCAGGTGAGCGCGGGAGGCTCGTCGCCGCCGGCCCGCCCGCGATAGATCGGGCTGGTCAGGTAGCGCGCCAGGGCGAAACGCATCAGAACGGCGACCGCCGCGGCGGCCGGAACCGCAATCAGCAGCCCGACGAAGCCGAACAGCGCGCCAAAGGCGAACAGCGCGAACATCAGCCAGACCGGATGCAGGCCGACGGCGCCACCGACAAGGCGCGGCTGCAGGATGTTGCCCTCGATGAACTGCCCGACGGCGAAGACCAGGACCGTCGCGCCGATCCACTGCCATTCCGGCCAGAACTGCACGAGCGCCACGCCGACGCCGACGACGAAGCCCACCGTGGTGCCGACATAGGGGATGAAGGAGAGGATGCCGGCGCCGATGCCGATCAAGAGACCGAAATTCACGCCGACCAGCATCAGCCCGACCGCGTAGATGCAGCCGAGCAGGACGCAGACCAGCCCCTGGCCGCGCACGAAGCCGGCGATGGCGTGGTCGATGTCGCGCGCGATGCCGCGCACGGTCTCGACATGATCACGCGGCACCCAGCTGTCGATCCGCGCCACCATGCGGTCCCAGTCGATCAGCATGTAGAAGGCGACAACGGGGGTGACGACGAACAGAGCAGCGACGTCCACCAGCGCCGATCCACCGCTCCAGATCGACTTCAGAAGCGTCGACAGCCAGCCGGCCGCCTCGCTCATGATCGCGCCCATGGAGCTCTTCAACTGGTCGGCATCGATCTGCAGCATCTGGCCGACGCGCGTTTCCAGCATCGCCTCCACCAGCGCCTGCAATTGCTGCGCATAGCTTGGGATCTTCTCGATGAAGCCGGCTAGCTGGTTCGCGAGCAATGGCACGAACAGCACGACGAGCAGCACGAGGAGAATGACAAAGCCCACCAGGATGACGAGAGAGGCCGCCAGCCGGCTCAGACCGCGGCGCTCGAGCCAGTCCGCGATGGGGTCTAGGCCGTAGGCCACGGCCATCCCCGCCACGAAGGGCAGCAAGACATCGCTGAAGACGACGAGGAACACCACGAAGACCAGGAACGCGCCCAGCCAGAACCCGATCTGACGCTGCAGATTCACGGCGATGCCGCCCCCTCTTCACCGGTCGGCCGGATCGTCCGGCGACCCGACTGGCTCCCAGATAGGGCCTGCATGCAAGGCGGGTCAAGGACGGCCGGCGAGCCCCCTGTGACCTAGACCATATGCAACTCTGACGGAGTCGGGCAAAGTCGTGACATGTTTTCGCATGTTCCAGCCTCAGCCTGCCTGATCGACGCACGTAGCGGTGAGACGTTTGACCGCGCGGCGCTCGCCGCCGCCATCGCGGCCCGGACCCTGGCGCTGCGCGCGGCCGGAGCGGTCAAAGGCGACCGCGTCGCCGTCGCGCATGGGTCTCCCCTGGGCGTCCTCGTCGACCTGTTCGCCATCTGGCGATTGGGCGCGGTGGCGGTTCTGCTTTCCAAGAACATCACCGCCGGCGAGCGGGCCAATGTCGCGGCCACCGTGCGCCCCGTGCTCTGGATCGGGGCCGTCGACGACGGCCTCGTGCCGCATCTGCCGCCGGGCGAGGCGATCGCCGGAGCGGCGGCTACGAGCCGCACGGTCGAGTTCGAAGACGCGGATATGGACGCACCGGCCCTCGTCCTGATGACATCGGGAACCACCGCGACGCCGAAAGGCGTCGTGCACAGCCGCCGCTCGATCGCCGCGCGTGTCGCGCTCAACATCGCCCACATTCCGCACGAGGCGCTCGCGAATACGCTGACGCTGTTGCCGATGCATTTCGGGCATGGGCTGATCGGCAATTGCCTGACGCCCCTCTTCGCCGGCACGCGGTTGCATCTGTTGCCCGATCCAGGCCCGGTCGGACTGGCCCGGCTCGGCCCGCTGATCGACGCGCACGGCATCACCTTCATGAGCTCGGTGCCGTCGCTCTGGCGCGTGGCCATGAAGACGAGCCTGCCGCCGCAGCGCGGATCGCTGCGGCGCGTGCATGTCGGCTCGGCGCCGCTCTCTGTCGAGCTCTGGCGCGCCATCATGGATTGGACAGGCACGGATCACGTCGTCAACATCTACGGCATCACGGAAACCGCGAACTGGATCGGCGGCCATAACGCAGCGGAGGCCCCGCCGGCCGATGGCCTGGTCGGTCGCGCATGGGGTGGCGCGATCCGCGTCGTCGGAGAGGACGGCGTCCCGCGCGACCGCGGACGCGGCGAGGTCGCCGTGGCGACACCCGGCCTGATGCAGGGCTATCTCGACCAGCCGGCGCTGACCGACGCCGCCATCCAGGGCGGCTGGTTCCTGACCGGCGATACCGGCGAGATCGACGCCGAGGGCCGGCTCAGCATCGTCGGCCGCCTGAAGCACGAGATCAATCGCGGTGGCATCAAGATCCCGGCCGAGGAGATCGACCTCCTGCTCGAGCGTCACCCCGACGTCATCGAGGCTTGCGCCTTCGCCCATCCCGACGCGATCAGCGGCGAGACGATCGCGGTGACGGTCGTACTCCGTGCCGAAGCCGGCGCGGACGCGGCCGCGCTCCGGCAATGGTGTCGCAGCCAGATCCGTGCCGAGGCGGTGCCGGAACATGTCCACATCGTCGACGCGCTGCCCCGCAACGAGCGTGGCAAGCTGGACCGGCGCCGCGCGGCGGAGCTATTTCAAGGCGAGCGGGGCGTGCCGGCCGAATGAACGCACTCGACAACGCCCGCCGCATCATCGCCGAGGCCTTGGCGCTTCCGTCCGATCGAGTTCCGGACGATGGGTCGATGGAGACGCTCCCGGAATGGGATAGCATCGGCCATGTCCGTATCGTTCTCGCCGTCGAGGCCGCGAATGGACGTCCGCTGCCGGCGGATGCGATGCTCCGCGCCATCGACGTCGCGTCGGTCGCCGATCTGCTGGATTGAGTCCGAAGCCCGACCTCCTCGACAGTGACGCCATGCTTGAATCGCTCCTGAAACGCCTGAAGCCCCTGCCCCGGGTCGAGATCGAAACCGATCGCTTCACCTTGCGGGGCGTGTCGCGCGACTGGCTTGGCCGTCACAGCTTCCACTGGGCCGAGAACGCGGAATTCCTGGATGGCCTCAGCTGGCCGGCCGGCCCCTACACGCGGCGCAAATGGACCCGCCGCTTCTCGCGCTCGGACAATTGCAAGACGTTCCATTTCGCGATCTTTCCACGCGGTTCCGACCGACTGATCGGTGCTCATGGCGTCTCCTTCAGCGAGCCAGGCAGCGCCCTCCTCTATGTCGCCATCGGCGACAAGGACTGGTGGGGCAAGGGCGTCGTGCAGGAAGTTCGATCCGCCTTGCTCGACTTCGTCTTCGACCAGGCCGGCGGCCATCGGGCGCATGGCCAGGTGCACGCCCGCAATGCCGCATCGATCTACAATTACCAGCGCCTCGGATTCCATCACGAGGGCACCCTCAGGCAGCAGCGCATCCTGCCGAGCCTGGGCGAGCCCGTCGACATGCTGGTGTTCGGTCTCCTCAAGGAGGACTGGCTGGCGCGCCGCGCGGCGCGCGAAAAGCGCGGCAATCCGCCGGAGCCGGCGAATCCGGGTTGACGGCGATAGCGCGGATGTGGTCCTCCCTGCCCAAAGCAACCGGGATCCTTCGATGACCGAAAAGACCGGCGCCAAAAACGCCCTCAGCTATGCCGACGCAGGCGTCGATATCGACGCCGGCAATCGTCTCGTCGACATGATCAAGCCGCTCGTCAAGGCGACACGCCGCCCCGGGGCGGACGCTGATATCGGCGGCTTCGGCGGCGTCTTCGACCCGAAGGCGGCCGGCTATGACGACCCGCTGCTGGTCGCCGCCAATGACGGCGTCGGCACCAAGCTGAAGGTCGCGATCGACACCGGCATCCATGACACGGTCGGCATCGACCTGGTCGCGATGTGCGTCAACGACCTGATCGTCCAGGGCGCCGAGCCGCTGTTCTTCCTCGACTACTTCGCCACCGGCAAGCTCGATCCGGCCGAGGCCGCGACGGTCGTCGCCGGCATCGCCGAGGGCTGCCGCATCGCCGGCGCCGCGCTGATCGGCGGCGAGACGGCCGAGATGCCCGGCCTCTACAAGGCGGGCGACTATGATCTCGCCGGCTTCTCGGTCGGCGCCGTCGAGCGCACCGGCCTGCTGCCCCGCCCGGACGTCGCCGAAGGCGACGTGCTGCTCGGCCTCACCTCCTCCGGCGTCCATTCGAACGGCTTCTCTCTGGTCCGCAAGATCGTCGAGCTGTCCGGTCTCGGCTTCGACGCGCCGGCGCCCTTCGCGCCGGATCTCTCGCTCGGCCGCGCGCTGCTCGCGCCGACGCGCATCTATGTGAAGCCGCTGCTCGCCGCCATCCGCGCCACCGGCGCGATCAAGGCGATGGCCCACATCACCGGCGGCGGCTTCGTCGACAACATTCCGCGCGTCCTGCCGGATGCGCTCGCCGCTTCGGTCGATCTCGACGCCGTCACCGTTCCGCCCGTCTTCGGATGGCTGTCGAAGACCGGCGGTGTCGCCGAGCATGAGATGCTGCGCACCTTCAACTGCGGCGTCGGCATGATCGTCGTCGTCGCCCCCGAGGCGGCCGATGCCGTGACGGCGGCGCTCGCCGCCGAAGGCGAGACGGTGATGCGCCTCGGCACGCTGGTGCCGCGCGACGGCGAAGGCGTTGTCTTCTCCGGCGCGCTGGCGCTGTGACCATGGCAAGGAAGCGCGTCGCGATCCTGATCTCTGGCCGCGGCTCGAACATGACGGCCCTGATCGAGGCCGCCGCCGATCCCGAGTTCCCGGCCGAGATCGCGCTGGTGCTTTCCAACCGCGCCGACGCGGGCGGCCTCGTGCGCGCCGCCGAGGCCGGCATCGCCACGGCGGTGATCGACCACAAGAGCTTCGCCGACCGCGCTGCCTTCGACACGGCGATGGATCAACGCCTGCGCGCCGAGAATATCGACATCGTCTGCCTCGCCGGCTTCATGCGCCTGCTGACGGACCGTTTCGTCGAGGCCTGGCGCGACCGGATGATCAACATCCACCCGTCTCTGCTACCGCTCTTCCCCGGCCTCGACACGCATGAGCGCGCCATTGAGGCCGGCATGCGGCTCGCCGGCTGCACGGTGCATTTCGTCCGCGCGCAGATGGATTCCGGCCCGATCATCGGCCAGGCGGCGGTGCCGATCGCGCTCGACGACACGCCCGACACGCTGTCGAAGCGCGTTCTCGCGGCCGAGCACCAGATCTATCCGCTGGCGCTCGCCCTCGTCGCCGGCGGCCTCGCAACCGTCGAGAATGAGCGCCTGGTGATCCAGGGCGAGCTTCCGCTGGAACTTGGCGGCCTGTTGGTCAGCCCCACCTTTTCCGGGTAGCCGCTACGGCGTCGCATCTCCGAAGATCCGCCAACGGCGGAGGATCCACTTCTCCACTTCGAGAACGGCCATCAACGCAACGCCGGCGCCGAGAATGACCGCGCCGTCGGCGACGGAGATAGCACGCGTGTCGAACAGGGCCTGCATGATCGGCAGGTAGGTGAAGGCGAGCTGTCCGGCGACGACGATCGCCAGGGCCCCCAGCACGGCCGGCGTGCCGAGCGCGCCGCGCCAGGTCAGCGACGTCATGTGCAGGTAGCGCACGCTGAAGAGATAGAAGATCTCGAACACGACGATCGCGTTGACCACCATCGTGCGGGCCATCTCGAGATCGTGGCCGCGACCGAGCGAATAGAAGAACACGCCGAGGCCGCCAAGCGCGAACAGGATCGACACGACCACGATCCGCCAGAGCATGAACGAGTTGAGCAGCCCCACATCGGCACGGCGCGGTCGCCGCGCCATGACGCCCTCCTCGGTCGGTTCGAAGGCCAGCGCCAGGCCGAGCGTCACCGACGTGATCAGGTTGATCCAGAGGATCTGGGCCGCCGACATCGGCATGGCGAAGCCGAAAAGGATCGCCGCGATGACGGTCAGCGCCTCGCCGCCATTGGTCGGCATCGTCCAGGCGATCACCTTGCGGATGTTGTCGTAAACGGTCCGCCCCTCGCGCACCGCGGCAACGATCGACGCGAAATTCTCGTCGAGCAGCACCATGGCCGCGGCCTCCTTGGCCGCTTCGGTGCCCTTGTGGCCCATGGCGACGCCGACATCCGCCTGCTTGAGCGCCGGCGCATCGTTGACGCCATCACCGGTCATCGCGACGATCGCCCCCGTCGACTGCAACGCCCGCACGATGCGTAGCTTGTGCTCCGGATTGGTGCGGGCGAAGACGGCTGTATCCGAGGCTAGACGCACCAGATCGGCATCGGAAACGGCATCAACGGCAGAGCCAATCACCGTGGCCTTTTCAGCGTCGAGCCCGAGTTGGCGCGCTATGGCATTGGCGGTCGCGGCGTGATCGCCCGTGATCATCTTGACGTCGATGCCCGCGGAGCGACATGCCGCGATGGCCTGGATCGCCTCGTCTCGCGGCGGATCGACGAAGCCGACAACTCCGAGAAAGACGAGTCCGTCGTCGAGGTCCTCGAAGCCCAGGCGACCGGTCGCGTCCCCCCTCAGCTTCATGGCGAAGCCGAGAACGCGCTGCCCCTCGGCCGCCGTCCGGGCGATCTCGTCCGCCCAGGCGGCGTCAGCGAGCGACTCGACATCGCCGGCATCGGCACCGCGCGCCTGCACGCGGCACATGCCCAGCACCCGTTCGGGCGCGCCCTTGACGAAGATCGCCTCTCCACCGTGGGGGGCCTGATGGAGCGTGGCCATGAAGCGGTATTCGGCGTCGAAGGGAATCTCGTCCCTGCGACGCCACTCGGTGCGCAGATGATCGGGATCGATGCCTGCCTTCCGCGACAGCGCCAGCAGTGCGCCCTCCATCGGGTCGCCCTCGACGACCCACTGTTCGCCGGACAATCGCAGATTGGCATTGCCGCAAAGGAGACCGCAGCGGATCAAGGGCATCGCGGCTTCGATCGCAATGCCATCCTCGTCGCCCTCTGTCGCTATCAGCGCCCCCTGCGGCGCATAGCCCGAGCCGCTGACCAGCACGACATGGCCGGGCACGACAACGCGGCGGGAGGTCATCTCGTTGCGCGTGAGCGTGCCGGTCTTGTCCGAGCAAATGACCGAGATCGCGCCGAGCGTCTCGACGGCCGGTAGACGGCGAATGATGGCCTGGCGCGCCGCCATGCGTTGCACGCCGATCGCCAGCGTGATCGTGATGACGGCCGGCAATCCCTCCGGCACGACACCGACTGCCAGTGCGACCACGGCGATCAGCGCATCCGGCCAGGGATAGGCGCGCACCAGGGTCGCGAACAGGAACAGCAGCACCGCCGCTCCCATCGCCACCCAGGTGAAGCGTTGGCCAAATGCATTGATCTGGCGGAGCAGCGGCGTCGTGAACTGCTGGACGCCCTCGATCAGCGTGCTGATCCGCCCGATCTCCGTTGCCGCGCCCGTGGCGACGACCACGCCCGTCCCCTGCCCGGCAACCACCAGCGTTCCGGAGAATGCCATGCCGCTTCGATCGCCGAGCGGGGCATCCGCGCTTGCGACGGCATCGTCCTTGCCCGCCGCGACGGATTCGCCGGTCAACATCGCTTCGTCGATCATCAGGCCGCGCGCGTGGAGCAGCCGGAGATCGGCGGGAACGCGATCTCCGGCCTCGATCAGGACGACATCGCCGGGCACGAGTTCGACGACGGGCAGGCTGGCCCGGCGACCATCGCGCCAGACGCTGGCACTGGGCGAGATCATCTTACGGATGGCATCGAGGGCTCTCTCGGCCTTGTCCTCCTGGACATAGCCGACGATGGCGTTGATCAGGACAACCGCGACGATGACGGCGGCGTCGACACGGTGGCCGAGGATCCAGGCGGCGACACAGGCGGCCAGCAGGAAGTAGATCAGTGCATTGTTGAACTGCGCGAGGAAACGCAAAAGCGGATGGCGGCGCGCCGCCGCCGGCAGCTGATTGGAGCCGAAACGAAGCCGTCGTTCCGCGGCCACCGTCGTCGACAGACCGTCGCGATGGGTATCGAGCCGGGCCAGGACATCATCGCCAGTCCGCGTATGCCAGGCCCCGTCCTCGCCGTTCGAGGCCGCTCGCCCCAGTTCGATCCGCTCGTTCATGACGCTGGACCTCCGCTCGCGCCAATCCCACGGCGCATGCGGCGACCATGACGAATGCACTGGCCCCTCGATCCAAGAGCATCGAGGACGAGCTGTCCAGCCTTGCTAGCGCGACGGAACGCGCGCCGGCCGGGCCTCACCCCAGAAGCAGCTTCGTCAGCCAATAGGCCACCGCGCCGACCAGGAGCGCGGCAGCGGAAAGGATGGCGAAACGGCCGCCATAGCGGCTTCCGCCCAGGGCGAGCCCGTAGACGGCCTTGGCAATGGTGTTGGAGGCCAGCGCCGCTGCGATCGCCAGCGCCCCGGCACTGGCTTCAAGCGCCGGCAACCCCGCTACGGTCACGGTGACAGCATCGACATCGCCAATCCCGGCCAGCGCCGATACGACCACGATGCCGGACGAACCGAAGGCCGCGGACGCCGCGCGCACGACAAAGCCGATCGCCGCCAGAAACAGCGCCATCATGAGCACCCCGGCGAGATCGAACGGGTTTCCCATCGTTCCCGCCGCGTGCGCCGTCGCGATCCTTCCGCGAACCAGCCAGGCCGCACCGGCCGCCATCGCCACGGCGGCGGCTATGAAGGGCGGCAGCAGCAACCCGGCGAGCGACGGCGCCAGTCCGAGCACGAGCGCCGCGGTTCTCAGATACGACACGCTGCCGGCGACCGCGGCACCCGCCGCGAGGCGATCCGCATCGCCCCCGGCGGCTGCACGGCGCGCATTGTCGAGCGTGACCGCCGTCGACGAGACCAGCCCTCCGGCGGCGCCGGCCGCCAGTTCGCCCCGTCCGGCACCGAGCAGCCGCACGGCGACGTAGCCGACATAGGAAATCGTGGCGAGCAGGATGGCGAGCGACCAGACGGCGCGCAGCGAGATGCCGCCGAAGGGGCCGTAGGGCGCGGTCGGCAGCAGCGGCAGAATGACGAAGGTCATCGCAAGCAGGATGATCGCCGACCGAAGCTCGATCCAGCTCATCCGCTCGATGAACTGATGCAATGGCTGCCGGCTCGCCAGGATCGCCGTCAGCGCAACCCCGCCGGCCGCGGCGAGCTTCACATCGCCGAGGACGGCGAATTCGCCGAACAGGAATGTCGCCATCGCGGCCACGACACTGGTGACGCTGAAATCGTCATCGGCCTCGGCCTCCCGCCATTTGTAGAAGGCGAAGACGGCAGAGAAGGCCAGGAAGACGCAGCCGGAGACGACGCCCGGAGGCCCGCCCGCCGGCATTGCCTTCTCGATCAGGCCAACGCCACCGCCCAGCATGCCGATCAGCGCGAAGGTGCGGATTCCGGCCGTGCGCAATCCGGGCGCGGCCTCCCGCTCGCGCCAGTGGCGCTCTACACCGACGATCAGGCCGATCGCGATGGCGAGGGCCAGACGGTAGAAGGGCTCGAACTCGCTCACGCGTGGCTCCCGCCAGGAATCAGGCAGAATGATAGCAGTTCGCCCCTCCCCCCACATGCTGCGGCTGGACCGTTTGCCGCGGTGTCCGGCTTTGACACCAGCGGCCGCAGGCGGAGATGATGCACCGACTGGAGGACAGGCGCATGACGACATCCACGACCCAGCACGGCGGAACCGGGGTGGACACACCTTCACCGCCCTTCCTGCGCGAGGGCGGCTGCCGCTGCGGCGCCGTGAGGCTCCGGATCAGCGCGCGGCCGCTCCTCACCATGGCCTGCCACTGCACCGGCTGCCAGAAGATGTCGTCGAGCGCCTATTCGCTGTCCGCTGCGATCCCGAGCCAGGCATTCGAGGTCACGCAGGGCGAGCCGGTCATCGGCGGCCTCCGCGGCGCCACAAAGCACTACTTTTGCGGGCACTGCCTGACATGGATGTTCACCCGCCCCGACGGCATCGACTTCTTCGTCAATCTCCGCCCGACCATGCTCGACGATTCAAGCTGGTTCGTTCCCTTCATGGAGACCTGGACAAGCGAGAGGCTGCCTTGGGCGACAACGCCGGCGACGCGCAGCTTTTCGGCCCTGCCACCCGAGGATTCCTACCCCGAGATGATCCAGGCCTATGCCGCGACCTGGGGCGGCAGCCCGCCGGACAACACGCAAAGCTGATCGGGCCACGCCGATTTCGATATCGGCGGATCAAGCCGATCCATAATATCGGAACCTCCCGCCGCGCGACGCGTAGATGGGATGTGCCGCGCCGCGACGGTGCGGCACGACCCCGATTGCAGGAGAGTCCGATGCCCGAATTCCCGATCCGCCACAACGCACTCATTCTGGTCGGCGACGGCCAGAAGGCGCTCTTCCTGCGTAACCGCGGCACGCCCCAGGCACTCGACCTCGCAGTCGAGGAGATTCTCGACGGCGGCGCCAATCCGCCGACGCACCAACAGGGAACAGACAGGCCCGGTCGCGTCGTACAGAGCGTCGGATCGGCGCGCAGCGCCGTGGAGCAGACGGACTGGCATTGGCTCGAGGAACAAAAGTTCGCCGGCACCATCGCCGAGGCGCTCTATCGCGCTGCGCTCGACAACAAGTTCAGCGAGCTGGTGATCGTCGCCCCGCCCAAGATCCTGGGCGTCCTGCGCCAGAATCTGCACAAGCTCGTGACGGATCGCATAGCGGGCGAACTGCCCAAGACGCTGACAACCTCCCCCGTCAACCAGATCGAGAAGCTTCTGGCCGCCTGAGGCCTACCGGTCCCGCAACGCGGCCGCGACCTCGGGAAGATCGAGGGCGGACGGTGCGCCCATCGCGATCGCCCTCCCCCCACCCTGCGCCGTCGCGCCGGTATTCGACGGCGCGGCAGGACGGCGCGGGGGGCGCGGGGCCGCGGCATCGGCCAGAGCGTAGCCATCGCGCCCGCCACGCTTGACCGCATAGAGCGCCTGATCGGCCGCCTCGCCCAGTTCATCGACGGAGAGCCGCCGCGCCGACGTGCTCACCGCTGCGCCGATGCTGACCGTGAGCGCCAGGCGGAGGCCATCGCGCACCAGCGGCTTGGCACGAAACGCCGCGACGAGCGCCGCTGCCATCCGGCAGGCCTCGGCGTCGTCCGTGTCAGGAAGCAGCACGCTGAATTCATCGCCGCCCGGCCGTGCCAGCAGGTCTCGCGGACGCAGGCAGGCATTGGCCGTCGTCACCACATGACGCAGGCAGTCATCGCCCATCGCGTGGCCATGGCGGTCGTTGATGCTCTTGAAGTTGTCGAGGTCGATCAGCAGCAGGGCAAAGGGTCTGTTTTCCCGGATCGCGCGTTTCTCGACCGCATCGAGCCGCGCCAGAAGGAGGCGACGGTTCGCTGCACCCGTCAGTTCGTCGCGATAGGTCAGGACGGCCAGCTCAGCGCGCAAATGGTCGATCGCCATGACGATCATGCCGAAATTCCACATCACGCCGCTAAAGATGACCAGCAGCACCGCGGACGTCTCGACCAACCCGTAGTGCGGCGGCGCCAGCATCGCGAAGCCGCGCGCCAGGTTCGCCGCCGTCTCCGCCACATGCACAAGAACCGCGACGCCCATCGCCGAGGCCGCGAGCAGGCTGCCCGGCGACCGCCGGCCCTTGCGAGTCAGGTCATGGACGGCCAGTAGCAGTGGTACGGACTGGCCGGCCGCATAGACGACGTTGCGCGCCACGCCGCTGGGATAAATCACGGCGAAGACCACGAGCAAGACCATCGCGCCGCCGGTAATGGCGAAACTGGCGCGCCAGGGCTTCGGCTCGCCGTAAAACTCGCGCACGCCTGCCCAATAGAGACAGAAGCCAAAGAAGACGATGCCATTGCCGACGACGCTGGTCGTGAGATAGGCGACCGCCTCCATCGACAGGACGACCCCGCCGAGCGCGGTGACCAGGCATGCCGCCATCCAGGTCCTGGCGGCGCCGAAGTTGCGATAGGACCACCAGATAAAGAACCAGATGATCGCCATCGTAAAGGCGTTCATCAGGATCACGATGTAGAGCGTGACGAGATCGAGAACCATGGCGCGAATGGATCCGGAACTGATGGGCTCGGCTCTGGCCGAACAATCGGCTCGGATAGGCCAGGATGACGCTAAGCCAAGTCAACTGATCTTCAGGCAGTCAATGCATCAATTGATCCTCAGTGCCTAGACTGAAAAGCTTCAAAATCTGGAATATATATCTCCACCCGCTTGAGATCGCCTTGCAAAGCCTCTTGCGCGGCCGGCGGTTCGATGCGACCACCACGGCATGAACTATCGCCACGCCTATCACGCCGGAAACTTCGCGGATGTCGTCAAGCACGCCATCCTCGCGATCCTGATTGAACAGCTGAAGCTCAAGGACAAGCCGTTCCGGGTCATCGACACGCATGCCGGAATCGGCCTCTACGATCTGTCGGCGATCGAGGCGGGCAAGACCAACGAATGGCAGACAGGCATCGGCAAGCTTGTCGATGCCGACGGCAAGCCGTTGACGGGACTGACCCGCAAGCTGTCCGAGGCGCTTTCGCCCTATCTCGCCGCGGTTGCGGCGGCCAATCCCGAAGGCGGTTTGAAGCATTATCCGGGGTCGCCATGGCTGATCCGCCATCTCCTGCGCAAGACCGACAGGATGACCGCGGTCGAGTTGCACCCGGAAGACCACGCCACGCTGGCCTCCCTGTTCGCCGGCGACTTCCAGGTCAAGGCGATCGAACTCGACGGATGGCTGGCGCTCGGCTCGTTCGTGCCGCCGAAGGAGCGGCGGGGGCTGGTGCTGATCGATCCGCCCTATGAACAGCCGGACGAATTCAAGACGCTGTTCGACCGGTTCGAGAAGGCGTACCAGCGCTGGCCGACGGGCGTCTACGCGCTCTGGTACCCGATCAAGGACATCGGCGCCGTGACGAATTTCCACCGGCGCCTCGCCGAGTGCGGGATCAAGAAGCTGCTCGGGGCCGAGCTCTGGGTGCGCGAGCGAGCGACGCCCGACACGTTCAACGGCACCGGGCTGATCATCTGCAATCCGCCCTGGCAGATCGAGCGGACGCTGGACGGGCTGCTGACGGGGCTGGCGCCGATTCTGGGCGAGACCGACAAGGCCGGGCGCCGCGTCTGGTGGATCCGCGGCGAGACCTAGCCGTGGCGGCTTCGATGGTGCCACACATCAGGCCGCGAAAGCCCGATCGGGTGACGCGTCGAAATCGACAATCGGGCCAAGAGGCACAACGCCGGTCGGGTTGATCGTCTTGTGGCTCTCATAGTAGTGCCGCTTGATGTGATCGAAATCGACGGTCTCGCGGATGCCAGCCATCTGATAGAGCTCGCGCGTGTAGGACCATAGCGCCGGATAGTCGACCAGGCGGCGCAGGTTGCATTTGAAGTGCCCGACATAGACCGGGTCAAAGCGCAGCAGCGTCGTGACGAGACGCCAGTCGGCCTCGGTCAAGCGATCTCCGGTCAGATATCGCTGCTCCGACAGCAGCCCCTCGAGCCAGTCGAGGCTTTCGAACAGCGGCCGCACGGCCTCCTCATAGGCGGCCTGCGTCGTGGCAAAGCCGGCCTTGTAGACACCGTTGTTGACCGTGTCGTAGATGCGCGCGTTGAGCGCATCTATCTCGTCGCGCAGCGCCTCCGGATAATAGTCGCCAACTTTGGCGCCGACGCCGTCGAAGGCGGAATTGAACATCCGGATGATCTCGGACGACTCGTTGCTCACGATCGACCCGGTCTGCTTGTCCCAGAGCACCGGCACCGTGACCCGGCCCGAAAAGGTGGGGTCGGCCTTGGTGTAGACCTGATGCAGGAAGTCGAAGCCGTTGACCTTGTCTGGCGTCACGCCGGGGCCAGGCGCGAAAGTCCAGCCGTTCTCCGCCATCAGCCAGTGCACGACAGAATAGTCGATCATGTCCTCCAGCCCCTTCAGCGCGCGGAAGATCATCACGCGATGCGCCCAGGGACAGGCGCGGGCGATGTAGAGGTGATAGCGGCCCGGCTCCGCCTTGAAGCCGCCCTTGCCGGACGGTCCGGGACTGCCATCGGGCGTTATCCAGTTGCGGAATCCGGCGGTGCTACGCTGGAAGCGCCCCCCCGTATTGCGGGTGTCATACCACTGGTCCTGCCAGATTCCGTCGACGAGAAGTCCCATGTCCGTGCTCCAATTCTTCGTTGAACGGCATATTGGCTCAATCGGAAGCTGTTGCCAGCCGTCCACACGGCGACGAACTGTTCACCGGCATGGCCCCTGTGGGCCGCGAAACGCTTGACCGTCATGGCGGGGGTGACGCATCGTCGGCGAAAGCCTCCTTTGGGGAATCGCTGCCATGATCCGCACCCTGCTCGCCGCTGTCGCCTTCGCGACATTCGCCGCCGGCTCCGTCGCCCAGGCCGCCGACTACAGCGGTGACTACACCTATGAGCGCGAGGTCCGCCGGGGCTGGGATCGCGGCGCCGTGCCGCCCTGCGACGCGCCGGCCGTCCTCTCCAACATGGCCGAGCGCTATCACTGGGCCAACACACGCACCTGGGGCAACGACCTTGCCTTCCGCGAGGTCGCAGCCGTCAGCGAATCCGAGTTCGTTCCCGGCGATCCGGGCCTGATCGACCGCCGCTTCTGCCGTGCCGATGTCTATATCGCCGACAATATCCGCCCGACCGCGGTCTTCTATCTGATCGAGGAGCGCATGGGCTTCGCATCGATCGGCTGGTATGTCGACTTCTGCGTCGCCGGCCAGGATCCCTGGCGGGTTCATGACGGACATTGCCGGACGGTGCGCCCCAACCGGTACTGATGGTGCCACGCCTGGCGGCCCTTCGCGGCCTGATCCTGACCATCGGCCTGATGGCCGCATCCTGGCTTGTCCCGGCGGCGGCCGCGGCCGACACGCCGGGCGACTTCGACTTCTACGTTCTCTCGATGTCGTGGTCGCCGACCTATTGCCAGGACCGTGGCCGTTCCGACCGCATCCAGTGCGGCGGCCCCCGTCCCTTCGCCTTTGTCGTGCACGGCCTTTGGCCGCAATATGAGCGCGGCGCGCCGCGCAATTGCGACGTCGGACCGCGCAGCGGCCTTCCGCGCCGGCTGGTCGACGGCATGCTCGACATCATGCCGAGCCCGTCGCTCGTCCGCCATCAATGGCGCGCGCACGGCTCCTGCTCCGGCCTCGATCCGGCCGATTTCTTCGCGCTGACCCGCGCCGCGAACGAGGCCGTGCGCATCCCCGCTCCCTTCGTCGATGTAGCGGACTATCTGACCGTCTCACCCAAAGAGGTCGAAGCGGCCTTCATCGCCGCCAATCCTGGCCTCCGGCGCGACGGCATCGCGGTCAGCTGCGACTCCCGCCGGTTGAAGGAGGTCCGCATCTGCATGACCCGCGATTTGCGCTTCCGCGCCTGCGCGGAGGTCGATCGCAAGGCCTGCCGAAACGAACGGCTCACCATGCCGCCCGTCCGATAGACTCCGACAAGGATCACCACATTGCTCGTCGTGCGCAGTTCGCCCGCCTCCCCCTTCGGACGCAAGGTCAAGATAGCGGCTCAACAGCTTGGTCTTCTTGATCGTATCGAGATCGTGGCCGCCGATACCTCCGATCCCGAAGAGGCTCTCCGCCAGCAAAATCCGCTCGGCAAGATCCCGGCGCTGATCCTCGAGGGCGGCTTCGTGATCTACGATTCCCGCGTCATCGTCGACTATCTCGACCATCTCGCCGGCGGCGGGGTCATCCCGCAGGATCCGGCATCGCGCTATCCGGCGCTCGTCATGCAGTCGCTCGCCGACGGCATCGCCGATGCGGCGCTGCTCCAGGTCTATGAGGGCCGCTGGCGCGAGCCCGAGCATCAGAACGCGAAATGGAAGGCGCACCAGCAGGGCAAGGTCGAGCGTGGACTCGCCGCCGCGGAAGCGCTTGCCCTGAACGGCCCGATCCATATCGGCCACATCGCACTCGCCTGCGCGCTCGGCTATCTTGACCTGCGCTTTGCCGGAAGCTGGCGGGCCACGCATCCCAAACTGGTCGCTTTCCTCGACGATTTCGCCGCGCGCGTTCCCGCATTCGAGACGACACGCGTCACCGCCTGACGCCTGTCTGGAGATTGACATGAGCTTTACGACAGCCGATGCCCGCACCGTCGCGGCGATCTTGCGCGAAGCAGCCGATGCCGAGATCCTGCCGCGCTTCCGTCACCTGAGTGCCGGCGCCATCCGGCAGAAGACCTCGGCCGAGGACCTCGTCACCGACGCCGACGAAGCGGCCGAGAAGGTGATCGCGGCCAAGCTGGCCAAGGCCTTTCCCGGCGCCGTGGTCATCGGCGAGGAAGCCGTCTCCGCCGACGAGACCCTGCTCGACCGGCTGGACGGCGCCGAACTCGCCTTCGTCGTCGACCCGGTCGACGGCACCAAGAATTTCGCTTCCGGGCTGACCCTGTTCGGCGTCATGGCTGGCGTGGTGATGGGCGGCGAGACGGTCGGCGGCGTCATCCTCGACCCGATCGGAGGCGACTGGACCATCGCCGTGCGCGGCGAAGGCGCCTGGACCGAGACTCCGGACGGCAACCGTAACGACCTCAAGGTCGCTAAAGCGAAGCCGGTCGCCGAAATGTCGGGCACCGCGTCCTGGTCGCTGCTGCCGGAACCGTTGCGCTCGCAGGTCTGCGCCAACCTGCCGGCCACGCGCTCTGCCGCGAGCTATCGCTGCGCCGCGCACGAGTACCGGATGCTGGCTGCCGGCCACAGCCACTTCACGCTCTATGCCAAGCTGACGGCCTGGGACCACGTCGCCGGCTGGCTGATCCACAGGGAAGCCGGCGGCTATTCGGCCCGCTTCGACGGCAGCCAATATCTGGCGACGCATCGGGACGGCGGACTGCTGTTCGCGCCCGACGCCGACAGTTGGCAGGCGCTGCATGCGGCGCTCTTCGCCGGCACCGAATACGCGTCCGCCTGAGGACGCGACCGCGCGCGTCATCCGCTGGAACGAAGAAGAGCGCCGGCGTTTTGCCCCGCCGGCGCTCTTTTCACGTTTCAGCGAACGCTGCGAACGCGTCAGACCTTGTCGCGAAACTTGTTGGTGATCGGGTAACGTCGGTCGCGGCCGAAATTGCGGCGGCTGAGCTTGACGCCCGGCGCCGCCTGCCGGCGCTTGTATTCGGCGATGGCGAGCAGATGCTCGATACGCTTCACGGTCGCGGCTTCATGCCCCCGCGCAATCACGTCGCCAACGCGCATCTCGCCCTCGACCAGGCTCTCAAGAATATCGTCGAGCACGTCATAAGGCGGCAGCGAATCCTGGTCGGTCTGGTTCTCGCGCAGTTCCGCCGTCGGCGGCTTGGTGATGATGCGCTCGGGAATGACCTCGCCCGCGGGGCCGAGGCAGCCAGCGGGCACCATGCCGTTGCGCAGGCGGGAAATTGCGAAGACCTGGGTCTTGTAGAGATCCTTGATCGGGTTGAAGCCGCCATTCATGTCGCCATAGAGCGTGGCGTAGCCGACCGACATCTCCGACTTGTTGCCGGTGGTCACAACCATGGCGCCGAACTTGTTCGAGATCGCCATCAGGATCGTGCCGCGCGCGCGCGACTGCAGGTTCTCCTCGGTGATATCCGCCTTGCGGCCGGCGAACATCGGCGCCAACGCATGCATGAAGCCCTCGACAGGCTCGGCGATCGGCACGATGTCGTAGCGCACGCCGAGCTTGTCGGCGCAGCCCTTGGCGTCGACCAGGCTATCCTCGGAGGTGTAGCGATAGGGCAGCATCACGCAGTGCACACGGTCCGCGCCGAGCGCGTCGACCGCCATCGCCGCGACCAGCGCCGAATCGATGCCGCCGGAAAGCCCCAGCACCACGCCCGGAAAGCCGTTCTTGCCGACATAGTCGCGCAGGCCGAGCACGCAGGCGAGGTAGTCCGCCTCCTGCCCTTCCTCGACGCGGGCCTTGGCCCCCTCGACGCAGGACCAGCCCTCGCCCTCGCGCCGGAACTCGACGACCTGGATCGCCTCCTGGAACGCCGGCATCTGCACGGCCAGCGATCCGTCGCCGTTGAGCACGAAGGAGGCGCCATCGAAGACGAGCTCGTCCTGGCCGCCAAACTGGTTCAGATAGACGAGTGGCAGGCGCGATTCCGTCACCCGAGCCACCGCCACGTTGAAGCGCTGGTCCATGACGCGGCGGCGATAGGGCGAGCCGTTCGGCACCAGCAGGATCTCGCCGCCCGTCTCGGCGATGCACTCGACCGGATCGGGGCCCCAGATGTCCTCGCAGATCGGCACGCCGACACGGACGCCGCGCAGCACCACGGGACCGGGATGCGGTCCGGGCGTGAAGACGCGCTTTTCGTCGAAGACGCCATAATTCGGCAGGTCGACCTTGAAGCGCACCGCCTCGATGCGGCCGTTGTCGCAGAGCGCATAAGCGTTGTAGAGCGCATCGTCCTCGCGCCATGGCAGGCCGATCAGCACCGCCGGCCCGCCATCGGCGGTGTCGGCCGCGATCGCCTCGCAGGCAGCGCGGCAGGCATCCTGCAGGGCCGGCTTCAGAACGAGATCCTCCGGCGAATAGGCCGACAGGAACAACTCGCTGAACATCACCGCGTCGGCGTTCTCCGCCGCGGCCGCGGCGCGCGCGGCGCGCGCCTTTTCGAGATTGCCGGCGATGTCGCCGACAATCGGATTGATCTGGGCAAGGGCAATGCGAAGCGTATCGGGGCGGGTCATGCTCTCGCTTTACCGCGCCGCCGCAGCGGCGGCAACGGGGTGTCGCAGCCGTCGCTCAGCCGAACCGGTACATGTCCATCGAGAGCGCGGAATATTCATAGGAGTTGTGGATGCGCTCTCCCTTCGCCCCCTCGCCCGCCGCGCCGAGCGCGACGAAGAAGGGCATGAAGTGATCGTCTTCCGGATGCGCCATGGCGGCATGCGGGGCGCGGGCGCGATAGTCGAGCAGCGCCTCGGTGTCGCCGGCGGCGGCATGATCGGCGACCCAGTCGGCGAACTCACGCGCCCAGTCGACGGGCGGTGCGTCGACAGCCGGCATGCCGCCCGGATTGCGGAACAGCACGCGCAGATTGTGCGTCGCCGCTCCGGTGCCGATCACCAGAACGTTCTCCTCGCGCAGCGCCGCAATCGCGCGGCCGAGCGCCAGATGATGCGCCGCGTCGCGATGCGGCTGGATCGACAATTGCACCAGCGGGACATCCGCTTCCGGCCAGACCAGCGAAAACGGGATCCAGGTGCCGTGATCGAAGCCGCGCTTCGGCGCCACGTCGACCGGCAGGCCGGCGGCGCGCAGTCGGCCTGCCACTTCCGACGCGACGGCAGCATCGCCCGGCGCCGGATAGTTGATCTCGTAGAGCGGCCGCGGAAAGCCGCGGAAATCGTAGATCATCTCGGGATTCGGATCGGACACGACCGTCGGCCGCTCGGTCTCGAAATGGGCCGAGACGACGAGGACAGCGCGGGGACGCGCGACGGCGGAGGCAAAGTCCCGCAGGAAGCGATGGGCCGGCGTGTCGGTCAGCGCCAGCATCGGCGAACCATGCGACAGGAAGAAGGTGGGAAGCGACATGGGCTATCCTTTGCGTATTGAACGAAAGGTAGTCCCGGCCGATCTCAGTCAGAAGATGCACGACTAAGCACGCAGTGTTCAGCCTGTGTGATCAATCTAGGGCGCGGGTGTCTGCTTCAGGCTGGCATCGATCAGACTCTCGGCCGCGGCAGCGAGCGAGCGTGACGGGCCGCCCTCCCCGAAAAGCTGGCCGCTGGCATAGGCCCCTTCGACAAGGAGATACAGCCCGTCGCCCAGAATCTCCGGTTCCGCCGCGCCCATGGCCCGGGCCAATTCCGTGAAACGGCGGCGCAACTCGCGCTTGTTCTCGACCGCTACGAGACGGGCCGGATTGTCCCTATCGGGAAACTCGACAGCGGCATTGGTCATGCCGCAGCCGCGATAGTCAGCGCCTTGTGCGCGCGCGCCAACTCCGGCCAAGTAGCCGATGACCTGTGCGCGCGGATCACCGGGATGCTTGGCGATCACGGCATCGAAGCGCCCCCAGAAGTCCGCGTCGTAGTCACGCATATAGGCAGCCGCGAGTTCGTCCTTGGAGGCGAAATTCCGGTAAAGGCTCGGCTTGGTCACGCCGGCGCGCTCCACGATCTCCTCGATGCCCACGGCGCGGATACCCTGGCGATAGAAGAGCTCCCGCACGGTCGCACGGATGCGATCCGCGGCGCGGGGCGGCTTTCCGCCGCTCGCCTTCGCCTCACGAACCGGCTTTCCCGTGTGGCCGGCCGTGTCGGTCTTCGCTGCCAAAACCTGCCTCCCGAGCTTGACGATGTAACTGAACGGTACGTATCATGACACGATCCGCACTGTTACGAAACGGTCAGTAACATGAATATGGTTCGCCCCCGGCCCTTTGGCCAGCGCTATGCGTTTGTCGTCGCCGGCGTGATCTTCGTATGCCTCCTCGCCGGAGCCGGCCTGCGCGCCGCGCCCGGTGTCATGCTGCTGCCGATCGAATCCGCCTTCGGATGGAGCCGCGAAACCATCTCGTTCGCCGCCGCCGTGGGCATCTTTCTCTATGGCCTGACGGGCCCCTTCGCCGCCGCGCTGATGCAGAGCTTCGGCATTCGTCGCACGTTGATCGGGGCCCTGATCCTGATGTCGCTGTCGACCGGCGTGAGCGTCTTCATGTCGGAGCCCTGGCAATATGTCCTGACCTGGGGCGTCTTCTCCGGCGTTGCCTCAGGCGCTGTCGCCATGGTGCTGGGCGCGACGATCGTGAACCGCTGGTTCGTCACCAATCGCGGCCTGATGATGGGCTTGCTCACGGCCAGCACGGCGACGGGCACGCTGATTTTCCTGCCGGGCATGGCGGCGCTCGCCGAATGGGGCGGATGGCAGGCGATCGTGATCACGGTCGCGGCAATCTCGGCGGCGCTCGTTCCAGTCGCCTATTTCCTCGTGCCCGAGGGGCCGCAGGAAATCGGCCAGCAGCCCTATGGCGCGCGCGACGGGGACGAAGTCCCGGCCCGCCCCCGCGGCAATGTGCTGGCCACCGCCTTCTCGACGCTGTTCGAGGCGGCACGGACCAAGACCTTCTGGTATCTGTTCGCCACCTTCTTCATCTGCGGCTTCACCACCAACGGGCTGGTCGGCACCCACATGATCGCGTTCTGCGGCGACATGGGCATGCCGGCGATCCAGGCGGCGAGCCTGCTGGCGATCATGGGCATCTTCGACCTGGTCGGCACCACGGCATCCGGCTGGCTCACCGACCGCTTCGATCCGCGCAAGCTGCTGTTCTGCTACTACGCCCTGCGCGGCCTGTCGCTGATGTTCCTGCCGTTCACCGACTTCAACGTCTACAGCCTGTCGATCTTCGCGGTGTTCTACGGCCTCGACTGGATCGCGACCGTGCCGCCGACGGTGCGGCTCGCCAACGAGGCCTTCGGCGACCGCAAGGCACCGATCGTCTTCGGCTGGATCGCCGCCGGACACCAGCTCGGCGCGGCCTCGGCAGCCTATCTTGCTGGCTACATGCGGACGGTGGACGGCAATTATTTCAACGCCTTCCTAATCGCCGGCGCGACCGGAATCCTCGCGGCGCTGCTGTCACTGCTGATCGGCCGCAGAAGGACGGAACTGCAGCCTGCGATCGCGTGATCAGGAATTGAGACGCAGAGCCATAGCCGACCCGCACGCTTCGCGTGTAAAAGGAAGGAGGCGCCCCGAGCGCCTGCCTCCCAAGCAAAGATGAGGTCGACCATGTCGAGACTTCAAAACGCACTGCTGGCAGTTGTGCTTTCCGGCGCAACCATCCTTCCGCTGGCCTCGACCGCACAGGCGGCCGTCAAGACGGGTGTGCTCACCTGCCGCGTCGCCGCCGGCATCGGCCTGCTATTCGGTTCGCGCCGCAACGTCGAGTGCGACTTCCGCTCCAACCGCGGCATCGAGAAATATACGGGCCGCATCACGCGCGTCGGCCTGGATGTCGGCATCACCCGCAACAGCGTCATCGTCTGGAATGTGTTCGAGCCCACCCGTCGCCACGGCGATCTCTCGGGCCGCTACACCGGCGCCACGGCGCAGGCAACCATCGGCGTCGGGCTCGGCGCCAACGTCCTAATCGGTGGCGGTGAGAACAGCATTGCGCTGCAGCCCCTGTCGATGAGCGCGCAGACCGGGCTCAACCTGGCCGCCGGCGTCAGCTCGCTGCATCTGAACCGCGTCCCCTAAAGCATTTTCTAGCGAAGTGGATACCGGTTCGCGTGAAGAAAACGCGACCAAACAAGGCGTTGGAGCCATTCGGCGTTTCCATGAAACGCTGAGGGGCTCCAGCATGGGGCGGTCGGACGAAGGCGGCTGCGGCCCGCGCGGCACGCGGCCGCTTCTTCAAGTGTCGGAGGCGCTGGGACGCCGCCGGTCGAAGGCCGGCGCGTTACCTTCGATCTCGTAGTAGTCGCCCTTGTCGGCGACGAATATGTGCTTGTCCCACGTCACGCCGGTCGGCCCGTCGAATCCGCCCATGGCGATCGCGGTCCGGGGTCGCTTGCCGCTCTCCCAGAACAGCACCGATCCGCACGTGACGCAGAAGCCGCGGCGGGCGAAATCGGACGACTTGTACCATCGAAGGCTGTCCACGCCCTCGATGACGAGATCCTCCGTCGCGACCGAGGTCGAGGCAAGGAAGTGCCCGGTCTGCTTGCGGCACATCGTGCAGTGGCAGCCGACGACCGGCTCCAGCGGGCCGGCGACGCGGTAGCGCACCGCGCCGCAGAGGCAGGCGCCGGAATGGATCTCCTCGCCTGCCGCCATCCGTGTCAGAGCCCGGCGACGAGGCGATGCCGGACCTCGCCCTGGCGGCTGGCCTTGAGCAGTTCAGCCACCAGGAACGCAAGCTCGAGCGCCTGGTCGGCATTGAGCCGCGGGTCGCAATGGGTGTGGTAGCGGTCCGACAGGTCCTCGTCGGTGATCGCGCGGGCGCCGCCCGTGCACTCGGTGACGTTCTTGCCGGTCATCTCGATATGGATGCCGCCCGGCAGCGTGCCCTCGCCCTGATGCACCTCGAAGAAGCTCTTCACTTCCTTCAGGATCAGGTCGAACGGACGCGTCTTGTAGCCGCTCGAGGCCTTGATCGTGTTGCCATGCATCGGATCGCAGGACCAGACGACGGAACGTCCTTCCCGCTCGACCGCGCGGATCAGCTGCGGCAGGTGGTCGAACACCTTGTTGGCGCCGAAGCGGCAGATCAGCGTCAGCCGGCCGGCCTCATTCTCCGGGTTGAGGAGGTCGATCAGTTCCAGAAGGCCATCGGACGTGAGCGACGGGCCGCATTTCAGCCCGATCGGGTTCTTCACGCCGCGCATGTACTCCACATGGGCATGATCCGGCTGGCGCGTGCGGTCGCCGATCCAAAGCATGTGGCCGGAGGTGGCGTACCAGTCGCCCGTCGTCGAATCGACGCGCGTCATCGCCTGCTCGTAGCCGAGCAGCAGCGCCTCATGCGAGGTGAAGAAATCGGTCGAGCGCAGCGACGGGGTCGAATCCGGATCGACGCCGCAGGCGCGCATGAAGGCCATCGACTCGGAGATGCGGTCGGCGATCTCCTGGTAGTGATGGCCCTGCGGGCTGTCCTTGACGAAGCCGAGCATCCACTGGTGCACATGCTCGAGATTGGCGTAGCCGCCCTGCGCGAAGGCGCGCAGCAGATTCAGCGTCGCCGCCGACTGCCGGTAGGAATCCTCGATCCGGCGCGGATCGGGCATGCGCGCCTCGGGCGTGAACTCAATGCCGTTGATGTTGTCGCCGCGATAGCTCGGCAGCTCGACGCCGTTGATCGTCTCGGTCGGAGCCGAGCGGGGCTTGGCGAACTGGCCGGCGATCCGGCCGACCTTCACCACCGGCATCGAGCCGGCGAAGGTCAGCACGACGGCCATCTGCAGGAAGACGCGGAAGAAATCGCGGATATTGTCCGGATGGTGCTCCATGAAGCTTTCGGCACAGTCCCCGCCCTGGAGCAGGAAGCTCTCGCCACGCGACACGGCGGCGAGGCTCTTCTTGAGCTTGCGCGCCTCGCCGGCGAAGACGAGCGGCGGATAGTTCGAAAGCCGTCCCTCGACCGCCGCGAGACCTGCGGCATCCGCATAGTCCGGCACCTGCTGGATGGGCTTCGACCGCCAGCTGTCCGGCTTCCAACTCGTCTTCATCGTGAACACTCCACGCCCTTGCCCGCCTTCGCGCTTCACCGCGCGTGACGGACCTCATCGGGTCTCGAAAGGTGGTGCCTTATACACGCTCGGGCGAGCAGTGAAAACACGCGATCCAGTGCCCGGCGCCCCCTAGAACCAGGCGGCAACCCGGTGCCAGACCCGATCCTTGAACCCGACGAAGGCCGGCGGCGACAGGACGACGGGCGGAGCCGTCGCCTTGGTGCCGGCCGGGACCAGCCGCGACATCCAGATCTCGCCATCGCTATAGTAGGGATCTCCCTCGCCATTATGCCCGTTCAGCGTCGGACCGATGCCCGTAACCTGATAGGTCGCCTCGACCATGCCGGCCCTTTTCAGATCATCCGTGAGCAGGTCGCGCACGGCGTCGATGTCGGGACCGATGTGATGCGTCACCTGGCCGGTATCGTGGCTGAGGCCGACCCCGCGATCGAAGGTTGCCGAGCCCAGCCAGACGGGCCGCCCCTCCGATCCCTTGTCGAGCACCTTCCAGAACCGCACATGGTCGCGCTTGTCGGCACTCTCGCCGACCGGCTTCTCGAAAGCGAAATCCTCGCGGCGGCCGTCATAGTAGAGCGGGCTGACCGGGGCGTCGTGATAGGGCCGGTCGAGCACGACGCTGCCGACGATCTCGATGCTGGAGCGCCAGGTGATCGGGTCGGCCGGATACCACCCGGCGGCGTGCATGGCGTTCAGCACGTCCTCGCGCGCGCCAACCAGGCCGACATTGAGCGGATCGCCGGGAATGCCCTGGCCGGTACGGGTCACCATCGGCCGATCGGCGAGGCCTGGCTGGCGTTCGTAGTGCGTCCAGGCCATGGGCAGCACCACATAGGCGGCGAGGCCATAGATCGCGAGCGCCACGACCAGGATCGTGACGAGATTGCGCAGCCTCAGCCGTTCGACCAGTGCCCGCTTCGCCATCCGCCACTTCCCCAAACCTGTCTGCCGCATCATGCCGTAGCCGCAGCGCGGCGCAAGGCCTCGGCCGTCTCCTCGTCGGCGGGGAAGAAGGATTCGATCGCCAGCTCCGACAGCGTCACGTCGACGGGCGTGCCGAACAGGGTCGTGGCCGAAATGAACGACAGCATCTGCGCGCCGACGCAGATCCGGAACGGAACGGCGATCCCGCCGAGATCATCCTTCACGATGGGCCCCGGGTCGCTCCGGCACGGATAGGCCCGCAATTCATCGAGCAGGTCGGCAAGTCCCGCATCGCCGGTCAGGTCGATCTCATGCGCGAGCCGCGCCAGAAGGTGTCCGCGCCATTCCGAGACGTTCATCGTGCGCGGCGCCAACCCTTCCGGATGCAGTGCCAGCCGCAGCACGTTCACCGGCGGCTCCAGCAAGGCCGGCGCGACGCCCGCCACGAGACGCATCACGGCCGCATTCGCCGCGACGAGGTTCCAGCGCCGATCGATCGCCAGCGCCGGATAGGGCTCGTGCCCCTTGAGGATGCGCTCGATTGCGCCGCGAGCCACGGCCAGCGCCGCATCGTCCAGCTTGCGCTCGCCATAGACCGGTGCGTACCCCGCCGCGACCAGCATCAGGTTCTGCTCGCGCAGCGGCACGCCAAGCTCCGTCGCCAGCCGCAGTACCATGTCGCGGGAGGGCCGCGACCGGCCGGTCTCGATGAAGCTCAGATGCCGTGTCGACATCTCGGCATCGCCGGCGAGGTCCATCTGGCTCAGGCGCCGGCGCTGGCGCCAGTCGCGGATCTGTTCGCCGATCGGGCGCGGATTCGTGTCCATGCCGGGACGATAGCCAATCATTCCGCCTCGATCCAATTACCTCCGAGGTAATCGACTTCATGCCCTCCAGCCGCAAATCTCCGCTCCGTCAGCAACGACGGAACCGAGGAACGAACCCATGAACCTTACCTCTCACCCAAACTTCCTGCGTGGCGTACTGCTCGCCGACGCCGCGAGTTGTCTCGCCATGGGCGGCGCCCTGATACTCGGCGCGGACCTGCTGTCGGAATGGTTCGGATTGCCCCGTGCGCTGCTTCAGCAGGCCGGCCTGGTCCTCCTGCCCTTCACAGCCTTCCTGATCATCGTAGCGACGCGCCCCGCTCTCTCCCGCGCGGCCGTCTGGCTGGCCGTCGCCTGCAACGCTGCCTGGATCGTCGGCAGCGGCGCGCTCCTGGTCGGCGGCCTCGCAGCCCCCAATGCCTTCGGCTTCGCCTTCGTGATCGCACAGGCCCTCATCGTCCTGCTGGTCACCGAGATCGAGATCATCGGCCTGCGCCGCGTCGAACCCGTCCCCGCCTGAAAATCGGCCCACCAAGGAGACCTCCAGTGACTGACCCCAACACCCTCGTCGCCCGCTACATCGCCAGCTTCAACGAAGCGGACGCGGAAAAGAGATTTTCGCTGATCGGCGAAACCTTCGCGGAGACAGCAACCTACGTCGACCCGCTGATGCAGAGCGAAGGTTGGCGCGGCATCGACCAGATGCTGGCCGCCGTGCAGTCGCGCTTCGCGGGCCTCGTCTTCAGGCAGGTCGGCAAGGTCGATGCCTATGACGACCGGGTCCGCTTCTCCTGGGAACTGGGACCGGCCGATGGTCCGTCGATCGCGGGCGGCACCGATTTCGCCAGGGTCGAGGATGGCAGGCTGGCGGAAGTCGTCGGCTTCCTGGATTTTGCGCCGGCAGCCTAGGCGTCGGCAAGACCAGCCCAGAGATGGGCTGTGGCGAGGCTTCGATGCGGGGTGAAGGCCTGCATCGAGGCCTCCTGCGCCTTGGCGTCCGGCCGTCCGGGCAGATCGTGCAGCCGCTGCAAGGCCGTCGCCAGGCCGGAATCGCCGATCGGCGCCATGTCCGGAAAGCCGAAGCCGCGCAGCATGATGTAGCGCGCGGTCCACGTGCCGATGCCTCGCACGGCGACCAGCGCCGCCTCCGCATCCGCCGCCGATCCATCGGCCAGCGCGTCGAGCGGCAGCGCGCCATCGGCGACCATCCGGGCAACCCCGATCAGATAGCTTGCCTTCGAGCGCGAGAAACGCAGCGCCGTCAGGTCCTCGACCTCAAGTTCGGCGATGCGCGTCGGATCGGGATGAGCCCGCATGCCGCTTGCGGCGTGAAAGACCCCGGCCCGCTCGATCACGGCCCGGCGCAGTGCCGCAGCAAAAGTCAGGTTGATCTGTTGGCCGATCACGGCCCAGCACACGGCGTCCCAGATATCGGCCGTCAGGGGAATGCGCAGGCCGCGGCGCGCGCCGACGATCCGATCGCGATCAGGCCGCGCCGCCACCAGCGCCTCGAAGCCGTCGGGATCGCTGCCAAGGCCGAGCATTCGCCCGGCCATGGCGACGACGCGTTCGGGAGGCAATGCCGCCCGATCCAACTGGATACGGGCCACCGGATGTTCGGGATGATCCGCCTCGGAGAGATCAATCTCGAGCAGGCAAGCCTGGCCGTCGACGAAGAGCGTCTTGGCGATAGTCCGGCCCATGACGCGCTCGCTGACGCTCAGCGGGTCGCGGCCGTGATAGGCGAGCGCATATTCAGGGCGGTAGCCCGCAGCAAGCGGCAGGTTTGCCGTGACACCCGCCCCGGGCTCGATCGCCATGTTCATCCGCACCTCGTCCCCAAACCGAACGTCGGCTATCCGATGGCTCAGCCGCCGACGCTCCGGTTCTTGCCTTCGTATTGGAAGACCGGGTGCCTCAGCCGCTGCGACGATGCCGGGTGCTGGGCTCGCGCATCGTGACGAGTTCCTCCGCCGCGGTCGGGTGCAACGCCATGGTGGCGTCGAAATCCGCCTTGGTCGCCCGCATCTTCAGCGTGATGGCCACGATCTGGATCATCTCGCCGGCATCCGGTCCGAGGATGTGGCAGCCCACCACGCGGTCGCTGTCGGCATCGACGAGGAGCTTCATCAGCGTGCGCTCGTCGCGGCCCGAAAGCGTGTGCTTCATCGGCCGGAAGCTCGTCTGGTAGACGTCGACGGCCGCGAACTCGGCCAGCGCCTCTTCCTCGGTCAGGCCAACCGAGCCGATCTCCGGCTGCGAGAACACCGCCTTGGGGACGCCGAGGTGATCCACCGCGACTTTCTTGCCGCCGAACACGGTATCCGCGAAAGCGTGCCCCTCGCGGATCGCCACGGGCGTCAGGTTGATGCGATTGGTGACGTCGCCGACCGCATGGATCGACGGAACGTTGGACTGCGAATAGGCGTCGACCACGATGGCGCCGGCGCCGTCGAGCGCCACGCCCGCGTTCTCGAGTCCCAGCCCGCTGGTGTTGGGCTGGCGGCCGGTGGCGATCATCACCTCGCCGCAGGGTAGCGCCTCGCCGTTGCTCGTGCGGGCGATCAGGCCGTCACCATCCTTCTCGATTCCGGCCAGCGTCTCGTTCAGAAGGACACGGATGCCCTTCTTCTCGATCTCCTCGAGCAGCGTACGTCGCACCTCGCCGTCGAAGCCGCGCAACAGCGCGTCGCCGCGATGAATCAGGGTCGTCTCGACGCCGAGGCCATTGAAGATGCCGGCGAACTCAACCGCGACATAGCCACCGCCCACGACCACGATCTTCTCCGGCAGGCGCTCCAGATGGAAAACCTCGTTCGACGAGATCGCCAGTTCGCGGCCGGGAAGATCCGGCGTGATGTAGGGCGCGCCGCCGGTCGCGACGAGAATGTGCTTCGCCCGGACGAGCCGATCCTCTGCAAGAAGCCGCACGGTGTGCGGATCGACGATCTCGGCGCGGCTCTGCACGATCTTGGCGCCGGAGCGCTCAAGATTGCGGATGTAGATGCCGTTCAGCCGGTCGATTTCCTTGTCCTTGGCCGCGACGAGGCGCGACCAGTCGAAGGTCGCCCCCCCCGGCGTCCAGCCGAAGCCGACGGAATCCTCGAATTCCTCGGCGAAGCGGGAGGCATAGACGAACAGCTTCTTCGGCACGCAGCCGCGGATCACGCAGGTACCGCCGACGCGGTATTCCTCCGCGACCATAACGCTGGCGCCGTAGCCGGCCGCGATGCGGCCGGCGCGCACGCCGCCAGAACCCGCACCGATGATAAAGAGATCGACGTCGAACTGGCTCATGGAATTAGAGGTCGATGCCCTTCTTCTTCAGGCCTTCGCGCGACTTCTCGAACAACTCCTCGCCGACGCGATCCGACCAGCCCTTGACCGACTGCAGGGTCTCGCCGACGACCTTCGGGCCGATCTCGGCGAGCTTGGCGCCGGCCGGGCTCTTGTAGAACTCTGCGATCGACTTCAGCTCGTCCTCGGTGAAGTGCTTGGCCCAGATCCGGGCGACGTCGTTGTCGAGATCCTTGCGGCGCGCCACGAGTTCGAGCGCCTGGGCGTCGACCACTTCGGCGATCGCCTGGTGCTGGTCGGGACGCAGACGGATCAGCTTGTTCTGGGTCTGCTGCGACAGGAGCGGCAGCAGGTTGTCAAAGCCGCGCGACGTCTTGGCCGCGTGCACGGCGTCGAGGGCGGCCGCGACGTGGGAATCGGTCACTTCCTGCGCCTGGACGAAGCCGGCCGAGCCCATGGCCAGGCCGGCGGCCAGCACGGCGGCGCCGAGGGATTTGCGGATGAAGGTCATGGAGAAACTCCCGATGGGCGAAATGATGTTAGGCCACCAACCAGCTGATGCCTTCCGGACGAGCGATGACGGCGGCGGAGGCTAGTCCGATAAAGAGCCCGTGCTCCACGACCCCCGGAATCGCCGCAAGGGCAAGACTCAAGGCTTCTGGATCGGGAATACGGCCAAAAGATGCATCGATGATCGCGTGGCCACCATCGGTAACAAAGGGATTTCCGTCGGCCGCGAGTCGCCGAACGAGCGTCACCGGCATGGCAAGGCCGGCGGCCGCGTCGGCGATCGCCGCCGTCGTCGCGCCAATGCCGAAATGATTGACCTCGATCGGCAGTGGAAAGGCGCCGAGCGTATCGACCAGCTTGGTTCCGTCGGCGATGACGATCATCTGGCGGGACGCCGCCGCGACGATCTTTTCCCGCAGCAGAGCGCCGCCGCCGCCCTTGATCAGGCGCAGATGGCTGTCGATCTCGTCGGCGCCGTCGATGGTCAGATCGAGGCGCGGCGTCTCTTCCAGCGTGGTGAGCGGCACGCCCTCGGCGCGCGCCAGCGTGGCGGTGCGCTCTGAGGACGGCACGCCGATGACCTGGAGCCCGTCGCGGACACGCGCGCCGAGGCCGCGGATGAAATGGTTGGCGGTCGATCCGGACCCCAGTCCGAGCTTCATGCCGGGCTCGACCTTCTCGAGCGCGGCCTGCGCGGCCTGCTTCTTCAGTTCATCGCTATTGGTCATCAGACACTTCACGTTGTGAAATCGGCGCCGGTCCGGCGCGGCTTGTTAGCATGGGCCAGGCCCGTCGCCAACGTCCCCGCGACATCCCCACGCCTTTCGCCGGCCGATCCGACTTGTTAGCGTTCCGTTAACGCTCACCGGAATCGCCTCGCCCATGCGCCCCATCCTCGTCTTCGACCTCGACGGCACGCTCGTCGACACCGCCACCGACCTGGTCGCCACGCTGAATGTCGTGCTCGAACAGGAAGGGCTCGACCCGGTTCCCTATGAGGAAGCCCGCTCCATGGTCGGGCACGGCGCGCGCGTCCTGATCGAGCGCGGGCTGGCGGCCAACAACGTCACCCGCGACGCCGCCACGATCGAGCGGCTGTTCGACACCTACATCGCCTATTACGCAGCCCATATCGCCGACACCAGCCGCCCCTTCGACGGCGTTGTGGCGGCCCTCGATCACTTCGCGGCCGAAGGCTGGTTGCTCGCGGTCTGCACCAACAAGCTCGAGGGCCTGTCGATGCTGCTGCTCGACGAACTCGGCCTCTCCGACCGCTTCGCGGCGATCTGCGGCGCCGACACCTTCGCGGCGCGCAAGCCCGACCCGCTGGCGCTGACGGAGACGATCAAGCGCGCCGGCGGCGACCCGGCCCGCGCGGTGATGGTCGGCGATTCGAAGACCGACATAGACACGGCGAAAGCCGCCGGCATTCCCGTCGTCGCGGTCGACTTCGGCTACACGCCGGTGCCGGTGACCGAACTCGGTCCCGACGTCGTGATCAGCCATTTCGATCAGTTGGGCAACGCGGTGGCGGCGGTTCTGGCCGACGCCTGACGCCGCCTCAGGGGCAGCGCTTGCCGGCGGCCTGGCCCGGCTTCATGTCGAGCCGCACCAGCTTGCCGGTCAGCGCGAAGTCGCCATAGTCGAGCCGCATCCGTCGCGTCACGCCGTTCTCGTAGACGATGAAGGACAGCTGGTAGGACGGCTTCTGCTCGCCCGTGGCGTTCTCGTCGAAATAGCTGAGCGTCACCGGCCAATGGCGCACATTGGCGATGCCGGCGGCCTCGGCCGCCGCCTCGTCGCCGAGATTGTCGGCGCCGGTGTTGACCGCGCCGATCACGGCCGCCGTCGCATAGGGCTTCTCGCCCTTCTCCGAGCCGTCGAAGAGATCGACCTGGACGAAAGGCTCGCCCCGCGCCGCGGCGTCGATGATGCGCGTCAGATGCTGGCTCGGGAACTGGAAGCGCGGCGCGATGTCGAAGCGGCGGGATTTCGGCTTCGCCATCGTCACATGCAGCTTGCCGTTCTCGCGCTCGGCCGAACCGGTCGAATCCTCGGTCAGCGTGCCGTCGACATAGCTCTTGGTGGCAAAGGAGAAGCTCTTACCGTCCGGATCCTCGAAGGTCGAGGTGGCGACGTCGGTCAGCCGCGCATTGCCGTCGCTGTCGCTGATCCGCGTGACGAAACGGAGCTTGGTGTTGTAGCCGTCGCAGCGCGAACCCCAGAAATGATAGACCATACGCCCTTCGGCATCGCTGATCGTGTCGGAGCTGACGCCAGCATCGAGACTCAGGTCATAGACCGCCTCATGCGGCGAGAGCCCCGGGCCCGGCGCGGCGGACAGCGCCTGAGCGACGCCCGCCATGGCGAACCAGAGAGCCGCGGCGCCGGCGGAAAACGCCAATCCCCTGCCCGGTCGCCTTCCCGATTCCCTGCAAGCGGCCTTCATCGATACGGACGTCATTCTGGCTCCATCGTCGTCAAGCCGACATAGGGCTGACATAGAACCCATTTCAATCAGCAAAACAGCAAAAGGTCTACGAGCCGCTTTTCGAGGCCTGCAAGCAGCGGTTTCAACGGCGACTTGCGGCGGTCCCGGTTTCGGGCCAAACCGGGACGTCCACGATCCAGCCGCATCAGAAATCTGGGAGACCCTGCATGACGAGTCAGACCGAAAGCCGCCTCGAGGCGCTCGGAATCACGCTGCCGGCGGCGGCCGCACCGGCCGCCAACTACGTTCCCGCCGTAGAGAGCCAGGGCTATCTCTACATCTCCGGCCAGATCCCGATGGGTCCGAACGGCGTCGAATATGTCGGCAAGCTCGGACAGGAACTCGACATCGCCGCCGGCCAGGCCGCGGCGCGGCTGTGCGCAATCAACATCCTCGCCCAGGCCAAGGCAGCGCTTGGCGACCTCGACCGCATCGGCCGGGTCGTGAAGCTGGTCGGCTTCGTCAATTCCGACCCGGCCTTCGGCGACCAGCCGAAGGTGGTGAACGGCGCCTCCGACTTGATGGTCGAGGTCCTCGGCGAAAAGGGCCGCCATGCCCGCTCCGCCGTCGGCGTCGCCGCCCTGCCGTTCAATGTCGGCGTCGAGGTCGAAGCCATCATCGAGATCGCCTGATCATCATGACCGCACCCGTTCCCGGCTGGTTCACGGCTCGCCCCATTGCCCACCGCGCATATCACGACACGGCGAGCGGACGGATCGAGAACACGCTGTCGGCCGTCAAGGCCGCGATCGACCGTCGCTTCGCGATCGAGGTCGACCTGCAACTGACCGGGGACGGCGCGGTCGTAGTGTTCCATGACGACACGGTCGATCGCCTGCTCGAGGCGACAGGCCGCGTCGACGCGACGACGCTCGCGACGCTCCAACGGACAAAGTTCCGCCAGGGCGGCGACATCGTGCCGACGCTCGACGAATTGCTGGCCACCGTGGCCGGAAGCGTGCCGCTGGTGATTGAGCTGAAGAGCAACTGGAACGGCGACCGGCGGCTGGAGCAGGCCGTCGCGCCGATCCTCGCCGCCTATGACGGCCCCGCGGTGGTGATGTCGTTCGACCCGGATTCGATGGCCGCCATGCAGCGCCTGCTGCCGGACATGCCGCGCGGCATCGTCGCCGACCGCTACACGGATCTCGGCGACTGGGGCTTCCTGCCGCCGCGCCGGCGCTTCGAGCTGCGCAATCTCGCTGCCGTATCGAGGGTCGGCGCAGGCTTCGTGTCCTACGACCAGCACGGCCTGCCCTCCTTCGCGCCATCGAAAGCGCGCACGCTCGGCCTGCCTGTGATCACCTGGACCATCCGCAGTCGCGAGCAGGCGGCGCGTGTCGCCCCCTTCGTCGACCAGATCACCTTCGAGGGCTTTGATCCGGACGCGGCGTGAGGGCGAGGTTCGCCGACGGCCCGGACGGCACTCCCGAAACTCGACCATCATCCTGAGGTGCCCGGCGAAGCCGAGCCTCGAAGGAGGATCCAGCGAATGCCGTGATTTTATCACGGGACGCGATTTCGCCTACGCCCGCTTGCTCAAGGAGGTCTGCCCTGGATCCTCCTTCGAGGCTTCGCTCACCGCGAAGCACCTCAGGATGATGACGGAGCGCGTCGATCGGCCTGAAGGACTCGCCCCCGCCACGACTTGTGCTTGCGGCATTCGACCTTAGATGCTGGGATGCCTTCATCCGCCAAGCGAGAGCGCCTTCCCTCATGACCGCTGCCCCCGATGCGCGTCTCAGCGTCGTTTCCTCCTTGAGCCAGATCGAACGCCGGGACTGGGATGCCTGCGCCAATCCCGGCTGGGATTCCGACCAGCCGTTCGGCGCCGATTCCTCCGCGTTTTTAAGGGCTTGGCATGGGTTTGCGGAATCAGGACCTGAAGGTTCCGTGCTTGAATCAAAATCTCAGCGCGCGCCCTATAACCCCTTCGTCTCGCACGATTTTCTGAAGGCGCTCGAGGATTCCGGCTCGGCCACCGCGCGCACGGGATGGCTCGGACGGCATGTGGTGCTCGAAGACGAGGACGGGCGGCCCACGGGGCTGGTGCCGTGCTACCAGAAGCCCCACTCGATGGGTGAATATGTCTTCGACCAGGGCTGGGCCGACGCCTATGAGCGCGCCGGCGGAGACTATTATCCGAAGCTTCAGGTCTCGGTCCCCTTCACCCCGGCAACAGGTCCCCGCCTGCTCGTGCGCGACGGCGCCCCGGCCGGGACGCGCGAGATCCTCGCCGCCGGCCTGGTCGCGCTGGCCCGCCAGCTCGGCAGCTCGTCGGTCCACGCCACCTTCCTCGACGACCGCGACGCCGACCTTCTCGACGACAGCGGCTTTCTCGCCCGCACCGATCAGCAGTTCCATTTCATCAACGAGGGCTATCGCGATTTCGAGGATTTCCTCGGTGCGCTCGCCTCGCGCAAGCGCAAGGTTATCCGGCGCGAACGCCGCGAGGCGCTGGCCGGCGGCATCACCGTCGAGCCCCTCACCGGCGCGTCGATCACCGAGGCCGACTGGGACGCGTTTTTCGGCTTCTACATGGACACCGGCGCACGCAAATGGGGCCGTCCCTATCTGAACCGGCTGTTCTTCTCTCTGCTCGGCGAGCGCATGGCCGACCGCGTCCTGCTGATCCTGGCGAAGCGCGACGGGGTTCCGATCGCCGGCGCCCTCAACCTGATCGGGTCCGACGCGCTCTATGGCCGGTACTGGGGTGCGACCGAGGACGTGCCATTCCTGCATTTCGAGCTCTGCTACCACCAGGCTGTCGACTGGGCGATCGCGCACGGGCTGCCTCGCGTCGAGGCGGGCGCGCAGGGCGACCACAAGCTCGCCCGCGGCTACCGGCCGGTCGTCACCCGATCGGCGCACTGGATCGCCGATCGTGGGCTCAGGCGAGCGGTGGCCGACTATCTGGCACGCGAGCGTGCCGCGGTCGCCGCCGACCACGAGTTCCTCGACGAGCACACGCCCTTCAAAGCTGATACGTGATCCCGCATGACAGCGATTCTACTCTGGGGCGTCGCGGCCTCCATCGTGCTCGCGAGCGAGCGGCGCACCGCGCGGCCCACCTTCTGCCTCGTCGCCTTCGCCTTCCTGACCGCGCTCTTCCTGCTGGCGACGGGCGACCTGCCGCGCGCCACGCTGCTCGCGCTGATCCTGGCGTTGACCATCGTCGGCGCCTCGGCCGTCAAGCACCATCACAGCGGCATGAAGCTCGCTGTCGCGGATCTCGCCCTCACCTTCGCCGGCACCATCCCCTTCATGCTGCGCCAGTATCGCCGCACGGCGACGCTGACCATCGCCGGCGCCGTCCTGCTGGCGCTCGCGGCGATCGCGACCCTCGCCCTCGTCCGTGGCGACCCCATCGCCTTCCCGCTCCGGCTCCTCGCCTTCGCGATCACCTGCGCCGCGCTCTATGGCGCCTGGCGCTTCGACGGCGGCACGGCCTATCGCGTCGACGTCACGCGGCAGGACCGCTTCCTCTCGTTCTTCGTCGCCTCTCTGGTCGATGTCGCGAGCTGGTGGCCGAGCGGCGGGCTCAGGATGCTGGATGTCGCGACGACGCCCCTGCCCCTCGCCGCGCCGATCCCGGCGCGATCGCCGATCCGGCCGGACATCATCGTCATCCAGCATGAATCGGTCTTCGACCCGCGCCTCTACGGCCTGCCGGTCGAGCCGCGCCTCGAAGCGTTCTTCGCGCCGCCGGGCGCGCTGACCGGGCGCCTGCATGTCGACATCTATGGCGGCGGCTCGTGGCAGACCGAATTCAGCCTTCTGACCGGTCTCTCCTCGGCCAATTTCGGACCGGACTCCTATTTCCTGTTCAAGAAGGGCGTCGGTCGCTTCCGCCATTCGCTTCCGGGCGAGTTGGCCGGCCTCGGCTACCGGAGCCTGCTCTCGACCAGTTGCCGGCGCGCCTTCATGAATTACGACGCCTTCTATGCCGGGCTCGACGTCGAGGAGCGCGTCTTTTCAGACGAGTTCCCGGCCCCCTTCGACCTGGCGGCCTTCGAGATCACGAATTCCGACGCGGACTTCTTCGCGGCGACGCGCGGCGCGATCGAGCGCTCGATCGACCGCGACCCGGCCCCGCGCTTCGTCATGGCGCTGACCAACTACAATCACGGGCCGCACGAGACGCGGCTGGTGCCAGCGGGCCGCTACGAGGACGAGCGGCGCTTCGCGCTCGCCGCGCTCCCCGACGCGACCTATGGCGAATATTACGCCCGCCTCGCCGAGACGGCGGAGAGCTACGCCGCGTTCCGCGACGCGCTCAAGGCGCGTTATCCCGACCGGCCGATGCTCTTCCTGCGCTACGGCGACCACCAGCCGACCATGAGCCGCGCCATCGAGGCGGCGCGCGACATCGCGCCCGACGACCCGCGCCAGTTCGAGACCTTCTATGCGATCGAGGCGGTGAATTTCGAGCCGGCCATCGCCAGCGCCCCGGCGACGCTCGACATCGCCATGCTGGGCACCGTGGCGCTGCAAGCCGCCGGCCTGCCGCTCGATGCCGTCTCGGCGACCCGCGCCAGCCTCATCGACGAATGCGGCGCGCTCTACATGGCGACACCATCCGAGCGCAAGAACCGATTCCACCGCACGCTGGTCGATCAGGGCCTGATCGACCTCGGCAGGACCTCGCCGGTCTTGCCGCCCGCGACCGAACGGGCATGATGCGCCATCCTCACGACGGGAGAACCCCATGACCAGCTATGACGACGCCAACATCTTCGCCCGGATCCTGCGCGGCGAAATCCCGTCGCACCGCGTCTATGAGGACGCCGAGACGATCGCCTTCATGGATGTGATGCCACAGGGGCCCGGCCACCTGCTCGTCGTGCCCAAGGCGCCCTCGCGCAACCTGCTCGACGCGGCGCCGGACACGCTTTCGCGGCTGATGCCGGTGGTGCAGAAGCTCGCCCGCGCCGTCAAATCCGCCTTCGCCGCCGACGGCGTGACCGTGATGCAGTTCAACGAGCCGGCCTCGGGCCAGACCGTGTTCCACCTGCATATCCACATCGTCCCGCGCTTCGAAGGCGAGCCGCTGCATCCCCATTCCGGCACGATGGAAAAGCCCGAGATCCTGGCCGAGCACGCGGAGCGCGTCCGCGCCGCGCTCGCGGCCGGATGATTTTTCTCGCGGGCGCGTGTCACAGGCGGCTCCGCCGTCTCGTCTTGTGTTCGGTCAACCCCCGTGGAGACGAACATGATCGAGAGACTGAACGCCTACGCCGCCGCCCCCGAAGCCTTCAAGGCGATGATCGAGCTGGGCACGAAGCTCGCGGCCTCCGGCATCGAGCACAGCCTGCAGGAACTGGTGAAGATCCGCGCCTCCCAGATCAATGGCTGCGCCAACTGCCTGCACATGCACACGGCCGATGCGCGCAAGAGCGGCGAGACCGAGGAGCGGATCTACCTGCTCAATGCCTGGCGCGAGTCGCTGCTCTACACGCCGCGCGAACGCACCGCGCTCGGCTGGACGGAGGCGCTGACCCTGGTCGCCCAGACCCAGGCGCCCGACGCGGACTATGAGGCGCTGAAGGCCGAGTTCAGCGACAAGGAGCAGGTCGAGCTGACTTTCCTGATCGGCGCGATCAACACGTGGAACCGCCTCTGCGTCGGCTTCCGCGTCGTGCATCCGAACGACCGCAAGGCGGCCGCCCTCGCCGCCGCCTGACACGACCTCTCCCGGCGGGGACGACCCGTGTCGCGGCCGGGAGAGTTTTTTGATACGGGAGCAAAATGGTCGACGCGTCCGCCGCCGAGTTCGAACAGCACCGCCGTTTCCTGACCGGGCTTGCCTATCGCATGCTCGGATCGCTGGCCGATGCGCAGGACATCGTGCAGGACGCGTTCCTGCGCTGGCATGGCGCGGCGCGCGCCAGCATCGCCAGCCCGCGCGCCTGGCTCGGCACGACCGTCACCCGGCTCTGTCTCGACAGGATGAAATCGGCCAGGGCGCGGCGGGAGAGCTATGTCGGGCAATGGCTGCCCGAACCGGTGATCGCCCCGCTCGACGCGGCCGACGCCGCGCGGGCCACCGAGGAGCGCATCGACGCGCCGGTGGCGCTGATGCTGGCCATGGAGCGGCTGTCGCCGCTGGAGCGCGCCGTCTTCATCCTGCACGAACTGTTCGAATTCGGCTTCGACGAGATTGCCGGCGCGATCGACCGCAGCGAGGCGGCCTGCCGGCAATTGCTCGTGCGCGCCCGCGGCCATGTCGGAGAGGACCGCCCCCGGTTCGCGGTCGACGCCGACGAGGCCGCCCGAATCGCCACCGCCTTCTTCGCCGCGATCGGCAGCGGCGACGCCTCTCAACTGCGCGACCTCCTGGCCGAGACCGCGTTGATGCAAAGCGACGGCGGCGGCAAGCGCCTCGCTGTGCTGGAGATCCTCCGCGGCGCCGAGACGATCAGCGACTTCTTCGCCAGCGTGGCCCAGAAGCAGGGGCCGGAGGCTTTTCGCGACTGGTCCGGCCCGCTCTGGATCAACGGCCTGCCCGGCTATGTCTCGGCCGATGACAGCGGCCTCCCGCAGACGACCGCGCTCGAGATCGAGGATGGCCGCGTCGTCGCCATCTACATCATGCGCAATCCGGACAAGCTCGCCGGCGCCGAAGCCTTCCTGCCGGCGCCCACCACCCCATGACGCGGCTCCAGCCATAGAAAAAGCGAGGCGCCTTTCAGCGCCTCGCCTTGGTCATTTCCATCGGGCCGGGCGGATCACTCCGTCTTCAGCGGCACCTTCGGCACCAGCCCGCCACGCTTCGGCGGCGTCGGCTTCTCGGCCGGCGGCTTCTTGGCGGTGGTGCTCGCGGCCTTGCGCTTCGGCCTGGCCTTGGCCTTCGCCTTCGGCTCCTCGGGTTCGGGCTTCGGCGTCACCGGCCCATCCTCGATCGGCTCCAGATGCAGGCCGGTCTCGCCGTTTTCCTTGGTCTCGACCGTGACCTTGACCGTGCCGCCCTTGCGCAGCTTGCCGAACAGCACCTCGTCGGCGAGCGGCTGCTTGATCGTCTGCTGGATCACGCGGCCGAGCGGACGCGCGCCCATCTGGCGGTCGTAGCCCTTGTGCGCGAGCCAGTCGATCGCCTCGGGCGAGAGATCGAAGGTCACGCCACGGTCGGCCAGTTGCGCTTCCAGCTGGAGGACGAACTTCTGCACGACATTGTGCACGACCTCGATCGGCAGATTGCCGAACTGGACGATGGCATCGAGCCGGTTGCGGAACTCCGGCGCGAACAGGCGGTTGATCGCCTCCTGGTCGTCCGAGTCGCGCGCCGAGCTCTTGAAGCCGATCGCGGGCTTGGCGAGGTCGGCCGCGCCGGCATTGGTGGTCATGATCAGGATGACGTTCCTGAAATCGACCTGCTTGCCGTTGTGGTCGGTCAGCTTGCCGTGGTCCATCACCTGCAACAGGATGTTGAACAGATCCGGATGCGCCTTCTCGATTTCGTCCAGCAGCAGCACGCAATGCGGATGCTGGTCGACGCCGTCGGTCAGAAGGCCGCCCTGGTCGAAGCCGACATAGCCCGGCGGCGCGCCGATCAGCCGCGAGACGGTGTGGCGCTCCATGTATTCGGACATGTCGAAGCGGATCAGCTCGACGCCGAGGCTGGCGGCCAGCTGCTTCGCGACCTCGGTCTTGCCGACGCCCGTCGGTCCGGCGAACAGGTAGGAGCCGATCGGCTTCTCCGGCTCGCGCAGTCCGGCGCGGGCCAGCTTGATCGCCGACGTCACCTGCTCGATGGCGCTGTCCTGCCCGTAGACAACGCGCTTCAGCGTGGTCTCGAGGCTCTTCAGCACTTCCTGGTCGTTCTTCGACACCGTCTTGGGCGGGATCCGCGCCATGGTGGCGATGGTGTCCTCGATCTCCTTGACGCCGATGGTCTTCTTGCGCCGGTTCTCGGGGATCAGCATCTGCGACGCGCCGGTCTCGTCGATCACATCGATCGCCTTGTCCGGCAGCTTGCGGTCATGGATGTAGCGCGCCGACAGTTCGACCGCCGACTTGATCGCGTCATTGGTGTAGCGAACGCGGTGGAAGTCCTCGAAATAGGGCTTCAGCCCCTTCAGGATCTCGATCGCATCCGGCACGGACGGCTCGTTGACGTCGATCTTCTGGAAGCGCCGCACGAGGGCCCGGTCCTTCTCGAAGAACTGGCGATATTCCTTGTAGGTGGTCGAGCCGATGCAGCGGATCGCGCCGCCGGCGAGCGCCGGCTTCAGGAGGTTCGAGGCATCCATCGCGCCGCCCGATGTGGCGCCGGCGCCGATCACCGTGTGGATCTCGTCGATGAACAGGATCGAGCCCGGATACTCCTCGATCTCCTTGACGACCTGCTTCAGCCGCTCCTCGAAATCGCCGCGATAGCGGGTTCCGGCGAGCAGCGTGCCCATGTCGAGCGAGAAGATCGTCGAGCCGGCGAGAACGTCGGGGACGTCGCCCTCGACGATGCGCTTGGCGAGGCCCTCGGCGATCGCCGTCTTGCCGACGCCGGGGTCGCCGACGAAGAGCGGATTGTTCTTCTGGCGGCGGCAAAGCACCTGGATCGTCCGCGCGATCTCGCTGTCGCGGCCGATCAGCGGGTCGATCTTGCCCTTCTTCGCCTTCTCGTTGAGGTTGACGCAGTAAGCATCGAGCGCGTCAGCCTTCTTCTTGTTCTCCTCGCGGCTGTCAACGGTCGCCGCGTCGTCGTCGACGCCGCGCACGGGACGGCTCTCGCTCATGCCGGCCCGCTTGGCGATGCCGTGCGAGATATAGTTGACCGCGTCATAGCGGGTCATGTCCTGCTCCTGCAGGAAGTAGGCGGCATGGCTCTCGCGCTCGGCGAAGATGGCGACGAGAACATTGGCGCCCGTGACCTCCTCGCGACCGGAAGACTGGACATGGATGACCGCGCGCTGGATCACGCGCTGGAAGCCGGCGGTCGGCTTCGAATCCTCGTCGGGGCCATGCGCCAGATTGGCGAGTTCGGTGTCGATATAGTCGACGAGGCTGCGCTTCAGCATGTCGAGGTCGACATTGCAGGCGCGCATGACCGCCGCCGCATCCTGATCCTCGATCAGGGCGAGCAGCAGATGTTCGAGGGTTGCATATTCCTGGTGGCGTTCGTTCGCGAAGGCGAGCGCCTGGTGGAGGGCCTTTTCGAGGCTGCGGGAGAATGACGGCACGTTAGGACCTCACTTCCTTTCCATCACGCATTGCAGCGGATGTTGGTGTTTGCGCGCGAAATCCATCACCTGCGTGACCTTGGTCTCGGCCACTTCATAGGTGAAGACACCACACTCCCCCACACCATGCTGATGCACATGCAGCATGATCTGCGTCGCCTCTTCGCGGTTCTTGTTGAAGAACCGCTCGAGCACATGCACGACGAACTCCATCGGCGTGTAGTCGTCGTTCAAGAGCAGAACGCGATACAAATTCGGCCGCTTGGTCTTCGGCCGCGTCTTCGTGGCGACGCCGACATCGTTATCGCCATCATCGGGTCGACGGGTTTCTTTGCTCATCTGGTTCGATCGGTACGTCGCTAAAACGGAATCCTGCCGATAATCCCGCTGCAGCGCAATCGCTCATTTCGAGCATTCCGCACCGCCGCGCGCTAAACAGGCGGAAGGGGTGTGAGCCTCTATATGGGGAGGCAACGCGGGGATGGAAGTAGGCCGCCGCCTCAGCGTCACCCAGGCTCCACCATCGGCGGGAGAAACGAGCCGAAAAGCAGAAGCGAAGCGCACGAGCGCCCGGCGCCCGCAGCGGAGCCGCCGTCCGGACGACAAAAAGCCCGACACGGGGCCGGGCTTCAGGATCCATGGGCGCGGCGCCGCAGCGCCTATTTCGAGAACTTGCCGAACAGCCCCTCATAGGGCTTGCAGGCCTCGCGCGTCGTTTCGGTCATCATGGTGCCAAGCTTCGACATCTCGCCGAGATAGCCCTCATAGACCGACTTCAGATACTCGGTCTGGGCCTCGAAGGCCTTCTCGACGCTGGTCGACGCCATCACCTTCTCCAGTGCGGCGGTGCCCGTCTCGAAGCTCTTCTTCGAATAGTCGGCCGCCTCGACGGCGATCGCCTGGAGGCCCTGGCTGAGCGAGCCGAAGCTCTTCATCGCCATGTCGACGCTTTCCTTGCCAGCCTTCTGCATGCCATCAAAATCCGTCATCACAAGGGCACCCTCCGCATTCGAGCTCGCGCCATAGCCAGCTCAACAGAAACAGGATTCCTCCGCGGCGGCGGCGGAGTCAACAAAATTGCTGCATTGCACAACAATCGGATTGCAGCGCGGAAGTCGGGTCCGGGGCACGGGCGGCCGGCAACGACCCGTTCACCCTTCGCCAATTTTTACGGTTTCGTAACGGCGTTTCCTTAACCTCCCACAACAGATCGAGGATCGGCACTGCGCACATCGGAAGACGTTTTTCCTGGCGCAGGCAAGGGTTTCCGCAGGGAAGCGACATGCTGGACGCCGCCATACGGCACCTGGCATTAACCTTGCCGGCAAGGAAATTCCGGGCTTGCCTCAAAAAAGTGCGGGTCTTGCGGTCTGTTGGTTATGGGCACTGCCGGAGTGCGAGCTCCGGTTCTGCGAGACGGGAGAATTCAGTCGAAATGTTGACGGGCCTGAACCCCCTCGGCCGGCATTGCGCCCGCTCGATTCGGAACGCCTTGGCTGGCCTTCTTGTCGCGGGCATGTCGCTCACTGCCGCCACAGTCCAGGCCAGCGCCGCGCCCACCTCTTCCATTGTCGTCGATGCCAAGACCGGCAAGGTCCTCTACTCGAAGGATCCGGATGCGCTGCGCCGGCCAGCCTCGCTCACCAAGATGATGACGCTCTACGTCCTCTTCGGCGAGCTCGAGGCGGGCCGCATGTCGCTCTCCACCCGCATGAAGGTCTCGAAGTTCGCATCGCGCCAGTCGCCGACCAAGCTCGGCCTCAAGCCGGGCTCGACGATTGCCGTTCGCGACGCCATGCTCGGCCTGATCACCCGCTCCGCCAACGACGCCGCCGTGGTCATCGCCGAGCACATTTCCGGTTCGGAAGCTGCCTTCGCGAAGCGGATGACGCAGCAGGCCCGCGCCATCGGCATGAGCCGCACCACCTTCCGCAACGCCTCCGGCCTGCCGAACAACGGAATGTGGTCGACGGCCCGCGACATGGCCACCCTCGGCCGCGCGCTGCAGGAGCGCTATCCGCGCTACTACAAGTATTTCTCGACGAAGAGCTTCGTCTACAACGGCCGTGAGATCCGGGGCCACAACCGCCTGCTGGGCCGCGTCAAGGGCGTCGACGGCATCAAGACCGGCTACACCAACGCGTCGGGCTTCAACCTGGTCTCGTCGATCAATCGCGGCAACCGCTCGCTGGTCGCTACCGTCATCGGCGGCAGCTCCGGCGCGGCGCGCGACAAGCAGATGGCCGGCCTCCTGGAGAAATACCTGCCGACCGCCTATGCCGGTCCGTCCAAGGCATCGGTCTTCGCCGGCAGGCAGAGGAATCCGGTGATGGACGAGGTCGAGGTCGCCTCGGCGCCCGCTCCGATCCCCACCGCCCGGCCGCAGCGCGCAGCAGCAGTCCAGTCCGTGGCTGCGCTGATCGAAGCCGCGCCGACCCCGGCGCCGATTCCGCCGCGCGCCCCCGCGCCGGCTCCCGTCGCCGTCGCGCTGAACGAGGCGGTTCCGATCCAGCCCGCATCGAAGCCCGCCCGGGTCGCGGCGCAGCAGCCTGCTCAGATCGACGACACCGTTCCGATCCAGGCCTATGCCGCCGAGCCGGACGAGCCGGCCGGGCCGCGCATGGTCTTCCGCGTGGGCCCCTCGGGCAAGGAGATCGCCCGCCCCGTCGTCAAGACCGCCTCGATCGTCCAGCCCGCGCCGACCGCCGACAGCGACGCTGAATCCGTCACCGGCAGCATCGCCGCGGAAGCGGCGCCCGCCGTCGAGATCGACGACGGCTGGAAGGTACAGATCGCCGCGACGCCCAGCGAGGACGGCGCCCGCGAAATGCTCGATCGCGCCAAGTCCAAGGGCGGCAAGATCCTTGCCGACGCCACGCCCACCGTGGAGCCGGTTGCCAAGGGTCAGTCGACCTTCTACCGGGCCCGCTTCGCCGGGTTCGACAACAAGGATCAGGCACGCGCCGCCTGCGCCTACCTGACCAAGCGGGATGTATCCTGCCTTGCCATCCGTCAGTGACGGCTGGTCTCTCGTGAGAGTTTCGCCCTCCTTTTTTGTATCCGCGTACAGGAGCTAGCGATGTCCGCCGAGGAGTCTTTCCTTCGCCTCGTTGATCTGGGCGGCCAAGAACGTCGATCCTCCCTGGTCGGGGTGGACGCGCTTCATCAGCCGTCTGTAGGCCGCTCTGATTTCGGCCTCGGAAGCGCCGGCCGAAAGGCCAAGGATCTGGTAGGCCTGCTCATGTGTCATGGTGCCCGGGCGCGCCGCGCCGCCCGCCCGGCCTGCCGCGTCACCCTTGACGTTTTCACGCCAGCCGGGCATTCGGCGGTCGAGATAAGCTTCGAGTAGCAGCCGGTCGCGGGCGCTGCCGACGACCTGGCCGTAGAGCGCGGCCAGTTCGGCAGGTCCGAGCGAATCGAGCGTGCGGCCGGCAAGACGGCCGCGCCGAACCACGCCGTTCGAGATCCACGGCCTCATGTCCAGGATCTTCGGCTTCAGCATCCAGAGGCCGACCGCGAGCAGCGGTATGCCGAGGCCGATCCGGCCCGTGAGCGTCGTCGCCGCGCCGGTCGAGATCAGCGCGCCCGCCAGGCCGCGCCGCACAGCCTTGCCCAGCGCCTCCGCGCCCCTCTCGCCGCCGAACAAAAAGGCGAGGCCGATCGCCACCGCGATCACGCCCAGAAACGGGATAATCAGACCCATCATCACTCCCACAGGCCGATTCCGTCGCGGCCCCTTCCTCTATTGGGGCGAAGAACCGGCCGCCGCAATGGCTAGGGCGGGGATGATTTGCTAGACCGTCGCGCATGACGCGAACGCCCGCGCCCGACGGCGCCCGCGTCGCGCGCCGCGCAACGAGGACCAGACATGCCTGCCAGCCCGACCATCTTCCGCACCGTCGACGATCTCCGCGCAACGCTTGTGGGCTGGCGCCGCGACGGGCTGCGCATCGCCCTCGTGCCGACCATGGGCGCCCTGCACGAAGGTCATCTCGACCTCGTCCGGGCCGCCCGCGCGCGCGCCGACCGGGTCGTCGTCTCGATCTTCGTCAATCCGACCCAGTTCGGCCCGAAGGAGGATTTCGGCTCCTATCCGCGCACCGAGGCGGGCGATGTCGACAAGCTCGCCGCGCTCGGCGTCGAGGCGGTGTTCGCGCCGAACGCGGCCGAGATGTATCCGGAGGGCCATGCCACGACGATCTCGCTGGCCGGACCGGCGCTGGGTCTCGAGACGGACTTCCGGCCGCATTTCTTCGCCGGCGTCGCCACCGTCGTCGGCAAGCTGCTGATCGCGGTCATGCCCGACATCGCCGTTTTCGGCGAGAAGGACTACCAGCAGCTGATGGTGGTGCGCCGCCTCGTGCGCGACCTGCGCCTGCCGACGGAGATCGTCGGCCTTCCGACGGTGCGCGAAGGCGACGGCCTCGCCCTCTCCTCCCGCAACGCCTATCTCTCGGCGGAGGAACGCACATTGGCGACGACGATTGCCCGCGTCATGCGGACGACGGCCGACGCGATCCGGGCGGGCGGCGCCGTCGAGCCGGCGCTCGCGGAGGGCCGCGCAACGCTCGAGACGGCCGGGTTCCGGGTCGACTATCTGGTGCTGCGCAACGCCGACACGCTGGCCGAGCTGGTCGATGCCGCGACCGAGCCGCGCCGGATGCTGGCGGCCGCCTGGCTCGGCAAGACGCGCCTCATCGACAACATCGCCGTCTGACACTGGGCCTTTGTTCAGAGAAGGCCGAGCTCGGCGAGTTCGGCCTTCAGCGCCGCCGGCAGTTCGTCGCCGGCGCTGCCGCCGATCGCCGCGAGATCGCGCGGCGCATCCTTCGGCAGCAGGTAGCGCCAGCCCTGGAACGGACGCTTCGGCTGCCATTCCGTCGGCACGACCTCGGGATCGAACACGATGCGGCAACGCTGGATGTTGTCCGCGCCGGTGACGGCCTGCAGGTCGAGGATGCGCTGGCGCGCCTGGACCTGGCCCTTGATCACCCAGTAGAGCGAGCCGCCGTCGAGGATCTCCGGGATCCGCTTGGGCATCATGCGCGTGGTGTGCGTGTCCTCTGGCTCGAGGCCGAGGCCGCGCTGACGGGCCTGGTCGTCGGCGATCCAGCCGGTCAGTTCCTCGAGCGATTCAACGCCGACACAGAGCTTGATAAGGTGCAGGGCCATCCGCGAACACTAGTCCTCGCGCCGGAGGGCGACAGGCGCCGCGGCGATTTTTCCACAAGGATCGATTGGCGCTTCGCCGCCGACTGCCCTATGAGCCTTGGGAAGCGCCGGCGCCACCCTAAGCGCTCCGGGCCCGACGCGAAAGCGCGCCACGGTCGCAGGGCGCGACGGCCGGGCCGATGACGACTGCACCACACGGGATCACGAGGCCAGGATGACCGACGACAAGCCCACCATCGACGCCAAGGCGAGCCGGGTCGCGATGACCGGCATCATTGCCTGCCTCGTGCTCACCGCGGCGGGCATGATCACGCGCGAGCCCCTCTTCGGCGCCCTCGCCCTGATCGTCATCGTGATCGCGGTGATCTTCCGCCGGCCGATCGCCAGGATGCTCTCTTCACGCTGAGGCGGATTGCCGCCGCCACGCCGGTTTGGCACCATCGGGGATGAAAATGGCAAGCTCGGGGAGCAGCGCCGAATTGATCGACATCGCGACGATCGACATCATCGCCGTCACATTCTTCGTGGGATCCTGGGTGCTCTACTCCGTGATCCTGACGCGGATGGCCGGCTCCAGGCGCACCCTGTCGTCGGCGATGGACCACCAGCGCCGGCAGTGGATGCGCACGATGATGCATCGCGACCTCCGGATGATCGATACCGGCATCATGAGCGGCCTGCAGAACGGCACCGCCTTCTTCGCCTCGACGTCGCTGCTGGCCATCGGCGGCTGCTTCGCGCTGCTGAACGCCACCGACCACGTCTATGGCGTGATGCGCGACCTCGCGCTCGTGGAGACGGTCCCGAAGGGCCTGTTCGAGGCCAAGGTGATCGGCCTGATGCTGATCTTCGGCTATGCCTTTTTCAAGTTCGGCTGGTCATACCGGCTGTTCAACTACGCCTCGATCCTGATCGGCGCGACGCCGACCGCCGCCCATGCCGCCGAGCCCGAGACGGTCGCGGCGGCCGAGCGCGCGGCCGTCTTCACGATCACCGCCGGCCGCCACTTCAACCACGGCCTCCGGGCCTTCTTCTTCTCGATCGGCTATCTCGGCTGGTTCGTGAACGGCTGGACGCTGATCGTCACCACGCTCGTGGTCGCGCTGGTCCAGCTCCATCGCCAGTTCTTCTCGGACTCGGCCAAGATCGTCATCGAGGCCGCGCGCCAGGGACAGCCATGAAAATCAGCCACGAGCAAATCCAGACCACCTTGCTCGACCTCCTCGCCGCCCTGCCGCCCGGCAAGAGCCTCGACCCGACGGCGCTGGCGCGTGCCGTGGCCGGGCCGGACGAGAAGGTCTGGCGCCTTCAGATGACGCCGATCCGCACCATCGCCATCCGCCTGGCGGAGGAAGGCAGGGCCACCATCCTGCGCAAGGGCAAGCCGGTCGATCCGCGCGACTTCAAGGGCGTCTACCGCATCGGCGCGGCACCGGCGGCAACGGACGCGGACTAGCGTCCCGGAAACAGCGCGTTGGTGCGGCCGGTCAGGCGATAGGCGGCAAGGCCGGCCCACTCCTTGGCCGCGAGATTGACCAGGCTGAAGCCGCGCGACGGATTGCCGATCGGGCGGATCAGGTCGCGATAGCCGCGCGTGCGATAGTCCGTCGGCCAGGGGACCGGATCCCAGCCGGCGGCGCGGAAGCTGCCGATAGCGCGCGGCATGTGAAACGCCGATGTCACCAGCAGCCAGGTTTCGCCCGGCTTCGGGTCGACGATCGCAGCCGTGAAGCGGGCGTTTTCGGCTGTGTTGCGACTGGCGTCCTCGATGGTGACGCGCCCCTCGTCAACGCCCAGATCCCGAAGAAAGCGGCGCGCCGCTGCCCCTTCCGTCACGCCGTCGGCGGGGACGAGATCCGCCGATCCGCCGCTGAAGACGATGCGCGCCTCGGGAAAGCGCTGCGCCAATGCGAGGGCCTCGGCCATGCGGTCGCTGGCGGCGGCCGCCATCGCCACAGCGCCCGTCTCGGCCTCCCGCTCGGTGCCGCCGCCGAGAACGACGATGCCCGTCACCCTACCCTGCGGCTCGACCCGCTCGAACCGCCTCTCCAGCGGCAGCAGCAGGGCGGGACCAAGCGGGGTGAAGGCGGCGGCGAACAACCCCGCCAGGGCCATGGCGGCCAGCGCGCCGCCGAGGCGATGGCTGCCGCCGGCCACCAGGAGCAGGCCGCCGATCAAGAGCAGCAGCAACGCCACGGGCGGCTGCAGCACGAACCAGACCAGCTTGGCGGCATAGAAGAACAAGCGGCGCCCCCGCCCTCAGTCCCAGTCCGGCGAAAAGGCGGAATCGCAGATCCGGCTGCCCTCCGTCCCGAGGGTGTCGATCGCCGCCATGTCGGCCCCGCCGAGCTCGAAGCCGGAGATGTCTAGGTTCTGGCGAATGCGGGCCGGATGCGCGCTCTTCGGGATCACGACACATCCCTTCTGTATCTGCCAGCGCAGCACGACCTGCGCCGGCGTCACGCCCAGACGGCCGGCAATGTCCTTGATCACCGGCTCGTCCAGCGCCTCCGCCCGGCCGAGCGGGCAATAGGCGACGAACGCCATGCCATGGCGCCGGGTGGCCGCCATCAGCTTCGTCTGGTCGAGATAGGGATGGTGCTCGCACTGATTGGCGACGATCGGCTCCTCGGTCGCCGCCCAGGATTCATCGAGCAGGCGGATCGTGTAGTTCGAAACGCCGATATGCCGCGTCAGCCCGCGCTGCTTGACGCGATTGAGCGAGCGGATGGTCTCGGCGGCGGAAAGCGCCTTGCTCGGCCAATGGATCAGCAACAGGTCGAGCTGGTCGACGCCGAGGCGGCGCAGGCTGCCCTCGGCCGCGCGCATCATGTCATCGCTCCCGAGTTGCTCCGGCGGGATCTTCGAGGTCAGGAAGATCTCGTCGCGCGCGACGCCGGCGCGCCGCAACCCCTCGCCGACCTCGGTCTCGTTGCCATAGCCAATCGCGGTGTCGATATGGCGGTAGCCCGCCTCGATCGCCGCCGCCACCGCCGCGCTGGCGGTCTCGCCGTTGAGCATCCAGGTGCCGAGCCCGATGACAGGCAAAGTGGCGCCGTGCGCCGTGACGGTTTGCATGGGGGATCTCCTCGGGGAATGGGCCGCCAACATCCCGTGCCGGCGTCCGAGCGTCAAGTTCAGCTCGCCGCCTGGAAGACGAGGTCGCGGCCACCCCGCTTGGCGGCATAGAGCGCCTCGTCGGCGGCGACCATCAGGCGTTCGAACTCGATCTCGCGCCCGCTCACGCTCATCACGCCGATGCTGACCGTGACCGCGATGGTGCTTCCCGCGTGCTCGATCCGCTCAGCCGCCAGATCGGCGCGGATCTGCTCGGCGACGCCCCTGCCCTGCTCGGGGCCGCAGCCGACGAGCAAGGCCGCGAATTCCTCGCCGCCGATGCGGCCGACGAGCTGGCCCTCGGCGATCTGTCTGCGGACCACTTCCGAGAAGGCGCGCAGCGCCGCGTCGCCCGCCGCATGGCCGAAGCGATCGTTCAGCTGCTTGAAGCGGTCGAGATCGAACAGCAGCAGCGTGATGTCGTCGGCGGCCTCGCGCGCCTGCTCCACCTGCGCCCGCGCCTTGTCCATGAAGGCGCCGTGATTGAGCAGACCCGTCAGGCCGTCGACCGAGGCGGCACGCTTGAGGAGATTCTTCAGGCGCTCGTCGCCCAGCCGGAGGCCGATGATGGTCGCCGCGAACATCATCAGGATCGGCTCGAGCAGACCCACGCCGAGGCTGAGCACGCTGCGCCCCGCCAGATAATTGTCCGGCAGGTCGATCCTGAGCGCGAGAATGGTGCGAAAGACGAGGAACACGGCATGCAGGGCGGGCACGGCGGCAAAGGGTGCGCGCCAGACGAGATCGTCCTTGCCCTTGGCCCAGATCTCCCAGGCCAGCGCGCAGGACAGGCCGCAGCTCAGCATCGACAGCAGCGCGATGCGATAGGACAGCGAGTTGGCGATGGTCGGGTCGAGCAGCGCGAGCATCCAGATCGCCGGCGCGATCAGCATCGGCAGCCAGCGCTCGCGCCGGCCATTGAAGGCCCTGGCCCCGTTCCAGGCCAGCCCGAAGGTCAGCAGGATGCCGGCATTGGCCAGGCCGATCGAGACGAAATCGGTGACGATGCCGCGCAGGAGCAGCAGGATGCAGCAGATCGCGCCGAGTTGGAGCGCCATCGCCCAGAGAACTGCGTGGCGCTCGGGCCGACGATGCGTCCACGACGTCGCGAGCGCGACTGCCGCCATCTGACAGATGGCGGCCAGGACGACCAACAATGTCGGGACGTCGAGTGTCATGCCGAAGAGGCTCCCCCCAAGCCAATCGCCTGGGTTGGGCTCATACTCGAAACGCGTTAAGGAAGCATTCGATCTCTTGGAACGAAACCCGACGTCACCCCACGGCGTCGAGCACCGCCGCGACGACCCGCTCGACCTCATCATCCGTCAGATCCGGATGCATCGGCAGGCTGATGACCGTGTCGGCCAGCTTCTCGGAAACCGGCAGCGGCCGCTTCGGCGCCTCTGCGAAGGCCGGATGCTGGTGCAGAGCCAGACGGTAGAAGAAGGCATTGCCGATGCCGCGCGCGTCGAGTTCGGCCTTCAGCCCATCGCGGTCGCGCACGGTGATCGTGTAGATCGCATTGGCGCTGAAATAGCCGGCCGGACGCTTCTGAATGCCGACCTTGCCGGCGAACGCGGCGTCATAGCGGCGGGCGACGGCGTCGCGCTTCTCCAGCTCGTCCTCGAACACCGTCAGCTTCGACAGCAGGACGGCAGCCTGGAGCGTATCGAGGCGGCCGGTGATGCCATTGCGCACGGCGACGTCGCCCGTGCCCTGGCGGCCATGCGAGCGCAGCGTGCGCACCGCCTCGGCCAGCTCGTCGCTGTCGGTTAGGATCGCGCCGCCGTCGCCGTAGCAGCCGAGCGGCTTGGTCGGATAGAAGCTTGTCGCCGAGATCGGCGCCATGCCGCCGACGCGGCTGTTGCCGGCGCGGCCGCCGAAGCTCTGCGCCGCGTCGGAAAACACGGTCATGTCGTAGCGGGCCGCGATCTTGCCGATCGCCTCATAGTCGGCCGGCAGGCCGTAGAGATCGACCGGCATGACGACACGCGGCTTCAGCGTGCCGGCGGCGACCACCTCGGCGACAGCGCGCTCCAGATCGGCCGGATCCATGTTGCGGCTCTCGGCATCGACGTCGACGAAGATCGGCGTGGCGTTGACGGAGCAGACCGCGCCGGCGGTCGCGGCGAAGGTGAAGGCGGGCACGAATACCGCGTCGCCGGGACCGATGCCGAGCGCCATCAGGCCGATCATCAGCGCGTCGCGCCCGCTCGAAACGGCGATCGCATGCGGCACGCCGGCGAAGGCGGCGAGCTTGCCCTCGAGCTCGGAGACCTCCGGACCGAGGATGAACTGGCCATGCACCAGCACCGCGTCCATGCGCGCGCGCACATCGTCGTGGATCCGGCGCTGCTGGCGCTGCAGATCGAAGAAGCCGATGCGGTCGGTGGCGGCCGCGACGGCCGGCTGCGGGTTAGACGCCATCAGTGCGAATCTCCAATGAGGACGGAGGAAGCGGGCCGCTTCGCCTGTCCGATACGCTGAATGATCAGGTCGGCGACAACCAGGGCATCGAGCCCCGCCTTGCCGTCGACCACGGGCCGGCGGGCGCCGGCGATGGAATCGAGGAACGAATCGATCTCGAGCGCCAGGTTGTCGGTCTGCGGCACGGCGATTTCGTCCTGCGCCAGAACGGCATGGCCGCGCGGGAAGGAAGCTACCGTCCGCGCCGCGAGATCGGCCGACCAGTAGCGGTCCGCCTCAACCACCTTGATGGTGCGCTCGGACCGGTCGGCGATGCGGCTCGCATGGAGATGCGCGACCGTGCCGTTGGCAAAGCGCAGCTGCGCCTGGGCGAAATCATTGGTCGGCGCCAGCACGGGCGCGCCCATAGCCTCGACGGCGACGACCTCGGAGCGGACCAGCGCCAGCACCAGGTCAATGTCGTGGATCATCAGGTCGAGCACGACGTCAACGTCGATCGCCCTGCCCTTCCACGGGCCGATGCGGGTGCATTCGACGGTGAGCGGCGCGGCGACGCGATCACGGAGCGCGCCGAACACCGGCGAGAAGCGCTCGATATGCCCGATCTGCAGGACGACGCCCCGCTTCTCCGCCCGGGCGATCAGGTCGCGCGCCGAGGCCGGCGTATCGCAGATCGGCTTCTCGATCAGAACATGCACGCCGGCATCGATCATCTCGGCCGCGACGGCGTGGTGCTGCGACGTGGGCACGGTAATCGAGACGGCGTCGACCTTGCCGATCAGATCGCGATGGTCGGCGAGCGGCGCGGCATCATACTGCGCGGCGACCGCCTCGGCACGGGCGCGGTCCGCATCCACCACGGCCACCAGCCTTCCCTTCGGATTGGCGGCGTGCTGACGCGCATGGAAGGAACCGAAATACCCGAGTCCGATGACGCCGGTCCTGATCTCGCTCGTGGTCAATCCCGTTATTTCCCGCATTCCGTCATGGCCGCGAAGCGGCGCGCTTCGCTGGCATGGGTCTAACGAATTCTCGTTCAAAGTCGATCAATCGCCGCGTGACGGCGGTCACATTTTGTCCATTTGGGAAACATGGCGCGACACCGCCAGCGGCCCGCATCGGATGGCTGGGAAAGACGCTGCGGCGGTGTGCCGCGCCGACGCCGCCCGTCAGCCCAGCCCGAACCAGAGGGCCGCGAATCCGAGGAACGAGAAGAAGCCGACGACGTCGGTGATCGTCGTGACGAAGGAACTGGACGCGACGGCCGGATCGATCTTCAACCGGTTGAGCGCCAGCGGGATCAGGATGCCGCCGAGCGCCGCCGCGATCAGGTTGATGATCATCGCCGCGGCGATGACGAAGCCGAGGTCGAGGATGCCAAAGCGGTAGACGGCCATCGCGCCGACGATCGCCGCGAACAGGAAGCCGTTGAAGACGCCAACGGCGAGCTCGCGACCGATGACACGCAGCACATTGTGGGGGCCCAGCTCGCGCATGGCGATCGCCCGCACCGCGACGGTCATGGTCTGCGTTCCGGCATTGCCGCCCTGGCTGGCGACGATCGGCATCAGCACGGCGAGCGCCACCATCTTCTGCAGCTCGTCCTCGAACAGGCCGATGACGAACGAAGCGAGCACGGCGGTGACGAGGTTGATGAACAGCCAGGGAAACCGGCTCTTGGCGATCGACCAGACCTTGTCCGAGACCTCTTCGTCGCCGACGCCGCCGAGGCGCTTGATGTCCTCGTCCGCCTCCTCCTGGATGACGTCGACGATGTCGTCGATCGTCAGCAGGCCGACGAGACGGTCGGATTCGTCGACGACGGCGGCCGAGATCAGATTGTAGCGCTGGAACATCCGCGCCGCCTCCTCCTGGTCCGCCGTGGCGCGCACCAGATGGCGCGCCTCACTGACCAGGTCGGCGATCTTCACCGGGCGCTTGGCCCTCAAGAGCCGGTTGAGCGGAACGGTGCCAAGCAGGTGGTAGCCGGGGTCGATGACAAAGACCTCGTGAAACTCCTCCGGCAGGTCCTGCGCCTCGCGCATGTAGTCGATCGTCTGGCCGACGGTCCAGAACGGCGGCACGGCGATGAACTCGGTCTGCATGCGCCGGCCGGCGCTGTCTTCCGGGTAGTCGAGCGCGCGCTTCAGCGCCAACCGCTCGACCGAGGGGATCTGGGCGAGAATCTCGTCCTGATCCGCCTTGTCGAGATCCTCCAGGATGTAGACGGCGTCGTCGGAATCGAGGTCGCGCATGCCCTCCGCGACGGTCTCGGACGGGAGATCCTCGAGAATCTCAACGCGGACGGCCTCGTCGAGCTCGGTCAGGGCGGTGAAGTCGAAAGCGTCGCCGAGAAGCTGGATCAGCGCGGGACGCTGGTCGGGCTCGAGGGCCTCGAGGATGGCGCCGACATCGGACTCGTGCAGGTCCTCGGTGAGCGCACGCGCCCGCTCCGCGTCGCCGCTCTCGATCGCCGCGCCCAGCGCGTCGAGAAAGGCGGACGAGATGTTGTCGTTCTCGTCGCGCAGCGACGGCATGTCGTATGCCGGGCGGTCGTCGCGTTCGGTGGTGAGCTCGTCCGACATGGCCCCTCTAGAACGCGTGCCGAGATTTCGGGGGAGCTTTAGCGCTCAAGTTTGTTCGGGCAAAGGAAAAATAGTGGCGCGCCCGGCATTCTCGCCAGGTCCGCTCGAAATAGACCAGCCCTGACGAAACGAAGCAGGTGCGTTCGTTCCGCCCGAACCCGAAAACAAAAACAGCGGCCCGAGGGCCGCCGCTTTGCGAGGATTTTTGTATTTGGGTTTGGTGCGGTCGAGAAGACTCGAACTTCCACGCCTTGCGGCACAGCGACCTCAACGCTGCGCGTCTACCAATTCCGCCACGACCGCGAAACCCAAGCCGGTGTTGACCGGCGCGAGGTGGGATGTAGCAAATGACCTCCGACGAAACAAGCGGCTTTGCGCATCGATCGATTTCATCCACAGGGGGCAATTTCGCATGGCCGGACCGCGGCAGGTGAAGATCTCGTCCCCTTGCGCTAAGAACGGTTCGACCGACATGAGATTGAACACCACGAATGGCCGATCCGTCTCCGGCCGAAAGCGACGCCATGACCCTCCGCGATGACCTCGATGCCACCCTCCTCCCCAAGGCGGGCAGTCCGCCTGTCGAATGGGTGATCGCGGACGAGCCGGTCGCCTATCCCGACGCCGTCGCCGAGATGGAGGCGCGCGTCGCGGCCATCGCCGCCGGCACCGCGCCCGAGCGCATCTGGCTCGTCGAGCATCCGCCGCTCTACACCGCCGGCACCAGCGCCCATGACGAGGACCTGATCGCGCCGGACCGCTTTCCGGTGTTCCAGACAGGCCGCGGCGGCCAGTACACCTATCACGGCCCCGGCCAGCGCGTTGCCTATGTCATGCTCGACCTCAGCCGCCGGCGCCAGGACCTCCGGCTGTTCGTCGCGACGCTGGAACAATGGATCATCCGCACGCTGGACGGCTTCAACGTCCGCGGCGAGCGGCGCGACGACCGCGTTGGCGTCTGGGTGCGGCGGCCCGACAAGGGCGCGCTCGCCGAGGACAAGATCGCGGCGATCGGCATCCGCGTCCGGCGCTGGGTGACGTTCCACGGCATCTCGCTGAACGTCGAGCCGGCCCTCGACCATTTCGACGGCATCGTTCCCTGCGGCGTGCACGGCCATGGCGTGACGAGCCTCGCCGACCTCGGCCGCGTCGTGACCATGCCGGAAGTCGATTCGGTGCTGCGGCGCGAGTTCGAGGCCTTGTTCGGCCCGACGGAACGCTGAGGTCAGACTGTCGGCAGCACGCGGAACGCGCCGGTCTCCGCCAGTTCCCGATCATGCACGTCGACGGCGCGCACCGCCGCGAGCCGGGGACCGCCTTCGCAGGCGGCGATCATCGCGTCGACATCGCGCGCATTGCCGGAAAAGATCGCCTCGACGCCGCCGTCGCGTCGGTTCCGGACCCAGCCGGACAGGCCGCGCGCCGCCGCCTCGTCCGCCGCCCAGGCCCGATAGCCGACGCCCTGGACGCGGCCGGAGATCATCACATGCACGGTGCGGACAGCCATCGCGGGCCTCAGCGCAAAAGCCCCAGTACAACGGGGGCGAGATCGGCGACCTGCGGCACGATCGCGTCGGGCGGAAACCTCTCGAACTCGTCGATCGTACCATAGCCCCAGCCGACCGCGGCGACCTTGATACCGTTCGCGCGCGCGCCCTCGATGTCGTAGCGGCGGTCGCCGATCATGACGCAGGCCGCCGGATCGATCGTCTCGGTCGTCAGGATGTGGCCAATCAGCTCGGCCTTGTCCGCCAGCCGGCCGTCGAGCTCCGAGCCATGCACGGTATCGAAGAAGCGCGTCAGCTCGAAACGATCGAGGATTCGCTCGCAGAAGACGCGCGGCTTGGAACTCGCCAGATACATCCGCACACCCGCATCCCGCAGCGCGGCCAGCGCCTCCGGAATGCCGTCGAAAACCGCGTTCTCATAAAGACCGATCGTGCCGAAGCGCTCGCGATAATGACCGAGCGCCTGCTTGGCGAGCACCGCGTCGCCGTCCAGCATCGCCGCGAAGCTTCCCTCGAGCGGTGGCCCGATGGCGGCGCGGAGCGCAAGCTCGTCGGCAGCCGGCCGGTTCAGCTTGTCGAGGGCATAGAGGATGGAGGCGCTGATACCCGGATAGGGATCGGTCAGCGTGCCGTCGAGGTCGACGAGCGCGGCGAGGCTGGCTTCGGTCATGAGGGCGGCATTCCGTGCTGGCTGTTGTCTCGGTATTCGACAGGGACGACTTGCGCGCTCCGGACCTGTGCGTCAAGCGACGCGGCAGCCTTCATCAGAACGTCATGCCGATGCGCGACGAGGTGAGATGCGGCGCCACGCGAATCGCGCCGGGCACGGTGGCGCGGAACGCGACGCGCCACGGATCAGGGAGCACAGAGCTTGCCGTCGTTCGCAGCCCCCCAGACCAACCGGGCTTCCCGATGAACCTCGCCGCCACGCTCGCACTCGCCTTCTGCCTTGCCGCCGCGCTGGTCCATTTCGCCACCATCGCGCTCGTCACGCTCCGCGCCCGCCGTCTCCGGGCCGCCGAAGCCACGCCGCACGGCCGCCCGCCGATTACCATCCTCCGCCCGGTGCGAGGGCTGGAGCACGCGATCGAACGCACGCTCGGCTCAGGCTTCACGCTCGACTATCCCGACTACGAGCTCGTCTTCTGCGTCGCCAGCGCCACCGATCCCGTGGTCCCGCTCATTCGGCGGCTGATGGCGACGCACCCCGACGTGCCGGCCCGGCTGCTGGTCGGCGATGACCGGATCAGCATCAATCCAAAGCTCAACAATCTCGCCAAGGGCTGGACCGCCGCCGAGCACCGCTGGATCGTCATGGCCGACAGCAACGTTCTCATGCCGCCGGACTATCTCGACCGCATGCTGGAACGCTGGGACGGCACGACGGGCCTCGTCTGCTCGCCGCCCCTCGGCAGCGAGCCGGACAATCTCGGCGCCGAGCTCGAATGCGCCTATCTGAACACCTACCAGGCCCGCTGGCAGCTCGCGGCCGACGCGGTCGGCCAGGGATTCGCGCAGGGCAAGTCCATGCTCTGGCGCCGCGAAAACCTCGACCGCCATGGCGGCATCGCGGCGCTGGCCGCCGATCCGGCCGAGGACGCCGCCGCCACCAAGGCGATCCGCGCCAACGGCCAGCGCGTGCGCCTCGTCCGGCAGCCTTTCGCGCAGCCGCTGGGCGCGCGCGACATCGGCACGATCTGGCACCGCCAGCTGCGCTGGGCGCGGCTCCGGCGCGTCACCTTCCCGGCGCTGTTCTGCCTGGAGCTGGCGCTCGGCGGCCTGCTGCCGATCGCGCTGACGCTCGGTCTCGGCTTCGCGGGAGAACTTCCGCTCTGGGTAGCGCCCGCCCTCGCCGTCGCCTGGTATGGCGCCGAGGCGCTGATGGCGAAGAGCCAGAGCTGGCATTGCGCCCGCTGGTCGCCAATCGCCTGGGTGCTGCGCGACCTCACCATGCCGGCGCTCTGGATCGCGGCGGTCTGCGGCAGCGGCTTCGAGTGGCGCGGCAACCAGATGAACGTCAAGACCGACAGCCTGCTCGCCGCCGAAAGCGACTGACGGGCGTCAAACGAATTCCATGATCACGGCGTCGACGGCGAGGCTGTCGCCCGGCTTGGCCGCGATCCGCTCGACGACCAGGTCGCGCTCGGCGCGGAGCACGTTCTCCATCTTCATCGCCTCGACGATCGCCAGCGTCTCGCCGGCCTTGATCTCCTGCCCCTCCTCGACCGCGATCGAGACGACGAGGCCCGGCATCGGGCAGAGCAGGAATTTCGACGTGTCGGCCGGCTTCTTTTCCGGCATCAGGCTGTAGAGCGCGGCGATGCGCGGTGTCATCACGCGCGCGACGACGTCGATGCCGCGATGGAGGAGCCGCTTGCCGGAGAGGACGGGCCGCACCTGCACCGTGCAGGGCTCGCCGTCGAAGGCGCCTTCCCAGACGAGGTCGCCCGGCATCCAGTGGGATGTCACCGTGACCGGCGTGTCCCCGCCCGGCAGCACGACATCGATCTCCATTGGCATCAGCGCCAGGCCGGACGGGCTCGTGAGCGCCACCGTCGTGCCGCCGATCGCCACCACCCAGTGCTCGCGCCATTTGCCGGAATGCGGCGCGAGGCGGCCGGACAGATGATCCAGCCGCTCCTTGCGCGCGATCTCCATCGTCAGCGCCACGGCGGCGAGACGCGCCAGCGTCGCCGCGTCGGGTGCCACGCCCGTGAAGCCCTCGGGAAATTCCTCGGCGATGAACCCGGTCGAGAGCCGCCCCTCGCGCCAGCGCGGATGCGCCATCAGCGCGGAAAGGAACGGAACATTGTGCTGGATGCCGTCGACGACGAAATCGTCGAGGGCCAGGCTCATCGCCTCGACCGCCTCTGCACGGCTCGGCGCATGCGTGCAGAGCTTGGCGATCATCGGATCGTAGAACATCGAGATCTCGGAGCCCTCGACCACGCCCGTGTCGTTGCGCACGGTGACGCCGTCGGCGGTCGCCTCCTGCGGCGGGCGGTAGCGCGTCAACCGGCCGATCGAGGGCAGGAAGCCGCGATAGGGATCCTCGGCATAGATGCGGCTTTCGATCGCCCAGCCGTCGAGGCGGACGTCCTCCTGGGCGATCGCGAGGCGCTCGCCGGCGGCGACGCGGATCATCTGCTCGACGAGGTCGATGCCGGTCACGAGTTCGGTCACCGGATGCTCGACCTGCAGGCGCGTATTCATCTCGAGGAAGAAGAAGCTACGATCCTGGCCGGCCACGAACTCGACCGTGCCGGCGGAATCGTAGCCGACGGCCCTGGCCAGCGCGACGGCCTGCTCGCCCATCGCCTTGCGCGTGGCGGCATCGAGCAGCGGCGACGGCGCCTCCTCGATGACCTTCTGGTTGCGGCGCTGGATCGAGCATTCGCGCTCGCCGAGATGGATCGCGTTGCCGTGCTTGTCGGCGAGAAGCTGGATCTCGATATGGCGCGGATTGACGATGAACTTTTCGATGAAGACGCGATCGTCGCCGAAGGAGGAACGGGCCTCCGAACGCGACAGCCGGAACCCCTCGCGCGCCTCGCTGTCGGAATGGGCGATGCGCATGCCCTTGCCGCCGCCGCCGGCCGAGGCCTTGATCATCACCGGATAGCCGATCTCGCGGGCGATGGTGACCGCCTCGTCCTCGTCCTCGATGATGCCGAGATGGCCCGGAACGGTCGAGACACTCGCCGCTGCCGCGACCTTCTTGGAAGCGATCTTGTCGCCCATCGACTCGATCGCCTTGGCATTCGGGCCGATGAAGACGACGCCGTTCGCGACCAGCGCCTCGGCGAAGGCGGCGCGCTCGGAGAGGAAACCATAGCCCGGATGGATGGCGTCGGCGCCGGTCTGCTTGGCGGCGGCGATGATCCGGTCGATCAGGAGATAGGACTGCGCCGCCGCCGGCGGGCCGATATGGACGGCCTCGTCCGCCATCTCGACATGCAGCGCGTCGCGATCCGCGTCCGAATAGACCGCCACCGTCCCGATCCCCATGCGCCGCGCCGTCTTGATGATGCGGCAGGCGATCTCGCCGCGATTGGCGATCAGGATCTTGTCGAACATGGAAACTCCTCGCAGCGGCGGACGGCCGATCAGGCCTGATGGTTTCTAGGCCTTCTGCCGCCGAGCGGCAATCGGGCCGCCCGCGTTGCAGCGCAACGGGCCTGCGGCGAACCGGCGCCCGACAATGCGTTGACAGTGCGCCACGTTTGGGTGCTGTAACGGCGACGCGGCCCCCACCGCGTGAATCGTCCTCTGAAAGTTGCGAGCTTCCGATGGCGCCTGCCGCCCCCATCGACATCGATCACCTCGACCGCCGCGCGAGCGGCCGCAGCCTGATCATGGGCATCCTCAACGTGACACCCGACAGCTTCTCCGACGGCGGCGACCATGCCGAGGGCGAAGCCGCCATCGCCCATGCCGCGCTGCTCGTCGCCGATGGCGCTGACATCGTCGACATCGGCGGCGAATCGACCCGCCCCGGCGCGGCCGAGGTCGACGCCGAGACCGAGCTCGCCCGCGTCATCCCGGCCGTGCGCGCCGTGGCCGCCCGCACCGGCGCGCTGATCTCGATCGACACCTACAAGGCGTCGGTGGCCGATCAGGCGCTCGCCGCCGGCGCGCGGATCGTCAACGACGTCTGGGGCCTGCAGCGCGAGCCGGAGATCGCCCGCGTCGCCGGCGCCCATGGCGCCGCCGTCGTCGTGAGCCACTGGGAACGCGAGACCTATTCGCCGGCGACGATCCTCGCCGCGATGCGGCGCTTCTTCGATCGCTCGATCGCCCTGGCGCGGGCCGCCGGCATTCCCGATCACCGCATCATGCTCGATCCCGGCATCGGCTTCGGCAAGAACATGGCGGAGAACCTGCTGATCCTCGACCGCATCGACGAGATCGTCGCGCTCGGCTTTCCCGTGCTGCTCGGCGTCTCGCGCAAGCGCTTCATCGGCGAGATCACGGGGCGGGAGCCGAAGGACCGCCTCGCCGGCACCCTCGCCACCAACGTCCTGGCCACCGCCAAGGGCGTCTCCGCCTTCCGCGTGCACGACGTCGCCGCCCACCGCGACGCCCTCGCCGTCACCGACGCCATCCTTTCGAGCCGCGCAACAGCATGACCGACCGCATTTTCATCAACGACCTGCGCTTCTACGGTTTCCACGGCGTCTTCCCGGAAGAGGCCGTCCTCGGCCAGCGCTTCCGCGTCGATCTCGTGGCCGAACTCGACCTCTCCGAGGCCGGGCGCACCGACGACCTGACCAGGACGGTCCACTATGGCGAGATCGCGATGCTGGTCGAGGAGATCGGCCGCACGCATCGCTACAAGCTAATCGAGGCGCTGGCGGAGGCGATGGCGTCAGCGATCTTCGCCGCCTATCCGCCGGTCGAGCGGCTGACGATCCGCGTCACCAAGCCGGAAGCGCCCGTCCAGCTGACCACCGGCGTCATCGCCGTCGAGATCGAGCGGGAGCGTTCGCGTGACTGAAGCCTTCCTGGGTCTCGGCAGCAATCTGGGCGACCGGGCGGCGACTTTGCGCGCCGCGATCTCGGCCCTCGACACCGCGCCCGGCGTCCGCGTGACGCGTGTCTCCTCGCTCTACGAGACGCCGCCCTGGGGGCCAGTGCCGCAGGGCCCCTATCTCAATGCCTGCATCGGCGTCGAGACCCGCCTCTCGCCCCGCGCGCTGCTGGAACTCGGCCTCGCCATCGAGCGCGACCACGGCCGCGAGCGCGCCATCCGCTGGGGACCGCGCACGCTCGACATCGACCTCCTGCTCTACGGGTCGGACCATGTCGACGAGGACGGGCTGTTCGTGCCGCATCCGCGGATGGCGGAGCGTGCTTTCGTGCTGGTGCCGCTCGCCGAGATCGCGCCGGAGCTCGAGATCGGCGGAAGGCCGATAACGGCGTTACTGAACGGGCTGGACGCGTCCGAGATCCGGAAGGTCGGCAAGCTCTGAAGGGTCTCGTCACGAGGCGCTGGCTCGGTTGCAGGAATTGCGCAGTCGCATGGAGCCGGCCATGCCCGATCCGACGCCGTGGATCCGCGAGGATCGGGACAGCGATCATGGTCGTCGTTGATGCGAGCGTCCTGGTTCGCGCGCTCGTTCGGACGGAAGGCTCCGCTGCCGCCGTCGAATGGATCGAACGGCACGCGTTGATCGCTCCCGACATGATCCTGGCCGAAACCGCGAACGCGCTCTGGCGATATGTTCGGGCCGGGTGGATGGATAACGGCATGGCGCGGCTGCTGCTGAAGGATGCGGCCCCCCTCATCGACCGGCTCGTCCCTTCGATCGAGCTGATCGACAGCGCGATCGCCATCGCCTGCGATGCAGGCCGCCCCGTCTATGACTGCCTTTATCTGGCGCTGGCCCGCTCAGAACAGGCGGGCCTGGTCACGGCCGACAGACGGCTCGCTGCCATTGCCCGAAGCTTTGACGTTGCGACCGAGCTGATTCCCTGACGCCTCACAGCGGCATGGTGTTGTGCTTCTTCCAGGGATTGTCGAGTTCCTTGTTGCGCAGCAGCCTCAAGCCGCGCGCGATACGCCGGCGCGTCGAATGCGGCATGATCACCTCGTCGATATAGCCGCGCTCGGCCGCGACGAAGGGCGACAGGAACCGATCCTCATACTCCTTGGTGCGCGCCGCCAGCCCTTCGGCATCCCCGTTCGCGGCGCGGAAGATGATCTCCACCGCGCCCTTGGCGCCCATCACCGCGATCTGCGCCGACGGCCAGGCATAGTTGAGATCGCCGCGCAGATGCTTCGACGCCATGACGTCATAGGCGCCGCCATAGGCCTTGCGCGTGATCACGGTGATCTTCGGCACCGTCGCCTCGCCATAGGCGAAGAGCAGCTTGGCGCCGTGCTTGATCAGCCCGCCATATTCCTGTGCCGTGCCCGGCAGGAAGCCCGGCACGTCGACGAAGGTGACGATCGGGATCGAAAAGGCGTCGCAGAAGCGCACGAAGCGCGCCGCCTTGCGCGAGGCGTCGCTGTCGAGCACGCCGGCGAGCACCATCGGCTGGTTGGCGACGAAACCGACCGTGCGGCCCTCGACGCGGCCGAAACCGGTGACGATGTTCCTGGCGAAGGCGGCCTGGATCTCGAAAAAGTCGCCCTCATCGACCGTCTTCAGGATCAATTCCTTGATGTCGTAGGGCTTGTTCGGATTGTCGGGCACCAGCGTGTCGAGCGACATCTCGATGCGGTCGCCGGGGTCGTAGCAATCGACCTCGGGAATCTCGCCGCCATTGTTGAGCGGCAGCAGGTCGACCAGCCGGCGCATCTCGAGCAGCGTCTCGACGTCGTTGTCATAGGCGCCGTCGGCGATCGACGAACGCGTGGTGTGCACCGTCGCGCCGCCCAGTTCCTCTGCCGTCACCGTCTCGTTGGTCACCGTCTTCACGACATCCGGGCCGGTGACGAACATGTAGCTCGAATCCCGCACCATGAAGATGAAATCGGTCATGGCGGGCGAATAGACATCGCCGCCGGCGCAGGGCCCCATGATGACGGAAATCTGCGGGATCACGCCCGAGGCCAGAATGTTGCGTTGGAACACCTCGCCATAGCCGCCGAGCGCCGCCACGCCCTCCTGGATGCGGGCGCCGCCGGCGTCGAACAGGCCGATGATCGGCGCCCGGTTCTTCAGCGCCATGTCCTGGATCTTCGTGATCTTGCCGGCATGCGCCTCCGACAGCGAACCGCCGAAGACGGTGAAGTCCTTGGCGAAGACGAAGACGGTGCGACCGTTGACCGTGCCCCACCCCGTGACGACGCCGTCGCCGGGGATCTTGGTCTTCTCCATGCCGAAATCGGTGCCGCGGTGCTCGACATACATGTCGAACTCCTCGAAGGAGCCCTCGTCGAGGAGGACTTCGAGCCGCTCCCGCGCCGTCAGCTTCGCCTTGGCGTGCTGCGCCGCGATGCGCTTCTCGCCACCGCCGAGGCGCGCCTCGGCCCGCCGCTTCTCGAGTTCAGCCAGCACGTGCTTCAACGGCTTCTCCTATGCCCGAGCGGTGAGAACCAGCGCCGCGGCCTGCATCTCGCGCCAGCGGGCGGCCCGCCTCGCACTCGCTTCCTCATCCTCGCCCCAGAGCGAGATCTGGTAGTCCTCGTCGACATGGGCGAGCGACCAGGCCTCTTCCGCCGAGAGGCGGCCATGCAGCACGGCGAGCGCCAACACGGCCGAGCCGGTCAGCGTCGTCACCGTGTTCAGCGCCGCGATCCGGAACACGTCCAGCGCACCGATCGCCTGATCGACGGCGGCGATCGTCTCGGGAAACTGCTCGACATGGACAATGCCGGCCGCCAGCATGAAGCGGGCATGAAAGCGCTGCTGCATCCAGTCGAGCAGCGGACCCCATCGTTCCTCCTGCAGAGCGGCGAGCCGTTCCGGCAGATCGGCGCGATAGCAGAGAAGATCCGATCCGGCATAGCGGAGGACTTCCGCGCGGGTGTCGTCAACCGTGCTGGCGACGCCGTCGATGGCCGAATTGGCGAGGCGAGTCAGCGGCATGCTCGTGGGCAGGATGAACTCGCCCTGCGCCGCCCACTCGGCCACGATCGCCGCCGCGATTGCCTCGTCAGGCACGACCAGGCGCCGCTTGCCGGGCGTGCGCACGGCACGACCGTCGAGACGCACGATGAAGCCGCCCTCCTCGGCCGGCTCGAAATCGACCGCCTTATAGAAGCGCTTCGGCAGCACGGGCGCATCGAGCTTCTCGGGAATCCTGCGCGGCGCTTCCGCCGCGTCGTCGCCCGAAGCGCCCAGGTCGGCAAGCAGGCCGGCGGATTCCTTGCCAGCCTCACTCATCGTCGTCGCCCGTGTCGCCGAGATCCTTGTCGAATCCGAGCAGGTTCCAACTCTGCACCATGTGCGGCGGCAGCGGCGCGGTCACGTCGAGCACGCCGTTGCCGGACGGATGCGGGATGATGATCCGGCGCGCGTGCAGATGCAGCTTGTTCTGGATGCCGCCCGGGAAATCCCAGTTGTGGTCGGCCTCGAAATATTTCGGGTCGCCGATGATGGGATGGCCGATGTGGGCGGCATGGGCGCGCAGCTGGTGCGTGCGGCCGGTGACGGGGCGCATAGTCAGCCAGGCGAGGCCCTGCCCCGCGACGTCGACCACCGAATAGAGCGAGACCGCGTGGCTCGCATCGTCCTCGCCATGGCGCGCAATCTTCATCTTGTCGCCCGAGGGGCCGCCGTCGCGGGCGAGCCAGGTCGAGACACGGCCCTGCGGCGGGCGCGGCACGCCCTTCACCAGCGCCCAGTAGATCTTCTTGGTCGTACGCGCTCGGAAACTCGCCGAGAGCTTCGAGGCGGCGAGACGCGTCTTCGCGACCACCAGCACGCCGGTCGTCTCGCGATCGAGCCGATGCACAAGGCGCGGCTTCTGGTCCTTGGTGTCGCGCAGCGCCTCAAGCATGCCGTCGACATGCGTCGTCAGCCCGGAACCGCCCTGGACGGCCAGACCCTGCGGCTTGTTGAAGACATAGACGTGGTCGTCCTCGTAGAGGCACATCGCCATCAACGCGTCGGCGGCGCTGCCGCGCGCGCCGAGCGGACGGGCGACATGGGGACTGCCGCCGGCCGAGTCGACGCCGAGCGGCGGAATACGCACCACCTGGCCCGGATTCACCCGGTCATTGGTCTTGGCGCGGCCGCCATCGACTCGCACCTGGCCGGAGCGCAGCAGCTTCTGCAGATGACCGAACGACAGGCCCGGATAGTGATCCTTGAACCAGCGGTCGAGGCGCATGCCGGCCTCGTCGGGGCTGACGGTCTTGGTGACGATGGTCGCCATGGATAAGTCCTTCTCTTGAAGGCGCCTCATATCACCCGGCGAGCGTCCTGACGAGCCAGAGCCCCGAAAACAGCGCAAGAACCGACACGACCAGCGATACCAGGGCATAGAGGGTCGCGCTGCCGGTCTCGCCACGTTCGAGCAGCACCACGACATCGAGAGAGAAGGTCGAGAAGGTGGTGAAGCCGCCGAGCATGCCGGTCGCCAGGAACAGACGCGCATGCTGGGTCCAGTTCACGCCGTCGCGGAAGGCGAAATAGCCGGCGAGCAGGCCCATCACGAGGGAGCCGACGACGTTGACGGTCAGCGTGCCCCAGGGAAAGGCCGTGCCGAACAGGCGCGCCGCGGCCAGGTTGACGCCATGGCGCAACACGCCGCCGAAGCCCGCACCGAGAAAGACGAGAACGGATGGTAACATGGAAGCTCCTGCGGGCCCGAAGCCCGATCGCGCAAGGTCCGGCCTGATCACACCCAAACAGGACGCCGGACGGATTCCTGCCATGGGCCCGAAAGCACAAGGCAGGAGCCATCAGCCTGTTCGGCGGTTCAGGTCTGGGGGGACCTCGGGAGACTCCATTCCCGAAGCGGAAATTAGGCCGGCCATGGCAGGAATGCAAATGAGGGTCGACGCCAGCCAGCCGCTTCGGCCGCGACATTTCAGCGGTCTATTCGGCATGACGGGACGACGGTGCGGCTCTTTGGCAGGGGCGGCCCGAGCCGCCGCGACGGCCGGGCCCGGCTCCGGTTCAGCCCTTCTTGCCCTTGCCGGGCGCGTTCTGGACCGCCTTGCTGACCTGGGCCGAAAACGATGTCGTCGGCCCGGGCGCTTCCTTCTTCTGCTTGGGCTTCTTGGCTTCGCGATTGCTGCGCATCTGACCTTTGGCCATGACGTTCTCCTCGATCGATCACGCCAGATCCTCGGCGCCCGGCAGAAGCCGATTGGGCCGGACCTCCGATCAGGCGGTCTCGGTCGCGAGCGGCAAGCTCGCCGCCTGCCAGCGTCGCATCGCCTTGAACGGCACGAGCTGCTGGCGGCCTTCGTCCCACAGGACCAGCGGAACCGAACGCAGGCTCTGGCCGATCGTGATCCGGCCGACCTGTGTCAGCTCCGGGTGCTGCCGGAGGACTTCCGGCAGCCGGTAATAGGGAATGCGGCTGCAGAGATGATGCACGTGATGCACGCCGATATTGGCCGTCATCCAGCGCAGGATACCAGGCAGGTCGTAGTAGGAGCTGCCATGCAGCGCCGCTTCCTGGTGCGTCCAGTCCGGCGGGCGGGCCCAGAAAGTCTCCTCGAACTGGTGCTGAATGTAGAACAGCCAGACGCCGACAGAGGCCGCGATGACGGCGATCGGCAGGTGGATCATCAGGAAGGGTCCGACGCCAACCAGCCACATCAGCGCACCGGCCAGCAGCGCGATGCCGAGATTGGTGCCCATGGCGCTCAGCCAGGGCTGCCAGCCGGCGCGCATCAGCCCCACCGGCAACCGGTGCTGCAGCAGGAAGAGATAGGCGGGCCCGATGACGAAGAGAACGATCGGGTTGCGGTAGACGCGATAGCCGAGGCGGCCCCAGAAACCGCGTGCGCGATACTCCTCCACCGTCAACGTCGTGATGTCGCCGATGCCACGCAGTTCGAGATTGCCATGGGTGGCATGGTGGATCGCATGCGTACGACGCCAATAGTCATGTGGTGTCAGCGTCGCGACGCCGATGACGCGGCCGACCCAGTCGTTGACGTCGCGCCGGCGGAAGAAGGCGCCATGGCTGCAGTCGTGCTGGATCATGAAGAGGCGGACGAGAAACCCGCCGGCCGGAATGGCGAGCGCCAGCGCCAGCCACCAGTATCCGTATTCCACCAGCGCCCACATCCCCGCCCAGAGGGCGGCGAGCGGCAGCACGGTCATCAGGATCTCCATGACGCTGCGCGTCTCGTTCGGCTCGCGGAATCGGCCCAGGATCTTCGGCCAACCCCGCGCATCCGAGGCGCGGTCGGATAGATGCACATCGTTTTTATGGGTCATGGGTAGCGACCTTACACGATATCCGGCCGCCGCCTTTCATGGTTTATCTGACGTCAGGCCGAATATCCGGCTGCGCGGCGCGCACGCTTTCGGCGACGACGCGGTTGACCAGCGCATCGCCGGCCTCGAACGCGGCGATATTGGCGAGCGTCGTCGCGCTGATCGCGCCGAGCGCCTCGGCCGTCAGGAACGCCTGATGGCCGGTAACGAGGACGTTCGGGAAGGTCAGCAGCCGCTGGAACACGTCGTCCTGGATGATCTCGCTGGAGAGATCCTCGAAGAACAGATCCGCCTCCTGCTCGTAGACGTCGAGCGCGACGCCGCCGACCTTGCCGCTCTTCAGCCCCTCCACCAGCGCCTCGGCGTCGATCAGCGCGCCACGGCTGGTATTGACGAGCAGGAAGCCCGGCCGCGCCCGCGCGATCGACTCGGCATTGACCAGATGGTGCGTCTCCGGCGTCAGCGGGCAATGCAGCGTCAGGATGTCGGCTTCCGCCACGATCTCGCCGGGGGGCCGGTACTCGATACCGACCTCGACCAGCGCCGGATCCGGCCACTGGTCGTGGGCCAACACACGGCAGCCGAAACCGAGCTTCAGGCAGCGGGCGACCAGCCCGCCGATCCGTCCGGTGCCGATGACGCCGACGGTCTTGCCGAAGAGATCGTTGCCGATCAGGCCATCGAGGGAGAAATTGTTGTCGCGCACTCGCGCCCAGGCGCGCGGGATTCGCCGGTCGAGCGCCAGCAGCAGCGCGACGGTGAATTCGGCGACCGCATGCGGCGAATAGGCCGGCACGCGCACCACCTCGATGCCGAGTTCTCCGGCAGCGACGAGATCGACATTGTTGAAGCCGGCGCAGCGCAACGCCACAAGGCGAGTGCCGCGCCCCGCGAGGTCGGTCAGCAAGGCGCGGTCGAGATGATCGTTGACGAAGACGCAGATGGCCGGGAAGCCGTCGGCCAGCGGCGCGGTCGAAAGGTCGAGGCGCGGTTCGAAGAACACCAGCTCGTGCCCGAGCGGCGCATTGGCCTGCGTGAGATACTGCCGGTCATAGGGCTTGGTGCTGAAGACCGCGACGCGCATGAGACCTAATCCTGTTCCACGAATTCCCCAAAGAGCTTCAGCCCCTCGATCCAGGTCGCGCCATCCCGCTTGACGACGGTGCGCGGCGCGACACCCGCCTCGCTGGCGAGGGCCGTCGCGAGCGCCTCGGAATGGGTGACGACCCAGACCTGTGTCCGCTCGGAGGCGCGGGCGATCAGCCGCGCCAGGGGTTCGACCAGGTCCGGATGCAAGCTCGTCTCCGGTTCGTTCAGCGCGATGAAGCCCGGCAATCGATAGGCAGATAGCGCCGCCACCAGGCAGAGGAAGTGCAACGTCCCGTCCGAAAGCTCATGCGCGCCGAGCGGGCGCGGCAGATCGGCGAACTTGAGGCCGATCGAGACCGTGCCCTTGCCGAACTCTGTGACCAGCGCGGCGCCGGGAAAGGCGTCGTCGACCGCCGCCTCGATCGCGGGCGCCTCGCCGCGGATCTCGATGACGGTGGCGAGAGCCGCCGCCAGATCATAGCCGTCCGAGGCGAGCGTCGGCGTGGTGATGGCGAGTGCCGGCTGGCGGATCGGCGAGGCCTTGTCGGTCCGGAAGTCGTGATAGAAGCGCCAGTCGAGCAGCGCCCGCCGAACGAGGTCGAGCTCGGTGAAGCGCGCCTGGTCGCGAAAGCCGGAAAGCGCCGTCTCGGACGGCACCAGCGCCTCCTCGTATGACTGGCGACGGCCGTCCTCGTCCCGCAGCCAGGCGCTCGGCCCCTGCCGCTTCATCAGCGTGACCGCCTTGCCACGGCTGCGATGGACGAGTTCCTCGGCCTTGACCATCGGCTCGGTGGCGGTGAGCGCCGCCTCGTCGATCGGCGCCGGCAGGCCGATCTCGATCTGATAGAAATAATCGCCGAACTCGGCGCCGAGCTTCAGCCGCACCGGTCCCTTGGCCCGCGGCCCGGCCCAGAGCACGGATTCAAAACCGCCCTCCCCGGCAATTTCGCGCGTGATCGTGCCGCGCGCGGCGGCCGCCAGCAGTTCCAGAGAGCGATAGAGGTTGGTCTTGCCGACGCCGTTCTTGCCGACGAGCACCGTCAAGGGCGCGACCGGCAACTGGATGCGCCGGATCGAACGGTAGAGCTCGGCCGAGACGGACGTCAGGCGAAGGGGCACGGCGCAAGCATCCTCGGAAGGGAGGGACCGCTTGGAAAGCACGAGCGGGCGGCGGAAGCCACCCGCTCGATCAGACGATCAGAACGTGACGACGCTGCGGATCGACTTGCCTTCGTGCATCAGGTCGAAGGCGGTGTTGATCTCGTCGAGCGGCATGGTGTGAGTGATCAGATCGTCGATGTTGATCTTGCCGTCCATGTACCAGTCGACGATCTGCGGCACGTCCGTGCGGCCGCGCGCGCCGCCGAAGGCCGAGCCCTTCCAGACGCGGCCGGTGACGAGCTGGAACGGACGGGTCGAGATCTCCGTGCCCGAGGGCGCGACGCCGATGATGATGCTCTCGCCCCAGCCGCGATGGCAGCACTCCAGCGCCTGGCGCATGGTGTGGACATTGCCGATGCACTCGAACGAGAAGTCGGCGCCGCCGCCCGTGAGGTCGACGATCGCCTGCACAACCTTGTCGCGGCCGACCTCGTCCGGATTGACGAAATGCGTCATGCCGAACTTCTTGGCCATCGCAACCTTGGACGGATTGAGATCGACGCCGATGATCTTGTCGGCGCCGACCATGCGCGCGCCCTGGATGACGTTCAGGCCGATGCCGCCCAGGCCGAAGACGACGACATTGGCGCCCGGCCAGACCTTGGCGGTGTGGATCACCGCGCCGATGCCGGTGGTGACGCCGCAGCCGATGTAGCAGATCTTGTCGAAGGGCGCGTCCTCGCGGACCTTGGCGACGGCGATCTCCGGCAGGACGGTGAAGTTCGAGAAGGTCGACGTGCCCATGTAGTGGAACACGGTCTCGCCGTCGCAGCGGAAGCGCGAGGTCGAATCGGGCATCAGGCCCTGGCCCTGGGTCGAACGGATCGCCGTGCAGAGATTGGAACGCTGCGACAGGCAGGTTTTGCACTGGCGGCATTCCGGCGTGTAGAGCGGGATCACATGGTCACCCGGGCGCACCGAGGTGACGCCGGCGCCGACCTCCCGGACGATGCCCGCGCCCTCATGGCCAAGGATCGCCGGGAACTTGCCCTCCGAATCGAGGCCGGACAGCGTGTAGGCATCGGTATGGCAGACGCCCGTCGCCATGATCTCGACCAGCACCTCGCCGGCCTTCGGTCCCTCGAGGTTGATCGTCTCGATCGTCAGCGGCTTGTTGGCTTCCCAGGCGACGGCGGCGCGGGTTTTCATTTGGGACGTTCCTCTCTTCGGGCCGCGAGCGACCCCTTCACATGGGCTCCGTCGCTTATACGCCAGCCCCGCAGCGATAAAAAACCCTGTCGGCAAGGGATCGCATCGCAAACCCCGGCCGCCGAAAGCCTTGCCGAGCCGCTCATCCCTTCGGCGGCGTCAACGTCTGGGCGATTTCCCGGAAGACGGCCAGCGCCTCGCACTCGGTCGCCAGCGCGGCAAGGCGCGGCCAGCGCTCCGCGCTGAACGCATCGGGATGCGCCTCTCGGACAAAGCGCAGCACGCAGGCGACCGCGATATCGGCATGGCCGATCCGGTCGCCGAACCACCAGGGCGTCGACCGCGCGGCGCGGTCCTGCTCCAGCGCATCGAGCGCCGCGCCGATCTGCGTGCGGCAGCGCTCGACCCAGAGCTCGGAGCGGTCCTTGCGCAGGATCTTCTCGTAGAGCAGGCTGACCGCCTTGTCGCCGAGCCCCATGGCGAGGGCGATCGTCTTCAGCGCATGCCGTCGCCCCGGTCCGAAGGGCGCGAGCATCGCCCGCTCCGTTCCTGCCTCCTCGTCGAGATAGTCGAGGATGGCGGCGCTCTCGATCAGCACCTCGCCGTCCTCAAGCACGAGGGTCGGCACCCGCCGGAGCGGGTTGTAGCCGCCGAGCTTCTCGGCATCGCCGAATGTGGACCAGGGATAGTGCTCGAAGGGCATGTCGTAGAGCCGCAAGGCGATCGCGACGCGACGCACGAAGGGCGAGTCGTACTGGCCGATAAGGATCATCATCCGGGCTCCCGTGAAGCGCCTATCATGCACGGCGCCGGTGCGACCGGAAGGGGCGCGTCAGTCGCAGCGCGTCGCCAGTTGCGGCGAGAGCCAGACGAGGGCCGGCTCGATCGCCCGCTGCCAATAGTCCCAGAAATGGCGCCCCTCCCCGCCGCGCCGTTCAACCGCATAGCCGCTTTTCTGCAGGAGGCGGGAGAGCCGGTCGCCGGCGCGGATCAGCTCCGGATAGTCCTGTCGGCCGATCGCCATCCAGATCTCCGGGCGCGGACCGGCCGGCGACGCCGATGCGGTCGTGAACAGGTTCAGCCGGTTGAAGCGCCCCGGGTCGAGCGGCTCGCCATAGGCGCCCTTGTAGAGATCGCGGAGGAACGGCGCGCCGAGCCGGGGATCGCTCGGCCGCATCGGCTCCGCGATGGCACCGGAAAGGCTGATCGCCGCCGCGAAGCGTTCGGGATAGGTCAGGCTGAGATGGAGCGCGCCATAGCCGCCCATCGACAGCCCGCCGATCGCCCGCCCGTCGCGACAGGCTGCCGTCGGCAGCCGCGCGTCGATCGCGGCGATGAGGTCCGTGGCGAACGCCGTCCCGACATCGCCGATGCCGCCGGGATCGGGATTGTCGACATACCAGCTGTCACCGGCACCGGGCGCGACCACGACCAATGGCCTGATCTGTCCGGTAGCGATCAGCCGGTCGAGGATGGTCGCGAGATTGCCCCAGGTGAACCAGTCGCCGTCGCGCCCCGTCAGGCCATGCAGCAGGTAGAGGACCGGCCATCGCTCGCCCGCGGGCGGCGCCCGGTCGGGAACGTAGACCGCATAGGGAATCGGCCGGCCGAGCACCGGGCTCGGCGCCGACTGCCGGAATTCGGTCCGTCCGGCCGCCTCCGCGGCGGCCCCGGCGCACATGGCGAGCCAGAGCGCGCCGAGCCTGCCCCACGATCCAAGAAACCGCATTCCCGCGCCCTCTCCCCCGATGCCTCAAGTTAGAATTGAGAAAATCTGGGAAAGGAAGCCGGCCCGACGGGCGAGTTGGACCAAGCCTGGGACACGGAGGGGTGAGGAAAGTCACCAACATGCAACCGGCTTCCGCTATCTTCACCGCGTTTCGATCGCGTCGCCACGAGGGTGCGCGGTCCGCACAGATCGGCAGAGGAGACCACCTTGTTCAAAACTCAATCCATGCGAAAGCTTCAGGCCTCGCTGATCGCGACCGTCATGCTCGCCACCACCACGCTGACGCCGGCCGTCGCCTGCACGCGCACGCTCTTCGTCGGCGACGACAACATGGTCGCCACCGGGCGCAACATGGACTGGCGCGAGGACATGTTCTCGAACCTCTGGATCCTGCCGGCCGGCATTGAGCGCGACGGGCTCGGCGGCGAGCGCTCGATCAAGTGGACCTCCAAATATGGCAGCGTCGTCACGACCGGTTACGAGGCGGGCAGCACCGACGGCATGAACGAGAAGGGGCTCGTCGCGAACATCCTCTTCCTGGCCGAGGCTGAGTACGGCGAGCCGAAGGCGGACGACAAGCTGCTGTCGATCTCGCTCTGGGGCCAGTACGCCCTCGACAATTTCGCGACCGTCGCCGAGACGGTCGAGGCATTCCGCGCGCGCCCCTTCGCCCTGCTCGCGCCCAAGCTTCCCAACGGTTCGGAATCGACCCTGCACCTCGCAGTCTCGGACTCGTCGGGTGATTCCGCGATCTTCCAGTACCTGAACGGCGAGCTGGTAGTCTTCCACGGCAAGCAATACACCGTGATGACCAACTCGCCGCCCTACGCGCAGCAGCTCGCAATAAACGCCTATTGGGAGGACATCGGCGGGCTGACCTTCCTGCCCGGCACCAACCGCGCCGCCGACCGCTTCGCCCGCGCCTCGTTCCTGCTCAATGCGATCCCCAAGTCGCTCGACAAGAACTACATCAAGGGCGTGCCGCAGCAGTCCTTCGACTTTCAGGCCGTTGCCAGCGTGATGAGCGTCCAGCGCGCCGTCAGCGTGCCGCTCGGCATCACCACGCCGGACCAGCCGAACATCTCCTCGACGATCTGGCGCACGGTCTCCGACCAGAAGAACCTCGTCTACTACTTCGACTCCGCCACCCGGCCGAACACCTTCTGGGTCGACTTCGAGAAGGTCGACTTCAAGCCCGGCGCCGCGGTGAAGCGGCTCACGATCATGAATGGCCAGGTCTATTCGGGCGAAGTGAGCGGCGACTTCCAGGCGCACGAGCCGTTCAAGTTCCTGCCCGGCGTCTGAGTTGATTGATTCCGGAGAGCCGCTGCCACGCAGCGGCTCTCGACCGGCTGACGATCAGTCGCCGCCGCGCTCGCGGCGAAGCTTGGCCCAGTAGTCCATGCGTTTGCGGATGTCCCGCTCGAAGCCGCGCTCGACCGGCTGGTAGAAGCTCTGGCGACCGAGCGCGTCGGGGAAATAGTCCTGCCCCGAAAAGGCGTCCGGCTCGTCGTGGTCGTAGCGATAGCCGGCGTTGTAGCCCTCGTCCTTCATCAGCTTGGTCGGCGCGTTCAGGATCCGCTTCGGCGGCAGCAGCGACCCGCCCTGCTTGGCGGTCTGCATCGCCGCCTTGAAGGCCGTGTAGACGGCATTCGACTTCGGCGCCGTGGCGAGATAGACGGCCGCCTGCGCGAAGGCGAGTTCGCCCTCCGGGCTGCCGAGATAGTCGTAGGCATCCTTGGCGGCATTGGCGACGACGAGCGCCTGCGGATCGGCCAGCCCGATATCCTCGACCGCCATGCGCACCAGCCTGCGGCCGAGATAGAGCGGATCCTCGCCGGCGTCGAACATGCGGGCGAGATAATAGAGCGCCGCGTCCGGGTCTGAGCCGCGGATCGACTTGTGCAGGGCCGAGATCAGATTGTAGTGGCCATCCTGGCCCTTGTCATAGATCGGCGCGCGCCGCTGCACGATCTCCTGCAGCCCCTTGGCATCGAAGATTTCGCCCGGCTTCGCCGCCCGCCAGACTTCCTCCGACAGCGTCAGCGAGGCGCGTCCGTCACCATCCGCCATGCGGATCAGCGTTTCCCTTGCCTCTTCGTCGAGCGGCAGCGGCTTGCCCTCGACGGCCTCGGCCCTGTCGAGCAGCTTGGCGATCGAGTCCGGATCGTGGGAATGGAAGACCAGCACTCGCGCCCGCGACAGCAGCGCCGCGTTGAGCTCGAAGGACGGATTCTCGGTCGTCGCGCCGACCAGCGTGACGGTGCCGTCCTCCATCACCGGCAGGAAGCTGTCCTGCTGGGCGCGGTTGAAGCGATGGATCTCGTCGACGAAGAGCAGCGTGCCCTTGCCGATCTGCCGCCGCCCGCGCGCCTGGTCGAACACCTTCTTCAGATCGGCGACGCCGGAGAAGATCGCCGAAATCTGCTCGAAATGCAGGTCCGTCTCATGCGCCAGCAGGCGCGCGACGGTGGTCTTGCCGGTGCCGGGCGGGCCCCAGAAGATCATCGAGCCGAGCGAGCCGGAATTGAGCATGCGCGTCAGCGCACCATCGGGGCCGACCAGATGGTCCTGCCCGACCACATCCGCCAGCCGTTCGGGGCGCAGCCGGTCCGCCAGCGGGCGCGGCGCGGCCCTCTCCATTCCGGCGGCCTCGAACAGGTTGCTCATTTCGCGGTATCCGACTGGTTCAGCGCCCGACCTGAGACCGGATCAGGCGGCCGCCACGCTCGATGACGAGACGATAGCGCGGGGCGCGGGTCGCGGCGATATCATCCAGCTCCTGCGTCGAACCGACGGCCTGCCCGTTGACCTCGACGACGACATCGCCCTGGCGGAAGCCGACCCCGGCGGCCGACGAACCCGGCTCAACTCGCGTGATCAACACGCCCTTGCGGCGCTTGCCCTGATAACCCTGCTCCTCGACCACGGCCGGCGACAGGTTGACGACCGTGGCGCCCGCGAAGGGCGACCGGCCGGCGATCGCGCGCTGATCGCGCGGCGTCGTCTCCGGCGCGGCGACGAGCGCGAGTTCGACCGCGTGCTCCCTGCCGCCGCGGACATAGACGAGCTTGACGCTGCCGCCGACGCCCTTGGTGGCGATGCGGTAGTTGAACCCGTTCGGATCATCGACTTCGATGCCGTCGACGCTGACGACCAGATCGCCGGATTTCAGGCCGGCCTTCTCGGCCGGGCTGCTGTCCTCGACGTCGGTGACGAGCGCGCCGCGCGGCCGGCCGATGCCGAGGCCCTCGGCGATCTCGGGGGTCACCTGCTGAAAGCCGGCACCGACCCAGGCGAGCCGCAGCCTGCCATCCGCCAGCGCCGACTGCGCGACGACACGGACCATGTTGGAGGGAATGGCGAAGCCGATGCCGATCGAACCGCCCGAGCGCGAATAGATCGCCGTGTTGATGCCGACGAGATTGCCGTCCATGTCGACGAGCGCGCCACCCGAATTGCCAGGATTGATAGCCGCGTCGGTCTGCACGAAGAACTGGTAGTCGGATGCACCGATCTGGGTGCGCGCCAGCGCCGACACGATGCCGCTCGTCACCGTCTGGCCGACGCCGAACGGATCGCCGATCGCCAGCACCAGGTCACCGACTTCGAGCGCGTCCGAATCGCCATAGGCGACGACCGGGAACTTGCCGTCGGCGCCCTTGAGCCGCAGCACGGCGAGATCCATGCGGTCGTCCTTGAGCAGGACCTCGGCCTCGTATTCGCGCTTGTCGGACAGCGCCACCTTGATCTCGTCGGCGTTGGCGATGACGTGGGCATTGGTCACCACGACGCCCGAGGCATCGACGATCACGCCGGAGCCGAGCGATTGCTGCACCCGCTTGCGCGGCGCGTCGTTCATGTCGCCGCCGAAAAAGCGCCGGAAGAAGGGATCGTCCATGAAGGGCGACGGACGGCGCTGCACGACGCGCGAGGCGTAGACGTTGACGACGGCCGGCGAGACCCGCTTGACGATCGGCGAGAAGGAATAGCGCAGCGCCGCCTCGGAGGGCGGCACGGTACGATCCACCGCAATTGCCGAACCCGAGATCAACGCCCCGGCCAACCCGATCGCCACCATCCGTCCAAACCGCATCGAACATGCCCTTCTGCCGAGATTCCCTGCCGGAGGATGCTACACGAAATGCGGCGGCGCCATGGCCCGGAACGGCCGGAAGGCGCGATGTCGCGGGCAGGAATCCACAGCGGCCGCCTTCTTTGTCGGCGAGAACTGCCATAGGCTCGCCCAGACTCGATGGGATAAGTCGCCGACTCGAAGAACCGCCGGCATGACCGCGGCGGCCCCATTCGGTGGTGTGGAAGGCGCGTAGGGATCAGCATGCTCTGGATCATCCTGTTCATCATCGGCCTGCTGGTGCTTCTCGCCGGCCTCGTCCCGCTGCTCCTGAACGGCCGCCGGCGGCTCAGCATCGTGCCGATCGGCCTCGGCGCGATCCTCACTCTGGCGGGCATCGCGGGCGTGGTGATCCAGCCTTCGCTGACCGGGCCCGTCATCGCGGCACTGGATGAGCCCGGCACCGCGCCGGAGCCCGCCGCCGCGCCGCCGTCCAGCCCGGCGGAGCCGGCGCCGCAGCCCGACGTGCGCATCGTCGATCCCGCGCCACAGGAACCGGCGCCCGAGCCGGCGCCGTCCGCCAAGGACGAATCCCAGCTCGAGCCGTCCCCGCTGCCCGACCCCGTGCCCGTGGCGACGACGCCGGTGCCCGGCGAGGCAGCCGAGCCGCTTCCCGGCAGCACGCCGCCGACGCCGACCCCATCCCCCGTCGCAGCCCCCACCGACGACGGCATCGCTTTGCTTGCGCTCGCCGCGCAGCAGCCCAAGGACCAGACCGCCTTCGCCACCGTGATCGGCGACGCCAAGAAGGACTTCGATGCGATCGATGTCGAGCAGCAGATGGACATTCAGCCGAAGCGCGCGGCCGCGATCTGCAAGGCGCTGCCGAAGCCCGAGGTGAAAAACTGGGTCGGCGCGATCCAGGCGGCGGACGCCGATTCCGGTGGCCGGCTGACCGTGACCGTCGCGCTTCCGGACGGCACGCTGGTCAAGACCTGGAACAACGCCATGTCGGACCTCGACGACAACACGCTGGTCGCCGCCGGAACGCCGCTGGCCGCGGCCTTCGGCAAGCTGAAGCCCGGCGATGCGATTCGCTTTGCCGGCACATTCTTCGCCGACGAGGCAGACTGCTACCGTTCGACTCGCCTGGCGCTCGGCCAGTCCGTCAAGGAGCCGAGCTTCCTGTTCCGCTTCACCTCCGTCGAGAAGCTATAACCTCGAAGCCGGAGCGCGCTTTGCCGGACCGGATGAACGCGGCCGGCTGCCCGGCAACCTTGCTCCATGAGTCCGAGGAAATGCAGCGGAGCCTGTGGTCTGCCCCGGCCCAGACGCGGGGCCGATGCGCCGCAGGGCAGGGGTTGCCTGCAGCGACCATCCCCTGCCCGCTCCATCCAGGGTCATCGGCCCTCGCCCGCGCCGGAAGCAGAACGCTCCAAACGCAAAAAGGGCGGCCCGAGGGCCGCCCTTTCCAAACTCTGGAACCGCGCGCAGCTTACGCCGCGACGCCTTCCTCGGCCACGCCTTCGGCGGCGGCCGTGCGGGCACGGTCGGCGGCGCCCTTGGCGTCGACGTCACGATCGACGAACTCGATCACCGCGACCGGCGCGTTGTCGCCGTAGCGGAAGCCGGCCTTCAGGACGCGAAGGTAACCACCCTGGCGCTCCTGGTAGCGCGGGCCGAGCGTGTCGAACAGCTTCTTGGCGGCGGCGACGTCGCGCAGCTGCGCGATCGCCTGGCGGCGCGCATGCAGGTCGCCGCGCTTGCCGAGCGTCACCAGCTTCTCGACGATCGGACGCAGGTCCTTCGCCTTCGGCAGGGTGGTGACGATCTGCTCGTGCGTGATCAGGGCTGCAGCCATGTTTGCGAACATCGCCTTGCGGTGGCTCGCGGTGCGGCTGAACTTGCGACCGGACTTACCGTGGCGCATGGCTCTCTCCTCAGTTTCTCTACCGGCGGCTCACGCCGTGGGTGCTGTCTCAGTAATGATCTTCGTAGCGCTTGGCGAGCTCTTCGATGTTCTCCGGCGGCCAGTTGCTGACCTCCATGCCGAGATGGAGACCCATCTGGGCGAGAACTTCCTTGATCTCGTTGAGCGACTTGCGGCCGAAATTCGGGGTCCGGAGCATCTCTGCCTCGGTCTTCTGAATCAGGTCGCCAATATAAACGATATTGTCGTTCTTCAGGCAATTGGCCGAACGGACCGAAAGCTCCAGTTCGTCCACCTTCTTCAGAAGCGACGGGTTGAAGGCGAGCTCCGGAATGGCTTCCGAAACGGTCTCCTTCTGCGGCTCCTCGAAATTGACGAAGATCGACAGCTGGTCCTGCACGATGCGGGCGGCATAGGCGACCGCGTCGTCCGGACGGAGCGAACCGTCGGTCTCGACCGACAGCGTCAGCTTGTCATAGTCGAGAACCTGGCCCTCGCGGGTGTTCTCGACGCGGTACGAGACCTTCTTGACCGGCGAGTAGATGCTGTCGACCGGGATCAGACCGATCGGCGCGTCCTCGGCGCGGTTGCGGTCAGCCGGCACGTAGCCCTTGCCGGTGTTGACCGTGAACTCCATGCGGATCTCGGCGCCCTCGTCGAGGGTGCAGAGCGCCAGTTCGGGGTTCAGGATCTCGATATCGCCGACGGTCTGGATGTCGCCAGCGGTGACGACGCCCGGACCCGTCTTGCGAACCACCATGCGCTTCGGGCCTTCGCCCTGCATCTTGATGGAGATTTCCTTGATGTTCAGGATGATGTCGGTGACATCTTCCCGCACGCCGGCAATCGACGAAAACTCGTGCAGAACGCCATCGATCTGGACGGCGGTAACCGCAGCGCCCTGAAGCGACGACAGAAGCACGCGGCGCAGCGCGTTGCCGAGCGTCAGACCGAAGCCGCGCTCAAGAGGTTCCGCCACGACGGTGGCGAGACGCTTGGGATCGGAACCCGGCGTCACCTCGAGCTTGTTCGGCTTGATCAGCTCTTGCCAATTCTTATGGATCACGACCGTATCCTTTCGATCTCGAACGCCGCCCGACGGTTCGGGTGGCGCGGCGCTCCGGCGACAGGCGGAGCGCCGAATGCCGATACGCAGTGAGGACGGCGTCTTGCGACGCCGTCCGAGGCATTAGACGCGGCGACGCTTGCGCGGCCGGCAGCCATTGTGCGCGATCGGCGTCACATCACGGATCGACGTGATGGTGAAACCAGCGGCCTGAAGGGCGCGCAGAGCCGACTCACGGCCCGAACCCGGACCCGAAACTTCGACTTCGAGCGTCTTCATGCCATGCTCGGCAGCCTTGCGGCTGGCGTCCTCGGCAGCCATCTGGGCCGCATACGGGGTCGACTTGCGCGAACCCTTGAAGCCCATCATGCCGGCCGACGACCAGGAGATCGCATTGCCCTGGGCGTCGGTGATGGTGATCATCGTGTTGTTGAACGTCGAGCTCACATGCGCGACGCCCGAGGAGATGTTCTTCCGCTCGCGACGACGTACGCGCGTTGTGTCCTTGGCCATTCTCTATCCTTACGTTCGATCTCGACACCGCCGTAGCACCGGCGGCTCCACCGGGGGCCTAGCGCCCCGAACTGCAAATTACTTCTTCTTGCCGGCGATCGGCTTGGCCGGGCCCTTGCGGGTGCGCGCATTGGTGTGCGTGCGCTGGCCGCGAACCGGCAGGCCACGGCGATGACGCAGGCCGCGGTAGCAGCCGAGGTCCATCAGCCGCTTGATGTTCATTGCGACTTCGCGGCGCAGATCGCCTTCCACGACGTAGTCGCGGTCGATCGCCTCGCGGATCGCCAGAACCTCGGCGTCCGAAAGCTCGTTCACACGACGCTCCGGAGCGATGTTCGACTTGGTGATGATGTCCAGCGCGTTCTTCGCGCCGATCCCGTGAATGTACTGCAGCGCGATGATGACGCGCTTGTTCGTCGGGATGTTTACGCCTGCGATACGGGCCAATGCCGTCTCCATCTCAAGCCACCGGATCGTCCGGCGGCGCCTCTAGGGTCCCGCGTCCGGTGGAGGCCGGCTCTTGCGGGCAGTCATGCGCAAACAAGCAATGACGCCCCCTGAAATGTCAGGGAACGCCGAAGCCTGTTTGCAGCAGGAGGCGAGCCTTATCGACTCGCAACCTGTTCGTCAAGCCTATCCAGCGTCGCGGCGATCTCCGACGAGACATCGTCGATCGAACGCATGCCGTCTATTTCGATCAGACGGCCACGGGACTTGTAATAGGGCGAGATCACCGCCGTATCCCGGTTATACGCGGCAAGCCGCGTCTTGAAGACCTCGGGATCATCGTCCTTGCGCACCGGCTCGCCCCGCGCGCGCGTCTCGTCGGCGCGCTTGGTGATGCGGTCGGTCAGCTTCGACTGATCGACCTTTAGCTCCAGAACGGCGTCGAGCTTGACGCCCTTGCTGGCCAGCATCGCCTCGAGCGCGTCTGCCTGGGCGATCGTCCGCGGAAAGCCGTCGAGGATGAACCCCTTGCGGGCATCCGCCTCCTCGATCCGCTCGGCCACAATCCCGACAACGACGTCGTCGGGAACGAGGTTTCCGGCATCCATGATCGCCTTGGCCTGCAGGCCGATCGGCGTCTCTGCGGCCACCGCCGCCCGCAGCATGTCGCCCGTCGACAGCTGCGGAATTCCGTAACGCTTCACCAGTCGCGCGGACTGCGTGCCCTTACCTGCTCCCGGCGGTCCGAGCAGAATCAGTCTCATCGCCTCTTCCCCCTGAGCTTGGACTTCTTGACCAAGCCCTCATACTGATGTGCCAACAGGTGGCCCTGGATCTGCGACACCGTATCCATCGTCACATTGACAACGATCAGCAGCGAGGTGCCGCCGAAGTAGAACGGCACATGGGTAGCCGAGATCAGGAACTCGGGCAGAAGACAGACGACAACCAGGTAGATCGCGCCGAGCAGCGTGATGCGCGTCAGCACATAGTCGATGTACTCCGCCGTCCGCTGGCCCGGACGGATGCCCGGAATGAAGCCGCCATGCTTCTTGAGGTTGTCGGCCGTGTCGGTCGGATTGAACACGATCGCCGTATAGAAGAAGGCGAAGAACATGATCATCGCCGCGTACAGCACCATGTACATCACGGTGCCATGACCGAGCAGGGCAACCGTCGAGGTCAGCCAGCCAGGCGCGTTGCTCGACGCCGTGAAGTTGGCGATGGTTGCCGGCAGCAGCAGCAGCGACGAGGCGAAGATCGGCGGAATCACGCCCGCGGTGTTGAGCTTCAGCGGCAGGTGCGACGACTCACCCTGGAACATCCGGTTGCCGACCTGGCGCTTCGGATACTGGATGATGAGGCGGCGCTGGGCGCGCTCCATGTAGACGATGAAGGCAATCGCGACGACGGCGACGACGGCGACGAGCAGGATGACCCAGGTGGCAAGCGCACCCTGGCGACCCAGTTCCAGCATGCCGATCAGGGCGTGCGGAAGGTTGGCGACGATGCCGGCGAAGATGATCAGCGAAATGCCGTTGCCGATGCCGCGCGAGGTGATCTGCTCACCCAGCCACATCAGGAACATCGTGCCGCCCGTCAGCGTGATGACGGTCGAGATGCGGAAGAACATGCCGGGATCGATGACGATGTTGGTCCCGCCCTCGAGACCGACGGAAATACCGTAGGCCTGGACGACGGCAAGAAGCACCGTACCGTACCGGGTGTACTGGTTGATGATCTTGCGACCCGCCTCCCCTTCCTTCTTCAAGGCTTCGAGGGAGGGCACGATCGAGGTCATCAACTGGATGATGATCGATGCCGAAATGTACGGCATGATGCCGAGCGCGAAAATCGCCATGCGTCCGACGGCACCGCCGGAGAACATGTTGAACAGGCCGAGAATGCCCGACTGCTGATTGTTGAATGCGCTGGCCAGCGCTTCCGGGTTGATACCGGGAAGCGGGATATAGGTGCCGAGCCGATAGACGAGCAGCGCGCCCAGGGTGAACCAGATGCGCTTCTTCAGAGCCTCGGCTTTGGCGAAGGCGCCAAAATTGAGATTGGCCGCCAGTTGTTCAGCCGCTGATGCCATTCGCCGCTCCGTTCGGGCCCGGAAACCGGGCCCCAATGCCCCTGCCGGGCATCAAGTGGTCTCTCGGAGGCGCCGCTGCAAGGCGGCGCCCCATTTCCCGAACGACGCAGTTAGGCTGCGTCGGAACCGTCGGACACCTTGACGTCGAGGACCTTGACGGAGCCGCCGGCCTTCTCGATCGTCTCGATGGCGGGCTTGGACGCACCGGCGACCTCGAAGGTCACGGCGGCCTTCAGCTCGCCGCCGCCGAGGAGGCGAACGCCGTCCTTGACGCGACGGATGACGCCAGCTTCCTTGAGCGCCTCGACCGTAACGGCCTTCTTGGCGTCGAGCTTGCCCGCATCGATCGCCACCTGGATACGACCGAGGCTAACCTCGTTGTAATCCTTGGCGAAGATGTTGGTGAAGCCGCGCTTCGGCAGACGCCGATGCAGCGGCATCTGGCCGCCCTCAAAGCCCTTGATCGCCACGCCCGTGCGTGACTTCTGGCCCTTGACGCCGCGACCACCGGTCTTGCCCTTGCCCGAACCGATGCCGCGTCCGACGCGCATGCGGTCCTTGCTGGAGCCCGGGTTGTCGTTGATCTCGTTGAGCTTCATCGAAATGATCCTTCTGGGCTCAGGCCTCGTCCACGACGCGGACGAGGTGAGCCACCTTGGCGATCATGCCGCGAACCGCAGGGGTATCCTGCAGCGTCGAACGGCGACGGATCCGGTTGAGGCCGAGGCCGATCAGCGTTGCACGCTGATCAGCCGGACGGCGGATCGGGCTGCCGGTCTGCTCGACGGTAACCGTCTTGGCGGCGCCTTCAGATGTCTTGGCCATTGGTCAAAATCCTCGAATTCAAACGGCGCTCACGCCTCGGCCGACGCTTCGGCTTCGCCACCGCGGCGAGCCTGCAGAGCCGAAACCTTGATGCCGCGACGCGCCGCGACCGAACGCGGGCTGTCTTCGGCGCCGAGCGCTGCGAAGGTCGCACGCACCATGTTGTAGGGGTTCGACGAACCCATCGACTTGGCGACGACGTCCTGCACGCCGAGGGTCTCGAACACGGCGCGCATCGGGCCGCCGGCGATGATGCCGGTACCCGGCGCAGCGGCGCGCAGGAAGACCTTGCCGGCGCCGTGGCGACCGAACACGTCGTGGTGGAGCGTCCGGCCCTCGCGGAGCGGAACCCGAACCAGGCTGCGCTTCGCTGCTTCCGTCGCCTTGCGGATGGCTTCAGGCACTTCGCGCGCCTTGCCGTGGCCAAAACCGACCCGGCCCTTCTGGTCGCCGACGACGACGAGGGCGGCGAAACCGAACCGCCGTCCGCCCTTCACCACCTTCGCGACGCGATTGATGTGAACGAGCTTGTCGACGAATTCGCTGTCGCGCTCTTCCCGCTGCTCTCTGGCCATCGAAAGATCCAATCGTCCTGTGTTTCGTGATGACGCGCCTCAGCGCATCAGAAGTCCAGACCGCCCTCGCGAGCGCCGTCGGCCAGCGCCTTCACGCGGCCATGAAAAAGGTAACCGCCACGGTCGAAGATGACCTGGGTCACGCCGGCTGCCTTGGCGCGCTCGGCGACGAGCTTGCCAACCGCCTCGGCGGCTGCCTTGTCGGCACCCGTCTTAAGCGACCCGCGGAGGTCCTTCTCGAGCGTCGAAGCCGCGGCGAGCGTGCGCCCCTCGGCATCGTCGATCACCTGGGCATAGATATGCTCCGACGAGCGGTAGACGCTCAACCGGGGCCGTCCGTTCGCCACCTTGCGGAGCGACCGGCGGACGCGCGCAGCGCGGCGTTCCTGCTGAATATTGGCCATGACCGTCTCCGTTACTTCTTCTTACCTTCCTTGCGGAAGATCGTTTCGGTGGCGTACTTGACGCCCTTGCCCTTGTACGGCTCGGGGCTGCGGTACTCGCGAATTTCGGCCGCGACCTGGCCGACCTTCTGCTTGTCGATGCCCGAGATGATGATCTCGACCGGACGCGGGGTCTGGATCGTGATACCCTCGGGGATCGCGTAGATCACATCATGGCTGTAGCCAAGAGCGAGCTGCAGGTTCGAACCCTGGACGGCGGCGCGGTAACCCACGCCGTTAATCTCGAGCTTCTTGGAGAAGCCCTCGCTCACGCCCTTCATCAGGTTCGAAATCATCGTGCGCGACATGCCCCAAGCGGCGCGAGCCGGCTTGCTGTCATCGCGCGGGGCGACCTTGACGCCCTCTTCAGTCACTTCCACTGCGACGTGATCCGTGAAGTCGAAGGACAGCTCGCCCTTCGGACCCTTCACCGACACCGTCTGGCCGTTGATCGTGGCCGTAACGCCCTTGGGCACCGCCACCGGCTTCTTACCAATACGAGACATCAGACTAATCCGTCCGGTTCGTGTTTCGCCATCAACCAGATCAGAATACCTGGCAAAGAACCTCACCGCCGACATTCTGGTCGCGGGCGTCAGCATCCGACATCACGCCCTTCGGCGTCGACAGGATGGACACGCCGAGGCCATTCTTGACCTGCGGAATGTTCTTGACCGAGGCATAGACCCGGCGACCCGGCTTCGAGACACGCTCGATGGTGCGGATCACAGGCTCGCCATCATAATACTTCAGTTCGATCTCGAGCTCCGGACGGCCAGTGCCGTTGTCGATCGTCGAGAAGCCACGAATGTAGCCTTCCGACTGCAGAACACCGAGAACGTTCTCGCGCAGCTTCGAGGACGGCGTCGAGACCTTCGACTGCCGGCGCATCTGAGCATTGCGGATTCGGGTGAGCATATCACCCAGAGGATCGGTCATTGTCATGGGACCGTGCTCCTTACCAGCTCGACTTGACGAGGCCCGGGATCAGCCCGAGCGACCCGAGTTCGCGCAATGCAATACGCGACATCTTCAGCTTGCGATAGACGCCACGCGGACGACCGGTGACTTCGCAGCGGTTGCGGATGCGAGTCGCCGAGGCGTTACGGGGCAGCTCGGCAAGCTTCAGGCGAGCCTGAAAGCGTTCCTCGAGCGGCAGGCTCTCGTCATTGGCCACAGCCTTCAGCTTGGTACGCTTGGCAGCGTACTGCTGGGCCAGCTTGCGGCGCCGGTTGTTCTTTTCGATCGAGCTCTTCTTAGCCATCGATTTGTCCTCGTCCTATCCCGGCGTTACTGGCGGAACGGGAAGTTCATCGCCTTCAGAAGGGCGCGAGCTTCCTCGTCAGTCTTGGCCGTGGTGCAGACGATCACGTCCATGCCCCAAACCTGATCAATCTTGTCGTAATTGATCTCGGGGAAAATCAAATGCTCCTTGATGCCCATGGCGAAGTTGCCACGGCCGTCGAAGCTCTTCGGATTCAGGCCACGGAAGTCGCGGACGCGCGGCAGCGCGATCGTGACCAGGCGGTCCAGGAACTCGTACATCCGCGCCTTGCGCAGCGTGACCTTGCCACCGATCGCCATGTTCTCGCGCAGCTTGAACGTCGCGATGGACTTCGTTGCCTTGGTCACGGCCGGCTTCTGACCGGCGATGAGGGCCAGGTCACCGAGGGCGGTGCCGACCTTCTTCGAGTCATTGACGGCTTCGCCAACGCCCATGTTCAGAACGATCTTTTCGATCTTCGGAACCTGCATGGCGTTCTTGTAGCCGAATTCCGCCACCAGCTTGGCGCGGACCTCGTCTTCATAAAACTTCTTGAGCCGCGGCTCGTAAGCTGCCTCAGCCATCGATCACATCTCCCGAACGCTTTGCGACGCGTTGTTTGCGCCCGTCTTCGGTCACCTTGAAGCCGACGCGAGTCGGCTTGCCGTCCTTGTCCGCCAGGGCGATGTTCGACAGATGAATCGGCAGCTCCTTGGCGACGATGCCGCCCTGCTCGCTCGCCGTCTGCTTCTGGTGCTTGCGCGCGACGTTGACACCACGCACGACGGCGCGGTCTTCGGTCGGGATCACGCGGAGCACTTCGCCCGACTTACCCTTATCCTTACCCGTGAGGACGATGACGTTATCGCCCTTCTTGATCTTGGCAGCCATCACAGCACCTCCGGAGCGAGCGAGATGATCTTCATGTGGTTCTTCGCGCGAAGCTCACGCGGAACCGGCCCGAAGATACGGGTCCCGATCGGCTCCTTCTGATTGTTGATCAGAACCGCCGCATTCTTGTCGAAACGGATGACGCTGCCATCCGCACGACGAATATCCTTGGCTGTGCGAACGACGACCGCCTTCATGACGTCGCCCTTCTTCACGCGACCCCGCGGGATCGCCTCCTTGATCGACACGACGATGATGTCGCCGACCGAGGCGTACTTCCGCTTGGAACCGCCGAGAACCTTGATGCACATCACACGACGAGCGCCGGAATTATCCGCCACGTCGAGGTTAGTCTGCATCTGAATCATGACTGGCCGCCTACTCTTCTGGTCACCGCCTATCCCGGTCAGATATCCGGGAATTCAGCAGCGACAAACCTTTTTCGTGCCTTACTTATCGCCCGACTGCTCGGCAGCGATAACGACCCAGCGCTTGTTCTTCGAGATCGGCTTGGTCTCTTCAATCGAGACGATGTCGCCGATCTTGTGGACGTTGCCCTCGTCGTGAGCGTGGTACTTCTTCGTCCGCCGCACGGTCTTCTTCAGAACCGGGTGCGTGAAGCGCCGCTCAACGAGAACCACGACCGTCTTGTCGGTCTTGTCGCTGACGACGCTGCCCTGCAGAACGCGTTTCGGCATACTCGCCTCCTCAGCGCTTGTCCGCCGCGCTCTTCTGCGCAGCGATAGTCTTGATCCTGGCGATGTCGCGGCGAACCTGCCGGACACGCGCCGTGTTTTCGAGCTGGCCGGTTGCCCGCTGGAAGCGCAGGTTGAACTGCTCCTTCTTCAGGTTGGCAAGCTCGGTGTCGAGCTGATCGGCGGTCTGCAGCCGAACGTCTTTCGCCTTCATGGCTCTATCCTCGTCCGTTCGCCGATCAATCGGCGATGCGCTGTACGAAGCGCGTCTTGATCGGGAGCTTCGCCGCGCCGAGACGGAGCGCCTCGCGGGCGGTCTCCTCGTCGACACCGTCGATCTCAAACATGATCCGGCCAGGCTTGACGCGGGACGCCCAGTATTCCGGGGCGCCCTTGCCCTTGCCCATGCGGACTTCGGTCGGCTTCGACGTGACCGGCACATCCGGGAAAATCCGGATCCAGACACGACCGGCGCGCTTCATAGCACGGGTGATGGCGCGACGGGCAGCCTCGATCTGGCGCGCGGTAACGCGTTCCGGCTCGAGCGCCTTCAGGCCGAATCCGCCAAAGTTCAGATCCGTACCACCCTTGGCAACGCCATGGATGCGGCCCTTGAACTGCTTGCGGAACTTGGTGCGCTTCGGTTGCAGCATTTCTGTTCTCTCTCGCCCTCAGTGCCGACCCGCTCAGGCCGCGGAGTCGCGACGACGAGTGTTCGAGCCCTGCTCGTTACCCTCGGTCTGGCGACGCTCGGAAGCCATCGGATCGTGCTCGAGGATCTCACCCTTGAAGATCCACACCTTGATGCCGCACGTGCCGTAGGCCGTGTGCGCCGTCGCGGTGCCGTAATCGATATCGGCGCGCAGCGTATGCAGCGGAACCCGGCCCTCGCGGTACCACTCGAGGCGCGCGATTTCCGCGCCGCCGAGACGGCCACCAGCGTTGATACGGATGCCGAGCGCGCCCAGACGCATCGCCGACTGAACGGCACGCTTCATGGCGCGGCGGAACGCGACGCGGCGCTCCAGCTGCTGGGCGATCGACGCGGCGACCAGGTTCGCGTCGATCTCCGGCTTGCGGACTTCGACGATGTTCAGATGCACTTCGCTGTCCGTCAGCTTGCCAACGAGCTTGCGCAGCTTCTCGATGTCGGCGCCCTTCTTGCCGATGACGATACCCGGACGAGCCGAGTAGATCGTGACGCGGCACTTCCGGTGCGGACGCTCGATGACGATCTTGGAGACCGCCGCCTGCTTCAGCTCGACCATGAGCTTCTCGCGGATCCGCATGTCCTCGTGCAGCAGCTTGCCGTATTCGCCCTTGTTGGCGAACCAGCGGCTGTCCCACGTCCGGTTGATGCCGAGGCGGAGGCCGATCGGATTGACTTTCTGGCCCATTATGCAGCCTCCTCGGTTTCACGCACCACGATGGTCAGGTGCGAAAACGGCTTCTCGATCCGGCCGACACGACCGCGAGCCCGCGGCGTCCAGCGCTTCATCACCAGAGCCTTGCCGACGAAAGCCTCGGCAACGACCAGCGAATCAACGTCGAGATCGTGATTGTTCTCGGCGTTTGCGATCGCGGATTCCAGCGTCTTCTTTACGTCACGCGCAATCCGCTTCTCGGAGAAGGTCAGATCGGCGAGCGCCGTGCTGGCCTTCTTGCCGCGGATCAGCTGGGCGACAAGGTTGAGCTTGCGCGGAGAGACACGGATCATGCGCGTAACCGCGCGGGCCTCGTTGTCTTTCAGCGCGCGTTCGCGCTTCGGCTTGCCCATGTTACTTCCTCTTCGCCTTCTTGTCGGCCGTGTGACCGTAGTAGGTCCGGCTCGGCGAGAACTCGCCGAACTTGTGTCCGACCATGTCCTCGTTGACGATGACCGGAACATGCTTCTGGCCGTTGTAGACGCCAAAGGTCAAGCCCACAAACTGGGGCAGGATCGTGGAGCGGCGGCTCCAGATCTTGATCACCTCGCCACGACCCGAAGAGCGGCTCTTCTCAGCCTTGCGGAGGAGATAACCGTCAACGAACGGGCCTTTCCAGATAGAACGAGCCACGGACAGCCTCTCTTACTTGCTCTTGCGCAGATGACGGCTGCGCGCGATGAACTTGTCGGTCGACTTATTATTGCGGGTCTTCTTGCCCTTGGTCGGCTTGCCCCACGGGGTGACCGGATGACGGCCGCCCGAGGTACGGCCTTCACCACCGCCGTGCGGATGGTCGACCGGGTTCATCGCGACACCGCGAACGCTCGGACGCTTGCCCAGCCAACGGTTACGACCGGCCTTGCCGAGCGAGATGTTGGAATGGTCAGGGTTCGAGACCGCACCGACGGTCGCGACGCAGCTCTGGTGGACCAGGCGCTGCTCACCCGAATTCAGGCGAAGAATGGCCATGCCGGAGTCGCGGCCGACATACTGCGCGTAGGCACCGGCCGAACGCGCGATCTGGCCGCCCTTGCCGGGCTTCATCTCGACATTGTGCACGATCGTGCCAACCGGCATCGCGCCGAGCGGCATCGTGTTGCCGGGCTTCACGTCGGCCTGGGCCGAGGAAATCACCGTGTCGCCGACAGCCAGGCGCTGCGGCGCCAGGATGTAGCTGAGCTCGCCGTCCTCATACTTGATGAGGGCGATGAACGCCGTGCGGTTCGGGTCGTACTCGATACGCTCGACGACGGCCGGAATGTCGCGCTTGGTCCGCTTGAAGTCGATCAGGCGGTAGGTGCGCTTGTGGCCACCGCCGCGGCCATAGGCCGTGACGCGTCCGAGATTGTTGCGACCGCCGCTCTGGCGGAGACCGACCGTCAGGCCCTTGACGGGCTTGCCGGCGTAGAGCTCCGAGCGGTCGACGAGAACCAGCTGGCGCTGTCCCGGCGTAGTCGGCTTGTAATGCTTGAGAGCCATGCTTCAGCCTATTCTTTTCGCGTCAGAGACCGGTCGAAACGTCGATCGACTGACCTTCAGCAAGCGTCACGATCGCCTTCTTGACGTCGCTCTGCTTGCCCACGATCCCGCGGAAGCGCTTCACCTTGCCCTTGCGGACCAGGGTATTCACGCTCGTGACCTTGACCTTGAACAGCGCCTCGACGGCGGCCTTGATCTCGGGCTTGGTCGCCGTCTTCAGAACGTTGAAGACGATCTTGCTCTGCTCGGTGGCGATGGTCGATTTCTCGCTCAGCACCGGGCTGCGGATGATGTCGTAATGCGAGAGATTGCTCACTTGAACCGCTCCTGCAGGGCTTCAACCGCAGCCTTGGTCAGCACGAGCTTCTCGCGGCGCAGAATGTCATACACATTGATGCCCTGGACCGGCAGCACATCGATATGCGGCACGTTGCGGGCGGCGAGACCGAAGTTCTCGTTGACCGCGGCGCCGTCGATGATGAGCGCGTTCGCCCAGCCGAGCTTGGCGAAGCTCTCCTTGACCGCCTTCGTCTTCGGCGTATCGACAGCGATATCCGAGACGATGACCAGGTTGTCGCCCTTGGCCTTGGCCGAGAGCGCATGCTTCAGAGCGAGCTGGCGGAACTTCTTGGTCAGGTCGTGCGCATGGCTGCGAACGACCGGGCCGAAGGCCTTGCCACCACCGCGGAACTGCGGCGCAGTCTTGGCACCGTGGCGAGCGCCGCCGGTACCCTTCTGCTTGTACATCTTCTTGGTCGTGCCGGAGATCTCCGACCGACCCTTCGACTTGTGCGTGCCAGCCTGGCGCTTGGCGAGCTGCCAGCGCACCATGCGCTGCAGCACGTCACCGCGCGGCTCGAGACCGAAGATCTCGTCGGAGAGAGAGATCTCGCCCGCTGCCTTGCCGTCGAGCGTAGTGACCTTAATATCCATCACTCGGCCTCCTTCGCCTCAACCGCCGCCTCGGCAGCCGCACCGCGCTTGCGGAAACCGCCCGGAACCGGGACGTTCTCCGGCAGCGCGCGCTTCACCGCGTCGCGAACTTCGATCCAGCCGCCCTTGGCGCCGGGAACGGCACCCTCGACCATGATCAGGCCACGCTCGACATCCGTGCGAATGACCTTGAGATTCTGAGTGGTCACGCGGACATCGCCCATGTGACCAGCCATCTTCTTGTTCTTGAACACCTTGCCCGGGTCCTGGCGCTGGCCAGTCGAACCGTGCACGCGGTGCGAGACCGAGTTACCGTGCGTCGCGCGGCCACCACCGAAGTTGTGGCGCTTCATGACACCGGCAAAACCCTTACCGATCGAGGTACCGCTGACGTCGACAAACTGTCCGACGACAAAGTGCTCGGCGGTGAGCTCGGCACCAACCTCGATGAGGTTGTCCGGGGACACGCGGAACTCCGTGACCTTGCGCTTCGGCTCGACCTCAGCCTTCGCGAAATGACCACGCTCAGCCTTGGGCGTGTTCTTCACCTTGGCGAGACCGCTTCCGAGCTGGACCGCGGTGTAACCGTTCTTATCTTCCGTCCGATGAGCGACAACCTGACAGTTGTCGAGCTTCAGCACCGTCACCGGCACCTGCTCGCCCGCATCCGTATAGATGCGGGTCATGCCCACCTTCTGTGCGATCAATCCAGAGCGCATTCTATCCTCGCTCGCCTCAGAGCTTAATTTCGACGTCCACACCGGCCGCCAGGTCGAGCTTCATCAGCGCGTCCACGGTCTGCGGAGTGGGGTCGACGATGTCGAGAAGACGCTTGTGCGTCCGCATCTCGAACTGCTCACGGCTCTTTTTGTCGATATGCGGCGACCGGTTCACGGTGAACTTCTCGATCTGAGTGGGAAGTGGCACCGGGCCGACAACCCGGGCGCCGGTACGCTTCGCCGTGTTCACGATCTCGCGCGTGGATGCATCGAGAATACGATGATCGAACGCTTTGAGCCGGATCCGGATATTCTGACCGTTCATCGATTTCTGTCCTCAGGTGACATGGGCGCGCCACACCGTGCGCGCCCGGTCCGGATCATCCGACTTACTTAATGATGCTGGCGACGACGCCGGCGCCGACGGTACGACCGCCTTCACGGATGGCGAAGCGCAGCTTCTCTTCCATGGCGATCGGCACGATCAGCTCGACATCCACCGAGATGTTGTCGC